>Ga0207696_1000003_pt1 | contig 860639 bp, 770 predicted proteins | sample KBSS54metaG_FD_184403 | JGI IMG/M metagenome (GOLD analysis project Ga0207696, IMG submission 184403) | Switchgrass rhizosphere microbial communities from Kellogg Biological Station, Michigan, USA - KBS S5-4 metaG (SPAdes) (version 2) | ecosystem: Host-associated > Plants > Roots > Rhizosphere... | reverse complement strand
GCCGGTAATGCGACGTAATTGCTGGAATGTCAATTCATGAGCGCGCTCTGGATCGAGCTGGAAAAGGGCTTTACGAACGAAGGGGTAGTACATGAACTCTCCTGGATTCCCGGTGTGCAAACCGGGGGCGTATTATGTGCGATCGCGAGCAAAAAGGGAATTGACCTGCGGCAATAAATAGCAATCGTTTTCCTGCTTCCTCCTTTTTATTCATTTTTCAACTTTTCTATCCCGTATAAATCATTTCGATAAACAAAGTCTCTCTGCCAGACTGCACAAATTGTTATCAATGTTAATCAAAAGCAAACAATTGGTTATAAGTGGAGAATAAAATTATGCGCGTCATCACTCTGGCGGGAAGCCCACGCTTTCCCTCTCGCTCCAGCGCGTTGCTGGAATATGCCCGAGAAAAATTGAACGGCCAGGATGTCGAAGTCTTTCACTGGAACCTGCACAACTTTGCCCCGGAAGACCTGATCTATGCCCGTTTTGACAGTCCGGCGCTGAAGACATTTATCGAACAACTACAGGATGCAGACGGGCTGATTGTCGCAACGCCGGTCTACAAAGCCGCTTACTCTGGCGCACTGAAAACGCTGCTCGATCTGCTCCCCGAGCGGGCGCTGGAAGGAAAAGTGGTTTTGCCGCTGGCGACTGGCGGCAGCGTGGCGCATTTACTGGCCGTCGATTACGCGCTGAAACCGGTGCTGAGCGCGTTAAAGGCTCAGGAGATCCTGCACGGCGTGTTTGCCGATGATTCACAGGTCATCGACTATCAGCATAAACCGCAGTTTACGCCCAACCTGCAGCAGCGCCTGGACAGTGCGCTCGACACTTTCTGGCTGGCGTTGCATCGTCGCGATCTCCAACTCCCGCAACTGAACGCCCTGCGAGGTGCCGCCCATGCTTAATCTGCTCAAGCGTCACACCTCATGGCTGGCATTTACCGGGCTGCTGTCCCTGTCATCCTTGGCGCATGCCGCAGAATCGGCTCCGGATGCCCTGCGCATTGGGTATCAGAAAGGAAGCGTCAGCATGGTGCTGGCAAAAAGTCATCAGCTACTGGAGAAACGCTACCCACAGACCAAAATCTCGTGGATTGAGTTCCCGGCTGGACCGCAAATGTTGGAAGCACTCAATATCGGCAGTATCGATCTCGGCAGTACCGGTGACATTCCGCCAATTTTCGCCCAGGCCGCCGGAGCCGATCTGGTTTATGTGGGCGTCGAACCACCCAAACCGAAAGCCGAAGTGATTCTGGTGCCGAAAAATAGCCCGATCCAGAGCGTTGCGCAGCTCAAAGGGCATAAAGTCGCCTTCCAGAAAGGTTCCAGCGCCCACAATTTACTGCTCCGGGCGCTGCAACAGGCAGGGTTGAAATTTACCGATATTCAACCGACTTATCTGACCCCCGCCGATGCGCGAGCGGCCTTCCAGCAAGGAAACGTCGATGCGTGGGCTATCTGGGATCCTTACTATTCGGCCGCATTACTGCAAGGGGATGTGCGCGTGCTGAAAGACGGCTCAGACCTCAAGCAGACCGGTTCGTTTTATCTCGCTGCACGTCCTTATGCCGAAAAAAATAGCGCTTTTGTTCTTGGCGTGCTGGATACCTTTAGCCAGGCGGATGCGTTAACTCTCAGCCAACGCCAGCAAAGCATTACTCTACTGGCTAAAACCATGGGCCTGCCCGAGCCGGTAATTGCGTCTTATCTGGATCACCGTCCGCCAACCACCATTACGCCCGTCAGCGCCTCGGTTGCCGCCCTACAGCAACAAACCGCGGATCTATTTTATGACAACCGTCTGGTGCCGAAAAAAATCGATATTCGCCAGCGTATCTGGCAACCCACTCAGCAGGCAGGAGAAAAATTATGAGTCTGAACATGTTCTGGTTTTTACCCACCCACGGTGACGGTCATTATCTGGGGACGGAAGAAGGTTCGCGCCCGGTCGATCACGGTTATTTGCAACAAATTGCGCAAACAGCCGATCGCCTGGGATTTACCGGCGTTCTGATCCCAACCGGTCGCTCCTGTGAAGATGCCTGGCTGGTCGCCGCGTCGATGATCCCGGTCACCCAGCGATTAAAGTTTCTGGTCGCGCTTCGTCCAAGCGTAACCTCGCCGACGGTCGCCGCCCGCCAGGCCGCGACGCTCGACAGACTCTCTAACGGCCGGGCGTTATTCAACCTGGTAACCGGCAGCGATCCACAGGAGCTGGCGGGTGACGGCGTGTTCCTTGATCACACCGAGCGCTATGAAGCCTCTGCTGAATTCACTCAGGTCTGGCGGCGTTTGCTGCAAGGTGAAACCGTGGATTTCAACGGCAAACACATTCATGTCCGCGGCGCGAAACTGTTTTTCCCTCCTGTACAACAACCCCGGCCACCGCTTTATTTCGGCGGTTCGTCTGATGTCGCACAAGATCTTGCTGCCGAGCAGGTTGATCTCTATCTGACCTGGGGCGAGCCGCCTGAACAGGTGAAAGAGAAGATTGAACAGGTGCGGGCCAAAGCGGCGGCGCTCGGGCGCAAGATCCGCTTTGGTATTCGTCTGCATGTGATCGTCCGGGAGACAACGCAAGAGGCGTGGCAGGCAGCGGATCGTCTGATAGCCCATCTGGATGACGACACCATTGCCAAAGCCCAGGCCGCCTTCTCAAGAACGGATTCGGTTGGTCAGCAGCGAATGGCTGCACTGCACAACGGTAAACGCGACAAACTGGAAATCAGCCCGAACCTGTGGGCAGGAGTAGGACTGGTGCGCGGTGGCGCGGGTACCGCGCTGGTCGGAGATGGTCCGACGGTCGCGGCGCGTATCAACGAGTATGCCGCACTGGGAATCGACAGTTTTGTGTTGTCCGGGTATCCACATCTGGAAGAGGCATACAAGGTTGGCGAGCTGCTGTTCACACATCTGGATGTCGCTATACCAGAAATTCCGCAGCCGCAGCGCCAGCATCAACAAGGCGAAGCGGTGGCAAACGAATTTATCCCACGCAAAATCGCGCAAAGCTAAGGAGCCTGCTGATGGCAACGCCGAAAAACAGGTGGTTACTGCGCCTCGCGCCCTGGTTTTTACCGGTTGGGTTGGTCGCGCTCTGGCAGCTCGCATCATCAATGGGCTGGTTGTCCACCCGCATCCTGCCCTCTCCAGAGGGTGTTGTCGAAGCCTTCTGGACGCTTTCCGCCAGCGGCGAGCTTTGGCAGCATCTGGCGATCAGCTCCTGGCGCGCGCTGGTAGGCTTCTCCATCGGCGGATCGATTGGCCTGACGCTGGGACTGATTAGCGGTCTTTCGCGGTGGGGAGAACGCCTGCTGGATACTTCGGTGCAGATGCTGCGTAACGTGCCGCATCTGGCGCTGATCCCACTGGTGATTTTGTGGTTCGGCATTGATGAATCCGCCAAGATCTTTCTCGTCGCGCTGGGCACGCTTTTTCCGATTTACATCAACACCTGGCATGGGATCCGCAATATCGATCGCGGTCTGGTAGAGATGGCTCGCAGCTATGGGTTGTCTGGTTTTTCACTATTTATTCATGTGATCCTCCCCGGCGCCCTGCCCTCGATTATGGTTGGCGTGCGTTTTGCTCTCGGGCTGATGTGGTTAACGCTTATTGTCGCGGAAACCATTTCAGCCAATGCCGGCATTGGTTACCTGGCAATGAACGCCCGCGAATTTCTGCAAACCGATGTGGTCGTGGTGGCCATTATTCTCTACGCCCTGCTCGGCAAACTTGCCGACGTCAGCGCCCAATGGCTGGAGCGGATCTGGCTGCGCTGGAACCCGGCTTACCATGTGAAGGAGGCTACCGTATGAATACCGCTCGCCTAAACCAAGGCACGCCGCTTTTACTGAGTGCCGTGACGAAACAATACGCCGCCAATACGGTGCTCAATCAGTTAGATTTGCACATTCAGGCCGGACAGTTTGTTGCCGTGGTTGGCCGCAGCGGAGGAGGTAAAAGCACGCTACTGCGTCTGCTGGCTGGGCTGGAGTCTCCCACCTCAGGTGCATTACTTGCCGGAACCACCCCGCTGGCAGAAATTCAGGAGGATACGCGAATGATGTTTCAGGATGCGCGTCTGCTGCCCTGGAAGACGGTTATCGATAATGTGGGTCTGGGTCTGAAAGGTCACTGGCGCGATGCGGCCCGGGACGCGCTGGCCGCAGTTGGGCTGGAGAATCGTGCTCAGGAATGGCCTGCCGCCCTGTCCGGTGGACAAAAACAGCGCGTGGCCCTGGCGCGGGCATTAATTCATCGTCCCGGTCTGCTGCTGCTGGATGAACCCCTCGGTGCGCTGGATGCCTTAACCCGCCTTGAAATGCAGGAGCTGATTGTCTCTTTATGGCAAGAGCACGGCTTTACCGTACTGCTGGTCACCCATGACGTCAGTGAGGCGGTGGCAATGGCCGATCGCGTGTTGCTTATTGAAGATGGAAAAATCGGACTGGATTTAACGGTGGATATTGCGCGACCACGCCGGATTGGTTCGGTGCGTCTGGCCGAGCTGGAAGCAGAAGTGTTAAACCGGGTAATGCAGCGTAGCGAAACGGAACAGCCGATCCGCCGGCATGGATAAGCATTCAGAAAAATCAGGCCCAGTAAGCGCAAGCGCCACCGGGCCTTTTGCCGGATGGCGGCGTTACCGCCTATTCCGGCTTACAAAACGACAGGTCAACGTTTCAGGCTAACGCTTTGGTTACCTTCTCGAACAGATCGCCGGAGAGATTCTCCAGACCTTTCAGCTGTTCCAGCGCCGCGCGCATCTGCGTCTGACGTTTTGCATCATACCGTTTTAAGCGAATCAGAGGTTCAATCAGACGTGACGCCACTTGCGGGTTACGGCTATTGAGTTCAGTCAGCATGTCAACCAGGAACTGATAGCCGCTGCCATCTTCCGCATGGAATGCCGCCGGGTTGCTGCCCGCAAAGGCACCAATCAGAGACCGGATTCGGTTCGGGTTACTCATACTGAAGGAACGGTGCTTCAGTAAGCCACGTACCGTTTCCAGCACGTTTCTCGCCGGGCTGGTGGATTGCAGGATAAACCATTTGTCCATCACCAGACCGTCATGATGCCACTTATCGTCATACTCCTGCATTAGCGTGTCGCGGCAAGGCAGTTGCGCCGCGACTGCCGCGGACAGCGCCGCCAGCGCATCGGTCATATTGTTTGCTTCACGGTACTGCTTGCTGACCAGCGTGTCGGCCAGATGGGTTTCGCCAAAGGCCAGGAAACGCAGGCAGGCATTACGTAGCGTACGCTTGCCAATATCGGCATGCTCAACGCGGTACTCATCAAGATGATTAGCGTTATAGATGGCAAGGAATTCATCTGCCAGTTCGGCCGCCAGCGTGCGAGTTAACGCTTCACGTACTTCCGTTATCGCCACCGGATCGATGATGTCGAACAGTTCAGCAATTTCATTCACCGAAGGCAGCGTCAGAATCTCTGCCGCCAGTGCCGGATCGATTTTCTCATCCAGCAAAATCGCCCGGAATGCATCGGCCACGTGTACCGGCAGCGACAGCGGCTGTCCCTGCTGATGGCGGGCTACGTTGAGCTTAATATAGGTCGCCAGCAAGCTTTGCGCCGCGTCCCAACGAGAGAAATCGTTACGCGCATGACGCATCAGGAAGGTCAGTTGCTGATCGCTCCATTTGTATTCCAGTTTTACCGGTGCGGAGAATTCGCACAGCAGTGCCGGAACCGGCTGGAAGTAGACGTTATCGAAGACAAACGTCTGCTCAGCCTGAGTGACATTGAGTACGGAATTCACCGGGTGCCCGCCTTTTTGCAGCGGGATCACTTTCCCTTCGTTGTCATACAACTCGAGGGCGAAAGGAATATGCAGCGGCTGTTTTTCGGCCTGATCCGGCGTGGCCGGCGTGCGCTGGCTGATAGTCAGCGTGTACTGCTCAGTGGATGGATTGTAGTCATCACGCACGGTCAGAATCGGCGTACCGGACTGACTGTACCAGCGGCGGAAATGCGATAGATCGACGTTGGACGCATCTTCCATCGCCTGCACGAAATCATCACAGGTTGCAGCGCTGCCGTCATGACGCTCAAAGTACAACTGCATCCCTTTCTGGAAGTTAGCCTCACCGAGCAGGGTGTGGATCATACGAATAACTTCAGCGCCCTTTTCGTACACGGTCAGGGTATAGAAGTTGTTCATTTCAATGACCATATCCGGACGGATAGGATGCGCCATTGGGCTGGCATCTTCGGCAAACTGCAGGCCGCGCATGGTGCGCACATTGCTGATCCGGTTTACCGCGCGTGAGCCGAGATCGGAACTGAACTCCTGATCGCGGAACACGGTTAGCCCCTCTTTCAGGCTCAACTGGAACCAGTCGCGACAGGTCACGCGGTTGCCGGTCCAGTTGTGGAAATATTCGTGACCGATGACGCGCTCAATATCGAGGTAATCTTTGTCGGTGGCGGTATCGGTACGTGCCAGCACATATTTGGAGTTAAAGATGTTCAGACCTTTATTCTCCATCGCCCCCATGTTGAAGAAATCGACCGCGACAATCATATAAATGTCGAGGTCATACTCGAGGCCAAAGCGCTCTTCATCCCATTTCATGGAGTTTTTCAGCGAGGTCATCGCCCACGGCGCGCGGTCCAGGTTGCCGCGATCGACGTACAGTTCCAGCGCCACTTCACGCCCGGAACGAGTGGTAAAGGTGTCGCGCAGGACGTCGAAATCACCAGCTACCAGCGCAAACAGATAACACGGTTTCGGGAACGGATCCTGCCACTGTACCCAGTGACGACCATTTTCCAGTTCCCCCTGCGCCACACGGTTACCGTTGGAGAGCAGGAACGGATATTGGGTTTTATCGGCGATAATTTTGGTGGTAAAACGCGCCAGGACATCCGGCCTGTCGAGATACCAGGTAATATGGCGGAACCCTTCCGCTTCACACTGGGTGCACAGCGCGTCGCCGGACTTGTACAGTCCTTCCAGCGCGGTATTGGCCGCTGGGCTAATTTCATTCACGATACGCAACGTAAAACGTTCCGGCAGTTGACTGATGACCAGAGCGCCCTCTTCTTCTTTATACTCTGCCCACGGCTCGTCGTTCACGTGGATCGACACCAGGGTCAGATCTTCACCATTCAGGCGCAGGGGCGCATCGGACGCGCCATGACGGACAGCCTGGCTCACGGCGGTGACCACGGTTTTTTCAGCATCCAGGTCAAAGGTCAAGTCAATATCAGTAATCTGGTAATCCGGCGCACGATAGTCGTGACGGTATTTGGCTTGTGGCTGTTGTGTCATAAAAAAACCTTTAGCATCTTTGGTAGAGTCTCGGCTTCAGTCTATTCCTGTTGCGTAAATCGCGCTACGCAGAATGTTCATCTTTTCAGGCACAAACACCCTTTTTGCTACATTTTTATAACACGCGGCACGAATTGCCCTCGACCAGAAAGACAGCTTATGGTGTGATCGGGGTTCAATAAATCGCTAAACAAGGTATACTCCAGCGGTTTTCTTAGTTGTTTATTGTACTAAACGCTCCCGTGAGAGGATGCTACTGCGCACCTATGACACAATTCGCTTCTCCTGTTCTGCACTCGCTGCTGGATACAGACGCTTATAAGTTGCATATGCAGCAAGCCGTTTTTCACCACTACTATGATGTACAAGTAGCGGCTGAATTTCGTTGCCGTGGCGATGACCTGCTCGGTATTTATGCCGATTCTATTCGTGAGCAGGTGAATGCTATGCAACACCTGCGACTGCAGGAGGACGAGTACCAGTGGCTCTCCGGCCTGCCTTTCTTTAAAGCTGATTACCTCACCTGGTTACGTGATTTCCGCTATAACCCGGAACAGGTTTGCGTCACCAATGATAACGGGAAGCTGAACATTCGCTTAACCGGGCCGTGGCGTGAAGTGATCATGTGGGAAGTCCCGCTGCTAGCGGTTATCAGCGAGATGGTACACCGTTACCGTTCGCCCGAATCAGGCGTCCCGCAGGCACTCGATGAGCTGGAAAGCAAACTAGTAGAATTCTCTGCTTTAACGAAAGATGTCGATATGTCCCGCTTCCATCTGATGGATTTCGGTACGCGTCGTCGTTTTTCACGTGAAGTACAGCAGGCTATTGTTAAACGCCTGCAGCGAGAGCCCTGGTTTGTCGGCACCAGTAACTACGATCTGGCCCGCCGCCTGTCATTAACCCCAATGGGCACGCAGGCGCATGAGTGGTTCCAGGCTCATCAGCAAATCAGCCCTGAGCTTGCCACCAGCCAGCGCGTTGCCCTGGCCGCCTGGTTAAATGAATATCCTGACCAACTCGGCATTGCGCTGACCGATTGCATCACCATGGATGCGTTTTTACGTGACTTTGGCGTCGAGTTTGCGACCCGCTATCAGGGTTTACGCCATGACTCAGGCGACCCGGTGGAATGGGGTGAAAAAGCCATCGCCCATTATGAAAAACTGGGCATTGATCCGCTGAGCAAAACGCTGGTGTTTTCAGATAACCTCGATTTGAAAAAAGCGATTGAGCTCTACCGCCACTTCTCTTCTCGTGTGCAGTTGAGTTTTGGTATTGGCACACGTTTAACCTGTGATATTCCCCAGGTTAAGCCGCTCAATATTGTGATCAAGCTGGTGGAATGTAACGGCAAACCTGTGGCGAAGTTATCTGATAGCCCGGGTAAAACCATCTGCCACGATAAAGCGTTCGTGCGCGCGCTACGCAAAGCCTTCGATTTGCCGCATATTAAAAAAGCCAGTTAAACCTTCCAGGGAGCCAGTTTGGCTCCCTTTTCACGCTAATTTCCGAAATCTTTCACTCCAGCTACGAATTCTGCTTGTCTGATTGCAGATGCCAGGTAACATAGGTATCCCCCCATTACGGGTGGACATGTGTTTATATATCCGACTATTAACAGAGAGAATATTATGAGCGTTGTGCCTGTAGCCGACGTACTCCAGGGCCGCGTAGCCGTTGACAGCGAAGTCACCGTGCGCGGATGGGTGCGTACCCGCCGAGATTCAAAAGCTGGCATCTCCTTCCTCGCCGTTTATGACGGTTCCTGCTTTGATCCTGTACAGGCCGTCATCAATAATTCTCTGCCCAATTACAATCAGGACGTACTGCGCCTGACGACGGGTTGTTCAGTTATCGTAACGGGTAAAGTCGTTGCATCACCTGGACAAGGACAGAGCTTTGAAATTCAGGCCACTGAGGTTGAAGTAGCCGGCTGGGTTGAAGATCCTGATACCTATCCAATGGCGGCTAAGCGTCACAGCATTGAGTATCTGCGTGAAGTGGCGCACATGCGCCCACGTACCAACATGATTGGTGCCGTCGCGCGTGTACGTCATACGCTGGCGCAAGCGCTGCATCGCTTCTTCCACGAGCAGGGTTTCTTTTGGGTATCGACTCCGCTGATCACCGCTTCCGATACGGAAGGTGCCGGTGAAATGTTCCGCGTGTCTACGCTGGATCTGGAAAACCTGCCGCGTAACGATCAGGGCAAAGTCGATTTCGACAAAGACTTCTTTGGTAAAGAAGCTTTCCTGACCGTTTCCGGTCAGCTGAACGGCGAAACCTACGCCTGTGCTCTGTCCAAAATTTATACCTTTGGCCCGACGTTCCGTGCAGAAAACTCTAATACCAGTCGTCACCTGGCAGAGTTCTGGATGCTGGAACCGGAAGTGGCTTTCGCCGACCTGAACGATGTTGCAGGCCTGGCTGAAGCGATGCTGAAGTACGCGTTCAAAGCCGTACTGGCTGAGCGTGCGGATGATATGAAATTCTTCGCCGAACGTGTCGACAAAGACGCGATTTCACGCCTGGAACGTTTCATTGAGGCTGACTTCGCGCAGGTGGATTACACCGACGCGGTAAGCATTCTGGAAAAATGCGGCAAACAGTTCGAAAACCCGGTTTACTGGGGTGTGGATCTCTCTTCTGAGCACGAACGTTATCTTGCTGAAGAGCACTTTAAAGCGCCGGTCGTCGTTAAAAACTACCCGAAAGATATCAAAGCGTTTTATATGCGCCTTAACGAAGACGGTAAAACCGTTGCAGCAATGGACGTCCTGGCTCCGGGAATCGGTGAAATCATCGGTGGTTCTCAGCGTGAAGAGCGTCTGGACGTACTGGATGCCCGTATGCTGGAAATGGGTCTGAACAAAGAAGATTACTGGTGGTATCGCGACCTGCGTCGCTACGGTACCGTTCCACATTCCGGCTTCGGTTTGGGCTTTGAGCGTTTGATCGCTTACGTGACCGGCGTGCAGAACGTCCGTGACGTTATTCCGTTCCCGCGTACCCCGCGTAACGCCACGTTCTAACCCTGCATTTTTGATACAAAAGCCAGCATTGCTGGCTTTTTTTGTCACCGCTTCACGTTTTGGGATCCCCCTCCCGCGTTTAACACAACCCTTCGCCTTCCCCCTTCCTGTTACGTAATATTTCATCGCAACATATTTGAACAAAAAATAATCAGCATTTTTATTGTGGATTAGCATTTTCTGATTAAATAGTACATTTTCTGACCATTTGCACGGCATTCCAGACGTCCAGAAATAGCTATCTGTAAACCATGAACTTTATGGCAGAACAGAGAAAAAAGGAGTTTATCTAAATTAAATATAAGAAAATCATATAAATAGAAATAGAAGTGGTGATTTTTAGCGCACGGACATCTGAAATTTGAAGTTGTTCACAAAGTTGCACAAAAATAACATTTTGTTACACACTTTTTCTTTTTGAAACCAAATCTTTATATTTGTAGCACTTTGACGGTAGCGAAACGATAGTTTGAATGGAAAGATGCCTGTCAGACACATAAAGACACCAAACTCTCATCAATAGTTCCGTAAATTTTTATTGACGGAAATTATTGGCGGCAGTGGCAGGTGTCATATAAAAACCGATGAGGGTAATAAATAATGATGAAGCGCAATATTCTGGCAGTGGTTATCCCTGCTCTGCTGGTAGCCGGGGCAGCTAACGCTGCAGAAATCTATAACAAAGATGGCAACAAAGTAGACCTGTACGGTAAAGCAGTAGGTCTGCACTATTTTTCCAAGCACAACGGTGACAATGCCTACGCACCTAATGGCGATCAGACTTACGCCCGTCTTGGTTTCAAAGGGGAAACTCAGATTAACGACCAACTGACCGGTTACGGCCAGTGGGAATACCAGTTCAGCGGCAATAACTCTGAAGGCGGTGATGATGCTCAGAATGGCAACAAAACCCGTCTGGCGTTTGCCGGTCTGAAATTTGGTGACGCAGGCTCCTTCGATTACGGTCGTAACTACGGCGTCGTTTACGATGCTCTGGGTTACACCGATATGCTGCCAGAATTCGGTGGTGACACTGCTGCTTCCGACCAGTTCTTCTCCCAGCGTAACGGCGGTCTCGCAACTTACCGTAACTCTAACTTCTTCGGCCTGGTTGAAGGCCTGAACTTCGCTGTTCAGTACCTGGGCAAAAACGAGCGTGATGACGTTCGTCGCTCTAACGGTGATGGCGTTGGCGGCTCTGTTAGCTACGAATTCGAAGGTTTTGGTATCGTAGGTGCGTATGGTGCAGCTGATCGTACCGATGCCCAGCAAAACCCACTTCTGCGCGGCCACGGCGACAAAGCTGAGCAGTGGGCGACCGGCTTGAAATACGATGCTAACAACATCTACCTGGCGGCGAACTACAGCGAAACCCGTAACGCAACCCGTATCGCTAACGGTTATGCTAACAAAACTGAAGACGTCCTGTTGGTTGCTCAGTACCAGTTCGACTTCGGCCTGCGTCCGTCCCTCGCCTATACCAAATCTAAAGGTAAGGACATCGAAGGAATCGGCGACGTAGATCTGGTGAACTACTTCGAAGTGGGTGCGACTTACTACTTCAACAAAAACATGTCCACCTATGTTGATTACATCATCAACCAGATCGATTCTGACAACAAACTGGGCGTAGGCTCTGACGACACCGTTGCAGTGGGTATCGTTTACCAGTTCTAATAGCAGACCTCTTTGTTAAATGCCTAAAAAACAGGACTTCGGTCCTGTTTTTTTATCTCTGCTAGCGGATTCTTGCGTCTTAAAAAAACACCTCGGCTTTTCGTCAGTAACGGTTGGCATTTTGTAAATCTACCGTTAACCTGATAGCGGACTTCCCTTCTGTAATCACTATGGAACCTCGTCATGTTTGAGAACATTACTGCCGCTCCTGCCGACCCCATTTTGGGTCTGGCTGATTTGTTTCGTGCCGATGACCGCCCAGGAAAAATAAACCTTGGGATCGGTGTATATAAAGATGAGACAGGCAAAACGCCGGTACTGACCAGCGTTAAAAAAGCCGAGCAATATATACTGGAAAATGAAACCACCAAAAATTACCTTGGCATCGACGGTATTCCAGAGTTTGGTCGCTGCACTCAGGAATTACTGTTTGGTAAAGAAAGTTCGCTTATCAACGACAAACGTGCGCGTACAGCACAGACCCCTGGCGGCACTGGCGCACTGCGTGTGGCCGCTGATTTCCTGGCAAAAAACACCTCAGCTAAACGCGTATGGGTGAGCAATCCAAGCTGGCCAAACCATAAGAGCGTCTTTAACTCTGCCGGTCTGGAAGTTCGTGAATACAACTATTACGATGCCGCGAACCACTCATTAGACTTTGATGCGCTGCTGGCAAGCCTCAGCGAAGCGCAGGCTGGCGACGTGGTGTTATTCCACGGCTGCTGCCATAACCCAACCGGTATCGATCCTACGCTGGAGCAGTGGCAAACGCTGGCTCAGCTTTCTGTCGAAAAAGGTTGGTTGCCGCTGTTTGACTTCGCATACCAGGGCTTTGCCCGCGGTCTGGAAGAAGATGCTGAAGGTCTGCGCGCATTCGCTGCGCTGCACAAAGAGCTGATCGTCGCCAGCTCCTACTCCAAGAACTTTGGTCTGTACAATGAGCGCGTAGGCGCCTGTACGCTGGTTGCAGCCGATGCTGAAACCGTCGACCGCGCGTTTAGCCAGATGAAATCCGTCATTCGTGCCAACTATTCCAACCCACCAGCACACGGTGCGTCGGTTGTGGCAACCATCCTGAGCAACGATGCCCTGCGCGCTATCTGGGAGCAGGAACTGACTGATATGCGTCAACGCATCCAACGCATGCGTTTGCTGTTTGTGAATACGCTGCAGGAGAAAGGTGCGAACCGCGACTTCAGCTTTATCATCAAACAGAACGGCATGTTCTCATTCAGCGGCCTGACCAAAGAGCAGGTTCTGCGTCTGCGTGAAGAGTTTGGTGTCTATGCCGTCGCTTCCGGACGTGTGAACGTAGCAGGAATGACGCCAGATAACATGGCGCCGCTGTGCGAAGCGATTGTCGCAGTACTGTAATCTATCGCGTACTAAAAAGGCCGCAATAGCGGCCTTTTTCATTTATCTGCGGTGTTACCAGACTGGCATTTCATCCTGCAGGAACGGATTATGTAGCCGTTCGTTGCCCAACGTCGAAAGTGGGCCGTGACCCGGAATAAACGTCACGTCATCGCCCAACGGCAACAGTTTACGTTTAATCGAATCAATCAATTGACTATGATCTCCGCGAGGAAAATCGCTGCGCCCTACGCCGCCTTTGAAAATCACGTCACCAGAAATCAGTAGCTTCGATTGTTCATCAAAGAAGACCACATGTCCCGGCGTGTGGCCCGGGCAATGCAGTATCTGCAACGTCACGTTACCCACGCTTACCCGGTCGCCTTCATTCAACCAGCGATCGGGCGTCAGCGGCTCACAATCGCCCAAGCCAAACATGCGACTCTGAGCAGGAAGTCCTTGTAACCAGAACTCATCTTCTTTTTCCGGACCAATAACCGGTACACCATAATGCTGTGCCAGTTCAGCCGCCGCACCTACGTGATCAAGATGACCATGGGTGAGCAGGATCTGCATTAGCGTCAGGCCACTGGCATCGACTTCCTGTTTGATTTTCTCAGCATCGCCGCCGGGATCGACCAGCGCAGCCAGACGGGTTTGCTCACACCAGATTAACGAGCAGTTCTGGGCGAATGCAGTGACCGGAATAATACGATAGTTCATACGGCTCCTGTTTCATTAAGCTTATGGATCACCAATGACGCGCCGGTCCGGTGTCAATATGCACAAAGTTACTGCGTGGGTAGTATCCTACACCACCTGCGCGCATAGATAACGCAGCTTTGCGAATATTACTTAATGCGATACCTTCAATATGGAAATCCATGGCCTGCCCTTTCGTGTGGTAGCTTTTCTTTGCCACACCGCGGCTGTGCGCACGTAATTCATTATTGGTATCAATAGAGCGGTAACCAGAAATAAGCTGTACGGGTTTACGCGTGCCCAGCAGGCCCTGCAGACGGAAGAGTTGATCGAACAATCCCGGATCGATGGATTTCACTTTATTCGCACGAAAATCACGGAAAAAGTGATTAAGTTTAGCTAATTCGTCCTGAATATAGCCCCTGCCATCAAAAAACTCTGCTTTTATTGACTCACCGGTATGCAGGTTATTCAGAGTCAAAATGCGCGGACGTGGGGTAGAGAGTGTAGCAAACGCAGGCGTAGGCAGGATGGCAGCGCCGAGGGCAATACCACCAAGCGCCAGCAGTTTGCGGCGATTAGCGTCAAATTTGTCCATGGTTTTAAGGTCTACAAGGTCAATGTTATCGTATGTATGCTCTAGCGCACGCGGGAAACCTTATCTGGCTAAGTAGTCCACGTCAAGGCTCCCAACCCCAGGAAATACGGGGCTTGCAGCCATTTCGCCCCGTTTCCAGCATAACTTACGACAATTATTTTCCTCGAACTGCTTCATTTATCTGATTAATTGTTCAGCTTTTGACACAATTTGTGCACTGGATCGCGCTGTCTGATCGTAATTGTAAATATCTGTACGATACTGCGTGCGACCATCCGGGCCAACAAATGCGGTCAGATAGTAGAGGTTGACGGGGATATTCTGGCGAATATTCACGTACCTTGTATCCCCTTGCTTCAGGGCATCCGAGATGCGCGTATCATTCCACCCCGCATCCTGTAGCAGCATATTCGCCAGCTCAGATGCCTTGTTCACGCGCACGCAGCCGGAGCTTAACGCCCGCGAATCCTTCTGGAACAGAGTGTGGTTCGGCGTATCGTGCAGATAAATAGCATCCGAACTCGGCATATTGAATTTATAGCGTCCGAGCGAGTTACGCGCTCCCGGAGCCTGCTGGAAGCGGAACGGCAGATTGGAGGCGGTGATGGTGGCCCAGTCAACCTGCCACGGATCTATCGTCTCTTTGCTGTTCCAGCCGCGCATTACGGTATAGCCGTGACGCTCAAGATACCCCGGATCATTCCAAACCTTAGGCAGAATATCCTTCCGGGCCAGCGTCGGCGGCACGTTCCACGGCGGGTTAACGACCACGTTATTCAGCGCACTGCTCATCATCGGCGTTTTACGATCGGGACGTCCGACGATAACGCGCGAGGCCAGCACCTGATTGCCGTTTTGATAATACACCAGCGAGTAGGCAGGAATATTCACCATAATACCGGTAGACAGCGTACCCGGCAGCAGGCGCAAGCGCTGAATATTTAACGCCAGTACGCCCGCACGTTGAGCGGGCGTCACGTTCAGCCAGTCACGCGTGGCAGGGCCAATCGCGCCATCGGCCCCAAGCCCCTGCCACGTCTGAAACCGCTTAACCGCGTCAACAAGTTCACGATCGTAAGCGCTACGGCCTTCTTTGGCAGCCGTACTGACAACAGACTCCAGCATCCCGGTACGGCGCAAAATTTCACGCAGCGCAGGGATGTCGTTACTCCACTCCCCCGGACGCAGCGTCGCGGTACTGGTCAGTTGCGGCCAGGGCCGCGTATCACCCACCAGTTTGAGCAGCGATTCATGCATTGCTGCGTACTGCGGATGTTGCGGTGCCAGGCTGGCGACAAACGAAGTCAGTTGACCGTTATCCAGCGCGACTTGCCATTGGTTGATCACGGAAATCGGCGGCGTCGTCAGCGCATAGGGCTTATCGCTATAGAGCCAGCGATTACCTTTGACGGGGATGTTGGCAATAAAGTGCAGATACCCCATCATCGCATCTGAGAGCACGATATCTCGCGCCTGACCGGTTACTGCTGGGTCAGTCAGTAGAGCAACCCAGGTGGTGAACTGCGGCTGAAAGCCGGCAATCGCCACTTCAGCTAACTGTTGCTGAAAGGCTTTTACCGCATCACGATTTTCCCACATCGGTTTCATTTCGCGTGCGGCATACAGCAGTTCCAGTTGGCTCATATAAACCGGTGTGAAGCCCGCTGGAAGTTGAGATTGTAATTCGGCGCGGGCTTTATCAACTGACACGCCCTCGGGCAGTGGTTGGATACCTGCCATGATAGCCGTCGCGGAAGATTGAGCCTGCGGCTGCGATAACGCTGTTGGCTGTTCACTGACGGTCGCTGAGCTATCGCCAGGGATCATTTCAGGCTCATCGGCCTGCGCATTGAACAGTGGAGCGAATGTTACGGCCAGGCACAAACTAATTGCCGACAGCCGACGACCACACATTTTATTAAGCAACATCCCTTGCCCCCTGTTTTTTATCATACTTTGAGTAGCCAGGCCGTATGTCTTCCCCTTATTTTGGCGGGGCCGAACCTGTAAAACGCCAATACAAGCTGAAGTATGACGAGCAAGCCTGTGACGCGTTAGGCTTACCTTTAGTATATAAACATGAAAAAATTTTTGCCTAACCTAATGTAAAGAAGTTTAAAGAAATTACACCAGTTATTGAGAATTTTCGGAAGAAAAGAAGGCGGCCATTTAGCCGCCTTTTATTTAGCTTGCCTGCGAGGAGGCATCTTCGGTGCCAGGCAGCGGCTCAGGTAACTGAGGCGCAAACCCGCGCAGACCTACCACGTGAACGTGTTCGGTGTTCTGGAAGACTTTACGCACCAGTTTGTAGGTGGTGCCTTTCTCCGGGCTAATGTTTTCTGGGGCTGCGATAATCAGCTGCATTTGCAGACGCTCGCACAGTTCAAACAGAGTCGCGATAGAGCGTGCATCAAGTCGCGCAGCTTCATCAAGGAACAGCAGACGGCAAGGAGAAATATCTTTCCCGCGCAGTCTACGCCCTTCGTCTTCCCAGCTTTGCACAACCATCACCAGAATAGACATCCCGGTCCCGATCGCTTCACCGGTTGACAGCGCGCCAGATTCAGCACGCAGCCAGCCGTCAGAGCCACGGTTAACTTCAACTTCCATTTCCAGATAGTTACGGTAATCCAGCAGTTCTTCACCGATGGTTTGCGGCGTACGTTGCCCCATATCAATCTGCGGATTCAGACGCTGATACAACTTCGCCAGCGCTTCAGAGAAGGTCAGACGATTGCTGTTAAACAGATCCTGGTGCTGCTCATGCTGTTCGGAAAGTACGTCCAGCAAGGTAGCATGCGTCTCGCGTACGTTGACGTTCAGACGAACGCTGTTTACCTGGCCAAACGACACGCTTTGCAGCCCCTGGTTCAGCATGCGAATACGGTTCTGTTCGCGCTGAATGGTCTTACGAATGATATTCGCCACGCTGCGAGAGCTGATCGCCAGTTTCTGTTCGCGGGACGTTAATTCTTCCGTCAGACGGCTCAGCTCAATCTCCATCTGTTCGATCGCTTCAACCGGATCGTCGGTACGGATGATATCCTGACGAATACGTTCACGCAGATGCTGATAAACCGCGACAAAGAACTGAATTTTACGCTCTGGGCGTTTTGGATCTTCAGACATGCGCAGTACATCGCGCAGGTGTTCGTTATCCGCAACCGCCAGGCGCAGCGCACCGAGCGCCTTATCCGACATCGAGCGCAGTTCATCACCGGAAAGATACGCCAGCTCACGACGGTGCAGGCGGCGTTCAACGCCGTTATCTTTCACCATCCGCATCACCGCACACCATCCGGCTTTCGCGGTAACCACCTGCTCGCGCATCTCAAAATAATCACGTTCCAGCTTGCGCAGCCTGCGGGTCAGGTTTTCCATCTCCGCTTCGCAGAAGGTCAGCGCTTTTTCCAGTTGGTTACGGCGGGCACGGTTATTGCTGAGCTGCGCATGCAGTTCATCACGACGAATACGCGCGCGCTCTTCGGCACCGCTGTCCGCACGAACGCCAATATCCTGCAGTTCACGTTGTAAATCGTTAAGCAGCTCTTTTTTGGTGTCATAGGAGCTTTTCAGCGACGCCATGACCTGGTTGTACTGGCTTAACTGTGCGGCGTGACTGCGTAGCGCTTCACGGGCGCGGGTACGTTCAGCTTCCGCCTGTTCCAGGCGCTCACGCAGTTTTTCGTTCAGATCGCTGTTGCCGCTAAGCATTTCAGCAGAGTCGGAATAGCTAAAGTGCGCCCGGCGCTGCACCACTTCGGTCAGGGCAAAAGCTTGCTGACGCGCATCGCGCTGCATCTGCTGGGAATACGCGTAGTCTTCCTTCAGTTGTTCAAACTGCTCAGGGTCATTTTGCAGGACCGAAACAATCGGTTCCAGTTTGGCTAACTGGTTGCCATGTTGCTGTACAAAACGCGCTGCTTCCTGGGCTTCATCCAGGCGCTCACGAATTTCGTCCACGCGATCGGCCAGCGTGTCATCCGCCAGCAGATTCAAACGCGGGAGAAGGCGGTTAAGAGCGGAGACCCCCTCTTTCGCCTGCTCAAACTGCATACGGCTTTGCTGATTATCATTTTCATGATTGGTCAGCGCCCGTTCCAGTTCAACGCGACGGCCATTCAGTTGGCGAATTTCCGCTTCCGGATCGGCTTCAAACGCCACCGACAAATGACTGCCAATGAAACGACTGAACGCCTGATGCAGACGCTGGGTTTTCTGGACGTCAAAGGAGAGCGTTGCGAAACGTTCAGACAGCCCTTCACGCTCGGCATGCAGGGTTTCGATACGGCTTTCGCGCGCTGCACGGCCAAAAATCGGCACCGTCGGGAAGCGGGAATAACGCCACTGACGCTCGGCGGTTTTCACCACTACCGCTTTTTCCAGCTCATCAACGCTGAAAACGCTGTCATCAAACGACTGCGGATCCCCTTCGATGAAATAGAGATCTTCCGGACAATCCGTCAGTCCTTCAAGCTGCTCGGTAATCAGCGTCAGATCCGGCACTACGATGGCATGACGCGAAGGACCGTACAGCGCAGAGAAGTACGGCGCATCTTCAAGGCTAACGTCGTCATAGATTTCTGACAGCAGAACGCCGCCGAAGCGCTCCGCCAGCGCGTTCAGACGCTGATCTTCCGCCCCGCCCGGCTGACTTAAACGTTCAATTTCTTCATCAACTGCATTTTTGCGCGCACCGACTTCATCACGCTCAACAATGGCTTCACGCTCGCGCTCCAGCAGTTGTTGCAGATACTCAGTCACGTCCTGGCTTGAGGTAAACTCTTCGCCACACTGCTCGCTAAGCTGATTCAGGCTATTCTGCGCGGCCAGCCAGACAGGCGCACGTTTCATCAGGTGCTGGATACGAGACTGCAGCTGTTCCTGCTCCTGACGCAACGTCATACGCTGTTCGCTGGCAGAAGAGACGCTATCCGACAAGGCGGCGATGCGTGCTTCCAGCTCCTGGTGCAGCGCTTCCAGCTCATCGATATCGAACTGTTTACCCTGACGCTTGCAGAATTCAGCCAGCAGACGCTCGGCGTCTTGCTGTTCGCGCAGACGCTGCTCCAGCTCGCTAAGTCGCATACGCAACGGCTGAACCTGTTCCGCCAGGTGGCGCTGTTCAACGCCTTCCCGCAGCAGTTCACGCGCCACGCTCCAGGCTTCACCACGCGCCAGCGGGCCATTGATAGCCGCCACCAGCTGATAAGCCTGTTCGAACTGGCTGTGCGCGGTTTGCGCCACGCTCATTTTTTGTTCCAGCGTCAGCAGTTTTTCAGTGGCTTCCTGCTCTTTAGCCTGGAAGGTTTCCAGCCATTCAGCAGCGCTGTCGGCGGTCAGATCCGGTAAGTGACAGAGCTCTTTCGCCCGATTCAGCGCCTGGATCGCCTGGGTATATTGGATGGCTCGCGTTTGCTGGACGTCCAGCGCTTGCTGATAATCGGCAAGCTGGCTTTTCAGCTCATCCACTTCCAGTTCCGCGGCTTCTGCGCGGGCTTCGTTTTCATCCTGGCGGTCAACGGCTTCCGCGACCACCTCATTTTGTTCTTCGAGACGGACCTGCAGTTCTTCGAGATCCGCTTCGTAGCGTTCAATTTTTTCCTGCTGACGCAGCGCGGTTTGCACCAGATTCAGGTGATCGCTCGCGGCCTGGTAATCAGCCTCCAGATCGCCTTCCGCGCCGTTATGCTCGCCCAGTTCGCGCGCCATATCCACGTGCTTATACTGCTCCGCGGCCAGCTGCTTGCGTGAAGTATGCAGCTCACGACGATATTCCAGCGCTTTATCAAGATGGATACGACGTTCGTTGGCGTGACGCATATAATCCGCGGCCACATAGTTGGTCGCTTCGCTGATCAAATGCTTAAACAGATCGCGGTCAGACTGAGTTACGCGAATCGCTTCCAGCGTCATGCGGTTTTCACGCAGCGCAGCTTCCATATCCTGGAAGGCTTTACGTACGCCGCTGTTTTCCGGCAGCAGGTAGTCACGCAGTGAACGGGTAATGGCACTGGAGATCCCACCGTACAGCGAGGCTTCAATCAGACGATAGAATTTACTACGGTCAGACGCGGAACGCAGACGACGGGCGATGATGCCCAGATCGAACATCAGTGAGTGATAATCGGTGATTGAGTTGAACTGTTTAAACTGCACGCCTTCCATCTCATCAAGCTTCTCTTTCAGCTCAGAGAGGGACAGCACGCGCGCCTGGCGTTCATTCAGCGTTTCCGTCACCAGTTGGGTTGGCTGCACCGACATCGGCAGTCCCTGAATGGCAAACGGTTTGATATCAACTTTACGATCGCGACCGGCAACCTGTTGCAGACGCACCCCCACGACCACGCGCTGATGGCGCGAGTTGAGGACGTCGAGCATTGAGTAACAGACGCCCGCTTTCAACTTACCGTGCAGGCCCTTATCACGTGAACCACTGGTTGCACCGGCTTCGGTGGTGTTACGGAAATGCAGCAGGGTTAAGTCCGGGATGAGCGCTGTAACAAATGCCGCCATGGTGGTGGACTTACCCGCACCGTTACCGCCGGACAGCGTGGTAACCAGTTCATCAAGGTCGAATGTACGGGCAAAAAAACCATTCCAGTTAATCAGCGTAAGTGAGCGAAATTTACCGCGTTCAATCATTATTCTTCTTCTCCACTGTCCGGCTGATTCTCTTCGGGCTCATCGTTGAGCTGCAGGCGGTTCTCGACCGGCATCGCTTCGCCATCACGAATTAAGCGACGCTGCGCTTCTCGCGGATCGTCACCGCTGCGCACGTCCGCGCCAAAGCGGAAGACTGATTCCGTAATACGGAATTTGCTGCTGTCGTGACCCATAAACCACACCATGCCTAAACGGCGCAGACGGTTTAGCGAAGAACGAACTTTTTCCTGTAGCTTCTGGCGATCAACATCCGAACCGGTTGAACGATTGTTCACCAGTTTCAGCAGCTTCGCTTCATCAGCCAGCGTTAGCAGCTCGTCGTACAACTCTTGCTGGGTAAAAATCCCTTCATTCGCCAGGCGTTCCGGGCTGAGATAGAGATAGCAAAGAATTTTACCGACCATCATGTCCAGTTCAGACAGGACCGAACGGGGAATGAGCGTCGTTGAACGCGGGCGAAGGTAGAAGAACCCTTCCGGCGCACGGATCAATTCCACGTTATAGCGGCTGTAAAACTCTTCAAAATATTCCTGAAAATCCATCAGGAAGGCATGATTATCCAGTTCATCCAGACCGATATGGCGGCCCGAACGTAAGGCGCTGTCCAGCGCCGGAAATAACGGATTCGCCAGCGCCTGCGCCAGCTTTACCGGCATCACTTGTTCAATATTTGTCAATGACATGCGCCTGTACCTTGGCTCCGTAATCATTAATCGGCTGCCATTTGGCTGGCAGTCCGGTGAAGTCTGCTTGCGCTACGCCAAGGCGTACCGCCTGATCGATAACTATGCGCGCGACGTCGAAATGACGCGCACGTGGGTATTGCGCCAGATACTCGCGCACGACCAAACCGAGATCCAGTGGTGTTTGTCTGGATTTGTAGATAGCTAGCTGTTCTTCGATGATCGCCGCCAACTGTTCACGGATCTCGTTAAATTCTTCATATTCCAGATCTTCCGGAAGCTCGCCGGTGACCTCTTCGTCACGCAGCACCATCTCTTCGTCACGCATATCCAGCAGACGATCGGCGTTGGCATAGGTTAGCGCCCACGGATCGTCAAAGTATGTCTGCACGGACTGGCGCAAACGCTGGGCAAAGACGCGGTTTTTATCCATATCGATCGCGGTACGGATAAACTTATGCACGTGACGATCGTAGCCGATCCATAAATCAATGGACTGCTGACCCCAACTGATAATGCGGTCGAGCTTACTTTGTAAGTCAAACACCAACCGATCGACGAAATGCAAATCGTCATGCGTCATCGTGGCGTCCTGGATGTGTAACAGGTGAGCCTGTAGCTTATCCCCCGCCGCTTCCAGCGTATCCTGCAGTTCACGCAGCGTACCAGACGTTTCAGAGAGCAGCAGTTCGCAGCTGGAGATCGCCGCCCGCCAGTCTTTATTAAGCAACTGTGCGATGTCGTCTTTTACCTGCTGCTGCTGTTCATCCATGATGCGCTGGGTCAGATCGATACTGTCGAAAATCTCCGCCACCGAGTATTTCAATGGCGCGTAGACGTTGCGATGCCAGTGGAACTCATCGCCACCTTCCGCTGCCGCATCCGCCGCGCGCTTTAGTTCACCTGCAACAATCGAAAGCTGCATTGAAAGACGCAGCGTAGAGAATTCACGCTGACGAATGTAGTAATCCGTGATGCCAATTCCCAATGGCGTTAAACGATATATAGCGTTGCCTTCCGCCTGCTCGCTGGTAAAGCGGTTCAGCAGACGTTGACGCACCATATCGTTGATCGCGTTGTTGGCGCGTACGCCGATGGTTTCGCTGGTTTGCTCAAACGCATCACTCACATGGCGGAACGCATCCACCAGCTCACCTTCACTCATCTCGCCGTCAAGTCGCTCACCGTTCAGGGTCGCGACCGCCAGCAGGAACGAAAGTCTGTCTACCGGCAGAGAGATGGAGAAGTCATTTTTTCTGGCCCAGGCAACCAGTTCGGGGACTGTCTGGGAAAATTCACTCATAAATTATCCTTGCATCTGCGGCTCGGGCCGAACTTTTAATCGCGGTGACATGAATATAGCGCCCAAGGCTGATATACGGTTCCTGGCGGCAATAGCGCGTTTCTAACTCAAGTAACATTTCAAAGTCGTCATGCTGTTTATGTTTATCTCGCAGATAATCATGAAACACACGGACGCCCGTTTTACCGGTTATCTGCCAACCGATCTCGTCCAGCCACTGGTAGACCTGCCCCGGATCGCGTGGGTAGTCCGGTGAAAGCGTGCGTTTTTTACGTTTCGGCATCCCCACCTGCACATAGTCAAAGTTCCCTGCGACCATGTTATGCATCAACAGACCGTTAGCATTGTAGAACATTAACGACAGCGCGCCGCCTGGACGCAATACTGACCACAGAGTCTGCAACACGCTGACCGGATCTGTCACCCACTCCAGCACAGCATGAAACAATATCAGATCAACCGGGCTTTCCAAATGCGAAGCAACATCCTGAGCGGCGCATTGTATAAAATGCATGTTCCCGCTCACACCTTTTGCCTCTGCCGCCTGTTGCGCTCGGGCGATCATCTCGCCAGACAGATCGCATAATGTGACGAAATGTCCTCGTTCCGCCATTTTGATGGCCGTTTGCCCTTCACCACCACCGGCATCCAGAATGTGCAGTTTTTGCTCACCGAACGTTTCCAGTAATCGATCCAGATCCTGCCAAAGGATAGCCTGTCTTAATTGACCTTTGGTGGTGCCGTAAATGTTACGGGAAAACTTCTCTGCAATGTCATCAAAATTGCGATCCCGCATCGGGCTCTCCGCATACTGGCTTTAGGGTGACTAAGTAAAACCGCTATTTTGTCACACCCACGCCGAGAATGAACCTTCCTGGTGTAATATCCCTGCAGATCCCCTGCTGTATGGTTAAAAAAGGAACCAAAAAGGATGCTTTTTACGCTGAAGAAAGTGATTGGCGGTATGATGCTGCCGCTGCCACTGATGCTAATTATGATGGGTATTGGCCTGGCGCTGGTCTGGTTCAGTCGCTTTCAAAAAACAGGGAAAGTGTGTATTAGCCTGAGTTGGCTGGCACTGTTACTCCTTAGTTTACAGCCCGTCGCCGACAGCCTGTTGAAACCGATTGAGGACAGTTATCCAACGTGGCAAGGTTCGCAAAAAGTGGAATATATTGTGGTGCTGGGCGGAGGGTATACCTGGAATCCGCAGTGGGCGCCGAGTTCAAATCTGATCAGCAACAGCCTTCCACGTCTGAATGAAGGTATTCGCCTATGGCGCGCAAACCCGGGATCGAAGCTCATCTTTACCGGCGCTGCCGCAAAGACGAATAACGTCAGTACCGCAGAAGCTGGCGCCCGCGTAGCGCAGTCGCTGGGGGTGCCAGCCGATGAAATCATCACCCTGGATCACCCCAAAGATACCGAAGAAGAAGCCGCAGCGGTAAAGAAAGCCATCGGCAATGCGCCGTTCCTGCTGGTAACCTCTGCCTCCCACTTACCGCGGGCGATGATCTTCTTCCAGCAGGCCGGCTTGCATCCGCTGCCAGCGCCAGCCAATCAGTTAGCAATTGATTCACCGCTTAATCCGTGGGAGCGTGCTATACCCTCCCCCGTCTGGTTGATGCATAGCGATCGCGTTGGTTACGAAACCCTGGGACGCATCTGGCAGTGGCTGAAGGGATCGGAACATTGACAGGAATGTTGCCTGATAAGGTGTTCACATGTTTATCATGCGAGCCACGGCAGCAATGATTTCGTTGCCAGGTCAAAGTTGGAACGATTAAAGCGTCCGGTGTTGACCAATTGCGTCACTTCATCCCATAACACATACAACCAGCGCCGCCAGATGAATGACTCCGCCACTGGCGCGCGCTGCAGGTATTGCCAAAGCAGGCTTTCCGCCAGCGCATTATCCATCAAGCGGAACAGTTCATATTCCCTTGGCGCCCACAGCATCAACCCCGGTCCCACCATAGCCAGAAGCTGATCGCTACGGGCGTCTTTGAGCATGCTACGTAAACTGAAATTACCGTGGATCAGCACGCAGTTATCATTGAATCCTTCAAATAAGGCAGGCAAACACTCACGGGTGCGAAACAGGATCCGCTTGTCCTGCATCGTTAGCCCGGTATTGTTGAACTGATTTAACGTGGTCCACAGCACCTCAACCCGCTGACGATACCAGGATGGCCAGATATTCTCTTGCGTGTTATCCACCATTCCCACGCAGCCAGCACTATCCTGCCGATGCCATGACAGCAGACCTTCTACGATCTGATCTTTTAAATGTTCCCAGCGTTCGGGCGTTCGGGCAGGCGCTTCCACCGGCACCCCACGTAAACGCTCAAGCAGTAGCACATCAGGACCGGGATGTTCCTCGTGGGTTAAGACCCCATAAATGACGGGCATACGCACCGTACCACTGCGCGCCAGCATGGAGGTTTTCCATGCCAACTGCTGCGCCATACCCGGCGTGGTGAAACTTCTCGCCATCAGTGGCATCGGATTTCCCTGGCTGTCGTACAGTGACCACAGGGCCGTATCCACTTTTTCATTCACGCATTCTATACGACTGAGTTTTTCACCCAACAGATGACTGAGTTCGGCACGCAACTGTTCCATTTCGGATTGCCCTCATAAATGCTACTGCTTTCATAATGAGCGTCGTGCAGACAGATGTCACCCGGATGAGATCAATTGATGAAAAGAAAAGTGGCGGGAAAGCGTAACGATATGACACTCCTCCCAAAAATTCGCGTCATCAGGGGGAGTGTCGTGAGAAAAACTAACGCATTTCGGCGCGAACGCGCTCAAGATCTTCGGCAGTGTCTACGCCGGTACCGGGTACTTCTTTTGCGACGGCAACATGAATTTTTTCGCCGTACCACAGCACACGTAGTTGCTCCAGCATTTCAATATGCTCAAGCGGGCTGGGCTGCCAGTTAACATAACGGCGGATAAAACCGGCGCGATAGCCGTAAATACCCAGATGTCGCAAGAAGGTGTCACCCACCGTTTCCAGGCTTTTAGCGAAACGGTCGCGATCCCACGGAATGGTCGCGCGTGAAAAATAGAGTGCATAACCTTCGGCGTCCAGAACGACTTTCACCGCATTCGGATTAAATGCCTCTTCCGCACTGTGAATCGGGGCAGCAAGGGTCGCCATACCGACCTGGCGCTGTGCTAGATTCTCAGCGACCTGGCGAATAATGACCGCCGGGATCATCGGCTCATCACCCTGTACGTTCACAATAACGGTATCATCGCTAAAGCCACATTTCTCGACGACTTCCGCCAGACGCTCCGTACCGGACTGGTGATCGGCGCGGGTCATGCATACTTCCCCCCCCACCGCTTCTACCGCGCGAGCGACATCTTGGTGATCGGTCGCAACAATAATACGTTCAGCGCCAGATTCACGCGCTCGCTCCAGCACATGCACGATCATCGGCTTGCCATTGATATCCAGCAGCGGCTTGCCCGGCAAACGTGTGGACGCATAACGCGCAGGAATAATGACCACAAAACTCATGATTTACTCTCATCAGCAGTCAGAACGCGAGCTTCGGTTTCCAGTAACACGGGAATGCCATCACGCAGTGGGAAAGCAAGGTTATCCAGTTTACAAATCAGTTCCTGTTTTTCCTGGTTAAACCAGAGTTTGCCATTGCATACCGGGCAGGCAATGATTTCAAGCAGACGATGATCCATAGTTCCTCCAGATGGACCGGATTGTGAATCCGTAAATATTAACATAATCGCTTACCGTGCTGGGTCTATTTCCCAACCATGGCGTGCATCAGCAAATAAACCTTCAGGATAGCGTCCCAGCGTCACACGTGTTGCCTGCTGCCAGCGGGCAAAATCATCAATCGCCTGAAACAATCCTTTTTGCAGAGTACCCCCAGGTTTGACGCCATCCTGTAACCACAGCGAAATCACTTCCAGTACGCCCGTTTTGCGGTGCATTTTGGCATCCATCCGCCCAACTAACTGCCCGCGATGCAGTAGCGGCAAGACGAAATAACCATACTGACGTTTCGGTGCTGGCGTGTAACATTCGAGCCGATAGCTAAAATCGAATAGCTGCTCTGCCCGTTTACGATCCCAGACCACCGGATCAAAGGGTGATAATACTGCGCTATGCGTCGCCGTTAATTTACCCGTCAATGCCTGCTCCAGCAGCGGCTGAAGGTGGCTATGCAGCCACAGGGTTCCTAACCCTTCGACATCGACAGGAATAATCTGTTGCTGCTGTGCACGTACGTTGCACCAGTTTTTTAGCGCCGGACGCTTCAGGCGATAGTAGTCTGCCAGCCATTGTTCGCGAAAAATCCCCAGACTGCGGGCGCTGTTATCCAGCATGAGGCTTTCAGCTTCTTCCTGTGAAAGCCGGTCGCGTTCATCATCCCAGTGCGGCATGACGCGATGGGTTAAATCATACACTCGCTGGAAATTACGCCGTTCCACCACCATCACTTTCCCGGCGGTGAACAGGCCTTCAAGATGACGCTTATGCGGTTTCCATGCCCACCAGCCGCTGGCCCCCTTGCGCAGATGCTCAAAATCGGCAGAGCGTACTGGTCCGTTATGCTGAATGTGCTGGAGCAGTTGCTCAATCTCATGCGCATGTTCTTTCATCCACTCCGCTTTATATTTCCAGCCCATTTTCTCCGGGGCCAGCATGCGGTGACGTATCAGCATAAAGTCGCTACGCGGCAAAAAGCAGGCCTCGTGCGCCCAGTATTCCATCAGTTCGCCCCGCTGCAATGCGTCATCCAGCCACTGGGGCGAATAATCACCCAAACGACTAAACAGCACCAGGTAAGGGCTGCGCGCCACAATATTGATGGTATCGATTTGCAATAACGACATGCGCGAAATGGCAGCAAGAATATCTGCTGGGGTTGCCCGACGGCGTGTTTTTTTCAGCAGCCCTTGAGCGGCAAGGTGAAGATGACGGGCATCCGTCAAAGAAAGACGCGGCAACGACATTTATGGCCTCATAAATGATTCGCTGCCGCAGCGTGAATCAGTTAGCGAGTCAGCGAGATTAAGCTATCCAGCAACATATCAGGCCGATCGCCTGACAAATGAGCGTCAACAGGTAAATACCACCAGTTTTCATCGGCAAATGCACGGCACTTAACCGCATCTTTTTCCGTCATCACCAGCGTTTGCCCGGCGTCTGCAAACGCACTGACGTCACTGTAGGTCAGAGACTGATGGTCTGCCAGCGCAATACTTTTTTGCACGCTGGCACCGCATGCTTCCAGCGTGGCAAAAAAACGCGGTGGATGGCCAATGCCCGCCATGGCGACAATATTGGACAGCTGCGACACATCGCGGCGTTCACCCGTACGTAAATTAACGGCCAGCCCCGGTTCAAGTCGCATAGGGATTTCCCCTGGCTGGGCAACGCCACCGTTAACGATAGTCGCATCCACCGATTTAAGCCGGCCTGCGCGTTCCCGCATGGGACCCGCGGGAAGCCACCAGCCATTGCCAAACCGACGTTCTCCGTCAATAACCACGATTTCAACATCTCGCGCCAGACGGTAGTGCTGTAGCCCATCGTCCGTCACAATAATCTGCACATCGTGTTGGGCCAAAATGGCTTTGACCGCATCCGATCTTACCGGGGATACCGCTACGGGCACGCCGGTACGTTGGGCGATCAGCACAGGTTCATCACCCGCTTCTGCCGTAGTGGTATCTGCGGTCAGTAACAGCGGGTAAGCAGCCGCTTTCCCGCCATAACCACGCGACACCACGCCCACGCGAATCCCACGTTGACGCAGTTGTTCAACCAGCCAAATCACCACTGGCGTTTTGCCATTGCCGCCAGCGGTCAGGTTTCCGACCACCACAACCGGGACTGGTGCACGCCACGCGCGTTTAATCCCAAGCTTGTAACATAAGCGGATCCCCTCGCTCACGAGGCCATACAGCCAGGAGAGCGGGAGTAACAGTCGCCACAGCGGCGACTCACCAGACCAGATTCGAGCGATCATTGACCGAATTGCATTTTGTGTAATTGTGCATACACCCCACGCTGCTCAATCAGCTCGCTATGGGTTCCACGCTCAACAATAATACCGTCTTCCACCACGATGATTTCATCCGCCTGTTCAATGGTAGAAAGGCGGTGAGCAATCACCAGGGAGGTACGGTTTTTCTGAAGCTCATCCAGAGCAGCCTGAATTGCGCGTTCAGACTCGGTATCGAGTGCCGACGTTGCTTCATCAAGGATCAGAATCGGACTGTCACGCAACAAGGCGCGGGCAATAGCGATACGCTGGCGCTGACCACCAGAAAGCAGGACGCCGTTTTCGCCAATCACCGTATCCAGGCCATTGTCCATCTTATTGATGAAATCCATGGCGTAAGCCATTTTCGCCGCTTTTTCGATCTGCTCACGGCTGTACAAATCGGTACGCGCGTAGGCGATGTTGTTGGCAACCGTATCGTTAAACAGGTGCACATTCTGCGAAACCAACGCAACCTGATCGCGCAGGGATGCCAGGGTATATTCACGTAGATCGTGTCCGTCCATCAGAATCTGCCCTTCATCAATATCATAGAAGCGCGTGATCAAGCTGGCGATAGTGGATTTCCCGGAACCCGAACGGCCAACCAGGGCAACGGTTTTCCCCGCTGGGATACTCAGGTTGATGTTGCGCAGCGCAGGTACTTCACGTCCCGGATAGGTGAATGTCACGTTGCGGAATTCGAGATTGCCGGTAGCGCGTTCGATTTCGCGTGTACCTTCATCTTTTTCCTGCTCGCTATCCAGAATCGTAAATAAGGTCTGGCAGGCCGCCATACCGCGCTGGAACTGCGCGTTGACGTTGGTCAGCGATTTCAACGGACGCATCAGCGCGATCATTGACGAGAAGACAACCGTAATTGTCCCTGCAGTCAGGTTTTCCATTACGCTTGGGAAGCTGGCTGCATACAACACGAAGGCCAGAGCCAGAGACGCAATCAGCTGGATGATAGGATCGGAGATAGAAGAGGCGGAAACCATCTTCATGCCCTGCAAACGCATCTTATTGCTGACTTTATCAAAGCGCTTAGTTTCGACTTCCTGACCACCAAAAATCAGAACTTCTTTGTGGCCTTTCAGCATCTGCTCCGCACTGGTCGTAACCTGACCCATGGTGTTTTGCATATTTTTACTGATGCTACGAAAACGCTTGGAAACTATACGAATCGCCACTGAAACAATTGGCGCCAGTACAATCAGGATCAATGACAGCTGCCAGCTGTAATAGAACATCATGATAAACAGGCCAATAATTGAAGCCCCTTCACGTACCACGGTGATCAGCGCGCCGGAGGACGATGATGCGACCTGCTCTGAATCATAGGTAATACGTGACAACAGCGTACCTGTAGACTGTTTATCAAAAAAGGAGACCGGCATGCCCATCATATGGCCAAACAGGCGGCGACGCATGGTCATGACCACTTTGCCTGATACCCATGAGATGCAGTAGCTGGAGACATAGCTGGTGAATCCGCGAAGAACCATTAGTCCAATGACCACCAGCGGCATCCACAGCAGCACCGAGCGATCCGTTTTACCAAAACCATCATCCAGTAATGGCTTAAGGAGCGATAGCATGAAGGTATCGCTGGCCGCGTTCAGGATTAACGCTATACCCGCCACGATCAGACCCGATTTAAAAGGCGCTATGGTTGGCCATAGTCGGCGAAACGTCTGCCACGTAGAGAGATCTTTATCGTTATGCATTCAAAAAACCAGCATTTGTTAGAATAGCCGCATATTCTACCCGTTATCCTCCGACACGCCAAACCACTGATGATACCAACGAGGTAAAATCTGATCCCGCAAGCTGTTTATTCGCCAGTTTTTTTGATAAAAATCCAGCGTAATCTGCCCCTGGTGTGGTGTATCCAGCCATTGATAATTTTGTTGCCGATAACGTTGCTTCACTTTCCTGGACGGGAGACGCCAGGCATTGTAACGGGATGCGGAGGCTAGCGCGGCCTGCCCGCCGACCCGCTGAATCAGCGCCTGCGATGATGAGGTATTGCTACCATGATGTGGAACCTGTATCACCGTAGACTGCAGATGCTGCCAGTAGTGACTTAGCATTTTTTGTTCAGCGGGAGACTCAATATCTCCGGTCAGCAGAATACTCTGATGCCCGTCATCGACCTTAACCACGCAGGAGTGGTTATTCCCCAGATCTTTATTTCCACGCACGGGCCAATGCGCACTAAAGGTTAACCCTTGCCATTGCCAGCGCTCCCCGCGTAAACACGGGAGATGCCCTTCCCATCCTAATGGGCTTCTTATCCATAGCGACGGCCAGGCTTGCTGCAGTGAACGCAACCCGCCCCGGTGATCCATATGCTCATGGCTTAAAATAACGCCTTCTGGCTCCAGGTTGTGCCAGCGTAGCCATGGAATAATCAGCTGTTGCGCGCTATCGCCTTCAGGCCATGCCAGACCGGTATCGTAAAGAATCGCTTTCCCATTGCGCGCAATGACCATCGCCAGCCCCTGCCCGACGTCCAGCATATGCACTTGCCAGACATCAGTACGTAGCGTTCGCCAGAACGGGGCGCTCAGTAAAAGGAGCACAGTGACGCAAACTACCGGTATAGTTCGCCACGCGTTCAGCCGATATGCGATGAGCAGGAGTCCGGGTACAAATGCAAGCCATTGCCAACGTGCATCAATATTGATCCACCCTTCAGGCAGGCTCCTGAGCCCCCAAAATAATAGCGCGAGGGAGCGATCCGCTAAATACCATAGGTTCGGCTCAACCATCGCCAGCCCGGTTAAATGGACGATCATGCCTGCTAATATCAATGGTACGGAAATAAACGTAACCAGCGGTACAGCAAACAAATTCGCCAGAAATGAGGTCAGGCTAAAACCGTGAAACATCGCGATTTGCACAGGCAGAAGCAGGAGCGTAATTCCCAATTGCAAATGAGCAAGCGCCAGAAATTGGCGTCCAATGCGCGACAGCGGCCAATCCGGCATCGGAACCCATTGATACCAGAACAGCAGCGCCGCAACGGCAAAAGCAGACAACCACAGACTTTGTGAAAGAACGGCGACAGGATCCACCACCAGAATGGCTGCCAGACAGCAGATCCACACCGACCATCCACTCCACTGCCTGCCGCTGAGTTTTAGCCCTCCCCAGACCAGAAGCGCAACAACCGTACGTAATGCCGGGGGCTGTAGCCCCGTTAACCAGGCATAGAATGTTGCGCAGACGATCCCGCCAACTAATGGAACCTGCCAGCAAATCCATCTGGTTGGCATAAAAAATTGCCCCGCGCGAATTAATCCTGCTGCCAGAAGTGCGGCAAATGCAATATGCAGCCCGGAGATAGCCATCAAATGGGCCGTACCGGTATCTCGCATAATGGTTTTCACCGCTTGTGACACGGACAAGCGCTCCCCCATTCCCAGGCCCAGTATAACCTGCTGCCAGGGATAGTCAGCGAGCGCGCTTTTCAACGAGGAGAGATACCTCGAACGCAAACTGCATTGTTGTGTGATAACCGAAGCCTGCAAAAATCTTCCCGTCAGCAGCTGGTGCTGCGCCAATGCGTAACGCTGGCTATCAAACCCGCCCTCGTTCAATTGACCGTGTATAACACGAACCCTCAACGTCATCGCCCATGTCTGGCCCGCACAAACGTTGCCGGGTAAGTACTGCCCATACAGAGTAATTCCGATGGCAGGAAATACCCGCTTCCCCTGCAGATGCGTGATCTGGCCGTAGTGCGTTGTCATATTATCGGTTCCGGTTATCCGCACGATGGCCTGCTGGCTTTTTGCAGGCAGCGTATTACCGGCCCACAGCGCATCTTTCGCAGCCAGAACTCCCCAAAGAAAAAATAGCAGGGTTAATCCGGCGAAACGTACAGGGCTGTGAGAAATAAGACAGAGCAGAATTGCCAGACCAAATATAACGCCGATGCACAGCATGTCAGGTAACGCAGGTAATAGCATAAGCGGGAGAATGCCGAATAATGCACTCGTACTAACCGTTGTTATTTTCATCAGTCACCTCCCTGTAGCAGGAAGTGTGCAGTAATGTTCGACGGTTGTCTGGTGCCAATTTAGCGTTATACGGTACGCATTCCGCTAACATTTAGCGGCGCTTGTAACGTGCAAATTAACTGGGATGGAGATTCCAGGATGGGTTGGCAGAAATGAAAAAAGCACCCGTGCGGGTGCTTTTCTCGGCGTTAAGTCTCGCTAAAAACTTAACCGTAAATATTGGCGCGATCGCGCAGTTCTTTACCTGGTTTAAAGTGCGGAACGTATTTTCCTTCCAGGTCCACTTTATCGCCGGTCTTCGGATTACGTCCGGTGCGCGGTGCGCGGTAATGCAAAGAGAAACTGCCGAAACCGCGGATTTCAATACGCTCGCCCTGCGCAAGAGTCGAGGCCATATGTTCCAGCATCTCTTTAACTGCATCTTCAACCGCTTTCGCGGGAATATGAGGTTGCTGGGTTGCAAGTCTTTCAATCAATTCTGACTTGGTCATGATTCCTCCGGTTCCTTAAAGGCATAATTAGCTGCTGCATTGATTAAGGGCGGCCTTAGCCGCCCTTTGTCATTGATTACAGGACGAATCCTGTAATCTGTCAAGCTACTCGTCACCCTTTGTGCTGTTAACAGCACAAAGGATTTAGGAGCACTCGATATTACTCGCCTTTAGCTGCTTTGAAAGCTTCAGCCATTGCGTTGTTAGAGAAGTTAGCATCTTCCTGTTTGTTAACAGTTGCGATTGCATCTTTCTCATCAGCTTCGTCTTTAGCACGAACAGACAGGCTGATTGCGCGGTTCTTACGATCAACGCCGGTGAATTTAGCTTCAACGTCGTCGCCTACGCTCAGAACCAGAGTTGCATCTTCAACGCGGTCGCGGGAAGCTTCAGAAGCGCGCAGGTAACCTTCAACGCCGTCAGCCAGTTCTACGGTTGCGCCTTTAGCATCAACTGCAGTGACTTTACCGTTTACGATTGCGCCTTTCTTGTTCAGTGCAACCCAGTTGTTGAACGGATCTTCTGCGAGCTGTTTAACGCCCAGAGAGATACGCTCACGTTCTGCGTCAACCTGCAGAACAACAGCTGCGATTTCGTCGCCTTTTTTGTATTCACGAACTGCTTCTTCACCTGCAACGTTCCAGGAGATGTCAGACAGGTGAACCAGGCCGTCGATGCCGCCGTCCAGGCCGATGAAGATACCGAAGTCAGTGATAGACTTGATTTTACCTTCAACACGGTCGCCCTTGTTGTGGGTTTCCGCGAACTGCTGCCATGGGTTGTTTTTGCACTGCTTCAGACCCAGGGAGATACGACGACGTTCTTCGTCGATATCCAGAACCATAACTTCCACTACATCGCCAACGTTAACAACTTTGGACGGGTGGATGTTTTTGTTGGTCCAATCCATTTCGGAAACGTGAACCAGGCCTTCAACGCCTTCTTCGATTTCAACGAAGCAGCCGTAGTCGGTCAGGTTGGTCACGCGACCAGTCAGTTTGGTACCTTCCGGATAACGCTTAGCGATAGCTACCCATGGATCTTCGCCCAGCTGTTTCAGGCCCAGAGATACACGAGTACGCTCGCGGTCAAACTTCAGCACTTTAACAGTGATTTCGTCGCCAACGTTTACGATTTCGCTCGGATGCTTAACGCGTTTCCATGCCATGTCGGTGATGTGCAGCAGGCCGTCAACGCCACCCAGATCAACGAATGCACCGTAGTCAGTGAGGTTCTTAACGATACCTTTAACTTCCATGCCTTCCTGCAGGTTTTCCAGCAGCTGATCGCGTTCTGCGCTGTTTTCGGATTCGATAACGGCACGACGGGAAACAACAACGTTGTTACGCTTCTGATCCAGCTTGATTACTTTGAATTCAAGCTCTTTGCCTTCCAGGTGCAGCGTGTCGCGGACCGGACGAACGTCTACCAGGGAACCCGGCAGGAACGCGCGAATACCATTCAGCTCAACAGTGAAGCCACCCTTGACTTTGCCATTGATAACACCAGTAACGGTTGCAGCTTCTTCGTAAGCTTTTTCCAGCGTGATCCAAGCTTCGTGACGTTTAGCTTTTTCACGGGACAGCAGGGTTTCACCGAAGCCGTCTTCTACTGCATCCAGAGCAACGTCAACTTCGTCACCAACCTGGATTTCCAACTCGCCCTGGGCGTTTTTGAACTGCTCTGCCGGAATGGCGGACTCAGATTTCAGACCAGCGTCAACCAGTACTACGTCTTTGTCGATAGCAACAACAACACCACGAACGATGGAACCCGGACGGGTTTCGATTTCTTTTAAGGATTCTTCAAACAGTTGAGCAAAAGATTCAGTCATGTTTAATCTTCAGGTTTCATATTTAACGTCCACCTGGCTCCATGCCGGATGGGGTTGTTTAACATACCCGCTGTCAATCCATTGCAACGGGGGTACTGCAAATTCGGTCGCACTTAAGCGAGTGCCAGTTTTTGGCGCGCGTATTGTAACGCTTTTTCAATCACTTGCTCAATGCTTAATCGGGTTGAATCCAAAACTAAAGCATCAGCAGCGGGAACCAGCGGCGCTACAGCACGGTTACGATCGCGGAAATCGCGTTCTTCGATCTCGGCCAAAAGGCGTTCAAAGTTAACACTAAAGCCCTTTTCCTGCAACTGTAGCATACGTCTATGCGCACGTTCTTGCGAGGAGGCGTCCAGGAAAATTTTCACTGGTGCATCCGGGAACACCACGGTCCCCATGTCTCGTCCGTCGGCAATCAGGCCGGGCGCTTCACGAAACGCGCGTTGACGACGTAACAGCGCTTCGCGTACGCGAGGAAACGCAGCGACCTGAGATGCGGCATTCGCTACTTCCTGGGTGCGGATTTCGCCGCTGACATCTTCACCTTCCAGAATGACTTCCAGGTTGCCGTCCGTTGAGATAAAACGCACATCCAGGTGTGAGGCAAGCGGTACCAGAGCATCTTCAGATGTGACATCAACATGGTGATGCAACGCTGCGAGCGCCAGTACGCGGTAGATCGCGCCTGAATCTAACAGATGCCATTGCAATGCTTCCGCCATTGCCTTGCACAAGGTGCCTTTTCCTGCACCACTTGGGCCATCAATGGTAATAACCGGGGCAATTGCCGTCATCTTTTTCTCCTTAAACAGGCATACGTTAACGTGAACGCCGCGCATTATACGCGCCAACGCTAATAATCGTTAACACAGAGTGTAAAAACCCGATTAGTCTGTAACGATGTGAGGAAGAATTGCGCAATTATAGCGGGCTGGCGAGAAACCAGCCCGGAAGATGACACTGATTTACTTTTTATCTGCAACGATGCGCTCACGAATATGCTGAGCGCGAGCGTCAGATGTGAGGATCAGGCAGGTGTACTAATACGCGCCAACTGTTCGAAATAATCCGGGAAGGTTTTGGCGGTACATTTAGGGTCCAGAATGGTCACCGGCGTGTCAGACAACGCCACCAGCGAGAAACACATCGCCATGCGGTGATCGTTGTAGGTCGCGATCTCCGCAAACTGTAACGTCGCCGGTGGTGTAACGCGAATATAGTCTTCGCCCTCTTCAACGATCGCGCCCACTTTACGCAACTCGGTCGCCATCGCGAACAGGCGGTCGGTCTCTTTGACACGCCAGTTGTAGATGTTACGTAAAGTCGTGGTGCCTTTAGCGAACAGCGCTGCCGTGGCGATGGTCATCGCCGCATCGGGAATATGGTTCATATCCATGTCTACCGCGTTCAGCTCACCGTGAGTACAGGCAATAAAGTCTTCGCCCCAGGTAATGGTCGCGCCCATTTTTTCCAGCACATCAGCGAAGCGGATATCACCCTGCATACTGTTGCGGCCAATCCCGGTGACTTTTACCGTACCGCCTTTAATGGCTCCCGCTGCGAGAAAATAGGAAGCGGAAGAAGCATCGCCTTCAACCAGATATGCACCCGGTGACTGATACTGCTGCTGACCCTGCACAACAAAGCGCTGGTAGTTCTGATTCTCAATTTCAACACCAAACGTTTTCATCAGGTTCAGTGTGATATCAATGTAAGGTTTGGATACCAGCTCGCCTTTAATGGCGATCGTCGTATCCTGCGGCGCCAGTGGCGCAGTCATCAGCAGCGCAGTCAGGAACTGGCTGGATACGCTGCCATCTACCTCAACCTGTCCTCCGGTAAAGCCACCGCGCAGACGTAAAGGCGGATAGTTTTCCTGCTCCAGGTATTCAATGTTGGCTCCGCCCTGGCGTAACGCATCAACCAGATGGCCAATCGGGCGCTCTTTCATGCGCGGCTCACCCGTCAACACGATGTCATTACTGCCCAGACACAGCGCAGCGGCCAGTGGGCGCATTGCGGTTCCGGCATTGCCAAGGAACAGTTCCACTGCGCCTTCGGCATGCAGCGCGCCGCCATTGCCGATAATCTCGCAACGCGTACGGTCGGCAGAAAGGGTATAGCTAATTCCTAACGCATTCAGAGCATTAAGCATATGGCGGACATCATCGCTGTCCAGCAGGTTGGTCAGGACAGTGGTGCCATTTGCTAATGCAGCCAGCAGCAAAGCGCGGTTAGAAACACTTTTGGATCCAGGCAGATTGATGGTGCCATCCACCCGCGCAATGGGTTGTAACGTCAGGGATTCCATGAAACTCGACTCTCAAAAACAGACATAAAACCCCCACAGACTGGCTGTGGGGATGAAAATACAGCAGATTAACCGCGGCGGCGCTCGAAATCGACCATGAAATCGGTCAGCGCTTTTACACCTTCTAGCGGCATTGCATTGTAGATGGACGCGCGCATACCGCCGACCACACGGTGCCCTTTCAACGCGTGCAGACCCGCAGCGAAAGACTCTTCCAGGAAGAGTTTATCCAGGCCGCTGTCAGCAAGCTGGAACGGTACGTTCATGCGTGAACGGTTCGATTTTGCCACGTCGTTACGGTAGAAATCGCTGTTATCGATTACGCCGTACAGCAGTTCCGCTTTTTGCTGGTTAATTTTATCCATCGCGTTAACACCGCCCTGCTCTTTCAGCCATTTAAAGACCAGGCCAGACAGATACCAGGCAAAGGTTGGCGGCGTGTTGAACATGGAGTCGTTGTCATTCAGCACGGTATAGTCGAGGATTGACGGGCATGACACATGAGCCTTACCCAGCAAATCTTCACGTACGATGACAATGGTCAGCCCGGCCGGGCCGATGTTTTTCTGCGCCCCGGCATAAATTACGCCATAACGGCTCACGTCAAGAGGTGCGGAAAGAATGGTAGAGGACAGATCCGCCGTAACCACCACATTGCTGGCAAAATTCGGCGTTTCATCGATCGCAATGCCATCAATGGTTTCATTCGGGCAATAGTGCAAATACGCCGCGTTGTCAGAAAGCTGCCATTCGCTCATTGGCTTAACAGCACGCAGTCCGTCAACGGTGACTTTGGCGTCGATAACGTTCGGCGTACAGTATTTTTTCGCTTCTTTAATTGCGCTGGCGGCCCAATAACCGGCATCAACGTAATCCGCCGTGGTTTTGTCACCCAGAATATTTAACGGGATACCCGCAAACTGCCCGCGCCCACCGCCATGGCAGAACAACACTTTATAGTTGGAGGGGATGCTGAGAAGATCGCGAAAATCCTGCTCCGCTTCCTCTGCGACCTGGATGAATTCTTTGCCACGGTGGCTAATTTCCATCACCGACGTGCCAAGACCGTTCCAGTCGCGAAGATCCTGTTGAGCCAGTTTAAGTACTTCTGCCGGTAACATTGCCGGACCTGAACTAAAATTGAAGACCTGAGCCATTTCCCCTCACCACGTTGTGTTGTTGTCCAATCAACATCCTGTCATTGGCGATAATCCGGTGACAGACATTGGTATAAGTTATTCCTGTGGATATCGGTTTTATCATTCAGTGACACGCGCCGCAATGGGTAAAACTGGCCAGGGTAAAAATGTGTCATTGGTCACACAACAGAATCTATCGGATTGACGGGTAAAAACCGAGATTTTCGCTGTCAGGTGACCCGTTTTGCCCGACTGGCCTTCGACCATTCTGGATTTGCACAGCGTGGACATAATTGATGATCTCCGGCGTTCATTTGCACCACTTCACTACACCGTATACAGGCATAGTCCCCAGCTTCAGGTATCACTTTAAATCGCTGTGTACAGCGTTTAGGCAAAATACTGAGCCCCGGCTTTACGTCTTCATCGGCAAAGAAATAGACGCTGATTTGCCCATTAGTCTCCAGGATGGCCAGTCTCACCTGTCCCAATTGCTCCACGCCGTTCAAACGCAATTCCATAAAGAATTCGAATTCCGTCATATTGGCGCTATTGAGCTTCGACCATGCCAGCTCGCCGTCCTCAATGATCACAACGGGCTTGCCCTCCAGCAAATCCTCCATTTTCTCGCTATGCGCCATCAGCCACATAACCAGCCGATACAGCACGGCAAGCGTAATAAAGACCACCAGCACCGGCAGCATCGGGACATCATCATAAAATGCCACGTCTCCCGCCGCGGATCCCAGCGTAAGGATGATCAGCACTTCAAAAAGCGACATCTGGCGTACGCCGCGACGTCCGGTGATTTTTAAAAACAGAAAAACCAATATAAAGGTATAGAGGCTGCGCAGAGCAACTTCTCCCAGAAAATCCATGGGCACCTTATCCAGTACCATTCGGTGTAAATCGAAAGCTTTCATTATTATGCTCTAAACGTGGTTGGCTGTAGGAAAGCATAGCTAATACTTTTATTTACGTCTGAACTCCGGCGACGATAGCGCCATTCATTTAAAACCCGTATCATTGCGCGCTTTCCGTACGACAAAAGTGATTTTCATGACGCAAACATTTATCCCCGGCAAAGATGCCGCTCTGGAAGACTCCATCGCTCGCTTCCAGCAAAAATTGCTCGACCTTGGTTTTCAAATTGAAGAAGCCTCGTGGTTGAATCCCGTCCCTAACGTCTGGTCTGTACATATTCGCGACAAAGAATGCGCGCTGTGCTTCACCAACGGTAAAGGCGCGACGAAAAAAGCGGCGCTGGCTTCCGCGCTGGGCGAATATTTTGAGCGTCTGTCGACTAACTATTTCTTTGCGGATTTCTGGCTGGGTGAAACCATCGCCAACGGTCCATTCGTGCATTATCCGAACGAAAAATGGTTCCCGTTGACTGAAGAAGACGACGTACCTGAAGGTCTACTGGATGCTCGTCTGCGTGCGTTTTACGATCCAGACAACGAACTGACTGGCAGCATGCTTATCGATCTGCAATCCGGTAATGAAGAACGTGGGGTCTGCGGCCTGCCGTTTACCCGTCAGTCGGATAACCAGACCGTCTATATTCCGATGAACATTATTGGCAACCTGTACGTTTCTAACGGCATGTCTGCGGGTAACACCCGAAACGAAGCGCGCGTTCAGGGCCTGTCTGAAGTCTTTGAGCGTCATGTGAAGAACCGTATTATTGCGGAAAGCATCAGCCTGCCGGAAATCCCGGCCGAAGTCATGGCGCGCTACCCGGCAGTGGTGGAGTCCATCGCCAAACTGGAAGCGGAAGGTTTCCCAATTTTCGCCTACGATGGCTCGCTGGGCGGCAAGTATCCGGTGATTTGCGTTGTCCTGTTCAACCCGGCCAATGGTACCTGCTTTGCCTCCTTCGGTGCGCACCCGGATTTCGGCGTTGCGCTGGAGCGTACCGTCACTGAACTGCTGCAGGGCCGTGTTCTGAAAGATCTTGATGTCTTCACCCCACCAACCTTTGACGACGAAGAAGTGGCTGAACACACTAACCTTGAAACCCACTTCATCGATTCCAGCGGCCTGATCTCCTGGGATCTGTTCAAGCAGGATGCTGACTATCCGTTCGTTGACTGGAATTTCTCCGGTACCACCGAAGAAGAGTTCGCCACCCTGATGGCCATCTTCAATGCTGAAGATAAAGAAGTGTATATCGCCGACTACGAGCACCTGAGCGTTTACGCGTGCCGCATTATTGTTCCGGGAATGTCTGACATCTATCCGGCTGAAGATCTGTGGTTAGCCAACAACGCCATGGGCGCCCATCTGCGTGACACTATTCTCTCGCTTCCGGGCAGTGAATGGGATAAAGAAGACTATCTCAATCTGATCGAACAACTGGATGAAGAAGGCTTTGACGACTTCACCCGCGTACGCGAGCTGCTCGGTCTGGCAACCGGTGCGGATAACGGTTGGTACACCCTGCGCATTGGCGAGCTTAAAGTGATGCTGGCGCTGGCCGGCGGCGACCTGGAGCAGGCGCTGGTCTGGACAGAATGGACGATGGAATTCAACGCCTCTGTCTTTAGCGCTGAACGTGCCAACTACTACCGCTGTCTGCAAACGCTGTTGCTGCTATCTCAGGAAGAAGATCGTCAGCCGCTACAATATCTGAACGCGTTTGTTCGCATGTACGGTGCCGAGGCGGTTGAAGCCGCAAGTGCAGCATTAAGTGGCGAAGCGCCGTTCTACGGGCTTCAAACTGTTGATAGCGATCTGCAGGCTTTCTCGGCGCATCAGTCTCTGCTGAAAGCCTACGAAAAACTGCAGCGCGCGAAAGCAGCACATTGGTCAAAATAGTGACAATCAGCCTGCGCTGAGTAGGCTAAAGGCATTGTCTGGGCTATATTACGGGGCGCTTAATGCGCCCTGTTTTTTATTTTGGTCAAATCAAAAAATAAATGTAAAAACAAGGTTAAATATTAGTAGTTGATATTAAGAAAATTAGCTTATTAATGTGGTTTTTTATCTCAATTACTCCATTTTAATTAACCGCCCCAGAGGAGACAGAAAGAAAAAATTCAACTCACTTTATAATTTTTAAAATTTATTTTTATTTGGATAATCAACAAGTTACACCGTAATCGCATAAAAACCATGCACCTTACGGGCCTATAAGCCAGGCGAGATATGATCTATATCAAATTCTCATCTATAATGCTTTGTTAGTATCTCGTCGCCGACTTAATAAAGAGAGAGTTAGTGTGAAAGCTGACAACCCTTTTGATCTTATTCTTCCTGCTGCAATGGCCAAAGTTGCCGAAGAAGCAGGCGTCTATAAAGCAACGAAACATCCGCTTAAGACGTTCTATCTGGCAATTACTGCCGGTGTATTCATTTCAATTGCCTTTGTTTTCTATATCACCGCCACAACCGGTACCGGCACAATGCCTTTCGGCATGGCGAAGCTAGTAGGTGGTATCTGCTTTTCCCTGGGGCTGATTCTCTGCGTTGTCTGCGGTGCAGACCTCTTCACCTCAACCGTACTGATTGTCGTAGCGAAAGCCAGTGGTCGCATCACCTGGGGCCAATTGGCTAAAAACTGGCTTAACGTTTATGTCGGCAACCTGATTGGCGCCCTGATCTTCGTGTTACTCATGTGGCTTTCTGGCGAGTATATGACCGCTAACGGCGCGTGGGGTCTCAACGTCCTGCAAACAGCCGACCACAAAGTGCACCATACTTTTGTTGAGGCGGTAAGTCTTGGCATCCTGGCGAACCTGATGGTGTGTCTGGCAGTATGGATGAGCTATTCGGGTCGCAGCCTGATGGACAAAGCGTTTATCATGGTATTACCGGTCGCAATGTTTGTTGCCAGCGGTTTTGAGCACAGTATCGCAAACATGTTTATGATCCCTATGGGTATTGTAATTCGCGATTTCGCCACCCCGGAATTCTGGACCGCTGTTGGGTCTTCTCCGGAGAATTTTTCTCACCTGACCGTGATGAATTTCATCACCGATAACCTGATTCCGGTTACGATCGGCAACATTATCGGCGGCGGTTTGTTGGTCGGGTTGACATACTGGGTCATTTATCTGCGTGGTAACGATCATCATTAATCTGATGATGCCCATTACACGCAGTAAATAAAAAATCCACTTAAGAAGGTAGGTGTTACATGTCCGAGCTTAATGAAAAGTTAGCCACAGCCTGGGAAGGTTTTACCAAAGGTGATTGGCAGAATGAAGTAAACGTCCGTGACTTCATTCAGAAAAACTACACTCCGTATGAGGGTGACGAGTCCTTCCTGGCTGGCGCAACTGATGCGACCACTGCACTGTGGGACAGCGTGATGGAAGGCGTTAAACAGGAAAACCGCACTCACGCGCCTGTTGACTTTGACACCTCCGTTGCTTCTACCATCACTTCTCACGACGCTGGCTACATCAACAAAGCGCTCGAGAAAATTGTTGGTCTGCAGACTGAAGCGCCGCTGAAACGTGCGATCATTCCGTTTGGCGGCATCAAAATGGTTGAAGGTTCCTGCAAAGCGTACAATCGCGAACTGGACCCGATGCTGAAAAAAATCTTCACCGAATACCGCAAAACCCACAACCAGGGCGTATTCGATGTTTACACCAAAGACATTCTGAACTGCCGTAAATCCGGTGTTCTGACTGGTCTGCCAGATGCCTATGGCCGTGGCCGTATCATCGGTGACTACCGTCGCGTTGCGCTGTACGGTATCGACTACCTGATGAAAGACAAATACGCTCAGTTCGTCTCTCTGCAGTCCGATCTGGAAAACGGCGTAAACCTGGAAGCCACTATCCGTCTGCGTGAAGAAATTGCTGAACAGCACCGCGCACTGGGTCAGATCAAAGAAATGGCTGCTAAATATGGCTGCGATATCTCTGGTCCGGCAACCAACGCTCAGGAAGCTATCCAGTGGACTTACTTCGGCTACCTGGCCGCGGTTAAATCTCAGAACGGCGCAGCAATGTCCTTCGGTCGCGTATCCACCTTCCTGGATGCCTACATCGAACGTGATATCAAAGCAGGCAAAATCACCGAGCAAGACGCTCAGGAAATGATTGACCACTTGGTCATGAAACTGCGTATGGTTCGTTTCCTGCGTACCCCTGAATATGATGAACTGTTCTCCGGTGACCCGATTTGGGCAACTGAATCTATCGGTGGTATGGGCGTTGATGGCCGTACTCTGGTTACCAAAAACAGCTTCCGCTTCCTGAATACCCTGTACACCATGGGTCCTTCTCCGGAGCCGAACATCACCGTTCTGTGGTCTGAAAAACTGCCTCTGAACTTCAAGAAATTCGCCGCTAAAGTGTCCATCGACACCTCTTCTCTGCAGTACGAGAACGATGACCTGATGCGTCCGGACTTCAACAACGACGACTACGCTATCGCTTGCTGCGTAAGCCCGATGGTTGTTGGTAAACAAATGCAGTTCTTCGGTGCGCGTGCAAACCTGGCGAAAACCATGCTGTATGCAATCAACGGCGGCGTTGATGAAAAACTGAAAATGCAGGTTGGTCCTAAATCTGAACCGATCAAAGGCGACGTTCTGAACTTCGACGAAGTTATGGAGCGCATGGATCACTTCATGGACTGGCTGGCTAAACAGTACGTCACTGCACTGAACGTTATCCACTACATGCACGACAAGTACAGCTACGAAGCCTCTCTGATGGCGCTGCACGACCGTGACGTTATCCGCACCATGGCGTGTGGTATCGCTGGTCTGTCCGTTGCTGCTGACTCCCTGTCTGCAATCAAATATGCGAAAGTTAAACCGATTCGTGACGAAGACGGTCTGGCTGTCGACTTCGAAATCGAAGGCGAATACCCGCAGTTTGGTAACAACGACTCTCGCGTTGATGACATGGCGGTTGACCTGGTAGAACGTTTCATGAAGAAAATTCAGAAACTGACTACTTATCGTAACGCTATCCCGACTCAGTCTGTTCTGACCATCACCTCTAACGTGGTTTATGGTAAGAAAACCGGTAACACCCCAGATGGTCGTCGTGCTGGCGCGCCGTTCGGACCGGGTGCTAACCCAATGCACGGTCGTGACCAGAAAGGTGCTGTTGCCTCTCTGACCTCCGTTGCTAAACTGCCGTTTGCTTACGCTAAAGATGGTATCTCTTACACCTTCTCTATCGTTCCGAACGCACTGGGTAAAGACGACGAAGTTCGTAAGACCAACCTGGCTGGTCTGATGGATGGTTACTTCCACCACGAAGCGTCCATCGAAGGTGGTCAGCACCTGAACGTGAACGTCATGAACCGTGAAATGCTGCTGGATGCGATGGAACATCCGGAAAAATATCCGCAGCTGACCATCCGTGTTTCTGGCTACGCAGTACGTTTTAACTCCCTGACTAAAGAACAGCAGCAGGACGTTATTACTCGTACCTTCACTCAGACCATGTAATTGGTTTTGACTGAAATCGTACTTTAAAAAGCGTACAATAAAGGCTCCACGTAAGTGGGGCCTTTTTAATAGCCTGCTTTGTCAGCTATCTATACTTATGGATAGCAGCCAAAACAGACTCGACACAGTTAATAACTGTGCACTAACACTGGCCCCGGATGGGCCACACCTGGAGAAACACCGCAATGTCAGTTATTGGTCGCATTCACTCCTTTGAATCCTGTGGCACTGTTGATGGCCCGGGCATCCGTTTTATTACCTTCTTCCAGGGCTGCCTGATGCGCTGCCTGTATTGTCATAACCGTGACACATGGGATACGCACGGCGGCAAAGAAGTCACCGTCGACGAGTTAATGAAAGAGGTCGTGACCTACCGCCACTTTATGAACGCCTCCGGTGGCGGTGTGACAGCGTCCGGTGGCGAAGCTATCCTGCAAGCTGAATTTGTACGCGACTGGTTTCGTGCCTGTAAAAAAGAAGGTATTCATACCTGTCTGGATACCAACGGTTTTGTTCGCCGCTACGATCCGGTGATCGATGAATTGCTGGAAGTCACTGACCTGGTGATGCTCGATCTCAAACAGATGAACGATGAAATCCATCAGAATCTGGTGGGCGTATCTAACCATCGTACGCTTGAGTTCGCACGTTACCTGTCCAATAAAGACATCAAGGTGTGGATCCGCTACGTCGTTGTGCCTGGCTGGTCTGACGATGACGACTCCGCGCACCGCCTGGGCGAGTTTACCCGCGATATGGGCAACGTAGAGAAAATCGAACTGCTGCCATACCATGAGCTGGGCAAACACAAATGGGTGGCAATGGGTGAAGAGTACAAACTTGACGGTGTTAAGCCACCGAAGAAAGAGACCATGGAGCGCGTGAAAGGCATTCTTGAGCAGTATGGTCATAAAGTGATGTACTAATGACGACCACGGCGTCGCAGCGCTCTGCTTGAGTAGCGCGACGCCAACGTTCGATGCCTACGACATAAAATATTCTGAAAGTTTATTGGTCACGCTTTCAATAGAGAAAATACGTTTCTGGTGTGCTTTACGACACTGCACGTAACGCTCATCCTGCTCTTCCAGAGCACTGAGTATGCGATCCGCCACCATCATCGCACCAGCAATTTCAGCAAAACCAGACTCACCTTCCCCCTGTAACGCAACCGCCGCCTGCAAATTCCAGTCAGAAAGCCGATTTAATGGAGCAAACGATCCGCGAGTTAACGAGAGAATTTTTATGCCTTGTTCCTTCGCTAGCGTCAGCGACTGCATCATATCGGTAGAGACTTGTTCTGTATGAATAACGATAATCCCTGTTTTTTGGCTGTCCGCCAACGGAGAGATAGCCGCCGGATAAAATCGGTCGATATAACTGGCTATTTTCCCCATCTGCACCAGATTGATTTGCAGGAATAACGCCACCGGCACCGCCGTACCTACCGCATAAATTGCAATATTACTGAGCTGATTTAACCAGGTCGCAACCGCCTGCAACTCTTTGCTGTCGATGATGGCATTGCTGTCACAAACGCTTGCCAGTACCGCCGCCGTCTCCTCACTTCCGCCATCATTCGGCCGTGCAGCTCCTTGTTCCAGTGCAAGAGCCGTTCTGAAATCAGAAAACCCCTTAAAACCAAAGGCACGGCAAAAACGAGTGATACTCCCCTCACTGGTATCAATAGAATCGGCCAGCTCGGTTATCGTATGCCGCATCACAAAATCAGGATTTTCAGTGATAAAACGCCCTACCTTTTCCAGGATCGGACTCAGCTCTGAAGCCCCATTTCTTATGTTAATCAATAAATTAGTATCTATCTGACTCATTTTTCGCCTTTTTGCACAAAATGCAAATGCTGTCACATACTTTGCCCGGCTTTGCGATAATAATTTTTATCGCACCAATGATAATTAAAAATAATTATTTTTACAAACAGGAGAACGTCTAATGAAAGGTCTGATCGTCTGTCGTACCGGTATGGGCAGTTCGCTAATGCTGAAAATCAAAGCCCAAAAAGTCATCGATAAACATGGCTGGGATATCGATCTTGAACACGATGTCCTGTCAGGGCTACGAACCTGGCAAAACATCGACTTCGTGATCACCATGAGCGACCTGACCGATGAGGTAGAAGCCGCCGGGTTCAGAGCAATCGGTATCACCGATCTGATGAACAGCGAAGAAATGGAATCTGCGCTCACCAGCGTTGTTCAAAACAACTAACCTCTCCGGGGGAAATATGGATCTCCTAAAGTTCATTGTATTCGACATTTTGGGTGTAACCCCACTTTTAGTTGGCTTTATTGCGCTAATTGGTTTGCTTATCCAGCGTAAACCCATCGAAAAAGTGCTTTCAGGTACCTTTAAAACCATCGTCGGATTTCTGGTATTTGCCGGCGGAGCAGGGATTGCGGTGACATCCTTAGGTAATTTTCAGACCTTATTCAGCGATGGATTCGGTCTGAAAGGTGTGATGCCGTTAGCCGAAGCGTTAACTGGGCTGGCACAAACCAAGTTTGCCATGTGCGTTTCACTCATCATGGTCGTTGGTTTCGGCTGGAACTTGTTTTTTGCCCGCGTAACGCCGTTCAAATACATCTTCCTGACGGGCCAACATAATCTGTATCTGTCTGCCCTCTTAACCGTTACGCTTAAGGCGCTTGGCTACAGCGATGTAACAACAATTATCGTCGGCTCCATACTGCTGGGGCTTGCGGCCTGTGTCTATCCAGCTATCGCTCAGCCGTGGATGCGTAAGATTACCGGTAATGATGAAATCGCGATGGGTCATTACGTTACTCTGGCCTACGCGCTATCGGGATGGATCGGTTCGAAAGTGGGTGATCCTAAGCAGTCAACAGAAAAGCTAAATCTTCCCGGATGGTTGGGGATTTTTAAAGACTACATCGTATCCGTGTCCATCTCTGTCAGTATTTTCTATTACATCGCGGCGCTTGCCGCAGGCGAAGAAGCGGTAACGGCCGCCGCCGGTGGAATGCATTGGCTGGTTTATCCGCTATTCCAGTCACTCACGTTTACCGCATCGCTTTATATCATCATCACCGGCGTTCGCTTGCTGTTGTCAGAAATAGTCCCGGCATTTCTGGGCATCTCTGAAAAATTTATCCCGAACGCCAAACCCGCACTGGATTGTCCAGTCGTCTTTCCGTATGCCCCAACCGCCACCGTTTTAGGTTTCATCTCTTCCTTTGTGGGTGGATTGGTGGTTATGGGGGTACTCGCATTAATTGGGCAAACGGTCATTATCCCCGTCGCCATCCCCTACTTCTTCATTGGTGCTACCGCCGCCGTCTTCGGTAACGCGTCAGGAGGCTGGAAAGGGGCCATCGCCGGTAGCTTTGTCACTGGCATATTAATTGGTATTGGCCCGGCACTCATCTATCCCATCATGGAATCGGTGGGATTGTCCGGTACTAGCTTCCCGGAGACAGATTTTGTCGCCCTCGGCTTAGTGGTTTATTACATCGGCAAAATGTTGCCCTGATAAGGAATGAACATGAATATTGACGAATTAAAATCCCATGCGCTGGCTGCTCGCCGGGATATTGTCACCATGATTTATGAATCAGGCATTGGCCATCCTGGCGGTGCATTGTCCATCATCGACATTCTGACCTGGATTTACGATCAAGAGGTGGACTTCTCCTGCGCCCCTCGCGCTCGCGTGGTCATGAGCAAAGGTCATGCGGTTGCTGCTCAGTACGCCATGCTGCATCAAAAAGGCAAAATTGAGCGCAGCGAATTTAATACTTTTCGACAAATTAACTCACGTTTACAGGGGCACCCTAGCATCAAATCTCTGCCCGAAGTCGATGCAACAACCGGCCTGCTGGGCCAGGGATTATCCATTGCCTTTGGTATGGCGGCGGCCAAAAAACAGCGGGGGGAATCACAGCGCGTTTTTGCCATCATTGGCGATGGCGAAATGCACGAAGGGCAAATCTGGGAAACGCTACAACAGGCAGGCCATATGAAGATGGATAACCTGGTGGCAATTATCGATTATAACGGTTTTTCCTCCCACGACCCCGTTAATCAGGTGGTGAATCTGGAACCTCTGGCCGACAAAGTGCGTCTTTTCGGCTGGCACGTACTCGAACTCCATAACGGTAACGATATGCATCAGGTTGCCGACACGCTGATGCTTTCACGCCATCTGAAAGGAAAACCTGTCGCCATTATTGCGCATACCACCAAAGGCAGTGGCGTTAGCTATATGGAAAATAACGGTGACTGGCATTCAAAAACCCCAACCACCGAACAATATCAGCAGGCTATGGAGGAGTTGCAGTGATGAAAGCCCCACGTGATGAAATTGGTAACGCACTCATTGCCCTGAAAAAAAAGGGCTATCCCATTGTCGCCATTGATAGTGATTTAGCCAGCTCCACCCGCACTGACCAGTTCCAGGCCGTCTATCCAGACGCTTTCTTTGAAATGGGTATTGCGGAAGGATCGGCAATGAGCTTTGCCACTGGCCAGGCGTTGGAAGGAAATATTCCGTTCTACGTTAACTTTGCGATGTTTGTGACAGGCACCGCCTGGACTCAACTGCGCCAGGCATGCTACGCCAAAGCTAACATTAAATTAGTTGGTAGCCACCCAGGAATGGATGATGGACCTGACGGCGCATCGCATCATGCGCTGGAAGATCTGGCCCTGACGCGCGTACTGCCGGGGCTCACAATTCTAACGCCTGCCGACGCTGAAGAAGTTGAGGCCGCATTTGAACAGGCAGTAAACATTCCCGGTCCGGTCTATATTCGCGTAGCCCGAGAACCGATGCCCGTGCGCGATAAATCTGCCGTTCCGCGAGTGACCGATATCGCCGCCGTGGAGGACTCAGGCAATGACTTCGCCATTCTCTATGAAGGGACCGTTCTGGAGCAGGCAAGCGCAGGTTATGTGCAGCTGTGCGCCCAGGGAAAACGTGGCAAGCTGATTCACGTCGCCATGCTAAAACCGTTTAACCGCCAGCGCTTTCTGCAACTGATTGCCAACTGCCCGCAGATCGCAACGATTGAAAATCACACGATCACCGGTGGGCTTGGCGGACAGGTTGCTGAAGTATTGGCGGAGGAAGGATTAACCACGAGATTAATCCGACTGGGGACACAAGACACGTTTACGGAATCAGGCAATAGCCGCCAGTTGAAAGAGAAATACGGTATTTCGGCGACCGCACTCTTTGAAGCCCTCAGATAGTTCGGGTTGGCAGACCGCAATGCGGTCTGCTGCTCTGAAATAAGGAGAACACAATGACATCTGCGCTATTTTCTGCCTGTCAGTTTCGTGAACAATGCCGCTCCTGGCAGGAGGCCGTGACGCTGGCTTGCCAGCCTCTGGAAGAACTGGGCGCGATTACGCCCGCCTACGCTCAGGCAATCATCCGTGAAACAGAACAACTGGGACCGTGGTACATCCTAAGCCCTGAGTTTGCCCTACCGCACGCTCGTCCGGAAGAAGGAGTGATAAGCAGTGAGACACATCTGTCGCTCTTGTGTCTGAAAGAGGCGGTGCCTTTTCCAGGGCATCCAGATGTGCGGTTAATTATTGTCCTGGCGGCTGCCAGCAGCACCCGACATATTGAAATGATTCAAAAACTGGTTTGCTGGCTGGATGAAGGGGAGCATTTACAACAGCTGACGAGTATGACCAGTCAGGCGCAGCTTCACTGCACGCTGAAAGCATGCGAATACCTCGCAACTTCCGGCATACCCGCAATGGGAAAATGAGTCACGGTATGCAAACATTTTGCCTGCATACCGTCTGGCGCGCTTTATACGTGAGCCACCGGAGTCGGCGTATGTCTGGCGCTACGCAACAACATCAGCAGATAAATAAACGATACGCTGGCGATCATAATGAATAACAGATTATCGGAATAATTCTGCATCAGCATTGCGGTGAATGAAGGACCAAGCAGGCTGCCAACGGTATAGCTTAATAACAATGCCTGATTCATGGCGACCAGCTGATGATGTTCAACCTTTTCACAGGCCCAGGCCATCGCCACCGGATAGAGGGTAAAACCTGCCGCACCCAACATAAACAACGCAGGCGCCATCGCCGCCTGATTCAGCATGGCAATACTTCCGACGATAACCACGAAGACCTGGACGCGTAAAACCAGCAGGCGTCCCAGCTTGTCTGCCAGGCGGCCAATCGGCCATTGCCCCAGAATACCGGCGCTAACCAGAACCGCCATCCAGAAACCAATGCTGGCGTTGCTCACCCCTTGATGGTTGAGATACAGCGGCATCAGGCCATACAAAGACCCCAGCACAATCCCGGAAATAATACAGCCGTTAACGCCCAGACGCGCCTGCCGCAGCTTCAGCATGGAGGTAATAGGAGTAGACTGCTGTTCATCACCCTGCTGATTGGCAATGCGCGTAAAGAGCAATGGCAAAACGCCAGCCAGGATCGTACCCGTCACCCACGGCAGGACGTTCATCAATTCTGTTGATACTTTACTAACCAGTAGTTGGCCTAAAAACGTCCCCACGTAATAGATCATCATATAGGCGGCAAGCAAGCGTCCGCGATTACGCGAATTCCCGCTGCACATCAGCGCACTTTCCACTACCACCCAAATCATGGCGCAGCCAACACCGGCGATAAAACGCCAGGTCATCCAGCTCCAGAACCCCACCATAACCCCCAGGCCGATACAGCCCGCGGCAAAAATAAGCGAGGCAATGTAATAGCTGCGATTAAAACCAAGGTGTTTTATTAAATACCCGGTCAGCAACGTCCCTACCAGATTGCCGGTAAAGTAGGAAGAACTCACCACACCTACCTGCCAGGTGGGCAAATTTTCATGGGCGAGCCAAAGCGGGACGAGCGTGTTTAACACGGCGATCGCCAGGGTCAGCAGAAGCAGCCCGCACAGCAACAGCATGACGGGACGGGTATAGATGGACATGAATAAAAACCGTGAGGAAGTTCAAATTTCATGCGCATCATGCCACTGCCAAAAACATTGTCAATCGGCGCAATCAAAGGGCTGAGGCGCTTTCCGGACGATCGATTTGCATTACTGATTCTTAATGTGAATAGATAAAAAACACAAAAACACATCTGCTTGTTTTTATTGATCTAAAACAAAAATCTCGCGTTGCGTTCAGTCGAAAAATTTCATGGACTCCCCTTACTTTTATTTCTTACTAAACTCTATGCGGGATGCAGATCTGCATTGTCTTCAAAATAGAACAGTGAGTTCTTATTTAGGTATCTAATCCATATATCGTTCTTTCTGTAGACTTAAACTCATCAAATTTCCCCCACTGATGCTGAACAGGAGAAATATCATGACTAAACCTTACGTAAGACTTGATAAAGATAATGCGGCAGTACTGCTGGTCGACCATCAGGCTGGCCTGCTCTCTCTGGTTCGGGATATCGATCCCGATAAATTTAAAAACAACGTGCTTGCCCTCGGCGACTTAGCAAAATACTTCAAACTCCCAACCATTCTGACAACCAGTTTTGAGACAGGACCAAACGGGCCACTGGTACCGGAACTGAAAGCTCAATTTCCCGATGCGCCTTATATTGCTCGCCCCGGAAACATTAACGCGTGGGATAACGAAGATTTCGTGAAAGCAGTGAAAGCGACCGGTAAAAAACAGCTGATTATTGCCGGTGTCGTGACGGAAGTTTGCGTAGCTTTCCCTGCGCTCTCGGCTATTGAAGAAGGTTTTGATGTCTTTGTCGTAACCGATGCGTCGGGTACATTTAATGAAATTACTCGCCATTCAGCATGGGATCGGATGTCCCAGGCCGGTGCTCAACTGATGACGTGGTTTGGTGTCGCATGTGAGTTGCATCGCGACTGGCGCAACGATATCGAAGGTCTGGCGACGCTGTTCTCTAATCACATTCCTGATTATCGCAATCTGATGACCAGCTACGACACGTTAACTAAACAGAAGTAAAAAACCGGGGCTATGCCCCGGTTTGTCATTTAGCTGGCAACCGCCATACCGACGGTCATATGCAGCCCGTAGAACACGCCACGACCAATCAACTCGCCGACTAACAGCAGAATAAACGCGACGGAAAGCAGCGGAACTGCAGGCTGGTAGCCTTTCACTTGCGGTACAATCCAGCAGCACAACGCTACTGCCAGAGCGACAATCCGCCACGCCATCAGCGAGCCGTAATCCGGAACCAGCGCAGACGCCTGTTGAATGGAACTGTGGATCGTCGCCAGTTCAGCCCCCTGCATTACAGACATGATGGCGCTCACGACCAGAGCAAGCACTGAAATAGCCGGCAACAGGCGCATCGCCCAACCGTCCACGCCAGCAATTCTCAGCAACAGATATCCCAGCAGCGGACCGCCCATAAACATCGTCAGGAAGAAGCCCAGCGGCGTCCAGATGCTGTACCAGGTCGGTACAGTATCGATGGTGTTATACACGCGCACCATCATCCAGACAAAAATCACGCCCAGTACCATGGTGACAACTAACCACAGATTGCGTAATACGGGCGACATTTTTTTCAACGTTGCCAGCAGCCAGCCGATGCCGCCAACGGCAAAGAAGATTGAGCCGCTGGCAATTTCATTACTCAACGCAGAAGACCCTATACGATTGAGTGAGTTAAAAGCGCGCATCGGTGAGCCCAGGTGGAGCATGGAAGCAATAAAGCCAATGCCCATTAATACCCACAGCCCGAACATGCAGGCAATCACGCGCTGCTGCGATTCAGGGCGTAAGTCCCCTTTCATCAACGCCAGCGCCAGAACGATAAAGCCACCAACTACACACTGTCCGAAGACAGTGAAGATCATCAGCGGCCATTCATGCCATCCACTTCCCATCTTACACCTCCTTCGGATTGGCCAGATAACCTGTAGTATCCCCGGTCGGGCGGCTATTGGCGTTAGGTTTGATGACAATACTTGGTTTGGTAAAGTGCGCGCCCGGCAGTGGCGCTACCGCAGCCAAAGTACCGTGTTTTTTGCGCAGCTCTTCAATCGGACCAAAATCCAGCGCACGCAGTGGGCAGGACTCCACGCAGATAGGTTTCTTGCCTTCAGCGACGCGCTCATGGCAGCCATCACATTTAGTCATATGCCCTTTTTCAGCATTGTACTGTGGCGCGCCGTAAGGACAGGCCATGTGGCAATACCGACAGCCAATGCAAACATCTTCGTCGACAACGACAAAACCATCTTCACGTTTGTGCATCGCGCCGCTCGGACAAACCTTGGTACAGGCCGGATCTTCACAGTGGTTACACGCAATGGAGAGGTAATAAGCAAAGACGTTCTGATGCCAGACGCCGTTGTCCTCCTGCCAGTCGCCGCCTGCGTATTCATAAATGCGGCGGAAGCTGACTTCCGGGGTTAAATTTTTGAAATCTTTGCAGGCCAGTTCGCAGGTTTTGCAACCGGTGCAACGGCTGGAATCAATAAAAAATCCATACTGGGTTGTCATCGGTTACTCCTTACGCCTTTTCAACCTGGACAAGGTTCGTGTGTGACGGATTCCCCTTTGCGAGAGGAGACGGACGCTGGGTCGTCAGGACGTTAATGCAACCGCCCTGATCCACGCGTTTTGCATCCGGGTCATACCAGGCCCCTTCGCCCAATGCCACCACGCCGGGCATCATACGTGGCGTCACTTTCGCCTCAATATGCACTTCACCACGATCGTTAAAGATACGTACCTTGTCGCCGTTGTTAATACCGCGTCGCTGCGCATCCATCGGGTTGATCCACATTTCCTGGCGGCAGGATGCTTTCAGGACGTCCACGTTGCCATAGGTCGAGTGAACGCGAGACTTATAGTGGAAGCCGGTCAGCTGCAAAGGGAATTTCTCCACCAGCGGATCGTTTAAGCTTTCAAAGCCTGGGGTATAAATCGGTAGCGGATCGATTACATCACCTTCCGGCAGTTCCCAGGTTGCCGCGATCTCGGCAAGCTGCTGCGAATAAATTTCGATCTTACCTGACGGCGTGGTCAGCGGATTGGCTTTAGGATCCTCACGGAATGCCTTGTACGCCACATGATGTCCTTGCGGATCGCGCTGTTTAAAGATCCCTTGCTGACGGAATTCTTCAAACGTAGGCAGTTCAGGAATCGCTTTGCGCGACTGCTCATACAGATGGCGCATCCACTCTTCCTGAGTACGACCTTCTGTAAACTGCTGCTCAACGCCAAGGCGCTTCGCCAGCTCGCTGGTCATCTGGTAGATAGTCTTGCATTCGAAGCGTGGTTTGATCGCCTGATCGGTGAAAATCACATAGGACATGTTCCCGCATGAGGCATCCAACGCGAAATCCATCTGCTCAGAAGCGGTGCAGTCCGGCAGCAAAATGTCCGCGTATTTCGCCGAGGAAGTCATATGACAGTCGATGACGACGATCATCTCGCACTTCTTCTCGTCCTGGAGGATTTCATGCGTGCGGTTAATATCAGAGTGTTGGTTAATCAGACAGTTACCGGCATAGTTCCAGATCATCTTAATAGGAACATCGAGCTTGTCTTTGCCGCGTACGCCGTCACGCAGGGCCGTCATCTCCGGGCCTCGCTCAATCGCGTCCGTCCACATGAACATCGAGATGCTGGTTTCAACTGGGTTTTCCAGCGTTGGCATACGCTCAAACGGCAAACTGTATGAGCCCTCACGCGCCCCGCTGTTGCCGCCGTTGATCCCAACGTTACCGGTCAGGATAGCGAGCATAGAAATGGCGCGGGTCGCTATTTCACCGTTAGCATGACGCTGCGGCCCCCACCCCTGGCTGATGTATGCCGGTTTAGCGCTACCTATTTCACGCGCCAGTTTGACGATACGTTCAGCGGGAATACCGGTAATCTGCGCCGCCCACTCCGGGGTCTTGGCAATGCCATCCTTACCCTGCCCAAGAATATACGCCTTATAGTGACCGTTCTTCGGTGCGTCGGCCGGTAAGGTTTTCTCGTCGTAACCCACGCAGTATTTGTCGAGGAACGGTTGGTCAACCATGTTTTCGGTGATCAGGACATACGCCAGACCATTGACCAGCGCCGCATCAGTACCAGGACGGATCGGGATCCATTCATCTTCACGCCCCGCACCGGTATCCGTATAACGGGGATCGATAATGATCATGCGGGCATTGGATTTCTGTCGCGCCTGTTCAAGGTAATAGGTTACCCCACCCCCGCTCATACGGGTTTCACCAGGGTTATTACCGAACAGAACCACCAGCTTGCTGTTTTCAATATCGGACGGGCTGTTACCGTCAGCCCAGCCGCCGTAGGTATAGTTCAACCCGGCAGCGATTTGCGCTGAAGAGTAGTCACCGTAGTGATTAAGATAGCCGCCGCAGCAGTTCATCAACCGTGCCACCAGCGTTTTACCCGGCGGCCACGAGCGCGTCATAGTGCCACCCAGCGTACCGGTACCGTAGTTCAGGTAGATAGACTCATTGCCGTAGTCTTTGATAAGACGCTGCATATTGCTGGCAATGATGTCGTAGGCTTCATCCCAACTGATGCGCTCAAATTTTCCTTCGCCACGCTTACCAACGCGTTTCATCGGGTATTTCAGACGATCGGGATTATAGACTCGGCGACGCATGGAACGACCACGCAGACAGGCGCGTACCTGGTGCAGACCGTCATAGTTGTCATCGCCGGTGTTGTCGGTTTCGACATACTTTATTTCACCGTCGACCACATGCATACGCAGCGGGCAGCGGCTGCCGCAGTTCACCGTACACGCGCTCCAGATCACTTTCTCATTAATCGGTGTCGGATTAAGGGCTTCTGCAGCATTTGCAATACGGGTAAATGGCAGGGTAAACGCGCTACTGGCCACCGCCAGTCCGCCTATCGCCGTCGTTTTCACCAAACCGCGGCGAGTAACCTCAGCTGCCAGCACGGCATCGGGGATCTTAGTTTTCATAGTGGCTCACTCTGCTGCTCACAATAAACAAAATACAAATATTCGATGTGTAGTTTTTTATATAACGTTAATATCGATATACGGGCTGGTAGAAACTGAATTTGCTAAAAGACAGAGAAAAATACTGACTTTCATTCGAAGTCAGTATTACCCCTATGGGAGTAGTCGTTATTGTCCGACGTCAAACGGGCATAAAAAAAGCGCCCTGAGGCGCTTTTTTAGCAGAGAAAGGTAGCTTAGCCGATGAATTCGAGGCCATTCATGTACGGACGTAATACTTCCGGAACCTGAATGCGGCCATCAGCCTGCTGATAGTTTTCCATTACCGCAACCAGCGTACGCCCAACCGCCAGACCGGAACCGTTCAGAGTATGCACTAAACGGGTCTTTTTGTCGGATTTGCTGCGGCAACGCGCCTGCATACGACGAGCCTGGAAATCCCACACGTTGGAGCAAGAGGAGATTTCGCGATAGGTGTTCTGCGCCGGGATCCACACTTCAAGATCATAAGTTTTGCATGCGCCGAAGCCCATGTCGCCAGTGCACAGGATGATTTTGCGATACGGCAGACCCAGCAGTTGCAGGACCTTCTCGGCATGGCCGGTCATCTCTTCCAGCGCGTCCATCGACTCTTCCGGGCGAACAATCTGCACCATCTCAACTTTATCGAACTGGTGCATACGGATCAGACCACGCGTGTCACGACCGTAAGAACCTGCTTCAGAACGGAAGCACGGCGTATGCGCAGTCATTTTGATCGGCAGCGCATCTTCATCGATGATTTCGTCGCGCACCAGGTTGGTCAGCGGAACTTCTGCTGTTGGGATCAGCGCATAGTTGCTGCTATCAGCTTCTTCATCCAGCGGACGGGTATGGAATAGATCGCCAGCGAATTTCGGCAGTTGGCCTGTACCGTACAGCGTGTCGTGGTTAACCAGATACGGGACGTAGTTTTCGCTATAGCCATGCTGTTCGGTATGCAGATCCAGCATGAACTGAGACAGCGCACGGTGCATACGCGCAATCTGCCCTTTCATAACCACAAAACGAGAGCCGGTCAGCTTAACCGCCGCGGCGAAATCTAAACCCGTGTGCATTTCACCCAGGGTAACGTGATCGCGCACTTCGAAATCAAACTCACGCGGAGTACCCCAGCGGCTGACTTCGACGTTGTCATTTTCATCTTTACCCACCGGAACGTCGTCCGCTGGCAGGTTAGGAATGGTCAGCGCAATGTCGCGGATCTCGGCCTGTAAGGTATCAAGTTCAGCTTTCGCGGCATCCAGCTCTTCGCCCAGTTTGTTCACTTCCAGACGTAAAGACTCGATATCTTCCCCGCGCGCTTTTGCCTGGCCGATGGATTTCGATCGCGAGTTACGCTCTGCCTGCAGGTTTTCAGTTTGTACCTGCAGAACTTTACGACGCTCTTCAAGAGCGCGCAGCTTATCTACATCCAGCTTAAAGCCCCGGCTTGCCAGTTTTTCTGCGACTGCGTCTGGCTCATTACGCAGCAGATTGGGATCGAGCATGCTTATCCTGTGCTTATCGAATTAAAATAGGAGAAAGTGACCACAGCCTGCGGTCACAGGGATACAGAGACAACATTACCGCAACGATAACACTAACGGTAGCGTTTTATAGGGCTATTTTGATCCTGTCCGGCGAGCCAGGCGAGCTTTTCGCCAATCTTGCCTTCAAGACCTCTGTTTGTGGGCCGATAATAGCGCGTTTGTGCCATTTCCTGCGGGAAGTACTCTTCTCCGGCGGCATAGGCATTAGGCTCATCATGGGCATAACGATACTCCTGACCGTAGCCCATCTCTTTCATCAGCTTAGTCGGCGCATTGCGCAGGTGAACCGGCACGTCGTAATCCGGACGTTCGCGGGCATCAGACAGCGCGGCTTTGAAGGCGGTGTAAACCGCATTACTCTTCGGCGCACAGGCCAGATAAACAATCGCCTGAGCAATCGCGCGTTCGCCTTCCGCGGGTCCCACGCGGGTAAAACAGTCCCATGCGGAAATCGCCACCTGCATGGCGCGGGGATCGGCATTGCCGACATCTTCTGAGGCAATCGCCAGACAGCGACGGGCAACATACAGCGGATCGCCACCAGCGGTAATAATTCGCGCATACCAATAAAGCGCCGCATCTGGGGCGCTTCCACGTACCGACTTGTGTAATGCGGAGATGAGATCGTAAAAACGATCGCCTTTATTATCGAAACGCGCACTACGTTCACCGGCAATTTCGGTGAGCAATTCTGGTTTCAATACGCGCTTGCCGGAATCATCAACTTCGGCCATATCGGCCATCATTTCCAGCGTATTCAGCGCCCGCCGCGCGTCACCATTAACCAGTTCGGCAATAGCCCGACGCGTTTCTGGCGGCAGAACAATATCCTGGCCGCCATAACCACGCGCTTTGTCTGACATCGCCTGGTCCAGCACCTGTTCAATGTCGTCGGAAGTTAACGATTTCAGTAGATAAACGCGTGCACGCGACAACAGCGCCGAATTGAGCTCAAACGAGGGGTTTTCAGTGGTGGCGCCAATAAACGTAATGGTACCGTCTTCAATATGCGGTAAAAACGCATCCTGTTGGCTTTTATTAAAACGGTGAACTTCGTCCACGAACAGGATCGTGCGTCGACCCGCGTTACGGTTCTGACGCGCACGCTCAATCGCTTCACGAATTTCTTTAACGCCAGACGTAACTGCCGAAATTCGTTCGACATCGGCGTTGGCGTAACGGGCAATAACTTCGGCAAGCGTCGTTTTCCCGGTCCCCGGCGGTCCCCATAAAATCATGGAGTGCAGATGCCCGGCCTCGATAGCGCGCGGCAAGGGTTTGCCCGCAGCCAGCAGATGCTGCTGGCCGATATACTGCGCTAAATTTTCTGGCCGCATACGCGCGGCCAGCGGCTGAAAAGTATTATCAGAAAAGTCGAGCGACAGATTGCTCACTCACACGCCTCTACTTACGTTGATCGTCAACCGTTACACCTTGCGGCGGGGTAAAGGTGAATTTAGAGGGTTCAATCGCACCATTCTGCTGAGATTTCAGCTGATAGCTGCTGCGCTGATCGTCTTGTTCAACGGCGCTGAACTGGTGGATCGTCCCGTCACGCCCAACATTGATAGTAAACTGCTTAAGGTTACCGCTGCTGGTTTTTGGCGTCAGCACGAAATCATCGCCATTTTGCTTAATATTGTACTGCTGCCAGTCGCTGGCCTGGTTACGCGCAATCAGCATGAACGGCGTGTTGCCCGTGGCGTCTTTCAGCCATGTCGCAGTCGCTTGCTCAACAAACGGGTTAAAGAACCACAGCGTTTTACCATCGGAAACCAGGATGCTCTCGTCAGGCTGCGTCATATGCCAGTTAAACAGATTAGGACGTTTAACCCATAAGTCACCCTGACCTTCCTGCACCGCCGCACCGCTACCGTCCGTGACCTTCTGAGTAAAGCTGGCATGGAAGCTACTGACTTTATCCAGGCGGCTTTTCAGGTCGCTGGCAGCATCTGCCCACACGCTGCTCACCACAAAGCTCGACAATAATGCACAGGTGATTGCGATTCTTTTCATCGTTATTCCTCAAAATACGTCACTCCCAACGGGGAGATCCCTCTGCTATCCATTTCAGGCCAAAAATCAGCATGAGGAAAGTAGAAAATACTGAATTACTTAACTTTGCAATCATTCGAAGGGCGGCGGAGCCAGCACTTCACGATTACCATTATGCCCTTGCTCGCTGACAATTCCCTGCGCTTCCATCTGTTCGATGATGCGCGCCGCTCGGTTGTAACCGATACGGAACTGACGCTGGACGCCGGAGATTGAGGCTTTGCGTTTCTGGGTAACAAAGTTTACCGCCTGATCGAACAGCGGATCCAACTCTTCGCCACCATCAAAGCCGCCACCGCCGCCTTCGCTTTCGCTGTCAGACGTTATGCCGTCAACGTATTGTGGACGACCGCGCGCTTTCCAGTCCTGAACCACAGCGTGAACTTCTTCATCACGTACAAAGGCGCCGTGTACACGCACTGGGATCGTTGAGTTTGGTGCGGAATACAGCATGTCACCCATACCCAACAGCGATTCCGCGCCGCCCTGGTCAAGGATGGTACGCGAGTCAATTTTACTGGACACAGTAAAGGCGATACGCGTTGGGATGTTCGCTTTAATCAGACCAGTGATAACGTCAACCGACGGTCGCTGGGTCGCCAGCACCAGGTGGATCCCCGCCGCACGCGCTTTTTGCGCCAGACGAGCAATCAGTTCTTCCACCTTTTTACCCACGGTCATCATCAGGTCGGCGAATTCATCCACCAGCACAACGATATACGGCAGTTTTTCCAGCACCGGATGCTGAACATCCATACTGTCGCCCGGCTTCCAGTACGGGTCCGGAATCGGACGCCCCATACGGGCGGCTTCAGCAATTTTTTCGTTATAACCGGCAAGGTTACGCACACCAAGCGCCGACATCAGCTTGTAGCGACGTTCCATTTCATTGACGCTCCAGCGCAGGGCGTTGGCGGCATCTTTCATGTCGGTCACAACTTCAGTCAGCAAATGCGGAATGCCTTCATAAACCGACAGTTCCAGCATTTTCGGGTCAATCATGATAAAGCGAACGTCTTCCGGCTGCGCCTTGTATAACATGCTGAGGATCATGGCGTTCACCCCAACCGACTTACCGGAACCGGTTGTCCCTGCCACCAGCAGGTGCGGCATTTTCGCCAGATCGGCAACTACCGGTTCGCCCGCAATATCTTTACCCAGTACCACGGTCAGCGGAGATGAGTTATCACGGAATTTGGCGTTATCCAACACTTCGCGCAGATAAACGGTTTGACGTTTTTTGTTGGGTAACTCCAGCCCGACATACGGTTTGCCCGGAATGACCTCGACCACGCGTACCGCTGCGGTCGATAATGAACGCGCCAGATCTCGCGACAGGTTGGAAATACGCGCCGCTTTAACTCCAGGAGCAAGATTAAGCTCAAAGCGGGTAATAACCGGACCAGGTGAGTAGTTCACCACATCGGCTTTAATGCGGAAGTCCGCCAGACGAGCCTCCACCAGACGAGCCATTTGCTCCAGAGCGAAAGTATCTATCGGCTCAACCTCACTCGGCGGCGGCGTGAGCAGATCCAACGATGGCAACGGCGTACTTGGACGGTGCGCCGGACGACTGTCGCCATTACGCATCAGGAGCGGATGGATCAGACTATCCTGCGGCGATGGTGTAACAGGCTGCGCCGGCTGCTGATAATGCTGCTGCGGTGCGACTGGCTGCGCTGGCTGCTGATAATGCTGCTGTGGTGCGACTGGCTGCGCTGGCTGCTGGTAATGCTGCTGCGCTGCGACAGGCTGCGCTGGTTGCTGATAATGCTGCTGTGGTGCGACAGGCTGCGCTGGCTGCTGGTAATGCTGCTGCGGTGTGACAGGCAGCTGGTACTGCGGCGCAGGCTCCGGCATTACGCCTGGAGTAAATAGCGGCTCATGCGGACCATCATCCACCAGCGTTTTCATTGGCGAAAATTCAAAGTCATCAAGCGAGAACGGATTCGCTCCGGCAGGCTGTTCACCGGAATAGCGCTGCTGCTGGGAAGAGGCAAACTGGCGTGCCAGTTCTGCTTCTGCGGCTGAATCATCATCAGTCTGACTGGCATCATCCTGATACTCGTCGCCGTAGCGGTGCTGCTGCGACTGGGCGAACTGACGCGCCAGCTCATCTTGCTGCATTGCGTCAATTTCTTCGTCACTGTACGCATCTGTATCAAGATGCTCTTCGCGCGCTTTCTCTTCAGCCATACGTTGTGACGGCAGTTTTATGCCATACGACGCCAGCTCCCGACGAGTAGGTACGCGCACACGATTCGGACGCGGTAACTGCGGACCAATCCCCTCTTTCACCTGTGGACGCGGTGCACCGCTACCCGCAAGACTAAAGACAGGTGTTGCGGCAGCCGCACCCGCCCCTAAAGCGGCGTTTTTCACCCCGGCGGCCAGCGGCGCAACGGCAGCCACTGACTCAACGGGCGGTATGGATGCTGCAGTCGGCATAGACGGCTTAACACGTTCAGGCTCCTGAGCAGGCTCTGGAATCGGCTGATACCAGGCGGCCAGTTGCTCGCGCTCACGTGCACGTTTCTCTTCAACTTCTTCAAAATAGTAGAGTGGCGGACGAGTCGGTTTAACCTCTTCAACTACCGGCTCAGGTTCCACTACAGGCGGTTGTTCAACCGCAGGCTGCTGGAACGCGGCGTTTTGTTGAAAGGTTGATTCCGGCTGATAAACAGGCTGCTGCACGGGCTCCGGCTGATATGCAGGTTCCGGCTGCCAGTTGTGCTCCGCGGTAAATCCCTGCGGCTGCGGACTTTCTTCCACAACCGGCTGCTGCCATGGTTCATACTGCTGCTGCACCGGTGGCTGAGCGTAGTGGTCTGGCTGAGGATAACCCTCAGGCGCTGGCGCAATCACCGCATCACCGGTTTGCAAACCAGGCACGGCTTGCCAGGCTACGGCTGGGGCCGGTTGTTCCATAACGGTATTGGTCACTGGCGATGTTTGCAGCAGCGGATCAACCGGTGCGCTCCAGGCCTGAGCTGCCGTTGTCGCTGCCGCTGCGGCGGCAACTGGCTCTGTCACCGAATGACCATTCAGCAGCGGATCAAGTTCGTCATATTCAGGCAGCGTCGCACGATTACCGGAGAACAGCACATCGTTAGGATCGGCAACAACGCCACGAGCGCTGTATTCAATTTCGTCTTCATCATCCATGCGTTTGCCGGAAAATAGCGCGGCATCAGTATGACGGCCAAGCGGGTTGGTAAATTTCTCCGCCAGACGCTTACGGCGCGCTAACGCACCGCGCAGAATACGCGCCCGACGCGATTCATGAGGTTTGCCATCAGCGGTGTCGAAAGACTCATCTTCATCTTCATATTCTTCGTCATCGACCCAGGTATCGTCGCGACGGGTACGGTTGCTGGCAAACGTCAGGATATTGAGTAACCAGCCGCCCAGTTTTTCCGCAATGCTCACCCATGACCAGCCGGTAAACAGCGTTAATCCCGCAGCCCAAATGCACAATAGCGTCAGCGTACCGCCGCTACTGTGCAGTAATGGTTGCAACGTGGTGCTGAGCAGGCTGCCGATCACGCCGCCAGAGGCAAAATACCAGATGTCATCGGCATTGATTGCGGCAAGCCCGCAGGAGGTAAGGATCAGCGCCAGAACGCCAATAATACGCAGCGAAACGGCAAAATAATCGACGTATTCGTCGCTGGCCTGGTGTCGCCATGCAAACCAGCAGCCGCCGACAATGATGACGGGAATGGTGTAGGCCATGACGCCAAAAATAAAGAACAGTGTGTCTGCCAGCCATGCTCCGGGTATTCCCCCCAGATTATGGATAGGTTCGTGCCACGCGGTTTGCGACCAACTGGGATCCGAAGGGTTAAAGCTGAGTAAGGCAGCCATCAACCAGACGGCAAAAAGGGCAATAAGGATCAGTAGCGCTTCCAGGAGTCGGCGCCCGCTGCTTAACTTCGTCAATGTGACGTCTTTGTCTTCAGTGTATTCCTGGCTCAAAAACGGCTCTCCAGGTTTCAGGCTTTTCCTGCCCGATGCTAAAACGGACAACAGCACCGGGTTGCCCCGGCACTGTTGCTGTATGGATTAACAGGAGTGTAATCAAACTGCGTCGATTTTGCACCTGTTCCGTGTTAGCGCGTCTTAATTACCAGACGATTGCTCTGTTTGACTTCTTCCATTACGACATAAGTACGTGTGTCATTCACGCCAGGCAGACGCAGCAGGGTTTCCCCCAACAGCTTACGGTACGCCGACATATCCGGTACGCGTGTTTTCAACAAATAGTCGAAATCACCGGAAACCAAATGACACTCTTGAATTTCTTCAAGTTTTTGTACTGCAGAGTTAAATTGCTCAAACACATCCGGGGCGCCACGATTCAGAGTAATCTCAACAAAAACCAGAAGTGATGCATCCAGATAATGCGGGTTTAACAGCGCTGTATAGCCCTGAATAAAACCCTGTCTTTCCAACCGACGCACACGCTCAAGGCAGGGCGTTGGTGAAAGTCCCACACGTTTAGAAAGCTCGACGTTAGAAATACGCCCATCCTTTTGCAGCTCATTAAGAATGTTACGATCGATACGGTCGAGATCTTTGCCAGGGCGCTTCTTACTATCTACCATTATTATTGTCTCTCTGTATTCCTTCCCTACTCCTGCCTGACTCTACCAACATCACTGTTCAGAGTCGCTACCCATCAAAATAAACCGCAACCCAGAGGGATTTTCGGTTTGTAATGCCTGGGCTTATGGTGAGAAGACCGTTGCCTGTTGGCGGCTATCGACATCACGAATGGCATCTGTCCACACCATGCGTAGATTTCGCTAACACGGTAAACATGGTATCTACATGCATGATTATGCAGCACATACATGACACATTTTTTTTCTTCCTTGACTGTTTTCGCAAAACAGCAGGTGATTGTCAAAGCAAAACATCGATTTTTAGTACAACATGCCAGTTATTCATTCGCAGTGATGGAAAATCGTCATTTTATCACCTTATAACTGACCGATTTTTAGTAGAAATCGTTATAGTATTACGACTTATTCCCCCGCTCATCGGTTTCTGCTATTACACAAATTGTTAACAAAATCGCCATACTCTTTTTTTACGCCTGTAAATTCCCTACAATCCTGCTCATTGCCTGCCAACAACTATGGGGATCTCATGGGCGCAACCAAACACAGTAAACTTCTTATTCTGGGCTCAGGCCCTGCGGGATATACCGCTGCGGTCTACGCTGCACGCGCTAACCTGCAACCGGTACTGATTACCGGTATGGAAAAAGGTGGTCAACTGACCACAACAACAGAAGTGGAAAACTGGCCTGGCGATCCGCACGATCTCACTGGCCCGCTGCTGATGGAGCGTATGCACGAACATGCGACCAAATTTGATACAGAAATCATTTTTGATCACATCAGCAAAGTTGATCTGCAAAACCGCCCTTTCCGTCTGACCGGCGATAGCGGAGAGTACACCTGTGACGCACTGATCATCGCTACCGGCGCTTCAGCACGTTACCTGGGCCTGCCTTCAGAAGAAGCGTTCAAAGGCCGCGGCGTTTCCGCCTGCGCAACCTGCGACGGTTTCTTCTACCGTAACCAAAAAGTTGCGGTGATTGGCGGTGGCAACACTGCGGTTGAAGAAGCGCTGTATCTGGCGAATATCGCATCTGAAGTGCATTTGATTCACCGTCGCGACAGTTTCCGCGCTGAGAAAATCCTCATCAAGCGTTTAATGGATAAAGTTGAAAACGGCAACATCGTGCTGCACACCCACCGCACGCTGGAAGAAGTAACCGGCGATCAAATGGGCGTAACCGGGCTGCGCCTGCGCGATACGCAAAACACTGACAATGTGGAGTCACTTGACGTTGCCGGATTGTTTGTCGCTATCGGTCATAGCCCGAATACGGCCATTTTCGACGGTCAGCTTGAACTGGAAAACGGCTACATCAAAGTTCAGTCCGGTATCCACGGTAATGCCACACAAACCAGCATTCCGGGGGTCTTCGCAGCCGGTGACGTGATGGATCATATTTATCGCCAGGCGATCACCTCTGCGGGCACAGGCTGTATGGCCGCGCTCGATGCAGAACGTTATCTCGACGGTCTGGCGGACGCTTGCAAATAAGTTTTACAAATCAGTAACAAAAGTAAAAAAGGCGACTATAAGTCGCCTTTATTTTTGCCTCGTTGTAACATTGCCCTGCCCAAAAATTCCAATAACTCACCTGCTAAGCGTGCAATGAATAAAACCCGTCAAAAAGAGCTGACCCGCTGGTTAAAACAGCAAAGTGTAATTTCCCAACGATGGCTGAACATTTCACGCCTGTTGGGGTTCGTGAGTGGTCTGTTAATCGTCGCTCAGGCTTGGCTCATGGCCCGCATTCTGGACCATATGATCATGGCCAATATTCCCCGAGAGGCGCTACTGCTTCCGTTCATCGTGCTGGTATTGATTTTCATCCTGCGGGCATGGGTCGTCTGGTTACGCGAACGGGTCGGGTTTCACGCAGGGCAACATATTCGCTTTGAAATTCGCCGCCAGGTGCTTGACCGTCTGCAACAGGCAGGTCCGGCCTGGATACAGGGCAAACCGGCCGGGAGCTGGGCCACGCTGATCCTGGAGCAGATTGACGATATGCATGATTACTATGCACGTTATCTGCCGCAAATGGCGCTGGCCGTATGCGTCCCATTATTGATTGTGGCGGCGGTATTCCCGTCAAACTGGGTAGCCGCCCTTATTCTGCTCGGAACAGCCCCGCTGATCCCGTTATTTATGGCAATGGTCGGAATGGGCGCTGCCGATGCTAACCGCCGCAATTTTCAGGCTCTTGCCCGCCTCAGCGGTCATTTCCTCGATCGTCTGCGGGGCATGGAAACACTAAGAATATTTGGTCGCGGTGAAGCCGAAACGGAAAGCATCCGCGCTGCGTCGCAAGATTTCCGCCAGCGCACCATGGAAGTCCTGCGCCTGGCGTTCCTGTCATCCGGTGTCCTTGAGTTCTTTACCTCTCTGTCTATTGCGCTGGTGGCGGTTTACTTCGGTTTTTCCTACCTCGGAGAGCTCGATTTCGGCCACTACGGGACGGGCGTCACGCTGGCAGCAGGCTTCCTCGCGCTCATTCTGGCGCCGGAGTTTTTCCAGCCCCTGCGCGATCTGGGCACGTTTTATCACGCCAAAGCGCAAGCCGTTGGTGCAGCTGATAGTCTGAAAACTTTCATGGAAACCCCGCTGGCTCATCCAGAGCGTGGCGACATTGAGCTGGCGACGAAAGACGCCGTTTCACTTGAGGCACACGATCTGATTATCACTTCGCCGGAAGGTAAAGTGCTGGCCGGCCCGCTCAACTTTACCCTGGCAGCCGGTCAACGCGCAGTGCTGGTTGGACGCAGCGGTTCCGGTAAAAGTTCGCTGCTTAATGTCCTGTCCGGTTTCCTCTCTTATCGAGGATCGCTGCGAATTAACGGCTTTGAACTTCGCGACCTGTCACCTGATTCCTGGCGTAAACAGCTGTCATGGGTCGGGCAAAATCCGCAGCTTCCTGCCGCCACGTTACGCGAAAACGTTCTGCTGGCTCGCCCCGATGCCAGCGAAGAACAGCTACAAGCCGCACTCGACAGCGCCTGGGTCAGCGAGTTTTTACCGCTGCTGCCGCAGGGCGTGGATACGCCAGTCGGCGATCAGGCGGCCCGACTTTCCGTCGGGCAAGCGCAGCGCGTTGCCGTTGCTCGCGCCTTACTCAATCCCTGTCAGTTACTGCTGCTGGATGAACCCGCCGCCAGTCTTGATGCGCACAGCGAACAACGCGTGATGCAGGCGTTGAACGCGGCATCTCGCCGCCAGACCACGCTGATGGTAACGCACCAGTTGGAAGATCTTGCCGACTGGGACGCTATCTGGGTGATGCAGGACGGACAGATCGTTGAACAAGGTACCTGGACCGAACTTAGCTCAGCCAACGGGGCTTTTGCGACATTACTGGCTCATCGTCAGGAGGACATCTAAATGCGCGCTTTGCTACCTTATCTGACGCTGTATAAACGTCACAAATGGATGTTAACGCTGGGGATCGTTCTGGCGATCGTCACGCTGCTGGCAAGTATTGGTTTGCTGACGCTTTCAGGGTGGTTCCTGTCGGCTTCTGCGGTGGTTGGCGTCACCGGAATTTACAGCTTTAACTATATGCTCCCTGCCGCAGGCGTACGCGGCGCAGCGATCACCCGCACCGCGGGGCGTTATTTCGAACGACTGGTCAGCCATGACGCAACATTCCGTGTGCTGCAGCATTTGCGTATTTATACCTTCAGCAAACTGCTGCCGCTCTCCCCTGCGGGCCTGTCCCGTTATGGACAGGGTGAATTACTTAACCGCGTGGTGGCTGATGTCGACACGCTCGATCATCTGTACTTGCGCGTGATCTCCCCGCTGGTAGGGGCTTTTGTCGTCATCATGGTGGTCACGCTGGGGCTAAGCGTTCTCGATTTCACGCTGGCTATCACCCTCGGCGGTATTATGCTGCTAACCTTATTTATTCTGCCCCCACTCTTTTATCAGGCAGGCAAAAGCACCGGACAAAGTCTGACGCATCTGCGTGGGCAATATCGTCAGCAGTTAACCTCCTGGCTACAGGGCCAGGCTGAATTGACCATTTTTGGCGCCAGTGAACGCTACCGCGCTCAAATGGAAGCCACCGAGCTGCAATGGCACGAAGCCCAGAGACGCCAGTCTGAATTAACGGCGTTGTCGCAGGCGGTCATGCTGTTAGTCGGCGCGCTGGCAGTGATTATGATGCTATGGATGGCCTCAGGCGGCGTGGGCGGTAACACCCAGCCAGGCGCACTGATCGCGCTGTTTGTCTTCTGTGCACTAGCCGCGTTCGAAGCGTTAGCGCCTGTCACCGGCGCATTTCAGCATCTCGGCCAGGTTATTGCCTCTGCGCTGCGCATCACCGAACTGACCGAACAGCAGCCAGAAGTGACCTTCCCGGATGCGGGTTCCTCGGTTTCAGAGCAGGTAACCCTTACGCTACGCGATGTATCATTCAGCTATCCAGGACAGGCGCAAAAGGCGCTCGATACACTTTCCCTGCAGGCCAACCCCGGTGAACACATTGCGATTCTCGGTCGCACCGGCTGTGGTAAGTCAACATTATTGCAATTGCTAACCCGCGCATGGGATCCGCAGAGTGGCGAGATTCTGATTAACGAACAGCAAATTGCGACCCTTAGTGAAGCCACGCTGCGCCAGAGTATCAGCGTCGTGCCACAACGCGTGCATCTGTTCAGCGCTACGCTTCGCGATAACCTGTTGCTGGCGGCACCGCACGCCGGCGATGACGCATTAGCCGCGATGTTGTGCCGCGTCGGTCTGGACAAACTGCTTGAGGATGATGGACTCAACGCATGGCTGGGCGAAGGCGGTCGTCAGCTTTCTGGCGGCGAGCTCCGTCGTCTGGCTATCGCCCGCGCCTTATTGCACGATGCTCCGCTGATGCTACTGGATGAACCTACCGAAGGGTTGGATGCCACAACGGAAAGTCAAATGCTTGAATTAATTAGCGATGTCATGCGCAACAAAACCGTATTAATGGTTACACATCGTCTGCGTGGGCTGTCACGTTTTGATCAAATAATAGTAATGGACAACGGACAAATTATTGAGCAAGGTAATCACGCAGATCTGTTAGCCAGGCAGGGGCGTTATTACCAGTTTAAGCAACGTCTGTAAGCTATTATTGAACGATCAAACTCGCGTAGTGGAGTTTCGCTGTCATGCGCCTGGTGCAACTGTCCCGCCATTCCATAGCCTTCCCGTCACCGGAAGGCGCTTTACGCGAGCCTAACGGTTTGTTGGCGCTTGGCGGCGATCTCAGCCCTGCCCGCCTGCTGATGGCTTATCAGCGCGGTATTTTCCCATGGTTTTCACCTGGCGACCCCATCCTTTGGTGGTCGCCCGATCCGCGCGCCATTCTTTGGCCCGAGAAATTTCACCTCAGCCGTAGCATGAAACGCTTTCATAAAAATTCGCCTTATCGCGTGACGCTCAATTACGCGTTTGGTCAGGTGATTGAAGGCTGCGCGAATGACCGGGAAGAGGGCACCTGGATAACGCATGATGTGGTGGATGCTTACCATCGGCTGCACGAACTGGGGCATGCCCACTCAATTGAGGTGTGGCGACAAAATGAATTAGTGGGCGGTATGTATGGCGTGGCGCAAGGTACGCTGTTTTGTGGCGAATCGATGTTCAGCCGTCAGGAAAATGCGTCCAAAACCGCACTGCTTGTTTTTTGCGCTGAATTTATCCGTCAGGGCGGAAAATTAATCGACTGCCAGGTATTAAATAGCCACACAGCCTCGCTGGGCGCCGTCGAAACACCGCGTCGGGAGTACCTTGAGCACCTGAGCAGACTGCGCCAGCAGCGGCTACCGAGCCATTTCTGGATTCCCAGGATGTTATTTTCACCTCAGGAGTGAATGTTTTCGGCACATTTTTTGTCGGGGTGTTATAATTGTCGCGCAGAGTTGGTTTAGCCCATTACCCCGCCGCCGTTAAGGAACAGTTCGCGTCAGGCAACGCCTATCGTTTATCTCCTCGTTCCCTTACACGTTGCGCTTTAAGTGCGGCTTTGCCGTGTGTGGATAGAGTAATGCGCCAAACCCGATTTGCTGTGTTTTAAACGCACAAATCTTTACTTATTAAAAGAACTTCGGCATTATCTTGCCGGTTCAAATTACGGTAGTGATACCCCAGAGGATTAGATGGCCAAAGAAGACAATATTGAAATGCAGGGTACCGTTCTCGATACGTTACCTAATACCATGTTCCGCGTAGAGTTAGAAAACGGTCACGTGGTTACTGCACACATCTCCGGTAAAATGCGTAAAAACTATATCCGCATCCTGACGGGCGACAAAGTGACTGTTGAGCTGACCCCGTACGACCTGAGCAAAGGCCGCATTGTCTTCCGTAGTCGCTGATTGTTTTTAACGCCCGAATGGCGTCCAGATAATAAAAGGTCGGTTTAACCGGCCTTTTTTGTGGGCTGAAGCCTGGTATTTAATCCTCAATCATCCGCGCATATTCTTCCGTTAAGAAATCCACTAATGCGCGCACTGACGGTAATAATCCCCTGCGTGATGGAAATACTGCGTGAATAATTTCTCGCTTAGGTTCCCAACCGTCGAGCAACGCCACCAACTCACCCGCAGCTAATTGATCTTTTACCATCAACTGTGGAAGTTGAACAACACCTACGCCGGCGACTGCGGCTTCGCGTAACGCCAGCATATCGGTGGTGATCATACGCGGCGTGAAATGCACCTCCGCCCGCGCGCCCTGCGGGCCGAATAACTCCCAACGATGCACATGTTTACCAGAGGCCAGACTCAAACCTGGCCAACGGGTCAGCTCTGCCGGAGAGTGTAGCGCCCCCATCTGCTCAATTAACTGCGGGCTGGCATACAAGCGATGCCCTCTGTCCGCCAGGACGCGCATCACCAGGTCGCTATCCTCAAATGGCCGAGGTCTGACGCGAATCGCCACATCCAGACCTTCTCCAACGACGTCAACACGACGGTTCGTGGCCTCCAGTTGTACTGATACGTCAGGATAACGTGCCATAAAACGGGCAAGCATTGGCCCGATATGCACATGCAGCAACGTAACAGGACAAGTCAGCTTCACAACGCCACGCGGTTCAACCTGTAACGCGGCAATGGCATCCTGCGCCGCCTGCGCCTCCACCAGCATCGCCTTACAGTGTTCGTAAAAGGTTTGCCCGACTTCAGTCACGTTAAATTGCCGGGTGGTTCGCTGAATCAGTCGTACCCCCAGCCTCTCTTCGAGTTGCGCTATCCGTCGGCTCAGTTTTGATTTTGGTTCATCAAGCGCCCGACCCGCCGCCGCGAATCCCCCTTCCTCTACAACATGCACAAACCATGCAAAATCATTGAGATCCGGCCTTGTCATTTCATTGTCCTATTTTTGAGACAGTGAGAGCTATTTTAGCTACTACTCAGCTCGCTGTCATGAATATAAGCTTATTCACATCAAAACAACGCCACTGAGGAGACACATATGAAACAAGTAACAGGCGTCTACACCGCACCTCGCCCACACTGGGTTGGCGATGGATTTCCGGTTCGCTCGATGTTCTCTTACCAGTCTCATGCTGAGCAATTAAGCCCGTTCCTGCTGCTTGATTACGCGGGTCCGCATACGTTCACGCCGGGTAACGAAAAACGCGGCGTAGGTGAACACCCTCACCGCGGTTTTGAGACGGTGACTATCGTTTACAGCGGCGAAGTTGAACACCGTGATTCAACCGGTCGCGGCGGCATTATCGGCCCTGGCGATGTGCAGTGGATGACCGCTGGTGCAGGAATATTACACGAAGAGTTCCACTCCCCGGAATTTACCCGTCAGGGCGGTGAACTGGAAATGGTGCAACTGTGGGTCAATCTGCCGGCAAAAGACAAAATGGCCGTACCGGGTTATCAGGGCATCAGCAGCGATGTTATACCCACCGTCGCCTTGCCCGATGATGCAGGCAGCGTTCGCGTGATTGCGGGCAGCTATCAGGATACGAAAGGCCCGGCACACACCTTTTCACCGCTGAACGTCTGGGATATGCGCCTGCAACGTAATCGTCCGCTGACGTTGTCCCAGTCTGAAGGGTGGAGCACCGCCCTGGTGGTATTAAAAGGGAATATCACCGTAAACGGCACCACGCCTGCCGGCGAAGCACAACTGGTAGTGCTAAGCCAGCAGGGGAAAACGCTACACATTGAAGCCACCAGTGACGCCTGCGTGCTGCTGCTGTCTGGCGAACCGTTGAACGAGCCGATTGTAGGTTACGGTCCGTTTGTGATGAATACGAAACAAGAAATCGCTGAAGCCGTCCGCGATTTTAACTCCGGCCGCTTTGGCCAAATCTGAATCGAAGGAGAAGAATATGTCCAGTCCTGCAAACTTTAATGGTTCACGTCCGGTCATCGATGTGAATGATTCCGTCATGCTGCTTATCGATCATCAGAGTGGGCTGTTCCAGACCGTCGGCGATATGCCAATGCCGGAACTGCGTGCGCGTGCCGCCGCGCTGGCTAAAATCGCAACCCTGGCGAAGATGCCGGTAATTACCACGGCATCGGTACCGCAGGGGCCTAACGGCCCGTTGATCCCAGAGATCCATGCCAATGCGCCACATGCCCAATACGTAGCACGTAAAGGCGAAATCAACGCCTGGGATAACGAAGACTTCGTGAAAGCGGTCAAAGCTACGGGTCGTAAGACGCTGATTATCGCCGGTACGATCACCAGCGTGTGCATGGCTTTCCCGGCCATCAGCGCGGTTGCGGAGGGCTACAAGGTCTTCGCAGTGATCGACGCTTCCGGTACTTACAGCAAAATGGCGCAGGAAATCACCCTGGCACGTGTTGTTCAGGCTGGCGTGATACCGATGGATACCGCCGCCGTCGCTTCTGAAATTCAGGGAACATGGAACCGTGAAGACGCCGCTGAATGGGCGGAAGTGTATACCAAAATCTTCCCGGCTTATCAGTTGCTGATCGAGAGCTATAGCAAGGCCCAGGAAGTCGTGACCAACGGCGAAAAACTGGACTCGCAGCGCTAATCATATTCTCCGCGCCTGTCCGGGCGGAGGAATATGTACATTGCGTAACCAAACGAGAGTTAACACGTAAATTCTGCTTGACCGTTTTAGCGCAACTCCCTATAGTAGCGCCCCGTTGCCCCCCAAGCGGTCAGGCAGCAATACAATATGGTGAGGTGTCCGAGTGGCTGAAGGAGCACGCCTGGAAAGTGTGTATACGGCAACGTATCGGGGGTTCGAATCCCCCCCTCACCGCCATATTCAAGAAAGAGCTCGTACGCAAGTACGGGCTTTTTTTTCGCATGTTGCATTTGCCGCCGGATGCAGCGCATGCGCCTTATCCGGCCTACATTTCAACATCTCGGCGTAGCCTGATAAGCGTAGCGCCATCAGGCATGTCGGTTATTGTCGGCTGAGCAGTGTTAACACTTCGTAATGCGCGGTATGTGGGAACATATCAAAAAGTTGGACGCGTTCAATGCGGTATCCAGGCAACTCGCGGATATCCTTCGCCATGGTTTGTGCATTACAGCTGGAGTAAACGATAAAACGCGGCGCCATGCGGGACAGAAAATCGCACAGCGGCTTCCCAATCCCCCGACGAGGCGGATTCACCAGCACCAGGTCCGGCACTTCTCCCTGCGCGGTAGCAAACTGGGTTGAATCCAGCGCCTGAAAATGCAGATTCTGCAACCCAAGCTCCTGCGCCGACTGTTTCGCGCAGGTAATGGCCTCTGGCGCAATTTCAATACCCGTCAGTTTCATCTGCGGCGTGGCGCAGTGCAAACCAAAACCCCCTACGCCGCAAAACAGATCCCACATGTGATTAACCGGAAGCTGTCGCACCCAGTCGCGCGCCGTGGCATATAAATGCCCAGCCACCACGGGGTTGGTCTGGAAGAAGCTCTGTGGGCGTATCCACAATGGCACATCGTTAAAGCGTTCAGCCAGCGCCTGTTGTTCCGTCAGGAAGATTTCGCTCTCCCCTTCCATAATCGCCATATGCACAGGTTGAATATTGGCGGTGATCACTTTTAACTGCGGAAGCTGCGCCTGTAACCATGGCAGCGCCGTACGCAGTTGTGCCAGTTTCGCATCGGAGCGCAGAACAAAACGCAGCATCATACCGCCATCAAACCGGCTTTCCGTTAACAGCAGATATTTCAGCTCCCCGCGTTTGCGCGCCACGTTATAGGGCGTCAACCCCGCACGGGCGATAAACGGTTTAAGTGCGGCAAACACCGGCGCAAAAGACTCAGGATAGAGCGGACACTCGCACAAATCCTCCGGCGTACCGTCACGATGCAACATCCCCAGCAGCGGTTTTTCCACGCTGCCGCTGACCACCATTTTGGCTTTATTACGAAAAGCGCTCTCCGGGCCGCTGACCGACGCGCACCATTCTCCGACCGGATAAGCGGCCAGCAGATTCTGCAGATCGGCTGTTTTGGCGAAGAGTTGATCGGCGACAGGCTGCGTTATCCACTGACAAGAGCGGCAGCGTTCGGCGTCATAAAGTGCGCACTGCATACAAAAACCTACAAATTAACAGGGGGCGAAGATTATACACGTTATTGCAAGCGGAAGAACCGCCTGCTGGACGCAGGAACAAACAGCAGTAGCAACACCAGCATATCCGGTAATTTTTGCATCACCAGCGTATGCAGGATTTCACGTCTGGACTCTCCCGCAATACTGAACAGTTCCGGATATCCATAGCCCAATGAGGCCGCCCACAGATAGACGCTGGCGATAATCTGGGTCAGTAGATAGACCCAGCGTGCCCAGTTCCGACCTTTAACCAGCGAAAATGCGCAGTAAATTTCGATAAACAGCAGCACCAGGCTACCCAGAAACACCAGCGTCAAATTCCAGGTCTGGACGCTGCGATGAATAAACTCGCTGGTTCCGCGAAACCCGAGCGTATTAAAAATCATCAACAGATCGAGACAGCGGATCATGATAATAGCCAGCGCCGCCACCTGCACTAAAGTAGGGACGTTTAAACGGGCATGTGATGTGGATGATTTCTTAAAAAATCCCAACGCGTCGTCTTCCATGAAAACGGCGCAGCCACCGCAGCTGCGCCGTATAGACAGGTTGGCAGATTTTAGTTTTTTCAGCCGCGTCTTGCACGTTGGATATCGCGAATCCGTTGTTTTTCTGTTCGCGCCATCAGATACCACGCGATAAATCCGATAATTCCTACTACGCCAAGTATCAACGTCGCCAGCGCGTTGATCTCCGGATTGACCCCCATACGTACGCTGGAGAACACCAGCATGGGTAACGTTGTGGCGCCAGGACCAGAGACAAAACTGGCAATGACCAGATCATCAAGCGACAGCGTGAAGGCCAGTAACCACCCTGAGATCACCGCCGGCATAATCATCGGCAGCGTGATGACGAAAAAGACCTTCAGCGGCGTGGCGCCAAGATCCATCGCCGCTTCCTCAATGGAGTGATCCAGTTCGCGTAAACGCGAGGAAATCACTACCGCCACGTACGCTGTACAGAATGTGACGTGCGCCAGCCAGATGGTCAACATACCGCGATCCGCTGGCCAGCCGATGGCGTGCGCCAAAGCCACAAACAGCAGCAGCAGCGACAAACCGGTAATGACATCCGGCATCACCAGCGGTGCGGTGATCATAAAGGCGAAACCATTTGATCCACGAAAACGACCAAAGCGCACCATCACCACGGCGGCGATGGTACCGAGAATTGCCGCCATCGTCGCAGCACAGGCGGCAATCGTTAAGCTCATGCCGACGGCGCTTATCATCGCGCTATCGTGGAAAAGCTCACCATACCAACGCGTTGACCACCCCGCCCAGACCGTCACCAGCTTGGAGCTGTTAAACGAATAGATAACCAACATCAGCATCGGCGCGTACAGGAAGGTAAAACCCAGTACCAGGATAAAAATACGCCACGGCGAGCGAACGACCGGTAAGTTATTCATCCGTGTTCCCCCACGCTTTTTTGCTGATATTTATGGAACCACATGATCGGCACAATCAGTAACAGCAGCATAATAATGGCGACGGCAGAAGCCACCGGCCAGTCACGGTTATTGAAAAACTCCTGCCAAAGCACACGCCCAATCATGATGCTGTCCGGGCCGCCCAGAAGTTCCGGGATCACAAACTCCCCAACCGCCGGGATAAACACCAGCATTGACCCGGCAATAATCCCGCCCTTGGTCAACGGCACGATCACGCTAAAGAAGGTTTTCAACGGTCGGGCGCCTAAATCCAGTGCCGCTTCCACCAGCGAGTAATCAATACGCGTCAGCGCGGTATAAATCGGCAGCACCATAAAGGGCAAATAGGCGTAAACAATACCGATATAGACCGCCAGATTGGTGTGCAGAATCGTCAACGGTTGGTCGATAACGCCCAGCCACATCAAAACGTTGTTCAGGACACCGTTATTTTTCAGGATCCCCATCCAGGCGTATACTCGAATCAAAAATGACGTCCAGGACGGCAGGATCACCAGCAGCAACAGAATATTGCGTGTCGAGGGTTTGCTGTGCGCGACCGCCCATGCCAGCGGATATCCCAACAGCAGGCAACAGACAGTCGAAATCCCCGCTACCTGCAAAGATTGCAGATACGCATCAAAATAGAGCGGATCGTCCGTCAGTTGCAGGAAATTGCCTAAATTGAGGGTGATGGATAACTGATCGTCAGCCCATGAAATGAGGTCGGTATACGGCGGAATAGCCCGCGCCATTTCAGCCAAACTGATTTTGAAGACGATCAGAAACGGCAGCAGAAACAGGAGCATCAGCCACACATACGGCAGCGCGATGACCAGCTTGCGCCCGTGCTTCATTTGCAGCCGCGACATAAACAGCGTGAAACGCCCCACGTTATCCACGCGCGCCGGAGGTTCAAGTGTACTCATCTTCGCTCCTTAAACCGTCAACACCACACAGCTGTCCGCATCCCAACATAAACGGACTTCGTCACCCCAGGTTGGTAATCCCTTGCGATAACGATGTTCATTTTGTAACTGAGCGCTCAGCATCTGGCCACTTTTCAAGCGTACGTGGTACACCGACAAATCACCCAGATAGGCAATGTGCACCACTTCGCCTACCGCGAAGTTATATCCCTCTGGCGGAGGGGCTTCGCAGAGCATGATTTTTTCCGGGCGCAGCGCAACATACACCGGAACGTTATCGACAACGGAAGCGTCTGCGTCCACTTTCAGCGGATGTACCAGTCCTGGAGACTCAATAACCAGACCATCTTCCTGACGTTCTTTCAGCAGCCCCTCAAAGACGTTAACCGAACCGATAAATTCTGCACTGTAACGCGTAGTCGGATGCTCGTAGATCTCTTCAGGCTCGCCGATCTGGACAAATTTGCCACGGTTCATGATCGCAATGCGGCCCGCCATCGTCATGGCTTCTTCCTGATCGTGCGTCACCATCACGCAGGTCACGCCGACACGTTCAAGGATATCCACCACTTCCAGTTGCATGCGGTCACGGAGCTTTTTATCCAGCGCCCCCATCGGTTCATCCAGCAGCAGCAGCTTCGGGCGTTTCGCCAGGCTACGCGCCAATGCCACGCGCTGACGCTGACCGCCAGAAAGCTGATGCGGCTTACGTTTGGCGAACTCCTGCATATGCACCAGGCCCAGCATCTCACTCACCCGGCTGGCGATTTCAGCCTTCGGCAGCTTGTCCTGCTTGAGACCAAAGGCAATGTTCTGCTCTACCGTCATGTGCGGAAACAAGGCATAGGACTGAAACATCATATTAATCGGACGCAGATAAGGCGGAACATGCGCTAAATCGACGCCATCAAGCATAATTTGCCCGGTTGTTGGCTGTTCAAATCCCGCCAGCATCCGCAACAGGGTCGATTTACCGCAGCCGGACGCCCCGAGCAGAGCAAATATTTCACCTTTGTAGATAGTAAGATTGACGTCATCAACGGCGTGCTGACCGTCAAAGGACTTGGTCAGGTTGCGAATTTCAAGCAGCGGGGTCAGCGCCTTGCGGATTTTCGCTTGTGGGCGTGGGGTTGCATCATTCAATTAGGCGCTCTCCGGCATAAAACAAAGAAACGGTGCAAATAACGCACCACGGTGGTGCGTATTGCCGGGTTATATGTGTCCGGGATCAACACTGCCCGGCAGGCGTAAATCCTGCCGGGTCACGTCCCGTACATCGGGTTATTTCCCGCTTTTTACCTTCGTCCAGGCGCGAGTACGTACACGGTCGATCTTCGGATCCTGTACTTTCAGCGTGAACAGCTTGGCGCGAACATCGGCAGGCGGGTAAATGCCCGGGTTGTCGCGAACGTCCTGGCTGACCAGTGCTGTCGCTTCTTTGTTGGCATTGGCATAGAACACGTGGTCAGAAATATGCGCAATTACATCAGGGCGCAGCAGGTAGTTGAGGAACTGATAGGCTTCGTCTTTGTTTTTCGCATCGGCTGGCATCGCGAACACATCAAAGAAGGCCATCGCACCTTCCTTAGGAATTGAGAAGGAAATATTGACGCCATTTTTCGCTTCTTTCGCCCGGTTTGCCGCCTGCCATACATCCCCGGCCCAGCCAATCGCCACGCAGGTATCACCGTTTGCCAGGTCGTTAATGTACTGCGAGGAGTGGAAGTAGCGAATGTTCGGGCGCAGTTTCAACAGCAGATCGGTTGCCGGTCCGGTGTAATCATCCGCTTTGGTACTGTTTGGATCTTTACCCAAATAATTCAGCACGGTGGCAAACACTTCTTCGGGCGCGTCGAGGAAAGAGACGCCGCAGCTTTTGAGTTTTTCCAGATTTTCTGGCTTGAGGATCAGATCCCAGCTATTAACCGGCGCATCTGGCCCCAGTACCGCTTTCACTTTATCCACGTTATAGCCAATACCGGTTGTTGCCCACATATACGGCATCGCAAACTTGTTGTCCGGATCGTGTTTACCCACCAGCTTCAGCAGCTCAGGATCGAGGTTTTTCCAGCCAGGCAATTTGCTCTTATCCAGCGGCTGGAAGACGCCCGCGGTCAGTTGACGCTCAAGGAAACTGGCGGATGGAACGACAAGGTCAAAGCCGGTACTGCCAGCCATGAGCTTACCTTCCAGCACTTCATTGGAATCAAATACGTCATAGATAACTTTAATTCCGGTCTCTTTTTCAAAATTAGCCACCGTATCCGGGGCAATATAATCAGACCAGTTATAAATATGCAGCGTTTTTTGTTCAGCAGCGAGCGTGCCAGCAGAGATGGCCATCAGAGCACCCGCAACCAGGCCTGGTAACCATCGTTTATTTAAGGCGGTCATAATCTCTTTCCTTCTGAAAGTTCGTTAACAAACGAACAAAAATGTCACACTCAAATGATATGCAAGAAACGTGCATATTCTTTCAAGCGGCACCCATGAAAAGAGAGGCCTCTCCTCACGCCGCTATTGCGCGCTGTTATCCGCCCATACATTCAATATGCATTGTGGACACAGGTCAGGCCACAAGGGGCTGTTTGAATGATGACGTTGATAAGCTTCGCAAGAATAACTTTAGCCAGGATTTGTGGATATAGCCCAGATTAAAAAACGTCTTTTATCAATTTTTTATGCATGAATTGTCTATGACATACAGCGGAAGGCGCTGAATGGAGGTGAATAATTCTTTAATGAACGGTTAAATGCAGAATAAAAACAGGCAATACGCAACCGCTTTGGCAGCGGCTGCGCAATATATGTCCAGATTCAGGAAGAATTAATGGAGGAAATGAACTTCGGCGTTGCTGTTTTGCGCATCTTCTTCAGCGTTAAATAACAGCTGATGCGCACCGGCCTCGAGGATCACCATCGATATTTGCTCTTCACTCTGGCGAACAAAATATTCGAACTGCTCAAACGTCACGCCCGGGATAACGGATAAAGACTGGCAGACCACCAGCTTTGGCAGATTATCATCCTGCATATCCAGAAAGGCTTTCACCGTCAGTGAACTGGCGTTAATCGCAGACAGATCGGCGGCCAGCGGCAGTAGTGCAGAAGGTCTGACTTCTGCCATCGCGGAAAACAGAATGACGTTATCGACCAAATCAACTTTTGCATCAAAGATGCCGTCAAAATTCTGCATGTGCGGCAAATGCAGCGCCTGACAGGTATCGCATTCAAAAAAACTCATGCCCAGGTCGTCGAGCCATTGACGCAACGTATCCAGAGTGGGAACGACCAGTGATGTCATAATAATGTGCGACCTCTATTGATGAAAAAAATACCGGCACAGCTTACGCAAAAAGAGCGTGTCATACTACGATCGCAATCGATATTGTGCTTAGCCGCCGATTTTAAGGCAAAATTCAGGCGTAGCGTGACGCTCAATCCACTGGATCATCTTGCCGGCAATGTCTATTCCGGTAGTTTTCTCCACCCCTTCCAGGCCAGGAGAAGCGTTGACCTCCATGACCAGCGGCCCACGTTCAGCACGCAGAATATCAACGCCAGCAACGTCCAGACCCATTGTCTGAGCGGCTTTGAGCGCAATTTCCCTTTCGCGCGGCGTGATATTCGCAATAGTGGCAACCCCACCGCGATGGAGATTAGAACGAAAATCACCTTCTTTGGCCCGGCGCTCAATGGCGGCCACCACCTCGTCACCGACCACGAAACAGCGAATATCTCGCCCTTTCGCTTCTTTGATATATTCCTGAACCAGAATATGAGCATTCAACCCACGAAAGGCATCCACCACGCTTTCTGCGGCCTGGCGCGTTTCCGCCAGTACCACGCCGATCCCCTGCGTACCTTCAACCAGTTTCACCACCAGCGGCGCGCCGCCAACCATGTCAATCATGTCGCTGGTATCGTCCGGAGAGTGAGCAATTCCGGTGATGGGTAAATCGATTCCCTGACGCGCCAGCAACTGCAGCGAACGCAGCTTATCGCGCGCACGCGTAATTGCTACCGACTCATTCAGCGGATAGCTACCCAGCATCTCAAACTGGCGCAACGCCGCAGTACCGTAAAAGGTAATCGCTGAACCAATCCTTGGGATCACTGCATCGAAATGAGGAAGCTGGCGGCCCTTATAATGAATTGAGGACGCTGCCGGGCTGATGTTCATATAGCAAGAAAGGGGATCGATAATTTCAACCAGGTGACCACGCTGCATCGCCGCTTCACGCAGGCGCTTACAAGAATAGAGCGTTCCGTCCCGGGACAAAATGGCAATTTTCACCCTGCACCTCTCTGAATGACCTGGTAAAAGCTGGCATATCATACACTGCGTTAAAATCTTTAGCGCGTAGCCCACCCCTGTTTATGCAAATATTCCAGGATAAAGGGACCACTTTCTTTAATGATGGTGCGGCGAAGAGTGATGTTGTCGGATTTCTTGACCACGCGCAGGAGATGATCCGCTATCACGCCCCCCTGAGGGCGTGGCGAATAACAACGCTATCGGGTTGGTTTCACACGTCGAGTTCCTCAAAACGGTTAACTGGGAGGGCGTGATACAAGCGAAACGCTGTGTGGGGCTTATGCCCCGACACCAGATAATCCTGCCTTTACTGCTTATCCTGGTGTGTTGTATCGATATCGTTTCATTATGCAACAGTTCATTTTACAATCATTCAGTTTCGAGTAATAAAGTAACGTCAGGATATGTGATCTAAAACAACATTTCATTTTTCACAGGTCAATAGAATACCCCGCAAGTGGTACGACCAATTTACAGTTTGTTACACGGACTAAAAAAATAAATGAAGAGCAACTCTAAATTAATTGCCCTGGTAATTTCTGCATTAATTACCGCAAGTAGAACACAGAGATATTTTTTCTGATATGGCATTGGCTGATATAACACTGTGCTTTTGCCAAGGAAGTTCTTAGCAAAAAAAATTAATTTCGCATCAGACAGCAGCGTGATTAAATATAGTGCAAACATCGGAACCAAAACGCTTTTTTATGATACTGGTGATTTTACTAAGTGATTTCATTTTACGAAAAGCAGCAACCCCGTAATATCCGAAATAATTATAGAAATTAAAGCCCCTGGATTTGGGGCCGACCAAACTCACATTTAATTTATCAAAAAGGATATTTGTATGAAAGCTGTAAAAACTCTGGTTGCTTTTACTATTCTGGCTTCTTTTGGTGTTAACGCTAACGGGTATATTATCCCGCATCAACCAGGAACGCCAGAATATGACTTGATGGCGAATGGCGTGATGGTTAATGGTGAATATCAGATCAACGGTGTAGCTGTTCCTGGTGTGAAAGTGGTGGACATCGGTCAGATGGGTTATGACCTCGAACAGGTTATAACCGATATGGAAACACAGAAAGTAACTAACCAAGTCATTCTTGATGATGTTGGTTACGTGCAAAACATCGCTGAAACCGCGAACACCAACGCGACGGAAGCGCTGCGTAAGGTTGAAGATTACAAAGGTATTATTGATCTCAACACCAGTGATATCACCCAAATTAAACATCATCTGGATACGATGACTTCGGTCGATGTCTCCGGTAAAGCTGAACAATCTGATTTGACTGCTGTTTCTGATCGCGTTACCTCCACCGAAGTTAGCCTTACCAATATCAACACGGAAATGAACAACAAAGCAGATAAAGCTGATCTGGATGCGAAAGCGGATAAAAGCGAACTCAACGCAATTAACGACCGTCTGAACAACTTGTCAGCAGTTGATGTTTCGAACAAAGCGGATAAAGCCGAAGTGACAGCGGCAATTTCTAACGCGGTTGCAGACAAGGTAAACCAAAACCAGGTTGATAACTCCATTGCGGAAGCGGTCGCGGGTAAGGTTGATAAAACAGAACTGGTTAAGGTAGCGGATACCGCTTCTAAGAATACTCAGATGGTAAACGAACTGAACGACCTGAAAGCGGATAAAAACACCGTTCAGGACGTAGCGGATACGGTAGGCGGTTTACAGAAGACTATGCTGGAAAAAGCTGATAAAGAAACCGTACAGAATCTTTCTGTAGCTGTTAGCGGCAAAGCGGATAAAAGTGATGTGGACGCAGCGCACAGCAAAGCAGACCAGATCAACCAGATTTTGCACGGTGCAACATCCACGATGGGTACGGATTCAACGGGTGATATCGGTCTGATCGCAAAGGTTGATAAGAACACAACCGATGTTCAAAACGTGAAAACTGATATTCAGGTAGTTTCTACCCAGGTTTCGAGCATTGTTGATTCTGTAAACCAGGCAGCAACCCAGGCAGCAGAAACAAAATCACAGGTTGATATTGCTACGGTTAAAGCCGATGTTGCCCAGACCACCGCGAACAGTGCAGCCCAGACTGCTAGCAGTGCGCACAGCATCGCGAACACCGCTTACAACATGGCAGACACCACACAACGCCAGGTTGCAGGGTTCGACGGTCGTATCACTGGTGTTGAACAGGAAGTTAATGGGCTAAACAAGTCGTTCTCTGACCTTAAGGCTAAAGTTGACCGTAACGAGAAGAAAGCAAATGCGGGGATCGCAAGCGTTGCGGCGCTGGCTGGCCTCCCTACTGTTGCGGGTTCTAAATTCTCTTTAGGTGCGGCAACTGGTGGTTATAGCGGTGAACAAGCAATTGCGGTTGGTGTTAACTATAACGTTTCCGACCGTGTAGCGGTTAAAGCAGGTGTTTCCACCACGAGCGCTACACAGGTTGCGTACTCCACAGGGATCGCTGTGGGCTTTTAAATAAAGGATGGTGGAATCTCCCTTAATAAAAGAGAATCTTTATGAACTATCAAAAAAAATATGATGCTCTTATCGAAAAAAGTAAGACAAGGATATAAAACAGCCTATAGATAATCCTTTTCGACAAAGTTACACAATCCGAATGAGAGGAAAGAAAATTCGGTCTTCGATTCAAAGATCAGCTAAATTTTTAGTGATGAAAGCATTAGCTGGTCGAAATGGTGAAATTTCATTTTATGAAATTGAATTGTGTAATGACTCTTTCACGCTGGAGAGAAGTTCGATTACTTTAGAAGATATTAGCTTACGGAATTTCCCGGCTGATAATCTGGAACATGATGTTACCTGTATTAGATGATTGATACAGGTATTTAGAAGGGGCGGCGAAAGCACCGCCCAACAGCAAGGGGTTAGCGGATAGCAAAACCTTGTTTGTGCAAGTAGTCCAGAATGAACGGTCGGTTCTCTTTGATGATGGTTCGACGGATATGATCAGTCCACGTATCGCGGCGGTTGTTTGTCGCGCGTGTCATGTAGTAGTGAGCTAATTCTTCATCGTATTCTTGTAAAAGCGCTTTGTTTACAGTCTGATAGTTATTCTCATGCACAACTAAACCAGCGGGAAGACGAGGTTTTGTAATTTTTTCATATTGAGGAATTGACTTGTCCGGCCAGCCGAGGCACAGCCCAAACAGCGGCAGAACATGTTGCGGAAGCTTCAGCAGTTCAGTGACCGGCTCAATGTTATTTCGCAGACCGCCAATAAACACGCCGCCAAGCCCCAAAGACTCTGCCGCCGTCAGCGCATTTTGCGCCATCATCGCGGTATCAACGACGCCCAGTAGCAGCTGTTCCGCCAGCCCGAGTTGCGCGTCAGGGCAAATCTGCAAATGGCGATTAAAGTCAGCGCAAAACACCCAGAACTCGGCGGCCTGCGCCACATGTTTTTGTCCGCCGGATAAAGTAGCCAGTGATTCGCGCAGAGCGTTATCCGTTATGCGAACGATGGATGTGCATTGTAAAAAACTGGAGCTTGAGGTCCCCTGAGCGGCGGCAATAATCGCCTCCCGCTGCGCATCCGAAATGGCATCATCGGTGAAATGGCGAATGGAACGGTGGCTACGAAGTAAATCAATGGTTGGCGTCATCTCTTTTTTCTCTGTCTGAACGTGAAGAATCACCGGGGGTTCGTGACATCAACTGCGGCGCAACCAGTTGAGCAATACGCCACGTTAATACCACCGCGGCGGGAAGCATCAGCAGCACACCCAGAAATATCATCACCACGCAGGCTAACGGACTGCCAAGCGGTGCGGGTAAAGTGAGGTAATCGTTAAGCGATAGCAGCGCCAGCGATAACAAAACCATCCCGATTATTTCCAGCATCAATACGCTTTTGGGTAATGCACCAATTGTGCGCATAAGCGGCCTCCCGGCGAAATGGCTTTCATTATAAAACGTTCCGGCTTGTCGTGTTTAACAGTTATAGCTTGAGGATATCAAAGCAACAGGCTGAACCTGCTTTTCATCCGTCACAAATCGCGGCATCATAACAAGTATTGCCATCCGGCCTGATAAGTTCGAGGAGAGAGAGATGTTTGCCGTTATTTTTGGTCGTCCAGGGTGCCCGTATTGCGTGCGCGCAAAAGAATTAGCAGAAAAATTAAGCAATGAGCATGACGATTTTAACTTCCGCTACATTGATATCCATGCCGAAGGTATTACGAAAGCCGATCTGGAAAAGACGGTAGGTAAGCCAGTTGAAACCGTTCCGCAGATTTTTGTTGATCAAAAACACATCGGCGGCTGCACGGATTTTGAAGCGTGGGCAAAAGAGAACATGAATCTGTTCGCCTGATAGCCGTTTCTACGCCCTCCGCTGGAGGGCGTCTTCAGTTCTTTTTCCGTCGATGATGCTGATTGAACAAGTTGCTGATAAACAAAAAACACAATGCGCCAAGCGCGCACCAAAACACCGCACTAAACAACCACGCCAGCTCTTGCCACAACGAACGCGTCGGCATAAAAACGAACCGCATCAGTAACAGACAGCACGGCGCCGCCAACATGGCACCAAGAAGGGGTTTGAGCACCTCCCGACGATGGGAGAAAAAGCTTGCTGCAGCACCAGGCAGGATAAAAAACAACAATCCGACCTCAGGATGCCCTGCCGCTCTGAATGCCCCTTTCACGTTCAGCGTTAATGAAAGACACACCACAATAAAGAGCACAAAGCAGCAGACCGCACCCGCCCAACTTTGCTTATGTTTCAATTGTTCCTCCTGACACATTCTCTATCGAACACTCTTTTCGCCCGCAGGCGTCCAGTCAGATAAAGTAACCAGGCATTCCATGCCAAAAACACACTCACACGATTCTTATAGCCGTTGATACGTAATGAGATTAAACTAACCGCATATATTGTTATGCTGCATTATTCGGGGCTGTGTACGAAGCTGTCGCCCCTTAATTTCTGGCAAAAACATTAGCGTAAATTGCCATTTCTTTCAATAGCTTACTAGTAAACAAGAAGTTAGTCTCCGTGAATATAAACGTCGCAGATTTGTTAAATGGGAATTACATCCTGTTATTATTTGTGGTCCTGGCACTGGGCCTGTGTCTGGGTAAATTACGTCTGGGTTCAGTCCAACTCGGTAATTCCATTGGCGTTTTAGTGGTGTCCCTATTATTAGGTCAACAGCACTTTAGTATTAACACCGATGCATTAAATCTCGGCTTTATGCTGTTTATTTTTTGTGTCGGTGTCGAAGCCGGTCCCAACTTTTTTTCGATTTTTTTTCGCGATGGGAAAAATTATCTAATGCTTGCTCTGGTGATGGTCGGCAGCGCCATGCTGATCGCCCTGGGGCTGGGTAAGCTATTTGGCTGGGACATCGGCCTGACGGCAGGCATGCTGGCCGGCTCGATGACCTCAACGCCGGTGCTGGTCGGCGCGGGTGACACCTTGCGCCATTCCGGAATGTCGGGGACATCGCTTTCAACCGCCCTCGATAACCTGAGCCTCGGTTATGCGCTCACCTATTTGATTGGTTTGGTCAGTCTGATAGTTGGCGCGCGCTACCTGCCGAAACTTCAGCATCAGGATCTGCAAACCAGCGCCCAACAAATCGCACGTGAACGGGGTCTGGACACTGATGCCAACCGTAAGGTTTATCTGCCGGTAATTCGTGCCTATCGCGTTGGCCCGGAACTGGTGGCATGGGCCGATGGCAAAAATCTGCGCGAGCTGGGTATCTATCGCCAGACCGGTTGTTACATTGAACGCATCCGTCGCAACGGCATCCTGGCCAACCCGGATGGCGACGCGGTACTGCAAATGGGCGATGAGATAGCCCTGGTGGGTTATCCTGATGCACATGCCCGCCTCGATCCCAGCTTCCGTAATGGTAAAGAGGTGTTCGATCGCGATCTGCTCGATATGCGCATCGTCACTGAAGAGATTGTGGTGAAAAATCACAATGCCGTTGGCCGCCGCCTGGCCCAGTTGAAGCTGACCGATCACGGCTGTTTTCTCAACCGCGTGATCCGTAGCCAGATTGAAATGCCTATCGATGACAACGTCGTGCTTAATAAAGGCGACGTGCTGCAGGTCAGTGGGGATGCTCGCCGCGTCAAAACCATTGCCGATCGTATCGGCTTCATTTCCATTCACAGTCAGGTGACCGATCTGCTGGCCTTCTGCGCCTTCTTTATCATCGGTCTGATGATCGGGATGATCACCTTCCAGTTCAGTAATTTCAGCTTCGGCATCGGGAATGCGGCTGGACTGCTGTTCGCAGGGATCATGCTGGGCTTCCTGCGTGCCAACCATCCAACGTTTGGCTATATCCCACAGGGGGCGCTGAACATGGTCAAAGAGTTTGGCCTGATGGTATTTATGGCAGGCGTCGGTTTAAGCGCGGGCAGCGGCATTGGCAATGGCCTTGGCGCCGTGGGTGGGCAAATGCTAATTGCCGGCCTGGTTGTCAGCCTGGTGCCGGTTGTCATCTGTTTCTTATTCGGTGCTTACGTATTGCGCATGAACCGCGCCCTGCTTTTTGGCGCCATGATGGGCGCGCGTACCTGCGCTCCGGCAATGGAAATCATCAGCGATACGGCACGCAGCAACATCCCCGCATTAGGCTATGCCGGGACCTACGCAATTGCCAACGTACTGCTGACATTAGCGGGGACACTCATCGTCATTGTCTGGCCTGGGCTTGGTTAGCGCTGAAATTTACTCTTAAACGAAAATTTTTTGCAGGTAAGCAGAACTTTTCTTCAAGACGTCAGTCATAACTATTGCCACTGCTTTTCTTTGATGTCCCCAATTTGTGGAGCCCATCAACCCCGCCGTTTTGGTTCAAGGTTGATGGGTTTTTTGTTGCCTGAATTTTGCGATCGCTGACTCCCTCCCCCGAAACTCTCTCACATTTGCAGCATGCTGGTTATGACACATACTTTTAGTCAGAGCTAAATGGTAATGGGGGGTGCTATGTTACTCGCAGGCAAAGTCGCGGTAATCTTCGGAGGCAGCGGCGCTATAGGCAGTGCAGTTGCGCATGCTATGGCGCGTGAAGGCGCCCATGTGTATCTGGGCGCGCGCAGTCAGGAAAAGCTGGATTGGGCGGCCAGTAGCATTCGAACCGCGGGCGGTGCCGCCGAAACCTTTGTCACCGATGTACTCGACGAATACGGCACCTCAAAACAAGTTACTCAGCTTGCGCAGCAAACCGGTGGAATAGATGTGGCGGTTAACGCAACCGGCTTTATGCATGAACAGGGCAAACGCATCGAGGCGTTATCCCTTTCTGAGTTTATGAGCGGTATCACCCCTTTCCTCTCGGCGCAGTTCAATATCGCAAAAGCCGTAACACCACACATGGGCGGCAATCGTGCGGGCGTCATTCTCACCGTTGTTGCGCCCGCGGCCCCGATGGCGATGCCTGGCCATCTGGGACACATCGTCGGCTGTGCGGGAACAGAGGCCTTTATTAAAGCGCTTGCCAGCGAACTGGGGCCGGCGAATGTTCGGGTCGTCGGCGTGCGCTCGCATGCGATTGTGGATGCCGTTCAGGCCGGTTCCTATACCGGGGAGATTTTTACCGCTAAAGCGCAGTCAATGGGTATAACCGTCGCACAATGGTTAGGTGGTGCGGCGCAAAGTACCATGCTTGGGCGCCTGCCTACGCTTGCACAAATCGCTGAGGTAATGACCTTTCTGGCTTCAGACCATGCCGGAGCAATCACCGCAACGGTGGTGAATATTACCGGCGGCGCTACGCACAGCTGACCGTCGCGGGCAACCCCGCAATACGCTCCACCATCAGCAAGATATCTTCTCGCCGCAGCGGTTTTTTGTCCGTGACAAAATGCAGCGTCATCCCTTCAATAAACGCATCCAGCGCCCGCGCCGTAACCGGAGCAAACCACTGCTCCAGCGTTTGTTGGCTGCGTAACATCCAGTTTTGCATCACCGTTTTTAGTGCCGGTTTACGGCTGGCGAAGGCATACAGCTGATACATGAGTTCCATGTTATCGGGTGTCGTGACCTGGGAGCTGTAAATCATATCGGTAATCGCATGGCAAGCCTGCGACGCATCCGCAACGTCGGCAAAAAAAGCCTGATACTGCAGCATCATCCTGTCAGTAAAACGGTCAAACGCCTCCATTAAAAGCTCATCAATTCCCGAAAAGTAATAGGTCATAGAACCCAAGGGCACCTGAGCAATTGTCGCAATCTTCCGATGTGTAACCGCATGAATACCATGGGCTATTACCGCATCCAGAGTCGCCTGAACTATTTTTTCCCGCCGCTGCGGATCGTTCGCACGTCGCACTGCATTACCTCTTCTTGCATTTGTGTACAAATGTACACAACCTTGCTAAGGTTGTCTTCTTTCCTCTTTTCTTCGGCTCGAATTCATGACTGGCATCTCATCACGCAAAGCCTTAAGACGTCGCACCTGGGCACTGTTCACGTTCTTCTTTTTACCAGGATTATTAATGGCTTCCTGGGCAACGCGTACCCCTGCCATCAGAGATATCCTCTCCATCTCAACCGCCGAAATGGGCGCGGTGCTGTTTGGACTTTCAATTGGTTCGATGAGTGGCATTCTTTGTTCGGCCTGGCTGGTGAAACGATTTGGCACGCGTAAAGTGATCCGCACCACCATGTCTTGCGCAGTCCTCGGAATGGCAATCCTCAGCGTGGCGCTCTGGCTGCATTCCGCATGGCTTTTCGCATTTGGTCTGGGCGTGTTCGGCGCCAGCTTTGGCGCAGCAGAAGTTGCCATCAACGTCGAAGGTGCGGCTGTTGAGCGCGAAATGAATAAAACCGTACTGCCGATGATGCACGGTTTTTACAGCCTGGGAACGCTGGCGGGTGCCGGAGTCGGGATGATGCTTACCGCCTTCAGCGTACCGGCGACCGTGCATATCTTGCTGGCGGCGATGGTGGCTATCACCCCTATCTTCATCGCCATCAAAGCCATTCCTGACGGCACGGGGAAAAATGCCGCTGACGGGTCTCACTCCAGCGAAAAAGGGCTGCCTTTTTATCGCGATATTCAGTTATTGCTGATTGGCGTCGTGGTGCTCGCAATGGCATTTGCTGAAGGTTCCGCCAACGACTGGCTTCCGCTGCTGATGGTGGACGGACATGGATTTAGCCCGACATCAGGCTCGCTGATTTATGCCGGATTTACGCTGGGTATGACCGTTGGACGATTTACTGGCGGCTGGTTCATCGACCGCTACAGCCGCGTCGCGGTAGTACGCGCCAGTGCGCTTATGGGTGCTCTTGGGATTAGCCTGATTATTTTTGTCGACAGCACTTGGGTGGCGGGTGTTTCCGTTATTCTGTGGGGACTCGGCGCATCACTGGGCTTCCCACTGACCATTTCGGCTGCCAGCGACACCGGCCCCGATGCGCCAACCCGCGTCAGCGTTGTCGCCACTACCGGCTATCTGGCATTCCTGGTTGGACCACCGCTGCTGGGCTACCTGGGTGAACACTACGGCCTGCGTAGCGCTATGCTGGTGGTGCTGGCGCTGGTGCTTGTCGCCGCCATCGTCGCGAAAGCGGTGGCAAAACCGGATCTCAAAAACACCACTGTGATGGAGAACAGCTAATGCGTATCAAACTGATTGCAGTCGACATGGACGGCACATTTTTAAGCGACCAAAAAACCTATAATCGTGAGCGCTTTATGGCGCAATACCGCCAGATGAAAGAACAAGGGATCCGCTTTGTGGTCGCCAGCGGCAACCAGTATTACCAGCTCATCTCCTTTTTCCCTGAACTGGCCAGTGAAATCTCATTTGTCGCCGAAAACGGCGGATGGGTGGTCAGTGAAGGGGAAGATGTCTTTAACGGCGAGCTGGCAAAAGACGATTTCCAGGCCATCGTGGAACATCTGCTGACCCGTACGGACATCGACATTATCGCCTGCGGTAAAAATAGCGCCTATACCCTGAAGCGGTACAGCGATGAGCATAAGACGGTCTCCGCCATGTATTATCATCGTCTTGAATTTGTGGATAATTTTGACAACCTCAACGACATTTTCTTCAAGTTCGGGCTAAATATTTCAGACGATCGTATCCCCCAGGTGCAGGCTGACCTCCATGAGGCGATTGGCGACATTATGGTGCCGGTACATACCGGCTACGGCAGTATCGATTTAATTATACCCGGTGTGCATAAGGCAAACGGGCTGCGTCTGCTGCAACAACGCTGGAATATTACCGATGATGAGGTTGTTGTGTTTGGCGATGGCGGCAATGATATTGAGATGCTGCGTCAGGCAGGATTTAGTTTTGCAATGGCGAACGCCCATGAGCCGGTTATCCAGGCGGCAAAATATCGCGCAGGGTCGAACAACGAAGAGGGCGTGCTGGATATTATCGACCGCGTGTTAAAGAATGAAGCACCGTTTACGCAATAACGCCTCAGCACAGACGGCAACATAATGATGGCATGATCTATTCATAATCCGCCTCAAATTAACCCGCTGGATTATTACCTCCAGTGAATATTCAGACGAGCGGATTATGAAGAAAAGTGTACTGATAGCGACATTGTTGCTGGGTTTTGCGGGGACAACATTTGCGCAAAGCGTTACCGTTGATGTACCAAGCGGTTATAAGGTGGTGGTAGTGCCCTCTTCCGTCAGCGTTCCGCAGGCGGTCAGCGTCACCACCGCGCCACAAACGGTGTATGTTGCTCCGGCGCCTGCCCCGGCCCCTGTCTATCGCGCACATCCTTATGCGCGACATGTTGCAAGCGTCGGTGAAGGAATGATCATCGAACACCAGATTGACGATCACCACTAAGTTTTTGCCTGGCCCGGGCAACCGGGCTTTAACCTTCCCGTGAATCCCCTACCCGTTTATCTTTCAGGAAGATAACCATCAGAATCACCCACAGTACGCCGCTTGCCAGATTGAACAGGCTGAACAAGCCGTTTCCTCCGAGCAGATAAGCGTGTTTACTCAGCTCAATACCGACGGTAAAAATCAGCATCTGCAACATACCCATGGCGGCAGAAACCGTGCCCTTACTCATTTCACTGGCAAACAGCGTCAGACGTACCAGTCCCGCATTCGCCACGCCAATACCAAACGCATAGATGCTTAAACCCGCCGTCATCCATAGATACGCATGGGATGACACCACCGTGGCCGCAGCGGCAATCACCAGCCCGATTGCGATTGGCCAGCCGCCCATGATAATCAGCGAACGTACGGTTTTTCGCGAGGTCAGGCGCGCCAGTACCAGGTTACCGGCAATCAACGCGCCAAAAATCGGTACCTGCAACAGGCCATATTCGTAACTGCTGAGATGTTCACCGCTGATGATAATAATCGGGGACTGCGCAATCCACGCCAGTAACGGCAGGCTGACAAAACCCAACGCCAGCGCGCCTGCAACAAAGCGCACGTTCCTCAGCACCAGCTTATAATCTTTGCCCAGCTCTTTAATCGACAGCTTTTCACCAAGCCGGGTTGCCGTTTCCGGCATCGCGCGTTGCAGACCAAAAAAAGAGATGGCGGCCAGGGCGGCAAACAGGATAAACATCCCTTCCCACGGCAGAACATGTACCCAGGCAGCGCCGACCAGCGGCCCCAGCAGGGGCGCAATCAACGCTACGTTTGCCATCAGCGCAGTAATTTTTATGCACACCGCTTCTTCAAAGGATTCCTGAATTGCGGCGTAACCCACCGCGCCAATAAAGCACAGGCTTATCCCTTGTAAAAAACGCAGGAAGGTAAATTGCTCAATATTCTGCGCAAGCAGGGTTGCAAGGCAGGTCACAATGAACCAGAGCACGCCGGTTAACATCACCGGGCGACGTCCAATTCGATCCGACAGCGGTCCTAATAACCACTGCAAAAACATGCCGCCAGCCAGATAGGCGGTCATGGATGTGGGCACCCAATCTAATCCGGCATTATATTGCTCCACCACCGCCAACATTCCGGGCTGGATCATATCGTTGCCGATATAAGTAGAGAATTCGTAAAGCACCAGACAGAGAGGGAAAAGTAATGCCTGACGCCCCAAACGGGCGCCTGAAGATAAACGGTTCTGCATGCAGTCTCTTAACTATAGGAAAATCGCGCAAAGTGTAATAAATGCGCCGTACTGGTGATAGTGAATTATGTGATTTGCAAGCAAATTGCGCACATTTTTACACTCAATTGCTCAGGAACATTTTGCGTTAAGGTTAATTTAAGTTGAGGCCGCTATCATGTTCAATAAGTCTCATTAATTGTCTGAAAAATAGTCATTTAACAGACAAATAAGACAAGACCGCTTTTTATCCCGTGAAAGCAATTTTATGCTCTCCCCTTATGGGCCTTTTTAACGATTACACTGAGTCTGGACGTTATGCTGGAAAATCTGAACAACTCACTTTTTTATCTCATCAATGCCACGCCGGACTCTGCGCAATGGATGATATCGCTTGCCATTTTTATTGCCAAAGACCTGATTAACATCGTACCGCTGTTAGCCGTTGTGCTTTGGCTTTGGGGGCCGCGGGCTCAGGTTACTCTCCAGCGCCAGTTAGTTATAAAAATGGCGATTGCGCTGATCGTCGGTCTGACGATTTCATGGCTGATGGGGCATCTGTTTCCTCACGATCGTCCGTTTGTTAACCACATCGGTTACAACTTCCTGCATCATGCGGCGGATGACTCTTTCCCGAGCGATCACGGTACGGTTATCTTTACCTTTGCACTGGCTTTCCTGTTCTGGCATCGCCTGTGGACGGGCGCTCTGCTGATGGTCGTTGCTGTGGCGATTGCCTGGTCGCGGGTCTACCTTGGCGTACACTGGCCGCTGGATATGCTGGGAGGATTACTCGCCGGACTGATTGGCTGCCTGAGCGCCCAGATGATCTGGCAGCGGTTTGGCACGCCCCTGTACCTCGGCTTGCAAAATGGCTATCGCGCCTGCTTCGCTCTGCCCATCCGTAAAGGCTGGGTGCGTGACTAACCCACGGTAAAAAGAGTAGTATTAAGCGCGATACTGAGCACTTATTCTACTCTCCAGGGGAACTATGGAAACTCGACGCGACGAGCGTATTGGTCAATTACTGCAGGCGCTGAAACGCAGCGATAAATTACACCTCAAAGAAGCCGCGACGCTGCTGGGCGTATCTGAGATGACCATTCGTCGCGACCTGAATAATCACGATGCTCCCGTCGTCTTGCTCGGGGGCTATATTGTTCTGGAACCCCGCAGCGCCAATCACTATTTAATCAGCGATCAAAAATCCCGACTGGTTGATGAAAAGCGCCGTGCCGCCCAGATGGCGGCAAGCCTCGTGCAGGCACACCAGACTATCTTTTTCGACTGTGGTACCACCACGCCGTGGATCATTGAGGCTATCGACAATGAATTGCCTTTCACCGCAATCTGCTACTCGCTGAATACGTTTCTGGTGCTACAGGAAAAACCGCAGTGCCGCGTCATTCTGTGTGGTGGCGAATTCCATGCCAGCAACGCAATTTTCAAACCGCTTGATTTCCAGGAAACGCTGAACAACCTGTGCCCGGATATCGCTTTTTATTCCGCAGCTGGCGTTCATATTGAGAAAGGCGCGACCTGTTTTAACCTGGAAGAGCTACCGGTGAAACACTGGGCGATGTCGATGGCGCAGCATCACGTGCTGGTGGTCGATCACAGCAAATTTGGTAAGGTGCGTCCTGCGCGGATGGGTGAAGTAAAACGCTTTAATACCATCGTCAGCGATAGCCGTCCTGACGAGGCGTTTGTTGAGTACGCGAAAGCGCAACGTATCAAACTGATGTATTAAGCGATACTGCCGGATGGCGATAGCGTCATCCGGCAAACGCTAAGATTAAGAGAACCAGCCGCCAAACCACTGGTGGAATTTCATCATCACAAAGTCCCACATGCGACTAAAGAATCCCCCCTCTTCCACGGCCTCCATCACCATCAGTGGACGCTGCTCGATGGATTTCCCGTTCAACTGGAAGTCGATAGTTCCCACAACCTGACCTTTCTTCAGCGGCGCGGTTAACTGTGGTTCGGTCAGGGTAAAGCTGGCCTTCAGGTTTTTGAGCTGACCACGCGGGATAGTCACCGAGCCCGCTTCTCCGGCACCCAAATTAACCTCACTCTTATCGCCAAACCAGACGCGCTGCGTCACGAAAGTGGCATCCGGTTTAATCGGCGTAACGGTTTCAAAGAAGCGGAAGCCCCAGGTCAGCAGCTTTTCTGACTCATTAAAACGAATGCGGTCGGTTTTCGCCCCCAATACCACGGAGATCAGGCGCATATCCCCCTGGGTCGCGGAAGCAACCAGGTTGTATCCCGCCCCGGCCGTGGTACCGGTTTTCATACCGTCCACGTTCAGGTTGGTGCTCCACAACAAACGGTTGCGGTTCGGCTGGCGGATTTTATTAAAGGTAAATTCTTTCTCTTTGTGGATAGCGTACTCTTCCGGTACATCGTGGATTAGCGCCTTCCCGAGCAGGGCCATATCACGTGCGGTACTGAACTGTCCTGCCGCATCCAGGCCATGCACGGTCTGGAAAGTGGTATTGGTCAGCCCCAGTTTTTTCGCGTAGCCGTTCATCAGACCAATGAAAGATTCCTGGCTGCCGGCAACGTAATCAGCCAGTGCGATACAGGCATCGTTACCAGACTGGATGATAACGCCTTTGTTCAGATCGGACACTGCAACCTGATCGCCGGGCTTGAGGAACATAACCGACGAACCGCGCAGGGCCGGATTACCGGTCGCCCAGGCGTCTTTGCCCACGGTGACCATGTCGTTGAGGTTAATTTTCCCGGCCTTCAGCGCCTGACCGACTACATAGCTGGTCATGATCTTGGTCAGACTGGCAGGATCCAGTTTCTCATCAGCATTACCTTCCGCCAGTACCTTACCGCTGGCGTAATCCATTAGGATCCACGCGCGCGCGTCGACGCTCGGTGGGGCCGTTGGTTGCTCCGCCGCCTGTACGCTCGGCGCCAAAAGGATTAAGAGTGCAGAACCTGCAGCAAAGCTGCGAAGTGAAGAGAAGTATTGCGTCATAAATGCCACCCGAGTATCCATTCCAAAAAACCACGTCATACCACACCGTGTTTACACAAAACCAGCCAAGCGACCCTGGCCAACCCATGCAGAAAAGGTCTGATGGATGACGTGTAAAATAAGTGCGGTGAGTAATAACGCACTAACGAGCTTAAAGAAACCGTAAGTTGGTAAAGTTTTTAAAGTTTATGCAATAACACCGCGCTGCGCTGCTCCTGGCACGATTTTTTTAGACTTTGTTGCGTAAATATTAGGTTTACCCCACCATGTGGGCTAGTCAGATGGCATCTGCAGCCATAAAGCTGCTCAATTAATTTGCGGGGTTACTATGATTACACTGTGGGGTCGCAATAACTCGACCAACGTAAAAAAAGTATTGTGGACGCTCGAGGAACTGGAACTGCCGTATAACCAAATTCTGGCGGGCGGACAGCATGGCGGTAACCGCGATGCCGACTATCTGGCACTCAACCCGAACGGACTGGTCCCGCTGCTACGCGATGATGAAACGGACGTTGTTCTGTGGGAATCCAATACCATTGTCCGCTATCTGGCAGCTCAGTACGGACAAAAGCGTTTGTGGATTGACGCCCCGGCCGCGCGCGCCGTCGGTGAAAAATGGATGGACTGGGCAAACCAGACGCTAAGTCCTGCGCATCGGGTTATCTTGTTTGGCCTGGTCAGAACCCCTGCCGAGAAACGCGATATGGCGGCAATCGAGGCGGGTAGTCAGGTGTGCGATAACCTGTTTGCCATTCTGGATAACGCGCTGGCGGACCAGCCATGGTTCTCCGGGGCTGAATTTGGCACTGCCGATATCGCCGTTGCGCCGTTTATCTATAACCTGTTCAACGTTGGCCTGAGCTGGACCCCGCGCCCACATCTGGAGCACTGGTATCAGCAACTGACCGAACGTCCGGCGTTTCAAAAAGTCGTGATGATCCCGGTCAGCTAACTAAATCAGGGACTCACTTTCAGTAATTCCCCGTCGGACTCGTCGGTTAGTACGTATAAGTACCCGTCTGGTCCGACACGCACATCACGGATCCGTTGCCCTCTTTCCTGCAACAGACGCCCCTCTTCGGTGACGGCATTCCCTTTGACGCTCAGCACGATCACTTCTTTATCTTTCAACGCGCCAATGAACAACTTCTGCCGCCACTGTGGGAAGGTATCGCTATTATAAAAAGTCATTCCGCTGACCGCCGGTGACTTTTCCCAGTAAAAGATGGGTTGCTCTGTTCCAGCAACAATTGGGCCTTTTGCTTCGGGAATTTTAAGACCACTGTAGTTAACGCCCCAGGTCGCAAGCGGCCAGCCGTAGTTTTTCCCTTTCTCCGGGATATTGATTTCATCACCCCCGCGTGGACCATGCTCATTAAGCCACAGCGTATCGCTCCAGGGATTCATCGCCATCCCCTGCGGGTTGCGGATACCATATGACCAAATCTCTGCCCGTGCTCCTGCCCTCTTCACAAACGGATTATCCGGCGGAATTTTTCCCTCATCGGTCAGTCGTACGACCTTGCCCTGCAGCTTATCCAGATCCTGTGCGGTAGAACGTTGATTATTTTCACCAAGACCAATAAACAGATAACCGTTGCCATCAAAAACCATACGTCCGCCAAAATGGTTTCCGCTGGAGAGCTTCGGCTGTTGGCGAAAAATGGTCTGGAACCCTTGCAGATGTTTGAGATCGTCGCTCAGTCGTCCGTAACCAACCGCTGTCCCGGCGTTACCTTCACTGTCAGCTTCAGCAAAGCTAAGCCACACCCGGCGAGATTGTTTAAAATCCGGTGCTAATGCCACATCAAGCAATCCCCCCTGACCATTCGCCCAGACTTTGGGTACGCCGGTCAGCGGGTCGGAAAGCCCCTTCCCTGACTGCCAAAGTCGAAGCTGGCCGCCTTTGAGCGTAATGAGCATGCCGCGATTGTCGGGTAAAAACGCCAGCGACCACGGATGATCGAGTTTCGTTTGCAGCACTTCCACCTCTACCGCGGCGGCATAAGAGGAAAATAGCGCGAGTGGGACAGCACAGAGAAAGAGTCGACGCATAACACCTCCTTAATGGCTCTGCATAAAGCGTAGCCAGCAAGGGGAATTATCCCGCCACATTTACATAATCTTAACGAAAAGGGGGAGCGCCCTCCCCCTGATTCAGACGTGTTCCAGCGTTGAATAAGATTCCAAACACTGGATACTTAGCGTCAGCGTTGTCAGGCAGTTTTCCAGTTTCTCTGCGTTAACGGCGATAAAAGTTGGACAATCGTGATGTCCACTCATAAGACAAACAGCGGCGGCGGCTAACGCCCCTTCAGCACGATGAAGGGCATTCCACTCTTCCTGATCAAGATGCCTACCGTGAAGCTGTGATTGCTCGTGCAATTCGCGATTCAGTGCAAAAAAATTATCACGCAGACGATCGCTCTCGCTGACTGACATGTAGCCTTTCGCTTTTCTCAACAGCAGATAAGCGGCAAGTTCGACACGGGCGTTTATCAATTTGTTGAGAAGATCGGTTCTCAGTCTGTCAACAACCATACTTTGTTCCTCCTCTTTCCAACTATGGTGCAACTTAATAGTATGGTCATTTTTTGAACAAAGTCGTGTCCAGGATCAATCCATCACCGAAAATTAACACAATTTACAAATAATCTTTAATTCCACGCCGGGCGTGGCGACTGATGGTATGAGATTGCGATACAATTTTTATTCAGAACTCTGTAGAATCCGTGCCCTGAATATTCCAATAACTGAACAATTTTTACGCTATGAGCAATGTAACCCACCAGCCGAAAATCGGCTTTGTCTCCCTCGGCTGCCCGAAAAACCTCGTCGATTCTGAACGCATCCTGACCGAACTTCGTACCGAAGGCTATGACGTTGTGCCAAGCTACGACGACGCGGATATGGTTATCGTTAACACCTGTGGCTTTATCGACAGCGCGGTTCAGGAGTCGCTGGAAGCAATCGGCGAAGCGCTGAACGAAAACGGCAAGGTGATCGTCACCGGCTGTCTGGGCGCGAAAGTCGATCAGATCCGTGAAGTCCACCCGAAGGTGCTGGAAATCACCGGACCGCATAGCTACGAACAGGTTCTGGAGCACGTTCACCACTATGTGCCCAAACCAAAGCACAACCCGTTCCTGAGCCTGGTTCCTGAACAGGGCGTCAAGCTCACTCCGCGTCATTATGCCTATCTGAAAATTTCTGAAGGCTGCAACCACCGCTGCACGTTCTGCATTATTCCGTCGATGCGTGGCGATCTGGTGAGCCGTCCGATTGGCGACATCCTCAGCGAAGCCAAACGTCTGGTGGATGCGGGCGTAAAAGAGATACTGGTCATTTCTCAGGATACTTCCGCGTACGGCGTGGATGTGAAGCATCGCACCGGTTTCCATAACGGCGAGCCGGTCAAAACCAGCATGGTTGATCTGTGCGAGCAGTTATCAAAACTGGGGATCTGGACTCGTCTGCATTACGTCTATCCCTACCCGCACGTTGATGACGTGATCCCACTGATGGCGGAAGGGAAAATCCTGCCGTATCTGGACATCCCGCTGCAACATGCCAGCCCGCGTATTCTTAAGCTGATGAAACGCCCAGGCTCCGTGGACAGACAACTGGCACGCATCAAGCAGTGGCGTGAAATCTGCCCTGAACTGACGCTGCGCTCAACCTTCATTGTCGGTTTCCCGGGTGAAACGGAAGAAGACTTCCAGATGCTGCTCGACTTCCTGAAGGAAGCGCGTCTGGACCGCGTGGGTTGCTTTAAATACAGCCCGGTAGAAGGCGCTGGCGCCAATGACCTGCCGGACCAAATCCCGGAAGAGGTGAAAGAAGAACGCTGGAACCGCTTTATGCAATTGCAACAGCAGATCTCCGCTGAACGTTTGCAGGAAAAAGTAGGCCGCGAAATTCTGGTTATCGTTGATGAAGTTGACGAAGAAGGCGCGATTGGCCGCAGCATGGCTGACGCCCCGGAAATCGACGGCGCGGTATACCTGAATGGCGAAACCAAGGTGAAACCTGGCGATATCATCCGCGTGAAGGTCGAAAACGCTGATGAATACGATCTGTGGGGCACCCGCGTTTAAATAAGCGCAACCCAACAGTAGGCCGGATAAGCGTTACGTCTTATCCGGCCTGTAATTTATCCTTTAATTTTCGGGTCCAGCGCGTCGCGCAGACCATCTCCCAGTAAGTTAAACGCCAGTACCGTCAGGAATATCGCCACCGCCGGGAAAATCGCCACGTGCGGCGCGATCACCATATCAGCGCGGGCTTCATTGAGCATTGCCCCCCACTCCGGGGTCGGCGGCTGCGCACCCAATCCCAGAAATGACAGGCTCGCGGCAGAGATAATCGACGTGCCAATTCGCATGGTAAAAAAGACCACGATCGATGAAACCGTACCCGGCAGGATATGGTTGAAGATGATGGTCGCATCGCTGGCGCCGATACTGCGCGCGGATTCAATAAAGGTCTGCTGCTTTAGCACCAGCGTATTTGCGCGCACCAGCCGCGCGAAGGCCGGAATGGAGAAAATGGCCACGGCAATAATCACGTTTGCAATGCCGCTGCCCAGCACAGCGACCACGGCTATCGCCAGCAAAATACCCGGAAAGGCAAACAGCACATCGCAGATACGCATAATCAGTCGATCCCACCAGCCTTCGTAGTATCCCGCCAGCAGACCCAGCACGGTGCCAATCGCCGCGCCAATAAATACGGCAAAGACCCCCGCCGCCAGCGAGATTTGCGCCCCCACCAGCACGCGGCTAAAAATATCCCGCCCCAGCGAGTCAACGCCGAACCAGTGCAGCATCGACGGTCCGTCATTCAGACGGTCATAATCGAAGTAATTCTCGGCATCAAATGGCGTTAACCAGCGAGCAAAAATCGCCACCATTATCAGCAGCAGGACAAATAACCCCGCTAACATCGCCATGCGCTGGCGACGGAAACGACGCCAGAATTCATGCCACGGCGTGCGTATCTGCTCAGGCTTAACAAGGGGCATCGCATTTAAAATCGCCTGTCGGCGCCAGTTAAAAAATCGCATCCTTACTTGTACCTGATAGCCGGATTAATGGCGGCATAGAGCACATCCACCACTAAGTTAATAAGAATAAACTCCAGAGAAAACAACAGCACCTCGGCCTGAATCACCGGGTAGTCGCGCATTTCGACTGAGTCCACCAACAGCCGCCCAAGCCCTGGCCAGTTAAACACCTTCTCAACCACAATCGAGCCGCCAAGCAAAAAGCCAAACTGTAGCCCCATCATGGTGACCACCGGGATCATCGCATTGCGCAAACCATGTTTTAACACCACACAGGTTTCACTCACCCCTTTGGCCCGCGCGGTGCGCATATAGTCTTCACTGAGCACATCGACAAACGAAGCGCGGGTAAACCGGGCTAACACCGCAGCCACCGCCGCACCCAGGGTAATAGACGGGAGGATATAGTGCCGCCAGGTATCAGCGCCAACGGTGGGCAACCAGCCAAGCTCAACGGAGAATATCTGCATGAGCAGCATGCCGAGCGCAAACGCCGGGAAAGAGATCCCGGTGACGGCGAGCGTCATACTCAATCTGTCCGGCCAACGATTGCGCCATACAGCAGCAATAATCCCTGCCGTCATGCCGAATAACACCGCCCACGCCATGCTGGCAATGGTCAGCCATAGCGATGGCATAAAACGACTGGCTATCTCTTCGGAGACCGGGCGACGAGAAACCATTGAGGTTCCAAAATCGCCTTGCAACACGTTAGTAATGTAATGCCAGAACTGAATATGCAGCGGCTGGTCCAGACCCAACTGCTGACGCACCAGTTCGATCACCTCAGCATCAGCCTCCGGTCCGGCAATCAGCCGGGCCGGATCGCCGGGTAGCAGGTGAACAAATAAAAATACCAGCACCGCTACAATCAACAGAGTTGGAATCAACCCCAGCAGGCGCTTGAAAACATAGTTAAGCATCACACTCCCTTCGCCGGCCCCTGCGTGGCGGGGCCGGATGAATAGCTTATTTTAAATCCGCATCATCAAAGCTAAATCCGGTATCCGGCATGATCCAGAACCCGGTCAATCTGGTGTTGTGCGCCGAAATCAGTTGTTCCACTACCAGTGGGATCCACGGCGACTCTTTCCAGATAATATCCTGCGCATCCTTGTACAGCTTCGCTTTCTGGGCCGGATCGTTGGTTTGCAACGCTGCTGCTAAATCACTGTCCACCTGCTTATTGCTGTAGAACGCCGTATTAAACAGCGTTGGCGGCCAGTTTTGAGATGCAAACAGCGGTGACAGCGCCCAGTCTGCTTCACCCGTAGAGGCAGACCAGCCGGTGTAGAACATGCGTACCCCGCTCTCTTTCTGCGCTTTACCTTCGACTTGCGCCGCGCGCTGACCGGCATCCATCGCCGTCACCTGAGCCTTAACGCCCACCTGCGCCAGTTGCTGCTGGGTAAATTGCAGCACTTTCTGCGCGGTACTATGGTTATGAGAAGACCATAGCGTGGTGGTAAAACCGTTCGGATAACCCGCTTCTTTCAGCAGTTCGCGCGCTTTTGCCGGGTCGTATGGCCATGGCGTATAGCTTTGCGCATAGGCGATCGACGGAGGGAGAACGCCGGTTGCTGGCGTCGCATAACCGGCAAACGCCACTTTTACCAGCGCCTGACGGTTGATGGCATAATTCAGCGCTTCACGCACCTTCGGGTTATCGAACGGTTTTTGCGTGACGTTCATGCTGATGTAACGCTGCATAATAGACGGACTGGCCACCAGTTCCAGGTTTTTATTCTTCGTCAGTAGCGCCGCCTGCTCGTAAGGGATCGGAAAGGCAAACTGCGCTTCCCCGGTCTGCAGCATTGCCGCACGCGTGTTGTTGTCGGTCACCGGACGCCAGGTAATCGTATCCAGCTTTGGCAGCCCTTGCTGCCAGTAACCCGCGAACTTCTTAACCTTTACAAAATCCGTCTGATTCCAGGTCTCAAGCTGATACGGCCCGGTCCCCACGGGATGGAAACCGATCTCCTTGCCGTATTTCTCCAGCGCGGCGGGAGAGATCATCGCCGTAGCCGGGTGCGCCAGAATATTGATAAATGCAGAGAACGGCTGCTTCAGCGTTATCTTCACCGTCGACGGATCGACGACCTCGGTTTTATCGATATTCTTATACAGGTTGTAGCGTTTCAGATGGTTTTCCGGGTTGCTGGCCCGGTCGAGGTTAGCTTTAACCGCATCGGCGTTGAAGTCGGTGCCGTCCTGAAACTTCACGCCCTGTCGCAGCTTAAGGGTATAAGTCAGGCCATCATCAGAAACCGTATAACTCTCCGCCAGCACATTTTTCAGCTTCATCTCTTTATCAAGGCCAAACAGCCCCTGGTAAAACGACTTCGCTACCGCCTGCGACAACGTGTCGTTTGCGTCGTAGGGATCGAGGGTGGTGAAATTGGATCCTACCGCCACTACTACATCTTTGGCGGCCCAGCCAGGTGTGGCGGCCAGCGCAGAGGCCACTCCCACAGCAACCAGCCATTTTCGAGCAACAATTTTTGTCATGTTATTCTCCTTAAACCCTGCCTGCCTGTTATAAACGCGAAAGCGCATTTTCTGGTTGCCCACGCGCAACATAATGCCCCGGGCCAACTTGCTGGAGTGAAACGGGGGAAATCTCTTCACCGCGTTTGCGGATATTACTGGGGATATCATCCGACAGCAGCACGCGCTGGGGCCGGTGATGTGAGGGATCGGCGACCGGGACTGCCGCCATCAGTTTGCGGGTGTACGGATGCTGCGGATTTTCAAACACCGCGCGTCGGGTGCCGATCTCGACGATTTGCCCAAGGTACATCACCGCCACCCGATGACTGATCCGCTCCACCACCGCCATATCGTGGGAAATAAACAGGTACGCAATCCCCATTTCTCGTTGGAGGTCGAGCAACAGGTTGATAATTTGCCCGCGAATTGAGACATCCAGCGCCGAGACTGACTCATCGGCAATAATCACCTTGGGATTGAGCGCCAGCGCCCGGGCAATACAGATACGCTGACGCTGACCACCGGAAAACTCATGCGGATAGCGCCAGGCATGCTCAGGGAGCAATCCTACGCGTTCCAGCAGCCATGCAACCCGTTTTGCCGCCGCATCGCCTTGCAGTAGCCCATGCACCCGCAGCGGTTCTAAAATGGAATATCCCACGGTTTGACGCGGATCGAGCGAAGCATAGGGGTCCTGGAAGATAAATTGAATATCCCGACGCAGCGGCTGTAGCTTACTGGCGGCCAGGGTATCGATACGCTGTCCGTTGAAAACAATCTCCCCGCGCTGAGACTCTACCAGACGTAGCAGCGCCCGACCGGTGGTGGATTTCCCGCAGCCTGACTCCCCCACCAGCGAGAGCGTCTCTCCGGGCCACAGGTCAAAGCTAACGTTTTCCACCGCATGCACCTCGCGGGTCACCCGATTAAGAATGCCGCTGCGCAGCGGAAAACGCGTCACCAGATTACGTACCTGCAAAATAGGCTCGCCTTCAACCACGGTATCCTGTTCAGTCTGTGGTTCTACATGACTGGGATCGTGTAACGAAATGAGAGGAAACCGGCGCGGGTACGCTTGTCCGGTCATCGCCCCAAGCTGCGGCACGGCTGCCAGCAGCGCTTTGGTGTAAGGATGCTGGGGAGCGTGAAAAATCTGCTCAACGCTGCCGGTTTCTACCGCCTCGCCCTGATACATCACCAGCACGCGATCGGCAATATCCGCCACGACGCCCATATCGTGGGTAATAAAGATCACTCCCATCGACATATCCTGCTGCAGCACTTTTATCAGTTGCAGGATTTGTGCCTGAATAGTGACATCCAGCGCGGTAGTCGGTTCATCGGCAATTAAAACCGCAGGGCGACACGATAGCGCCATGGCGATCATTACCCGCTGGCGCATGCCGCCAGAAAGCTGGTGCGGATAACGCGATAAAATAGCCTTCGCCTCAGGAATACGCACCTGGTCGAGCATCCGTTTCGCTTCCACCATCGCCTCTTCGTGGCTGGCCCCCTGATGCAAACGGATTGACTCAGCAATCTGCTCACCCACGGTAAATACCGGATTAAGCGATGTCATGGGCTCCTGGAAGATCATGGCGATATCCGCGCCACGCACGTGACGCATCCGCGACGCGCTCTGTTCACCCAGCTCAATAACCTGTCGGTTACGGCGTCGAAGGAGCATTTCATCGCAGCTCACCTCGCCGCCTGACTGTTCAATCAAACGCATCAGCGACAAGGCTGTTACCGACTTTCCTGAACCGGATTCGCCCACTATCGCCAGCGTTTCACCACGCTTCAGGCGAAATGACAGATTACGCACCGCACTGATGCGCTGCTGCTCCTGCTCAAAGACAATGTTCAGGTTGCTGACTGCCAGCACGTCGCTGGCGTCAAGCTCATCACTGTGTGGCAACGGTATCTCCTTTTTCCCGATAAATACCGGTGGTTGGCGTATCGCCTGCATATCCCCAGGCACGGTACATGCCTTCGCTGTTAAACGGCAAGGCGACGTTGCCCTCGTGATCGACGGCAATTAAACCGCCGCTACCGCCGAGCGCCGGTAATTTTTCCATTACTACGCGTTCGCACGCCTCCGATAAACTCAGGCCGCCATAGTCCATCAACGCCGCAATGTCATACGCCGCCAGCGCACGAATAAAGACTTCACCGGTTCCGGTGCAGGAAACGGCCACACTTGCGTTATTGGCATAGCAGCCAGCGCCGACCAGCGGACTGTCACCTACCCGACCCGGTAATTTGTTGGTCATCCCGCCGGTCGATGTTGCCGCCGCCAGATTGCCAAACATATCCAGCGCGACCGCACCCACAGTACCCATTTTGTTGTTTTCATCCAGCGGGGTCGCGCTATGATCCAGCACCGTTTCACCCGCCGATTGCGCTGCCAGCAGTTGAGCGTAGCGTTCTGGCGTCGAGAAAATATCCGCCGAAACGCGCTCCATCCCCTGCGCAATGGCAAAGTTTTCAGCCCCTTCACCTATCATCATGACGTGGGGGCTGTGTTCCATCACCAGGCGTGCCGCGAGAATCGGGTTGCGCAGATGGCTAACCCCGGCGACGGCTCCCGCGTTTAGCGTATTACCGTCCATCACACAGGCGTCCAGTTCATGGGTTTCATCACGGGTATACACCGCGCCAATTCCGGCATTAAACAACGGACACTCTTCCAACAAACGCACGGCTTCGGTGACCACATCCAGTGCGCTACGACCGTCTTCAAGCATCCGCTGGCCGGTTTCAACGATATCCGACAGCGCCTGTATATAACGCAATTCTTGCTCCTGGCTCAGTAGCGCGCGGGTGATAGCCCCTGCGCCGCCGTGAATTGCAATGACTGCTTTACCCATTTTATTCGTCCATTAGGTGGCGGGTACCGGGGGATTATAAATATCAGAATTTCGGTGACTTATTGATTCGATTTTTGAATATAGAAAGATGCAGACGTCATGTAAAGGTAAAGGCCCGCACCTCACACCCCGTCTCATCAGGTCATTCAGATGTATTTAACGGAAAGGAGATCTCTCGACGTTGGTGCTAAATTATTCAAGCCGATCGGTAATCTGTTTTTTTGCATAAAACACAAAGCGTTCTACAGACGGCATACACGCTGCCCAGTTATGTTTGGTTAACCCCAGATATTCGGCACGCGCTGCTTGCAGCAAATCAGCATGCTCAGCGGGTAATTGCGGCAGAAGCCAGGATGCGGCCTCATCTTTAGCGACAATATTACCCGTAACCACGCTATACCAGATACGTGCCAGAGCAAGGATGATATTACGCTCGTCCCCCTCTAAATCAGCCGGTTTCTGCCACATCTCAAGGATATGCCGAAATGTTTGCAATACATCGCTAAACGGAATGACGTTAAATAACGTCTCAGCCGGTTCACCGAACAGCGGTACGCTGGCGCGCCGGGCCTGGGTCAGCAGAATAGAAAGATCAGGATCCACCATTGCCGGTTCAAACACGCCAGCACGAATATCATCACGCAACCATTCGCCAAACTGCATTTCTCTCGCCGGTGGGAATCGCCACGGCACGATCTGCGAGTGCAGAACCACGGTCACTTCCAGCGCACGATATGGCCCGGAGGTGCCGGGAGGCGCTGAAATGGTCAGCAAATCCTGCATCAGTTTTTTTCTTTGTCGGGCATTTATTGGTTCACGCAGGGTGACCAATAAATCAATGTCGCTTTGGGGTTTTAAGCCGCCTTCAACCGCAGAGCCATACAAATGAAGGGCAATGAGATTCCCCGCGAAAATCTGGCGGATGCACGCACTGGCGGCCTCCACCTGTCGTCGAATTGCGTCTGGAATAATATTAGCCATTTAGCCCCAGGGAAAAAAGAGCGGAAATATTGAGTCTATACTGCATTCTTCTTGCTGCGCTATCCCTGACACAAAACCTTTACCAGATCTGATTCTAAGCCTGAGGTAGCATACTGCCCGCGTCCATTTTCTGACATAATGAGCAGATTCGATTTTGCCCCGCAGGAGTCTTCTCATGGAATTTACCGCCGGACTGATGCCGCTTGAAACGGCTCTCTCTCAGATGCTTTCGCGTATTACCCCGCTCACCGCCGTCGAAACGCTGCCGCTGGTTCAATGCTTTGGCCGTATTCTGGCCACCGACGTTGTCTCCCCCATTGATGTACCGGGATTCGATAACTCGGCAATGGATGGCTATGCGGTACGATTAGCCGATTTACAATCTGATCAGCCGCTTGCTGTGGCGGGTAAAGCCTTTGCCGGTCAGCCTTTCCATGGCGAGTGGCCTGCGGGAACCTGCATCCGAATTATGACCGGCGCCCCGGTGCCAGCTGGTTGTGAAGCGGTGGTGATGCAGGAGCAAACGGAACAAACTGACGACGGGGTGCGTTTTACCGCCGAAGTCCGCCGCGGGCAAAATATTCGTCTGCGCGGTGAAGATATTGCAAACGGCGCGGTGGTGTTTCCCGCCGGGACTCGGCTGACAACCGGCGAGCTTCCCGTTCTGGCTTCGCTCGGTGTTGCCGATGCTCCCGTAGTGCGCAAAGTCCGCGTGGCGCTGTTCTCCACCGGTGATGAACTGCAGTTGCCAGGTCAGCCGCTGGGATACGGGCAGATTTATGACACTAACCGTCTGACCGTTCACCTGATGCTGCAACAGTTGGGCTGCGAAGTGATCAACCTGGGGATTATTCGCGACGATCCCAACGCGCTGCGTGCCGCGTTTATCGAAGCCGACAGCCAGGCCGATGTCGTCATCAGTTCCGGCGGCGTTTCAGTAGGCGAAGCGGATTACACTAAAACTATTCTGGAAGAGCTGGGAGAAATTGCCTTCTGGAAGCTGGCCATCAAACCGGGCAAACCGTTCGCGTTTGGCAAACTGAGCAACAGCTGGTTTTGCGGTCTGCCGGGTAATCCAGTGTCTGCGGCCCTCACCTTCTATCAACTGGTACAACCGCTCCTGGCGAAACTCAGCGGCAACACCGCCTGTGGACTACCGCCTCGCCAGCGCGTGCGCACCGCCTCACGCCTGAAGAAAACACCTGGCCGTCTGGATTTTCAGCGCGGTGTATTGCAGCGTACCGCTGAAGGCGAACTGGAAGTCACCACTACCGGGCACCAGGGCTCGCATATTTTTAGCTCTTTTAGCCAGGGTAACTGTTTTATCGTGCTGGAGCGCGATCGCGGTAACGTCGAAGCCGGCGACTGGGTTGAGGTCGAGCCGTTTAACGCACTGTTTGGAGGCCTGTAATGGCAGAACTCAGCGACCAGGAGATGATGCGCTATAACCGGCAAATCATTCTGCGCGGCTTCGATTTCGAAGGTCAGGAAGCGCTCAAGGAGGCGCGGGTACTGGTCGTTGGTGTGGGGGGACTGGGATGCGCAGCAACTCAGTACCTTGCAGGCGCTGGCGTCGGGCATTTAACCTTGCTCGACTTTGACACAGTCTCCGTGTCGAACCTCCAGCGCCAGACGCTGCACAGCGATGCGACCGTTGGACAGCCAAAAGTGCTATCCGCCCGCGACGCACTGGCGCGGATTAACCCTTATATCGCCATTACGCCGGTGAATGCGCTGCTGGACGAGAGCGAGATTCACACGCTTATTACCGAACACGATTTAGTGCTGGACTGTACGGATAATGTCAGCATCCGCAATCAGTTGAATGCCGGATGCTTCGCCGCCAGGATTCCGCTGGTTTCCGGTGCGGCAATTCGCATGGAAGGACAAATTACCGTATTTACCTACCAGGAAGGAGAGCCCTGCTACCGTTGCCTGAGCCGTCTGTTCGGTGAAAACGCCCTGACCTGCGTAGAGGCCGGAGTGATGGCCCCGCTGATCGGCGTGATCGGCTCGTTACAGGCGATGGAAGCCATTAAGCTACTGGCTAACTACGGTAAACCGGCTTCAGGAAAAATCGTCATGTACGACGCCATGACCTGCCAGTTTCGCGAAATGAAGCTGATGCGCAATCCCACCTGTGAGGTCTGCGGGAGTTAGCAGAGAAATCGTCGGCACCGCACTATTGCCAGAGGGCGATGCTAATGCCTCTTATCAGGCCTACTACAGCGCATTGTGTAGGCCGGATAAGGTGTCAGCCGCCATCCGGCAAAACAGACTTACAGAGAAGTGCGTCCAAATGCGCTCTGCCAGTCGTGCTCGAACTTCGCTACGGCAGCATCCACGGCCGGAGAGCTAATCATCTGCTGAGCGACATCCAGCGGCAGCGTGATGGACTCGCAGCCTGCCAGCAGGCAATCCAGCGCCTGACGCGGCGTTTTAAAACTGGCGGCCAGTACTTTGGCGTGCGGGGCATGCATTTTCAGTAAGGTTTGCAGATCGGTCACCGTCTGAATGCCGTCCCCCCCCTGCGCATCCACACGGTTAACGTATGGCGCAACGTATTCGGCCCCCGCAAGCGCAGCTAATAGCCCTTGAGCAGCGCCGTATACCGCGGTACCCAACGTAGGGATCCCTTCTTCTTTCAGCAATTTAATGGCCGTCAAACCTTCTGCCGTGACCGGCACTTTGACCACGATATCCGCAATGATTGCCCGCAACTTACGCGCATCACTGACCATGCCTTCGGCGGTGGTCGCCATTACCTGAGCAAACAGGCGTCCTTGCCCTCCCATCGCTTCCTGCAGTTGCGGCAGTAACACGTCCAGCGTCTGCTTACCAGCCGCCACAATGCTTGGGTTAGTGGTCACCCCTGCCAGCGGAAAAACCCGCGCCAGAGCTTTTACCGCGTCAACGTCAGACGTATCTAAATAGAGTTCCATAACCTTTCCTCAAACGAATAATTAGCATGAATAAAAGGTAGCACGGCGAAACCTCACGGTTAGTTGACGTACGTCAATATAACTTTCATTCGAAAGTAATTTAATCTTTATACGAAAGATGAGAGGCCGCTTATGATTTTCAATATCCAGCGCTATTCCACACATGATGGTCCCGGTATCCGTACCGTGGTGTTCCTTAAGGGATGCTCTCTGGGCTGTCGGTGGTGCCAGAATCCGGAAAGCCGTGCCCGCACGCAGGATCTGCTCTATGACGCGCGTTTGTGCCTCGACGGTTGCGATCTCTGTGCTCAGGCCGCACCGAAGGTGATTGAACGCGCGCTGAGCGGATTGCTGATTCATCGCGAAAAACTGACCGATGATGCGCTCACGGCGCTGACCCACTGCTGTCCAACCCAGGCGCTGACCGTCTGCGGAGAGGAAAAAAGCGTGGACGACATCATGGCGACCGTAGTGCGTGATAAACCGTTTTACGATCGCAGCGGCGGGGGTCTCACCCTGTCTGGCGGTGAACCCTTTATGCAGCCAGAACTGGCGGCAGCGCTGCTCAAAGCCAGCCACGATGCAGGTATTCATACAGCGGTTGAAACCTGTCTGCATGTCCCGTGGAAGTATATTGAACCGTCATTACCTGACGTCGACCTGTTCCTGGCCGATTTAAAACATGTCGCCGACGCGCCGTTTAAACAGTGGACCGATGGCAGCGCCTCTCGCGTACTGGAAAATCTGAAAAAACTGGCCGCCGCCGGTAAAAAAATGGTTATCCGCGTCCCCCTGATTCAGGGGTTCAACGCTGACGAAGCCGCTATTCAGGCCATTACCGATTTTGCTGCCGACGAGCTTCACGTCGATGAGATCCATTTTTTGCCCTACCACACGCTGGGCATCAACAAATACCACTTACTCAGTCAACCCTACAACGCACCGGATAAACCGCTTGATGCGCCTGCGCTGCTCGAATTTGCCCAGCAGTACGCCAGCCTGAAAGGTTTAACCGCGACCCTACGAGGATAATCGCCATGACCACTCTGAAACTGGACACACTCAGCGACCGTATCAAAGCGCATAAAACGGCCCTGATTCACATCGTGAAGCCGCCGGTTTGTACCGAGCGCGCCCAGCACTATACCGAGATGTATCAACAGCATCTGGATAAACCTATCCCGGTTCGCCGCGCGCTGGCGCTGGCCCATCATCTGGCGGAACGCACCATCTGGATCAAGCATGACGAACTGATCATTGGTAACCAGGCAAGCGAAGTGCGTGCCGCGCCAATCTTCCCGGAATACACCGTGTCGTGGATTGAAAAAGAGATCGATGACCTCGCCGACAGGCCGGGCGCGGGCTTTGCGGTAAGCGAAGAGAACAAACGCGTGTTGCACGAGGTGTGTCCATGGTGGCGTGGTCAGACCGTGCAGGATCGCTGCTACGGGATGTTTACGGACGAGCAGAAAGGGCTGCTGGAAACCGGCATTATCAAAGCCGAAGGTAACATGACCTCCGGTGACGCACACCTGGCGGTAAATTTCCCGCTGCTGCTGGAAAAAGGTCTCGACGGCCTGCGCCACAAAGTTGATGAACGTCGTTCCCGCATCAATCTGACATGTCTGGAAGACCTTCATGGTGATCAGTTTCTGAAAGCGATTGATATCGTGCTGGAGGCCGTCAGTCTGCACATTGAGCGTTTTGCCACGCTGGCACGTAAAATGGCGGCCACGGAAACTCGCGCCAGTCGTCGTGATGAACTGCTGACCATGGCGGACAACTGCGATGTGATCGCCCATGAGCCGCCAAAAACGTTCTGGCAGGCGCTGCAGTTGTGCTATTTCATCCAGTTGATCCTGCAAATTGAATCGAATGGTCACTCAGTGTCGTTTGGTCGCATGGATCAGTACCTCTATCCGTTCTACCGTCGTGACGTAGAACTGAACCAGAGCCTCGATCGTGAGCTCGCCATTGAGCTGCTGCACAGCTGCTGGCTGAAACTGTTGGAAGTGAACAAAATCCGCTCCGGCTCCCATTCGAAAGCCTCGGCGGGTAGCCCGCTGTATCAGAACGTGACCATTGGTGGCCAAAACCTGGTTAACGGTCAGGCAATGGATGCCGTCAATCCGCTCTCCTACGCTATTCTGGAATCCTGCGGTCGCCTGCGTTCTACTCAGCCAAACCTGAGCGTGCGTTATCATGCAGGGATGAGTAATGATTTCCTGGATGCCTGTGTACAGGTGATCCGCTGCGGCTTCGGGATGCCTGCCTTTAATAACGACGAAATCGTCATACCTGAATTCATTAAGCTTGGCATTGAACCGCAGGACGCCTATGACTATGCGGCCATTGGTTGCATCGAAACCGCCGTTGGCGGCAAATGGGGCTACCGCTGTACCGGTATGAGCTTTATTAACTTTGCCCGCGTGATGCTGGCAGCGCTGGAAGGTGGTCGCGATGCCACCAGCGGTAAAGTATTTCTGCCACAGGAAAAAGCGCTCTCGTCTGGTAACTTCAACAATTTTGACGAAGTGATGGACGCCTGGGATGCGCAGATTCGCTACTACACGCGTAAATCTATCGAAATTGAGTATGTTGTCGACACCATGCTGGAAGAGAACGTACACGATATTCTGTGCTCTGCGCTGGTAGATGACTGTATTGAACGCGCGAAAAGTATTAAGCAAGGCGGTGCGAAATACGACTGGGTATCGGGTTTGCAGGTGGGTATTGCCAACCTCGGCAACAGCCTGGCTGCGGTGAAGAAACTGGTCTTTGAACAAGGCGCTATCGGTCAGCAACAGCTGGCCGCCGCGCTGGCCGCCGATTTTGACGGTCTGACCCACGAACAATTACGCCAGCGGCTGATCAACGGCGCACCGAAATACGGCAACGATGACGATAGCGTTGATACGCTGCTGGCCCGCGCTTATCAGACCTATATCAATGAGTTGAAACAGTATCATAATCCACGTTACGGACGTGGCCCGGTTGGCGGCAATTACTACGCGGGTACCTCATCGATCTCCGCAAACGTACCGTTTGGCGCGGCAACGATGGCCACGCCGGATGGTCGTAAGGCGCACACTCCGCTGGCAGAAGGCGCAAGCCCGGCTTCCGGAACGGACCATCTCGGCCCAACAGCGGTAATTGGCTCGGTGGGTAAACTGCCGACCGGTTCAATCCTCGGCGGCGTGTTGTTAAACCAGAAGCTGAACCCGGCCACGCTGGAGAATGAATCCGATAAGCAAAAGCTGATGATCCTGCTGCGTACCTTCTTTGAAGAGCACAAAGGCTGGCATATTCAGTACAACATTGTCTCCCGTGAAACGCTGCTGGAAGCCAAAAAGCACCCGGATCAGTATCGTGACCTGGTGGTCCGTGTAGCAGGTTATTCGGCCTTCTTCACCGCGCTGTCTCCAGATGCGCAGGACGATATCATCGCACGTACTGAACATATGCTGTAATCCCCCTTACCCGGCGGCATTTCGCTTGCCGGGTATTCTTCTTTCGAATGAAATAAATTTGTGCTTTAGCTCACATTGTTATTAAAATGTTTCTGGTCGCAGTTATGAGCCAGGAGCAAGTATGACCATCAAAGTTATCGTCAGCGATATGGACGGAACTTTTCTCGACGACGCCAAAAAATACGATCATGCACGTTTTATGGCGCAGTATCAGGAACTGAAAAAACGAGATATTGAATTTGTCGTGGCCAGCGGCAATCAGTATTACCAACTGATCTCCTTTTTCCCGGAACTCAAAGATGAGATCTCTTTTGTTGCCGAGAACGGGGCGTTAGTCTTTGAACATGGCAAACAGCTGTTTCACGGTGAGCTGACCCGCCACGAATCCCGCATTGTCATTGGCGAGCTGCTCAAAGATACGCATCTCAACTTTGTGGCTTGTGGCCTGCAAAGCGCCTACGTTAGCGAAAATGCCCCCGAGTCCTTTGTCGCATTGATGTCAAAACACTACCATCGCCTGAAACCCGTGAAGGATTATCAGGACATCGATGATGTGCTGTTCAAGTTCTCGCTGAATTTACCGGACCAACAAATCCCATTAGTGATCGATCACCTTCATTCTGCCCTTGACGGTATAATGAAGCCCGTCACCAGCGGCTTTGGGTTTATCGACCTGATCATTCCAGGCTTACATAAAGCCAACGGAATCAGCCGTCTGCTAAAGCGCTGGAACCTGTCCCCGCAAAACGTGGTCGCCATTGGCGATAGCGGCAATGACGCAGAAATGCTGAAAATGGCGCGCTACTCTTTCGCCATGGCCAACGCGGCAGAGAGTATCAAATCGATTGCCCGCTATCAGACCGATGACAATAACCATCAGGGCGCGCTGAACGTGATTCAGGCGGTGCTGGATAACACTTCCCCTTTTAATTGCTAATCCTGCCCAACCGGGGTATCCCCTTGCCCCGGTTTCCACGCTTTTTCATGTTTCTCACACCATCAAATTTTAAACTTGCGTTAACTAAATTTTAACTTATATTATCACCTGCAAGTTAAATAAGTTTCGAATGAAAGTTAATGCGAGGTGGATATGGCTTTTACTTTTACCAGCGACACGTTGCCCACCGATCACAAAGCGGCAATCCGGCAGATGAAAAAGCAATTGCGTGAACAGCTTGGAGATGTTCAGTCGATTTTCAATCAGTTGAGCGAGGCCATTGCCAATCGCGTGGCGGAAATCAACGACCTCAAAGCGCAAGGCTCTCCAGTATGGCCTGTGTTGTCCTATGCGGATATCAAGGCAGGTCGCGTGAGTGCTGAGCAGCGTGAAGAAATTAAGCGTCGCGGATGCGCGGTCATTAAAGGCCATTTCTCTCGCGAACAAGCCCTCGATTGGGATAGTTCAATGCTGGACTATCTGGACCGCAACCATTTTGACGACGTTTACCAAGGACCGGGTGATAATTTCTTTGGTACCCTGAGCGCGTCGCGACCTGAAATCTACCCCATCTACTGGTCCCAGGCGCAGATGCAGGCCCGTCAGAGTGAAGAAATGGCAAATGCGCAGTCATTTCTCAACCGTCTTTGGACATTTGCAGGCGAAGGTAAGCAATGGTTTAACCCGGATGTCAGCGTTATCTACCCCGACCGCATACGCCGTCGTCCACCGGGAACGACGTCCAAAGGGCTGGGCGCGCATACGGATTCCGGTGCGCTGGAACGCTGGCTTCTGCCGGCATATCAGCAGGTCTTTGCTAATGTTTTCAATGGCAAGCTGGAAGACTACGATCCGTGGCAGGCCGCGCATCGCACTGAAGTAGAAGAGTACACGGTGGATAACACCACCAAATGTTCAGTATTCCGTACCTTCCAGGGCTGGACTGCTCTCTCTGATATGCTGCCAGGTCAGGGGTTGTTGCACGTGGTCCCTATCCCTGAAGCGATGGCCTGGGTACTGTTACGTCCATTGCTTGACGATGTGCCGGAAGATGAACTTTGCGGCGTAGCACCCGGCAGAGTTCTGCCTATTTCTGCGCAATGGCATCCGCTGCTGATTGAAGCGTTAACCAGCATTCCGCAACTGGACGCCGGAGACTCCGTCTGGTGGCATTGCGATGTGATCCACTCCGTCGCGCCGGTAGAAAATCAGCAGGGTTGGGGCAACGTGATGTACATCCCTGCCGCACCGATGTGCGAAAAGAATCTGGCCTACGCCCATAAAGTGAAGGCCGCGCTGGAAAAAGGCGTATCGCCGGGTGATTTCCCACGCGAGGATTATGAAACTCACTGGGAAGGACGCTTCACGCTGGATGATTTGAATATCCATGGCAAGCGTGCGCTGGGGATTATTTAATCTGTAACTTACACAAGTTTCCCTAAGTATTTCGCGTTACAGGAAGGCGGCCAGCCTGTAAATCCCCGCAAGCTTACACAAGTAAGTGACCGGGGTGTACAGGTGCAGCCAACACACCTGTAACACGAAAGACGACGGGAAAATTATTCGACGCCCTTGCTACGCAGGTAATCTTCGTAGTTACCGGTGAAGTCGATTACGCGTTCCGGCGTAATTTCAATCACGCGGGTTGCCAACGAACTGACGAACTCACGGTCGTGAGAAACGAAGATCAGCGTACCCTGGTACATTTCCAGCGCCATGTTCAGCGACTCGATAGATTCCATATCCAGGTGGTTGGTCGGTTCATCCATTACCAGGATATTCGGTTTCTGCATCATCAGCTTACCGAACAGCATGCGTCCTTTTTCACCACCGGACAGCACTTTAGCAGGTTTCTTGATATCGTCCTGGCTGAACAGCAAGCGACCAAGGAAGCTACGTACTACCTGCTCATCGTCGCCTTCCTGTTTCCACTGACTCATCCACTCGAAGACCGTCAGATCGTTTTCGAATTCGTACTCATGATCCTGAGCGTAGTAACCAACCTGGGCGTTTTCAGACCATTTCACGGTACCGTTATCCGGCTGTAATTCGCCGACCAGCGTTTTCAGCATGGTTGATTTACCCACGCCGTTGGCACCAAGAATGGCAATTTTCTCACCGACTTCCAGCAGCAGGTTAAAGTTTTTAAACAACGGACCTTCATCAAACCCTTTCGTCAGCGCTTCCACTTCCAGCGCGTTACGGAACAGTTTCTTATCCTGTTCGAAGCGGATGAACGGGTTCTGACGGCTGGACGCCTTCACTTCGTCAAGCTTGATCTTATCAATCTGACGCGCACGAGAAGTCGCCTGACGAGATTTAGATGCGTTGGCGCTAAAGCGGCTGACGAAGGATTGCAGATCGGCAATCTGCGCTTTCTTCTTGGCGTTATCGGCCAGCAGACGTTCACGCGCCTGGGTTGCCGCCGTCATATATTCGTCGTAGTTACCCGGATAAACACGCAGTTCGCCGTAGTCCAGATCCGCCATGTGCGTACAGACCATGTTCAGGAAGTGACGGTCGTGCGAAATGATGATCATGGTGCTGTCACGCTCGTTCAGCGTCTGCTCCAGCCAGCGGATGGTGTCGATATCCAGGTTGTTCGTTGGTTCGTCGAGCAGCAGAATGTCCGGGTTAGAGAACAGCGCCTGTGCCAGAAGCACACGCAGCTTCCAGCCGGGGGCGACTTCGCTCATCGGGCCATAATGCTGTTCTACCGGAATACCTACGCCCAGCAGCAGTTCACCCGCACGCGCTTCCGCAGAGTAGCCGTCCATTTCGCCATACTGAACTTCAAGGTCAGCAACTTTATAGCCGTCTTCTTCGCTCATTTCGGCCAGGGCGTAAATGCGATCGCGCTCCTGCTTTACTTCCCACAGTTCACCGTGACCCATGATCACAGTGTCAAGCACGGTGAACTCTTCAAAGGCGAACTGATCCTGACGCAGCTTACCAATACGCTCGTTCGGATCGAGGGAAACGTTGCCCAGCGTCGGTTCGAGGTCGCCGCCGAGAATTTTCATAAAAGTGGATTTACCGCTACCGTTCGCGCCAATCAGGCCGTAACGGTTGCCGCCGCCAAATTTGACGGAAATATTTTCAAACAGCGGCTTACTGCCGAACTGCATGGTGACGTTGCTGGAAACTAACACTGGCGTATCCTGAAAGAGAAAGAAATATGTGACGAACCGCTTATTATGCCATAAGTCTGCAATAAGATCGCGCCTTGATGCTGAAGGGTTAAAGTGAAAGCAAAAGGAAAAAAATGTGATTTAGTACACATCCGAATTCCTTGTTGCTCAGATTGCACATATAATGCGTGCCCAACACTACATAAATCTCAACCCACTAGCCTGCCTGGCACTGAATCTCGCATACATGAACATGAATATGAAATTAACAACGCTTTTCGCGGCGGCACTCGCAATAGTTGGTTTTTGTAACACCGCTTCTGCCGTCACGTACCCGCTGCCTACCGATGGCAGCCGTTTGATCGGCCAAAACCAGGTCATCACTATTCCTGAAGGCAACACCCAACCGCTGGAGTATTTTGCGGCGGAGTATCAGATGGGTCTGTCTAATATGCTGGAAGCCAACCCGGGCGTGGATACCTTCCTGCCGAAGGGCGGTACCGTACTGAACATACCTCAGCAATTGATCCTGCCGGATACCGTGCATGAAGGTATTGTTATTAACAGCGCTGAAATGCGTCTGTACTACTACCCGAAAGGCACCAACACCGTTATTGTTCTGCCGATCGGTATTGGTCAGTTGGGCAAAGACACGCCAATCAACTGGACCACCAAAGTAGAACGTAAAAAAGCGGGCCCAACCTGGACGCCAACGGCAAAAATGCATGCGGAATACCGCGCTGCTGGCGAACCACTGCCAGCCGTTGTTCCGGCAGGTCCGGATAACCCGATGGGCCTGTACGCGCTGTATATCGGTCGCCTGTACGCCATCCACGGCACCAATGCTAACTTCGGCGTCGGCTTACGCGTCAGCCACGGTTGCGTGCGTCTGCGTAACGACGACATCAAATTCCTGTTTGAAAATGTGCCGGTCGGCACCCGCGTACAGTTTATCGATGAGCCGGTAAAAGCCACGACTGAACCAGACGGCAGCCGTTACATCGAGGTACACAACCCACTGTCTACCACTGAAGCACAGTTCGAAGGCGGGGAAATCGTACCGATTACGCTGAACAAGAGCATTACCAGCATCACCGGTCAGTCTGACGTCGATCAGGCCGTCGTTGAGCAGGCGGTACAGAACCGTTCAGGTATGCCGGTTCGTCTGAACTAAGCATCAAAACTGCCCTTTCGCCTTATCCGGCCTACTTGACCTGTAGGCCCGATAAGCGCCAGCCCCATCGGGCACCATCCTCACATCACCTGCAATAAACCATACCCTACCAGCGCCGCCCATATTAGCATCGGCACCGAATACCAATGAAAACGCCACCAGATCCGTCGATCGTTTGCCATCCGTAAAGCAATAAGATTCGCCAGCGATCCCGGCAACAACCCAAAACCACCCACATTGACCGCCCAGGCCAGCAGCAGCGTTGGCGGGACGTAGTTCAGCAGCAAAATCGTGCTGGGAACATTACTGATAAACTGCGACAGGCCAATGGCCGTCAACCAAAGCCCCGGCGCTGAAAGCGTGCCAATCTGGTGGGTAATCTCCTGCAAGGCCGGGAGCTGCGTCAGCAAGTGCACATCAATGAACATCGCCATAAACACCAACAGCAGCGTCCAATCCACGCTGAGGATCACGCGGCGAGCCAGCACCATGAATCCTGCCGCGACGATCGCCAGGCCCCACAGCTCTTGTTTTAACTCTAGTGCCGCCAGGAAAATGATATACAGCCCCAGACAGCTCCACACCAGGCGCGGTTGCCAGTCAGGCGCGCGCGTACCGGTATGATAATGCAATGCTTTATGCGGGAAACTGAACCAGCACAGCGCCACCAATGTCAGCATCATGGCCCCCGCAAGCGGCGCCATCTGCCAGGTAAACGCGATAAACGATAAGCCGGAGCGTCCCCACATCAGAATGTTTTGCGGATTACCTATTGGCGTGAGCAACGATCCGGCGTTTACCGCCAGCGCCTCAAAGATAATCAGGCGATTTACAGGAATGGCGCACAATTTTTTCAGGGTGATCGTCAGCGGAACAACAATAAACAGCGCAACATCGTTGGTCAGAAACGTCGACAGCAGGGCCGCCGCCAGCACCATAAATATCGCCAATTGACGTTCGGTGTTAAAGCGCCGGGTCATCTTGCGCCCTAACACATCGAAGTAACCGCTTAGCTCCACGCCTTTGGTCAGTAACATCAGGCCGCTAAGCGTAATGATCGTGTGCCAGTCTATCGCCCCCGGCCACGACCTTGGCGTAAACGGCACGAACAGGCTCAGTACAACCCCGACGATGATTAACAGCTGAAAAAAGCGATCGCGCTGTAAGGCGCGTAGTAAAGGAAAACTCATTCAGAGCCTGTGCCTTGCTGTTGCGTAAACCGGCTAAAAGCCTCCAGCGTTTCCTTACTGACGTGATGCTCCATTCCCTCCGCGTCGCGACGGGCAATTTCCGGGCTGATACCTAACATCAGCAGGAAATTCTCCACAATCTGGTGACGCTCCCGACTCTCCTGAGCCAGTCGCTCACCTTCTGCGGTTAAAAACACGCCCCGCCAGGGGATCATTTCAATCAACCCAACTGAAGCAAGACGCTTAAGCATTTTAGCAACCGTCGGCTGGGAAACCCCAAGCCGTGCGGCCATATCTACCTGGCGCGCTTCACCCACCTCAATAATGAGATCGGAAATCAGCTCTACGTAGTCATCAATCAGCTCACGGCGATGTGCCTCCCGGACCTGACGAAATCCTTCAACGTGTTCTTCGACATTCACCAATTGCGTCACTTTTTTTGTTGTTGGCATACCTGCGCGACGACTCATTCTGCTTCCTCGTTACTGTGACGCGTTAACGGCATCTGATTAGAGAACGCTCATTGTAAACCAGAGTTGCGTGGGCACAAAAAATTAACGTTTTAGCAATAGCTATATAATATAGCCTGTGCTATATCTGTATATAATAAAGACATCCCTCAAGGACTGATGGGATCGTGAAGTCAGGAGGTTTATATGAATGAATTTAAGAGGTGTATACGCGTGTTTAGCCACTCTCCCTTTAAAGTACGGTTAATGCTGATCTCTATGCTGTGCGACATGATTAACAGCAAACCAGAGCAGGACAAACCTGCAGATAAATAATGCGGCGTCGCGGTACGCCGCTTCATTTTCCTGCCGTAACTCGGATACGGTGATCGTTTTCGTGCCAATAACCCTTCTTTTTGTCAGTTTTGCCACGCCCCTCGCAAAACAATTTCTTAGTAGTAGTTGACCTTCTCTTGCACACACTCTATCTTTTCGCAGCCCTGCATATATTGCGGCTCGCGGATGCGGACCCTATCCCCCTTCTCGCTCTCTCAGGCAGGCAATGACCCTTAGCGCCAGGGTAAGCACATGGCGTTTTTGTAACAGTGGCATATGAATTTAACCCTCAAAGATTCAATCATTGCTCGTAGCCGGGCGATTAGTCCGTGGACTGGCCTCTATTTCTTACAGTCTCTGCTGATCAACCTTGCGCTGGGCTATCCGCTTAGCCTGCTCTATAGCGTTGCTTTCACCTGTATATTGATGCTGCTGTGGCGCAGCGCGCCGCGTGCGCAGAAAGTGCTGATTGGCATTTGCTCGCTGATAGCGGCAATGTACTTCCCGTTTGGCCAGGCTTACGGTTCGCCGAACTTCAATACCTTGCTGGCGCTGCACTCAACCAATATGGAAGAGTCTACTGAAATTCTGACTATCTTCCCCTGGTACAGTTATCTGGTTGGGGTGTTTATTTTCGCCCTCGGGGTTATCGCCGTACGCCGTAAAAAAGAGGTGCAGCAGCGTAGCTGGAATAAGTTCGACAGCATTTGTTTGCTGTTCAGCATAGTCGCGTTCTTTGTAACCCCGGTGCAAAACCTGGCCTGGGGCGGCGTGTTCAAGCTGAAAGACACCGGCTATCCGGTTTTCCGCTTTGCCAAGGACGTTATCGTTAATAACAACGAAGTGCTCGACGAACAAGAGCGTATGGCGAAGCTGGCGAGCGTGAAAGACAGCTGGACGGTAACCGCCGTGAAGCCGAAGTATCATACCTACGTGGTGGTCATCGGCGAAAGCGCCCGCCGCGATGCGTTAGGCGCTTTTGGCGGTCACTGGGATAACACCCCGTTTGCCAGTTCCGTTAACGGCTACATCTTCGCGGATTACATCGCGGCAAGCGGTTCGACACAAAAATCACTCGGCCTGACGCTAAATCGGGTGGTCGACAATAAACCCCAGTTCCAGGATAACTTTGTCACTCTGGCCAACCGCGCGGGATTCCAGACGTGGTGGTTCTCCAATCAGGGACAGATTGGTGAATACGATACGGCCATCGCCAGCATTGCGAAGCGAGCTGATGAAGTTCAGTTCCTCAAAAACGGTGATTTCGAAGCGGATAAAAATACCCGTGACGAAGCGTTGTTGAAGATGACCGCCCAGGTGCTGGCAACCGAGCGCACTCAGCCACAGCTTATCGTGCTGCATTTAATGGGCTCGCATCCGCAGGCCTGCGACCGTACGCAGGGTAAATACGAGACTTTCGTCCAGTCGAAAGAGACATCTTGCTATCTGTACACCATGACGCAGACGGATGACCTGCTGCGCCAGCTTTACGATCAGTTACGTAACAGCGGTAACAGCTTCTCGATGGTCTATTTCTCCGATCATGGCCTCGCGTTTAAAGAGCGGGGGAAAGAGGTGCAGTACCTGGCGCATGACGATCAGTTCCAGCAGAATTTCCAGGTACCATTTATGGTGCTGTCGAGCGATGATAAAGCGCACCGGGTGATTAAAGCCCGTCGCTCCGCCAATGATTTCCTCAGCTTTTTCTCGCAGTGGACGGGGATAAGCGCGAAGGAAATCACCAACAGCTATCGCTTTATTTCAGAGAAAAAGGCTGGCCCGGTGTACATCACCAACTTCAAATTGCAGAAGGTGGACTACAACCATCTGGGTACCGACATCTTTGAGATCAAATCTCGTTAATCTCTGAATTGCGCACAAAAAAAATCCGCCCCGAGAGGCGGATTTTTTGTATCACCGAAGTGATTAGAAGCGGTAACCCACGCCAGCGATCCAGGTGCCAACGTCAACGCTACGAATACGGCTCTGCTCGTAGGAGAAGTCCAGAGCAACGTTTTCGATCGGGTTGAACTGCAGACCAGCACCGTAAGAGAAACCGTAGTCACTGGTGGTGTGGTTATCAGCCGGGGATGCTGCGTTCTGGAATTTACCGTAGCCAACACCCACTACACCGTAGATGCTTGCCCAGTCGTTCAGACGGTAAGCCGGACCAGCAGTGATGCCGTAGTACTGGGTTTTGTTGTAGTCGCCAGACGCATCGGTACGATCTTTTTCAGTGTAAGTGAAGGAACCGATAACACCCAGCGGGTTGCTGTCCTGCTCGTAGCGATACTTCAGGTTAAAACCGTTCATTTTGTTCGCTGCGCCCTGAGCATCGCTCTGAGCGTAACCACCGGTAACGGTAGAAGTCGCAGCTACAGCAGTACCTGCGGAGAAAGCCAGAACAGCGGCCAGTGCTGAAAGACATGCAATTTTTTTCATAACCACCTCAAATGTGCTTCAAGTAAATCCTAAGTTTTAAATATACCAAAAATTGATGGGAAACTCTTTGCGATTCGCGATGTCTAACGGGGTCTTTCATGTAACAGAACGTTTCAGAAACCCGCTATCTCTTTCAATTAACATCACTTTTCTAACCTAAAATGCCATTATTGCGCGCACAATATGGCACATTCATCCAGAATATTCCTAATCACACAGATTATTAATCCATCACTTTCATGCCATTGTACGGAACTGAGCAATTTTTTTTTCAACGAATACTCAACCAGCGGTGCGTATTTCCATTACACTCGCTGTTTTACTTTTCTATACATCACGTCATCCGTGTCGTAGCAAGTTTGCAACGTCGCGCAGATGAAGGCGTGTAATTATCATTTGACAGGAGAAAGGATGCCGGGGTCGTCACGTAAAGCGCCAGTCTGGTTGCCTATTTTGGTTTTGCTTATTGCTATGTCCTCCATTCAAAGCGGAGCATCTCTGGCAAAATCGCTATTCCCACTCGTCGGTGCGCCGGGCGTTACCGCATTGCGCCTTGCGCTGGGCACCCTCATCCTTATTGCCTTCTTTAAACCCTGGCGTTTGCGATTCGCCAAAGAACAGCGCCTGCCGCTGCTGTTTTATGGTCTGTCTCTGGGCGGGATGAACTATCTCTTCTACCTGTCAATCCAGACCGTCCCGCTGGGAATTGCCGTAGCGCTGGAATTCACCGGCCCGCTCGCGGTAGCGCTGTTTTCATCCCGACGTCCGGTGGATTTCATTTGGGTTGCACTGGCTGTACTCGGGCTTTGGTTCCTGCTGCCGTTAGGTCAGGACGTTTCTCACGTGGATTTAACCGGTGCTGCGCTGGCGCTGGGCGCTGGCGCCTGCTGGGCAATCTATATTCTTACCGGGCAGCGTGCCGGCGCGGAACATGGTCCGGCGACCGTTGCGGTAGGGTCATTAATTGCGGCGCTGATTTTTGTACCCATCGGCGCGCTCCAGGCTGGGGATGCCTTGTGGCACTGGTCCATTCTGCCGTTAGGCCTGGCCATTGCGGTCCTCTCCACTGCGCTTCCCTACTCGCTGGAGATGATTGCGTTGACGCGGCTGCCAACGCGCACTTTTGGTACTCTGATGAGTATGGAACCCGCACTGGCTGCGGTTTCAGGAATGATCTTCCTCGGTGAAACGCTGACGCTTGTCCAGACGCTCGCTCTGGGCGCCATTATTGTCGCATCAATGGGTTCGACGCTCACTATTCGCAAAGAACCACAAATTAAGCAAGTTGACGTGAATTAACTACTTAATATTCTGCATGGTTTGCATAATCATGCAGAATATCCAATTGTAAATCTGCGTGATAATTATTCTAATAAATATAATTTTCTCATCTGCATATTTCTTGAAATTTTTACATTAACATAAAAATAACAAACCTCCATTAATAACCACTATATCTATATGATTTTATTAGTTATTTCATATCCACCCCTCTCTTCGCTATTAAAGTGATAGGTAACACCAGAAAAATAAATCCAAAATTCACGCTATACTTATTCCCGTTGAAGAGCTGGGACATAATTATCAAGAGGATATGAAAATATGAGTACCGCAAAACTGGTAAAAACAAAAGCATCTGCCCTCCTTTATACCCGCAACGATGTAACAGATAGCGAAAAGAAAGCAACCGTAGAGCTGCTGAATCAGCAAGTGATCCAGTTCATCGACCTGTCTTTGATCACCAAACAGGCTCACTGGAACATGCGCGGCGCGAACTTCATTGCTGTGCATGAAATGCTCGATGGCTTCCGTACTGCCCTGACCGATCACCTCGACACCATGGCTGAGCGCGCCGTACAGTTAGGCGGTGTGGCATTGGGTACCACCCAGGTTATTAACAGCAAAACGCCTCTGAAAAGCTATCCGCTGGATATCCATAGCGTACAGGACCACTTAAAAGAGCTGGCCGATCGTTATGCCGTCGTCGCTAACAGCGTCCGTAAAGCCATTAGCGAAGCAAAAGACGAAGATACAGCAGATATCTTCACCGCCGCTTCACGCGACCTCGACAAATTCCTGTGGTTTATCGAAGCCAACATTGAATAACAGCAGACATAAGAATTACCTATATAACCCTCGCCCTGGCGGGGGTTTTGCACATCTATGGTGCATGACATTGATCGTTCGTCACTCCAAAGTAAATTATTTGTAATAATCACTTCACACAATCGTTAACGAAAGATTGTTTTATCAACAATTTTTACGCTAAATAGTCATACCGTTTGCACCGTGTCAGGTACGCACCAAATGAGTGCCCCAAAACAGTGCAGATTACCCGCTTTGCCCTACTTATTGTGCAGAGAAACGAGACACCCTCTTGTTAAAACAATGAGTTGCAAAACTGGCACGATTTTTTCATTAAGCCATATGTTCTCGCAGGGGATCGCCCCGTGGATATAAAAGGAAATCCTATGAAGTCTGTATTAAAAGTCTCACTGGCTGCACTTACCCTGGCTTTTGCGGTGTCCTCCCATGCCGCAGATAAAAAACTGGTTGTCGCAACCGACACCGCATTTGTACCGTTCGAATTCAAACAGGGTGACAAATACGTTGGTTTTGATGTGGATCTGTGGGCTGCCGTGGCCAAAGAACTGAAGCTGGATTATGAACTGAAACCAATGGATTTCAGCGGCATCATCCCGGCTCTGCAAACCAAGAATATCGACCTGGCGCTGGCGGGTATCACCATCACTGATGAGCGTAAGAAAGCGATCGACTTCTCTGACGGCTACTACAAAAGCGGTCTGTTAGTGATGGTCAAAGCGAATAATAACGACGTGAAAAGCGTGAAAGATCTGGATGGTAAAGTCGTCGCTGTGAAGAGCGGCACGGGTTCCGTTGATTACGCGAAAGCTAACATCAAAACCAAAGATCTGCGTCAGTTCCCGAATATCGATAACGCATATATGGAACTGGGCACCAACCGCGCAGACGCCGTGCTGCACGACACGCCAAACATTCTTTACTTCATCAAAACCGCTGGCAACGGTCAGTTCAAAGCAGTAGGCGAATCCCTGGAAGCCCAGCAGTACGGTATCGCCTTCCCGAAAGGCAGCGATGAACTGCGTGAGAAAGTGAACGGCGCGCTGAAAACGCTGAAAGAGAACGGCACATACAACGAAATCTACAAAAAATGGTTCGGTACCGAACCTAAATAACAAGAACGTTCTGTAACGCCCGGTAGCGCCAGCGCCGCCGGGCCTGCAATTTTAAGTCATCGCGTTATGGCTCATTACTTTTCTCACCACGGTAACAGGAACGAAATATGCAGTTTGACTGGAGTGCCATCTGGCCCGCCATCCCGCTTTTGATTGAAGGCGCCAAAATGACCCTGTGGATCTCGGTCCTCGGTCTGGCAGGCGGTCTGATAATCGGGCTTGCAGCAGGGTTTGCGCGTACTTTCGGCGGTTGGATAGCCAACCACGTAGCGCTGGTGTTTATCGAAGTCATTCGCGGTACGCCAATCGTTGTGCAGGTGATGTTTATTTACTTTGCCCTCCCAATGGCATTTAACGATTTACGCATTGATCCCTTTAGCGCCGCCGTTGTCACCATCATGATCAACTCCGGCGCCTATATTGCGGAAATCACCCGCGGCGCGGTGCTCTCAATCCATAAAGGATTCAGCGAAGCCGGACTGGCGCTTGGGCTTTCACGTACAGAGACTATCCGCCACGTTATTTTACCTCTCGCGCTGCGTCGTATGCTGCCACCGCTGGGCAACCAGTGGATCATCAGCATTAAAGATACCTCGCTGTTTATTGTCATTGGCGTCGCTGAACTGACCCGTCAGGGCCAGGAAATCATTGCCGGTAACTTCCGCGCACTGGAAATCTGGAGCGCCGTTGCGGTGTTCTATCTGATCATTACGCTGGTGCTGAGCTTCATTCTGCGTCGTCTGGAAAGAAGGATGAAAATCCTGTGATTGAATTTAAAAACGTTTCTAAGCACTTTGGCCCAACCCAGGTGCTGCACAATATTGACCTGAACATTCAGCAGGGCGAAGTGGTGGTAATTATCGGGCCATCCGGGTCCGGTAAATCAACCCTGCTGCGCTGCATTAACAAACTGGAAGAGATAACCTCTGGCGATCTGATCGTCGACGGTCTGAAGGTAAACGATCCAAAGGTAGACGAGCGGTTAATCCGCCAGGAAGCCGGGATGGTGTTTCAGCAGTTCTACCTGTTCCCGCATCTGACGGCGCTGGAAAACGTCATGTTCGGACCGCAGCGCGTACGCGGAGCGAATAAAGAACAGGCCGAGAAACTGGCTAAAGAGCTGCTGGCGAAAGTAGGTCTGGCCGAGCGTGCGCATCACTACCCTTCTGAGCTGTCTGGTGGTCAACAGCAGCGTGTGGCGATCGCCCGTGCGCTGGCGGTGAAGCCGAAAATGATGCTGTTTGATGAGCCAACCTCAGCGCTGGACCCGGAACTGCGCCACGAAGTTCTGAAAGTTATGCAGGATCTGGCGGAGGAAGGGATGACCATGGTGATTGTGACCCACGAAATCGGCTTTGCCGAAAAAGTGGCTTCACGCCTGATTTTCATCGATAAAGGACGTATTGCCGAAGACGGTAATCCGCAGGCCCTGATTGAAAATCCGCCCAGCCAACGTTTACAGGAATTCTTGCAGCACGTTTCCTGATAGCTCTCCCTCCCTTCGCCTGAAGGGAGGTTTTTCACCAGAATCCTCTCATTTCATTTCTCCCCCGCCCTGACATCTATACTTATCCTTTTGAATTTATTTTCTCATGGGAGGAGTCATGCGCTGGATCCTGTTCATCTTTGTTTGTCTGGTGAGTCTCCCGACTCAGGCGGTGACGATACCTGGCGTCACTACGCCAACGTCAACCAACGCGCAAACCGCGCCGGCGAAAGAGCCGGATGTTGAACAGAAGAAAGCGGCCTACGGCGCACTGGCTGATGTGCTGGAAAATGACGCCTCACGCCAGGAACTGATCGGTCAGTTACGCAAAGTGGCGACAGCGCCCCCTGCCGAGCCGGTGCCAACCATTGTTCCGCCCACGTTAACGGAAGAAAAAACGGTGCTGGAAAACGTCACGGATGTCACCCGCCACTACGGTGAGGCGCTCTCCAGCCGCTTTGCTCAGCTTTACCGCAATATTACCGATGCACCACACAAGACCTTCAACCCGCAAACGTTCACCAATGCCCTGACCCATTTTTTAATGCTGGCGGCGTCAGTGTTCGGTTTTTTCTGGCTGCTTCGCCTGTGCGCGCTGCCGCTGTATCGCAAAATGGGGCAATGGGCACGACGGAAAAACCGCGAACGCAGCAACTGGCTCCAGCTTCCGGCGATGATCATCGGCGCATTCATTATCGATTTGCTTCTGCTGGCGCTGACTTTGTTTGTCGGGCAGATACTGAGTGACAGAATGAACGCCGGTAGCCGCACTATCGCCTTTCAGCAAAGCCTGTTTCTCAATGCCTTTGCGTTGATTGAGTTCTTCAAAGCCATTCTACGCCTGATATTTTGCCCAACGGTGGCCGAACTGCGCCCGTTTAACATTCAGGATGCCGGTGCGCGCTACTGGAATCGCCGTTTAAGTTCATTGAGCAGCCTGATTGGATACGGACTTATCGTTGCCGTTCCCATTATCTCGAATCAGGTCAACGTGCAGGTCGGCGCGATGGCAAACGTCATCATCATGCTGTGTATCACGCTATGGGCGCTATACCTGATTTTCAGAAACAAGAAAGAGATAACGCAGCATTTGCTGAATCTGGCGGAAAGATCGTTAGCGTTTTTCAGCCTGTTTATCCGCGCCTTTGCACTGGTATGGCATTGGCTGGCCAGCGCCTACTTCATTGTGCTGTTTTTCTTCTCGCTGTTTGATCCTGGCAACAGCCTGAAATTCATGATGGGCGCTACGCTGCGCAGTCTGGTAATCATTGGAATTGCCGCCTTTGTTTCCGGTATGCTTTCCCGCTGGATAGCCAAAACTATTACCCTTTCGCCACACACCCAGCGCAGCTATCCGGAATTACAAAAACGGTTGAATGGCTGGCTGTCGACGGCGCTAAGCGTGGCCAGGATCCTGACGGTGTGCGTCGCGGTAATGCTGCTACTGAATGCCTGGGGATTGTTCGACTTCTGGAACTGGCTGCATTACGGCGCAGGAGAAAAAACGGTGGATATCCTGATCCGTATCGCGCTGATTTTATTCTTCTCCGCCATCGGCTGGACGATCCTTGCCAGCCTGATTGAAAATCGTCTGGCTTCTGATATTCACGGCCGCCCGCTCCCCAGCGCCCGTACCCGCACCCTGCTGACGCTGTTTCGCAACGCGCTGGCGGTGATCATCAGCACGATCACCATCATGATTGTGCTATCCGAAATTGGCGTCAATATCGCGCCCTTACTGGCCGGGGCCGGGGCGCTGGGGCTGGCGATCTCTTTCGGCTCGCAAACGCTGGTAAAAGATATTATTACCGGGATCTTTATTCAGTTCGAAAATGGCATGAACACCGGCGACCTGGTGACCATCGGTCCACTCACCGGTACGGTTGAACGGATGTCCATCCGCTCTGTGGGCGTCCGTCAGGACACCGGGGCGTACCATATCATTCCCTGGTCATCGATAACGACCTTCGCCAACTTTGTGCGCGGGATTGGATCGGTCGTAGCCAATTACGATGTAGACCGCCATGAGGATGCAGATAAAGCGAATCAGGCGTTGAAAGACGCTGTGGCTGCAGTGATGGAACAGGACGATATTCGCGGGCTGATTATTGGCGAACCGTCGTTTGCCGGGATTGTGGGGTTAACCAATACGGCCTTCACGCTACGGGTCTCATTTACCACATTACCGCTGAAACAGTGGACGGTACGTTTCGCGCTCGACAGCCAGGTGAAGAAATACTTCGATCTGGCCAACGTACGCGCGCCGGTACAGACGTATCAGGTTTTGCCTGCACCGGTGAATGGCCCTGCGTCGGCAGCAAGCGAACCGCTGCCGCCAACCGAGCCAACGCTTTAGCGTTTACGCGCCATAAAACGGCGACGCTGATCGTTATCCATAAAGGTCCAGGCAATAAAGCGACTCTGCTTTTGCCCCTGGGCCATCTCTTTCTTAACCACTTTCACCGCGCCCGCATCCGTTAACGCATGGTACAGCGGAGGCAAATTCTCACCGCGCGAAACCAGCGTGGTGAACCACATCACCTGACGGCCAAAGGCCTGGCTTTCGGCGATCATTTTTTTGATGAACGCCACTTCACCGCCTTCACACCACAGCTCCTGCTGCTGCCCGCCAAAGTTCAGCGCATCATCTTTATCCTGCCCCAGATTACGACGTTTGCGCTCGCTTCCGGCGCGGGCTGAAGCCGCAGAATCATGGAAAGGCGGGTTACACAATGTGGCTTCATATTGCTCATTCTTGTGAATGATACCGTTGAAGATTGCCGTAGCATCTTTCTGGCGACGCAGACGAATTGCGCGAGTTAACCCCGGATTGGCATTTACGATCGCCTGAGCGCTGTTAAACGCTTCGCTACTGGTCTCACTGCCGGTGAATCGCCAGCCGTATTCATGCACGCCGATCAGCGGATAAATACAGTTTGCCCCAACTCCCACATCCAGCACGCTCGCATTTGCCGGAATGGTTCCGCTGGTTTCACCTAACAGGTCGGCCAGATGGTGAATGTAGTCAGCGCGACCAGGAACCGGCGGGCACAGAAAACCGTCTGGAATATCCCAGTTTTTCACCGCATAAAAATGCGCCAGCAGTGCTTTATTGAGCGCCTTCACTGCCTGCGGATTCGCGAAATCAACACTCTGCTCGCCGCCCGGCGTGAGGGTGAGAAATTGCGTCAACTCGGGTGTAACCTGGCATAAAGTCGCAAGATCATAACGGCCATTGTGGCGGTTACGTGGGTGTAATCCCGGTTTCTGGGGGGACATAGCATTCTCCTTTTAACAGCGGCGTAAGATACCCGCATAACGCCACGCGGTAAACACACAGCAAGGAAATTTGCTTTTTTTATACCTATTTGATGGCTTGCTGATTGTTCAAAAAACAGACAGCTCATCACCAGTTTTTTGCGGTAAATGTCATCCACTGACGGCCTAAACTTATCAGGCACGACCTGTTGTTTCTCAGAGGATATCACCATGAAGAAATGCCTCACATTCCTTGCCGCTACCGTACTGACCGGCATGACATTTGCGTCCTTTGCTGCACAGCCCTACACCAGCCCTCAAACCGGCCAGCTACAAGCTTCCGGCACTGTTTTCGCTACCGGAGCTTCTAACCTGAGCGATCTCGAAGACAAGCTGGCAGAGAAAGCGAAAGAGCAAGGCGCAAAAGGCTTTGTCGTCAATTCTGCGGGCGGTAAAAACCAGATGTACGGCAGCGCAACTATCTATAAGTAGTCCCTCACCTTAGCCCAACTGCATTCACCCCGAATGCAGTTTGCTACCTGCTGTTCACGTCGTTCACCGCTCAAATTGTAATCATCGTGTAGCAATTTTGAATCCAATGTAAATAAATGTATTTATTTTTGAATTAATGAATGCTAAAACGTCGCACTGATTAGTAATGCTTATCAAAATCATTATCAATTACACATTCACTCCCGCGAGGCCTGCAGGGTATAACATCCACAGAGATGTCCCTTCGCGCGAGTGAAACCGTCTACTCAAAAAATAATAAGTCACTCACTAACATGGATAAAAATCGCAATTTGCCTGCCAGTAGTTTTCATTCACTGACTTTTTTTGCCGGTCTGTGTATTGGCCTGTCTCCGGTAGCTCAGGCTGTCGCCGCGGGCGATCAAGATAAAAAACAAGAAGATACGTTGGTTGTTGAAGCGGCCAAACCTTCGTTATACGCCCCAACGCAGTCTGCCGACCCTAAGTTCTCCCGCCCGGTAGCGGATACAACCCGCACCATGACAGTGATTTCTGAGCAGGTGATTAAGGATCAAGGTGCAACCAATCTGACCGATGCGCTGAAAAACGTACCGGGCGTTGGCGCGTTTTTCGCCGGTGAGAACGGTAACTCCACCACCGGTGACGCGGTGTACATGCGTGGTGCGGATACCTCGAACAGTATTTATATCGACGGTATCCGAGATATTGGCAGCGTTACGCGCGACACTTTCAATACCGAACAGGTTGAAGTGATCAAAGGCCCCTCCGGCACCGACTATGGCCGTAGCGCGCCAACGGGCTCCATCAATATGATCAGCAAACAGCCGCGCACTGACTCAGGGATCGATGCCTCGGCCAGCGTCGGTAGCGCCTGGTTCCGCCGTGGTACGCTGGACATTAACCAGGTCATCGGCGAGACCACCGCTGCACGGTTAAACCTGATGGGTGAAAAAACGCATGATGCCGGTCGCGATAACGTTAAGAATGAACGTTATGGTGTGGCCCCCTCCCTCGCCTTTGGCTTAGGCACTGAGAACCGACTGTATCTGAACTATCTGCATGTCACCCAGCACAACACCCCGGATGGTGGTGTCCCGACCATCGGTCTGCCGGGATATTCCGCGCCTTCCGCGGGGACTGCTGCACTGAATCAGTCAGGAAAAGTGGATACGCATAACTTCTACGGTACCAACTCGGATTACGACGATTCAACGACCGATACCGCAACGATGCGTTTTGAACATGACCTGAACGACAGCACCACTATTCGCAACACCACCCGCTGGTCACGCATTAAGCAGGATTATCTGATGACGGCGGTGATGGGCGGCGCGACTAACATCACTCAACCCACCAGCAGCGTCGACACCTGGACCTGGTCACGCCTGGCAAATACCAAAGATGTCAGCAATAAGATCCTGACCAACCAGACCAACCTGACCTCAAAATTTTACACGGGAGCCATCGGTCACGACATCAGCACCGGCGTGGAGCTAACGCGTGAAACGCAAACCAACTATGGTGTAAACCCGATCACCCCGCCGCCGGTAAATATCTATCACCCCAACAGCAATGTGAATATCGGCGGATTGTCTCGTAACGGCGCTAATGCTAACGGGCAAACCGATACCTTCGGTGTATACGCCTTTGATACGCTACAGATTACCCGTGAGTTTGAACTGAACGGTGGTATTCGCCTCGACAATTACCGCACGGAATATGACAGCGCTACCGCTTGCGGCGCTTCTGGTCGCGGCGCGGTCGCGTGTCCGACAGGTGTGGCGAAAGGTTCTCCGGTCACCACCGTGGATACTGCCAAATCAGGCAATCTGGTGAACTGGAAAGCGGGCGCGCTGTATCATCTGACCGATAACGGTAACGTTTACATTAACTACGCCGTTTCTCAGCAACCGCCGGGCGGCAGCAACTTTGCCCTCGCTCAGGGCGGAAGCGGTAACAGTGCGAACCGTACCGATTTCAAACCGCAGAAAGCGAAAACCAGCGAGATCGGCACCAAATGGGAGGTGCTGGATAAGCGCCTGCTGTTAACTGCCGCGATTTTCCGTACGGATATTGAGAACGAAGTTGAGCAGAACGACGACGGCACATATTCCCAGTACGGGGAGAAGCGCGTTGAAGGTTACGAACTCTCGGTAGCAGGGAACATCACTCCCGCATGGCAGGTTATTGGGGGTTACACCCAGCAGCGCGCGACGATCCACAGCGGCAAAAACGTTGCTCAGGATGGTTCTTCATCCCTGCCGTATACGCCAGAACATGCGTTCACGCTGTGGAACCAGTATCAGGCTACCGATGATATCTCTGTTGGCGCGGGCGCTCGCTACGTGGGCAGTATGCATCGCGGTTCCGACGGGGCCGTGGGTACGCCATCCTACACCGAAGGTTACTGGGTCGCCGACGCGAAACTGGGTTATCGCGTGAATCGCAATCTCGATTTCCAGTTGAACGTCTATAACCTGTTCGACACCGATTATGTATCCTCCATTAACAAGAGCGGATACCGTTACCATCCGGGTGAGCCAAGAACCTTCCTGCTCACGGCAAATATGCATTTCTGATCTTTTACGTGGGGCGTAAGCCCCACTTTCAGGAGAAACACTGATGATGTATCACATTCCCGGCATTCTGTCGGCGCAGGATGTCGCCTGGTTTCGCGAACAACTGGACGCTGCCGACTGGGTTGATGGCCGCGCAACCACCGGCGCTCAGGGTGCGCAGGTTAAAAACAACCAGCAGGTGAATACGCAAAGTGAGCGTTACAGCGTTTTACAACAGGCGGTACAAAACGCGGTGAACAACAGCGCGTTATTCTTCGCCGCTGCATTACCGAAAACGCTCTCCACACCGCTGTTCAATCGCTACCAGGACAACGAGACCTACGGTTTTCACGTTGACGGCGCGGTGCGTAGTCATCCGGAAAACGGCTGGATGCGCACAGATCTTTCCGCCACCTTATTCCTGAGTAATCCTGACGATTATGAGGGAGGAGAGCTGCTGGTCAATGACACCTACGGCCAGCATGCGGTAAAACTTCCGGCAGGCGATCTGGTACTTTACCCTTCCAGCAGCCTGCACTGCGTTACGCCGGTGACCCGTGGGGTTCGGGTGGCATCCTTTATGTGGATCCAGTCGATGATCCGGGACGATAAAAATCGCGCCATGCTTTTTGAACTGGATAAAAACATCCAGTCCCTGAAGACACGTCATGGGGAGAGTAGCGAGATCCTGTCGCTTCTCAATCTCTACCATAACCTGCTGCGCGAATGGTCTGAAATCTGATACCGCTGACGCGTGGTCGTTTTTCAGCCATCACATTCGCTATACTTATTCTGTAGACATCAGCAGGAGGTAGGTATGGCATCCGGATGGGCAAATGACGACGCTGTTAACGAACAGATCAACAATACTATTGAAGATGCTGTTGCCCGCGCCCGCGGTGAGTTACCGACGGGGGAAAGTCTGTATGAATGCGAAGAATGTGGTAATCCAATCCCTCAGGCCAGACGGGAGGCCGTGCCCGGCGTACGCTTGTGCATCACATGCCAGCAGGATAAAGATTCACATAGCGCAGGATTTTCAGGATATAATCGCAGAGGTTCGAAAGACAGCCAGCTACGTTGACTTATCTTTACCGAAAGTTTCAGCGCATACGATTTCCTTTACGAGCACGCTTTTTTGCACTCTGTGTAGCAAAATGTGCCGTTGTCGGTTTCTCTGTAAAGCGCAATGACAAGAACTGTAAATCCCTCTTTCGAATTTATTAATATTCAATAAGTTATTTGTCATTCAATTTTTTTGATTGATGTCGTCAATTCTATTCGATTTTATCTCGCATAAAAAAACGTGATACTTCTCACATCGACGAAACAACGTCTTCTTAAAGAACACTGACTAACAGAACAAACCTGCGAGAAATTAATCATGAAAAATATCAAATTTGCTGTTGCCGCCATCGCTCTGTCTACCCTGTCATTTGGCGTTTTCGCTGCCGAGCCAGTTTCCTCTACTCAGGCGCAAAACATGAACAAAATTGGTGTGGTATCTGCTGACGGCGCCACCACGCTGGACGGCCTGGAAGCAAAACTGGCTGAAAAAGCGACTGCTGCTGGCGCAACGGGTTACAGCATCACTTCTGCAATCGGCAAAGACAAAATGAGCGGCACCGCGGTTATCTATAAATAACCGAAAGATTACCTGTACGACCCAATGCTCCAACCCTCATTGACCCTGTTTGTTACCCTTTGTTTGCCCGTCCGCCACTGGACGGGCTTTTTTTTGCTTAGTGTTCCAGTCGTTGACGGAATTCCTGCAACACGGCGTCTGGCATCCCTATTTGCAACGCCGCCTCGCAAATCGCCTGCCAGCTTCCGGCATCCAGCGGAATACCTTGCTCCAGCCGTTCTTCACGAGTATTCACCTCCCACTCCCCTGGCAACAGGATCGGGGCATCTTCAGCATGGGGGGACGCTTTCACCCACTTAGCAAAGGCCGCGACCTGGTTGTCGCAGTCCGGCGCGCCAAACAGTTCCGGATTCATAATGATGGTCGTCATACAGTTAATGATGGCATCCGCGCTGGTCTGCAGGCTCTCTTCATGTGTGGTTTTACCACCAGAAAGCGCTCCCCCCATAATTTCGCACATTGCCGCCAGCGCATAACCTTTGTGTTGGGCGAAGGTCAGCAACGATCCCAGCGGAGAGACCTGCATTACGGCGGGATCGGTTGTGGGTACCCCATTAGCATCAATCAGGCATCCCGGAGCCACCGGCTCACCCTTGTGCCAAGCCACACGGGTTTTGCCAAACGCGATGGCGCTGGTTGCATAGTCCAGCAACAACGGGAACGTATTTTTACGTGGGAACACCACACAGAAGGGGTTGGTGCCAAATCGACTATCGCGGCCATGAAACGGTGCGACCATCGGGATCCCTACCACATTCACAAAGTGCACCGAAACAAAACCCGCCGCCGCACATTGCTCCGCCCAGTAGCCAATGCGTCCAATATGGTGCGAATTATGTAATGCCACGGCAGCGATACCGTACTGGCGCGCTTTTTCGATCCCAAGCGTAATTGCCTCGTGGGCCGCCACCTGACCAAATGCGCAGTCGCCGTCAAGCGTAATCACCGCTCCCGCATCGTTGACCACTTTGGCATGGCGGTTGATCTGCAGGTGTCCCTGCGAAAATGAGCGAATATAGCTTGGGATCATGCCGATACCGTGGGAGTCGTGGCCGGCGAGGTTAGAGGCTATCAGATGATCTGCTACCAGCCGCGCCTCCAGCTCATTGCTTCCCATCTGGTGAAAAACGGCCTGGATAAAGGCGTGCAGCGTTGGCACATGGAAGCGATGTCCACTGTTCATTGTTATCTCCTGTTGTGTCGCGTGTTGATTGTGTTTCTTATTTTTCAACAAACTATGCTGCGCCACAGCGCTCAGGAGATCAATAAACGTGCAGAAATTTCACGTTGCCGGAAAGCGTGAACCGACGGGCCTGGCAAATGACCCGTCGGGAGAAAGAAAAATCAGAAGCTTTGCTCGACGCGGCCAAGTCCTTCAGCCAGCGTCGCGGATTCACCGGTTGCTACCAGGCAGCAGGCCATCTGGATTTTCAGCGATGCCGGAACCGGCTCACTGCCCGCCAGACAACGCTCAATCCAGCGCGCGGTAGTTTCCGGGTCTTTAGCCACCGGCAGTGGGACCGGCTCATCGGGCATCTCGCTCTGCCGGTCCTGTAGCACTCGCACGCCGGACGAATCTATCAGGCTTATCTGCGGGCAGCGCTGCGGGTTGGCGTACACTTCACCCTCGGTACCGTGCATCAACAGGGCACGCCCACCGATATCGCCGAAAAATTTCGCCACGCGCGATACGTATTCCGGGTGAGAAACGCTGGAAAGACGCAGCGCGGCATCTTCGGCAAACGGCGTGGCTAATTTAGCCAGCGTATGCGCACTGTTACGCACGCCCATTCGCCAGCGCATCGCCAGCTGTTTTTCCAGCGGAGGACACAGCGCACTCACCGGGATAAACACCGGCTCATGACCATCCAGCTTTGCCTGCGCCTGCCCGGCATGCAGCGTCGGCGCAATCCCCATCAGTTCGAAAATGGTTTCAGTCAGCACGCGGGTTGGATCCTCGCTGACACCGTGCACCACCACCGGGAAGCCCAGTTTATGCAGTAAAATCGCCAGCAGCGGAGTCAAATTTGCCTGCTTGCGCGCGCCATTGTAGCTGGGAATGACAATCGGCATGGGTTTGGCCACTGGCGGAGTCAGGCGAATGGTGTGGTTCTGCATCGCTTCGTAAAAGCCCAGCATCTCCGCTTCGCCTTCGCCTTTAATACGCAGCGCAATCAGTACACCGCCCATCTCAAGATCGGGCACCTCGCCGTTCATCATATGGGTATACAGTCCGCGAGCAGTATCCTTATCCAGGTCACGCGCGTGATTTTTTCCTCGCCCAATCTCTTTGATGATTTTGCGGTAATCCATCGATAACTCCTTGCCTGTTGCTCGCATCGTTAACGCCGACGGCGACGCGTGGGTTTCGCTTTTTCTTTTGGTTTTACTATAACGTCTGGCACAGCAGGTTGCTCTATCGGAAATATGGGTAATGCGTTCAGTAAACGCTTGCCATAGCTTTTGGTCAATAAACGCTTGTCATAAATAACCACTTCTCCCCAGCAGCCGTGGCTACGAATGAGTCGCCCAACCTGCTGGATCAAATTGAATGACGCCGCGGGCAAGCTCTGCACCTCAAAGGGGTAGCGGTTCAGGCTTTTCAGCCACTCGCCCTCGGTGATCACCACCGGGCTGTCGATAGGCGGAAAAGCAATTTTGTGAATATGCACCTGGGTCAGCAAGTCGCCTTTCAAATCCAGACCTTCGGCAAAAGATTGCAGCCCAATCAGTACGCTACGCTCGCCGTTGGTCACCCGCTTGCGGTGCAGCTCCACCAGTCGATAGCGCGGCTGGTCGCCCTGTACCAGCAACAGCAAGCGCAGATCGGTAACGTGCTCAAGAAAACGCTGCATTGCCCGACCGCTGGCAAAGAGTACTAGCATGCCCTGATGCTTTTTACTTTCCAGCTGTTCGCGGAAATAGGCGGCCATTTCCGCGATATGCTGCTCTTCGTTATCAATTGACGGTTCGTAGCGCATCTGCGGAATGACGATTTTGCCTTGCTCAACGTGATTAAACGGTGAATCCAGCGCGATAAACCTGTCCCCTGCTTTTTCTTTCAGCCCGCTCATCTCCTGCAAACGCGAGAAGCTGTTGAGCGAACGCAGCGTGGCGGAGGTCACGATAATATGCGGTACGCTGCGCCACAGCAGTCGTTCAAGCTGATCGCTCACACGGATCCCCACACAGTGGAACCAGACGTGGATCTGCCCGTCACGCACTTCGCGCGTCGCCCATTTACTCACCGGCGCGCCTGACGACTGCGCGAGCGAAGCCAGCCGCCACAGTTTGCTTTGCGCCTCAAACATGCCCAACGCCCGATTCATCTGCAAAATAACCCGATGCAGACGCACAATATCGTGGGTGCCGGTTTTTTCGCTGAGATCGTTGAGGAACAGTTCCGCCAGACCGCGCAGCATTTCTGTTAGCTTCGCCAGACGCTGACAAATCTCCATCACTTCCGCAGGCAGTTCGCCCATCGCGAAGCGGTGTTCCGCCTCCTGGGTCGCAGGCATGTACAAATTAAGAATGTTATTGAGCGATGAAATCAGCTCATACAGTTCCTCACAGTGACCGTTCAGACGCTCGGCATTCGCCAGCGGCGGCGTAGTTTTTGGACGAAACTGTTCCAGGCAGGTGGCTACTAATTTGCAAAACAGATCCAACTGCAGTCGATACCAGGGGGCGCTGATTTCTGCGCTCATCTCCAGCGCATCGCGCGCGACGTCCGGCAAATGGTGACCTTCATCAAGGACCAGCAGCAGGTTCTTCGGCTCCGGCAAAACAGCTTCGCTTTCCATGGCCGCCATCACCAGCGCGTGGTTAGCCACCACCACTTCGGCTTCCTGAATCTCACGGCGGGCGACAAAAAAGGGGCATTCACGATAGTAGTGACAGTTACGATTCAAACAGCTGGCTTTATCAGTGCTCAGGCGTTGCCAGAGTCCGTCGTCGATAGCGATATCCGTGTGATCGCGCAGCCCGTCCCACTTGTAGCTGTCGAGATCGCCTTTTAGCCTGGCGCAGCGCTTTTGTTCTTCCTGGTTGTTGGGCGTCAGGTCATCGTCGAGAAAGGCCAACAGATCCTGCTGATTGGGTTCGCTACTGGCCAGCGCCGCTAAATTACGCGGGCAGACGTAACGCCCGCGACCAAACGCGGCGGTAAAACGCAGATCGGGGATAATTTTGCGCAGCAGCGGTAAATCTTTGCTGTAGATCTGATCCTGTAAAGCAACGTTGGCGGTACTGACCACCAGCGTTTTTTGTTCTTCACGCGCTATGGCAATACCGGGAATCAGGTACGACAGCGTTTTCCCCACCCCGGTCGGCGCTTCAATCGCCAGATGCCGCCCTTCTTCCCCGGTAAGCGTTTTCGCGACGTCAGCAATCATCTGCCGCTGCGGCGCACGGGGAATAAAGTCGGGGATCTGTTCCTGAAGCGCCTTATACCAGGCGGCAATTTGCGCTTTTAGCGCAGCCGTTAGTGCCATGAGAAAACCTGAAATACTGTATAAACAGCCACTATTGTGGCACTTTCTGATACGTGTCGCAAAAAGAAAAGCCCGACCTTTCGGCCGGGCTCGCAATTACTGCGCTGTAGACGGTTTGCGCGGACGGCGCGGTGGACGAGGCTTATCGCCCGCCGGTTTGCCTTCGCCGCTACGCGGTTTCGCTTTTGGCGCACCGCCATCCTGACGACGCGGCTGCTGACCACGCCCTGCTCCACCCTGACCGCGACCACCGCCGCCACGCTGCTGGCGACCATTCTGGATCGGCTCGGCTTTGATGGACGGGTCTGGCTCGTAGCCTGGCATCGCAATTCGCGGGATCTCTTTTTTCAGCAGCTTCTCGATGTCACGCAGCAGCTTGTGTTCATCGACGCACACCAGAGACAACGCTTCGCCGGTAGCGGCCGCACGACCGGTACGACCAATACGGTGCACGTAATCTTCCGGGACGTTTGGCAGCTCGTAGTTCACCACGTGCGGCAGCTCTTCAATATCCAGACCGCGCGCGGCAATATCGGTCGCCACCAGCACACGAATATCACCGGATTTAAAATCAGCCAGCGCACGCGTACGCGCCCCCTGAGATTTATTACCGTGGATCGCCGCGCTGCGAATGCCGTCTTTATTCAGCTGTTCCGCCAGATGGTTTGCACCATGTTTGGTACGGGTAAACACCAGCACCTGCTGCCAGTTGCCCTGACCGATCATCTGCGACAACAGTTCACGTTTACGCTTTTTATCAACAAAATGAACGTGCTGAGTCACCTGCTCTGACGCGGTATTACGGCGCGCCACTTCGATTTCCAGCGGATTGTGCAGCAGCTTTTCGGCCAGCGACTTAATATCATCAGAGAATGTTGCTGAGAACAGCAGGTTCTGGCGTTTTGCCGGCAGTTTCGCCAGAACGCGACGGATATCATGAATAAAGCCCATATCCAGCATGCGGTCAGCTTCATCCAGTACCAGAATCTCAACCTGATCCAGTTTCACCGCATTCTGGTGTTCCAGATCGAGCAAACGACCAGGCGTGGCGATCAGCACATCCACACCGCCGCGCAGCTTCATCATCTGTGGGTTAATGCTCACGCCGCCGAAGACCACCAGCGAGCGAATATTCAGATACTTACTGTAATCACGTACGTTTTCGCCAATCTGGGCCGCCAGTTCGCGGGTTGGCGTGAGGATCAGCGCACGCACCGGACGACGGCTTTTGCCATGCGGCTGATGGGTAATCAGGTGCTGCAACAGCGGCAGGGTAAAACCTGCCGTTTTCCCCGTACCGGTCTGGGCGCTGGCCATCAGATCGCGGCCTTCCAGCACGGCAGGGATCGCCTGCTGCTGAATAGGGGTAGGTTCACGGTAACCCTGCTCGGCAACGGCACGTAAAATATCAGGGTTTAAACCAAGGGAATCAAAAGACATAACAACTCCGAACCACCCTGACCGTTACCGGTGTCGTTTTCAGGGAGATACATATAATAAAGATGACAAAAACCACAATGTCATGAAGGGGCGGAGTGTAGCAGTTTTTGTGATGTGCCGCATAAATTATCCCTGCGCTGAAAAATAACGGTCCGGACTGGACAAGGTTACACATTAGTCATAATCTTAATCAATCGATTGATTAAGATCTGAGTCGTGCTATGAATACACCCACCATGACAACCAAAGGTGAACAGGCGAAAAATCAGCTCATTGCCGCCGCGCTGGCGCAGTTTGGCGAGTATGGTCTGCACGCCACTACTCGCGATATCGCCGCGCAGGCCGGGCAAAATATTGCTGCTATCACCTACTATTTTGGCTCAAAAGAGGATTTATATCTCGCCTGCGCCCAGTGGATTGCGGATTTTATCGGCTCACAGTTTCGCCCGCACGCTGAAGAAGCCGAGCGTCTGTTTGCTCAGCCGGAACCGGATCGTGGCGCGATGCGCGAACTGATCCTCCGCGCCTGCAAAAATATGATCATGCTGTTAACCCAGGACGATACCGTTAACCTGAGCAAATTTATTTCGCGCGAACAGCTTTCACCCACCGCGGCTTATCAACTGGTGCACGACCAGGTTATCAATCCGCTGCATACTCACCTGACGCGCCTGATTGCTGCCTATACCGGCGGCGATGCCAACGATACCCAAATGATCCTGCACACCCACGCCCTACTCGGCGAGGTACTGGCCTTTCGTCTGGGGAAAGAAACCATTCTGTTGCGTACGGGCTGGTCACAATTTGATGAGGATAAAACCGCGCTGATTGACCAAACGATCACCTGTCACATCGATCTTATTCTGCAAGGTTTAACGCAAAGGAGTCTGGAGTCATGAAAAAACCTGTCGTTCTCGGGCTGGTCATCGCGGCCCTCGTTGCCGTGATTGCCGGTGGAACGTGGTGGTATCAAAGTCGGCAAGATAACGGTCTGACGCTGTACGGCAATGTCGATATCCGTAGCGTCAACCTGAGTTTTCGCGTCGGCGGCAGGCTGGCCTCGCTGGCGGTTGACGAAGGCGATGCCATTACCGCCGGTCAGGTGCTGGGCGAACTGGACCGTGCACCGTATGAAAACGCATTAATGCAGGCAAAAGCGAATGTTGCCGCCGCGCAGGCGCAATACGATCTGATGCTGGCAGGATATCGTGAAGAAGAGATCGCGCAAACCGCAGCGGCAGTCAAACAGGCGCAGGCAGCCTATGATTACGCGCAAAACTTTTACAATCGGCAGGTGGGATTGTGGAAAAGCCGCACTATCTCCGCCAACGATCTGGAAAACGCCCGTTCATCACGCGATCAGGCGCTGGCCTCTCTGAAGTCCGCACAGGATAAACTCAGCCAATACCGCAGCGGTAATCGTGTGCAGGACATTGAGCAGGCGAAAGCCACGCTCGAACAAGCTCAGGCCGAGCTGGCCCAGGCAGAGCTTAATTTGCATGACACCACGCTGACCTCGCCGTCTGACGGCACGTTACTCACCCGTGCGGTCGAACCCGGCAGCATGTTGAACGAAGGGGGCACGGTACTGACGCTGTCACTCACGCGTCCGGTATGGGTTCGCGCCTACGTTGACGAACGAAATCTGAGCCAGGCGCAGCCAGGACGCGAAATCCTGCTTTACACCGATGGCCGTCCGGACAAACCGTATCACGGTAAAATCGGCTTCGTGTCGCCCACCGCCGAGTTTACCCCAAAAACAGTCGAGACCCCTGACCTGCGCACCGACCTGGTTTATCGCCTGCGTATTGTGGTGACCGACGCGGACGATGCGCTGCGCCAGGGAATGCCGGTAACGATAAAGTTCAGCGATGAGGCACGGCATGAATGACGCCGTCATTACGCTGAATGGACTGACGAAAAACTTTGCCGGAATGGATAAACCGGCCGTCGCCCCACTCGACTGTACCGTTCATGCGGGCTACGTGACCGGGCTGGTCGGGCCGGATGGCGCTGGCAAAACCACGCTGATGCGAATGCTTGCAGGGCTGTTGAAACCCGACGCCGGTAGCGCAACGGTAATTGGTTTTGATCCCATCAAAGACGACAGCGCGCTGCATGCGGTACTGGGGTACATGCCGCAGAAATTTGGTCTGTATGAAGATTTGACCGTCATGGAGAACCTCAATCTCTATGCAGATTTACGTAGCGTTACCGGTGAAGCGCGAGAAAAAACCTTTGCCCGGCTACTGGAATTTACTTCGCTGGGGCCGTTTACCGGACGACTGGCCGGCAAGCTTTCCGGCGGCATGAAACAGAAGCTCGGACTTGCCTGTACGCTGGTCGGTGAACCCAGCGTGTTACTGCTGGATGAGCCTGGCGTGGGCGTCGACCCTATTTCCCGTCGCGAACTGTGGCAAATGGTTCATGAGCTGGCTGGGGACGGCATGCTGATCCTCTGGAGCACGTCGTATCTGGATGAAGCTGAACAATGCCGTGATGTGCTGCTGATGAACGAAGGTGAATTGCTGTATCAGGGCGATCCCACTCAGCTTACGCAAACCATGTCGGGTCGCAGCTTCCTGATGAGCAGTTCGCAGGAAAATAACCGCCGCCTGCTGCAACGCACGTTAAAACTGCCGCAGGTTAGCGACGGGATGATTCAGGGGAAATCCGTCCGCTTAATCCTGAAAAAAGAAGCGACGGCCCAGCAGATTCAAAACGCTGACGGCATGCCGGAGATAACCATCAACGAAACCGCCCCCCGCTTCGAGGATGCCTTTATCGATTTACTCGGCGGGGCCGGAACATCGGAGTCCCCGCTGGGTGCTATCCTGCATACCGTGGAAGGCACGCCAGGTGAAACGGTGATCGAAGCCAAAGCGCTGACCAAAAAATTTGGCGATTTTGCCGCTACCGACCACGTAGACTTTGCCGTGCAGCGCGGCGAGATTTTTGGTTTGTTAGGGCCCAACGGCGCGGGCAAATCCACTACCTTTAAAATGATGTGCGGCCTGCTGGTCCCCACCTCGGGTAAAGCGCTGGTGCTGGACATGGACCTGAAGGTCAGCTCCGGTAAAGCGCGCCAGCATCTGGGCTATATGGCGCAGAAATTCTCCCTGTATGGCAACCTGACGGTTGAACAGAATCTGCGCTTTTTCTCCGGCGTCTACGGCCTGCGCGGTCGGGCGCAGAAGGAGAAAATCGAGCGGATGAGCGAGGCATTCGGCCTGAAGAGTATCGCCTCCCACGCCACCGACGAACTGCCGCTGGGCTTTAAACAGCGCCTGGCGCTGGCCTGTTCGCTGATGCATGAACCCGACATTCTGTTCCTCGATGAACCCACTTCCGGGGTCGATCCCCTCACCCGTCGGGAGTTCTGGTTACATATCAACAGCATGGTGGAAAAAGGCGTCACGGTGATGGTGACCACCCACTTTATGGATGAGGCAGAATACTGCGATCGCATCGGGCTGGTGTATCGCGGAAAACTGATTGCCAGCGGTACGCCGGACGACCTGAAAGCTCAGGCTGCTGACAGTGAGACGCCAGACCCGACCATGGAACAGGCCTTTATCACGCTAATCAATGACTGGGATAAGGAGCATACGCATGAGTAACTCCGTTCTCTCCTGGCGTCGCGTACGCGCGCTGTGCGTGAAAGAGACGCGCCAGATCGTCCGCGATCCCAGCAGTTGGCTGATTGCGGTGGTAATCCCGCTGCTGCTGCTGTTTATCTTCGGCTACGGGATCAACCTCGACTCCAGCAAGCTGCGGGTAGGGATTTTGCTCGAACAGCAAAGCGAAGAGGCGCTGGATTTTACCCATACCATGACCGGTTCACCGTATATTGACGCCACCATCAGCGATAACCGTCAGGAATTGATTGAGAAAATGCAGGCCGGGCGCATTCGCGGGCTGGTGGTGATCCCGGTGGATTTCGCCCAGCAGATGGCGCGACCCAACGACGTGGCGCCGATTCAGGTGATCACCGACGGCAGTGAACCGAATACCGCTAACTTTGTACAGGGTTATGTCGAAGGCATCTGGCAGATTTGGCAACAACAGCGGGCGGAAGATCGCGGAGAATCATTTGAACCTTTGATCGACGTGCAGACCCGCTACTGGTTTAACCCGGCGGCCATCAGCCAACATTTTATTATTCCCGGGGCGGTAACCATCATCATGACGGTTATTGGCGCTATCCTCACCTCATTAGTGGTGGCGCGCGAATGGGAGCGCGGAACCATGGAAGCGCTGTTGTCTACCGAAGTCACCCGCGTCGAACTGCTGTTGTGCAAACTGATCCCCTATTACTTTCTGGGCATGCTGGCGATGCTGCTGTGTATGCTGGTGTCGGTGTTTATTCTCGGCGTGCCTTATCGCGGTTCGTTGCTGATCCTGTTTTTTATTACCAGCCTGTTTCTGCTCAGCACGCTCGGCATGGGGTTGCTTATATCCACCATCACCCGCAACCAGTTTAACGCCGCGCAGGTCGCGCTAAACGCCGCCTTCCTGCCCTCGATTATGCTGTCGGGTTTTATCTTCCAGATAGACAGCATGCCGGCGATTATCCGGGCAGTAACCTATATTATTCCGGCTCGTTATTTCGTCAGCACCCTACAAAGCCTGTTTCTGGCGGGAAATATTCCGGTGGTGCTGATTATCAACGTGCTGTTTTTAATCGCTTCGGCGGTGATGTTTATTGGCCTGACGTGGCTTAAAACCAAACGTCGGCTGGATTAAGGGGACGGGCATGTTTCATCGCTTATGGACATTAATTCGTAAAGAGCTGCAATCGCTGTTACGTGAACCGCAGACGCGAGCCATTCTGATTTTACCGGTGCTGATTCAGGTTATTCTGTTCCCGTTCGCGGCCACGCTGGAAGTCACCAACGCCACAATCGCTATCTATAACGAAGACAACGGTAAACATTCGGTGGAACTAACCCAGCGCTTCGCTCGCGCCAGCGCCTTTACGCACGTTCTGCTGCTGAAAAGCCCGCAGGAGATCCAGCCCACCATCGACACGCAAAAAGCCCTGTTGCTGGTGCGCTTCCCGGCCAACTTTTCGCGTAATCTGGATACCTTCCAGCAGGCTCCCATGCAGATTATTCTCGACGGGCGTAACTCTAACAGTGCGCAAATTGCCGCGAATTACCTGCAACAAATCGTTAAGGAGTATCAGCAGGAGCTGATGGACGGCAAGCCGAAACCGAATAACAGCGAGCTGGTGGTGCGTAACTGGTATAACCCGAACCTGGATTACAAATGGTTTGTGGTTCCGTCGCTGATCGCCATGATCACCACCATCGGCGTCATGATCGTCACCTCGCTCTCGGTTGCCCGCGAGCGCGAGCAAGGCACGCTGGATCAGCTGCTTGTCTCCCCGCTTACCACCTGGCAGATATTCATCGGTAAAGCGGTGCCCGCGTTAATTGTGGCAACGTTTCAGGCCACCATTGTGCTGGCGATCGGCATCTGGGCTTATCACATCCCCTTTGCCGGTTCACTGGCGCTGTTCTATTTCACGATGGTGATTTACGGGCTGTCGCTGGTCGGCTTTGGTCTGCTGATTTCATCACTGTGCGCCACCCAGCAGCAGGCGTTTATCGGCGTGTTTGTGTTTATGATGCCGGCGATTTTACTTTCAGGCTACGTCTCGCCGGTCGAAAATATGCCGGTCTGGTTACAGAATCTGACGTGGATAAACCCAATCCGCCATTTTACGGACATCACGAAACAGATTTACCTGAAGGATGCGAGTCTGCAGATTGTGTGGGGAAGTTTGTGGCCGCTGTTGGTAATAGCGGCCACGACCGGCTCAGCGGCGTATGCGATGTTTAGACGCAAGGTGATGTAGCTTTTTGTCTTTCGCCAACAGCGAGACCACGGCGGGTCCGGCAAGGATCACCAGCCCCGCCAGGGCCAGCAAGACGTTGTTTTGCAGCACGCGCGACAGCAACCACAGTACGATCATCGCGGCACCGAAATACCACGTGGTAGTCAGCTCTTCCAGCACATCAGCTACGTCGCGCCAGCGCTGTTCATGGTGACGTTGCAAGGCCAGCATTAATAAAACCGTTACGCCGTAAACGACGCATAATCCCAGGCCGACGCGCACCAGCGTACCGCTCATCCAGCCCATTACCAGCAACGCCACTACCAGTAAATGCAACACAATCTGCCAGCAACTTAGACCCGTTGCGACACGAACACGTTGTTGCCACCTCATGGCTTTTCTCCTGAAGGATTTTCAACTAATTATTCAGAGTACCGGACTTTACGGAAAATTCCGCAACACCGCATCTTTTTGTGACGACGACTACACTATTTTATTTAGGAAGTGACGCCAACGGGAGGCTCATGAGCGGATCGGGAGTTCAATTTTCATTCAATGTGCTCACCATTAATACTCACAAAGGGTTCACCGCCTTCAACCGGCGTTTTATTTTGCCTGAACTACGGGAGGCTGTCAGAACGGTCGGTGCAGACATTGTGTGCCTACAGGAAGTTATGGGCGCGCACGATGCTCACTCGCTGCAGATTGAGAACTGGCCGGATACCACCCACTACGAATTTCTGGCGGACACCATGTGGAGCGACTTCGCCTACGGGCGTAACGCCGTGTACCCGCAAGGGCATCACGGTAACGCGGTGCTGTCGCGTTATCCTATTGAACATTATGAAAATCGCGATGTGTCCGTCGGCGCGAGTGAAAAGCGCGGGGTCCTCTACTGCCGCATCGTGCCGCCAATGCTCTCGCACCCAATTCATGTCATGTGCGTGCATCTCGGTTTGCGTGAAGCACACCGTCAGGCCCAGCTCGCTATGCTGGCTGACTGGGTCAATGCCCTGCCCGACGCGGAGCCCGTGGTGATCGCCGGAGATTTTAACGACTGGCGGCAAACGGCCAATCACCCGTTGAAAGCCAGGGCCGGCCTTGACGAGATTTTTACCCGCGCCCACGGTCGCCCGGCGCGGACGTTTCCGGTGCATTTTCCCCTGCTGCGTCTGGACAGGATCTACGTGAAAAACGCGAATGCCAGTACCCCAACGACGCTGGCGCTGCGTCACTGGCGACATTTGTCCGATCATGCCCCCCTGAGTGCGGAGATTCATTTATGAAAAATGGCTGGCGTGAAGGCAATCAAATTCAACTGCTGGAAAACGGCGATCAATACTATCCCGCCGTCTTTGACGCCATTGAACAGGCACAGCAAAAAATTATCCTTGAGACTTTTATCTGGTTTGAAGATGCGGTCGGAAAACAGCTGCATGCCGCCTTGCTCGGCGCCGCCCAGCGCGGAATCAAAGCAGAGGTGCTGCTGGACGGTTACGGTTCGCCGGATCTTAGCGACAGTTTTGTCGAAGAGTTGACCGTAGCTGGCGTTATTTTCCGCTACTACGATCCGCGCCCGCGTCTGTTCGGTATGCGCACCAATCTCTTTCGCCGTATGCATCGCAAAATTGTGGTCATTGATGATCGTGTTGCCTTTGTCGGCGGTATTAATTATTCCGCTGAACACATGTCTGATTACGGTCCCGAGGCCAAGCAGGATTACGCCGTTCGCGTGGAAGGTCCAGTCGTGGCCGACATCCTGAAATTCGTGCTGGATAACTTACCGGGACAGAGCGCCGTACGACGCTGGTGGCGACGTCATCACCGGGCAATTGAGAATCATCGGCCTGGCGAAGCGCAGGCGCTGTTTGTCTGGCGCGATAACGAAGAGCATCGCGATGATATTGAACGCCACTATTTGAAAATGCTGACCCAGGCCCGGCGGGAAGTGATCATTGCCAATGCCTATTTCTTTCCGGGTTATCGCCTGCTGCATGCCCTACGAAAAGCTGCGCGACGCGGCGTTCGGGTAAAACTCATCGTCCAGGGTGAACCGGATATGCCGATTGTGAAAGTGGGTGCCCGCCTGCTGTATAACTATCTGGTTAAAGGCGGCGTCCATGTCTATGAATACCGGCGTAAGCCCCTGCATGGTAAAGTCGCGCTGATGGACGATCATTGGGCGACGGTAGGTTCCAGCAATCTCGACCCGCTCAGTCTGTCGCTCAATCTGGAGGCAAATCTTATTATTCATGACCGCACGTTTAACCAGACCCTGCGTGACAACCTGAACCCCATTATTGCGCAGGACTGCAAGCGAGTTGATGAATCAATGCTGCCAAAACGCACCTGGTGGAACCTGACCAAAAGCGTGTTGGCCTTCCACTTTTTACGCCACTTCCCGGCGCTGGTCGGCTGGCTACCGGCGCACACCCCGCATCTGGCCGAGGTAGAACCACCCGCACAGCCAACTCTGGAAACCCAGGATCGTATTCCAACTGAGGATGCAGGAGGGGAAACCTGATGCCAAAAAACCACCGACGCTGGCGCTTAGCGAAAAAGATCCTCACATGGCTATTTTTTATTGCGGTCATCGTATTGCTGGTCGTTTATGCCAGTAAGGTCAACTGGCAGGAAGTGTGGACGGTAATTCGCGATTACAATCGGATCGCCCTGCTCAGCGCCGTAGGGCTGGTGATCGTCAGTTATTTACTTTACGGCTGCTATGACTTGCTCGGGCGCTACTACTGCGGGCACAAGCTGGCAAAACGCCAGGTCATGCTGGTGTCGTTTATCTGTTACGCCTTCAACCTGACGTTAAGCACCTGGGTGGGCGGTATTGGGATGCGTTATCGTCTCTACTCGCGTCTCGGATTGCCGGGGAGCACAATTACGCGAATTTTTTCACTGAGCATTACCACTAACTGGCTGGGCTATATTCTGCTGGGCGGTTTTATTTTCACCTTCGGCGTCGTTGAACTGCCCGCGCACTGGTATATCGATGAAGGTACACTACGCCTCTTAGGCATTGCGCTGCTGCTGATGATTGTTGTTTATCTGTGGTTTTGCGCTTTCGCCAAACATCGCCACATCACCATCAAGGGCCAAAAACTGGTACTGCCCTCCTGGAAATTTGCCCTCGCGCAAATGGCGATATCCGGTACTAACTGGATGGTAATGGGGGCGATTATCTGGCTGTTGCTGGGTCAGAATATCAACTATTTCTTCGTGCTGGGCGTGCTGCTGGTGAGCAGTATCGCCGGTGTTATCGTGCATATTCCGGCGGGGATTGGTGTGCTGGAGGCGGTCTTTATGGCGCTGCTGGCAGGAGAGAATACCTCTCAGGGGACAATCATTGCCGCCCTGCTCGCGTATCGCGTGCTGTACTATTTTATTCCGCTGCTGCTGGCGCTGATGTGCTATTTGCTGCTGGAGAGTCGGGCGAAAAAGTTGCGGGTAAAAAACGAGAAGGCGATGGCGAAATAATTCACCGGATGGCGGCTTACGCCATCCGGCAACAGAGAGTTAACGACGATTGCCGAAGATACGCAGCAGCATCAGGAACAGGTTGATGAAGTCCAGATACAGCGTTAAGGCCCCAAGAATTGCGTATTTACGCAGATTGGAGCTGTCACGCAGGTCGATCTGCTCACCGATGTTTTTCAGCTTCTGCGTGTCATAAGCGGTCAGGCCGACAAACACAATCACCCCAATATAGGTCACCGCCCACATCAGCGCTTCGCTCTTCAGCCAGAAGTTAACCAGCGAGGCCAGCACAATACCGATCAGCGCCATAAACAGCATATTGCCGAAACCGCTGAGATCGCGTTTGGTGGTGTAGCCGTACAAACTCATGATCCCGAACATCCCGCCGGTGACCACGAAGGTGCTGGCGATAGACGAGTAGGTATAGACGATAAAAATGCTTGATAGCGTCAGCCCGGTTAATGCCGAATAGAGCATAAACAGCGTGGTCGCCATTCCCGCGCTGAGCCTTTGCACCATGCCGGACAGGACGAACACCAGCGCTAGCTGGGCGATGATCAGTCCAAAGAAGGTGATTTTGCTGGAGAAGACAAACATCATCACCGCGGGCGTATTTGCTGCATACCAGGCGATAAACGCCGTCAGCAACAATCCGCAGGTCATCCAGCCGTACACCTGCGCCATATACGTTTGCAGGCCGGAACGGGCCTGTACAATAGAATCGGATCGTGGGAATCGGTCCATGACAATCTCCTGAATCAGTATGAGCCTACACCAATTGTACTCTACCAGCGTTTTGCTGCTAGCTTATCGCTGTCGCGGGCATCAACCCAGCGCTCACCTTCTGGTGTGGCCTCGCGCTTCCAGAACGGTGCGCGGGTTTTCAGATAATCCATAATGAACTGCCCGGCATCAAACGCGCTGCTGCGATGCGCACTGGTCACGCCAACAAAAACGATTTCGTCACCCGGCCACAGTTCGCCAATGCGATGAATGACCGTTACTCGTCCCAGCGGCCAGCGCGCACGCGCTTCGTCGACAATCTCCGCCAGCGCTTTTTCGGTCATTCCCGGATAGTGTTCCAGCGTTAACGCCTGCACGCTATCGCCGAGATTGTGATTGCGGACTTTACCGGTGAAAGTGACCACCGCGCCGTCTTCATCGCGTTCGGCCAGCCAGGGATACTCACCCCCGACGCTGAACGGCGCATGACCAACAACAATTCGCGTTTCAGCCATCTTAGCCTCCGGTTACCGGTGGGAAGAAAGCCACTTCGTCACCCGCATTAAGGGGATGGTCAAAACTGACCAGCGTCTGATTTACCGCGGCCAGCAGCTTGCCATCTTCCAGCGCCAACGCCCAGCGATCGCTTTTTGCCGCAAGACTCCGGCGCAGCGCTTCAACCGTTGCAAACTCAGCGGCGACCTCTATGGCATCCGTGTTCACCAATTCCCGTACCTGAGCAAAGAAAAGAACCTTAATCATGCGCATCCACCTTAAAATCTCCCGATTTGCCGCCGCTTTTAGCCAGCAAACGCACCGGACCAATTACCATATCCTTTTGCACCGCTTTGCACATATCGTAGATGGTCAACGCTGCCACGGAGGCCGCCGTTAACGCTTCCATTTCGACGCCGGTTTTCCCGGTCAGGCGACACAGCGTTTCAATGCGTACGCGGTTGTGTTCCGGCTCGGCGTGCAGATTAACTTCAACCTTGCTCAACATCAGCGGATGGCACAGCGGGATAAGATCCCAGGTCCGTTTGGCGGCCTGAATACCGGCAATACGCGCCGTGGCGAAAACGTCGCCCTTATGGTGGCTGCCGTCGATAATCATCGCCAGCGTTTCGCTACGCATGGTCACGAATGCTTCTGCACGCGCCTCGCGTACGGTTTCCGCTTTGGCGGAGACATCCACCATATGCGCTTCGCCAGCGGCGTTAATATGAGTCAGTTGCGACATACTTATTTCTTCAAATGTGGGTGGAAATTACACGGACGCGTACGGGCATCGAGCTGCGGCGCAATGATATTTTCCCATGCGGTACGACACGCTTTAGTCGACCCCGGCATGGCGAAAATCAGCGTTTTGTTGGCCACTCCAGCAATCGCCCGGGATTGCAGCGTCGCGGTGCCAATCTCTTCAAACGACAGCATACGGAATACTTCACCAAACCCTTCGACTTCTCTGTCGAACAGCGGTTGCAGCGCTTCTGGCGCCTGGTCCCCTTCGGTTAAGCCCGTGCCGCCTGTAATGAGCACAACCTGCACATCCTCACTGGCAATCCATGCAGAAACCTGGGCGCGAATGGCGTAGCGGTTCTCTTTGACAATCGCCTTGTCGACAATCTGATGACCCGCCTCTTGCGCCGAGTCACGCAGATAATGGCCGGAGGTGTCATCTTCTTCGCCGCGACGGTTGGAAACAGTAAGAATAGCAATGCGTGTCGGGATAAATTCAGCGCTTACCTGACTCATGAAAAACTCCTTTTAGCGATCAGCCGCCAATGTAAGATAAGTTTTGCGTAATACCGGTATTGTTCTGATGCAGGAAATGAGTCTGCTTTTTCTCCAGCAGCGCGGCTGAAATGCGTTCTTCCAGCGCCGACTGCTGAGCGTCGTCTTCCAGCAAATCACGCAGGCTTACGCCGCCTTCACCAAATAAACACAGATGCAGTTTGCCGACAGAGGAAACGCGCAGACGGTTGCAGGTGGCGCAGAAGTCTTTCTCATAAGGCATGATCAGACCAATTTCACCAGCATAGTCAGGATGACAGAAAACCTGAGCCGGGCCGTCGCTGCGCTGTCGGATCTGGTGGATCCAGCCGCGACGCAGCAGCTCATCGCGCAGGACCTGGCCTGAGATATGGTGTTTACGGAAGAGAGAACTGCCCTCACCCGTTTCCATCAGTTCAATAAAGCGTAGTTGGATAGGACGGGGCTGAACCCACGCCAGGAAGGTGTCCAGTTGATGATGGTTTACGTCGCGCATCAGCACGGTATTGACTTTCACTTTTTCAAAACCCGCATCGAAGGCGGCGTCAATGCCTGCCATCACCTGCTGAAATTTGTCCTGCCCGGTAATGGCGTGAAACTGACGGGCATCGAGGCTGTCGACGCTGACGTTAAGTGCGGTCAGTCCGGCATCGCGCCAGGCAGCGGCATCACGCGCCAGACGATAACCATTAGTGGTCACCGCAATCTGACGGATGGCATCGTTTTCGCGCACGGCGGCGATAATGTCGGTAAAGTCGCGACGCAATGAAGGTTCGCCCCCTGTCAGACGCACTTTTTCCGTTCCCAGACTGGCGAACGCGCGCGTAACGCGGCGAATTTCATCAACGGTCAAAAAGCCGTTATTGGTGACACCGCCGGGCTTATAGCCATCCGGCAGGCAGTAGGTGCAACGAAAGTTACACACATCGGTAATCGACAAACGTAAGTAGTAAAACTTACGTGCGAAAGCATCGGTAAGTTGAGAGCCCATGTACACCTTTCCAAATACGGGAGACGTAGTCATTTCTTCCTACGCCCTGGTGACAAACTTATTCAAGTATTGTCACGGCCAAAGCACCGTATCATTTGACCCAGGTGCAGAGGCTAGAGTGTTTATTCTCGTCATACTTCAAATTGCAGAAGCGTGGGCTTTGCTCGTTCCCCCCAGTCACGTACTTATGTCCGCTTACGGGGGATTTTCTCGCTCACTGCCTTCCTGCAACTCAAATTATTCAGAGTACATTGTGGTTATGCCGATACTAGCGTGTAAATGACGCTTTTGCCATGTACACTTTCGTTGTATAAACACATACATAGCGACATGATCGTGCAATTTCGCTACAGAATAAGCAAAAACCACAGTTTTGCATTGATATACATCATCTTGCCGGCAGGTGAATCTCGTCAGAAAGGAGTAGATCGCAGAAAAAAATTACGCCAGATTCCGCCTGGATAATTGCTGAAAACACACTATTTACGTTACTGTAGCGCCGATCAATTGATATCAGGAAAATATATGCGCACTCGCACGCTGGCAGATCTGGACCGCGTTGTCGCTCTCGGCGGAGGGCATGGACTGGGACGCGTTCTCTCCTCTCTTTCCCCTTTAGGTTCACGCCTGACAGGGATCGTCACCACGACCGATAACGGCGGGTCGACAGGTCGTATTCGTCGCTCTGAAGGAGGAATTGCCTGGGGAGACATGCGTAACTGTCTGAACCAGTTAATTACTCAACCCAGCGTTGCATCCGCCATGTTTGAGTATCGTTTTGGCGGTAATGGTGAGCTTTCCGGGCATAACCTCGGAAATCTGATGTTAAAGGCGCTCGATCACCTCAGTGTGCGGCCTCTGGAAGCCATCAATTTAATTCGTAGTCTGCTGAAAGTTGACGCGCATTTAATTCCGATGTCGGAGCTGCCGGTGGATCTGATGGCTATCGACGATCAGGGACATGAAGTCTATGGCGAAGTGAATATCGATCAGCTCACCATCCCGCCGCAGGAACTGATGCTGTCGCCAAAAGTCCCCACCACGCGGGAGGCAGTTGAAGCTATCGCCGAAGCGGATTTGATTTTGATCGGACCCGGCAGTTTTTACACCAGCCTGATGCCGCTCCTGCTACTCGACGAATTGGCGCAGGCATTACGTCGCACACCTGCCCCGATGGTCTACATCGGCAATCTGGGTCGTGAGTTAAGCCTGCCAGCAGCCAGCCTGACGCTTAACGATAAGCTGGCAATCATTGAACAGTACGTTGGCAGGAAAGTGATTGATGCGGTGGTTGTGGGCCCGAAAGTGGATGTATCCACCGTTACCGACCGCGTTGTTATTCAGGAAGTGCTGGAAGCCAGCGACATTCCCTACCGCCATGACCGCCAGCTATTGCATTACGCGCTGGAGAAAGCGGTACAGGCGCTGGGGTAATCCCAAGAGCATGATTAGCATACAATCCTCATCGCAATGAGGATTGTACTTGTAGCTTACTGCATTAACCTCTCAGCACAGGTACATGCTCGGCGGATATTGGCTCTTCGTATCTTGTGCCAAAATTAGACCACCGGGCAAGAATGGCAAAGAATACGGCCATAACCAGGCAACTTAAATTGAACAAAACCCAGGGTGCATAATCCAGCGTCGCTACCCCCAGCGTCTTCGCCATGAACATACCAGATATTGTCCAAGGGAAAAGTCCTTCAAGTAGCGTGGCTCCAGACTCCATTGATCGGGACATATTAACCATATGCAATTTTTTGTTTTTAAAACAAGGATCATAAATATTCTTCACCAGAAAGAAACTGATGACTGCATTGCCAGTGCAGGCAACTAATAAAGAACTTGTGAACATTGTCGCCAACAGAGTACTGGTCACCGTTTTTAATTTCTGAACCAGTCGCCCAAGCAGTACATTAAGGCCACCAGAAACATCAAGTGCCGAAGCGAACATAAATGCACAAAGCATAACCACAATTGGGCTAACCATTGAATACATACCGCCACGATTAAGCAATATATTAATATTTTTAGTCGTAGATTCATTCATCGCGACATCTGAAAAATTGCTGATCATATTGGTATTAAAGCCATTAATCGATGCTTGAACGAGGTCCATCATGGTAAACGGCTGAAAAATTGCGCATATTGCCAGAGCAAAAAAAGAAGATGCGATCAAAACAATAATGGTATCCCATTTTTTTATCGCACCAATAAAGACCAGCAATGTCGGTAATATTAATAAGGGGTTAAGCCAGAATAATGAGTTTAGCGCTTTTTTCATGACCGGGATAGTATCTAGTTGGATTGAATTTACCACATTTAAATCTAACCCCGCGATATAAAACCCCAGGCAGGCAAACAAAAAAGCAGGAACCGATGTATACAACATATTTCTAATACTTTGATAAAGTTCAGCCCCCGCAGCTAACGCGGCCATGTTTGTGGTATCTGATAAAGGAGATAATTTATCACCAAAGTAGGCACCGGAGATAACGGCTCCAGCAGTAATCGGCAATGACACATTCATCGCCGCAGCAACGGCAACCAACGCCACACCAATTGTTCCTGCGGAACCCCATGAAGTGCCTGTAAATGTCGAGATGCAAACCGTCACTAAAAAAGCTGTAAGATATAAGTAAGCTGGGTTGATAATTTCCAGGCCATAATAGACCATTAACGGAATGGTACCACTAACCATCCAGCATCCAATCAACATACCGATCGACAGTAAAATTAACATTGCAGGGACGGCATCTTTTATTTTTTCAATAAAAGTCTGGAGAATTTCCTTCCAGCCCGCGCCATAGTATCTGGCAAAAAAACCTGTAATAACCGTAATAACAATTAAGATAAATTCAACTGGGTAATTTAAAACCCCAATACCTATAAAGAACACCAGGAAAATAGCCACTAATAACATCAATGCTGCATAAAAGCTCGGTTGCTTATTTGTGCTTACCATGTTATTTTCCCGCTATTAATATGTTTTTATAGAATCAAACGCATTCTCTAAGTCCGCAATTAACATCTCTGGAGATTCCTGTCCAATTGAAATCCTAATTAAACCAGGCGCCATCCCATCTTTGCATATTACATCCTGGTTATAACCGCGATTTGGAGAAATAATCAGGCTTTCATATCCCCCCCAACTGCACCCCGGTTTGAAAATTCTACAACTATCAATAATGGCTTTAACTTTTTCAAAACTGCCATCTTTAAGTTCAAAACTAATGAGACCAGAAGTACCAAACATTTGTTGTGAAACAATTTCACGTTGTTTTGCATCTGCCATAAGGGGGTGACAGATATTCTCAACCTCTGCTCTGCTATTGAGAAAAGTAAGAATTGCATAGGTATTATTCTGATGTTGTCTCATGCGCAGCGGCAACGTTCGTAAACCGCGAATCACTAGCCATGCACTATCCGGGGCCAGCACTGCGCCAAGAAGCTGATGTGAAAAATCACGAATAATATCAAGATAGACTTTTGCGCCTACCACAGCACCCGCCGTTAAATCACTGTGACCGCCGATATATTTAGTACAAGAGTGGAGCACTAAATCGAAACCAAGAGTCAATGGCTTTTGGAAGAGTGGCGTAGCCCATGTATTATCAATGGCAGTAATAATATTATTCTCTTTCGCCAACTCTGCTATCATCTGCAGATCCACAACTCGCATGGTCATTGTTCCTGGGGATTCCGTGTATATCATGCGAGTATTCGGCTTTATTTTCTGCCGAATATCCTCGACATCGCCACTGAGAACAATGTCATAGTCAATACCAAAGCGTTGTTGCATTTGCTTCACCAGCACAACTGTTGGACCATAAACATTATTCACCAGAATAATATGGTCACCACTTTTCAGCAGGCCAAACAATGTTGCGCTTATCGCGCCCATGCCCGATCCAAAAACTTTGCAGGCCGCGCCACGCTCCAACGCTGCCAGTTTATGCTCTAACAGTTCCGTTGTTGGGTTAAGCCCCCGGGAATAGATGTAACGTTCAGCTTCGTGCTGCATATCATCACAGTATTGCTGATAGCTCTGCTGCACAAACAGACTGGTTTTTACTAGCGGAGGGCTGACTGCACCAAAATTTTTCTGGTGTTGTTCACCAACTCCAGAACATATCATGGCGTCCTGAACGGCATAATCATTCTCAGCGTAATTGCATATTATCTCTTTCATAATTTTCCTTTATATTTTCGTCAGGGAAATTTCTATAACAGGACAATTATAAAAAAAAGGAACAATGACAGCCTTTTGCTTGCTGCCAAAATGCTGAAAGAATCGTCAGAAATGTAAAGAATAAAACGATGAGATTCACAAAGCTGAAAAACAAAAATCAATTCAGCAAAGAATCAATTAGAGTGAGTGCATTAATTTTAAGAATAATAAATGGCAATAGAAAAACGAATAATATAATTATAAATGATAATACATTCTGTATTTTTCCAATCGCCATGGCATTTACGCGATGGCGAATTGGAAAGTGGAAACAATCTTACGATGCCGCGATAAACAACTCGCGCAGCTGATGCAACTGGTCGCGGATCGTTGCAGCCTCTTCAAATTCAAGATTCTGCGCATGCTGCATCATCTGCCCTTCCAGCTCATGAATCTTCTGCTGCAGCGCTTTTGGCGTCATATCCAGTTCGACAATTTCAGACTTCGCGCCTGCGCGTGACTTCCCTTTGCCTTTCGCCTTAGTCTTCGCAATATTCTGACCCAGCGCCAGAATATCGACCACTTTCTTGTTCAGCCCCTGCGGCGTAATACCGTGTTCTTCGTTGTAGAGCTGCTGTTTCTCACGACGGCGTTCAGTTTCACCTATCGCCTTAGCCATTGAGGCGGTAATTTTGTCACCGTAGAGAATAGCCTTCCCGTTGATATTACGCGCCGCACGGCCGATGGTCTGAATAAGCGAACGTTCAGAACGCAGGAACCCTTCTTTGTCTGCGTCCAGAATCGCCACCAGTGAGACCTCAGGCATGTCCAGACCCTCACGTAACAGGTTGATACCCACCAGCACGTCAAACTCGCCCAGACGCAGGTCACGAATGATTTCCATACGTTCCACGGTATCGATGTCTGAGTGCAGATAGCGCACCCGCTCACCGTGCTCTTCAAGGTATTCGGTGAGATCCTCTGCCATCCGTTTCGTGAGCGTAGTGACCAGCACACGTTCGTTAATCGCCGCACGGATGCGGATCTCAGACAGCAGATCGTCAACCTGCGTCGCCACCGGGCGTACCTCAATGATCGGATCCAGCAGGCCGGTCGGTCGTACTACCTGATCGACGACGTCATCACCGGATTTCTCCAGCTCATAGTTGCCCGGCGTCGCTGAGACGTAGATGGTCTGCGGGGCCAGCGCTTCAAACTCTTCAAATTTAAGCGGACGGTTATCCAGCGCCGACGGCAGACGGAATCCGTATTCGACCAGAGTCTCCTTACGCGCCCGGTCACCACGATACATACCGCCGATTTGCGGGATAGTGACGTGGGATTCATCCACCACCAGCAGGCCGTCGGCAGGCAGGTAATCAAACAGCGTCGGCGGCGGCTCGCCGGGGCCACGCCCGGACAGATAGCGGGAGTAGTTTTCAATCCCCGAGCAGTAACCCAGCTCATTCATCATTTCCAGATCGAACTGCGTACGCTGACTTAGCCGCTGTTCTTCCAGCAGTTTGTTATTTGCCAGCAGGACCTTGCGCCGTTCTGCCAGCTCAACTTTGATTTCTTCCATCGCCTGCACGATACGTTCGCGCGGCGTCACGTAGTGCGTTTTAGGATAGATGGTGTAGCGCGAAATCGTGGATTCAACCTGCCCGGTAAGCGGGTCAAACAGCGATAAACGTTCGACCTCTTCATCAAACAGTTCCACGCGCAGCGCGATATCGTCGGATTCAGCCGGGAAAATGTCGATCACTTCACCACGCACGCGGAAGGTTCCGCGCTGAAATGCCTGATCGTTGCGGGTATATTGCAGTTCCGCCAGGCGGCGCAGGATCGCACGCTGGTCGATAATCATCCCCACCGTCAGGTGCAGCATCATTTTCAGATACAGATCCGGATCGCCCAAACCATAGATAGCGGAAACTGACGCGACAACGACGACATCCCGACGTTCCAGCAGCGCTTTGGTCGCCGACAGACGCATTTGCTCAATATGTTCGTTAACCGAGGCATCCTTCTCGATGAAGGTGTCAGAACTTGGAACGTAGGCTTCCGGTTGATAATAGTCGTAGTAGGAGACGAAATACTCCACCGCGTTATCCGGGAAGAACTCTTTCATCTCACCGTACAACTGCGCGGCCAGCGTCTTATTGGGAGCCAGCACCATGGTAGGCCGCTGCAAGTCCGCAATTACGTTAGCGATGGTGAATGTCTTCCCCGAGCCCGTCACCCCCAGCAGCGTCTGATGCGCCAGACCATCCTCCAGCCCTTCTTCCAGACGGCGAATAGCCTCAGGCTGATCGCCAGAGGGTTTAAAAGCGGAATTTAGTTTGAACGGTTTACTCATGAGCAGCTACCTGAAGCAATGGGCGGGCAGGTGTGTAATTTTACTCGCAGTCGTATATTTTGCCAGTAAAATATACTGGATGAAAAAACAGTAACGCACCAGAATATTTCTGATACGCCATCAGAATGACCGTGACCGCAGGCTAAAATTTGGCCTCAGACAAGATAAAACACCAGCAAAAACGTGTTATCCCCAAAGCAATGACTTTTTTAACATTTGTCAAGCCGCCCGATGAAAGTTTTGTGGCAACGCATGACACTTCTGCGACAGCCATTGATTTTATCTAACATTCTGTAATTTAATGACTATTATCCCGAGCCGTCTTTCGCATCAATTTAGTCGCAGGCCGCGTCTTCTCTCGCTTACATTGTGTTTTCTAACTCTAATACACAAGGTTATCCACAGGAATAGTGGATAACTGCCTCCAGCCCGTATGGACTGTAGCCTGGCAAAAACGCCCTCACTCCCTTTTCCGGAGGGATAAAAAAAATTTATCGCTATTTTTTGATATTTATCAGCTAACGAAGCGGCCTGGAATGGCCGGGATCTTGCTCGCATTTTCATCATTTTCTTGCCTGCACCATTACGACACCGCCAGGCACTGGCAATGTGCACAAAACAACGCCAGCCCTCCGGCCAGCCAGACGTTACCGCCTGCGCGGCACACTCTCCTGCTGTTTTTTGACCCCAATCCCTCTTCTGGCAAGAGAATTGCAATTTTCTTCCGACGACCTGTACGTGGGGCGGATAGCATCATGCTGGAGGAATCTATGTTGAGTCTTCGCGCAGTGAATCATTATTACGGTAATCAACACTCCCTATGGGATGTGGATCTCGACCTGCTGCCCGGTAAATGTACCGGTGTGCTGGGGCTTCCAGGGATGGGAAAGACTACGCTGACCAATTGCATTATCGGCAATTTACCGATCGAAAGCGGCACCATGTTCTGGCATCAGGCTGGCGCGCCGCCGCGCGACCTGAGTCCCATTCCGGCGGCAAATCGCATCGCGCTGGGCATTAACTACGTTTCACAAGAGAGACGGATTTTTTCGCAATTGACGGTAGAGGAAAATCTGCATATTGCGCGCCAGGCGGTTGAGGAAAGCGAAACGATGAACAGCAGTGATATTTACCGCCTGTTTCCGCAGTTGTTCGTACTGCGTCAGGCCAAAGGGGCGGCATTATCGGAAGATGATCAGCACCAGCTTGCGCTCGCCAGCGCGCTGGTCACACGCCCGCGCCTGCTGATCCTCGATGAGCCCACGCGGGGAAGTGGCCAGGCATATATCCACAAGCTGGGGAACCTGGTGGTAAGGTTAAGCCAGGAGCTCGGCATCGCCATAATGCTCGCGGAGCAGAGCCTGCCGTTTATTCGTCGGGTCGCTGACTGCTACTGCCTGTTACACCGTGGGCGCAACGTGGCTCAGGGGCAAATCACACAGCTCAGCAACCCGCTAATCACCGACTGGGGGGCGCTACAGACAAAACGCTAAGATCAATATAACGTCCTGTCGATGCCCGCTCCGGCTCTTCTGCCAGCCAGGGAATTTCCCCCAGCAGCGGAGCCGCAAGCACACGCCTGAGCGTTGCCATATATTCAGCATGACGCTTGCCAGGTGGCGTCACATCATTGGCGACCCATCCGGCAAGCGTCAGCCCGGCCTGCTGCACCGCCTGGGCGGTCAGCACAGCGTGGTTGATGCAGCCGAGCTTAACGCCAACCACCAGAATAACCGGCAGCTGCTCTGTTTTCACCCAGTCAGCAAAACTCAGCGTTGGCGAAAGCGGCGTAAACCACCCTCCGGCACCTTCCACCAGCACCCAGTCAGCCTGTTGTTCCAGCGAGCGTAAACCCGCAGACATTACTGAGGCCTGAATGGGGCGACCTTCGTCCGCGCTGATGATATGCGGTGAGGTAGGTTCCGCGAAGGTATAGGGGTTGATAGCCGCATAGTCCACCGTCACAACGCTGTTGCGCTGTAATGCCAGGGCATCGCTATTGCGCAGACCTTCAACCGTCATTTCACTACCCGACGCCACTGGCTTATAGCCGACGGTTCGCAATCCCCTCTGCCCCGCCGCCTGCAGCAACGCGCAGCTGGCGATAGTTTTCCCCACTTCGGTATCCGTCCCGGTGACAAAAAAAGTGTTAGTCACGTTGAATCACTCCCAAAAATAGATGATAGGTCAGCGGATATTTCCCCTGCTGGAAGGGCCAGGCTAGCTGTAGCTGGCGCAGCTGTGAGCGGGTCAGTACGCGCGGCTCGCGGCCATCATGCAAATGCGTCGCGCCAATGCCCTTCAGCGAGCGCATGGCGCTCAGCGCATCGTCAAACCACAGCGTGACGGCATGAGACTGGTATTCAACGTCCCACCCATGCAGGGCGTTTTCCAGTTGATCCACGGGCAAAAAACGATTGGCGTGCTCCCGCTCATCAACCGCTCGCCACGCCTGACGAAGTTCCGGCATTGACCCCTGCGCCAGGGTACTAAACGCCACCGTCCCGCCAGGACGCACCACCCGGTAAAGCTCACGTAACGCGCCGCGCAGATCGCTGCACCACTGTACGGCCAGATTGCTCCAGGCGAGGTCGAAAGTAGCAGCAGCCTGCGGAATGGCTTCAATATCCGCCAGCAAATAGCGGTGGGCGACATCGTGACGCTGTGCTTCAGTCAGCATTTGCGCCGACAGATCCAGCGCGCAGACCTCGCTCCCCTGCTCCCGCCAGTAACGGCTCATACGCCCGGGTCCGCAGCCCGCATCTAAAACCTGAGAGAATGCCCGACCATCGAGTCGCGCCAGTAACGCATCGGCGCTCTGACGCTGGAGTTCCGCGTGTTGCTCATAGTGAGTAGCCGCGCGGCCAAACGCGGCAGCAATCGCCTGCTTATTGACCTGCGCCATGCAGCACCTCCAGTAAGCGATCGATATCCTGGACTTCATGCGCCTGGGTCAGCGTAAGCCGCAGCCTGGCCGTACCAACCGGCACCGTCGGTGGGCGAATAGCCGTCACCCAGCATCCCTGTTGACGTAATGCCGCCGCCAGCTGCAAGGCTTTATGATTGTCGCCCACGATCAGTGGCTGAATGGCGCTGTCTGACTGCGCCAGCGTTAAGTCCGGCGTATTCACCCCAGCGCGAAAACGCTGGATCAGCATCGCCAATTTTTCTCTGCGCTCATCGCCTTCGCGGCTGCGGATCACCGCCAGCGCGGCGCGCAAGGCCTGGGCCTGCGCCGGAGGCATACTGGTGCTGTAGATCAGATGACGGGCAAACTGCAGCAGATAATCGGCCACGCTGTCTGAGCACAAGATTGCCGCGCCGCTGACGCCAAACCCTTTGCCAAACGTCACCACTAACAGCTCGGGTTTCACCTGCTGTCGGGAGCACGAGCCGCGCCCTTCCTCACCGCTCACGCCAATCCCGTGCGCATCATCCACCAGCAACCACGCGCCCTGCCGCTCTGCTACCGCGTGAATTTCCGCCAGCGGTGCGCTATCGCCATCCATGCTGAACACCCCTTCAGTGACCACGAGTTGTTGCCCCGGACAGGGGGTGGTCAGCAGACGTTCCAGATGTTGCGGATCGTTATGGGTAAAGCGACGTAGCACGGCAGGGCTAAGGCTGGCAGCCTCCAGCAGTGAGGCATGGCTGAGCCGGTCAGCAACAATCCGGTCCTCTTTGCCCATCAGCGCGGCAATGACCGCCTGATTAGCGGCAAAACCGGAGATAAACAGCAGCGCCCGGGAATAGCCGAGCCATTGCGCCAGCTCATCTTCCAACGCCTGATGAGCAACGGAATAACCGCTGACATGACCCGAGCCGCCGCTGCCGACGCCAAAACGCTCAGCGCCTTGCTGCCACGCGCAGATAATATGCGGATGGTGGCTCAAGCCAAGGTAGTCGTTGCTGGAAAAGTTCAGATACTGGCGACCGTCGGCCTGCAGCCAGCGACCGGCGCCCTGCGTCACCGCATAGCGCCGACGCAACGCATCATCACGACGACGCGCCGTTAGCGCATCGTCTATTTTTTGCTGCCAGGTCATACGGTTGCCGCGTTGTAGTATTCGTCGGTATCCGGGGTACGCAGCGCCTGTTCCAGGCGTTGCTGCTGTTCGTTATCGCCCGCCAGCACCGCCGTTTGCTGCGGATTGAGACCCAGCTTGCGAAACAACAGCAAATCCTTATCTTCGTTCGGGTTCGGCGTGGTCAGCAGTTTGCAGCCGTAGAAAATCGAGTTAGCCCCGGCCATAAAGCACATCGCCTGAGTTTGTTCGTTCATCTGCTCGCGTCCGGCTGAAAGACGGACATATGAAGTCGGCATCATGATCCGCGCCACAGCGATAGTACGAATAAAATCAAAGGCATCCACATCGTCGTTATCGGCAAGCGGCGTGCCTTTCACTTTCACCAGCATGTTGATCGGCACGCTTTCTGGCGGCGTTGGCAGATTCGCTAATTGCAGCAACAGACCCGCGCGGTCGGTCACCGTTTCCCCCAGTCCCACAATCCCACCGGAGCAAACTTTAATGCCAGCCTCACGCACTTTATCCAGCGTATCCAGGCGCTCCTGGTACGAACGGGTTGTGATGATATTGCCGTAGAATTCCGGCGAGGTGTCGAGGTTATGGTTGTAGTAGTCCAGACCCGCATTGGCCAGCCGCTGGGCCTGATTTTCGTTCAGCGTACCCAGCGTCATACACGCCTCCAACCCCAGTTCTTTTACGCCCTGAACCATCTGTTCCAGGTAAGGCATGTCGCGTTCGTGTGGATTCTTCCACGCCGCCCCCATGCAAAACCGCGTTGAACCGGCCTGTTTCGCTTTACGCGCAGAGTCCAGTACCTGTTCAACCTCCATCAAACGTTCCGTTTCCAGACCGGTTTTATAGCGGGAGCTTTGCGGGCAGTATTTGCAGTCTTCCGGGCAGGCACCGGTCTTAATCGACAGCAGCGTACTGACCTGAACCTGCCGCGGATCAAAGTGCTGACGGTGAACCTGCTGCGCTTCAAACAGCAGATCCAACAGCGGTTTTTCAAATAATTCGGTGACTTGCGACATTGTCCAGCGAGAAGAATGAGCCATATTGGTATACGTTTCGTTATGAGTTTGGTGTAGACTCGTAAACCTAAATCTTTTTAATTTGGTTTACAAGTCGATTATGACAACGGACGATCTTGCGTTTGACCAACGCCATATCTGGCACCCTTACACCTCCATGACCTCCCCGTTACCGGTTTATCCGGTGGCGCGTGCCGAAGGTTGCGAACTGATTTTAGCCAGCGGTGAGAGGCTGATAGACGGCATGTCATCCTGGTGGGCGGCGATCCACGGTTACAATCACCCACAGCTGAACGCCGCGATGAAAACGCAGATTGATGCCATGTCACATGTGATGTTTGGCGGCATTACCCATGCCCCGGCCATTGCGCTGTGCCGCCAGTTGGTGGCGATGACGCCAGAGGCGCTGGAGTGCGTTTTTCTCGCGGATTCAGGTTCGGTCGCCGTAGAAGTAGCAATGAAAATGGCGCTGCAATACTGGCAGGCCAAAGGCGAATCCCGTCAGCGTTTCCTGACATTTCGAAACGGTTATCACGGCGATACCTTCGGCGCGATGTCGGTCTGCGATCCCGACAACTCGATGCACAGTCTGTGGAAGGGTTATCTGCCGGAGAACCTGTTTGCGCCCGCCCCGCAAAGCCGCATGGACGGCGAGTGGGACGAACTGGATATGGTGCCTTTTGCCCGCCTGATGGCCGCGCATCGCCATGAGATTGCGGCGGTGATCCTTGAGCCGATTGTGCAGGGCGCTGGCGGCATGCGCATGTATCATCCCGAATGGTTAAAGCGCATCCGTAAGATGTGCGACCGTGAAGGTATCCTGCTGATTGCCGATGAAATCGCCACCGGATTTGGTCGTACAGGCAAGCTTTTTGCCTGTGAACACGCCAACATAACTCCAGACATTTTGTGTCTGGGCAAAGCGTTAACCGGCGGAACCATGACCCTTTCCGCCACCCTGACCACGCGTCAGGTCGCGGAAACCATCAGCAACGGTGAAGCCGGATGCTTCATGCACGGTCCAACCTTTATGGGTAATCCGCTGGCCTGCGCCGTCGCCTCCGCCAGCCTGTCGTTACTCGAAACCGGTGAGTGGCGCTCACAGGTAGCGGCTATTGAAGCGCAACTGCGGACAGAACTCGCCCCGGCGGCAGACTCCAGTTGGGTAGCCGACGTGCGCGTACTCGGCGCCATCGGCGTGATCGAAACCACGCATCCGGTGAATATGGCGGCGTTACAGAAGTTCTTTGTTGAACAGGGCGTGTGGGTACGACCGTTTGGCAAACTGATCTATCTGATGCCGCCGTACATTATTCAGCCCGATCAGTTGCGTCGTCTGACCCAGGCCGTAAACGAGGCTGTGCGCAGTGCAACATTTTTTAGCGATTAATCAGCGCCCGGTCCGGATGTGGAAAAGTGGAACAGCCCGGATTATTCGATGACTGATTAAGTAACAATATTTAGACATGAAGGCCGGATTATTCCGGCCTTTTTTTATTTGCATCAAAGAAATTGCAAATCGTTTTATATCAATGCTGAGCAAAAATTGACGGGTGATTTAGTAAGCGATAGCGTGAATTTGTCACGTAAGTGATTAAAGTTAAAGGATTTTATGAGATTTTCCTTAAATGGAGTTTTAAGAAAATGGCTATTCCAGCTTATTTATGGCTCAAAGATGACGGCGGCGCTGATATCAAAGGTTCCGTCGATGTTCATGGACGTGAAGGCGGCCCGCTTGAGGTTGTACGATGAAACGGCTCGCATTGTTGCTACTACTTCCGTTTATTGTGGCCACTTCAGCAGCTGGCGAAGTGAACTGGCCCGATGCGCTGAAAGGCGTGGCTACGGGCGATCAAGCGTGGCTGAATAAAACGCCAGAACTCGCGGCTGCGGCAGATGTTAAGCAGGCCATTAAACTGGAAGATGCTTTATCTGCTGCCCTAACAGCAAATACAACCGGCGCTCTTGATGCGCTCAGCGTCATTGACGCGGGAAAATGGCCGCACATGATCGGGACTGATATTGTCTGCGGAGTGCCTGTTGAAGCTCCAGCAACCGTTGAGGATTTTTATCAGCAGACACGTCCTGCGTTGTTAAGCACTGATAAGGGCGCTCGCTGCTTGTGGTTCCTCGAAGCAACATATGAGGAATGGAAAGCAGACAAAGCCCGTCAGGTTAAGTAAGATAATTAACCCGGTCAATATGGCCGGGTCCTTTCCTCCGCTTCCCTTTGATTTTTCGTGCCGCAGCCGCTAAGGCGCTGAACCCTCTCAGCCGCTCCCTGAATACTCAACACCACACAATAACCGCTCATGCAGTGGGTTTAACCGACAGCACCGGCACGCCGCACACGTTCCGGCACCCAGTAAGGATTATTAAATGACATTTCACGTCCCAACCATTGCGGAAAGTATCGACCGCCAGTTACGCGATATTCAGAACGCGCTACCCGATGAGAACGCCGACACCAGCAGCGACAGCGACTACACCGTCCGGGCTAATGCTGTATCAGGCGTGGCGGACGATCTCTACGCCTATCAGGGCTGGATTATTCGCCAGATTTTCCCTGACACCGCCGAGAAGGAGTATCTGGAGTTTACTCGATGCCGCACTGGCTGGACTGGTCACCAGTGCGAATAAAGTATCCTACTTCACCGGAGAGGATAAGGCAGCGCTGGCTGATTTAACTTCTGTTGGTCGTGACATTATCAGCAAGAACGCTATTGCCGACATTCTCACATACCTTGGTTTGCACGAAACCGGATTTGCCACCCTTGATTGAACGCAAAACAGTCCAGAATATTTCGCCACGCTACATACGGTTCCTGGCTACACTTTTTGGCTAACGAGAGGAGTCAGCATGAAACTAATCAGTAACGATCTGCGCGATGGCGAAAAGCTTGCGCATCGCCACGTCTTTAACGGCATGGGATATGACGGGGATAATATTTCCCCGCATCTGGCGTGGGATGACGTGCCCGCAGGGACCAAAAGCTTTGTCGTGACCTGCTACGATCCTGATGCACCAACCGGCTCCGGCTGGTGGCACTGGGTGGTGGTAAATCTGCCAGCAGATACCCGCGTACTCACGCAAGGCTTCGGCTCCGGGCTGGTTGCGCTGCCGGATGGGGTGATTCAGACCCGTACGGATTTTGGGAAAGCAGGTTATGGCGGTGCTGCGCCGCCGAAGGGGGAAACCCATCGCTATATCTTTACGGTTCACGCATTGGATGTGGAGCGTATTGATGTCGATGAGGACGCCAGCGGCGCGATGGTTGGCTTTAACGTTCACTTCCACTCGCTCGCCAGCGCCTCGATTACGGCGATGTTCAGTTAAGCTGTGTTGTGCCGGATGTCGGCTTCGCCGCATCCGGCCTACTAAACAAGGCTTATCTACAGAAATTCAGGCATCAATTTCAACAACGTCCCCTGGGCTAACAGTTCGGTTGCGCACTCAATATCCGGAGCAAAAAAGCGATCCTGCGTATAGTGGGCAACCTGCTCGCGCAGAGCCTGGCGCGCCTGCTCCAGCAGCGGGCTTGAGGTTAACCCTTCACGCAGGTCAATCCCCTGACACGCCGCCAGCCACTCCACGGCAATCACGCCGCGCGTATTCGCCGCCATCTCCCACAACCTGCGGCCCGCTGCCGGTGCCATAGACACATGATCTTCCTGGTTGGCGGAGGTCGGCAAGCTGTCCACGCTGTGCGGATGCGCCAGCGCTTTGTTCTCGCTCGCCAGCGCGGCCGCGGTTACCTGAGCAATCATAAAGCCGGAGTTCACCCCGCCGTTTTTCACCAGGAACGGCGGCAACTGCGACATATGTTTGTCCATCATCAGCGCAATGCGTCGCTCTGATAACGCCCCGATTTCCGCAATCGCCAGCGCCAGATTATCTGCCGCCATCGCCACCGGTTCAGCATGGAAGTTGCCGCCGGAAATGACATCGCCCTCTTCGGCAAACACCAGCGGGTTGTCGGAAACCGCGTTGGCTTCTACCAGCAGGACCTCCATTACCTGACGCATTTGCGTCAGGCACGCCCCCATCACCTGCGGCTGACAGCGCAAAGAATACGGATCCTGCACTTTTTCACAGTTATGATGCGACTGGGAAAGCGCGCTGGTGTCGGTCAACACGTGGCGGTACAGCGTTGCGGCATCAATCTGCCCACGCTGTCCTCGTGCGGCATGAATACGGGCATCAAACGGACGACGAGAGCCTAAAACGGCTTCGGTGGTCAGCGCCCCACACACCGTCGCAGACGCAAACAGCTCCTGGGCTTCAATTAACCCGCGCAGCGCAAAGGCTGTGGAAGCCTGGGTACCGTTGAGCAGCGCCAGCCCTTCTTTCGCCTCCAGCGTAATCGGCTCCAGCCCGGCCTTTTTCAGCGCTTCGGTCGCCGGAAGCCATTCCCCCTGCCAGCGCGCTTTACCTTCGCCCAGAAGCGTCAGAGACATATGCGCCAGCGGTGCCAGGTCGCCCGATGCGCCCACTGACCCTTTCGCCGGGATCAGCGGATACACCCCGGCATTCACCAGCGCAATCAGCGCTTCAATCACGCTGAGACGAATACCCGAAAAACCCCGCGCCAGGCTGTTGATTTTCAGCACCATAATCAGGCGAACCATCGCGTCATCGAGCGCCTCACCAACGCCTGCCGCATGGGAAAGCACCAGCGAACGCTGTAAATTCTGCAAATCTTCCGTAGCGATACGGGTCTGAGCCAGCAGGCCAAAGCCGGTATTAATGCCATACGCCGTACGGCCTTCAGCGACAATATTATTGACGCAGGCGACGCTTGCGTTGATCGCATCAATCGCCCCGGCATCCAGGCTCAGTTTGACCGGCTGCTGCCAGATGTCGCGTAGTTGCGCAAAGCTCAGGTGACCCGGCGTTAATGTCATGGTGTTCATATCAGCGTTTCTCCTGCGTCGCCGTGACCATCGGCAAATTCAGCCCTTCTTCGACGGCGCATTCCACCGCAATGTCATACCCGGCGTCGGCGTGGCGCATCACCCCGGTAGCCGGATCGTTATGTAAAACCCGGGCGATACGCGCTGCGGCTTCATCAGTGCCATCGCAAACAATCACCATCCCGGCATGCTGGGAGAAGCCCATTCCTACCCCGCCACCGTGATGCAGTGACACCCAGGTTGCACCGCTGGCGGTGTTAAGCAGCGCGTTCAGCAGCGGCCAGTCGGATACTGCATCAGAACCGTCACGCATGGCCTCTGTTTCGCGGTTCGGGCTGGCGACGGAGCCGGAATCCAGATGGTCACGACCAATAACAATCGGCGCAGACACTTCGCCGCTGCGCACCATTTCATTAAACGCCAGCCCCAGTTTTTGACGCCATTCCAGACCCACCCAGCAGATACGCGCCGGTAATCCCTGGAAGTTAATCCGCTCACGCGCCATATCCAGCCAGTGGTGCAGATGTTTATCGTCAGCCACGATCTCTTTCACTTTGGCATCAGTTTTATAAATATCCTGCGGATCGCCGGAAAGCGCCACCCAACGGAACGGGCCAATGCCGCGGCAGAACAGGGGGCGAATATAAGCAGGGACGAAACCAGGGAAATCAAAGGCGTTTTCCACGCCCATCTCTTTGGCCATCTGGCGAATGTTGTTGCCGTAATCAAACGTCGGCACGCCCATTTTGCTGAACGCCAGCATTGCCTCGACGTGCGTTGCCATTGAGCGTTTCGCCGCCTGTACCGTGCCCTGCGGATCGGACACCGCTTTCGCCTGATACGTTTCCCAGCTCCAGCCAGACGGCAGATAACCATGCAGCGGATCGTGGGCGCTGGTCTGGTCAGTGACCATATCCGGGCGCACACCACGCTTCACCAGTTCCGGCACAACGTCGGCGGCGTTAGCGCATAGCGCAATGGAGACCGCTTTACCCTCGCGGGTGTACTTTTCGATACGCGCCAGCGCGTCGTCAAGCGATGTCGCCTGCTCATCCACGTAGCGGGTACGCAGACGGAAATCGATCCGGCTTTGCTGGCACTCAATATTCAGCGAGCAAGCACCTGCCAGCGTTGCGGCTAACGGTTGCGCCCCTCCCATGCCGCCCAGCCCGGCTGTCAGCACCCAGCGTCCGCTCAGGTTACCCTGATAATGCTGACGCCCGGCCTCAACGAAGGTTTCATAAGTCCCCTGCACGATGCCCTGGCTGCCGATGTAGATCCAGCTCCCGGCGGTCATCTGGCCATACATCGCCAGCCCTTTGGCGTCCAGCTCGTTGAAGTGTTCCCAGGTAGCCCAATGTGGCACCAGGTTAGAGTTGGCAATCAGTACGCGCGGCGCATTGTCATGGGTTTTGAAAACGCCAACCGGTTTACCGGACTGGACCAGCAGGGTCTCATCGGTCTCCAGTTCGGTCAGCGCGTTAACGATGGCGTCATAACATTCCCAGTCCCGCGCGGCGCGACCAATCCCGCCGTATACCACCAGCTCATGCGGATTTTCCGCCACATCGGGATCAAGGTTGTTCATTAACATGCGCAGCGGCGCTTCGGTCAGCCAGCTTTTGGCCGTTAACGTGGTGCCGCGTGGGGCACGAATATCCTGCTGACGGTACTTGCTATGAGACATGGTAGAGCACTCCTCGCGAACGATCGGACAGATAAGTAACATATACTTGTCTATACAAGTTGTCGCAAGCGTGCTTTTAACAAAAAAGATACAATTTTATTATACTGCGGCAGCAATCACGCTTTTCAGGACATAAACCGCCCTTGCAGGCGATAGCGGGAACCCGGGAAGAGCAAACGGGCATGAGAGACAATAGATGACGCAGACCAGGTTTTACGGCGGATCAGCAGGCAGGGATCGTGTTCTTTGATATTCAGCAGCGCGCACTCTTCGGCACTGGCGCGGACCGCTTCAACAATATGCTCGCCTTCCGTTAAAGGGGCTATCAGCGACAGATACGCGTGCGGCGTAGTCTGGCTGTAATCCTGCGCCAGATACGCCGGCACAATTTCGGCATTCACGCAGCGATCTTCAATCTGCACCGGCAGTTCGTTCTCGTAGTGCACCATGACAGAGTGAAAAATGGAGGTACCTTCTTTGACGTTTAACACCAAAGCCTGCTGCGCGCTTGCCTGGGTTCGTTCCAGCGTGATCACCTCGCAGCGGTGCTGATGCTGACGGGCGTTGATTTCATCCGCGATGCTGCGAATTTCAAACAGCGCAGACTGGCCCTTCGGCTCGGCGACAAACGTCCCTACGCCCTGTAAACGAACCAGTAACCCTTCATCCGTTAACTCACGCAGCGCCCGGTTGATGGTCATGCGGCTGAAACCATACTGCGCCACCAGCTCCGCCTCAGAGGGAATGCGATCGTGAGGTTGCCAGATACCGCTGGCAATCTTTTCGCTGATCTCCTGTTTGACCTTTTCGTAAAAAGGTGCCGGAGCAGAACGGGATGGGAGCATGCGTAAGCCTTCCTTAAGCTGAGAATGTGAGTGGGTACAGTTTACAGGCATTACCCGAACCTGATAAGCGCAACGCCATCAGGTATATCAGTGCCACCAGTGCGCGATTTGCCAACCTAATCGCGCCGCAACGCGCGCCGCTCTGCCATCATCGTCAAAGCGTGGATTAAATTCAACCATATCCACCGCCTGCAGTTTACCGCTACGACACAAGGGTTCAATCAGACTCAGCAGCGTCGCCAACGGTACGCCCAGCGCAGCGGGTGCCGACACGCCGGGCATTTCCCACACCGGCAGCACGTCGAGATCGATAGTCAGATAGATAACATCCAGGTTGGCGACAAACTGCGCTAACTGCGCCTGCGCCGTTGCACAGAACAGATCCTCCACCACGGTCACACCGAGCCGTTGCGCCTCATCCCATAGTGCCAGGGTGTTTGCCGCCCGACTGACGCCGATACAGGCATAGTGAAATTCACGCTGCTGTTCATCGCAAAGCTGCGCCAGTTGGCGAAACGGTGTACCGGAAGTAGCCTGATCGGCATGGCGCAAATCGAGGTGCGCATCGAAGTTGACGATCCCCACTTTCGCCTGCGGGAACGCATCCAGCACGCCTGCGCCGTGCGCAAATGCAGTTTCGTGTCCTCCCCCCAGAACAAAGGTACGCATATTCTCCTGCTGACAGCGCTGCACCGCATTGCGTAGCGCCTGCTGCGCGCCCTCAAGGTCGGGGGCCTGGGCCACAATATTTCCCAGATCTACCAGCCGATGATGCCCATCGTGGCTGGCTAAATTCGCCAGCGCCTTGCGCAGCACATCGGGCGCTCCGGCGGCTCCCGTCCGGCCCTGATTACGTTTCACGCCTTCGTCGCAGGCAAACCCGAGCAGCGCTATCTGCTCGCGATACATTTCTGGGCTAAATGTCGGGCTCAGCGTGATAGTCTGAAACAGGCGCAGCGCATTCGGCGATTCGGCGCGATCATCACGTCCCTGCCACAGCGCAGGTGAAACAGGTTGCCAGTGAGTCATACTATTTGTCCTTTGAATACGCGTTGGTAGAGCGGGTTACGCCCCGGTTCATACAGGATCTCGACCGGGAGAGTTGCATCCCACACCACAAAATCGGCCACAAACCCGGCCTTCAATTGACCATGAGTGGCATGACGTCCCAGCGCCCGGGCCGCATGACGGGTTACGCCCGCCCATGCTTCTTCCGGCGTTAAGCCAAACTGAACGCAGGCCATATTCATCGCCCAGTGCAGGCTGATAAACGGGCTGGTACCCGGGTTAAAATCTGTCGCCACCGCCATCGGTACCTGATACTGACGCAGCAACGCCACCGGCGGACGCTGTTGCTCTTTAAGGAAATAGAATGCGCCGGGCAGCAGCACGCCGACCGTACCGCTTTGGCTCATCGCCGCTACGCCCGCTTCATCGAGATATTCAATATGATCGGCGGATAACCCGTGGTAGCGGCTTACCAGCTGTGCGCCACCCAGCAATGACAGCTGTTCAACATGGCCTTTAATCGGGATGCCCAACGCCTGCGCGGCCTGAAACACCCGCTCGCTCTGCGCCAACGAAAAACCCACGCTTTCACAAAACAGATCGACGGTCTCGAACAGCCCTTGTTCCCACAGCTGCGGCAAAATGGTCTCGCACACCAGCGTAATATAGCCGTCAGGATCATCCCGGTATTCTGCTGGAGTCGCATGGGCAGCCAACAGCGTGGGGCTTATTTCAATGATATTCTCCGCCGCCAGCGCCGCTGCCACGCGCAATATTTTCTCTTCTGTCTGCAAATCCAGGCCGTAACCGGATTTTATTTCCAGCAACGTAACGCCTTCTTTGATCAGCTGTTCCATACGCTGATGCGCTAGATGTAAGAGTTGTTCATCACTGGCGCTGCGGGTCGCTGATACGGTGGCATTGATACCCCCACCCTGGGCGCTTATCTGCTGGTAGGAGACACCGTTTAGCCGCTGCTCCCATTCGCCTGCGCGGTTTCCACCAAAGACCAGATGCGTATGACAGTCAATCAGGCCAGGTGTAACTAGCCTGCCCTGCATATCAAAGGTATTGTCATGTGTGAGATAGAGCGATGACTCCGGGACGATATCGCGAATCTTCCCCTCGCGGACGATCAGCGCATGACCCTCCACCAGCCCATACGGGGTGTTACGTTCGGGATCCATGGTCGCCAGACGAACATTGCGCCAGATAACATCATCAGGGAAGAATTGCTGCATTCGACTCACCACTTGTCATAGGTTGTATAGACATTTATTTTTGATTATACGGATGTTGTCAACCTGAAGGACCGTAATTGTTATGTATTTGTGATATAAGGACTCTCCGCGCCGGGCATTGCGGCGATAAAAACAACTTTTTACCTTTTAACCTTCCCGTTTCGCTCAACTTAGTATAAAAAAGCAGGCTTCAATGGATAACTTTCAAAGCCCGGAGCAACCTGTGAACATATCATCAGTTTCCCGTCTGGCGCTGGCAATGGCTTTTGGCGTGACGCTGACCGCCTGTAGCTCTACGCCGCCCGATCAAATTCCTTCCGATCAGACCGCGCCAGGTACCTCTTCGCGCCCGATCTTGTCGGCCAATGAAGCGAAAAACTTCGTTGCTGCGCACTATTTTTCCGCGCTGACGCCAAACACCGCGCCGTGGAGCCCTTCTGCTATTTCTCTGCCTGCACAGCCTGACTTCGTGGTTGGCCCGGCTGGGACTCAGGGCGTCACCCATACCAGCATTCAGGCTGCGGTTGATGCGGCAATCATCAAACGTACTAACAAACGTCAGTACATCGCGATTATGCCGGGCGAGTATCAGGGCACGGTATATATCCCGGCAGCAACGGGAAGTCTGACGCTGTACGGCATGGGCGAAAAACCGCTGGATGTGAAAATTGGCCAGGCTATTGATGGTGACATGAGCACCGCAGACTGGCGTCGTACGGTGAACCCGGGCGGTAAATACATGCCGGGTAAACCGGCGTGGTATATGTTTGATAATTGCCAGAACAAGCGCGGCACAAATATTGGCGTGATGTGTTCTGCCGTCGTCTGGTCGCAAAATAACGGTCTGCAATTGCAGAACCTGACCATCGAAAACAATCTGGGTGACAGCGTTGATGCGGGTAATCACCCGGCCGTTGCGCTACGTACCGATGGCGATAAAGTGCAGATCAATAAGGTCAACATCCTCGGTCGCCAGAATACGTTTTTCGTGACTAACAGCGGCGTACAAAACCGTCTGGAAAACGATCGTCAACCGCGTACTTTGGTAACCAACAGCTACATTGAAGGCGATGTGGATATTGTTTCCGGTCGCGGCGCCGTGGTGTTCGATAACACCGATTTCCGCGTTGTGAACTCCCGTACTCAGCAGGAAGCCTATGTGTTTGCACCAGCGACGCTGTCAAACATCTACTACGGCTTCCTCGCCACAAATAGCCGCTTCACGGCGAGTGGTGATGGCGTGGCACAGTTGGGCCGCTCGCTGGATGTCGATTCAAACACTAACGGTCAGGTCGTTATCCGCGACAGCGTGATCAACGAAGGCTTTAACATGGCAAAACCATGGGCTGACAGCGTTATCTCGAAGCGTCCTTTTGCCGGTAATACCGGTGCAGAAGATGACAAAGGTGAAATCCAGCGCAACCTGAACGACACCAACTTCAACCGCATGTGGGAATACAACAACCGCGGTATCGGTAGCAAAGTGGTTGCCGAACCGAAGCAGTAATCACAGCCATCAAACCGCTGGCGGGAACACTCCCGCCAGCCCCCTTCACCGCTTTCAACGTCTTTTCTTCACACAGGTAATATTTTCACCAACGCAGGTTTAAATTGATCGCGTGAATCAATCTATTTATAGCCATAATAATTCGAGTTGTATGAAGGCAAGCCCAGGCGCTTACCTAAGTAAGTTACAGTAACGTTTAACTGGACAAATATTGTTTTGCCGCTAAACTCACTTTTTAACCTAAAATAGATAAAAAGCCAAGCCATATTAATTTTAATATATGAGCATTGTCAATATATATCACTCTCCGGAAAAGGAAGATTACCGTAACTTTTTCTAAAAATAAATCAAAAAACCCGTTACGATATTTCCAATATATAATATATATATTGTGAAATTTTATTCAAAAATAACTCATCAGACCAGTCACCTTTATTCCTAATTATCCCGCCACAGCTTTTAGCTTCTGGTGATTTACGAAAAATGCCGCATATAATCTTTTGGCACAGTGAGTGCAGGGTTAATTTTTTACAGCAACTAATATCTAAGGATTTATGGATATGAAAAGCATGATTCATTCATGGAAAAAAAAAGCAGCGCAGTATCGTGAGCTGAAAAAGCAGAAAGGCGTGACGCTGCTTGAAATTATCATTGTACTGGGCATTATCGGTATTATCGCTGCAGGTGTGGTTATTCTGGCTCAGCGTGCGTTTGCTTCTCAGGACATGACCGATGTTGTTGATAATAGCAACACTATCCGCGTATCAATGACTGAAGTATATCGTGATGCGAACGGTTATCCAGGTTCTTCAAGCCTGGCAGGCATCACTAAAGCTCAACTGGATGCAGATAAAACAGCGACCAGTCCTTCATACCCAGGACCAGTTTTGACCATGTTGAAGATGGGTAAACTGACCAGCAGTGAGGCTTTTAATAACTTCTCCAATGAACCATTTGAAATTGGTCCTGCAGGCATTGGTGCAACAGCGGATAAACCAAAAGGTTTCTATATTGCTGTTAATGGCTTAAGTCAGGAAGAATGTCGTAACCTTATTTCTCAGACGGGTAGCGAGTGGGATTATGTAGAGACTCAGATCGTTGCCGCTGGATCGAATACTAGTTATCTTGTTGCTCCTGCGATTTCACCAGATATTGCTGTACCAACACTGCTGATGGGCGTAGAACCTTCTGGATCAATCGTTAAGACGCTGAAAAAAGATACTTTGACTCCGGATATCATCACTGGGGCGACTGTCTGTACTGACCAAGGTTCTGCTAACGCGGTAATTCTCGGCAGCCGTTAATTTATAACGTTATTTTCTGATAATCTGATAAATTGCCCCCATAATGGGGGCAATATTTATCCCACGGACGGAAAAATGTCGTACAAATACCTCAAAAAAAACGTTCGCCCGCAGGCAGGTGTTACCCTTCTTGAAATGATTATTGTGCTTGCCATTATCGGCATGTGTCTGATGACTTATGCAAATTATAAACGAAAAGAAGCCCAGCAAAGTCACCAGCTTATTGTCGCTGATATGATCGTCCGTGATATTTCTGGCGTAATGCGCTTTATTGCGCAAAATAAACTGAATGTTCTGGGGGGCGGTGAAGAAGCCAACCCACTATTCGGGACGGAAAATACTAACGTCACCGTCGCGAATTATGATAATCGCGTCACCAATAAAACATTACAGGATCAACCCTATCCCAATACGGATACAGACAAGTTTTATTCCGGCTGGTCTGTTGGTGTGTCAACGCAAGCCCAGGTATCGCCCACTCGAGGTTCTCGCTATCTGTTTCTGGGTAGTGAATGTAAAAATGGCAATAACCCGAAAGGGAAACTGCCCTTCGCCCTTGCGGAGTCTATGCTGCCGTGTGAACTGCGCCCTGGCGCCGAATCGCTGGAGCTGATGCTGGAACGCGTGGACTTCGTCAACAACATTCGGCAAGCCGGCACCAGCGGGCCAGGTATTGAACGTGTCGACTTCTATCTCGTCTACCAGACAGATGCCGAGAACGAAGGTCTCCATTTTGCCGGATTTATTAAGCCGCTGGAAAAAGCGCTGAAAAGTGTCGATCTCGGTTATCTGCAGGCGGTGGTGTTTGAAATCGAGGGTAACGGTAATTTTAACCTGGTAACAACGGCCTCAGGCCAACCGCTGCAGATGGGTGACGTTCCCAATCATATGAGCAGGCTTGATACGAATAAACGTTACGGCATTCGCTTAAGCTTAGACAAAAACAGTGAAGATATTACTGCCGATGGTTCTGTTCCGGCTGCCAAGCTGTGCTGGAACGATGCCAAAGGCGAGGCCGGACCGTGTATTACGGCGATTGATGAAGACCGCCTGCTGATTACCAGCAGCGATGCAACGGGCAAAGATAAAAACGAACCGGCGATGTGCTGGAGCAGAGAGCAAAACAAGAGCACGCTGTGCCTGGCGGCAATGAACAGCAACGGCGTCAACCCGGATGGCAGGCTTAATCCAGACGGCACGCCGTATAATCCGGACGATCGCATTCTGCATCTGCGTACCAGCGCGGATAAAACAGACGGTAGCGAAGTGGATCCTGCTTCGCCGAGCTCGCTCAAAGGCACCACCGGCACGCTGTACGCCAATATCGTGATGGAAAATACCTCGCGCAAGCATCCGGAAAAATGGTATGTGGCTTACAATGGAACTGATGCTGACAGGCTTAAAAACGGTATCCAGGATGATGATGATACCAGTAGCTTACCTAATCAATTTGCAGATGCTTTCCATGGTCAGTATGAGCTGGTGACGCCCACCACCACCTTTTATCAGTCATTCAAAAACGATTACCCGCAGGGTAAAGGTCCGACAGGAGCTGATCCTGTTTATACAGCCGCAAATGATAGTACAAATTACAACAAGCTCTTAAGTGAGCCGGGCGTGATTCGTTTACCGTTGCAAACGTGTCCTAAAGTAACCGGTATCGATAAAGACCGTAAAACCAAGCTGCGTAGCCTCTATCCCCGCCTGTCGGTCGCCATATCATCTGTCGCGGCAGATGAGGATGATGGGGCAAACAAAACCGGTGGCTATTTCGACTATACCCAGCAGGGGGCAACCCGGACGAATAGCTACAAGAGTCAGAACGATCCGAAACCTGTGGGCGCGGTAGCCGCTGTGGCGATCCAGGCCAACATCGTGGTGAACAAAGATATTGTCTCTGCCAACGTCCCGGATAAAGTGAACGTAAACGGAATCTTTGAGGACTGGATCGCGGAGAAATGGTTTAAAGGCACAGGTAATAATCTGGACGAGCCCTTCTGGTTAATCAGCGCCGCGTCGGCAACAATTACCCCTGGTGGCAAAAAAGATGTGAATAAAATAAACCCACAGTCTCTCTCGGTGGTAATTAACCAGTGGTGCAGCACAATCCCGCAGGGGGGAATGATTTCATCCGAAGGTTACGCCTGGACTGAGGCGGAGCCGAATAAGTATGTGCTCCATTCTCTTGTTGCGGAAGATAACGATCTTAAATTTTATAAAGAAAACGGTGATGAACTTAAGATTCCGGACCATGAAAGAAACACCTATTAATCATTGGAAGAGTAAGATGAAAAAAACATGGATAATTGGGGCTGCCGTGTCCGCATTATTAGGCAGCCAGGGAAGTTTTGCCGCCAGCGCGCCAGCCGGGCAAAAAATTGACGCAGGGATGTTAACCACCACGCCAGTGAAAGAAAGTACAACCACGCCGCGAAATCCCTTTTCCGGAGATGATACGGTGAAAAGCGTCGCGCCTGTCAGTGCGCCAGTGGTGGAAATAAAAATTGATTTACTGGAAGAGGAGTTATTAAGCCAGCAGCTCTCAAAATGGGCGCAGCAAAATGGCTATAAGCTGCTCTGGAACAGCTCAACTGATTTTGTTATTTACAAGGCAATTCATTTGCAGGGTAAATCAACACAGGATGTGCTGGTTAAGCTTGGACAAGTATTTACGTCAGAAAACTACGGGCTGGTGATAAAAGACTACCAGGCGAATAACGTACTGATCATTGATGAGCAGTAATTAAGCAAGGGAATAATGCTATGAAAATTAAAGTTTCGCTTCTGGCGTTGACGCTGGCTCTTCAGGGTTGTACGTCTATTGATACCAAGTACGATAAAAGTATTGTCCCGCAGGAAACCGGCAACCCGACCACTGCGGATGAAATGAAAACGACCGGTTATATGAAATATAACGAGCCATATCTGGGCAAAAAGGTTGAATATAACTCCCGTAAACAGGCGCTGCTGCGTAAGCAAGTGAGTATTCAGTCTTACGAGCCTACCGATCTGGCGACAATTCTTGAGGCGGTGACCGCGCAAACCGGTATTAGCTACCGTATTAATACTTCCGTTCCCGGTGGAAAATCGGATGCGGGGGAACCGGAGTTCCGTAGCGTTAAATTCAACGGAACGTTTGAGGAATTTACCCGCTATATTTCCGCGCTGTATGACGTGAATCCGCTGCTGGATAACAACGGCGTACTGGTCGTCTCTTATTTCCAGAACTATGTGCTGAAGCTCGATTTTTACGGCGAAGACAACAAGTTTGAGACCAGTCTCGATCTGTCCGGTAATGAAGCCACTTCCGGCGGCGGTCTGAAAGGCAAAGCCGAAACTAAATTTGAATCCAGCTTCTGGGACGACGTTGAGGATATGGCGGATAAATTCGTCTCCAGCGGCGTTTACAGTATTTTCAAAGACGCCTCGATTCTGACGATCACCGCGCGTCCTTCGGAATATCACGCGCTGAATGAGTCACTGAAGAAATTCCAGGCGGATAATACCCGTCAATTTGTCGTGACTTACAAAATATTTACCCTTGATAAGCGCAAAACGAAAGAGCTGGGCGGTGGGGTCAATATGACCTTCAACGATGGGACCTCCTCTTTTGGTATCGACAGCTCAGAAATGCTGATGAAGCTCTCCGGCGGCTTAACCGCAGGCTGGACCAATCAGCATATGAATATCAGCTCTCAGTTGGATGCCCTGTACGAACTCACCGGCAGTAAGGTGATCCAGAGCGGTTCGTTTATTACCCGTAATAACATCCCTATTCCGCTCAACATGACCACGTCGCAATATTATGTCTCCAGCCGTACCAGGGAACAAGATTCCAATACAGGAGACGTCAGTACGGAGGTGGAAACCACGGAACTGGTCACCGGCACCAGCTTTATTCTTACCCCGCGTATCTTAACCGACGGGCGAATTGAAGTGGCCAGCGGCTTTACCAAGCGCTACCTCAACTCAATCGATACCTTTGATGAAGTTCAGTTGCCGTCGGTAAGCACGACGGAAATGTTTAACATTTCCACAATTACGCCGGGTAGCCTGTTGCTGGTCAGCAAATACGAAGCGAAAGAGGATTCTGACGGTCAGGGATGGTCGGTGCTGGCAGGCTCAGTTACCAACAACGAACATGTCGAAACCGTGGTGATGGTAGTCGGTATTGATAATTACCGTGCCCCAACGCAGACCCGATGAGGGCATCATGCTTAAGCACTTATCAGAAAATCGGGTATTAATTGATCTGGTCTGGAGCTACGAGCCCACCTCTCACGAACCTTATTATCTTGACTGGCTGGCACATATACGGCGAACCCATCGCCAGTTAACGATCTTGTCGGATGAAGGGGAAATGGTTACGGGTTTCTGTACTAAACACTCCACCTTATATGAGCCTTTCGCTCTGTGGATGAAAGCCCTGTACGGTAACGGTATTTATTACTATGAGCAGGCGGAAAGCTACTATTTCCTGATTATCTCGCACGGTGCTCCCGTTTCGGGCAGCGATCGTCTGGTCTCCAGACGCTTCTGGATGAAGCTGAAAGAGCAACTGAAAGAATCGCCACAGTATGCGGATCTACCGTTAATTCAGTTAACGGAACAGCACTTTGAGGCGGTGATTGAAGGCTGTACTGAACATCAGCGGCGGCAGAAAAAACGGCGACAGATGATGATCGGCGCTCTGTTAGCAGGCGGCATCGTATTTTTACTGGTGTTTATGACACTGCTGAAATTATTTATAAAAGGATGAGAACGTGGCGGTCTCTGAAAATATCTATTTCTGGAAACGTCGTAATATTATAGGGGGCGGTTCTACCGGGCGAGGAGGTAATATTATCGTCTGGGTCGTTACGCTACTGATTTTATTAGCTGGCGGCGGCGGGGCGGGCTATTACTATTTTATCTGGAAACCGGAGCAGGAACGATTGGCCAGAGTCCAGGCTGAACAGGCTGCCCGCCAGCAAAAAATCAAAGCTATCGAAGATTTTTATCGCAACTCGCTCACGGGCGGCAGCATTTCTGATGCCAGCCTGCTGCTGGAGCAGCTCTTGCTAGCGAATAAAAAACTGTCGCAGGTGGGCTTTGCGCCAAAAAGTATTGAATGTACCAGTACGGGCTGTTCACTCAGCTATGCGCTAAATCCAGGACGGATATTTAGCGTGGCCGATATTAATCTCTGGGGCAAAACCTGGTCGCCCAGTTTTTCAAAAAACACGCTGGACTATACGGGCATTGAGTCCGGGATGAATAAACACCCGTGGCTCAGCGCGTGGCAGAGTAAAAACACGGTCAATCTGCCAGTCTGTACCGATGTATTAAGTTATATCAGCACCTGGAACTCATTAGGCGGACGAAATACCGAACTGGTATTAACGGGGATGCCCTCCTCTGCCGTCGGGCAAAATGAAAGCGCGCTGAAAAGTGCGGTAACGTCATTCGGCATGCTGTTCGCCGGTTGGACGATCACCTCACCGACCAAAATGGATTTCTCAGGCGTGTCGTTGGTGTTGAATAAACAACCCTTTGCCGACGCGTTTATTATCAAATCAATCGTATTCAATGAAAACTCAACGCTCGTTACCGGAGGACTGGCATGCAAAAAGGGAAATTAATCATTGCGGGAATAGTGTTGACGCTTTCACCTGCTCTTTACGCCGCAGATACGGCAGAAATCATCCCCGCGCAGCAGGTTGTGCAAGCGGAAGGCACGCCGCCGTTAAGCGACGTATCGCCGATGCAGGATCACGTTGTTGAGATGATAGAAAAAGATTTCAACTTCGAGAGCCAGTACCGCGAGCTGGCGAATCAGCTTGCGCTGGAAAAAGTCCGCAGCGAGCTGCGTAAGCTGCGCGGTGAGAAAAAGGCGGATAGCGCAGCGGTTATGCCGATGAGCACCGCCAGCACAATGGATGATATTAGCGCTTCCCCAGGAGCAACGTCAGAATCTGCGCCTGGGCTGCGGCCGCTGCTGATTTCCGAAATCGCGGGCCAAAAACGCGTGGCGATTGCCGGCGCCGACGGCGGCGTGAAGATGGTGCCGCTGAATCAGCGTTTTAGCTACGGCGGTTATGACTATATTGCGCGTCATAACAAGGCGAATGACGTGACGGTCGAGGTTGTGGGTAAGTGATCGATTATATCCAGTTTAACGAGGAGAACATTCATTCTCAGGAGTGGCAATTCCAGGAGTATGACGGCGATATTCTGGTTGCTGAGCATGCGGATGAAGCCTGGTTACTGGTATCCACGCCTTTGATTGATAATCTGGCGCCAATGCAGGCGGTGTGCCACCGCCTGCAGGTTTCCCATAATATTCAGGTTAAGGGAATAGCGCAGGTTACTGAGAAAAATTATTACCTGATCGTTGAACAACTGCTGTCGGCGGGAAGTAAGCTGCTTGAGCAGGAAAGCAGTAACACACAGCTTGCGCTGGAAGAGATGCTGAAAAAGGCCGTGGGGTTAAAGGCCAGCGACCTGCATATCACCCGTAATGATATGGTGGCGAATATTGAGCTGCGCATTAACGGCGTGCTTTGTCCGTTTATACAGATGAAGGCGTCACGCTGCGATGAGCTGGTGTTCGTGCTCTACAACGTTGAGGCAAGCACCCGCGACACCACCTGGAACCGCAATATTGCGCAAAACGCCAATATCCTCTATTCGCTGGCGGGGAAAAGCTACCGCTTCCGCTATGCGCACTATCCGATATTTGGCGAGACCAGCGATTGCTATCACGCGGTATTGCGTATTATTCCATCGGGTCTGGACAGAGCCAGCGTCGCGAGCCTGGATAAGCTTGGCGTTTCCGATGAGGAAATTAGCGACCTCAAAAGGATCCTGAGTAACCCCTACGGCGCATATATTATTGCCGGAACAACCGGTTCGGGAAAATCCACCACCCTGAAAAATCTGATGGAGTGGATGCAGATCAACCGCTACGACAATCGCGGCTGTTTTCTGACCGTAGAAGATCCGGTCGAATATCAGATCTATGGCGCGACGCAAAGTTCGGTATTAAGCGGCGAATCCGGAGGATTCCATTCGGCGATCAAATCCTCGCTGCGTCGCGACCCGGACGTACTGATGGTGGGGGAAATTCGCGACAATATCTCTTCTAACGCGCTGGCCGGGGCGGTGGAAAGTGGTCACTACTGCTTTACCACCGTGCACGCAGGCAACATCGTTTCGTTATTGCAACGCTTATCCGCGCTCGGTATTACCAGCGATAAGCTTTCAACGCCGGGCTTTATTGCGGGCTTACAGTGCCAGAAGCTAATACCGGTACTGTGCCCGCAGTGTAAAACGTCGTTACGGACCGCCGCCATTAAGGGACGCGAGTTCCAGCTTTATGAAAAAAACGCTGAAGGCTGTCCGGCCTGCAAACACACGGGTATTGGCGGACGCCAGTTGGTGATGGAGTATTTGCTGCCAGTGTATGACGAGCTGGAGGCCATTGCTGAACAGAAGTGGCTTAAAGTTTATACCGTCTGGCGCGCGAAGCGATTAAAACAGACCGGCCTGAGCGAAGGATTCGAAATTAAAGAAAAAACGATGGCGGCGGTACTTCAGGGACGCGTGTGCGCGACCTGGTTTCAAATGGAATTTGGGCAAGTCGTTCAGGAAGAGCTGGAGGTAATAGTTGAAAAAATTCGGTAAGAAACAGCGTATTTATCTTTATCAGTTTTGCGCAGACATGATTAACGCTGAGCTTCCGCTGTATGATGCGCTGCAAAAATTACGCGCGGAAGGGGAAAAACTGCTCGGCAAAGGATTTGCTAAACGTCTGGAAGAGCTAACTGCGAAAATGGCGAAAACCACCTCTATTGCGATGGTTTTCGAGGGGCTGGTCCCTGAATCTGAACTGAGCGTGATTAACGCGGCGGAACGCAGCGGCAGCCTGGCTGACGGTTTTATCACCCTGGTAAACGTGATTAATTATAACGATGAACTGCGCAAGAAAATCGTCGGCGCCATCACCTTCCCGCTCATTATGCTGGTCCTGTCGCTGGTGGTGATAGGCGGTTATGCTTATAAAGTGTTCCCGGCTTTTGAAGGCGTTGTACCGGTTGAAAAATGGCCTGGCGTCACCAGCGCGCTCTATATTTTTGGGATGGCGCTGTGTAAAGGGCTGTGGATATATATCCTCATTGGTTTTATTGCGCTGGTTACCGTGATCAAAATAGCAATGGGCAAAATGACCGGGAATATTCGTAATCAGTTTTTTGACCGAATTATGCCGTTCTCAACGTATAAGCAGTTGACTGCCTCTATTTTTCTCAACAACCTGGCGCTGATGTTAAAAAACGGCATTCCGCTCAATGATGCACTCAGCATTATTAACCTGAACTCCAGCCGCTGGCTGCGCTGGCACCTGGCCGGGATGCAGAAGAAAATGGCGGCGGGCGTCAGCTATGGGGAGGCGCTCAATTCGGGTTTACTGAACACGGAAACGCTGCTTAATATCAGCCTTTACGCCGCGCTACCTTCGTTTAATGAGGTGCTGCTGGCGGTATCGAATAAATCACGTGAACACATTCGGGAATATATCACTAAACTTTCCGGGTTATTAAAAGCGCTCTCCACGCTGATATTAGGCGGTTGCGTAATATGGGTTTTTGCCGCGTTGTTTTCGCTCAGCGACAAGCTGGCGGCGATGGGCGCCAGCGGTTCTTTTTAGGAAAATTAAATCATGGATCTATTAATGCCATGGATGGTGGCTATTATTATTCCACTTGGATTGCTGTTTGGCAGCTTAGCCAACGTGATTATATATCGTCTGCCGCTGATGCTTGGCGTGATAGATGAGGATGATTCAGAAGGGGCGGCGGTTAATTTGTGGTGGCCGCCGTCGCACTGCCCTGCCTGTAAATCGGATATTAAGCCCTGGGATAATATTCCGGTTCTCAGTTGGCTGTTACTGAAGGGCAAATGCCGCCAGTGCGGCATTGCGATCCCGGTTATTTATCCGATTTCTGAACTGGCGATGGGGTTGGTATGGGGGGCGCTGGCCTGGTTTTACCTGCCGCAATGGTCTCCTCAGCTCGCGCTGGCGTATGCGCTGTTGTTTATGGTGCTCTACAGCGCGGCGATTATCGATTTTAAACATCTGATTCTGCCAGACGCGCTGGTCTTCACCGTGCTCTGGGGCGGGCTACTGCTTGCCGCATCGGGCTACTCCATGGTGCGGGTGAAGGACGCAGTTTACGGCGTCGCCGCCGCCTGGCTGCTGCTGTGGGCCGTGATGAAGCTGTGGGAGACGTTGTGCAAACGCGACGGTCTGGGCTACGGCGACGTCAAGCTCTACGCCGCCTGCGGGGCATGGCTTGGCTGGCAGCGCCTGCCGGAATTACTCTGCTTTTCGGCGCTGGCCGGGCTGCTGTTTTACGTCTGCGTGCGGTTCTTTTATACGCAAGAGGATGACAAACATCGCTTTTATATTCCGTTCGGTCCGGCTATCGCGCTGGTCGCGTTTTTACTGCTGCTCTGACGGGGGTCGATCGTGTCGTGTCTGATATGGAGCGTATGGCTAACAATAGCGCCGCTGGCGACGACCAGCTGCGAGCAGGCCTGGCAGCAGGCTTTCGTTCCGTCATTACAGGTGGCGCAAGTGTGGTCAGAAGAGAACCTGCAGATATCGTCCAGCGCTGCGGCGGTGGTTGATGATAACGCGCCGGTACGGTTTATCTGGCCCGTGGCTAAGCGCCAGATCAGCTCAGGATATGGACAACGCCTGCACCCTGTGCTGGGGCGCATGATGCAGCATAAAGGGATGGATATTCCTGTGCCATTCGGCAGCAGCGTGCATGCAATCGCCGACGGCGAAGTGGTGGAGAGCGGCTACGATCGCGGCGCCGGGTACTTTATCACTCTCCGTCATGCGGACGGCTGGCTGAGCCGCTATTTTCATCTCGCCTCTGCGCGGGTGCGTAAGGGCGAAAAGCTGACGGCGGGCGAAGAGATCGCCGCATCCGGCAGCAGCGGTTTTAGCACTGGTCCCCATCTGCATCTGGAAATTGCCTGGAGGGGCGTGGCGCTCGACCCACAGCCCTTGCTGAACAACACCCCGCTGCTGGCGCGCGCCGGGCGTACGTCCACGGAAGAAAAATCCGACGCTCAGCCTCGGGTGGTGCTGGTTTCTCAGGGACCGGGCGGAACACGGATTACCGTCCGGTTTAACAACAAAACGCGCACCGTGGCACCAGGTAGTATGGTGTTTGGCAACTATCAGGTCGTGCTGTTGCGCAGTGGTAAATATCAGATTATTTCCGCTGTATAACAAGGAGCTACACAATGGAAAAAAAGAAAAGGATCGCTTTATCGGCGGGGTTGCTGGCGGCAGCGCTGCTTTTTAACCCTGGTGTGTTGGCAAGTGACGACACTCAGGAGCCAGAGAACAGCAAAGGGCATTTTGGCTTTCTGCCTCCGCAGCCACCGCTGAAACTGCCTGGATCACATTATTTTCTCGTTAAGGTTTCGAGTGATTTTAACAGTCTGGGTATGCCATCGCCTGGACGCTATCAGACCACAGGCGTGAATGTTTACTGGAAAACCAAGGGAATCGATCAGGAGCGGGGGCGTCCGCGATTTTCTTTTATTGGACCAAATCTGCCAAATTGTCCATTTTCGTCCAGTGCGCCCTGTAGCGTTACTTTGGCTAATGCTGATGGCGATAATGAGGACACCGTTGATGGTAAAAAACTGTATCAAATAGGATCAACGGAGCATCTGGAAGGGTTAGTCTGGGTTTATTCTAACACCGGTGCGACTAATGGAAACGATTGGTTTGGTTCCCCCTCACAGAACGAGGACTTTCATTGCTACGACCCAGCGCTATATCGTACTGATTATAGCAGGAGAACGCGATTTTTTCGGGGGTTTTATTGGGGATTTAAAGATTGCGGAAATAACATAGAAAACAAAGCAGACATCGTGTTCGATTCTAATGGTCAGTTTGTTCGCACGACTGAGCCTGATAATGATGTCCAGCTTTCTGCTATGTTCAATACGCAAGATCCAGAACTCTGCGAAGATGCGGGTTCCTTATACTGTGGTGGTTATCAACGCCCCGGTACTGCGGGAGGTAAACCCAGCGGCTATATCTATATCCCCAGTAATAATCTCGAGTATATGATTATTGAGGTAATGGGGTTTGAAGCTAGACTGGGTAATCCAGGTGCTCAGTATACTTTCCCCATTATAGCGATGAAATATACCAGCGTGAGTCCAGAAAACTATGAGATGGAATTTCTCTCAACGCATGACTCGGATAACTCGAATCCGCCCCCCATTCTGAAATCGTTTTATCAGAAAGGTTTTACCTCTTTCAGAAACATGAATCCAGAGGCATCCAACCTCCACTTGAATGAACCGGAACGTAACGACAGCGACGGATACGGTCGCATTTTGGATTTCAGAAATATTGACTATCTGGAGGTGGACATTAAATCTGTCGCCCATATGGAGATACATGGTGACCCCCCCATGGCAAGGGATAATTACACGGGTTCGGGTAGGGGCGGAGTCGGGGTTAGACTTCACAAATATGACTGGAAATGTTCAGAAGGCCCTGAAGTAGTCCCTGACGGAACAGAGCTTAATGGGGCAACAGAAGAGGAATACCTTAAGGCTAATTGTGCCTACAAGACGCGGTATTAATAGCTGACCGGCGGCGTCTGCGCCGTATAAATAAATTAGTTTCCCCGCGAGGTTCACACGGATGTGAACCTCGCTTTTTATCTTTGAACAGGCTTTTCCTGTTCTGACTGGTGGCGTTAGTACGCGTTCACCACGACCCACATCGGGCCCTGCCCTACCGCATAACGCCCCTTCTCTGCCAGCAGCCCCTGCTCGCCAGCAATCTCATACACCGCGATATGGTGCGATTTTTGCCCGGCCGCAATCAGGTATTTACCGCTGTGATCGATATTAAAACCGCGCGGCTGAACTTCAGTAGGCTGGAAACCCTCTTTGGTCAGCACGCTGCCATCTTCAGACACGCTAAAGATCGTAATCAGGCTGGCGGTGCGGTCACAGGCGTACAGATGACGACCATCCGGTGTAATGTGAATATCCGCTGCCCAACGGGTATCAGTGAAATCAGCAGGCATCATATCCAGCGTCTGCACACATTCAATCTTGCCGTACGGATCTTTCAGCGCCCAGACGTCAACGGAGCTGTTCAGCTCATTCACACAGTAGGCAAATTGCTTATTCGGATGGAACGTCATATGACGCGGGCCCGCGCCTTCAACGGTGGTCACTTCCGCCGGTTCCTGCGCCACCAGATGTCCATCATCGCTTACCTCAAAGAGACAGATACGATCCTGTTTCAACGCCGGAACCCACAGGATACGGTTATCCGGTGAGATGTTGGCCGAGTGGCAGCCGTCCAGACCTTCAACCACGTCAACCTGTTCCACCGGCAGGCCATCTTCCAGACGCGTGGCGCTCACGCTCCCGGCGTTATAAGAGCCGACAAACACGAAACGTCCCTGATGATCGGTAGAAATATGCGTCGGGCTACCCGGCAGCGCAGACTCCGCCGCGAAGGTCAGCGCACCGTCATCAGGCGCAATGCGGTAAGCCAACACGCGAAACTCCGGGCGCACGCCAACATAGAGGTAGCGCTTATCCGGGCTGACGACCATCGGCTGTACCTGACCCGGCACATCAACCACCTGCGTCAGCGTCAAAGAACCATCATGATTCAGGCTCCAGACGTGGATTTGCTGACTTTCAGGGCTGGCGGTATAAACGGTTTGCTTCATGAATACTCCTTTGCTTTTTGGCAGGTGGCTGCAATTGCCTGACACACGCCTAAGGTAGACGCTTTTAACGGTGAATGCTTAATTAAGGCGCAGAATTTTGTCCGGCTCCCGTCTCGGTGTACCATTCCAGCAGACAAAATTCTCAACCTTAATCTGGAAATAACTATGACCGCACGCGTGATTGCCCTGGATTTAGACGGTACCCTGTTGACCCCGAAAAAAACCTTACTGCCATCCTCTGTTGAAGCGCTCGCGCGCGCCAGAGAAGCAGGATACCAACTTATCATTGTCACAGGTCGCCATCACGTTGCTATTCATCCTTTTTATCAGGCACTGGCGCTGGATACACCTGCAATTTGCTGCAACGGCACCTACTTGTATGATTATCAGGCAAAAAAGGTACTGGAATCCGATCCCCTTCCGGTAAACCAGGCATTACAGCTGATCGAAATGCTGGATGAACATCAGATCCACGGGCTGATGTATGTGGATGAGGCCATGCTGTATGAGCGCCCAACCGGGCATGTGGTGCGTACCGCTAACTGGGCGCAAACCCTGCCGCCGGAACAGCGCCCTACCTTCACCCAGGTGCCTTCGCTGGCGCAGGCCGCACATGACGTTAACGCCGTCTGGAAATTTGCCCTCACCGACGAAGATATTCCGAAACTGCAGCAGTTTGGTAAGCATGTTGAACAACAGTTGGGGCTGGAGTGTGAATGGTCCTGGCACGATCAGGTCGACATTGCCCGTAAAGGCAACAGCAAAGGGCGACGCCTTACCCAGTGGATTGAAGCACAGGGCGGGTCAATGGAAAACGTCATTGCCTTTGGTGACAACTTTAACGATATCAGCATGCTGGAAGCCGCAGGTACCGGCGTGGCGATGGGTAATGCCGACGACGCGGTCAAAGCCCGCGCCAACATCGTAATTGGTGACAACACCACCGATAGCATCGCGAAATTTATCTACTCCCACCTGCTGTAATCACGCGGTAATCGATACGCTCTTAATTTGCGCGTACAGCCACAGGCCAGGTTTGATACCCAGTTCATCCCTGGCCCACGGGCTGATCCTCGCCCACAGCGTTTTACCGCCCACTTCAAGCTGAACCTCCACCTGACCATTATCGTCATAGCACTGCGCGACTTTCGCCCGCAGCACGTTACGAATACTGGTCTGCTGCGGCGGTTGAAGCACCAGCGAAACATCAGATGCCTGAATACGAATACGCAGCGCAGTTTGCAGCGGTTGATCCAGCTTATTGACCCATAGATGCTGATCGCCAAGCGCCAGTGCAGTCATTGCGTAATGTGGATGATGTTCCAGCACGCTGACTTTCAGAATGCTGCTTTGCTGTTCCTTTGGTAGCCACGGGTGCATCACGCTGCTGCCCCAGACATCTTCCAGCGAACCGAACGCTTTGACCTGCCCGTTTTCCAGCACCATCACTTTGTCTGCCAGGTGCAAGATTTCATCGAGCGAGTGGCTGACGTAGAGCATCGGAATATTAATTTCACGCGCCAGGCGTTGCAGGTAAGGCAACAGTTCGCGCTTACGCGGGATATCCAGTGAGGCTAACGGCTCATCAAGCAACAACAGTTCCGGCGCGGTAAGCAGCGCCCGACCGATGGCTACGCGCTGTTTTTCACCGCCAGAAAGACCGCCAGGCAGACGGTCAAGCAGCGATTCAATGCCCAACAGGGCCACCAGCTTATCAAACTGTCCGGCCATACTTTTCGCCATACCGTAACGCAGGTTGCCGCGCACTTTATAATGCGGAAACAGGCGCGCATCCTGGAAAACATAGCCCACCCGGCGTTTTTCGGGCGTTAAACAGATACCGTTCTCGACGTCGTTCAAAACCCGTCCGTTAAGCACGATGCGCCCGGACTGCGGCTGCGTCAGGCCGCTAATGGCGTTAATCAGCGAGGTTTTACCCGCGCCGGAAACGCCAAAAATAGCGGTGATCCCACTGGCTGGCAGCGTTTCGTTAAGCGTCAGGCAATGCGTCCCCAGCGTTTGGGAGAAATTAAGTTCCAGCATGATTACCGCCCCGTCCGTTCACGGCTAATACGCGCCAGCCATTCAGAAATCAGCAGTGAAATCAGCGCTAACACAATAGAAATGATACATAACCTTGCCGCCGCGCTTTCGCCGCCGGGGGTCTGGATCAGGGTATACATCGCCGACGGGATAGTGCGGGTTTCGCCAGGAATATTGGAGACAAAGGTAATCGTTGCGCCAAATTCCCCGAGGGAACGCGCGAACGCCAGCACCGTACCGACAATAATGCCAGGTAGCATCAGCGGTAAAGTAATCGTCACAAATACGCGCCAGCGTCCAGCGCCCAGCGTGCGAGCCGCCTGCTCCAGCTTGACATCGACACCTTCCAGCGCCAGACGAATAGCCCGTACCATAAGCGGGAAAGACATCACCGCCGCAGCCAGTACCGCACCGCGCCAGCTAAAGGCAAAGGTAATGCCAAACCAGTCGTACAGCCATTCGCCAATGAATCCGCGACGCCCCATGGCGACCAACAGCAGATAGCCCACCACGACCGGCGGCAGTACCAGCGGCAAATGCAGAACGCTGTCGAGCAGCGCTTTGCCCGGGAACTTGCATCGCACAAGCAGCCAGGCAAAGAAGATCCCAAACGGCAGACTAAACAACACAGCCAGGGAAGAAACTTTCAGGCTCAGTATAACGGCCTGCCATTCAGGATCGGTCAGTATCATTACTTGGTCGTAAATCCATAACGTTTAAAGATTTCAGCAGCCTGCGGTCCTTTCAGGTAATCATAGAACGCGCTGACCGTTGCGTTTTTGTGCCCATCAACAATTGCGATAGGGTATTCCACTTTTTTGTGTGAATCTTCCGGGAAAGTCGCAACAACTTTTACGCCCTTGCTGGCGACAGCATCGGAACCATAGACGATCCCCAGCGGCGCTTCGTTACGCTCTACCAGCGCCAGCGCACCGCGCACATCTTCGGCAGGTGCCAGTTTCGGGGCCAGGGTATCCCATGCCCCCAATTTTTGCAGCGCTTCTTTAGCATAAATGCCCGCCGGAACATGTTCCGGATCGCCAACGGCCAGACGCCCACCATTTAACAAACGGGTCCAGTTGGTTTTGCTGTCGATGGTGAAGTCTTTCTGCGCACTGTCTTTCGGTGCGACAACCACCAGGCTGTTACCCAACAGCGTTTCACGCGTTGCGGTATCAATCGACTTTTTGTCTACTGCGTAATCCATCCATTTCTGATCGGCAGAGATAAACAGATCGGCCGGAGCGCCTGCTTCAATCTGTCGCGCCAGCGTGGAAGAAGACGCAAAAGAAGAGACAACGTCAACGTTCTTCTCTTTTTTGTATTGCGTCGCAATATCCTGCATCGCGTTAGTCAGTGAAGCCGCTGCGAAAACAGTAATTTTTCCTTCATCCGCCAGCGCATGCCCGGCAACAGTAAGAGAAAGTGTTGCCCCGGCAAACAAGCGTAACCATGTACGTGCCATCTGTAACTCCTTTGAGTTTCGTTATGTAGTCGCAAATATAACGAGTAAACCAGGATTTTCCCAGTGGTTATTGATACCAATTTGAGGTTACACGAAGAAAATATCGGCAGGGAAAGCAGGATCTTGAGAAACGGTAGACAGAGAAAACGGGTTGGAAGGCGTAAAAAATATAAACGCCCGACTGAGCGGGCGTTTGGGGAATCAATGATTCTGTCTGGACTGGTCTTTTTGACCGATACCGGAGAAAATGTTGAACACTTCACCCAGTCCGTAAATCAGACCCAGAATTATGGCCATTACCACAGGTACCATGATTACGGCGAATACCAGACTTTTCAATAACTCTAACATGGTCAACTCCAGATGTAGTCCTTAGCTGTATTCTAACCACATAACGCAGAAAAGCACTCCCCTTTTGTGCGGTCGACTTTGCTCAGGCACGGTTTTCCGTCACAATACCCTCTTTTGCCAGGAGCTTGTGATGCAGGCCGAAATCCTTCTTACGCTGAAACTTCAGCAAAAACTGTTTGCCGATCCCCGTCGCATTTCTCTGCTTAAGCATATTGCGCTTTCCGGCTCCATCAGTCAGGGCGCGAAGGATGCAGGTATTAGCTACAAAAGCGCCTGGGATGCGATTAACGAAATGAACCAACTCAGCGAGCAAACGCTGGTTGAGCGCGCCACAGGCGGCAAAGGCGGCGGCGGCGCGGTATTAACGCGCTACGGCCAACGCTTAATTCAGTTGTATGATTTGCTGGCGCAGATCCAACAAAAAGCCTTTGATGTTTTGAGCGATGACGATGCGCTACCGCTCAATAGCCTGCTGGCGGCTATCTCTCGATTTTCACTGCAAACCAGCGCCCGTAACCAATGGTTTGGCACAATCACCGCCCGCGACCACGATCAGGTCCAGCAGCATGTCGACGTCCTGCTGGCCGATGGCGAAACGCGCCTGAAAGTGGCGATCACTGCGCAAAGCGGCGAGCGTCTGGGTCTTGATGAAGGCAAAGAAGTACTGATTCTGCTGAAAGCGCCGTGGGTAGGAATCACTCAGGACGACGCCATCGCTCAGGCCGCCGATAACCAGTTGCAGGGCACGATTAGCCATATTGAACGCGGTGCGGAACAGTGTGAAGTGCTGATGACGTTGCCAGACGGCCAGACGCTGTGCGCCACCGTTCCGGCCCAAGACGCCGCAACGCTGCAAGAAGGCGCTAACGTCACCGCCTGGTTTAATGCTGACAGAGTGATTATCGCCACGCTGTGCTGAGTAGATTGACATCAGCCTGAAGAACACGTATCCCTGTTATTAATCGCTGCAAATAATGGGATACAAAATGTCATCGTTGCAAATTTCGCAAGGCACGTTTCGTCTTAGCGACACAAAAACGCTCCAGTTAAATGCGTTGACGTTAAACGCGGGTGATAGCTGGGCGTTTGTTGGCGCTAACGGGAGCGGGAAATCCGCGCTGGCCCGCGCACTGGCGGGAGAGCTGCAGCTTCTGAAAGGCGAGCGCCACTGTCAGTTCACGCGTATTACCCGACTCTCCTTTGAGCAGCTACAAAAGCTAGTCAGCGACGAGTGGCAGCGAAACAACACCGATCTTCTTAGTCCCGGTGAAGACGACACCGGGCGCACCACCGCCGAAATCATCCAGGATGAGGTCAACGATCCCGCCCGCTGCGCTGCGTTGGCGCAGCAGTTTGGCATTTCTTCCCTGCTCAACAGGCGTTTCAAATACCTTTCCACCGGTGAAACACGCAAAACCCTGCTCTGTCAGGCGTTAATGTCCGCGCCGGATTTACTGATCCTTGATGAGCCCTTTGACGGGCTGGACGTGGCGTCACGCCGTCAGTTAGCAGAACTGCTCGCTGAGTTGCATCAGGCCGGCTTTACGCTGGTGCTGGTACTTAACCGCTTTGATGAAATTCCCGAGTTCGTGCAGTTTGCTGGCGTACTTGCCGATTGCACACTGACAGAAACCGGCGCAAAAACCGACCTTCTGCAACAGGCATTAATCGCTCAGCTTGCCCATAGCGAGCGGCTGGAAGGAATTCAGTTACCTGAACCGGACGAGCCTTCGGTGCGCCGTACGTTGTCAGATAACGAGCCGCGAATTGTGCTTAACGATGGCACGGTCTCGTATAACGATCGCCCTATCCTTCACCATTTGAGCTGGCAGGTAAATCCGGGGGAACACTGGCAAATCGTCGGCCCCAACGGAGCGGGAAAATCAACTCTGCTCAGTTTAATCACCGGCGATCACCCCCAGGGCTACAGCAACGACCTGACCCTGTTTGGCCGTCGCCGTGGCAGCGGTGAAACTATCTGGGATATCAAAAAACACATCGGCTACGTCAGCAGCATTCTGCATCTGGATTACCGGGTGAGTACCACAGTTCGCAACGTTATTCTCTCTGGTTATTTTGATTCAATCGGCATCTATCAGGCCGTTTCCGACAGGCAGCACAAGCTGGTGCAACAGTGGCTGGATATTCTTGGCTTCGATAAACGTACCGCGGATGCGCCATTTCATAGTCTTTCCTGGGGACAGCAGCGGCTGGCACTGATTGTTCGCGCGCTGGTTAAACACCCGACGTTGTTGATCCTTGACGAGCCTTTGCAAGGGTTAGATCCGCTCAATCGCCAACTGATTCGCCGTTTTGTGGATGTGCTAATCGGTGAAGGTGAAACTCAACTGCTGTTCGTCTCTCACCACGCCGAAGATGCCCCAGCCTGCATTACCCATCGACTGGAGTTTGTGCCCGAGAACGACATCTACGCCTATCGACTAACATCTCTGCGTTAGTTTTCATTGCAGGGCGTTTATCACGCCCTTTTTTTCTGCTTTTTTTCAGACAAACGCCGAAATAACAACCCAACATAATGATTTAAAATAGAAAAATCATTACAAATGCGTGAAACCCACGGAGTGTAAACGATTCCACTAATTTATTCCATGTCACACTTTTCTCATCTTTGTTATGCTATGGTTATTGCATACCATAGGCTTAACGGAGCGAATTATGAGAGTATTGGTTACAGGTGGTAGCGGTTACATTGGAAGCCACACTTGCGTGCAGTTGTTGAAAAACGGTCACGAGGTGGTGATCCTGGACAATCTCTGCAACAGCAAACGCAGCGTTTTGCCCGTCATTGAGCGTTTAGGTGGCAAGCAGCCGACCTTCGTGGAAGGGGATATCCGTAACGAAGCGCTGATAACCGAAATTCTGCACGATCATGCCATTGACACGGTCATTCATTTTGCGGGTTTAAAAGCCGTTGGAGAATCCGTTGCCAAGCCGTTGGAGTACTATGACAACAACGTCAATGGCACCCTGCGTCTGGTGAATGCAATGCGCGCCGCCAACGTGAAAAACTTCATTTTTAGTTCCTCCGCAACCGTCTATGGCGATCAGCCGCAAATTCCTTACGTTGAAAGCTTCCCCACCGGCACGCCGCAAAGTCCGTACGGCAAAAGCAAGCTGATGGTAGAACAAATCCTGACCGACCTGCAAAAAGCACACCCCGACTGGAGTATCGCCTTACTGCGCTACTTTAACCCTGTTGGTGCTCATCCGTCGGGCGATATGGGGGAAGATCCGCAAGGTATTCCCAACAACCTGATGCCTTACATCGCACAAGTTGCCGTGGGACGCCGCGAGTCCCTTGCCATATTTGGCAACGACTACCCAACTGAAGATGGCACCGGCGTTCGCGACTACATCCACGTGATGGATCTCGCCGACGGCCACGTCGTCGCGATGGAAAAACTGGCGGGCAAACAGGGTGTGCATATTTACAACCTCGGAGCAGGCATCGGCAGCAGCGTACTGGACGTGGTCAACGCCTTCAGCAAAGCCTGCGGTAAACCCATTAATTACCATTTCGCCCCGCGCCGTGATGGCGATCTTCCAGCTTACTGGGCAGATGCCAGCAAAGCCGATCGCGAGCTTAACTGGCGCGTGACCCGCACACTGGATGAAATGGCACAAGACACCTGGCACTGGCAGTCACGCCACCCGCAAGGATATTCGGATTAAGGACCAATCATGACGCAATTCAATCCTGTCGATCATCCACATCGCCGTTTTAACCCGCTCACCGGGCAGTGGATCCTCGTATCACCGCATCGCGCCAAACGCCCGTGGCAAGGGGCGCAGGAAACCCCGTCTAAGCAGGTACTGCCTGCACATGACCCGGACTGTTTCCTGTGTGCTGGCAATACGCGCGTTACCGGTGATGTAAATCCGGATTACACCGGGACCTATGTTTTTACCAATGATTTTGCGGCGCTGATGTCCGATACCCCGGACGCGCCGGACAGTCACGATCCGTTGATGCGTTGCCAGAGCGCGCGCGGTACCAGCCGCGTAATTTGCTTCTCGCCCGATCACAGCAAAACGCTGCCAGAACTCAGCGTCCCTGCGCTGACAGAAATCGTAAAAACGTGGCAGGAGCAGACCGAAGACTTAGGGAAAACCTATCCCTGGGTGCAGGTATTTGAGAATAAAGGCGCGGCGATGGGGTGCTCGAACCCGCACCCGCACGGTCAAATTTGGGCCAACAGCTTTTTGCCTAACGAAGCTGAACGTGAAAATCGCCTACAGAAAGCATACTTCGCCGAACAGGGCGCGCCGATGCTCGTTGATTACGTCCAGCGTGAACTGGCAGACGGCAGCCGTACGGTCGTTGAAACTGAGCACTGGCTGGCGGTTGTCCCTTACTGGGCCGCGTGGCCGTTCGAAACGCTGCTGCTGCCGAAAGCGCATGTGCTGCGTATTACCGATTTGACCAACGAGCAGCGTGCTGACCTGGCGCTGGCGTTGAAAAAACTGACCAGTCGTTACGACAACCTGTTCCAGTGCTCATTCCCCTACTCCATGGGCTGGCACGGCGCGCCGTTTAACGGTGAAGAAAACGAACACTGGCAGTTGCACGCGCACTTTTACCCGCCGCTGCTGCGTTCCGCGACCGTGCGTAAATTTATGGTCGGTTATGAAATGCTGGCAGAAACCCAGCGAGACCTGACCGCAGAACAAGCGGCTGAGCGACTGCGTGCGGTCAGCGACATCCATTTTCGCGAATCCGGAGTGTAAATAATGAGTCTGAAAGAAAAAACACAATCTCTGTTTACAGAAACGTTTGGCTACCCTGCCACCCATACTATTCAGGCACCGGGTCGTGTAAACCTGATCGGCGAACATACCGATTATAACGACGGCTTCGTTCTGCCCTGCGCCATCGACTATCAAACCGTCATCAGCTGCGCGGCACGCGACGATCGAAAAGTACGCGTCATCGCCGCTGATTACGACAATCAGGTTGATGAGTTCTCTCTCGATGCGCCAATTATCGCCCACGACAGCCAGCAGTGGTCAAACTACGTGCGTGGCGTGGTAAAATATCTGCAAAAGCGCAATAACGCCTTTGGCGGCGCGGATCTGGTGATCTGCGGTAACGTTCCGCAGGGTGCGGGCTTAAGCTCTTCTGCCTCACTGGAAGTCGCTGTTGGTACGGTATTCCAGCAGCTCTATCATCTGCCGCTCGACGGCGCGCAGATTGCCCTGAATGGCCAGGAAGCTGAAAACCAGTTTGTCGGTTGTAACTGCGGCATCATGGATCAGCTGATCTCCGCACTTGGCAAGAAAGATCATGCGCTGCTGATCGACTGCCGTACGCTGGGCACCAAAGCCGTTTCTATGCCTGAGGGCGTAGCGGTGGTGATCATCAACAGCAACTTTAAACGCACGCTGGTCGGCAGCGAATACAACACCCGTCGCGAACAGTGTGAAACCGGCGCGCGTTTCTTCCAGCAGCCAGCGCTGCGTGATGTCAGCCTCGAAGCGTTTAACGCTGTCGCCCACGAGCTGGATCCGATTGTTGCCAAACGCGTGCGCCACGTCATCACGGAAAATGCGCGTACCGTTGAAGCCGCGCAGGCACTGGAAAAAGGCGACCTGCTGCGCATGGGCCAGCTGATGGCGGAATCTCACGCCTCAATGCGCGATGACTTTGAAATCACGGTGCCGCAAATTGATACGCTGGTAGAGATTGTCAAAGCGACCATCGGTGATAAAGGCGGTGTGCGGATGACCGGCGGCGGCTTCGGCGGCTGCATCGTGGCGCTGATCCCGCAAGATTTGGTTCCTGCCGTACAGCAGGCTGTCGCCACACAGTACGAGGCAAAAACCGGTATTAAAGAAACATTCTACGTCTGCAAACCTTCACAAGGAGCCGGACAATGTTAAACGAAATCCCCGTGCAGGCTCCGGACGGTCAACCGTTTCGCCTGCTCACCCTGCGCAATGACGCAGGGATGGTAGTCACGCTCATGGACTGGGGCGCGACCCTGCTCTCTGCGCGTATTCCGCTTAGCGATGGTAGCGTGCGCGAAGCATTACTCGGCTGCGCCAGTCCGGAACAATACCCGGAACAGGCTGCATTTCTGGGGGCTTCGATTGGCCGCTACGCGAACCGTATCGCCAACAGCCGCTATACCTTTGCTGGCGAAACCGTTGAATTACTGCCAAGTCAGGGCAATAACCAACTGCACGGCGGACCAGACGGTTTCGACAAACGTCGCTGGCAGATAGTCAATCAGAATGACCGTCAGGTGCTGTTCGCCTTAACGTCTGACGATGGCGATCAGGGCTTCCCAGGCCATCTTTGCGCCACCGCGCAGTATCGCCTGACGGATGATAATCGTATTTCGATAACTTATCGTGCCACGGTCGATAAACCCAGCCCGGTGAATCTGACGAATCACGTCTATTTTAACCTCGACGGCGATAAAACGGATGTGCGCCAGCATAAGCTGCAAATTCTGGCGGACGAGTACTTACCGGTTGACGAAATGGGTATCCCGCATGATGGACTGAAATCCGTCGCCGGTAGCACGTTCGATTTCCGCACCCCTAAAATCATCAGTAGCGAATTTCTGGCCGATGACGATCAGCGCAAGGTGAAAGGCTACGATCACGCCTTCCTGCTTCAGGCACAGGGCAACGCGCGTACGCCGGTCGCTCAGCTGTGGTCACAGGATGAAAAACTGCAGATGGTGGTCTACACCTCGGCCCCGGCATTGCAGTTTTACTCCGGTAACTTCCTCGGTGGTACGCCTTCCCGCGGGCCAGAGGCCTACGAAGACTGGCAAGGCCTGGCGCTGGAAAGTGAATTTCTGCCGGACAGCCCGAACCACCCTGAGTGGCCACAGGCGGATTGCTTCCTGCGTCCGGGTGAAGAGTATGCCAGCGTGACGGAATATCAGTTTATTCCAGCCTGATGTCGTCCTCAATGTAAAATGCCCGGCGATGAAAACCGCCGGGTAATTCATCACAGATCGCGATAGGTTCCCAGCCGGAATCCCAACTCCACCACTGCACGTTGCAGTGCAGGCGAAGTCAGTACCTCCAGTTCATCCAGTCGCGGAAAACAATAACTGCTGGCCATGCCTGTTTTGTCGATAAAAGCAGGATGACACATCAGCTCGACAGATTGTTCATCACCCAGTGTTGCCCGTCTTAGCGCTTCAAGAACGAAGCGATCAGAGACATTTTCAGCATAAAAATCATTGATAAAGCGTTCAACTCCGCGTACCCCTTGTACCGGGATATTTTGCTGCCGGATCGCCTGCCAGTCGAGGCGTACTGGTACGCCTTTTTTACGTGCAAAATCTGACACATGCTGCCAGACCTGAGGAATAAAATGGACATGATGATGGCTATCAATATGGGTTGGCTGACGCCCAAAAAGCGAGACAAAGCGGTCAAACTGCTGGTGTAATTCAGCCACAATATCCTCATCCGCCAGTGAGCCCTGTTTTGCTACCTCCCACACCCATTTCCCTAAATTACCTTCTCTCACCAGGGAAGGCATCGCGGACAGTGGCCTGCCATAACTGAGAACAAAATGTAAACCAACACCTAGCAAGGGATAATCAGCGCTGATCTCCGCCGCATGTTCGATACCCCCGGCATTCATCATTGCTGTCGTTGAGGTAACTAAGCCATGGCGATGTGCCTCAATAATGCCGTAATTTACCCCCGGGCTTAGTCCAAAATCATCAGCATTAACAATCAATAATTTCATCATGTCGCTGGTCCTTTGGTTGATTGTCTGGTTGCAGGAATAAGTGAAAAGCATCAGCAAACTGGGGCAAGTACTGTTGATTAGCCAGCAGCATTTCCCGCGCCAAAACTTCAGCGCCCAGGTCTGAATTCACCAATGGATTAAGATTCAACGCCAGCAAAATGTCGTTAAACTGACCGCTCAGGGATGCATGTGAAGCAGCGATTTCAAACGCTTTTATGGTGTGGATCAACCCCAGTACTTTCTCATCAAAATGCGTAATACGCGGGTGCGGTGTAGCGCCATGCTTACCCAGCAAACAGGTCATTTCTACAGCCCAATCCGCTGGGATATTATCAATATGTCCATGATGCGGTACATTGATATAATGTTCAGTTTGCTTATCGTTATAAATAGCATTAATTACTTCGCAAGCCGCATCTGAATAGTAAGCTCCTCCACGGGCTTCAAGTTCCGCAGGTTTAGTATCCAACTGAGGATTTTTATAGATTTCAAATAGCTGTTTTTCCAACTTCTGAACTATCTGTGCGCGAACGTTACCTTTGTAATACTCACCTATTTCTATCGCCAACATCTCTTTATGTTTGAAATAATAGAGAAGATATGAACACGGTAGTAAATTAAGTGAACGCAACAAACCTTCACTAAACGGTAGACTATAAATATTTTTGACCGAACTGCCGCCAATCGTTCCCGAAGCAACCCATTCCATTACCTCAGCAAAACGTGATTGCCCATTTACCCAAACATCACGAATGAAAACCAAATGATTCAACCCAAACAGATCAAGAGAAACGTCATCTTGTTTGGTTAACGCCAATAGATCTTCTAACAACATCCGCATTCCTATCGGGACATTGCAGACACCAATAAAACGTTTAAAATCGGTATAGCGATATACAGCTTCTGTTACCATTCCTGCAGGGTTGGTAAAGTTAATAATCCAGGCCTGAGGACAAATATTCTGTACATCTTGCACAATATCTAAAATAACAGGTATTGTACGTAGCCCCTTGAATAGCCCACCGGCACCATTGGTCTCTTGCCCCAGATACCCCTGTGACAACGGAATACGCTCATCCTGTTCACGTGCCTTTAGCTGCCCAACTCGAAATTGTGTAGTAACAAAATCCGCATTTTGTAACGCTTCCTGCCGGTTAAGACTTTTATGGATGGTCATCGGCACGCCCGCCTTCGCCACCATACGCTGGCATAACGCGAAAATGATATCGAGTTTGGCTTGACCTTCTTCAACATCCACCAGCCATAACTCGCTGACAGGTAACTCGTGATAGCGCTTAATAAATCCATCGAGCAATTCCGGAGTATAGCTACTGCCTCCCCCAATGGTGACTACTTTTAATTTTTTCATTTCGACTCCTGAAAGCAGTCTCCTGCAATCTGTTGTTATTTACTTAACTCACTAGCGCCTGATACCAAAAGTGCTAATGATTGGTGTTGACCAACTGCCTGCGATAATTACCCGGCGTAAATGATGTCAATTTTTTAAAATTATTAATAAAAATCCCTGGACTACTGAAACCTGCTTCAAAAGCAATATCCGTCACAGAAAAATTAGTTGTCTCCAACTGCTTCTTACAATAATCAATACGAATATCATTAATTATTTGCCCAGGTGTTTTCTGGTAATAACGATTTGTTGCACGCGTAAGATACGATTGGGTTTTTCCGGAGAGTCTGACCATGTTATTTAATGCCTGATCTGCAAACATTGATTTTTTGTGCATTTCTCTTATCAGTTGAGATAACCAGCCGGGCACGGAATCTGACCGTGGATTGTCTTCATAATGCTGTAGCCGATTGACGATATAAAAAGTAAGTAATTTATTGAATTCATCGCACTCGCTCTGATGTACGCCCAACGTTGATAATGTAGATTCTATGCAGGTCAAAAATGCATTTGACATCGTATAACGTTGTGATGCCACAAAACATGAGGGCAGCATATTCAAAAAATGTTCATCAAAATAGCACTTACTGACTCCCATATTTAAAATGCGAGTAACACCGTAATCATAAAAAGTTTGATGATATGACCCCACAGGAATAAACACAAAATCACCACGCTCCATTATAACGTGTTTACCATTAATCTCCTGACAACAACTTCCCGTCAGCACAAGGGTAAACTCATAATAATCATGCTGGTGTAATCCACTAATACTCTCCGTTTTATCAAGGATAAAGAAGTAAAAGTCCTTACCCTTTAAAAACTGATTTTCATGAACAGTGTTAATTTCCATGGTAGTTCCTCATTAAAACTTCAAAGCATTAGCGATATCTTCCTCGCTCTCTTCCTCATCAATAACGTTTTGCGCTTTATTAGCAATAACAACAAATGGCAGATAAATTATCGTTGCCATGGCAAGATTCACTAATGCCATAATCAAAGCGGCAACACTACCATTTGAATTGAAAAATGCTCCCAGTCCAGGCGGCATCGTCCACGGTGCAAAGTTTGTGGATGGAGGGATAATACCTAATGAATACACCAGCAGGGTGATTCCCGCCAGGATTGGCTGAATAAGCACAAAGGGGATCATCAACACTGGATTCATAATGATTGGCAAGCCAAACAAAATAGGCTCGTTAATATTAAAGAGTCCCGACGGCAGCGCCATTTTGGCCACCTGACGATAATCCGCACGGCGCGAGGTAATAAAAATGGCAACAATCAGACCAAGCGTCGCTCCCGTTCCCCCAAGGTAAACATACGATTCCAGCATTGGGCCTGTCCAAAAGTGGAAGCTTTTACCCGCGGCCAGTGCTGCATCGACAGAACCAAAATGGGTGTAGGTCTCCATGTTTTCCATTCCCCACGGACCGAGGATACCGCTATTCAGCGCAGTTAGCGCCAGGCCTCCGTGCACGCCGAAAAACCAGAGTAATGAATTAAATATGACATATGCCCATCCCACAATACTGCCAAGTGACGCCAGTGGAGTGGAGATCGAATTAATAATCACCTGGTGGAAATGGGTACCCGCCAGAGAAAGCCCCCATGACATGAGCCCCATAATTAAAAGAATGATGAAACCGGGGAGCAAAGCAGTAAATGAACGAGAGACTGACTCCGGTACGCTATCGGGTAGCTTGATAACCCATTGACGGCGGATAATAAAAGCAAACATCTCAGCAACGACCAAACCTATTACAATCCCTGAGATAATATTCGCGCCGCCAAGCCAGTTTGCGCCAATGGCACTCGCCTGCTCTACGGTAAATGGTGTTACGGTCATAAAAGACGCGATTGATAATAAGCCAGCGGCCAGAGCATCGACTTTACGCTCTTCAGCAAGTGCCATACCAATAAAAAATGGTGTCATTAATGACATTATCCCCAGCGTGCCGTTATAAACGCTGCCACCAATGACTTTTAATTGTTCCAGAGAAACAATTGTTCCTCCATCCAGTCGCACCCCCATTGACCAGAAGAATGATCCTTCACCAAAATTAAGTAGCACATTGTTAATAAGAACAAACATTGCCCCAACCAGCGTTAAAGGCATTAACCTGATAAAGCCATTTTTAATGGCATTGACATGTACCTGTTTTCCCAGTTTTACGGCAACAGGTAAGATCACCCTTTCCAGAGAGCTTATTGCACCTGACATGATAAATATCCTCAAATATGAAATCTGATAAGGAAATGAATTATTGTGAAATTCTTTGACGGAAAATTAATCGTTCGAACATTTACTCAGAAATTATGAATAGCATACTTGAAGACATTCAAAGGCAGTAATGAGTAAGGTACTTGAATTCCGTTTGATTGACTTTTTGGTATGAGGATTTTCACATTTTGAACAATTTTCAGGCTCTGCATTCACTGAAAATCTCGCCCCTTTTCTCTCAGGTGCTCAGTCACTCACCTTGCTCTCCCTACATAACCTCTCATTTACATGTTTCTTACATTAATGACTAATTTTCGCTATTGTATAAGGATAAGCATTGCCGCTGACGGATTACGGCAATATAATGAGAATTATTATCATTCGATATGATTTATAGGAGTGAATGTATGGCTGTAACTAAGCTGGTTCTGGTACGTCACGGTGAAAGTCAGTGGAACAACGAAAACCGTTTTACCGGTTGGTATGATGTTGATCTGTCCGAGAAAGGCGTGGGCGAAGCAAAAGCGGCAGGAAAACTGCTGAAAGAGGAAGGCTACAGCTTCGATTTTGCTTATACCTCTGTGCTGAAACGTGCCATCCACACCCTGTGGAACGTACTGGACGAACTGGATCAGGCCTGGCTGCCGGTTGAGAAATCCTGGAAACTGAACGAACGCCATTACGGTGCGCTGCAGGGTTTGAACAAAGCAGAAACCGCGGAAAAATACGGTGATGAGCAGGTTAAGCAGTGGCGTCGCGGCTTTGCGGTTACCCCGCCGGAACTGACCAAAGACGACGAGCGTTATCCGGGTCACGATCCGCGTTATGCGAAGCTGACCGACAAAGAGTTACCAGTTACCGAAAGCCTGGCGCTGACTATCGATCGCGTTATCCCTTACTGGAATGAAACCATTCTGCCGCGCATGAAAAGCGGTGAGCGCGTAATTATCGCCGCTCACGGTAACTCTCTGCGTGCGCTGGTTAAATACCTGGATAACATGGGCGAAGATGAGATCCTTGAACTGAACATCCCGACCGGCGTACCGCTGGTGTATGAGTTCGACGAAAACTTCAAGCCGATCAAACACTACTATCTGGGTAACGCTGACGAGATCGCAGCAAAAGCGGCGGCCGTTGCGAACCAGGGTAAAGCGAAGTAATTTTCGCGGTAAGTTAAAGAAAAAGCGTGGATTTCTCCACGCTTTTTTTATTTCGACACGACCAGAAAATGTAGGCCGGATAAGACATCGCCCCATCCGGCAGTCTGCACCGGAATGCCTGATAGCACTACTCTTCTCAGGCCCAGGGGACTTGGTTAACCGCGACGCGCTTTTACCGCATCCGCCAGTTGACGCAACACCGCATCGGTATCTTCCCAACCAATGCATGCGTCGGTGATACTCTTACCGTAGGTCAGCGGCTCACCGCTATCCGGATTCTGATTACCTTCCACCAAATGGCTTTCGATCATCACGCCAATAATTGCTTTTTCGCCACCGGCGACTTGTCCGCAAACATCTTTCGCAACATCCATCTGCTTTTTGAACTGCTTGCTGGAGTTGGCATGGCTGAAGTCGATCATCACTTGCGCAGAGAGTCCTGCTTTGACCAGGCCTTCTTTCACGTCCGCAACGTGCTGGGCGCTGTAGTTCGGCTCTTTGCCACCGCGCAGAATGATATGGCAATCGCCATTACCACTGGTATTCACGATCGCTGAATGACCCCATTTGGTGACAGACAGGAAGCAGTGCGGTGCCCCTGCAGCGTTGATTGCATCAATCGCCACTTTGATGGTGCCATCGGTTCCGTTTTTAAAACCAACCGGGCAGGACAGACCCGATGCCAGCTCGCGGTGCACCTGAGATTCTGTTGTACGTGCCCCAATCGCGCCCCAGCTCATCAGATCGGCGAGATATTGTGGGGTGATCATATCGAGGAATTCACCCGCTGTCGGCAATCCGCTGTCGTTGATATCCAGCAGCAGTTTACGCGCAATGCGCAGCCCATCATTGATCTGGAAGCTGTTGTCCATGTGCGGGTCGTTGATAAGCCCTTTCCAGCCAACGGTGGTACGCGGTTTTTCAAAATAGACGCGCATGACGATTTCAAGCTCACCTTTTAACGCTTCGCGCAGCGCCAGCAGACGAGTGGCATACTCTTTGGCAGCTGCCGGATCATGAATAGAGCATGGCCCAATCACCACCAGAAGGCGATCGTCGCTCCCTTTCAGAATTTTATGAATCGCCTTACGGGCATGAGCCACCGTATTGGCGGCATTTTCAGTAGCGGGGAATTTTTCCAGCAGTGCGACTGGTGGTAATAACTCGTTGATCTCTTTAATGCGTAAATCGTCGTTCTGATAATTCATGATTATTCCAGCGTTGCCATACTTATATAAATGAATGCAATCCCTCCAATCTATATCTTCAGTCATAAAGTGTAAACGGGGTTTTACACTTTGGACGGATTAATCCTGGAATTGGCCAAAAAAACGCAATAAAGTAGCGAAAAACGAGATCCAAACTACAATTTCTAACTGTAACAGCTTTAATTTTCATAGATTTCAAGATTCTATGCTGGTTTTAATTTCCATAGCAAAACGATTAACCACATATTAATGATGTAACTGGCACATGCACTGTTGGAAGACGTTATCCGACATATCGACCTTAACAGGAGCATAATATGCATATGACAAAGCTGGCTTCACTCTTCCTTACCGCTACACTCAGCCTCGCCAGCGGCGCGGCACTGGCTGCTGAAAGCAACGCGCAGTCCAATAACGGTCAGGCAAATTCCTCGGCTGATGCAGGACAAGTCGCCCCAGACGCCCGCGAAAACGTGGCGCCAAATAATGTCGACAACAGTAACGTGAATTCAGGTGGCACAATGCTGCACCCGGACGGTTCATCAATGAACCATGAAGGGATGACCAAAGATGAGATGCACAAAAACACGATGTGTAAGGACGGTCGCTGCCCTGATGTGAATAAGAAGGTTGAAACCGGAAACGGCATCAACAATGATGTTGACACAAAAACTGATGGCACCACGCAGTAACGCTGAAATTAAAGCTAATAACGGGAGAGCAATAGCTCTCCTTTTTAATTTTATCATCCCAAAAACGGTATGATGGCATACAGTAAAGATGAGAATAACAAAGGGATGGCATAATGGCGCACGCACATACTCATACTTCCTCTGAGCAACCCAAGGACAATAATGCCCGCCGACTGATGTTCGCATTCTGCATTACAGCCGGATTTATGTTGGTTGAAGTGGTGGGTGGAATACTTTCTGGTTCACTGGCCTTGCTGGCCGACGCCGGGCATATGCTCACGGATGCTGCGGCACTACTTTTCGCGCTGCTGGCCGTCCGGTTTTCCCGTCGCCCGCCCACAATACGACACACCTTCGGCTGGCTGAGGCTCACGACGCTGGCCGCATTTGTTAATGCCATCGCATTGGTCGTTATCACCATTTTAATCGTCTGGGAGGCGATTGAGCGCTTCCAGACACCTCGCCCCGTGGCTGGCGGTATGATGATGGTTATTGCTGTCGCGGGTCTACTGGCCAACGTGCTCGCTTTTTGGGTTTTACATCGCGGCAGTGAAGAGAAAAATCTGAACGTCCGCGCCGCGGCGCTGCATGTGATGGGCGATTTACTCGGCTCGGTCGGGGCAATCATCGCTGCGCTGATTATTATCTGGACGGGCTGGACGCCCGCGGACCCAATTCTCTCGATTCTGGTTTCCGTGCTGGTGCTGCGTAGCGCCTGGCGATTGCTAAAAGATAGCGTTAATGAATTACTGGAAGGTGCCCCGCTGACGCTGGATATCGCCGCACTGCAGCGCCATCTCAGCCGGGATATTCCTGAAGTCCGCAACGTTCACCATGTCCATGTCTGGATGGTGGGCGAAAAACCGGTAATGACGCTGCATGTTCAGGTGATCCCGCCACACGATCACGATGCGTTGCTGGAGCGTATTCAGCATTTCCTTATCCATCACTACCAGATTGAACACGCCACAATCCAGATGGAGTATCAGCCGTGCAATGGGCCGGACTGTCACCTGTATCAGGGCGTGTCCGGCCATTCACATCATCACCATTAATGAGAAAGCGCGTGGGAACCCCGCTCACGCGCGCTGTTAATCCACATCCTGCTACCGTTCAGGGCGATAACCGTCAGGATCATATATTCCAGCGACATGGCATATACGCCTTGCAGGGCAAAGATCACCACGCTAATGACGTTAATGATCACCCACAGCAGCCAGTTTTCAACGTATTTGCGCGTCATCAGGATCATCGCTGCAATCGACAGCACCATCATGCAGGAGTCCCAGAACGGGAATGCATCGGGTTGTAGTTCAGGCACAACAACCTGTAATCCCAATGCCTGCATAATATTCACCGCAATGCCTGTCAGGAACGCAAAGACCGGATCGATATAGATCGACATCAGGCCGATCGCCACCACGCAAGCCGCCAGCCAGCCGATCGCTTTTGGAAGCGGTAGCCAGCGAATTTTCAGTTCCGCTTCATGCTGGTTGGTTTGCCGGGACCAGGCATACCAGCCGTAGATATTTGCGGCAAAGAAGAAAACTTGCAGCAACAAGCTGGCATAGAGCTGGATCTGAAAGAAGATAATTGCAAACAGCGTGACGTTTATCAGACCGAAGAAGTAATTGCTGATTTTCTCAAGGCTCGCCAGGCCAATACACAGCAACCCGGCGATCGTTCCCACGGCTTCGATCCACGACAAATCGTAACCACCCGCGCCAATCGGAATATGTACCAGAATGTTCTGCGTGCTAAAAAAGTCCATCTTTTCCCCCAGAGCAAAAATAAATAATTACGCTCGAAGTGTAGCCGCAAATTCCAACATACGGTTTAACGGCAACAGCGCCCCTTCTCTCAGCGAGTCCTCAACATGTATCTCATGAGCCGCGCCGCCATGTTCCAGGCCCTCAGCAATCGCCTTCAGGCCATTCATCGCCATCCACGGACAATGCGCACAGCTGCGACAGGTTGCCCCCTCGCCAGCCGTCGGAGCTTCAAGCAGCTCTTTATCCGGAACGGCCTGCTGCATTTTGTAAAAAATGCCCCGGTCAGTCGCCACAATCAACTGCTTATGCGGTAACGATTTAGCCGCGTTGATGAGCTGGCTGGTTGAGCCAACCGCATCTGCCATATCAACGATAGACTGAGGGGACTCCGGGTGCACCAGCACCGCGGCATCAGGGTAAAGCCCTTTCATGCGTGTTAAAGCCTGGGTTTTAAACTCGTCGTGGACGATACAGGCCCCCTGCCAACAGAGCACGTCTGCGCCGGTCTGTTTTTGCACGTAGTTGCCCAAATGTCTGTCCGGAGCCCAGATGATTTTTTCACCTAAACTATCAAGATGTTCAATAAGTTCAACCGCGATACTGGAAGTCACGACCCAGTCCGCACGTGCTTTAACGGCAGCAGAGGTATTGGCGTAAACCACCACGGTACGATCCGGATGCGCGTCGCAAAATGCGCTGAACGCGTCAATCGGACAGCCCAGATCTAATGAACATTCCGCCTGTAAGGTCGGCATCAGGATGGTCTTTTCCGGGCTGAGAATTTTGGCAGTTTCTCCCATAAACCTCACGCCCGCAACCAGCAGCGTAGAGGCAGTATGCTTTGCACCGAACCGCGCCATCTCCAGAGAATCAGAAATACAGCCCCCGGTTTCTTCCGCTAACTGCTGAATTTCAGGATCGGTGTAATAATGCGCGACCATAACGGCATCACGCTCTTTCAGCAGGCGCTTAATTTTTTCACGATAAAATTGCTTTTCATCCACACTTAGCGGTACTGGCTTCGGCGGAAACGGATAAATTGCTGCTTCTGGATCAAACATCACGCTCATCTTGCTTTCTCGTTTCACTGGCTTAACGAAATAACCGATTAAAAGCGTGACGCACGCCATATTCGGTTTGATTTGTTTTGTATGCTAAACAAGATAGCGGATTGGCGCAGAAAAGTCACAATAATTGCGTGTGATGAATGCCGGATGGCGTCTGACGTCTTATCCGGCCAACGCGAGTAGTGTCGTCTGTAGACTGATAAGCAAAGGACATCAGGCAATCTTATAAATCGCAGATAGCAAAAAGGCGCCTTTAGGGCACCTTTTTACACTGGTGGGGCGTGCAGGATGACTCGCTTCGCTTGCCCTTCGGGCCGTCGCCGTGAACGGCTCCGTTGTCTCACTGCGTTCGACCCGAACCTGCTGCAGGTTCGAATCTTATAAATCGCAGATAGCAAAAAGGCGCCTTTAGGGCGCCTTTTTACACTGGTGGGGCGTGCAGGATTCGAACCTGCGACCAATTGATTAAAAGTCAACTGCTCTACCAACTGAGCTAACGCCCCCGTATGGGGTTTACTGCTTCAATTATTCAGGATGGTGGGTCGTGCAGGATTCGAACCTGCGACCAATTGATTAAAAGTCAACTGCTCTACCAACTGAGCTAACGACCCGCTCGGATGTCACCTGAAAAATTCTTTACTCGACACCAATATAACAATTGATATGGCGGCGTGCAGGATGACTCGACTTCGTCTCGCCCTAACGGGCCGTTGCTAAAGCAACGTTATCCTTCACGTTTAACACCTGAGTACAATGTTAAAGTTGGTGGGGCGTGCAGGATTCGAACCTGCGACCAATTGATTAAAAGTCAACTGCTCTACCAACTGAGCTAACGCCCCGAGTGGTGGGTGATGACGGGATCGAACCGCCGACCCCCTCCTTGTAAGGGAGGTGCTCTCCCAGCTGAGCTAATCACCCGATACTACGCTGGATACTGCATTAAGTGGTGGGGCGTGCAGGATTCGAACCTGCGACCAATTGATTAAAAGTCAACTGCTCTACCAACTGAGCTAACGCCCCACTTTTTTCGCCGCTTTCGGGCTGTTTGATATCCCTTGGCAACGGCGGCATATATTACTGATTTCAGATTTTAGCGCAACAAAAATTTCGATGTAAATAACTCAACTGCTTAGGAATCACACGACACGACCAGAAATAACACGATTTCTGGTCGCATGGTGGTCATTACATCGCGCCAAGGCGTTTTTGCGCTTGTTTCGCGCCATCAGTGCCAGGATATTTAGTGATAACCTGCTGATAAACCGCTTTAGCTTTTGCTGTGTCACCTTTGTCCTGCATGATGACGCCGACTTTATACATCGCGTCTGCAGCCTTAGGTGATTTGGGGAAGTTTTTAACTACCGAAGCAAAATAGAACGCAGCATCATCTTTTTTACCCTTGTTGTAATTCAACTGACCCAGCCAGTAATTCGCATTGGGCAGGTAAGTAGAGTCCGGGTACTTTTTGATGAAGTTCTGGAATGCTTCAATCGCGTCATCCTGGCGGGATTTATCCTGCACCAGAGCAATCGCTGCATTGTAATCGGTATTCGCATCGCCAGTTTGCACGGGAGCCCCTGACGTTGCTGCAACTCCCGCATCAGGTGCAGGGGTTGCCGCCCCACTCTGATCGCCACCTGTAGACTGTGCCGCAGGCGCACTACCGCTGCCAAGATTATTCATCTGCAGCAATATCTGCTTCTGTCGCTCAACAACCTGATTCAGTTGATATTGATTTTCCTGAATTTGACCACGCAGGGAATCGATATCGGACTGATTATCGGAGAGTTGTTGCTGGAGTTGGGTTAAAAGCTGACTGTGAGCGTTAGAAATACGCTCGAGTTGAGTGACACGGTCTTCGACCGAGCCTGAGCCGACACTACTGATTGGCGCCTGTGCAAAAGCGGCCCAGGGGGCCGCTATGCCAACCAGTAACGACAGACTCAACAGGTGATGTCTGAAGTTACTGCTCATGCAATTCTCTTAGTAAACCAGTACGGCGCGACGGTTTTTGGCGTAAGCCGCTTCGTCATGACCCAGTACTGCAGGTTTTTCTTTACCGTAAGAAACGATGGAGATCTGGTCAGCAGAAACGCCTTTACCCTGCAGGTACATCTTAACGGCGTTCGCACGACGCTCACCCAGGGAGATGTTGTACTCAGGAGTACCACGTTCGTCCGCATGACCTTCTACGGTGACTTTGTAAGACGGGTTGCTACGCAGGAAGTTAGCGTGAGCATCCAGCATTGCAGCGAAGTCAGAACGGATATCGTACTTGTCCAGATCGAAGTAAACGATGTTGTTCTGCTGCAGCTGTTGCATCTGAAGACGCGCTTGCTCTTCAGAAGACATGTTGCCGCTGCCGTTTGCATCCATACCAGTGCCGGCACCCAGCATGCCTTCGCTGCCGTCATTGCTGGCGTTCTTGTTAGAAGAACACGCTGCAATAGCCATAACAGGCAGAGCAATCATCAGCCCTTTCAGCACTTTGTTCAGTTGCATTTCAATGATTCCTTTATTAATCAATTATTTATTATCACAGATACGGCGACCAGGCAGGGAATTTAACCTGACCATCAGTTGCCGGAAGACGCGCTTTGAAACGCCCATCTGTAGAAACCAAATTCAGCACGGATCCCATCCCCTGAGAAGAGCTGTAGATTACCATAGTGCCGTTAGGTGCCAGACTTGGCGTTTCATCCAGGAACGTTGACGACAGGACTTGTACGCCACCCGCTACCAGATCTTGTTTGGCAATGTGCTGCTGACCATTGGCTGAGCTTACCATTACCATAAACTTACCGTCGCTGCTCACATCCGCATCCTGGTTTTGCGAACCTTCCCAGGTAATACGCTGCGGAGCACCGCCGTTGACGTTAACTTTATATACCTGCGGACGACCGGCCTGGTCAGAGGTAAAGGCCAGGTTTTGGCTGTCCGGGAACCAGGTAGGTTCCGTGTTGTTGCTGCGACCATCCGTCACCTGACGGATCTGACCGGAACCAATGTCCATGACATACAGGTTCAGGCTACCGGTTTTAGACAGGGCAAACGCCAGTTTGCTGCCATCCGGAGAAAACGCAGGTGCACCGTTGTGACGTGGGAACGACGCTACCTGACGAACCGCGCCATTAGACAACGTCTGAATAACCAGCGCAGAACGACCGCTTTCGAAAGTGACGTATGCCAGCTTTGAACCGTCCGGAGACCATGCCGGAGACATCAGCGGCTGCGGAGAACGGTGTACCACGAACTGGTTGTAGCCATCGTAGTCGGATACACGTAATTCGTACGGGAACTGGCCGCCGTTCGTCTGAACAACATAAGCGATACGGGTACGGAATGCACCTTTAATACCGGTCAGTTTTTCAAACACTTCGTCACTTGCAGTATGGCCCGCGTAACGCAACCACTGCTTGTTCACTTTATAGGTGTTCTGTGCCAGTACGGTACCCGGTGCGCCACCGGTATCTACCAGTTGATAAGCAACGCTGTAGGAACCATCCGGATTAGGCGTAACCTGACCTACTACCACGGCATCAATACCCAGCGCAGACCATGCGGCAGGTTGAACTTCCTGTGCGGTACCCGGCTGCTGCGGCAGGCGAGAACGGTCTAACGGATTAAATTTACCGCTGTTACGCAGGTCAGCGCCTACGATACCACCGATATCTTCAGGTGCAGCACCCGGCCCTGCCCACTGGAAGGGGACAACACCAATCGGGCGTGCCGAGTCCACCCCCTGGGTGATCTCGATACGTACTTCTGCGTGCAGCACCGCTGCCCACAGCATCAGAAAACCAAATGCTACTCGTAATGCCTGCTTCATCATATCTCCCTTATCTGGACGGAAAGCCCACGATAATTTAGCAGAATGTTAACAAACTCAAATACACAAAACTACCAGAACGCTGTCTCAACCTTAGACCGTTTCCCCTGAATTCTCAGGGACGTTATTACAGTTTAAAGTCCAGCTTGGCATCTTTTACTTTTTCATAAACAGCCTGGCTAGGCGGTTTAGGAATTCTGGCTGTTTTCGCAGCCGTCAGCGCAGCCTGACACAATGCCGGATCTCCGCCCTCTTCGGTCACATCCAGTAACAGACCATCGGGTGCTAACTTGATATGTAATACGCAAGATTTACCCGCATACAAATCGGCACCATACAGACGGCTCTGGATCGCATTACGAATTTGAGATGCGTAAGCACTGATATCAGCGCCAGATGCACCGCCATTTGCACCACTTGTACCACTATCTTTCGCCGGTTGACCGTTTCCTTTCGCTCCACCACCCGATTTCGGTGCATTCTTACCGGAGCTTAAGTCGCCCAACAAGTCGTCAACGCCAGAGGCTGCAGCTGCTTTTTCGGCCGCAGCCTTTTTCGCAGCCGCCGCTTTATCTGCCGCAGCTTTCTTATCGGCAGCGGCTTTCTCGGCTGCAGCTTTTTTATCTGCTGCTGCTTTTTCCGCTGCGGCTTTCTTATCAGCCGCAGCCTTTTCAGCAGCGGCAGCTTTCGCGGCAGCGGCTTTTTCTGCTTTCTCTGCAGCAGCTTTCTCGGCTGCTGCTTGCTTAGCGGCTTCAGCCTGAGCTTTCTTCGCAGCGTCTGCGGCAGCCTTAGCAGCTTGTGCTTCGGCAATTTTCTTCGCATCAGCGGCGGCTTTAGCGGCTTCAGCCTCTGCTTTTTTCTGTGCGTCCGCAGCGGCTTTCTTCGCGGCATCTGCCGCTTGTTTCGCCTGAGCATCTGCTTTGGCCTTCGCGTCTGCAGCAGCCTTCGCCGCAGCTTCTTCAGCCTGTTTCTGTTGCTCTTGCGCTTTCGCGGCGGCGGCTTCGGCCTGTTTCTGCTGTTCCGCCTGTTCGCGCACTTTTTCTTGCGCGGCTAAACGTTCTTTTTCAAGTTGCTTCAGTCGCTCTTGCTCGGCCGCCTGCTTCTCGCGAAGTTCCTCAGCTTGCTGCTGCGCCTGTTTTTCACGCTGCTCTTCTGCACGTTTAGCACTTGCCTGCTGTTGCTGCTGCCTGTCGTACTGTTGCACAACGGCGCCAGGATCGACCATAACGGCGTCGATGGACGAACCGCCACCGCCGCCGGCTGAAGCATCAATGTGCTCATCGAACGAACTCCAGATCAGCGCTGCAAATAAAATGACATGCAGCACCGCTGAAATAATTATCGCCCTTTTGAGCTTGTCGTTTTGTTCGGTTGCCTTTGACACTCTCGGTTCCCAAAAAACTGTTCGCCTGTTACGCGCTATCTTTCAAGCCAGCAAAACGCAGTCATCAGATTGGCTGCGTCATCAAGCCAACCGATTTTACGCCTGCACTGTGTAACAAGTTCAGCGCTTTAATTATTTCATCATAAGGCACGTCTTTCGCACCACCGATTAAAAAGACCGTTTTCGGATTGGTCTGCAGGCGACTTTTCGCTTCCGCGATAACCTGCTCCGGCGGCAGTTGATCCATACGATCTTTCTCAACGACCACGCTGTATTGCCCTATCCCGGAAACCTCAATAATGACCGGCGGTTCGTCGTTACTGCTGACAGCTTGCGATTCGGTCGCATCCGGCAGGTCGACTTCCACACTCTGCGTAATAATCGGCGCGGTTGCCATAAAGATCAGCAACAGCACCAGTAGTACGTCGAGCAGCGGTACAATATTGATTTCGGACTTGAGTTCGCGACGACCTCGTCCACGCGTTCTGGCCATGGCTTACCCCTTGTTGCTCTCGCTAACGGTAAACGCCTGGCGGTGCAGAATCGCGGTGAACTCTTCCATAAAGTTGTCGTAATTCAGTTCCAGCTTGTTCACGCGCTGATTCAGTCGGTTGTAAGCCATAACCGCCGGGATTGCCGCAAACAGACCGATAGCCGTTGCAATCAACGCTTCCGCGATACCCGGTGCGACCATTTGCAGCGTTGCCTGTTTTACCGCGCCTAACGCGATAAATGCGTGCATGATCCCCCAAACGGTACCGAACAGACCGATATACGGGCTGATAGAGCCTACGGTGCCGAGGAATGGAATATGCGTTTCCAGCGTTTCCAGTTCACGGTTCATCGAGATACGCATCGCACGGGATGCCCCCTCAACGACCGCTTCCGGCGCATGACTATTCGCCCGATGCAGACGCGCAAACTCTTTGAATCCGCTGTAGAAAATTTGTTCCGAACCCACCAGATTATCACGACGCCCCTGGCTTTCCTGATACAGGCGCGACAATTCAATGCCGGACCAGAACTTGTCTTCAAATGCTTCAGCTTCACGTGAAGCCGCATTAAGAATACGGGTCCGCTGGATAATAATGGCCCAGGATGCGATTGAGAAACCAATCAAAATCAACATGATAAGTTTAACCAGAAGGCTTGCCTTCAGGAACAAATCAAGGATATTCATGTCAGTCACTGCTTAAACTCCGCGACAATAGACTTGGGAAGCGCACGAGGCTTCATTTTGAGTGGATCAACGCAAACAATCAGAACTTCGGCTTCATTCAGCACGGTGTTCTCTGCGTTGACAATGCGTTGCGTGAAAACCAATGAGGTGCCACGCATTGACGTAATTTCGGTTTGGACTTCGAGCATATCGTCGAGCCGGGCAGGCGCAAAATACTCCAGCGTCATCTTGCGCACCACAAAGGCTACACGTTCGGCCAACAGGACCTGCTGACTGAAGTGATGATGACGCAGCATTTCTGTGCGTGCTCTTTCGTAAAAAGCGACGTAGCTGGCGTGGTAAACCACCCCACCGGCATCGGTGTCTTCATAGTAGACACGAACCGGCCATCGAAACATATACTTGTTCATTCTTACTGCCTCTTTGTTGGCTTCGCCCACTCACACCGGTCGCTTAACTTTGTAAGCGCCTGGTGACTCGCGTTCTTGCCGCCGCGATGCTTCAAGAATGTCGTTGTATATCGCGCTGTATTCACTTTACATCCCGGTAATGCAATTAAGTTGCGTCCTGATGGTCCAGTGTCGCCACCGCACACAACTCCAGGGCACAACCTTAGGTTAATGCTTTCAAACTTCGCTACTATACGCGCGGGAATGGTGGTTTGGAATGGGGGAAAGTAAACGGAGAGTAAAAATTTATGGGCTTATGCAAGCCCATAAATATTTAAGGATGTTTCTTATTCAAAAGAAGAAGAAAATCAGACCAACAACCAGGACGATATCCGCGATTAACGGGCAGAAAATGCCCTGCCAGTGTACGGCGCGTGGACGAAAACCAACGCCGTGAATGATGCCTGCGCAGACCGCCCACATCAGCAGGAGACCATGCCAGATTTCCAGCTCACTGGTTTTGGCCGCGAAACGTGACGGATCCCAGAATATGCAGCCAGCCAACACAATTGCCAGCACAAAGGAAAGCGCCCGCAAGGGGCGCTTGTCCATCGCGTTATACTGCATCGCGATAATGTTGGTCATCAGCTATCTTCTTGTCCGGCTTTGCCTGATTCAACGTGCTCAAGCGCCAGCGCTGTGATTATCCCAAATGCACAGGCAAGAAGCGTTCCCAAAATCCATGCGAAATACCACATTTTAAGCTCCTTACTTAGTACAGAGAGTGGGTGTTGCTTTCAATATCTTCTTTGGTGATGCGACCGAACATCTTCCAGTAGCACCAGCCGGTGTACAGCAGAATGATCGGAACGAACACACAAGCTACATACGTCATCAGATTCAGCGTCAGCTGGCTGGACGTTGCATCCCACATGGTCAGACTTGCGTTCATCATGGTGCTGGATGGCATCACAAACGGGAACATTGCGATACCAGCCGTCAGGATGATGCAGGCTAACGTCAGTGAAGAGAAGACGAACGCCCATGCCCCTTTCTCCATACGAGAAGTCAGGATGGTCAACAGCGGCAGAACCACGCCCAGTGCAGGAACCAGCCACAGGATAGGTGCATTGTTAAAGTTCACCATCCATGCGCCAGCCACGCGAGCCACTTCTTTGGTCAGCGGGTTAGAGGCGGCATGATGATCCAGTGCTGAGGTCACAACATAACCGTCAATACCGTAAATCACCCACACACCAGCCAGCGCGAAGCAGACCATAGTGACCAGTGCCGCAACCTGCGACGTTGCACGCGCACGCAGATGCAGTTCACCTACCGTACGCATCTGCAGATAGGTCGCGCCCTGGGTGATGATCATCCCAACACTCACGACACCCGCCAGCAGACCAAACGGATTCAGCAACTGGAAGAAGTTACCGGTGTAGTACAAACGCATGTAGTCGTCTACGTGGAACGGAACCCCTTGCAGCAGGTTGCCGAACGCCACGCCAATAACCAGCGGTGGAACGAAGCTACCAATGAAGATGCCCCAGTCCCACATGTTGCGCCAGCGCATGTCTTCAATCTTGGAGCGGTAATCAAAACCGACCGGACGGAAGAACAAAGACGCCAGTACCAGGATCATCGCCACATAGAAACCGGAGAACGCAGCGGCATACACCATCGGCCAGGCAGCGAACAGTGCGCCACCCGCGGTGATGAGCCAAACCTGGTTACCGTCCCAGTGCGGGGCGATGGAGTTAATCATAATTCGACGCTCGGTATCATTACGACCGAGGAAACGGGTGAGCATGCCCACCCCCATGTCGAAGCCATCAGTGACCGCGAAACCAATCAGCAGAATGCCAACCAGCAGCCACCAGATAAAACGCAATACTTCATAATCGATCATTTGACGACTCCTGTCTTAGCGTGCCGGCTGAGAAGTCACAGTGGACTGCTCGTAGTGATAACGACCGGTTTTCAGGCTACTCGGCCCAAGGCGTGCGAACTTGAACATCAGATACAGTTCAGCCACCAGGAACAGGGTATACAGGCCGCAAATCAACAGCATCGAGAAGATGAGGTCGCCAGCGGTCAGCGAAGAGTTCGCTACGGCTGTTGGTAACACTTCACCAATCGCCCACGGTTGGCGGCCGTACTCTGCAACAAACCAACCGGATTCAATGGCAATCCACGGCAGAGGAATCGCATACAGCGCGGTGCGCAGCAGCCATTTTTTCTCACCGATACGGTTACGAATCACGGTCCAGAAGGACACTGCGATGATTGCCAGCATCAGAATGCCGCACGCCACCATAATACGGAAAGCGAAGTACAGCGGCGCAACGCGAGGAATAGAATCTTTCGTTGCCTGCTGAATTTGCGCTTCGGTCGCGTCGGTGACGTTATCCGTATAGCGTTTCAGCAGCAGACCATAACCCAGGTCTTTCTTCATGCTGTTGAACTGGTCGCGAACGGCCTGATCGGTAGTACCCGCACGCAGTTCTTCCAGCAGTTGATACGCTTTCATCCCGTTACGGATGCGCTCTTCGTGCTGCACCATCAGGTCTTTCAGACCAATGACCGGTGTATCAACAGAGCGGGTGGCAATGATGCCCAGCGCATAAGGAATTTGAATCGCAAAATGGTTTTCCTGCGCATCCTGGTCCGGAATACCGAACAGGGTAAAGGAAGCCGGTGCAGGCTGCGTTTCCCATTCTGCTTCAATAGCAGCAAGTTTGGTTTTCTGCACGTCGCCCATTTCGTAACCGGATTCATCACCCAGAACGATAACAGACAGAATAGCAGCCATACCAAAGCTGGCGGCGATTGCAAAAGAACGTTTAGCAAACGCGAAGTCACGACCGCGCAGCATATAGTAGGAGCTGATCCCCAGAACGAACATCGCGCCACAAACATAACCAGATGCCACAGTGTGAACAAATTTCACCTGTGCTACCGGGTTGAGCACCAGTTCAGAGAAGCTCAGCATCTCCATGCGCATGGTTTCAAAGTTGAAATCCGCGGCGATTGGGTTTTGCATCCATCCGTTCGCAACCAGAATCCACAGTGCGGACAGGTTAGAACCCAGGGCCACCAGCCAGGTGACGCACATATGCTGGACTTTACCCAAACGGTCCCAGCCGAAGAAGAACAGACCTACAAAGGTGGATTCGAGGAAGAAGGCCATCAAACCTTCGATCGCCAGCGGCGCACCGAAAATATCCCCTACATAGTGGGAGTAGTAAGACCAGTTAGTCCCGAACTGGAACTCCATGGTCAGACCGGTTGCCACACCCAGAGCGAAGTTGATACCAAACAACTTGCCCCAGAACTTGGTCATATCTTTATAAATCTGTTTGCCGGAAAGGACGTAGACCGTTTCCATAATGGCCAGCAAGAACGCCATACCTAGCGTCAGTGGCACAAACAGGAAGTGGTACATCGCGGTCAAGGCAAACTGTAAGCGCGACAGTTCGACTATATCTAACATCATGACTCCTTGCTCATCGCATGAAGACTCCGAGAGTGAACCCCGTTAGAAAGGGTCACACGCATGCCCCAATACAAATTTATCTGCTTCCCTCCGCCGCTGCTCTTTCTTCTCAATTGAAGAAAGGACAATGATGAAAGGTTACAAACATGTTAATAAAACACTCAAATTGATCCCGCAATTATATTACGCCGTAAAATCCTTACAATAAACAGGTTTTTATCGAGGTAAATTTGCATTTTTCGATAGTGATCAATTTATAGCTAATTTATCACTTTCAGACCAATTTGATCTGCAGCAATTTAACCTCTTTTGAGGCTGTTTACCAAGTTTTAAACATTGATTTAAATCAATTTTCAAATTTAATGTTAATAGTGTTTAACAGTCAGGCGACTAGTGAACGCTATGTTAACGGTATGTTTTTCAATGAGTAATTGCCGTTACTACAAATGATAGGATATTTATTTAAATCTACACGATCTTTTAACCCGCCCGACTGACAAAATTGCCAGCAGATTAAGAGTCACTATTGCCGGGTAGCTCACAGTTTTTTGTTTAGCAAGTCATGGAATTGTTATTTCATACAAATTATTCATTTAAATTTTACTTATAATTAACACCAAGATGTAACTATCTCAAATGGAAGCGAAAGCGTCCCTCATTGACAGACGCATTGGGTTTGACGTCCTCAGCACAGCGCAGGCGTTTCGCTTAAAGCATCACTGAAAGTTATCACTCACTTCTCTTTTTCTCTTATGTGGCAACGTTTAAATATGCCACAAACAATTCATTATCATTTTTATCTTAAATTTAACAAAATATAATTATGTCATATAAGATTAAAAAATAAAAAACCGTTATCCCGTTCACAAGTTATTTAGTAAAGGTAATTTTTTAAATTATAAAAAATGACGCATAAATGAGGAGCACAACAAAATAAGATTTCGATCACAAACATGGCAAGTCATTTATTCGTCATTTTCCTGGTAAATTAAAAAAAGCCGCAAAAACAACATTCAACCACCTGATAAACAAGGTTTTTTACAAATAAAAAATATAACAATCATTTTGCGCAGGATATTTTGAAAATAGATCAATTGCTTCCTTTTCCGCTTACACAGAAACTCCGACCCTATTAAGAGGTTGTCACAAGCCATGTTCTAAATATTAGAAAATAATTTTCACTTATTGACCATCAGCCCTACAGAGGATTACCCATGAAGAAATCTACACTTGTTATTGGCGTCATCGGTGCTGACTGCCATGCAGTAGGTAATAAAGTTCTGGATCGCGTTTTTACTGCTCATGATTTTCACGTAATCAACCTCGGGGTGATGGTGAGCCAGGATGAATATATTGATGCCGCGATTGAAACAGGCGCCGATGCCATCGTGGTGTCCTCTATCTACGGTCATGGCGACATTGACTGTCTCGGGTTACGTGAGCGCTGCATCGAACGCGGCCTCGGCGACATTCTGCTGTACGTCGGTGGCAACCTGGTAGTTGGTAAACATGACTTCGGCGATGTGGAAGTGAAGTTTAAGGAGATGGGTTTTAACCGCGTCTTCGCACCGAGCCACGACCTGGAAGATGTCTGCGCGCTTATCACCAATGATATTCGCCAACACAATGGCCTCGAGCAGCGTTGCCTGGAAGAGGCTATCTGATGCAAACAGTTTCTGTCGATATCGGCTCGACATGGACCAAGGCTGCCCTCTTCGCCCATGAAGGCGAGGAATTAACCCTGGTAAACCATGTCCTGACCCCAACCACCACACATCATCTGGCAGACGGTTTTTTTGCCAGCCTGAATCAGGTGCTGAACGTTGCCGATGCTCGCCCGTTACTGAAAAGTGGTGAAGTGCAGTTGAAATACTCCTCCTCGGCCAAGGGTGGACTCGCCGTTGCAGCAATGGGGCTGGTGCCTTCCATTACGCTGGAATCAGCAAAAGTTACCGCCCATTCGGCAGGAGCGAAAATCGCGCAATATTATTCGTACAAACTGAACCGGCATGACATCCAGGAGCTGGAATCATCACCGCCAGACATTCTGTTGTTTACCGGCGGTACAGACGGTGGCGAAGAAAGCTACGGCCTGGCGAATGCGCACGCGCTGGCAGGCTCAACGCTTGATTGCGCCATTATCTACGCCGGAAATCGGGACATTCAGGACGAAATACAAACGATTCTGGGACATAAAGATCTGACCACGGTAGACAACATTCTGCCTGACCTCGATCACCCGAATCCGTTTGCCGCGCGCCAGGCGATTTGCGATGTGTTCTTGTCACGCATTGTCAAAGGTAAAGGTCTGGACGTCATCGTCGGCGAAACCGGCGAAGAGCCAATGCCGACGCCATGGACGGTATATGAGTTAGTCAAAGCCATTAGCGATTACGACAGCGCATGGAAGGAATTCATGCTGATTGATATGGGCGGAGCCACCACGGATGTCTATTCGGCCAGCGCGAATACCCTCTCCCCCGATACCGTCCTGCATGGTGTTCCTGAACCGTTCGTCAAACGTACCGTTGAAGGCGACCTGGGAATGCGCGTTTCCGCCGTCGTGGTGGGAGAAAGCACGCAGGATATGGTGAAAGTCATCTTCGCCCAACAACCGCAGCGCGAGGAAGCGTTTTACCGCTACCTACGTCATCTGGTTGGGCAACCGGATTACCTGCCGCTCAGCGAGGAGGAGAAGTATTTCGACACCCTGCTGGCAGGTTTGTGCGTGGGCTATGCCGCTGAGCGCCACGCGGGCACTAAAAAGCAGGTTTGCACCTGCGTGGGTAACGTGGATTTACAGATGGGTCGCGATCTCACCACCGTACGCAAAGTCGTCGGTTCAGGGGGATGGCTCTCTCGCGCCAGCCAGTTCGATATCCATAACTGGCTCAAATACCGGGAGCTGGACGACCAGGGTAAAAGAATTTTGTTACCGAATCAGTTTGAGTATTACCGCGATTCAAATGGCCTGCTCCCGCTACTGGCAAACGTCGCCAGGCTGTACCCGCAAGCCGCTGCTCGCACCAGCATTCAGTGTTTAACCCTATAAAACTTAAGGCAGCTACGAATGGAACTTCGAAATAAAAAATTGACCCATGACGAATTCATGACCGAAAGGCATCAGGTATTACAAACCTGGGAAACCGGCAAAGACGTTGAGAACTTCGAAGATGGCGTGAAGTACCAGCAATCAATTCCGGATAAAAAGCGCTTCTCCCTTGCTCTGCTGAAGGCCGATCAGGAAGGGAAAACCCTGAGCCAGCCGCGCGCAGGCGTAGCATTAATGGATGAGCATATTGCGCTGCTCAAAACATTGCAGGAAGAGTGCGACCTCCTGCCGAGTACTATCGATGCCTATACCCGTCTGAACCGCTATGAAGAAGCCGCCGTCGGGATCCAGAAATCTATCGAAGCAGGTACTTCTAAGCTGAATGGTTTACCGGTCGTCAATCACGGGGTTGCTGCCTGCCGTCGTATGACTGAAGCGCTGGAAAAACCGATCCAGGTTCGTCACGGCACGCCGGATGCGCGCCTGCTGGCAGAAATCGCCATGGCCAGTGGCTTTACCAGCTACGAAGGCGGCGGCATCTCCTACAACATTCCTTACGCTAAACGTGTCACTCTGGAAAAATCCATCCGCGACTGGCAGTACTGCGACCGCCTGATGGGCATGTACGAAGAGAACGGTATTCGTATCAACCGTGAACCGTTTGGCCCACTGACCGGCACCTTGATCCCGCCGTTTATGTCCCACTCGGTGGCGATTATCGAAGGTCTGTTGGCTCTGGAACAAGGCGTGAAGTCAATTACCGTTGGCTACGGCCAGGTCGGTAGCCTGACGCAGGATATTGCAGCGATTCAGGCGCTGCGTGAACTTTCCCACGAATATTTCCATAACCACGGCTTCGACGATTACGAACTGAGTACCGTTTTCCACCAGTGGATGGGCGGATTCCCGGAAGATGAAGCAAAAGCCTTCTCCGTTATCGCCTGGGGCGCAGCGGTTGCCGGTATGTCAGGTGCCACCAAAGTGATCACCAAAAGTCCGCACGAAGCGTTCGGTATCCCAACGGCAGCAGCGAACGCCCAGGGTCTGAAAGCTTCACGCCAGATGCTCAACATGGTCAGCGACCAGAAATTCCCGCAGTGCGCTGCCGTGGAGCAGGAAGTTGATCTGATTAAGAGCGAAGTCCGCGCGGTGCTGAAGAAAGTCTTCGAACTTGGCAATGGCGACATTGCGCGCGGTACAGTGCTGGCCTTTGAAGCAGGCGTACTGGATGTACCTTTCGCGCCTGCCGCCTGTAACGCCGGTAAGATCCTGCCTGTTCGCGATAACACAGGCGCCATCCGTATTCTCGAAGCCGGATCCGTTCCGCTGCCGAAAGACATTCTCGCCCTGCACCACGACTACGTCGCAGAGCGCGCGCATTTCGAAGGCCGCAAGCCTTCTTTCCAGATGGTCATTGATGACATCAACGCCGTATCCCACAGTAAATTAATAGGAAGACCATAATGAAAATTAAACAGGCCCTTTTCACAGCTGGCTACTCCTCATTTTATTTTGACGATCAGCAGGCCATCAAAAACGGCGCCGGTCATGACGGGTTTATCTATACCGGCGCTCCGGTAACGCCTGGATTTACATCTGTTCGTCAGGCGGGTGAATGCGTATCCGTACAGCTGATTCTGGAAAACGGCGCGGTAGCAGTGGGCGATTGTGCAGCGGTGCAATATTCAGGTGCAGGTGGACGCGATCCGCTGTTCCTGGCTGAAAACTTCATTCCGTTCCTTAACGATCACATCAAACCGCTGCTGGAAGGCCGTGACGTTGATTCGTTCCTGACCAACGCCCGTTTCTTTGACGAACTGCGTATTGACGGCCATCTGCTGCATACCGCCGTACGTTATGGTCTGTCTCAGGCGCTGCTCGACGCGGCGGCACTGGCTACCGGTCGTCTGAAAGCAGAAGTGGTTTGTGATGAATGGCAACTGCCGTGCGTCCCGGAAGCCATTCCATTATTTGGCCAGAGCGGCGACGACCGTTATATCGCTGTCGACAAGATGATCCTCAAAGGTGTGGACGTCCTGCCGCATGCGCTGATCAATAACGTAGAAGAGAAGCTGGGCTTCAAAGGCGAAAAACTGCGTGAGTACGTCCGCTGGTTATCAAACCGCATCCTGAGCCTGCGCACCAACGAAACCTATCACCCGACGCTGCATATTGATGTCTACGGCACCATCGGTCTGATCTTCGATATGGATCCGGTGCGTTGCGCCGAATACATCGCCAGCCTGGAAGCCGAAGCTCAAGGCCTGCCGCTGTACATTGAAGGCCCGGTAGATGCCGGTAACAAGCCGGATCAGATCCGCATGCTCACCGAGATCACTCAGGAGCTTACCCGTCTGGGTTCCGGCGTGAAAATTGTTGCGGATGAATGGTGTAACACCTATCAGGATATCGTGGACTTCACCGACGCGGGCAGTTGCCACATGGTGCAGATCAAGACCCCGGATCTGGGCGGTATTCACAACATCGTTGATGCGGTGCTGTATTGCAACAAACACGGAATGGAAGCCTATCAGGGTGGTACCTGTAACGAAACGGAAATCAGTGCGCGTACCTGCGTACACGTCGCGCTGGCTGCGCGTCCAATGCGCATGCTGATCAAGCCGGGTATGGGTTTCGATGAAGGTCTCAACATCGTGTTTAACGAAATGAACCGCACCATCGCGCTGTTGCAAACTAAGGATTAAGAGATGGCACGCACATTTAAGATCTTATCGCCTACGGCTATCCTGGGTTATGGCTTCCCGGAAGAAAGTTTTCGTAAAGCCATGGAAGAGTCACCGGATCTTATTGCTGTTGACGCAGGTTCCTCCGATCCAGGCCCCCACTATCTGGGGGCGGGTAAACCCTTTACCGACCGGGCCGGTGTGAAACGCGATCTGCGCTATATGATCGTGGCAGGCGTGAAGAACAACATCCCGGTAGTGATCGGCACGGCCGGTGGTTCTGGCGCAGCTCCGCATCTGGAGTGGTGTCGCCAGATAATCCATGAGATCGCACAGGAAGAAAAACTGTCCTTCTCAATGGCGTTAATCCCGTCTGATGTCGACAAAGAAATCGTTCATCAGGCGCTGGATAACGGCAAAATCACCGCGCTCGATTTTGTGCCTGAACTGACTCACGATGCAATTGAAGAGAGCACCTACATTGTCGCGCAGATGGGTGTCGAGCCTTTTCAGCGTGCGCTCGAAGCTGGCGCGCAGGTGGTTCTGGGCGGACGTGCCTACGATCCGGCCTGCTTCGCCGCGCTGCCAATAATGCAGGGCTTTGATGAAGGTCTGGCACTTCATTGCGGGAAGATCCTTGAGTGTGCTGCCATTGCTGCCACCCCTGGCTCCGGCTCAGATTGTGCGATGGGGATCATTGATGACAACGGCTTTACGCTGAAGGCGTTCAATCCCAAGCGTAAGTTCACTGAAACTTCCGCTGCGGCGCACACCCTGTATGAGAAGTCCGATCCGTACTTCCTGCCAGGACCAGGCGGCGTGCTGAACCTGAAAGCGTGCACCTTTACCCAGGTTAACGAGGGCGAAGTGTATGTCAGTGGTTCACGTCATGAAGAAACACCGTATGCGTTGAAACTGGAAGGCGCGCGTCAGGTTGGCTTCCGTTGCCTGACCATCGCCGGAACGCGCGACCCAATTATGATTGCCGGGATTGACACCATTCTCGAAGAGGTACAGGCAAGCGTGGCGCGTAACCTCTCTCTGAATGACGACAGTATCCGCATGACGTTCCACCTGTATGGTAAGAACGGTGTGATGGGCAACCATGAACCGATGAAAACCGCCGGTCATGAGCTGGGGATTTTACTGGATGTCGTTGCGCCGACGCAGGATATCGCCAACAGCGTTTGCTCGCTGGTACGCTCTACCCTGCTGCACTACGGCTATGAAAATCGCATTGCGACTGCGGGCAACCTCGCCTTCCCGTTCTCGCCATCTGATATTCAAAGTGGACCGGTGTATGAGTTCTCGATCTATCACCTGATTGAAGCGAGCGATGCGCTGCGATTTGATTTCCACATTGAACAGGTGACGCCAGAAGGAGTTCAGGCATGAAACACTCAATTTGTTCACTGGCGCAGGTTATTCGCTCCAAAAACGCCGGACCGTACGAACTGGTTTTAGATATTTTATTTAAAACCAGGGAAGACTATCAGCGGGTAAAAGCCTGCGAGCAATTAACGCCGCAGCTTATTGCCAGTTTATATAATGTTGAACCTGACTTCATTCACAATATCGTGTGGTTCGATCCGGCGAATGCCGTAAAAATCGTCATGCCGCGCGATATTATTTCCGGCAACGTCGGTGACAATGATGTTTATGGTGCTCAGCAACACGCTCCATTATTAAGTATTGAGTTCGACTTGTAACAAAACACACAATAACAACCATTGGAGCACTGAATTCAGCGGTATCACAGTGCTTCGAATTATTCATGCGGTTGGTCACAACAGGCGTGCGTCTGAGCTGCTGTCCAGGCTCAGGCGCACACCACCCTACACAATTCAAATTACCAGCCTTTATCCGATGGAGTACACATGAAGAAAATAAGTTTAACGAAGATGATCATATTAGGCCTGATACTCGGCATGATTGCCGGGGTGGCCATAAATAATATGGCCGCGGCTGAAACAGCAAAATCCTATGCAGCAGATATTTCTATTTTTACCACCATATTCTTACGCATGGTAAAAATGATTATCGCGCCATTGGTTATTTCAACTCTGGTTGTTGGTATTGCCAAAATGGGCGATGCCAAAACGCTGGGACGTATATTTTCGAAAACCTTCTTCCTGTTTATTTGCGCCTCTCTGGTGTCAATTGCACTGGGTCTGGTTATCGTTAACATCTTCCAGCCAGGCGCGGGGATCAACTTCGTGCCGCATGACGTCGGGGCCGTTGCCGCCGTTCAGTCAGAGCCATTCACGCTGAAAGTGTTCATCTCGCACGCGGTACCGACCAGTATTGTCGATGCGATGGCGCGTAACGAAATTCTGCAGATCGTGGTGTTCTCAATTTTCCTCGGTTGCAGCCTGGCCGCAATTGGTGAAAAAGCCGAGCCTATCGTGAAGGTTCTGGATTCACTGGTACACGTGATGCTGAAGCTGACGGGCTACGTCATGCTGTTTGCACCACTGACCGTTTTTGCCGCTATTTCTGGTCTGATTGCCGAACGTGGTCTGGGTGTGATGGTCAGCGCCGGGATCTTCATGGGTGAATTCTATCTGACCCTGGGTATGCTGTGGGCAATCCTGATTGGCCTGTCAACCATGATAGTCGGGCCTTGCATCGCGCGTTTGACCAAATCAATCCTCGAGCCTGCACTGCTGGCCTTTACTACCTCCAGCTCAGAAGCCGCCTTCCCTGGCACCCTGGACAAGCTGGAAAAATTCGGCGTTTCTTCAAAAATCGCCAGCTTCGTTCTGCCTATCGGTTACTCCTTTAACCTGGTCGGCTCCATGGCGTACTGCTCATTTGCCACCGTCTTTATTGCTCAGGCGTGCAACATTGAGCTGAGCATGGGCGAGCAAATTACCATGCTGTTAATCCTGATGCTGACCTCTAAAGGGATGGCGGGCGTACCGCGTGCATCAATGGTGGTTATCGCCGCAACCCTGAACCAGTTCAACATTCCTGAAGCTGGTCTGATCCTGTTGATGGGCGTCGATCCGTTCCTCGATATGGGTCGTTCTGCTACCAACGTCATGAGTAACGCAATGGGTGCTGCCATTGTAAGTCGCTGGGAAGGTGAACACTTCGGCCAGGGTTGTCGTGGCACTGCGCCAGTGAAGACCCCGGAACAAGAACGTCCGGTTACCGAAACAGAAGTCGCGTTGTCCTGATACGAAGTTATTGCCGGATGGCGCTTGCGCTTATCCGGCCTACATAACGTTTAACTATCCGTTGGCCGGATAAGGCGGTAAGCCGCCATCCGGCACCATGATGAGTACACCAACAGGATTGCACCATGACTAAAACTCTTCTCGGCGTGAGTATTTTTTCCTTCAGCGTTTTGTTCAGCGCAACGACTCTCGCGCAAACCACGCCGGATTACGCAAAGCTTATCGACCAGGCACATCAAAAATATAAAAGTAACCACGATGGAAAAGTCGCCGACTACATCCCTGCCCTGGCGACCTACAGCCCGAATAACTTTGCCATTACCATTGCCACGGTGGACGGCAAGATCTACCAGGTTGGCGATGTTAACAAACCCTTCCCCATGGAATCCCTGAGCAAAGTTTTCACCATGGCGCTCGCCATGGAACAGCACGGCCCTCAGGTGGTGCTGGATAAACTCGGGGCCAATGCCACCGGCATGCCCTTCAACTCCGGTTTAGCGGTTGAGCTGACCAAAGGCGCGCCTGAGAACCCGCTGGTAAACGCCGGGGCGATGAGCACCGTTAGCCTGATTGAAGCCAAAGACAAAACCGATCGCTGGAACAAAATCCTCGACAACCTGAACGTCTGGGCCGACGCCACGCTCACGGTTAATGAGCCGGTCTTTAAATCCGAGATGGAAACCAACCAGCACAATCAGGCGCTGGCGAAGCTGATGGAATCCTATAACAGCTTCTATGGCAATACCGACGAAGCTGTCGAAATTTATACCCGTCAGTGCTCGGTGGATATCACCGTTGAGCAACTGGCCAAAATGGGGGCGGTACTGGCGAACAAAGGCAAATCTCCATTCAACGGCAAGCAGTTGCTGAATGAAAAATATGTTCCGCAGGTGCTGGCAGAAATGGCGATTGCCGGACTATACGACGGCAGCGGTAAATGGCTCTACACCGTGGGCATCCCGGCAAAAAGCGGCGTCGGTGGCGGCATGGTCGCCGTTGTCCCGGGCGAATATGCGATTGCCGTCTATTCTCCGCCGCTGGATGAAGCCGGTAACAGCGTTCGCGCCCAGAAAACGATCGAATATGTCGCCGAAGCGACAAAAGCCAATGTCTTTTTAGCGCATTAAGCAATTACGGATGGCGTGAGCGCCATCCGACATATTAACTAAAAGGTGAGATGTAAACATGTCTAAACCATTTGTCTGGCAGGAACTCTTTGTTCAGAGTAAAGATAATACCGAATATGAATTACTGAGTAACCAGCACGTTGCGGTAACGGAGTTAGACGGAGAGGAAGTGATTAAGGTTGCGCCAGAAGCGCTAACCTTATTAGCCCAGCAGGCATTTTATGAGGCTTCATTTTTCCTGCGCGCCGGACATTTAAAACAGATAGCCAGCATTCTGCACGATCCGCAGGCCAGCAGTAACGATAAGTACGTCGCATTGCAACTGCTACGCAATGCTGAGGTTTCGGCCAAAGGCGTCCTGCCCAACTGCCAGGATACCGGGACGGCAACCATTGTGGCCTGCAAAGGACAGCATGTCTGGACCGGCGGCGATGACGCAGAAGCATTAAGCAAAGGCGTGTACACCACCTTCACCGAAAACAACCTGCGTTACTCGCAAAATGCCCCGCTGGACATGTATACCGAGGTCAATACCCAGACTAACCTGCCGGCGCAAATCGACATCAGCGCCACGCCGGGTAACGAATACCGTTTCCTGTTCGTCAACAAAGGCGGCGGCTCTGCTAACAAAGCGGCGCTGTTCCAGGAAACCAAATCTATTCTGCAGCCGGAAAAGCTCACCGCGTTTCTGATCGAAAAAATGAAATCACTGGGTACAGCCGCCTGCCCGCCGTATCACATTGCTTTCGTCGTTGGAGGCTTATCCGCCGACCAGACGCTGAAAGTTGCTAAACTTGCTTCAACTAAATATTACGATAACCTGCCCACCAGCGGGAATGAACTGGGTCAGGCATTCCGCGATACGGCGCTGGAAGCCGAGCTGCTTAACGCCAGCCGCGAGTTTGGCATCGGCGCGCAGTTTGGCGGCAAATACTTTGCCCACGATATCCGGGTGATCCGCCTGCCACGCCACGGCGGCTCCTGCCCTATCGCCATGGCTCTCTCCTGCTCAGCCGACCGCAACATCAAGGCCAAAATCAACAAACACGGAATCTGGCTGGAAAAACTCGAGCATAATCCGGGCAAATTTATTCCCGATTCACAGCGGGTAGAAAATAGCGCCCAGACCGTACAACTGGATCTGAATCGTCCGCTGCGCGAGATCCTGCATGATCTCACCACTCTGCCAATTGGGACGCGTTTATCGTTAAACGGCCCGATTGTTGTGGCTCGCGATATCGCGCATGCCAAAATCAAAGAGCGCCTGGATAACGGCGAACCGATGCCAGATTACATGAAAAACCATATCGTCTATTACGCGGGCCCGGCTAAAACCCCCAGTAATCTGGCCTGCGGTTCGCTCGGTCCTACAACCGGCGGGCGCATGGACGGTTACGTCGATGCTTTCCAGGCCGCGGGCGGCAGTCTGATCATGTTGTCGAAAGGCAACCGCAGCGCGCAAGTCACGGATGCGTGTCGCAAACATGGTGGTTTTAACCTTGGCAGCATTGGCGGCGCCGCAGCCTTGTTGGCGCAGCAGTACGTGAAGAGCCTGCACTGCCTTGAATATCCCGAGCTGGGAATGGAAGCGGTGTGGATGATGGAAGTTAAAAATATGCCGGCCTTCGTATTAGTGGATGATAAAGGCAATAACTTCTTTAGCCAGTTTGAGCAGCAGCATCGCTGCGCAACCTGTCCGGCAGGACATTAAGGAGTCACCATGGAAGCGCGAGCCAATAATGACAGACACCGCCAGCGTCAGCAGAAACTGAAAGAACAGGTTGATACCCGCGTGGCGGCGGCAACGGAGAAGAAAGGGATCCTGATTGTCTTCACCGGCAACGGTAAAGGAAAATCCACCGCAGCCTTTGGTACGGCAACGCGCGCGGTTGGTCACGGAAAAACCGTTGGCATCGCGCAGTTTATTAAAGGCCAGTGGGATAATGGCGAGTACAACACGCTGCAACCGCTCGGTGTCGAATTTCATATTATGGGCACCGGATTTACCTGGGAAACCCAAAATCGGCAAGCGGATATCGAGGCGGCAACGGTAGTCTGGCAGGAAAGTAAGCGCATGCTGGCTGATCCGCAGTACGATCTGGTGGTGTTGGATGAGCTTACCTACATGCTGGCTTACCACTATCTGGACACCCAGGAGGTTATCAGCGCCATCGAAAATCGCCCTGCGGAGCAAAGCGTCATCGTGACCGGGCGCGGATGCCATGCGCTGTTACTGGAACTGGCCGATACGGTCAGTGAAATTCGCCCGGTCAAGCACGCGTTTGACCGCGGGATTCAGGCACAGATTGGAATCGACTGGTAGCCGTTCTTTTGCCGGATAACGATGCTAACGCGTCTTATCCGGCCTACCAATAGTTGTAGGCCTGATAAAGCGCAAACCACCATCAGGCAGCCGACACCACGGACTTACTGAGCAACCAGTTACGAAATGTCTGTAAATGCGCAGACTCCGATTTCTCTTCACGCCACGTCATAATGAAACGGTTCCCGGTGCGCATCGGAACATCGCAAGGAATGACCATATCACCATTGTCCAGATCGTGCTGAATGGCAAAACGAGGAAGCAGCGCAACCCCCAGATTAGAACGGACCGCCGCAATCAACATCGACAACAGATCAAATCTCGGGCCTTTATTTACCAGCGGGCTGCTGACGTTGGACAGCGCAAGCCATTCCTGCCAGCCTTTGATTCGCGTACTCTGGTGCAACAGCGGGTATTCGTTCAGCAGTTCGTGGACTGACAGTTTCCGTTCCGGTTCGGCCAGCAGGCAGCGGCTGCAAACTGGCAGAATTTCCTCTTCAAACAGGTACTCAACCTCTGACCACGGTGAGTAGAAATCTTCGCGCATAATTGCCGCATCATACTCACGATTAAGAAAATCACCGATATTCGCCAGCGAATGGATGTTCACGATAATATCAGGATTGAGTTTGTTAAACTCGCGCAGGTTGGGGATCAACCAATGCGTACTGAACGTCGGATTTACCGCCAGCTCAATAACCTGTACGGTCGGTTGCCAGGTCATTATTGTGGTCGTATCGCGCTCGAGTTTATTTAACGTTTCTTTAACGATACTTAAATAGTGTTTGCCGGCCGCATTTAAAAAAATACGTTTTTTGGCATGATTAAATAGCGCGGTATTAAGAAAATCCTCCAGTGCATTCACCTGGCGGAAAACAGCACTTTGTGTTAACGCCAACTCTTCAGCTGCCCTGGTATAACTTTCGTGACGCGCAACCACTTCAAAAGTTACCAGCAACTCCGTCTTGGGTATTTTTCCTCTCATAACCTCTTCCATATGCAGCGTACAAAAATAGTTTAATTTATAAAAAATAATTCAAGGCACCCAGATAAGCACCGAGAGTTATATTTTATTTTCTCCATTGATGTCATTGATCCAATCCATGATTTGCTCACACTGATGGCGGATAAATATTAACCAATAATACTCAAGCACAACAATAAACACAATTTAAATAAGGTTAAACTTAAGTAAATAGTGCCAATAAGTTCTTAATAATTTTTCAAGTCTTCTTGTTTATTGCAGAAAAAACTTTGCGAGATTAATCAATATTATCCACGCGCTAATCCTGGATAATTTCACGTTATAACTTACGGGCAAACGACTGCTTTTAATCATTTATTGATGTCGTTTGTGCCATTTTTTGACAGACGTGATAAAGGACACATTGTGAAAACTTTCGGAAAGGTCTGGCTCGTTGGAGCAGGTCCTGGTGATATTTCATTACTGACCCTCAAAGCAATGATCTGCATTAAACAGGCCGACGTCATTATTTACGATCGGCTGGTCAATCCTAAAATTTTAGAATGGGCATTACCTGACTGCCTGCTTATCAATGTCGGCAAAAATCCAGGCTTCCATTGCGTTCCCCAGGGTGAAATCAACGCACTGCTGGTCCAGTATGCCCAAACACACCACAACATTGTGCGCCTCAAAGGTGGCGATCCGTATGTATTTGGCCGTGGGGCTGAAGAAGTTGAGGATCTGGTTGAAATGGGCATCCCTTTTGAAGTTGTACCGGGTATTAGTTCTACGATTGGCGGCCTGACCTATGCCGGTATCCCGGTGACGCATCGCGATTTTGCCTCCGGCTTTCACGTGGTGACTGGCCACACGCGGGAAGGCAATCAGCAGCAGGACTGGCGTCAACTGGCGAAACTTAATGGCACGTTGGTCATCGTCATGGGTATCGCCAATCTGGCGTTTATCTGTGAAGAGTTGTTGATGGGCGGGAAATCAGCAGACACGCCCGCCGCACTAATTATGTCCGCGACCCGAGAAAATCAACGCCGCCTGACCTGCACGCTCGGTTCATTATTGAGCAAGGCGCAGGAAGCGAATATTGTTCCACCGGCGCTGATTGTAATCGGAGATGTGGTGACCCTGAGCGATCGACTCTCTTTTATACCTGAAGCCATCACGCTGCCAGACAATCTTTACTGCGAAAGTCTGGCGTGACGAAAAGACTGGGGCGACGTTTGATGCGCCGCCCGGAAAACGCGGCAAAAGTAACTGGTTTGCGCGTATTGCAATTTCCTGGCAATACTGTCTATGGAATGAACCGGATCGTGTAATAACTCCCCTGCTTTTTGCATTTTTTTCTGACTCACCCAGGTTTTAAAATTAACACCCTGGCGTTTCTTGAAAAACCGGCTGAAATAGTTCGCGCTTAAGCACACATGAGCCGCGACAGATTCCAAAGACAATTCACCATACAAATTTTCGTCAATATAACGCAGCGCCGCCATAAGTTTTTTCTCGTGGCGTGAAGGCTCAGTGAAATAATGATGAGCGTAACGGGTTGCCGGAACTACAATCTTCTCAGAGATCAATTGTTCTTTCTCAAAATTATCAACAATAAAACTTAACAAATTTGCTGACGCCACCAGCACATTATTATCCACCACCGCAGACTGGCCCCACTCAGCTTTAATTTCGGGGTTATTAATCCATGAGTTTTTGTTATCAATAGCGATAGTTTCATATTCCTGATATTTTACCCGCACCTGCCCGCAGATAATAAAACCGTAAAGATGTCCCTCATGAATTAATGGCATCGAGAACAGACTTAGCCCTGCATGACAGGTGAGTATTCTGGGTTTAAGCTGTTTTAATGCCTCAAAAGCGCAGTACTTGTCGCACTTTTGGCAACCTGCTCGATAGCGCTCATCCGCATGCATAAATGTGCAAAACGAATTAAAATTATGACATTCAGACAACGCTATACCGTTAATATCAACGACGACTGTGGCTAACCCAGTGGCTCGGGAGAAGAGTTCTGCGATAGAGAAAAAACGGTGTAAATAGTCATCCTGGATTTTCAGCGGCACGTTATCCTCCGGCATTAACAATATTAAGGCCGCTAATATGCAAAAATTAGCCTCAGGAAAGAATGATGCTCACCGCAAAAAATAATCTCATTTGTGCAGATGATTATGATCAATTGGCAAGAAAATTATAGCGACCACGATAATACTCTGCAGCACACCGCGACTTCGCTTTCTCAAAGATTAACGAATCTTCACACTCTCTTGTGAGACTCTTTTCGCAACACTCAACACCTAACTTCATTATTTTCAATAAATTACCTTTTTTTAATGTGAATCGATGATGTGCTTATTTGTGATAATCATCATGTGAATGTGAAAGGCCCTCCTGAATAATATGTTCAATTAGCAAACAATCTGAACGGAGTTGATCCATGGCCGTCACCACAGGCGTTATCGCCGACGATTTTACCGGCGCAACGGACATTGCAAGCTTTATGGCGCAGCAGGGGTGGCGCGTCGCGCTTCTGCCCGGTATGCCCGATCCCGCGCAATGCTGGAATGAAGAGGTTGACGCTATCGTCATCTCGCTGAAAAGCCGCTCATTACCCGCAGAACAGGCCGTCGCCCAATCCCTGTCCTGTGCCCGCTGGCTGAAACAAAATGCAGGTGTCCGCCAGATTTATTTTAAATATTGTTCGACGTTTGACTCCACGCCAACAGGCAATATTGGCCCGGTCAGCGATGCATTGATGAACGACCTGCAGGTTCCGCTGATCGTCCACTGCCCCGCTCTGCCGCAAAACGGACGCACGGTGGTGCATGGTCATCTTTTTGTACACGGTGTACTGCTTAACGAATCCGGGATGGAAAAGCATCCGCTCAATCCAATGAACGATGCCAGCCTGCCGCGTCTGCTGAGCGCGCAAACGCCAGGCGCGGTTGGTTGCATCAACCTCACGACCCTGCGTCAAGGTGTGGAAGCGGTCACTTACGCCCTGGCCCAACTTCAGGCTGAAGGTACGCGTCACGTTATCGTCGATACGCTGGATGAAGCAGATCTCAACACACTGGCGCAAGCTCTCCATGCCAGCCCTCTGTTAGCCGGGGGCTCCGGGCTCGGCGGCGCGCTGGCCGCCTGCAGCGGAGGCCAGCAATCCATGCCGCCGGACTCTTTTCCACTGCCTGCCAAAACGGTGGTGTTCTCCGGTAGCTGTTCGGCAATGAGCAATCGTCAGGTTAATCGCTATAAGGCCGCGGCAGCGTCTCGTTTGCTTGATGTGTCCCGCTGCCTGTCTGATGCCGAACGCTACACCGATGAACTGAGCGCCTGGGCGATGACACATATCAGCGACCCATTAGCGCCATTGATATACGCCACCCAGCCGCCAGACGTACTCAAACGTATTCAACAGGAGCACGGCGAACAGGCCGCCAGCCAGGCAATCGAACACGCTTTTGCCCGGCTGAGTTCAAAGCTACGAACTGCGGGAGTAAACACCTTTATCGTCGCGGGCGGAGAAACCTCCGGCACCGTTGTGGAAGCCTTGCAGGTGAAGCGTCTGTCCGTCGGCAAAGCCATTGCGCCAGGCGTGCCGTGGGTATTTTCCTCCGGTCTGGCGCTGGCGCTGAAGTCAGGCAACTTTGGTGACGACGATTTCTTTTTTACTGCCCAGGAGTACGCATTATGAATTCGGTGAGTGAACACCAACTGCGCGAACTACTCGTCCACTATGGCCGTTCCCTGTTTATGCGCGGTTACAGCAGCGGCGGTTCCGGCAATCTTAGCGTCAAAATGCCAGATGGCGGCTATCTGGTGACCCCGACCAACTCTTGTCTGGGCGAGCTTGATCCTGCCACGCTAAGTCGGCTGGATGCCAACGGCGTTCATCTTAGCGGCGACAAACCCTCAAAAGAGGTGCCCATGCATCTGGCGTGGTATCGACATCGGCCATCCTGCGGTGCGGTCGTGCACCTGCATTCTCCATGGCTGACCGCGCTCTCCTGCCTGCCGTGCACCACGCCGAAAAACTGCCTGCCGCCGTTAACACCGTACTATGTGATGCGTGTCGGGCAGTTACCGCTGCTGCCCTATTTCAAACCTGGCCATGAAGGCATTGCCAGCGCACTGAGTGAAATCGCGGCAGACCATACGGCCGCGCTGCTGGCCAATCACGGGCCGGTAGTAAGCGGTCGCTCGCTGCGTGAGGCGGTGTTTAACGCTGAAGAACTGGAAGACAGCGCCCGCATCTGGCTGACGTTAAAACCGCTTGGCTATGTTCCGCTCTCAGAAGAAGCGGTGGCCGAACTTGAACATTCCCGGCAAGCGTGAGGTGACATAATGATCCCCGAGCAACGACGTGATTTTATCTACCGCTACGTGCACGAAAAAAATGCCGCCTCATTTAATGAACTGGCAGATTTGATGAGCGTGTCGCATATGACCGTGCGGCGCGACATCCAGTTGCTGGAAGAAGAAGGCAAAGTTATCGCCATTAACGGCGGAGTGAAGCTCAATAACCTGCTGAAATCCGAGCTGCCATGGCGGGAAAAAGCCGAGTTGAATCATGACGTGAAACGTAAAATGGGCCAGCTCGCCGCCATGCTCATTGAGCCCGGACAAACGCTGTATCTGGATGCCGGAACGTCGTTGTTTGAAGTGGCGAAAGCGGTCGCCGCCAGCCACTGTTTCAATCTGACGGTAGTAACCAACGATTTTTCCATCAGCCACTATCTGATGGATATGCCGCACATCACGCTCTATCACACCGGTGGTCTGGTGGATCAGCGTAACCGCTCTTGCCTTGGAAAAAGCGCCGCCAGTTTTCTGCGCACCATTAATATTGACGTGGCGTTTCTGAGCTCCTCATCGTGGGATACCGAACGCGGCATGTCGACGCCGAGCGAAGGGAAAGCCTCGGTTAAAGAAGCGGTACTCACCGTTTCCCGGCGTCGGGTGCTGGTCTGCGACAGCAGTAAGTTTGGCAAATACGGCATGTTCCATATCTGTGGGCTGGAACAGTTAACCGACATTATTTCTGATAACCGGTTACCGGAAAACGCCCAGCAAACTCTTGCCAGCCAGGGCGTTAAGCTGCATCTGGTTGATAACCGGGAGGGTGCGCGCCATGCTGAAGTTAGCGGCTAACCTCGACTGGTTGTTTACAGATTTACCGATAGCGGCGCGATTTGCGGCGGCGCAGGCGGCTGGTTTTCGCGGCGTTGAAGGGCTATTTCTCTGGCAGCACCCGCTGGCGCATTTGCACGCTGCACAGCGGGAAACATCCCTGCCGGTGGTGCTGATGAACGCACCGGCGGGTAACTGGGCACAAGGTGAGCGGGGACTAGCCGCACAGCCCGGTCGAGACCAGGAATTTCACCATAGCCTCAACGTGGCGCGTGATTACGCCACGGCGCTGGGCTGTCGTCGGGTTCACGTTATGGCCGGTTCGCGCTGCGACGATCTGACGCTTCACGCTCAGCGCACTCTCCTGGCCAACCGGCTGCGTATCGCCTGCGATATGATGGCTGAAGCGGAAATCGATGTGCTGATTGAACCGTTAAATTCGCAGGATATGCCCGGTTATTTTATTGACAGCTTTCCGTTGGCCGAATCTATTATTCAAGAGGTTGGCAAGAAAAATATCGGTTTACAGTTTGATATTTACCACTGTCAGAAAATTCATGGCAATGTGGCAAAAAATATTGAACGCTACTTCACCTTAATTAAACATTTTCAAATTGCTTCTGTCCCCTATCGCCATGAACCGGGAACAGGTGAATTAAATGAAACATGGCTATTCGATTTTATTAGAAAAATGAATTACCAGGGCTGGATTGGCTGTGAATATCAACCATCAACATCAGGGCCCGACTCATTAAACTGGATAACGCCTTACCTATAATTTAAATATCTCTGTACCGGAGGAAAATATGTCGGATACTGTTATTATTTCGCTGGCACCCGTTGCCGCGGATTGCCCCAGAGTTATACCCGCAGAACTGGCGCAGGAAATACTCGCCAGCGTAGAGCATGGCGCGTCCATCGTGCATTTACACGTTCGCGATAAACAGGGTCGCCTGACGCCGGATACCACCGATTTTCAGGCGACCATTGATAGCGTCATGCGCCATTCAGACCTGATTATTCAGGCATCTACCGGCGGCGTCTCTTCAATGTCCATCACCGAACGCTGCGCGCCACTCTCCTGTCCCGGCGTAGAGATGGCTTCGCTGAACGTCGGTTCCGTCAACCTCGGAGATGCGGTGTACTTTAATCCCGGTCCGGACGTGGAATATTGCTCCCGGCAAATTGTCGAGCACAATATTATTCCCGAGTTTGAAGTTTTTGAAATTGGCATGATTAATAACATCCTGAACCTTGAAGATAAAATAAAATTCCAAAAACCCATGCTCTTTAATATCGTCCTCGGCCATCGCGGCAGTACGCCAGCAACCATTGACGCTTTAATTGCTCTGCGTAGCATGATCCCGCGCGATGCCTTATGGGGTATTACTCATTTTGGCAGAAAGAATTTCGATATTATTGCCGCCGCCGTCGGCATGGGGGCCAGTGAAGTACGAATCGGCTTTGAGGATAGCTATTATTTAAGCGCTGAAGAAAAAGCACAGCATAATTACCAGCAGGTTGCCAAACTCGCCACGCTCATTCGCAGCATGGATAAAAAAGTCGCCACGCCAGAAATTGCGCGGCACATGTTATCTATTCCATCCCGGCAGCAATAACAACAGCAAGGACATTTCAACATGACTATGACCACTGTTATTCACAAAACCGGACTCGGTATCAGCGTTGCGGGCGCGGCGCTGGCGATTATCGGTGCGCTAATCCAGTCCGCGGCGCTCTGGCAGCCAGGGCTGGTGATGTTCACCGCCGGATTCGCCGCCGGTGCAGGCTACTGGCCGGGTCTACGCAGCTATCAATTTACGCTATGGATCATCGCCGGATTTGTCGCCGCCATGACCTGGTCTACGGATCTGATCGTCTGGGGCGGTTTCAATATCACCCATAAATGGATCGTATTCCTCGTCATTCAGGCCACCATGTTTAGCATGGGCACTAAGCTAACGATCCAGGATTTTATTGACGTCGCCAAAATGCCGTGGGCGGTGTTTATTGGCACCTTCTGCCACTTCGTCATCATGCCTCTGCTCGGCCTGAGCATTACGCTTATCTTTAACTTTCCGCCTGAGGTGGCGGTCGGGATTCTGCTGATTGGCGCCTGCCCAAGCGGACTCTCCTCTACCGTCATGGTCTATATCGCGAACGCCAACCTGGCGCTGGCGGTCTCGATCGCCGCAGTCTCAACGCTGGCGGCGACGGTGATGACGCCGCTGTGGGTCAATCTGCTGGCGGGGTCGATGATCGATATCCAGCTCACCGCAATGGTAATGGATGTGGTGAAAATCGTATTGATCCCCATCGGCGCGGCAATTCTGCATGACTATCTGAAAACCTATGCGGGCGTGCGCGGACGCCGTGTCGTCCAGATGCTGGCCGGGATCGGCGCTCTTTGGCTGCTGTATATGATTGCTGGCGGCTGGGACGCGCTGTTTGGTCACGCCAGCGCCGACGCGCAAATGTACGCGGTGGTGCTCAACTTCGTGGCAGGCGGTCTCGTCTGGGCATTGTTCTACAACTGGCTGTATGGCCGCGTGGCGGGCGTGAAGAAAATCATGCCGACCATCTCAATGATGGGGATCATTTTCTTTACGACCACCGCAGCCGCAGCCGGGCGCGAGAACCTGGTGCAGGTCGGCTTCCTGCTCTGCTTCGCCATGTTGATGCATAACCTCGGCGGCTTCCTGATTGGCTATCTGATGAGCCGCTGGATCTTCCGCATGGACGTACAGTCTGCCCGCACCGTAGCCTTTGAAGTCGGCCTGCAAAACGGCGGCATGGCGTCCGGGCTTGCCGCAGCGATGGGCAAACTGGCAACGGTTGGCCTGGCCTCGGCGGTGATGACTCCGCTTGGCAACGTCAGCGGCTCGCTGCTCGCGAACTACTGGCGCAAGAAAGACGCCAGACAGGCGCAGGCCGCCGCAGCCAAAGATCCCGTTCAACCCGCTTGCGAAAATCTGTCAAAAGGATAATCACGATGACAACTCTCACTCTGGGGCATGCCCTGCGCGCCGTGGCCTCTGCGCTCGACCTCGCCGAAACATGTTATGCAAAACGCCCGTTAAGCGTGGCCGTATGCGATGCCAATGGCGAACTACTCAGCTTTGCGCGGATGGATAACGCCAAACTGTTAACCATCGAGTTAACCCAGCGCAAAGCACGCACCAGTAGCCGCCTGGGCTGTACCACGCAGGCATTTTTACAGCGACTGCAGAAAGAGCAACTGGATATTGGTTATTTTGCCGACCCGCTGTTTACGGCACTGCCGGGCGGGATCCCGATTCTGCACCAAGGAAAATGCCTTGGGGCCGTCGCGGTAGGCGGTTTATCCGCGCAGGAAGATCATGATGCGGCGCTGGCCGTCGCGGAAACGTTACTTAAGGAGATTGCCCAATGAAAAAGGTCGCCATGCTGCATACCAGTGCCGCCACGCTTACGATGATGCAACAGCTGATTGCCGACATCATGCCGGATGTTGAAGTCATGCACCTGGTGGAAGAATCCATGATCAAGCAGGTAATGAAGGCCCAGGGCGTGACGCCCAATATTGCCGCCCGCATCGCCGACTATGTGCATATTGCCGAAAAGGCGGACTGCGATATCTTTATTACCGCCTGCTCCTCAATTGGTACTGCGGTGGAGCAATGCCAGTTTATGACCCCACTGCAGCTCGCGCGCATTGACTGCGCAATGGTGGAAGAGGCGATTGAAAAAGGTGAGCGGATCGCCGTACTGGCGACCGTGGCAACCACGCTGAAGCCAACGCTGGATTACGTACAGCGCAAAGTGCAGCAGAGCGGTAAATCGCGAACCATCACGCCTATATTAATGGAGGAGGCATTCCACGCGCTGCTGGCGGGAGACATGGATACTCATGACCGTATCGTCAGTGAAGGGTTACAGAGCGCCTTTACCCAGGCGGATGTTGTGATGCTGGCGCAAGCCTCGATGGCGCGCGTTTTACAGCAGCTCCCTTCCCCGCCGGTGCCGGTAATGACCTCGCCGGAAAGCGGAATTCGCTGGTTGAAAACACTGGCATCATCCTGATAGCGGCCGGTCAGCGCCAGCATAAGATTGCTGGCGCTGACTCATCACTTCTTTCAGGCCAGTTTCAGACTAAACGTCCGCGACTGCCCTGGCCGAAACACGCCGTTAATCCCCTTCGCATCGCTCTGCTCGCCAGCGGGTATTTCATCCATACCGGTTTCGCGGCAATGCATTACGCTTTGGCTAAACGACACGGCGGCATCGCAGCTGACGCTGTCAGAGGGATTAAATAAACGCAGGATGATTTCATCTCTGTCCTCTGCTTTTTTTAGCGCGCTAAGCTGACAGCCAACCGGTGACATACTCAACAGGCTGTAGCTATCGGGAACAGTAAACGCTGCTTTGTTGAGCTTCATCGCATCCCACGGGATTTTGTTATAACACTGGACGGGCGTCAGCCAGGCACGCGCCTGCTGAGCCAGGCCAACGTTAAGCGGCGTCCCGCTATAACTAAACAGGCAAAAGCGCCCGTGCAGCACGCCGCGCATCTGGGAATCCGGTACCGCCATTTTTATGCCTGACGGCCTGCCGGGACGCAATAAGAGATCCTCTTTTCCGAGTAAGCCGACGCCACGGAGCAGCGTCAGAGCAAACGTTTTTTTCTCCTCACCCACTACCTCAAATTCGCGCAATCCTTCGCTAAACACCGCGAGTCCATGACGCCCCTCCTGCAGCGCGGCGTAGTTGAGCAGATTCCAGACCGGCACCGGCGCTTCTTTCCATCCCTCAGCCTGCCAGTTGGCCATCGCTTCATCGTGAACAGGCCGTAGCAGCGAACCAAACTGGGTATCAGCCAACACGTCATTAGTGTGAAATGGCGTGGGGATAAGCACCCGAATTCGGTGATCGTCAGCCTGATTGTCAATGCGAATATCAACCTCAATCCGCCGGCTGTTATGGCTTAGCGTAACACCTATTTCGATGCTAACTTCACCATTGCGCTGACGTGACGCGCGCGCCTCCAGATCCGCCGGAACCGCCATCCGATAGCGAATGATTGCCCGGTCTTGCCATCCCTCGCGGATAATTTCATGCTCAAACGCAACGCCCGCAGACGTGAGGCGCCAATCCTCGCGCGAGGGGGAGTAATCGTACTCATCCCCGTCGTCGGCGCTTTCTTCAATCTCCAGTACGCGTTGATAAACAATCCCTGAATCCTTATCGCGTAGCTGTAGCGTTCCATCGTCATTGAGATCGATCAGCCAGAACGCGTTCTCCAACAGTGCCTGGGTCGCCGGAGCGGGTATCGCCTGACGGCCAGCAACGTGCGGTTCAATATACAGCGTGCAGTACCCCATCGAAGGTAGAATCTGGTTGAGCTGAATATCAAACTCCATAAACGGCTCGTAGTTGCCGTAATGGACGATTTGCCGGTCGATAAGACCAGGATCAAGCTCGCGCACGCCACGAATAAAATAAGGGATTTCATTTCCTCTGCCATCAAGCAGGCGGAACTGGCTGGCGCGAAGACGTACGGTCGTATTGATCACCGCCTCACGCGGCCAGGGCATCAGGTTGAACATCACCAGCTTGTCTTCTTCACTGTGCGCCATGTTGTCAGTGATTTTACGCAGGTAAAAACGAATCAAATTGTCGGCCATATCTTCGGCCAGCACGAAGCGTGAAACGATTTCACGATGCACTTTATCGCTACAGCAACAGCCGATGCTGTCGTGGGCATGATTCTTTAAAATCTCTTTCCACATTTTCTCCAGCAGACCGTGGTGATAGTCAAAACCTAAACTCCAGGCCAGCGTGGCGAGCGGTTCCAGCAGGTTAACGATTTTATTCTCAATACGCGCATGGGTAATTTTGATATCCATTCGTGTGGAGCCAATCGTACGATGCACGCGCATATATTTACCGTCGATAAACTCGCCGTGCAGGGTAGCCAACGTCTCCCGATGCGCTTCGATATGAGCAAAAACCTCCTCGAAGCGGCTCATGACAAATTTTCGCTGCGGGTAGATTTCACGCAGTTTATCCATCACCGCAAAGATGTTTTGTTGTAACGGCATCTGGTCATGCCCGTTGGGTAATAGGATTTCTTTAGTCACCGAGGCGTTCTCCAGCACCTCGAAGTAGCCGTCAAGTCGCTTCCGCAGCCCGGCCTCATCCTCGGGTAAGTACTTACCAATCGCATAGCCCAGCGGCAACACCTGTGTCGTCACCTGGCTACCGTCAGCGCTTTGCCATAAAAATTCGGTTTTATCGGTGCCATGACGTTCAGAGCACCCACGCCAGAACAGAGCCCGGTTGATACCAAAACCATTATAAATATGCGGCATCTGCCCGGACATCCCAAATGAATCAGGTAGATAACCTATCTTCATCGGTTCTCCAAAGGCCATACAATCGCGGATGCCGTACATCAGATTGCGGACAATTGACTCACCGGAAACGAGGGTCGTATCAGTTTGCGTGTACCAGGGGCCGATAATAAGCTTCCCGGCCTGCACCAGCGCTTTAACCCGCTGCCGGTTTTCAGGTTTCACCGCAAAATAGTCTTCCAGCACCGCCGTTTGACCATCCAGCACGTAATATTTGTACTCTGCATCCTGCTCAAGGCGAGCCAGGATCTCTTCCATATTGTTAACCAGCAAAATACGCGACTCTTCGGTGGTGAAGTACCACTCACGGTCCCAGTGCATATGCGGCGTAATGTGAACGCGAGATACTGCTTTCATCGTCATTTCCTGTTGAGTAAGTGCTTACGGCATCACGCTATCGGTGACGTATTTCCCCTGTTTAACCGCTTGACGCCGCCAGAGCAGTAAAATCGCCGTGGAGATAATCGTCCCAATCAGCGCAGCGCCAAACCAGCCCGCGGCGGCCATCACCGCGCTTAGGTCTGCGGGGATAAGTAAAAAGAGCGAGAAAATCCCGGCACCTGGGGTCGAAAGCCCAATCCCCATGGCCCCAACGATGGCTCCGGTCGCCATCGACCCCATCACTAAAGAGCCAATCACCCGAATCGGGTCCTCAATCGCCAGCGGAATCGCGCCTTCGGTAATCCCGGCAAGGCCGAGCAGCCAGGTGGATTTACCGGTCTCAATCTCAAACTGTTTGAACAGGCGTGGCGCCAGCATGGTTGAGGCGGTGACGGTAAAAGCAGAAACCATTTTTACCGAAGCGAAAATGGCGTAGGGACCGAATACGCCGTTGGCCATCGCGCCCAGACAAAAGGCATACGCCGCTTTATTGACCGGACCGCCAAGATCAAACGAACACATAAAGCCCAGGATCATACCGAGCAGTAGCGCGTTGGTGCCTGATAACCCATTTAGCCAGGCCGTCAGCGAGGTATTGATCCAGGCGACAGGCTCGCCAATCACAAACAACATCAGGCTACCCGCGCCCAACGTGCCAATCACCGGATAGAGGTAGAACGTTAAAAAGCCATTGAATTTGCTGCTTAAACGCAGATGCTGTTTCACCCAACGCATGAGATAACCGGCAATCAGGCCACCGGCAACACCGCCAAGAAAACCCGAGCCGATTAAGTTCGCCGCCAGACCCGCCGCAAAGCCTGGAGCCAGCGCTGGTTTATCCGCCAGCGAATAAGCGGTATAGGCCGACAGTACTGGAACCATCAGCGTGCCCAGCATCCCGCCGCCGAGTTGGCGATACATCCACAGCCAGGATTTCTCTAAGCTGTACACATCCTGTAGGCCGAAAATCTGTGCAATCAATACCGCCACCGCCAGTACCGTCCCTCCGGCGACGATTAACGGCACGGCAAACGAAATTCCGCTCAGCAGTGCTTGTTTCAGGTCGGTTTTCAGCCCCTTTTTCACCTCTGTCTGTGGCTGAGAAACACGCTGGCTTTGCAGAGGCTCCAGCGCTAACGCCTGTTCAATCAGCGCTTTTGCGTGGCGCAACGGTTCGGCAACCGGAACGGAGATCGCCGGGATACCGTTGAAACGTTCACTTTCTTTAATAGCGACCTCTGCGGCGAAAATGCAGGCGCGCGCATCATTCAGTTGTTGAGCCGTTAAGCGGTCTTCAATGCCATTGGCACCCTGTTTTTCCACCACCACGTTAACGCCCATTTGTCGGCCGGCTTTCTCCAGATACTCAGCCGCCATATAGGTATGCGCAATGCCCGCCGGACATGCGGTAACGCAAACAATCGTTGGCGCATCCGCCGTCGCCACTGCGGCCTGCGGCGGTGTTTCGACCACTAACGCCGCCAGCACCGCTTCGGCGCTGGTCGCCGCCATCACGCGAGCACGCAGACCCTCATCCGCAAGGCAGGTGGTCAGTTCGGTCAGGATTTGGATATGAGTTGAACCGGCTTCATCTGGCGGGATCGCCAGCAAAAAAATAAGTTCAACAGACTCCGGGCCATCAATACCTTCCCAGTCCATCGGTTCACTCAGCGTCGCCACCGCGAAAGCCGCCTCTTTCACGGCCGACGATTTACCGTGCGGTACCGCCAATCCTTCGCCAAGCGCCGTAGGTCCCAGCGATTCGCGGTGAAAAACTTCCGCCAGATAAGCGTCGGCATCGGTGATTTTGCCTAATTCGGTCAGCCGCTGCGTAAGTTGGCGGATGGCATCGTCACGATCGGTAAATCTCGCCTGCACACAGACTGCGCGAGGGTGGGACAGTATTGTCAAATTCATCATGGTCCTCAGAGGATTGTCATTATTATGTGCCGCGATTGTCGCAGACAAAACAATACCTTTACGTGATCAATTTCACTAACAAGACAATATTTGTATTTAATTTGTATTATTTACTATTGATAAAATGTACGCATAATTTGTCTTGAATATCTGACTTTATTGCCGACAAAAGCGAAAAGAGATGAGCAAAAAACCGATGTACCGCCAGATAGCCGACGTTCTGCGCGAACAAGTTGCAAAAGGTGAATTAAAACCAGGTGATGCACTTCCCACAGAATCTACGCTACAGAGCCGTTTCGAGGTCAGCCGCGTGACCATCAGGCAAGCACTCAAGCTGCTGACGGAACAGAATATTATCGAGAGCATTCAGGGCAGCGGTTGGTATGTGAAAGAGGAGCGCGTCAATTACGACATTTATCAGCTCACCAGTTTTTATGAGAAGCTTGCCGACCGTCAGGTTGAAACGCACAGCGAAGTGAAGGTCTTTGAGGTCATTCCAGCAGGAGAGATGCTGGCCGAGTGGCTACAGCTGGCGGCTGAAGATAAAGTCTGGCATGTAAAACGGGTTCGTTTTATTAAGCAGAAAGCCGTTACCCTCGAAGAGACATGGATGCCGCTCGCCCTCTTTCCCGATCTCACCTGGGAGGTGATGGAAAATTCTAAATATCACTACATAGAACAGATCAAAAAGATGGTTATCGATCGCAGCGAGCAGGAACTGATCCCGGTTATTCCGGATGAGGATACTGTAGAAATGCTGGGCATGCCGCAGGGGAAACCGGTGCTGGAGAAAATCTCTCGCGGGTTTCTGCTCGATGGACGCGTTTTTGAATACAGCCGCAACACCTTCAAAAGCGACGATTATAAATTTACGCTGGTGGCAAAACGACGCCATTAAAAAAGGCCATCATCAGATGGCCAACCATGTCGAAACGGGACCAGCCCTTGACTATGCAGAGAGTCAGGGCTGTTTTTTTTCTTACTTAATCACTGTTTTCAGCGCTTCGCCGATATCGGCCAGGCTACGAACGGTTTTCACGCCAGCGGCTTCCAGCGCAGCGAATTTCTCATCCGCCGTACCTTTACCACCTGCGATGATCGCCCCAGCATGACCCATACGTTTACCTTTCGGCGCAGTCACACCCGCGATGTAACCCACAACCGGCTTGGTCACATGATCTTTAATGTACGCTGCTGCTTCTTCTTCCGCGCTACCGCCGATCTCACCGATCATGACGATCGCTTCGGTCTGCGGATCTTCCTGGAACAGTTTCAGGATATCGATGAAGTTAGAGCCTGGGATCGGGTCGCCGCCGATACCCACACAGGTAGACTGACCAAAACCGTAGTCGGTGGTCTGCTTAACCGCTTCATAGGTCAGCGTACCGGAACGAGAAACGATACCGACTTTACCAGGCTTGTGAATATGGCCCGGCATGATGCCGATTTTACATTCGCCAGGGGTGATAACACCTGGGCAGTTCGGGCCAATCATGCGCACGCCAGCTTCATCCAGCTTCACTTTCACGGTCAGCATATCCAGCGTTGGGATACCTTCGGTGATGGTGATGATAAGCTTGATGCCAGCATCAATAGCTTCCAGGATGGAGTCTTTGCAGAACGGAGCCGGAACGTAGATAACGGTGGCGGTTGCGCCGGTCGCTTCTACTGCTTCACGTACGGTGTTGAACACCGGCAGACCCAGATGCGTGGTGCCGCCTTTGCCCGGCGTAACACCGCCGACCATTTGCGTACCGTAAGCAATCGCTTGTTCAGAGTGGAATGTCCCCTGGCTACCGGTGAAGCCCTGGCAGATAACCTTGGTATCTTTATTAATTAAAACTGACATTATTTCCCCTCCACTGCGGCAACAACCTGCTGAGCTGCATCCGTCAGACTTTTCGCTGCAATAATATTCAGGCCGCTATCAGCCAATTTTTTCGCGCCGAGTTCAGCGTTGTTACCTTCAAGACGTACCACGACCGGAACGTTAACGCCCACTTCTGCTACCGCGCCGATGATACCGTCCGCGATCAGATCGCAGCGTACGATACCGCCGAAGATGTTAACCAGTACGGCTTTAACATTGTCGTCAGAGAGGATAATTTTGAACGCTTCGGTTACACGCTCTTTGGTCGCACCGCCGCCAACGTCAAGGAAGTTAGCCGGTTCGCCGCCGTGCAGTTTAACGATGTCCATGGTGCCCATTGCCAGGCCCGCGCCGTTAACCATACAACCGATGTTGCCGTCCAGAGCGACGTAGTTCAGTTCCCACTGTGCAGCCTGTGCTTCACGCGGATCTTCCTGAGACTGATCGCGCATTTCACGCAAGTCAGCCTGGCGGAACAGCGCGTTGCCGTCAGCGCCCAGTTTGCCGTCGAGGCAGATCAGATCACCCTGCTTGGTCACCACCAGCGGGTTGATTTCGATCAGCGCCAGATCGCGCTCAAGAAAGATAGTCGCCAGACCCATGAAGATCTTGGTGAACTGCTGAACCTGTTTACCTTCCAGACCCAGTTTGAACGCCAGTTCACGACCCTGATAAGGCATCGGACCGGCCAGCGGATCGAGCGCTACTTTGTGGATCAGGTGCGGCGTTTCTTCCGCCACTTTTTCAATTTCCACGCCGCCTTCGGTAGAGGCCATGAAGACCACGCGACGGGAACTACGGTCAACAACTGCGCCGAGGTAAAGTTCTTTACCAATGTCGGTCGCTGCTTCAACCAGAATCTGATTTACCGGTTGACCATGGGCGTCTGTCTGGTAAGTGACCAGACGTTTACCCAGCCAGTGTTCAGCAAAAGCGCGAATGTCTTCTTTGCTGTTCACAACCTTCACACCGCCCGCTTTACCACGGCCACCAGCGTGAACCTGACATTTCACTACCCACGGGCCTGCGCCGATTTTAGATGCAGCTTCTTCAGCTTCACGCGGAGTAGTACAGGCATATCCCACCGGTGCCGGTAAGCCATAGCGGGCAAAAAGTTGTTTTGCCTGATATTCATGTAAGTTCATGTGTTCTGTCCATCCTTCAGGTAATCGTTATCTTTTACCCGTAGGCCTGATAAGCCTCCAGACCTACGGGGCAGGTGATACTCTTATTTACTACACGTCCAGCAGCAGACGCGTCGGATCTTCCAGCAACTCTTTAATGGTTACCAGGAAGCCTACTGACTCACGACCATCGATCAAACGGTGGTCATAAGACAGCGCCAGATACATCATCGGCAGGATTTCAACCTTGCCGTCTACGGCCATCGGACGATCTTTGATGGCATGCATACCCAGGATGGCGCTCTGCGGTGGGTTGATGATCGGGGTAGACATCAGGGAACCGAACACGCCACCGTTAGTGATGGTGAAGTTACCGCCCGTCAGATCGTCGACCGTCAGCTTGCCGTCGCGACCTTTAACTGCCAGCTCTTTAATATTTTTCTCGATGTCAGCCATACCCAGCAGATCCACATCACGCAGGACCGGCGTGACCAGGCCACGCGGCGTGGAGACCGCCATGCTGACATCAAAGTAGTTGTGGTACACCACGTCATCGCCGTCGATGGACGCGTTCACTTCCGGATAGCGTTTCAGCGCTTCAACAACCGCTTTCACGTAGAAAGACATAAAGCCCAGACGGATACCGTGACGTTTCTCGAACGCATCACCGTACTGCTTACGCAGATCCATGATTGGCTTCATGTTGACTTCGTTGAACGTGGTCAGCATGGCGGTGGAGTTTTTCGCTTCCAACAGACGCTCAGCTACGCGTTTGCGTAGACGGGTCATCGGAACACGTTTTTCGCCACGAGCGCCCAGTTGAGCCTGTGGTGCAGGCGCGGCGGCCGGCGCTTTGGCTTCTGCTTTCGCAGCCGGTGCTTTGGCCAGATGCTTTTCAACATCTTCACGCGTGATACGACCACCGACGCCGGTGCCATTGATGGCGCTGGCTTCGAGGTTATGCTCACCCAGCAGGCGACGGATCGCCGGGCTCAGGGCATCGTTGTTCTGTTCAGCAAGAGACGCCTGCTGGCGTTGTGCCGGAGTAGAATCTTTCTCTTCAGACTTGGCGCTGGTCTCTTTGCCAGAGCTGTTGCCTTCACGCAGGCGACCGAGGATCTGGCGAGAAGTGACGGTTGTCCCTTCATCTTCCAGAACCGCATCAAGAATACCGTCCGCTGATGCCGGTACTTCCAGTACCACTTTGTCAGTTTCGATTTCTACCAGTACTTCATCACGACGTACTGCATCGCCCGGTTTTTTGTGCCAGGTTGCAACCGTTGCATCCGCTACGGATTCAGGCAGGTCGGGAACAAGAATATCTACGCTACTCATTATTTATCCTTTATTTAATCGACGTTCAGCGCGTCATTAACCAGATCTTGTTGCTGCTTCTGGTGAACGGACATATATCCTACTGCCGGAGAGGCAGAGGCCGGGCGACCTGCATAACGCAGAGCTGACCCAAATGGAATTACTTCACGGAAATGATGCTGGCTGCAGTACCATGCGCCCTGGTTGAGCGGCTCTTCCTGGCACCAGACAAAATCATGTACATGAGCAAACGGTTTCAGCGCTTCCTGCACCGCTTTATGCGGGAACGGATAGAGCTGTTCGATACGCACAATGGCGACATCTTTTTGGTCGTTCTTGCGGCGTTGCTCCAACAGGTCGTAATAAACCTTACCAGAACACATCACGACACGCTTCACGCCTTTAGGATCAAGTTCATCTACTTCGCCAATGGCTGGCAGGAAGGTGCCATTTGCCAGTTCGTCCAGCGTGGACACCGCCAGCGGATGACGCAGCAGCGACTTCGGTGACATCACTACCAGCGGACGACGCATTCCGCGCAGCGCCTGACGACGCAGCATGTGGTAAACCTGTGCCGGGGTAGACGGGACGCAAACCTGCATGTTTTGCTCAGCGCAAAGTTGCAGATAACGTTCCAGACGCGCGGAGGAGTGCTCCGGGCCCTGACCTTCATAGCCGTGTGGCAGCAGCATAACCAGACCGCACATACGGCCCCATTTCTGCTCGCCGGAAGAGATGAACTGGTCGATAACCACCTGCGCACCGTTGGCGAAGTCACCGAACTGCGCTTCCCAGATAGTCAGGGTGCGCGGTTCTGCCGTGGCATAACCGTACTCGAATGCCAGCACCGCTTCTTCAGACAGCACGGAGTCCCATACGCGGAACGTGCCCTGGCCGTTATGCACATGCTGCAGCGGAGTGTACGTTGAACCATTCGCCTGGTTATGAATCACCGCATGACGGTGGAAGAAGGTTCCGCGGCCAGAGTCTTCACCCGACAGACGTACCGGAATACCTTCATCAACCAGCGTGGCGTAAGCCAGATTCTCTGCGCCACCCCAGTCGAACAGCTTCTCGCCTGCGGCCATGGCCTGACGGTCGCCGTAAATTTTGGCAACACGCGACTGCATTTCCACCGCTTCAGGCACGGTGCTGATGCGTTTTGCCAGCTCCTGCAGACGCTTCATCTCAACTTTGTTCGGGTAGTTTTCATCCCACTCGTGGTTGAGGTACGGCGACCAAGTAAAGGAGTGCATATTCATTGGACGCCACTCTTTCACCACGCATTCGCCTGCGTCCAGCGCGTCACGATACAGATTGACCATTTCGGTCGCATCTTCCAGCGTAGCGACGTTGTCCGCTTCCAGCTTGTCAGCGTAGATTTTGCGCGGGGTCGGATGCTTTTTGATTTTCTGATACATCAGCGGCTGGGTTGCGCTTGGCTCGTCGGCTTCGTTGTGGCCGTGACGGCGGTAGCACACCAGATCGATGAAGACATCGCGTTTAAAGGTATTACGGAAATCCAGTGCCAGACGCGTTACGAAAGCGACCGCTTCCGGGTCATCCGCGTTCACGTGGAAAATCGGCGCCTGAACCATCTTACCGATGTCGGTGCAGTACGGTGTAGAACGTGCATCTAGCGGGTTAGAGGTGGTGAAGCCCACCTGGTTGTTGATAACGATGCGAACGGTACCGCCCACTTCGTAACCACGCGCTTTCGACATGTTCAGGGTTTCCTGAACCACGCCTTGCCCGGTTACTGCCGCATCACCATGAATAGTGATTGGCAGCACTTTATTGCTGCTCGGCTCGTCCAGACGATCCAAGCGTGCACGTACGGAACCGATAACCACCGGGCTAACGATTTCCAGGTGCGACGGGTTAAACGCCAGCGCCAGATGCACCAGACCGCCTTCGGTTTCGATATCTGATGAGAAGCCCATGTGGTACTTCACGTCACCGGTACCGAGGTGTTCTTTATGTTTGCCCGCAAATTCGTCGAATAGATCCTGCGGCTTTTTACCCAGCACGTTAACCAGGACGTTCAGACGACCACGGTGCGCCATACCCAGTACCACTTCACGGGTACCGCTGTTACCGGCGTGGCGGATCATCTCTTTGAGCATTGGGATTAACGCATCACCGCCTTCCAGTGAGAAGCGTTTCGCGCCCGGGAACTTCGCGCCCAGGTAGCGTTCCAGACCTTCCGCTGCGGTCAGTTCGCTGAGGAAGCGTTTCTTCTCTTCACTACTGAACGCAGTACGACCAGACTCGATACGCTGCTGAAGCCAGCGTTTTTCTTCGGTGCTGGTGATGTGCATATACTCGGCGCCAATCGGGCCGCAGTAGGTTTGTTTCAGCGCGACAACCAGGTCGCTCAGCTTCATCGTGTCTTTGCCACCGGCAAAAGAACCCACGTTAAAGCTTTCCTGGAAATCCGCATCGGTCAGATCGTGGAAGGAGGGATCCAGATCGGCCACATTTTCTTGCTGCCACAGTCCCAGCGGATCGAGATTCGCATGCTGATGACCGCGGAAACGATAGGCGTTAATGAGCTGCAGGACTTTAACCTGCTTCACATTGGCATCAGGGTCGGAAATAGAAGAAGAGTAACGTGGGGTAATCAACGCCTGTCGACGGAAATAATCACGTGTTTTTGAGTGGAGTTGATCCGGTTTGACTCCGGTACCAGGTAACTGCTGGAACGTCGAACGCCAGTTAGCATCTACCGAGTCAGGGTCGGTTAAGAAGTCTTCATAGAGCTGTTCTATCCAGCTCTGGTTAGAACCAGAGAGGTAAGAAGAGTCCAACCAGGCTTTCAAAGCGCTGTTCTGCATCGTGATCCCTTAAGCATTTGTATGCTTATTTCGCCGTGGATACTACCACGCACACCGATGTGCGTGCCGGGGTTCACTTGTTGCGGACTGTCGTGTCATCTGCGTCCGCTAAGGAACCTTTAAAAACTGTCTAATAATCGTCGTCGTTCAGGCTGCGATTATTGCTATCAATGTGGCAGTTTTTAGAGGTTTCCCTGCACGGCCGGGGAATCTCTTCCCCGGCAACTACAACTACTTATGCACTACGTTTGAGCAGCATCGACTTAATATGACCGATGGCGCGCGTCGGGTTCAGCCCTTTAGGACATACGCTGACGCAGTTCATGATGCTATGACAGCGGAATACGCTGAAAGCGTCACTTAAACCTTCCAGACGGCTGTCGGTCTCGGTATCGCGGCTATCAATTAAGAAGCGATACGCGGCCAACAGGCCTGCCGGGCCAATAAACTTGTCCGGGTTCCACCAGAATGATGGGCAGGACGTTGAGCAGCATGCACACAAAATACATTCATACAGCCCATCGAGCTTCTCACGCTGCTCTGGCATTTGTAAATGCTCACGAGCCGGAGGATTTTTCCCATTATTCAACAAGTAAGGCTTAATCTTCTCATACTGTGCGTAGAATTGTCCCATGTCTACCACCAAATCGCGCACAACCGGTAAACCTGGCAGCGGGCGAATGACAATTTTCTTGCCCGGCTGATTCAGTGCAGAAATAGGTGTGATACAGGCCAGTCCATTTTTGCCGTTCATGTTCAGACCGTCGGAGCCGCAGACCCCTTCACGGCAGGAGCGACGAAACGACAGCGACGGATCTTTTTCTTTCAGCTGCATCAACGCATCCAGCAGCATCATGTCGCGCCCTTCTTCCGCCTCCAGGGTGTAATCCTGCATGCGCGGAGCGTCGTCAACATCCGGGTTATAGCGATAAACTGAAAACTCGAGTTTCATTGTCCTGTCTCCGCATTAATAAGTACGAATCTTCGGCGGGAATGCCGGGCGCAGCTTCGGTTCCATATTGACTTGACGTCGCGTCATGGATTCCGACTCTGGCAGGTACAGGGAATGGCACAGCCAGTTTTCGTCATCACGTTCCGGGAAGTCGAAGCGGCTATGCGCGCCACGGCTTTCGGTACGGAAGTTTGCAGATACTGCAGTGGCGTACGCGGTCTCCATCAGGTTATCCAACTCCAGACACTCAACGCGCTGGGTGTTGAACTCGCTGGAGGTATCGTCCAGACGGGCATTTTTCAGGCGTTCGCGAATCGCTTTCAGCTCTTCCAGGCCCTTCGCCATCGCATCGCCTTCGCGGAATACCGAGAAGTTATGCTGCATACATTCTTGCAGCGCTTTACGAATTGCCACCGGGTCTTCACCGTTACGGTTACCGTTCCAGCGATTCAGACGCGCCAGAGAAGCGTCGATTTCATCTTCGGTTGCATCCAGCAGGTCACCCTGCTCTGCGATAGATTCCTGCAGATGCAGACCCACGGCACGACCAAATACCACCAGGTCAAGCAGAGAGTTGCCACCCAAACGGTTAGCACCGTGAACCGATACGCAGGCGATTTCACCGACGGCAAACAGCCCTGGGATCACCACATCTTCGCCCTGCTCATTCACGGTCAGCGCCTGGCCGGTGACTTTGGTCGGAATACCGCCCATCATATAGTGGCAGGTTGGGATAACCGGGATCGGCTCTTTCACCGGGTCAACGTGAGCAAAGGTACGGGACAGTTCGAGAATACCCGGCAGACGGGACTCCAGCACTTCTTTACCCAGGTGGTCGAGTTTCAGTTTGGCGTGCGGCCCCCACGGACCGTCGCAGCCGCGACCTTCGCGGATTTCGATCATGATGGAACGCGCCACCACGTCACGACCCGCCAGGTCTTTCGCATTCGGGGCATAACGCTCCATGAAGCGCTCACCGTGTTTGTTCAGCAGGTAGCCACCTTCACCACGACAGCCTTCTGTTACCAGAACACCCGCGCCAGCGATACCGGTTGGGTGGAACTGCCACATCTCCATATCCTGCACCGGCACGCCAGCGCGGATAGCCATACCGACGCCGTCACCGGTGTTGATGTGGGCGTTGGTGGTGGACTGATAAATACGGCCAGCACCGCCGGTCGCCAGCACGGTTGCGCGAGCTTTGAAGTAAACTACTTCACCGGTTTCGATACACAGCGCGGTACAACCAACAATCGCGCCATCGGCATTTTTGACCAGATCCAGCGCGTACCACTCGGAGAAGATGGTGGTGTGGTTTTTCAGGTTCTGCTGATACAGCGTGTGCAACAGCGCATGGCCGGTACGGTCTGCCGCTGCCGCGGTACGTGCCGCCTGCTCACCGCCGAAATTCTTCGACTGGCCGCCAAACGGACGTTGATAAATTGTGCCATTATCGAGGCGAGAGAACGGCAGCCCCATGTGGTCCAGCTCCAGAATCGCTTCCGGACCGGTTTTACACATATATTCAATAGCGTCCTGGTCACCTATGTAGTCCGACCCTTTGACGGTGTCGTACATGTGCCATTCCCAGTTATCTTCATGGGTATTACCGAGCGCAACGGTGATGCCACCTTGCGCAGATACGGTATGGGAACGGGTTGGGAACACTTTGGAGAGCAGCGCACAGGTCTGACCGCTCTGGGAAATTTGCAGCGCCGCGCGCATACCTGCGCCGCCGGCACCAATCACAACAGCATCAAATTCTCTGACTGGCAGTTTCATTACACACCCCACACCACAACAAATCCATAAATGACGTAAACCACCAGCGCAACGACGATAGCCAGTTGCAGAATCAGGCGCACGGCCAGCGGTTTAACGTAGTCGGTCAACACCTGCCACATGCCGATCCAGGCATGAATCAAGATGGAGAAAAGAGCCAGCAGGGTGAAGACTTTGGTGAATGCCGATGAGAAGAAACCGGTCCAGACTTCAAACGTCAGTTCGCCGCTGGTGGCGAAGAAGCCGACCATATAGATGATGTATAACGTCAGAACGATAGCGGTAGCACGGACCAGAATGAAGTCATGTACGCCGTTGCGTCCTAATGCGGAGGCGTTGCTTACCATACGAGGACTCCTGCGAGAAGTGAAAGCACGACAATGATAACGAAACAAATTTTGGCGGAACGTGTCCCTGCTTCGAGGGTTTCTTCGATATAGCCAAAATCCATCAACAGATGGCGAATGCCCATTACGGCGTGATATGCCAGCGCAATCAGGATCCCCCACAGAATTAACTCCACAAAGAAGTTATTCATAATGATGGATGACGCCGCGAGGAAACCTTCAGGGGAGGAAAGGCTGGTACCCAATAACCACAACAGAATCCCGACCGCCACGAAGGTGATCACTCCGGATACGCGATGGAGAATGGACGCTATCGCCGTGATTGGGAACCGGATCGTTTGTAGATCCAGATTGACAGGTCTTTGTTTTTTCACATTTCTTATCATGAATAACGCCCACATGCTGTTCTTATTATTCCCTTTGGACTTCGGGTACAGAAGATGAAGACACCTGTAGCCTGAAAGACGACGGGATTTCCTTCCTCCGGTCTGCGTGCGGGTCAGACAGCGTCCTTACTATAACTACGCGTCATATAAAACACTGCTTCCAGATGCTAAAACGACACGTTACAACGCTGGTTGGCTCGGGATTGCAGGGTATTCCGGAGACCTGGCGGCAGTATAGGACGTTCACAAAATCATTACAATTAACCTACATATAGTTTGTCGGGTTTTATCCCGAACAGTGACATAGGTCACGATAACAACATTATTTTAATTTTTAACCATCTAATTTGACAATCATTAAACAAAGTTGTTACAAACGACACCAGAAAAAGCATATAATGCGTAAAAGTTATGGGGTCACTCTTTCACCGGACATTTAGTTATGTAACAGTGTGGAAGTATTGACCAATACAGTCAGGACAGTTATTAGTGATAGACAGGTTTAATAATTCGGATTGCTAAGTTCTTGATTTGCAGTTTATTCGCCATGAAAAGACCGTTTTACCTGCAAGCGCCCATAGCTCTGTACCCAGGTTATCCCCTCTTTCGCAGAGCGGCGAGCCAAATAACAAACTGGTAACGGTTCATTGATGTACGAAGGCAAATGTGAGTTCCAGCAGTCTTAAGCAATAAGGCGCTAAGGAGACCGTAAATGGCTGATACTAAAGCAAAAATCACTCTAAATGGTGACTCTGCTATTGAACTGGATGTGCTGAAAGGTACGCTCGGTCAAGATGTTATTGATATTCGTAGTCTTGGCTCAAAAGGGATGTTTACTTTTGACCCAGGTTTCACCTCTACCGCATCCTGCGAATCCAAAATTACTTTCATCGACGGTGACGAAGGTATTTTGCTGCATCGCGGCTTCCCGATTGATCAGTTGGCGACCGAGTCGAACTATCTGGAAGTGTGTTATATCCTGCTGTACGGCGAAAAACCGACGCAGGAAGAGTACGACGAGTTCAAAACCACAGTCACTCGCCATACCATGATCCACGAGCAGATCACCCGTCTGTTCCACGGTTTCCGCCGCGACTCTCACCCGATGGCCGTTATGTGTGGTGTTACCGGGGCGCTGGCTGCGTTCTACCACGACTCGCTGGATGTGAATAATCCGCGTCACCGTGAAATCGCCGCCTTCCGTTTGCTGTCCAAGATGCCGACCATGGCAGCGATGTGCTACAAATATTCCATCGGGCAGCCGTTCGTGTACCCGCGTAATGACCTCTCCTACGCCGGTAACTTCCTGAACATGATGTTCTCCACGCCGTGCGAAAAATACGAAGTGAATCCGATTCTGGAACGCGCAATGGACCGTATCTTGATCCTGCACGCTGACCACGAACAGAACGCCTCAACCTCTACCGTTCGTACCGCCGGTTCTTCTGGCGCTAACCCGTTTGCCTGCATCGCGGCCGGTATTGCTTCCCTGTGGGGACCGGCACACGGCGGCGCAAACGAAGCTGCGCTGAAAATGCTGGAAGAAATCAGCTCTGTTAAACACATTCCGGAATTTGTTCGCCGCGCGAAAGACAAGAATGATTCCTTCCGCCTGATGGGCTTTGGTCACCGTGTTTATAAAAACTATGACCCGCGCGCCACCGTCATGCGTGAAACCTGCCATGAAGTACTGAAAGAACTGGGCACCAAAGATGATCTGCTGGAAGTGGCGATGGAACTTGAACACATTGCGCTCAACGACCCGTACTTCATCGAGAAGAAACTCTACCCGAACGTAGATTTCTACTCCGGCATTATCCTGAAGGCGATGGGTATTCCGTCCTCCATGTTCACCGTTATCTTCGCCATGGCGCGTACCGTGGGCTGGATTGCACACTGGAACGAAATGCACACCGACGGCATGAAAATCGCTCGTCCGCGTCAGCTGTACACCGGCTACGACAAGCGCGATTTTAAGTCTGATATTAAGCGTTAATTGTTCAGGCCACCGGGTAATTCCGGTGGCTTTTTTCAGATCCAGTCCTGTTTGTTGCATTTACCTCTTCAATATTATCTCCTATAGTTCACCTGTCCTTAAATATATTTAAATTCATCCTAACCCCACTCTATTTAATATAGCATTAATCGCTAATACGTTATTTGATTTTTAAATTCATTAGTTATTTAATCCAGCACGATAAAAACCAGCGCTGGATTAAATGACATGGGCGACCTTATTTATCTGAAGGTAACAGGTGAGCAACAAGGCGAGATCTCTTCTGGTTGTGGTACCGACGCATCGGTAGGCAACCGCTGGCAGGAAAATCATCCTGATGAGATTTTTTCTTTTTCACTCTCTAACGGATTAGTTGGCACAGGTTCTGGTATTAATACCCATGCGCTAAGATTCGAAAAACTAATTGATAAAAGTACGCCATTATTTATTAATGCCATCAATAATAATGAATTTCTGTTTATTGAAATTGATTTCTGGAGAATAAACAGATTTGGCAGATGGGAACGCTACTATTACATTCAATTAAGAAATGCTTCGGTAAAAAGCATACAAACATATGTGACCCTAAATGAGCTTGATACCGAAGAAATTGCGGTATCGTATGACTATATTCTTTGCAAGCACCTGATTGCCAATACGGAGTTTGACTACCTGGCGTTTCCTGCTGAGTACAACCGTTTGTTTATACCGCTTCGCAATCAGCCGACTAGTTCGATAATACCCGTTGCGAAACTCCCTTTCCCCCCAGCACCACACATTCCTGCGGTCACGCCGGTCTATGCCAAATCATGTCTGAAAGAGAAAGGCTGTACAGACGCGGGGAGCAGTGAAGAATCGGCTGAAAACTTCGGACAGATGGCGATTTTCGCACAATCATCCGTCGATGATTGTTGCGGATATGCACAGCCCGCAGAAGCCTCGGTCGCACTGCCGATCTTAGGTGGACTGACGCAGGTGTGGGGCGAGTGGTCTCTCAGTGACATTCTCAGCGCCGCACGAGGCGTTCCTTATATCGGGGCGCTGGCTTCCGCACTGTATATACCGTCCGCTGGTACGGGCAGTGTACGCGTTCCCGGACGCGATGAGTTCTGGTATGAAGAAGAGTTACGGAAAAAGGCGCTGATCGGCGGCACGGCCACAACCCGGGTTCGTTTTTTCTGGGGAACCGACATTCACGGTAAGTCGCAAGTATACGGCGTGCATACCGGCGAAGGAACTCCGTATGAAAACGTGCGCGTTGCGAATATGGAGTGGAATGATGAACATCATCGCTATGAATTTACGCCCGCCCACAATGTAGATGGGCCGTTAATTACCTGGACGCCGGAAAATCCTGCTACCGGCGATTTACCCACACATACGGGTAGCAATGTTCCGCCGCTTGATCAGACAACGATTCTGGTGACGCCAATTCCGGATGGCAAAAATGAGTACACCACGCCACCGTTCCTGGTGCCGGATGTCGCCGATTTTAACGATTATATTCTGGTCTTTCCGGCCGACTCAGGCATTCAGCCGACATATGTATACCTGAAAACAGCCCGGGACGAACCCGGTACGGCAACAGGCTACGGTGAAACTTTATCCGGAAATGGTCGTTGGCTTGAGGCCGCCAGTTCAGGGCTGGGAGCGCCGATACCTGCACAGGTGGCGGATAAGCTGCGAGGAAGAATGTGTCGCAACTTTGACCATTTCAGAGAAGAATTCTGGCTTGCGGTGTCAGAATGCCCTGAGCTTATGAAGGATTTTAAACCTTCTAACCAAACCCTGATAAGAATGGGGTTAGCACCATATCCTACTCCTTCAGAGCAGGTAGGCGGCAGAACGACTTTTGAACTTCATCACTTAGAAGAAATCCAGCATGGCGGAGAAGTGTTTAATATGGATAATATATACATTACCACTCCTCGCTTACATATAGGAATACATAAAAATGCTAATAGATAATGAAAAAACAATAATCGATTACACTGAGTCAGAGTTCATTGCTCTGCTATCTAACTTTTTTGAGAATAAATATGGGCTAAATGCCAGGGATTTTGGTAAATTTATCGATGACCTACAACTACATGTAGTCAAAATCACCCAGCACCCACTTGGTAATGGACTGATTTTTAATACACCAGATGAGATTGAATGTTCACCCTTAGGAATATTTAAGGAAATAAAAAAATGGAGAGCATCTCATGGCTTAGCGTTATTTAAAGATTCCAAATAAGCGATATATCAAGAGATATCATAACATTCAAAAACTGTCTGAAAGTTTACACTGAGTCTAAAACTTTGGAGTTCTTAAATGAGTTTTTTGCAGCGGACCCGAAGGGGCGAGGCCCATGGATGGGCCGAGTAACAAAGCCAACGCACCTGCAGCTTGAAGTATGATGGGTATAATTATATTATTTTGGAGAAAGTCTATTACATTGAAAATGTGAAGAGTATTTACGATGAGTTATCTACTATCGAATTTACCAAAACAGTATTAGAGGAGACTATTCGACTAGTTAAAAGGCAGATACGCTGCGAGGAAGAACGTTTCGCAACTTTGACCATTTCAGAGAAGAATTCTGGCTTGCGGTGTCAGACTGCCCTGAGCTAATGTCACAGTTTAAAAAATCGAATCAGACAATAATTAGAGATAAGGGATCACCATTCGTTATTGAAGAGGAAGCCGTTGGAGGACGAGATGTCTATGAGTTGTATCACATAGAACAAATCCAACACGATGGACCTGTTTACGACATGGATAACTTACGAGTAAACACGCCACGCAACCATATTCGCATTCATAAAGAGGAGAAATAGATGTTTAAAGAACGCTTAGAAAACTATACAGAAGCAGAGATGTTAGATTATCTTCGTGAATTCTTCGAAAATCCGCAAAAATTAGAAGGAAAAGCCCTGACGGAACATTTTAGTCAATTAGCAAAACATTTAATTAAAATTACTGCTCATTCTGAAGGCAGGGATCTTATCTTTAACCCACCTGAAGACAGAGAGGATTCACCCGAGGGTGTCTTGAATGAAATCAAAAGATGGCGTAAATCCCAGGGATGCCCATTATTTAAAAAATCAACCTAAAAATTTCAAATCAAGCAGTTAAATTATCAATATCAATAATAAAACAGCGTAATTTTATACATCCAGAGAAATTAAAATGACAATAACGGTTACGGTTCAAGCTCAACTCATTGTCGGTGAAGTGCAGGTAATAGAAAGTTTGGCCCCAGAAGGTTCTTACACGGCTGTATTTGAAGATGATGACCAAACCGGGTATTTCTATGCGCTTGATGACTCTTCAGACGGAAATCCTATCAAAGATGCACTACATATTTACAATGCAGAAGACGTATCAGATGGCCATATCCCATCGGATGTGAAGATCGGTTGGTCAGAAGACAGTAAGAAATGTGTGTTGCTAATAAATGGTTATCCACACGGCGTGTTTGATTTTGAATCTAAAAATGGATACTGCCGGAGCGGTTTTCCTCCTCCAATCAGTCAGGAATGGTCTATCTTCGGACATGCCTGGAATGATGCTGTCGACGATTTTTTCAGATAGCAAGCATATCGTTTTATTCACAGGTTCACCGTTTAGTCCGTTTTTATTGATACCTGATATTTTTTTCAGCGGGCTTTTTCTCTATGCTGTATCAATACGTTAAACGCAGCATATAACTCAGGAGCATGGGATGCCTGTTTTGCAGTGGAGCCTGTTGTTTCTGCTATCGCTCCTTCTTTCCCTGTTCTTTTTGTTTATACACCTTCCAGGACCGCTGCTGCTCGGTTCGATGATCGTCGGCATCATATTCAGTATGCGCGGCATCTCACTGCACCCTCCCCGCTGCACATTTCTTGGCGCGCAGGCGGTTCTCGGCTGCATGATTGCCCAAAACCTGACTGGCTCAATCTTAACGACCCTTACGGCCCACTGGCCGATGGTGATTATCATCCTGCTGGCGACCCTTATCAGCAGCGCGGTAATCGGCTGGCTGCTGGTTCGCTACAGTAACCTACCGGGAAACACCGGTGCATGGGGCTCGTCACCTGGCGGTGCGGCGGCAATGGTGGCGATGGCGCAGGAATATGGTGCCGACATCCGGCTGGTGGCGTTTATGCAGTATCTGCGCGTACTGTTGGTGGTTGGCGCGGCGGCACTGGTCACCCGAGTGATGATGGGCGACCAGGCCCAAACGGTCAGTGAGCAAATTCTCTGGTTTCCGCCGCTGAGCAGCAATCTGTTCAGTACCCTGGCGCTGGCCGCCGTTGCCGGTACGGCCGGGCGTCTATTGCGTATCCCCTCTGGCGTCATGTTGCTACCGATGTTGGCAGGCGCATTGCTGAATGCCGGTGGCGTGATGGTGATCGAACTGCCGGAATGGCTGCTGGCGATTGCCTATATGGCCATCGGCTGGCAAATTGGCCTGGGTTTTGACAAGCAGATCTTTTTAATGGCGTTGCGCCCCTTACCGCAAATCCTCTTGTCCATTTTTTCACTGATGGCGATCTGCGCCGCTATGGCCTGGGGACTGGCGCATTACATGCAGATAGATTTTCTTACCGCCTATCTGGCGACCAGTCCAGGCGGCGTGGATTCTGTTGCGGTGATTGCCGCGGGGAGCCACGCCGATATGGCGCTGATCATGGCGATGCAAACCCTACGGCTATTCAGTATTTTATTGACTGGCCCGGCGGTGGCGCGGTTTATTTCGCTACACGCGCCAAAGCATCCCGCTTAGTGCTGACATCCTGGACACCAGTAAAAGGGTCGTGAAGAGAGCGTCGTTTTTTCGATGATTCCGCCACAGCGCTCACAGGCTTCACCATCCCGGTGAAAGACCTTAAAGCGAAACAGCGCGCCGTGATGTTTATTCTCATCCACCAGCCCGCGGGTGTTATAGGACAAACGAGGAATATCAAGCAGCGCATGCGCCAGCGCATCCAACTGCTCATCTCCGAGCATCGACGCTTTATGCTGCCCGGTCAGCCCTACTTGCCACAGAATCTCTACTCGCAGGTAGTTACCTAATCCCGCCAGAAACGCCTGGTCCAACAGCAGGCCAGAAAACTGGCGATTGCGAAAACGCGGGGATAACAGACGCGCTTTCACGTCATCGGGCGTTAAACGTAAATCCAGGACATCCGGCCCAACCCGTTGCAGGAACGGGTGGGTAGCGAGCTGTTCCGGCGTCAGCATGTCGATATCAGAGGCGCTATAGAGCAGAATAGTTTTGTCGTGTGTTTGCAACCTGACACGCAGTACCCGCGAAGTCTGCGGTATTTTGCCGGTATCCACCACTCGCCACACGCCATAGAGCTGATTGTGGCTGTACAGCGTCAATCCATTAGAAAAATGGGTCAGCAATGCTTTACCCCGCGTTTCAAGCTGGGTAACACTCTGCCCAATCAGTTGAGATTGATACGGTTTTAGCTGCTCAAAGGCAAACCAGACATCGGTCAGGGGTTTGCCTTTGACTGCCGCCTCCAGGTTATCCGCCGCGCGGCGGATCTCCGGGCCTTCAGGCATAATACTGTCCTTTTTTAATGTGTTGCACCGCCCGTCACTGCGATATCACTCTCCACCTGCAACGCGGTGGCAATCGCAACTTCCAGCGCCCGGCGCACCGTGTCCGCTGCCATACTTGGCGCCCCGGGGTGCTGTGCAGCCTGTTGCGGCAAATAAGGGATATGAATAAATCCTCCCTTCACCGCCGGAACGTCACGTAGTTTATGCAGCAGGCCATACATCACGTGGTTACAAACGAAAGTGCCCGCGGTCTGGGAAACCGAAGCCGGAATTCCCGCGTTGCGCATGGCAACAACCATCGCTTTGATCGGCAACGAACTAAACCACGCCGCCGGACCATCGGCCACAATCGGCACATCTACCGGCTGTTGACCCTGATTATCCGCAATACGCGCATCGTCAACGTTGATCGCCACGCGCTCCACGGTGATATCCGTGCGCCCACCCGCCTGCCCCACCGCCAGCACCAGTGATGGCGACAGCGCGTCAATCGCACCATTGAGTACGGCAAGAGACTCGCCAAAGACGCACGGCAGTTGGCGGGCAACGACGCGGCATCCGCCGATGATAGCATTGTCGAGGCCCGAGACCACTTCCCAGGAAGGGTTAACTGACTCGCCGCCAAAGGGTTCAAATCCCGTGATGAGTACTGTTTTCATCCTGTCTCCTTACAAGAACATCAGGAAATACATCAGGAACACGTTGACCAGCAACAGCAGTATGCCGGTTGGCACCTGCGCTTTAATCACCGCGTTTTTATCCGGCAGCTCCAGCAGCGCTGCAGGAACAATGTTAAAGTTTGCCGCCATCGGCGTCATTAACGTCCCGCAATAGCCAGAGAACATACCAATTGCCGCCATTACTGCCGGATTGCCGCCGTGCTGCAGCACGAGGATCGGAATACCAATTCCAGCGGTCACGATCGGGAAAGCGGCAAACGCATTGCCCATGACCATCGTCAGCAATGCCATGCCGAGGGTGTACACCGCCACTGCGATAAAGCGGCTATCCACCGCCAGGTATTCTTGCGTTAGCCAGGAAATACCGCTGCCTACGCCCGCTGCCGTAAACAACAGCCCGAGCGTGGCCAAAATCTGCGGCAGGATGAACGCCCAGCCGATGGAGTCCAGCAGACGGCGCGCCTCCTGAATCGGTTGGTGAACCCGCTCATGGGTCATTTTTATCGCCATCGCCAGACCAATCAACGAGCCTGCGGTCATGGAAAAGAGCGTCACCAGCGTGGCGTGATTACCCGGCCCAAACAGCGCATCCTGTAAGCCCGGAATATGGTTGAACATCAGCACGCCAATAACCGTTACCACCGGAATTGCCAGCGCCGGGAAAAACAGGCGGTTACCCAGACGACTGGCGCTTTCTTCGCGCTGTTGCTGCGTTCGTTGATGGTAGCTTCCCAGCTTCACGCCGCCAAAACCGGCGATCAGGGCCAGCACGACCACCGCAACGCCAACGGCAATATGCACCGTGCGTTTGTCGCCAAACAGCGAGTATGTCCAGTCGCCAAGCAGAAACAGTACGCCATATATGCCCCAAAACAGGCCGGTGGTGAAGCGACGCGGGTTCGCTTTGTCCTGCCAGGACATCAGCGCCACAATCAGTAATACCGCTCCCGCCAGCCAGTAGAGATAGCTTTGTTGAAAATTCATTTCGCTTCCCCTTTCGCTGCGGCATTCGCTTTCGCCACCTCACGTTGCAAATAGCTATCCAGACGCCACAGACGCGTACCGTGGATCAGGAATGCACAAATTGCCGTTGGGATCCCCCACAAGGCAATATGCAGCGGTTCGGTCTGGATCCCACCAGACTCCAGCATAAAGTTGTGCATAAAAATGATGGCGCCGAAGGCAACAAAGATATCTTCACCGAAGAACAGTCCGACGTTATCGGTCGCAGCTGACATGGCGCGCAGACGATAGCGTACCGCCCCAGGTATCTCGCCGTGATTTTTCTCTGCGGCCCCTTCCGCCATCGGCGCCAGCAGCGGACGCACCATCTGCGGATGCCCCCCCAGACTGGTCAACCCTAACGCAGCGGTCGCTTCGCGAATGAACAGATAGACAATAAGCAGACGGCCACTGGTGGCGCTGCGGATTTTTGCAATCCACGCCTGAGCACGCTCTTTGAGTCCGTGGCGTTCCAGCAGGCCAATCACCGCCAGCGGGATCAGCAGGATAAATGGCAGGTTGCGGGTGTTAAGAAAACCTTCACCCAGCTTCTCAAGGATAGTGGCGATCGGCATATGCGCCGCCAGCCCCGTGACGATCCCGGCAATAATGACCACCAAGACCGGGTTAAAACGTAAAAGAAATCCGACCACGATGACGGCGATCCCCGTCAATGGCCAGAGAGAAATTACCTCTCCCATAATTCAGTCCTGTATATGTTGTTGTGTAATATATTATTGTTTTATATGAATAAATTTATGCGCTAATTTGAATATTGCATGCATTGAATGCGGCTCGCAAGCGACGGGCAAAAGCGAGTGCGTGCTCACCATCCCCGTGAATGCATACCGTCTGGGCTGTCACGCTCGCCCACGTTCCACTCTGGCTTTTTACTCTGCCGGATTGCACCATTTCTAGCGTTTGCGCCAGCGCCTGCTCTTCATCCTCAATCAATGCGCCCGGTTGGCTGCGCGGCACCAGACTGCCATCCGCCTGATAACCCCGATCGGCAAAAACCTCCTGACGTGTTACCAGACCATAGCGTTCTCCGGCACGAATCAGTTCGCTTCCCGCCAGCCCTACCAGAACCAGCGACGGATCGCAGGCATACACCGCTTGAGCAATAGCATCCGCCAACTGAGGATCTTTCGCCGCCTGGTTATAAAGCATACCGTGCGGTTTAACATGACGCATTACGCCGCCCTGCGAACGCGTGATGGCAGCCAGCGCACCAATTTGATACAGCGTCTGCGCATACACCGTTTCCACAGGCAGGGTCATGGCGCTACGGCCAAAATTTTCCCGATCCGGAAAACTCGGATGCGCACCTATCGCTACGCCATTTTTTAGCGCTTCGCGCACGCTTAAAAGCATCGTCTGCGCATCACCGGCGTGAAACCCACAGGCGATGTTGGCTGATGACACCAGTTGCAGCAGCGCTGCATCGTTAGGGCATCCCTCACCGAGGTCTGCGTTGAGATCAATTTTCATTGTTAAGTCGCCATGTTAACTGTTCCAGATAACGCTGCCGATCCTGGCGCGCCTTAAGCGCTTCCTCCAGCGAACACTGCACAAAATGAATCGGCTGGCCGAGCGGGATCTGCGCCAGATGATACATATCCGCTTCGATGATACAGGCGATACGCGGATAGCCGCCCGTCGTCTGAGCATCGTTCATCAGCACGATGGGCTGACCATTATGCGGAACCTGCACTACGCCAGGGAGCAAACCATGCGACAATAGCTCGCGATCGGTCGTGCGCGTCAGCGACTGCCCCTGCAGACGATACCCCATACGGTTGCTTTGCGGACTCAGCTGCCACGGGGAGCGCCAGAAAGAAGCCTGCGATACTTCGTCAAACTCCTGGTATTCAGGCCCGGGGAGCGCACGAATGTGGTTGCCCCACATCAGCTGTTTTACGCCCTGCGGCCCGCTGAATTGCCGGGTCGATGCGCCAATTGCCAGCCGATCGCCATCGCGCAGCAGACGCCCTTCCAGCCCGCCAATTCCGACTTTGAGATCGGTACTGCGCGAGCCCATTACTTCGGGTACATCAAAACCGCCCGCTACCGCCAGATAGCTGCGCATGCCGTGGTGTGGACGTTTTAGCGTCAGACGCTGCCCGGCTTTCACCGGCAGCCGCCATCCGCTCCATACGGGAGTACGATCCAGGTGCGCTTCACATCCCGCACCGGTCAGGGCAAACCAGCCATCGGTTTCAAATTCCACCACCAGTTGCCCCAGTGTGATTTCCAGCGCAGCGGCATTCGCATCATTACCTACCAGCAGGTTAGCAACGTTCAGCGCCGGTTTATCCAGCGCGCCACAGTGACTGATTCCGGATTGACGAAAACTATGGCGTCCCCCGTCCTGTACTGAGGTGTACAAGCCAGCGCGAATGATGTTTAACATATCCCCTCCTTCTGCGGGACAAAACGCACGGTATCGCCAGCCCTTAACAGAATCGGCTCCTGCCGTTTTGGATCAAATAACGCAACGGAGGTACGGCCAATCAATTGCCATCCACCTGGCGTGGAAAGCGGATAGACCCCCGTTTGGGATCCGCCAATACCGACAGAACCTGCCGGAACAAGCAGACGCGGTTCCGCACGCCTCGGAGTATGGAGTGGTTCAGGTAAGCTCCCGAGATAGGGAAATCCCGGCTGAAAACCGATAAACCACACCACATAATCAACCGACGCATGAAGTTCGACGACCTGCTTGTCGCTTAATCCACTGTGCCGGGCGACCTCTGCCAGATCGGGGCCGAACTCACCGCCATAGGTCACGGGAATTTCAATAAAGCGCGAGTCCGGCTCCAGCGCCTCACTCTCTTCCCACCAGCGCTGCAGGCGTTCAATCGCATCCAGCGCCAGCGTTTTCGGGTCGCGCAGGGTAACCGTGATATTGTTCATTCCCGGAATAGCTTCCAGCACATTCGGGGCATCAACCAGACGCTGGGCCAGACGCCAGATGCGTTTCTGAGTCGCCAGCGTAATGGGAGGTTCCAGCTCAAGAACCACCGCACTTTCACCTAACAGATAACAACGCGCTCGCTGCACTTTCGTCCCTCTTTATTACGCTGGATTAGGAATATCGATAAAGGTTACGTCCAGATCGGTATTTTCATTCAGCCATTCGCTTAATGCGCGAATGCCGCCGCGTTCGGTCGCATGGTGACCAGCAGCATAAAAATGCAACCCCTGCTCGCGGGCTGAGTGAATGGTTTGCTCTGAAACTTCACCGGTGATAAAGGCATCGACACCAAACCGGGCTGCGCTATCAATGAAACTCTGACCGCCCCCTGTACACCAGGCGACGCGCTGAACTTTTTCCGGCCCGGTATCACCGCACCATAACGGTTTACGGCCTAAACGCGCTTCAATCCACGATGCCAGCTCCAGCCCCGGAACCGGCATGGAGAGTTCTCCCCATGGCACCAGCGGCTCGATTTCACCCATGACGGTGATCCCCAACAGCGCTGCCAGCTGCGCGTTATTACCCAGTTCCGGGTGAGCATCCAGCGGCAGGTGCCAGCCATACAGGTTGATATCATTTTCCAACAGCGTTTTCAGACGATGGCGCTTCATACCGCGAATAACCGGAGATTCGCCTTTCCAGAAATAACCGTGATGAACGATGACCGCATCCGCCTGCAGGCGTACCGCCTCGTCCAGTAACGCCTGACTTGCGGTCACGCCGGTCACGATTTTATGCACCGTCTCTTTGCCCTCAACCTGCAAACCATTCGGCGCATAGTCGCTAATGGCGGCGCTGTTCAGTTTGTCGTTGATCAGTTGTTCCAGTTCGGTGTTTTTCATCATCGTCCTCGTAGTCATAAATTCTGCCTGCCCAATCAGCAACACAGCTTAGGTTAAAATAGCGTCCCGGCTTGCGTTCGTCGATAGACATTTCACTGACACATCAAGAAACAATCACACCCGATTTGAACGCAATTTGCTTACCCCCACGCGATCTAATTCATGTATATTTATGCAACCAGACAGCATATTGCAAAAATAATCAGATCTGTATCAAAGTTAAAACTTTAAGGAAACACACTCGCGCAGCACGTTCAGCCTGTCGCGAGGCATTTACTTCGAGAAAATAATGAATAAACAAGCATCTCAACCACGGGCGATTTATTACGTCGTTGCGCTACAAATTTGGGAATATTTCAGTTTTTACGGCATGCGTGCATTGCTGATCCTGTATCTCACTAACCAGCTTAAGTACGACGATAATCACGCATATGAACTGTTCAGCGCCTACTGCTCGCTGGTCTACGTCACGCCCATACTTGGGGGATACCTGGCAGATAAAGTGCTCGGCAATCGAATGGCGGTGATGATCGGCGCATTTTTAATGGCAGTGGGGCATCTGGTATTGGGCGCCAGCGAAATGGCCCCGGCGTTCCTTTATTTATCGCTGGCGATTATTGTCTGTGGCTACGGTCTGTTTAAATCCAACATCAGTTGCCTGTTAGGCGAGTTGTATCAGCCTGAAGACCCTCGCCGTGACGGTGGATTCTCTCTGCTCTACGCTGCCGGTAATATTGGTTCAATCATCGCGCCCATTGCCTGCGGCTACGTGCAGGAAGAGTACAGCTGGGCGATGGGCTTTGCGCTGGCGGCGATTGGCATGCTGGCGGGGCTGGTGATTTTCGTATGCGGTAATCGCCATTTCGCCCATACCACCGGCGTCAACAAGGCCGTTCTGTGTGCGAAAAAATATATGCTGCCAAACTGGGCCTGGTTGTTAGTTCTGCTGGTTGCAGCACCGCTGCTGATTACCGTTCTGTTCTGGAAAGAGTGGTCCGTTTACGCACTGATCGTTGCTACTGTTATTGGTCTGGCGGTTCTGGCGAAGATTTACCGCCAGGCGCAGACCCAGAAACAGCGCAAAGAGCTGGGGCTTATCGTTACATTGACCTTCTTCAGTCTGTTGTTCTGGGCCTTTGCTCAACAGGGCGGCAGTTCGATTAGCCTGTATATCGACCGCTTCGTTAACCGCGATATTCTGGGATATTCCGTCCCTACCGCGATGTTCCAGTCGGTTAACGCCTTTGCCGTTATGCTGTGCGGTATTGTGCTGGCCTGGGTGGTCAAAGAAAGCGTGAGCGGTAATCGTACCGTACGTATCTGGGGTAAATTTGCCCTTGGCCTCGGTTTAATGAGCGCCGGATTCTGTATTCTGACCTTGAGCGCCCGTTGGTCTGCGGCTTACGGTCACTCTTCCATGCCGCTGATGGTATTGGGGCTGGCGGTCATGGGCTTTGCCGAGCTGTTTATCGATCCGGTGGCTATGTCTCAGATTACACGTATCGAGATCCCAGGAGTGACCGGCGTGTTAACGGGTATTTACATGCTGCTTTCCGGGGCCATCGCCAACTACCTGGCCGGCGTTATCGCCGATCAAACCTCACAAGGTTCGTTTGACTCAGCGGGCGCTATCAACTATTCCATCAATGCATATATTGATGTCTTTAGCGAAATAACCTGGGGCGCGCTGGCCTGTGTGGTGCTGGTACTGCTGATTTGGCTGTACCAGTCGCTGAAGTTCAGAAATCGTTCGCTGGCGGTAGAGTCCTGAGTTTACAGGCCCGATGATGTAATAAGATTCGGGCCTGTTTTTCTGGAGATTATGCATGGTTTACAGCCAAATCCGCTTCTGAAACACCGGTCACCAGTTTTACCATTTCGCGTTCGATTCCCTGTTCCAACATGGTTTGTGCTATACGTAATGCCGCTTCTTGTTTTCCTTGTTGTAGTCCTTGTTGTAGACCTTCCTGTAATCCATCTAACCGTAACCGCTCTGCAATAGTCATCAGCCTCTCCTTGTGTTGGGGGATCCGTTGTGTCATCTCTTGCATAAACTCATTAAAGCGAGATTCATCGCCAGATTGTAGAATGTAATTAAACATCGCTTGTAATTGCGTGTCATTAGCGCATCCAGTAAGTAGCAGCGTGGTCAGTTGCTCTACCAGCCCCATCAAATCCCGCCGACGGATATGTTTTTGCATTAATTCCAGCAGCGCCATTCGCCTGTGAGCCATGATCTCATCATCGGGTACCACCGTTATGTCCACCAACGGAAATGCGCTGGAATAAAGTTGTCTTGCCGCCACGGAGTCGGCAAAGGCATCCAGCCAGCACAACGAGTACGGATAGGGGCTTCGGCAGCCATGATAAAACAGCATCGGTATCACCAACGGCAGTTCCTTATGCCCTGCGTCCAGATGGCGCTGCATCGCCGCCATCGCATAACGCAACAGACGAAAAGCCATATGCGGCTCGGCTGAACTTTGATGCTCTAAAACCACATAGACATAACCGTCGCCGTCGCGTGTGTGCAAAGACCAGAGCACGTCGGAGTAGCGCGAACGTAAATCCGCTTCAATAAAGCTTTCTGACTCCAGCTTCAGCGAATTCAAATCGCAAAGCGTCCGCAGTTCAGCTGGCAGGTGAATGTCGAGAAAATCCCGCGCAGTTTCGGGATGATGTAAAAACGTTTTAAACACCGCATCGTGCGGTGTGGATGTCGTTGGCGTTGGCGTTGTCATTAATTTCCGTCATCTGAATGAAGATGACAGAAATTTACTGCTGAGGGAAAACTTATGCAGCAGGGTATTCACGGTACTGAGAGCACGTTTCAGCGCTAAAAGCTCCCGGCTGCAACATGTTCATTCTGCTGGAAGGCATTACGCAAAAATCGGTCACATACTTATCCCTTGCGCGCCGCCTCATAGGCCGCCAGCGTCGCCAGTCTTGCCTGTTTATGATCGACAATCGGACGAGGATAGTTAAGCGTAACCTGCGCTTTTTCAGCCCACGTCCACGGATCATGAATGGCTTTACCCGGCACATCGCGCAGTTCCGGCAGCCACTGGCGGATAAACTCGCCGTCGCGATCAAATTTTTCGCCCTGAGTCGTGGGGTTAAAGATACGGAAATACGGTGCGGCGTCGGTCCCGGTTGAGGCCGCCCACTGCCAGCCGCCGTTATTGGCCGCCAGATCGCCATCGATCAGTTGCGACATAAAATATTGCTCGCCTTTACGCCAGTCGATCAGTAGATCTTTCACTAAAAAACTGGCCGTAATCATGCGTAATCGATTATGCATCCAGCCCGTGGCGTTGAGCTGACGCATCGCCGCATCAACAATCGGGTATCCCGTGTTCCCTGTTTGCCAGGCTTGCAAATGTGCAGGATTATTCTGCCATTGCACGCGATCGGTCCAACGGATAAACGGTTGATGCCGACACAGCGCCGGATGGTAAGTCATCAGATGACGATAAAATTCACGCCAGATAAGTTCGTTCAGCCAGACGCTGCCTTCCCCTCCTTCAAGCGCCTGCGGCTGCTCCGCGAGCAGTCGATTCAGGCACTGGCGCGGCGACAATCCCCCTGTCGCCAGGCTCGCGGATAATCGACTGGTACCGTCAACCGCGGGGAAATCACGCCGTTGCTCATATTCTCTCGCGGCCTGCTGGCAAAACTGGCGTAATTGCGCGATAGCCAGTTTTTCTTCTGCCACAAACCGCTGCGTATCAAAATCTTGCTGCGGATAGCTCAGCGTTATTGATGTTAACGGAGCGTCAAGAGCGCCGCTTTCTCTCACCTTCGGCGCACTAACGCATTCTGGAACACCCTCTTTAATCCGCTTCAGCCAGGCATTTTTAAACGGTGTAAAGACTTTATACATTTCGTGATTGCCGGTCATGACCGCCCCCGGAGGCAAGATCACGCTATCGTCAAACCCTTCACACACCACATGGGGTAGTACCTTCTCAACGGCGACATCACGCTGACGTTCGTTTATTTCGTATTGATAGTTATAAAACAATCGGCTGACGCTATGCTGTGCGCAGACGTTTTTGACGGTTTCCACGCTGGCCGCAAAATCTGCGACTTCATCAAACAGAAGCGGGATGCCTTTTTCCGCCAGCGCCGTCTGCAACGCATTCAACTGCGCACTCACAAATGCCGCCTGACGTGGGGCCATTTCGTGCGCCTTCCACTGCTCAGGAGTAGAGATATATAGCGCGATGACCTGCGCAGTACGATCCCGACAAGCCGCCGCCAGCGCGAGGTTGTCATGCAGACGTAAATCACGTCGAAACCAGACCAGATGGGTGGTCATAATACTCCCGGATATAAATTAATCATTGCCACTCGTTATCTATTACACCGACAAGTGTAGACGTCGGCGCATAAAAAAAACCGCCACATTACTGTGAGCGGTTTTCTTGAGCAAGAACGATAACTTAGTAGAAATCGCAGGTGGCTTTTTCAGCCTGCTCCATCCACACCGGTTTATCACTGGTTTTAGACCAGACGCGGTGCAGGTAGCTGTAAAAACGAGCGCGGTCTTTCCAGAACAGCATGACCGGTAGCGCCAGCACGCCCGCCACTACGGCAAAGGTACGGCGCAAGAAAACAATGTGTGCTGGATATTCTTTATAAAAGTCCATAATCCTCTCCCATATATCTGTTCGGTGAATAGCACCGGAAAAATAAACTTGGTTAACTGATGAAAATAATACCGCCTTGTGTGTAATTTTGCTACTCATCCGACCACTTATTTTTATCTATTGATGCTCCGTTTAGCATAAAACCGTAATTAAGTTACATAAAGGTTAAATTAATACTAACCATTAGTTAAATAATGGTTTTTGCCATTTTTATACTTTTTTTACACCCCAGCCGCTGATTTTTGCGAAATCTTTGCAAGCAAAAACCTACGCTCTGGTTATCACATTTATGCCACTGGAGGTGCACTGTGAGTGCAGGCGTGATAACCGGCATTGTGCTGGTCTTTTTATTATTAGGTTACCTGGTCTATGCCCTGATCAATGCGGAGGCGTTCTGATGGCAGCCCAAGGATTTTTACTCATTGCCAGTTTCTTGCTGGTGCTATTTGTCATCGCCAGACCGTTGGGATTTGGGCTGGCTCGACTGATCAACAATACGCCCCTGCCGGGTCTGGTTGGCGCGGAGCATTTACTCTGGCGCGGTCTGGGCATCTCGCAGCAGGAAATGAACTGGCGGCAGTATCTGCTGGCTATCCTCGCTCTCAATGCGCTGGGCCTGCTGGTCCTGTTTTCGATGCTGATGGCGCAAAACCTGCTGCCGTTAAATCCCCAGCAACTGCCAGGGCTTTCGTGGGATCTGGCGCTCAACACGGCGGTGAGTTTTGTCACTAATACCAACTGGCAATCCTATGCTGGCGAAACCACCTTAAGCTATTTCAGCCAGATGGCTGGGTTGACTGTGCAGAATTTCCTGTCTGCGGCGACCGGAATTGCGGTGATTTTTGCCCTGACCCGCGCTTTCACACGCCAGAGTATGAACACGCTGGGCAACGCCTGGGTCGATCTGGTTCGCATTACGCTGTGGATCCTCGTCCCTATTGCGTTGCTCATTGCCCTGTTCTTCATTCAGCAAGGTACGTTGCAAAACATATTGCCTTATCAGCCCATCACTACCCTTGAAGGGGTGAAACAGTTGCTGCCAATGGGGCCAGTCGCCTCACAGGAAGCGATTAAGATGCTCGGCACTAACGGAGGGGGATTCTTTAACGCTAACTCATCGCATCCGTTTGAAAACCCAACCGCACTGACCAATCTGGTACAGATGCTGGCTATTTTCTTAATTCCCACCGCGCTGTGTTTTGCCTTTGGTGATGTAGTGGGCGATCGTCGTCAGGGGCGGACCTTACTGTGGGCCATGTCACTGATTTTTGCAGTCTGCGTTGCCGTTGTGATGTGGGCCGAAGTTCAGGGCAACCCGCACCTGATGGCATTCGGTGCCGACAGCAATATCAACATGGAGGGCAAGGAGAGCCGCTTTGGCGTGCTGGCCACGAGTCTCTTTTCCGTCGTCACCACAGCAGCATCCTGCGGGGCTGTCGATGCGATGCATGACTCCTTTACCGCACTGGGCGGCATGGTACCTATGTGGCTGATGCAGATTGGTGAAGTGGTCTTCGGCGGTGTGGGTTCAGGTCTGTACGGCATGCTGCTGTTCGTGCTGCTGGCGGTATTTATCGCCGGGTTAATGATTGGCCGTACGCCGGAGTATCTCGGTAAGAAAATCGACGTGCGCGAAATGAAAATGACCGCGCTGGCGATTCTGGTCACCCCTACGCTGGTCCTGCTCGGTACAGCGATCGCCATGATGAGCGAAACCGGGCGCAGCGCCATGCTTAACCCAGGTCCTCACGGCTTTAGTGAAGTCCTGTATGCCGTGTCGTCTGCCTCGAACAACAACGGTAGCGCCTTTGCCGGATTAAGCGCCAATAGCCCGTTCTGGAACTGCCTGTTGGCCCTGTGCATGTTCTTCGGTCGCTTCGGCGTGATCATCCCCGTGATGGCTATTGCCGGGTCGCTGGTTAGTAAAAAGATCCAGCCAGCAAGCCCAGGCACGCTACCTACCCACGGCGCGCTGTTTGTCGGGTTGTTAATCGGTACGGTGTTACTGGTTGGCGCTCTCACCTTTGTTCCTGCCCTGGCGCTTGGCCCGGTCGCAGAATACCTGTCATTACACTGAGTGATGCGGAGCACATTACTATGAGTCGCAAGCAACTGGCGCTGTTCGAACCCTCTCTGGTCGCACAGGCGCTGATGGACGCCGTGAAAAAATTAAGCCCACATACCCAGTGGCGTAACCCGGTGATGTTTATCGTCTGGCTGGGCAGTTTGTTAACGACCCTGTTAACGGTGGCGATGGCAACAGGTCATATGCAGGGCAGCCCGTGGTTTACCGGCGCGATAAGCCTGTGGCTGTGGATTACCGTTCTGTTCGCCAACTTCGCTGAGGCGCTGGCGGAAGGTCGCAGTAAAGCTCAGGCTAATAGCCTAAAGGGAGTCAAAAAAACCGCCTTTGCCCGTAAACTTCGCGAACCCAAATACGGCGCGGCAATGGATCACGTTCCTGCCGATGATTTACGGAAAGGGGATATCGTGCTGGTGGAAGCTGGCGATATTATCCCGTGTGACGGCGAGGTCATTGAAGGTGGCGCATCAGTAGATGAAAGTGCCATTACCGGTGAATCCGCGCCTGTGATTCGTGAATCTGGTGGCGATTTCGCCTCCGTCACCGGCGGGACCCGCATCCTCTCCGACTGGCTGGTTATCGAATGCAGCGTAAACCCCGGTGAAACGTTCCTCGACCGGATGATCGCCATGGTTGAAGGCGCGCAGCGGCGTAAAACGCCCAATGAAATCGCCCTGACGATCCTGCTGATTGCCCTGACCATTATCTTTTTGCTGGCGACCGCCACGCTATGGCCGTTTTCCGCCTGGGGTGGTAGTGCGGTCAGCATCACGGTGCTGGTTGCCTTGCTTGTGTGTTTGATCCCTACAACGATAGGCGGACTGCTCTCAGCGATTGGCGTCGCCGGGATGAGCCGCATGCTGGGCGCGAATGTCATCGCTACCAGCGGACGTGCAGTAGAGGCGGCAGGTGACGTAGACGTACTGCTGCTGGATAAAACCGGCACCATTACGCTGGGTAACCGTCAGGCTTCGGATTTTCTGCCCGCCCACGGCGTGGACGAAAAAACGCTGGCCGACGCCGCACAGCTTTCATCGCTGGCCGATGAAACGCCGGAAGGCCGCAGCATCGTGATCCTGGCAAAACAGCGCTTTAATCTGCGTATTCGCGACGTGCAATCGCTACACGCTACCTTTGTGCCGTTTACCGCCCAAAGCCGGATGAGCGGCATCAACATCGACAACCGAATGATCCGCAAAGGGTCGGTCGATGCCATTCGTCGGCACGTTGAAGCCAACGGCGGCCACTTTCCCGCCGATGTGGAGCAGAAGGTCGAAAGCGTCGCTCGCCTTGGCGCAACGCCGCTGGTGGTTGCCGAAGGCTCCCACGTACTGGGCGTGATTGCGCTGAAAGATATTGTGAAAGGCGGGATCAAAGAACGTTTTGCTCAACTGCGCAAAATGGGGATTAAAACGGTGATGATCACCGGCGATAACCGCCTGACCGCCGCCGCGATCGCCGCTGAGGCCGGAGTGGATGACTTCTTAGCTGAAGCCACGCCGGAAGCCAAGCTGGCGCTGATTCGTCAGTATCAAGCGGAAGGTCGTCTGGTGGCAATGACCGGCGACGGAACCAATGACGCACCTGCCCTGGCGCAGGCCGACGTTGCGGTCGCCATGAACTCTGGAACCCAGGCAGCGAAAGAAGCAGGTAACATGGTGGATCTCGACTCCAACCCCACCAAACTGATTGAAGTAGTGCACATTGGTAAACAAATGCTGATGACGCGCGGTTCGCTGACCACTTTCAGTATTGCCAACGACGTCGCGAAGTATTTCGCTATTATCCCGGCCGCCTTCGCCGCCACCTATCCGCAGCTCAATGCGCTGAACGTGATGGGACTGCATTCGCCAGACTCGGCGATCCTCAGCGCGGTTATCTTTAACGCGCTGGTTATCGTCTTTCTGATCCCGCTGGCGCTAAAAGGCGTGAGCTACAAACCTTTGTCCGCATCCGCGATGTTGCGCCGCAATTTGTGGATCTATGGTCTGGGCGGTTTGGTTGTGCCGTTTATCGGTATCAAAGCGATTGATTTACTGCTGACCCTGCTGGGTCTGGTGTGAGGTTTCAGATGAGTGGATTACGTCCTGCATTATCAACATTGATTTTCCTGATGCTTATCACCGGCGGGGCTTACCCGTTGCTAACTACTGCGCTGGGGCAGTGGTGGTTTCCCCACCAGGCTAACGGTTCGCTTCTTAGCGAAGGTCAGATTGTTCGCGGCTCTGAGCTCATCGGGCAACATTTTACCGCTGCCGGTTATTTTCAGGGGCGTCCGTCTGCCACAGCTGAAATGCCCTATAATCCAATGGCTTCAGGCGGCAGTAATCTGGCAGCCAGCAACCCGGAACTGGATAAACAGCTGCAAAGCCGGATTGCCGCACTGCGTGCCGCCAACCCGCAGGCCAGTCCTGCCGTCCCGGTAGAGCTGGTAACGGCTTCTTCCAGCGGGCTGGATAACAACCTGACGCCAGCCGCGGTGGCCTGGCAAATTCCCCGCGTGGCGCAGGCTCGCAACCTCAGCGTTGAAGAGGTTACGCGGTTGGTTGCACAATATACGCAAAAGCCGTTGGTCAGTTTTATCGGTCAGCCGGTGGTGAACCTGGTGGAACTTAATTTAGCGCTGGATAAGCACTGAGAAAAAGGACATGCATAACGAACCCTTACGCCCCGACCCCGATCGCCTGCTGGAGCAGACCACGGCCCCGCACCGGGGAAAACTGAAAATTTTCTTCGGTGCCTGTGCTGGCGTCGGCAAAACCTGGGCCATGCTGGCAGAGGCCCAGCGACTGCGGGCGCAAGGGTTAGATGTGCTGATTGGCGTGGTGGAAACCCATGGACGCAAAGAGACCGCCGCGCTGTTGGACGGCCTCAGCATCCTGCCGCTAAAGCGACAGGCGCGTCACGGCCGCCATATCAATGAGTTCGATCTCGACGCGGCGCTGGCCCGCCGTCCGGCGCTCATTTTGATGGATGAACTGCCGCACAGTAATGCGCCAGGCTCACGGCATCCTAAGCGCTGGCAGGACATTGAAGAGCTGCTGGAAGCCGGGATTGATGTCTTTACTACCGTTAACGTGCAGCATCTGGAAAGTCTCAATGACGTGGTCAGCGGCGTTACCGGCATTCAGGTTCGTGAAACCGTACCCGACCCTTTTTTCGATGCCGCCGACGATGTGGTGCTGGTCGATCTCCCCCCCGACGATTTGCGCCAGCGCCTGAACGAAGGCAAGGTTTATATCGCCGGTCAGGCAGAAAGAGCAATCGAGCATTTCTTTCGCAAAGGTAATCTGATCGCGCTACGTGAACTGGCCCTGCGCCGCACGGCTGATCGGGTAGACGATCAGATGCGCGCCTGGCGAGGACGTCCGGGAGAGGAGAAAGTCTGGCATACCCGCGACGCTATTTTACTGTGCATTGGGCACAATACCGGCAGCGAAAAACTGGTACGCGCCGCCGCACGTCTGGCGGCGCGTCTCGGCAGCGTCTGGCATGCGGTGTATGTCGAAACGCCAGCGCTGCACCGACTGCCCGAAAAACAACGCCGCGCAATTTTAAGCGCTCTGCGGCTGGCTCAGGAGTTAGGCGCAGAAACAGCCACCCTTTCCGACCCCGCCGAAGACAAAGCGGTCATCCACTATGCCCGTGAGCATAATCTGGGAAAAATTGTGCTCGGGCGTCCGACTACGCGTCGCTGGTGGCGTAGCGATTCCTTTGCCGACAAACTCGCTCATCGCGCACCGGATCTCGACCTGATGATTGTTGCGCTCGATGAGCCCCCTTCACGCCCTGTGCTGCAAACGGCAGATAGTCGCACCTTTAAGGATAAATGGCGGGTACAAATTCAGGGTTGTGTGGTTGCCGTTGCGCTGTGCGCCATCATTACGCTAATCGCCATGCAGTGGCTAATGGCCTTTGACGCCGCCAACCTGGTGATGATCTATTTATTGGGTGTGGTGGTTATCGCACTCTTTTACGGACGCTGGCCGTCAGTGCTGGCAACCTTTATTAACGTCGCCAGCTTCGATCTCTTCTTTATTGCCCCACGCGGGACGCTGGCCGTTTCAGACGTTCAGTACCTGCTCACCTTTGCCGTAATGCTAACGGTAGGGCTGGTTATTGGTAATCTGACCGCCGGGGTGCGTTATCAGGCGCGGGTAGCGCGTTATCGTGAACAGCGTACGCGTCATTTGTATGAGATGTCGAAAGCGCTGGCCGTCGGTCGGAGTCAGACGGATATCGCCGCCACCAGTGAACAGTTTATCGCTTCAACGTTTCAGGCCCGCAGCCAGGTTTTACTGCCCGGTGAGAACGGCAAGCTGGCCCCGCTCACCCATCAACAGGGCATGACGCCGTGGGATGACGCCATTGCCCAATGGAGCTTTGACAAAGGGCAACCGGCCGGTGCAGGCACCGACACGTTACCGGGCGTGCCGTATCAAATTTTACCGTTAAAAAGCGCCGATAAAACGCATGGGCTGCTGGTAGTCGAACCGGGAAATTTACGCCAGCTTATGATCCCCGAACAGCAACGCCTGCTGGAAACCTTCACTCTACTGGTAGCCAGTGCGCTGGAGCGCCTGACGCTGACCGCCAGCGAAGAGCAGGCCCGGTTTGCCAGCGAGCGCGAAAGCATTCGCAACGCCCTGCTCGCTGCTCTGTCCCACGATTTGCGCACGCCGTTGACGGTGTTGTTCGGTCAGGCGGAAATCTTAACACTGGATCTGGCCAGCGAGGGATCGCCGCACGCGCGCCAGGCCAGTGAGATTCGCCAGCACGTTCTGAATACTACCCGACTGGTTAATAACCTGCTGGATATGGCGCGAATTCAGTCTGGCGGCTTTAATCTTAAGAAGGAGTGGTTAACGCTGGAAGAGGTGGTCGGCAGCGCCCTGCAGATGCTGGAGCCCGGTCTCTCTGCCCCAATAAATCTGTCGTTACCTGAACCGTTAACACTGATTCACGTCGATGGTCCGCTCTTTGAACGGGTGCTGATTAATCTGCTGGAAAACGCCGTCAAATACGCGGGGCCACAGGCGCAAATCGGTATTGATGCCAGCGTCGATGGCGCACATCTGCAACTGGACGTCTGGGATAATGGGCCGGGTATTCCGTCGGGTATGGAACAGCGCGTTTTTGACAAATTTTCCCGGGGAAATAAAGAGTCATCGGTGCCCGGCGTTGGGCTGGGGCTGGCAATTTGTCAGGCTATTGTGGACGTGCACGGCGGTACTATTTCGGTCCACAATCGCGCGCAGGGAGGAGCCTGTTTTCGTGTTACACTGCCCCAGGAAATCCCCCCTGAACTTGAAGATTTTCATGAGGATATGTGACGAACGTACTGATTGTTGAAGATGAACATGCCATTCGCCGCTTTCTGCGCACCGCGCTGGAAGCCGATGGCCTGCGTGTATATGAAGCGGAAACGCTGCAACGTGGTCTGTTGGAAGCCGCCACGCGAAAACCCGATCTCATCATTCTCGATCTCGGCCTGCCGGACGGCGACGGCATTGATTTTATTCGCGACCTGCGACAATGGAGCGCGATTCCGGTGATTGTGCTTTCAGCCCGCAGTGAGGAAAGCGATAAAATTGCTGCGCTGGATGCCGGTGCCGATGACTATCTCAGTAAACCCTTTGGTATTGGCGAGCTACAGGCGAGATTGCGCGTGGCATTGCGTCGCCACGCCAGCGGTGCGTCTCCCGAACCGGTGGTACATTTTTCCAACGTCAAAGTGGATATTGCCGCACGCCTCGTTCACCGAGGTGACGAGGAAATTCATTTGACGCCGATTGAGTTTCGCCTGTTAGCGGTTCTGCTAAATAATGCCGGGAAGGTACTGACGCAACGCCAGTTGTTAAATCAGGTTTGGGGACCAAACGCCGTCGAACACAGTCATTATCTACGTATTTATATGGGACACCTGCGCCAGAAGCTGGAACTGGACCCGGCCCGTCCGCGTCATTTTCTGACCGAAACCGGAATTGGCTATCGGTTTATGCCGTGAATTCTTATTCATTTTTTCTGATTAATTAATAAATATATTTTTCATTACTTATTCCACTGCATAATACTTATTATGCAGCCAGTAGAATATTGTAAAAAAAATAATAAAATACAAATAAATAACATATAAACAACAAAACAGCATCTTGTCTCGTACTATGCATAAATGGCGACTAAATATTTTATAAACGATCGTTTTTTATTGATCTTCTTCACAGTTCATAGCCATTTCCTGGATAAAATACCCGCACCTTCCACTTATCCAGTAAAGGTAACTAAAATGGAAAATAATAGCCGTACAATGCCACATATAAGGCGAACAACGCATATTATGATGTTTGCCCACCGCAACAGTTTCGACTTTCATTTCTTTAATGCCCGTTAGTCTTCCGACTAAGGGCACTCAAGTATACAGGTCTTCCTGACTCTCTGTATCGCAGGCTAACGCCTGTATCCGCAGTGCTCTCCCTGCATAACCCTGTATTACCTGTGACCGGACCGGTTAGGGTTTATTGCATCTTCAAAAAAGCAATTTACTGATTTATTTATCAGCGGTATGACTTTGCTTTTTTTTTCCGGAGTTATCAATTTCTCATTTGAGAAATTGAGGACCTGCTATTACCTAAAAATAAAGAGATGAAAATGTCAGAATTAAAAATTGCCGTAAGCCGTTCCTGTCCTGATTGTTTTTCTACGCAGCGTTCTTGCGTAAATATCGATGAAAGTAATTTTATTGATGTTGCTGCTATCGTGTTATCCATCAATGATATTGAACGTGGAAAACTCGATGAAATTGACGCCACCGGCTATGGGATTCCTGTTTTTATCGCCACCGAAAATGAAGAACGTGTTCCATCTGAACATCTGCCGCGGATCTCAGGTGTATTCGAATGTAATGAAGCCCGTACCGCCTTTTATGGCCGGCAGTTAGAAACCGCCGCCAGCCATTATGAAACGCAGTTACGTCCGCCGTTCTTCCGTGCGCTTGTCGACTATGTCAATCAGGGTAACAGCGCCTTTGATTGTCCTGGTCATCAGGGGGGCGAGTTTTTCCGTCGCCATCCTGCGGGTAATCAGTTTGTCGAATATTTCGGCGAAACACTTTTCCGCTCCGATTTGTGTAATGCCGATGTCGCAATGGGTGATCTGCTGATTCACGAAGGCGCTCCCTGCATCGCACAACAGCACGCAGCTAAGGTTTTCAACGCGGATAAGACCTACTTTGTACTGAACGGGACCTCCTCATCGAACAAAGTGGTGCTTAACGCATTGCTCACCCCAGGCGATCTGGTGTTATTCGACCGCAACAACCACAAGTCAAACCACCACGGCGCGTTATTGCAGGCCGGGGCAACGCCGGTATATCTGGAAACCGCGCGTAACCCGTACGGCTTTATCGGCGGGATCGACGCGCACTGCTTTGAAGAAGGCTATCTACGTGAACAGGTGAGTGAAGTTGCGCCACAACGTTCGAAAGATGAGCGTCCATTCCGTCTGGCCGTGATTCAGTTAGGTACCTACGACGGCACAATCTATAACGCCCGTCAGGTGGTGGATAAGATCGGTCATCTGTGCGACTACATCCTGTTTGACTCCGCGTGGGTTGGCTATGAGCAGTTTATTCCGATGATGGCCGATTGCTCTCCGCTGTTGCTGGATCTTAACGAAAATGACCCCGGCATTCTGGTCACCCAGTCAGTGCACAAACAACAGGCAGGCTTCTCTCAGACTTCGCAGATCCACAAAAAAGACAGCCATATTAAAGGCCAGTCTCGCTACGTGCCTCATAAACGAATGAATAACGCGTTCATGATGCACGCCTCCACCAGCCCGTTCTATCCGCTCTTTGCCGCACTGGACATCAACGCCAAAATGCATGAAGGCGTCAGCGGGCGCAACATGTGGATGGACTGCGTCGTCAACGGAATTGATACTCGTAAGTTGATCCTGGAAAACTGCCACCATATCCGCCCGTTCGTGCCGGAGATAGTAGAAGGTAAACCGTGGCAGGCTTATCCCACCGCTGAAATCGCCAGCGACCTGCGTTTCTTCCATTTTGTCCCCGGTGAACACTGGCATGCCTTTGAAGGGTATGCCGAACACCAGTACTTTGTGGATCCATGCAAATTGCTGCTCACCACTCCGGGTATTAATGCGCGTAACGGCGAATACGATACCTTCGGCGTTCCGGCTACCATTCTGGCTAACTTCCTGCGCGAAAATGGTGTGGTGCCCGAAAAATGCGACCTCAACTCCATCCTGTTCCTGCTGACCCCCGCAGAAGATATGGCGAAGTTGCAGCAGCTTGTCGCCCTGCTGGTACGTTTCGAAAAACTGCTGGAAGCCGATGCCCCGCTAGCCGAGGTTCTGCCTTCGATCTACAAGCAGCATGAAGCCCGTTACGCCGGTTACACCCTGCGCCAGCTGTGCCAGGAGATGCACGATTTGTATGCGCGTCACAACGTGAAGCAGCTCCAGAAAGAGATGTTCCGTAAGGCACATTTCCCGCGCGTTAGCATGAATCCGCAGGATGCCAATTATGCATATCTGCGTGGTGAAGTTGAACTGGTGCGTCTGCCGGACGCTGAAGGTCGCATCGCGGCAGAAGGCGCGCTGCCTTATCCTCCGGGCGTACTGTGTGTGGTTCCGGGTGAAATCTGGGGCGGTTCAGTATTACGTTACTTCAGCGCACTGGAAGAAGGAATCAATTTGCTACCGGGTTTTGCGCCTGAACTCCAGGGTGTCTACATCGAAGAACACGACGGTCGTAAACAGGTGTGGTGCTACGTGATTAAGCAACAAAGCGCGCAACCCGCTCTGTTGAAAGGGGAAATGTTATGAGCAAAGCCAAATCCAACAAAATGGGCGTCGTCCAGCTCACTATCCTGACCATGGTTAATATGATGGGATCCGGAATCATCATGTTGCCCACCAAGCTTGCAGAAGTCGGTACTATCTCGATCATCTCGTGGCTGGTGACTGCTGTCGGTTCAATGGCGCTGGCCTGGGCCTTCGCAAAATGCGGTATGTTCAGCCGTAAATCCGGTGGTATGGGGGGTTACGCTGAATACGCCTTTGGCAAATCCGGTAACTTTATGGCGAACTACACTTATGGCGTTTCGCTGTTAATCGCCAACGTGGCTATCGCCATCTCCGCCGTTGGCTACGGTACCGAGCTGTTTGGCGCCACACTGACACCGGTGCAGATTGGCCTGGCAACCATTGGTGTACTGTGGATCTGTACCGTGGCTAACTTTGGCGGGGCGCGCATTACCGGGCAGATCAGCAGCATCACCGTTTGGGGCGTCATTATTCCGGTTGTCGGTCTGTGTATCATCGGCTGGTTCTGGTTCAGTCCGACGCTGTACGCTAACTCCTGGAATCCACACCACGTCCCGTTCTTCACGGCTGTCGGCTCTTCCATTGCGATGACCTTGTGGGCTTTTCTGGGTCTGGAATCGGCCTGCGCCAACGCTGAAGTGGTAGACAATCCGGAACGCAACGTGCCCATCGCCGTATTGGGCGGTACGCTGGGCGCGGCGGTGATTTACATCATCTCCACCAACGTGATAGCCGGGATTGTGCCGAATATGGATCTGGCTAACTCTACAGCACCGTTCGGTTTAGCCTTCGCACAAATGTTCACCCCAGAAGTCGGTAAGGTGATCATGGCGCTGATGGTGATGTCCTGCTGCGGTTCACTGCTGGGCTGGCAGTTCACTATCGCTCAGGTATTCAAATCGTCGGCTGATGGGGGTTACTTCCCTAAAATCTTCTCTCGCGTGACCAAAGTAGACGCGCCGGTACAGGGGATGCTGGCAATCGTGATCATCCAGAGTGGTTTATCGCTGATGACTATCAGCCCGTCACTGAACAGTCAGTTCAACGTGCTGGTCAACCTGGCGGTGGTAACGAACATCATTCCGTATATTCTGTCGATGGCCGCGCTGGTAATTATTCAAAAAATGGCGAATGTTCCGTCGTCGAAAGCGAAACCGGCAAACTTCGTGGCGTTTGTTGGCGCATTGTACAGCTTCTATGCGCTCTACTCCTCTGGCGAAGAAGCAATGCTTTATGGTTCTATCGTGACCTTCCTCGGCTGGACGCTGTATGGCCTGGTATCACCGCGTTTTGAACTGAAAAATAAGCATAGTTAAATCCTGGCATAAAAAAGCCCGGTAGCGCTAACGCTTACCGGGCCTACAAAACGCGTCAGTACAAACAATACTTACGCGTTTTTCAGCACTTCGCTGACAATCTCAACGGCTTCTTTTTCGATCTGCTTGCGATGTTCTTCACCAAGGAAGCTCTCGCAGTAGATTTTATAGGCGTTTTCAGTACCTGACGGACGCGCAGCAAACCAGCCGTTGTCAGTCATCACCTTCAGACCACCGATAGAAGCACCGTTACCCGGTGCCGCCGTCAGACGTGCCGTGATCGGGTCGCCCGCCAGCGTGCTGGCACTCACCATTTCCGGAGACAGCTTAGACAGCGCCGCTTTCTGCGCGGAGGTCGCGCTTGCCTGCAGGCGGTTGTAGCTTGGCGCGCCGAAGCGGGCTGCCAGTTCGTTGTAGTGCTCTTGCGGATTCTTACCAGTCACTGCGGTAATTTCTGCCGCCAGCAGGCACATGATGATGCCGTCTTTGTCGGTCGACCACGGTGTACCGTCAAAGCGCAGGAAAGAAGCGCCCGCGCTCTCTTCACCACCAAAGCCAAAGCTGCCGTCAAACAGACCGTCAACGAACCATTTAAAGCCAACCGGAACTTCGACCAGTTTACGCCCTAAATCATTCACTACGCGGTCAATCATCGCCGAAGAGACCAGCGTCTTACCAACGGCAACGTCTTTGCCCCACAGCGGACGATGCTGGAACAGGTAGTTGATCGCCACCGCCAGGTAGTGGTTCGGATTCATCAGGCCTGCCGGGGTGACGATACCGTGACGGTCATAGTCCGGATCGTTGGCAAAGGCCAGATCGAACTTGTCACGCAGCGCCAACAGTCCCGCCATCGCGCACTCGGAGGAGCAGTCCATACGGATTGCGCCATCTTTGTCGAGATGCATAAAGCGGAAAGTCTGATCAACGTGATCGTTAACGATAGTCAGGTTCAGGTTGTAGTGCTTGGCAATACGCTTCCAGTATTCGATACCGGAACCGCCAAGCGGATCGACGCCCAGCGTCAGGCCCGCTTTCTGGATCGCCGCCATGTCGACGATGTCGGCCAGTCCTTCAACAAACGGCTGAACCAGGTCCTGCTCTTTTACATGACCAGATGCCAGCGCAGCGTCCAGCGACATACGCTTCACGCCTTGCAGACCATCAGCCAGCAGAGCGTTAGCCCTGTCTTCCACCACTTTGGTGACGTTAGTATCTGCCGGACCACCGTTTGGCGGGTTGTATTTAATGCCACCATCTTCCGGCGGATTGTGGGACGGCGTGATCACAATGCCGTCAGCCAGCGGGCCGCCTTTTTTGTTGTGGACCAGGATAGCATTCGACACGGCAGGGGTTGGCGTAAAGCCGTTATTTTCCTGCACGATGACGTCCACGCCGTTCGCTGCCAGCACTTCCAGGACAGAGATAAAAGCCGGTTCAGACAGCGCGTGGGTATCCTTGCCCACGTAGCACGGGCCAGTGATCCCGTTTTTCGCACGTTCTTCAGCAATCGCCTGAGCGATAGCCAGAATATGCGGCTCGTTAAAACTATGACGACCTGCACTGCCGCGATGTCCGGACGTACCGAACTTGACGGCGTGCTCAGCGTTCCCTGCCGTTGGTTTCAGTACATAGTACTGTGCCGTCAGTTGGGCGACGTTAATCAAATCACTCTGTTGCGCAGGTTGACCTGCACGGTTGTGGATTGCCATTGCCTGGTCCTTCTAATGCAAGGATTAAATTGTTCCGCAAACCTTTTCAATCAATTCCGCAGGGAATTGCATTGACTGCATGATGTGCTCAACCATGCTGCATTTACGGCCGGTATTGGTATTGGTGATCACCCAGTACGGCGTGCCTGGCACGTGTTTTGGTTTAGTTTGATTACCATTTTTCAGCAGCGTCTGTTCATCTGCTGCAAAATAAACGCGCGTACGACCATGCAACGATTCCGTTGCTTCGGCGAACGCGTTTTGATCCAGTGAATAGAGTGTAGACAGCACCAGCATAAAGCGATTTACTGCTTTCTTCTGCTCCGCATATTCGTCGGACAGCAGCAGTTCACGCATCGCGCGCACTTTATCTTTTACGGGGTTAACCGGCTTCGCTTCCACGACAGCTTGCACAGCGCGGACTTCTTTTACTACCGGAGTGACAGGCTGTGATGCGGCGGAAAACTTCAACATACGCCGTAAAATGTCGGATGCGCTCTCGCCGATATGCTTGGTGTGGCTGGCAATATAGCTATAGAGTTCATCATCAACTTCAATCGTTTTCATCTTAATCCAGTGCAGTGTTTAGCTGAATACAAGTTGTTGGGGTCAACACGCGTAGTGTAAAGGCAAATCCCAACAGCGGATAGCGTCAAGCCTGGTGGCTGGCAAAACTCAGAGTAACCGTAGTTGTTGCAGCCATGTGGCAGAATGGTCAACATGATACCCTAACCCGTGAGTGTGAAAAAAAGAACTTTGCCATGAAATTGAATATCCGAGCGCAATCTGCGCAAAACCTGCACAATAATTCTCCCATCGTCCTGGTGCACGGCCTGTTTGGCAGTCTGGATAACCTGGGGATCCTGGCGCGCGATCTGGTGGCCGATCACGATATCATCCAGGTTGATATGAGAAATCATGGCCTCTCCCCGCGTTCACCTGAGATGAATTATCCGGCCATGGCGCAAGACCTGCTGGATACGCTGGACGATCAACAGATCGAAAAGGCGATCTTTATTGGTCACTCGATGGGGGGCAAAGCCGTCATGGCGTTAACCGCGCTGGCCCCGGAACGTGTCGAACGGTTGGTAGCCATCGACATTGCCCCCGTTGACTATCATGTTCGCCGTCACGATGAGATTTTTGCTGCCATTAACGCAGTAACTGACGCGCAGTCCTCTTCGCGTCAGCAGGCGGCGAGCGTCATGCGCCAGCATCTGCAAGAGGAAGGCGTGATCCAGTTTCTGCTCAAATCCTTCGTCGACGGCGAATGGCGCTTTAATGTTCCCGTGCTGTGGGAGCAATATCCTCATATTGTCGGCTGGGAGACCATCCCGGCGTGGGAACACCCGGCGCTGTTTATCCCCGGTGGCAACTCACCTTATGTAACCGAAGCGTATCGCGAACAACTGCTGGCGCAATTCCCGCAGGCTCGGGCGCACGTTATTGCAGGCGCGGGCCATTGGGTGCATGCGGAAAAACCGGAGGCGGTACTGCGCGCCATCCGTCGTTATCTGAGCGAACAGGCTAACTGATTAAAAACTCAGCGTCTGCGCGTGATTACGCGCGTGGGCGTTGGCGTGTCTCCCCTGCTGATGTATTATGGCGGGCTATCCATCCGGGCAGACGCCTGGCTGATTGTTTCCCCGAAGTCACCAAGATCATGGCCAAAGAACAAACGGACCGTACGACATTAGATCTGTTCGCGCAGGAGCGTCGCCCGGGACGACCCAAAACTAATCCGCTCTCGCGTGATGAACAGTTACGTATTAACAAACGTAATCAGCTTAAACGCGATAAAGTTCGCGGGCTTAAGCGTGTCGAACTGAAACTGAACGCTGATGCTGTTGACGCTCTGAACGAGCTGGCCGAGGCGCGCAACATGAGTCGCAGTGAACTCATCGAAGAGATGCTGATGAACCAACTCAGCGCATTGCGCGGTCAGGCTTAGTCTGAATTTCTGCTCTAAATCATAAATCGTGTAGCACAGAGTGCAGTCCTGCGTGTTTGCTGTTTCCGCATGCCTGACTGTTCTGCTATGATTGCCCTTATCCGTGGGCAATGCGCCACCACCATTTCAATAAGTTTCAAGAGGTTATTTTACTCATGGCAATCACTGGCATCTTTTTCGGCAGCGACACCGGTAACACCGAAAACATCGCAAAAATGATTCAAAAACAGCTTGGTAAAGACGTTGCCGATGTACATGACATTGCAAAAAGCAGCAAAGAAGACCTCGAAGGGTATGACATTTTGCTGCTCGGCATTCCAACCTGGTACTACGGTGAAGCGCAGTGTGACTGGGACGATTTCTTCCCTACCCTCGAAGACATTGATTTTAACGGCAAGCTGGTTGCATTGTTCGGCTGCGGCGACCAGGAAGATTACGCAGAATATTTCTGCGATGCGTTGGGTACAATTCGCGACATCATCGAACCACGCGGCGCAACCATCGTTGGTCACTGGCCAACGGCGGGTTATCACTTTGAAGCGTCCAAAGGCCTGGCTGACGACGACCACTTTGTGGGTCTGGCCATTGATGAAGATCGCCAGCCTGAATTGACCGCCGAACGCGTAGAAAAATGGGTTAAGCAGATCTCTGAGGAGCTGCACCTCGACGAAATCATCAATGCCTGATTTTGTGTGGCGCAGATTTCCATCTGCGCCACATCAATAGATAAAACCAATCAAAATAATTGCTACAAATTTGTAACTTTTTCGTCTGACCCTGTACAATGGCCGGATGCCAATCGGGTATTGCACAGTGTGTTTGTCGGCGATACCACGTTTTGATTAACAATATATGCCAGAGACTTGCAGTTTTCATTTAGCCATGGCAGTTCTATAATGAATCGCATTATCTCAAGTGCAATTTCTGTCACTTCTGTTAATGAAGTGAATCGTTTAGCTACAGGACAGATTCCGCATGACTGACAACAATACCGCATTAAAGAAGGCTGGCCTGAAAGTAACGCTTCCTCGTTTAAAAATTCTGGAAGTTCTTCAGGAACCGGATAACCATCACGTCAGTGCGGAAGACTTATACAAACGTCTGATCGATATGGGTGAAGAAATTGGTCTGGCGACCGTGTATCGCGTGCTGAACCAGTTTGATGATGCCGGTATCGTGACCCGCCATAATTTTGAAGGTGGTAAATCCGTCTTCGAACTGACTCAACAGCATCATCACGATCACCTCATCTGCCTCGACTGCGGCAAAGTGGTCGAGTTCAGCGATGATTCCATCGAGGCGCGCCAGCGTGAGATTGCGGCTAAACATGGTATTCGTTTAACCAACCATAGCCTCTATCTTTACGGTCACTGCGCCGAAGGCGATTGCCGCGAAGATGAGCATGCTCACGACGGTAAATAATGTGATGCTTTCTGAAAAGCCAACCATTCGGTTTAATGCTGGTCACTTAAGGTGATCGGCATTATTCATTCCCCAGAGATGTTGTCTGACCATCTCTGGTAACATGCTTCTCAGTGTCCAGCGGTTTCTGCACAGGAACCGCTTTTTCTCACGATACCCCATTATTCTTTCCCACCGGTGTTAATACAGCTCTGCTATGTCTGCAGCCGGATAACGCATGGCCTCTGTCATTGACGTCGCGACCTGACGCTCCACTCCGTTTACCCTGTGTCTGATTAGCCGCACTGTGAGCGTATCCGGCACCTGTTCCACCAGCGTTTCCACCAGACGCATTTCATTGCCATACCTGCCAATTACGCTCGCGCTCAGCAGATGACTGCTCAGCCCCATCAGGCATACCATACGGACCTGGGAATAGCCTTTTTCACCGTACAGATTTTCCGCTTTCGCGAGGCTGCCGCATTTTCGGGGGATTGGTCAACCGCTCCTGAAACGCTCGGCATTACGCTTCGCGTTTTTTTATGCCTGTCATTTCATTCTTATTTTATAATCGATTTGATCTTTATCATTTTATTATTATTTCACAAGGTATAATTTAATGATGTGACATATTTACCAATATGTTTTTTATATTTATCATTAATAAATAATAGAAATATTGAATGAATAATGAATTGGTAGACATTCTGGTAAAAGCGGGCATGAAAAAAAAGGATGCCACTATCCTAATTAAGCTGGCAAAAGTGAAAAATATCAGCTTAGGTCGGGCATTTTTTCTCTATGCTTGGAAATATTACGCCTGGGGTATAGCTTTACTATTAGCAGTGATTTTCGCATCATTTTCTGAGGGCATAGAGTTCTTTATAGTAAACGTTCTCTTCTGTATTGCTGTAGCTCTCGTTTCACTTTTCTTTACCCCTTTTGTCATAAATCTAATTTGGAGTATTAAAATTCAAGTTAAGTTGATCGGAAAATAACAGGAAATTATTATGAGTAGTTATGGATTAATGAATTTACAGCAAGAAAAAGAAAAAATAGATAACCTCGTTTTTGAAATTAGCTTTTACTATTTACATGATAGTCACTTACGCTCCGAATTTATGGCAGAAGAAAATAGACTCGTTAATGGTTATATTAATGATTATCAACAAGGTAGATTGGATTTTGCCAAAGCAATGGAATGTTTACAAAAACATTATCAAATTCTAAGTAATTCCCATACTCAGTTACAAATGGGGACTGTCAAATTATATGCAATAGTTGAGCGTGAAAGAGAAAGGCATTCAACATTTACCATAACATTAAAACGAGTTGGATTCATTAGTGGGGCAATGCAAGTTATCGGTGGCTATAGCTTATGTAAAGCAACCCTTGGTGCTGCATGTAAAAGTTATGGAGTTCCTTTAATGATACAGGGAAGCGAGAATGTTTGGGAAAATGGTTATTATTTATTATATCATGAAGCCCCCCGGAAAATGCCTTTGCGGTATGCCTACCGACAGGTAGCAAATCTATTGGGTGGGGATGAAAAGGATGGTGATATTGCTTTTTCAACGGGAGATCTTGTTCTTTCTTTCGGTTCCGCCTCAACGCTAACGTTGAGAACAAATTCGTGGAAATTATTCAGCTATATACAGGAAGATTATATTCGCAGTTGGAGAACTTTGGGAGCTGTTGGGAGCGCTAGTGAGTTAACCGGTGATGCGGCTAGTGGATTAACTATTTATCAACTTCTTGGTGGAGAAAATACTCACTGGGCCAAATTGAGGGAACAAGGAAATGATTTTTAAAACATATGATCAGAATGATAAATTTTTAACTGAAAGTATTAAACTTGCGGGTTTAAGTGAGTATAAAGCACAGAAGCTCATTCATTTTGCTAATGAAAACAAAATAAACATACAAAAGGCCTATTTATTAACAGATGCAAGCGTTATTAAAGTTGATATTATCCTTGCTTTTGTTATGTCATTTTTTATATATTCGATTATACAAAAAGATTTCACTGAGTTATGGGCTTTCCTTTTAATATTCGGATTATTGTTTTTTGTTATTGAGTTAACCTGTCGGCTTCACAAGAACTATTTTAAGGTTTGTAAAGCTTATATCAAGTTACGAGGGATTTAAGTGATTGACCTGGTATTACATTAATTTCATTAGACAATGAATGGTGTTTTTTGTCTATTTTGATTAATGACATAAAGACAATACTAGCGAACGCTGGAATGAAGGAAAAAATTCGTTTCTTGATTAAATTCCAGAGTAGATGCCGGGCTTCCTTGAGCCAGTGCTGTTGTGTGAGATGGAAGAGTTCCCGGATGGCATTTTCTCCCAGGGTTTTAGGGCGGACGATAACAAAACTGGGGGCGTAAACGTTCTGCCAGTACGATCCACGATATCCATAGATTGATGATATAAGAGAGGGGCTTGTTGTTGAATATCACCATGCCGATAACCTGCCAGACCATGGATTCGAGCGGGAATTTGTGTTTACGCAGCGTGACCGCATTGGTGAGAGAAAAGGCTTGCTGAATAAGGTCCGGGGAAAAAAGGTCAGTAAGACTCTGAACGTCATCGAGTGCAGTAAGATTAATGATGCCGAGAGCCTGTGAACGTTCCATTTAAAAAGGATTCCATGAGGAGCATAGACCCCTTTTTACACCAGCCACCGGATTGGTCAACAGCTCCTTAAACGATCAGCATTAAGCCATTCGGTTGGCTTTTTTTATGGGCGTTATCACCCCTTTTCCCCTTCCCTCCACTCCTGTGTTGCTTTAATGTAAAATCAATAGTCCCTTCCCGGAGAGTCGAAATGGAACTTCGCCAGCTACGCTATTTTGTTCGCATTGTAGAAACCGGCAGCATGGGTAGCGCGGCGCTCGATCTCAATATTGGGGTTTCGGCACTCAGCCAGCAAATGTCCCGCCTGGAAAACGAACTCGCTATTCGCCTGCTGCAGCGCACCTCGCGTGGCGTTACGCCCACCAGCGCCGGACTGGCTTTTTACTCCCAGGCGCAGCTGGCGCTCCGCCACGCAGACGATGCAATCCTCGCCGCGCGAGAGTCCCGGCTTTCCGGGCACGTCAGCGTCGGTATGGCCCCCAGTACCGCTTCCGTTCTCGGCATGCCTTTTATTAACGCCATGCGGGAAAGCTATAGTGATGTCCGCCTGCATGTGGTGGAAAGCCTCTCTGGCAACCTTGAACGGATGATTAATACCCGCCAGATTGATCTGGCCGTGGTATTTCAGAAAGAAAAGATCGTGCGCTGGAGCGCCAGACCGATTCTCGAAGAGCGCCTGTTTTTGATTGGGACTCATGCCTTACTGGCCGATATTGCCGATGACAATATTGCGCCAGCCCAGTTGGCAAGTATCCCATTGATAATGCCCAGCCCAGGCCACGGTCTGCGCGGCAGGCTGGAAGCAATTTGTCAGGAACACGCACTGCGCATTGAGATCGCCACAGAAATTGATGGTCTGGCGCTGCTAATGCGCGCCGTTCGCAGTGGAATCGGCGCTACTCTCCAGCCCGGCGCGGCGATTTCCCATCTCGATAAAGAGACGCTAAGAGTGATCGGCGTCCATAATCCAATACTGAGTCGCCCCAACTTTCTGGTCAGCCTTTCTGATGATGAGCTCACCCCCGCGGGCCTCGCCGCCCGCGTGGTGCTAACGAAAGTGATGCATCAACTGGTGGAAGCAGGAAGCTGGCCAGGCGCCATCCTTTACAATAACTAAAGCCCTCTTTAGCACTTCGTCATAGCGCCCGCACAAGCTGTACGTATACATTTCAATTACAAATTTAACAATTAGTTAAATGGTAATGGAGTATACGATGGTTGATGTTCTGGTGATTGGCGGTGGCAATGCCGCGTTATGTGCTGCCCTAACCGCCCGGGAGCAAGGAGCTTCGGTACTCCTGCTCGAAGCGGCTCCACGGGAATGGCGCGGGGGAAATTCTCAACACACACGTAATCTGCGCTGTATGCATGACGCGCCGCAGGATGTGCTGGTGGAAAGCTATCCTGAAGAGGAGTTCTGGCAGGATTTGCGGCGCGTCACCGAGGGAAATACTAACGAAGCCCTGGCGCGTCTGGTGATCCGCACCTCTTCACAATGCCGCGACTGGATGCGCCAACACGGCGTTAATTTTCAACCTCCTCTCTCCGGTGCTTTACACGTAGCGCGAACCAACGCCTTTTTTATGGGGGGCGGGAAAGCCCTCGTGAATGCCTATTATCGCAGCGCAGAAAAGTTAGGCGTGCAAATCCGCTATAACACACCAGTGCAGGCGCTTGAACTGCATAATGGTGAGTTTGTGGCAGCGCTGGCAGGCGAAGAGCGCATAACCGCTAAGTCCTGCGTGCTTGCCGCTGGCGGATTTGAGTCAAACCGCGAATGGCTGCGCGAAGCCTGGGGAGAGAACGCCCGCGGCGAGTGGCCTGCGGATAACTTCCTGATTCGCGGCACACGCTTTAATCAGGGCGTACTGCTTAAATTTATGATGGATGCCGGGGCGGACATCATCGGCGAACCCTCCCAGTCACACTGCGTCGCCATTGATGCCAGAGCGCCATTATATGACGGCGGAATTTGCACCCGCGTGGACTGCGTTTCACTCGGCATAGTAGTCAACCGTGACGCAGAACGTTTTTATGATGAAGGCGAAGATTTCTGGCCCAAACGCTACGCCATCTGGGGACGCCTGGTCGCCCAACAGCCAGGACAGATTGGCTATTCCATTATCGACAGTAAAGCCATCGGCCACTTTATGCCACCGGTATTCCCCGGCGCACAGGCGAATACGCTGGCGGAGTTGGCGCATCAGTTGGGGCTGGATACCGAACGCTTTACCCACACCGTGACGGCGTACAACAACGCCTGCCAGCCAGGTCAGTTCGACCATACCATCCTGGACAACTGCGCGACGAAGAAGTTATCCCCCGCGAAAACACACTGGGCGCGACCGCTGGACCAGCCACCTTACTACGGCTATGCCCTGCGGCCAGGGATCACCTTCACCTATCTTGGGTTAAAAGTGAACGAACGCGCTGCCGTGCACTTTGCCGGGCAGCCAAGCCGCAACCTGTTCGTCGCCGGAGAGATGATGGCGGGCAACGTGTTGGGCAAGGGTTACACCGCTGGCGTGGGCATGTCGATCGGGACAACCTTTGGCCGCATTGCCGGAAAAGAAGCCGCGCTGGCAGCACGTAAGGAGGCACGTCATGAAGCAGCTTGAGAAACTGATCATCGAAGCACAAATTATCACCGAGCCGGAAGCAGAAGTTGAACGTGTGATGCAGGTCTGTAACGCCTGCCGCTATTGTGAAGGTTTTTGCGCCGTGTTCCCGGCAATGACTCAGCGCCTGGAATTCGGTAAAGCGGATATCAATTATCTGGCTAACTTGTGCCATAACTGCGGCGCCTGCCTGCACGCGTGTCAGTATGCCCCACCTCATGAATTTGCCATTAACGTACCGAAGGCGATGGCGGAAGTGCGGCTCGAAACCTATCAGCACTACGCGCAACCCGCCGCCTTTGGCGCGCTTTATCGTCGCGCAGGCATCACTGTGACGCTGGCGCTGGTTTTCGGTCTGATCCTGTTTTTACTCCTCGCCATGAGTTTAAAGGGCTCGTTATTCCATCCTCCGCTGGCCGGGGATTTTTATCAGATTTTCCCGCATAACCTGCTCGCATGGATGTTTGGTTCGGTATTTATTCTGGCGATAGGTCTGCTGATGGCGGGTGTTCTCCGCTTCTGGCGCGAAATCTCTCCGGGTGTACCGCGTTCCGCTGAAATTGCTGAAGCCTCGCACAATGCGCTGACGCTGAAGTATCTCGATGGTGGGCATGGCAAAGGTTGTAACGAAGCAGATGATGCCTTCACCCTGATGCGCCGCCGTTTCCATCACTTCACCTTCTACGGTTTTATGCTCTGCTTTGCCGCCACCGTGGTGGCAACGGGCTATCACTACTTTGCAGGTATAGAAGCGCCCTATCCGTTCTTCAGCGTTCCGGTAATGTTGGGCACGTTGGGCGGCATTGGCCTGACTGTCGGCCCGGCTGGCTTGCTATGGCTCAATTTTAAGCGCTCACCGCTGCATGGCGACGCTCGGCAAAAACCGATGGATCGCGGTTTTATTTTGCTGCTGCTCCTGACCAGTCTGACCGGTTTAGCGCTGCTGGCGGGAAGAGACACGTCCTGGATGGCTATTTTGCTCGCCATTCACCTCGGCGTGGTCATGGCGCTCTTTCTGACCATTCCTTATGGAAAATTTGCCCACGGATTTTACCGCTGCGCAGCCTTACTCAAGTGGGCGATTGAGAAACGGCGCGGCAAACAGGCGGGGGTCGCAGGCGACTAACCCGCAAACTCTTACCTCTATAAATATTATGATAAGACAGTGGAGCAAACCCAATGACACAACAACCATCGCGCGCCGGAACTTTCGGCGCAATACTGCGGGTAACCAGCGGTAATTTCCTCGAACAGTTTGACTTTTTTCTGTTCGGTTTTTACGCCACCTATATCGCAAAGACCTTCTTTCCTGCAGAGAGTGAATTTGCCGGGCTAATGTTAACTTTCGCCGTGTTTGGTTCAGGTTTCTTAATGCGGCCTGTTGGCGCAATTGTGCTGGGTGCTTACATCGACAGAATTGGTCGCCGTAAAGGACTGATGGTGACGCTGGCGATTATGGGCTGCGGTACCCTGCTGATTGCCCTGGTACCCGGTTATCACAGTATTGGTCTGCTGGCCCCTGTCCTGGTATTACTCGGCCGATTATTACAGGGCTTTTCTGCAGGGGTGGAGCTGGGCGGCGTCTCGGTTTATCTTTCTGAAATCGCCACCCCTGGCAATAAAGGCTTCTACACCAGCTGGCAGTCCGCCAGTCAACAGGTCGCCATTGTGGTGGCAGCTCTGATTGGTTACGGCCTGAACGCCACCCTGGGACACGATGAGATTTCTGAATGGGGCTGGCGTATTCCATTCTTTATTGGTTGCATGATTATTCCTTTGATCTTCGTGCTCCGCCGCTCGCTTCAGGAAACAGACGCCTTTTTACAACGTACGCACCGTCCCGACACCAGGGAAATTTTTACTACCATCATCAAAAACTGGCGTCTCATCGCTGCAGGTACGCTGCTGGTGGCGATGACCACAACGACGTTCTACTTTATTACCGTCTACACACCGACCTACGGTAGGGCTGTACTTCACCTGAGCGCTCGCGACAGCCTGATCGTCACCATGCTGGTCGGTATTTCTAATTTTATCTGGCTGCCGATTGGCGGGGCGATTTCTGACCGAATTGGTCGTCGTCCGGTGTTGATGGGGATTACCATCCTTGCACTGATCACCACCTGGCCGGTTATGCACTGGCTCACCGCCGCGCCAGATTTCACGCGCATGACGATGGTCCTGCTTTGGTTCTCGTTCTTTTTTGGTATGTACAACGGAGCAATGGTCGCCGCACTCACCGAGGTGATGCCTGTCTATGTGCGTACGGTGGGCTTTTCACTGGCATTCAGTCTTGCCACGGCGATTTTTGGCGGCCTTACGCCAGTCATCTCCACAGCGCTGGTCCAGCTAACCGGGGATAAAAGCTCACCAGGGTGGTGGCTGATGTGTGCGGCACTTTGCGGGCTCGCCGCCACGGCAATGCTGTTTGTCCGGCTGAGTCGGAGTTATCAACCGGTGGAATATAAACCCTGAAATGCAAACGGGCGGAAAACTCTCCGCCCGTTGTCTGTTTCATTTTTCGATTTACTGCGCAGTATTCTTGCTACGAATTTCCTGCCAGACCTTGTCGCAATCAGCATTAACGGACTGACCATTACCCGTGCGCGTAGCCTCGATGCATTGCTGATAATCCAGTACGCGTACGCTTTCTTCATTGGCAAACTGCTGATGCTGCTTTTCTTTCTTCAGCACATTCAACACGCTTTGGCAGGCTTCGATTTTCTCCGACGATCCTTGCGCGGTAGTAATACAGGCGCTGTAAGCTTCTTTCAGACGGCTGTCTTCTTTTGGTGCTGGGGATTGCGCGCAAGCCACCAGCCCGGATGCCATAACAGCGATGAGTATCAGTTTTTTCATAGCACTTTCCTCAACGATGCGGCAGGCGCCCGGCCTGCCGCTGTTGGCATTAGAAGATGGTGAACGGAGCAATAACGATGAATTTCACGTCACGCTCATCCTGGAAGATGTTGCCGTAACCACCGCCCCAGCTCGGAATGTCTGAATGGTTGTCGTACTGGGTGAAGTGCAGTTTAAACATGGTGCCCTTCGCACGCCCCTCTTGCAGGGTATAGACCGCATCCAGGCTGTAAGAAGATTCTTCGATAGTCCGGTTTTTGTCGTAGTACGCATCCGGATTGATCTGCCAGGTTGATGGCTTGGCATCCCATGCGTAAACGTAGGACGCGCCCACTGCCCAGCCCGGCAAATTCCAGTTCTTCAGGTCATACATTGCGCCGAAGAAGACAGCCTTTTCGCCGTTGGCGTTGAAGTCGGAACGGTTATCCCACCAGATATCCAGGCGACCGTTTGATGAGGCGTAGGTCGGGGTCATACGCTGCAGGAAGTACCCCTGCTGCCCGTCCGCTTTAACCCAGGTCCCTTCCAGACGCAGGTCAACCACTTCCGCCACTTTGTAGCCAAAGGTCAGCGCCTGCAGCCAGGCCGTACCATCATAAATATCGTTCACGGTGCGATCATCAACTTTGTCGCGCGCGCCGTAGAACTGGTAGCTGGTGGTAAACGGGTTACCGCCTAAATCGAATTTATAGCTGGCTTTTGCGAAGTACTGATCGACGTAGCCTTCAGACTGACCAAATGCGGCTTCCAGCAGCAGGTTATTTTTGAAGTCATATTTCGCGCCGATTGAGTGCAGATAATCTACGCTGGTCTTCTTATCAGCCTGATAGAATTTATCGACTTCAGTGTGCCATGGTGCTTTATATTCGTTGGCCCACATATAGGAGAAGCTCAGTGCACCAGCATCACCATAGTCAAAGTTGGCTCCGGCTTCAGCACCCTGATAGGTACCTGGCATAAAGCTCCAGTGCGGAGCCAACAGAGTCTGTCCGGTTGGTTGAATGTAACCGGCGCGCGCCCAGGTTGGGCCGAATTTAAATTTGGCTGCTGCTTTATAAAGGCTAATTCCGCTCTTATCGCCGGAGTAATCTTCATCATAGCCTTTATTTTTTGACGAGAATGCAATTTCGTTTGGATGGCCGCTTTCGCTACTTTCGTTCATTTCAATAGCGGTAAATGCTGCGATATCAATACCAAACATATCAGCCGCATAACCGGACTGGAAGTCGAGGTTAGCGTTCCAGGTGGAGTGAGAAAGGTTGGTTTTGTATTTGTCGTGATCGGTCACATCTTTACGGTCACGCTCACGCTGCCAGTAATAGATGCCGCCGGTTAAGGTTGAGTCATCAATAAATCCCTCGGCGTGTACCTGGGGAGCGACAACGAAACCCGACATTGCTGTGATACCGGCGATAGCCAGCGCCAGCGTACTACGTTTGCCACTAAACGTACGCATATGTTAATCCTCTTTGACGTATAACCCTTCGTTTTTCAAGCTGCATCGGTGTTGGCTTTACTCGGCCTTTGGCCTCGCCCCTTCGGGGACAGCGCACGCGCTGCGTCTCCGCCTTGATACAACTCGAAATCCATTGGGTATAAAATGCTGCCGACAAAAGCGGACAGCGAAAAAACAAAAATTAAAAAAGTAGCGCTGAGAAAACCTCAGTGACTACAATGAATAGACTATTTTTCGCGACGCGAATTATCAATCTCTTTCTGTAACGAGTATGTAATAGTATGAGCAACCGCACATATTTTCTTGTTTTCTGTTACATTTTGCTTTGGGAGTAAAAAAAGTCACAAAAACAATAAAAAACACTTTATATACATATAGATATCTTCAATTTTATTATTATATATATAATTCCACCCCTAATAATTGTCTTTGCATTCGCAAAACAAATTAATTCTCGAGCGTCATTAATTCGCTCTGCAAACAGAACGTTTGAACTCCTGAATTCACTCTCCGTCGTTGATGTGACCGTCCTCGGATTTTCCACACAAATACACTCACTTTATAAGGTTTTTATTGACAGCTACCGGGTGTCCCATTATTCAAAGATGCAGGTTATACGTATAAGTTGATAAATAAATGACAAAACGCATCACGCAGAAAGACGTTGCTGCCCTGGCTGGCGTTTCACAGGCGGTGGTATCCGTGGTACTCACCAAAGGAAATCACACCTATCCACACGAGACAGTGAGCCGGGTTGAGCAAGCGGCTAATCAGCTGGGATATATACCGAACCGTTTTGCACAAGCGCTGAAAACCAATAAAACCATGTCGATCGCCTGCATCGTGCCAGATATCGCCAACCCTTTTTATGCCTCACTCGTCCGTGGCGTTCAGTCGGTGACGGATAGGTATCACTACGATGCGATCGTGGCCAGCACCGATGGATTACGGGAAAGAGAGCTGCATTTTTTGCGCTGGTCAGCGCAGGGGCGGGTCGACGCCGTGGTGGGGACATTTTTTAACGTCGGGATGAAAGATTTTGCCCCGTATCTTCAGGCAGGGATCCCGATTGCACGTATTGAAGCCAGAATGAAAAAAAACGGCCCGCTACCGCTGCATAATGTTTATATCGACAACGCCGCTGCCGCGCGCAGCGCCGTCGAATATCTGCTGGCACAGGGGCACCGAAATATCACGATGATCGCCAGCGCTGGCGGTCCTGAGCCTGCCAGAGTGGAAGGATATCGCCAGGCGATGACCCAGGCCGGCCGCCTTCCGCGCATCAAAATTCTGCCAGGTTTTAACGAACAGAGCGGCTATCAGATCGCGATGCAGCTGATTAATGACGGTACGCTCCCGGATGCGATTTTCGCCGCCAACGATTTAATGGCTATCGGCGTGATGCGTGCCGCAAGGGAGAAAGGCATCACGATCCCGGAGCAGCTTGCGGTGATGGGATTCGATGATATTCCCGCCGCCGGGCTGGTAACCCCTTCCCTGACCACTATCGCCCAGTACCCGGAGCAGCTTGGGCAAAAAGCGGCCGCCCTCCTCCTGGCGCAAACTGATATCACCGCACCGCTCCAGGGCAGCACCACAGAAATGCCCTGGGGCCTGGTAAAAAGAGAATCCGCCTGAACGGCTGATAAAACACCACACAAGGATCAAACAGATGGATTTGCCTTCAGATTATGAGTCGCGCGTTTATGCAGGGGTGTTAGGGAAATTAATCGGCGTCTACCTTGGCCGCCCTTTCGAAGGATGGACCTACGAAAAAATTATGCAGGAGCTGGGGCCGATCCAGTATTACGTCCACGAAAAATTTAACCGTCCGCTGGTTGTCACCGACGATGATGTCGCCGGAACCTTTACCTTTATCCGCGCACTGGAAGATTATGCCCTGCCGCCGGATCTGAGCGCGGAACAGATGGGGCACTGCTGGCTTAATTACATCATTGATAAGCGCACCATCCTCTGGTGGGGCGGCAACGGTAATTCGACGGAACACACCGCCTGGCTGAATCTCAAAAAAGGCATTCCGGCTCCGCTAAGCGGAGCCATTGCGACCAACGGGAAAACGATTGCCGAACAGATTGGCGCACAAATCTTTATTGATAGCTGGGCGCTTGTCGCACCGGGACAACCCCGTCTGGCGGCAGAACTTGCCAAAAACGCCGCCAGCGTGAGCCATGACGGTGAAGCGGTGTATGCCGCTATGCTCTGGGCGGCGATGGAATCACAGGCCTTTATCTGCCAGGAGATCGAACAGCTTATTGACGTCGGATTATCCGTGATCCCGGCAGAGTCGCAAATAGCCCAGCTGGTTGGCGATATCCGTCGCTGGCGACGGGAAGATAACGACTGGCAGACGACCCGCCAGCGAATCGACGACAACTATGGCTATCACAAATATCCCAGCAATTGTCACATCATCCCTAATCATGCGCTGATGATTATGGCGATCCTTTACGCGCCGGACGACTTCCAGCAGGCCCAGTGCATTGTCAATACGTCAGGATGGGACACTGACTGCAATGCGGGGAATGTCGGCTGTCTGTCCGGCATTATGCTGGGACTCCAGGGTATTGACGCAGGCCCGGACTGGCGCGGGCCGCTGGCGGACAGAATGCTGATCTCCTCAGCCGACGGAGGGTTCTCCATAAACAACGCCGTGCGGATCACCGATTACCTGGTCGGGCTGGGACACCAGATTGCCGGTCTGCCGCGCCCTGAAGCCAAAAAATCCGGCGCGCAGTACCATTTCTCACTACCGGGCAGCGTGCAGGGTTTCCGCTGGCTTAATGAAGAAAATGCGGCCGCGGTTGATGTTAAGAATGAGGCGCACCTGGGGCGGCAAATGTTGAGTCTGCACTATCGCCATCTTGCGCCCGGACTTCACGCCAGCGTGACCACGCAAACCTTTACCCCGCCTGAAATCGTGGAAATGCGCAGCTACGATTTAATGGCTACCCCACTTATCTACCCAGGCCAGCGTCTTCAGGCCACACTGATAGCCCCGCCGGATAACACCGCCGCGTTAAACGTGCGGCTCTGCTACCGGGTTTATGATGACAACAATCAGCTGACGCCCCAGTACGGCGACGCGCAGAGTATAGCCCCGGGTGAGTCGCTAACGCTGGCGTTGGATCTCCCGGACTGCCAGGGCCAACCGATCGGCGAGATTGGCGTAACAATCAGCACAGATGCCCGCGTTGCCCGCGGTCGCCTGCTCATCGACAGTATGCGCTGGGACGGCACACCTGAGCTGACCCTGCGTAAACCCACAGGGGAAACTAATTTCTGGTGGCGGGCCTGGGTAAACGGCGTGGATCTCTTTTCACGCCACTATCCCACCAGCTTTCGCATCTCCAAAGAGTACGACGAGGGATTGATTATTCACGGAACGCGGCAGTGGGATAACTACCGCGTTCAGAGTGACATTACGCTGCATTTAGGGGAGTACGGCGGTCTGGCTTTTCGGGTGCAGGGGATGAGGCGCTATTACGCCGCGCGCATCCTGCGCGACGGAAAATTCCAAATCGTCCGCGTGCGCGACACCAGTACCAAAGTTCTGGCAGAAGCGGCGTTGTCCGACGTGTACGAGCGCCCTGTGTCGTTCGATATCAGCGTCAACGGGCAGATTATTTCCGCGACCGTTGACGGTAAAACGCTGCGCGTGGAGGACGCTGAACGCGAAGCCTTGATGGATGGCGGGATCGGTTTACTGATTTGTGCAGGTGCGCTGTCGACGGACGCTATCCATATCAGCGCCAGTTGTTAATTAACGGAAATGGACGACAACAAGGGATTAAAAATGAACATACCAAAAACAATGCTGGCGCTGATAACCGCCGTGTTGCTTTCAGGCTGTGAGGATAAACCGCAGCAGGTGACCATCGAATTTATGCACTCCGCCGTTGAGCAGGAGCGCCAGACCGTCATTGCCGGGATCATCAACCGCTTTCAGCAAGAGAATCCGGATATTATTGTGAAGCAGGTTCCCGTCGAAGAGGATGCCTATAATACCAAAATCATTACCCTTGCCCGCTCAGGATCACTGCCGGAGGTCGTCGAGGTCAGCCATGACTATGCCAAAGTCATGGATAAAGAGCAGCTTATCGACCACAAAGCGGTGAAAACGCTGATCGACAGGCAAGGTGAAAACGCCTTCTACGACGGCGTGCTGCGCATTGTTCGTACCGAAGACGGAACGGCCTATACCGGCGTGCCGATCAGCGCCTGGCTACAGGGGGTCTGGTATCGGAAATCGGTACTGGCTAAAGCAGGAATCGACGAACCCAAAAACTGGACGCAGCTGCTGGAAGCGGCACGCAGGCTGACCGACAGCACCAGTAAAAAATATGGCATCGCGCTGCCGACGGCTGAAAGCGTCATGAGCGAACAAACCTTCTCTCAGTTCGCACTTTCAAACGGTGCCAATGTGTTCAACGCAAACGGCGACATCACGGTTAACTCAGCGGAAATGCAGGCCTCGCTGAACTATTATCGCGAACTGGCCCGCTATACCATGCCTGGCTCAAACAACGTAACAGAGATCAAAGACGCCTTTATGAACGGTACCGCGCCGATGGCGGTCTATTCGACCTACATCCTGCCAGCGATTTATCAGGATGGTTCACTGGCGGATTTAGGCTTTGTCGTGCCGAGCGAAAAATCACCTGCCGTATTTGGCGTTATCACATCATTAACGCTCACAGCAGGTCAGACTGAGGCAGAAACGAAAGCCGCCGAAAAATTTGTCAGCTTTATGGGACAGGCGCAGAACGCGGCTGACTGGGTATTGATGTCGCCGGGGGCGATGCTGCCGGTGACGAAGGCCGCCGCGCAAAACGTCAGTTGGAAGGACAACCCTGCCGTCAAAGTCTTTGGAACTCTCCCTGAACAGCTGATTGCCCAGTACCCGAATATGCAGGTCTTTGGATCGGTCGGCGAGAAGAACTTTACGCGGATGGGGGATATTACCGGCTCGATGATCCTCAGTGAAATGGTCAATCAGGCGACGGTGGGTAAGCAGGAGACATCGGTAGTGCTGGAACGCAGCCAGCAGCGGGTTCAGGCGTTAATGCAGCATAAGTAAAACAGAAAAATCCGCCTCAAACGTCGCGTTGGCGGCGTTTGAGGCAGTGTGGCAGGAATTACTCGCCGACTTTAGCCCACGTATCACGCAGACCTACAGTGCGGTTAAATACCAGCTTGTCAGCCGTTGCATAGCGGCTGTCCAGGCAGAAGTAGCCTTCACGCTCAAACTGGAACGCTTTACCTGCAATCGCAGCCTGCAGTGACGGCTCACCGTAGCCCTGCTTAATGACCAGCGATTCCGGGTTGATAACGGACAGGAAGTCTTCCGCCGCTCCTGGGTTTGGCACGCTAAACAGACGATCGTACAAACGGATTTCAATCGGCAGCGCATGGGACGCGCTCACCCAGTGAATAACACCTTTTACTTTACGACCATCAGCCGGATCTTTGCTCAGGGTGTCGGCATCGTAGGTGCAGAAAATGGTGGTGATATTCCCTTCTGCATCTTTCTCTACACGTTCAGCCTTGATCACGTAAGCATTACGCAGACGTACTTCTTTGCCCATCACCAGACGCTTGTACTGCTTGTTCGCTTCTTCGCGGAAGTCTGCGCGATCGATCCAAATTTCACCGCTAAACGGCACTTCACGGCTGCCCATTTCCGGTTTGTTCGGATGGTTAGGCATGGTAACCAGCTCGCTTTCGCCCTGCGGATAGTTTTCGATAACCAGTTTCACCGGATCGATAACTGCCATCGCGCGCGGGGCGTTTTCGTTCAGATCTTCGCGAATGCAGGACTCCAGAGAAGCGATCTCAATGGTGTTATCCTGCTTGGTCACGCCAATGCGTTTGCAGAACTCACGAATAGCGGCAGCGGTATAACCACGACGACGCAGGCCAGAAATCGTCGGCATACGCGGATCGTCCCAGCCTTCAACGTGCTTGTCGGTCACCAGCAGGTTCAGCTTGCGTTTGGACATCACGGTGTATTCCAGATTCAGGCGCGAGAATTCGTACTGGCGCGGGTGAACCGGAATGGTGATGTTGTCCAGCACCCAGTCGTACAAACGACGGTTATCCTGGAACTCCAGCGTACACAGTGAATGCGTAATGCCTTCCAGCGCATCGCTGATGCAGTGGGTAAAATCGTACATCGGGTAGATGCACCACTTGTTGCCGGTCTGGTGGTGTTCGGCGAACTTAATACGGTACAGCACCGGATCGCGCATCACGATAAACGGCGAAGCCATATCGATTTTCGCGCGCAGGCAGGCTTTACCTTCTTCAAAACCACCGGTACGCATTTTTTCGAACAGTGCCAGGTTCTCTTCGACGCTACGATCGCGGAACGGGCTGTTTTTACCCGGCTGCGTCAGAGTGCCGCGGTATTCGCGGATCTCCTCCGCTGACAGTTCATCAACGTACGCCAGGCCTTTATTAATAAGCTCTACCGCATAGGCGTGAAGCTGATCGAAGTAATCCGAAGAGTAGCGAATATCGCCAGTCCAGTGGAAACCTAACCATTCAACGTCGTTTTTAATCGACTCAACGTACTCGATATCTTCTTTAACCGGGTTCGTATCATCAAAACGCAGGTTGCACTGGCCCTGGTAATCTTGCGCAATGCCAAAGTTCAGACAAATGGATTTCGCGTGGCCAATGTGCAGATAGCCATTTGGCTCCGGCGGAAAACGTGTATGGATAGTGGTGTGCTTACCACTGGCCAGATCTTCATCGATGATCTGACGAATAAAGTTACTCGGGCGGGCTTCAGCCTCACTCATCGTGGATTCCTCAAAGCGTAAACAACGTATAACGGAACATGATCTTATAAGCGACGTCAGGAGACAACTATTTGTTGCACAAAAAAGGTGTTTCAACAGGATATATGTGGATATTTGCTGCAAAAAAAAGCGGCGGAGGAATATCCCCCGCCGCTTAAGGCACTTAACTCACTTTACTCAGGAGCAGTTATTTACCTTTAATCTCATACAGTGGTGTTTGACCAGCAACCACATGACCTTCGGCTTTAATGACCAGAGCACCGAAATCATCGCTGTTGCTGCACACAACCGGGCTAATCATGGAACGTGCGTTGGCGTTCAGGAACTCCAGATCCATTTCCAGAATCGGTTGACCTGCAGTCACTTCCGCACCTTCTTCAACCAGACGCTTAAAGCCTTTCCCTTCCAGCGCTACTGTATCGATACCCATGTGAACCACGATTTCCGCGCCTTTAACGGTTTCCAGACAGAACGCATGGTTAGTGTTGAAGATTTTCACGATGGTACCGGCAGCCGGAGCAACCACGATTTTATCCGTTGGCTTCACCGCCACGCCGTCGCCTACAGCTTTGCTGGCGAAGGCTTCATCAGGCACCTGCTCCAGCGCAACCACGTCACCGGTAATCGGAGAAACTAAAGTTTCAACGGTTACTGCGTTCGCTACAGCTTGCGGTTTAGCAACCGGAGCCGCTGCTGCTGGCGCACTTTCACCAGACGCTGCAGCCACCGGGCCACGCGCGACAACTTTCTTCATTTCGTCGCCGATAGATTCGGCCTTCGCACCCACGATGACCTGGATAGTTTGCTTGTTCAGCTTAACCACTCCAGATGCGCCTAAACGTTTACACATCGCATCATTTACGCGACCGGAGTCGGCAACGGTCAGACGCAGACGAGTGATACAGGCATCAATCGCTTTCAGGTTATCGGTACCGCCAACTGCTGCAATGTAGTTGGTTGCCAGTTGAGCCAGACCTTCTTCAGTGTTGCTGTTCGCTTCTTCAGTGACGATATCGTCTTCTTTATCTTCACGGCCCGGCGTTTTCAGGTTAAACATACGAATAACCGCGCTGAACAACACAAAGTAAATGACGAAGAACACCAGGCCCATCACGACCAGCATCCAGACGTTCTGACTTGCCGCCGGCAGGTTGTACATCAACACGTAGTCGATAGCACCTGCGGAGAAGGAGAAGCCCGCGTGGATCCCCAGCAGTGTTGCAACGAACAGGCTGATACCCGTTAACAGTGCGTGCAGGAGGTACAGCAATGGCGCCAGGAACATGAACAGGAATTCCAGCGGCTCGGTAACACCGGTCAGGAACGCGGTGATCGCAACGGACAGCAGCATACCGCCAACCATCGGACGACGTGCTTTCGGAGCGGCGAAGTACATTGCCAGCGCCGCACCCGGCAGACCAAACATCATGATCGGGAAGAAGCCAGACATGAACATACCCGCAGTGCCGTCACCCGCGTAGAAGCGGTTGATGTCACCATGGAATACGGTACCTGCAGCGTTAGTGAATTCACCAATCTGGAACCAGGCGATGGTGTTCAGCACCTGATGCAGACCGGTTGGGATCAGCAGACGGTTGATGAAACCAAAGATACCGGAACCCAGCGCGCCAGCGCCTACGATCCACTCACCTCCCGCATGGATGGCGTTCTGCACCGGCGGCCACACGTAGCCGAAGATAGCAGCCAGCACCAGACAGAAGAAGCCAGTGGCGATCGGCACGAAGCGTTTGCCGCCAAAGAAGCTCAGGAAGTCAGGTAGTTTGATACCAGACCAACGGTTATATACCGCACCGCCGACCAGACCAGTGATGATACCTGCCAGCACACCCATGTTGATGGCCGGGTTAATGGTAACCATTGCTTTGGTCAATATGAAATAACCAACCGCACCCGCCAGCGCTGCAGCACCCGCGCTGTCTTTTGACCAGCTGGAAGCCACACCGATAGCGAAAATTAACGCCAGGTTATCAAAGATGGCCCCACCCGCTTGCGCGATGAAGGGTACGTTAAGTAAATCTGGTTGGCCGAATCGCAGCAGCAGTGCCGCGACTGGCAGCACAGCGATGGGGAGCTGTAACGCCCTACCCAGCCGCTGGAAAAAACCTAAAATATTCATTTTATTCCCCCTACGAGACCCCGATTAGGCTTCTTTGAAGCCATATTTTTATTGTGCGACCATTCCTGACAGCAAGATTCTGGAACAACAATATTAACCATTCATCTACATTCAGAGTGTGTGAAAATTTAATTCGTATCGCAAATTAAATGCGTGTTTTTTGTGATTACAGTCACCAAATATCGTTATTAACCCTCCCTTCCACTGGCTAACTACGAAAACTTATTTTATCATTCAAAAAATCGAAACGGATTGATCCTTACCGATGCAAAACCAGGTTACGCTTAATACTGCACAGAGACTCAATCCGCCAATTGCTTACATTTACTTTTGAGGTGAAGAATGAGACTGATCCCCCTGAATACCGCTGAACAAGTCGGCAAATGGGCTGCTCGCCATATCGTTAACCGTATTAACGCGTTCAAACCAACGGCTGATCGTCCGTTCGTTTTGGGCCTGCCGACTGGCGGTACTCCGCTGACAGCCTACAAAGCATTGGTTGAAATGCACAAAGCGGGCCAGGTAAGCTTCAAGCATGTTGTAACGTTCAATATGGACGAATATGTTGGCCTGCCGAAAGAGCATCCGGAAAGCTACCATAGCTTCATGCATCGCAACTTCTTTGATCACGTTGATATTCCAGCAGAAAACATCAACCTCCTCAATGGTAACGCACCGGATATTGATGCAGAATGCCGTCAGTATGAAGAAAAAATCCGTTCTTACGGTAAAATCCACCTGTTTATGGGCGGCGTAGGCAACGATGGTCACATCGCGTTCAACGAACCAGCCTCTTCTTTGGCTTCCCGTACCCGCATCAAAACGCTGACTCACGACACGCGTGTTGCGAACTCACGCTTCTTTGACGGCGACGTCAGCCAGGTGCCTAAATATGCGCTGACCGTTGGCGTGGGCACCCTGCTGGATGCTGAAGAAGTGATGATCCTGGTACTGGGCCACCAGAAAGCGCAGGCGCTGCAAGCCGCCGTTGAAGGCAACGTTAACCATATGTGGACCATCAGCTGTCTGCAGCTGCATCCGAAAGCCGTTGTGGTCTGCGATGAGCCTTCCACCATGGAACTGAAAGTGAAGACGCTGAAATACTTTAACGAGTTAGAAGCGGAAAATATTAAAGGTCTGTAATTGATGTCTCCGCCCTGTCGATAAGTTGCAGGGCGGCATTTTTTGAAATCGGGGGTCGGAATGTATGCTTTAACCCAGGGCCGGATTTTTACCGGTCACGAAATTCTTGATGACCATGCGATTGTTGTCGCCAATGGCCTGATTGACAGCGTTTGCCCACTGGCTGAGTTACCGTCAGGAATTGAACAGCGCTCACTGAATGGGGCCATTGTTTCCCCCGGTTTTATCGATGTACAACTAAACGGCTGCGGCGGCGTACAATTTAACGATACGGCAGAAGCCGTGACCGTTGAAACGCTGGAAATCATGCAGAAAGCCAATGAAAAATCTGGCTGCACCAGCTACCTGCCAACGCTTATCACCACCAGCGATGACCTGATGAAACAAGGCGTTCGCGTCATGCGTGAATACCTGGCGAAACACCCGAATCAGGCACTAGGGCTTCATCTGGAAGGCCCGTGGCTGAATTTGGTGAAAAAAGGCACCCATAATCCGGGATTTGTCCGTCAACCGGACGCTGCGCTGGTTGATTTCCTGTGCAATAATGCCGATGTGATCACCAAAGTAACGCTGGCGCCAGAAATGGTCCCGGTAGAGGTCATTACCAAACTGGTGAATGCGGGTATTGTGGTTTCTGCGGGTCACTCAAATGCAACGGTAAAAGAAGCAAAAATCGGGTTCCGCGCAGGCATCACCTTTGCGACGCATCTGTTCAACGCAATGCCGTACATTACCGGCCGCGAACCTGGTCTGGCGGGCGCTATTCTTGATGAAGCCGATATCTATTGCGGTATCATCGCCGATGGCCTCCACGTTGATTACGTTAACATTCGTAATGCCAAACGCCTGAAAGGCGACAAGCTGTGCCTGGTCACCGACGCAACCGCACCAGCAGGTGCAAACATTGAACAGTTCATTTTCGCTGGCAAAACAATATACTACCGTAATGGATTGTGCGTTGATGAGAACGGTACACTGAGCGGCTCATCATTAACCATGATTGAAGGCGTACGCAATCTGGTCGAACATGCGAATATCGCTCTCGACGAAGTCTTACGTATGGCAACGCTCTACCCTGCTCGCGCCATTGGCGTCGACAAACAACTCGGCAGCATCGCGCCAGGCAAAGTAGCCAACCTGACTGCGTTCACGCACGACTTTAAAATTATCAAGACCATCGTTAATGGCAACGAGGTCGTTACTGAGTAAGAGAAAGAATGACACCAGGCGGACAAGCTCAAATAGGTAATGTTGATCTCGTAAAACAGCTTAACAGCGCGGCGGTTTATCGCCTGATTGACCAGCATGGGCCAATCTCGCGAATTCAAATTGCCGAGCAAAGCCAGCTTGCCCCCGCCAGCGTAACGAAAATTACGCGTCAATTGATCGAACGCGGGCTGATCAAAGAAGTCGACCAGCAGGCCTCCACCGGGGGCCGCCGCGCTATCTCTATCGTCACTGAAACCCGCAATTTCCACGCGATTGGCGTTCGCTTAGGCCGCCACGATACTACGCTCACGCTCTATGATATGAGCAGTAAAGTGGTCGCTGAAGAGCATTATCCCCTCCCGGAGCGCACCCAGGAAACGCTGGAGTATGCGCTGCTCAACACCATTGCCACCTTTATTGAGAACTGCCAGCGGAAAATCCGCGAGCTGGTCGCGATTTCCGTCATTCTGCCAGGCCTTGTTGATCCTGAAAGCGGCGTCATCCGCTATATGCCGCACATTCAGGTCGAAAACTGGGGGCTGGTCGAAGCACTCGAAAAACGCTTTAAGGTCACCTGCTTTGTCGGTCACGATATTCGCAGTCTGGCGCTGGCCGAGCACTATTTCGGGGCAAGCCAGGATTGCGAAGACTCCATTTTGGTGCGTGTTCACCGCGGAACCGGGGCGGGAATCATCTCCAATGGCCGAATTTTTATTGGTCGCAATGGCAACGTGGGTGAGATTGGCCATATTCAGGTAGAGCCGCTGGGTGAGCGCTGTCACTGCGGTAATTTCGGCTGTCTGGAAACAATTGCCGCTAATGCCTCCATTGAACACCGCGTGCAGAACTTATTGAAACAGGATTATCCAAGCCGACTCACGCTGGATGATTGCGGCATTAAAGCCATCTGTAAGGCGGCTAATAAAGGCGATAACCTGGCAACAGAAGTCATTGAGCACGTTGGTCGTCACCTGGGTAAAACCATCGCCATTGCCATCAACCTGTTTAACCCACAAAAAATCGTCATTGCGGGCGAGATTACCGAGGCTGATAAAGTGCTGCTGCCTGCTATAGAAAGCTGTATCAACACGCAGGCTTTGAAAGCGTTTCGCCACAATTTACCGGTGGTTCGTTCCACGCTGGATCACCGTTCAGCCATTGGCGCCTTTGCGCTGGTGAAGCGTGCGATGCTCAACGGTACATTGCTGCAACGTTTGCTGGAAAGCTAATACCAAGCTGCCTCTGCGTTAGCTGCACCTGCTCACCCCAGTCACTTACTTCAGTAAGCTTCCGGGGTTCTCAGACTTGCCGCCTTGATGCAACTCGAATGATTTAGTGTATTTTGTGTATAGTAATGCCTTCTTTTTTTGATGTCGGATTGTCCATGGCCATTAAGAATGTAATTTGTGATATCGACGGCGTGCTGATGCACGACAATGTTGCCGTACCGGGTGCGGCAGAATTTCTGACTGGGATCCTGGAAAAAGGCCTGCCGTTAGTTTTGCTGACTAACTATCCTTCACAGACCGGGCAGGATTTGGCAAACCGCTTCGCCACCGCGGGTGTGAATGTCCCTGATAGCGTCTTTTATACTTCCGCCATGGCTACCGCTGATTTTCTTCGCCGCCAGGAAGGGAAAAAGGCCTACGTGGTAGGTGAAGGTGCGTTAATTCACGAGCTGTATAAAGCCGGGTTTACTATTACTGACGTGAACCCCGATTTTGTGATTGTTGGCGAGACGCGATCCTATAACTGGGACATGATGCATAAAGCGGCATATTTTGTGGCCAACGGCGCGCGTTTCATCGCCACAAACCCGGATACTCACGGACGCGGCTTTTATCCCGCCTGTGGTGCGCTGTGCGCCGGTATCGAAAAAATCTCTGGCCGCAAGCCGTTTTATGTGGGCAAACCCAGCCCGTGGATTATTCGCGCGGCGCTCAACAAAATGCAGGCGCATTCGGAAGAGACCGTTATTGTTGGCGACAACCTGCGTACCGATATTCTGGCGGGCTTCCAGGCGGGTCTCGAAACCATCCTGGTATTGTCTGGCGTTTCGACGCTCGACGACATTGACAGCATGCCGTTCAGACCAAGCTGGATTTACCCGTCCGTTGCGGAAATTGATGTGATTTGATGCGTAAGCCGGATAAGACGCCCCCGCGTCATATCCGGCCAGAAGAAATCCTTCCATTTAATAAAACCGCCATAAAATTATCGATTCATTAATAAACCCGTCTATTCCGTAATCTTTTTTCACCAATCCGCAATGACCATTGCGTTTTTTATTTTCTGACCCGTAATTCACTTGCGCCCTCTCCAGCTTTGCGGCATTTTCTTTATCAAGCAAACATAAAAAGCATCACGCAACAGGTTAACGGAGAAGGTTATGTGTTCTATTTTTGGCGTATTCGATATTAAAACTGACGCAGTTGAACTGCGTAAAAAAGCCCTGGAATTGTCTCGTCTGATGCGCCATCGCGGCCCGGACTGGTCGGGTATTTACGCCAGTGATAACGCCATTCTGGCGCACGAACGTCTGTCCATCGTCGACGTCAACGCCGGTGCTCAGCCGCTGTACAACGTGAAGAAAACGCATATCCTGGCGGTTAACGGTGAAATTTATAACCATCAGGCACTGCGCGCTGAATATGGCGATCGCTATCAGTTCCAGACCGGTTCCGACTGCGAAGTTATCCTTGCGCTGTATCAGGAAAAAGGCCCAGAGTTTCTGGATGACCTGCAAGGCATGTTTGCTTTTGCTCTGTACGACAGCGAGCAGGACGCTTATCTGATCGGTCGCGATCATATCGGGATCATCCCGCTGTATATGGGTTACGACGAGCACGGTAACTTCTACGTTGCGTCTGAAATGAAAGCTCTGGTTCCCGTGTGTCGCACGATCAAAGAATTCCCGGCCGGTAGCTATTTATGGAGTAAAGACGGCGAAATTCGTCAGTACTACCAGCGCGACTGGTTTGAATACGATGCGGTAAAAGACAACGTTACCGATAAAAACGAGTTGCGTCAGGCACTGGAAGATGCAGTGAAAAGCCACCTGATGTCAGATGTTCCTTATGGTGTATTGCTGTCCGGCGGTCTGGATTCATCCGTCATTTCCGCAATCACCAAAAAATACGCCGCGCGTCGTGTTGAAGATCAGGAGCGTAGCGAAGCCTGGTGGCCGCAGTTGCATTCCTTCGCCGTAGGCCTGGAAGGCGCTCCGGACCTGAAAGCCGCGCAAGAGGTGGCGAACCATCTGGGTACTGTACACCATGAGATCCACTTCACCGTGCAGGAAGGTTTGGATGCTATCCGCGACGTGATTTATCACATCGAGACTTACGATGTTACGACGATTCGCGCCTCGACCCCGATGTACTTAATGTCGCGTAAAATTAAAGCGATGGGCATTAAAATGGTGCTGTCGGGCGAAGGTTCTGACGAAGTATTTGGCGGCTATCTCTATTTCCACAAAGCACCAGATGCAAAAGAGCTGCACGAAGAGACCGTGCGTAAGCTGCAGGCGCTGCATATGTTCGACTGTGCCCGTGCCAACAAAGCTATGTCGGCCTGGGGAGTGGAAGCTCGCGTGCCCTTCCTGGATAAGAAATTCCTTGATGTGGCGATGCGCATCAACCCGCAGGACAAAATGTGCGGCAACGGCAAAATGGAAAAACATGTTCTGCGTGAATGTTTTGAATCCTACCTGCCAGCAAGCGTTGCATGGCGTCAGAAAGAGCAGTTCTCCGATGGTGTCGGTTACAGCTGGATTGATACCCTGAAAGAGGTGGCCGCTGAGCAAGTTTCTGACCAACAACTGGAAACCGCCAGCTTCCGTTTCCCTTACAATACGCCATCTTCTAAAGAAGCGTATTTGTACCGTGAGATTTTCGAAGAGCTGTTCCCGGTTGCGAGCGCTGCGGAATGTGTGCCTGGCGGGCCGTCTGTTGCCTGTTCATCTGCCAAAGCAATTGAATGGGATGAGGCGTTTAAAACCATGAACGATCCTTCTGGTCGTGCGGTTGGCGTACATCAGTCCGCTTATAAATGAGTTAATCCTTAGAAAAGGGCCCTGCGGGGCTCTTTTTTATGTCTATTTTCTGTGCAAAAAAACAATTAATAACTAATAATTGCCGAATATTGCGTCATGCTGTTCGCAACCTAACCAAACAGTCACATTCCAGCTATTTTCAATGAAAAAGGGGTTGACGCTTCAAGGCTCAATACGCATAATGCGCCCCGCAACGCCGATAAGGTTACGCGAAAAAAAGATGGCTACGTAGCTCAGCTGGTTAGAGCACATCACTCATAATGATGGGGTCACAGGTTCGAATCCCGTCGTAGCCACCATCTTTTTTGCGGGAGTGGCGAAATTGGTAGACGCACCAGATTTAGGTTCTGGCGCCGCAAGGTGTGCGAGTTCAAGTCTCGCCTCCCGCACCATTCACCCGTAAGCGTTGCACGGATGGGGTATCGCCAAGCGGTAAGGCACCGGTTTTTGATACCGGCATTCCCTGGTTCGAATCCAGGTACCCCAGCCATTTTTTCTTCGATGTAGCGGTTCACCGCAACGGTCATTGGGGTATCGCCAAGCGGTAAGGCACCGGTTTTTGATACCGGCATTCCCTGGTTCGAATCCAGGTACCCCAGCCATCGAAGAATATGATAATATCTGGCTACGTAGCTCAGCTGGTTAGAGCACATCACTCATAATGATGGGGTCACAGGTTCGAATCCCGTCGTAGCCACCATATTAAGGACGTATCGACTCGTTCGGTAAATCCAAAAAATTGTTGGGGTATCGCCAAGCGGTAAGGCTCTGGTTTCTGATACCAGCATTCCGAGGTTCGAATCCTCGTACCCCAGCCAATTTCAAAAAGTCGTCCATTCTGTGGATGCGCCCGTTGGGGTATCGCCAAGCGGTAAGGCTCTGGTTTCTGATACCAGCATTCCGAGGTTCGAATCCTCGTACCCCAGCCATATTAAAAAAGCTCGCTTCGGCGAGCTTTTTGCTTTCCTGCATTTATTACCTGATGGCGTTATGCTTACCAGGCCTACAACGTTCTCTGTAGGCCTGTCTGAATTACAATCCTAACGCGTACTTGAGTGCCTGGCGTTTCAGCACGCCGGCGCGCTCTGCGGCCATTAGCCCAAGATTACGCATGATGCGCAGCGGCTGCAGGTTGTTGCTAAATCCTGCGTAGAACAGATCCATGCCGCTTTGCATGATGAAATTGTCAGTCATGCGACGGTTCTGATAGCGCTTCAGCACCGGCTGACTTGCCCAGGACTCACCGTAGCTGCGCGCATTCACCAGCACGTCAATCAGCGCATCCACATCACGGAACCCCAAATTAACGCCCTGCCCCGCCAGCGGATGAATGGTATGCGCGGCGTCCCCCACCAGCGCCAGTCCTGGCTGCACATATTGCAGCGCGTGACGGCGCGTTAGCGGGAATGCCCCCGCTGCCACAGGCGTAACGTTACCGAGTCGCGATGGGAAATGTTTGGCGATCTCCGCCTGCAGTTGCGACATATTCAAACCTTGCAACTGGCGGATACGCGCCGGTGAGTCGTACCACACCAGCGAGGCCCAGTTATCAAACAGCGGTAAAAATGCGCGCGGACCGTCAGGGGTGAATTGCTGCCAGGTGCTGTCTCCCGGCGAATTCTCGCACTGCACGGTTATCAACATACAGGACTGCGCATACTGCCAGGCATGGATACCAATCCCGGCCATTTTCCGCACCTGAGAATTTGCGCCATCGGCGCCGATGACCAGCTTCGCGCTGATTTTTTCGCCACCAGCCAGCTCAAGCTCATGCCGATAGTTATGTTGATGCAGAGAGATCAGCGACGCAGGCACCCGCAGCGTGACTTTGGGGTGAACGTCCAGAGCCTGCCAGAGCGCCTGTTGCAGGACCGTGTTTTCCACCATATAGCCCAGCAATGGCAGCTTAAGTTCGGCGGCATCAAACATCACATGGGCATTTTCCCATTCCCACGTTTCCAGACGACGGTAAGGATGGCTGCGCATCCCCTGAACCGTATCCCAGACGCCCAGCCCTTTTAGCAACGACACGGAGGCGGAGCTGATGGCCGAAATTCTGACATCAGGCTGTCCGTCAGCCACAAACGGCGCGGGAACGGCATGCTCAATGACCGTTACCGTAAATCCATGCTGCGCCAGTCCTAGCGCCAGCGCGCCGCCGACCATCCCCCCGCCGACAATGGCAATTTCCGTTGGTTGATTTGTCATGGTCAATTATCCTGTTACATGTATTGTGTAAGTTTACAGGATTTTTTACCCCTTGAGGCTGACATCCGTCATACTGGTCACAACCGCGCCAAAGCAGTACACTATGCGCCCTGCATTTCAGCCACAATTTCGCAAGAGCAAGTCGATGACCAAAAAACTCCATATTAAAACCTGGGGCTGTCAGATGAACGAATACGATTCATCGAAGATGGCCGATCTGCTGGATGCCACCCATGGGTATCAACTGACCGACGTGGCCGAAGAGGCGGATGTGCTGCTGCTGAATACCTGCTCTATCCGTGAGAAGGCTCAGGAAAAAGTCTTCCATCAGTTGGGCCGCTGGAAGCTGTTAAAAGAGAAAAACCCCAAGCTGATCATCGGTGTCGGTGGCTGTGTTGCGTCTCAGGAAGGCGACCATATTCGCCAACGCGCGCACTATGTCGATATTATTTTTGGGCCGCAAACCCTGCATCGTCTGCCGGAAATGATCAACAAAGTGCGTGGAAGCACCACCCGTAGCCCGGTGGTTGATATCAGTTTCCCGGAGATCGAAAAATTCGACCGCCTACCGGAACCGCGTGCTGAAGGTCCAAGCGCATTCGTGTCAATCATGGAAGGTTGTAATAAATATTGTACTTACTGCGTGGTGCCATACACCCGCGGTGAGGAAGTAAGCCGTCCGGCGGACGATATCCTGTTTGAAATCGCCCAGCTTGCGGCGCAAGGCGTGCGTGAAGTGAACCTGCTGGGACAAAACGTGAACGCCTGGCGCGGTGAGAACTACGACGGCACGATCGGATCTTTTGCCGATCTGCTGCGGCTGGTCGCGGCGATCGATGGCATTGACCGTATCCGCTTCACCACCAGCCATCCGATCGAATTCACCGATGATATCATTGAAGTGTATCGTGACACGCCAGAACTGGTGAGCTTCCTGCACCTGCCGGTACAGAGCGGTTCAGATCGCGTACTGAACCTGATGGGACGCACCCATACCGCGCTGGAATATAAAGCGATCATCCGCAAACTGCGCGCAGCGCGTCCGGATATCCAGATTAGCTCCGACTTCATCGTTGGCTTCCCAGGCGAAACCACGCAGGATTTCGAGCAGACCATGAAGTTGATTGCAGACGTCAATTTTGACATGAGCTACAGCTTTATCTTCTCTGCGCGTCCTGGCACCCCTGCCGCCGATATGGTTGACGACGTGCCGGAAGAAGAGAAAAAACAGCGCCTGTATATTCTGCAGGAGCGTATTAACCAGCAAGCCATGGCCTGGAGCCGTCGCATGGTCGGCACGACCCAGCGCATTCTGGTTGAAGGCACATCGCGTAAAAGCATCATGGAACTGTCTGGCCGTACCGAAAATAACCGAGTGGTGAACTTTGAAGGCAACCCGGAGATGGTCGGTAAGTTCGTGGATGTAGAAATTACCGATGTCTGGACGAACTCCCTGCGCGGTAAAGTGGTGCGCACCGAAGACGAAATGGGTCTGCGCATCGCTGAATCCCCTGAGTCAGTTATTGCGCGTACCCGCAAAGAAAACGATCTGGGCGTCGGTATTTATCAGCCTTAATCTTCAATGCCCGATGGCGCTACGCTTATCGGGCTTACTCTTCTGGGCTCGCTGCCCCGGCGGGGCTTGTAATCTACCTCATCATCCCCATATTTATCGCAATGCTTGCGCCTTTCCCCCATGGCGTGAATAATTTCCTTAGATGCCGGTAAATGTTCAGCGTCCGGCAAGACATGCAAAAGAGGAACAGTTTGAACATAGACACTCGTGAAATCACCCTTGAACCCGCAGACAATGCCCGCCTGTTGAGCCTTTGCGGCCCATTTGATGACAACATCAAGCAGCTGGAACGTCGCCTCGGCATCGAAATTAACCGCCGTGATAACCACTTTAAGCTGACCGGTCGCCCAATTTGCGTCACCGCGGCGGCAGATATTTTACGTAGCCTGTACGTCGATACTGCCCCAATGCGTGGTCAGACGCAGGACATTGAGCCTGAACAAATTCATCTGGCAATTAAAGAAGCGCGAGTGCTTGAGCAAAGCGCAGACAGCGTGCCGGAATTTGGCAAAGCGGTGAACATCAAAACCAAGCGCGGGGTAATTAAGCCGCGTACGCCGAACCAGGCACAATACATTGCGAATATCCTCGACCACGACATCACCTTTGGCGTTGGCCCTGCGGGTACGGGTAAAACGTATCTTGCGGTTGCCGCTGCGGTCGATGCGCTTGAGCGTCAGGAGATCCGTCGAATTCTGCTGACCCGTCCGGCAGTGGAAGCGGGCGAAAAACTCGGCTTCCTGCCGGGTGACCTCAGCCAGAAAGTCGATCCCTACTTACGACCGCTGTATGACGCACTGTTCGAAATGCTCGGGTTTGAGAAGGTCGAAAAGCTGATTGAGCGTAACGTCATTGAAGTTGCGCCGCTGGCCTACATGCGTGGTCGTACGTTAAACGATGCGTTCATCATTCTTGATGAGAGCCAGAACACCACCATCGAACAGATGAAAATGTTCCTGACCCGTATCGGCTTTAACTCCAAAGCGGTTATCACCGGCGATATCACCCAGATTGACCTGCCGCGAAGCACCAAATCCGGTCTGCGTCATGCCATTGAAGTACTGGCTGAAGTCGACGAAATTAGTTTTAATTTCTTCCATAGCGAAGACGTGGTTCGCCACCCGGTGGTCGCCCGTATCGTCACGGCGTATGAAGCCTGGGAAGAAGCAGAACAGAAACGCAAAGCCGAGCTGGCTGCAGAACGCAAGCGCGAAGCTCAGGAGCAGGAACAAAAATGAGTCAGGTTATTCTCGATTTACAGCTGGCATGTGAAGACGAATCCGGTTTACCAACAGAAAGTCAGTTTCAGGGTTGGCTGGATGCGGTGATCCCGCAGTTTCAGGAAGAGTCTGAAGTTACCATTCGTCTGGTCGATGACGCGGAAAGCCACGAGCTGAACCTGACCTATCGCGGGAAAGATAAGTCAACCAACGTACTCTCTTTCCCGTTTGAAGCCCCGCCGGGCATTGAAATGCCGCTGCTGGGCGATTTGATCATCTGCCGTCAGGTAGTCGAGAAAGAAGCGCAGGAACAAGGCAAACCGCTTGAGGCCCACTGGGCGCACATGGTGGTGCACGGTAGCCTGCATTTACTCGGTTACGACCATATCGAAGACGATGAAGCGGAAGAGATGGAATCCCTAGAAACAGAGATTATGCTTGCTCTGGGCTATGAGGATCCGTACATTGCCGAGAAAGAATAAGCATTTCGAAATCTTGTAAGCCTGATAAGGCGCAGCCGCCATCAGGTATTGCGCCTTATCTGGCTTACCTGGTTTGAAGTACGATGAAGAGACATGCCGTCAACAGCTGAATATACGCATGACGAGCTTTGTATTAACTAACATGAGAACCCATACGACGCCATGAGCGACGACAATTCACACAGTAGTGACACCTTAAACAGCAAAAAGGGATTTTTCTCCCTGTTACTGAGCCAACTTTTCCACGGTGAACCAAAAAACCGCGACGAACTGTTGGAGCTGATCCGTGATTCCGGGCAAAACGACCTTATCGATGAAGATACGCGCGATATGCTCGAAGGGGTGATGGATATTGCGGACCAACGCGTGCGCGACATCATGATCCCTCGCTCTCAGATGATTACCCTGAAACGCAACCAGACCCTGGACGAATGTCTCGATGTCATTATCGAGTCTGCCCACTCGCGTTTCCCGGTGATCAGCGAAGACAAAGATCACATTGAAGGGATTCTGATGGCCAAGGATCTGCTGCCGTTTATGCGCAGCGATGCCGAAGCCTTCAGCATGGAGAAAGTGTTACGCCAGGCGGTTGTCGTACCTGAAAGCAAGCGAGTTGACCGCATGCTGAAAGAGTTCCGCTCCCAGCGTTATCATATGGCTATCGTCATCGACGAATTCGGCGGTGTCTCAGGTCTGGTGACCATTGAGGACATCCTTGAACTGATCGTGGGTGAAATTGAAGATGAGTACGACGAAGAAGACGATATCGATTTCCGTCAGCTCAGTCGCCACACCTGGACCATTCGCGCTCTGGCGCCGATCGAAGACTTCAACGACGCTTTCGGTACCCATTTTAGCGACGAAGAAGTAGATACCATCGGCGGGCTGGTCATGCAGGCCTTTGGTCATCTGCCCGCGCGCGGGGAGACTATCGACATTGATGGTTACCAGTTCAAAGTGGCAATGGCCGACAGCCGTCGTATTATTCAGGTTCATGTCAGAATTCCGGACGACTCACCCCAGCCCAAACTGGACGAATAAACCCGAAACTGGATCTAAGACTACATGGCATTTGCCCCATTAATTGAACGCCAGCGCATTCGCCTGCTGCTGGCGTTATTATTCGGTGCCTGCGGGACGCTGGCTTTCTCTCCGTATGATATCTGGCCCGCTGCGATCGTTTCGCTGATGGGCCTGCAGGCTCTTACCTTCAATCGCCGCCCGCTCCAGTCTGCCGCAATCGGCTACTTCTGGGGATTGGGGCTGTTTGGCTCCGGCATCAACTGGGTTTACGTCAGCATCGCGCAGTTTGGCGGTATGCCGGGCCCTATTAATGTGTTCCTCGTGGTTCTGCTTGCCGCATACCTTTCCCTCTACACCGGCCTGTTTGCCGGCGTGTTGGCGCGTCTGTGGCCGAAAACCACCTGGATACGCGTGGCGATTGCCGCGCCAGTCGTCTGGCAAATAACCGAATTCCTGCGCGGCTGGGTACTGACCGGCTTCCCGTGGCTACAGTTCGGCTACAGTCAAATCGACGGTCCGTTAAAAGGGCTGGCTCCGGTGATGGGCGTTGAGGCGATTAACTTCCTGCTGATGGTGGTTAGCGGCCTGCTGGCGCTGGCGCTGGTGACGCGTAACTGGAAGCCGCTGATTGCCGCGCTAGTGCTCTTTGCTCTGCCCTTTCCGCTGCGCTATATCCAGTGGTACACGCTTGAGCCGGAAAAAACCACTCAGGTCTCGATGGTGCAGGGTGACATTCCGCAGTCGCTCAAATGGGATGAAGGTCAGTTACTCAACACCCTGAAGATTTATCTCGACGCCACCCAGCCTGAGATGGGCAAATCACAGCTGATCATCTGGCCAGAATCCGCTATCCCGGACCTGGAAATTAATCAGCAGCGTTTTCTGGGCATGATGGATGACCTGCTGAGATCGAAAAACAGCACGCTGATTACCGGTATCGTTGACGCGCGTCTGAACAAGCAGAATCGTTATGACACCTACAACACCATCATCACGCTGGGTAAAGACAGCCCGTACAGTTACGATTCCAGCAACCGCTACAACAAAAACCATCTGGTACCGTTTGGCGAATTCGTCCCGCTGGAATCGATCCTGCGCCCGTTAGCGCCGTTCTTTGACCTGCCAATGTCGTCTTTCAGCCGTGGGCCTTATGTGCAGCCACAGCTGCATGCGCACGGCTTTAAGCTGACGGCTGCCATCTGCTATGAAATCATTCTTGGCGAACAGGTACGGGATAATTTCCGCCCGGATACGGACTACCTGCTGACGATTTCCAACGATGCCTGGTTTGGTAAATCCATCGGCCCGTGGCAGCACTTCCAGATGGCGCGTATGCGTTCCCTCGAGCTGGCGCGCCCCCTGCTGCGTAGCACCAACAACGGTATTACGGCGGTGATTGGTCCACAGGGTGAGATTCAGGCGATGATCCCGCAGTTTACCCGCCAGGTCCTGACCACCAGCGTGACGCCAACGACGGGCTTAACCCCTTATGCCCGTACCGGTAACTGGCCGCTCTGGCTGCTTACCGCGCTGTTTGGCTTTGGTGCGGTGGTAATGAGCCTGCGCCAGCGTCGTAAGTAACCTTCCTTTCCCGGCCGGATAACGTTTCGCTTATCCGGCCCACAAAACATTTCCCGCTCCCCATTCTGGCATGTCTATTGCTTTGTTCTACAAGACAAATGCAGTTTTGGCTGAATGTGCAACCTGGTCGCACCAACGTTGAGCGCCGGTAGCACCTGAAAAGTGCAACAAGATATTTTTGCCCCCAAATGGTGCGGCGCACCTCGCAAAAATAAACAATAAAACAGCAAATTCTTTACATTCATCCAAACTAAATGTTAACAAACATATACAAGACTGCACGTTTTAGTAGCAAACAATAACAACATCACAATGGGTATCAATGCGTCCCTGGCGCAGACGATAAAGGAGTTGGATATGCAATTACGTAAGCTCGCCACAGCCATGCTGGTCATGGGAATGTCCGCCGGTCTGGCGCACGCAGAAGACGCAGCACCAGCGGCAGGCAGCACGCTGGACAAGATCGCCAAAAACGGCGTGATTGTGGTCGGCCACCGTGAATCATCGGTACCGTTTTCTTACTACGATAATCAACAAAAAGTGGTCGGTTATTCACAGGATTACTCCAACGCGATCGTTGAAGCCGTGAAGAAAAAGCTGAACAAGCCTGACCTGCAGGTAAAACTGATCCCGATTACTTCACAAAACCGTATCCCGCTACTGCAAAACGGCACCTTCGACTTTGAATGTGGCTCCACAACCAACAACGTCGAGCGCCAAAAACAAGCGGCTTTCTCTGACACCATTTTCGTTGTTGGTACTCGTCTGCTGGCGAAAAAAGGCGGCGACGTCAAAGATTTCGCCGATCTGAAAGGTAAAGCCGTAGTCGTGACTTCGGGTACCACCTCAGAGGTGCTGCTGCACAAGCTGAATGAAGAGCAAAAAATGGATATGCGCATCATCAGCGCGAAAGACCACGGTGACTCTTTCCGTACTCTGGAAAGCGGCCGCGCCGTTGCCTTTATGATGGATGACGCCCTGCTGGCTGGCGAGCGCGCGAAGGCGAAGAAACCAGACAACTGGGAGATCGTCGGCAAGCCGCAGTCTCAGGAAGCTTACGGCTGCATGCTGCGTAAAGATGACCCTCAGTTCAAAAAGCTGATGGATGACACTATCGCCAAGGCGCAGACCTCAGGCGAAGCTGAGAAATGGTTTGATAAGTGGTTTAAAAATCCAATTCCACCGAAGAACCTGAACATGAATTTCGAACTGTCAGACGAGATGAAAGCCCTGTTCAAAGAACCGAATGATAAAGCGCTTAACTAATTAATTAGAAGAGTACACAAAACCTTTCAAGTTATATCGAGGCGGCAACTGAGCGAATTCCCGGGCGCTTACATGAGTAAGTAACCGGGATGAATAAAGGCAGCCAACAACGAGACATCTTGAAGGATGAAGTGTAATCAGGGAGGCTTCCCCTCCCTCTCGATTGCTACTCAGCACGGACAGACTATAAGCCTGATGGTCGTTCCCCATCAGGCCTGAAAACCGCAAAACGCTGAATAACAATCTTCGGGGGTAGCGCTGCTACCCTTTTTTTTCTGGAGTAGATTTATGTCTATAGACTGGAACTGGGGTATTTTTTTACAACAAGCCCCGTTCGGCAACACCACCTATCTCGGCTGGCTTTGGAGTGGTTTCCAGGTCACTGTCGCGTTATCTATCACCGCCTGGGTTATCGCTTTCCTCATCGGCTCTTTATTCGGCATCTTACGTACCGTACCAAATCGTTTCCTTTCCGGGATCGGCACGCTGTACGTCGAGCTGTTTCGTAACGTTCCGCTCATCGTCCAGTTTTTTACCTGGTATCTGGTCATTCCTGAACTGCTGCCGGAAAACATCGGGATGTGGTTTAAGTCAGAACTGGATCCCAACATTCAGTTCTTCCTCTCATCCATGCTTTGTCTGGGGCTGTTTACCGCTGCGCGCGTCTGCGAACAGGTTCGTGCCGCTATTCAGTCTCTGCCTCGCGGGCAGAAAAATGCCGCGCTGGCGATGGGGCTGACGTTGCCGCAGGCCTACCGCTATGTTCTGCTGCCAAACGCTTACCGCGTGATTGTTCCGCCAATGACCTCAGAGATGATGAACCTGGTAAAGAACTCCGCGATCGCCTCCACTATCGGCCTGGTCGATATGGCTGCGCAAGCGGGAAAACTACTGGATTACTCCGCCCACGCATGGGAATCGTTTACGGCCATCACTCTGGCCTACGTACTGATTAACGCCGTCATCATGCTGGTGATGAATCTCGTCGAACGCAAAATCCGCCTGCCTGGCAATTTGGGAGGCAAATAATGTACGAATTTGACTGGAGTTCTATCGTCCCTTCCCTGCCGTATCTGCTGGATGGGCTGATCATCACGCTGAAAATCACCGTCACGGCAGTCGTCATTGGTATCGTCTGGGGGACCATCCTTGCAGTAATGCGTCTGTCCAGCTTCGCGCCGATTGCCTGGTTTGCGAAGGGCTACGTCAACGTATTCCGCTCCATTCCGCTGGTGATGGTGCTGCTGTGGTTCTACCTGATTGTGCCCGGCTTCCTGCAAAACGTGCTGGGTCTGTCGCCAAAAACCGATATTCGCCTGATCTCAGCGATGGTCGCATTTTCGATGTTTGAAGCCGCGTACTATTCCGAGATTATCCGCGCCGGTATCCAGAGTATTTCTCGCGGGCAGTCCAGTGCCGCGCTGGCGCTGGGGATGACCCATTGGCAGTCGATGAAGCTCATCATTCTGCCGCAGGCATTCCGCGCGATGGTGCCGCTGCTGCTTACCCAGGGCATCGTACTCTTCCAGGATACCTCGCTGGTCTATGTATTGAGTCTGGCAGACTTCTTCCGTACCGCCTCCACCATTGGCGAGCGTGACGGCACGCAGGTTGAAATGATCCTGTTCGCTGGCGCCGTTTATTTTGTATTCAGTCTGAGCGCATCGTTGTTGGTCAGCTATTTGAAGAAAAGGACAGTTTAATGATTACCCTGAAAAATGTTTCTAAATGGTATGGTCACTTTCAGGTGCTGACCGACTGCTCCACGGAAGTGAAAAAAGGTGAAGTGGTGGTGGTCTGCGGCCCGTCAGGTTCAGGTAAATCAACGCTTATCAAAACGGTGAACGGGCTGGAGCCGGTACAACAGGGCGTCATCACCGTTGATGGTACCGTGGTGAATGATAAAAAGACCGATTTGGCCAAACTGCGCTCCCGCGTTGGCATGGTGTTCCAGCACTTTGAACTGTTCCCGCATCTGTCGATTATTGAGAACCTGACTCTGGCGCAGGTAAAAGTGCTTAAACGCGATAAAAAGCCGGCCCGCGACAAAGCGCAAAAGTTACTGGAACGCGTTGGTCTGTCAGCGCATGCCGAGAAGTTTCCAGCTCAACTCTCCGGGGGCCAGCAACAGCGTGTCGCCATCGCTCGGGCGCTGTGCATGGATCCTATCGCTATGCTGTTTGACGAACCGACGTCAGCGCTCGACCCAGAAATGATCAACGAAGTACTGGACGTCATGGTTGAACTGGCCAATGAAGGGATGACCATGATGGTGGTTACCCACGAAATGGGCTTTGCGCGTAAAGTGGCGAACCGGGTGATCTTCATGGATGAAGGGAAGATTGTTGAAGACTCACCGAAAGAAGAGTTCTTCGCTAATCCAAAATCAGACCGTGCCAAAGACTTCCTCGCGAAAATCCTGCACTAATTTTGCTGGCGCGCACCTCCATGTGCGCGCCACCTCACGATTTATCTCTTCACTTCTCGAAACAGGCACAGCCCAGCGTTAACCTTGTCACAAAGTCCCACTTACAAGGAGCAACAATGGCACTTCCTATCCTGTTTGATTGCGATCCAGGTCATGACGACGCTATCGCAATTGTTCTCGCCCTCGCTTCACCTGAACTGGATGTGAAAGCGATAACCTCCTCTGCCGGTAACCAGACCCCCGACAAAACGCTGCGTAACGTATTGCGTATGTTAACGTTGCTCAACCGTACGGATATCCCAGTGGCCGGTGGCGCAGTCAAACCGCTGATGCGCGACCTGATAATTGCCGATAACGTCCACGGTGAGAGCGGGCTTGATGGCCCGGCGCTGCCTGAACCCGCTTTTGCTCCACAGGACTGCACCGCTGTGGAATTGATGGCGAAAACCCTGCGTAACAGTCAGGAACCGGTGACGATTGTCTCCACCGGGCCGCAAACTAACGTGGCATTGCTACTGAATAGCCATCCTGAACTGCACACCAAAATTGCCCGTATCGTGATCATGGGTGGTGCAATGGGCCTCGGAAACTGGACGCCCGCCGCCGAGTTCAACATCTTCGTGGATCCAGAAGCCGCTGAGATCGTGTTCCAGTCGGGCATTCCGGTGGTGATGGCTGGACTGGATGTCACGCATAAAGCGCAAATACATCGTGAAGATACCGAACGGTTCCGCGCTATCGGCAATCCCATTTCGACAATCGTTGCTGAACTACTCGACTTCTTCTTTGAATATCACAAAGATGAAAAATGGGGATTCATTGGCGCGCCGCTGCACGATCCATGCACCATTGCCTGGCTGCTGAAACCTGAACTGTTTACCACCGTTGAACGCTGGGTTGGTGTGGAAACTCAGGGCAAATACACCCAGGGAATGACCGTGGTTGACTACTACTCCCTGAGCGGCAATAAGCCAAACGCCACCGTGATGGTGGACGTGGATCGCCAGGGGTTTGTCGATCTGCTAGCGGAGCGTTTGAAATTTTACGCCTGAAATTTATCATTGAGTAAGATCGCTATGTTGAATCATAGCGATCTTACTGTTAGCTAATAGCGAACGTGAATACTGCGTTACTTCATTAATTTGTCAGGTAATACTGAATAAATCCCCCCAGCAGATTAATGTATCATGCAACATCCGGCACAACAAATCAGAGGAACATTGAATGAATGCTTCAGATTATCTCAGGGTAAGATTTCAGAATGACAGGCAGTTATCTATATATATTGAGAATGGATTCACAAATACGATGTACACGGTTTACTGTAGCCTCAGCTATGGCGGAAGCTATTGCACAGTCAGCGTTTCTATCAAAAGCCGTTGCGCGAAAACTGGCTGGTAAAATGCCAGTTGGCGTTTATCTTCTGCAGGTCTATGGGTTTCAGCAAAAAGCAGCTATGGCAGCCCGGGCACAGAAAGCAATAGATCCAAGTTATTATTGGATTCTTTACCAAGCAAAGCTGGAGATGCTCTATTACTTCGTTGAGCCAGCTTCTTTCAGAAATAATTCAGAAAGTTCATGATGGTATCTATTCTAACCTCGATCAGCTTGCCGACGAAATCATGGAAAGATTCGATGTTTAAGAGTCTAATATCAGTTGTACTATATAACCTTGTACTCCCAGCAATCTTGATAGTTTTTGCCGTGCTCTGGTTATATTTATTTCCTGAATACTGGTGGGAGCTAATGCTCATCAGTATTATTGCTATTTTTTGGTTTTATCCGTTCATTACAGAAAAATTCGAAAAATTAAAATAACCCAATATTATATATTTATATGGAAAAGGAGTATTTTAATATCATTCTAAACAATGTGAAAATCACATCCATTACCGCAGATCTTTATCCTGGAGCTTCAACCGGGACACATCTTGAAACCATTCTACTACGCTATGAAAGCATCACATGGAAGCATTGCGATGGAAATATCATCTATACGGATGCGTGGAATCAACGCGTTGTGGCGTAACACATTCGCAATCCCTCACAGAGCCGCGTTAGCGGCTCTCAGGTGAAAATCACGGCTCAAACGGTCGACGCTGGAACTGATCGTGTCCGCATTTCGGGCATAGCGGCAGCACATCAGGAGTGTACACCGCTAAATGGAAGTGGCACTTCTCGCACACCAGATTGCCCAACCCGACCACCTCGCCGCTGTGATAAACCCCGTGATGGCTGAGGTCCTGGAACACTTCGCGCCATTCGAGCTGCGTTTTATCGGTAATATCGGCCAGTTCCTGCCAGATACTCTCTTTGATTACCCGCATAAAGACGCTATCGGTCTCCTCATCGAGGCTTTCTTCATAGCTCAGAGCAAACTCTTCCAGGTCGCGTCTGACGGCCCGGGTGAGCTCTTCCACCTCGGTGCGCGTTAACTCCCCGGTCTGCATAACGCGCTGACGCGCCTGTTCCACCAACGCATCAATATCGCGTTCGCCATTACGCAGGCGTTCACTCAGTGAAGCCACCAGTTCACGGTAATATTGAGCAACCTTGTTCATCGCTTCGCCTCCTGGGTCGTTAACTGTCTATAATAATAGACGTTATTTACGCTACGCTTTGCAAGACTGTCCACAGAGTGTGTAAATTCGTGCAAGAATTATCCTTACGGGAATTCAACGTTGAATGCGCGAAAGGCTGTTTTGGCGCGGGCGTTTGGGCTATGCTATGCGGATCTAAAACACCACATCTAGAGCTACGTTTGTAGCTGTATTGAAAACAGGACCACTGGCTGCCATGCAAGAGCAATACCGCCCGGAAGAGATAGAATCCAAAGTACAGCTTCACTGGGATGAGAAGCGCACATTTGAAGTTACCGAAGACGAGAGCAAAGAGAAGTATTACTGCCTGTCTATGCTTCCCTATCCTTCTGGTCGACTACACATGGGCCACGTACGTAACTACACCATCGGTGACGTGATCGCTCGCTATCAGCGTATGCTGGGCAAAAACGTACTTCAACCAATTGGCTGGGATGCGTTCGGCCTGCCTGCCGAAGGCGCTGCGGTTAAAAACAACACCGCCCCGGCACCGTGGACGTATGACAACATTGCATACATGAAAAACCAGCTCAAAATGCTGGGTTTCGGTTACGACTGGAGCCGTGAGCTGGCAACCTGCACCCCGGAATACTACCGCTGGGAACAGAAGTTCTTCACCGAGCTGTACAAAAAAGGGCTGGTGTACAAGAAAACGTCTGCCGTTAACTGGTGCCCGAACGACCAGACCGTACTGGCGAACGAACAGGTTATCGACGGCTGCTGCTGGCGTTGCGATACCAAAGTTGAGCGTAAAGAGATCCCGCAGTGGTTCATCAAAATCACCGCTTACGCTGACGAACTGTTGCGCGATCTGGATAATCTGGATCACTGGCCTGACACCGTGAAAACGATGCAGCGCAACTGGATTGGCCGTTCTGAAGGCGTGGAAATCACCTTCGATGTGAACGATTACGACAACACGCTGACCGTCTACACCACACGCCCGGACACCTTTATGGGTGCGACCTACCTGGCGGTTGCTGCAGGTCATCCGCTGGCGCAGAAAGCCGCTGAAAATAACCCAGAACTGGCTGCCTTCATTGACGAATGCCGCAACACCAAGGTTGCTGAAGCCGAAATGGCGACCATGGAGAAGAAAGGCGTCGACACTGGTTTCAAAGCCGTTCACCCGCTGACTGGCGAAGAGATCCCGGTTTGGGCGGCAAACTTCGTGCTGATGGAATACGGTACAGGCGCAGTTATGGCCGTTCCGGGTCACGATCAGCGCGATTACGAATTTGCGACCAAATATGGCCTGACCATCAAGCCGGTAATTCTGACCGCTGAAGGCGCAGAGCCGGATCTGTCTGAACAAGCGCTGACCGAAAAAGGCGTGCTTTTTAACTCCGGTGAGTTTGACGGCCTCGACTTCGAAGCGGCCTTCAACGCCATTGCTGACAAGCTGGTAGCTAAAGGCGTGGGTGAGCGTAAAGTTAACTATCGTCTGCGTGACTGGGGTGTTTCCCGTCAGCGTTACTGGGGCGCGCCGATTCCGATGGTGACGCTGGAAGACGGTACCGTCCTGCCAACGCCAGAAGACCAACTGCCGGTTATTCTGCCGGAAGACGTAGTCATGGACGGCATTACCAGCCCAATCAAAGCCGATCCGGAGTGGGCGAAAACCACCGTTAACGGTATGCCTGCGCTGCGTGAAACTGACACCTTCGATACCTTTATGGAGTCGTCCTGGTACTACGCGCGCTACACCTGCCCGCAGTATCAGGAAGGTATGCTGGATTCCGACGCGGCGAACTACTGGCTGCCGGTTGATATCTACATTGGCGGTATTGAACACGCCATCATGCACCTGCTCTACTTCCGCTTCTTCCACAAACTGATGCGCGACGCAGGCATGGTCAACTCTGATGAACCAGCTAAACAGCTGCTGTGTCAGGGGATGGTTCTGGCCGATGCGTTCTACTACGTTGGCGCCAACGGCGAACGTAACTGGGTTTCTCCGGTTGATGCCATCGTTGAGCGTGACGAAAAAGGTCGTATCGTCAAGGCTAAGGACGCAGAAGGCCATGAACTGGTGTATACCGGCATGAGCAAGATGTCCAAGTCAAAAAATAACGGTATCGACCCGCAGGTCATGGTTGAACGCTACGGCGCCGACACCGTACGTCTGTTCATGATGTTCGCTTCTCCGGCTGATATGACGCTGGAATGGCAGGAATCCGGCGTTGAAGGGGCGAACCGCTTCCTGAAACGTGTCTGGAAACTGGTTTACGAACATACGTCCCAGGGAGATGTTGCTGCCCTGAACGTTGATGTGTTGAGCGAAGATCAAAAAGCGCTGCGTCGCGACGTGCATAAAACCATTGCTAAAGTCACCGATGATATCGGTCGTCGTCAGACCTTTAACACCGCGATTGCGGCGATTATGGAGCTGATGAACAAGCTGGCGAAAGCACCGCAGGCAGACGAGCAGGACAGAGCCCTGATGCAGGAAGCATTGCTGGCTGTTGTACGCATGCTCAACCCGTTCACCCCACACGTTTGCTTCACCCTGTGGCAGGCGCTGAAAGGCGAAGGCGATATCGACAACGCGCCGTGGCCGGTGGCGGACGAAGCAGCAATGGTTGAAGACTCAACGCTGGTTGTGGTTCAGGTAAACGGCAAAGTACGTGGCAAAATCACCGTTCCGGTAAACGCCACTGAAGAGCAGGTTCGTGAACGTGCTGGCCAGGAGCATCTGGTGGCAAAATATCTTGATGGCGTTACCGTACGTAAAGTGATTTATGTACCGGGTAAACTCCTCAATCTGGTCGTTGGCTAAGCGCGGGAGGAAGCGTGCGACTTCTGACAACATTGTTGTTATCGCTGGCGGTGCTTGTCACCGCCGGGTGTGGCTGGCATCTGCGTAGTACTACGCAGGTTCCACCCTCAATGAAAACCATGATCCTGAACTCTGGCGATCCGAACGGCCCGTTAAGCCGCGCGGTGCGTAATCAGCTGCGTCTGAACGGCGTTACGCTGCTTGAAGAAGGCACCATGCGTAAAGATGTGACGTCCTTACGTCTGGGTGCGGTCAGCCTTTCGCAAGATACGGCATCGGTATTCCAGAACGGTCAAACGGCTGAATACCAGATGGTGATGTCCGTAAGTGCTACTGTGCTGATTCCAGGTCATGATATTTACCCAATCAGCGCCAAAGTTTATCGTTCGTTCTTTGACAACCCACAGGCTGCACTGGCGAAGGATAACGAGCAGGACATGATCATAAAAGAGATGTATGACAAAGCGGCTGAACAGTTGATTCGTAAGCTGCCAAGCGTACATCTGGCCGATACTCAGTCATCCAATGCTGATGCTGAGCCTGCGGTGAATAAAACCGCAGCGCCTGCGTCATCTCCGGCGCGTGTCTCCACCACGCTGGGTAACTGATGCTCAAGTTGTACCCTGAACAACTCCGCGCACAGCTCAATGAAGGGCTGCGCGCGGCGTATTTACTCCTGGGCAACGATCCCCTCTTATTGCAGGAAAGCCAGGATGCCATCCGTCAGGCTGCCGCAACACAAGGATTCGAAGAACACCACGCCTTCACTCTGGACAACAGCACCGACTGGGGAGAGATTTTTTCACTCTGCCAGGCGATGAGCCTGTTTGCCAGCCGTCAAACCCTGCTTTTGCAGTTGCCTGAAAATGGCCCAAATGCCGCCATTAATGAACAGCTCGCGTCACTCGTCACTCTGTTACATGACGATCTGCTGCTGATGGTTCGCGGCAACAAACTCACCAGGGCACAGGAAAACGCCGCATGGTATACGGGGCTTGCCAATAATGCGGTGCAGGTAAGCTGCCAGACGCCGGAACAAGCACAGCTTCCTCGTTGGGTCGCCGCCAGAGCGAAGCTTAACAATCTGCAACTGGATGACGCAGCCAATCAGCTTTTGTGCTATTGCTATGAAGGTAATTTGTTAGCACTGGCGCAAGCGCTGGAACGATTAGCGTTGCTTTGGCCTGACGGCAAGCTAACGCTGCCTCGCGTGGAGAAAGCGGTTAACGATGCCGCGCACTTTACCCCATTCCATTGGGTAGACGCGCTGCTAATGGGCAAAAGCAAACGCGCGCTGCACATTCTGCAGCAGCTACGCCTGGAAGGTAGCGAGCCGGTTATTTTGCTGCGTACGATCCAGCGTGAGTTGCTGTTGCTGGTTAACTTAAAACGGCAGTCGGCCCATACGCCTTTGCGCACGTTGTTTGATAAACACCGGGTGTGGCAAAATCGCCGGGGCATGATGGGAGATGCGCTAAACCGGCTGAACCCGGCGCAACTGCGTCAGGCTGTTACGCTTTTAACGCGTACGGAAATTACGCTTAAACAAGACTATGGTCAGTCAGTGTGGGCGGAACTAGAGGGGCTTTCCCTTTTGCTCTGTCATAAATCGCTGGCCGATGTTTTTATTGATGGTTGATATGAAATCATTGCAGGCTCTGTTCGGTGGCACCTTTGATCCGGTGCATTACGGTCATCTTAAACCGGTTGAAATTCTGGCGAATCTGATTGGCCTTTCCCGGGTCATCATCATGCCCAATAACGTGCCGCCACATCGTGCGCAGCCCGAAGCGTCCGGTGAGCAACGTAAGCGTATGGTTGAACTGGCCATTGCTGATAAGCCGCTGTTTTCCCTCGATGAACGCGAGCTGAAACGCGATACCGCCTCCTACACCGCGCAAACGCTAAAAGAGTGGCGCGAGGAGCAAGGCCCGAACGTGCCATTAGCGTTTATCATTGGTCAGGATTCGCTGCTAACCTTCCCTTCCTGGCATGACTACCACACGATTCTGGGTAATACCCACCTCATCGTGTGCCGACGTCCGGGCTATCCACTCGAAATGGCGCAGGAAAAACACCAGCAATGGCTGGAGGATCATCTGACCCATTCAGCAGATGACCTGCACAACCTGCCTTGCGGGAAAATTTACCTGGCCGAAACGCCGTGGTTTAACATCTCCGCCACGCTCATCCGTGAGCGCCTGGAAAAGGGCGAGCCGTGCGATGACCTAATGCCAGACGCGGTGCTTGACTATATCAATCAACAGGGACTGTACCGCTAAGCGCCTTGCGTAAGGCCGTCAGCAGGCGGTTATTCTCTTCCTGGCTGCGAACGGCTACCCGATAATAGCGCGCATCCAGCCCCGGATAATTGGCGCAACTGCGAATCAAGACATGTTGTTTCAGCAACGCAAGTTGCAGATCAATATCCGCACGATCGCAGCGTAATAAACGATAATTTGCCCGGCCGGGATACGCCGTCAGGCCGGGCAGATCTTGCAGTTGTTGATCAAACCGCTCCCCCTCTTGTTCCAGCCATTTCCACGTCGCCCGCTGATACGCGCTATCGCGTAAGATAATCTCGCCTGCCAGGGCAGCAAACGCATTAATTGACCACGGCATTTGTTGGCTGCGCATCTGTGCAACCGCCTGTTCGTTACTGTTGACCAGATACCCCAGGCGCAGTCCCGGGATCGCATAGAATTTGGTGAGCGAACGCAGCACCCAAATATGCGGGTTCTCGTGCAGTAACGGGATAAACCCCGACTCCCCGGCAATAAAATCGATAAACGCTTCATCAAGGATCAGGGCGATCCCCAGCGACTCGCAACGCGTGGCAATTTCACGCAGCAGGCGGGTTTCAGGCAACAACCCGGTGGGATTATTGGGCGTACAGAGAAACAGGCAGTCCAGCTCAGGCGTTAACGCATCGAGGATCGCATCGGTAAGCTGCCAGCCATCGTCTTCGCACAGCGCAAACTCATGGATCGTACACTCTCCCCATTGCAGCGCCCGACGATATTCCGCAAACCCGGGCGTCACAATCATCGCGTGGCGTGGCTTCAGGCCATGCACCAGGGTAAAAATGGATTCGGTTTCACCGTTCCCGGCCAGGATCCACGAGGACGGAATTTGATGATGCTCCGCCAGCGCGGCATGCAGTTGCGCGTAATCGACATCCGGGTAACGCTCCGTGCAGTCCAGATTGTCGATAATCGCCCGTTTTAAACTTACTGGCATACCCAGCGGGTTAATATTCGCGCTAAAATCCAGCAACTGTTCAGGCAAGATGCCCAACAATTCGGCGGCTTCTCGGGTGTTACCGCCATGTGCGCTCTTCAATAAAGACATCGTGCCGCTCCACGTAAAAAAGGGTATTTTAGTGAAAAATCACTGCGCAATCAGGGCAAACATCATATTTTGTGCGAATAGCCTCACGAGGAAAACATGAGACTCTGGTTAGTACGTCATGGCGAAACCGAAGCCAATGTCGCTGGTTTATATAGCGGCCACGCCCCCACACCGCTAACGGAACGGGGGATCGCTCAGGCGCAAACGCTGGGTACGCTGTTACGCAATGTCCCTGTCGACAACGTTCTGTGCAGCGAACTGGAACGCGCCCGCCATACAACGCAGTTGATTCTGGCAGAACGCGAAGTTCCTGTGCGCAACATGCCTGAGCTTAATGAGATGTTTTTTGGTGACTGGGAAATGCGTCACCATCGCGATCTGGCGCGCGAAGACGCCGAAAATTACGCCGTGTGGTGTAACGACTGGCAGAATGCGACGCCCACCAATGGCGAAGGTTTTCAGGCGTTTTCCCAGCGAGTGGAACGTTTCATTGCCCAGCTTGCTGATTATAAAGCGTGCCAAAATCTGCTGGTGGTGAGTCATCAAGGCGTGCTGAGCGTGTTGATCGCCCGTCTGCTGTCCATGCCCGCTGCGGCAATGTGGCATTTCCGCGTCGAACAAGGCTGCTGGAGCGCAATTGATTTTTGTGACGATTTTGCGGTTCTGAAAGTGCTTAACAGCCGGGCCGTATGGCGCGACGGGGAGTGAAAGCGCTGTTTTTTATGCCGAAGGGCCTCTCTCCCATTGACACCCCATGACAGGCTGTTATTCTCCGCAGCCTGACTTTTCCCGCCCTTCAGAGCTTTGCAGAAATTGTTTTACAAAAATGGCGATGCATTCTGTGGCGTGGGGTGGGATGATAGCGCACTTCACAAGCGCATTCGGAGACATTTGTCCCGATATCGCCTCTGGTTCAGGTATACTAACAGACGTTTTTAACTCTTTTCACCCAGGGGGAACACTTGCAGGGTAAAGCACTCCAGGATTTTGTAATCGACAAAATTGATGACCTGAAAGGTCAAGACATCATCGCCTTAGACGTTCAGGGCAAATCCAGCATCACTGATTGCATGATTATCTGCACCGGTACATCCAGCCGTCACGTTATGTCTATTGCAGACCACGTGGTTCAGGAGTCCCGCACTGCTGGCCTGCTGCCGCTCGGCGTGGAAGGCGAGAATGTCGCTGACTGGATCGTCGTTGACCTCGGCGATGTGATTGTCCACGTGATGCAGGAAGAGAGTCGTCGCCTGTATGAACTGGAAAAACTCTGGAGTTAATGCGTGAAGCTGCAACTTGTCGCTGTGGGTACGAAAATGCCTGACTGGGTACAAACCGGATTTACCGAGTATCTCCGTCGGTTTCCGAAAGATATGCCCTTTGAGCTGATCGAAATCCCGGCAGGAAAGCGCGGCAAGAACGCGGACATTAAACGCATTCTCGACAAAGAGGGTGAGCTGATGCTGGCTGCCGCAGGCAAAAACCGCATCGTCACCCTTGATATCCCGGGTAAACCCTGGGACACGCCGCAGCTGGCGACCGAACTGGAGCGCTGGAAACTGGACGGTCGTGACGTCAGTCTGTTAATTGGCGGGCCGGAAGGTCTCTCTCCTGCCTGTAAAGCGGCAGCGGAACAAAGCTGGTCACTCTCTGCATTAACCCTTCCACACCCTCTTGTTCGGGTTCTGGTTGCGGAGAGTCTGTACAGGGCGTGGAGCATTACCACCAACCATCCTTATCACCGTGAGTGATCATTGATTCTTGAGTAGATTAAGCAGCGGATGAAACTACAGAATTCTTTTCGCGACTATTCGGCTGAGTCCGCGCTGTTTGTGCGCCGGGCGCTGGTCGCTTTTTTGGGGATTTTGCTGCTAACCGGCGTGCTGATCGCCAACCTTTATAATCTGCAAATCGTTCGCTTCACTGATTATCAGACCCGTTCGAACGAAAACCGCATCAAACTGGTGCCTATCGCGCCGAGTCGCGGCATCATTTATGACCGCAACGGAATTCCTCTCGCCCTTAACCGCACCATTTATCAGATAGAAATGATGCCGGAAAAGGTAGACAACATTCAGGATACCCTCGACGCGCTGCGTAACGTCGTAGACCTGACGGACGACGATATTGCTGCCTTTAAAAAAGAGCGCGCCCGTTCACACCGTTTCACCTCTATTCCGGTAAAAACCAACCTGACTGAAGTTCAGGTCGCACGCTTTGCCGTGAATCAATATCGCTTTCCTGGGGTCGAAGTTAAAGGCTATAAACGCCGCTATTACCCATACGGCTCTGCGCTGACCCACGTAATTGGCTACGTATCGAAGATCAACGATAAAGACGTAGACCGCCTGGACAAAGACGGCAAGCTGGCTAACTACGCGGCAACGCATGACATCGGCAAGCTGGGTATTGAACGCTATTATGAGGACGTGCTTCACGGCCAAACCGGGTATGAAGAAGTTGAAGTGAACAACCGCGGCCGCGTCATTCGCCAGCTGAAAGAAGTGGCGCCGCAGGCCGGGCACGATATCTATCTCACCCTTGATTTGAAACTCCAGCAGTATATTGAAACGCTGCTGGCGGGCAGTCGTGCCGCCGTGGTGGTTACCGACCCGCGTACCGGTGGCGTTCTGGCGCTGGTATCTATGCCGAGCTATGACCCGAATCTGTTCGTGGATGGTATCTCCAGTAAAGATTATTCCGGGTTGCTCAATGACCCGAACACCCCCTTGGTTAACCGCGCCACACAGGGTGTTTACCCCCCTGCTTCGACGGTTAAACCTTACGTTGCCGTTTCTGCGTTAAGCGCAGGCGTCATCACCCGCAATACCGGCCTGTTCGATCCGGGCTGGTGGCAGCTACCGGGCTCTGAAAAACGTTACCGCGACTGGAAAAAGTGGGGGCACGGCCATCTGAATATCACCCGCTCTCTGGAAGAGTCCGCGGATACGTTTTTCTATCAAATCGCCTATGATATGGGGATTGACCGGCTTTCCGAGTGGATGAGCAAATTTGGCTACGGCAAATATACGGGCATCGATCTTGCCGAAGAGCGCTCCGGCAATATGCCAACCCGCGAGTGGAAGCAAAAACGGTTTAAAAAGCCATGGTATCAGGGTGATACCATTCCCGTCGGCATCGGCCAGGGTTACTGGACAGCAACCCCAATCCAGATGAGTAAAGCGCTGATGATCCTTATCAACGACGGTTTGATAAAAGTCCCGCATCTGTTGATGAGCACGGCAGAAAACGGCAAGCAGGTGCCGTGGGTACAGCCGCACGAACCGCCCGTTGGCGATATTCATTCTGGTTACTGGGAAATCGCGAAAGACGGTATGTACGGTGTTGCGAACCGCCCTAACGGAACTGCGCATAAGTATTTTGCTGGCGCGCCTTACAAAATTGCGGCGAAATCAGGTACCGCGCAGGTCTTTGGCCTGAAAGCTAATGAAACCTATAACGCACATAAGATCGCCGAGCGTTTACGTGACCACAAGCTGATGACGGCCTTCGCCCCCTATGATAAACCCCAGGTCGCTGTCGCCATGATCCTTGAAAACGGCGGTGCGGGTCCGGCGGTGGGTACCATTATGCGCCAGATTCTTGACCATATTATGTTGGGCGACAACAACACCAATCTGCCTGCGGAAAACCCAGCGGTTGCAGCAGCGGAGGACCAATAATCGTGACGGATAATCCGAACAAAAAAACATTCTGGGACAAAATCCACATCGATCCCACAATGTTGCTTATTTTGCTGGCTCTGCTGGTTTACAGCTCACTGGTCATCTGGAGCGCCAGCGGCCAGGATATTGGCATGATGGAGCGCAAAGTCGGCCAGATCGCAATGGGCCTGGTCATCATGGTAGTGATGGCGCAAATTCCCCCCCGGGTGTATGAGGGCTGGGCGCCCTATCTCTATATCTTTTGCATCATTCTGTTGGTGGCGGTAGACGCCTTCGGCGCCATTTCCAAAGGTGCGCAGCGCTGGCTGGATTTGGGTATCGTGCGTTTTCAGCCTTCTGAAATTGCCAAAATCGCCGTGCCGCTGATGGTTGCGCGCTTTATTAACCGTGACGTTTGCCCACCATCGCTAAAAAATACCGCCATTGCGCTGGTGCTGATTTTTATGCCCACGCTGCTGGTCGCCGCCCAACCTGACCTCGGCACTTCAATTCTGGTCGCCCTTTCCGGTCTGTTTGTCTTGTTCCTTTCTGGTTTGAGCTGGCGCTTAATCGGCGTTGCGGTGGTTCTGGTCGCGGCGTTTATCCCGATACTGTGGTTCTTCCTGATGCATGATTACCAGCGTCAGCGCGTCATGATGCTGCTCGACCCGGAAACCGATCCGCTGGGCGCGGGTTATCACATAATTCAGTCTAAAATTGCTATTGGCTCCGGCGGGTTACGCGGCAAAGGCTGGCTGCATGGTACACAATCGCAGCTTGAGTTTTTACCCGAACGCCACACCGACTTTATCTTTGCTGTCTTAGCGGAAGAGCTGGGTCTGGTGGGGATCTTGATTCTGTTGACGCTCTACATTTTGCTGATTATGCGCGGATTATGGATCGCTGCCCGCGCGCAAACCACCTTTGGTCGCGTCATGGCGGGTGGCTTAATGTTGATATTATTCGTTTATGTCTTCGTAAATATTGGTATGGTGAGCGGTATTCTACCCGTGGTTGGGGTTCCACTCCCACTGGTCAGTTACGGAGGCTCGGCACTTATCGTGCTGATGGCCGGGTTCGGGATTGTTATGTCGATCCACACCCATAGAAAAATGTTGTCGAAAAGCGTGTAAGGGGTACGCAATGCGTAAGCAGTGGCTTGGTATCTGCATCGCAGCAGGAATGCTCGCGGCGTGTTCGAGTGATGATGGTCAGCAACAGGTTGCTGTCGCACCGCAGCCTGCGGTGTGTAATGGTCCGATTGTTGAAATCAGCGGGGCTGATCCGCGCTTTGAACCCCTGAACCCAACGGCGAATCAGGACTACCAGCGTGATGGTAAAAGCTACAAAATCGTGCAGGATCCCTCCCGCTTTAGCCAGGCCGGACTTGCCGCTATCTATGATGCGGAACCAGGAAGCAACTTAACCGCATCTGGCGAAGCGTTCGATCCGATGCAGCTGACCGCTGCGCATCCGACGCTGCCTGTCCCCAGCTATGCCAGAATTACCAATCTGGCGAACGGCAGGATGATCGTCGTGCGCATTAACGATCGCGGGCCTTATGGCAACGATCGCGTGATTTCACTTTCGCGCGCCGCAGCCGATCGTCTGAACACCTCCAACAACACTAAAGTGCGTATCGACCCAATCATCGTCGCCCAGGATGGTTCATTGTCCGGACCGGGTATGGCTTGTACCACGGTCGCGAAACAAACTTATGCCTTGCCTGCGCGTCCTGATTTAAGCGGTGGCGGCAATATGGGAAGCATGCCTTCGCCATCAGATGCAGGTCAGCCGCAAGGCGATATTCGTCCGATCAGTAATTCCACGCTGAAAAGCGATGATCCAACCGGTGCGCCAGTAAACAGCAGTGGATTCCTCGGTGCGCCAACCACGCTCGCATCAGGCGTGCTGGAAAGCAGCGAGCCGACTCCGGCGCCGCAATCGACAACTACCGCACCGGTCACGTCAACCGCGCCGGCAGCAACCCCAGCAGCCGTCACAGCGCCCGCGGCAACTGCCAACGGACGCTATGTGGTTCAGGTTGGCGCAGTCAGCGAGCAGTCGCGCGCGCAGCAGTATCAAAAGCGTTTAAGCCAGCAGTTTGGCGTTCCTGGCCGGGTGGTACAAAACGGCGCAGTCTGGCGGATCCAGATGGGGCCGTTTGCCAGCAAAGCTGAAGCCTCCACATTGCAGCAGCGTCTTCAATCCGAGGCGCAATTACAGTCCTTCATCACCGGCGTGTAATAACGTAAATCAGGTATCTGAACTGTCAGTTTCTGTAAATGACATTAACAAAGTCACGCGGAAAGTCAGATGCCTGCCAGTTATGCATTTGCTATAGTAGGGCACTTTTTTTAATTTCATCACGGACGTCGTAGTTCAGACCATGAAGACCACTTTTTCCGCTCGTTTCGTGCAGCGTATGGCGCTCACCGCGGCTCTCTGCGCAGCCTCTCTCTCTGCTGCCCATGCCGATGACCTGAATATTAAAACCATGATCCCGGGTGTTCCGCAGATCGATGCGGAGTCGTATATCCTGATTGATTACAATTCAGGTAAAGTTCTGGCAGAACAGAACGCAGACACTCGCCGCGACCCCGCCAGTCTGACCAAAATGATGACCAGCTACGTCATCGGCCAGGCGATGAAAGCCGGGAAATTCAAAGAAACCGATCTGGTCACCGTCGGCAATGACGCATGGGCTACGGGCAACCCGGTCTTCAAAGGTTCATCGCTGATGTTCCTCAAGCCAGGCATGCAGGTTCCTGTTTCTCAGCTGATCCGTGGTATTAACCTGCAATCCGGAAACGACGCGTGCGTGGCGATGGCAGACTTCGCAGCCGGTAGCCAGGATGCTTTCGTCGGCCTGATGAACAGCTATGTGAATGCGCTGGGCCTGAAAAACACCCACTTCCAGACCGTTCATGGTCTCGATGCTGACGGTCAGTACAGCTCGGCTCGCGACATGGCGATGATTGGTCAGGCTCTGATTCGCGACGTGCCTAACGAATACTCTATCTATAAAGAAAAAGAGTTCACTTTTAACGGCATTCGTCAGTTAAACCGCAACGGCCTGCTGTGGGATAACAGCCTGAATGTCGACGGTATCAAAACCGGTCACACCGATAAGGCTGGCTATAACCTCGTTGCATCCGCAACCGAAGGCCAGATGCGTCTGATCTCCGCCGTTATGGGTGGTCGCACCTATAAAGGCCGAGAAACCGAAAGTAAAAAACTGCTGACCTGGGGCTTCCGTTTCTTCGAAACCGTGAACCCGTTGAAAGTGGGTAAAGAATTTGCCTCAGAACCCGCCTGGTTTGGTAACACCGATCGTGCGTCGTTAGGCGTTGATAAAGACGTCTACCTGACCATTCCGCGCGGCCGCATGAAAGATCTGAAAGCCAGCTATGTGTTGAACACCACTGAACTGCACGCCCCGCTGCAGAAAAACCAGGTTGTCGGCACTATCAACTTCCAGTTGGATGGCAAAACCATTGAACAGCGCCCACTGGTGGTGCTGCAGGAAATCCCTGAAGGCAACTTCTTTGGGAAAATCATTGATTACATTAAATTAATGTTCCATCACTGGTTTGGCTAAAAATCGAACACTTGAAAGTGTGATTTACGTCCCCATATACTAGGTATCCAGATAACTCCCACGCGCAGTGGGAGTTATTATTTTTTGATGTAACGCCGGAGCTGACATGAAAACCAAACTTAACGAACTGCTTGAATTCCCTACTCCATTTACTTACAAAGTAATGGGGCAGGCGTTGCCTGAGCTGGTTGATCAGGTGGTTGAAGTGGTACAGCGCCATGCGCCAGGTGATTACTCTCCGACGGTAAAACCGAGCAGCAAAGGCAACTACCACTCGGTCTCAATCACCATCACTGCTACACACATTGAGCAGGTTGAAACGTTGTACGAAGAATTAGGCAATATCGATATCGTACGCATGGTGCTGTAAAAACCTGTCGGTTACCCGCTGCATCCCCGCTCGGGTAACCCCTCCCCCCTGTGATATACTTTTCCCCTCTTTAACATTCTCTACGGAGATGCCGTTTTGTATCAGGATAAAATTCTGGTCCGCCAGCTCGGTCTTCAACCTTACGAGCCAGTCTCTCTGGCCATGCATGAATTTACCGATACCCGTGATGAAAACAGTCATGATGAAATCTGGCTGGTAGAGCATTATCCTGTCTTCACCCAGGGTCAGGCAGGTAAAGCTGAGCACGTATTGATGCCGGGAGATATTCCGGTGATCCAGAGCGATCGTGGCGGTCAGGTGACCTACCACGGGCCAGGCCAACAGGTCATGTATGTGCTGTTGAACCTGAAGCGTCGTAAACTTGGCGTTCGCGAACTGGTTACGCTGCTGGAGCAAACCGTCGTGAATACCCTTGCGGAAATCGGCATTGACGCCCACCCGCGAGCCGATGCGCCTGGCGTATACGTGGGTGAGAAGAAAATCTGCTCTTTGGGATTACGTATCCGTAAAGGATGTTCATTTCACGGCTTAGCGCTCAACGTGGATATGGACTTGTCGCCTTTCCTGCGTATCAATCCTTGCGGTTATGCCGGGATGGAGATGGCGAAAGTATCGCAGTGGGATAGCACAGCCACGACCGAAAGCATTCGCCCCCGCCTGCTGGCCAACATCTTCGCGCTGTTGGGTAACCCACCGCACGAGTACATTGCGAACTGAAAATACGGTCATACTTTGCCACGGCATATGTTGTGGCAAATGGCACAAAACAACAACTATTTTACATTTTGCCAGCCTGTCAGGCTGCTTTCTGGCCCGTTTCAATGATATACTGCGTATCACTAATTCAAAAATAGTTGATAAATGCAACATTCCCTTGAATTGAAACGCTTTCCTTCGTAATTCGCAACTGGAACACGCAAGCTATGAGTAAACCCATTGTGATGGAACGCGGTGTTAAATACCGCGATGCCGATAAGATGGCTCTTATCCCGGTAAAAAATGTGGCAACAGAGCGTGAAGCTCTGCTGCGTAAACCGGAATGGATGAAAATAAAACTGCCAGCGGACTCCACTCGCATCCAGGGCATCAAAGCGGCAATGCGCAAAAATGGCCTGCACTCTGTCTGCGAAGAAGCTTCCTGCCCTAACCTGGCTGAATGTTTCAATCACGGAACAGCAACCTTTATGATCCTCGGCGCAATCTGTACTCGCCGTTGCCCATTCTGTGACGTTGCCCATGGCCGTCCGGTTGCTCCTGACGCCAACGAGCCATTAAAACTGGCTCAGACAATTGCGGACATGGCGCTGCGCTATGTCGTGATTACCTCCGTTGACCGCGACGATCTGCGTGACGGCGGCGCTCAGCACTTTGCTGACTGCATCACCGCGATTCGTGAGAAAAGTCCGTCGATTAAAATCGAAACGCTGGTGCCTGACTTCCGTGGTCGTATGGATCGCGCGCTGGATATCCTCACAGCCACACCGCCGGACGTGTTTAACCACAACCTCGAAAACGTACCGCGTATTTATCGTAATGTACGCCCTGGGGCTGACTACAACTGGTCGCTGAAGCTTCTGGAACGCTTTAAGGAAGCGCACCCGGAGATTCCGACCAAATCGGGTCTGATGGTGGGTCTGGGTGAAACTAATGCTGAAATCATTGAGGTCATGCGCGACCTGCGCAGCCATGGCGTGACCATGCTGACGCTGGGGCAGTATTTACAGCCAAGCCGCCATCACCTCCCGGTTCAACGCTATGTAAGCCCGGATGAGTTCGATGAGATGAAAGCAGAAGCCATGGCTATGGGCTTTACCCACGCTGCTTGCGGTCCATTCGTGCGCTCTTCATACCATGCTGACATGCAGGCCAAAGGGCTGGAAGTGAAGTAATCGTGTAATACTCACTTACATATCAGCAATAAAAAACCGGCAAATCGCCGGTTTTTTTTCATGCAGAGTTTGCAGAATTACTCTTTATGAGAAAGCTTCTCAGCCTGAACGCTACCATCAGCCTCTTTCTTGGCATCGGCATTATCGTCGTTCATTGCTTTCTTGAAGCCCTTGATTGCCGTCCCCAGGTCTCCACCCAGAGTACGTAACTTCTTGGTACCAAACAGCAGAACAACCAGTGCGGCAACCACCAGCAGTTTGGTAATACTAATCTCACCCATAGATACCTTCTTGACTTAAACCAGGCTACATAAAGCGCCATATTAACCTGAGAATATTAACGGCCTTTCGACGCGCGCACACAATAGCAATCTGTAACAAGGTGAATCAAGCCTTGTTTAAAAAAACGTCATAATAATTGCGGTGGCGCAAAGCGTCGGTTACTTAACACCGGAAGTTGTGCCCTGACCTGCCTGACCCGCTCGGCGGAAACCTCGGCCATAATGAGCGCGGGCGTTTCAGCCGCCGCCGCAATGGTCACGCCAAAGGGGTCGATGACCCGGCTTTGGCCGATATTCTTGTTACCGCACTCTCCGGCCGCAACCAGATAACACGTGGCATCCAGCGCTCTTGCCGCCAAAAGCGTGGCCCAGTGATGCTCTTTTAACGATCCCCGCACCCAAGCCGCAGGTAAAACGAGAATCTCAGCCCCCTGCAACGCGAGCGCCAGCGCCAGCTCAGGGAAGCGCAGGTCATAGCAGGTCATTAGCCCTACTTTTAATCCGCCTACGTCCAGCAGCGGCGCTATGGCGTCCCCTGCATCGACATTACGTGACTCCTGAATCGAAAAGGCGTCATAGAGATGTAATTTAGCGTAATGGGCCACTACCCGACCAGCCCGTAGCGCCACCAGCATGTTAAATGCCCGGCCTGGCACAGAGGGAACATGAATCGTCAGGATTGTCGTCATCTCATTTTGTGCGCTTTCTCGCAACAAACGCGTCAGAAACCCACCTTCCAAAAGCTGAGCTGATTTCACTGACAGGTCAGGGTCTAAATCGTCACGCGCCAGCAATGCCTCCGGTAATACCAGTAGCGACGCCCCCTCTCCTGCAGCCTGAGACATCAGTAAGGCGCAGGTTTCTGCATTTTTTTCCCATGAAGGTCCCACGGCAAATTGCCCTGCTGCAACGAACATATTCCCTCCAGAAAACTTTGTTAAGCTCGCCAACAACAATTATTCAGCGTTACACTCACCCTCTATACAATCAAATAGCAGGATTACGCAGTGTTACAACTCCTTTTAGCGGTTTTTATCGGTGGTGGCACAGGTAGCGTAGCAAGATGGATGTTGAGTATGCGGTTTAACCCGCTGCATCAGGCCATTCCATTCGGTACGCTGGCTGCAAACTTACTTGGCGCATTTATCATTGGTATGGGTCTGGCATGGTTTAATCGCATGACAAATATTGACCCAATGTGGAAGGTGCTGATTACTACTGGCTTTTGCGGGGGACTGACAACGTTTTCCACTTTCTCTGCTGAGGTAGTGTTTTTACTGCAGGAAGGACGCTTTGGTTGGGCTATGGTGAATGTACTGGTTAATCTGTTGGGATCATTCGCGATGACCGCTCTGGCATTCTGGTTGGTATCTGCCTCTCCCGCACATTGAAGCGAAAAAAACCCGCAATTAAGCGGGTTTTGAATGCTTGCTGTCGTATGCTTACAGAGCGATTACGTTTGCAGCAGAAGGGCCTTTGGCACCGTTAGTGATTTCGAACTCTACACGCTGACCTTCAGCCAGAGTTTTAAAACCATTGGTCTGGATTGCAGAGAAGTGTACGAACACATCTTTGCTGCCATCTTCCGGAGTAATGAAACCGAATCCTTTGGACTCATTAAACCACTTAACGTTACCTTTAATCTTAGACATCAAAATTACCTTTACATGAAAAATAGACACAAATGCTGTGTCGGGTATCAGTACAACAATTGTGGTGCACTTTGTCCAGTCGAACTTTATCAAAAAGTGATAAATGTCGCGTTATTTTTCAGTTAAACTTCCTATCACTATGTTTTTAAAAGACTTTACAATAAACCACCTGACAATACAGGTAGTCCATCAAAACTGGAACCGCATCCACGCAAAGTAGACGTTGCCGTTGTTATACGTTCCAGGAATGTAGGTCATCTGAAACGTTGCCGGACCATAACCAATTGATGCCAGCGGTAACAGCACCGGTACCGGAATGTAGTTCCAGTTATCACGCGCGGTGAAACCGGCGGTAAAGCCGAGACCTGTATGGAAGTTTTCATCAGCCAGCGGTCGCCAGGTTTTTTCCCAGCCATAGCCGCCAATGGGTTCCCATTTATTGTAGGAATCCTTAAACGCCATGATATAAAGTCCGTGCCAGTTACCTTTATCATCCCAACGGGATTGACCAAATCCTGCACCCCACGGCCGTTCATTGTAGCGATCCGTTTTTTCTTTATCGTAGGCAAAACGCGCATGCCAGGTAATAGCAGGTACATACAGATCATAATGTTCCGGCTGCTGCCAGGTTTCACTGACATTATCTTTAAAAGTAGCAAACCAGCCTTTATCTTCAGCAGCAGCCTGGGAAGTGAAAGCTAACTGAATAAAAATAAATGAAAAAATGAGAAAATATCGTTTAGCGAAAATCACAACTTAATTACCATCCTGGGATTTATTATTAATTTTAGCAAACCCAACCTTAATGTCAGCTTAACAAAAATGCGCAAATAAAAAATCAGAATATTCCTCAGCCTATAAGTTATCCCTTTATTTACTGAGCCATTTCATAGGAACTATTTTCTCTTTATTGCCAATAAATTGTGCTTTCCTGCGGCGAGAGTTAAATAACATCACAATAAATTAACAATAAGTCATCAATATCACCACAAAACACACACACCAACGCTGCGCTTCACAGTTTTTTATTGTGATATTGTTTTTTTAATCGCGATGCTGAAAAAACGGCTTAGCCATCGCTTGAATCCGTATTTTTATTGATTTCAATCAGCAAGAGTTATCGGTTTATTAGGCACATTCTGTCACCACTTTTTACTTTTTTTAGTTTTTTAACTTTCTGGGCAGCAATGCGACAGGGGAAACAATGTTGACATTTATTGAACTCCTTATTGGGGTTGTGGTTATTGTGGGTGTAGCGCGCTACATCATTAAAGGTTATTCCGCGACAGGCGTACTGTTTGTCGGCGGTCTGGTTTTGCTGATTATCAGTGCGTTGATGGGCCATAAAGTTTTGCCGTCTAGCGCGGCAACAACGGGCTATACGGCAACAGACATTGTTGAATATATTAAAATTTTGCTGATGAGCCGTGGCGGCGATCTCGGCATGATGATTATGATGCTGTGTGGTTTTGCCGCCTACATGACGCATATTGGCGCGAATGATATGGTGGTTAAGCTGGCCTCTAAGCCGCTGCAGTATATCAATTCACCTTATCTGCTTATGATTGCCGCCTATTTTGTCGCCTGCCTGATGTCCCTGGCGGTCTCTTCAGCAACCGGTCTGGGCGTATTGCTGATGGCGACATTGTTCCCGATCATGGTTAACGTTGGGATTAGCCGTGGCGCCGCAGCGGCCATTTGCGCCTCCCCAGCCGCTATTATTCTTTCGCCAACATCCGGTGATGTAGTGCTGGCTGCAAAAGCCGCGGAGATGCCGCTGATCGATTTCGCGTTTAAAACCACGCTACCAATTTCCATTGCCGCCATCATTGCTATGGCGATTGCCCACTTTTTCTGGCAGCGTTACCTGGATAAAAAAGAGAACATTTCTCATGAAATGTTAGATGTGGCTGAAATTACCACTACCGCCCCGTCGTTTTACGCCATCTTGCCATTTACCCCGATCGTTGGCGTCCTGATTTTCGATGGAAAATGGGGCCCACAGCTGCATATCATTACGATTCTGGTGCTGTGCATGCTCATCGCTGCTGTACTGGAGTTCGTACGAGGATTCAACACCCAGAAGGTTTTCTCGGGTCTGGAAGTCGCCTACCGTGGTATGGCGGATGCCTTTGCTAATGTGGTGATGCTGTTAGTCGCGGCGGGCGTTTTTGCCCAGGGTCTGAGCACAATCGGCTTTATTCAGAGTCTGATTTCTATCGCCACCTCGTTTGGCTCCGCGAGCATTATTCTGATGCTGGTACTGGTGATCCTGACTATGCTGGCGGCAATGACCACGGGGTCCGGTAACGCACCGTTCTATGCCTTCGTTGAGATGATCCCGAAACTGGCGCACTCTTCTGGCATTAACCCGGCTTACCTTGCTATCCCGATGCTGCAGGCATCAAACCTTGGACGCACAATCTCTCCGGTCTCCGGTGTGGTTGTTGCTGTCGCAGGGATGGCAAAGATCTCTCCGTTCGAAGTAGTGAAACGTACCTCGGTTCCGGTTCTGGTTGGACTGCTGGTTGTGATTATCGCAACTGAAGTGATGGTGCCGGCGACGTCCGCCCTGATTGGCGGTTAACGATAACTGTCAGCATCTGACCTTGATACGCAAAATCATTTAAGCTGCATCAAGGCGGCAAGTGAAGACATCCCCAGTACCATAGATAATTATGTGACTGGGGTTTCTTCACGCAGCCCACAAAGAGGCAGCTTCAAGGATGACGTGAATTAGCCGCCGTGATAAATACGCTGCGGCCTCCCCACCTTACCGTGAATAATCTCCGCAATAATCAAATGACGGCTGGCACAGTACTCCAGGTAGCGCCTGGAGGTGGTACGGCTGATAGTGAGCGCCTGGGCGATCGTTTCCGCAGTATGATGTACCGTCGGATCGGCAAATAATTTCAACACCGCATTCAGCGTTAACGCATCAATTCCGGTCGGCAAATCGCCTTTCGGTTCGCCGCGCGCATAAGCATTAAACATTTCATCAATCTGCTTTTGACTGGCGCTGTCATTACCGGCCAACATGCGTCTGCGCTGTTGATAACGCGTCAGTGTCTGCCCCAGGCGCTCGTAGGCAATGGGTTTGACCAGATAATCAAACGCGCCGCTGCGCACGGCCTCGGAGACCGTTTCCATGTCGCTGGCCGCCGTGGTAAACACCACGCCGCCCGGATAACGCGTCTGGGTTAGCTCATGCAACAACGTAATTCCCTTGCCGTCCGGCAAGTAGTTATCGAGCAGAATCAAACCGGGCTTAAAACGCTCAATCATCATCCTCGCTTGCGCAAGATTACCCGCCAGCCAAATCTGGCTGAAACCGGGTATATGGCGGATATATTCAGCATGCATTTCCGCCAGTAGCGTTTCATCCTCAACGATCAATAGCGTTAATGGTTCCGTCATTATTTTTTTTCACTTTCGGAAGAAATAAAGAAAATAAGGTGCCGCAGGGGGAGTTATCTTCGAGTGTAATCACCCCGTTACAGCGCCTCACATAACTTGCAATCAGATACAAACCGATGCCATGTTCACCTGGTTCATCGGTACGGGTGCTCACACCCTGTTCAAATATTTTTTCACGCAATGCTTCCGGTACACCGCATCCCTGATCGGCAACTTCGATGATCACGTCATCCCCTTCATCGCTCAAATAGAGTTCGACGATCTTGTTGCCTTGCTGGGTGCGCAAGCTCGCTTCAAATGCATTATCAAGCAGATTGCCAACAATTGCTGCAAACTCTGTGCTATCCAGCCCCTCGGGGAGTTGATGCAGTTGACTGCCAGGAACGATAGTCATAGTGAGGCCCAGTTCACGTGCACGCTGCACCTTGCCAAACAACAGACCGGCTACCTGACGATCGGCAAACGCGCCACGCAGGCTGTCAATCAGTTGCTGTTGCGCCTGCGACTCCCCCTGCACCATTGCCAGCACCCGGTCATACTCTTTCATTTGCAGCAGGCCATTAATGGTCGACATCCAGTTAAGGTGTTCATGACGCAGCGTTCTCAGGCTCTCTACATACTGTTTGATCTGCGTTAATTGCGCATTAAGAGTAGCAATTTCATCTTTACTACGAAAACTGATGATTGCCCCAAGCAGTTCATCGCCGGAGCGAATCGCCTCTCGGTTAGCGATAACGCTCAGGCCATTAAAGTTCACCATCGCGTCCTGTCGTTTTTCCGCAATCTGCTGGGTGAAAAAGTCAGTCGGCTGAACCACCTCACTAACCGGTTTTCCAAGCCACTTTCGTCCAGGCGAAGACAGTCCCAGCATTTTCCTCGCGCTGCGGTTTATTGCGGTGATATACCCATCAGGGTCCACGGCGATCAAACCTTCATATACCGAGCTGAATAGCGCTTCCTGCTGACGCACTACCCGCGCGATTTGCTTAGGCTCCATCCCCAACATCTGCCGGCGAATATGGGCGGCAAATAACCAGGAGAGCAGCATAAGTACCAGCAACAGCAGGATAAACACCCCTGCCATTGGGAGTAAAAAGTCCGATCGCCAGCTATCGATTTTACTGATCAGATAGCCAATTGAGACCACGCCAATGATTTTGCCATCGTCATCAAAGATGGGCGTTTTGGCGCGCATCGCCATCCCAATCGACCCTTTGCCGGTAATAAAGTAACTTTCCCCTCTTTCCAGCGCGCCGGGTTTGGTGAACTGCATCGGGTAGCCAATTTTTTCCGGATTTGGGTGGTAAAGGCGGACAGAGTTGGTATCCCCGATAACCACATAGTCGAAGTCAGTCCCGCTCTGCAGTTTGTCGGCAATGGTCGCCAGACGCTTGTAATCACGATGCTTCACCGCCGCGATGATACTGTCGTTAGAGGCGATGATTTTGGCCTGGTTCATCGCCATATCGCGGACATGCGTTACCAGATAATCTTCAAAACTGGCGGTAAAGTATTGTGCTAACGCGGCGATAATAAAAACAGAAACGACCAAAATAAGCAGAAAGATACGCAATGGAAACGCCAGACTGCGAAAAAAAGGAAACCGTGTTTTATTTTTCTGCTCTGCCATATTTCTTCCTCAGCGACGATACCCGAAACTTATTTCTCATTGTAGTTGTAATAAAAATGTTTTATTTGCAAGTCGCGGTATAAAACAGGATCGTTGCAGATTCCCCACCTTAAATCAATTAAACAAATTAAAACCACACGCTATTTTGGAGTTAAATTAATTAAAAAACTTAAAACCATAAAACACATTAAAACCTTCTAACTTATTGTGAAATAAATCAAAAATTACCTCCAAAATACTCCTTACGATGTATGCAGCAGGGAAAAAAAGAAATACTCCGTAATAAAAAAACATTCCCTTCAATTGCAAACAAGAAGTTATCAGGTTGCTAAACAGAGCAACAAAAACAGAAACCCAGTAACAAATATAGCATCGGGGCTCTATTCACTATGTTCGGTAATAATATATTCACGCAAGTTAAACGCTCAGAAAATAAAAAGATGGCGGCTATCGCGCAATTTCTGAAAGAGAATGATTTGAGCGTTGATACAACTGTCGAAGTATTTATCACCGTCACCCGTGATGACCGCCTGATTGCCTGCGGCGGCATTGCCGGCAATATCATAAAGTGCGTCGCCATCTGCGAATCCGTAAGGGGTGAAGGCTTAGCGTTGACGCTGGCGACCGAGTTAATCAACCTCGCCTATGAGCGCCACTGTACGCACCTCTTCATCTATACCAAAACCGAGTACGAGTCGCTGTTTAAGCAGTGCGGTTTTTCTACGCTGACCAGCGTTCCCGGCATTATGGTGCTGATGGAAAACAGCACCACACGTCTGAAACGCTACGCTGAATCACTGGCGAAACAGCGCCATGAAGGGAAAAAAATTGGCTGTATCGTCATGAACGCCAACCCCTTCACCAACGGACATCGTTTTCTGATCCAACAAGCAGCCGCGCAATGTGACTGGCTGCATCTGTTTTTGGTGAAAGAAGATACCTCGCGTTTTCCGTATGAAGACCGACTGGATCTGGTGCTTAAAGGGACAAAAGACATTCCACGTTTAACCGTTCATCGCGGTTCGGAATACATCATTTCCCGCGCCACATTCCCGTGCTACTTCATCAAAGAGCAGAGCGTTATTAACCACTGCTATACCGAAATAGACCTGAAAATCTTCCGCCAGTATCTGGCCCCGGCTCTTGGCGTCACGCACCGCTTCGTCGGTACCGAGCCGTATTGCACCGTCACCTCCCAGTACAACAACGATATGCGCTACTGGCTGGAGACCCCAACGCTTCCCGCCCCACCGATTGAACTGGTGGAAATTGAGCGGCTGTGCTTCCAGGAGATGCCGATTTCTGCCTCCTGGGTGCGCAAGCTGCTGGTTAAAAAAGATCTCACGGCTATCGCATCCCTGGTCCCTGACGCCACGCTGCACTATCTGCAAAGCATGGTTGAGCGGGCCTCATCGGGTGCGGCAGTCCGCCAAAATACCCCCGCATTAGCAACAGGTGAAAAATGAAAATAAACCAGGCAGCCGTCGCAGGCACACTCGAGTCCGGTGATGTGATGATTCGCATCGCCCCACTCGATTCGCAGGATATTGACCTGCAGGTTAACAGTAGCGTCGAAAAGCAGTTCGGTGATGCCATCCGGGCCACCATTCTGGACGTTCTGTCCCGCTACAACGTACGCGGCGTGCAATTAAATGTTGATGATAAAGGCGCACTGGACTGCATTTTACGTGCGCGACTGGAAGCACTACTGGCCCGCGCTGGCGGTATTCCTGCACTGCCATGGGAGGATTGCCAGTGATTAGTGAATCTTTGCAGCAACGTAAAACCCGTACCCGCCGCAGCATGCTGTTCGTACCGGGCGCCAATGCCGCCATGGTCAGCAACTCGTTCATCTATCCGGCAGATGCGCTGATGTTCGACCTGGAAGACTCCGTCGCGCTGCGCGAGAAAGATACTGCTCGCCGTATGGTGTACCACGCGCTGCAGCATCCGCTGTATCACGACGTTGAAACTATCGTGCGCGTAAACGCCCTCGACTCCGAATGGGGCATTAACGATCTCGAAGCCGTGGTACGCGGCGGCGCTGACATCGTGCGTTTACCGAAGACCGATACCGCGCAGGATGTCATCGACATCGAAAGCGAAATCCTGCGTATCGAGAAAGCCTGTGGCCGTGAGCCCGGCAGTACCGGTCTGTTAGCCGCCATCGAATCGCCGTTAGGCATTACCCGCGCGGTAGAAATTGCCCACGCTTCCGAGCGCCTGATCGGTATTGCACTGGGTGCGGAAGATTATGTGCGTAACCTGCGCACTGAGCGCTCTGCGGAAGGGACTGAACTGCTGTTTGCCCGCTGCTCTATTTTGCAGGCGGCACGCTCTGCCGGCATTCAGGCGTTCGACACCGTTTATTCCGATGCCAACAACGAAGCGGGTTTCCTGCATGAAGCCGCACACATCAAGCAACTGGGTTTCGACGGTAAGTCGCTCATTAACCCGCGCCAGATCGAGCTCCTGCACAACCTGTACGCGCCGACACGCAAAGAGCTGGCTCACGCGCGCCTGGTCGTGGAAGCCGCTGAAGCCGCCGCTCGCGAAGGCCGTGGCGTAGTTTCCCTGAACGGCAAAATGGTCGACAGCCCGGTTATCGAGCGCGCCCTTCTGGTTATCTCCCGTGCAGAACTTTCCGGCATTCGCGAAGAATAAGGCAAAAAAATGACGCAGAAAATCGAACAGTCTCAACGCCAGGATCGCGTGGCGACCTGGAGCCGTCATGCAGAAAGTGAGCTTTCCGCTTATCAGAGCACCGCAAAAGTAGAATTACAGGCGCAAAAACCGCGCGACAAGAAGCTGTGCGCTAACCTGGAAGACGCCATTCGTCGTTCAGGTTTACAGGATGGTATGACCATCTCTTTCCACCACGCTTTTCGCGGTGGCGATCTGACGATTAACCTGGTGATGGACGCCATCGCCAGAATGGGCTTTAAAAATCTGACGCTGGCCTCCAGCTCCCTGAGCGACTGTCATGCTCCGCTGGTTGAGCACATCCGCCAGGGCGTGGTCAGCCGTATTTACACCTCCGGGCTGCGTGGCCCGCTGGCGGAAGAGATCTCGCGTGGCCTGCTGGCCGAGCCTGTGCAGGTCCACTCCCACGGCGGCCGTGTACACCTGGTGCAAAGTGGCGAACTCAGCATTGATGTGGCATTCCTCGGCGTACCGTCCTGCGACCAGTTTGGTAACGCTAACGGCTATACCGGTAAAGCGTGCTGTGGTTCACTGGGCTATGCCCGCGTCGATGCCGAAAATGCAAAACAGGTTGTCCTGCTGACTGAACAGCTGCTGACCTATCCGCATAACCCGGCCAGCATTACGCAGGATCAAGTGGATCTGATTGTACAGATCGATCAGGTCGGCGATGCGGACAAAATCGGTGCTGATGCGACACGCATGACCACCAACCCGCGAGAACTGTTAATCGCCCGTAGCGCGGCAGACGTCATTGCTAACTCCGGTTACTTCAATGAAGGCTTCTCACTGCAGACAGGAACCGGCGGCGCTTCTCTGGCCGTTACTCGTTTCCTGGAAGACAAGATGCGCAGCCGTGATATCCGTGCTGACTTCGCGCTGGGCGGCATCACCGCTACCATCGTTGACCTGCACGAAAAAGGCCTGATTCGCAAACTGCTGGACGTACAGAGCTTTGACCGTAACGCGGCTGAGTCGCTGGCCCGCAATCCAAACCACATTGAGATCAGTGCCAACCAGTATGCCAACTGGGGCTCAAAAGGCGCCTCCGTCGATCGTCTGGACGTCGTGGTGCTGAGTGCGCTGGAAGTTGATACCAGCTTCAACGTTAACGTACTGACCGGTTCTGACGGCGTACTGCGCGGCGCATCCGGCGGTCACTGCGATACTGCGGTTGCCGCTGCGCTTTCCATCATTGTCGCTCCGCTGGTTCGCGGACGCATCCCGACGCTGGTTGATAACGTCCTGACCTGCGTAACCCCGGGCTCCAGCGTAGACATCCTGGTCACTGACCACGGTATCGCCGTTAACCCAGCGCGTCCGGAACTGGCTGAACGTCTGAAAGAAGCCGGTATGAAAGTGGTGTCCATTGAATGGCTGCGCGAACGTGCACAGCAGCTCACCGGTCAGCCACGCGCTATCGAATTCACCGACCGCGTGATTGCCGTTGTGCGTTACCGCGATGGCTCGGTGATTGACGTTGTGCATCAGGTGAAGGAATAAGCCATGCGCCTGCTCCCTGAACACGCCACCCAACACGCGGTTTCGATTCCCGAGCTGCTCGCCAGCCGGGATGAGAGACAAGCAAGGCAACATGCCTGGCTGACGCGTCATCACGCGCCACTGGTCTCGTTTACCGTGGTCGCACCGGGTCCGATTAAAGACAGCGCATTAACCCGTCGCATCTTTAATCACGGCGTCACCGCCCTGCTCGCGCTGGCGGAAAAATCCACCTGGATTATCAGGGAGCAAACGGCGCTGGTTTCTGCCAGCGGTCCGGAAGGTCTTTTGTCTATTGAGGCCCCGGCCCACGATCTCAAGCTCGCCACGATTGAACTTGAGCATTCACATCCGCTGGGACGGTTATGGGACATCGATGTCCTGACCCCTGAAGGGGAAATTCTGTCCCGGCGTCATTTCGCACTCCCAGCCCGCCGCTGTCTGCTGTGCGAGCAAAGCGCTGCCGAATGTGCGCGGGGTAAAACCCACGCGCTTTCCGACTTACTCTCTCAGATGGAGGCTCTGCTGCATGATGCCGATTCCCGCAACATCAACCAATAACGCAGTCCTTCCTCTGGATCTGCCTGACGCTTACGCAACGCTTGCGTGGCGGGCCATGTTGACTGAAGTCAACCTGTCGCCCAAACCGGGTCTGGTGGATCGTATTAACAACGGCGCACATAAAGATATGGCGCTGGAAGATTTTCATCGCAGCGCTGAGGCAATTCAGGCCTGGCTGCCGCGTTTTATTGAATATGGGGCGTTTAGCGCACAGCTGTCGCCTGAAGATGTGTTGAAAGGACTGCGCCCACTGGGTATGGCCTGCGAAGCCGATATGTTTCGCGCCACCGAGGGGGTAAACACCCATAAAGGGAGCATCTTTTCACTGGGGCTGCTGTGTGCCGCTATTGGCCGCCTGCACCAGCTCCAACTGACTGTTACCGCTGAAACCCTTTGCTCTACGGCAGCAACATTTTGCCGTGGCCTGACCGAGCGCGAACTGCGCCAGAACAATCAACAACTCACGGCTGGCCAACGTCTTTATCAGCAACTGGGATTAACCGGCGCACGGGGCGAAGCCGAAGCGGGATACCCGCTAGTCATCCAGCATGCCCTGCCGCACTACCGCGCACTGCTGACTCAGGGCCGCGATCCTGAACTGGCGCTACTCGACACGTTATTGCTGCTGATGTCTATCAATGGCGACACCAACGTGGCTTCACGTGGCGGCGCAGAAGGTCTGCGCTGGCTACAGCAGCAGGCCACAACTCTTTTGCAGCAAGGGGGGATTCGCACCCCTGCCGATCTCGAATACCTGCGCCAGTTCGACCAACAGTGCATTGAACGCAACCTCAGCCCAGGAGGCTGCGCCGACCTGCTGATCGTCACCTGGTTCTTAGCTCAGATTTCACAAGTTCATCATTATCACAATTAAAGATCCTTTCCGGAGAATCACACACATGTCTTTAGCAAAAGATAAAATATGGAAATTACTGGCCCCATTGGTCGTAATGGGCGTCATGTTTCTTATCCCTGTCCCTGATGGAATGCCCCCGCAGGCCTGGCACTATTTTGCCGTTTTCGTGGCAATGATTGTCGGGATGATCCTGGAGCCAATCCCGGCAACAGCGATAAGCTTTATCGCCGTAACGATCTGCGTCATCGGCAGCAACTATCTGCTGTTTGATGCTTCAGAGCTGGCCGACCCGGCGTTTAAAGCGGGTAAGCAAGCGCTGAAATGGGGTCTGGCAGGCTTCTCCAGCACTACCGTGTGGTTGGTGTTTGGCGCGTTTATCTTCGCGCTGGGCTATGAAGTCACCGGTCTGGGTCGTCGTATCGCGCTGTTCCTGGTAAAATTCATGGGTAAGCGCACCCTGACGCTGGGCTACGCGATTGTCATCATCGACATTCTGCTGGCGCCGTTTACACCGTCCAACACCGCGCGTACCGGTGGTACCGTATTCCCGGTTATCAAAAACCTGCCGCCGCTGTTTAAATCATTCCCAAACGATCCGTCCGCGCGCCGTATCGGCGGATATCTGATGTGGATGATGGTAATCAGTACCAGCCTGAGCTCCTCTATGTTCGTTACCGGTGCTGCACCTAACGTGCTGGGTCTGGAATTCGTCAATAAAATTGCCGGTATTCAAATCAGCTGGTTGCAATGGTTCCTCAGCTTCCTGCCGGTTGGTATTATTTTGCTGATCGTTGCTCCGTGGCTGTCCTATGTTCTGTACAAGCCAGAAGTTACTCACAGTGCTGAAGTTGCCGCCTGGGCTGGTGATGAACTGAAAACCATGGGTAAACTGACGCGTAAAGAGCTGACCCTGATCGGTCTGGTTCTGCTCAGCCTGGGTCTGTGGGTCTTTGGCGGTAAACTGATTGATGCGACCGCTGTGGGTCTGCTGGCAGTCTCGCTGATGCTGGCGCTGCACGTTGTCCCGTGGAAAGACATCACCCGTTATAACAGCGCATGGAACACCCTGGTTAACCTCGCCACGCTGGTCGTTATGGCGAATGGTTTAACCCGCTCAGGCTTCATCGACTGGTTCGCCAACACGATGAGCTCGCACCTGGAAGGCTTCTCGCCTAACGCGACCGTGATCGTTCTGGTGCTGGTGTTCTATTTTGCTCACTACCTGTTTGCCAGCCTTTCCGCACACACCGCCACCATGCTGCCGGTTATTCTGGCCGTCGGCAAAGGCATCCCGGGCGTTCCGATGGAACACCTGTGTATCCTGCTGGTACTGTCCATCGGTATCATGGGCTGTCTGACTCCGTATGCAACTGGCCCTGGCGTTATTATCTACGGCTGTGGTTATGTGAAGTCCAAAGACTACTGGCGTCTGGGTGCTATCTTCGGCGTTATCTACATCTCTATGCTTCTGCTGGTCGGCTGGCCGATTCTGGCAATGTGGAGCTAATCATTCGGGTTCCCGCCTGATGAAAATGATGCCAGTCAGCTAAACCTGACTGGCATTTTTTATGATTAAATAGATGATATTCAGAATTTATATAAGTATCCGAAATCATCATGACATCAACATGGCGTTATTCTTCGCTGCTGGCAGCACTTCTGCTCCCAGTTTCTGTAGCTCAGGCCGATGAACTTCAGGCAAAACAGTACGCTGATTTTGACAGCTACGTGCTGGCCCTCTCCTGGCAAACCGGATTTTGTCAGAGCCAACACGAGCGAAATCGTCAAGAGCCCGACGAATGTCGTCTGCAAAAAGAGAGCGCGGATAAAGCAGATTTCCTGACCGTTCACGGTTTATGGCCCAGCCTGCCAAAATCCATCGCCGCCCGTGGAGTAGACAACCGCCGCTGGATGCGCTTTGGCTGCGCGACTCGCCCTATTCCCAACCTGCCTGAAGCGCGCGCCAGCCGTAAATGCGCGGCTCCCGAAACGGGCCTGTCGCTGGAAAGCGCGGCAAAACTCAGTGCCGTAATGCCCGGTGCCGGCGGGAGATCCTGTCTGGAACGTTACGAATATGCCAAACATGGCGCCTGTTTCGGTTTTGATCCCGACGCGTACTTCGGCACGATGGTACGGATGAATAATGAGGTTAAGAACAGCGAGGCTGGCAAATTCCTCGCAGAAAACTACGGCAAAACCGTCAGCCGCAGCGCATTTGACGCCGCCGTCGCTAAAAGCTGGGGCAGAGAGAACGTCAAAGCCGTGAAGCTAAGCTGCCACGGCAATCCGGCCTATCTCACAGAAATCCAGTTGTCCCTGAAAGCCGACACCATTAACCAGACGTTATCCGCACAGTCATTCTTACCGCAACCGCATCCGGGTAACTGCGGTAAACAGTTTATTATCGACAAAGTGGGATACTGAAAATAACGACCGGCGCGGCAAACTGGCGTCGGTCCATATGGTTAGCGTTTTGAACGAGCATCCGGGCGAACTAAATCAAAGCGGTGTGTTTCACTTATCGAATAATACGCCGTTGGCCCGCCCGCACGCAGTACCGGTTTTGCTTTCGCCGTCTGGTAGATGCCGCCTTCCAGTAGCGTTTCATCAATATGAATACCCACCACTTCTCCCAGCACCAGCCAGGTTTCAACAGGCGAACCATCAGCGGTGGTCAGTTGCAGACTTTGCGATAAACGACACTCAAAATTGACCGGGCTTTGCGCCACCCGCGGCACGCTGACTATCCGACTATCTGCTTTGCTAAGCCCGGCGGCAAAAAACTCATCCTCGCCGTGAGGCAAGCTGGCTGACGTTTCGTTCATCGCGCTGGCCAGCTCAAGAGTCGTCAGATTCCAGACAAACTCACCGGTGTCGATAATATTCTGCACGCTGTCTTTCCAGCCGCTGCTGGCGAAACCAATAATCGGCGGGTGATAATTAAAGCAGTTAAAGAAACTGTACGGTGCAAGGTTATGCCGACCGTCGCTGTCGCGGGAGGCAATCCAGCCAATAGGGCGCGGTCCAATGATGGCATTCAGCGGGTCATGCGGTAAGCCGTGTCCTTGTGATGGTTGATAGAAATACATAGCGTTCTCTGTTGAAGTTAACATCAGCGCAGCACAAATTATGCTTCGCTCATCTCCCTGGAAAAAGAAGATCAGCGTAGAACAATCCGCTAAAGATTACGATTGAATAAAGTTGAGCAGATCGCCGTTGATCTGTTGTTTATGGGTAGTGCAAATGCCATGCGAACCGCCAACATACACCTTCAACTGCGCGTCAGGCAGTATTTCCGCCGCAACCTTTCCGCAGGTTTCAAACGGGACAATCTGATCGTCATCACCATGGATCACCAGCGTCGGGATAGTCATCTTTTTGAGATCCTCACGCAGGTCAGTTTCTGAAAACGCGTGAATACAGTCGTACAACGCTTTGATGGAACCTTGTAAGCCCTGTTCAACAAAGCTTTCACGAACGGCTTTCGACACATTTACGCCCGGGCGGTTGTAGCCATAGAATGCAGCGGTCAGTTCATAGAAGAAGGCAGCGCGATCGTTTATCACTCCCTCACGGATGCCATCAAACACCTCTTTCGGCACACCATTTGGGTTAAAGTCTGTCTTGATCATTATGGGCGTCACCGCGCCGATTAACACCGCTTTGGCTACCCGCTGCGTTCCATGGCGTCCAATGTACCTCGCCACTTCCCCGCCCCCGGTAGAGTGTCCGACATGTACGGCATCTTTAAGATTGAGATGCGCGGTAAGTTCAGCCAGATCGTCAGCATACTGATCCATATTGTGACCATCCCAGGGTTGGGCTGAACGCCCATGCCCGCGCCTGTCATGGGCGATCACCCGAAATCCTTTCGACCCGAGGAACAGCATCTGATCCTCAAACGCATCTGCCGTCAGCGGCCAGCCATGGCTAAAGACGATAGGCTGCCCACTTCCCCAATCTTTAAAATGCAAATAGCTGCCGTCTTTCAAGGTAAGTTTGTCGTACTGGCTCATGAGATCTCCTGTCGCGGAACACTGAGTTGTTTGACGCGCCCGCAGCGAGCGCTTAAAAAGCATAATGCAAATTGGAGAACGATCGCGTTTTTCGGCTAAAATCACACCATACGCAACAATATTGATGATTTGCCTGAATGTGAACTAAATCACTTCAAACCAGGGGTAAGTCTCAGTATCATCATAAAAGCTAAACCCTTGCCGCCTGACGGTGAGGGTTTTCTTTTGGGATTATTTACCTGCGCACCCGCAGTATCGACGACATGGAGTAACAAATGTCCAGACCAACTATCATCATTAACGACCTCGATGCGGAACGCATTGACCGCCTGTTGGAGCAACCTGCGTTTGCTGGTTTACCGATTGCCGACGCCCTGAACGCCGAGCTGGATCGTGCCCAAATGTGTTCACCAGAAACCATGCCGCACGATGTCGTGACCATGAACAGCCGCGTGAAATTCCGCAATCTGAGTGATGGCGAAGTCCGTGTGCGTACCCTGGTGTATCCGGCCAATATGACTGACAGCAGCACACAGCTTTCGGTAATGGCACCTGTTGGCGCTGCACTTCTGGGCCTGCGCGTTGGCGACACCATTCACTGGGAACTACCAGGCGGAACCTCAACACACCTCGAAGTCATTGAGCTTGAGTACCAACCTGAAGCTGCGGGCGACTACCTGCGCTAACTCTGTCTTATCAAAGCCACTCGCTTTATCTTACAGGGGATGCATCCGCATCCTCTTTCCGGTTAGTCCTCTGCTCCTGACTCTCACCTTATCTCCTGTTCGCAAAACATAAATCTGTGTCGTGACTGACAGAATCATTTTTAATACTATGCTGATATGTGTTCATGTAATGACAAGGAGAATGTTTATGTACAACACAATCATAATGCCTGTTGATGTATTCGAAATGGAACTGAGCGATAAGGCTATTCGCCATGCAGAATTTCTGGCACAGGAAAACGGGGTTATCCATCTGCTGCATGTGCTGCCAGGCTCAGCAAGCTTAAGCCTGCACCGCTTTGCAGCCGATGTCCGTCGTTTTGAAGAGCATCTACAACACGAAGCGGAAACCCGTCTGCAAACGATGGTCGGTCACTTCAGCATCGATCCTTCCCGTATTAAACAACACGTCCGCTTTGGCAGCGTACGTGACGTCGTCAACGAGTTGGGTGAAGAGTTGAATGCGGATGTGGTCGTCATTGGATCGCGCAACCCATCAATCAGCACTCATCTGCTCGGCTCAAACGCTTCCAGCGTTGTTCGCCACGCTACTCTGCCAGTGCTGGTTGTACGTTAATAGCCTCTAATTTGCTAAAGAAAACCCCTGCCAGGTTAACGCCTGACAGGGGTGACCATTAAAACGTAATGCAGGTTGATATAATAAAGAAAACGCCTCATCTTTCTTTGATGAAACTAATGGTCAGACTCATTAAATGAATGTGTTATGCGGTTTATTGTTTCAAGAATTGACAATCTGAAAGCGTGGAAATAAAAAACCGCCAGCGGATGGCTGACGGTTTTGGCATTGCAGGTGTGTCTTACTTTTTTTATGCTACTGTCGTGCGAATCAGATAATCAAACGAACTCAATGAGGCCTTCGCGCCTTCACCGGTCGCGATGATGATCTGCTTATACGGTACGGTGGTGCAGTCACCAGCGGCGAAAACCCCCTTCACGCTGGTTTCGCACTTGGCATCGATGATGATTTCACCCATGCGATTACGCTCGACGGCACCTTCCAGCCAGTTGGTGTTTGGCAGCAGACCTATCTGTACAAAGATACCCGCCAGTTCCACACTGTGAACGTCGCCACTCACGCGGTCGCGATACTCCAGGCCGGTGACTTTGCTGCCATCGCCTTTCACTTCTGTCGTTTGCGCATTCAGAATAATATCGACGTTTTTCAGACTGCGAAGCTTATTCTGCAGCACCTGGTCAGCCTTCATTTCAGGTGCGAACTCCAGCAGCGTCACATGTTCAACAATGCCTGCCAGATCAATAGCAGCTTCAACACCGGAGTTGCCGCCACCAATCACTGCAACGCGCTTGCCTTTAAACAGCGGGCCATCGCAGTGCGGGCAGTAGGTTACGCCTTTGGTGCGATACTGATCTTCGCCCGGAACGTTCATGTTGCGCCATTTCGCACCGGTGGCAATGATAATGCTGCGTGCTTTAAGCACCGCGCCGGATGCCGTTTCAATCTGATGTAAACCGCCTTCCTGCGCCGCCGGAACCAGTTTACTTGCGCTCTGGCTGTCGATCACATCAACATCATAGTCATCAACGTGTGCTTTCAGCGCGCCCGCCAGTTTCTGGCCTTCGGTTTTCGGTACCGAGATGTAGTTTTCAATATCAACGGTATCAAGAACCTGACCGCCAAAACGTTCGCCCATCAGACCGGTGCGAATACCTTTACGTGCAGAGTACACTGCCGCTGCCGCCCCCGCAGGACCGGAACCGACAATCAGCACGTCATAAGCATCACGTTTGTTCAACTCTTGTGCCGCACGTTTTTCTGCGCCGCTATCTACTTTCGCCACGATCTCAGTCAGTGTCATACGCCCCTGACCGAACTCTTTGCCGTTCATATACACCGCCGGAACGCCCATCACGTTGCGATCGGTAATTTCGTTCTGGAATGTACCGCCGTCAATCGCCGTATGCTTGATGCGTGGATTCAGTACCGACATCAGGTTCAGCGCCTGTACCACGTCCGGACAGTTATGACAGGAAAGCGAATAATAGGTTTCAAACTCAAAATCACCGTCGAGATCGCGGATCTGCTCCAGCAACGCCTGCGCCTCTTTTGACGGATGACCACCGGTCCACAGCAGCGCCAGCACCAGGGAGGTAAACTCATGGCCCAGCGGAGAACCGGCAAAGCGCGGCCCCTGGTGAGAACCTGGATTGGTGATCAGGAACGATGGCTTGCGTACCGCCAGAGTATTGTCTTCTTTAAAGGTGACTTTTTCTGACAGTTCAGCAATTTCAGTCAGCAGTTCCTTGATTTCTGCCGATTTGGCGCTGTCATCCAGCGTAGCAATCAGCTCAACAGGTTTGGTCAGTTTCTCAAGATAAGCCTTGAGCTGGGTTTTCATATTTGTGTCGAGCATTCTTCTTCCCTCTCTGAAAACATCATCATGCAAGCCGACTTTGCGGGACTGCATTAATGCAACTTGCGTCATGGTGCTGGAATGAAACAGGCGCAAACTGCGCCTGTGGAATGGCCGGATGCACTGCGTTTATCCGGCCTACAAATTATGCGACTTAAATCTTACCGACCAGATCTAAGGATGGAGCCAGGGTCGCTTCGCCTTCTTTCCATTTCGCCGGGCAAACTTCACCTGGGTGAGAGGCAACGTACTGTGCGGCTTTAATTTTACGCAGCAGGTCAGACGCATCACGGCCGATACCTTCAGCGGTAACTTCGATTGCCTGGATGATACCCTGCGGGTCTACAACGAAGGTTGCGCGGTCAGCCAGACCTTCATCTTCACGCATGTTGTCGAAGTTACGGGTCAGGGCGCCAGTCGGGTCGCCGATCATCGCGTATTTGATTTTCGCGATGGTGTCAGAGCTGCTGTGCCACGCTTTGTGGGTGAAGTGGGTGTCAGTAGATACGGAATAGACATCTACGCCCAGTTTCTGCAGTTCTTCGTAGTGGTCAGCCACATCACCCAGCTCGGTCGGGCAAACGAAAGTAAAGTCAGCCGGGTAGAAGAAGAAGACGCTCCAGCGACCTTCGGTATCTTTCTCGGTTACTTCGATGAACTCACCGTTTTTGAACGCCTGGTTTTTGAAAGGTTTAATTTTGGTATTAATCAAAGACATCTGTACTTCCTCCGTGTTTTCGTTGAGAGATAAGTTAACGAAAATCTCTTCGCAGGGCTAATGCGTTTCCTTTATCAAATCAATAAGCGTTAACTAACAACCCACTCAAACTCATGTTGTGAACCTAAAGATAAAAGTAAAAAAGGCCCCCTTTGCAGGGAGCCTCATTACCCGAGCTACCCGCAGGTAACGTCAGTGCCAGCAGGGCTGGCTATGTGTTGCGCTCTACATTACCTTAACAAAGGTCGTAACAGCGATCGGGATTACATCACCCCACTCAAGAAAGGGCAATCGACAGACGGTCGATCTTACCTATGGCTGCGATAGGTTTTGCAACTTAGCCCCCTTTCCTTCTGATTTTATAAGGAAAATCAATGTTTAAACGTACCTTACTCTTAACCCTGCTTCCTGCCGTGGTGCACGCCGAAGAACTTCCTGCTCCCGTTAAAGCTATTGAGAAACAGGGCATTACTATTCTGAAACCCTTCGACGCGCCCGGTGGAATGAAGGGCTACCTGGGAAAATACCAGGATATGGGCGTTACTATCTATGTTACGCCTGACGGTAAACACGCCATTTCCGGTTATATGTATAACGAAAAAGGTGAAAACCTCAGTAATGCGCTGATAGAAAAAGAGATCTACGCCCCTGCCGGGCGCGAAATGTGGCAGCGAATGGAAAAAGCATCCTGGATTCTGGACGGGAAAAAAGAGGCTCCGGTCATTGTCTACGTGTTTGCCGATCCCTTCTGTCCCTATTGCAAACAGTTCTGGCAAAAGGCTCGCCCGTGGGTAGACTCAGGTAAAGTTCAGTTGCGCACATTACTGGTTGGCGTAATTAAACCCGAAAGCCCGGCTACCGCCGCAGCGATTCTGGCCGCAAAAGATCCGGCCAAGACCTGGCATGACTATGAGGCATCCGGTGGGAAAATGAAGCTACAAATCCCGACTTCCGTCTCACCGGAGCAGATGAAGGTGTTGAATATCAATCAAAAGTTGATGGATGATTTAGGCGCCAACGTCACGCCGGCTATCTATTACATGAGTAAAGACGATACGTTACAACAGGAAGTCGGCTTACCGGATAAGGAGAAATTAAACATTATCATGGGTAATAAATAAATGTGAAAAAATGAGTGGTTGTTATCATTCCCATGTCAATCACTCATTTAAATTAACTTTTTTGGTCAAAATTACGCAACATGTGCTATTTTTAGTTTAAATTAATAATTCATTAAGCACACAAACATAAATCACAAGAATATTCACAACTTAAAATATTTCAGAATTAAATTTTTCAAAACATGACCATCACAGGAAGGTATGTATGGCTAACCTCTATGACCTTAAAAAGTTCGATCTCAATCTATTGGTTATCTTTGAGTGTATTTATCAACATTTGAGTATCACTAAAGCTGCCGAAACTTTGTATATCACCCCCTCTGCCGTTAGCCAGTCACTGCAACGGCTACGCACACAATTTAATGACCCACTGTTTATCCGCTCCGGAAAAGGCCTAACGCCAACGATTATGGGGATTAACCTCCATCATCATCTTGAGAAAAACCTCAACAGTCTGGAGCAGACACTAAACATCATGAATAACTCCAGTCTGAAGAAAAAATTCGTTATTTACTGTCCACAACTGCCAACCATTATCAACATCGAGGAAGTTATTCATTTTCTCAGAGAAGACTCGCATGTCGAAATTGAGCACCATAACATACTGATCACTGCTGAAAGCACGGAAAATCTGTTGGCTTACAGAAAAGCAGATTTAGTCATTGCTACCGCTCCAGTGAGTAATCGTTCGATAATATGCTCGCCATTTAAAACTGCTGAAACAATATTAGTTTGCAACAAAAACCATCCGAGAATTAATGGAGAAAGTACGCTTGAAACAATATTAAAAGAACAGTTCACGCAACTTATCTCTGAAGATCCTGGCGTTAAAGAATACTGGCAAAAAACCAGCGCATTGCTGGCTAATCGAGATATTGGCTTCCGCAGCGACTCATTAATAACGATCATTAATATTATTTCAAACACAGATATCATAGGTCTGTTACCAAGAGATGTTTACGAACAATATATCGGCTCATTTAATTTAAAAGAGATCCGTATCGATATCCCCTTACCCAAAATAAATTTATTTTTGATGTATAACAGAGCGTCACTCAACAATACTGGCTTCGTTAATTTAATTAATAAAATAAATGATAAAAATGACCAAAGGACTAACAAGTAGAGCTTTACCTATTCATTTTATATTTTTATGAATGAAGGCAATTCAAAATAACCATGAATGTATTAAAACGTTGCACCTGGAAAAAATTAGCATATCTTATTGTCAGCATTTGTTATTGTTTTAAATAATAATTTTGATATGAGTTTAATATGTCTATTTATAAAATCCCGCTTGATCAAAACGTGCTGGACGCCGCTCTGGAGCGCATAACCTGGGCGCTGGAAACTCTGCCTCGGGTTTGTGTCTCTTTCTCCGGCGGGAAAGATTCAGGACTGATGTTACATCTGACAGCTATGCTTGCACGCCAACTGCATAAAAAAATTGACGTACTATTTATCGACTGGGAAGCCCAGTTTTCCTGCACTATTGATTATGTTGAGGCGCTTCGTGCACGTTATTCTGATGTCATCGAGCGCTTTTATTGGGTGGCTTTACCGCTCACCACCCAGAATTCACTCTCTCAATTTCAGCCAGAATGGCAGTGTTGGGAACCCGGTACTCCGTGGGTTCGCCAGCCTCCCACGGATGCCATAACCGATCCAGAGTATTTCTCCTTCTATCAACCCGGCATGACCTTTGAACAATTTGTTCGCGAGTTCGCTGACTGGTATTCAGAGAAACGTCCAGCCGGCATGATGGTCGGGATCCGCGCCGATGAGTCATATAATCGTTTTGTCGCCATTGCCAATTCGCAAAAGCAGCGTTTTGCCGATGATAAACCCTGGACCACCAGCGCCCCCGGCGGGCATACCTGGTATATTTACCCGATTTATGACTGGAAAACTGCCGATATCTGGACCTGGTTCGCAAAAACCAGAATGTCGTGCAATCCCTTATACAATCTCATGTATCAGGCCGGTGTCCCAACACGTTACATGCGTATTTGTGAGCCCTTTGGCCCGGAACAGCGTCAGGGATTATGGCTATATCACGTCATTGAACCCGAGCGTTGGGCAACCATGTGCGCCCGTGTCAGCGGTGTAAAAAGTGGCGGAATTTATGCCGGTCAGGACAACCATTTTTACGGGCACCGCAAAATATTGAAACCCGAACATTTAAACTGGCAGGAATACGCCATGCTGCTGCTCAACAGCATGCCGGAAAAGACCGCTGAGCATTATCGCAATAAAATCGCCATCTATTTGCAGTGGTATAAGAAAAAGGGCATGGACAATATCCCGCAAACTCAGGAAAAAGATATTGGCTCAGCGGATATTCCGTCATGGCGGCGTATCTGTAAAGTCCTGCTGAATAACGACTACTGGTGCCGGGCGCTGTCATTCAGCCCCACAAAACCCAAAAACTACCAACGTTATAATGAACGCATGAAAATAAAACGCCAGCAATGGGGAATCTTATGCAACACCGACTAACTCAAGAACTCACTGGTTTTCTTTCTGGGCTGTCAGAAGAAGAACGAATTGAAGCAATCAACCAATTCAGAATGGCTATCCACAGCGTCAGCCCTTTTCGCGAAGAGCCAGTAGACTGTGTACTATGGATTAAAAACGAGCATATCTCACCCAATGACTATAACCCTAATAACGTTGCGCCTCCGGAGAAAAAGCTGCTGCAGAAATCCCTCGAAGCAGACGGATTCACGCAGCCCATCGTGGTAGTTCACTCCACGGAGGAAGAATACGAAATTGTCGATGGTTTCCACCGTCATGAGCTAGGTAAAAGCAAACCGTCGCTGAAATCACGCCTGCATGGCTACCTGCCGGTCACCTGTTTACAGCGTGAGCGCCATGAACGCATGGCAGCGACAATTCGTCATAACCGTGCCCGTGGGCGGCATAAAATTCATGCCATGTCGGAAATCGTTCGTGAATTATCACTACTGGGATGGAGCGCAGAGAAAATCAGTAAAGAGTTAGGTATGGACGACGATGAGGTTTTACGTCTGAAACAAATTAACGGTCTGCAAGAGTTGTTTGCCGACCGTCGCTTCTCCAAAGCCTGGACAGTAAAATAACTACAGCGCAACCAGACGTTCGGCTGCCGCCAGCAGCGTCGATTCTTGCTTGGCAAAACATAGGCGAATCAGCTTATGCGGGAAAGGATCGGCGCAGAAAACCGACAACGGGATCGCGGCAACGCCCACTTCTTTGGTCAGCCACTGGCAAAACTCAACGTCGTTAAGCGTGGAGACGGCACTGTAATCGACCAGCAGAAAATAGGTGCCTTCACACGGCAAAATTTCCAGTCGGCTGTCACGCAGCGCGTTCACCAACACATCGCGTTTTTTCTGATAAAAGGCTGGCAACTCACGATAGTGTGTTGGATCCTCCCGCAGCATATCCGCCAGCGCCAACTGAGCCGGCGTATTAACTGAGAACGTCAGATACTGGTGTACCTTGCGTAATTCAGCGCTAATGGCGGCAGGCGCAACGCAGTAGCCGACTTTCCAGCCGGTCATATGGTAGGTCTTCCCAAACGATGAAACGGCAACGGCGCGTTCGCGCAGCTGTGAATGCGCCAGCACGCTGGCATGTCCTTGTCCGGCGAAGCAAATGTGCTCATAAACTTCGTCGCTGATGACAAAGATCTCGCGTTCTTTAATTGCCTGCCACAGGGCATCAAAATCGGCGTGTTGCCATACGGTGGCGGAAGGATTGTGCGGCGTGTTAAGGATCACCAGTCGGGTGCGTTCGCTGAGTACAGCGCTAAATTCCTGCCAGTTGACGCGAAAAGACGGCGGTTGCAGCGCGATACGTTTAACTACGCCGCCGGATAATTCGACCGCGGGCGCATAGCTGTCGTAGCTCGGGTCAAAACAAATCACCTCATCGCCAGGACGCACCAGCGCCGTAATTGCGGCGAACAGCGCTTCTGTGGCCCCCGCCGTCACGGTCACTTCACTATTCGCATCAGGTTTATAGCCGTACAACTGCGCGGTTTTATCCGCAATGGCTTCGCGCAGCGGCTGTACGCCCGTCATCGGCGCATACTGGTTTGCGCCATGCGCGACGTGATACGCCAGACGTTCCTGCAAAAAAAGTGGGCCGTCAAAATCAGGAAATCCCTGCGAGAGGTTAATGGCCTGATGCTGCTGCGCCAGCGCGCTCATTTGCGTGAAGATAGTGGTGCCAAGATTAGGCAGTTTGCTTTGCGGAATCAGCGGGTTATTACTCATTATTGTTATCCCAGCGGGTGATGTTGTGGTTGAAGCCACTATAGCACGATGCTAGTATTTGGCAATCAAGACGTTCAGACGTCTATATAAAAATAACCTGCATTGACAGGACAGCCAAAAGGACAACACAACATGAGTAATACCGAGATTCGCGTCGTCACCGGCCCGGCCAACTATTTTTCCCATCCCGGCAGCCTGTCAAGACTCAACGATTTTTTCACCGCAGAGCAACTCTCACGCGCCGTCTGGGTTTACGGTGAACGCGCCATCGACGCGGCCCGCCCTTATCTGCCTGAGGCATTTCATCTTGCCGATGCCAGGCACCTGCTGTTTACGGGACATTGCAGCGAAACCGATGTTACTCAACTGGCAAAAGAGTCAGGAGAGAATCGCAGCGTGGTGATTGGTGTGGGCGGCGGGACATTGCTCGACACAGCCAAAGCGCTGGCTCGTCGTCTGGGTCTGCCTTTTGTCGGTATTCCTACTATCGCAGCGACCTGCGCCGCATGGACACCGCTCTCCGTCTGGTACAACGATGCAGGCCAGGCGCTGCATTTCGAAATTTTCGCTGACGCCAATTTCCTCGTGCTGGTCGAGCCAGAGATCGTTCTCAATGCGCCTGAAGAATACTTACTGGCAGGGATCGGCGACACGCTGGCGAAATGGTACGAGGCCGTCGTGCTCGCGCCTGAGCCGGAAAACCTGCCTCTGACCGTACGTCTGGGTATCCATGCTGCGCAGACGATCCGCGACGTCCTGTTGGAAAGCAGCGAGCAGGCGCTGGTCGATAAGCAACAAGGCACGTTGAGCCGCACATTTTGCGATGTGGTGGATGCAATTATTGCCGGAGGCGGCATGGTCGGCGGTCTGGGTGAGCGCTACACCCGCGTGGCGGCGGCGCATTCGGTACATAATGGCCTGACCGTGCTCCCGCAAACGGAGAAGTTTTTGCATGGCACCAAAGTGGCGTACGGCATACTGGTGCAAAGCGCGCTGCTGGGACAAGATGATGTGCTGGCGCAGTTAATTACCGCCTATCAGCGCTTCAACCTGCCAACCCGGTTGGCTCAACTGGACGTGGACATCAACAACCGCGCCGAAATCGACAACGTGATTGCGCACACCCTGCGCCCGGTGGAGTCCATTCATGCGCTGCCGGTAACGTTAACGCCACAGACGCTGCGCGCAGCCTTCGAAAAAGTAGAATCGTTTACGGTGTGATTATGGTGTGGAATGCCTGATGGCGGCAACGCAGCGAAACCCCTGGAGCTTACAAAGGTAAGTGACCAGGGTGAACACGCCTGCAGCTTGAATGATGAAGTGCATTAACAGCAGCGCGCGCCGCCTTTCCCCCCGTAGCGCGCATCCTGGCGTTCGCGGAAAAATTCTTCGTAGGTCATTGGCGTCAGGTCCGGATGCGTGACGCGCATATGCTCAACATAGTTGTCGTAATCCGGCACACCTATCATTAATCGGGCGGTTTGACCTAAATACTTCCCGGCTTTAGAGAGCGTTTCAAACATAGTGGTTCCCTGTCGAACAAACGCCCTCCCCATTCAGGAGAGGGCTCGTTGGTTAAGAGAATATTAGTGCGCGCCTTTCGCCTGCGCCACGATCTCTTCGACATTCTCAGGCATCGGTTCGTATGGCGTTTCTTTCGACGTAGGTTTGTCCTCTTTCAGTGCTGCCAGTGCAGTTTTGATGGAGAACAGACCCAGCACCACAACGACTACCATGAAGAAGATAGTGAGACCCGCATCCAGGCGGTTGTTAAACACCAACTGCGTCAGCTGCGACTGAGTGTACTGCGCCGGAATATTACCGCTGTCGATCATCGCCTGGAACTTGTTAGCGATGGCGAGGAAGCCAATTTTCGCATCCGGGCTAAACGCTTTCTGCCAGCCGGCGGTCAGGGTACAAATCAGCAGCCAGGCCGTTGGCACCAGCGCCACCCACGCGTAGCGCTGACGTTTCATCTTGAACAGCACCACCGCGCAAAGCATCAACGCCATACCGGCCAGCATCTGGTTGGCGATACCAAACAGTGGCCACAGGGTATTAATACCACCCAATGGATCCACCACGCCCTGGTGCAAGAAGTAACCCCAGGCCAGCACGCACAGCGCCGTTGCCAGCAGGTTCGCAGGCAGCGAATCGGTACGTTTCAGACCCGGTGACACCACGCCCAGCAGATCCTGCAGCATAAACCGTGCGGCACGCGTACCGGCGTCTACCGCCGTCAGAATAAACAGGGCTTCAAACAGAATGGCGAAGTGATACCAGAACGCCACATCCATCATGCCGCCCAGCGCACCATGCAGAATATACGCCATGCCCACCGCCAGCGTCGGCGCACCGCCTGCGCGGGAGATAATGGATTGTTCGCCGACATCGTTCGCAATCTGATGCAGCGTATCAGGCGTGATAACAAAGCCCCAACTGCTCACAACCTGTGCCGCTGACGCAACCACATCGGTGGTTCCGGCAGGTGCCAGTACAGCCATCGGGCTGTTCATCGCAAAATAGACGCCCGGGTCGATAACGCAGGCCGCCACCAGCGCCATAATGGCGACAAAGGATTCCATCAGCATCCCGCCGTAGCCAATAAAACAGGCCTGACCTTCATTCGCCAGCATCTTCGGCGTGGTGCCGGAGGCAATCAGCGCGTGGAAACCAGAGACCGCACCGCAGGCGATGGTAATAAACAAGAACGGGAACAGGTTACCGCTCCAGACCGGGCCTGTACCGTCAACAAACTTGGTCAGCGCAGGCATGGTCAGCGTCGGACGCATGATCAGAATCCCTACCGCCAGACCAACAATGGTACCGATTTTCAGGAAGGTAGAGAGATAATCACGCGGTGCCAGCAGCAGCCACACCGGCAACACAGCGGCGACAAAGCCGTATCCCACCAGCATCCAGGTCAACTGTACGCCGGTAAAGTCAAAGTACGGTGCCCAGGTCGGGCTTTCAGCCACCCAGCCGCCGGAAATAATAGCAAACACCAGGAATACCAGACCGATGACCGACACTTCACCAATGCGGCCCGGGCGCAGATAACGCAGGTAAATCCCCATGAAGATCGCCAGCGGGATAGTAAAGGCGACGGTGTAGGTTCCCCACGGGCTGTGGGTCAGCGCTTTCACGACGATCATCGCCAGTACCGCGAGGATAATCACCATGATCATAAAACAGGCCACCAGCGCAATGACGCCCGCCGTTGGGCCCATCTCTTCTTTCACCAGTTCGCCAAGGGAACGACCATCGCGACGGGTAGAAACAAACAGCACCATAAAGTCCTGCACCGCCCCCGCCAGTACCACCCCGGCAAGCAGCCAGATCATACCCGGCAGATAGCCCATTTGCGCCGCCAGCACCGGTCCAACTAATGGACCCGCTCCAGCAATCGCCGCGAAATGGTGGCCAAACAGCACTTTTTTATCGGTAGGAACATAGTCCAGACCATCGTTATGACGCACAGCTGGCGTCATACGCGTCGGGTCCAGCGCCAGTACATTTTTCGCGATGTACAGGCCGTAGAAACGGTAAGCGATAAGGTAGACACAGACCGACGCCACGACTATCCACAACGCGTTGATCTGTTCGCCACGATTTAATGCGATATAGCCGAGGGCAAATGCTCCCATAACGGAGAGCACTGTCCAGACGAGGTACTTCCCTGATTTATTCATACTTGGTTTTCCGTTGTCCTGGTCAGAGAGATGTTACATTTTGTTTCTATAACATCTTTTCTGAATTTAACAACCTGACAACCATGTAAACCCGAAGTATCACTGAGTATTTACATTGCATTGTTAACTGGATCACTTCATTTAGCCGTTAACCCTGCAATTTCATTTTACTTTGTCGGGCGACTCACCCCATCACCGCAGTGCCTAAACGACAGGTGCAACAGCGTCGTCCCTGCTCATCAAAGATGACGATTTCCCAGCTTTGACTCTGACGCCCGAGGTGCAGCGGCTGGCAAACGCCGCGCACTTTCCCCTGCGCAACCGCCCGATGGTGCGTGGCGTTCAGTTCCGTACCCACCACACACTGCCCGTCGCGAGTCATCAGATAACCCGCCATCGAACCCAATGTTTCCGCCAGGGCCGCCGACGCGCCGCCGTGCAGCAGACCAAACGGCTGATGCGTCCGGCTATCCACCGGCATTTCGGCTTCCAGCACATCATCCCCCAGTCGGGTATAGACCATGCCTAAATGCGCCACCATCGTGTTCTGACTGGTGGCATTCAGTTCATCCAGCGTTAAATGACGTTTCCAGATCATCGTCATGCCCCCAGCGTGGAGCCGCCGTCCACCACGATATCCTGAAGCGTAATGTGGCTCGCCAGATCGGAAGCGAGGAATAAAATCGTGTTAGCGATTTCCTGTGGACGAGCGATTTTCCCCAGTGGAATGCCGAGCTTAAACTGCTCGACAAACCCACGAATTCGCTGTTGCTCCGCGTCATCGCTGACCCACAACGTACGCTGCATGTCGGTGTCGGTCGAGCCTGGCGAAACCACATTGCAACGCACACCGCTGCCTGCCAGTTCAAGTCCGACGGTCAGTGCCAGGTTTTTCAGCGCGGCTTTTGACGCACCGTATGCGCTCATACCGATACGCGGCGTGTGCGCCGCATCCGACGCGACGGTCACGATTGCCCCGCCCTGCTGGCGACGAAACTGCGCCATCGTCTGCTGAAACAGATTGAACGCCCCACCAACGTTAACCGCAAACGTCTGCTGCCACTCCTCAATGCTCAGCGCATCGGTGGCCCCCATACGCAAAATACCCGCCGCATTGACCAACACATCCAACCGCTCGCGCGTTTGCAGGACGCGCTGACACACCTCAGCCACCTGTCCAGCATTCGCCACATCCAGCACTTCGGTGGCAAACGGGTAGTTATCCTGAGAAAATTCACAATCGAATCCTGTCACCTCAGCACCCGCTTTCACAAACGCCAGCGCCGTGGTGTAGCCAATTCCTTTTCCCGCGCCGGTTACCCAGACGGTTTTCCCTGCGAAGTCAAATCCAGACATTACTTCACCTCGCGAGAGAGCAGCGTCCACCAGGCGTCAATAGTCGGGTTTTTCGCCAGCATCACGAAGTCAATATCGCCATGAACCTTACGCCAGCGCGCCGCCAGCGCCATCATGCGCACGGAATCCAGTCCGTAGTCGATCAGGTTTTCGTCATCCATCGGCTCTTCGGACTCATCGAGCAGCGGCAGAATAACGCTGCGTAACGCATCTTTGCTGGCCGGTACCGGCGTCGGTAATAATTCCTGAGTCATCACCACACGCCCGGAGCGTCCCGCCACGTATTTCAGCGACATCAGATGTTCGTCACGGCTAAAGTCTGCCAACGCATCGGCAACCATAAACGGCTTGATGTCGCGCATAAAGGCGTCTGTTGCGGTGGTCATACAGCCAATATGCGCATACACGCCGGTAATGATCAGTTGATTACGTCCGGTTTCCTTAAGCATCTGTTCCAGCGGGGAGCGATGAAATGCGCTGTAACGCCATTTCACCAGAATGGTATCCGCTTCATCCGGCGCCAGCGCCTCTACGATTTTTTGCTGTTCCGGCGAACGCGTCAGTCCCGGTCCCCACATATCATTGAGCAGTGCGCGGTCTTCATCACTCTGTTCTTTCGGCTGAGCGGTGTAATACACCGGAATGTTATGCTCTTTGCAGTACTGACGCAGTGCGGCGATGTTAGCGACGACCTGCTCCATCATCGGGCAGTTATCGCCCCAAAAACCGATAAAATAGTCCTGCATGTCGTGGATCAGCAGCGCGGCGCGTTCGGGGTCAAACGCCCAGTCCACTTTGTTCACCGGAACATCAAGCGCCGTGGGTAGCGCATAAGCCTGCAGTTTAGGAATTGCCATCTCTTATTCTCCTTCAGGCCAGTGAACGTGATGCCAGCCACTGACGTAATTGTTTTTTATCTACTTTCCCAACCGGAGTCAGCGGTAACGACTCAACGCACTCCACGCGGTCAGGTAATTTAAATTCCGCTACGCCCTGTTCGCGTAGAAAACGACGCACCTGCACCGCTCGCAGCGGCTCTTTTACCACCAACCAGGCACAGCTTTTCTCGCCCATCAGTTCGTCATCCATACTGACCAGCGCGGCATGGATCACCATCGGGTGGCGCAGCAGCAGGTTTTCAATCTCTTCTGCAGCGATCTTCTCCCCACCGCGGTTGATCTGATCCTTCTCGCGTCCCTGGACAGTGATGTAGCCATCTCGATCGATGGCGATCAGATCGCCGGAGCAGTAAAAACCGTTGGCGTCAAAGGCGCTGGCATTGTGCTCAGGACTGTTGAAGTAGCCGCGGAAGGTGTATGGGCCACGCGTCATCAGGCGCCCGGTTTCTCCCTCGGCTAAAGGGTTGCCGTCAGCGTCTGCTACCCAGACTTCATCATCGGGACACATCGGGCGGCCCTGGGTATTGATGATGCGTTCAGGACTGTCGTCCAGACGGGTGTAGTTCACCAGCCCTTCCGCCATGCCGAAGACCTGCTGCAGCTGGCAACCAATCTCCGCCGGAATACGCGCCGCAAGCGAGGCGGAAAGCCGTGCCCCACCGACCTGTAGCAGCTTCAGCGAAGCCAATTGCGCATTGCTCCCCCACTCCGCAATTGCCTGCAGCCACAGGCTCACCGCTGGCGGCACCAGCGCCGTGACGTTAACCTGATGCTGTTCAATCAGAGGGAAGCACAGGGTGGCGCTCGGGTCAGCCGCCAGCACGACGGTGCCGCCAGCCAGGAATACCCCCAACGCGCCAGGCGAACTCATCGCGTAGTTATGCGCCGCCGGGATCGCGCATAAATAACGCGTTTCCCCGGTGAAGCGGCAAATCTCATTGCTGCGACGCACGCTGTAGTAGTAATCGTTATGGGTACGAGGAATCAGCTTTGGCGTCCCGGTAGTCCCGCCAGAAAGCTGGAAATAGGCCACCTCATCAGCAGGCGATGGCGTGGCGGAAAAATCAGTCGCAGGCTGGCTTATCGCCGTTTGCAGATTGTGTTCGCCTTCATCATTGCGCAGTTGCACCACGCGCACTGAATTGTGTTCAGCCACAAAAGCGTTAAGAAAATCGTCTCCGCTAAACAACGCATGCTGACGATCGGCAATCAGCAGCGCCGGTTCAATCTGTTTGGCATAGGCGTTAAGCTCGTTACGCTGATGGCTGAATAATGCCAGCACCGGGGCTACACCCAGCTTGAGCAGCGCAAAGAAAGTGATATACAACTCAGCCACGTTGCCCAGTTGCACCAGCGCGGTTTCACCGGGTTTGATCCCCTGACGGCGCAGGCTACAGGCGAGATTGTCAGTGGCCTGATTCAGTTGACGATAGCTCAGATGGCGTTCGCCATCGATCACCGCTGTATGGTCGCTGTCGGTGTGACGGGTCAGAATGTCGGTCAGCGGCAAATCCTGCCAGTAACCTTTTTCACGATAGCGGCGGGCAAACTCCTCCGGCCAACGGGTGAAAGGAATACTCATTATCGCTCCTTAGAGGCCTGGTCAATAAGGCTCTTAATGCAGTCCAAAAACATTCAACATCGTGGAGAGTTTGGCTCCCGTTTCACGCCATTCCGCAACCGGGGACGAAGCCGGAACAATCCCGGCACCGGCAAAGAAACGTACCTGATTACGCAGCAGCTTCGCACAACGGATCGTCACCACCCATTCGCCGTTGCCTTGGGCATCACACCAGCCGACAATGCCACCGAACAGTTCGCGATCGAACGGCTCCAGCTCGGCGATAAGTTTGCGCGCAACCTGATGCGGGAAACCGCTCAGCGCAGGCGTCGGATGCAGCAGGCACGCGAGCGTCAGGGCGTTTTCTTGCGCGTTGGCTTTACCCTCAAACGGCGTGCCGAGGTGCCAGAGCGTAGGCGTGGTGACCAGTTGCGGAGAAGAAGGGAGTTGCAGTTCACGGCTGCGATCGCGCAGGACATTTTTCATGGCCTGCGTCACCAGTTCGTGCTCATGGCGATCCTTTTCGGACGCCAGCAGGCGGATGCCCGCCTCACGGTCCAGCACATCGTCCGGTTGACGTCGTGCCGAGCCTGCCAGCGGTAATGAGCTGAAACGATCGCCTTCTTTGCGTAACAGCAGTTCCGGACTGGCGCCAATCAATACGCCACCGTCTTCAAGGGGAACGTGAAAGTTGTAGCTCGCCGGATTTTGCGCCACCAGGCGCTCCAGTAGCGCCCCGCTGTCAATATTGGCATCAGCGGTGATATCGATCAGGCGTGACAACACCACTTTGTCGACTTCCGGGGTTGCCGTCAGAGCAGCCGCGCGAGCGACCATATCTTCAAAGAAGTTCTGTTCCGGGATCGATTTACGTTCAACAACGTTCAGCGACTGATGCGCGTTAAAGTAACGAGATGATTGCTGCTTCGCCGTTCGGGAGAACGTCTGCCACGACTGGGGAATAAACAGCGATGACGGCTGGCGGGTGTCAAAAGGAATCGCCCCGACCATGATGGGGTTAGCGATACCCTGCGCTTTGGCATCAGCAAACAGTGCATGCATTTTTTGTTGGAAAGGGCTGTCTGGCGAATCGCCATCGATTGCCGGTTCCGCATAGCGGGCGAAGCATCCTGACGTCGTAAAACTACGGTACGGCGACATAAAGAAAAAACTGTCGGGAGCGAGCGTCGGCATAGTCTGCGTTTTTTCCTCGGCCAGTGACGTTTCCATATCATCCTCCAAAAATGATAAAAGCTCTAATAATGATTATCATTTATATTTTCGGTCGCTAACCTAAAAGCAAAGCGGCGGTATGTCAACTCTTGTGGCAGCACAATGTGCGACTTTGGCTTGCATCCTTGTCCACTAACAATGAAAATGAGAAGCATTACTTATACTGATAACAGGATGCTGATTCGTGAGTCTCCCCTCTTTTTGCCGCACCGTGCTCTTACTGGCAGGTTTGTCTATTTCAGGAATTTCTTCAGGTTATGCCGCCGACTGGCCGCGTCAGGTTACCGACAGTCGTGGTACGCATACGCTGGAACATAAGCCGCAGCGAATTGTCTCCACCAGCGTCACCCTCACCGGCTCGCTGCTGGCAATTGATGCCCCGGTCATCGCCAGCGGCGCCACTACACCGAACAATCGTATCGGCGATGCACAGGGCTTTTTACGCCAGTGGAGCGAAGTGGCAAAGGCACGCAAACTGAGCCGCCTGTATATCGGCGAACCGAGCGCTGAGGCCGTGGCGGCGCAAATGCCGGATCTGATTCTGATCAGCGCCACCGGGGGAGATTCAGCCCTCGCGCTATACGATCAGCTGTCCACCATTGCGCCAACGCTAATCATTAATTACGACGACAAAAGCTGGCAGTCTCTGCTGACGCAGTTAGGTGAAATTACCGGTCAGGAGCAACAGGCGGCTGCGCGTATTGCCGAGTTTGATAAGCAACTGCAGGCGGTCAAGCAGCGTATTACCCTACCGCCGCAACCGGTCAGCGCGCTGGTGTACACCGCTGCAGCGCACAGCGCCAACCTGTGGACGCCTGAGTCGGCGCAGGGCAAGCTGATGGAGCAGTTAGGTTTCACCCTGGCACCGCTGCCTGCCGGATTGCACACCAGCCAGAGTCAGGGCAAACGCCACGATATCATCCAGCTTGGCGGAGAGAACCTGGCGGCTGGTCTGAACGGCGAAGCGCTGTTCCTGTTCGCTGGCGACAACAAAGATGCCGACGCCATTTATGCTAATCCGCTGCTGGCGCATCTGCCTGCCGTGCAGAATAAACGTGTTTACGCCCTGGGTACGGAAACCTTCCGTCTCGACTACTACAGCGCGACCTTGCTGCTGCAACGTCTGTCAGTTCTCTTTTAATCGCCAGCGCCGGATACGGCTAACGCCTTATCCGGCCTACAAACCGTAGAAGACAACGCTATCCGGCATTCACGGGCATTTGTCGGAATCGGCGCACTTCTCCCAGCAGCAGCAGCAGTAGCAGACCGACAATCACCAGCCCAAACCCACTTACGCTTGCTGAAGCAACCGGTGTCATCATCGCCCCCAATCCCCCTAACAGCGCCGCGCCGATCGCATCTCCTGTTACGTTCTGCGCAGTCCACAAACCGTTAATTCGCCCGAGCATCGCTTCTGGCGTCTGCGTCTGTAACAGGGTGTACTGCAACAAAGAGCTGACCGCACTCAGCCAACCGAACAGCGCCAGGCAGACAACGCCAAGCTCCCAGACCGGCATCAACCCAAACAGACCGATAGCCAGGAACGAAGCCACGGTCGATACCAGCATGATCAGTCCCGGACGCACGCTGTGCGCCAGTTGCCCGCTGGTCAACGCGCCCACCGCCGCGCCAAGAGGAATGGCCGCATACAGCAGACCTATTTGCGCACTCGACATTTGCCAGTTAATCGCCAACGCGGGATACAACACGCGCACGGCGCTCGCCATAGTCAACAGACCGCCAAGCAGCGCAATGCCGCCAATCAGCGGGCTGGCAAGCAGAAAGCGAAATGCTGCCAGCAGCGATTTTAGCGGATGCTCGCGCGGCTGCGGCGGAGGCGGCAGCGCAGGAAGGCTCAGCAACGGCAGCAAGGTAATGAAAGTGCCCGCCGCCGCCAGACCGTAGTTCCAGGCCACGCCACCGGTCGCAAGCAATACCCCGCCAAGCATCGGCGAAATAACCGAACCCAGACGTACCGTCAACATGGTAATCGCCCCGGCCTGCATCAAATTCTCCCGGCCAACCAGCGCCGGTGTTGCCGCCAGCAACGCGGTCACGCCCAGTGAGGCAAAGAAACCGTCCCATAAGCCAAGCAAATAAATCGCCAGTAACGACGGTTCGGGCAGCAGCGCATTCAGACACAGACCAATAAAGCCGATTCCGCAGGTTCCACGAGCCAACAGGATCACTTTTTTACGCTCATAGCGGTCGGCCAGCACCCCGCCCACCATCAGACCAATAAACATTGCGCTGCCGGTCAACGTCACTGACAAACCTACCTGCCAGGTCGACTGGGTCATCATCTGGATCTGTACCGGAACCGCCACGCCGAGTAGCCCCAGAGAGACAATGGAAATAAAACGGGCGAGGAAGACGGCGCGAAATGCAGGGTGGGTCTTTAACAGGCTGAGATTGAGCAGCCAGGATTGTCGATTCATTACAGAGCCTTACCAGGTACTTTTTCAATATCCATTCGATGGCTGCACATGCTAACATATCCAAATAAGATCGATAACGATAATTACTATCATTATCAGGGAAGTTGATATGTCATGCTCTGTTTCCGCGACACGTGCCTTCGCCGTGCCCGGACTATTGTTATTACTTGTTCTCACCACGGTATTAAGTCTGGTTATTGGCGCCAAGTCGCTACCTGCCTCCGTGGTGCTGGATGCAGTTACCAGCAGTTGTCAAAGCGCTGATTGCACCATCGTGCTGGACGCGCGACTGCCGCGCACGCTGGCGGGACTGCTCGCCGGTGGGGCGCTGGGTCTGGCTGGTGCATTAATGCAAACGCTCACGCGTAACCCTCTCGCCGATCCCGGCATTCTGGGCGTTAACTCCGGTGCCAGCTTCGCTATTGTGCTGGGAGCCGCGCTGTTCGGCTTTTCCTCTGCGCAAGAACAACTGCTGATGGCCTTTTCCGGGGCGCTGGCCGCGTCGCTTATAGTGGCCTTTACCGGCAGCCAGGGCGGCGGGCAGTTAAGCCCGGTGCGTCTGACGCTGGCGGGCGTTGCGCTGGGCGCGGTGCTGGAAGGATTATCCACCGGAATCGCCCTGCTCAACCCGGATGTCTACGATCAGTTGCGTTTCTGGCAGGCCGGTTCATTGGATATCCGCAGCCTGCAAACGCTGAAGGTCGTCCTGGTGCCGGTACTGATTGCCGCGGCTGTCGCGTTGTTCCTTAGCCGTGCTCTGAATAGCCTGAGCCTCGGGAGCGACACCGCCACCGCGCTTGGCAGCAAAGTCGCTCGCACGCAGTTTATTGGCCTGTTGGTGATTACCGTACTGTGCGGCAGTGCGACCGCGATTGTCGGCCCTATCGCCTTTATCGGCCTGATGATGCCGCATATGGCGCGCTGGCTGGTGGGGGCAGATCACCGTTGGTCGCTGCCCGTTACCCTGCTGGCAACCCCCTCTCTGTTGCTAATTGCCGATATCATCGGTCGCCTGATTGTCCCCGGTGAACTGCGCGTTTCAGTGGTCAGCGCATTTATCGGCGCGCCGGTGCTTATCTTTCTGGTACGCCGGAAACCGCGCGGGGGTGGCGCATGATGCACCTCTCCCGCCGCCTGATAGTCAGCAGCCTGCTGCTGGTTGTAGGTTGTCTCGCCGTTGGCTTGTGGAGCCTGCGTAGCGGCGTCGTGACGCTGGAAACCCAGCAAATTATTGCCGCTCTGCTTGGCGATGCGCCGCGCAGTATTACGCTGGTGGTGACCGAATGGCGTTTGCCACGCGTGCTGATGGCGCTATTGATAGGCGCGGCGCTCGGCGTGAGCGGTGCAATATTCCAGTCGCTGATGCGCAACCCGCTGGGCAGCCCGGATGTGATGGGTTTCAATACCGGTGCCTGGAGCGGTGTGCTGGTGGCAATGGTGCTGTTCGGACAGCATCTCACCGCTATCGCGCTTGCGGCCATGGTTGGCGGGGTCCTGACGTCTCTGGTGGTCTGGGCGCTCGCCTGGCGCAATGGTATCGACACCTTTCGGCTGATTATTATTGGGATCGGCATACGCGCCATGCTGGTTGCGTTCAACACCTGGCTACTGCTGAAGGCATCATTAGAAACCGCGCTGACCGCCGGACTGTGGAACGCCGGATCGCTCAATGGCCTGACCTGGGCCAAAACCTGGCCTTCTGCCCCACTGATTATCCTTATGCTGGTGTGCGCCACGCTGCTGGTGCGCCGGATGCGTTTACTGGAAATGGGTGATGACAGCGCCTGTGCGCTTGGCGTCAGCGTAGAGCGCTCACGTCTGATGATGATGCTGGTTGCGGTTGTACTGACCGCTGCCGCCACCGCGCTGGCTGGCCCTATCTCGTTTATTGCCCTTGTCGCCCCACATATCGCGCGGCGGATTAGCGGCACATCGCGCTGGGGATTAACCCTGTCGGCGCTGTGTGGCGCGTTGCTGCTGTTGATGGCGGATTTATGCGCCCAACAGCTGTTTATGCCTTATCAGCTTCCGGTGGGCGTTGTCACCGTAAGCCTCGGCGGTATTTATCTTATCGTCTTGTTAATTCAGGAGTCCCGCAAAAAATGATCGAATCAGTAGCCCGTTTGCGTGGCGACCAGTTAACGCTGGGTTATGGCAAATTTACCGTAGCGGAAAACCTCAATGTGTCGATTCCAGACGGTCACTTCACCGCGATTATCGGGCCAAACGGCTGCGGAAAATCAACGCTACTGCGCACGCTTAGTCGTCTGATGACGCCCGCGCACGGTAAGGTCTGGCTCGACGGCGAGCATATCCAGCACTATGCCAGCAAAGAGGTTGCTCGCAGAATAGGTTTGTTGGCGCAGAACGCCACCACGCCGGGTGATATTACGGTACAGGAGCTGGTTGCCCGTGGGCGCTACCCGCACCAGCCATTGTTTACCCGTTGGCGAAATGAGGATGAAATCGCGGTCTCAAACGCAATGCAGGCGACGGGAATCACTCATCTTGCGTCACAAAGTGTGGATACCCTTTCCGGTGGACAACGCCAGCGCGCATGGATTGCGATGGTGCTGGCGCAGGAAACGTCGATTATGCTGCTCGATGAACCTACCACCTGGCTGGATATCAGCCATCAGATCGATCTGCTGGAGCTGCTGAGTGAGCTAAACCGGGAGAAAGGGTATACGCTGGCCGCCGTTCTGCACGATCTTAATCAGGCGTGTCGCTATGCAACGCATCTGATTGCGCTGCGTGACGGAAAAATTGTTGCCGAGGGTGCGCCGAAGGAGATCATCACAGCGCAGCTTATTGAAAAAATCTATGGTCTGCGCTGTATGATTATCGACGATCCGGTTGCCGGAACGCCGTTAGTGGTGCCGCTTGGGCGCGATAAATAGCAAGATTTACCGTCTGGCGGACTGCTCGCCGCCAGACGAAAAGTCATCACACCAGTTGTTGGTCAATAAACGTCATTTTTTGCTTACGCGCCACCATGGCGTAATTCAGCAGAACACCACCGCACGCCACCATGCCACCCAGCAAAGCAGCCAAAATAACGATCATCGATTTTGCCGGACCATCTTTATGCACTGGTAGCGAAGGTGAAAGTTGATATTTAAATGGCGTAAATTTTACATCATTCACATTCATAGCTAACAGCTGTTCAACGTGATATTGGCGGTTACGTAATTCACCGTTAATTTCAGCAACATCCGTTACCGACTTTTCTATTTCTAATTTACGTGCAATGCCATCAACGCCCAGTGAAATAGAGAAATCAGGGTCATCTTTCACCGCCTGGCCATTACTGTAGACCGGTTTTTTAATCCCAGCGGCATTCGCAATTTCCAGTGAATAATGCAGTCGCTGGATTTTGGCGTCCAGTTGATTCTTAAGCCTGACGCGATCCATCTCCAGTCTTTCTTTCTCAAAGCTGGTTTTGATGGACAGTTTATTACGAATATCTTCCAGCGTTTCTTTCACCACAGCATCAGAAATATACTGGATATAGCCCTTCAGCACAGACTGGGCTTCTTCAGCCTGGGGCGCGGTAAAGCTTAGCGTCCATGCGGTATACAGCGAAGTCTCATTCTTTTTTCCCACATTGCTGTCAACGGCGTTCATTTTTTCACTGAGCCTGACAATTGCCCGATGCAGGTCCATTTCATCGATATCCGCGCCTTTCAGTTGTCCCATCACGTAAGGAGAAGAACGCAGATACTCTTCCAACAATGAGGGCGACTGAAATTTTTTGATAAACAGGTTAAATACATCACCACGGCTAACGTTAATATCCATATCCAGCACGCGCAATTTGGTCAACGTATTTTCGAGGTTCTGCCACTGGACGGGCTCGGCCGGCGTCACGATGGCCTGACTGGTCCATTTTTGCGGTAGTAGAAAAGAGAACAGAATACCCACACAGGCAAAGGCGAAAACGGTCGCCATAATTTTCGTCCTGGCGCGCCATAAGATTTCGATTAGATTAACTAAATCGATTTCGTTAGCATTTACCGCTGGCTGAGGATACGCAGTAAAATCCGAAACGTTATCTTGCTTAATATTTAATGATGACATGTGTGTGACCTGAGATCCGTACCCAAAGAAGAACATTTCCGAAAGAGAAGTCTACCAGTTAGTAAGAATTATCCGAAACACTCTTTGTGCACGAAGCCCTACCAAAAATTATATTCGGAATTTATTCACCCTTTTAATCGCCCTCATCACACCAAAAAAGATCAACCCCATAACATAATTATTACATCATGGGGTTATTTGATCGTCGCGATAGTAAGATTCGCTTTGTTACACCGATTTATTGATCAGGGTGTTTATTATTGGCCCTATCGCCTCAAACGAGCTGGGAGAGATAATATCGACATGCGCGCAGTCCTGACGATATACATCCAGACTGGATATCCACGGTGACCAACTGCGTTCAGGACTGACACCCGGCACTAAGGTGCGCTCAGCAACGAACAGCGTGGCGTGACCAGCAAATGGCACGCTGTGTGCCGTGGTGAGCAGGCGAACCGCATCGGCGTAGTTGCCTTCGATAGCATTAAATAAGGCCTCTGACGCATTCCCCTGCTGCGCTGCCAGAAACGCTTCACGTTCACGCTCGATCTCGGCCAGTACCGCGGGATCCAACCCATTGGCCTCCTTTTCCTGCCAGTTTTGCGTTTCCGGCGGCCAGGTATCCAGAAGCCCCAGGAATGCAACTGTCTCTCCTCTGGCATGTAAGCGTGCGGCGATTCCCTGCGCCAACGTCCCCCCCAGCGAGTAGCCTAATAGATAATAGGGACCATGAGGCTGCTGGCTGAGCAGCGTTGCCAGGTGATGTTCGCATACCGCATCAAGGTTTTCCGCCGTCTGCATAGGGCCATCCGGTCGCGGCGACTGAATGCCAATAATCGACCACTGCGGACTGAGGTAACGCGACAGCACGCTAAACTGCCAGGCGAAACCCGACGCCGGATGGAAGCAAAACAGCGTTGGGCCATGACTTTCACGCAGCGGCAGCAGCGTCTCGAATCCCAGACGCTGCGACTGTTCATCATCATTGCTCTCCAGCAGTGCACTCAGTTGTTCAACTGTAGAAGCCACCATTATCTGCCCAGGCGTTACCTGACGCTCAAAAATCCGGCTCAACTGCGCTGCCAGCTTCATCGCCAGCAGCGAATGTCCGCCAAGCGCAAAGAAGTCAGCCTCTACGTCATTAACCTCGCAATCCAGCAAAGCCGCAAAAGACTGCGCGATGGCGGTTTCAGTCCCTGCTCGCGGCGCACGTCCTGACGTACGCGACGTCAACTGCGGCATCGGCAGCGCTTTACGATCCAGTTTACCGTTTGCACTCAGCGGCAGCTCCGCCAGTTGCAACAATACCGTCGGCACCATATGCGCAGGCAGTTTTTCACGCAGAGTTTCTCGCAATGCAGACGTATCCAGCGGTAACCCCGATTGCGACACCAGATACCCCACCAACTGTCGTGCATCGCCACCTGTCGCCGCCGCCTGGTTGAATACGCAGGCGTGGGCAACGGCATGTTCGACATCTGGCAGTTGCTGCATCACCCGATCAATCTCACCGAGCTCAATGCGCTGTCCGCGAATTTTAAGCTGGTCATCGCTGCGCCCGAGGTATTCCACTGCGCCATTCTCCAGCCAGCGCGCCACATCCCCGGTACGGTACATGCGTTCACCAGGGTTAAATGGATCGGCGATAAAGCGGCTCGCAGTTAGATCCGCTCGCCCCAGGTATCCTTGCGCCAGTTGGATCCCCGTCAGATAGAGATCACCTGCCACGCCAAAGGGCACCGGGCGCATCATGGCGTCCAGGATCCGTAAACCGGTATTCCATACCGGATAGCCAATCGGCACGCTATTGCCCGTTACGGCAGCGAGATCGTCCCCCCAGGCCGGATACCAGCTCACATCAACTGCCGCTTCCGTTGGCCCGTATAAATTGTGCAGTGGCGCATGAGTCAACTGTTCCCATTCGCGGCATAAATCTGCAGGTAAGGCTTCGCCGCTGCAGAATACCCGTTTCAGCGAGGCACAGCTCTCCCGCGCGGTTTCCGGCGTCAGTGAAGCAACAAAAGCGGCCAGCATAGAGGGAACAAAGTGCGTGGTCGTCACCCCTGACTGCGCAAAGAACTGCTGCATCGCCAGCGGATCGCGGTGCGCTTCAGGTTCTGCCATGACCAGTTTTGCCCCGGCAATAAACGGCCAGAAAAACTCCCATACCGAGACGTCAAAACTGCACGGCGTTTTTTGCGCCACCACATCATCCGCGGTCAGAGGATAGTGATTTTGCATCCACAGCAAACGGTTAACGATGGCTGTTTGCCCAACCATCACCCCTTTTGGTCTGCCGGTAGAACCGGAAGTAAAAATAATATAGGCCGTATGATTAGGTTGAGATAGCGCCAGCGGTGCAGCATCCTCTTCTGGCAGCGGCGCGTTGTAGCACAGACTTTCCAGCTCCGGAATATCGCTAAAGCGCGCCAGTTGCTCTTCGGTCGCGATCAACAATTTTGGCTTCGCGTCTTCGAGCATCATCCGCAGGCGATCGTCCGGGTATCCGGTATCCAATGGCAACCAGGCGGCTCCCGCCTCAACAATACCGTGCAGCGCCAGCGTGAGGAACACGGAACGCGGTAATGCCACGGCAACGCTGTCACCAGGCTGTACGCCACGTTCGCGCAGGCGGCGCGCCAGCGCCACAACCTGTTGGCGCATTTCACGATAGCTAAACTGATAGCGGGCATCAGCCAGCGCCGGGGCATCCGGCGTTTTATCGGCCTGCTGTGCCACCAGCGCACTCAGCGTGGTGGACGGGATCGCCACGGTCGTGTCGTTAATCTTCGCCAGCCGCTCATCTTCTGTCGGCAACAGCATCCCGGCATCGCCGCAGCATAGCGACGGATTGTCGGCAAACTGCGCGATAAGCGCGGTTAAACGTGATGCATGTTGCGCCAGCGTCGCGGCATCGTAGCGCTGTTTATTGGCCAGGATTTCAATACTCAGCCCGCCGTTTTCATCCGGGAACAGCGCCAGCTCCAGATCGTTCACCGGACCTGTCGCCAACGTATGGGTTTGCGCCTGAACGCCAGGAATATTCAGCTGATAGTCGAATATTTTCACGTTCAGTACCGGGCCAAACAGCGGTTCGGCACCGGCTGCGCGCCCGCTGTCGCGAACAATTTGCTCAGCATCATATCGCTGATGTCGGCGCATTTTCTTCAACTGTGCGGCCAGTCGTTGGGCAAGTGCAGGCAAGCTTTCTGCCGCATTCAACTGCACGCCAAATGGCAGGACGTTTAAAACCGGTCCGGTGGACGTGAGCGCCGCCGACCCCATACGCCGCATAAAGATAAACCCGGCGGCATATTCCATTCGGCTGCATAAACGTCCGAGCCACAGCGCCACCAGCGCAAGGGCCAGATCCGCACGCTGAACGTCTGGCATACGTGCCGCAAGCCGGCGAAACTCCCCTTCAGGCGCGGTTAACTTCAGACGAATAATATCCGCGCTGGCCGACCGCCCTGGCAGGGGTTTGTTAGACAGCGAAGCCGGAGGTGGGAGTTGCTTTCGCTGCTCGGTCCAGAAGGCGCCGTCGCGTTGCCAGGCATCGCTTTGCCGATACTGTTGATACTCTTCCACCACCTCAGAAAATGGCGTAAAAGGTGATTCCGGCGTGGGCTCGCCATGCAGCCATGCGCGGTAAATTGCGGCTATCTGGCGGGTAATGGCCGGGAAACTGAAGCCATCAACCAGCAGATGATGGTAACGCTGATACCAATACCAACGCTTTTCTCCCACCTGAATGAGCAGGTGAAAAACCAGCGGCTTAGTGCCATCAGCACGGATGTCCTGCTGCAGGTCTGCCTGCATCAAGGCGCGCGCTGCCGCATGCGGATCGGATTTTTCGCGCAGATCGATAATTTCTGGTGGCGCAAAGGCAAGCGCAGAGTCTACCCATTGCCAGACCTCGCCGTTATCTTCGCTAAACCGCATCCTTAGAGTATCGGCCTGCTGCAGACCCGCCACTACCGCTTTCGCCAGCAACGGTGCGTCCAGTTCGCCGGTTAATTCTACGTAGTGCGCCACGCTCCACGCTGAGGGCAATGTGGAGAGTTTTTCCGCCATCCAGATCCCCGGCTGAGCCGCAACTAACGGTAAACGTTGAGTCATGGAGCCTCCTGCACATCGACGTAGTTCGCTGGCGTCAGCGTGGTCCAGTTTGCATCCAGCCATTGCTGGCAGGCTTCCTGTGATTGGGGTTCGCACGCGACCGTCCAGCCAGCAGGAAGTGAGCATTGCTGCGGCCAAAGGCTAAACTGACGTTGGGGATTTTGCAGAATGTAAAACTGGCCCTGCGGATTATCGAAGGGGTTACTGAATTCCATACTCAACTCCTGTCGTGGAACATCGTCCGGTTAAATCGTGTCGGTAAGCGGTTGCCAGAGCGTGATCAGCCCTTGCATCAGTCCGCCGCGCCAGCAAAGCGCATCGTGTCCACCATCAACCTGACGCCAGAAAATAGACTGTGGTGCAGAGGGTAACTGGGCATATAGCGCCTGATTTGCGCGATAAATAATGGGCTCGCGGATCCCGGCTTCCAGGACAATACGCAGCCCCTGGGCGCTTATCTTTCCGCTCTTCAGTTGCTCAATGATCGCCCCATCCTGATGACCACCACGATGCGGCCACCAATAAGAGCCCGACTGGCTGAGCACACAGCCAAAGCGCGCGGGCCAGTTCAGCCCGGCATACAGCGATGACAGCCCGCCAAAACTTTGCCCGGCGACGACGGTACGCTGCGGGTCGTCACTGAACGCGGTCGTGGTCTTCACCAGCGGCAATAACTCCTGCTGTACCGCCAACCAAAAATCCGCATTACACGGCAATTCGCGGCTGCGGTGAGCCGTGTCGATGGTATCAATCAGGAGATAAACGGCGGGCGGGAGGTGTCCGCGATGGGTGAGTGAAGTCAGCGCAGGCCAGACCGGCATACTCTGTGCCCAAAACTGTCCGTCCAGCAGGATAGCCAGCGGACGCGCTTCCGGTTGGGCTTCACCAGTGGTAAACACCCACACGCGGCGCGTATTGCCGAGCCTGGCGCTACGCCATTGCAGGCAAACTGCGGGCGAGTCGGGGTTTTCAGGTCGATCCCATCCCGGTTGTACGGGTGCATCAGGCATTTCCAGCGCAGACACCGCATGGCCACGACCGCCCTGCCAGCTCTGCGGATTGAGGGGATCGGCAATAGCCTGCGGCAACAATTGCCGCCAGCCTTCACGCAGCACGGTTCGGTCAGGCGCTTCGCCCGGCGTCTGCGCGGCAAAAATATCATTTCGTTCTGTTGGGATAAAACAGTAACTGCCGCGCCAGTTGGCGCTAAGGGAAACACTCCAGCACCAAACATTTGTTCCGTCAATGCGTTGCATCGACTGCGGAGTGGCATTTTGATGGTGGTCGGTGACGCCGGTGATATAGACCCATACGCGATGAATGGCTGACTCTTTTTCCGTTCCCTGCGGGTCGCGCCACCAGAAGGTTACCCGATAATTTCCGTTGTCTTCACGCTCCCACTCCGGGCCTTTTTTTGACTGCCACCACGCCTCGCTTCCCATCTTTAACGTCGTCACCGCCATAACCCCATGTTTATTGTCAAATTTTATGATCTAGCGTGAAATATATTGATAATATTATTGATAACTATTTGCATTTGCAATAGCGTATTGTCGCGCTGTGGGAAGCGCGCACAGTTTTTCACCACTTATAAACCGGCCTGGCGCTGCGTACTTTTTCTGGAATGGAGGGTTTACGCGGATGCGGGCGACATCAGACCAAATGCCGCACCACGGCACATTGGTACTCGTGGCTAAAAGAACAGCAGGACATACAATGAACAACAAGATTCATTCACTGGCCTTATTGGTCAATTTAGGGATTTACGGGGTAGCCCTGCCAGCGATGGCAGAAGATCAAACCGATAGCGCCGCTGTCTCTCATGAAGACACCATCGTGGTTACCGCCGCCCAGCAGAACCTGCAGGCACCGGGCGTTTCAACCATTACCGCTGATGAAATTCGTAAGAATCCTCCCGCTCGCGATGTGTCGGAAATCATCCGTACCATGCCAGGCGTCAACCTGACCGGTAACTCAACCAGCGGTCAACGCGGCAACAACCGCCAGATCGATATTCGCGGCATGGGGCCGGAAAACACCCTGATTCTGATCGACGGCAAACCGGTAACCAGCCGTAACTCTGTGCGTCAGGGCTGGCGCGGCGAGCGTGATACCCGCGGCGATACCGCATGGGTGCCACCAGAAATGATCGAACGTATTGAAGTGCTGCGCGGTCCTGCCGCGGCACGCTATGGCAACGGTGCGGCTGGCGGCGTGGTGAATATCATCACCAAAAAAGGCAGCAACGAATGGCACGGCTCCTGGGATACCTATTTCAACGCCCCGGAACATAAAGACGAAGGTTCAACCAAACGCACCAACTTTAGTTTGAATGGCCCGCTGGGCGGCGATTTCAGCTTCCGTTTGTACGGTAATCTCGATAAAACCCAGGCCGACGCGTGGGATATCAACCAGGGTCATCAGTCAGAACGTACCGGCACGTATTCAAATACTTTACCGGCTGGTCGTGAAGGGGTGATCAACAAAGACATTAACGGCGTGGTTCGCTGGGATTTCGCCCCGCTCCAGTCACTGGAACTGGAAGCTGGCTATAGCCGTCAGGGCAACCTGTATGCGGGCGATACTCAAAACACCAACACCAACCAACTGGTGAAAGATAACTACGGGAAAGAGACCAACCGTCTTTACCGCCAGAACTACTCTCTGACCTGGAACGGCGGCTGGGATAACGGCGTCACTACCAGTAACTGGGTGCAGTATGAACATACGCGTAACTCCCGTACGCCGGAGGGCCTGGCGGGGGGAACCGAAGGGATTTTCGACCCGAATGCGTCACAAAAATACCTCGACGCCGACCTGAGTGACGTCATGCTGCACAGTGAAATCAGCATTCCGTTAGATCTGCTGGTTAACCAAAATCTGACGCTCGGTACCGAATGGAACCAGCAGCGCATGAAGGACATGTTGTCCAATTCGCAGACCTTTATGGGCGGTGATATTCCAGGGTCCAGCAGCACCAACCGCAGCCCGTACTCAGACGCAGAGATTTTCTCTCTGTTTGCTGAAAACAACATGGAACTGACCGACAGCACCATGCTGACGCCAGGTTTGCGTTTCGATCATCACAGCATTGTGGGCGATAACTGGAGTCCGTCCCTGAACCTTTCCCAAGGTCTGGGCGATGACTTCACCCTGAAGATGGGGATTGCGCGCGCCTATAAAGCGCCAAGCCTGTATCAGCTCAACCCGAACTACATTCTGTACAGTAAAGGTCAGGGTTGCTACGCCACCGGCTCCGCGACCGGTATTGGTTGCTATATGATGGGCAACGATGATCTGAAGGCCGAAACCAGTATCAACAAAGAGATTGGTCTGGAGTTCAAACGCGACGGCTGGCTGGCTGGGGTAACCTGGTTCCGCAACGATTACCGTAACAAGATTGAAGCAGGTACGGTCCCGTTCGACAGAACGTCTATCACCAACAAAGGGAAAACGACTTATACCGATATCTATCAGTGGGAAAACATTCCTAAAGCGGTAGTTGAAGGTCTGGAAGGGACGTTGAACGTGCCGGTTAGCGAAACCGTTAACTGGACTAACAACATCACCTACATGCTGCAAAGTAAGAATAAAGAGACCGGCGAGCGTCTGTCGATTATTCCTGAATACACGCTGAACTCGACCCTGAGCTGGCAGGCACGTGAAGATCTGTCATTGCAATCCACCTTCACCTGGTACGGCAAACAGCAGCCGAAAAAATACGATTACCAGGGTAAACCCGTTACCGGTAGCTCGGCCAGTGAAGTCAGCCCGTACAGCATTGTCGGCCTGAGTGCGACCTGGGATGTGACGAAAAACGTCAGCCTGACCGGCGGCGTGGATAACGTCTTCGACAAACGTCTGTGGCGTGAAGGTAATGCCCAAACCACCAGCGACAACAAAACTGGCTATTACATGGCGGGCGCTGGCGCGTACACCTATAACGAACCGGGCCGGACGTGGTTCATGAGCGTTAACACACACTTCTGATAACGTTTTTCCCTCTCCTCGCTGCGGGGAGAGGGAAGCCGTAAGAAATCATGCACACAACGCACATCCCGCTCCCTTTCGCAGATCATACGCTGCACATTGTCGAATTTGATCCCGACACTTTCCATGAGCACGACCTGCTCTGGCTCCCCCACCACACTCAGCTCCACTCCAGTGGGCGTAAGCGTAAAGCTGAGCACTTAGCGGGGCGTATTGCTGCAGTCCACGCACTGCGTGAATTTGGCCACAAAACCGTGCCCGGCATCGGTGTGCAACGCCAACCGTTGTGGCCACAGGATCTGTTTGGCAGCATCAGCCATAGCGCAACAACGGCGCTGGCGGTCGTATCAACGCATCCCATTGGGCTGGATATAGAAGCTATTTTTACACCACAAACCGCAGTTGAGCTGGCTGATGGCATTATTGATAACCACGAACATCAGATTTTGCAGCATGCCTGCCTGCCCTTTCCGCTCGCCTTAACCCTGGTATTCAGCGCAAAGGAGAGCCTGTATAAGGCGTTTTCCAATCAGGCATCGGGGCTACCAGGTTTCACCAGCGCAAAAATCACCGCACTCACGACTCAGCAATTAACATTACAAATCATGCCGTCATTTTCGGCAAACCTCGGCAATCAAGAAGTTAACGTTCATTGGTTTCAGCGTGATAAAAATATCGTGACGCTATTTCCATCCTCACCATCAGGATCGTGATCCTTTTCTCTTTTTAAGAAATTAGCTGCGCAAATCGTAGACAGTTCGATTATCTCGACTTATCGTTAACTTGAATAATAAATCATATTTGAATAAATATTCAAAGTGGAGAAAGAGATGAACAAGACCTTGATTAAATCCGTATTACTGGCCTCGATCCTTACCACATCGGGTTCGCTGTATGCTGCCGACAACGGACTGATTGCGATTATTACCCCTTCTCACGATAACCCGTTTTTTAAAGCCGAAGCCGACGGTGCAGTCGCCAAAGCAAAAGAGCTGGGATACGCCACGCTGGTTGCCTCTCATGATGATGACGTCAATAAACAAAACCAACTGATTGAGACTGCTATTGCTCGTAAAGCGAAAGCGATCATTCTCGATAATGCGGGTGCAGATGCCACCGTAGGGCCGCTGGAAAAAGCCAAAGCAGCGGGTGTAGCTGCTTTTCTGATCGATCGCGAAATCAATAAAACCGGTATCGCGGTGGCGCAAATCGTGTCGAATAACTATCAAGGCGCACAGCTCGGCGCAGAGAAGTTCGCCAGGTTACTGGACGGAAAAGGGAAGTACGTTGAACTGTTGGGACGTCAATCCGACACCAACGCCCATGTACGCTCGCAGGGGTATCACGATGTACTCGATGACTATCCGGACATGAAAATGGTAGCCCAGCAGACGGCAAACTGGAGCCAAACCGAAGCCTTTACCCGAATGGAAGCCATTTTGCAAACCAACCCAGATATCGTAGGTGTGATCTCAGGTAACGACACTATGGCGCTGGGTGCAGAAGCCGCATTAAAAGCGGCGGGGAAAAATAATGTCATCGTGGTCGGTTTTGATGGCAGCGACTACACACGCGATTCAATCATTAATAAAAGCAATATTAAAGCGACAGTACTGCAGCCCGGCTGGCAACAGGCACAAATGGCTGTTGAGCAGGCGGATTACTATCTGAAAAACGGCAAAGCCCAGAAAGAAGAAAAACAGCTCATGGATTGCGTGCTGATTGACGAAACCAATGCCAGCAAGCTGAACAAGTTCAACCTGAGCCACTAAGCGGAGGCACTATGTCGTTAACACAATGGGGTGCCGCGCTGGTTGGATGCGCCACCCTGTTGCTGACGGCCTGTACGGTAGTTGACCTCGACGAAAACGGCAAACCAATTATCCCGGCCGATCCTCAGGCCAAAGCCAGTTTCGACAACCAGACTCCCGATCAGATCGCGCAACAAACCTGGCAATCCCGCGTCCTGGAAGCGGCACAGCAACATGTTCTGGATGCTTCAGCGCTGACCACTCGCCTGAAGGCCCCCTCACCCGCTCCTGAAAGCGTGTTTGTACGCCTGACCAGCCAGATTGATAGCGTCGACACCACCAATGGGCGAGAGCACACCATCGTGGTGAGGGTCAATGATATGCCCGTCACGATTCAGATTGGCCCGGTAATGCGTGGCAATGCTATTCGCGATGCCAGTGGTTTCAAGTTTGAAGATTTTACTAACCAGGTTCAGTTTGCCCAACTGTCACGGGCTTATAACCGTGAAGCGGCGAAACAGTTACCCGCCGTAGACACTAGCTGGCAAGGGAAAACTGCCACGGTGCTGTTCGCCGTGACGTTGAATGCTGGAAAAGCGGAAAACGCAGCAGCACTGACGCTGGAACAGGAGGCTCACTAATGCGCAATACCTCAGCTGATGACATCATCCTGCGCACGCATGCCATTTCAATGCTGTTTCCCGGCACAATTGCGCTGGACAGCGTCGATTATCAGGTCTGGCGTGGCAAGGTGAATGTGATTATTGGTGAGAATGGTGCGGGGAAATCGACGTTGATGAAGATCCTCGCAGGCGTTCAGCAACCCAGTAGCGGTGAGATGTTGCTCAATGGAAATCCCGTGCGCTTTGCCAGCACCCGGGATGCTGCGGCACATGGAATTGGTATGGTGCATCAGGAGTTAAACCTGTTTGAGAACCTCACCGTCGCGGAAAACATTTTCCTCGGTCGGGAGATTCAAAAAGGCATGGCCCCCATCAATGAGGCCGAGCAAGAGAAACGCACCGCGGAATTATTAACCCGGCTCGATCAGCCGATATCACCGCGCGACCTGGTTGGCAATCTCAAAGTAGGGCAGCAACAGCTGGTCGAAATCGCCAAAGCACTGGCTGAAGATGCAGATATCCTGATTCTTGATGAACCCACCTCAGCGCTCAGTAAAACTGAAGTCGAGATTCTGTTTCGCGTGATCCGTGAACTTACTCGCCAGGGCGTGTCGATAATCTATATCTCCCATCGTCTCGAAGAATTGATGGCAATTGGCGATGTGATCACTATTTTACGTGATGGTAAATTTCAAGCCGAAGCCAAGGTTAGCGACATCGATGTCCCGTGGATTGTGCGCGAGATGTTGGGCAGTGATCCGGTAAGCAACTTTCTCGAACCCGGCCGCACGTTTGGAGCTCCGGTTCTGGAAGCTGAACATATCACCTGCGTGAATACCGCTGGCAGCGCAGTCGTCAATGACGTCACCTTTAACGTTCATGCCGGTGAAATTGTCGGTATCTATGGACTTATGGGGGCTGGGCGAACCGAATTGTTCGAGTGCTTGTTAGGTACTGAGCGCAACTACCTCGGAAAACTGTGGCTCGACAGCAAACCGGTCCCGCAGCGCTTAACCACCGCCGATCGCATCCGTATGGGAATGAGTCTGGTGCCGGAGGATCGCAAGCGCACAGGGATTTTCCCCATTTCATCCGTCGCCACCAATCTGACCATTGCCAGCCTTTGGCGGCGTCTGCAACGTGGCTTTGCCATTGCCCGCAAAGATGAAGAGGCCGTGGTCGCCAGCACAATTGGCAATCTGTCGATAAAAGTCTCCTCGCCAGAGGTTGAAATTCAGGCGCTGAGCGGAGGGAACCAGCAAAAAGTGGTGATTGGTCGCTCTCTGCTCACCAATCCCAAAATTCTATTTCTTGACGAACCCACACGCGGCATCGATGTCGGGGCGAAAGCCGATGTGTTCCGCATGATGGTCCAGCTTTCCCAGCAAGGTATTGCTGTGGTCTTTTCCACCTCAGATTTAAAAGAAATTATGGCGGTTTCTGACCGCATTCTGGTGATGTCCGGCGGCAAGCTAACTGCCGATATCGCCCGCGATCGTGCCGAAGAATCGGCGCTGGTAACCGCAAGTGCTCAGGGGTTCTGATATGAAAACACTACAATCTGCCGCCATCGCGCCTCGCTCCACAGTCGCCTTCTCTCGGGAAAATATCCTGCTACTAATCCTAAAACTGCGCACTTTTATTGCACTGTTTTTAATCGTCGGGTTCTTTGCCTTCACCGTACCGGGATTTCTCTCTGGCGGCAGCATGGTCATTATGATCAAGCATATCGCCATTAACGCCTTTCTGGCGCTGGGGATCACGTTTGTCATTATTACCGCCGGGATTGATCTCTCAATTGGCGCTACGCTTGGGCTGTGCGGCATGGTCGCGGGATGGCTAATCACTAAAGGCATTGTATTGCCAATGTTCGGCATCGCAATTTTCCCCAGCGTCTGGGTGATTGTGCCTGTCGTCTTGTTGATTGGTGGGCTGATTGGCGCGGCGAATGGTTGGATCATCACCCACTATAACGTCGCACCGTTTATTTGTACGCTCGGAACCATGTACGTTTTGCGCGGGGCGGCGATGCTGACCTCCGATGGGCAAACCTTTCCCGGGCTTTCCGGCAATCCGCAGCTCGGCAATACCGGTTTTGATGAGATTGGTGCCGGTACACTGTTTGGGATTCCGTGGGTCATCTGGATGATGATTGTGCTGGCACTGGTCATTGCTTACGTCGCTCGTCGTCTACCCTTTGGTCGCCACGTTTACGCCATCGGGGATAACGAACGCGCTGCTGAGCTGTCAGGGGTAAAAGTAAAACAGGTGAAAATCTGGGTGTATACCCTATCCGGACTGTGTGCCGCGATTGCTGGAATTGTGGTCTCGGCACAGCTTTCCGCCAGCCATCCGGCCAACGGTACGGCATTTGAGATGAACGCCATTGCTGCAGTGGTTCTCGGCGGTACGTCACTGGCCGGTGGACGGGGCACGATTTTAGGCACGCTGATTGGCGCTTTCGTTATCGGTTTTCTGGCCGATGGTCTGGTGATGATGGGCGTCAGCGAGTTCTGGCAAATGGTGATTAAAGGTATCGTGATTATCGTCGCGGTCATCATCGACCAGATGCAAAACCGGATGCAGCAAAAAGCCGCGGTGGTAGCACAAAAGGCGGCGATGGAAAGTCAGTAATCCCCTCTGAAAAGTGTGATATGCACAACCAGACAGCTCCAGGGGCCTCCTGGGGCTGTCAATTGTTTAACTCGCCGTGACATCACCCTTTCACCAGACTGCGGGCTGTCGGGTAGTCGGTGATCAATACGTCAATATAATTCCCCTGCAATGCCCCGCGTATCGCATTCTGTTTTTCCACACCACCAGCCAAAGCAATCACGTGGTTACACTCCCGGATCTGCGAAAGCTCCATTCCGATGACCGGGTCTTCCTCATGGCTGAGTACCGGGTTACCTGCTGCATCGTAATAATGCAGACAGATATCGCCTACTGCGCCGCGCTCGGCGAGCAGTCGCAACATTTCTTCGTTGTAGTAGTTGCCTGAGTTTTTCAGCAATTGAGAAGGCTCCAGTTCGCCAATACCGACAATTGCCACATCCACTTCAGCAAACTTTTCAACCACCGCGGCAACGTCAGGGCTGTTAACCAACCGTGTACGCTCTTCAACCGAATGCTCAATACTTTGTGAAGGCAGCAGCCAGGCCGGACAGCCAAGGTGCGCTGCCAACTGTTGCGTAAGAATCGTGGCCTGCACGTTACCATTCGGCCCTACGCCGCCCAGCAGTTGGATTACCCCCGCCGCACGGATATTTTGCGGGTGCATCTCATCGACCATACAGCGAATGGTGCTACTCCAGGAGGAAATTCCAACCAGGTCCTCGGCTCGCAGGCGGGTTTCAACGTAATGCGCCGCCGCACTGCCAATAGCATGCTTAATTTGCGTATTGCTGGGGTTGTCACCGACATCCACGACAATCGCCTGACGAATACCAAACTGCTCTTCAATGGCTTTTTCCAGCGCCACAAAGATATTGGTCGGCTGTACGACGGTGATTTTCACCAGCCCTTCTTTCTGACAACGCGTTAAAGCACGGGAGACAAAGGACTGCGACAAATGCAGCAGCGTGGCGATTTCAGACTGTTTTTTATTTTCGGCGTAGTAAAGCGTGGCAATCTTAACCAGCAACCGCTGTTCATCCTGCTTTGACATGGCATTCCCCCTGATAAACTGCCTGTTATTTTTATTCATACCTGAATAGATAACAAGTCATCAGTACCTTTCCAGTTATCACGTTAGTGTGATCCTTTTCTCTTTTCTCCAAAATTTGGTGGCACAAGCCGTAGACAAACCGCCAGACAAGGCATATCTTTAATCATGAATAATAAATCAGTAGTGAATATTTATTCTAACCAATAACGACTGACTGTTTTATCTGCAGATTACGTAGTGGGTAGAGAGACAGTTGCACTACTGCACTTACATGGAATATTTATTCATTCAAGATTAAACATTCAAGAGGTGTCTTATGAATCCGTTTTCGCTCTCAATACCAGAGCTAGAAAAGAAAGCACGTGCCGTGCGTCGCCGCATTATCGTGTTGAATGCTGAAAGCCCGGCTGGCGGGCACACTGGCGCAGACCTGTCGCAGGTTGAACTGCTGACAGCACTCTATTTTCGCATCCTGAATTGCTCACCGGAGATTAAAGAGAGCGACGAGCGCGATATCTACATCCAGTCAAAAGGTCACGCTGTGGGCGGTTACTACTGTGTCTTGGCAGAAGCCGGTTTTATTCCTGTGGACTGGCTGGCGACCTATCAACACGCTGATTCGCATCTGCCGGGGCATCCGGTAAAACATAAAACGCCAGGAATTGAATTGAATACCGGAGCTCTAGGTCACGGTCTGCCGGTTGCAGTAGGGATTGCGCTGGCGGCTAAACGCAGCAACAGCAAACGCCGGGTGTTTGTCGTCACCGGTGATGGTGAACTGGCCGAAGGCAGCAACTGGGAAGCAGCACTGGTCGCTGCCCACTATAAACTGGATAACCTGATTATCATCAACGACAAAAATAACCTCCAGCTTGCCGGATCAACCAAAGAGATCATGAACACCGATCCGCTGGATGAAAAATGGCGAGCCTTCGGTATGCAAGTCACAGAGTGTCGCGGGAACGATATGAGCGATGTGGTGCGCACGCTGGAAGGATTAACCCCTGAAGGCAAGCCATATGTCGTCATTGCACACACCACCAAAGGAGCTGGGATCTCTTTTATCCAGGGCCGCCCGGAATGGCACCACCGCGTGCCAAAAGGAGAAGAAGTTGAACTGGCGCTGGAGGAACTGAAAGATGCGTAATAGCGAACACCTCGCCACCGTCATGGTGAACACGTTAATTGCCGCGGTCAAACGTGGAATGGATGTTGTGCCGGTGGTGGCTGACTCAACATCAACAGCAAAAATCGCCCCATTTATGAAGGAATTTCCCGGTCGTCTGGTCAACGTGGGTATTGCCGAACAGACGTTGGTCGGTGCTGCTGCCGGACTGGCGCTGGGCGGTAAAATCGCCGTCACCTGTAACGCTGCGCCCTTCTTGATTTCTCGGGCCAATGAGCAAATTAAAGTCGATATTTGCTACAACAATACCAACGTGAAGTTGATTGGCCTGAACGCAGGGGCCAGCTACGGACCGCTCGCCAGTACGCACCACAGCATTGATGATATTTCCGTGCTACGCGGTTTTGGCAATATTGAGATTTACGCCCCGTCCTGTCCGGTGGAATGCCGACAGATTCTCGACTACGCCTTAAGCCACATAGGTCCGGTTTATATTCGCCTGGATGGCAAAGCCTTACCCGAATTACACGACGAAAACTACCAGTTCGCGCCGGGTAATATCGATATTTTGCGCAAAGGAAAAGATGTCGCACTGGTGGCAATGGGCTCAACTGTGCATGAAATTGTCGAGGCTGCCACAGTGCTGGAACAGGCGGGTATTGACGCCAGCGTAATCAGTGTACCGTCAATTCGTCCCTGCAATACCCAACAGTTACTGGCGGCTTTAACCCACTGCAAGGCAGTGGTTAGCGTGGAAGAACATAACATTAATGGCGGCGTGGGAAGTCTGGTGGCTGAAGTGCTGGCAGAAGCTGGCTGTGCTATTCCACTGCGTAGATTGGGGATTGCCGATGGCCAATATGCAATCGCAGCCGATCGTGCAGCAACGCGCGCACGCCATGAAATTGACGCGGCGGGTGTCGTGAAAAACGCCACCGCACTGTTGCTGGCAACACGATAAAACAATAACAACAACAGAACACTTACTGGAGAAAGCGATGTCACGAATTCCTCATCAGTTGACCATGGCGGTGATTATTGGCAATCGGGGATTTTTCCCGAGCTATCTGGTTGCAGAAGCCCGCGAACAAGCCAGCGTGCTCTTTGAGCGGCTGGGCATTAACACCATAATGCTCAACGAAACGCAGACAGAACTCGGCGGTGTTGAAACCCGTCAGGATGCGAAAGTTTGTGCTGAACTTTTCCGCGCTCACCGCGACAAGATTCACGGTGTGGTGGTACTACTGCCGAACTTTGGCGATGAAAAAGCGATAGCGGAAACGCTGCGACTTTCCGGTTTAGATGTCCCGGTTCTGATCCAGGCGCAGGAAGACAACCTGGATAAAATGGGGCTTGCCACTCGCCGTGACAGCTTCTGCGGCAAGATCTCCCTGTGCAATAACATGCGCCAATACGGTATTCCGTTTACGCTAACCACCCAGCATGTCTGCGACCTGTCAGGCGAGGTGTTTGCACAAGACCTGAAACGTTTCGAACAAATCTGTCGCGTGGTCGCCAGCATGCGCGGAGTTCGCGTCGGCGCTATCGGCGCACGTCCAGCCGGGTTTAATACCGTCCGTTACAGCGAAAAATTGCTCGAAAGACTGGGTATTGCCGTTGAAACACTGGATCTGTCTGAAGTCTTTACCCGCATCAAACGACTGCGCGACGACGATATCCGGGTGGATGAAAAACGCCGCCTGTTGATGGATAACGCCGACGCCAGCGCCATTCCAGCCGACAAACTGGTCACCATGGCAAAACTGTTTGTCGTTATCAGCGAATGGGTTATCGCTAATGATATTGATACGACTGCCATCCAGTGCTGGACCTCGCTGCAGGAAAATTTAGGCATCAACGTGTGCTCAATCATGAGCGTGATGTCCGGGCAGTTAATGCCCAGTGCCTGCGAAGTGGATGTGATGGGCGCGTTGTCAATGTACGCCCTCGCCAGCAGCAACTTAAGTCCAGCGTCCATTGCCGACTGGAACAATAATTTCGGCGACGATCGTGATAAATGCGTTCTTTTTCACTGCGGTAATTTCGCATCAGCCAGTCTGGACAGCCCGAAGATGGGGACGGCGGATATCATCGGTACCACCGTCGGTAAAGAGAACACCTGCGGTGCAGTTCACGGTCGTATGAAAAGCGGTGCCTTGACCTACTTCCGCCTGAGTACCGACGATTTAACCGGCGAAATCAAAGCCTACGTCGGCGAAGGACTATCGGTTGACGATCCGCTGGACACTGTCGGCTGCCGAGCGGTAATCCAGGTACCTCATCTGGAGAACCTACTGGCATGGATTTGTCGTAATGGCTTTGAGCATCACGTGGCAATGAACCATTCCGCCAGCGCAGAGGTACTGCATGAAGCTTTCACCCGCTATCTCGGGGTGGATACCTTTTTCCATCGCTAATACTCAGGGAAACCGAAGGGCTGGAGAAAACAATGTCAGCACAAAAAGACATTATTATTGCGCTTGATGAAGGCACCACCAATGCCAAAGCCGTAGCGCTGGATGGTCAGGGAAACGTGGTCGCGAAGTTCTCCCGCGCGCTGGCGATCCACACGCCCCGTGAAGGCTGGGTTGAACAGTCAGGTGATGCACTTCTGGACGCATCGCTGGATGTTGTGGCACAAGCCATTGCCTGCGTCGGCGCACAACGCGTCGCAGCGCTGGCGATCAGCAATCAACGTGAAACGGCGATAGGCTGGTATCGTGCCAGCGGTCGCCCTCTCGGCCCTGCTATCACCTGGCAATGTTCGCGCACGGCCGATTTTTGCCGTGCATTACGTGAACAGGGGCACGAGGCGTACATAAAATCCATCACCGGATTACCCGTTGCCCCACTCTTTTCCGCCTCTAAAATGCGCTGGCTGCTGGAGTCAGTTCCCAACGGTATGACGCTCGCACAGCAAGGGGAAATATGTCTCGGGACCATCGATAGCTGGTTACTGTGGAACTTAACGCACGGCGAGGAATTTCGTTGCGACATCTCCAACGCTTCACGCACGCAGTTGCTCAATCTCAACAGCGGACAATGGGATAGCGAGATGTTGGATCTATTCGGTATTCCGCAGCAGGCGTTGCCCGAAGTTTGCCCTTCCAGCCACCATTTTGGCGTAACAAAAGGTCTGGAGAGGATACCTGATGGAATCCCTATTCTGGCGATGATTGGCGACTCTCATGCTGCGCTTTTTGCCCATGGGCTGGGTATGGAAGGCTGCATCAAAGCGACCTATGGCACCGGATCTTCCATTATGGCACCCGTATTCTCGGCGCAGTCCGAGGTGAGCGCGCTGGCAACGACCATAGCCTGGCATGACGGTGACACCCTGGTCTACGGACTGGAAGGTAATATTCCGCATACAGGAGATGCCGTCGCATGGATGGCCGATAGCACAGGTCTTAGCGAATTACCGGAAGAGCAACTGCTTCATGAGCTCAATACGCTGCCCGCCACGGTTGACTCCACGCTGGGCGTCTATTTTGTTCCGGCACTTACCGGGCTGGGCGCGCCCTGGTGGGATGAAGATGCTCGGGGGTTGATTCACGGTCTCAGCCGCGGAGTGAAACGCGCACATCTGGTACGTGCTGCCCTGGAGTCGATTACCTATCAGATTGCCGATGTTGTTTTAGCGATGCGCCAGCACAACGGTTTTCGGCTCAGCGCGTTAATGGTTGATGGCGGGCCAACAAAAAATGACTGGCTAATGCAGTATCAAGCCGATTTATTGGGCTGTCCGGTGATGCGCAGCGATATCCCTGAACTTTCCGCTATCGGTGCCGGATTGCTGGCACGCAAGAAGCTGCAGGGTGCATCTACCAGCCAGTTGCGAGATTATCTGCCCGATCACGTATCGTTCCAGCCAAACATGGCGCGCCATGGGAGATTGCAAAAACGCTGGCATGAATGGCAAGGAGCCGTCGAACGCACCCGTTGGCAAACCCGTTAATAAATCAACGCTAATGATAAATGCGCCCGCAGCCATAACTGACTGTGGGCGCACTGTTAATTCTTCAAAAGCGAGCTACTGTTGCTGACACGCCGCCAGCGATCGGCGTTGCTGCCCTTTTTCATCGAAGTTATCGGCAGCCAGCCAGCGCTGCAAAACAGCGTCGCACTGGGGCCATTCGCTATCAATCATCGATAACCAGTCGCTGTCGCGATTACGCCCCTTGCGCACAATCTTCTGGCGAAAACGTCCTTCGAAGATAAACCCAAGGCGCTCCGCCGCCCGACGGGAAGCCGTGTTCAGAGAGTCACATTTCCACTCCACGCGACGATAGCCCAACGCAAACGCCTGGCGCAGCAACAGCCAGATGCTTTCGGTGCCGAGTACCGTATTTTTCATGCGCGGTGACCAGGTTACATGACCAATTTCAACCGAACCATGCTCCCGTTCGATCGCCATAAAGCACACCAGTCCCACCGCACGACCGGAACCCTGTTCAATGACAGCATAGGGAACCAGAGAGGCATCCGTGGATTTGCCCTCTACCCAGCAAGCTGTGGCCTCAACGCTCATGGGGCGAGAACTTGCAAGCCAGGTCCAGTCGCGATCGTCTGGCGCCTGCGCGTAAGCATCAAACAGATCGGCGGCATGGCTGTCGGCATCCAGGGGAACCAGTCGACAATATTGCCCTGCAAGTTCTTCCCGCGGCAGTACGGCGGCACCATTCCAGTCAGGCACAATATCGCCGACGGTCTGTCCATAAAGATTAATTTCCGGCACGATTCACCCCCTGTTGCGAAGTAAAAAATAGTTATAACACCGGCCATTTCGCCTTCAAAGCATCGCGGGGGGATTTCTGACATCGAACAGAAAATCAGCGGCCCTTCTATATGCAGCTTGCAAGATGACGCGTCTATACTGATTAAAAATCAACGCTGAAGAGAACACTATGTCCCTACCCGATTTTCATGTTTCTGACCCTTTTACGTTAGGCATTGAACTGGAAATGCAGGTGGTCAATCCTCCGGGCTACGACCTGAGCCAGGACTCTTCCCGACTGATTGACGCCGTAAAGCCGCAGCTCACCGCCGGAGAAGTAAAGCACGATATCACTGAAAGTATGCTGGAGATGGCGACCGGGGTTTGTCGCAATATCGACCAGGCGAGTGCTGAATTATCCGCCATGCAGCAGATAATCTCGCGGGTTGCTGCCGAGCATCACCTCGCCATCTGTGGCGGCGGTACGCATCCGTTTCAAAAATGGCAACGTCAGGAAGTCTGCGATGACGAACGCTATCGGCGCAACTTGGAAAATTTTGGCTATCTTATTCAGCAGGCGACGGTATTCGGCCAACATGTGCATATCGGCTGCGCAAACGGCGATGATGCTATTTACCTCCTGCACGGCCTGTCGCGATTTGTTCCCCATTTTATTGCGCTCTCTGCCGCCTCACCTTATATGCAAACGTCCGACACGCGGTTTGCCTGCGCGCGGCTGAATATTTTCTCTGGATTTCCCGATAATGGCCCGATGCCGTGGGTGAATAACTGGCAGGAATTTGAGGGGTTATTTCGTCGACTGGCTTACACCAGCATGATTGATAGCATTAAAGATTTACACTGGGATATCCGCCCGAGCCCGCACTTTGGTACGGTAGAGGTTCGCGTCATGGACACTCCGCTAACCCTTGAACACGCAGTCAATATGGCGGGACTTATTCAGGCTACCGCCCACTGGTTGCTCACTAAACGGCCATTCAAGCACCAGGAGCGTGATTACCTGCTGTATAAATTTAACCGTTTTCAGGCCTGCCGCTTTGGCATGGCAGGAATCATCACCGACGTCAATACTGGCGATGGGCACCGCCTGTCAGATGACACGCTACGGCTACTGGAGAATGTCGCCGCTTCTGCGGACAAAGTAGGCGCGACCAGCGCGATTGAATCCTTACGCCTGCAGGTTAAAAATGGTCATGATGAAGCGCAGAGCATGCGTGATTTTGTCGCCGATGGCGGATCACTAAGCGGTCTGGTGAAAAAACATTGTGAGATTTGGGCCGGGCTGTAAGCGTGGCGTTTGCGTTGCCCACAGAGATCCCGGACAATGGCTTTTTAACTCAAGTTTAACAATGCCATGAAACACCCGCTTGAATCACTGATGACCGCCGCAGGGATCCTGCTGCTGGCTTTTTTGTCTTGCCTGCTGCTGCCCGCCCCCTCACTGGGCATTGTGCTGGCGCAAAAACTCGTCGCCACCTTTCATCTAATGGATCTCAACCAATTTTATACTTTACTGTTTTGTCTGTGGTTTTTACTGCTGGGGGTGATTGAATATTTTGTACTGCGTTTTATCTGGCGGCGCTGGTTCTCGCTGGCGGATTAGGCCCGCGAGAACCCTTTGCCGTTAATGCGTTCGGCTATGATTTTCTTTGCGATACGCGCCCGGCGGCTGGCTGAACGTACGGGTGAAAATTCGCGTAAAGGTCTGCTGCGAATCGAATCCGTATTTCAAACAGATGTCATACACTTTCTGGTCGGTATCGCGTAGATCGCGCGCCGCCAATAGCAGCTTACGCTCGCGGATGTAGCGCCCGAGGCTTTCGCCTTTGTACTGCATAAAAAGACGCTGCAGGTGCCATTTGGAATATCCCGCATGGCGTGCAATATCATCAATGCGCAATGGCTGATTCAAATTATCATCAATCCATTCAACAATCGTATCAATGACCTGAGCAGAAATCGTCATCATGCTCTCCCCTGTATTCATTGAGTCGCCTGTTGCCACCAGGCCGTAAACGGTTGGTCCGGTTCGGACAGTATTACCGGTTCACCCAGCATTGGCGTCAGTAGTCGGTAATCCTGACGACGGCTGGCAAGCGCCAGTCGTTTGTAAGGATCATCCCAGGTATGTTTCGCCAGAACGAAACGGCCGGCATGCCCTGGCAACACGGCTTTCGCATGCAGATCGGCCGCAGCCTGCGCCGTCTCTTCTGGCATCATGTGAATAAACTTCCAGTCCTGGTCATATTGACCGTTCTCCATAATCGCCAAATCAACCGAGCCAAACTGCTCGCCGATGGCTTTAAAATGCGGTCCATAGCCGGAATCCCCGCTGTAATAAACGTTCTGCTCCGGCGTTTCGAACATGAAGCTCGCCCATAGCGTCTGGTTGCGCTTGATACCGCGCCCCGAAAAATGACGAGCAGGCAGCACATGAACGATCAGCGAATCCGTCACTCTGACGGACTGATTCCAGTCCCGCTCTTCGATTATCTCGCTGCGCATCCCCCAGTAACGCAGATGCGACCCTACGCCGAGCGGCGTAATCACTCGCTTAATTTTCGGCATTAACGCCTTGATAGTGGCGAGATCCAGATGGTCATAGTGATCGTGCGAGATAATGAGCAGATCGATCTCCGGCATCGTCTGCGCAGTCCACGGATAATCCCCGGCAAAGGCTTTGTTCAGGAATGAAAACGGTGCGGCATAATTGCTAAATACCGGATCAATCAGGATACGTTGACCCGCCAGCTGCAAATACCATGAGGAGTGGCCCAGCCAGACCAGAGTATCCTGCTGTGGCGAAAGTCCGGCGAGATCGGTTGCCACCAGCGGTAACGGCTGCGCCGGGCGCGCATTATCACGCTTAGCGACCAGAAATTCCCACCAGGCCGCCAGCATGCCTTTGTTGCCGGTATAGCCCGGTGTCGGCACCTGGTTATGAAACTGTCCATCACGATAGTGAGGTGACTGTTCAACCAAACTCAGTTGTGCCCCTTGCGGGGCCTGACCAAACCCGGCATTGAGTACAAACGGTAAACTTGCAGCTGCGGCAATAAGCATAATAACAACCACACAAACTGTGAGACGCTTCATATCCTGACCTTAAACGCGCCCCTTTCCGCTGGTTTGCGCGACTGACTCTTGATTATGAGTGAGTAAGCACTCATTATAGAAATCGAAAGTTCGCCGTCAAGATGATTTTCAATCTTTGACATTCGCCGTTGCGGTGCTGCAAAGGCCGTGATTCAATCATGTTTTTTACAGACTTAAGGGTAAAGTGTAGTGGCTCGTCCGAAGAGTGAAGACAAAAAACTGGCATTACTGGAAGCTGCAACCACAGCATTTGCACAATCAGGCATTGCGGCATCTACCGCCGTGATAGCCCGCAATGCAGGGGTTGCGGAGGGGACGTTGTTTCGCTATTTCGCAACCAAAGATGATTTGATCAACGAGCTTTACCTCTTTTTGAAGCAAGACCTTTGTCAGTCGATGATGGCAAATTTGGATCGATCGGTGACCGATGCCAAAACCATGACTCACTACATCTGGAACAGCTACATTAGCTGGGGCCTGAACCATACCTGCGGGCATCGCACGATTCGCCAGTTGGCCGTCAGCGAGAAAATCAGCAAAGAAACGGAACAGCAGGCTGATGATATGTTCCCGGAACTGCGCGATCTTTGTCATCGCTCCGTACGACCTGAGTTTATGTCTGACGAGTATCGCGCCTTTGGCGACGCGCTGTTTCTTTCTCTGGCAGAGACCACCATGGAGTTCGCCGCCCGCGACGCGGCTCGCGCAAAAGAATATATTTCGATGGGATTTGAGGCGATGTGGCGCGCACTCACCCGTGAGGAAAAATAATGGACGGCCAGACTTTACATGCCTGTGCAAAGCGCCTTGCGCTCGAACTGCCTTTTACCGAGCACTGCTGGCCATTCGGCCCGGAATACGATGTCTTCAAAGTCGGCGGCAAAATTTTTATGCTGGTCTCAGAGCTTCGCGGACGCCCGCTGGTTAACCTGAAAGCCGATCCGCAAAAGTCACTGTTAAATCAGCAGATCTACCCCAGCATTGAACCCGGCTATCACATGAATAAAAAGCACTGGATATCGGTCTACCCAGGCGACGACATTACCGAGTCATTACTGACGGAGTTGGTAAATGATTCATGGCATCGCGTCGTAGACGGCCTGGCGAAGCGGGATCAAAAACGCCTGCGTCCAGGTTGATTTATCGTTAACTCCGATAAGTGTTTTTGCATTTTCCTGTCTTATCTTTTTCTTGCTAACCCTGTACCCTGCTGAAACAAAACGCACCCGCAGGGTATGAAAAATCACCAGGAGTAGTTATGGATATTGTTTCTGTCGCCTTAAAACGTTACTCCACTAAGGCATTCGATCCGAATAGAAAACTGACCGCTGAGCAGGCCGAAAAATTAAAAACGCTGCTGCAGTTTAGTCCGTCCAGCACCAACTCTCAGCCGTGGCACTTTATCGTTGCCAGCACTGACGAAGGTAAAGCGCGCGTAGCGAAATCCGCAGCCGGCGGCTTTGTATTCAACGAACGTAAAATGTTGGATGCTTCCCACGTCGTGGTGTTCTGCGCCAAAACGGCGATGGACGATGCCTGGCTGGAGCGCGTGGTGGATCAAGAAGAGCGCGATGGCCGTTTCGCCACCCCTGAAGCCAAAGCCGCAAACCACAAAGGCCGTACCTTCTTTGCCGACATGCATCGCAAAGAGCTGAAAGATGACAACCACTGGATGGCAAAACAGGTGTATCTGAACGTCGGTAACTTCCTGCTGGGCGTGGCGGCGATGGGTCTTGATGCGGTGCCGATCGAAGGCTTCGATGCGGCGGTGATGGATGCAGAATTTGGCCTGAAAGAAAAAGGATTCACCAGCGTAGTTGTGGTCCCGGTGGGTCATCACAGCGTAGAAGATTTCAACGCCGCGCTGCCAAAATCTCGTCTGCCGCTGGAAACAACACTGACGGAAGTTTAATCCCCGCATTTGCATAAGCTCTACACAGCGGTCATCATAGACCGCTGTTTATTAAGGAGACGTTATGCAGGAATTGATATCTCAGGTAGAAGAACTCGGCATTGAAATAAATCACACCACCTCACTGGTAATGATTTTTGGCATTATTTTTATCACCGCCATTATTGTTCACGTTATTTTGCACTGGGTGGTATTACGCGCATTTGAAAAGCGCGCCAACGCCAGCTCCCGCCTGTGGCTACAAATCATCACGCAGAACAAGTTATTTCACCGGCTGGCATTCACCCTGCAGGGTATCATTGTTAATATACAGGCCGCACTCTGGTTACAGAAAGGCAGTGAAGCAGCAGAAATATTAGTAACCTGCGCACAGCTGTGGATCATGATGTACGCCCTGTTGTCCTTGTTTTCCCTGCTGGACGTCATTCTCAATCTGTCGCAAAAATTCCCTGCCGCATCGCAATTGCCGCTAAAAGGCATATTTCAGGGCATCAAGCTCATCAGCGCTATTGTCGTCGGAATATTGATGATTTCCCTGCTGATTGGTCAGTCACCGGCAATATTGATAAGCGGTCTGGGTGCTATGGCCGCCGTGTTAATGCTGGTATTTAAAGATCCGATCCTCGGGCTGGTGGCCGGAATACAGCTTTCAGCCAACGATATGTTGAAGTTGGGTGACTGGCTGGAAATGCCTAAATACGGCGCAGATGGCGCGGTGATTGATATTGGCTTAACCACCGTAAAAGTGCGCAACTGGGATAACACCATCACCACTATCCCAACCTGGTCACTGGTATCGGACTCTTTTAAAAACTGGAGTGGGATGTCGGCTTCCGGTGGGCGACGCATTAAACGCAGCATCAGCATTGATGCCACCAGCATTCATTTTCTTGATGAGGATGAGCGTCAGCGGCTGCATAAAGCGCACCTACTGAAACCGTATTTGACCACGCGCCATCAGGAAATTGACGAGTGGAATCAGCAGTTAGATGCACCTGAATCGGTATTAAACCACCGTCGAATGACGAATATTGGCACCTTCCGCGCCTATCTGAACGAATATTTGCGTCATCATCCGCGGATTCGCAAAGATATGACGTTAATGGTGCGCCAGCTTGCGCCAGACGATCACGGCTTACCGATCGAAATTTATGCCTTTACTAATACGGTGGTCTGGCTGGAATATGAAAGTATTCAGGCTGATATTTTCGACCATATATTCGCCGTGATCGAAGAATTTGGCTTGCGCATTCATCAATCACCCACCGGAAATGATATTCGCGCGCTGTCAGGCGCGTTTCAACGCTAACGCTCAGGTACTGGCGCGTGAAATATAGCGCCAGTCCATCATCACCCTTTCCGTCTGCGCGTCAGGATTTTCTATTTTATTCAGCAGCAATCCTACCGCTTTGCGGCCTATATCCCGCGAGGGCTGCTCAATGGTCGAAAGCTGTGGGGAAACCATTTCTGCCAGTTCCGTACCGTCGAATCCCACTACGGCGATATCCTGCGGGATCTGTAATCCGGCATTGAAAATAGCACGCATCGCGCCAGCGGCCAGCGTGTCCGATACGGCAAACACCGCGTCGGGTTTCACCTCTGCGGCAAGCAATGTTTTCATCGCCGCAATTCCTGCGCAGGAACTTAATTCCCTGGCGTATTCTACGGCCTGATACTCAAGCGACAGCGCATGCAGCGCCGCTTTATAGCCACGTTCGCGCAACCGGGCGTATTTATAACTCAGATCATGATTGATTAGCGCAATGCGTCGATAGCCCTTTTCCACCAGGTGAGATATTACCGACTGCGCAGCGTCAACATCGTTAATCCCTACGCAGGAAACCGCGCCTTTATCAGCATATTCCGCACACTGAACCCAGGGAGCGTCGCCAATCAGCGTGGTCAGTTCCGGTAATTTTGAGAATGCATCCATGGTGATAATGCCATCAACGATTTTCCCAGACAGCAGCTTTAGCGCCGATTTTGAGCGGGCGGTATCCGAGCCGGAATTACACAGCAAAATGCGATAGCCATTCTTTTCCGCCTCTTCTTCAATGCCTTTAACAACCTCTGCACAAAAAGGGTTGGCAATGTTGGAAACCATCACCAGAATCATCGAACTGCGTGCCGTACGCAGCTGACGAGCCAGCAGGTTGGGCTGATAATTGCTTTCTTTAATAGCCTGTAGCACGCGCTCGCGATTTTTGGCTTTGACGGTATCACTGTGATTCAGCACACGCGATACCGTCGCCACCGACACACCGGCAAGCTGGGCGATTTTTTGAATAGACATAACGACGACAAGTCCTGCGGTTTAGGCTTTACGTTGAGGCTACCATAAAATCACTGCCCGGCGAACCGGGTGCGTGTTTAGCGCTGCACTGATACCCAGCGCTGCTGCTGATGGCTTTTTATAATCGCATCAATGATATACATCACATCCGCACCATCAGAAAATGACGCAAATCGACGCTCAGCCGTCGCGGGCATTTTGCCTGCCTGCACCGCCTGATAGAACTGCTGCATCATATTCTTGAACGCATCCGGCCAGCCCTCAATATGCCCACCCGGAAAGTGCGCGCTGGCAGCGACATCCGCATTCATCAATCCTGGGTCATCGGTCAGGATCTGGTTCGCCTGCTGACGGTGCCCGATCCAAAGTTGTTGCGGCGTTTCCTGATCCCAGTGCAGTGAACTCTGGCTACCGTTAATTTCAAAGCTCAGGTGATTCTTGCGCCCGGCACTCACCTGTGAAACGCTAAAGCAGCCTTTGCTACCATCGTCAAAACGTACCAGCACCGATCCACAATCTTCCGTCGTCACCGCTTTATCCTCAAATTGCAGGTCAGCCGTTTGCTGGCCAAACGTAGCGTTACTGGCGATGCTGGCTTTTCGTACCGGCCAGACGATAGCCAGATCGGCCATCACCTCGACAATACGTTTTCCAGTGACGAATTGCACCGTGTCACACCAGTGGGAACCGATATCCGCAACCGCCCGTGAGTTGCCGCCCTGTTTGGCATCGACCCGCCAGTTGTAGTCAGTTTCCAGCAGCATCCAGTCCTGCAAATAGCTCCCCTGGACAGCAAACAGACGCCCTACGCTACCGCGCCTGACCATGCTGGCAGCCTGTTGTACCATCGCAAACTGACGATAGACAAAGCTCACGCCGTGCACCACTCCTCCCTGCTCCGCCAGCGTTTCCAGTTCACGAGCCTCATCAGGCGTCATACACAGCGGCTTTTCTGAAAACACGTGCAGACCCGCGCGTAAAATCTGCCGATTGATGTCGGCATGCAGATGATTCGGCGTACAGTTATGCACCACCTGCAGTCCGGGATGCGCCAGCAGCGCCTCAACGCTGCCGTACGCCTGAGGAATATGAAGAGCATCTGCACGTTCCTGAGCAACCGCCAGCGAGCTATCACAGAGCGCCACCACGTTCACACCGCCGAGTCGACGCAACGCCTCGATATGTGCAGGCCCAATAAAACCGCTGCCAATAATGCCAACCTGTATCATTTGCGTACCTCATCGCCAGCGGCGAAATCATCAAATGCGCGTGAAGAAACCGGAATAATGTGGCGGCGTATAAAATCGCTCCCCTCACGCGCCCCGGTTTGCGCGTCTTTCAGGCAACACTCCCATTCCAGTACCGCCCAGCCAGGGAAATCATATTGTGTGAGCTTGCTGAAGATGGTTTTGAAATCGACCTGACCGTCCCCCAGGGAACGGAAACGCCCAGCGCGATCGAGCCACGGCTGATAACCGCCATAGACACCACTGCGGCTACTGGCGTGGTACTCAGCGTCCTTGACGTGAAACGCTTTAATGCGCGAGTGGTAAACATCGATAAACCCAAGGTAATCCATCTGCTGCAATAACAGATGGCTCGGGTCATAGAGAATGTTGCAGCGAGGATGATGATTAACCAGCGCCAGAAAGCGCTCAAACGTTACGCCATCGTGCAGGTCTTCACCGGGATGGATTTCAAAGCAAACATCCACCCCATGATGATCAAAGCGATCGAGAATGGGTCTCCAGCGGCGCGCCAGCTCCAGAAAAGCCTCTTCAAAGCGCTGACGGTTATGCGGTGGCCACGGATAAAAGAAGGGCCAGGCGAGCGAACCAGAAAACGTAGCATGCGCCGTCAGCCCCAGTCTTTGCGAAGCCGCAGCAGCCTGGTGGAGGGTTTCGACGGCCCACGCCTGCCTGGCCTGCGGATTAGCGCGTACAGATGGCGGAGCAAATCCGTCAAAAGCGTCATCGTAAGCCGGATGGACGGCAACCAGTTGGCCTTCAAGATGGGTAGATAGTTCGCTAATCACCAGCCCATGCCCGGCCAGCATCCCACGAATATCATCACAATAGGCCTGACTTCTGGCTGCTTGTTCGACATCAAACAACGACTTGTGATTACACGGGATTTGTAATGCCTTATAGCCCAGCTCCGCCGCCCATTTTGCCACGCCTTCCAGGGTGTTAAATGGGGGGCGATCCCCGATAAATTGCGCCAGAAAAATGCCAGGCCCCTTGATGGTTTTCATAACCCCTCCTGAAAATTACGCCTGCTCTTTGTCGTCATACTTGAAAGAGAAAAGGAAAATCACGGCAATCACTGCGGCAGCCACTGCCGGGATCCACCAGAATGTGGTCCACGCCTGAGGCACCGTTTGTCCCGCCACCAGACGGTTGTAAAGTGCGCCTGAAATTTGCGAACCAAGCAGCATACCGATCCCATAGGTAAACATAACGATCATGCTTTGCGCCTGGCCTTTTACTTTCTCCCCGGCAATACGATCGGTGTAAATAAAGCCGACCACGAAGAAGAAGTCGTAGCACACGCCGTGCAGCAGAATGCCGAGATACAGCAGGAATCGGCCCTCTTCGCTGATGCCGAGGGCAAAGAATGCGTAGCGCACAAACCAGGCGCACATCCCGATTAACAACATGTATTTCACGCCCAGACGCCTGAACAGGAACGGGATCACCAGCATGAAGAAAATTTCAGACATCTGACCAAACGACATCGCCGTACTGACATCGCCAACGCCCGCATCAGCAAGAAACGACGCGGTATATGCGTAATAGGTTCCCAACGGTACAGAAATAAGCGTCGCGCAGAGCGAGAAGACAAAAAAGTGACGAACCTTGAGTAAGGCGAAAGCATCCGCACAAAACAGATCGCGCACTTTTACCGGCAGTCCTTTCGCCGGTGCGGGCGTGTTGGGCAACGTCAGGCTGTAGAGCGCCAGAATCACAGAAATAACCGCCGCCAGCGTAAAGATGCCGGTAGTATCCGAGATTCCGGTTACGCCGATAAAAATCCCCGCGACAATCCAGCCAATGGTGCCAAACACCCGCACCACCGGGAAAGTTTTGTCTTTATCCGACAGGCTATGAAAAGCAATGTTGTTGGTAAGCGCCAGCGTTGGCATGTAGCACAATGTGTAGCCAAACAGCAGACCAATCAACAGCGCACCGTTTTGCGCCACCAATGCCTGCGGAACAAACCAGAGGATCGCCGCGCCTGCAAGGTGCATCACCGCCATCACCTTTTGCGAGGCAAAGAAGCGGTCTACCAGCATCCCTAAGACGAACGGCGACAGAATAGAGGCAATGGGCCCGGCTGAAAACGCATCGCCAATCAGCAGCGACATGTTGTGCTGGCTCATCACCAGCCCCAGCGTGACGGACCAACTTCCCCAGATAAAGAACTGTAAGAACATCATTAGCGACAGCCGGGGTACCAGCAGCCGGTACTGTACGTTCTGTTTTCCACTACTTTCGGTTGTTGACACCATTTTTTGCCTCACCTTTAAAAAGTAATCGATTACAAAATAGATTCAATAGAAAAGTAATCGATTACAAAATAAAGATCCTGCCAGCAAAGGCAAAATTGCGAGAGCGGTCACGATAAACATTGAGAGAAGATCCGATCCCATCCTGACGATGGGATCGGTAGAAACTTAGCGGGACTTACGACACAGCAGTTTGAAGGCAACGAACAGGAACAGGATCCACACCGGCAGGAGGATAGCTGACAGGCGCATATCGTCCATCGTACACATAAGCACCAGAATCATGCCAAGGAAAGCAATACACAGGTAGTTCCCTGCCGGGTACAGCAGCGCTTTGAACTGCGTCTCACGTCCCTTACGACGCATCGCCGCCCGGAATCGCAGATGGGCCAGGCAGATCATAATCCAGTTCAACAGCAGCGTCGCCACAACCAGCGCCATCAGCAGGCTAAAGGCCTTTTGTGGCAGGACATAGTTGATCAGTACGACCAGAGAGGTAATAGCACCGGAGAGGATCAGTGAATTCACCGGTACGCCGCGACGGCTGACGCGGGTTAAGAACTTCGGCGCGTTCCCCTGGACAGAGAGACCAAACAGCATACGGCTGTTAGAGTAGACGCCACTGTTATATACCGACAGCGAAGCCACCAGAATGACGAAGTTCAGCGCTGAAGCCACCACGTTGCTATCAAGATTATGGAAGATCATAACAAACGGGCTGCTGTTGGATTTCACTTCCACCCACGGGTACAGCGCCAGCAGCACCACCAGAGAACCGATGTAAAACAGCAGAATACGGTACACCACCTGGTTTACCGCCTTTGGAATGCTTTTCTGCGGATCCTGCGCTTCTGCGGCAGTAATCCCGATAAGCTCAAGCCCGCCAAAGGAGAACATAATTACCGCCAGCGACAGGATCAACCCATTCCAGCCGGTGGCAAAAAAGCCGTTGTAACGCCACAGGTTATCAATGCTGGCATGTTCCCCGCCGTGACCGGAAAACAGCATCCACACGCCAAAACCAATCATGCCGATAATGGCCAGCACTTTAATCAGCGCAAACCAGAATTCCGTTTCGCCATACAGACGTACGTTGACCAGGTTAACCGCGTTGATGATCACGAAGAATGCCGCGGCCCAAATCCAGGTCGGGACATCGGGCAGCCAGTACTGCATGTAGATCCCAGCCGCGGTCAGTTCCGCCATGCCAACCAGCACAAACATCACCCAGTAGTTCCAGCCGGACAGAAAACCCGCGAACGGTCCCCAGTATTTATAGGCAAAATGGGCAAACGATCCGGAAACGGGTTCTTCCACCACCATTTCGCCCAGTTGACGCATAATCAAAAAAGCGATGATCCCGGCAACGCCGTAACCCAGTAACACCGCAGGTCCCGCCATCTGAATAGCCGGGCCAATGCCCAAAAACAGGCCGGTACCAATTGCGCCGCCCAGCGCAATTAATTGAATATGGCGGTTTTGCAACCCCCGCTGAAGCGTCGGCTCATTCGTTGACGCGGCATCAGACACGCTGGTGTCAGATGCAGTTGACGCGTTTTTCACGCCCTTCCCCTGTGTCGTTTTTATTGAAGGGGCTTCTTTTAACATTTCAACCTGGTTGTCGCAAGGCGCAATAAGGACCCGCTGTGCCCGTGGCATTGCGTTTGTTCATAATTACAGTGAATTATTCTGGACGAAAAGGCATCGCAGGCCACAGAATGCGCTTTACTGTTTTTCTAACATTTTCAAACGGGTGAACCCGCTGTGTTTCAGCCACTCGTTTTTGAGCCAGGCCAGGCAACGACTGTCATGAATAAGATCATCAAACGACTGGAAATCGTCAAAAGCGCTATTGAACTGGAAGATGAGGAGATTATTTTCCAGCAGGTAGATCATCTGAAAAATGAGCCTATGTCAGTCTTGCCAGGCGCCATCGTTCAGGCGCTCGAAGCACGGCGCTTTAGTGATGCCCTACGTGAAATCACGGCCTGGCTGCAATCTCAACGGGCAGTCTCAACGTGGCAGGATCCTGCCATTGCCGCCAGTAAACTGGAACTAAAAGCGCTCGAAACACAGCTGCGTGACCTGATCGATAAGCGCAACACGCGCATTCAAATCCTCGATGATTTCAACGATCTGTATCATCTTCGCCTTGGGCCTCTGATGAGCCGGATCCTCGAGTTGCGTAAACAGCTCGCCGCCAGCGCCCAGCGCAAACAGGAAGCGGAGCGAAAACGCCGGGAACAAGACTATCAATCCTGCCAGCACTATATTTCCCAGGCCGTTGATCAACTGGCCAGGCTTAAGCAGCTCTGGATGAACCAGAATTCAGATTCGCGCGAATCGGTGGAAACACGTCAACGAATTCAGCAACAAACGGAGCTTATAACCGCCCTGCTGGCGGAAATTCGTGAGCTGGAAAACGACTTTTCTCGCCAGGACGACAGCGCAGCCCGTCAGGCACAGGAAGAAGCCAGCCATGAATATGATGAATATCAGGAGCAGCAGCAGGATGCACAACATCGTTTTAGCCGGGACCAACGACTTTCTTCTGAAGAGCGTAATGAGTTAAAACGCCTGTGGCGTCAGGCCAGCCGTCTTTGTCATCCAGACGTGGTGGCGGACGATCTGAAAGAGAAAGCGCATCAGATGATGGTGCAGCTTAACCAGGCGCGCCAGAATGCCGACCTTGCTGCCGTTCGGGCGCTACTGACTCAATTGCAAAGCGGCCTCGAACCGATGATGGCGAGTGACCGATTGAACGATCTGCAGCATTTACGCAGCAAAATACAGCAGCTCAGAGAACAAATTAACGCACTGCTCAAAGAGATTACCGAACTGGAAGCTGAGAACGCCTGGCGCCTTGCCACCTCCGTGACGGATAAAGAGGCTTACTTCTCCGATCAACAACGGGCGCTTACGGAAATCCGCAATACGCTGGAACAACAGGTGCAACAGGTTGAGCAGGAGCTGTTGGCGGGCTAAGCGCTATCAGCGATAGCAAGCAGAAAATACAACATCTTCAAGCGAGATTTGAAGGTTAAGCACCAAATGATAAAAATAGCACAAAATGCTTAGTTATTAAGATAAGTCAGAGTTATCAACTTAAATACTCGAGTTTTAGGTCGATAACTGCAAATAAGACAATATTTCTCTCTCCCACCGCTCTCCCTCTCTCTTTATCCTGGCCTTGATTAAGAATTCTCCTACATGCCAATAGTCCCATTAAGAAGAATGGTTATCTGTTTGAAATATAAGGTTTTTCATATAAATCCCCTCCAGTACAAATAGGAATACCCTGTCTTTATAGAAATGGCTGAAACATTATTCGCGTGATCCATAAGCGAAATCTATCAATCATTTACTCAGAGCTGAAATAAACGATTTATCTTAAATTTTAACAAAGTGTAATATCTACTTTAAGAATAGTTAATGATTCAAATTAATACAGAAAATATCTGTTGAATCTGCAATAAATAAGGATGCGTTCACATCAAAGAACGTCATACGAGATTTAATTAACATTTCATGCGTCGCAAGAAACTCTTTTTTAGCCTAAAAAAAGAGGCGACCGCCTGCACCAAAATTTCAAGGAGATCGTTATGTCTAAGGCTATTTTTTTGGGTGAATCAATTTATCCCTGGCTAGGCATGCGAGAAATCCTACGTGGTTCATCATTATATATTGATATCGCGTACTACTCCTCTCAGACGCTTTCTGCCGTCAACATAATCCCTTATGAAATGGATTGCATCATTATTAATCCTGACAACTCAGATTTTTTAAAATATGCCAGGATTATCCGCAACATGGCTTTACGCCCTGCCACAAAAATTATTGTTTTGGCAGATGAAGCTACTTTTTCTATTTTTCAAACCGTTTGCGGGAGGAACATGCTGTTCCTCGATCAATACGCCAGCCTTGATCGGTTACTGCATGCCGTGACGTGCATATCACAAAACAAAAAACCACGTAATATCAAAGAAATAAATAACAAAATCACAGCAAACGAATTTAACGTAATGATGATGCTTGCCCGGGGGTGGTCACTGACTCAAATCGCTGGGGCATCACAAAAAAGTGAAAAAACCATCGGGGCGTACAAAAGCAACATTGCCAGAAAACTCGGGAAAAATAACTCCCGACTCAAGTACACCATTTCTCACTATAGCCAGCCGTAACTGACTTATTTAAGGACAATTATCACGGTTATTATTTAAAAGATTTCCTTTCGGCTCACTTTTTAATTCCGCATCGCACGGAAGGGAATCCTATTTCCAAAAATCTATTACCGGGTAGCACATCCGCGTGCCAACCATAGCCAACAACTCAACGTATTAACAATACACATAACAGGAATGTAGACGAGGGTTATATATGAACAAAGTTTACAGCATTATTTGGAACGCGGTGCTCGGTATCTGGGTGGTCGTTTCCGAATTAACCAAAGGAAAGAAAAAAAGCAGCTCACGTAAAACTGTCGCCGTACTGGCGGCCGGCGCATTAAGCGCTACTTCAATGCAAGCTTCAGCAACTCCGATCATCGACATCGGTGAACATAATATTTTCGCCGACTACCAGACAGGTATTTCTGTTGGGGATTATGAGGGTGTCCACGACTACGGATTCTTATATGAAGATATCACTGCTGGTCAGGCACTCAATATCAGCGGCGCGATCCCAACCATCAGTCCGGGTCAAAGTGGCGTTGTTGAATCAACGACCATCAGAGAGCTACTGCAAACCGGTAAAATCACCCTACAGGCCACCAGCCCTGACCAGGGCGTAAAAACGATTACTACCGCCGAGGAGCTGGCAGAATACCTGACTTATAACCAATCATCAACGCCTTCGCAGAGCACAGAATTTGAGATTAACGACCCGGCGTTCCCCGGCGAAAAAACAACCATTAAAGTCTTTGATACCAACGCGTTAAGTAACTTTCTTACCGAATCACAGATTGGCGATTCGGCATTAAACACTTACGATCCGACGCAGTCTAAAATCTACAAACAATTTGGCATCGCGCTGGCGACAAACGGCTCCACGGCCAATCTGAATTTGGGCGACGACACGCTCAATGTACGCGCCAAAACCAATACCATCGAATTACTGGCCAAAGACTCCTCCTTACTGGAGGCTCAGGACGCGGGTAGCCAGGTTTACTGGCAATCCGATAACTTTATCAAATTTAACGCCGCCCCGGTTATTCCTGAAAAAACCTTCGCCGGCTCAGCGCAAACCTCCGTGTTTGGCGATGCTGTCACGCTCATGACCTACGGCTATGATACGGACGGCAAAGTCGTCGAAACGGGTGAGCGCACATTTAACATCACCAACACGCAGGAGTTGGCCGAATTTAACGACTGGCTGTTGGGCAATAGCAGCGACGCGGCGGAAAACCCGGAAGGCGAAAAAGTCAGCCAAATCCAGCTGTGGCTGGAAACGGATGAAGTCACTACCGTCACCGCAGCACAAACGAAGTATGCCGAGCTGATTGATGGTCTGATCAATTCCAGCAAGCCCTCTGACGTGCTCAGTTGGGATTACGACGTCTGGACAGACGGCTTATCGCATGCCAATAACGCGACCGCTGACCGCGGTGAGCTGCATGCTATTTACGCCAACGGCGCAGGCACCTCCGGCACCCTGAACAAAGATGCGATTCTTGCCGTTGACGGCAGTATTAATGGCGTCATGAAAGCCGTTGATGGCGGGGTTATCACAAACTTTGGCGAACTGAACGCATTACGAACGTCTACCGGGCAGAGCCTGGCGATTGGCATGCTGGCAAAAGACGCGACGGCAACCAACAACGGGATGATCAACTCCGGGCTGTTTATCGATAAAGACGGCAACCAAAACGTCAACAGCTATGGCGCATTTGGTATGCAAGGTCAAGGCACCAGCCAGATCGCTAACAACGGCATCATCAACCAGGCGATCACCACCGATAACTTTGGTACCGCTTCGGCAGCCGATCCCTGGAGCAAAGACGTCCCCGCTTCTTCGCTGACGCTGGCGATTGGTATGCAATTGTCTGACGATGCGCAAGGGGTCAACAATGGCGAGATTAACGTCGTAGACGGACGTAAAAGCGGTACATCCTTTGCCAGCGGCACCGCTTATGGCGTAGAAGTCGCCGGGAATGCCACCTTTACCAACGCTCAGAATGCCTCTATTTCTCTTGGTCGCGACGCAAGCGATCCGGCTAAAGATGTCACCATGGCAGGCGGTTCCAGCCTGAGCGCCGGTATTATGATCAAGAGCGCCAAAGAGGTGATTAACAACGGCCTTATCACGCTGGGAACCGGCGTCCGTAACGCCGCGGGGATTTTGGTCGGAAATGCCACGGGCAACGTCCTCAATACCGGCAATATCGTGATCAATGGCGGTTCTAAAGGGGGCAGCAGTAAAAACTACGGCATCTCCGTACACGACAGCGGCGCAGAAAATAATCAGGAAATCCGTAACGACGGCAAGATTAACGTGAATGGCACCAACAACGTAGGGATCCACGTTAGCGCCAATAACAAAAATGCCGAAGTCACCACCAGCGCTGCAGGCTCTATCGTGGTGGACGGTGAAGGCGGCGTCGGTAACCGTAACTACGCCATCTGGGCGGAAGGTGGCACCAACGGTCAGGCAGTGGTCAACGTCTACTCTAATATTACGCTGGATAAAGCCGGTAACATCGGCGTCCACGTGCGTGATAACGCCATCGCTAACGTTGACAGCTTAAGTAGCCCCTCATTTAACAGCACCGATCAGATTGGTTATTACCTGTATGGTAAGGGCGCTACCGCCAATATTGGTCAGGCGGTGATGAATGACAACGGTCAGGATCGCACCACCATTTTCCGTATCGCCAATGGCGCATTGCTGGCCGGTAATACCACTAACCCGAAAGATCAGTCCACTTCCAACCTGGATTTGACTCTCAGCGGTAACAATTCCGTGGGCGTTCTCGCCACCGGCGCAGGCAGTAACGTAGATACCGGTGAAGCAACGTTTACCGTTAAGGGCACTGACTCTGCGGCGCTGGTTATCGAAGGCGGCGCGAAGGGGACCATCAGCGATAAAACCACCATCAATTTAACCGGTGAAAGAACCGTTGCCGGGGTTGTGGATGGTCAGGCACATCAGTTGAATGGTAATACGCAGGGCAATGCCACGAGCACGACCCTCACCTCAAACGCGAAGATCACCTCTGAAGCCAGCGGCAACAAGGTAATCGCCTATGTGGCGAGGAATCTGGGCAACCTGATCCTCGATACCAAATCGATTATCGATCTGGCCAGCGTCGACAGCATTGGTGTCGATGTTCAAAAAGGCGGTAGCTTAACCAATAACTCCTCCCTCGCCCTGCATGTCAGCAACGGCATCGGCGTACGCGCCTCAGGCTCCAGCGCGCAGATTAATAAGCTGGGCAAAATTCAGGTTGATGATGGCACAGCTGGCGTTCTGTTGACCCAAGGGGCAAGCCTGCTGATTAACGGTATGACTGGCGACAGCATTACCACCGATGGCTCCGCTGACGGTATTCGCCTGGCCGAAGGCGCTGGCGCTCTGGCCGCGCAAAGCGTGATGATCCGCGCTGATGGTACCGGTGCCGGTATTCAAAACGATGCCAACAACACCAATATCACGCTGCGTGATGTCACCATCGACTCCAACGATGGCCCAGGGATCCGCACCAGCGTGGCGCTGACCATGAACGATGGGCTGAACAACATCCTCAACGTCAACGGTAAAGGTACCGGCTTCGCCTTTGAACAACGTAATGGCGACGCGGTCACGGGCAATCTAACCATCGGCAAAGGCTATACCATTGAGGTACTCAACAGCGAAGGCAGCGGTATCCGCGCCAATACGGACGGTCGTATCACCACCAATGCCGACATCAACGTGCATGACAGCGCAGGTGGTTCAGCAATCATCGCGAAAAATGTTAGCGCATTGACCAACAGCGGCAAGATTATCTCTGCCAGTACCACCTCACCGGTAATAGACGCCAGCGGCGACAGCAGTAAAGCCATCACCAACACGGGAACCCTGCAGGCCATCAACGACTCGGCCGTGGCAGTTCAGTCTGGTAAAGGCAATGACACCATCGATATCAGCGGCGGTGTGACCAGCGGCGTAATCAACACCGGTGAAGGTACGGATACCTTCAACTGGCGTAGCGGCTCTTATGCTGGCGAAGTGAATTTCGCGGGTACTGGCGGTAACAATAAAGCCAACATTGGCAATGTGACGCTGGATAAAACGCGCCACATCCTTACCGCAGCGGGTACGGGCAACGCCCTCACCTTCACTGATACAAAAGATGCGAAGATTGGTACGCTGGCTAGCGACAACCTGAATACCGGTACCAACATTGGCACCGGCTGGGATTCACTGACCATCAGCGGGTCAAATGCAGATGTACGCATCGTTGAAAACCTGAATCTGGCGAGCGAAACCCTTGCTGTAAACAATGGCGCCACGCTGCGTACCGGCGACCACGTCGAACCAACCAGCACTGCCGCAAGCATTGGCGATTACAATGTCACCACCCAGGGCGCAGACAGCAAGGTTATCTTCGATACTCAGGGGGATACCTCAGCAGCACAAATCTATCGCGGCATCATCAGCGGCGACGGGAAATTTGAACGTGCGGCGGGCGGCACCACGGTGTTTACCGCTAACAACAGCTACACCGGCTCTACCACCATTGATCAAACCGGTACGCTGCAGTTAGGTGACGGTGGAAATGAAGGCGAAGTGAGCGCCGTCTCTGACATCATCGACAACGGCGTATTGGCGATTAATCGCGCCAACAACGTGCTGCTCAACGGTGTGATCTCCGGTATCGGCGCGCTACAGCAAATCGGTGGCGGCATTACCCGTCTGAACGGCAACAATACCTATACCGATAACACCACCGTTACCAACGGCACGCTGCTGGTGAATGGCGATCAAAGCGCGGCGCGCGGCGTCACCACCGTCAGCGGTACGTCCACACTGGGCGGTAAAGGCATTATCGGCGGCAACGTGCTGATGAACGATGCCACAACCATCAGCGCCGGTGACGGCGGTGCGGGTACGCTATCTGTCAACGGTAATCTGCAGCTTGGCAGCAAAACGACCTCCGCTTTCGAACTGGGGCAGGCCTTTACGTCAGGCGGTGCGCTAAACGATCTGGTGAACGTGGCAGGCGATCTGCAACTGGACGGGACCCTGGATGTTACCACGTCGCAAGGCGGTAACTTCGGACCGGGCGTGTACCGTATCTATAATTACGGCGGTACGCTGGATAACCAGACGCTGGAGCTGGGCGCAATACCGGACAGTCAGGATAAGAGCAATATTTTTGTCCAGACCTCTATCGACAAACAGGTCAACCTGGTGAACGCCAACGGCGTTACCCTGCAGTTCTGGGACGGGGCGACGGTAAGTCAGAGCCACGGCGTGTCGGGCATTGAGGGCGACAGCAAAATTGACGGTGGCGATGGCAAATGGATGGCGATCGGCAGTCAGGGTGATAACAACTGGACCACGGCAACGGGCGAAGGTAACGCACCTTGGGCGCAGAAGTCCTTTGCCGTCTTCACCACCAAAGGTGGCACCGTTACCGTGGATAACGCCGCGGGAGAAGTTAACTTCTCCGGGGCACAGTTTGACGCCGATGGCTATGTCGTTAAAGGCGACGCACTTAACGCTTATGCCACCACGGAAAACGCGACCCACGCAGGCCAGACGCCGGGAAGCGGTGAACTGCTGCTGCGCGTTGGCGCGGGTGGCGCGGGGCAAAACTATACCGCGACCATTGAGTCCGTCATCCGCGAAGCCAGCACGACTGACAAGCTGACGCTGGTGAAAACCGACCTTGGCCGTCTGATCCTCAGCGGTGATAACGCGTATCGCGGCGGCACACGCATTGATGGCGGTACGTTGCAGATTTCCGCCGACAGCAACCTCGGTCAGAGCGGAACCGACCTGGCTATCAACAACGGCTCCACGCTGCAGATGGGCGCGGACCTGACCAGCAATCGCACCATTGCGCTGGGCGCGAATGATAACGCGGCGGTGTTTGACCTCAATTCACATAACTTCACGCCAACCGGTGAGATTACCGGCGACGGTAAACTGAAAGTCACCAGCAGCTCAAGCGATGCGGGCAGTACTCTGTCGCTCAATCGCGCGAACAGCTATAAAGGCGACACAGAAATTGCCGGTACCGGAAATGCCAACAATGTGACGGTCAACGTCAGCAAAACCGGGGCCTTTGGTAGCAATGAAAGCAGCACCGTGAACGTCAATAACGGGGCGACGCTCAATGTCAGCGGAACAGAGACCAGCCTGAAATCCCTGACCATGAACATTGCCGACAGTCTGTTAACGCTGGCGGATAACGTCACCGCCGCGAGCGCAAAACTGAACCTGACGGGCACAGCGAAAGCGCTGTTAACCGATAACGCCACCGCGGGCGAGGCGACGGTTAACGTGTCAAAAGACAGTACGTTGGCGCTGGAAGAAAATGCCAGCGGTGGTACTGCTAGCGTGAATAACAGCGGGCTGATGACCTTTGCGGACCAGGCGTTAGCAGAGAATACCGTCGTTAAAAACCTGGCGGGCGGCAAGGTCGATATCAGCGCAGTCGACAGCGCAACATCTATCGGCTCGTTGTCCGGCGCGGGGAATGTCGAACTGGGCAATAAAGAATTATCGCTGGGTAATCTGCATCTTGATGACACCATCAGCGGCATTATCAGCGGCAACGACGGCAGCCTGGTGAAAATCGGTGACGGCACGTTAACGCTGACCGGCGATAACACCTGGACCGGCACCACGGACGTCAATGAAGGCGTACTGCTGGTCAACGGTAATCAGTCTGCCGCGACCGGTCAGGTGACGGTGAAATCTGGGGCAACGCTCGGCGGGAACGGTATTATCGGCGGCGCGGTTGATGTACTGGATGACGGCCATATTACCGCGGGTGCGGCCATCAATAGCGTGGGTAAACTGACTACCGGTTCACTGACGCTCAGCGATAACGCACAGCTTGATTACCAGTTTGGTCAGGCCTATACCCCAGGCGGAGCCTTCAATGACCTGATAGATGTGAATGGCGATCTGACGCTCGATGGTAAGCTCAATATCCAGACCTCTCCAGGCGGAAGCTTTGACGTTGGTGTTTACCGCGTCATCAACTACACCGGCACATTAACCAACAATGTGATGGACATTGCCGACGCGCCGGAAGCTGCGGACAGTCTGTACGTACAAACCTCGGTTAAAAACCAGGTTAACCTGGTCAACCATGCCGGGCTGACGCTACGTTTCTGGGACGGCACCGGCGGTGAGAATGGCGAGCTGAAAAACAACGGCGTCATCAACGGCGGCGACGGTATCTGGCAATCCAGCCAGGGTAATGACAACTGGACAACGGATGAATCAACGCCAGAAGGCGCGCTGAATGCACCGTTTACCGATGCTGCGTTCGCCGTCTTCCAGGGTGAAGCGGGCAATGTAACCGTCGATAACAGCAAAGGCGACGTCATCATCAGTGGCGCACAGTTCGCCACCGATGGTTATCGCGTGGGCGGGGAAGCCATTACCACCGATACAGCTAATACGCTGATTCGCGTCGGCGATGGCACAGTAGACGGCGCTAACTACACCGCGACTATCGACAGCGTGATCCGCGGCACCGGCGGCCTGAATAAAGGCGACCTCGGTACGCTCATCCTCACTGGCGACAATACTTACAGCGGTGGAACCACCATCACCTCAGGTACGCTGCAGGTGGCGGGTGATACCAACCTTGGCGCACCAGAGACGGGAATTACCTTTAATGGTGGTACGCTGAAATATGGTGAAGCGTTTGATACCGCTCGTCAGGTGACTCTGGAATCCGGCGGCGGGACATTCGACACCAACGGACATAACGTTTCTCTGCTGACGGAAGTCGAAGGTAACGGTCAGTTGACCAAAACCGGTAAAGGCTCCCTCACCCTGACGCTGGATAACACCTACACCGGTGGCACCACCATCGAGCAAGGCGTTTTACAGCTGGGTAACGGCGGTGATATCGGCAGCATTCAGGGGGATATCGTTGATAACGGCGTACTCAACGTCAATCGTGGCGATACCCTGGCGCTGACAGGTAATATCAGCGGCGAAGGCCAACTGCATCAAACCGGCAGCGGTGTTACGGAGTTGCATGGTGAAAACAGCTACAGCGGCGCAACGCTGATTGCCAACGGTGTACTGCAGGCGGGTAATACCAACACTCTGAGTGGCGCATCACACCACTACGTTGTCGCTGACACTACCCTCAACACGCAAGGTTACAACCAGACGGTAGCGGGACTGAGCAACGGCGGCGATGTTTCACTCATCGGCCAGCAGACTGGCACAACGTTAACCGTCAAAGGGGATTACACCGGCGAAAAAGGAACTATCAACATGGCGGCCACACAAAATGGCAGCGGCGCAGGCATTGCCGACCGTCTGATTATCGATGGCGGTAAAGCCAGCGGTAGTACGCTATTGGATGTCGATGGTTCTGGTCTCGGCGCACCAACCATTGGTGATGGTATCGAAGTGATAACCGCGCTCAATGGCGCAACCACTACGGCACAAACGTCACGAGACGCCTTCCATCTTGCCGCCGATCGTATGGCAGCAGGCGCATTTGAGTATCAACTGCATGCGGGTAACGCTCAGGGTCAGGGTGAAAACTGGTATCTGAGAAGCGAATATCGTCCAGAAACTATGCTGTATTCTGGTCTCGCCAGCGTCGTTCGTCAGGGCGACATCAGCCTGTTAGGCAACATGCACCAGCGTATGGGTGACGAGGTAAAACCAGGTATTGATGAAGACAATCGCGCCTGGGCAAGAATGATTGGCTACTCCGGTAAAACCAAACTGGATGATGCGGCTGGAACGCAAACCAGCTCCCATACCATGGGGATTCAGGTTGGCGTCGATATGTATGCCAACGAAAGCTGGAAAGCCGGGATGTATACCAGCATTCTTGATATCGACAGCAACGTGAAAGGCACGAAGACAGGCAGCGACGGCAAAGGCGGCAACATCGACGACAACGCGTTTTATGTCGGCGGCTACGCCACCTGGTTCTCGGGCGACGGGATGTATGTTGATAACGTCCTGCAATACGGTAACCATAAATCCCGCCTGGCGGCGACCGGTAACAACGGCTCGTATACCGTCAGAGGCAACACGCTGACGGCGTCGACAGAAGTGGGTAAATCGTTCCGTTTAGGCGCCAGCGCATGGAGTCTGGAACCTCAGGCTCAGTTAATCTATCAATACAGCGACTTTGATAACGGGCGGCTTGATGGTGTGACCCAAACGAAAGTGAAAATGGATACCGCGGATTCCTTTACCGCCCGTCTGGGCGTGCGTCTGGTCGCTGACTATGACACCAACCATGGCAAATTCCAGCCTTACGGCAGGGTCAACGTCTGGCAGGGTCTGGGTTCAAAAGACAAAACGCACTTTAGCAATGCGGTAGCCACCACCACGCTTGAGTCTTCACAACAGTACTCCAGCACTGAAGTTGCAGCCGGTCTGTCATGGTCTATCGACAGAAACCTGCAGGTCTACGGAGAGTTGGGTACGCAATTTAGCAACGGTGGCAGTAAGTCGCAGGTTGAAGCGCCGGTTAATGCATCAATTGGCTTTAAGAAATCGTTCTAAGCTGACATAAACTCGCTAGCCCTCTGTTTAACAGGGGGCTTTTTTTGCCTGTCACGGATACAAAGCTACCTGATGCGCTTAACGTATCAGGCCTACGGACTTATTTTTATAGGCAGGAAAAGCGCGGGAGCGGCCCTCTGGCAACGCGAAACAAACGAGATTCAGGGGAACAACAGAGAGGGAGAAGATTAAGGATTATACTGCATCAGGAGTAACGGGATCTCTTCTGCCAACACCGGGGGAGAAATGAAAAAGCCTTGAATTTTGTCACAACCAATCTGCATCAGCCGGTCCAGTTCGGACTGGGTTTCCACCCCTTCAGCAAGAACTTCAATACCAAAATTGTGCGCCAGTGAAATTATACCCTCAACAATCTTTGTTGAGCGGGTATCGGGTTCAATGCCGGCGATAAATTCCTTATCAATTTTTAAGGTATCAAAAGGATATTTCAACAGATAGTTAAGATTTGCGTGGCCGGTTCCAAAATCATCAAGGGCAATTTTGACCCCTATCGCCTTCAGCTCCGTCATATTTTTAGCCGCGACCTGACTGTCGCACAGCGGCGACGTTTCCGTGACCTCTATCTGGCATCGATGGGGCGGGAGACCACATACAGTAAGATTTTTTCTGACACGTTGGGGTAACAGCGGATCGCAGAATTCAAGCGCGGAAATATTGACGGACAATACAAGGGGATCTGGCCAACGGGTTGCCACATCCCAGGGAGTGTGGGTAACCATATCTTCAATTGACATGATATTGCCGCTGTCTTCCAGCAAGGTAATAAAAACATCGGGAGAGATCATCCCCATCTGGGGGCTATTCCAACGCATTAATGCTTCAAACCCGCTAATACGCTGATTACGCAAATTAAAAATTGGTTGATAAACCATATAAAGCTGACTGGTATTCAATGCCTTTTCAAGCGCGGTTAACACCTCACTAGAATTAAACATTCCTCTCTCCCTCAACAAATCATAAAAATTAAAAACCAGTCAATATCACTCCCGAATTGTATCTACTATTAGGTGTGTTACATCAGAATAGAATGGCCAGGTTAGGGTAAAAAAGACATACGATGGGTAAATCTGACAATTAATTTATTTAATTCCGAGGTATTGGTCAGTCCCAGCTTGGTGACGACCCTCATTTTATGCGCCTGGATAGTTTTATAATTCAGGCTAACTAACTCTGAAATTTCTCTGGCGGTATATCCGTTTACCAATAAATTCAGAATCTGCTGCTCTCTCTCGGTTAATCTTTTCTGTGAGCGATACAGCCGGGGATTCCATTTCCCGGCTGTTAACGACGCCAGTTGACCGAAATCGCGCAGTGAAGATTTCTCCGTCAAAACTATCGTTTTTTCAACATATAATAACTCTACACATAATTTCGCCACCAAACTATCAGCAATAATTACCACGACATTATTATAAAACTTGAAGCGGTTTTTATTCAAAAACTGCACGATAGTTGAACATGGTTGTTCGTTATCAATGATATTAAAAACCATGGTTTGATGCTGGCATAATGATGACTGATGCAACATATCCTCAAACTGGAATGTTTGTATCGGTACATGTTTGCTTGTCAGGTAGGCGAACAAACCGTTGCCCACAAAATTATCACTGCCACACATCAACATCCTGTTCATCGCTCCTTATCAGCATCAAATCTTGTTACTCATTAAAAATTTAATAATAATCTTTTCGACCTCAGCCTCTTCACGACGATTTTTAAAATCGAACTCACATGAGATCTGATGACAGGCATACAATTGATTATCCTCATCAAATTCATTGATCATGACGACATCGATCACTTTCAAATCCAGCTGTAAACTGCCAAACGTATCAAAATCCAGCGCGGCATTTTTAATCACCGCATCTTTATAGAGAAAACGGGAGTTCACATCTTTAACAATTAATGCACAACCGCCCTGCGAGATGTTTTTAATCTTCAGAGAGTAGTTTTCTCCGTTTTTGTAACGACCAAAACAGAAAAAGTCGTAACCCTTCAGGAAGGAAAAACGCTGATTTTGTCGCTGCTGGGCAAAGAAAATCATATCCGGGATGAAGTAGGATAATCCTGCTTGTACACCTGCTGATAAGGTTTGTTCGAATCTGGCACTAAATTTTACAATCCCACTCTCACTGTGCAGGATAAAGTACTGGACCTTTTCAGGAACAATGTCTTCGTGTCCGGAGATGACAAACCGCTCGAAATCAATCTTCTCTAACTGCGTGATAACACTATGGTTTTCACATAAAACTTCAAGTTTCGTTTTCTTGTGCAACTCTTCACGAAGGGTAGCGATGATTTCAAACTTGTTGTCCTTTGCTAATCCAAAGCTCATTCTAAAACCCTTATTTCCATATTTAAGATATGTCTCGCTTTTGGTTACTCACAAAACGCAAGATCAGCATCCACCCCTGGTGCTTAATTACCATAGTGGATTCCATGTCGAACAGTTGGTTAAAAATTAAGTTTTTAACTATCTTTAGCCATTTATTGATACGTAAAAACATTTAATCAAAGTTAATTCTAGCTGAAGCCATGCCTAAAACCACATGAAGTTGTTGGCTAACTATAACAAAAGAGAATAATAAAATTTTTTGAGATGTCATTTTGAGATAACAAATAGCAAGAACTACACAGAAAAAAAATAGAGGGAAATGAATGGGTTTTGATGGAAGGACCACGCAGTATGCGGACTGGCGTGCTATCGCAAGAAGAAGAGAAAATGCTTACTGCACTGTATCATTAACCAGGAATATAGCTCCGACTAGTAATTGTGAAAAAGTGAATAATTATATTTCACCTGTAAAATAAATTTACCTTAGGGCAGAAAAAAGGCCAGCATCCTGCTGGCCCGGTAATTACCGAATCGAACTATAGAGGCTTACTGTCTTACAGAGGGTACAACGTTAAAAATTCAATACTTTTGCTTAATAATTGATCGCGATGAATCTGCGATGATCATCACCGCTCCCGCCAGCATTAATGTGTCTTTCAACACCAGACGCCCGGCTCCTGACAAGTACGGAAAACCGTGGTGCAAATCGCCCAGTGGCATCACCCATGCTTCCGGTGTGGTAATTAAAAATGATAACGTCACAATCGGAGTAGCAAATGCCAGTACGCCACCAATTAATCCCAACCAACGGCTAACAGGATTAGCCAGCACCAGCAATGCGATCAGCACTTCGACTACGCCCAGACCATTGGAGAACGTATAGGTGTTATTCGCCTTCTGCCATTCCCGCTCCTGCGGTTTAAACTCACCTTCGTGGGTTAAATGCTGCTTATATTCTTCTGGATGTTCATAAAAAAATGACATTACCGGACTATTGGCAACAAATGGCGTAATACTATCGGCTTCGTAAGGTACAAATTTCAATAAGCCAATCCAGATAAAAACAATGGCAATACTCAGGCGAATCAATGTTAATCCAATTCTATCGCCCTTGCTGAGTAAACGCAGATATTTTTCCATTCAGACTCTCCTCACTTGTACAAAATTGCGGTTGCGTGAGTGCTGCTATCAATGCGCATTAAGGTGATTTTCCAGGAAGTTGCCTTCTTTTCCTGCGCCAGCCTGGCGATTGCATGTTCAACAACAGAAGGTGCGGCGGCAATTGCCGACACGCTGACGCGGGCTACTTCGACCGGCTGCTGTGCCAGTGCAGAAAATGTCACCGGCGCAGTCAGTAAAGCAGTCAACAATAATGAAGTTTTAAGCATGTTCATTTCTATTTCCATTAACTAGTGATTTCACTCGTAATAGAATAAAACATTGTTGCTTATCTTATTTCCTCCATAACGCCAGAATAACTGTTCATGAGTATTTCTTTATATATGATAAAAAAAAGCCCCACACAGGTGGGGCAATCATGCAGGCTATATTTTTATTGTATAAGAGAGAAGAGATCGTTCAGTGATTCGCTCATACTCGGATGAGTAAATATTTGATCGCGCAATGTCGTGTAAGGTAAACCAGCATCCATAACGGTTTTAATGATATTAATCATCTCATGAGAATCCACGCACAGCAGCGATACGCCTAATATCTGTTTCGTTTCGCGATTTACCACCGCTTTAAGTACGCCACGCGTGTCATTCATCACCCGTGCACGCGGGATAGCCGCGACAGGCAGGGTGACAACCTGGACCGCCGCGCCGCTGGCGCGAGCTTGTTCTTCTGTCATCCCCACACGGGAAAGCGGCGGCGTCATAAAGACAGAATACGGTACGTTTTGGCGATCACCGGTGTTACGTAATCCCTCGCCTAACAGGTTGTCGCGCACAATACGGAAGTCATCCAGCGAGATATAGGTAAATTGTAACCCCCCCGTCACATCGCCCATGGCCCAGATATTGTCTGCCGAAGTACGCAGATATTTATTCACCACAATGGCACCGCGCTCGTTGACATCCACACCCGCATTCTGCAACTGCAGATTTTCAGTTGCCGGTTTGCGGCCCGATGCCACCAGTAGCGCATCCACAGTCTGGACGCCTTCCGGCATTTGCACCTGCACCGCGCCGTCATGGGACGAAACCGCCTGCACCCTGGCATTAAGGATAATCTCAACCCCTTTGTCGCGTAAAATGTTGGCGATAGCGTCGGCAATATCCCGATCTTCGCGGGCTAAAAACAGTGGGGCGGCTTCATAAATGGTGACCTTACTGCCAAAGTTGGCAAACATTGATGCGAATTCAACACCAATATAACCGCCGCCCAAAATCCCCAAACGTTCCGGACGTTGCGTCAAATTTAACAACCCGGTACTGTCAAACACACCCGGTGTAGTCATTAACCCTGCCACGTTTGGCATCGTTGCCTGTGCGCCGGTATTAATAAAGATCTTTTCGCCGCTTAGCTCAATCGCGCCTGTTGGCTGCTCGACCCGCACCGTATGGTTATCAATGAATTCAGCACGACCTTCAATCACATCTACATTTTCCAGATCGGCAAGATTATGGAAGTTTTTATCACGCAGAAAGCTGACAACGGAGGCCTTGCGCTGCATCGCCGCAGCAAAGTCATGATGAAGTTCAGCATCGTGTACCAGGGTTTTGGTGGGAATGCAGCCGATATTGATACATGTCCCGCCATACATGGTGTTTGACTGTTCAATAATCGCCACTCGCCAGCCCGTTTTCGCCAGGGTAGCCGCCAGCGTTTTACCCGCTTTGCCAAATCCGATAATAATCGCCTGATACTGATTCATGCTGTCTCTCCGCCATGTCACTGTTCGTTTGTTGAACTGAAGTATAGGTTTAACGAGGCATGAACAATGTATCCATATCGCGCAAATCACTGTCAAATCGTCTAAATAACTACCATCTCTCTTCCACTCAATCCATCGAGACAATAAACTAACACCATAAATTTATTTAAGAAATAATGAGTAGCAGCGTTACTTCATCTCGACAAGCATCAACAAAAACTGCTCAGGAGTCTTTATGGATGCACTTAGCCGATTACTTATGCTTAACGACCCGCAGGGCTCGATTGATCAAAACTGCCTGCTGAGCAGGGACTGGCAACTGCCGCATGCTGCGGGTGAGCTGTCCGTTATCCGCTGGCATACGGTAACCCAAGGGTTTGCTCAACTGGATATGCCAGACGGAACATCTTCTACGTTACGCCCAGGAACAATAGTCATTCTGCCTCAAAACTCCGCGCATCGGCTGTGCCAGACAGGGGAAGAACAAACGCATATTGTCTGCGGAAGCCTGCGATTGCAGGCATCTTCACGCTATTTTTTAACCGCCCTTCCGGAAGTATTAATACTGGCACCAGAAGATAACAGTCACATTAGCCACTGGCTGAAAGCCATGATTGCGCTGATGCAGCAGGAATACATCAACGATCTGCCTGGCTCCAACATCGTTTGCAGCCAGCAATGCGCTACGCTGTTCGCGTTAGCCGTTCGCGAGTGGCTCGCCCAGCCGACACCCGCTAAAAATGTGCTGAATTTACTGCTGCACCCAAGGCTGGGTGCCGTTGTCTTCATGATGCTGGAGTCACCGGCTTTTCCCTGGACTGTCGAAGAACTGGCAAAGCGTGCCCATATGTCGCGGGCCAGCTTTGCGCAGCTATTTCGTGAAGTCTCAAACTCCACGCCGCTGGCGGTGTTAACCGAGCTACGCCTGCAATTCGCCGCCCAGATGCTGTCACGCGGATCGCAGCCGTTGATCGTTATTGCCGAGTCGGTGGGTTACGCCAGCGAATCGTCGTTTCACAAAGTCTTTTTACGGGGATTTGGCTGCACGCCGGGCGAGTACCGCAAACGCGTGAAAGCGTTGGCGGCATAACGCACCGCCTGCTTCGGCAACAAAACCGACGCAGGCGAGCGCTTCAAAGCATTACTTTTGGCTGCGATGCCTGTGCAGCCACATCAGCTTATAAGCTGCCGGAATAATAAACAGCGACAGCAATGGCGCGGTAATCATGCCGCCAATCATCGGCGCGGCAATGCGGCTCATCACTTCTGAGCCCGCCCCTGTCCCCCACAAGATTGGCAACAGGCCCGCGATAATCACCGCCACGGTCATCGCTTTCGGACGCACGCGCAGCACCGCGCCGTGATACAACGCTTCATCCAGCTTATCCGCCGTAAAGGTTTGCGGATTTTCCAGCGCAGGCTCGGCTTCAATAGCATGGCGCAAGTACATCAGCATCACTACGCCAAACTCCGCGGCAACGCCGGCCAGGGCGATAAACCCGGTTCCGGTCGCAACCGACATATGGAACCCCATCCAGTAGAGGAACCAGATCCCCCCTACCAGCGCAAAGGGCACGCTGGTAATAATCAGCAGCGCTTCACCAAAGCGACGGAAAGCCAGATAAAGCAGGACAAAGATAATCATCAGCGTCATCGGCACCATCAGTTTGAGCTTATGGCTGGCGCGTTCAAGCAGCTCGAACTGCCCGGAAAACGCCACGCTGGTCCCCGGCTTTAACTGTACGTTTTCAGCGATCGCTTTTTTCAGATCGTTCACCACCGAAACCATGTCACGGTCGCGGGCGTCGATATAAATCCAGCTGGTGGGTCGCGCATCTTCGGTTTTCAACATCGACGGACCAGAAACCACTGTCACATCTGCAACATCAGCCAGCGTGATTTGCTGCTTCATGGGCGTCAGAATGGGCAGATTACGCAGCGCTTCCGGGCTATCACGATAGCTCTGCGCATAGCGAAGGTTAATCGGATAACGTGCAATCCCTTCCACCGTTTCGCCCACCATCGCGCCTCCGACCGCGGAGGTGACAAACAACTGTACCGCGCCGACGGTCATACCGTAGCGGGCTGCTTTCTCCCGATTAATGTCCACATTAATATAGCGCCCACCCACCAGCCGCTCAGCCAGCGCCGAAGCGACGCCCGGCACGGTTCTGGCTACCTCTTCGATTTGTTCCGCCGTGGCGTCGATATCAGCCAGAACGTTACCTGACACCTTTATCCCAATCGGGCTTTTGATGCCGGTAGAAAGCATGTCGATACGGTTACGAATAGGCGGAACCCACAGATTCGCCAGCCCTGGCAAGCGCACGGTTTTGTCGAGTTCGGCGATGATTTTGTCCATCGTCATCCCCGGACGCCACTGATCCTGCGGCTTCAGTTGGATCGTTGTTTCGACCATTTCCAGCGGCGCGGAATCCGTTGCGGTTTCCGCCTTACCGGTTTTACCAAACACACGCGCCACTTCCGGAACGGTCATGATCAGCTTGTCGGTTTTTTGCAGCATATCCGCCGCCTGCGCCGCCGAAATCCCCGGCAGAGTTGACGGCATATACAGTAGATCGCCTTCGTTAATCTGCGGCAGGAATTCACCACCGACTTTATTCAGCGGGTAGATAACCGTCAGTATCGAAAGCACCGCCACCAGCAGGGTGGTTTTAGGCCAATGCAGCACCTTCAACAACAGCGGATGATAAATACGGATCAGGAAACGGTTAAGCGGGTTACTGCTTTCCGCCGGAATTTTGCCACGGATCCAGAATCCCATCAGGATCGGAATGACGACAATAGCCAGAAACGCCGCGCCTGCCATGGCATACGTTTTGGTGAACGCCAGCGGGCCGAACAGTCGCCCCTCTTGCCCCTCGAGCGTGAAAATAGGGATAAACGACAGGGTGATAATCAGCAAGCTGATGAACAATGCCGGGCCGACCTCTACCGAGGCATCGGTAATGACCTTCCAGCGCGTTGCGTTATCCAGTTTTTCATCCGGATGCTGATGTCCCCACTCTTCGAGCCGCTTATGGGCGTTTTCAATCATCACAATCGCGGCATCGACCATGGCCCCGACGGCAATGGCAATGCCCCCAAGCGACATGATATTGGCGTTCAGCCCCTGGAAATGCATCACGATAAACGCGATACACAGTCCCAGCGGTAGGGAAATAATCGCCACCAGCGCCGAACGCAGATGCCACAGGAACAGCGCACACACCAGCGCAACAACGATAAACTCTTCCAGCAGCTTATAGCTCAGGTTATCAATAGCGCGATCGATGAGCTGACTGCGATCGTATGTTGTAACTACCTCAACGCCTTCCGGCAGGCTGCTTTTCAGGGTGTCGAGTTTGGCTTTAACGGCGGAGATCACTTCACGCGCATTTTTACCGGAACGCAGAATTACCACCCCGCCCGCCACTTCGCCTTCACCATTCAGTTCGGCGATCCCACGGCGCATTTCCGGCCCAATCTGCACACGCGCGACATCGCGCAGATAAACAGGTACACCGTCGGCCCCTGTTTTCAGGACGATATTATTGAAGTCATCAAGCGTTTGTAGATACCCACTGGCACGGACCATATATTCCGCTTCAGCCATCTCAACAGACGAGCCGCCCGCCTCCTGATTCGACGTATCCAGTGCAGATTTCACCTCCGCCAGGCTGATGCCATATTGCGTCAGCTTCATCGGGTCGATAACAACCTGGTACTGTTTAACCACGCCGCCTACCGAGGCCACCTCTGCCACGTTCGGAATCGTTTTTAACTCATACTTTAAAAACCAGTCCTGAAGAGTACGTAACTCTGCCAAATCGTGTTTACCGCTGCGATCGACCAGCGCATATTCAAAGATCCAGCCGACGCCCGTGGCGTCCGGTCCCATCTCCGCGCTGACCCCTGCTGGTAATTTTCCCTGAACCTGGTTGAGATACTCCAGTACGCGCGAGCGCGCCCAGTAAGGATCGGTGCCATCTTCGAAAATGACGTACACATAGGAATCACCAAACTGCGAGAAACCACGCACGGTCTTCGCGCCCGGTACCGACAGCATGGTGGTGGTCAGCGGGTAAGTCACCTGATTTTCAACGATTTGCGGTGCCTGCCCTGGATAGCTGGTTTTGACGATCACCTGAACATCAGAGAGATCGGGCAACGCATCAACCGGGGTATTGATGATGGTCCAGGTTCCCCAGATACTGAGAAACAGCGCCCCCATCATCACCAGAAAACGGTTTGCCACCGAACGGCGGATAATCCATTCAATCATTTATCATGTCCTCAGTGTGAATGGGTCGCCTGGGCTGGCTTTGCGGATGCGTCTTGCGCACCACTGTTCTGCGCGCGCATACGATCCAGTGCGCCAGAGATATTCGCCTCGGAATCAATCAGGAACAGACCACTGGACACCACTTTTTCACCTTCAGTCAGGCCTGAGCGGATAGCCGTCAGCCCTTGAGATTCATGGAATACCGCAACCTGCTTCGGTACAAATCGACCTTCGTTATCGACGGTGATCACCCGTTGCTCGGTGCCTGTATCAATCAACGCCTTTGAGGGGATCAGCAGCATCGGTTCACTTTGCGTTTTCAGTTGCAGGTAAGCATTCATCCCCGGCTTGAGCGCCTCATCAGGGTTATTGACCTGCAAACGGATCTGCAGCGTACGCGTGGTGGCATCAACACTTGGCAAGATATTCCACTTGCTAATGGTGAAAGGCTTATCCGGCCAGGCGGGCACAGTGATGGTAAATTGCGAGGCGTCTTTGATCAGCCAGGCGATAGATTCCGGGACCGACGCGCTGACCCATACCGGGTCCATCCCCTGAATTTTCGCGACCACATTGTCTTTGGAAATGTTCATGCCGGTACGCAAATCGAATGCGGTAATCACCCCATCAATAGGGGCTTTCAGGGTAAAGCGGGTCTGAATTTTACGCGTCGATTTTAAGCGCTGAATATCCGCTTCCGGCATACCGGCCAGACGTAATCTCTCCAGAATCCCTTCCACCTGCGTCGCACTGCCGCCAGTCTCCCGCAGTAACAAATATTCGCTCTGCGCCTCAACCCAGTCGGGAATCGTCAGATCGATAAGCGGCGCACCTTGCTTAATTTTGTCGCCCACGGTTAGCGGGTAAACCTTCTCGATAAAGCCTGCGGAGCGGGCCTGGACAATAACAAACTGGTATTCGTTATAGCTAACGTTAGCCGGGAAAGTTTGCGCATAGTGCAGCGGGCCACGGCGCACAGGTTCTGTTTTCAGACCCAAATTTTGGGTCTGAGTGGGATTGATACGCACGCCAGGCGCTGACGCGCTCGCGGTCTCTTCATCGGCATATTTGGGGATCAGATCCATATCCATAAACGGTGATTTACCCGGCTTATCAAAGCGCGTGTTCGGGTACATGGGGTCATACCAGAACAACACTTTTCTGGCTTCTTTTTGCGAAGCCTGCCCGGTTTCAGCCGTTACGTTTGCTGATGAATAATAAGTATAAATACCGACAGAAATAACCCCACCGACAATCATGCCAGCGAGAATAAGCGCGGTATTTTTAATATTTAAAGACGCCATAGTGATTTCCATTGCGCGATAGTCTCACCCGAATTTCGAAGAATCCGGGCAAGAATAAAAGAGACCAGCGAGAACGTTATTTACTGATGTGAATATCGCGTAACACAGAGATATTTCCCTGCTGAACAAACGTAAACGCAACCTTATCGCCGGGTTTAATATCGTCAGCCTTGGTGTCGGCAACCCGCGTAAAACGCATCGTCATGGCAGGCCAGTTCACCGCGGGAATGGGATCATGCTTGATCGTGATTTTTTTACTTTCTTTATCAATAGCTTCAATCACCCCGGTGGCGCTAATGACGTCTTCCTGTTGGGCCGCTGGCTGCATGTTCATCATCTCGCCATGCTGATGCTCATTGGCCTGAGCGTTAAACATGACCACAGAGAAAAAGCTAAACAACACGGCTTTGGCAGTAGTATTCATACTTGATGCTCCTGAAAAGTTAATATTAAGGATTACTCCACCCAACCGCCGCCTAAGGCAGCAAACAGCTTAATTTCATTAACCTGTTGGGCGTAATTAAGATCGAGCAGCGATTGCTGCGTAGCGAATAAAGAACGTTCAGCGTCCAGTACTTCGATGTAGCTAACCGCACCATTTTGATAAAGCGCTCTGGCGCGTTGTAAGGTGATTTGCAATGACGTCAGGTAGCGCTGCTGACCGCTAATTTGATCGGCAATGCTTTGGCGCAACACCAGCGCATCCGCCACCTCTTTAAACGCGTTCTGAATTTTTTGTTCGTAATTCACCACCGACTGCTGTTGGCGAATTTCAGCGAGGTCGAGATTGGACTGATTACGTCCGGCGTTAAAAATGGGAATATCTATTTTGGGGACAAAATTCCACATGCCGCTGGCTGCATTAAATAAGCTGGAGAGATCGCTGCTGCTGCTGGAAACTGAACTGGTCAAGGTAATCGACGGGAAAAACGCTGCCCGTGCGGCGCCGATATTGGCATTCGCCGCCATTAATCCGTGTTCAGCTTCCAAAATATCCGGGCGCTGCAACAGGATTTGCGACGAGAGCGACGGCGGCAGCGTTACTGGTTTAATATCCCCGCTGCTGCGCATCTGGTCGTTGGGTAATTTCCCGTACGTACCCAGCAACAGTTGCAGCGCGTTGTTGGCCTGCGCCAGTTCACCTTTACGCTTCGCGATTTCGCTGCGCGTGCTTTCAATCACGCCCCGCGCCTGTTCCAGCGCCAGCACGTTGGTGCTTCCGGTCAGCAACTGCTTCTCAACAAAAGCGTAAGAACGCTGATAGTTTTGCAGCGTTTCTTCGGCAATTTGCAGTTGTGCATAAGCCAGACGCTGATTGAAATAACTTTGCGATACGTTGGAGATTAATGAGATGTGTACCGCCCGACGCGCCTCTTCGCTGGCAAAGAAATTCTGTCGCTCAGCTTCACTCATATTCTTCAGCCGCCCAAAGAAGTCCAGATCGAAACTGAGATTGAGTCCAGCTTCGAATTCACGATCGGTGCTGCTATCACCTTTTAATTTACCGCTGTAAGTACCGCTGGAACCTGCCGTGAGTTGCGGGTAGCGGTCAGCGTCCGTGACGCCATATTGCGCTCTCGCTTCCTGAACTTTTAGCACTGCCATACGTAAATCGCGGTTATTGACCAGCGCCTCGCCAATCAGCGCCTTTACCTGGGAGTCAACGAAGAAGCTCCGCCAGCCCGTGTCCTGATATCCCACCGGTGCAGAAACCAGGGCATTCTGGCTTAAGGAGAATTGCTGCGGCACAGGCAATGTCGGACGCTGATAGTCCGGCGCCAATGAACAACCGGCGAGAACGAATACAGCGCTGAGGGTAAGAAGCTTAAATTTGCTCATAGTTCTTCTCGTCCTGACCGGACTGATGGCCCTAAAAAATGTAGGAATTTATAGTGTTGTACTTTAACGAAGTGACTCTGTTTAAGCGGTGACAGGAAAATGACAAAACTGTCATTTTCCCAATAACCGATTGCTATCCGATCCCGCTTCCCTAGAATTGAAAGTCCGCACAACCCGTGTGAGAAGGAGAATGCGATGAAGGTATTGATAGTCGAAGATGAGAAAAAAACCGGTGAATACCTGACGAAAGGCCTGACGGAAGCGGGTTTTGTCGTGGATTTAGCGGATAACGGCCTGAACGGGTACCACCTGGCGATGACCGGCGATTACGACCTGCTCATACTCGACATCATGCTGCCGGATGTAAACGGCTGGGATATCGTACGGATGCTGCGTTCCGCTAACAAAGGGATGCCCATTCTTCTCCTCACCGCGCTGGGTACCATTGAACATCGGGTTAAGGGTCTGGAATTAGGCGCTGATGATTATCTGGTCAAACCGTTCGCCTTCGCCGAACTGCTGGCGCGGGTCAGAACGCTGCTGCGCAGGGGTGCGGCGGTGATTGTCGAAAGCCAGTTTCAGGTCGCGGATTTAATGGTCGATCTGGTCAGCAGAAAAGTCACCCGCAGCGGGACGCGTATTACCCTGACCAGCAAAGAGTTTACGCTGCTTGAGTTTTTCCTGCGTCATCAAGGGGAAGTTTTACCCCGCTCGCTGATCGCCTCCCAGGTTTGGGATATGAATTTTGACAGCGATACCAATGCCATCGACGTCGCCGTTAAGCGTCTGCGCGCCAAAATTGATAACGATTTTGAGCCGAAACTGATTCAGACCGTACGCGGCGTGGGATATATGCTTGAGGTTCCTGATGCCCAGTAAACGATGGCGGCGCCCTTTTTCGCTGGCAACACGACTGACCTTTTTTATCAGTCTGGCGACGATCGCTTCATTTTTCGCCTTTGCATGGATAATGATCCACTCCGTGAAGGTCCATTTCGCCGAGCAGGACATCAATGATTTACAAGAGATCAGCGCCACGCTGGAGAGGATTATTAACCAACCCAACGAGCCGGAATCACGCCGTCTGGAAACGCTAAAAAACGTGGTTGAGGGCTACTCGAACGTCATTATTTCTCTGGAAGACAGTAAGCAGAAAGCCATTTTTCATTCGCCAAATGCGCCGGATCTCCGGCAATTTATCGCCAGCGCAAGACCGGATAAAAATGCCCATGCCAGCGATGTTTTTATTATATCCGGCCCAACACTGCAAACGGCCAAACATATTCACGGACAAAAAACGTCGTCTAACTGGCGAATGATTCGCCTGCCGGTAGGAAAGCTGACTGATGGAAAAGCGGCATATACGCTGTATCTGGCGTTATCGATCGATTTTCATCTGCACTATATTAACGACCTGAAAAACAAACTGATTATGACGGCATCGTTGATTAGCATGATGATTGTATTTATCGTGCTGTTCGCTGTGTATAAAGGCCATGAACCGATCCGTAATGTCAGTCGGCGCATCCAAAATATCACCTCAAAAGATCTTGATGTGCGCCTCGATCCGCAAGCGGTCCCTATTGAACTGGAACAACTGGTAAGTTCGTTTAATCACATGATCGAACGCATCGAGGATGTATTTAAACGTCAGTCGAACTTCTCGGCAGATATTGCCCATGAGATCCGCACGCCAATAACCAACCTGGTCACACAAACGGAAATTGCGCTCAGCCAACCCCGTAGCCAAAAAGAGCTGGAAGACGTGCTGTATTCCAATCTTGAAGAGTTTGGTCGTATGTCGAAAATGGTAAGCGACATGCTGTTTCTGGCGCAGGCAGACAACAATCAGCTTATCCCGGAAAAGACAGCGCTTAATCTGGCCGATGAGGTTGGTAAAGTGTTCGACTTTTTCGAAGCCTGGGCAGAAGAGCGCGAGGTTGGCTTACGTTTTGAAGGACGCGCATGCTGGGTTTCAGGCGATCCGTTAATGCTACGCCGGGCAATGAGTAATCTGCTTTCAAATGCCATGCGCTACACGCCAAAAGGCGAGTCGGTAACCGTGCGGGTGAAAGAGGCGGATGGCCTGGTCCAGATAGTCGTGGAAAATCCCGGCCCCCCCATTCCCCCACAGCATCTATCGCGGCTATTTGATCGGTTTTATCGGGTTGACCCTTCGCGACAGCGTAAAGGCGAAGGCAGCGGTATTGGCCTGGCGATTGTGAAATCGATTGTTATCGCCCATCAGGGGAAAGTCTCGGTGACATCCGATCAGCTTGCCACCCGTTTTATTCTGACGCTGCCCAAGCATGCGATGTAATTTATGATAATGGCGTTGATACCTTAAACAATTCGAGTTGCAGGAAGGCGGCAAGAGAGGGAATCCCCGGTCACTTACTTAAGTAAATGACTGGGGTGAACGAGCGCAGCCAACGCATATGCAGCTTGAAGTATGACCGGTATATATATCATCACCGATTCTCTGACATAACCGTCATAATCCTGTCACGCCGCTGACAGCCCTCACCAATTATAATTTCTTCCGTAAACCCAAACAGGAGAAATATGATGAATAAGATATCCTCTTTTTTCGCTATCGCGTTTTTTATTTCAGCTGGCGTTAATGCGGCCGACACACCCAAAATGCATCAGCAGGCCGCAGCGGCCCATGAAATGATGAATAACAGCGGTGCCCCTGCACATCAACAAATGGCGCAAGAACACGTCGCGCAGACGAATAATTCAACGTCAACGCCATCCCAGGCACGCCCTTTTTCACAAATGAATAAACATGAAAAAGCGATGGTCGTTCACCAGTCAGTGAATAACGGTCATTCATATGCCCATGAGGTTCAGGCCAGGCAGCACCGCGCACAGATCCCCTCGCAAGGGTAACGTTGCCCTGTGTTGAATAAAATGTCCATCAATACGCTATGTATGAATATTGCGGACAAAACGCGCCACGCAGGCCTGTACATTTACAAGCCTGCGTTCCTGCCGTTAATGTCAATATTAATATTTCTTTAAACACTTCATTAAAAAGTAAATATAATTAAGCGTTTTATCTCACTTGTATAAACTACGTAATTCACCTGCTTGTAATGTTGCATATTACAGCCCCCACACCCTCACCATTAATATAAATTAGGATTCCCCCTGGTATGCGTCATTAATATTTAATGGGAGACTGCCGTCGTCGTAAACATGACATTCGAACAGTTCGTATTCCTATAAATAAACTTAATGATGATAGTGAGCAAAAAAATGAAAAAACGTCTGCTGACCCTCTTTGTCCTCGGCCTGACAACGGCCACAACAGCATGCGCAATTACCCCGGCAATGCAGAAAAAGTATGAACATTCAGGTTGTACACAAATGAGTGAACTCAATGGCTGCGATATCAATAAATCCTATCAGTGGAACCGCGATCATGGTTTTATTGAGAACGGCAACAGCCAGCAGAGCCGTCATCATCATCATGGTGAAGAGCAGCAAAATACCGCTGACCGGGATAACCACGATAATGCCGATATTTACGGCAAATTCAGCGGAAATTACGTAGCCAAATTTGCCAATGGTCAACGCAGCGTTGATATTCACGTCGAGGGTTCCAGCGTGTACGTCAATGGTAATGAAGTGCGTGACGTAAATACCTATCAGGATACGATGACCTTCCGTGTCGGCTATGCCACTTACACCATTAAAACGAATGGTCGCGGTAGCTGGAATGACAGCGATGCCGGGAATGCTGGCAAAATTGTGCGCGAGTAACGGATACCGCCACAATGAAAAAACTGATTTCCACGTTGGTTATTATGGCTAGTCTGTCGGGCTGTGCCGAACATCCTTACCTTTCTGCAGCCGCTGCTGGTATTGGGGCCGCAGCAGTTGCCACGGCGATCGCTAATCACAAAAACCGTGAAGCCAACCGTGATAAAGAGCATGAACGCCAGGAGCGCGAGCAAAGGGAGAACCAGCATGCGTGGCGGCATCGTCACCATCACTCCGATGATGACGGCCATTACTATCACCGCTAAGTCAGCACAAAGAGCGCTGCGATCACAGCGCTCTCAACGGTCATGTATTACAGTATGCCGTTTTAATACTGGAGTCAGGCATGGCATTAACCCTCACGGTATTGCTTGAAAACAGGCGCGCTGCGAGCGCAGATAAATCATTACGGGCAAAGCCTGGATTAAGTCTGTTAGTTCAGGATGAAACCACCACCATACTATTTGATACCGGCCCGGACGACAGCTTCATACTTAATGCCGCGCAAATGGGCGTAGACCTGACGCAATTGACCGCCGTGGTTCTTTCGCACGGCCATTACGATCACTGTGGCGGCGTGCCGTGGCTGGCGAATAACAGTCGTATCATTTGCCATCCCCAAATAGCCTGCGAACGGTATGCCTCAATAACCCTGGCGGGAACGCCAAGAAAAATAAAAAAACTCTCGCGTGATAACGACTACTCTCGACTAATCATGGAATACACCCGTGAACCGTTGGCGATCAGCGATCGATTTTTGTGGTCCGGGGAAATTAGTGTCGCCACTCCACAGGCCTATGGCGTTATTAGCGAGAAAACACCTCAACCGGATTACATCAGCGACGAAGGCGTATTGATCTATAAATCTGATCGCGGGTTAGTCATCATTACCGGATGCGGGCATCGGGGAATAGAGAATATCGTACGCCATTGCCAAAACATCACCGGCGTTAACCAAATTTACGCCCTCGTCGGTGGGTTCCATTTACGCACTGCCTCCCCCGCTAAGCTATGGCGAACCCGACAATTTATTAAGCAACAACAACCAGAAAAACTACTCGGCTGTCATTGCACCGGTTCGTGGGGTCGATTGTGGCTACCGGGAACTGACGCCCCGGCAACGGGAGATGTGATTGTGCTGGCAGAGTAACGGCGATAAGACATTGCCAAACCAGCAATAAAAAGCGGGAGCCTTACGGCCCCCGCTTTTCAACCATCATTACAGAGTGACGATTGCTGGCTCATCAAAGACGGTGAGTTTTGGCGCTTCGCCGGTGAATTTTTCTGCGTATACCAGGCTGGTATTCCCCACGCAGCCATTCGCCAGCCTTGAGGTTGGGATATCCGCCGTCAGCACGTTCGCGCCGCCATTTTTGCAGATACCGTTCTCAATATCTGGCCATGCGCCTTCATGGATACAGATGATTCCCGGTTTGATACCGTCACTGATGTGTGCCCCCACCAGCACCTGTCCACGCGCGTTCCATACGCGTACCAGATCGCCCTCGGCAATACCTCTGGCTTTCGCATCATCCGGGTGAATCGTTACCGGCTCACGATTGGCAATCGCGTACTCTTTGCGCAGCGAAGCGTAATTCAACTGACTATGCAGACGATGTGCCGGGTGCGCCGTCAGTAGCTGCAGTTGATCTTTATCCGCAGTTCCTTTCCATTCATCGGGTTCAATCCATGACGCATGCGGCGGACAATCTTTGTATTGATAGCCTTCAATCGTTTTTGAGTAGATTTCTATCTTACCGCTCGGCGTTCCAAGCGCATTCATCACCGGATCGCTGCGGAAATCCGCGTAGCGTACATATTTGTTATTCTTTTCATTCTCACGCATTTCGATCAGTTTGTTTTGCTGCCAAAACGCGTTGAACTGAGGCATGGCGATACGCTGGGCGCGGGCGGCTTTTTGTGCGGCATCATAGAACTGCTTCAGCCACGCCATTTCATCTTTGCCCTCGGTGTAGACCGCCTTACCGCCAGGCTTGAGCATCTCCGCCAGATCGGCAAATACGTCAAAATCACTGCGTGCTTCAAACTGCGGCTCAATGACCTGCTTCATCGGCACCAGATGTTGGTTACTGTAATCACCGGTCATGGTCAGATCGTTGCGCTCAAACGACGTGGTTATCGGCAGAACTATATCGGCATGTTTGGCCGCTGCGGTCCAGTAGCACTCAGAGATGACAACCAGTTCAGGCTTCTGCCAGGCTTTGATTAAACGGTTAGTATCCTGATGATGGGTAAAGTTAGCGCCGCCCGCCCACCAGATCATTTTGATATCCGGGAAGGTTTGCTCTTTACCGTTATGCTGATATTTGCCGCCTGGATTTTCCAGCGCTTCGACAATTCGCGCTACCGGCAGGCTGATCACCGCATCGGAAACCGCCCAGTCGTTACCCGCAGATGACCCACCCTCAATTTGGGCGGAGATGGCTGGCAATACTCCCCCGGTACGCGTTGGGTTACCGCCGTTGGAATAGTGATAAGAGAACCCGAAACCACCGCCTTCGGTACCAATTTGCCCCAGCATCGCCGCCAGAGTCACCAGCATCCAGTGTTTTTGCTCACCGTATTGCTGGCGCTGAATCCCCCAACCCGCCATGAGCATGGTTTGATTGCTGGAGAAAATTTCCGCCAGCTTCTCCAGTTGCTCAGCAGGTACGCCGCACACGCCGGAAGCCCACTCGGCGGTTTTCTCTATTTTGTCGCTCTTGCCGAGCAAATACTCTTCAAACTGCGGATATCCAGTGGTGTATTTTTCCAGGAAGGCTTTGTCATGGAGATTTTTCTTCACCAGCGTATGGGCGATCCCTAACATCATCGCCACATCGGTCCCCATATGTGGCGCAATCCAGGTTGCATTATCACCAAAGAACTCAATGGTTTCGGAACGCATCGGATCGATGGCGATGACGCTTTTCCCTGATTTCTTCAGCAGATTAAAGTATTCAATCCCCTGTTCATCCGTGCTGCTCCAGGCAATCTTGAGGGTATTGAGCGGGTTCATCCCCCACAGCACCACGACCTGACTGTGCTCAAGCACCATCGGCCAGGTGGTTTGCTGCTCATAGACTTCAACCGATCCCACAACGTAAGGCATGATCACCTGCGCGGCACCGGTTGAATAATCTCCGGTATGACCTGCGTAACCACCGGCCATGCTCATATAGCGTTGCAGTAAGGTTTGCGCTTTATGCAGAACGCCGCTGGAGCGCCAGCCATAAGAACCAGCAAATATCGACGCCGGGCCATAGCTGCTACGGATCCGGCTATGCTGCTCATGTATCAGTTTCAGTGCCTGCTCCCAGCTAACCCGCACGAAAGGATCGCTTCCACGTTTACCATCCGCATTACCCGGGTTTTCCAGATAGCTTTTGCGCACCATCGGATATTTTACGCGGATATTGGTATGGACCTGATCCGGCGCGGTTTGCTGTAACGAGTTCGGCACCGTTTTAGGCAACGCGCCTTTTGAGGAAACCACTTTGCCATCTTTTACTTCCACGTATACCGCGCCCCAACGCGCTGCCGTCAGAATCGCTCCGCCATTTTGGCCTTCGGCCCAGGCCGGCATTGGGATCACCGAAGAAATCGCCATTGTCCCGGTTGCCGCGCCGGCCGTCTTAATAAAGTCACGTCTTGTGAGTTTCATGATTTCTCCTGATTTATCGCTTATTTGTTCATGTCTTTAGCGTTGTACTGGAAGTAACGGCTCAGGATATCCAGTTCGTTTTCACTGATATTGGTGCGAGCGCCCATCCCTTTTGCTACTGAAGGCCAGGCGTTGAGGGTGAAATGATTCGCCGGAATTGGCGCATGGCAGCCCGCGCAGTACACATTGTCGAGTTTGCGTGCGTAATCCCACATCGGTTCACGGCTGGCGAGAGCGGAACCGCTCCATTCACCCTGCAGCACGACATCTCGCCACACATTGCCGTAATCATCTTTTTTCCAGTCGGAGAGGATCTTCAGCGATTGCTGACCTTTTTCACTCAGGCTGGCAAGAATCAAACGCTGTCCTGCCGCGTAGTAAATGACCTGTTCATTTCCCTGCATCTGGCTACCGCGAATCTCGACCTGTCGCGTATTGTCCGTTGTTTTCAGAACCTGCATTTTTGTTGCCGGGTAAACGGTTCCCAAATCGCCCAGCGCAGTGTTGCTTACGGCATAAAGCTCTGTTGCCGAAGCAGGGGTGGAGGCGGACTGCGCTTCAAGCCCTTTGAGCGCGCTGTCATCCATTTTTATTTCAGGTGGGAAATGGGCGACGCCTTTGTGGCAATCAATACAGGTTTGCTTTTCCTCGATGCCCATTTTGTGCATTTTCTGGGCCTCTGCGCTTTGTGCGGCAAGATCCATCGCGTCCATGCTGTGACAGCTACGGCAGGTCGCAGAATCGCTCGCTTTTAGCTGTGCCCAAACGGTTTGCGCCATCTCCAGACGGTGTTCTTCAAATTTTTCTGGGGTATCGATTTTTTTGGTTATGAACTGATGATAAACATCTTTTGAGGCCCGCAGTTTAGCCACCAGATAATCCAGGCCGCCCTGGGGGATATGACAATCAGCACACTCTGCACGAATACCTTTCTGATTCTGAAAGTGAACCGAACCGGTATATTCCTCATACGGTGCCTGCATCGTATGACACGATAAACAGAATTCCGTGCTTGAGGTTTTGTGCAACGTCCATTGCCCTGCCAAAACGATAACAGCACCAAGAACAATGCACAGCAGCATCGTCCCGAGGATGGTTTTATTTATTTTTCTCATCTTTTATTCCCACAAGATGAATACCCTTTAATGGGTAGACAATAATTACCCTAACGCGGCTACTTATTGATATTCATCAAACGCAGAGGGAAATGAGAATCAGCATGTGGGTAAGTTTGAAGGCGCTCGCATAATTAATACGAACGAAATTAAATATAAAATACCTTTTTAAATTCAGATAATTAAACCAAATCCAAGGTTTAATTAACCATTAATTATGGAAACGTCAGAATAAAAGTTTGATGAGTGCTGAATGGCATTAAAATTATGCCCTTGGCAATAGTCGCTATATAATAAAATATATAATGAAAAAACATAAAAACGAACCCTTTTCTATTACGTGATAACACGTATTAATGAAGATACCCCTCTTGTGGTTGTGCTCAGATATACATTCACGACAAGACTTGTGACACACACCTATCATTGACGCGCATTTATGCATGCAACCTTGATCTGGTCACTTATTATACAGATTCGATTTTCGCTACACTCTGGGTAGAGGTAAACAAACAGGAGGTAGTGAATATGTATCGCTCAATTCTGGTACCCATTGATATCTCTGAAACCGATTTAACCCGCCATGTTGTTCCACAGGTCCTGGCGCATGCCAAAACCGCTAAGGTCCACTTTTTAGCCGTTATTCCTACCGTTCCGTTCTATGCCTCGCTGGGGCTGGCTTACTCAACAGAATTCCCGGACAGAAGCGGTCTGCAGGCCAAGGCCAGCGAAAAACTCGAAGAGATTATTAAGCAGTTCAATATTCCTGCAGGCAGGAGTCAGACTCACGTCGTTTACGGCCCGCCGAAGGATCAGATCCTCAAACTGGCGGAGGCGGTAGACGCTGAGCTTATCGTCATTGCCTCACATAAGCCTGGTTTTAGCACTTATCTGCTGGGTTCAACGGCGGCTGCCGTAGTACGCCATGCAAAATGTCCCGTGCTGGTTGTGCGGTGATAGGGTCAAAATGGGGGCGAATTTGCACTAACGTTTATAAGTTAAGCATTCTTGAGAACATGTGATGCTTGCTCAGGGTTCCGTTCACCTCAGTGGTAAACGTAGCAATATACCGGAGGCAACAGATTCATTGCCTCCGGATGTCCCACTCTCAGTTACTCATTACGCCCATTCATTTTCATTAAAATGACAAGCATTAGAGCGAATGTATTCCCCTTTTTCTGTGGCTTAGGCCATCACTCAGTTCTGAATATCCAGTCTGACCAGTGCCAGCAACAGCTGACTCAGCGCACCGTAGAAACCAAAGTCATCATAGCGGCGGCATTTGGCGGTGAATTCCGGTAACCAGCGTAACAGCCCCGCCAGCGTTTCTCTGCGCAGCGCATCAATACGCTGGCGGCTAAGCCCGGACTCTCCCAGAGAAAAATGCAGATGACTCAGCAGTTCGATAAAAATTGCCAGATGATCGGCTGACTCGCTAAACGTTTCGCTTACCTGCATGCCAGCATCGGCTAACAATCTGCAACACACCCTTCCTGTATTAGATGAGATTGACGCAGCGCGCGCAGCATGTGAGTACGAGAAGATAAAACGTCTGGCACATCAGCTAAAAAGCAGCTGCGCCAGCATGGGGATGCGTTCTGCTAGCAGGATGTGCGCAGCGCTTGAACAGCAGCCGCTAGCTGATTTTTCACTCAGAGAGGAAGTACAACTAAGTCTTACGGAAGTGGAAATGTGGTTGGCAAATGAAAATTTGTCGCGATTAGCCGAAGCTGAACATCAGAAGTGACGTTGAAATGGTACGCCCTGTAGGATTCGAACCTACGACCTACGGCTTAGAAGGCCGTTGCTCTATCCAACTGAGCTAAGGGCGCATTGCGAAGTGATTACTTCATGCAGATGAAACGCGTGAATTATACGGTCAGCGCTTGCTGAGTCAATGCCTTTTGTTTCGGTTGCTGGCGAAGTGTACGAATGTTGATTTTTTCTGCTCGTTCAAAGGTATCCAGGAAATCACCTGGTAACAACTCAGCCCGCAAAACGTCAGATTTAGGGATGCATGTATTTAGAATATTTATGATTTTGCTTAACATTCCTTTATCCCCTCTCCAGTGGTTCAGGAACTCTTTAATGTTAAGTATCGCCATCAAGGAAGAAAACAGTCACTTCGAACATGGACTGAAAATCATCATCTCCCATCTGGCAAATCAGTGGCATCAGGAGATTAGCTTTTTACCTGTCGAAGATATCGATCGCGCTGAAATCGCGTTTATCTCACTGGATGAAGATTGGCTCAGCGCCGATTGTTACATGGTTCCTGTCCACACCAGGCGCCAACACCGGGTGGTCATCTGTAGCAAAAACGATAAAGATAAGCTGATGTTCCGCCCCTGCCTGTACATGTTGCCACTGATTTATCGGGAAGATGACGTAGACGAGATAACCAAAAAACTGGTCCTCATCCTGCAAAAACGCGCACTGCGCACTAGCGTGCCCGCGACTATCTGCCATTACTGCACCACCCGCAACTTTTCTATCGAAGAACGCCAGTTCTTAATGTTTCTCGCCAGCGGGTATACGTTAGCCGAAACGGCTCATCTGCTCTCAGTCAGCGATATCCAGGCCAAAGCGACCCGCCGCAGCATTATGAAAAAGCTGCATGTGAAAAACGATCAGCAATTCTTAAGATACATCCGCGCACATCTGAACTTTCTGCAAAATTAGACGGGGTATCTCTGCCTAATTTTTATTGAGAAATATCTCATCATCGATTAAGCATCGGCTCCTACTGTACCTGGCTTCAGGCTGCGAGAATAATCCGGCCATACTATTTCCGGGGAAAAAGAAAGACACACCCGGTAATATTTTATCTAATCTCAGAGAGAGGTTGAACTGGATAAAACGATCTTTTGGGCATTGAGTAAGACATCAGAAAACTTCCGGCAAATTATTCTGATGGGGTACGCAATCGCCAGTCTGATGATTGTTGAAGCACTGAAACCCAACGGCATAAGTCAACTCACCTTTGCGCTGACAAAAGTTTGGTTCAGGGATGTCTGTAGTCAGCAATTTATCCAGACCTGCCGCAACAGAAATGGAATGGAAAAGGATGCACAGTGCAAAACGCCGGGACCGCTATCGCCGTATACGAAACGCTAACTGTAGCTGGCAATTTCCCCACTGTACCTCACAGGTATTTGACCGGATCGAGTATCTGGCGCAAAAACTCGAATGCACCTTACCAGACGGCACTATATCTCAGGCGATAATTACGACAGACTACTATCTGGCCTATGCGCTGAGTCGACATTTATTCTCAGGTACTCGCACGGCGATCTTCCAGAGCGTTGAATCGACCTTGCTCAGCATGCAAGAGCCGGTAATTAGCCAGTTAGTGATTGACATTGAAAGCTTAACAACCCCTTATTTCGATATACTTGAAAGCCTGCGCCAGCTAATTAAGAAGCATAATGACATCCAAATCTTCATAATGCTTTCCAGTCGCGATGAAGACCTCACTACATTTATTACACTGTCCGGTCCATTTTATATCTTGCCACGCAATTTGCGCCTCCCCGAGATGCGTCATGCCTTATTATCTCCGGTTCTTAGCTATATTCATTCCAGACGCATAAATCAGCTCGACTGGGAGCTGATTACCTTACTATTACAGGGTAACTCCTTAAAAAAGATTGCATTGTTACAGACACAACCCTATCACCGTATCATTTATCGCCTGAATCAGTTGATTACGCGCCTTGGATTACCCAGCAGGCAGCGCTTTTTGCATCTGATACACCGCCTCAACGTTACCTCTACCCATTTAATTTAACACCATAACTCATTGTGCTATAAGATTTTTTAGGAAATTACTTATTTTCAAATAAGAAAACAGATCTAATTTTTACAAATATTTAATATTTACAACTATTCCTGGTATTATGCCTGGAGCCACTCCCACACTTAACCTTACTGATCCTGTGCATTTCAATAGAAAATAGTCCCATTGCAGTCTTAACAAAACCTAAACAATTGGTTTATTGTGTCGTTTTTACTGTTTAAAAAAAATTTTCAATCTGCCATAATTCGAACCGCAGATAAATAATACCAATAGTCATTAACACATCTGGATCTTTCAGAATATCCTAACTGACATTAACAACCGGGATGTTGTAAGTCTTTTCCGAATGAGCAGAGCAGGTATAATCCCCACAGTTTCCTGATTAATTGTTAGTTTTCCCGGTGTGAAATGGATTTTCCACAAATTCATTGTTCTGCAGAAGAACAACCGAATAAACAAGGATGAAATAATATTTATTCGGCTCTCCCTCAGAACAATTCTTGGCTATTTGACAATATTATAACGCCTGATGTTTTATCAAATTCGCAAGATACGCAAACAGTTTGAGGCATACAACAATGAAACCAGCATCCGTTATCATTATGGACGAACACCCTATTGTCAGAATGTCGATAGAAGTACTACTCGAGAAAAACAGTAATATTCAGGTAGTGTTGAAAACCGATGACAGCCGTACGGCAATAGAACACCTGCGCACGTACCCTGTCGATCTTGTCATCCTGGATATTGAACTGCCTGGTTCTGATGGGTTTACATTACTCAAAAGAATAAAATCATTGCAGGAGAAAACTCGGGTACTGTTTCTGTCCTCAAAATCCGAGTCGTTTTATGCCGGGCGTGCTATCCGGGCCGGTGCAAATGGGTTTGTCAGTAAACGAAAGGATCTCAATGATATCTACAATGCGGTAAAAATGATTTTATCGGGATATTCCTTTTTCCCTTCGGATACCCTTAATTTCATTAACAATATAAATGCACAAAAAGGCGTCTTACATGACATGCCGCTCTCTAACCGTGAAGTTACCGTTTTGCGTTATCTGGCAAACGGGCTATCCAATAAGGAAATTGCTGAGCAGTTGTTACTCAGCAATAAAACGATTAGCGCTCACAAGGCTAATATCTACTCCAAGCTCGGGTTGCACACCATCGTTGAGCTGATCGATTACGCAAAAATGCATGAATTAATGTAATAACACTCCCGGCGAGATTTCGTTCGGGAGTGTTTTGTTAGCGCATTGATTAGTTATAGTTAATCATGAACGTGGCATCAGCCTTGGCAATGCCAGGCTGAACCCCAGCAGCTAACGCGATATAGTTTGCGAAAAAGGTCAGCGTGGCGTTGCCGTTGTCATCAATCCCCACGGTCTGGCTGGCCTGCTCGAGCGGCAATCGCGTACGGTCGCTGTCGTGCAGTTCGATCGCCACCTTTTGCGCCATCACCGCGTCATCAAGCGCCAGCAACGTCGTGCCTGGGGCCGGAGTTCCGGAAAACGTTATCGAAGCGGATCCCGGCGGGCAGCCTTCTAGCTTCAGCGTAAACGCGACCGGTTGAGTGGTATCTCCGCTGGTCTGAAGCTGCTTTGTCGGCCAGGTGCCTAGCTCCACAGACTTATTGCTGTCGCCGGCAATTACCGCGCAGGTAAAGTCCACCACGTTACCGCGCAGTTCAATATTGATTTCCCCCAGCGACGAAGCGGCATGGCACAACGAGCTGAATGTCAGCAGGCACACCATTGCCAGAAGTGTCCCTGCGGCTGGCGTTTGTTTGTTAGTCATAATCCACTCGCAGATAGCCACGGGCTGTAAAAGGTCCTTCGGTAGGCTTATTGCCCGTTACGCTGACCGGCCATGTTCGGATCCCCACGCTCGCCGCGGCGTTATCATCCAGTTGAAACGGGATAGTGCTGGACAGATTATTGGGCGTTAGCGGTTTACCGCTGCTGTCGGCGACAATAAAACCTAAATCCGGGTTGTCAGATACCATCATTTGCCCGGTGGCTTTCTCGGCCTCTACACGCATGGTTAAGTAGGCCTGTGCAGCGACGTTGGTGCATTTTATCGCCACCGTTTTGGTCTGCGGATTGATGCCTTCAGGCCGGTTTCCCGCTCCTGCCTTGCTAAACAGCGATGCGCCAATATCACCAAAATCAAACTCGACAATCTGCCCGGCGTTTACTTCGCAGTTTTGTGGAACCTCCACCTTGCCGCTGTAGCTGATGGTATAAACCGGCACGCTTAGCGCATCTCCGGTACTGGTCGTGACATAGACGCTGAACATCGTCTGCCGCGGAATCGGCACCATGTTAATAAACGGGCGGATCACTTTGAGCTTAAACACCAGCTTTGAATCCATCACGCCAAAAGGCTGCTGCTTAGGTACGTTTGGGTGAGTCCCCATGCGAATGTAATTACGCGGGGGATAAAATAACCCGGCATAGTCATCAGTTATGCTCATGGCCCCCAGCAGGTAATCATTGAGCTTCAGATACTGAAAACCGCCTTCGGTACTTTGCACCGGAAGTTCAGTGGCATAGCTTCGATAGGTGTAATTTACCGTTGTCCCGGCCGGACAGGTGGCCTTCACGCCAACCCAGCCAGATTTTTCCGGTAACGTCACCACCTGTCCCGGCTGGTTGTTACTACTGTTGAAGACATTCGACAGATCGTAAAAAACATCCGTTGACGTGCCATTCGAGTTTTGGCAGACCGTCGCCCAGGACGAATGGGTCATCAGCAGTAAAGCGCTTCCCAGTAACAAACCCGTTTGTCGTTTCATCGTATTATTCCTGTCGTGCTGACGGAGATTCGCACGTCACATTCGTGAGCGTTACCGCTTGTTTCAGGCTCTCCTCTGGCAAGGCATAGCGCGCCACGCAGCGCGCGTTTGCGCCTTCCCCCCATTGGATCAACAACTCGCCTTTTAGCGGCAGGCCGCTCAGGTAGATTTGCCCGTCTTCACCCACCATGCTGGTCACGCCGCTGGTGTTTTCACGCACGACGGAGCCAAACGGCACTGGTTTACCGGCATGTTTGGCGGTAATCAGCGCCCGCACACCGATTCGTGTATCAAACGCCGCCCGCACCAGCGCCCCTTTCGTTGGCACTACGCTACTGACGTTATTCTCCACATCGGTATTGTTGTTCATGGAATTGGTGTCTAACGCGACGCGGTTATAGCGATAGACGGTGGCATATGGCATCACCGCGTATCCGCGCCAGTCGGTTTGAACGCCGGTCTGGTTCTCTATCCGTACACCCTGCGCGCCCGGCGCTTTAATCAGCACGTTGGTATCGCCCAGAGGCTGACTGAGCGTAATGCCGTCCGCATGCCCCACTACGCCGCCGGAGAGCTGCCAGTTGTAGTCATGCTGGTCACGGTCGTAGTTGTAACCCACGCCCAGCGTACCGTAGGCCGCCTGCCAGTTGGCGCTGGCGTTTCCGCTATAGCCATTGGTGCTGCTGTGCCCCTGATTCACGCTGTAGCTCAGGTTGCGCCCATCCAGCAACGTACCGCCGATCCCGCTCTGCCAACTGTTCTGTCCGTTGCTATTACGGTTGGCATTAAAGGTGGCGTAGGTGCGATCGAGGGCGTTATCACGCGAGTAACGCCGTCCGCTCAGCAGGCTGAACGGTACTGACATATTGAACGCCAGAATACGGTCGGTGTCGGAGATGCCAACCGATTCATTCCACGACCAGGAGAGTGAATAGCTAATCCCCTGCCAGCCGCTGGCATAGCCCAGTTGATACCAGGTATTGGTGTCTGAAGTATTCCAGTACGTCTGCTGACTACCCGAGATATACAGCGATCCGTAATCCCCCAGATTCTGCGAAATGTTGATCTGGAAACGACCCTTTTTGCTGTAGCTCAGGTTGTGGTAACTCGTCACATTGGGCACGTCGTGGCGATTGCCCTCACTGTCGTATTCGTACTCATAGCCTTCCATACTGCGATACGCCACATCGTCGAGGGTATAGAAGCCACGCGTTGAGTAGCGATACCCCAACAGCTGGAAGTTAGTGCCAAAATTGTTCAGCGATTTCGCATACAAGAAACGTAGAGACTGCCCCTGGTGCGTACTGTCATCCGCCAGTTGGCTGCGCGCATGGGTGAGATCGACAGAAACCGCCCCCCAGTCCCCCAGGTTTCGACCTGTGCCTAAAACCACCGCGGTGTAACGTGAGGCCAACTGCGTACCACCGTATGCGGTATAGCCCTCTGGTAACCCGGCAATTAATGTTCCCTGGAAAAAGAACGGTGAAGATTGCTGGCTATTGCCGCTGCGAAAATCCCCGGCGACAACGTCATATTTGAAACGCCCTTCTCGCTGTAATAAGGGAACGGTGGAGTACGGCACCGTATAGCGTTGCTGGCTGCCGTCCTTCTCATCCACCGTGACCTCAAGATCACCGCTGGATGACGTTGGGTTGAGATCGGTTATCGAGAAAGCGCCGGGGGAAACATAGCTTTGATAAATCACATAGCCATTCTGACGAATGGTCAGTTTCGCTGCGGTACGCGCAATGCCGCGAACGGTAGGCGCGTAGCCCTGTAAGCTGTCGGGATACATACTGTCTGAGGAATAGAGTCGCGCACCGCGAAACCCGACGCTGTCAAAAACGTCGTTGCCAGTGTTGCTGTCGCCCATCACCAGTTCGCCCTTCAGCGGGATAATTGCGCGCTGAAGCCATGTACCGATGTTTTTCCAGCTTTGTGAGTGGTATCCGTCGCCCTTGGAGTAGCTCCACGCACCGTTGTTTCTCAGCCGCCAGGGGCCATAGTTCAGACCACTGAGCATACTGAGGAAGTAACTGTCAGTATCACTGCCGCGGCTGCCGGTAAAGCTGTAGTTAACCAGCGCGGCCGGGATCCCTTCATCCCACTCTTCCGGTGGAATATAGCCGCGCGCGCTGTTTAACATTGACGCCTGTGGCAGGCTGACGTTTAAGCGCAGGGTAGAAAAATCAAACGCAATCTCGCTGCCGGGAATCGCCTCAGGTAGATTGATACAGGTATCGTTCGGATCCTTACTGAGTGCCGGAAACGCGGTGATATTGACGCCAAGGCGCTTCACCCAGTCGAGTCCAAAGCACGGCATCAGCCCACCGGACTTCTCCCCGGCTTTTGCCGCACTGGTAGTAAAACGAATATCCTGAGTGGCAACAAACTCATCGTTGCGCCAGATATCCACGCGATAAACGCCTTCAGGCTGGTGATTGCCTTTTTCAAAACGTGATAAATCCGCCACGGTTGCCGTATCCGCAGATAAAAAGGCCGGATTAAAATAGCTTTCCCCATAGCTTAGAGAGGGAAAGAGCGCCGCCAGCGTGGACAACGCCACCCCCGCCAGCGGTGGCGTAACCCCCGGTAACAGGCCAGGAAAATACGTTGTCTTATTCATCGTTATCTCAACGCACACTAACCGTTTTAGCCGGGGTCACAGCGCCATAATCATTGACCGTCTGGAACGTGACGTTGCCCTGAACGCCCGTGGGTAGCAGGACCTGCGCATCGCTTTTCGGCGCAACCATCACGTTATCGACCTTCGTTTTCCCCACATTGAGATTGACCAACGTGACGTAATACGCTGACGGATTGTTGATCTTCAGGTGGTTGCCGGAGCGGGAAAAGGTCAGCATTCCTGGTGCATCTTCCGGGATTTGCGGCAGATTATTCGGACGAACAAAAAGTTTGATGCGTGACAGAATTGCCAGTTGCAGAACGTTTTTGCCCTCAAGGCTGTTTTTATTGACTGACGGAATGGCTTTGACGTTCATCCAAAACAGCGACTCACGGTCTTTGGGCAGCGGTTCACCGGCATAGATGATACGCAGCGTGTTTTCGCTTTTGGGTTCGCTAACAAACAGCGGAGGCGTAACCACAAACGATTTTTCTTTAGCGCCTGCGCTATTCTCAATCCATGAATTAACCAGGTAACGTTCTTTGGTATCGCTATTGCTAATAGACAGGGACGTTTGTTTGGCATCGGCTGGATAAATAACGCGAGTGGCGCCTAATGCAATGCCTCCGGCAGCCTGAACACTGGCAGCAGAAAATAAGGCCAGTAAAAGGATAAAACCTGATTTTAGATAATTAAACATAGCTAAAAATACCTTTGATGCGATTATCGTTGGGAAATAAATCAGGGATAAACCAACGTAAACCACACGTCTGAGCGAAGCGTTCCCGGCGTTATATTTTCCGAGACAGCCCGATAGCGGGCAGTGAAATGAAACGTCATCTCTTGCGTTATAATCGGCGCATAATGAAGCGGCAGGGCATTCGGTATAATTTGCCGTTGGCGCTCGTCAAATAACGCCAGACCAATCCCCGAAGCCGCAGACGCATCACCGCTGGCAAGAAAAACCTGCGGATCTTCCGCTGGCGTCACGCCCGCAAACGCAATCCCAACATGGTCATAAACATCGGAGCTGCACGACGTTAAGCGCAGTGAAAACGGTACGCTGGTAGAGGCGAAGCTTCCCGTCCCAGAGAAAGCATTGGTGCGATACTGCCCCATTTGTACCCGCATATCCTGACTGTCAGTGGCGACCGTACAGGCGCCGTTGACGAGCTGTCCCCGTAAGTGGACGCGGCCACTTTCCAGTATTACCGTATGTGAAAGCACAGGCATTACGCACAGCATTCCCGCCAGCGCCACGCCTTTCCCTATCATCTGCCGCATCCTTCATCATCCCCGGATATTGCCTCATCCATTGAGGCGAACGTCATCCTTGCGCAAATCAAAACGGCTTATTCGTACTTCATGATGAACGTCGCGTCGGCATTTGCCTGACCTGGCGTTGCGCTTGCGGCAGTGGCTTTGTAACGCGCAGAGAAACGCAGGGTGTTGGTCCCTTCTACCAGCGCCTGAGCGGTAGAGAAGGTTGCGCCATCCGGCTTCAGCGCGGTGGACGTATTGTCCAGAATTTCAATCCCAACACCGCCCGCAGTGGTACCGTTGTCTGCAGAAGAGACGGCCAGCAGATTGTTATTGGTATTATCGGACTGGCCAGAGAAAGCAACGGCTGCAGTTGCGGCAACGTTCGGGTCACAGTCGTTCAGCACGATAGAGAACGGAATTTGTGCTGTAGTGTCACCCACTGCGGCAAAACTGGCAGTACGATACTGGCCTAGCGTCACAACCTGATCGGATGACTGAGTACTGACTGCACAGGCTGCATTGACCAGTTCACCTTCAAAATGCACAGTACCGCCGCTAACGCTTACCGGATCGGCTGCAACCGCTGCACCGGCGACTAACATCAGGCTGGCAATAACAGAAGAGGTCATTAATTTACGTTTCATGGATTTCCCTTGAATTACACACATACGGCTCCGGCATCCTGCGGGATCCGTTTGAATCATTATCGACATTAAATGTCAGGCTAATTATCTCTGCATCCTGTAAAGATATATATCGCATGAGAATTAGCTAACCTTTTACCCCAACTCTCCTGAGTATTTGATTCACTAATTATTCCTCGCGAATATGACTATTCGTCACAGCGATAAATTAAACATTTCAATTAATGAAAAATACCTGCAAATCCTTTTAATGACCCTGGCTAATTCTTAATGGGACCCAGGAAAAATCTGGGTGGGAATGAGGTAAAATCCCTCATAATTAACCGTAACAGACTGGTTTGTGGCGCATTACCCCTGAAAATACCAGGGTGATGAGTTGTTTCATTCACGTTAATTTTGATTAGCATGCTCATTAATTATCCGCAAGGCTTATGCCTTTGTCCTGACCCCATTCGCAGATCGTGACGCCCCCTGGCGCACGTAAAAATGCAAACGAAAACTGACAGCACGTCCCGCTTCTGACAAAATAGCGGCATCCCCTTCGATTTAACGTAACAGACGGAATCCTCTCTCTGATGGCAGCAAAGATTATTGACGGTAAAACGATTGCGCAGCAGGTGCGCTCTGAGGTTGCTCAAAAAGTTCAGGCGCGTTTAGCGGCTGGATTACGCGCCCCAGGCCTGGCTGTTGTGCTGGTAGGTAGCAACCCGGCTTCGCAGATTTATGTCGCGAGTAAACGCAAAGCCTGTGATGAGGTGGGGTTTGTCTCCCGCTCCTATGACCTGCCTGAAACCACCAGCGAGGCGGAGCTGCTCGAGCTGATCGATACGCTCAATGCAGATACCACCATCGACGGTATTCTGGTCCAGCTGCCGTTACCTGCGGGTATCGACAACGTTAAAGTTCTCGAGCGTATTGCGCCGGATAAAGACGTTGACGGTTTCCACCCGTATAACGTTGGTCGCCTGTGCCAGCGTGCGCCGCGCCTGCGCCCATGTACTCCGCGCGGTATTGTGACTCTGCTTGAGCGTTACAATATCGACACCTACGGTCTGAATGCGGTCGTTATTGGCGCGTCGAATATTGTTGGCCGCCCGATGAGTATGGAGCTGCTGCTGGCTGGCTGCACCACCACCGTCACCCACCGGTTCACCAAAGATCTGCGTCGCCATGTAGAGCATGCAGACCTGCTGATTGTTGCCGTCGGCAAACCTGGCTTTATTCCCGGCGAGTGGATCAAAGAAGGTGCGATTGTGATTGATGTCGGCATCAACCGTCTGGAGAATGGTAAGGTTGTTGGCGATGTGGTCTTTGAAGATGCTGCCGCACGCGCGTCATACATCACGCCGGTACCCGGCGGCGTAGGCCCAATGACGGTCGCCACACTTATCGAAAACACGCTGCAGGCGTGTGTTGAATATCATGATGTAAAGGACGTTTAAGATGGCCACATTTTCACTGGGTAAACACCCACACGTTGAACTCTGCGATTTACTGAAGCTGGAAGGCTGGAGCGAAAGCGGCGCCCAGGCAAAAATTGCTATTGGCGAAGGGTTAGTGAAGGTCGATGGTGCTGTAGAAACGCGTAAACGCTGCAAAATCGTTGCCGGACAGACCGTCAGCTTTGAAGGCCACAGCATTAACGTCGTGGCGTGATCCCAGGTGCCGGATGAGGTTAACCCCTGTCCGGCCACTTCCTCTCTCCTTTTCAGATAATGACTTCATCACCACTTCACAGTGAACTGTTAGCATGTTGTTTTTCCACACGAAGCGATCATCATGCCAACAATCGTTACCCACGCTGCCGTTCCTCTCTGTTTAGGATTAGGTCTCGGGCGTAAAGTCATCCCCCCGCAATTACTGTTTACTGGCGTCATTCTGGCTATGTTGCCGGATGCCGACGTACTGTCGTTTAAGCTTGGCGTCGCCTACGGCAACGTGTTTGGTCACCGCGGTTTTACCCATTCGCTGCTGTTCGCCTTCGTGGTGCCGCTGCTCTGCGTATGGATGGGTCGACGATGGTTCAAGGCAGGCTTAATTCGCTGCTGGCTATTCCTGACGGTTTCACTGCTGTCGCACAGCCTGTTGGATTCGGTCACCACTGGCGGCAAAGGCGTCGGCTGGCTGTGGCCGTGGTCGGATGAACGCTTCTTTGCACCGTGGCAGGTGATTAAAGTCGCCCCGTTTGCGCTATCACGCTACGCCACACCATACGGGCACCAGGTGATAATTTCGGAGTTGATATGGGTATGGCTACCGGGAGTTATGATGATGGGTGTGCTGTGGTGGTATCGGAAATATTAATTTGCCGGATACGACAAGCGTCTTATCCGACCGACATTCGTACATTGATTGCCGGACAGGGCGCGAGCCGCCATCCGGCAATCAATATCATTACTTACGGCGCCAGGTAGTGCCCTGCGGGCCATCTTCCAGCACGATACCCATCTCATTGAGACGGTCACGCGCGGCGTCAGCTGCCGCCCAGTCTTTGGCTTTACGGGCATCCAGACGCTGCTGGATTAACGCTTCAATTTCAGCAACTTCACCGTCATCCGCCTGCGCACCGCTTTGCAGGAATGCTTCGGGCTCCTGTTCCAGCAGGCCCAGCACGCTGGAAAGCTTACGCAGATGCGAAGCCATACCGTTAGCCGCCGCCATATCTTCACCCTTCAGGCGGTTAACCTCACGCGCCATATCAAACAGCACGGAGTAGGCTTCCGGCGTATTGAAGTCATCGTCCATCGCTTCAATGAAGCGTGCTTCAAAGGCTTCGCCACCGGCTGGGGGAACGGACTTATCGGTGCCGCGCAGCGCGGTATACAGACGCTCCAGCGCAGAGCGCGCCTGCTTCAGGTTCTCTTCGCTGTAGTTTAACTGGCTACGGTAATGACCAGACATCAGGAAGTAGCGAATGGTTTCGGCGTCGTAGTATTTCAGCACGTCACGCACGGTAAAGAAGTTGCCCAACGATTTGGACATTTTCTCCCGGTCAACCATCACCATCCCGGAGTGCATCCAGTAATTAACGTATTCACCGTCATGCGCACAGGTGGACTGAGCGATTTCGTTTTCATGATGCGGGAACATCAGATCCGAACCACCGCCATGAATATCAAAATGGTTGCCCAACTGTTTGCAGTTCATCGCCGAACATTCGATGTGCCAGCCAGGACGACCCGCCCCCCACGGAGACGGCCAGCTCGGCTCGCCTTCTTTGGACATTTTCCACAGCACGAAGTCCATCGGGTTGCGCTTCACATCAACCACATCAACGCGTGCGCCCGCCTGCAGCTGATCCAGATCCTGGCGTGACAGCTGACCATAGTTCGGGTCAGTCGGCACGTCGAACATCACGTCGCCGTTATCAGCGACATAAGCGTGACCTTTGGCAATCAGCTGTTCAGTGATTTCAATAATCTCAGCGATATGGTGCGTAGCGCGCGGCTCCAGATCCGGGCGCAGAATATTCAGCGCGTCGAAATCGCTATGCATTTCCGCGATCATTCTGTCGACCAACGCCACAAAGCTCTCACCGTTTTCATTCGCGCGCTTGATGATTTTGTCATCAATATCGGTAATGTTGCGCACATATTTCAGCTTATAGCCGAGGAAGCGCAGATAGCGCGCGACAACGTCGAAAGAAACGAAGGTACGTCCGTGGCCAATATGACAGAGATCGTAAACGGTAATACCACACACGTACATGCCGACTTCCCCGGCATGAATAGGTTTGAATTCCTCTTTTTGGCGCGTCAGTGTATTAAAGATTTTTAACATCGAAGATTCCGTGTAGACGTGTGTGGATAGTAAAGTCTGTATAATACCCATAATTTAGACCGGAAGCAGCACACTTTGCGAGGTGATCGCAGCTTGCGGTTATGCTATAACACACCCCTAACTCTGACCCTTCATGGGGTCGAAGCACCAATCTATCGGAACAGGATGCAAAAATGGTTACTTTCCACACTAATCACGGCGATATCGTAATCAAAACGTTTGATGATAAAGCGCCTGAAACAGTTAAAAACTTCCTGGACTACTGCCGCGAAGGTTTTTACAACAACACCATTTTCCACCGTGTTATTAACGGTTTCATGATCCAGGGCGGCGGTTTCGAACCGGGCATGAAGCAAAAAGCCACGAAAGAAGCGATCAAAAACGAAGCGAACAACGGTCTGAAAAACACCCGTGGTACGCTGGCGATGGCGCGTACTCAGGCTCCGCACTCCGCAACCGCACAGTTCTTCATCAACGTTGCAGACAACGACTTCCTGAACTTCTCCGGCGAAAGCATGCAGGGTTGGGGTTATTGCGTGTTTGCTGAAGTTGTTGAAGGCATGGACGTGGTTGATAAAATCAAAGGCGTTTCCACTGGTCGCAGCGGTATGCACCAGGATGTGCCAAAAGAAGACGTCATCATCGAAAACGTGACCGTCAGCGAGTAATCGTGACGACACTGTTTATTGCAGATCTTCACCTCTGCACAGAAGAACCGGCGATCACCGCCGGTTTTCTGCGTTTTTTAGCCGGTGATGCGCGAAAAGCTGATGCACTGTACATTCTCGGCGACCTGTTTGAAGCCTGGATTGGCGACGACGACCCAACCCCACTGCATCATGAAATAGCCGCGGCGATAAAATCACTGGTTGATTCCGGCGTTCCCTGCTTTTTTATTCACGGCAACCGAGATTTTCTGCTCGGCAAACGTTTTGCCCGTGAAAGCGGCATGAGCTTGCTGCCTGAGAAAAAAGTACTCAACCTGTATGGCCGCAAGGTATTGATCATGCATGGCGACACTTTGTGTACAGACGATGCAGGCTATCAGGCGTTTCGCGCCAAAGTACATCAACCCTGGCTACAGAAGCTGTTCCTCTCCTTACCTCTGTTCGTTCGCCAACGTATCGCCGCGAAAATGCGCGCCAATAGCAAAGCGGCCAACAGCAGCAAGTCACTGGCGATCATGGATGTGAATCCGCAGGCCGTCATCACCGAGATGGAAAAGCATCAGGTCCAGTGGTTAATTCACGGCCACACCCACCGCCCGGCAGTCCACGAACTTACGGCCAATGAGCAACCCGCTTTCCGCGTGGTATTAGGCGCATGGCACACCGAAGGGTCGATGATCAAAGTCACGCCAGATGACGTTGAACTGATCGCATTTCCGTTTTAATTCCGCAGATATCCAGTTCCTCTTTACACAAAACTCGTTGCGATGTAGCCAACTACAGAGGCTGCCTGAAGGGTGAAGTGTAAAGCGCGCAATCGTTTTCCTTGACGGCGAATTATGCTATTCTCTGTGGCCTCAAAAGTCGAGTGTAGTGCATCACAGGAGTTTTCAGACGCATGTCTTCCCGCAATAACCCGGCGCGTGTCGCCATCGTGATGGGGTCCAAAAGCGACTGGGCTACCATGCAGTTCGCCGCCGAAATCTTCGAAATTCTGAACGTGCCGCATCATGTTGAAGTCGTCTCCGCCCACCGCACCCCTGACAAGCTGTTTAGCTTCGCCGAAAGCGCAGAAGAGAACGGCTATCAGGTGATCATTGCCGGTGCTGGTGGCGCTGCGCATCTGCCGGGCATGATTGCGGCGAAAACGCTGGTGCCTGTTTTAGGCGTCCCGGTGCAAAGCGCGGCGCTGAGCGGCATAGATAGCCTTTACTCCATCGTACAGATGCCGCGCGGTATTCCGGTCGGAACGCTGGCTATCGGCAAAGCGGGCGCGGCAAATGCGGCCCTGCTGGCGGCACAAATTCTGGCAACACACGACAAAGCATTACACCAGCGTCTGAACGACTGGCGCAAAGCACAAACCGACGAGGTGCTGGAGAATCCGGACCCGCGAGGTGCGGCATGAAGCAGGTCTGCGTACTCGGTAACGGTCAGTTAGGGCGCATGCTGCGCCAGGCCGGTGAGCCGCTGGGCATTGCGGTCTGGCCCGTCGGGCTGGATGCCGAACCAGCAGCGGTCCCTTTTCAGCAAAGCGTGATCACCGCTGAGATTGAGCGCTGGCCGGAAACGGCGCTCACCCGCGAGCTCGCGCGCCATCCGGCATTTGTCAACCGCGACGTTTTCCCGATTATTGCCGACCGTCTGACGCAAAAGCAGCTTTTTGACAAGCTCGGCCTGGCAACTGCGCCGTGGCAACTGCTGACGGATAAAAGCGAATGGCCTGCAGTATTCGACAAACTCGGTGAGCTGGCGATCGTGAAACGTCGCGTCGGCGGCTACGACGGTCGTGGGCAGTGGCGTTTACGCGTAAATGAAACCGAACAACTGCCGGATGACTGCTACGGCGAGTGCATCGTTGAGCAGGGAATCAACTTCTCTGGTGAAGTCTCACTGGTTGGCGCTCGTGCGCACGACGGTAGCACCGTCTTCTATCCGCTGACCCATAACCTGCACCAGGACGGCATTCTGCGCACCAGCGTGGTCTTCCCGCAGGCTAACGCCAAACAGCAGAAACAGGCCGAAGCGATGCTCTCAGCCATCATGCAGGAGCTGGGCTATGTCGGCGTGATGGCGATGGAATGTTTCATCACCCCGGAAGGTCTGCTGATTAACGAACTGGCTCCACGCGTGCACAACAGCGGGCACTGGACGCAAAACGGTGCCAGCATCAGCCAGTTTGAGCTGCACCTGCGCGCCATTACCCACCTGCCGTTACCCACGCCGGTAGTGAACACTCCTTCGGTGATGGTAAATCTGATTGGTAGCGACCTGAACTATGACTGGCTGAAGCTGCCGCTGGTGCATCTGCACTGGTATGACAAAGAGGTGCGTGAAGGGCGTAAGGTGGGACACCTGAACCTGAGCGACAGCGATACCGCGCGTCTTAGTGCGACGCTGGAAGCGCTTATCCCCCTGCTGCCGCCGGAATATGCCAGCGGTATTATCTGGGCGCAGTCAACGCTGAAATAAGCCATTAATGCCGGGGATTTGATTTTATCCTTCCCCGGCCCCTCCTCTGGCGCGTAAAATCCCCTCCATTGCTGTTTTTGTATTTTCAGGATCACACATGAACGATGGAACGGACTATCGCGCAATTTTGCTCGCTGGTACGCCTATAATCGATGTACGCGCCCCCGTCGAATTTCTGCAAGGCGCAATGCCGGGCGCAATCAACCTTCCCCTAATGAACGATGACGAACGTGCCGCCGTGGGTACCTGTTATAAACGTCAGGGACCCGAGGCAGCCCTCACGCTCGGCCATCAACTGGTCTGCGGCAAGACTCGCCAACAACGTATGAAGGCCTGGCTGGATGCCTGTCGTCAAAATCCTGCGGGTTATTTATGCTGCGCGCGCGGCGGTCAGCGTTCGCACATTGTGCAGCAGTGGCTGCACGAGTCCGGGATTGACTACCCGCTGATACACGGCGGCTACAAAGCCCTGCGTCAGGCGGCGATTCAACTGACTGAAAAATTAGTGCAAAAGCCGATCGTCTTAATTGGCGGCTGTACCGGGAACGGTAAAACGCAGCTGGTGCAACAGCAGCCGAACGGCGTGGATCTCGAAGGTCTGGCGCACCATCGCGGTTCCTCGTTTGGTCGCACCGTTGAACCGCAGTTGAGTCAGGCGAGTTTTGAAAACCTGCTGGCGGTCGAAATGCTCAGAACCGACAGCCGTCAGGATCTGCGTCTGTGGGTACTGGAAGATGAAGGCCGCATGATCGGGGCTAATCATCTGCCTGAGTGCCTGCGTGAACGCATGACCCAGGCATCTATTGCAGTGGTGGACGATCCTTTTGAGCGTCGTCTGGAGCGACTGCGCGAAGAGTATTTCGTGCGGATGCACCACGATTTTACCCATGCTTATGGCGAGAGTCAGGGCTGGCAGGAGTATAGCGAGTATCTGCACCACGGTCTGTTTGCTATTCGCCGCCGTCTGGGTTTACAACGTTTTGCCGAGCTGACCGCCCTGCTCGACGTGGCTCTGCGCGAACAGCAAGCGACGGGCAGTACCGACGCCCATATGGGCTGGCTGGTACCGTTGCTCAACGAGTATTACGACCCGATGTATCGTTATCAACTGGAAAAGAAAGCCGCGAAAGTCGTCTTTCGCGGCACATGGCAGGACGTTGCCGACTGGCTTAACGCACAGTGATCAGTGTCTGTCGCGCTTATCCGCGCGTTTCGCCAGCCAGTCGCCCAGCACCTGAACGACCTGCACCAGAATAATCAGCGCCACCACGGTGACGATCATGACCTGGGTTTCATAGCGGTAATAACCAAAGCGAATCGCCAGGTCGCCTACCCCACCGCCACCAACGATTCCGGCCATCGCGGAGTAACCGATCAGACTCACCAGCGTTATCGTCAACCCACGCAGCAGACCCGCGCTCGCTTCAGGTAACAGAACGGTGCAGATGATGCGCATCGGGCTGGCGCCAAAGGCTTCCGCCGCTTCAATAATGCCTTTATCGACTTCGCGCAGTGCGCTGTCGACCAGACGTGCATAAAAAGCGATTGCCGCCACTGAGAGCGGGACCGACGCCGCAATCGGCCCAATGGTATTTCCGAGTAAAAACTGGGTGAGCGGCAGCAGCAGCACCAGCAGGATCACAAACGGCACCGAACGGATGATATTCACTAGCACGGAGCTGAGCAGATACACAAAACGGTTTTGCCAGAATAAATGCCGGTCGGTGACGAAAATAAGAAAACCGAGCGGCAGACCGCCAATAATCGCCAGCACCGTAGAGATGCTCAGCATCTGAAAGGTTTCATTAAACGCCAGCGTCAAATCAGGCAATAAATCATCCACGAATCACCTCCACCTGTGCCGTGCGTTGACGAATATGCTCCACGGCGACATCCACCGCAGAAGGGTTATGCGGCGCGGTCAGTTGCACCACCAGAATCCCCAGCGCACGCTCGCCGATATATTCAATTTTGCCGTGCAGAATGTTCACCGCCACACCAAATTTAACCGCGACTTCTGACAACACCGGCTGTTCCGCCGAATCGCCGATGAACAGAATTTTCAGCAACTGGCCAGGCAAATGCTGGCGCAAGCGTTCGGGTAGCGTCAGATTGAGGGTATGCGACACCAGTTGCTGCGTGAAAGCGTGCTGCGGGTGAGCAAAAACGTCAAACACTTCACCGGACTCCACCACCTTGCCGCCGGACATCACCGCCACACGATCGCAAATCGATTTGATCACGTTCATCTCGTGAGTGATCAGCACGATCGTGATCCCCAGCTGTTGGTTGATCTGCTTAAGCAATGCCAGAATAGTGGCCGACGTTTCCAGATCCAGCGCAGAGGTCGGTTCATCACACAGCAGCACATCCGGGTGATTGGCAATCGCACGGGCAATACCAACGCGCTGCTTTTGCCCGCCGCTGAGCTGCACAGGAAAGCGGTTCGCCTTGTCAGACAGCCCCACCAGCGTCAGGATTTCGCTGACGCGTGGGCCAATTTTACTGCGCTCCCATCCGGCAGCCTTCAGGCTGAAAGCGACGTTTTGCGCCACGGTACGGGTATGCATCAGATTAAAATGCTGAAAAATCATCCCAATACGCTGACGGGCTTTACGTAGTTGCGCCCCTTCCAGCGCGGAAATTTCTACGCCGTTAACCTTTACGCTTCCCAGGCCTGGTCGCGTTAAGGCGTTCAGGGTGCGCAGCAGCGTACTTTTCCCCGCGCCGCTGGTCCCGACAATGCCAAATATCTCGCCTGCGCCTATGCGCAAGCTGACGTCATCAACCGCCCGGGTTGATGGTCCACGGCCGGCGCTAAAATCCACGCAAACCTTTTCTATCTCAATCATAGCCACCTCAGAAATGCGAAAAGGGCAGTCGCCGCTGCCCCTGTTAACCTTGTGCGCAGCGATTATTGGGCTGCCGACATCCATTCCGGTTTCTGGAAGGCGCTGTAGATATTTTGCGGATCGTCGATCACCGCGCGATACGCCGGAGATTTCACCGCCGCCACAATATCTTTCGCGAACGGTTTATCCGCATCTTCACTGCGTACCGCTATGATATTTTTCAGATTTTCGTCCAGATGCTCTTGCTTGATGGCGCTGGCGAGATCCAGTTTCGCCGCCACGGCAAAGTTACCGTTGACCAGCGCGCCGGTCACACCGTCCAGGGTACGCGGCAGCTGTGCCGCTTCCAGCGGTTTAAACACCAGCCCTTTCGGGTTGCTGGCGATATCGCGCTCAGAGGCTTTAGTCGGATCGATAGTGTCTTTGATGGTAATAAGGTCAATAGACTGCAGGAAACGCAGACCGCGAGCCAGATTGGTTGGATCATTGGAAAGCGTGATCACATCCCCTTTTTTTAACTCATCCAGGCTTTTGATTTTATGTGAGTAAAAACCCATCCCGGCCGTCGGGACCACAATCAGCTTGCTCAGCTTCAGTCCTTTATCAGCGGTGAATTTGTCAAAGTAGAGCGAGTGCTGGAACAAGTTGGCATCAATACTGCCGTTGGAAAGCGCCATGTTCGGCTGCACGTAGTCGCTGAATTCGCGCACCACTACCTTATAGCCTTTCTCTTTCAGCGTAGGGGCAATGGCCTGTTTCACCATATCGCCGTACGGCCCAGGTGCGACGCCAAACACGATGGTATGCGGGTCACTGTTCGCATGAGCAAGTTGTAATCCACAGGCCAGTAACAGCGCTCCGGTCGCGACGCGTAAACTCTGACGCAATCCCATAATTTCTCCATTTTAACGTTGTGGTGTCATGTCTCACGCCGTTCTTGCGGCGTTGTTCTTGTTGGCCTGTTAACAGGCTGATTGTTAACATGACACAGATCACAACCTGCTGTCCTTGAAATTATTTCATGATGTTGCGGGATATGTCGTTCAATGTACGCTGAAGGTACTAATGTGTTTTTCAGCAAAGGATAGTAAAAAACCGGATAACCTTCTGGTTACCCGGTTTTGGCAGGGAAATTGACTTAGAAGTCGTAACGCAGACGAACCAGGTTCATATCACCCAGATCGTCGGTGCTGGAGGTGAAGACGTGTTCGTAATCCACACGGAAACCGTAGTCCAGCTGGAAGCTGATACCCACACCATTGTCGGTACGCAGGTAGTTACGACCATTCACGTATTCAATACGGTCGCCCATAACGTAGGGTTGAACGGATTTCAGCGCATACTGACCAACCGGGAAGGTATAACCCGCGAAATATTCCAGACCCCAGGCATCACCGGCAAAGTAATCGTTAACAGAGACTTTTTTGGTGGTCATGAAGTTTTGATACCAACCGCCGCCCATCGAGAAGGTCCAATTGTCCGGTTTCCAGCTCAGCGCGGTACCGACGATGTTTTGATCGTAGGTTTTGCTGGTGTCGCCACGCATTTCCGCGCGGGTGTAGTTCCACGCCGTACCCCAGGTCAGGTCATCGGTGATGTGATAATCCACACCCAGCGAGCCACCGCCTTTACGCTTGTAGCGCAGACCGTTGTTCGGGTTGTAATCATCGCTGAACAGATAAGATGCGTAGAGATCAACATCGCCAACCGTTTTCTTATACTTCAGTGATTTACGCGTACGATAGGAACCATCATAGTCGCCATTGATACCGTTACCTGGTGCCTGACCGATCATGTCGTAGTCCCAGATATCCGTTTTCGCACCAACCACATCATAGTAAATGCTGTTCTGTTGACCGAAGGTCAGCGTACCCCAGGTCGCGCTCTTCAGACCGGTGTACAACATACGACGCGTGGTATCGTTGGCGCCGTTAGCATAGTGATTATCCCAGTTGAACATTGCCGGGAAGTTAACGCCCAGCTCGTAATAACTCACCCAGCTGATGTCATCAAACAGATAGTAATCAGCGGCGAAGCGGAAACGCGTCCCGCCGTCGAAACCATTACGTTTGTAGCCATTCTTACCATCATCACCGGCCATATTCTGGAACTGCGGACGAATACTCCCGCCAACGGTGAAGTTAAGACGGCTCAGCGGGTTGCCCGCCTGTGGATCTTGTTTCAGGACCGTGATTTCCGCCTGGGAGGCGAACGTCGTTAATGCCACTGCTGCGCCGATCGATACCGCCAGCGCCGTTTTTTTTATAGTCATTATTTGTACCTTGATAGATAGCCTGCCAATTATTCAGCATACAAATATTAACGTTTATTAATACACTCGTGTTGTCGGGTTTTTATTGTTCTGTGCTGTTAAATATCAATGAGTTATCAATTTGTGCTACATAGATAAAAAACGCACCGATTTAAAAAACCGGTGCGTAATCATCACGAATATGAATTAACTACTGAACTGACGGAACAGCGCTTTGCCTTTTAGCAGACGTGAACCGAGCCATCCGCCGCATAACGAGAGCAACAATGCCCCACAAAGCGGCAACACGACCCACAGTCGCCAGTCTGGCTCCCACGGAAAATCAAACACTCGGGTTTGCAGCACCGCCAGTGCGGTTTCCGCGCCGATGGCAGCCACCAGTCCAGCGACCATTCCGAGCATGGCGAACTCGCACCATAGCGTGGTACGCAGCAGCTTCTTACCCGCGCCCAGCGTGCGCCAGACCACCAGTTCCTGATGACGCTGACGCATTCCGACCTGGACCTGCGCCAATAGCAGCAACATACCGCAAGCGGTAACCAGCACCACCATCACCTCCAGTGCCCGGCTCACCTGCTCCAGCACTTGGCTCACCTGTTTGAGGATTGCGCCAATATCCAGCAGGCTGATAGTCGGGAATTCGCGGTTAAGCTGCGTCAGCATGCCGTTGCCGTTCTCCCAGCGAAAGCTGGTTAACCAGCTTTGCGGCTGAGCGTCCAGCGCGCCGGAGGGAAAGATAAAGAAGAAGTTAGGGCGCAGGCTTTCCCAGTCCACTTTGCGCAGACTGCTGACCGTGGCGCTGAAATCCTGGGTATCGCCCATAAAGGTCACCCGATCGCCAAGCTTGACGTTCAGCCGTTTCGCCAGCCCCTCTTCCATCGAGACTTCGCCCGCTTTTGGCGGCCAGCTTCCGGCAACGATCGGGTTATGATCCGGTCGGGTATCCTGCCAGGTCAGATTAAGCTCACGGTTCAGCGCCTCATCGTGATTGCCTTCGGTCGGCTTCTCATTGATCGCCGTCAGACGCGCCCGCACAATCGGATAGAACGATTCCGGGATCACCTGATGCTCAGCCAGGAAAGCCTTGAGTGGAACCACCTGTTCGGTGGCAATGTTGATGAGAAAATAGTTCGGGCTTTCCGGCGGCATTTGCTGCTGCCAGCGGTCGAGCAGGTCGCCACGCAGTACCAGCAGCAGCGCCAGCAACATAAAGGAAAGCGAAAATGCCGACAGCTGACTGAGCGTTGACCACGGCTGGCGCAACAGCCGACTGACCGCTAAACGCAGCGGCAGCGAGGTGAGCGTCAGGCCACGCAGCACGTTGAGCAGCATCCAGCCGAGCACCCCGCACAAAAGCGCCAGCACTACCGCTCCGGCCAGCACGGCCCACAGCAGCGGGCTTCCGCCCATCAGTCCGGCGAGCAGGGCAATCACGACTATCAATACCACCGGCAAATAAAACTTCAGCGGCCAGACGTTTGCCACCACGTCACGGCGCAGTACCCGCAGTGGCTGAGTCGCCAGCAGCAAACGGTAAGGGCGTAACCCCACCAGCAGAGAAATGACCGTCATGGTGCCTAATGCCCATAGCCACGGCCAGGGACTGGCAGGCGGCAGTTCGCCGGGCAGTACCGGCTTAAGTAATACCACCAGCACGCGTTCAAACAACAGCCCGAATAACCCTCCGGTCACGCCAGACAGCACCAGCACCATCAGCCATTGACCAACAATCAGCCTGCGCAACTGTGCTCTGCCCGCGCCAAGGGTTTTCAGAATAGCCACCAGATCGTAACGACTGCGGCAGTAATGGCTCATCGCCACGGCAACCGCAGCGACCGCCAGCAGCAAGGTTAGCAGCGCCGACAGCAGCAGGAACTGTTGCGAACGCTCCAGTGATTTCCCCAGCGCCCCTTCATCCTGCTCCAGCCCATACCAGCGCTGTTCAGGCTTTAACTGCGGGAGCAGCCATTTTTCATAGGCTTCCAGTTGCTGCGGTGTCCCGCCAAATTTATAGCGCCAGGTCACACGGCTCCCCGGCTGGACCGCCGCCGTTTTTTCGACATCCGCCATGTTCATCATCAGGCGCGGCGCTATCTGAAACGGATTAAAACCGGCGTCCGGCTCCTGCACCACTTCCCCGGCGATGCGCAGCGTGGCATCACCCACGTCGATGGAATCACCGATTTTTAAGTTCAGCAACGCCATCAGACGCGGAGCCAGCAGCACCGAGCCAGGCTGAGGTTTCAGTCCCGGCGGATTGGTTTGCAACGTGCCATACATCGGATACACATCATCCACCGCTTTGACGTTCGCCAACTGCGGCGTATCCCGGGCAAAGGTCATAGTGGCAAAGGTCAGCTGTTCGCCCACTTTCAGGCCACGCTGTCGCGCCTCGTCAATCCACGCTTTCGGCACGGTACGCGAACTTTGCAGCGACCGATCTCCCGCCATAAACTCACGGCTTTGCTGGCTCAGCCCTTTTTCCATACGATCGCTGATATTGCCCAGCGCCAGCACGCAGGCCACGGCCAGGCTCAGCGCCAGCCAGACAATCAGTAATGAAGGCGAGCGCCATTCGCGCCAGAACCAGCGTGCAATCATGCCTCCTCCTGCAACTGTCCGTTCACCAGGCGTAAACGCCGATCGCAACGCGCAGCCAGTTGAGAATCATGGGTCACCAGAATCAGGGTGGTGCCATGTTCCCGGTTCAGAGAAAACAGCAGGTCGGCGATTTTGTCTCCGGTCTGGCGGTCCAGATTGCCCGTCGGTTCATCGGCAAACAGCACGTCAGGGCGACCGTTAAACGCCCGCGCCAGCGCCACGCGCTGCTGCTCCCCGCCGGAAAGCTGGGCCGGAAGATGATCAAGACGTTTTCCCAGCCCCAGTTGCTCCAGCAACGTTTTTGCCCCGTCGCGACTTTTTCCGCTGTTTTCGCCGCGCAACAACGCGGGCAACTCGACGTTTTCCAGCGCGTTAAGGGTCGGAATTAACATGAATGACTGGAAGACAAAACCCACGTGTCGCGCCCGCAGCTGTGCCCGGGCTTCTTCATCCATGGTGTGCAGCGCCTGCCCCACCAGGCTGACTTCACCGCTGGTGCCATCGTCCAGCCCGGCGAGGATCGCCAGCAGTGTGGATTTTCCTGAACCCGACTCGCCAATCAGCGCAATGGTCTCGGCGCGTTTGACAACCAGTTCAACTCCGGTAAGGATGGATAGCTCATGATCACCCTGACCGACGGATTTCTTAAGATGATGAACTTCAACAATGTTTTCCGCTGGCATTGGCCTTTCCTGTTCCTGGTCCTGTTAACTTTCCGCGCCGCCGCAGCGGACACGTTATTAATTCTGGGTGACAGCCTGAGCGCCGGATACCGTATGTCCGCCAGCGCCGCGTGGCCTGCGCTACTTAATGATAAATGGCAAACCAAAACGCCGGTGGTGAATGCCAGTATTAGCGGCGACACCTCGCAGCAGGGTCTGGCCCGTCTGCCTGCATTACTGAAGCAGCACCAGCCGCGCTGGGTGCTGGTCGAACTTGGCGGCAACGACGGTCTGCGCGGTTTTTCGCCTGCGCAAACCGAACAAACCCTGCGCACGATTCTGCAGGATGTGAAAGCAGCAAATGCCGAACCGCTGCTGATGCAAATTCGTCTGCCGGCAAACTACGGTCGCCGTTATAATGAAAGCTTTAGCGCGATTTATCCAAAACTCGCCAAAGAGTTTGATATACCTCTGCTGCCCTTTTTTATGGAAGAGGTTTATCTGAAACCCCAGTGGATGCAGGATGATGGTATTCATCCTAACCGTGACGCCCAGCCGTTTATTGCCGACTGGATGGCGCAACATCTCACTCCTCTAGTAAATCACGACTCGTAAAACAACGGAGATCCTGACAGGTAAAGTTATGCAAAAATCGGTCTTAATAACAGGATGTTCCAGCGGAATCGGTCTGGAAAGCGCGCTTGAGCTAAAGCGCCAGGGTTTTCAAATTCTGGCAGGCTGTCGCAAACCTGACGATGTGGCGCGTATGAACAGCATGGGATTCACCGGCATATTGCTGGATCTGGATTCACCCGAGAGCGTAGATCGCGCGGCTGATGAGGTGATCGCTCTGACCGAAAATCGTTTGTATGGGATCTTTAACAACGCCGGATACGGCGTCTATGGCCCACTGCCCACCATCAGCCGCGAGCAGATGGAACAGCAGTTTTCCGCCAACTTCTTTGGCGCACATCAGCTTACCATGCGCCTGTTACCCGCTATGCTACCCCACGGCGAAGGACGAATTGTGATGACCTCGTCGGTAATGGGATTGATCTCAACGCCGGGGCGCGGGGCCTATGCCGCCAGCAAATATGCGCTGGAAGCCTGGTCCGACGCGCTGCGTATGGAGCTGCGCCACAGCGGGATTAAGGTCAGCCTGATTGAGCCTGGCCCTATTCGCACCCGCTTTACCGAAAACGTCAACCAGACCCAGAGCGATGCTCCCGTGGAAAACCCCGGAATTGCCGCGCGTTTTACGCTGGGGCCACAAGCGGTTGTCGCCAAAGTGCGTCATGCGTTTGAGAGCGACAAACCAAAGCTGCGTTATCCGGTTACGCTGGTGACCTGGGCAGTTATGCTACTGAAGCGCCTGTTGCCAGGCCGCATAATGGACAAAATTTTACAGGGTTGAGTTGAAGCACGCGCGTCAGCCCCCATGTAACAAGAAATCGACAAAAGAGAGTAACTCCATGTCCACACAGAATATTGTTAACATTAACGAATCGAACCTCCAGCAGACCCTTGAACAGTCGATGACCACGCCGGTCCTGTTCTATTTTTGGTCTGAGCGCAGCCAGCATTGTCTGCAATTAACACCAGTACTGGAGAGCCTTGTTGCTCAGTACAACGGTCAGTTTATTCTCGCTAAGTTAGACTGCGACGCCGAGCAGATGATCGCCTCCCAGTTTGGTCTGCGCGCGATCCCCACGGTTTATCTGTTCCAGAACGGTCAGCCGGTAGATGGATTCCAGGGCCCGCAGCCGGAAGAAGTTATTCGCGCGCTGCTGGAGAAAGTGTTACCGAGCGAAGAAGAGTTGAAAGCGCGCCAGGCGATCGAGTTCATCGAAGCCGGCAATCACGCTGATGCGCTGCCGCTGCTGAAAGAAGCCTGGCAGATCTCCAACCAGAGCAGCGAAATTGGCCTACTGTTGGCGGAAACGCAAATCGCCCTGAACCGTTCTGACGAAGCCGAAGCGGTGCTGAAAACTATCCCGTTGCAGGATCAGGACACCCGTTATCAGGGGCTGGTGGCACAGATCGAACTGCTGAAGCAAGCGGCTGATACGCCTGAAATCCAACAGTTGCAGCAGCAGGTCGCCAGCAATCCACAGGATGCGGCGCTGGCAACTCAACTGGCCATTCAGTTACACCAGGTCGGACGTAACGAGGAATCACTGGAATTGCTGTTCAGTCACCTGAAGAAAGATCTCACTGCAGCCGACGGTCAGGCGCGTAAAACCTTCCAGGAGATCCTTGCCGCACTGGGCACCGGCGATGCGCTGGCCTCGAAATACCGCCGCCAGCTGTACGCGCTGTTGTACTAATCCGCTGCATTTGCCTGATGGCGCTTGCGCTAATCGGGCCTACAATCTCCCCGTAGGCCCGCGCCATCCGGTACTCCATTAGTTTTTTTTCAAATGCGTCACCACCAGTTGGTGACGTGAATTATAGAACTTCCGATAGGTCAGGTAGCAGGCGATAATGGTTGACAGACTGGCGGTCGAAAGCAGCATAAACGTCACCATAATCTGATACTTAATCGCTTTTACCGGATCAATACCTGCAAAGATCAACCCGGACATCATCCCCGGTAAACTCACCAGTCCCACGGTCTTCGCTGAATCGATCGTCGGGATCAGCGAAGCGCGAATACTGTCGCGAATCAGCGGCGCGGAGGCCACTTTCGGCGTCGCACCGAGGCTGAGTTTTTCTTGAATTTGCTGCTGTTCGCTGTTAAACCGCTGCCCCAGATTGTTGTAACACAGCCCTACCGCAACCATCGCATTGCCTGCAATCATGCCGGAAATTGGGATCACCTGCATTGGGGTAAACTCGATAGAGCCTGACAGAACCAGCACCGCCAGCGTTAACCCCGCCCCCGCCGTGATGGCGATAAATGACGAGAGAAAAGCTTTATCAATATATTTACTGCGCTTTTGCGCGTTATAGGCCGCGTTGAAACAGATAAACAGCACCATCAATAAGGTCAGAATGCTGTGGTTAACGCCGAAAATATATTTCAGCACATAGCCAACGATAATAAGCTGAACCACCGCCCGGCAAACGCTCCAGAGAATATCTTTTTCCAGCGCCAGTTTTTCTTTGTTGCTGATCAGTATCGCGACCACCACCAGCATCATCGCTAACGCCAGTGATTCATTGGTAATATTATGCTCGTTCATTGCTTACTTCCTGCATTTCCCCGGCGTGCGGTTGAAGGGTTATGACATTATCCGCATGATTAATTTCATCTTTGTCGTGCGTCACCCACAACACAGCAATATTCTTATCGCGAACATAGTGGTGAATTAATTCGTTCACATTCCGTTTATTGGCTTCATCCAGCGCGCTGGTAATTTCATCAAGCAGCAGGATTTTTGGCAGAAACTGTAAATTACGAATTAACGAGACGCGTTGCTTTTCGCCGCCGGACAGCTCATTGATGTTTTTTTTGAGGATCGTTTCGGGTAGCTCAAAACGGGCCAGATCGGCAAGAAACACATCCGGATCCGGACGTTTATCGCGGATTTGCCAGGGGAAAATGAGGTTGTCGTAAACGGTGTCACCAAACAACGCGGGCGTTTGCGCACAATAAGAAACCTGCTGGCGATATGTTTCAGGCTTAAGAGTGTTTATCTCCTTGCCCTCAAAGAGAATTTCACCGGCAGTCGGGCTAATTAATGACGCCACTATCTTGAGTAACGTACTTTTACCGCAACCAGACTGGCCGGTAATCAGCTTAAATTCTCCGGCCCGGAGATTAAAACAGATGTTATTGAGAACCTGCGTCGCCCCTGCCTGCCATGCGACATTTTTTAACTGAAGCAGAATGCTGCTTTCTTCCATTACCAATCCCTTTTTTACCTCTTTCGTGCAGACAGTCTATCCCTGTAATTTATTATAGGGGAGCCCACCCTGATAAATCGGGTATAATTTGACTAATGAGGCAGTAAAGGACAACACAACAGGAGGTTTCATCAATGCTCATTTTTATTCCTATTCTCATTTTTGTCGCGCTGGTCATCGTCGGTGCTGGCGTCAAAATCGTCCCGCAGGGATATCAGTGGACGGTCGAGCGTTTTGGCCGTTACACCAAAACCCTGCAACCGGGTTTAAACCTTGTTGTACCGTTCATGGACCGCATCGGTCGTAAGATCAACATGATGGAACAGGTGCTTGATATCCCCTCTCAGGAAGTCATCTCCAAAGACAACGCCAACGTCGCGATCGATGCCGTCTGCTTTATTCAGGTGATCGACGCGCCAAAAGCGGCTTATGAGGTCAGCAACCTGGAACTGGCGATCATCAACCTGACCATGACCAACATTCGTACCGTTCTCGGCTCGATGGAACTCGATGAAATGCTCTCCCAGCGTGACAACATCAACACGCGCCTGCTGCATATCGTTGATGAGGCCACGAATCCCTGGGGCATTAAAATCACCCGTATTGAAATCCGCGATGTACGTCCACCGGCGGAACTTATCGACGCCATGAACGCGCAGATGAAAGCCGAACGTACCAAGCGCGCCTATATTCTTGAAGCGGAAGGGATCCGTCAGGCAGAAATCGTCAAGGCCGAAGGTGAGAAACAGTCGAAAATCCTCAAAGCGGAAGGTGAACGCCAGTCGGCATTTTTACAGGCTGAAGCGCGTGAACGTTCCGCAGAAGCCGAGGCCCGCGCGACGCAGATGGTTTCGGAGGCCATTGCCGCCGGGGATATTCAGGCCGTGAACTACTTCGTGGCGCAGAAATACACCGAAGCGCTGCAGCACATCGGTTCGTCGAATAACAGCAAAGTGGTGATGATGCCGCTGGATGCCAGCAGCCTGATGGGGTCCATTGCCGGGATCGCCGAACTGGTGAAAGACAGCGCCAGCGAACGGAAAAAATCATGATAGCGATGATTCTGGTGCACCCGCACATCTTCTGGCTCAGCCTCGGCGGTCTGCTACTCGCCGCCGAGATGCTGGGCGGTAACGGCTATCTGCTGTGGAGCGGCGTGGCGGCGGTGATTACCGGCCTGGTGGTGTGGCTTATCCCGCTTGACTGGGCGTGGCAGGGGGCGATGTTCGCCGTACTCACCCTACTGGCAGCCTGGCTGTGGTGGAAGTGGCTGGCAAGGCGCGTACAAGATCAGAAACCCGCCGACAGCCATCTTAACCAGCGCGGGCAGCAGTTGGTTGGCCGTCGATTTATTCTGGAAACCGCCCTGGTCAATGGCCGCGGACATATGCGCGTCGGCGACAGCTCATGGCCCGTCAGCGCCCGCGACGATTTGAGCGCCGGAACGCAGGTTGAAGTCATTGCCGTTGAGGGAATTACCCTGATTATTACAGCGGTATCACACTGAAAAGACAGGAAATAAGACTATGGTCAGGAAGACATCCCTTACCTTTGCCCTTTGCTCATTATTGGTCGCCGCCCCGCAGGTATTCGCCTCTTTCGATATGGAAGACTGCAAATGGAGCGACGACAGCTGCCTGCTGAAAGGCACGCCCACCTTCAATCCGGAAAACGACAGCCGCGATAACCTGCTGCGGCTGCTGAGCCAGGAGAAATCATTTGCTCTGCCGGTGCAGTCGATGCCGGCGGACATCACCCGCTCCCGCGATTTCTATTTTGCGTATCATCCGCAGTGGGATGACATTGCCCCGCAGCCAGCCGCAGCGCAGGTATCTGCCGAAGACAGCCCCCTGTTCCGACAGATAGCCGAACTGAACATTAGCGCAGACGAAATAAACGTCAACGACGCTGAGCTTGAGAACCGTCATGTTTCGAACAATACCGCGAGCGTCAGCGCGTTTTTTGCCGCACTGCTGGCCGACTCAACGTTAACGGCAAATCAGCGTCAGGCCCTTGCCCAGGCGCGTACAGGACTGTTATCCGGGGCAACCCGCGAGCAAATTGAGTCATCGCTTGCCACTCTCCCGGCAGATTCTCCAGCTCAGTCCTACAAAAGCTATCTGGCAGCGGCCGCCAGTTTTTATGCAGGTAATTATGCCAGCGCCGAACAGGATTTCGCTCAGCTAGCCAAAAGCGATCGTCCGTGGCTGGCTGAGACCGCGCAATACATGCTGATACGTGCGGCGTTGAACAAAAGCAGCCAGAACAGCGTGGGCGAGTACGGCGATTTTGATATCACAAAAATTAACCGCGAGGACGCTTCTCAGGCTCAGACGCTGGCGCAAGCCTATCTGCAACACTACCCGCAAGGCCTGTACGCCGCTTCCTCGCACGGTATGCTGCGTCGTATCAACTGGTATTTACAGGCGTGGCCGCAATTGGCGGGATTGTATGAGCAGACGCTCCAGCAGTCGGCTGACGCACAGCAACTGCGTGAGATCGTCATCGAATACGATAATGTCTACGGCATGGCGTTCTACGAACAGTCCGTGGTGGAGGCTTTCCCCGATGCGCCGCTTGTCAGCTATATCGAACTGCTGCGCGCGTTGCGCCTGAATAACAACAATAAACCAACGCTGACGCAGGCCCAGCTTGACGCCAGCAAACCGGTGTTTGAGCATAGCCAAAAACTGCCGCTATGGCGCGATCTGCAGCTGAATCTGTGGCTGGCAACGGGCAACTACGCGGCGATTATTTCGGCAGTTACCCCGGCGCAGAAACTTCCGGCCCACGATACGCTGGCCTTCAGCGAACAGGTGCTGTACGGCGAAGCGCTGATGGGCCAGAAGAAATGGACCACGGCACGTGATTTCTGGCAGACATTGCTGAAGCTCAGCCAGGACAACGAACAGCAGCAGTATGTGCAGGCTAAGCTAGCCGCGACGCTGGTTTATAGCGGCGACGTGGCGGCAATTTTCGCCCCAGAAAGCGCAGTAACCAACCTGCGCTTTCGCTCGCAGGTGCTGAAAACCCAGGCAACGCCTGAACTACTGCGCCAGCAAGCCGTCCACGGTCCTAATAACGAAGAGCGTACCATCGCCCTGCATACGCTGCTGGTGCGGGATCTCACTGAGCATCGCTTTGACGACTGGCTGAATGACAGAAAACTGGCCAGCGCCATTACGCCGCCGGTCATTGGCGAAGCGTTTGATGACGTTAATCTGAGTATTTTCGACTGGAACGGCGACTCTGCCGAGAGCGGTTATACCTGTCGCAGCCTCAATGAAACGGTAACGGTTCTGAGCAAACAAGCGCATGATGCCCACGCCCTGAACTGTTTAGGCGAATTTTTCCGCACTACGCAAACCCACGTTGATTTATGGAAAAACAGTTCCGGCAACGATGTGCTTGAATCAGCAATCTCGCGCAAGAAACCGTTCGGCCAGTTCGACAGGCAAAGCTACTACCAGCAGGTGATCACATCGCCAAAAGCAGAGGTTGAAGATAAGAGCTTTGCGCTGTATCGCGCCATCATGTGCTATGCGCCGTCAGGCTCTAACGAGTGCGGCGGTGAGGAAGTAGATAAACTACAGCGTAAAGGCTGGTTCACCCAACTGAAAACGCAGTATCCGGGAAGTCCGTGGGCGCAAAAACTCAAATACTACTGGTAACTGCGCTACTGCTCGGCCAGGCACAGGCGGCGGAAATCGTCGCCGCCCGTGAACATCCGGCCTTCTGGCTATGGTCCGGAGTGAAGGCCAGTGACGAGCTGAAAAACGCACAAACGGTCTATCTGCATCAGGGCGAGGTACTGGTACGTTCAGGTAACGTGGTGTTCCAGCGTCTAGGACTGCCGGTTAATCGCCTGACTTTCCCCTCTATCTGGTTGACCGTGCGCTTTACCACACTCGACGTACCGGAGGAGATCCCGGCGCGCATCATACGCTTGATGCAACGCTGGCAGGCGGCCGGGAATCACGTCATCGGCCTGCAGGTTGATTTTGACGCGGCGACCCATCAGCTTGCCGATTACGCCCACTTTCTGCAGCAGTTACGCCAACGGCTACCGACCGAGTTTGCACTTGGCGTAACCGGACTACTGGATTGGGCAAAAACGGGCGACGTCGCCACGCTGAACGCGCTGGCGGTCGATGAATTGGTGGTCCAGAGCTATCAGGGACGTCACACGGTACCGAATTATCAGGCGTATCTGCCCGCCCTCAGTCGTCTGCGCATTCCATTTAAGCTGGGGCTGGTACAAAACGGTAGCCGGGACACGCAGGCTGAAGCGCAGCTTGAGAAATCACCGTGGTACCGCGGCACGGTGGTGTTTATGCTTAATCCGCCACTCCGTTAAGCCTTCGCTTTATGGTGGCAGCAGCCGGAGAGATTATCAATAATCGGGCATTCGGCGCTGTCATCGCCAGGGCAACTCTCCGCCAGCGCCAACAAATGCAAGCGCATAGCCTGCAGCTCGCTGATATGGCGCTCAATATCCGCCACCTTTTCTAACGTACGCTTTTTCACATCTGCGCTGTGACGCGCCGGATCGTTAAACAGGTTCACCAACTCGCCGCACTCTTCCAGGTTAAAACCAACCTGTCGTGCCTGTCGTAACAGCGTAAGCTCATTCAGATGCTGTTGGTTGTATGTGCGATAGCCATTTTCGCTACGCAGCGGCGGCGTCACTAACCCCTTTTCTTCGTAAAAGCGTATCGCTTTGCTGGTTAAACCGGTTTTTTTCGCAACATCGCTAATATTCACATTTCCCCCGCTGATCTTGTTGGTACTGAGCCACATTATAGCCCACATTGCCGTAATCCTTTACCCAAGACCCCCCGCGCATTTTCCACCATCACAGCGATGCACAAATCCTTTTAATTCACATTGTTATATCCGATTCAGATCACATTTCAGCATTTATTGACCACGCAAAATTGACTCAAATCAAAAGATGCATCGGTTCTGCACCTTTCATCTTGAACAAAGGGAAACAATTTTATATACAAACGCGAATGATAATGATGATCATTTACATTCAATAAAGGTTCTCTTATGTTGCCACGGATTAACCAAAGGCCATTTATTCTTTCAGCCCTGACATTATGCATGTCCGGCACTACTTTTGCAGCGACCTCTCCAACACACGGTTCAACGTCCGACGAAGATACAGTAATCGTTACGGCTAACCGCACAGAAAGTAGTCTCTGGGATAGCCCGGCAACCATTCAGGTTATCGATCGCCAGACGCTACAAAACTCCACCAGCGTTTCTCTTGCTGATGATTTACAAGATATCCCCGGCGTCGAAGTTACCGATAACGCTCTCGCAGGTCGGAAACAAATTCGTATCCGTGGCGAAGCTTCTTCGCGGGTGCTGATTTTGATAGACGGCCAGGTCGTCAGCTACCAACGTGCCGGACAAAACTACGGAGCCGGTTTACTGATTGACGAATCCGCGCTGGAACGCATTGAAGTGGTCAAAGGCCCTTATTCTGTCCTCTACGGTTCGCAGGCAATTGGCGGCGTCGTGAACTTTATTACCAAAAAAGGCGGCGATAAGCCTCTGGGTGGTAGCGTTAAGGCTGTTTATAACTCCGCAACGGCAGGATGGGAAGAGTCAGCGGCAGCCTGGGGAAGCATCGGTAACTTTGACTACCGCATCAATGGCAGCTATTCCGACCAGGGGGATCGCGATACACCTGACGGAAGATTGCCCGACACCAACTTCCGTAATAACGGCCAGGGAGTGTGGCTTGGCTACAACCTCGATCGCCACAAAATTGGACTCTCACTCGACCGTTATAAGCTTTCCACTCAAACCTGGTTTGACGATCCCGAAGGTCAGTTCGACGACTTTAGCGTCAAAATTCCTAAGCTGGAACGCGAGAAAATCGGTCTTTTCTACGACTACGCGGCCGACGGGGATTACCTGAAGAACATCCATTTTGACGCATACACCCAGACAATAGAGCGCAAATTTGAAAACCGGGTCAAAACGACCCAGATTATCCCCAGCCCGATGATTAAAGCGCTGACGGTAAGCAATCAAACCAATACCAACGACAAACAATATACCCAGGGTGTAACGCTGCAGGGCAATATCTCCCTTCCGGCAAACAACACGCTGGTGATTGGCACTCAGTATCAGCATGACAAAATAAAACAGGACACGGACGGCAGTACGCGCCAGACCGCGGCTACCGGCTTCTTCGATACGCAAACCCGTACCCTGTCATATAACGAAGCGGAACAAAGCAACACCTCACTGTTCGCGCAAAACGACTGGCGCTTTGCCGATGACTGGACGTGGACCGTGGGCGCACGCCAGTACTGGCTGTCTTCGAAACTCAATCGCAACGATACGCAAACTATCCAAAGCAGCGGCACCACCAGGCAATCCACCGGGGGAAATTCCGTTCACGATGATGAACTGGTGACCTCGACCAGCCTGCGCTATTCCGGCTTTGAAGATCTTGAACTCCGGGCTGCATACGCCCAGGGCTATGTCTTCCCCACGCTTACTCAGTTGTTCATGCAGACATCCGCCGGCGGCAGCGTTACCTACGGCAACCCAAACCTGAAGGCGGAACACTCAAATAACTATGAGTTGGGCGCGCGGTATAAAGGGAATATGTGGCTGATTGACGGTGCCATTTATTACTCCGAAGCCAAAGACTATATCGCCAGTCTGGCCTGTTCAGGCCAACCCGTTTGCAACGGCAACACCACCTCTTCCCGCGGCGGCTATTACTACTACGACAACATCGATCGTGCCAAAACCTGGGGCCTGGAATTAACCGCAGAATACAACGGCTGGGCGGTTTCACCCTACCTGAGCGGTAATCTCATTCGCCGTCAATACGAAGGCGACACCATAAAAACCTGGGATACCGGCGAACCCACGCTGACCGGGCGCGTTGGCCTGAAACATACCTGGTTGATGAATGTCGCTAACGTGACGTCCGATGCCTTTATTCGCGCGGCGTCCCGCGCCAAAGATAATACCGGCACCACGGAAATAAACTACCCAGGCTGGGCCACGCTAAACCTCGCATTCAACACCGAGTTTGGTCCGCAGGACCAGTATCAGGTTAACCTCGCGCTCAACAACCTGACCGACAAGCGTTACAGAACCGCGCATGAATCTATCCCAGACGCTGGTTTCAATGCCGCTGTTGGCTTTGCGTGGAATTTCTGACGATGAAAAAACTCATGATTGGCTTACTGAGCCTCGCCTGTGTTTTCAGCGCCCAGTCCGCTGACCGCCTGGTGGTGGCGGGTGGTTCGCTTAGCGAACTGATTTACGCCATGGGCGTCGGCAACCGGGTGGTTGCCGTCGATGAAACCACCTCATACCCACCTGAAACTGCCGCACTCCCGCATATCGGCTACTGGAAGCAGTTAAGCAGCGAGGGCATTTTATCGCTGCACCCGGACAGCTTTATCACCTGGCAGGATGCAGGCCCTCAAATCGTTTTGGATCAGCTCCGGGCGCAGAAAGTTAACGTCGTTACATTGCCGCGCGTACCGGCCACCGTCGAGCAGATGTACGCCAACATTCGGGAGTTGGCTCAAACGCTGCGCATTCCTGAACAAGGTGAAGCGCTGGTCAATCGCCTGCATCAACGTCTGGATCGTGTTCAGCACAGCGTGGCGGCGAAAAATGCGCCGGTCAAAGCCATGTTCATTCTCTCCGCTGGCGGCAGCGCGCCGCAGGTCGCCGGCAAGGGCAGCGTTGCCGATGCCATTATGACCCTTGCGGGCGCACAAAATGTCGCCACCCACGCGCAGTATAAAAGTTACAGCGCGGAGTCGCTGATCGCCGCCAACCCGGAGGTGATCGTGGTGACGTCGCAAATGGTGGATGGCGATCTGGCTCGTCTGAGCGCGATTGCCGGTATTACCCACACTGCGGCCTGGAAAAATCAGCGCATTGTGGCGGTAGACCAGGCGCTGATTCTGGGTATGGGGCCTCGCGTCGCCGATGCGGTTGAAGCCCTGCACCAGCAATTCTGGCCTCACTAACTGGATTTATAAAAAAGAATGAAAACTGAACACTCGCTGGATCTCACCGCGCATTTTGCGCTTGAGGGAAGTCAGCCCTTTAAGGATCGCCGCGCCACAATGCCATGGCGCGGGGCGATTCCGATTGCCAAAGAGCTATTGTCACAAACCTGGCAGGATGTTATCAGCCAGCCTACCCCGCCGCGTAAACGGCTGGTGTACTTGCATATCCCTTTTTGTGCAACGCATTGTACTTTCTGCGGTTTTTATCAAAACCGGTTCGAAGAAGATCACTGCGCCCGCTACACCAACGCGCTGTTGCGCGAAATCGAGATGGAAGCCGATAGCGCGTTACATCAGTCAGCCCCAATTCACGCCGTCTATTTTGGCGGCGGTACGCCTTCAGCGCTGTCAGCACTGGATCTGGGCAGAATCATCACCGCGCTGCGTGAAAAGTTACCGCTGGCGCCGGACTGCGAAATTACCATTGAGGGACGAGTGCTCAATTTTGACGATGCGCGAATTGATGCCTGCCTTGACGCTGGTGCCAATCGGTTTTCGATCGGTATTCAATCTTTTAACAGCCGGATCCGCAAGAAAATGGCGCGCACCTCGGACGGCCCGACCGCAATTGCCTTTATGCAGGGGCTGGTAAAACGGGATCGTGCCGCCGTGGTATGCGATCTGTTGTTTGGTCTGCCAGGACAAGATGCAAAACTGTGGGGCGACGATCTGGCGATTGCCCGTGACATCGGCCTCGACGGCGTAGATCTTTATGCGCTGAACCTGATCCCCAATACACCGCTTGGCAAAGCAGTTGAAACCGGGCGCACAACCGTTCCCTCTCCCGCCGAACGTCGCGATCTCTATCTTCAGGGTTGCGATTTCATGGACAGCGCGGGCTGGCGCTGCATCAGCAACAGCCACTGGGCGCGTACCACGCGTGAACGCAATCTGTACAACCTGCTGATTAAACAGGGAGCAGACTGTCTGGCATTCGGCTCAGGCGCAGGGGGATCAGTCAATGGCTATTCCTGGATGGTCGAGCGCAATCTGACGACATGGCATGAATCTATTGCCGCCGGGAAAAAACCGCTAATGATGATGATGCGTACCGCCGAGCGTGGCTTTCAGTGGCGACACACTCTCCAGGCGGGCATTGAAACGGCCCGCGTCCCGCTGGATGAACTGACGCCTCATGCACAAAAACTGACCCCGCTACTGACCCAATGGCATCACGCAGGACTGACGCGAGATGCCAGCACCTGTGTGCGCCTGACCAATGAAGGGCGTTTTTGGGCGAGCAATATTTTGCAGTCTCTTGATGAACTTATTCAGGCACTTAACGCGCCGCGCATTGCGGTAGAACAACCATACCAGGAGTGAATTATGAGCCATGTCTCTTTACAGGATTTTTTGAAAACTGAACCAGACGGTACGCTGGAAGCTATCGCTGCCCAGTACAACACCACGCTGCTGGAGGTGGTGAAAAACCTCCCCTCCCCGACGCTGGTTTCCGGCGATCAATTTGATACCGTCTGGGAAACCGTCAGCAAATGGGGCAAAGTCACCACCCTGGTCCATACTGCTGATGTCATTCTGGAATTCACCGGGGAATTACCTTCCGGATTCCACCGTCATGGCTACTTCAACCTGCGCGGCAAAAAAGGCATGACCGGTCATATCAAGGCAGAAAACTGTACGCATATTGCCCTGATTGAACGCAAATTTATGGGAATGGACACCGCGTCCATTCTCTTCTTTAACCAGGCGGGTAGCGCGATGTTCAAAATTTTCCTCGGTCGGGATGAACATCGACAGCTACTGGCCGAACAGGTCAGCGCCTTTCACGCGTTGTCTTCATCTTTAAAGGAACATGCCTGATGGCTCCATGGCTCATTTTTGGTGCGGGTGGTAGCGGCGTCGGCGCGAAAACGCTTGAACTCGCACTGGCGGAACAACGTCCGGTGATTGCCGTCGTTCGCAACGCACAGGTCGCTGCTGGGTTGCAGGAAAAAGGTGTGCAGGTCTTCATCGGCGACGCCTGCGATAGTCAGGTCACCGCCTGTGCCTGTCGCGCAGCGGGTCAACATGCCACGGTGATCTCCTCCATGGGCGGTGCCCAGGATTATCTGGCGCACAGAACCGTCATTGATGAAGCAGAAAAAGCGGAGATCAAGCGCATGATTCTGGTGACCTCACTCGGCTGCGGTGACAGTTGGCCTTTTCTTTCTTCACGCGCAAAGGCCGCATTTGGTCAGGCTGTACGGGAAAAATCGTTGGCTGAAAGCTGGCTACAAACCAGTCGACTGGACTACGCCATTCTCCGCCCCGGCGGTTTGCTGAACGGTGCAGCCACCGGCCAGGCGCAACGAATACAGGCTCAGGAGTGTCACGGCTTTGTAATGCGTGCAGATGTTGCGAAGCATATTCACGAACTGGCCACTGCGCCAGCACTTAATAACCAGATTTACAGTTTGGTTGAGCCGGGACTGAAACCCGCGTAAACCCCTCACGGCGCGGGAACTCCGCGCCGCAAAGACGTTATGGAGCGTTACGTGCTTAAGGACTCGCTTTCTTCCGTCAGCATCCTGACGGGTCTTTCTCTTTTGCTGGTTGCTCTGATGCTCTTCGGTGCCAGCCAGGGGGCGCTAAACATTAGCTTCAGCGCTCTGTTCAACGACGAATATCGTGATATCTGGTTAAACATCCGCTTGCCTCGCGTGCTGCTGGCCGTTCTGGTCGGTGCTGCGCTGGCGACGGCAGGGGTCATCATGCAGGGACTTTTTCGCAATCCGATGGCCGATCCTGGCCTGCTTGGCGTCAGCAGCGGCTCCGCGCTGATGGTCGGCATCGCGATAGTTATCCCATTTTCGTTCCCCGTGGTGCTGGTGCTGTATGAGCAGATGATTTTTGCCGTTGCAGGCAGCATGGTGGTCTGCACGATTATTTTCCTGATAAGCCAGCGTCATAACCACGGTGGAATGATGCAACTGCTGTTAGCCGGTATCGCTATCAATGCCCTGTGCGGTTCGGCTATTGGCGTACTGAGCTATGTGGGCGACGAGCAGCAGCTACGTCAACTTACATTGTGGATGATGGGAAATCTCGGCCAAGCCCAGTGGCCAACGCTGTTGGTTGCCAGCACGTTTGTTCTTCCAGCCATTGTTGTCACCATCTGCATGGCGGGAACGCTTAATTTACTGCAGTTGGGTGATGAAGAGGCGCATTACCTCGGCGTAAACGTCAAACGTAAGCGTCAGCAGTTACTGTTGCTCAGTTCGCTCCTGGTTGGCGCTGCGGTTTCCGTCAGCGGCGTAATTGGCTTTATTGGCCTGGTGATCCCGCATCTGATCAGAATGACGACCGGCGCCGATCATCGCTGGTTGATTCCCTGCTCTACGCTGGCCGGTGCCTGTTTACTCCTGATTGCCGACACGTTGGCCCGCACACTTGTTCAGCCAGCCGAAATGCCCGTTGGCCTGTTAACCAGCCTGATCGGTGGACCGTATTTCCTGTGGTTAATACTGCGTAGCCGGAGGGTGTCATGATCGTCGCTGAAAATCTGGTCTACCACATTCAGGGAAGACGACTGACCGACGACGTTTCCCTGACGCTACCTGATGGAGAGATCATCGCGATTCTTGGCCCGAACGGAGCCGGGAAATCGACGCTGCTACGCCAGCTTACGGGATATCTGCAGCCCCACAGTGGGCGTTGTAGCATGTTTGGTAAGCCGCTGGACAAGTGGTCAATCACCGAGCTGGCAAAAACCCGTGCCGTGATGCGCCAGAATAGTCATATGGCCTTCCCGTTTAGCGTTCAGGAGGTCATTCGCATGGGCAGACATCCGTATCGTACGCGCAACACGGGCGATGAAACGGAGCACATCATGGCATTGTGTGATTGCCAGGCGCTGGCCACACGCGATTACCGGCATCTCTCGGGAGGAGAACAACAGCGGGTACAACTGGCGCGCCTGCTGGTTCAGCTTTGGGAGCCCGAGCCTGGGCCGAAATGGTTGTTTCTTGATGAACCCACCTCCGCGCTGGATATTCACCACCAGCAGCACCTTTTTCGTCTGCTACGTCGTCTGGTGCGTGAACGGCAGCTTAACGTCTGCTGCGTCCTGCACGATCTCAACCTCGCGGCGCGCTATGCCGACCGTGTGGTATTGATGGAACACGGCAGGATAGTTGATAACGGATATCCGCAGGATGTCCTGAAGCAACGGTCGCTGAACGCGCTGTACGGTGCCGATCTCACGGTCATAAATGAACCGGAGCATCGAACGCCAATTATCGTCCTCAATCAATAACAGACCGGGAACCCCTGACGTGGCGTTCCCGTTTTTTCTCCCTTTACACCCTTTTTTCACCTTTTCTAAAAACGCCCTTGACCTTCCCCTTGCTGGGAGGTTTTCAAGTAGCGCAGTACCGCAAGGCACTGCGCCAATTCAGTATTTTACAGACTTAACTAACCCTCAAAACCCCCGCATTGCCTCCAGAGTGTGGACGCAATGTGGACATTCCACTAAGGGGATTGTAGCTCACTGCATCCAGTAAATAGTCCGGCGCGAAGTGAGCATAGGTCATAGTCTGCGATATGTCGGAATGACCAAGAATTCGTTGTAACGCGATAATATTTCCGCCCTTAATCATGAAGTGCGTGGCGAACGTATGACGTAGCGCGTGCGCGGCTTGCCCATCTGGAAGATTGGGCTTTGCTTCTTTCATACGCAGACGGAAGGTTTTATAGCTCACGCGGAACAGTCTTCCCGATTCCTGATGTTTCACTATTTTTGCAATGTCGTCAGATATGGGGACCACCCGCCGATCTCCGTTTTTAGTGATCGTAAACATCACCCTGTTACCGACAATGTTTTCCGCTTTAAGCTGGTAGGCTTCGCCCCATCGAGCACCGGTAGCAAGCAGCAGAACGGCGATGCGGTAGTAATCACCTGAGCACAGGGATAACAGCCGGTTTACTTCCGACTCAGTGAAATACGACATTTCCGTTTTTGGCTCTTTCAGCGCTGAAATTGCTGTTACCGGGTTTTCACCGTGAAACTCATCAATTTCGGCCATAGCTTTAAACACACCACTAAGTGCAAACAGGTCATGATTTATCGTTGAAGCCTTGATCCCTTGCTCCAGCCTATATGCCCGGTAATCAATAAGACATCGCGCATCAATCTGGTAAATCATGGGATCCCCCATATCGTGGCAAATGCAGTTAACAGCACTAAGCCTGCGGTTTGCGTAGTTCTTATTCCGTCCGATTAACTGCCACCATAACGCGATAAATTCGCTTAGTTTTCGCTTATCAGCCGGTCTATTTAAATAATCATGGTTCTGATACTTGGCAATAATGCTGCGCTCAAAAGCGTGCGCATCTGCCTTTCTCTCAAACTTCCGCCGAATGCGCTTTCCGTCGCGCCCGCGCGGCCTGACATCCACTTCATAGCGACCATCTTCGAGTTTCTTAACGGACATAAGAAAACCCTCCAACAGTCAGATCACTATCCTGGTAACAAATAGTGAAAATGTAATGTTTATATAATGTTAACCAGTCTGTTTCCCGGAGGGGTCTGATTGAATTTCGTCTGGCCCATTGTGTGCGAGAGCCGGTGCTATCTGGCCTCGGCTTGGGTCTATACGGTCGTATAGAAACCAATCCTGGTACTTATGAAACCTGGGATGCCCAAAGAGCTTAATTGCTGCCTCTAGAGACATTTTAGATTTTCCAAGTTCATAACCGTTATAGGTGACGGGGTTTACTCCAATCAAATCAGCAACCTGCTTTGATCTAAGCCGCTCAGAATCTCTTATCAACTGAAGTTTTTCACTTTGGCACATTGACTTCATCTATCAGTTCTCTTATCGTCTATCAAAATAGATACAGTAAGCGACATTAGGTGCTTACCACTAAGGAGGCTTACAAGAACTAAAGATGCCTCAATAAGCCTCAACAGATGGAGTCTATCAAATGAGAGAAATGCGAGAAAATGAATTAAATGCGGGATCTCAGGATTTACGTCAGTTTCCGTTAGATGGTGCTCGTATCGCACGCATATGCAAAATGACTGACTCACAAGCTAATGCAATTCGCGATATGAACACCGAAGAACTGCAAAAGCAGATTTTTGTTACACCTGTTGAATTTGCCTACCTGACAGGCCGGACTCTTAAGTCAGTTCGCAATCTGATGGATCGTGCTCAAGTACCAGTCCACCGCGAAGGGATGCCGGGTTCAAAACGTCCTAAGCGTTTCATTATGTTGCAAGAATACTGGGAAGCCGTAGCCCACTGCCGCGCACTAATTACCCCAGAAGAAAAGCACTACATTGATCGTCTGATGCGCGACAAGAAAACATATCGCCGCGTAACTGGTAACAATCACCAGACACATAAGCGCACCCGACACAATCTTCTTTCTGTTTCACATACAGCTTGATAGTAGCGAGGCTTATCATGGATTTATCACAATGCCCATCACTCGCCAGCCTGCTCACCCACGGCCAGCAGATCACCCACCGTCAGCATCAACGCGGCTGGATTGAAACCCCGGACGGGCGTTTCTTCCAGCCTAAAGCGGCAGATGTTCAATTTGTTAAAAACTGCCGTTTACCGTTTATGTCACGCCCGCGTAACAAGCGCCGCTGGTTTTCCCGCTTGATGGGCATCTTCGCGTAGTTCGGGGAGGTGGTTGTGTTGATGGATAAAACAGGACAACAGCCGGGCCGCCGCAAGTTCTTAGAGCAACGGGCGCGGCTGCAAGCCAGTTTGAACGCCTCACGCGTGAATGACACTGCAACCCGTTTTAATCGCCTGGATGATGCCTGCAAAAAGGTGATTTTCATCCTGGCAAACGATGCGTCCAGATACATAGCCGGAATGCCGAAACTGACCGCCAAACAGTTGGGTTGCACTTACGAAAATCTAACCGAAAAGGAGCAAACGTGCCTTTTGATGGGCATTAAGCGCCTTACCGAATTTGCAGCATCAATGCCGTGGGAATTTGAGGACTACGCCGCGCCACGCGCTGAAATTCAGGCGATACGCGATAAACCACCCACGCCAGATAACGCAGTCAATTAACAACTAACTACTCACAAAAAAAGAAACAGGCGCTAACGCGTCGGGCTTCTTGCACCCTGGAGAAAGTAAAAATGATTCGATCTCTCGTTAAATGGCCTGGCGGTAAAGGCCGCGTTATGTCCGATTTACAGCCGGTATTGCCGAAAGGTGAATGCCTAGTTGAGCCGTTTGTGGGGGGCGCTTCCGTCTTTCTGAATACCGATTATCGTCGCTACATTCTGAGCGATATAAACCCCGATTTGATTAACCTTTATCGTGTTGCCAGAAGCACCCCTGACGAGCTGATAAGCCTGTCTCGCGATTTGTTTAAGAACCGCAATACCAGCGCAAATTACGCCAAACTTCGCGACATGTTTAATCATCCGAAAGGTCGCCACCTGCGCCACCGTTTCACTAGTGTTGCCCGCGCCGCGTTCTTTTTGTACCTGAACCGCCACGGCTACAACGGTGTTGTGCGCTACAACCTGAAAGGTGAGTACAACACCCCTTACGGAAAGGGGAAAGATAAAGAAACGCAGTATTTGCCGGAAGCGGAGATCCGCTTGTTCTCTGAAAAGGCCCGCGATACCTGCACTTTATTTCTTTGTAGTGACTTCGCGGACGCCATCAACGCCCCTCTTTTCCCTGATAGCGTTATTTACTGTGATCCGCCGTACCTGCCTGCAAGTGACACCGCCAATTTTACCCAGTACCACACTGGCCCATTTGGTAAGAAGCAACACCGCCAGCTTGTTGCCGCCCTTCTGAAAGCAAACCGAGAGACTGGCGCATCTGTCGTGATTTCTAACAGCGACACCCCGCTGACTCGCGAGATCTACAAAGACTTCCGCTTCCAGGAAATTGCCGTCCAGCGTTCGGTAAGCGCCAACACTAAAAACCGCGAAAAGGCCAAAGAGGTGATCGGCGTCCTCAAAGTCTGCGCAACTTGTCGCCGTGCCGGTGGTGGGTGCTGTCCTGACTGCGGCCCTTGTGCTGGTTATTCCGTGTGGGGTGGAACGGATGACGAGGTGGTCTTCTGATGGCTATCGAGCTGGAGTTTATAGGATTTGACCCAGCCAGCCCGGATGGGGAAATCACCGCGACGATGGTCGTTGATCGCATTCATGACCGCTGGCAATTGGGCAACTTCTGGTTGGTTGAGTTTGACGCTTTTTATGACGGCGTTTGTGTTCGTGACACTGCGGCCTTTGACACTTACGCAGAAGCACTAACTTTCCAGCGCGGCAGCCCGGTAGTGCTCGCTGTCGATCCTGATACATCCAACGACGAGCTGCCTTTCTGATGGTTACTAAACTGCAGATCTCATGCGCCGCGCCGGTAGGTGTCTGCGGTCACGCAGCTGCCGAGCTGCGCCGCTTCTCTCGCGGCGTCAAAAGCTATTCCCGCATCAAACCAAATTTTTACCTGGTGATCCGCATCGGTAGGCGCTGGCGCTTGCTGAGTAAAAACGGCGGCAAGGTCTGGTCACTGATGACACATGAAAAATACAACGTTGAGAGCAAGAAATGACCGCTGCTTACTACAACGAAATCGATCCATTTGCAGCCCAGTGGCTACGCAACCTTATTGCTGCGGGCCTGATTGCCCCCGGTATTGTTGACGAAAGGAGCATTGAAGATGTCACCCCCGATGACTTACGAGGATTTACTCAAGTCCATTTCTTTGCAGGGATTGGTGTTTGGTCATATGCCCTGCGCCGTGTGGGCTGGCCGGACTCCCGCCCTGTCTGGACAGGTTCCTGCCCATGCCAGCCTTTCAGCACGGCAGGCAAAGGAAAAGGGTTTGCTGACGAGCGGCACTTATGGCCCGCCATGCATTGGCTGGTCGGGCAGTGCCGACCTGTCGCTGTCTTTGGCGAACAATCTGCAAGTGCTGACGCTAACAACTGGATCGACCTTGTACAAACTGACATGGAAAGTCTGGGATATGCCTTCGGGGCGTGTGCGTTTCCGTCTGCGAGCGTCGGTGCGCCGCACATCCGCGACAGAGCTTACTGGGTGGCCGACGCCTACAGCGAACGCCTGGAAGCATCCGGGGAATCAGGGACGGCTTGGCGGGCTGAATCTGCAATCGGCGGCAGCCTTTGTCGGTTGGACGACTCCATCGGCGAGCGATTCCCGAAGGGGAGGATCGGGGATAACAGAGGGTATGTCCGGCAGCAGCCTGGCGCAACTTGTGAAAATGGCTGGTTGGCCGACGCCAACAGCGTCAGATCACAAGGGTGGGTATCAGGGCGGCAGAGTGCGCAACGGAAAGCTATCAACGGACCGTCTGGATGTGGCCGCGCAACTGGCGGAGCCAATCCGCTTAACGGATTCTGGGACGGTGCTGACTGGTTGTTCTGCCGGGATGGAAAGTGGCGGCCAGTTGAGTCCGGCACATTCCCGCTGGCTAATGGCGCTACCACCAGAGTGGGACGTCTTCGCGCCTACGGAAACGCTATCAATGTTGAAGCGGCAACAGCGTTCATAAAGGCTTACATGATGGGGGCGTCAAATGTCTGACGCCGCCTTTGCATGGCCCTGGAACGCGCCGCGCCCAGCTGTTGGTCTGTACACCTACGAACCGAAAAAAATCGCCCCGCTTGCCGGGGCGGTGGCGCATCATCCTGCCGTTAAAAAACACATCGATCACATCTTCAAACGCGCCGGTTACAACCCCGACGATGTTCGCGACCGTAACGCGCTTATCCAGGCGTTGGACAGGTACGAACCGTGCGGCCTGCCACTGGCCGCCCATCAAAATATAATCCGGCAGGAAATGGAAGCCGCCAAAGCTACGGCGGCAGCCTGGGCCAATACGCCGGAAGGTGTCGAAGCGCGTTTATTATCAGAGCCGTTCTTCATTCGTGAAGTCTGGCGCAAAAAAATTGAATGGTTACGGGCCAACCGTGAAGCCAGACACACCAATGATTTTCTTATGGGGACCGTGAAAAAATCATTGCTGCGTCTTGATGTTGTGCGCACAAGGCAAGGTGTTTCGCCTGATCTCACCGGCGAACTGGCCGCGTACTGGTTCGGGCGCTGGCAACGACTGGCTGATTTCACAAAGCGGGAGGCACTAAGCGCCGCTAATGAGATCGCCAGCCGCATGGCTGAAATGCTTGGGACGGAATGCGAAGCCCTGGGGCGGAATGTTTCCGACATGAACGTCGAAGAACTGGACTGGCTTTATTGCCACCTGGGCCGCGAAATGCTGGCGCTTCGTATTGTGCCGCCTGCATGGTATGCGCCGTGGGAACGCGAGCGCATATGCACGGCCATTTTGCGTATGGCTTCGCCTGACTGGTGGGGGCGCAAAATCTGGCGCTTGCGTTGTGACTGGCGCGAGAACCAGCTGCGTGCTGTTGGCGCGGTAAATAAAAAAGCGCACGCCTACGTTAGCGCTTCCAGCCTGATCGAGTGGCAGGAACAGCGCCGTAAAAACCGGGATTTTTTCAAAAGTCATGAACTGGTAGACGAAGACGGCAACGTTTCGTCGCTTGAGGAAATGATTAATAAATCCACGTCTAACCCGGCTATTCGTCGCCATGAGCTTATGGCCCGAATGGCTGGGGTTGAACTTGTCGCCCAAAGTCGCGGCGATGTTGGCATCTTCCTGACCATTACTTGCCCGTCGAAATATCACAGTAATATTGCGTCCGGCCACCATAACGCCAAATGGAATCATTCCACCGTCGCCCAGGCGCAGCGCTATTTATGCCGTGTATGGAACCGGGCAACCGCCAAACTGAAACGCGAAGATTTGCGCCCTTATGGCTTCCGCGTTGCCGAACCGCATCACGATGGGACACCACACTGGCACGCGTTGCTATTTATGCCACAAGAGCAGGTTAAAGCCACGGTTGCGATCCTTCGCGCCTACTTCATTGCGGAAGACCGCGACGAGCTGGGCCGCAATACCGGTGCTCGTTTCAAGTCAAAAAAAATGGACCCACGGAAAGGGTCAGCAACGGCGTATATCGCCAAATACATTTCGAAGAATATCGACGGCCACGCGCTGGCCGGTGAACTGGACGACGAAAGCGGCAAGCCGCTGAATGAAACAGCCAAATATGCAATGGCCTGGGCGTCACTTCACCGCATCCGCCAGTTTCAGCCCATCGGACAGCCGCCCATATCGGTTTACCGCGAGCTGCGCAAACTGAGCAATCAGATCACGACCCGTCAGAAAATTGACAATACCTTCAAGCGCGGTGCGCCGTTGCTTGTGGATCCTGCAATGGATGCGGTTTGCGCCGCTGCCGATGTCGGGTGCTTTGCTACCTACATCATCCGCCAGGGTGGTGTTTTGATCCCGCGTGAAAACTATGTCGTCCGTCTGGCCTATCAGCCAGCTGATGAAATGAATGCTTATTGTGAGATCCCCGAAAAGGTTTTCGGGGTCTGGTCGCCGCGTCTGGGTGATGCCTCCCGTATTTGCACCCGTCTGGTTAAATGGAAAATCCGCGCCAAATCCAAAGCCGCCACCGGGGTCAAAAATGGCCCCGGTTTGGGGGTTGACCTTTTGCCGTCGCCAACCGGCGACGCTTGGAGTTCTGTCAATAACTCTACGGAAGACGAAAAAATCACCGATTTTTCGCCTGATGTGGAGGGGATGACAGAAGAATCAGAAGAGGAAATCGTCGATTTTGAAAACATGGACCAGCCAACGCGGCGCAAATTGATGCGGCGACTACGTGAAACGCCATTCAAAAGGCAGCAAAGCGGATCACCTTATGAGCCAGGAAGCGAATTAGATGTCGCCTGGCGTTCTGCCGTGGAGAAAACCGAGGCCAGATCGGGAGCAGAAAAAGCCAGACGGGCTGCGCTTACTCCTGCGGTTGCCAGCCTGCTGTCTGATGCGGCGTTGTATTCGGTTGAGATTTCAGAGATTCAGGCCGTTTCGCTGTTAATGGGGAGCTGTCTGGAGATTGGCGGCAAAGTTTATCGGGCCAGTTCTGACGGCCAGTTAATAACGCGTCAATTACCCGACGAGTCACGGACGGTGAATAAATTATGGGAACGCCTGCGGGATAACCACGGCATAGATACCACGCGCCTGCGGTTTGATCCGGTCGGGGAGTATCAAAAAATGCTGGCGGGCGCGGAAGGTCGCCACCAAAAAGAATGAATGCAATCGCGCTGGCCGTCGTAACTGGTTGCGTCGGCTGGCGTGATTCTGCGGGTGCGGGCGGCAAAGAGCCCGCTCAGTTAAGAAGATATCAGATTGATATCTTCGCCTTGCTTTTGTGATATCAATCTGATATCTTTCTTATGTGCCTACTATCAGGCATCCCTAACTTAGGAGTAAATAATGTTCAACCGTAACTCAGCTCATTCGGTGTTCCGAAGACAACTTTAAGAATAAGAGAGGTCTATTACACAAGTAACTAACTGGAGTATCAAAAATGACAGTACACGTCGTTAAAAAAACCGGCGATTTCGTTCTTCGATTGAGAGAGAAGGATACGCCGAACGCTATCAGCGGCTATACGCTGGATGCGCTGATGACGCTGACAGGGATGACAAAAACCGAACTGGCCCATTTGGCATTACGTAAACTGGCTGATGCTTTTCTGCCACATTACGAAAAAGATGACGGGCCGCTGACAACAGCTCAAATCCAAACTATTCGTGAGCTTTCTACCGCGAGCGATATACCGGAGGAGCGATTTACTAAAAGTCTCTTGTAAGGAGAACAAATGGCAACCAATACAAAAAACTATACCCCCCTCCCTGAGCCAGGCGATATCGTTTGGTGTTACTTTCCTCAGGTTCCAGGGGAACCGGGCCCAAAACCTCGCCCTTCACTAGTTGTGAAGGTAGCAGAAGAAGATAATGCAGTAATGGTTGTCTACGGAACAAGTCAGAAAACTGACAGGATTTACGGTACTGAGTTTGTTATCAGAACTGTTGATGCTGGGTTTGCTATCTCTGGACTTGCGCACGACACTAAATTTGATATGAGTACGCTCATAAAACTTCCCTATAACAGTGACTGGTTCAATCTTGCGCCCATGAAAAGTGGCGAAGCACCAACGTCACCGGTTATGGGAGCTTTGCATCCTGCCTACATCCCAGCATTGAAGCTAGCCCATCAAAAAGTTAACAAGGCTGCGTAAAAATATTTCATGATGGAAAAAACCCGCTTTTGGCTAAGAACAAAAATTTAGCTGATGCGGGTTTTTGTTTTTATGCCGTCTGGCCGTTGAGCAGGTCCAGCGCGAATTGACGTTCTTCGGGCTTGAGCCGGTCAATCAGAAATTTAACCAGCTTGTTGCCGGTCAGCCCGCTGGGGCTGAGGGTATGTGAAAACTGGGCGTTAAAAACAAAGGTGTGGCCGCATTCAACTTCCGTGCAGGCGCAGTATAAATCAGCCAGTTTTTTGTCTTTCCAGTCAGATTTGCGAATGATGGCCGGTGAGCCGCATTCAGGACATTTAATTTTAAAAACTCGCATGTTCACCATCCCGCACGCCATTGCTAACAATGGGGATGATTTTAACTTAATTGCGCTCATTTTTCGCCCTTTTCGGCGGTGATTGCCGGGATATCTACATCAAAATACAGGTGCAAATGTGGGGGGATCTCCGGGTCATTGTTGACGCCGTTCATTAGCTTGCGCTGTAACGGGATAACTTCATCCTTGCGATAGGTCGTGCGGGCGGTTTCAGGGTTGCCCATTACCGCGCCATTGGTCGGGATGATACCTGCCAGCCCTGCGGGGAAACGGTGAGCGGTAAAGATATCCTGCGCGGTGATCCCCTTGATGTTGGCAAATTCATCCTTTGCGCTGACTTCGCCCACTGGCATGATTTTAACCCCTTCCGGGTCGCCCTTCGGGATGTTGATAAACATATTTCGGAAGTTACCCAGCCCTTTGGACTGGGCGATCTTCTCTTTGATTTCGTTTTCCATTTCCAGCGTCAGATTGGGATCGCTGGTATAGAGAATAAAGCCCATGTGCGCCCCGTTGTTGTAGTAACGGCGTCGGAAGATGGTTGCCTCACTGTTGAGTAACACTGAATGGATGCCGCCGATATAGTCAGGCAGGCCATATACCTGCTGGCGCGGGTCGTACATTTTAAAGAAGACGATGTCTTCCGGGTCATAAATAAGCGCTGGTCCTTCCTGCAGAACAGCAAACGAGCCGTCTTTCCGGCAGCGCAGATACAGCGACGGCAGCGGCAGCAGGTCGATCACTTCCCCGAATACGTTACGAATTTTCAGGATAGCAACATCACCAAACAGCAGGTAATCAAAGACAGCCTGTTCGACCTGGTCAGGCGTCAGGCCGCCGCCGATGTAGCCACCGGCAACCATATTGCGCCGCGCATACAGCACCCCACCATGCTGGCCGTTAAGGTTCGGCAACTGGGCCAGCGCCAGGCGATCAATCGGGAGTCGCCAGTGGTCATACTCATTGTCATACCAGATATTGTGATAATCAGTGCCGGTCGTCAGGATGGGTTCTGGTTCGCCAAAGGTGATCACGCTTCCGCGCCCTGGCGTGAAGGTTTCAACCTTGTTGCCGGTCATGGACCTGAATTTTTTATTATTACGCTGTTTCTTTGTCATGCTGCTTTCCCAAAGTACCAGCCCGATGGGCGGTCATATTCGTGATCGATAGGTTCGTTAATTACGGCGTGCGAGATAGCGAAGAAAACATCTGCATGGCCGGTCGCGTCTGAACGTTCAGCAACAAACGTCAGCGCGTTGCCGCTGTTGGTTGTCGTGCGCCGGATAGCCATAAAGCTGGCCGGAATTTCGACGCGCTCTTTGTTCGTTTCGTCTACGGCGTCTTTTGCCCATTCGATGCGCTTACGCTCGACAACGTCGATCATCTTCATTACCAGACGGTTTTTGCTTTCGACGCTGTAAAGAATCGGTGTGGCTTCGCGTGGTGCAAACTTGCTGACCAGGTCATAAACGCCCTTACCTATGCCGGTTGTATCGATCCCGATGTAAGTGATGTTAAAGCGGCGCATAAGTTGCTTTATCTGGTCGGCCTGCCAGCTGAAGTTAAAGCCCTGCCATTGCCAGACGGCCAGCACTCGGAAGCGCTCGCCGTCCTCTATGGGGGGCGCGATTAACACAAAGGTGGAGTTGTCGCCGGATCGTGACGGGTCAAAGCCTGCCCATACTTCGCGATTGCCGAAGGGCCGCGCAGCAGTCAGATCAAAGTCGCCCCATGTGGCCCGGTCCACTTCGCAACCGACAAGCGCGGAGAACTTGAACACCGCGTCCTTGCTGTCAACAAACTGGCACATGTAGAGCATGGCAAACGCGGTCGGGCTGTATTTGTTGCGCAGCCGTTCAATATCGACAAGCGCCCCGAGGCCGCCTTCGATGGCGTCTTCCATTGTGATGATATAGCGCCAGATCTGGTCCGGGCAGAGAATGCCCTGGCGCATTTCGCTTTCTTTCGGGAACGTCACACCTTTGCGTTTCGGGTCGTCCCCGCGCCAGGCTTCGCCAGTCCAGACCGGGTAAGCCTGGTGCGTTTTCGCGCTGGGCGTCGAAAAGTAGGTCGTTCGGTATTTGTTATGCGTTGCCATTGCGCTGGCAACTTCGTGCAGGCGCGTGAATTTCGGGATCCAGAAAACCTCATCGCCATACAGGTGGCCGTTAAAGCCCTGCGCGGTGCTGGCGTTCGTGGACAAAAAGCGCAGTATTGCGCCGTTGCTGAGGCGGATATTTTTACCCGTCAGCGTCACGCCGAAATGGTTCTGGGCGATCTGGACGATGTATTCACGGAAGATTTCAGACTGGGAGCGGCTTGCAGAGAAAAAGACCTGGTTATCACCGGTAATGACAGCATCTTCTAATGCCTCCCAGGCGAAATAATAGGTCATGCCGACCTGGCGGCTTTTTAGAATGAAGCGCCAGTCTTCGCCTTTATGTTCGCGGCAGTGCAGCTGGTACTCGAAGAGATGTTCCCGAGCCCAGGTGTCGAGCATTTCCGGTGTAATACCGGAAACGTCATTTTTCTTATACCGGCGCTTTCTTTCCCCTGGTTCCCCGCCTGCGCTGCTGAGGCAGTACCCTTCACCATCATAAGCCGCTTTCTGGGCCTGAATTTCTGCCAGCTTTTCGGCGTGCTTGTTGCGCTGCGCCATGATTTTCACATGGTGAGCAATCAGATCGCGCAGTTCCTCCAGTTCCAGCGATGTTTTTTTCTCGCGGCGGGTGAGCTGGTCGATACGGCGGGCGATGACATTTTCCACCGATTCGACAGGCAGCAGTGATGCCCACTTCCCGACGTCAGCCCAGTGGTAAATTGTACGCGGTGGAATATTCAGTTCCTGCGCAATATCTTTCGGCGACCAGCTTTTTATATAAAGCGTGCGGGCCGCTTCTTTTAATTCATCGGAATATTTAGCCATGCGGCTATTATGGCGGGATTATTTTGCAGAATTGATAATTAAATATCGGTAAAAAGTGGCTAACCATTTATAACCGAATACATAAGAAATAAAGCGGTCGCGCTGTTTTAATCAATTCGCAATACTGACCACCACAAACGAATCATTGTTATTTAAATTCATTATTAAAGGTCAGTTATGCCGCAATCTCATTACCGCACGGATTGGCTATGTATTGCCACATCTGGACAGGCTGTGGACGGTCGCACCATTGAACCGCAATGGTTGATTGATGCGGCAGAAACCTATTCCCGCAAAACCTACACCGCCATGATTTGGCCGCACCACCCGCAATACGATATCAGTGAGCGTGAATTTACCTGCAACCTGGGGGAAGTGGACGCGCTGAAAGTGGAAACGGAAGGTGACGTCACGAAGTTATATGCCCAGTTAATCCCGAATCAATTTTTAATTGATGCCAACCGTATGGGGCAAAAGTTATTTACGTCAGCCGAGTTTGTCACTGATTTTGCAGGAAGCGGTCGTGAATATCTTTTCGGGCTGGCCGTGACTGATATTCCGGCAAGTCTGGGAACGGAAAAACTTAAATTCGTTTTAGCCGGTGAAGAAAAGGACGCCGAGCGCGGGAGTCTGGAAACATTCAGTTTAGGAAAATTACAGACAAGTAAACCAGATAAAAAAAATTCTTTCTGGTCGCGTTTATTTTCGGCCAGCAAAGATTTTACGCCAACCCCAGAGCCAAACACTGACAAGCCCACCGAGGGCGACGGAGAAAAAATGGAAGAATTAAAAGCGCTCATTCAGCAAATGCTGGATCTGCTTAAAAGCGGTAAAGACGCCGCAGCAGGTGACGCCGACACGGTTGATACCCCGGAACAGGCCGCTGATGTGGTGGCGGATGTTGCCGCCCAGATCGCTGATGCTGCCGACGAGGTAGCCGAGCTGGCGCAGGACGTTATCGAAAACCCGGAAGACGAAGTCAAAGCGGAAGAATTCAGCGCAGCCAAAGCTAACCTGGCAAAAGTCATGAAGTCATTCAATGTGACGCCAGCGAAACGCCCACGCGCCAGCCGTCGCCGTGACTTTTCCGCCCGCCGCCAGCCAGCTGGCAACCAGATGGACAACCTTACCACGCAGCTGACTACCGTCCTGACCAAGTTGTCAGCGATGGAAAACGGCAATACGCGCCGCCCTGGCAGTGCGCCAGGCGGAAGCAAAGAACCGTTTGAATTCATGTAATCGCCAACTTTTTCAGGAATAAAAGATTATGCAATTAACCCCTAAAGCAGAGCAGATGCTGCGTAAGTTTGCCGCAGGCCTGGCGAAAGCTAACGGCCAGGTAGACACGTCGCGCTACTTCTCGCTGACCAATCCGAAAGAAACCCAGCTGCGCAATGCCCTGCTGCAAAGTTCTGAGTTCCTGCGCCTGCTGCCCAACGTGCTGGATGTGGACCAGATCACCGGTCAGGTGGTCAGCACCGGTAAACCGGGTATTTACACCGGGCGTAAAAAAGATGGTCGTTTCTCCCGTGCCCTGGGCGTGTCCGGTAACGAGTACAAGCTGGTAGAAACGGATTCCGGTTCGTATTTGCCTTACTCCCTGCTGGTTGTCTGGGCGAACGCGGGCAGCGAAGAGGAGTTCTTCCAGCGTATTCAGGCATTCAGCAACGAATCTTTCGCGCTGGACATGTTGCGCGTGGCGTTCAACGGTACGAGCGTTGCAGAAGATACCGACCCGGAAGCCAACCCGAACGGCGAAGACGTCAACATCGGCTGGCACAAAATCGTTAAAGACCGTTCATCTGAGCAGATTATTTCTGATGCCGTCACTATTGGTGCGTCGGGGGCTGACTTTATTGGTCTGGATGCGGCAGTCACTGACCTGGTGCACGCCTGCATTTATGAGCCATTCCGCAATGACCCGCGCCTGGTTGTGCTGGCTTCCGCCGACCTTATCGGCAACGACGCCACCACCATGATGAATAAGATTGATCGTCCGACTGAGAAAGTCGCCGCGCAGCTTATTGGCCGTCAGATTGCTGGCCGTACCGTGTACACCCCGCCGTTTATGCCGGAGGGCCGTCTTATCGTCACCACGCTGGACAACCTGCATATCTACACCCAGCAGGGTACACGTAAGCGTAAAGCGGAATGGAACGACGACCGCAAGCGCTTCGAGAATAACTATCTGCGCATGGAAGGTTACGGCGTCGAGCATGACGAGCTGTATGCGGCATTCGACAAAATCACCCTTGCGACCGGCGAAGTTGCACCGGGAGGGGGCGCGTAAAAATGGCAATGACCCCGTGTCAGCGACATCGAGCACGCATGAAAGCCGCAAAGGCGCTGGATAAGTGCGAAGCCCTGACGGCATCGCCGGTCAGCTTTCACATTCAAATGCTGGAACTGGAAAAGGATGTTGAACGGCTTCGCAGTCTGACACGCGCAGACCGTATGGACATGAAGCGCGATGTTCTTCTGCCGCGCTGGATGCCGACCGTTGAAGCATACCTCGCCGGTGATGCCCGCTTTGCCAATCCGGCCCTGGTTTATTGCGTGATCTGGTTGTTCGATACGGGGGAAATGGGCAAGGCGCTGGACTGGGCAGACGTGGCTATCAGTGAGAGCCAGGCCACGCCGGAGAACTTCAAAAGCAACCTGCCCGCCTTTGTGGCCGACACTGTGCTGGAGTGGGCGATCATGCAGGCGGAAGCCGGTCACAGCATCGAGCCCTATTTCAGCCGCACGTTTGAAAACATCCGCGAAAAGTGGCGTTTGCACGAAGACATTAACGCGAAGTGGTTCAAGTTCGCCGGTCTTTACCTGCTGCGCGACGAGAAGGGGCAGCCGCGTGCCACTGCCGTGGATGATGTGAATACGCTGGAACAGGCCGACGCCCTTTTGGCCCAGGCGGCGGCGTATAACAAAAACGTCGGAGTTAAGACCATGCGCGAAAAAATCCGCGCCCGGATTAACGGCCTGACCCAGCTTTAACGACTCCCGCAAGCCGGGACGGGCGCGGGGGAGGCATCAACCATGCGGTTGTTGGCCGTGGAACCCGTTAGCCCGTTTCTATTGCAAAACCGAGGTGTGTCAATGAGTGGCCCAAGTTTCAGTATCAGCGGTAAGCCAGTGACGGTGACGCCAACAGCGATCACCAACGGCGTGACGTTCTGGCCCGATCTCGATCTGGCCGAGTTTCAGAAGGTGCGCACGCTGCCCGCTGATCTGCCGCCAGAAACCGCTGGTGTGGCCCTGCTGGCCGCCATTGCGGAGGTAAACGACGCGTTGGCCGACGTGGTGACGTACTGGAACGCGAAAGCCTGCGAGCGGGCCGCAGATGTACCGGGTGCAAAAATGGGTGACGAAACCCAGTTGACAGCCCAGTACAAAAAAGCGGTCTACGCCCGCGCAAAGGCCGATTTACTGGGGGAATTCGCCACCATCGGGCGGCGTGAATCGCATCCGGGGCAGGAAAGCCAGGACACCCGCGCCAGCCTGCTGGCTGAGGCGGCCAACGTGATGCGAAACATGCTGCGACAACCACGTGTGGGGGTGCATTTGATATGAGCCAGCTTGAAAGCCTGACGGCGTTTATTACGGCAAATCTGCCGCCTGATGCCATGCAGATGTTTTCCAGTGCGATGGAAGATTGCGAGCTGGCACGCAACGCCAAAGCGATGGGAAACAACCAGCGCCGGATCGGGGTGCTGACTTACACCGCCCGTTTGTCGTGGGATAACTTCCCGTTCCGCAAGTATTCGCCGGGGCTGATTTATGCCCTGGTGCTGGCCTGGGTGGATGAGTTCGCCAACGAGCTGCGCGACGAGCTGAGGCTGGACGATCCCAAAGTGGACCCGGAGTTTGACGACGAGGGGGCGTGCATTCTTGATGTGGTTGTCCCGTTGGTTGATCCGCTGGTCCTGCGTGAAGCGGAAAGCGGCCCGATCCCCTACAAGGGCAAGCGCTGGGAAATCGTGGACCCCGAAATCTGGGAGGCGTCGCAACTGGAATTTATTGTCCAGCGTGGTGACGCGTCGTGATCCGTGGGGAACTGAACCAGCAACAGCTAAAGCAGATGCGGGAAACGCTGGCAAAAGCTGACCTTCCCCCGCGCAAGCGCCAGCGCCTTTTATGGCGTATTGCAAAGCTGGGCATTGTTGCAGCGGCAAAACGTCACCAGCGCCAGCAGGCGGCCCCGGACGGTACGCCGTGGGAGCCGCGCAAGCGTGGCAAAGGGAAGATGTTAAAAGGGCTTCCCAAACTGCTGGCCGTGCGTGAAATGCCGGAGATTCAGGGGGTAAGAATTTACCTCAAGGGCGGGAACTACCGGAACGGGACGAAGCCCATTGCGGCGGGTCTGGTCGGTGCGGTCCAGCAGGATGGCGCAAGGATCCAGATGAAAGCCAGTAACGCCCCGCGCAAGCCGCAGGCTGACAAGCCCGCGCTACCGAGACAGGCCAAGCGCCTGCGGGCGCTGGGCTACAAAACCCGCAAGGGCAAGCGCTGGGTTAAACCGTCCAGCAGGCAAATCATGGAAACCATGAGCATGGCCCAGGCGGGATTACTGATTCGAAAACTGAAAGGCACACCCTCAAAACGCACATGGACCATTGATATTCCTGGACGCGTTTTTCTGGGGGTGAGCGATGACGAATTTAACCAAATTATTGCGCGGCAAATGCAGGCAATCGGCTTCGGCTGGGACGTCAACGCGCAGCAAATCAGGGGGTAAAAATGACCTGGCCGAATGTCAACGTCAGTCAGAAAAACCGCTTCAACGGCACAACGAACGACGTCGAGCGCGTCATCCTCTTTGTGGGTTACGGCGACACTAACATCGGGAAAACCCAGTCGCTGAATACCGGCAGCGATCTGGATAAAGCCCTGGGCGACAAAGACAGCCCGTTAAAAAATATGGTGGCCGCAGCGGCCAATAACGCCGGTCAGAACTGGTTTGCTTACGTGCATGTGCTGGCAGAGCCAGACAAGGAAGCCGAGGGCTATAAACCAGACGAGGACTGGATGAACGCGGTCAAACAGGCCCAGAGCGTGGCATCCGTGGAGGGTGTTGTCCTGGCATTTGATACCGCCGACGCGGCCACCATTAACCGCGCAACGGAAATGCGCGTCACCTTACAGGCCAGTTTTGGGCGTTTTATCTGGTTTGCCCTTGCTGTGGGCGGGCCGGAAAAGGACGAAGCGTGGAGCGACTATGTGACGCGCCTGGCAACACTCCAGGACGGTATTGCATCGCCTGGGGTGCAACTGGTCCCGCGTCTGTGGGGCAACGAACCCGGCGTCCTGGTCGGTCGCTTGTGTAACCGTTCGGTGACGGTGGCAGACAGCCCCGCCCGCGTTGCAACCGGCGCAGTCACCGCGCTGGGCCGCGACGGCCTGCCGGTCGACGGGACGGGGGCAGAAATCGATCTGGCCGTGTTGCAGTCCTTGCAGGCGAACCGCTACAGCGTGCCGATGTGGTATCACGACTATGACGGCATCTACTGGGCAGACGGTCGCACCCTGGACGTTGAAGGCGGTGATTATCAGGTGATTGAAAACGTTCGCGTGGTTGATAAAGCCTCCCGCCGCGTCCGTCTGCGTGCAATCCCCAAAATTGCCGATCGTTCACTGAACAGCACACCGGGCAGCATCGCCGCGCATGAAACCTATTTCGGCAAGCCGCTGCGTGAAATGGCGATTTCAACCCAGATCAATGGCGTCGAATTTCCGGGCGAAGTGAAGCCACCAAAGGATGGTGACATCACCATCACCTGGACCAGTAGCGAAGCGGTACAGATTTACCTTGTGGTTCGACCGTATGAGAGCGCGAAAGAAATCAGCGTCAGCATCGAACTGGACACCTCACTGGAGAGCTAATCAATGACTGAACGTATTAGCGGCGGATCGTTCGATGTGAACTACGACAGCATCATGATTCACGTCGAAAACGCCACCGTCACCATTACGGACAACAGCGCGGTAGCACAAACCCGCGGTGTCCCGAACGGCCACACGAAAGGGTCAGTTTCGGCGGATGTGGAAGTCGAAGTCGATTCCCAGAACTTTAAAAAGTTTACCGCCGTGGCCCGCGCCGCAGGATCCTGGCGAGCCATTCCGGCAAAGGACTTTTTGTTCTACGCCAACGCCGGGGACGACGAAGAAAAAATCGAGGTGTTTGGCTGCGTTCCGACGCTGTCTGACATCGTCAACATCAACCCCAACGAGGCCAGCAAATCCACGAAGAAAATTAAATTCATGGTGACAAGCCCGGACTTTGTCGCGATTGACGGCGTGCCGTACCTGTCAGCCCGTGACACTCGCGATCTGAAAGGCTGAGACGATGATGAACGGAGAAACGTCACTGCTTGAAAAGCTGTTGCTTATCGGGGCCGTGATCGGCCTGGGGCAACTGATGGTCAGCAATGAGCGAATCACAACCCGTCTGCTGGTCGGGCGGATGATTCTGGGATCTGCGGTCGCACCACTGGCCGCAATCCCGCTGCTGAAATTCCCCGATATGCCGGAACTGGTCGTCATTGGGCTGGCCTGCGCCCTGGGCATTCTGGGAAGTGCGTTTATTGAGGCGGGGTTAAAGCGCTGCCTGGACATGTATATCAAGCGATGGGGGAGCAAGCGCAATGAAACTGAGTGAAAAACAGCAACTTTTCACGGTGATGATCGCCAGCCTGATTCATTTTGCCGAAGAAAAGGGCTATCGCCTGACGTTTGGCGAAGCGTATCGCACGCCGGAACAGGCCGCGCTTAACGCAAAAAAAGGGAGCGGCATTGCTAACAGCCTGCATACCCAGCGCCTGGCAGTGGATTTTAACCTGTTTGTTAATGGTGAATACCAGACCGACAGCGCCGCCTATCGCCCCCTGGGGGAATACTGGGAATCTATCGGCGGATCGTGGGGTGGTCGTTTCAGTAAGCCGGACGGCAACCATTTCAGTCTTGAGCATAACGGGGTTCGCTGATGCGCAATTTGCTGGGTCTTTTGCTGATTCTGGCCGCTGCAATGTCAGCGGGCTGGCAGGCGCATGACTGGCACGACGCAAAGCTGAAACTCGCTGCCAGTGAAGCGGCAGAACAAACGCGCCAGATTGTTGTTGAGGTGACGCAGCAGTCTGGTGAAGCGCTGGAAGCAAAACTCGCGGAGCTGAGGGCCAATGAAATTCACACGGAACGGGTTATCCGCACGGAAACCATTAAGCCGGTTTTTAGCAACGTTTGCGCTTCTGATGATTACGTCCGGTTGTTCAACGAAAGTGCAGATCAAGCCGAACGAAAATTATCAGGAAAACCAGCTGACACTTTGCCCGGTCACGCTGCCACGTCTGGCCGGACCGACCGGAAATGACTTTGACGCGGCGCTGAAAGCCTACCGGCTGATGTATACCGACTGCGCCGCCCGACATAACGCCCTGGTGGGCATCATTCGACAACGTAAGGAATTAGCACAATGAGTAAACCGAAAAAAATCGCCATGACCGTGGCGGGCGTAAATCTGAGCTTTGAGCCGAATAAAACCGCGTTTAACAACCTGCTTAACGAAATGACCATGACCAATAAGGTTGCCCCTATGGTGACGTATCTGGGCCGCATTGTTGATGCCGAGTGTAAAGAGTCGCTCAACAAGCTGATGGAAGATTATCCGGGTTGCGAAATGCAGATCGTCGAGAAGGTTAACGAGATTTACTCCCCCAAACTTGAGATCGAAGTAAAAAACTGACGGCGCGGGTGGCGGCCATTCGCAAGAATGCGCTTGAGCAATATCTTGCCCTGCGCCGCTACTACCTCCCGCACGAAGCCGACGACGAAGAAAGCATCGCCCGCGCCCTGTGGCTGGACGAATATTTCGCCCAGACCCGCGCCAGCAAGACGGCGGAAGGGATAGCCATCGCATTTAACGGAAACTGATATGAGCCACCTGGATTTTACCCTGAGCCTGATCGATAAGCTGACGCGGCCATTAAAAACGGCCCAGTCTTCGCTGTCCGGCTTTGCTGAAAAATCGCAGGCGTATTTTACAAAAATCGGGATCGGTGCGGCGGCTGTCTGGGGCGTGGCGCAGTCCATCGCGGGCGTGGTGGGTCCGGCATATGAGATGAACGCCGCACTTGCAGAAGTGGGTTCCAAAGGCGTGGCAGAGGACGCGCTGAAGCGTCTGTCCGGCGAAGCCATGCGATTCAGTATGCGCTACGGCAAAGGGGCCGTTGATGTGGTCCGGTCTAGCTACGCTATGAAAGGCGCAATGGCGGGCCTGTCCGATCTGGACCTGCCCCGCGTTACCATCGCGGCAAATACCCTGGCCGCAGGCGTCAGGGCCAGCGGCGAAGAGGCAGGCGAATACATCGGCGCGATGGCGTCACGTTTCAACGCGGAATTGTCCAGTCTGGGGCATGTGCGTTTTGCCGAAGAGCTGGCAGGAAAAACGGCGTACATGGTGCAAAACTTCGGCGTGAAAATGCAGACCATGCAGGAGCTTATCGAGGGGACGAAAAGCGCCGGTGCTGACTTTGGCGTCAGCCTGGATGAACAGTTCGCCGTACTGGGTACGCTTTCGCGCACGCTGGGTACTGAGGCCAGCGGGATCTACGAGCAGTTTTTACGCAGCGCCCCGGCTGCCGCTGAAAAGCTGGGTATGAGCTTTGTTGATGCCACCGGAAAAATGCTGCCGATGGGCGACATTCTGCAAAAACTCCAGAACAAATACGGGCAGAGCATTGAAGGGAACGTCAAGGCACAACAGGCGCTGGACGCCGCGTTCGGTGGCGGTGCTGACGTTATCAAAAAGCTGTACGGCCAGCAGGATAAATTAAATCGCAGCATCACCGAGCTGGGCCGAAATGACGGGATGAAACGCGCCCAGGAAATGGCCGAACGAATGGCCGAGCCGTGGGAGCGTATCAAAGCGACATTCTTTGCCATTCGCGTGGCGATTGGTAACACGCTGATCCCTATCCTGTCACCGCTGATGAACCGTATTGCCGACGTGGGGACAAAATTTGCCCGCTGGCTGGATATGTTCCCGAATATTGCCCGCTGGCTGGGTTACATCACCCTGGGCGTGCTGTCCTTCGGGCTGGCCGGGGCGGCGGTCAATATCGTGATGGGGGTCTTTGGCTTCACCATGATGGGGCTGGCCGCAATCGCTAAAGTGTTGGGTGGCGCATGGAAACTCCTGTTATGGACGCTCAACCTGTTGCGTCCGTCCCTGCTGACAACGCGCATTGGCCTGGCTGCATTGTGGATCCAGTCAAAATTGCTGGCGCTGTGGACGGGTGTCTGCCGCATCGCGCTTGCTGCATGGAATATCGCGTTAAAGGCCGGGGCCATTGCCATGCGGGTTTACGGTGCGGCGACCATGTTTGCCGGAGCGGCAATGCAATTCCTGATGAGTCCGATCACCCTGATTATTGCCGGGCTGGCGCTTCTGGCCGTGGGGGTCTGGTACGTCGTCACCCACTGGGAAGAACTGACCGCCGCGCTGATGGACACAAAAGCCTTTGAATGGGTAATGAATGTTGCCAGACAGGTGGGGCAGGTCTTTGCCGATGTCTGGGCTTCTATAACCGATGGTTTTACGTCGGCCTACGGCTGGATCGTGGAGAAGTTAAACAAACTGCCCGGAGTGAATATCGACGTAAAAGCTGATGTGCCTCAGTCAGCAATCGCCGCCAGTGCAGCTGCAGCACCGCCAAAAATAACAGGCGCACCTTTGCTGACAGGCGGTCAGATTAATGCAGACATCCCACGCGGCGGGCTGATGAGCCTGGTTAAATCCGACAGCAAGACCGCTGTTGATAACCGTAAAACATGGGGTGACACCTATATCACCGCCCCGAATGGAATTACCCCGGCCCAGTTGGCTGAATGGCAGGAGCTTAATGCAGGATGAGTACCGAACCGCTATACATCGACCTTATGATCACTGACGGCGATTTCACGCTGGACAGTGGCAACGAGCCGCGCCGCTGCGATAACCGCGATAGTATCACCCAGGACATTATTCACAGCATCCTGGAAAGCGGTATCACCACCCGTCTGATCGGTGAACGCAGCCCGACAATGCGCGGTGACGTCCTGACCCAGCTGTCTTTACTGGTGGAAAGCGACGAACGTCTGATCCCCGGCACCATAGTGATCACCGAAGAAACCCTTTCGAGGTTGTATATCACGGCGGAAACCTACGATTTCGGCCCTGTCAGTACAGAGGTTAACTATGACTGAGAAACCCGACGTTGATTTCGAAAAGGTACTGAATGACAGCGGGATGCCCGCGACAGAGGCCGAAATTACGGCGGCATTTAAAGCCACCGTGCAGGCGGAAGGGTTCGTCACAAACACGTCGAGAATGTCACCTTTCTGGCGGCTGATTTCGAAGATTGTCACCACGCCGGTGTTATGGCTGCGTGCGGCGCTGATCGATGTGGTTCTGCGCAATATGTTTGTTGCGACTGCCACCGGTCCCATGCTGCGCCTGCTGGCCTGGGCGGTTCATATCGAGCCCAAACCGGCCAGCGCTGCCGCTGGCGTGCTGCGATTCTTCAAGCTGAATGCGGCGGATGTGGTCGTCGTGCCTGCCGGAACACTGGTGCAAACAGAGCGCATTAACGGCGTGGTTTACGTGCTGGCCGTGAATGAAGACGTGACGCTGCCTGCCGGGGTTGAAAGCGGGCTGGTTCCCGTCACGGCGACCGGCACCGGCAGCGGCTATAACCTTGCGCCAGGCTATTACCGGATCTTACCTGTTGCGGTGGCCGGGATCGCCAGTGTGGTTAATGAGGACGAATGGCTGATTACGCCAGGGGCTAATGATGAAAGCGACGACGAGTTGCGCGATCGCACCCGCAACCAGTTTAATCTGGTGGGTAATTACCATTCTGACGCTGTCTACCGCAGCATGATTGCTAGTGTTCTGGGACTAAGCATTGATCGCATTTACTTTTTGCACGATGCCCCGCGTGGGCCGGGTACGGCAAATGCTTACCTGTTACTGGATAGCGGCGAAATATCACAGCCCTTTATTGATGCGGTTAACGACTATGTGAATACCCAGGGCCACCACGGACATGGTGACGATCTGCAGTGTTATGCCATGCCTGAAACCAGCCACCCCCTGGCGGTAACGGTCTACGTCAAAAGCGTGGAAAACATGGAAGCAGAAGACCTGAGCGCGTTAAAAACCGGTATTACCGACCTTATTCGTTGCGCGTTTCGCGAGAACGCCAATTACGACGTTAAAAAAACGCAGCCCTATTCACGCTATTCCTTTTCGAATCTGGGCCGCGAGATCCACAAGGCTTTTCCGGTTGTCGATTCACTGCATTTTTCACTGACCGATATTGTCAGCGAACTGTCGGTCCCGCGCCTGTCAGGGTTAACGGTGGAGATTGAAAATGACTGAGTTTTCGAAGTTGCTGTCCCGTCTGAAATTGCCGTCGTGGCTGAACAAAGGCGACCCCGCCAGGTTGTTGCGTGGCAGCGTAAATTTCTGGTCGCAGGTGTACGGCTGGATCACCTGGCCGTTAAAGCAGTTTGACCCACTGGTCTGCCCCGAGCCGCTGTTGAACCTGATTGCCTGGGAACGCGACATCGATCGGTTTAAGGGGGAGCCGCTCGACATTTTCCGCAAACGGGTGAGTTACGCATTTATCAATGCGCAGCAGGCCGGAGAGGTGGCGGGCTTTATAGCAATTTTTGAGCGACTGGGGATTGGTTACGTTGAATTACTGGAGCGGCAGGACGGGATCGACTGGGACGTGATTGTCGTTCGTGTGACAAACAGCCAAATTGCGAAAAATGGCGATCTCCTGCTGGAAATTATCCGCAAATACGGGCGCACATGCCGTCGTTACCAGTTTGAAGTGATCACCACCCTGCCGCTGAATATCAATATTGGCTGGTATCAGGGAGAATATATTTGCTGGCCTGCCACCCTGGGCGATGTGAATAACCAGCCCGAAGCAACATATAGCGCAAGTTTGAATTAGAGGGAAAACTATGTCACAGGCAGTTATTACAAAAGTATTTTCACAATGGAAAGCCCAGCAGGCAATTAATAACCAGCCCGTCACGCTGGATGAATTTATTTTCGCTTATATTCCGGGGCTGGATGTAGACAAGCCGATTGAGAATACAGAGACGACTCCAGCAGCCGATAAAATTGTTTATCGCCAGGCGGTTAATAAGGCCGGTGTTGTGAATGAAAACTCTGTCGTTTATTCCGTTACCCTGGGGGCGGATGTGGGCGATTTTGATTTCAACTGGATCGGTCTGGCAAATAAAGCCACCGGTACGCTTGCGATGATTATACACGCCCCAACCCAGCGAAAAATTAAAACTGCAACAGGTCAGCAGGGAAACGTTCTGGTTCGTTCCATGCTGATGGAATTCAACGGAGCCAGGGAGGCAACCGGAATTATCACCCCTGCAGAGACATGGCAGATTGATTTCACTGCCCGCCTTACGGCAATGGATGAGCGCCAGCGCCGCGAAAATATTGATCTGTATGGCGCAGCGGCATTTTTTGATTCGGGCTATCTGGTCGCAAAGTCCGGCAATCAGTTTTTTGTCACAAAGGGCGCCGGATACGTCGCCGGGTTGCGTTCTGAATTGCCTGCAGACCTGAACATCACTGCTTCTGCGAAGCCGACAAAGGTCTGGCTTGATGTCTGCTGGACCGGAACGCTAACGAGTGAATGGACAGTACAGAGTAAAATTACCGTTGCAACAGACCTGGCAGATTATGTGCATGGCGGCGTGCAGCATTATGTATTCGCGGTGGCCCATATTGATGTTAATGGCCTTATCACTGATTTAAGGCCAAAGGGAACCCTTGATGAGCAACAAAATGAGGGTGCTCTAAAACAACACGAAAAATCACGTAACCACCCAGACGGAACAACTTCCGAGAAAGGTTTTGTCAGGTTAAGTAGTGCGACGGACAGTGACAGCGAGCAGTTTGCCGCGACACCGAGAGCGGTAAAAAAAACCATGGAAAACGCCAACTCTCGTCTCTCCATAGCGGAAAACGGTGCTGATATTATTGATCCAGATGAATTTGTTAAAAACTTACGTTTATCCAGCAGTAGTGGCGCGAACAAGATTGGGAATGGAGACACGACAGTTGGGGAAATTCTCAAGCAAAAGGTTTATATCATTGCCGGTTCAGGACAGTCCAATTATGCTGGCGCGAATAGCGGTGGTCCTAACCCAGCCAGCGAAAAGGTTAAAGTCTGGGATGGCGTTACTAATGAGTGGGGGAGTAGCGACTTTACTAAAAAGCCGTTTTCTCGCTCAAATCCTCACGGAAACAATGGCAATAATAACATTGCACTTGCCTTTGCTCATCGCCTTGTTGATGAGTTTAAAGCTGAAAAAGTATATATCATTCATGATGCGCAAGGCGGGCGACCAATTGAAAACTGGATAAGTGATGGATTTAATTCAGAACGTTATGCTGCTATCAAAAACAAAGTAGAAGCTGCTTTTGCAACACCTGAAATTATTGAATCTGGAAAGACTGAAATTGATTTTTTTATTTTTGCACAGGGCGAAGCCAACGGACTGACTGATACTGTTAGTGATTATCGAACCAAATTCGGAGTGCTGGATAAGCAACTTCGCTCTGAAAGTTGGATGAACGACATAACTCCATTATTCATTATGGGAATGTCTGGTTTGCATACACGCTATCAGGTTTGGTTGGCGCAACTAGATTACTGTGAAAACGTTAATCGCAACTGTATTTATGTGAATTCGGCTGGCCTTAAAACACAATATGATATTGATGAAACTGGTGATTATACTCACTGGTTGGGAGCATCATTGTGGGAGCATGGTTATTACAGAATCTGGCAGGCTCTGCATGAGCGTGGGGCTACGCATCGGCAATATCTTCCGGCTTTTTATGGTCGTGGAGGAGGCCCATGGAATGGACAAGCTGACGCAATTGCTGCTTTCAGTTCTGTAGTAAGTAGAGATTCAATAACCTCTGAATTTCCTGTTAATGGTCCAGCAGCGCGGGGGTCAATTACATGGGGATATAAATGCAACGCTGATGGTAATTACACGTTAGCAGGTGGGTATGAAGTCACAACGGATAATTTTGCAAATTACAGCGCAGGCTGGGGGCGAGAACTGGTTTTTAATTCATTAGCCAATTACTCTGCGGCTTTTGGTTATCAACATGTATTAAATCAATGGGGGCAGTTCGCTGCAGGTAGGGGGCATAACCTGCAACACCATTATGAAACAGCCTTAGGGCGCTATTCAAAATACGTAACAGAACAAGAAAACCCCGTTCTTATTCAATTAGGATGCGGCCAGACTGACGAGCGAAGAAACGCAATTACTGTCCGTTCTGACGGTGCAACTGAAATTTTTACTGGAACAAGACATAATCCGGCACAGAAAAAAGAAATTGTTTTTGAATATATCAGTGACACGCAACTTAAATTAAAAATGCGTGGGACGGATGGTGTTATCCGATCAGTAACAATGCAGTTATCATAAAATAAATCAGGTGATTCAATGTGGAATCAATCGGTTATAAAGATTACTGACGATATAGGGGCGCTGGCCTGTTCCATTGTGCCAGCGCATCCCTGGGTTTACGGGCTGGGACAGAACACCGATTCAGGCGGCTATCTCAGTCCGGCAAATGCGCTGGGATATCTTGCTAAAAAGCTGTTATCCGGTGGCGGTAGCGGTGATGTAATCGTCATGATGGTTGCGGAGAATACCCACGACGCTTTTATGCAGGGGCTGAATAAACTGTCCACCGTATTTCCGGCCCCAGTATTTACGCAGGTAAGCCGTATGGCCGCAGCAGCCGCAGAACTCAGCACGGTAAAAATGCAGTTGCCGGTTAAAGCCGATGTATTGCCAGCCAGTGCGCCGTTATCAGTCTCAACTAACCGGCTGGCGCTGAATGCCCAGCGTGTTGCCGCCGCGCAGCTGGCCGCCGCAGTCAGTATCACCACAACAGATCTAAAAAATCAGGTTACGGGATTTATTCAGGAACGGGCCGGTTTGCTGGCTTCACTCAGCCAGGGACTGGACGACCTGAAAGCCGCCAGCGCGAATATTTTTTCATTCAGTTACAGCGGAAGTTATGCCGTTGCTGCCGCTGAATTGCTGAAAGGCATCCCGCAAACAACGGCAGTACATACCGCCGCGATGATGTTTATCGGGGATTCGTTATCTGACTTAGAGAAGATGCTACATGAGCCAGACCGCATTACTCGCGCTTGATGGTGAAGGGATCGCCATGCAGAACATGCTGGTTTCCCCTTCCATGCAGTTTCAGGAAAAGGACCAGTCGGGCCAGACATCGAGCACGGCCAATGCTGAACAGGGTATCAAGGCCAAAGAGCTGCGCGTATCGGGTCTGGTGACATTCGACGACGAAGCCGTCTTACAGCGGCTTTTCCAGCTGGCATCCGCGACCGAAGCCAGCGGCGCACTGAAAAAGTACCGCGTCGCCAATGCGACGGCGACGGCTATCAACCTTCGTGAAGCCACGTTTACCGGTCAGATTGATGCCGTACCGCAGGAGGATCGCCTTGCCTGGCAGGTAAGTTTCACCCTGCGTGAAAAAGGCAGCGTCCCGGAAAAACGACAGGCCCGAAAAGGCAACGCGACGACCAGCACCAAGCAAACAGGGGCAAAGGGCGCGGGTCCGGCTGCCGGAGCTGATGAGCCAGCCGACAAAATGAGCTGGTTTGAAGGAAAGGTCTTAAAGCCGATCAACGATGCGCTGGGGTAATTAAACGATGAAACCAATTAAACGCCTGTTCCTTTCCTCTGATCCGGTCCATCTGATTGACTGCAATATCGTGCTGGAGCTGAACGCGTGCGGTCGGGGGTTTATTACGGCAGGGACTGAGACAGATTACACCGGCAAAATGGTTCGGATCGATGTTGGCTATGATGGTCTGGTCCTGCGCTGGTTTACCGGGTACGTTGAACGGTCACAGCCTGCTGATAATGGAACATGCCGATTATTCGTGCGTGAGCTGGTTGGCATCTTTGACAAATTGTGGCCGTGTTCTTTCCAGCATCCAACGCTGCGCCAGATTACTGACTGGATAAGTGAGCAAAGCGGGCTGACCGTCACAACGCCGGTCGGCGCTGCTTATGCAGATAAACCGATCCCCCACTTTACGCACAGCGGCACGGGCTATCAGCTTCTTGCCAGTCTGGGCCGTGCATTTTCAGTGACGGATTATCTTTGGTATCAGCTGCCGGACGGGGATGTCTTCGTCGGCGCTGCGGAGCACAGTCTTTTTGCGGGTAAACCAGTGGAGATCCCGCACGAATTTAGCCAGGAATCGGCAGGCGGAAATTCAATGGTTGTGCCAATGATTCAGAGCCTGCGCCCGGGTGCGGAGGTAAACGGCCAGCGGCTGAACCAGGTCCGGCTAAATAACGATGACATGGCAATCACCTGGCAGCCCCGCAACAAAGCCAACGGCCAGCCATTGCAAAAATCACCCATTCAGCGGCAGATTGAAAACGCATTCCCGGAGCTGGCAAGTGGCCTGCATCTTCCAAAGTTCGCCAGGGTGGAAGCACCAAGCGAGGATGTTTCCGGGGGGAATATTGCCGATCCATTCCGCCCGCGCTATGCCGTGGATCTCCAGCTGCTTGACGAAGACGGCAAGCCAGCCGCAAATACGCCGGTTTATTCTGCCGTTCCGCTACCTGTACCAATGGCGGGCAGCGAGTCGGGAATGTTTCAGTTTCCGCCCCCTGGCACGCTGGTTGAAGTTGGGTTCACTGAGGGGCGGCAGGATAAACCCTTTGTGCGTCAGATTATGGCGGAGGGTCATAACCTGCCAGCGGTTAAACCCGGTGAGCAGTTGCAGCAACAGCGCGATGGTGTATCGCAGCGCGTGACGGTTGCCGGAGACTGGGAACGCCAGACGGACCAGACAATCCGCGAGAACTCCATGACTCGCGAAGTCACCACCGACGAAGAGATCCGCAAAGTGGTTGTTCGTGAAACTACGGTCCAGGCAACGGATAAAACAACCGTTCTTGGCACGGCCACACTTCTGGCCGGGGCGGTCGTTCATATCAGCGAGGGGGATTACAGCGTCGGCACATCCGGCAACCTGACAGTAACCTGCAGCAAGGACAATTCCGTCAGTGTTGGCCGGAACGTGAAACGGGATGTCGCGGGCAATGTTACAGACGACGTGAAAGGGGATGTCACGTCAAACGTCAGCGGCGCACTGACTGAAAAAATCAGCGGCATTCGCCGAAGTGTGGCCCAGGCGCAACAACTGATTGCCCCGGTGGTAAAGCTGGGAAGCGAAGAGATTAACGTCCTGACACTGCTCACTGACACCCTGGACGTGATGAGGGAGCTGGCAGAGACTGCCGCATCACATACTCACCCCAATACGGGGGCCAGTGGGCAGGCGGCGCAGTTCACCGCAACGGCCAATAAAACCGGCACATTGAAAAGCAAATACGGCCCCCTGATAGCCTGACAAAAAAGCGGCATAACCGCACACCTCACCAGACACCACAGAACGCGCCACAGCAGGCGCAAACATTAAAGGTCGCCACCGTGCGACCTTTCTTTCGTTCGTTCAACAGCGCTCCATAGCGTGAGCGACAGCAGGCAGACGGAAGCGGATCCAGGACGGAAACGGCGCTACACCGCACCCGCCTGCGCAGTTTGGATCATAAAAATTTTGCAAAAGAAATTTTGTGCAAAGCCCCCCGCCAGCCTGCGCCGCTGCTGGGCTTTTGCATCCTGCGGGCGTTTGCACGCTGCGCAAAGATTTGCAGCACTTTGCAAAAGCCACCGCGCCGCCAGTAGCTAACTGACTGGATAACATGATGTTTTTAAAAGGATCGTTTTGGTTTCCGTCACGATCAAAATGATTTGGGTGCATCCGGGGGTTTTTGGGTGTGTGTATGGCAAAACCTTGCGCGGCGCGGGCTGGAGGCTGATTGCTTCGATTCATGGTCTTGCAAAACATGGCGCAGTAAAATGAAAAAAAGATCTAGCATGTCGCACAAAAAAGCCCCGCAGAAATGCGAGGCTTTGTCTTTGTATTGTGGACACTTTTGTCGAAGTGTGGACGCTATGTGGACGCTAATTTTAAAAATCCCTTTCAATCAGCAATTTAAACCCTTGACCTTCCCCTTGCTGGAAGGTTTAACCTTTATCACAGTCAGTTAATCCTGCAAAAAAGGAGTTGGTTATGTCTCAAACAATCGATCTAACCCTGGACGGCCTGTCCTGTGGTCACTGCGTAAAACGCGTTAAAGAAAGTCTGGAACAACGTCCGGACGTTGAGCAAGCGGATGTCACCGTGACAGAAGCGCATGTTACCGGGAGCGCCAGCGCAGAAGCGCTGATTGAAACCATCAAACAAGCCGGTTACGGCGCGGAGTTAAGCCACCCAAAGGCTAAACCGCTGACGGAGTCATCAATCCCGTCGGAAGCACTGGCAGCGGTCCCTTCCGAGCTTCCGGCAGCTACGGCTGATGATGACAGCCAACAGTTGCTGTTAAACGGCATGAGCTGCGCCAGTTGTGTGACCCGCGTACAAAATGCATTGCAAAGTGTACCGGGCGTCACGCAGGCACGGGTAAACCTGGCGGAACGCACTGCGCTGGTAATGGGCAGTGCCTCCGCCGCAGATTTAGTACAGGCGGTTGAAAAAGCGGGCTACGGCGCAGAAGCGATTGAAGATGATGCTAAGCGTCGCGAGCGTCAGCAAGAAACCGCCGTGGCAACCATGAAACGTTTTCGCTGGCAGGCAGCCGTCGCGCTGCTCCTGGGTATCCCGGTGATGGTATGGGGCATGATTGGCGACAACATGATGGTGAGCGACGACAACCGCAGCCTGTGGCTGATGATTGGTCTGGCAACGCTTGCCGTGATGGTTTTCGCGGGCGGTCACTTTTACCGCAATGCGTGGAAAAGCCTGATGAACGGCACCGCGACCATGGATACGCTGGTGGCGCTGGGTACGGGGGTGGCATGGCTCTATTCCATGAGCGTCAACCTCTGGCCACAATGGTTCCCGATGGAAGCGCGACACCTCTATTATGAAGCCAGTGCCATGATTATCGGTCTGATTAACCTCGGACACATGCTGGAAGCGCGGGCTCGCCAACGCTCGTCTAAAGCACTGGAAAAACTGCTCGATCTGACACCGCCGACCGCGCGGGTCGTCACTGACGAAGGTGAAAAGAACGTGCCGCTGGCAGAGGTGCAGGCTGGAATGTTGCTGCGTCTGACCACCGGCGACCGCGTTCCGGTTGATGGCGAAATCACTCAGGGTGAAGCCTGGCTGGATGAGGCCATGCTGACCGGTGAGCCGATTCCACAGCAAAAAGGTGCAGGCGATAGCGTCCACGCCGGTACGGTCGTACAGGACGGTAGCGTGCTGTTCCGCGCCAGCGCTGTTGGCAGTCACACCACGCTGTCGCGCATTATTCGTATGGTGCGCCAGGCGCAAAGCAGCAAACCGGAAATTGGCAAACTGGCCGACCGCATCTCCTCGGTGTTCGTTCCGGTCGTGGTCGCCATTGCGCTGGTCAGTGCGGCTATCTGGTATTTCTTTGGACCGGCGCCGCAGATTGTCTATACGCTGGTAATCGCCACCACCGTCCTGATTATTGCCTGCCCTTGTGCGCTGGGTCTGGCAACGCCGATGTCGATTATTTCCGGCGTCGGGCGTGCCGCTGAATTTGGGGTGCTGGTACGTGATGCCGATGCGCTGCAGCGCGCCAGCACGCTCGATACCATCGTGTTTGATAAAACCGGGACGCTAACTGAAGGCAAACCACAGGTTGTCGCCATCAAAACGTTTGGCAATACCGACGAAGCGCTGGCAATTCGTCTGGCAGCGGCCCTTGAACAGGGTTCCAGCCACCCGTTAGCCAGGGCGATTCTGGACAAAGCAGGTGATGTCACGCTGCCGCAGGTCAACGGTTTCCGTACGCTGCGCGGTTTAGGCGTCAGTGGCGAAACGGAAGGCCATTCGCTGCTGCTGGGAAACCAGGCGCTGCTCAATGAACAGCAGGTAGATACCACTGAAATGGAGGCTGAAATCACCGCTCAGGCTTCCCAAGGCTCAACCCCGGTTCTGTTAGCGATTGACGGTAAAGCGGCAGCGCTGTTAGCGGTACGTGATCCTCTGCGTAGCGACAGCGTGGCAGCGCTCCAGCGTCTGCACCGCGCCGGGTATCGTCTGGTGATGCTCACCGGCGACAACCCAACGACCGCCAACGCCATTGCCAAAGAGGCGGGTATTGATGAGGTGATTGCTGGCGTTCTGCCGGACGGTAAAGCCGAGGCGATTAAACGTCTGCAGAGCCAGGGGCGTCAGGTTGCCATGGTCGGTGACGGTATCAACGATGCGCCTGCGCTGGCTCAGGCTGATGTAGGGATTGCCATGGGGGGCGGCAGCGATGTGGCGATTGAAACCGCCGCGATTACGCTGATGCGCCATAGCCTGATGGGCGTTGCCGATGCGCTGTCTATCTCCCGGGCAACGCTGCGCAATATGAAGCAGAACCTGCTCGGCGCGTTTATCTATAACAGCATCGGTATCCCCGTTGCCGCCGGGATTTTGTGGCCGTTCACCGGAACACTGCTCAACCCGGTCGTTGCCGGGGCGGCGATGGCGCTCTCCTCCATTACCGTGGTGAGCAACGCTAACCGACTGCTGCGCTTCAAACCTAAAGAGTAAGCCTTTACCGGATGCCGCTCTGAACGGAGCCCCAAATCATTCGCGTTGCATTAAGGCGGCAAGTATAAAAACCCCAGGAGCATAGCCAACTATGTGACTGGGGTTTTTGCTCGCTGCCAATAAAGAGGCTGAGGGAATGATGAAGTGTATTTGCACCTTCCAGGACCACGCGCTAGCATGGAAGTCTACTTAGGGAGGCCGTATGGATCTGTTGTACCGGGTAAAATCATTTTTCACCGCGCTACGCGGCAACCACTATACCTGGCCTGCCATCGACATCTCCTTGCCCGGTAACCGCCATTTTCACCTGATTGGCAGTATTCACATGGGCAGCCGCGATATGGCGCCTCTGCCTGCCAAATTACTCAAAAAGCTCCAGCGTGCCGATGCGCTCATTGTCGAAGCCGATGTTTCCGGCGACGACGCGCCGTTTGCCAACCTTCCGACCTTTGCCGCACTGGAAGAACGCATCAGCCCAGAGCTGTTAGATAATCTGCACAAAGTCACCGACGAGCTGGGTATTTCCCCTTCCCTGCTGTCTACCCAGCCGCTGTGGCAAATCGCCATGGTCTTGCAGGCAACGCAGGCGCAGCAGTTGGGGTTGCGGGCAGAATACGGCATTGATTACCAACTTCTGAATGCGGCAAAAAAGGTGCATAAACCCATAATCGAGCTGGAAGGCGCATCCAGCCAAATCGAGCTGTTGTGTCAGTTACCCGATAACGGACTGGCTCTGCTGGACGATACCCTGACGCACTGGCATACCAATGCCAGACTGCTACAACAGATGATGGGCTGGTGGCTTAAAACGCCGCCACGCAATAGCGAACTCACTCTACCCAATACTTTTAGCCAGTCGCTGTATGACGTTTTGATGCATCAGCGTAATGCGGCCTGGCGCGATCGACTCAGGGCGATGCCTGCCGGTCACTATGTCGTGGCCGTTGGCGCGCTGCATTTGTATGGAGAAGGAAATTTGCCGGAGATGTTACGGTAAAAAAATGGCCAATATTGCTATTGGCCCGTCAAAGAGGAATTTCATCATTATTATGATCCCAACGCTTAAAGCATCGGTGTAGTTCGATTGTCGCTCAAAGTCATCATCCTGCCAACACTATTGCGCAAGATGGTACTATTTTTTAGACAGACATCAGGCGTATGCTTGTGTCGTATTTTGTCTGGGCCAGGAAAATTGCTATGACACCCGCCGTTAAATTACTCGAAAAAAACAAAATTTCTTTCCAGATCCACACCTACGATCACGATCCGTCCGAGACGAACTTTGGTGACGAAGTGGTACGCAAGTTAGGTCTGAATGCGGACCAGGTCTACAAAACGCTACTGGTTGCCGTGAATGGCGATATGAAGCACCTGGCGGTTGCCGTTACGCCGGTAGCCGGTCAACTGGATCTCAAAAAGGTCGCCAGGGCGTTGGGAGCCAAAAAGGTCGATATGGCCGATCCGATGATCGCGCAGCGAACCACCGGGTATCTGGTAGGTGGCATCAGCCCGCTGGGGCAGAAAAAAAGATTGCCAACGCTCATCGACGCTCCCGCCCAGACGTTTGACACCATTTATGTGTCCGGCGGCAAACGCGGGCTGGATATTGAACTGGCAGCAGGCGATTTGGCGAAAATTCTGGATGCGAAATTCGCCGATATCGCACGCCGTGATTAATTGTCTTTTGCCCATTGATACGGCGATTGCGCCTACTGCGATTACAGGTTGTGATTGGTGAAGACAGTTTGGACTCGGCCAGCGCGCAGGAACCGGAGCATAGAGGTAATAAGTAGGATTATTGGGCCGCCATGAAGGGCGGCCCGGAGGAGCGGATAAAATGATGCCCCAAATTGCCCTGTTACTGCCAGCTTACCTCGCCCTTCGGCTCATACGCACCGGCATCGAGCGGTGAGTTCTTCTGCACGTACTCTTTCAGCACCTCCGCATCAATAAACCCGGTATTCACATAGCCTGGCTTGTTATCAATTCGCGGATAGCCATCGCCGCCGGTGGCATTGAAGCTCAGCGTTGCCATGCGATAGGTTTTGGCTGGATCAACGGGTTCGCCTTTAATTTTCAAATCGTTAAGCTTGCCGTCTTTCGCCACGAAGCTGACGTTGGCAAACTGCGGATAGGCCCCGGAATCCGGCTTCATTTGTGCCACGGCGGTCAGATAGTCAATCACCTCTTTCCCGCTCATGTCGGCGTACACCACGATGTTACCGAACGGCTGCACTTTCAGCACGCTCTTATAGGTGATATCACCGCCTTCGATGGAGTCACGGATACCGCCGCCGCTCATCACGCCAAAATCAGCGCTGGTTCGCGCCATTTGCGCAGCCAGCAGTAAATGCCCCATGTTGGTCTGCACGAAACGGACTTTGCTACGGTCGCCTTCGAGGCGCGCATTGACGCTACCAATTTTCACGTCGAGCTGCGCTTTGCCTTTATTCTGGAATGGCGTCAGCAGAGAAAGCATTTGCTGATTTTCTGCAATTTCCGGGGTGTAGAGTACGCGCTCACTTTTACCGTTGTCCCAGGTCACTTTTTTCTTCAGGTTGACGGGGATGAGCTGGTAGTTAACCATTTTCATTTCGCCATTGCGGAACTCAAAGTCCGCCCGCCCCACGTATTTCCCCCACTCATGCGCCTGCATAATCCAGATCCCGTTTTGCTTGTCTGGCGCACACGGCGTACCCGGTACGTAATCAACCTGCTTCTTGTTTTCCGCGGCCATACATACCGGATCCTGCGAGTGACCACCCACAATCATTGCCAGCGATCCCGCCGGCAGGCTGCGCGCCATTTCTACGTCGCCAGGCGCGTTCGAGCCGTGATTGCCATTGTCATAATGTCCCATATGGGTGGTCGCAATAATGATGTCCGGCTTTTCCCCCATATTCAGTTCCTGGATAACCAGTTTGGCTTCATCAGCAGGTTTACGGAACTCAATATCGGTAAAGAACTCTGGGTTGCCAATTTTCGCCGTATCGTCAGTGGTTAAACCGAGTACGGCAATTTTTAAATCCTGGCGCTTAAAGATGGCCCACGGCTTAAACAAACGCTCACCGGTGCTTTTCTGATAGATATTGGCCGAGAGAAACGGGAATTTGGACCATTTTTCCTGCTGGCGCAATACGCTAAGCGGATTATCAAACTCGTGGTTTCCGACCGCCATCGCATCATAGCCAATCAGGTTCATTCCGCGAAAATCAGGTTCAGCATCCTGCAGATCGGACTCCGGTACGCCGGTATTAATGTCGCCACCGGAAAGCAGCAGTACACTGCCTCCTTCCTCAGCCACCTCTTTACGAATACCGTCCACCAGCGTTTTTTGTGCCGCCAGCCCGTATTCACCGTATTCGCTGCGCCAGAAGTGACCGTGATGATCGTTGGTATGCAGAATGGTAATTTTGTAGGTTTTATCTTTTTCGTACGCCTGTGCAGGTTGACCTGCCAGCGCAAATGCGGCTAATAACGCCAGCGCCACGCCCCGTTTTAAAAACTTCATATTTCACTCCCTGACTCAATATCAACCGCCATACCCGTTATCCTTCAAATTACATGTGCGTTGGCTGCGCGCACTTCCCCTGTCGCTTATACAGTAAGCTCCTGGGACTCTCGCGTTTGCCACCTACCTGTAAGCCGAATTAGTTCGGGCATAAAATTACAGCTACTGAAAATAATAGCCGAAAATGTTTTCAGAAATGAGACTTCCTTCAAACACCTTCCGCAGGTATGTTAGTCAGGTAATAATAACAAATTAGATTACCCTCATAATCGCAACCCAAACAGAAGTGACTTTCTATGGCAATAAGTGAACCAACCCAGCCAGTGGCTGGCGCGTCAGCGTCGGTTGCTAAAGCACGCACCTCATTTGGCATTTTAGGGGCAATCAGCCTCTCCCATCTGCTAAACGATATGATCCAGTCGCTGATCCTGGCGATTTATCCGCTATTGCAGTCAGAGTTCTCGCTGACGTTTATGCAGATAGGGATGATTACCCTGACCTTCCAGCTTGCTTCCTCACTGCTGCAACCGGTTGTGGGTTACTGGACGGATAAATACCCAATGCCGTGGTCGCTGCCCATTGGGATGTGCTTCACGCTGAGTGGGCTTGTTTTGCTGGCCATGGCTGGCAGTTTCCATATGGTCCTGCTCGCCGCAGCGCTGGTTGGTACCGGCTCTTCGGTATTTCACCCGGAATCATCCCGCGTGGCGCGAATGGCCTCCGGCGGTCGTCACGGTCTTGCCCAGTCAATTTTCCAGGTTGGCGGCAACTTCGGTAGCTCTCTGGGACCGTTACTGGCGGCTGTCATCATCGCGCCATATGGTAAGGGTAATGTGGCCTGGTTTGTGCTGGCTGCGTTATTAGCGATTGTCGTTCTGGCGCAAATCAGCCGTTGGTATGCTGCGCAGCACCGGATGAGTAAAGGAAAACCGAAAGTCGCCATCGTGAATCCGTTACCACGGAATAAAGTGGTACTGGCGGTAAGCATCCTGCTGGTGCTGATTTTCTCCAAATACTTCTATATGGCGAGCATCAGCAGCTATTACACCTTTTATCTGATGCAAAAATTCGGATTATCGGTACAAAATGCCCAGTTTCACCTGTTTGCCTTCCTGTTTGCCGTCGCAGCCGGGACGGTGATTGGTGGACCATTGGGCGATAAAATTGGCAGAAAATATGTTATTTGGGGCTCTATCCTCGGCGTAGCACCCTTTACCCTCTTTTTACCCTACGCAACGCTGGAATGGACCGGGATTTTAACCGTGATCATTGGTTTTATCCTCGCATCGGCGTTTTCTGCCATTCTGGTCTACGCGCAGGAACTGCTTCCTGGCCGTATCGGCATGGTTTCTGGGCTATTTTTCGGTTTTGCCTTCGGCATGGGCGGCTTGGGAGCCGCGGTGTTAGGGCTGATTGCCGACCATACCAGCATCGATTTGGTCTACAAAATATGTGCTTTCCTGCCACTACTGGGGATACTGACCATATTCTTACCTGATAACCGACATAAAGCCTGATTTTCTGACGGCCAAAAGTAAATTTTGGCCGTCAGACTTACAGTAGCCATCAGCCTTTGCCTCTCACATACCGCTGTACTTTTCCGATCCGTGCTTTTTTTCGTCTAAAATCCTATTTTCATCAAAATTCAATAATTATTCACAAACAAAAACATCAAAATTGTCATAAACTATTACTCGTCGTTTGAGTTTTCAGGATTATCACAGCAACCAAAGGAGACGGAATGCATCACGCCACCCCGCTTATCACCACCATTGTCGGCGGCCTTGTGCTCGCTTTTATATTAGGCATGATTGCCAATAAACTACGTATTTCTCCTCTGGTGGGATATCTGTTAGCGGGCGTTCTGGCCGGTCCATTTACACCTGGTTTTGTTGCTGATACCAAGTTAGCGCCTGAACTGGCCGAGCTTGGCGTAATCCTGCTGATGTTCGGCGTGGGGCTGCACTTTTCGCTGAAGGATTTGATGGCGGTAAAGTCTATCGCCATTCCCGGCGCGATTGCCCAGATAGCGGTGGCAACGCTGCTGGGCATGGCGCTTTCAGCGGTGATGGGCTGGTCGCTGATGGTTGGGATCGTATTTGGTCTGTGTCTTTCAACCGCCAGTACCGTAGTGCTATTGCGTGCGCTTGAAGAAAGGCAGCTCATTGACAGTCAGCGCGGGCAAATCGCCATTGGCTGGCTGATTGTCGAAGACCTGATGATGGTGCTGACGCTGGTTCTCCTGCCAGCCGTCGCTGGAATGCTGGAAAAAGAAGATGTCGGCTTTGCCTCGCTGGCCGTAGATATGGGCATTACCATCGGTAAGGTGGTGGCGTTTATCGCAATTATGATGCTGGTTGGTCGTCGCCTGGTGCCGTGGATTATGGCCCGTAGCGCCGCAACCGGCTCACGCGAACTGTTTACCCTGTCAGTCCTCGCCCTCGCATTAGGTATCGCATTTGGCGCAGTGGAGCTGTTCGATGTCTCCTTTGCTCTGGGGGCATTCTTCGCCGGCATGGTGCTGAACGAATCTGAACTGAGTCACCGTGCGGCGCATGACACCCTACCGCTGCGCGATGCGTTCGCCGTACTGTTCTTTGTTTCCGTCGGGATGCTCTTTGATCCCATGATTCTGATTCAGCAGCCGCTGGCGGTGCTGGGCACGCTGGCGATTATCATCTTTGGTAAATCCCTTGCCGCCTATTTCCTGGTGCGCCTGTTTGGTCACTCCCAACGCACAGCGCTCACCATTGCCACCAGCCTGGCGCAGATTGGTGAATTTGCCTTTATCCTGGCGGGTCTGGGCATGGCGTTAAACCTGCTGCCGCAGGCCGGACAGAATCTGGTGCTGGCGGGGGCGATCCTGTCCATCATGCTTAACCCGGTGCTGTTCGCGGTGTTAGAAAAATATCTCGCCAAAACAGAAACGCTGGAAGAACAGACGCTGGAAGAGGCTATTGAAGAAGAGAAGCAAATTCCGGTGGATATCTGCAATCACGCCCTGCTGGTTGGCTTTGGGCGCGTCGGTAGCCTGCTGGGCGAGAAATTGATGGCTGCGGGGATCCCGCTGGTAGTTATCGAAACCTCACGCACCCGAGTGGATGAACTGCGCGAGCGCGGGATCCGCGCGGTGCTGGGAAATGCCGCCAACGAAGAAATTATGAATCTGGCGCATCTGGATTGCGCACGCTGGCTGCTGCTGACCATTCCCAATGGCTATGAAGCGGGTGAAATTGTCGCTTCAGCACGCGAGAAGAGCCCGTCGATTGAGATTATCGCCCGCGCGCATTATGACGACGAGGTGGAATACATTACCGAACGCGGCGCCAATCAGGTCGTCATGGGTGAGCGTGAAATCGCCCGTACCATGCTGGAACTGATTGAAACGCCGCCTGCTGGTGAGGTGGTCGTTACAGGCTGATGTCGTTGCCGGATAACGCTATCGCTTATCCGGCATGTGCATGATTTAACGATCCCAGTACGACTCTTCGAGGCTATCTTCGCGTTCCGGCAAACCGCGCGTCAGGCGCGGGGAATGCTGGTTCAGCACCTGATAACTCACGCGATTCGCATATTTACACACCTGGGCTAACGACGAATAGGTCAGCCAGGTGAACTTGTGCTTGCTGGAGTTAGGCACGTTGCTGCGGTGATAGCTGTTAGCGGTAATATCATGCAGTAATGCCGCCAGCGCGCCGTCGCCAGCGCCGTTGGTATTCATGATCTTCTCTGGCCCGCCCATATACGGCGCGATGTGCGAATACACACGCAGCGGATTGGTACAATCTTTATGGCGCATGGCGCGGCTAAACTCGTACTGGTTGAATTCGGCAATGGCCCCAGGCAGCAGCGGATGCTGGGTTTTACGTTTGACTTCTTCTTCCGTAAAGCCCGCCATATAAAGACCCGCCGGACCCGCTGTGCACAGCACCAGATCCACCCAATCCAGCGCCTTGTCGGACGCCAGCAGCGGATCGTTTTCGCCGGTCAGCGCTTCGGCCTCTTCTTCATTCATCGCCAGAATTGAGACATGCTCTTTCAGGAATGCCTGCCACCACTGCGGATTATCGGCAATGACAAATTTGGTGCCCAGCGTCAGTACCACCGGTACATTGTGTTTTTTAGCAAATTCGATCGCCTTCATGGTCGCTTCCGGCATTGGCTCGCCCGGCTCGCAGCGCACCAGATAGGACGTCAGCACCAGCGCGGACGCTCCGGCAATCACCGATTCAGGGATACTATCCGCCCGCAGCTTGTTCATATGCCCAGGGCTGATTGCAAAGGTACGCTCACCGGACTCGCCAATCAGCGTAAAGCAGCGACCAATCGGTCCATCTACGCCCTGCAGGTAGTTCAGATCGGTACGACTGGAGGTATTGCATAAATAGCGGTACGCATAGCTGCCAATCTCGATATTGCTGCACATCACACCCAGCAGCACCGAGCGGTCATCCGCCAGCACGGAGTAGTTGTGCATCGTATTACCGATAGTACCGCCCGCAAACTGATGGGTGATCAAATTTTCACGCACCAGTTCCTGGTAGAGCGCTTCAGCGACATCATCTGCAATCACCAGAGAGTGCCCGGCGCTTAATCCATAACGTTTTACAAAGTTATCATCAACTTTAGCTTCAATATCCACCAGCGTCTGGTCAATACCCACCACCCAGGCTGCGCTGGTTTCATTTTCTGGCTGAATTTGTTGCAGCAACGGATCGCGCGCGCTGACGGGGAAATAGTGTTTGGATTTACGTTTACCGGGAAATTTCATGGTCGATTTTACGGGTGGTTAGCTGAGCGATGCATGGTAGCACATTCCCCGCTGCGCATGCGATGCGGCGCTGAGTTTCAATATCGGACGGTGAGATCGCAGTTTATCCGGGATGAATTTCTACAATAACTCACCTTCACAAGGAGCGCTTTATGAAGCCGGAAAACAAGATCCCCGTACTCGACAACATTTCGGATGAAATGAAAAGTGTGGTGAATTTTCATCGCGAAGATTTACCGCCGTGGCCCGCTGCCAATGACTTCGTGGCCCAGCGTAAACACTACATTCATGAACGGCAGTTGTGGAATGCCGATGCCCCACAGATGAATACCCGAGAATGTGTTATTTCCACCGCATGCGGCCCCGTTGCCACACGAATTTACGCTCCGCAGCCCCATAGCCAGGCGACGCTATATTATCTGCACGGCGGCGGTTTTATTCTCGGTAATCTGGATACCCACGATCGCATTATGCGTTTACTGGCGCACTATACGCAGTGCACGATCATTGGCATCGACTATTCGCTTGCGCCAGAGGCCCGCTACCCGCAAGCCATCGAAGAGATTGTCGCCGTCTGTCAGTACTTTTATCAGCACGCTGGCGATTATTCCCTTAATGTGAATCATATTGGTTTTGCGGGCGATTCCGCCGGGGCCATGCTGGCGCTTGCCAGCGCGTTGTGGTTGCGGGATAAACACATTGCCTGCGGCAAGGTGGCTGGCGTGCTGTTGTGGTATGGGCTTTACGGCCTGCAGGATTCACTGAGCCGACGGCTAATGGGCGGCACCTGGGATGGTTTAACCCGCGAGGATCTGCAGATGTACGAAAACGCGTACCTGCGTAGCGCCGACGATCGCGAATCACCATACTATTGCCTGTTTAATAACGACCTGACGCGCGACGTGCCGCCGTGTTTTATCGCCGGTGCGGAGTTTGATCCGTTGATTGACGATAGCCGCTTATTGTTCCAGACGCTACAGGCGCATCAGCAGCCCTGCCAGTACAAAATGTACCCCGGCACGTTGCACGCCTTCCTGCACTATTCGCGGATGATGAAAACCGCCGACGATGCATTGCGGGAGGGCGCGCGTTACTTCAGAGCGCAGCTTTAACGGTAGGCTGCGGTCAGTTTAACCATCATTTCGATATGTTCCGGTGTGGCATTCAGCGCCGGAATATACTCATATTGCTTACCGCCTGCCTCAAGGAAAATCTCCCGGTTTTGCACCGCTATCTCTTCCAGCGTTTCGAGACAATCAGCCGCGAAGCCCGGACACATGACCTGGATATGTCGGGTCCCTTTCTCCGCCAGCATTTTTAACGTTTCATCGGTATATGGCGTCAACCACGGTTCACGGCCAAAGCGAGACTGGAAGGTCATCATCACTTTTTCCGGCGGCAAGCCAAGCGCTGAAACCAGCTCACGAGTGGTATCGCGGCAGCGCTGCGGGTAGTCATCGCCTTCATCGGCGTAGCGCTGCGGAATGCCGTGGTAGGAAAGCAGCAGCAAATCGGGTTCACCATGTTGAGCAAATGAATCACGGGCGCTCTTGGCCAGCGCATCAATGTAGCTGCTGTCATCGGCGTAATCACGAATAAATGAGATGCCAGGAATACTGCGTTTACGCGCTAAGATTCGCGCCAGTTCGTCCCAGACTGCCGCCACGGTAGAACAGGAATATTGCGGGTACAGCGGTAACACCACCATGTGTTCAACTCCGCTTGCCAGCAGTTCATCGACCGCGCTTTCAAGCGACGGTGAACCGTAGCTCATCCCCAGCGCGACAGGCGTATTTGGCAGACGTTGTGCCAGCGCCTGCTGTTGCGCCTTGCTGTAGACCATCAGCGGGGAACCGTCTTCCATCCAGATTGACTGGTACAGCTTTGCCACGCGTGGTGCACGCAGCGGCAAAATCACACCACGCAGCAGCGGCCACCACAGCGCAGGTGACGTATCGACTACGCGTTGATCGCTTAAAAACTGGCGCAGGTAGCGCTTAACGGCTTCGGGGGTTGGGGCATCGGGAGTGCCGAGGTTTGCCAGCAGGATACCGGTTTTCGTCTGACGCATTACCGCCTCTTATCGATTCAAATTGTTGATAATTGTAGCGGAAAAGCGATAAAGAAGAACTAATTGCTGTGAAAGGTAAGACGAGAATTTGCCTGATGGCGCTGCGCTTATCAGGCCTACATAAAATCGTAGGCCGGATAAGGTGTTGACACCGCCATCCGGCATTGACTGCGCTAAAACTTAACCGAGGATTTTTTCCAACGCTGCGCGAACGTCAGCCACAGCCTGGGTGCCGTCAACTTTCGCGTATTTGGTGTTACCCGCCTGCGCTTCTTTAGAGTAGTAGCCGATCAGCGGAGCGGTCATCTGATGGTATTCCACCAGGCGCTTACGTACGGTCTCTTCCTGATCGTCTTTACGGGTGGTCAGCTCTTCGCCGGTCACGTCGTCTTTGCCTTCAACCTTAGGCGGGTTGAATTTGATGTGGTAAACGCGGCCAGAAGCAGCGTGTACGCGACGACCCACGATACGGTCAACGATCAGCTCGTCCGGAACGTCGAATTCAAGAACGTAGTCCACGTTGATGCCTGCTTCTTTCATGGCATCAGCCTGCGGAATAGTACGCGGGAAGCCATCAAGCAGGAAACCATTACGGCAGTCTTCCTGAGCAATACGCTCTTTTACCAGCGCGATCACCAGCTCATCAGTCACCAGCTTACCGGCGTCCATGATGTCTTTCGCTTGTTTGCCCAGCTCGGAGCCAGATTTCACGGCAGCACGCAGCATATCACCGGTGGAGATTTGCGGAATACCATACTTCTCCATGATGAACTGAGCCTGAGTTCCTTTACCCGCGCCCGGAGCGCCAAGCAGAATGATACGCATTACGAAAATCCCCTTAAAGGTTGTCGATATTTTTTAAAAAGCGCTAAACGATACCACCATCACGCAATTGGCTCAAGGAAGACGCCCGACGCTGAAACGGTTAACGGTGGGAAAATTAAAAATGAGGAGAGAAAATGCCGGATCGCGGTGTAAACACCGTATCCGGCCAGGGATCGACGAGATGGTGTAAGCCGGACACGCGTTAGCATCATCCGGCATTACCTTACGGCTATCAGGACACCAGCAACTGGTTCATACGACGAATGAACTGGTTTGGATCTTCCAGCGTGCCGCGTTCAGCAAACAGCGCCTGATCCAGCAGCAGTTCAACCCACTCTTTGAACTGTGCTTCGTCCTGGGTATCCGCCGTGCGTTTGACCAGCACGTGGTCCGGGTTGAGTTCAAAGATATATTTCACTTCCGGTACGGCCTGGCCAGCAGCAGCGAACAGTTTCGCCATCTGGGTGCTCATTTCGTCCGCATCGGTGGTAACGATGGCCGGCGTGTCGGTCAGACGGTGAGTCAGACGCACTTCTTTTACGCGATCGCCCAGCAGGGTTTTCACGCGCTCAACGAACGGCGTCAGCGCTTTTTCCGCTTCTTTTGCCGATTCGTCAACGTCATCCGCCAGCTTGTCGATGGACTCGTCAGCTTTGGCTACGGACTGGAATGCCTTACCGTCGAACTCGGTCAGGTAGTTCATCATCCACTCATCGATACGGTCAGAAAGCAGCAGCACTTCGATGCCTTTCTTACGCAACAGTTCCAGGTGCGGGCTGCTCTTCGCCGCCGCATAGCTGTCTGCGGTGATGTAGTAGATTTTCTCCTGCCCTTCTTTCATACGCGACACGTAGTCTTCCAGCGACACGGTTTGTGCGGAGGAGTCAGTGTGCGTGGACGCGAAGCGCATCAGCTTAGCGATCGTTTCCTGGTTAGCGTTGTCTTCCGCCGGGCCTTCTTTCAGCACCAGGCCGAACTGTTTCCAGAAGGTCTGGTATTTTTCTGCGTCGTCTTTCGCCAGTTTTTCCAGCATCTGCAGTACGCGTTTGGTCAGCGCGCTACGCAGGTTACGGGTGACGGTGCTGTCCTGCAGGATCTCACGAGAAACGTTCAGCGGCAGATCGTTAGAATCTATCAGGCCACGCACAAAGCGCAGGTAATTCGGCATAAACTGCTCGGCGTCGTCCATAATGAAAACGCGCTGAACGTACAGTTTCAGACCATGCTTGTGATCGCGGTTCCACATATCCCACGGAGCCTGAGACGGGATGTACAGCAGGCTGGTGTACTCCTGCTTACCTTCCACACGGTTATGGCTCCAGGTCAGCGGATCAGTGAAGTCGTGCGCGATATGTTTGTAGAATTCGTTGTACTCGTCGTCTTTGATTTCCGACTTGTTACGGGTCCACAGCGCCTGCGCCTTGTTGATCTTTTCCCAGGAAACCACGGTCTCGCCGTCTTTCTCTTCGGATTTTTCGATCTCTACCGGCAACGCGATATGGTCGGAATATTTGCTGATGATGGAACGTACGCGCCAGTCATCAAGGAACTCGTCTTCGCCTTCGCGCAGATGCAGCGTGATTTCGGTGCCGCGATCGTCTTTGGTGATGTCGGCAACGGTGTACTCACCTTCACCCGCAGATTCCCAGAACACACCATTTTCCGGTTTATCGCCCGCTGCGCGGGTACGCACGGTGACTTTATCCGCCACGATGAACGCAGAGTAGAAGCCAACCCCGAACTGGCCGATCAACTGGCTGTCTTTCGCCTGATCGGATCCCATGGATTCAAGGAAAGATTTAGTACCGGATTTCGCAATGGTCCCCAGATGATCGATAACGTCATCACGGTTCATCCCCACGCCGTTATCGGCAATGGTCAACGTACGCTTATCTTTATCGAAGGAAACACGCACACGCAGCTCACCGTCACCTTCATACAGGTCCGGGTTAGACAGTGCGCGAAAACGCAGCTTGTCTGCCGCATCCGAGGCGTTAGAGATAAGCTCACGCAGGAAGATTTCTTTATTGGAATACAGAGAATGGATCATCAGGTGCAGAAGCTGTTTTACTTCTGACTGAAAACCACGAGTTTCTTGTCCTTTCATGTAGGTCTACCTCAACAATGCCATTTTCAATGGTAAAAACAGGTTGAGGGTGAAATGGGGACAAGCGGGAAGGATTTCAAGCGGAAGCCGCCGTCGCGGCCTCCGTTTGTTCAGAATTTAATCTTGTGTCGTCCTGCCAGAGAGTGCGACAGCGTGGTGCCATCGACCATTTCCAGCTCGCCACCAACCGGAACGCCATGGGCGATACGGCTGGCTTCAACGTCATATTGCATGCAAAGCTCAGCAATATAGTTGGCGGTCGCCTCTCCTTCGACCGTGGGATTGGTCGCCAGGATCAGTTCGCTGATTTGCTCAGATGCCAGCCGCTGCTCGAGACGATCCAGCCCGATATCATCAGGGCCAATACCGTCCAGCGGCGACAGGTGTCCCATCAGCACGAAGTAACGTCCGGAAAATTGCCCGGTTTGCTCAATGGCGTAGATGTCCGCCGGACTCTCCACCACGCAAATCTGACCATTTTCCTGGCGACGCGGGTTCGAGCAGATGTTGCAGACGTCCTGTTCTGTGAATGTGCGGCAATCGGCACAGTGGCCGATTTCCGACATCGCCTTCGTTAACGCCTGCGCCAGACGCATCCCGCCGCTGCGATCGCGCTGAAGCAGCGTGAACGCCATGCGCTGCGCAGACTTCGGGCCAACGCCCGGCAGACAGCGCAGAGCTTCCATAAGCTGAGTTAACAGCGGGCTGGTTTGCATCAGAACGGCATCTTAAAGCCAGGCGGCAGCTGCATTCCGGAGGAAACAGAGGCCATCTTCTCTTTCTGCGTCTCTTCAATACGGCGCGCGGCGTCGTTGAATGCCGCAGCAACCAAGTCTTCCAGCATCTCTTTGTCGTCTTCCAGCAGGCTTGGATCGATCTCCACACGACGGCAGTTATGCGCGCCGTTGATGGTTACTTTTACCAGACCCGCGCCAGATTCGCCGGTCACTTCCAGCTTGGCGACTTCTTCCTGCATCTGCTGCATTTTTTCTTGCATCTGCTGGGCCTGTTTCATCAGGTTACCCAGACCGCCTTTACCAAACATAGGCTTCTCTCTCAATCACGTTAAGGGATGACGACCGTCAAACCGTAAGGGCTGACGATCAAATGGGGCGAATACTCTCTTCGTCCAGGTCCGCATCGAAAAAACGACGCAGCGTCTGAATGTTATTATCCGCAATAATCGACTCACGCGCCTGCGCGAGTTTCTCTTCATAAATGGCCTGACGCCACTCCAGCGGCGTGCGCACCGCTGGATTATCATCTTCAACGATGGTCAATTCAACCGTTGACCCTGTTAAGGTACTCAATGATTCGGCCAGTTTTTGCTGCGCGCCGCTGGAGTTAAGGTGTCGCTGCGTGGAACGCAGGTGCAGGCAAACCACGTTGCCATTCTCTTCTTTCCAGGCATTAAGCGCCACCTGCTCCACCAGTTTAGGCAGCGAGAGCTGGCTTACCTGTGCGGCCCACGGGTCGCGTTCGATGGCCTCAGCCGCCAGCTTTGCCGCCAGTTCTGGCGTTTTTTCATGCTCAAGCGCTTTTTTCAGCGCTTTCGGCGTAGCGACGACTTCTTTGACTTCTGCAACAGGATTGGTCGCTTTCCAGCGATACGCTTCTTTCTTCGCTGGCGCTTTTTCCAGCGCAGAGACCGCTGGACGCGCCTGAACACGTTCCGACACCGAAGCCAGTCTTTCCAGCGCAGCATTATTCACCGGCCGCGCGCGGGAAGCGGCTGCCGGTTCACTCTTTTTTGGTTTGGTTGCTCCCTGAGCGCGTTGCAGCTGGCTGCGTGCCGCCAGCACCTGGCTGGTAGCATCGGAGAGCGGCACATTCTGTTGCTGTTGCGCTGCCGCAGGCTGCTGCGGCACCTGCGTCGGGTTCATCACCGCAGTGGGTGCGACCGGGGCAAACGAGTGTCGCGGGGCTTCAGGTTCCGGGAGCGGCATGCGCGGATGAAAAGCCAGCGCACGTAGCAGCGTCATTTCAACGCCCATTCTCCTGTCCGGTGCATACGGCAGTTCTTTGCGCCCGATTAACAGGGTCTGGTAGTAAAGCTGCACATCGGTTGGCGGGACGATTCGCGCCAGTTCGCGCATACGCTGTTCAATAGCGGCCATATCGCTGCCGAGCGCGGCAGGTGAAAGCTGAACCATGGCAATACGATGCAGCAGAGCCGACATCTCAACCAATAGCGCTTCCCATTCAATACCGCGCGCGGCGGCATCGTTCACCAGCGTCATAACGCGTTCGCCGTCCGCAGCCACAACCGCTTCAACCAGCGAGAGCGCCTGGTCGTCGTCCAGCGTGCCGAGCATGGTGCTGACCGCGTCGGTCGAGACCTGACCATCGCCGCTGGCGATCGCCTGATCGGTCAGACTCAGCGCATCGCGCAGGCTGCCGTCCGCGGCGCGAGCCAGCAGTTGCAACGCACGTGGCTCATGGGCGATATGCTCTTCTTTGAGGATATGCTCAAGTTGATGGCGAATCTGTTCGACATCCAACGCTTTAAGATGGAATTGCAGACAGCGCGACAGGATAGTCACCGGCAGCTTCTGCGGATCGGTAGTCGCCAGCAGGAACTTAACGTGCGCGGGCGGCTCTTCGAGCGTTTTCAGCAAGGCGTTAAAACTGTGGCGCGACAGCATGTGCACTTCGTCGATCAAATAGACCTTAAAGCGACCGCGCGCTGGCGCGTACTGGACGTTATCCAGCAGGTCACGGGTGTCTTCGACTTTGGTGCGTGAGGCGGCGTCGATTTCAATCAGATCGACAAAGCGCCCCTGCTCGATTTCACGGCAGTTATCACACACGCCGCACGGCGTAGCGGTGATGCCGGTTTCACAGTTTAATCCCTTCGCCAGCAAACGGGCGATTGACGTTTTCCCGACGCCACGGGTGCCGGAAAACAAATAAGCATGATGAATACGCCCTAACGACAAGCCGTTCGCCAGTGCCGTCAGCACATGTTCCTGGCCGACGACGTCAGCAAAGGTTTGTGGGCGCCATTTTCGGGCTAAGACCTGATAACTCATTGGCAGGCTCTGAAAGGCTGGAGGGTGGATTCACAGGGAGATAATGCTAACACAACCTCGCAGCGACGGCGAGGTTGTGTGTCTCGGTATTAATCTGTCGAGATAAGATAGCCCGAAATTAGTGGCCCGGGAATGGAACCAGGCTATAACAGGTCAGCCCCTGCTTTTCCAGACGCTGCTCGCCACCCAGATCAAACAGGTTAATGATAAATGCAGCATCGGTCACTTCACCACCCAGACGGCGGATCAGTTTCACGGTTGCTTCAATCGTGCCGCCGGTTGCCAGCAGGTCGTCCACAACCAGGACTTTATCGCCAGGTTTGATGGCATCAACGTGGATTTCCAGTTGATCGGTGCCGTATTCCAGCTCATAGCTCTCAGCAATAACTTCACGCGGAAGCTTACGGGGTTTACGTACCGGAACAAAACCAACGCCCAGACCCAACGCTACCGGCGCGCCAAACAGGAAGCCACGCGCTTCGGTACCAACCACTTTAGTGATACCCGCATTTTTGTAGCGTTCAACCAGCAATTCAATACTGAGGGCGTAGGCTTTCGGGTCTTCCAGTAAACTGGTGACATCACGAAAAAGAATGCCCGGTTTTGGGTAATCGTGGATGCTTTTGATGCTATTTTTGAGAAACTCAAGCTGCTGTGCAGTCGCGGTCATAAGTTTGTGCCTGATTAATACAGTATTACTTCACGGCGCACTATACACTTCATCCTCGACGTATCTTGAATGATTTTGTGTCTGTATAAGAGCCAAGGTTATATTTGCTTAACCTTTGACCACCTGCGCCTGTGCTCGAAAACGGTCGAATTTACTGGCTGTGAGAGACAATTGCAACAGCGTTTATTGCGCTTTACTGCTTTTGTTGTTTTTCATCAATCACCGGGATCCGCCACATAAAAATCAGTAAACAAGCGAGAATAACCAGCAACAGGCCGCGTACCCACATCATATTGACCAGCCACAGTGAAATACTAAACGTTACCAGGATCAACAAAATAGCGCGCGGCTTTGCTCCCGGCGGCATCGCGCGGTGTTTTTGCCAGTGGCGCAGATACCCGCCGAACCACGAACGGTACAGCAACCAGTCGTGAAAACGCGGCGACGAGCGAGCAAAACACCAGGCGGCCAGCAAGATAAACGGCGTCGTCGGCAACAGAGGCAATACAACGCCCAGCGTTCCTAACACTACCGCTATCCAGCCTATGATGATTAGAATAATGCGTTGCATAATATGAATACTTAACACAGAGAATCGCTACTTTATCATAACAGTTCTCATTTTCATCGGAGTGTTGTCGTGAAAACCGTCATGCTGCTTCAGACGCTCGAAAACCAGCTTAACCGCTTGCGGCAGCGTTGTGCCCCACTGGCACACCATGCCACGCTTAGCGCCCGCTTTGACAGGCATCTGTTTCACACCCGCAGCACGTTGCTACAGGCCTGTCTGGATGAAGCTGATGATAATCTCACTGCTCTACGTCGCGCAGTTGAACAGCAACAACTACCACAAATTACCTGGCTTACGGAACACCTTGCCTCACAGTTAGAGGCGATTTCACGTGAAACCGCCAGTTGGTCGCTCCGGGAGTGGGACAGCGCCTCTCCTGGCCTGGCGCGCTGGCAGCGTAAGCGAGTTCAACACCAGGAGTTTGAGCGCCGCCTGGTTGAAATGACGCGTGAACGTAAAGAACGCCTGGCACAGGTTACGGGCTTTGAAGAACAGCAAAAACTGCATCGCGAAGTAGAGGCATTCGAAGCACGACTGGCACGCTGTCGTCATGCACTGGCAAGAATAGATAACGTGCTGGCGCGTTTAACCCGCTAATCCCCGGAGAATTTATGTCATTAGAGAACGCCCCAGATGAAGTCAAACTGGCCGTCGATTTGATTGTCCTGCTTGAAGAGAATCAGATGGAGCCTGAAACAGTTCTGAAAGCACTGGAGATTGTGAAGCAGGATTACGAGAAGAAACTGCTCTCTTTATCTAAAAAAGAGCGGTAACTGAAAACCTGATGGCGTTGCACTTATCAGGCCTACGAATGAATCGAAGCTCGCAGGCCTGATGATTATTTCTGTTAACCTACCGAAGGCGTCGGATCGTCACCTTTAATGATGTCACGCTTAACCTCGGTCACGGTGTCACCTTTCGCGTTATGCAGATGAACTTCGAGCTGGTTAAAGGCGATATCAATGTCATTTTCACGGCACAAACGATCGACCGCCCGGTTAAGTTCATCAACCGTGTGGCTACGATCGCGCAATTCACGCACGTATAAACGCAGCTCATGATCCAGCGTGCTGGCACCGAAGGCGGTAAAGAACACTGCAGGCTCCGGATCATGCATCACTTTCGGGTGTTCTGTCGCCGCCTGCAACAGCACCTTCTTCACTTTGTCCAGATCCGAACCATAGGCCACGCCAATGCGGATCACCAGACGCGTGGTGGTATCGGAGAGCGACCAGTTGATCAAACGCTCCGTCACGAATGCTTTGTTCGGGATGATCACCTCTTTACGATCGAAGTCAGTAATGGTGGTGGCACGGATACGGATCTTGCTGACCGTTCCGGAGAACGTACCGATGGTCACGGTATCGCCGATGCGTACCGGGCGTTCAAACAGAATAATCAGACCGGAAACAAAGTTACCGAAAATTTCCTGCAAGCCGAAACCAAGACCAACCGAGAGAGCAGCGGCCAGCCACTGTAGCTTATCCCACGAAACGCCGAGCGATCCGAAGACCGTCATCGCACCAATGGCGATGATGGCGTAATTCAGGATCGTGGTGATCGCATAAGAAGCCCCCTGGCGCATCTTCAGTCGCGAGAGCACCAGCACTTCCAGCAGGCCGGGTAAGTTGCGGATCAGCGCCCACGCGACCATTGACGCAATAATCGCAAACAACAGGCTGCCCATGGTGACGTCTTTCACCACTGCCGCACCCGCTTCGGTGCCGTTGTAATGCCAGAGCGTTATGCTGTCGAGATAGCTGAACACGGTGATCAAATCAGACCAAATGGCCCAGAACAGAACACCAAACAGGGCAACCATCACCAGCATGGTTATACGCAGCGTTTGCTGATTAACCTGTTCCAGCGCAATAGTCGGTTCTTCCTGCGGCTCTGCGCCTTCGGCCCCTTCTTTCACCAGGTTCTGACGACGCGCTAACGCACGACGCCAGGCGATACGACGAGCCGCTACGCTCAACCCTCGCAGCACCGTCTGGTACAGCAGATTCCAGAGGATAACCAGATAGACCGTTTCAATCCAGCGGCCCGCCAGGCGCAGCGTGGTGTAGAAATACCCTGTCGCCGTCAGCACCATTAATGCAATCGGAATAATAGACAGCACGGTAATGGTGACCAGACGCAGACCATGCGACTCTTTGTCACGCCAGCTTTCGCGGCACATTGGCCATACCAGGAAGGCGATCAGCAGCAGGTTGAGGAAAATGACCACCTGGCCAAGCACATCGTCCATCAAATTAAGCGGCGACAGCTCAGCAATGACCGACCAGAAGTTAAGCGGCAACAGCGCAAGGCTAATACGCACAATCTGGCGACGCCAGTGGCTGGTCTGCTTCGCTGGCATGCCAAAATGACGTATCGCCACGCCATCTTTTTCCAGCACCTTCCAGCACAGACCAAACACCAGCCAGAAGATGGTCATCTTCTTACTGAACGCCCACAGCAGGTCGCTAATATTCAGCTGCATAGTCAGCAGAATCAGACCCACCGCGAGGATAATCAGACACGCCGGCAAGGCTCTGATGAGATCGATCAGAATCGCTTTTGGCGTATTAAGCTGACTGTCATTGCGCAGGTTCCCCACCGCGGCGGCTAATGTTGCCTGATAATCCTTCAGCCACTTCAAACGCCAGCGGATTAACCCGGCGATAAGCAGCAGCGGCAGCCCTGCCAGGAACGCAATAAACACGGCGGGCCAGGCTTTTTCCCAGTTCACCGTGATTTTCATCGACTTAAACTGGTCTTTTAGGGTTTGCGGGAAGGCTTTGATCCAGTCCCAGTCCATCGGACGGTTACTGTTAACCCAGAAGATTTGTTGCGTGAGGATCTCTTTCAGGTTTTTCGACACGCTCATTAACTGCTGCTGGTTGATTTGCAGATTAATCGCCATCATCAACTGGTTGCCCAGCTGCTTATTTAGCTGATCCAACAGTTCACGACGCATATCCACAACCTGCAGCAGGGCATCATGGACTTCAGGGTTAACGTCGTTGCTGTGTCCTTCTTCCAGTTTGGCGACAAACGCATCATTCTGGAACAACGTATCGCGCTGCTGGTTGACTTCGAACTGCTCCAGACGCAAATCGGCGATCCGGTTGGTCATATCGGCAAGCTCATCCGCCGACGGCAGCGTTTGTTGTTGCTGATATAAAATGCGTGACAGCAGCAGACTGCCTTTCAGGACAGCGATCTGCTCTTTAATGTTGCGTTCGGATTGCATCGCGCGGTCAAGCCAGTTTTTGACCTTGATATTTTGCTGCATCAGGCTGTTGCCGTTTTCAGTCGCGGCAATCAGGCGCTGGCTGAGCTGATGGTTAACATCAAGCTCCTGCTTCACTAACGGATTGGACTGAATACGCTCGGCTTCGTCCGGCGTTACCGCTTCCTGTGCCGTCTTTTCGGTTAACGTCAGTCGTTTGCTGTTCACCGCCTCTTGCAGGAGCTGGAGCTGGTGTTCAAGGCGGTTACTGTGCGCCGTCACATAATCGCGTTGTTTTTGCAGGGTATCCTGCAAAACGGTATTCCCTTCGAGGCTCTTACGCTGCTGGTCGATCTGCGCGTTCAGCAACGCTTGCTGCGCCTGCAGCAGCACCTGCTGGCTGGGGCGTAAAGCCGCCTCTCCCACAGTGGTGCCATCGAGTCGATTGCGGATTTGCTGCATCTGTTGCGACGCGGTGTACATCGCATTTTGTACACGCTCTGGCTGTGTCTGCAGCGATACCAGTTGGCTGTTGTAAGCGGCCAGATCGTTTTGCGAGCTTTGCAGGTCATCCAGGACCTGCGACACGCGCGACTCAAGCTGTCGTAAGGAGAGCGTACTCAGCGTTTTTCGCGTTTCATCGTCATTATCGACATCGCTAAGCGAATTTAGCGCATCCGTCGCCTGACGCATTTTCTCCGGCGCCTGGGCAACTTTTTGCCGAAGCTGTACGGTTTCATCCTTCACACGATCGATTTTATCCAGCGTGGCAATGGTATCGATGAGATCCTGTTGAACCAGCTTATCCTGTGCGGAGAGATCTTTTTGTTTATTCAGCGTGTCTAACTGGCTCTGAATATCCGCTTTCGTCGGCAGTTCACCACTCTGTTGCGCCCGCGCAAATGCAGATGACTGGCAGGATAGCAAAAGAATGAAGAAAAGAATGGTAATAGCAATAAGATGCTGTGAACGTTTATAGAGCTGCAACATAGTCATGAGAATGAAGGTTTCTGAACCGGAAAAGTGACCGAAAATAGTCAAGCGGCAAGAATATCACGGCTGTGACCGGCAGAATAGCAGGAGGCAAAATGACCAGGAGAATTCCTGGTACAGACCCAGAGAGTTACCAGGTTTCCGCTACGTTAACCCGCAAGGTTGGGCAGAGAAGACACATCTCAAGCAGCACGGCGACGTATTCCCGTGCCTCTTTTTTCAGATCAAAAGATTCAGGGGCAAATAACCAGTTTTCTATAATTCCGGTAACATAACTACGCAGCAGCACCGCCACGCGACGCGTGTTCAGATTTTCCGGCAGCATGTTGGCGTTCATGCAGTGCCGCAATGTTTGTTCGATACGGTCGTAATTTTCAATACACAGACTGCGCTGAGCTAGCTGAACTGAGGCCATTTCCCCGACAAATTCGCATTTGTGGAATATAATTTCCAACAATAAACGTCGGCGTTCTTCTGTCACGGTAGCTTCAAGAACGTAAATTAAAATTTCTCTTAATACTGATAGTGGATCGTCGGGGAATTTTGCCTGATACTCAGTCTCTAACTCATCAATGTTAGGTTTTGCTAGCTCCCAGATTTCACTGAATAAATCCGATTTGTTTTTGAAATGCCAATAGATCGCGCCGCGCGTGACACCAGCGGCTGCTGCGATCTCCGCAAGCGAGGTGGATGATACCCCTTGTTGCGAAAACAAACGCAGAGCGACATCGAGAATGTGCTGTCGAGTTTCCTGTGCTTGTTGTTTGGTTTTTCGTGCCATAGGTCAGTGAATTTACAGGCGTTAGATTTACATACATTTGTGAATGTATGTACCATAGCACGACGATAATATAAACGCAGCAATGGGTTTATGGGCTTTCAGCCATTGATCAATTTGAAATCGGACACTCGAGGTTTACATATGAACAAAAACAGAGGGTTAACGCCTCTGGCAGTCGTTCTGATGCTCTCAGGCAGCTTAGCGCTAACAGGATGTGACGACAAACAGGCCCAACAAGGGGGCCAGCAGATGCCAGAGGTTGGAGTTGTTACGCTCAAAACTGAACCTCTACAGATAACAACCGAACTCCCGGGTCGCACCAGTGCGTATCGCATTGCAGAAGTTCGTCCTCAGGTTAGCGGTATTATCCTGAAGCGTAACTTCACGGAAGGTGGTGACATCGAAGCGGGTGTATCTCTCTATCAGATTGATCCTGCTACTTACCAGGCCGCTTATGAAAGCGCAAAAGGCGATCTGGCAAAAGCACAAGCCGCAGCAAATATCGCTCAACTGACGGTCAAACGTTATCAGAAACTGTTGGGTACTAAGTACATCAGTCAACAGGATTACGATAGTGCACTGGCAGACGCACAGCAGGCGAACGCCTCCGTTGTCGCCGCGAAAGCCGCGGTAGAAACTGCACGCATCAATCTGGCTTATACCAAAGTGACGTCGCCGATCAGCGGCCGCATTGGTAAATCATCCGTTACTGAAGGCGCTCTGGTGCAAAACGGTCAGGCAACCGCACTGGCAACCGTTCAGCAGTTGGATCCCATCTATGTCGACGTGACGCAGTCAAGCAACGATTTCCTGCGCCTGAAACAAGAGTTGGCCAACGGCACGCTGAAGCAGGAAAACGGTAAAGCGAAAGTCGAACTGGTGACCAATGACGGCATTAAATTCCCGCAGTCCGGTACGCTGGAATTTTCTGATGTCACGGTAGATCAAACCACCGGGTCGATTACGTTACGCGCAATCTTCCCTAACCCGGATCACACCTTACTGCCGGGTATGTTCGTCCGTGCTCGTCTGGAAGAAGGGACTAACCCAACTGCATTACTGGTTCCACAGCAAGGCGTTACCCGCACACCGCGTGGCGATGCCAGTGCATTGGTTATCGGTGCAGACAACAAAGTTGAAACCCGTCAAATTGTTGCCGCACAAGCGATTGGCGACAAATGGTTAGTCACTGATGGACTTAAACCGGGCGACCGCGTGATTGTCACTGGGCTGCAAAAAGTACGTCCTGGCGCGCAGGTAAAAGCGCAGGAAATCACCGCTGATAACAACCAGCAAGCTGCAAGCGGTAGCCAGCCTGAACAGTCCAAGTCTTAACTTAAACAGGAGCCGTTAAGACATGCCTAATTTCTTTATCGATCGCCCAATATTTGCGTGGGTGATCGCCATTATTATCATGTTGGCAGGGGGGCTCGCGATCCTCAAATTGCCGGTAGCGCAATATCCGACTATTGCACCGCCAGCAGTGACGATCTCCGCGACCTACCCTGGCGCTGATGCCAAAACAGTACAGGATACTGTTACGCAGGTTATCGAACAGAATATGAACGGTATCGATAACCTGATGTACATGTCCTCAAACAGTGACTCCACGGGTACCGTGCAGATCACGCTTACCTTTCAGTCTGGTACTGATGCGGATATCGCGCAGGTACAGGTGCAGAACAAACTGCAGCTGGCAATGCCGCTTCTACCGCAGGAAGTACAACAACAGGGTGTGAGCGTTGAGAAATCATCCAGTAGCTTCCTGATGGTTGTCGGCGTAATCAACACCAACGGCACCATGACGCAGGAGGATATTTCCGACTACGTGGGCGCCAACATGAAGGACGCCATCAGCCGTACTTCAGGTGTGGGTGATGTTCAGCTGTTCGGTTCCCAGTACGCGATGCGCATCTGGATGGATCCGAACAAACTGAATAACTTCCAGCTGACGCCGGTTGATGTGATCAGCGCCATCAAAGCGCAGAACGCCCAGGTTGCAGCCGGTCAGTTAGGCGGTACGCCGCCGGTGAAAGGCCAGCAGCTTAACGCTTCGATCATCGCGCAAACCCGTCTGACCTCCGCCGATGAGTTCAGCAAAATTCTGCTGAAAGTGAATCAGGACGGTTCCCAGGTGCGTCTGCGTGACGTAGCGAAAGTCGAACTGGGTGGCGAGAACTACGACATCATTGCGAAGTTCAACGGTAAACCGGCATCCGGTCTGGGTATCAAGCTGGCGACAGGCGCTAACGCCCTGGACACCGCAAACGCTATCCGCGATGAACTGAAGAAGATGGAACCGTTCTTCCCGTCAGGTCTGAAGATCGTTTACCCGTATGACACCACGCCGTTCGTGAAAATCTCTATTCACGAAGTAGTGAAAACGCTGGCGGAAGCCATCATCCTCGTGTTCCTGGTAATGTATCTGTTCCTGCAGAACTTCCGCGCGACGCTGATTCCGACTATCGCCGTGCCGGTGGTGCTATTGGGTACGTTTGCCGTCCTTGCGATTTTCGGCTTCTCGATAAACACGCTGACGATGTTCGGGATGGTGCTCGCCATCGGCCTGTTGGTGGATGACGCCATCGTTGTGGTCGAGAACGTTGAACGTGTAATGGCTGAGGAAGGGCTACCACCGAAGGAAGCAACACGTAAATCGATGGGCCAGATTCAGGGCGCACTGGTTGGTATCGCTATGGTGCTGTCAGCGGTATTTATTCCGATGGCCTTCTTCGGGGGATCTACCGGTGCAATTTACCGTCAGTTCTCCATCACCATTGTTTCGGCGATGGCGTTATCAGTCCTGGTGGCATTGATTCTGACCCCTGCCCTGTGTGCGACCATGCTCAAACCGGTTGCTAAAGGCGATCACGGAGAAGGCAAAAAAGGTTTCTTCGGCTGGTTTAACCGCATGTTCGATAAGAGCACGCACCATTACACCGACAGTGTGGGCGGAATTCTGCGCAGCACCGGTCGTTATCTGGCGCTGTATCTAATCATCGTCGTGGGTATGGCCTATCTGTTTGTTCGTCTGCCAAGCTCGTTCCTGCCGGATGAAGACCAGGGGGTATTCCTGTCAATGGCTCAGCTGCCAGCGGGTGCAACGCAAGAGCGTACCCAGAAGGTGCTGGACGAAATGACGGATTACTATCTGACCAAAGAAAAAGCGAACGTTGAATCGGTGTTTGCCGTTAACGGCTTCGGTTTTGCAGGACGTGGTCAGAACACCGGTATCGCATTCGTGTCTCTGAAAGACTGGAGTGAACGTCCAGGCGAAGAGAACAAGGTTGAGGCAATTACTCAACGTGCGATGGGCGCATTCTCGCAGATTAAAGACGCGATGGTCTTTGCTTTTAACCTGCCAGCGATTGTGGAGTTAGGGACCGCGACCGGTTTCGACTTCCAGCTGATTGACCAGGCAGGTTTAGGTCATGAGAAGCTAACTCAGGCGCGTAACCAGCTGTTTGGTGAAGTTGCGAAACATCCTGATCTGTTAGTCGGCGTACGTCCTAACGGTCTGGAAGATACGCCGCAGTTCAAGATCGATATCGATCAGGAAAAAGCGCAGGCTCTGGGTGTATCCATTAGTGATATTAATACAACGCTGGGTGCAGCATGGGGCGGAAGCTACGTAAATGACTTCATCGACCGTGGTCGTGTGAAGAAAGTTTACATCATGTCTGAAGCGAAATACCGTATGTTGCCGGAAGATATTGGAAACTGGTATGTCCGCGGTAGCGATGGACAGATGGTACCGTTCTCCGCCTTCTCTACCTCACGTTGGGAATATGGTTCACCGCGTCTGGAACGCTATAACGGTCTGCCTTCCATGGAAATCTTAGGCCAGGCCGCACCGGGTAAAAGTACCGGTGAAGCCATGGCAATGATGGAGGAACTGGCCAGCAAACTGCCATCCGGTATCGGCTATGACTGGACCGGTATGTCCTACCAGGAACGACTGTCCGGCAACCAGGCCCCTGCTCTGTATGCCATTTCACTGATTGTCGTATTCCTGTGTCTGGCGGCATTGTACGAGAGCTGGTCAATTCCGTTCTCCGTCATGCTGGTGGTACCGTTAGGTGTTATCGGTGCATTGCTGGCGGCAACGTTCCGCGGCCTGACCAACGACGTTTACTTCCAGGTAGGCCTGCTCACAACCATTGGGTTGTCGGCGAAGAACGCGATACTTATCGTCGAATTCGCCAAAGACTTGATGGATAAAGAGGGTAAAGGTCTGATAGAGGCGACGCTGGATGCGGTCCGCATGCGTTTACGTCCGATCCTGATGACATCGCTGGCCTTTATTCTGGGCGTAATGCCGCTGGTTATCAGCTCCGGCGCAGGCTCCGGCGCGCAGAACGCCGTTGGTACTGGCGTAATGGGCGGGATGGTGACGGCAACCGTGTTGGCTATCTTCTTTGTTCCGGTGTTCTTTGTGGTGGTACGCCGCCGCTTTAGCCGCAAAAGTGAAGATCTTGAGCATAGCCACTCAGTAGACCATCATTGATAGATCTCTAAAGATAAGGCCGCGCAAGCGGCCTTTTTTCTGGAAAAATCATAAAAATCACTTATTGCTATTTCGTTTATTTTCTCCAGGGTAAATAAGCGATATAATCCCTGTAGCCTTAAAGGCTATTCTTAAAAAAACATTGAGAGTTCTTATTTACTTTAATAAATATTAAGATTATTCCTGGTAAGCGGTTCACATTGTCGATTGTTACCTTTCGTTGCTAAACCTAATCAAGATAACTCGATGATTGCCCGAAGAATAAAGAAATTGTCCGATTCCGAATAACCGCATTTATCTGTTAAAATGTAAAAATGACCTGACATCATAAGTTTGCATAATTGTAATTTTTCGTGATATGACGATGAAATCTTTTTTAGACTAGATTATAGTTAAATCATCAGGAGTCGCGGGCAAGTTCCAGGTAGTCTGTTGTATCCATCCCGAAGGTGTTCGGTTAGTTTAAGCCACGAAGAAGGGGATGCGTTATGGATGAATACTCACCCAAAAGACATGATATCGCGCAGCTTAAATTTCTCTGCGAAACCCTGTATCATGACTGTCTTGCAAACCTTGAACAAAGTAACCATGGCTGGGTTAATGACCCTACCTCTGCCACCAGCTTGCAGCTCAATGAACTGATAGAGCATATTGCAACCTTCGCACTTAATTATAAAATTAAGTACAATGAGGACAATAAGCTGGTCGCGCAGATAGATGAATACCTGGATGACACTTTTATGTTGTTCAGCAGTTATGGTATTAATACGCAGGATCTGCAGAAATGGCGGAAGTCAGGTAATCGACTGTTTCGCTGTTTTGTCAATGCCACCAGGGCTAATCCTGTTAGTTTGTCTTGTTAAAAATTATTACAATCATAGGTAAGATTTATGTCCGATAAACCATTAACTAAAACTGATTATTTGATGCGCCTGCGACGTTGTCAGACAATTGACACACTTGAGCGCGTTATTGAAAAAAATAAATATGAATTGTCCGACAACGAACTGGCTGTATTTTACTCAGCAGCAGATCACCGCCTTGCTGAATTGACTATGAATAAGCTCTACGACAAGATTCCAACTTCTGTTTGGAAATTCATTCGCTAATTGCTCACGGGTTAAGTCAGGTATAGCGGTACATTTGTCTGGCTGACCATTTTCGTATTTACAATGGTTATTTAAATCAAATCACGTGACTACGATCACAGCGAAGAAGTGGGAACGTTCCCCTTGTTTGCATTGCGTTTTACTGTGTTGAAATGACCTCCAGTACACAGGAAATTCGTAATGAGTAATGAAAAGCAAAAAATGATCGCCGGTGAACTTTATCGCCCGGCGGATGAAACATTGCGCCACGACCGACTACGCGCTCGTCAGTTGACCCATCGCTACAATCTCACCGCTCCCGATGAAAAAAATGCGCGACAAGCTATCCTGCATGAGCTGTTGGGCCAGAGCGAAGGGGCTTATATTGAACCCTCTTTTCGTTGTGATTACGGCTATAACATCTATCTCGGTAAAGAATTTTACGCCAACTTCGACTGCGTTATGCTCGACGTCTGCCCGATCCATATCGGCGACAACTGCATGTTAGCCCCAGGAGTCCATATTTATACCGCCACCCACCCGCTGGATGTCACCGAGCGAAACAGTGGCATGGAGCTCGGCAAACCCGTGACTATTGGCAACAACGTCTGGATAGGTGGACGCGCAGTGATAAACCCTGGCGTAACGTTGGGTGATAACGTGGTTGTGGCCTCAGGCGCGGTGGTCACGAAAAGCGTTCCGGCAAACTGCGTGGTTGGGGGCAATCCCGCCAGGATTATTAAAACGCTGTGATCTTAAATGTAACTGTTATGATAAATTGTGGTTAATCTGTTACTTTCTTCACAAGGTATCCCCTTTTAAAATAGGGCGATCGCATCTGAATATCGCAGACACCACAAAGGCAAGAGATGACAGAAATACAGCGCCTGCTTACCGAAACCATCGACGACTTAAATATTCGCGAAAAGCGCGACAACAAACCGCGCTTTAGCATCAGCTTTATTCGCAAACATCCCGGCTTGTTCATCGGCATGTATGTTGCGTGGTTTGCCACGCTGGCGGTGATGCTGCAGTCAGAAACGTTAGTCGATTCAGTATGGCTGCTGGTGGTTCTGTTCGTCATACTCAACGCGTTTTTCTTTTTCGACGTTGCGCCGCGATACCGCTTTGAAGATATCGACGTACTGGATTTCAGAGTTTGCTATAACGGGGAATGGTATAACACGCGCTTTGTCCCCCCTTCACTCATCGATACCATCCTGCACTCACCTTCCGTCGATAGCGAACATAAAGCGCAGCTGCAAAAGATGATATCGCGTAAGGGTGAACTCTCGTTTTACGATGTCTTTACGCTAACCCGTCCCCAGACCAGCCAGTAACGACATCTCAACGCAGATAAAAAAAGTGCGTCCCGATGAAGGAAACGCACTTTAATCCCTGAAATGTTGGTAAAGAAACTAACGTCTTTTTTTACGCCCCTGAACAGCTTTAAAGCGCGGATTCGTTTTGCAGATTACGTACAAACGCCCTTTGCGTTTCACTATCTGGCAGTCAGGATGACGCTGTTTTGCACTACGAAGTGAATTGAGTACCTGCATCTTAACCTCGCTTAGTGCCAATAAAATGACCAAAACGTTTCTGGAAACGTGCTGCACTGCCTTCGTTATCAAAGGTTTTTTGTTTCCCGGTATAGTACGGATGCGATTTGGAAGAGATATCCAGGGTCACGTACGGATACATTTTCCCCTCAAACTCAATCTCACGTTCCGTTTTAATGGTCGAGCCGACCTTAAAAAATTCATTGGCACTGGTATCGTGAAACACCACAGTACGGTAAAAAGGATGAATATCCGGCTTCATGGCAACCTCAATTTGCTACGTTATAACATAACAATCAAAATACACCACTCTTGTATAAATCACAACCTGGTTTACGCGATTAAGAGTTAAACGGGATGATAAGTGGCCGTAAATATATGATGCCAATCGAATAGCTTTTTCGGCTTTCGGATATACTTTCCTTACGCTGTGTTAATAAGGATATCACTGTGATAACACGACATCTGATAAGCCTGGTGACTGGGGTGCTGTTTCTTTCCATCCTCGCGCCCGTAGGTTTAAGCCTGTGGCTGGCGCATCGTCAGGTCGAAACGAAATTTATCGATGAACTCGATATGTTCTCAACCCGAGTCGCATTACGTACGGAACGCGTAGGTGAACAGGCCAAAAAAGCGTTGCGCCATATTGAAGCTTTTCAGGGTGAACCTTGTAGTGAAGAGCATCTGCTTGAAATGCGTCGTTTGTCATATAGCTATCGCTATATTCAGGAAGTGCTGTACCTCAAAGATAACGTTCCACAATGCTCATCCCTGGAAAAAAGAAGCCGGGCAGCCGCGTTTCCTCCAGCAATGAAAATCACGCCCGATGGCTACCACGCATGGTTGACCATGCAAAACGATTTGGGCATCAAGCGTTTTATGGCGGCATTAGGTAGCAAGCATTACGTCGTGATGATCGATCCCGGTTCTTTTATTGATGTCATCCCGTTTGGCTCATGGCCGATTGAAGTCGCTATCATTGGTACCGCGCGTAACACGGTGGTAGCCAGTAGCACCGATCTGCCACCGGATGTTTTACAACATGTGCAACTAGAGCATTCGATTACCCATCTGCAGAAAGACGGCAGTATTTATAACGCCCGCCCCTTCCCCGAACTGGGCATTACGGTTGTAACCTGGGCATCCACTGTACCTTTGCAAAAAAGCTGGCACCGACAAGCGCTAATCTGGCTGCCGGCAGGGATCCTTCTCGGCTTACTCACCGCAGCCTTTATTCTGCGTATTTTGCGCCGTTTACAGTCCCCTCATCACCAGTTGCAGGACGCTATCCAGCATCGGGATATCAAGGTCTACTACCAACCGATTATCTCGCTCAAAACGGGGAAAGTGGTCGGGGCAGAGGCGCTGGCTCGCTGGCCACAGGCCGACGGGAGCTATCTGTCACCTGAGATTTTCGTCGCACTGGCGCAAGAGACCGGGCTTTCAGAGCCGCTCACCCGTTTGATTATTGAAAGCGTATTTGACGATTTAGGAAAATGGCTGCGTCAATATCCCCACCAGCATATATCCATTAACCTTGAGTCAGCCGATCTGACCTCCGAAACACTTCCTGCTCTGTTAAGCCAGAAGGTGAACCACTGGCAACTTAAGCCTGCACAAATCGCGCTGGAACTGACCGAACGCGAATTTGCCGACCCAAAAAACAGCGCGCCGTTTATTGCTAAATACCGACAGGCGGGCCATTCGATCTATATTGATGATTTTGGTACCGGCTATTCAAGTCTTAGCTATTTGCAGGATCTGGATGTGGATATCCTGAAGATTGACAAATCGTTCGTCGATGCGCTGGAGTACAACAACGTCACGCCGCATATCATCGAGATCGCGAAAACGCTGAAGCTGGAGATGGTGGCAGAAGGTATTGAAACCGAGAATCAGGAAGCCTGGCTACGCCAGCACGGCGTGCAGTACGGTCAGGGCTGGCTCTACAGTAAAGCGCTGCCGAAAGCGGAATTTATTCTGTGGGCAGAAAAACGGCTTTAGCATGGCTGTTGATGGTGAGATGGCTGGCGGCACGCCGCACAGCCAGTCACATCACTCTTCCATAATGGGCGCAAATCCACCGTAGATCATTCGCTTGCCATCAAATGGCATAGATTCACCGAATTCCTTCATACGGGGATCGGACATCATCTTCTGATTCGCCGCATCGCGGACCTCTTTGGAAGGGTATTCAATCCAGCTGAATACCACTTCTTCATGATCCTGCGCTTTCACAGCCATGCGAAAATCGGTCAGTTTGCCGTCGGGGACATCATCTGCCCAGCACTCCACCACGCGCAATGCACCGAACTCCTTGAAAAGCGGAGCTGCTTTTGCCGCCATCGCAATATACGCCTCCTTGTTTTCAGCGGGTACGGCAACCACAAAGCCATCAACATACTTCATGAGAAAAACCTCCGAAGTGTACTGCGCGGCAAGCCGATTCCGGCCGCGTCAGTCGAGGTTAAGTTTAGTCGCCAGCAGGCGATCGTGCCCCAAGCGCATTCCTGATGCGAATACGCGCCTGCGGCTGATGGCAAAACCATGGCAGGCAAATTTGAATCAGCGGCCCAATAGCCAGTGCATACAGCACCGTTCCAAACCCAACGGTTCCCCCCAACAGCCAACCAATAAGCAACACGGACACTTCGATTGCGGTTCGAATTCGTCGTACTGGCCAGCCGGTACGCGCGTGAATTCCAGTCATCAGACCGTCACGTGGGCCCGCGCCAAAACCGGCACCAATGTACAGAGCGGTTGCTAACGCATTCAGTATCACCGCTGACACCAGCAGCCCGCTGCGCGCCAGGAGGGATTCAAATCCCGGAATCACCAGCAGCGCGACATCTGCCGCCAGCCCAATCATAATCACGTTGCTCAACGTGCCAAACCCTGGGCGCTGGCGTAGCGGTATCCACGCCAGAAGCACCAACACACCCACGGCAATAATCACCACGCCGATATTCATCGACAGTAAATTTGCCACCCCCAGGTGGAACACGTTCCACGGATCGGCCCCTAAATCGGCACGGACAAACATCGCCGTCGACACACCGTACAGCGTCAGCCCAATAAATAGCTGAAGTAAACGACGCAGCATGTTCTTCCCCTCTTACTCTCAGATAACTTTCATCTTCACCGCTATTGGCACTATGATTAATGTCCAGTTTTCAAAAAGTGGACTGCTATGTCATCTCGCCGTTACGGAAGCCAGTCTTTGCAACGCCTGCTCGGACACTGGCAAGAAAGTCCCTCGCGAACGCCCATCTGGCGACAGTTGGCAGAAGCGTTACGTTTGCTGATCCTCGATGGGCGACTGGCGCTGGATAGCCGCTTGCCCGGTGAACGCGAACTCGCTGCCGTTCTGCAAGTCAGCCGAACCACCGTCGCCAGCGCCATGGCGCAACTGCGTGAGGAGGGATATCTGGAAAGCCGACATGGTAGCGGTTCACGGGTGATCCTGCCGGAACACATTCGCCATGTGCCTACGCGGACCAGCACTGGCACAGCGCTTGATTTGTCCACGGCAGCGCTGAGTGCCGGTCCTGAAATTCATCAGGCTTACCAGCAGGCACTGTTCGCAATGCCGCAGCATCTGCTGAGCTCCGGGTATCTACCGCAGGGACTGTCGGTTTTGCGTGAATCCATCGCCCGGCATTATTGCGAACGCGGACTCCCGACGCAGCCCGACGAAATAATGGTCGTGAACGGCGCGGTCAGCGGTCTGGCGTTGATCCTGCGTTTACTCACCGGCCCCGGCGATCGCGTAGTGGTAGATCACCCCACTTATCCGCTGGCCATTGCAGCAATACAAGGGGCGTCATGTCGCCCCGTCGGCGTATCGCTGCCCGAGCACGGTTGGGATACGGCGGGTCTGGTCGCCACCATCGCGCAAACTGCACCGAGAATGGCCTATCTGATGCCGGATTTTCACAACCCGACCGGGCGCTGTATGGACACAGCTACTCGCCAGGTCGTGGCGGATATTGCTGAAAGAACCCACACGACGTTGGTGGTCGATGAGACCATGGTGAACCTGTGGTATGACGCCCCACCGCCACCGCCGCTTGCCGCATTCAATCGCGATGCCCCGATCATCCTGCTCGGTTCAGCAGGGAAAAGCTTTTGGGGCGGATTACGTCTGGGCTGGATTCGGGCGTCGGCGCGTACCATTGCCGCGCTGGTCCAAACCCGCGACACCTTCGATTTGGGCTCCCCGGTGCTTGAACAACTCGCCACCAGTTGGCTGCTGGATAACGCCGAGGACTTTCTTCCTGACAGAAGACGCCGGCTCACATCACAGCGAGACCTGTGCTCGCGCCTGATGAACTCACATTTTCCGGAATGGCAATTTACCCAGCCACAAGGAGGACTCTCTTTCTGGGTTGAACTGCCTGATACGCTGGCGACGCTCTTTGCCACGCGCGCCGAAAGCGCAGGCATTCAGTTGGGAACCGGTACGCGGTTCGGCCTTGATGGCGCATTCGACCGATTTTTGCGTATGCCCTTCACGTTGCCGGATGACACAGCGTGTGCCGCCTTCAGAGTGTTGCAACCCATTTGGGATAGCCTGCGTTTGCAGGCCAGCGGCGGGAAAATGCGTAAAATAATCTAAACGACGAGTTAAAGGACTCGCTCTTGAATGCCGTGATGGACGAGGAGGTCCTGGCAATACTACCGCTGAGGAGGAACCGGAAAACCCTTCAGGGAAATCACGAAATTCTCACCGTCTTTCTTAATTTTTGCCCCGGCATCACACCAGTCGGAGGCAATACGGAAGAATTCATCGCTGCCGACATTCCAGCTCAGACGAACGTGTTTCACATAACCGGAGCGCAGCATTTCACAGGCTTCGCCGTAATTACAAGCGGTTGAGAGCGATTGTTGTTTCATTTTTTCTTCTTCAGTAATCTTCGCAATGCTTTGATTTCTTTAGGAGTCAGTGCATCAACTACGGATTCTTCCGTATGCTGGCTATCGATATCCTCAGCGGAGACTCCCACCTCTTCAATGGCGGAAAACGCGATCAGTAGCAGTTTTTCCGTGGCGATACTCAAATTTTCATTATGCACTTCAGCATAATGGCGAAGCTTTTCTTTTAGCGTCTCATCAACTTTGACATTCAATACAGCGGTCGACATCGTAGAAAATCCTTGTGGTCAGCCACAACACACCGGATGTAAGACCATGTCATTACAGCGCAATGGCGGCGGCAAAAGCTCAAATAACATCCCCAAAACACAGTGACAGTATTTGATGACAATAAAATGACGATCCGATGACAAAGAAAAGAAGATAAACAGAAGAGAAATTGCCGGACGGCAGAAATGGGTGGGGGCCCTGCCAGCTACATCCCGGCACACACGTCATCTGCCTTGGCTGCTTCCTTCCGGACCTGACCTGGTAAACAGAGTAGTGTTGCGGGAGAACCAACAGAGCCCCCATTGAGAGCGTTGTTAACCAACGCGCAGGCGCATTATCACTGCTGCACCCTGTAATTGCAACCCATCCAGCATCGGATGCTGTTTTCTTGTGCAATGCGGCTTCACTCCTTCGCCATTCGGCATTATGCTGGAGGATTAGCGCAGGAATAAATGATGGATATACAAGACTCTTTCCCCCAACGCGTCTGGCAAATCGTCGCTTCAATCCCCGAAGGTTTCGTCACCACGTATGGCGAAGTTGCCCGGCTTGCGGGATCGCCGCGCGCTGCGCGTCAGGTAGGCGGCGTGCTTAAGCGTCTCCCCGAAGGCAGCGCCCTGCCCTGGCATCGGGTGGTCAATCGCCATGGGGTCATTTCGCTGACAGGTCCCGACCTGCAACGACAACGTCAGGCGTTGCTGGCAGAAGGAATAGTGGTTTCAGGAAGCGGACAGATCGATTTACAGCGCTATCGCTGGGTGTACTAACCCTCTCCAGGCGGAGAGGGTTACAACGACCTTAGTACTGCGTGGGAGCCGGAACCGCAGATGATGGATTCACCTGGGTTGGTGAAGTAGACGGAACCGTGGTAGTAGCCCCACCGCTCGCCTGAACCGGTACTGCTGTTTGCTGTACCGGGACCAACGTCAGGTCAGCTTTAGTCCCACCCTGATTGATGACCGTCTGAACGGTATCAGTAATAAAGACCAGTTTATCATTTACCGTAATAGCCGCACTCAACAGAATACGGGCGTTAGGTTGAATATCTGCCGGGTTGAACGGTAATACAAAGCTGAATGGCGCTTGTTTACCTTCAGTACGAACCGCTTTTTGCGACAGCACTTTTGACGGCGCATCGGCCAGTGAAGCATCTGACAGCGTAACGGTTAGCACCGCATCGGGTGGCAAGGCCACTTTCTGACGGATCCATACTGTACCGGAGACATTTGGCTGCTGAATTTTAGACTGTGTGTCAGAAATTGACGTATTAGGGCTTGGCGCAGGTGTCTGAATATCAGCGCTTTTATCGGCACAGGCCGCCAGAGCGACTGCAACCGCTAAACCACTTACCATGTGCACGAGTTTCATTAAATTCTCCTTATCATCTATGCACCAGCGAGAACTTTCCTCGCTAGAAGAGTGGTTAACAAAAACATAACGTGACTAAGTGTGGCACAGGACAGCTATTTTTGCCTGTAATAGGCCAGTAATTCAGACAATTGCACCCATCGGACCACTTTTAAAATTGCGTTATACTCTGCCTACCTCGCTGCGACATCGATATCACCTGGAGAGCACGTATGAGTCTGGCACTGAAAAATTTGCTGACATTGTTAAATCTGGAAAAAATTGAAGAAGGACTCTTTCGGGGCCAAAGTGAAGACTTAGGGTTACGTCAGGTTTTTGGGGGACAGGTTGTCGGTCAGGCGCTATATGCCGCAAAAGAAACCGTACCGGAAGAGCGTCTGGTACACTCTTTTCACAGCTACTTTTTACGCCCCGGCGATAGCCAAAAGCCCATCATCTATGATGTGGAAGTCCTGCGTGATGGTAACAGCTTCAGCGCGCGCCGCGTTGCCGCGATCCAGAATGGTAAACCCATTTTTTACATGACCGCCTCTTTTCAGGCACCGGAAGACGGATTTGAACATCAGAAAACCATGCCGGATGCGCCGGGTCCCGATGAGCTGAAATCAGAAACGGAAATTGCCCGCTCAGTGGCGCATTTACTGCCGCCGCTGTTGAAAGAAAAATTTATCAACGATCGTCCGTTGGAAGTACGCCCTGTCGAGTTTCATAACCCCCTAAAAGGTCACGTCGCACCTCCGACGCGCCAGGTATGGATCCGCGCTAACGGCGTGCTGCAGGACGATCTGCGCGTCCATCAGTATCTGCTGGGTTATGCCTCAGACCTGAACTTCCTGCCTGTTGCGCTGCAACCGTATGGGATTGGCTTCCTGGAAAAAGGGATTCAGATCGCCACCATTGACCATTCTATGTGGTTCCACCGTCCGTTTAATATCAATGAATGGCTGCTATATAACGTCGAGAGTACTTCGGCATCCGGTGCCCGGGGCTTTGTACGCGGAGAGTTTTATACCCAGGATGGCGTGCTGGTCGCTTCTACCGTACAGGAAGGGGTAATGCGTAATCGCAATTGAGAATTACCGGATGGTGGCGCAAAAGCGTTGCCATCCGGCAAATTGAGAATCAGGCGTTGTAAGCGTTCTCGCCGTGACTGTTTACATCCAGACCTTCGCGCTCCTGCTCTTCCGGTACGCGCAAACCAACCGTCATATCCGCCAGCTTATAGCCAATGAAAGCCACCACGCCAGACCAGACGATGGTGATCGCCACGCTTTCCAGTTGCACCAGCAGCTGATGCCCCATGGTCACGCCCTCGGCAAAGCCCACGCCTCCCAAAGAGCTGGCAGCGAAAACTCCGGTCAGGATACAGCCGACAATGCCGCACACGCCGTGAACGCCAAACACGTCACACGGATCGTCCACACGCAGAAAACGCTTCAGCATGGTCACGCCCCACAGGCCTGCCAGACCCGCAACGACACCGATAATCAGCGCGCCGCCGACACCGATATAGCCACATGCAGGTGTTACGCCCACCAGACCCGCAATGGCACCAGAGCAAGCGCCCAGCAGAGACGGTTTACCACGCAGCGCCCATTCACCGAAGATCCATCCGAGGATGGCTGCAGCGGTGGCGACCACGGTATTGACGAAGGCCAGTGCGGCGATTTCATTTGCCGTACCCGCTGAACCAGCATTAAAGCCAAACCAACCAATGTAGAGAATAGCGGTACCGGTGAAGACCATCGGCAGGTTATGCGGTTTAAAAGCTTCTTTGCCAAAACCGACACGTTTGCCAATCAGATACGCGCCTACCAGACCGGCAATCGCCGCGTTGATGTGCACAACCGTTCCGCCGGCAAAATCCAGCGCGCCGTGGGAAGCCAGCAAGCCGCCGCCCCAGACCATATGAGCAATGGGGATGTACGACAGCGTTAACCATACCACCACAAAAATCAGCACCGCGGAGAAGCGAATACGTTCAGCCAGCGCACCGACGATTAGCCCAACGGTGATGCAGGCGAACGAGCCCTGAAAAGCAACGTGAATGTACTGGTAGAAGCTCCCCGTTACCGCCGTCAGCGCAATATTCTTCAGCAATACCCAGTTGAAGTTGCCGAAGAAATTATTACCTTCGCCAAAGGCCAGTGAGTAGCCATAAACCACCCATAAAATACAAACCAGAGCAAATGTCACCGTAACCTGAGTCAGCATCGACAGCACGTTCTTACCGCGAATCAAACCGCCGTAGAACAGCGCAATGCCAGGGATGGTCATAAACAGCACCAGCGCGGTACAGATCATCATAAAAGCGTTATCCGCTTTATCCGCAACCGCCGGTGCCGCCATCGCCAGTCCCGGCAGCAGCGCCAGTGAAGCAATACCTGTTTTCATCGTTGCTATCTTCATTTTTTGGTTTCCTATCACTGTGTGCCAGACGTTACAGTGCGGCTTCGTCGGCTTCGCCGGTACGAATACGAATCACACGTTGCAGCTCGGCGACGAAGATTTTGCCGTCGCCAATTTTTCCGGTGTATGCCGCCTTACTGATGACATCAATCACGCCATCCAGTTGGTCGTCGGCAATCGCCACATCAATCTTCACCTTCGGCAGAAAATTGACGCTATATTCAGCCCCACGGTACAGCTCAGCATGACCTTTCTGTCGGCCAAACCCCTTCACTTCGGTGACGGTCAGCCCCTGAATACCAATAGACGACAATGCTTCACGGACGTCTTCCAGTTTGAACGGTTTGATTACCACGGTAACCAGCTTCATAGATCCCCTCCAGTCAGAATTCAGTAGTGGCTGCAGATACACGAGAGGAATATTGCAAGGGATGTGCCAGAAATGAAAAAGGCGGGATGATTCAGGTTCTCAGGGTACTTCCGGGAGAGAAAAAGAAAAAACGCACTATAACGGTGCATAGTGCGTTACATTTTTGCACCAGATTGTTGATTGCCGGATGGCAGCGTAAACGCCTTATCCGGCCTACGAGACCGTGCTGGCCCCAGACCGGATAAGCGCCGCGCCATCAGGCGATAACAGAATCGTCTTGCGTACTGGCGGCTAACTCTTCACCCGCCAGCTGCAGCTGATACATCTGCCAGTAACGGCCTTGCGCCGCCAGTAATTGCTGGTGCGTACCACGCTCAACCGCCTGACCGCGATGCAGCACCAGAATGGTGTCCGCATCGACAATCGTCGATAACCGATGTGCAATCACCACCAGCGTGGTGTGTTCACGTACCGCCGCCAGAGCTTGCTGAATGGCCTGTTCAGTACCGGAGTCAATACTGGCCGTGGCTTCGTCGAGGATCAACACCTGTGGCGTTTCAACCAACACCCGCGCCAACGCCAGCAGCTGTTTTTGACCAACGGAGAGATTATTGCCCTGCTCGCCCAGCCGGGTATGAATCCCCTCGCTCAGACCTCGCGCCAGTTCTGCCAGTTGCACGGTCTCCAGCGCCTGCCATACCCGCTCTTCTGAGATATCGCGGCCCAGCGTAACGTTCGCCAGGAAGGTATCTGCCATCACCACCGGATCCTGCTGCACCATGGCGATGCCCTGACGTAACGCACCGTGGCTCAGTGAAGACAGCGGCCGTCCATCAAGGCGGATTTCCCCCTGCGTCAGCGGGTAGTAACCCATCAGCAGGCTGGCGAGCGTGCTTTTACCACTGCCGGTGTGTCCGACCAAAGCCACAAAGCTGCGCGAAGGCACGGACAGACTGATATTTTGCAGCACCAGATTGTCGTCGCGATAGGCAAATGAAACGTTATCCACCTCAATGTCCCCGCTCTTTAGCGGTCGCTCATCTTCACCATAGCGCTGACGTGGCCCATCCATCAGTTCGAACACTCGCTCACCGGCGACAACCGCCTGCTGCAGCATTGATTGCTGAGTGGTCAACTCGATCAGCGGTTCGTTCAAACGGCCGAGATAGCTGATAAACGCGTACAGCACGCCAACCTCGATCGAGCTGCCAGAGGTAAAACTGAACAGCATCAGCAATCCGCAGAGGATCAGCGCCGAGAAAAGGCTAAGCAGCGGGCGCAACAAAAAACCATCCAGTCGCAGGGTCTGCATACGCGCCATATAGTGCGAGCGGCTTGCTTCGCCCATTCTCTCGCCAAATCGCGCCTGCTGGCGGAACTGCTGGATAACACTCATGCCGTTGATGACTTCGTTAAAGCCATCGTTAATATCCGCCAGATAAGCGCGAACCCGGCGCACAATCGGGGTGCTGTAGCGTTGATAAATCACCATCACCACCAGCACGGCCGGGAAAATGGCCATCGCCACTAGTGCCATACGCCACTCAAGGCTGAACATCGCTACCAGCATGGCGCCAATTAATGCCGCGCTGCGCAGGACCGTTGCTACCACCGTCACGTACAGGTCGCGAATAACTTCGGTGTCATTGGTCACGCGGGAGATTAGCTGTCCGACGGGTTGAGTATCAAAGGCGTTGAGCGGCTGACGCAGCGCAGCGTCCATTACGTCGGTGCGCAACTGTTGTACTACGCCAACTGCCGCCTGGTTAAACAGCAATGACTGCGCGTAATGCAGGCCAGCCGCCAGCAGTTGCAGACCGATATATGCCGCAACCAGCCCGGCGACCATCGCCAGCGGCAGATTATTCTTCGCCACCATGTTATCGATAAAATAGCTAATCAGCAGCGGACCGCTGACTTCCGCCGCAGCGGCCACCCACAGCATGACTACCGCAATAGCCAGCTGTTTTCGCCATGGAGAGCCATACGCCAGCAATCTTTTTAGGGTCGGCCATAATTGCCCAAAACTACGCATTAGCCGCCTCCTCGTTTATCTCTGGTGCATCAGTCAGCGCCGCTTCCAGTTGCTGATAGCGGTACATATCGCGATACCAGCCAGGCTGCTGCACTAACGCATCATGCTCGCCGCGCTGGGCAATATGCCCATGCTGCATCACGATAATCTCACTGGCTTCCGTCAGGGCCGATAAACGGTGGGCGCTAATAATGACGGTTCTGCCTTCGCCCCACTGGCGCAGGTTATGCAGGATCTGATGCTCGGTACGACCATCTACCGCCGACAGCGCATCATCCAGAATCAAGATTTCAGCGTTCAGGAGTAGCGCTCGAGCGATAGAAATACGCTGTTTTTGCCCTCCAGACAGCATCACCCCTCGTTCGCCCACTTCGGTGTCGTAGCCCTGCGGAAGACGTAAAATATCCTCATGAACGCTGGCAAGGCGTGCCACATACTCGATCTCTTCCTGCGTGGCCTGAGGGCGTCCTAACGCGATGTTATTGCCAACGGTATCCGAAAACAAGAATGGCGTCTGGCTGACAACTGCCAGCCGGCTGCGCCAGCTATCCAGTTGTAATCGCGTTAAGGGGATATCATGAAAGCGCACATCGCCGTGGGTGATATCAAAATGACGCTGAATCAGCGACAGCACCGTACTTTTCCCCGCGCCGGTAGGCCCACAAATGCCCAGCATCTGCCCAGGTTTAAGCTGGAAGTTCACATTTTCCAGCGCCGGGTGTGTCGTTTGCGGGTAGCAAAATTCGCGAATCGCCACCGCCAGCTCCCCACGCCCTTCCGGTACCGGTTCAGTGCCGTCATCCACCACCGGCGCTTCAGACAGCATGGCGCGAATACGGCTGTACGCCGCGCTGCCACGTTCGACGATGTTAAACATCCATGCCAGCGCCAGCATCGGCCAAATCATCAAACCGAGATACATCATAAAGCTGGTGAGCTGGCCGAGCGTCATCGAACCGTGCACCACCATCCAGCTTCCCCCAGCAATCGCCAGTAAGTTAGCCATGCCAATGGCGATATAAATCGTGGGATCAAAGCGGGCGTCAATGCGCGCCACGCGCAGGTTTTTCTTACCGGTATCTTCGGCATCGGCGGCAAATAATGCCGATTGCCGATCCTCCAGACCGAAGGCCTTGATCATGCGAATACTGGTCAGGCTTTCCTGAGTACGGTCGTTGAGACTGGAAAACGCCGCCTGCGCCAGCTTAAAGCGGTTATGCAGTCGATCGCCGTAACGTTTGATCATCAACGCCATCACCGGCATCGGCAGCAGCGCAATTAACGTCAACTGCCAGCTTATCTGCGTTGACATCACGATCAGCACCGCACATCCCATTACCAGCGAATCTACCAGCGTCAGCACGCCTTCTCCGGCGGCAAATACGACCCGATCGACATCGTTGGTCGCACGCGCCATCAGATCGCCCGTGCGGTGACGCAGATAAAATTCTGGATGCTGGCGACTCAACTGACGGTAATAATCTTCCCGCAGCTCAACCGCCAGTTGGTAGGATGCGCCAAACAGCAGCACGCGCCAGACATAGCGCAGCAAATAAACCACCACTGCAATCAGGGCAATTGTTCCCACCCACATCAGCAGCCACTCGGTGGTGAAGCGTTGAGTCGTCACGCCATCCACAATGATCCCGACCACTTTCGGCGGAATAAGCTGAAGGATAGCGATGATGATAAGCAGGGCCACCGCCCCGAGGTAGCGACGCCACTCCCGGCGGAAGTACCAGCTTAATTGAGCAAATAATCGCACGCGTTATGTCCTGACAAGATTTCCGGCAATAAGCGCCGGGAGAGTTATTCAATAGGGAGAGCAGTTGTGTATTTAATCTGTTCCATCGCAAAGCTGGAGGTGACGTCAGACAGGCCCGGTACGCTGTTCACCAGGCGCTTATAAAATTCATCGTAGCTTTTCATATCGGCGACCTGCACTCGCATCAGGTAATCATATTCCCCTGCCATACGCCAGAACCCCAGAACCTCCGGCATACCGGTGACTTCGGTGACAAAGCGGCAATACCATTCACTGCTGTGATGCTGAGTCTTAATCAGCACAAACGCGGTCAGCCCCAGCCCCAGTTTTTCTGGATCCAACAGGGCGACTCTACCCAGCAGGATACCGTCATCTTCAAGCCGTTTGAGGCGTTTCCAGCAAGGGGTGGTAGTCAGATTAACGGCATCTGCTAACGCCTGCAAAGAAAGGGTGCAGTCCTGTTGCAGTAAGCTAAGCAGCTTACGGTCAATTTTGTCTAACATATCCACTCCACAGAGAAGAATTTTCTCCTTACATTCTATTTTAAAGGCTAAATGGCAACAATTTTTTCCGTGCTTTTCGCTATTCTTGGCACAAAATGACAAATGGATATCTATTAATGATGAATAGCTCCTGGGTTAAAAACGCCATCAATGAAATCAACGCGGATTATCAGCGTTCTGCGGATACGCATCTCATTCGTCTGTCGCTACCGGCGTTCCCGGGCATTCAGATCTATTTAAAAGATGAGAGCACGCATCCCACCGGGAGCCTGAAGCATCGTCTGGCGCGTTCACTGTTTCTGTACGGATTGTGCAATGGCTGGATTAAAGAAGGCACCACCATCATTGAATCATCGTCCGGTTCAACGGCGGTCTCCGAGGCTTATTTCGCCCGACTGTTAGGGCTGCCGTTTATTGCCGTCATGCCTTCCTGTACGGCGAAGCGTAAAATTGAACAGATTGAGTTTTACGGTGGTCGCTGTCATTTCGTGGAAAGCGCCTGTGAAATCTATGCGGCCTCTGAACAGCTGGCGCGTGAGCTGAACGGTCATTACATGGACCAGTTCACTTATGCTGAGCGCGCTACCGACTGGCGTGGCAATAACAATATTGCTGACAGCATCTTCCGTCAGATGCAGTGCGAGCCCAACCCCGTCCCCCGCCATATTGTGATGAGCGCCGGAACCGGCGGCACCTCTGCAACCATTGGCCGCTATATTCGTTGTCAGGGCTACGACACCCGCCTGATGGTGGTGGATCCGGAAAACTCAGTCTTTCTGCCCTTCTGGCAGGATCGCGATGCAACGTTACGCAGCCCGGTAGGAAGCAAAATCGAAGGCATCGGCCGCCCACGTGTCGAACCCTCCTTCATTCCTGACGTAGTCGATGAAATGCTGCGCGTGCCGGATGCCGCAAGCGTGGCCACCGCACACTGGCTGGAAACGCAGTTGGGCCGCAAAGTGGGCGCTTCAACCGGCACCAACATGTGGGGAACGCTGCAACTTGCCGCCCGTATGCGCGATGCCGGAGAAAGCGGTTCACTGGTCACGCTGCTGTGCGACAGCGGCGAACGCTATCTTGAAACCTACTACAACCCGCAGTGGATCGACACGCACATCGGTGATTTAACGCCGTGGAAAGCGGAACTCACCCGGCTTCTGAACACCCATTAATGGGATAAAAAAAAGCCAGACGCGAAGTCTGGCTTGCTGGAAGGGATCTCTCATTCGGGGGAATAAGGTAGATGCGGATTGTCCAGCCAATGCGTCAAAAAGTGTGACACCGCCTGATTGCGGCAATGCCCAATCACCGACAAATGCGGCAGTTCAGCAATCAGTTGTGGCATCGCGTTACCCATAATCAGGCCGCGCCCAACGCTACCTAACATTTCGCGATCGTTCATGGCATCGCCAAACGCCATACATTCGGCCATTGAATAACCTAAGTGGTCGCTTAGTACCTCCAGCGCCGACCCTTTGTTACAGCCCAGCGGCAGCACCTCAAGGCAATCAACCGCGGAAAAACAGAGATTTGCCTGCTCACCCAGCGCCTCATTCAGTTGAATGCGTAATTGGATCAGGGAGTCATGATCCCCACAGAAACAGACTTTCGTTACCTGATGAGCCGGGATACGTTTCACATCGACGATCTGGTAGCGAAATCCGCTATACACATGCGCCTGTAGCAGCGATGGGATCTCTTGTCCGGTGAACCAACCGTTGTCATTAAAGACATGCATGCTGGCTGTAGTATCCCACTTCTGATGTAACACAATATCCGCCACAGTTGGATCCAGATCCTGACGGTGCAATACATCGCCCTCAACAGAGTGAATGCGCGTGCCGTTACCCGTGATCAAAAAGGCGTCCAGTGAGATAGAACCCAAAATATGGCGCATCTCCAGCACATGGCGGCCGGTGGCAAATGTCAGGGTGATCTCGCGTTCACGCAGGCGCGCCAGCGTTGAAAGCGTTTCGTCACCTAAATGGTGATTCGGCATCAAAAGGGTGCCATCCATATCAAATGCAGCCAGACGAGCCATTTCTTTCTCCACACTGTGACGCGGTTAACTTGTGATTCAGTATCACCTGAGATATACGGAAGTAATAGTGAATAGATAAAATGAATTGTTCCGGGTTTATTACACAAAATCATTCAAGTTGCATCCAGGCGGCAAGTGAGTGAACGTCCAGGAGCATGCAGTGACTGGGATGAATTAACGCCGCCAACAAAGAGGCAGCTTGAAGGATGACGTGTATATGAGATTGTTGAATCGCCTGAATCAGTACCAACGCCTGTGGCAGCCGTCGGCGGGAGAACCGCAGTCGGTGACCGTCGGGGAGCTGGCAGAACGCTGTTTTTGCAGCGAGCGCCACGTGCGTACCCTGCTGAAGCAAGCGCAGGATGCTGGCTGGCTGGAGTGGGACGCCCAGTCGGGGCGTGGGAAACGCGGGCAACTGCGCTTTTTGGTGACGCCAGATTCGCTACGCAGCATTATGATGGAACAAGCGCTGCAAAAGGGGGAGCAACTTAGCGTACTGGAGCTGGCTCAGCTGGCGCCGGGAGAATTAAGAACGCTGCTCCAGCCGTTTATGGGCGGGCAGTGGCAAAACGACACGCCAACCCTGCGTATCCCCTATTACCGCCAGCTCGACCCTTTGCACCCTGGATTTCTCCCCGGTCGCGCAGAGCAACACCTCGCCGGACAAATATTCTCGGGCCTGACCCGGTTCGACAGTATTACGCAACGCCCCTGCGGAGATTTAGCCCACCACTGGAATATCTCCGCCGACGGCCAGCGCTGGGATTTCTATATTCGTTCCACCCTGTACTGGCATAACGGCGATGCGGTCAGCAGCACACAGCTACATCAACAGTTGCTGAAGCTGTTAGAGCTACCCGCGTTAAACAAGCTGTTTATCAGCGTAAAGCGCATTGAGGTGACGCATCCCCAGTGCCTAACCTTTATTTTGCATCGCCCAGACTTCTGGCTGGCGCATCGTCTGGCAAGCTACAGCAGTCACCTGGCACATCCCGAACTCCCGTTTGTTGGTACCGGTCCGTTTCGGTTGACGCTGTTTACCCCAGACCTGGTGCGCATCGAGAGTCACGATCACTACCACCTGAGTCATCCGCTACTAAAAGCCATTGAATACTGGATAACCCCGCAGCTTTTCTCCCAGGATTTGGGCACCAGCTGTCGCCATCCGGTTCAAATTGCAATTGGTAAACCCGAAGAGCTTCCCATGCTAAGCCAGGTAAGCAGCGGGATCAGCCTCGGTTTCTGCTATCTCACGCTCAGAAAAAGCGCGCGGCTGAATACGCAGCAGGCCCGTCGCCTGGTCAATATTATCCACCGCTCTTCCCTGCTACAAACGCTTGACGTGGATGAAAACCTGATCACGCCAAGCAATGCGCTGCTGCCGGGATGGACGATCCCCCAATGGGATGAACTGGACGACGTGCCGCTACCGGAAAAGCTTACGCTGGCCTATCACCTGCCGGTAGAATTGCACGCCATGGCTGAACAGCTTCGCCAGGCGCTGGCGCTACTCGGCTGTGAATTAACGCTTATTTTTCATAATGCTAAAAACTGGGATGGCGACCATCCTTTAGCCCAGGCCGACCTGATGATGGGAGACAGGCTGATTGGCGAAGCGCCTGAATATACCCTCGAACAGTGGCTGCGCTGCGATCAGCTCTGGTCACATGTATTGAGCTCACCGGCATATACTCATCTGCAAACCACCCTGGATGCCCTGCAAATTCAGGCCGATGAGGACGATCGTCATGCGGCTTTACAACACGTTTTCGCCTCGCTGATGCATGACGCGACCCTGACACCGCTGTTCAATTATCACTATCGTATTAGCGCTCCGCCGGGCGTGAACGGCGTACGCCTGAATCCTCGCGGCTGGTTTGAATTTACCGAAGCCTGGCTACCGCCCCCGTCGGCGTGAAGAAGCTGGTCGGCGACACGCCCAGGCGCTACCATAAGGGTTTCGTTATTTGTCAGGAAAAACCATGAAACGTGCCGTTGTTGTATTCAGTGGGGGTCAGGACTCCACAACCTGTCTGGCGCAAGCGCTGCATCAATATGATGAAGTGCACTGCGTGACCTTTGATTATGGTCAGCGCCATCGCGCTGAGATTGATGTCGCACGTGACCTGGCCTTAAAACTTGGCGCGCGTGCGCACAAGGTACTTGATGTAACGCTGCTCAGCGAACTGGCCGTCAGCAGCCTGACCCGCGATAACATTCCGGTACCCGATTACGAACCGGATGCGAACGGCATTCCCAATACCTTTGTGCCAGGACGCAATATTCTGTTTTTAACGTTGGCGGCGATTTACGCGTATCAGGTGCAGGCGGAGGCGGTCATTACCGGCGTTTGTGAAACGGATTTCTCTGGATATCCGGACTGCCGCGATGAGTTCGTCAAAGCCCTGAACCATGCCGTAAGCCTGGGAATGGCGAAAGATATTCGCTTTGAAACCCCGCTGATGTGGATCGATAAAGCCGAAACCTGGGCACTGGCCGATTACTGGGGCAAGCTGGACCTGGTACGCGAAGAAACGCTGACCTGCTATAACGGTATCAAAGGTGACGGTTGCGGTCACTGCGCGGCCTGTAATCTGCGCGCCAACGGCCTGAACCATTATCTGGCAGATAAACCGGCAGTGATGGCGGCAATGAAGCAGAAAACAGGACTAAAGTGATCGTTTTGCCGGATGGCGGTGCACGCACCTTATCCGGCTTTCGACGTTCACCGTGGTCAATATCGCCCGTAAGCCTGATAAGCGAAGCGCCGTCAGGCTTCCTTCCATCACTTCACCATCTGCTCCAGTTTTTCGCGCAACTCCCCTTCCAGCGGTAGCGCCTTTTGCGTTTTCAAATCAATACAGACGAAGGTAATCAACGCGTCTGCCACCACCTGTCCTTCCGGCTCCAGGGTGATAGTCTGGTTCAACACACCGCTTTTGCCATTTAACTGTTGCACCTGACTGGTAATGGTCAGCAGGTCGCTCAGCACCGCAGGGCGGCGGTAGTTAATGTTAATATTCACGACCACAAAAGCGATGTTGTGTGCGGTCATCCACTGAAAGCTGTCGCTGTTTTCCAGGCCATCCCAGCGGGCTTCTTCCAGAAACTCAAGATAGCGAGCATTGTTAACGTGCTGATAGACATCAAGATGAAAACCACGAACTTTGATTTGTGTTTGCATAGCGCAGGAGCCTTACGTTGTTTTTATAGGAACACACTTCAGGGTAAGAGGTCATAACTGGTATGACCTCTACAGTCTGGCAAACTTTCAGCACTCTGCAAGTTATTAAAGTGTTAAAACTGCCAGATTGCGCTCTACCAGCGAACTCCCCATGCCCGGCACCTGCTTTAAGTCCTCCACCGTTTTAAACGGCCCGTACTCCTCACGATAGCTGACAATCGCCTGCGCTTTCTTCAGACCTACGCCATTCATGACTCGCGCTAAATCCTCCGCAGAAGCGCTGTTGATGCTTACCCTGGTGCCTTCATCATCGCTCGCTTTAGCCGGTTGCGTGGCTTTGCTTTGTGCTACTCCCGTAGCATCCACTTTGGCTTGAGTCGCCTGGCTTTTGGCGACTGGCTCTGCAGCCAGTGCGCTTTGAGCCATACCGGCACAGGTCAATGAAAGGGTAATAAGCAGGGCTTTGATTCCATGTTTCATACTGTTTTCTCCTTGTTTGTTAACAGTGGAATCACGATAGCGAGGTGCAGAACGGCAGACAAACGGCAAATATCAGAAATGGAAAAGGCCGCGAAAGCGGCCTTTGGTTGATACAACTTTTTGCAATTTTTTGCGAGTAGCCTCGGTTATTGCTGCTGTTCCAGCGCGTCACCGACTTTAATTTTTGCGGCTTTACGCAGGTTGCTCATCAGCGCTTCAAAGACAATCTGCGCATTGTTCTGGGTAATCCCCTGAACCATCGCTTTCTTCTGCTCTTCAGGCATAGAACCGGCTTTCACCTCGTCCAGCGCCAGCAGTACAACGTTACCCTGCATGTCGTTCGCCACGCCGTAGCTCGGTTTGTCTTTCGCCGGCAGGCTCAGGCCAAAGGCCGCCTGACTCAGCGGATCCTGACCCGTACGGCTCAGCGTTTTCGCCTCGCCAAAGCTCAAACCCGCCGCTTTCATGGCTTCATCGCCTTTACCAGCTTTCAGATCCGCCAGCAGTTTATCGGCATCAAGCTTCGCCTGCTGCTCTGCTTTATTGTGCTTAACAAGCGCAGTTACCTGATCTTTCACTTCAGCCAGTGGTTTAACGGCTTCAGCTTTGTGCTCTGCAATACGCAGTACAAACGCGCGATCGCCATCCACGGTGATGATGTCAGAGTTACTGCCAGGCGTACCGTTCTCACCAACCAAACCACCATTGAAAATGATGTCAGCGACCGGTTTGAAGTTCAGCTCTTCCGGCAGGCTGTCACGGCTAAACCAGCCCGTTTCAACCGCTTTCATACCCGCCGCCTGCTCCGCGCCCGCCAGGGATTCATTATCGTTGCTGGCGGCATCGCTCACTTTCTGCTGCAGCGCATAGTAGGCATCCAGCGCTTTTTCCTGCTTCACTTTCGCCGCAATGTCGTCACGGGCTTCGCTCAGCGGTTTAACCTGCGCAGGCTGTACGTCGTCAAGACGCGCAACGAGGAAACCAACGGAAGACTTAATCACACCTGACAGCTGACCTTTCTCTTTCAGACCGGCATTCTTCAGCTCATCCGGGGTGGTGGAATCTTCCAGCCATCCCATATCGCCGCCTTTACGGGCAGAGATGATGTCAGCAGATTTTTCTTTTGCCAGCGCAGCGAAATCACCGCCTTTGTTCAGCTCGTCCAGTACCGCTTTGGCTTCATCTTCCGTTTTGGTCTGAATGATGCTGTAGCGGTTACGCTGCGGCTGAGTGAACTGATCCTGATGCTGGTCATAATATGCCTGAATATCAGCATCGCTGGCCGTCTCCTGCATAGCAGCAGCATCCAGCTTGATGTAGCTCACGCGGAACTGTTCCGGCGTCATAAAGTTGTTTTTATTCTGCTCGTAGTAGCTGGCAACTTCCTGCTCGGTAACAGACTGCTTCGCGGCCAGTGCGTTAACGTCAATTGTCGCCTCGCGAACGATACGCTGCTGTGCGACCAGCGCCGCCAGCTCGTCCGTTTCGCCTTTCAGCATGAAGTCCGTACCGGCAACGCCGTTAATCAGTTGCTGGGTAGTAAGCTGATTACGTAATGCCTGAGCGTACTGGTCTGCGGTCATTCCCATCTGATTAACAATCGCGTTGTAGCGATTGTTATCAAATTTACCGTCCACCTGGAACGCAGGCGTGGCGAAAATAGCCTGTTTAACCTGATCGTCGCTGATGTTGAGATTAAGCTCGCGGGAGTACTGATCCAGCAGCGCTTCGTCAATAAGACGATTCAGCACCTGCTGACGCAGCGTTTTCATGTAGCCTTCGTTCGCAGCCAGCTCGGAGTATTGATCGCCCAGCTGTTGCTGCATGCGGTTACGTTCGCTGTTGAACGCATTCTCGAACTGCCCGCGGCTAATCTCCTGGCCATTCACTTTGGCGGCGAAGTTATTGCCCCCGCCAATCAGGTAACCACTCACGCCGGTCAAAATGAACGACACGATAATGATACCGAAAATAATCTTGAGCACGAGACTGTTAGCAGCCGTGCGTAAGCTGTCCATCATGGTGTAACCACACTCCGCTGTAGATGACTATACGCGTTATCTCTCAAGCCGCCTGCGCGTTGTCACCACAGCGGCGGCAAGGATTTTGAGTATATATGCTTCACGCAGCATAGCGTTTCCTGAACGCTGCGTACAAAGGCCTATTGTGACAAGAAACAGGGGCAATTGTCAGCCCACAACGCGTAGAAAGTACCGGAATTACAAATAAAAAAGGCACATCAGTCGATGCGCCCTTGTACTTCGTCACATCCCCAAAGGGGAAATCACTTAGTTTACCGCGTCTTTCAGTGCTTTACCTGCACGGAAGCCCGGTACTTTAGCCGCGGCGATGGTGATCTCTTTACCTGTTTGCGGGTTGCGACCAGTACGGGCAGCACGCTCTTTAACGGCAAAAGTACCAAAACCTACCAGCGCTACGTCATCACCTTCTTTCAGAGATTCAGTAACAGAAGCAATAATTGCATCTAACGCACGTCCAGCCGCAGCTTTAGAGATATCAGCCCCTGCAGCAATTTTGTCGATCAGTTGAGATTTATTCACTCTTCTCTTCCTCTTTATAATTTATATCGCACCTGAATCCTTCAAAGTGCGAACGCGCAGCAGTTATATCAGGCCTGCCATGCCCTTACAACACCCGTTAATGATGGCAAGCCCAATCCGTCATCTAAATTAGCTATACAAAAAAAGGCTGGCAAGTCCGAAATGGCCTGCCAGCCCTGTTTTTATTAGTGCTCTTTGCGCGAGGTCACTATTTTGCGGTCACAACCTGCATTCCGGAGGGCTCATTTTGCAACGCGAGCGTCAGAACCTCCTCAATGCGTTTCACCGGATGGATGTCCAGATCGGCAATTACGTTGTCCGGAATCTCTTCCAGGTCACGTTTGTTTTCGTCTGGAATTAAGACCGTTTTAATACCACCACGGTGTGCCGCCAGCAGTTTTTCTTTCAAACCACCAATAGGCAGAACCTGGCCACGCAGGGTGATCTCGCCGGTCATCGCCACGTCGGCGCGAACCGGGTTACCGGTCAGACAAGAAACCAGCGCGGTACACATGGCAATACCTGCACTCGGACCGTCTTTCGGCGTCGCCCCTTCAGGTACGTGAACGTGGATGTCGCGTTTTTCGTAAAAGTCCGGATTAATACCCAGTTTTTCCGCGCGCGCGCGCACCACGGTCAGCGCAGCCTGAATGGATTCCTGCATGACTTCACCCAGAGAACCGGTGTAGGTCAGTTTACCTTTACCCGGTACGCAAGCGGTTTCGATGGTCAGCAGATCGCCGCCCACTTCCGTCCATGCCAGACCGGTTACCTGACCAACGCGGTTTTCATTGTCCGCGCGGCCATAGTCAAAGCGCTGTACGCCCAGGTAGTCGTGCAGGTTGTCACCATTGATCTCAATATGTTTCAGCGACTTGTCGAGCAGCAGCTGTTTCACCGCTTTACGGCACAGTTTGGAAATTTCACGCTCCAGACTACGCACGCCAGCTTCACGGGTGTAATAACGAATAATGCCCACAATGGCGCTATCGTCGACCGTCAGCTCGCCTTTTTTCAGCGCGTTACGCTCAATCTGTTTCGGCAACAGATGACGTTTAGCAATGTTCAGCTTCTCGTCTTCGGTATACCCGGACAGACGGATCACTTCCATACGATCCAGCAACGGTGCGGGAATATTCATGGAGTTAGAGGTCGCAACGAACATCACGTCGCTGAGATCGTAGTCCACTTCCAGGTAGTGATCGCTGAACGCCACGTTCTGCTCTGGATCCAGCACCTCAAGCAGTGCGGAAGCCGGATCGCCACGCATGTCGGAAGACATTTTGTCGATCTCATCAAGCAGGAACAGCGGGTTTTTAACGCCCACTTTAGCCATTTTCTGGATCAGTTTACCCGGCATCGAACCAATATAGGTCCGGCGGTGACCGCGAATTTCAGCTTCATCACGCACGCCGCCCAGCGCCATACGGATATATTTACGTCCGGTTGCTTTAGCGATGGACTGTCCCAGAGAAGTTTTACCTACCCCCGGCGGCCCAACCAGGCACAGGATCGGCCCCTTGATTTTATTCACACGGCTTTGAACCGCGAGATACTCAAGAATACGGTCTTTGACGCGTTCCAGACCGTAATGGTCAGTATCGAGGATTTCCTGAGCCTGACGCAGATCTTTTTTGACCTTGCTACGCGCATTCCACGGCACCTGAACCATCCAGTCGATGTAGCCACGGACTACGGTCGCTTCCGCTGACATCGGAGACATCATTTTCAGCTTCTGCAGTTCTGCTTCCGCTTTCTCTTTTGCCTCTTTCGGCATTTTCGCCGCGTCGATTTTACGCTTCAACGCTTCGTTTTCGTCCGGCGCATCGTCCATCTCGCCGAGCTCTTTCTGAATGGCTTTCATCTGCTCGTTCAGATAGTACTCACGCTGGGATTTTTCCATCTGCTTTTTCACGCGGTTGCGAATGCGTTTCTCAACCTGCAGCAGATCGATTTCAGATTCCATCATCGCCATCAGATATTCCAGACGTTCGTTAACGTCGGACATCTCCAGTACGGACTGCTTGTCAGCAAGCTTCAGCGGCATGTGCGCAGCGATGGTGTCCGCCAGACGTGCAGGATCGTCAATGCTGTTCAGCGACGTCAGCACTTCGGGCGGGATTTTCTTGTTCAGCTTGATATAGCCTTCGAACTGGCTGATAGCGGTACGCACCAGCACTTCCTGTTCGCGCTCATCAATAGCAGGCGAGTCAAGGTACTCCGCTTTCGCAGAGAAGTGCTCGCCGTTGTCAGACAGCGCTGAAATACGCGCGCGCTGTAACCCCTCGACCAGCACTTTTACGGTGCCGTCAGGCAGTTTCAGCATCTGCAAAATAGAGGCCACGGTCCCGACGGTGAAAAGATCGTTTACACCCGGCTCATCCGTTGACGCTTCTTTCTGGGCAACCAGCATGATTTTTTTATCATGGTCCATAGCCGCTTCCAGACAACGGATAGATTTTTCCCGCCCTACAAATAAGGGTATGACCATGTGCGGATAAACCACCACATCGCGCAACGGCAATACGGGGATTTCAATGCGTTCAGAACGCTCAGGATTCATAGAGCTCTCTCTTAGTTTAGTTTCCGCCAGGTAATCAGGTGGTACGACTGTGCTCCACACCACCTTTAACATGTATGTCAGTATATGGGGATGTTTCCCACACATTCAACGCCATGTTTACGGAAAAATAAAAGGGGAGATAAAATCCCCCCTTATTAATTAAATGTCTGTATGAATTGATGAATTATTCGCCAGATGCCTGCTGCGCTTCCGGCTTACCGTAAATCAGCAATGGCTTGCTCTGGCCGCCAATCACCGACTCATCGATCACCACTTTTTCGACGTCTTCCATAGAAGGCAGATCGTACATAGTGTCAAGCAGTGCGGCTTCGACGATAGAACGCAGGCCACGAGCACCGGTTTTACGTGCCATCGCTTTTTTGGCGATCGCATCCAGCGCTTCCTCACGGAATTCCAGATCGACACCTTCAAGATTGAACAGCGCCTGGTACTGCTTGGTCAGGGCGTTTTTCGGCTCTTTCAGGATCTGGATCAGCGCTTCTTCGCTCAGTTCGCTCAGCGTCGCTACAACCGGCAGACGCCCGATGAACTCAGGGATCAGACCAAATTTGATCAGATCTTCCGGCTCCACCTGCGACAGCAGTTCACCTTCGCTGGCTTTATCAGACTGCGCTTTTACCGTTGCGCCAAAACCAATGCCGGAGCCCGTTTCAACACGGTTAGCAATGACTTTATCCAGACCGGCAAAGGCACCGCCACAGATAAACAGGATCTTGGAGGTATCAACCTGCAGGAATTCCTGCTGAGGATGTTTACGCCCCCCCTGCGGTGGAACGGCAGCAACCGTACCTTCGATCAGTTTCAACAGCGCCTGCTGTACGCCTTCGCCGGAAACGTCACGGGTAATGGACGGGTTGTCAGACTTACGAGAAATCTTGTCGATTTCATCGATATAGACGATCCCGCGCTGTGCTTTCTGCACGTCGTAATCGCACTTCTGCAGCAGTTTCTGAATAATATTTTCAACATCTTCACCCACATAACCGGCTTCGGTCAGCGTGGTGGCATCGGCCATAGTGAACGGAACGTCCAGCAGGCGTGCCAGCGTTTCAGCCAGCAGCGTTTTACCGGAACCCGTCGGGCCAATCAGCAGGATGTTACTTTTGCCCAACTCGACGCCATTGCTGGTGTCGCCGTTGCGCAGACGTTTGTAATGGTTGTATACCGCGACCGCCAGCACTTTCTTCGCCTGCTCCTGACCGATAACGTAATCGTCCAGGTGGTTGCGAATTTCATGTGGCGTCGGCAGCGCACTGCGTTCACGGTGCGGTGCTACTTCCTTAATCTCTTCGCGAATGATGTCGTTACATAAATCAACACATTCGTCGCAGATATACACGGATGGTCCGGCAATCAGCTTACGCACTTCATGCTGGCTTTTGCCGCAAAAAGAGCAGTACAACAATTTGCCCGAGCCATCTTTGCGTTTATCTGTCATGGGTCAAAACCTCTTCTTTGTTCTTTGTGCCGCACACGACGACGCAAATGCCATTCTCAGGCGCAAGACGCTAGTCAGCGTTGTGCCGCTCCAGGTAATTATAGCGGTACACCTGCGCGCTGGGCATTAATTACGATGGGTCAAAATCGAGTCGACCAGACCGTACTCTACCGCTTCAGAAGCGGAGAGGAAGCGATCGCGCTCGGTATCACGTTCAATCTGCTCAAGAGATTGACCCGTATGATGCGCCATAAGTTCGTTCATGCGCCCTTTTACCTTCAGGATTTCACGGGCATGAATTTCAATATCCGTTGCCTGGCCCTGGTAACCGCCCAGAGGCTGGTGGATCATGACGCGAGAGTTAGGCAGGCAAAAACGTTTACCTTTCGCCCCGGCAGTCAGCAGGAACGCGCCCATTGAGGCCGCCTGGCCCATACAAATGGTGCTGACGTCCGGCTTAATAAACTGCATGGTGTCATAGATAGACATCCCGGCAGTGATCACTCCACCAGGGGAGTTGATATACAGGTAGATATCTTTTTCTGGGTTTTCTGCTTCCAGGAACAGCATCTGCGCCACGATCAGGTTAGCCATATGGTCTTCGACCTGGCCGGTCAGAAAAATGACGCGTTCCTTAAGTAGACGAGAATAGATATCAAAAGAGCGCTCACCACGTGAGGTCTGTTCAATGACCATCGGCACCAGCGCCATATGGGGTGCAAAGTTATCTCGTTCGCCGCTGTATGACATTTCCGTCTCCTGGATAAAATTTGAAAAAACCTGCTGTGCTGATTGTAACCTTATGGACGGATTATCAGCTAGTCCCTCAGTAATGGGTACGACATCGCCATAATTCAAGCATAACAATCTTTTGTTGTAACGCTAACACTGAAACGCTGTTTTCGCACTCTTCCCATGCAAAATCCGTGACAAAAAAAAACCCGCCACCAAAAGGTGACGGGCTTGCGTACGAAATTCGTGCTAAATAAGCGACGAATTACGCCTGCTGGTTCATCAGCTCGTTGAAGGAAGTGGCTTTTTCAGTCACTTTCGCTTTCGCCAGAACGGCTTCAACAGCCTGCTCTTCCAGAGCGACGTTACGCATGTTGTCCATCAGCTCTTTATTTTTGCTGTAGAACTCAACAACTTCTTTCGGATCTTCGTAAGCAGAAGCCATCTCTTCGATCAGGCCTTTAACGCGATCTTCGTCAGCTTTCAGCTCGTTGGTACGAATCACTTCGCCCAGCAGCAGACCTACAACTACGCGACGCTTAGCCTGTTCTTCGAACAGTTCACGCGGCAGTTCCAGAGCTTGTTTTTCGTTGCCGCCAAAACGCTGTGCAGCCTGACGACGCAGAACGTCGATTTCGCTGTCGATCAGAGCAGCCGGAACGTCGATGTCGTTAGCTTTTACCAGACCTTCGATCGCCTGAGATTTAACGCGGTTACGCACAGCGCCTTTCAGCTCGCGTTCCATGTTTTTACGTACTTCAGCGCGCAGACCCGCTACGGAACCATCTTCAACGCCGAAACGTTTGATGAATTCTTCAGTCAGTTCCGGCAGTTCGCGCTCTTCAACTTTCTTCAGGTTGATAACGAACTTAGCGGCTTTACCTTTCAGGTTTTCAGCGTGGTACTCTTCCGGGAAGGTCACATCGATAGTGAACTCTTCGCCAGCTTTGTGGCCTTTAACACCTTCTTCAAAGCCTGGGATCATACGACCCTGGCCCATCGCCAGTACGAAGTCAGACGCTTTGCCGCCTTCGAACTCTTCGCCGTCTACAGAGCCGGTGAAGTCGATGGTTACACGGTCTTCTGCCTCAGCAGCGCCGTCTTTGTCTTTCCAGGTAGCCTGCTGCTTACGCAGGGTGTCCAGCATCACGTCAACGTCAGCGTCGGTGACTTCAACAACCGGTTTTTCAACTTCGATTGCTTCCAGGCCAGTCAGCTCAACTTCCGGGTAAACTTCGAACTCTACCGCGTAAGTAAAATCTTCACCCAGTTTGTATTCGCCCGGAACGTAGTTCGGTGCGCCAGCCGGATTGATTTTTTCTTTGATGATCGCGTCAACGAAGTTGCGGCTCATCAGGTCGCCCAGAACGTCCTGGCGAACAGACGCGCCATAACGCTGAGCAACAACATTCATCGGTACTTTTCCTTTGCGGAAACCGTCAATACGCACTTTCTTCGCTACGTTGACCAGCTCGCTTTTCACAGCGGTCTCGATGCTGTCAGCAGCGATAGTAATCGTTACACGGCGGCCAAGGCCTTGAGTGGTTTCAACTGAAACTTGCATCTTGTTACCTCAAAAAATCACAGTGCTCGGTCAACTCTTCTCCGCAAGCACAGGTTGTTGGCTTCGCGGAACTGGGATGTTCTCATAAGCAATCACATTCCCTGTCGTCAGAATCATCCCGAAGACATTCCGAAAAATAAGACGCGCATTATAGCGGCATCACTTTTATGAGTCGAGAACGGTTATCGCGCGTTGCTGCGGCTTTTTTCACAATTCCCGGCTAATTTTTGTCTGAATACTGTACGACTGCCCCAGAATTCAGACAAAACAAAACGGCCCGCAGGCCGTTTTCACATAATCTGTAGCAACATACTGGAAAAGCGTCGGTTGTTGCAAATCCGTTTTTACGCGATGCTTCCCGCCCCACGACACGGAGGCGATGCAAAAATCGTATCCTGCAACGCTTCCCACTCCTTAATGGTGTAGGTATGCAGGGCAAGTGCATGAACGGTTGTGGAAAGCTCCACCGTTAAGGTGCTGTAAATCATCCGATGACGATTCAGAAAACGCTCACCCGTAAAGCGATCGCTAACCAGCACAACCTTAAAGTGGCTTTCAGAACCTGCCGGGACATTGTGACGATAGCTTTCATCCACAACTTCGAGGAACACGGGTTGGAACGCTGCCCTTAATTTTTCTTCTATTTGCTCACGAATCATCATGAAGTTTTTCCTCCGACAACGCTGAGATGTCACCCATCCCTTTAAATACTAGCCGCTCTTACCGCTTTCATTACACCTTAGCAACAAAAAATTAGCGTTTGTCTGATTTTCTCAGCCAAATGGATGAAGTTCACTAAATCCTCACTTCGATTTATTGCAAAAAGTCCGTTTATGGTCTCCACAAAGACATAAAACTGACAACACAATGAATTTACATGCGTTACCCACTTCCCCTCATCGTTGGCGATGTTATGATGGCGGGAATTTTCTCCAACCATACAATTTAGATTCGCTGAGAGCCCTGGCATGTTTAAAAAAATCCTCGTCCCGTTTGTCGCGCTGTTTATGTTAGCTGGATGCGCAACGCCGCCGACCACTATTGAAGTTTCCCCGAAAATTACCCTGCCACAGCAGGACCCGAGCCTGATGGGTGTGACCGTTAGCATCAATGGTGCCGACCAGCGTCAGGATCAGGCGCTGGCAAAAGTTACCCGTGACAACCAGCTTGTTACCCTGACCGCGTCCCGCGATCTGCGCTTCCTGCTGCAAGAAGTACTGGAAAAACAGATGACCGCACGCGGTTATATGATTGGGCCAAACGGTGCTGTTAACCTGCAAATCATTGTTAGCCAGCTGTATGCAGACGTGTCCCAGGGTAGCGTGCGCTATAACATCGCCACCAAGGCAGACATCGCCATCATTGCGACTGCTGCTAACGGCAACAAGATGACCAAAAACTACCGCGCAAGCTATTCTGTTGAAGGCGCACTGCAGGCCTCTAACAAAAATATCGCTGACGCCGTTAACAGCGTGCTGACCGATACCATCGCTGATATGTCTCAGGACACCAGCGTTCACGATTTCATCAAGCAGAACGCTCGTTAATTTCTGCCCATATGGCCCGGCGTTCGTCGGGCCTATAGAAGCCCATGTCCAGTCATTACTTACGTATTTTTCAGCAACCACGTTCAGCTATCCTGCTCATACTGGGATTCGCCTCCGGTTTACCACTCGCTCTGACCTCGGGTACGCTTCAGGCATGGATGACGGTCGAGAATATCGATCTTAAAACCATCGGTTTCTTTTCTCTGGTCGGCCAGGCCTACGTGTTTAAGTTCCTCTGGTCTCCGCTAATGGACCGCTACACGCCGCCGTTTTTAGGTCGACGCCGTGGTTGGTTGCTGGCAACTCAGGTGCTGTTACTGATTTCTATCGCCGCGATGGGCTTTCTGGAGCCTGGCACGCAGCTACGCTGGATGGCCGCGCTTGCGGTGGTGATCGCGTTTTGCTCGGCATCGCAGGATATCGTCTTTGACGCATGGAAAACCGACGTGCTACCCGCCGAAGAACGCGGCACCGGCGCGGCTATCAGCGTGCTGGGCTATCGTTTAGGGATGCTGGTTTCCGGTGGGCTGGCTCTGTGGATAGCCGACCGCTGGCTGGGCTGGCAAGGAATGTACTGGCTGATGGCGGCGCTGCTGATACCTTGCATCATCGCTACCCTGCTAGCGCCCGAACCGACTGATGCCATTCCGGTGCCCAAAACGCTGGAGCAAGCGGTTGTGGCCCCGCTGCGCGATTTCTTTGGTCGTAACAACGCCTGGCTAATTCTGCTGCTTATCGTTCTGTATAAGCTCGGGGATGCCTTTGCCATGAGCCTGACTACAACCTTTTTAATCCGCGGCGTCGGATTTGATGCGGGTGAAGTTGGCGTGGTGAATAAAACGCTCGGACTGCTGGCAACCATCGTTGGCGCGCTGTACGGCGGGATCCTGATGCAACGCCTTTCGCTGTTTCGCGCATTGCTGATTTTCGGCATCCTGCAGGGGGCGTCGAATGCGGGCTACTGGTTATTGTCCATCACTGACAAACACATGTTCAGTATGGCCGCCGCCGTCTTCTTTGAAAACCTGTGTGGTGGCATGGGTACGGCAGCGTTTGTCGCCTTATTAATGACGCTGTGCAATAAGTCCTTCTCAGCGACCCAGTTCGCTCTGCTCTCCGCGCTTTCAGCCGTTGGTCGCGTTTACGTTGGCCCGGTAGCAGGTTGGTTTGTCGAAGCGCATGGGTGGCCAACGTTTTATTTGTTCTCTGTGTTTGCCGCTATCCCCGGCCTCATACTGCTGCTGGTTTGTCGTCAGACTCTGGAACATAGCTGGCAAAATGAGAGCTTCATTCCGCGCACGGAATTTCGTAGCGCGTACAGCCTGGCATTAATGACGTTGGTTGCGGGCTGCTGTCTGCTGGTGGTTTGGCTGCTGCTATTAACCATGAACGCGCTGGATTACACCCACTTCTCCTTCCTGCCGGAACTGCTGGAAATCTCGGTGGTGGTCGCGGTCTGCGGGGTCGTTTTTGGTGGATTGCTGGATTATCTGGCACTGCGCAAAACCCGCCTGGCGTAAAAATCCACATTAATATCGCCGTTGTAATCACCCTGCGTAATTATAACGGCTAAATAAACAACAATTACTAAAAATATTATTTGTTATTTTGTGCGCCAAAGAATTTGGAAATTATTGACGCCTTTTATATATACTATTTCCCTTACTCGATTCAGCCACTACAGATTTATTTTTTGTTCTTCAATTGTCTTTTTATTGATAATCAATTGTTAAACAATTGTTTTATTTTCGTATTGGTTATACCAATTGCCCTCAGCACGTCTCCCGCTTGCCCGCTTTCGTTATAACGTGATGTTGCAACAGGTTCTTAAAGTCAAAACGACATATATTGCAACATATGTGACATGCCCGGCAGAACCCAGTAACACAGATCCAAGGATGTTTACAGTAATGTAACCTTCCCGTAAAATGCCCTCACACTTTAAACGCCACCCGGTCCCGTGGAATTGAGGTCGTTAAATGAGACTCAGGAAATACAATAAAAGTTTGGGATGGTTGTCATTAATTGCAGGCACTGCATTACTCAGTGGCTGTAATTCTGCGCTGCTTGACCCTAAAGGACAGATTGGACTGGAACAACGTTCTCTGATACTGACGGCATTTGGCCTGATGTTGATTGTCGTTATTCCTGCCATCTTGATGGCTGTTGGTTTCGCCTGGAAGTATCGTGCAAGCAATAAAGATGCGAAGTACAGCCCGAACTGGTCACACTCCAATAAAGTGGAAGCTGTGGTCTGGACGGTGCCGATCTTAATCATCATTTTCCTTGCCGTACTGACCTGGAAAACCACTCACGCTCTTGAGCCAAGCAAACCGCTGGCGCATGACGAGAAGCCCATTACCATTGAAGTGGTTTCCATGGACTGGAAATGGTTCTTCATCTATCCGGAACAAGGTATCGCTACCGTGAATGAAATCGCCTTCCCGGCGAATACTCCGGTTGAGTTCAAAGTGACGTCCAACTCCGTGATGAACTCCTTCTTTATCCCGCGTCTGGGTAGCCAGATTTATGCCATGGCCGGTATGCAGACTCGACTGCATCTGATCGCCAACGAAGTCGGTACTTATGATGGTATCTCCGCAAGCTATAGCGGACCAGGCTTCTCCGGTATGAAGTTCAAGGCTATCGCAACAAAGGACCGCGCCGAATTCGACCAATGGGTTGCTAAAGCTAAACAGTCCACGAACACCATGAGCGACATGGCTGCGTTCGAAAAAGTGGCTGTGCCAAGCGAATACAACCAGGTGGAATACTTCTCCAACGTGAAACCAGATTTGTTTAAAGACGTTATTAACAAATTTATGGCTCACGGTAAGAGCATGGACATGACCCAACCCGAAGGTGAGCACAGCGCACACGAAGGAATGGAAGGCATGGACATGAGCCACGCGGAATCCGCTCACTAAGGGGCCGAGGAAGAATACGATGTTCGGAAAATTGACGCTGGATGCAGTGCCGTTCCATGAACCAATTGTCATGGTTACGATCGCTGCCATTATCATCGGTGGTGCGGCCTTACTGGGCCTAATCACTTACTTCGGTAAGTGGACCTACCTGTGGAAAGAGTGGCTAACTTCGGTTGACCACAAACGCCTTGGCATCATGTATGTCATTGTCGCAATCGTCATGTTGATTCGTGGCTTTGCCGACGCCATCATGATGCGTAGTCAGCAAGCGCTGGCTTCTGCAGGTGAAGCGGGCTTCCTGCCACCTCACCACTACGACCAGATCTTCACGGCTCACGGCGTGATTATGATCTTCTTCGTGGCAATGCCATTTGTTATCGGTCTGATGAACCTGGTGGTTCCGCTGCAGATCGGCGCACGTGACGTTGCATTCCCGTTCCTGAACAACCTGAGCTTCTGGTTCACCGTTGTCGGCGTAATCCTGGTTAACCTGTCTCTGGGCGTGGGTGAATTCGCACAGACCGGTTGGCTGGCGTACCCGCCACTCTCGGGAATAGAGTACAGTCCAAGCGTCGGGGTCGATTATTGGATATGGGCAGTCCAGTTGTCCGGTATTGGTACAACCCTAACCGGGATCAACTTCTTTGTGACCATCATTAAGATGCGTGCGCCAGGAATGACCATGTTCAAGATGCCGGTATTTAGCTGGGCATCGCTGTGTGCGAACATCCTGATTATCGCGTCTTTCCCAATCCTGACGGTTACCGTCGCGTTGCTGACCCTGGATCGCTATCTGGGCACCCATTTCTTTACCAACGATATGGGCGGCAACATGATGATGTACATCAACCTGATTTGGGCCTGGGGCCATCCGGAAGTGTACATTCTGGTTCTGCCGGTCTTCGGTGTGTTCTCCGAAATCGCTGCAACCTTCTCACGTAAACGTCTGTTTGGTTACACCTCACTGGTGTGGGCAACCGTCTGTATCACCGTGCTGTCGTTCGTTGTTTGGCTGCACCACTTCTTCACCATGGGTGCAGGCGCTAACGTTAACGCCTTCTTCGGTATTACCACCATGATTATCGCCATCCCGACCGGGGTGAAGATCTTCAACTGGCTGTTCACCATGTACCAGGGTCGTATCGTATTCCACTCAGCGATGCTGTGGACGATTGGCTTTATCGTTACCTTCTCAGTCGGCGGCATGACCGGCGTACTGCTGGCGGTTCCGGGTGCGGACTTCGTGCTGCACAACAGTCTGTTCCTGATTGCGCACTTCCATAACGTTATCATCGGCGGCGTCGTATTTGGATGCTTCGCAGGTATGACCTACTGGTGGCCAAAAGCGTTTGGCTTCACGCTGAACGAAACCTGGGGTAAACGCGCATTCTGGTTCTGGATCATCGGCTTCTTCGTGGCGTTTATGCCGCTGTATGTGCTGGGCTTTATGGGGATGACCCGTCGCCTCAGCCAGCAGATTGACCCGCAGTTCCATCCGATGCTGGTCGTTGCCGCCTGCGGTGCCGCGCTGATTGCATTGGGTATCCTGTGCCAGCTGATTCAGATCTTCGTTTCTATTCGCGACCGCGAGCAGAACCGCGACCTGACCGGTGACCCATGGGGTGGTCGTACGCTGGAGTGGGCAACCTCTTCCCCGCCTCCGTTCTACAACTTTGCCGTTGTGCCGCACGTTCATGAGCGTGATGCCTTCTGGGAAATGAAAGAAAAAGGTGAAGCGTACAAGCAGCCTGCGCACTATGAAGAAATTCATATGCCGAAAAACAGCGGTGCCGGTATCGTCATTACCGCTTTCGCAACACTGTTTGGTTTCGCCATGATCTGGCATATCTGGTGGCTGGCGATTGCAAGCTTCGCAGGCATGATCATCAGCTGGATTGTGAAAAGCTTTGATGAAGACGTGGATTACTACGTGCCGGTCCCGGAAGTCGAAAAACTGGAAAACCAGCATTTCGATGAGATTACTAAGGCAGGGCTGAAAAATGGCAACTGATACTTTAACGCACGCGACTGCCCACGCGCACGAACACGGGCACCACGATGCAGGCCAGACCAAGATCTTCGGATTCTGGGTCTACCTGATGAGCGACTGCATTCTGTTCTCTATTTTGTTTGCAACCTATGCCGTTCTGGTGAACGGCACCGCAGGTGGCCCAACAGGTAAGGACATTTTTGAACTGCCGTTCGTTCTGGTTGAAACATTCCTGCTGTTATTCAGCTCTATTACTTACGGCATGGCGGCGATCGCCATGTACAAGAACAACAAGAGCCAGGTTATCTCCTGGCTGGCGTTGACCTTCTTGTTCGGTGCCGGATTCATCGGGATGGAACTCTATGAATTCCATCACCTGATTGTTAACGGTATGGGTCCGGATCGCAGCGGCTTCCTGTCTGCGTTCTTCGCGCTGGTCGGCACGCACGGTCTGCACGTCACCTCCGGTCTTATCTGGATGGCGGTGCTGATGGTGCAAGTTGCTCGTCGCGGCCTGACCAGTACTAACCGTACCCGCATCATGTGCCTGAGCCTGTTCTGGCACTTCCTGGATGTGGTGTGGATCTGTGTGTTCACTGTTGTTTATCTGATGGGGGCGATGTAATGAGTCATTCTAACGAGAGCGGCGGCGCATCCCATGGCAGCGTAAAAACCTACATGACAGGTTTTATCCTGTCGATAATCCTGACGGTTATTCCGTTCTGGATGGTCATGACAGGTTCTGCCTCTCCTGCCGTCATTCTGGGAACTATTCTGGCAATGGCAGTGGTACAGATTCTGGTGCACCTGGTGTGCTTCCTGCACATGAATAGCAAATCTGATGAAGGTTGGAACATGACAGCCTTTGTCTTTACTGTGCTAATCATCGCCATCCTGGTTGTGGGCTCCATCTGGATTATGTGGAACCTTAACTACAACATGATGATGCACTAAGAGCGGCGATTATGATGTTTAAGCAATACCTGCAAGTAACAAAACCAGGCATCATCTTTGGCAACCTGATCTCGGTGATTGGGGGATTCCTGCTGGCCTCGAAAGGCAGCATTGATTATCCCCTGTTTATCTACACGTTGGTTGGGGTGTCACTGGTTGTGGCGTCGGGTTGTGTATTTAACAACTACATCGACAGGGATATCGACAGGAAGATGGAGAGGACCAAAAACCGCGTGCTGGTTAAAGGTCTGATTTCCCCTGCGGTCTCGCTGGTATACGCCACCCTGCTGGGTATTGCTGGCTTTATGCTGCTGTGGTTTGGCGCGAACCCTCTGGCCTGCTGGTTGGGGGTAATGGGCTTCGTGGTCTATGTGGGCGTCTATAGCCTGTACATGAAGCGCCATTCCGTTTATGGCACGCTGATTGGCTCACTCTCCGGCGCTGCGCCGCCGGTGATTGGCTACTGCGCCGTAACCGGTGAGTTCGATAGCGGCGCGCTGATTCTGCTGGCTATTTTCAGCCTGTGGCAGATGCCGCACTCTTACGCGATTGCGATTTTCCGCTTTAAGGATTATCAGGCAGCCAACATCCCGGTACTGCCGGTGGTGAAAGGTATTTCGGTCGCGAAGAACCATATCACGCTGTACATCGTGGCGTTTGCTATCGCCACGCTGATGCTCACCCTGGGCGGCTATGCTGGTTATAAATACCTGATTGTTGCTGCGGCGGTGAGCGTCTGGTGGTTGGGCATGGCGCTGCGCGGTTATAAAGTGGAAGATGACAGGGTCTGGGCGCGCAAGCTGTTCGGTTTCTCCATCATCGCCATTACCGCGCTTTCCGTGATGATGTCCGTTGACTTTATGGTGCCAAACTCGCAGAACCTGCTGACTTACGTCTGGTAACGATCTGCTGATACGAAAAGGGTGCCTCCGGCACCCTTTTTTATTGGCAGGGATGTTATTCAGTCATAAAGCCATTTCCCCGCCTTTGCTGACTCTATAATCATCTCTACTGTCAAAGGCTTTAATTCAATTTCAGGAGGATCTTTTTTCCAGAAAGGGTATTCTTGTTCAATATAATTCCTTCCATCAAAGTTCGAATATTCAATATCAAAATGCTCAAATAAATCAGCTAAAAAATCATATGCATCTTCCGGAATAAACTGAAAATCATCCTCCAGGGTCCATTCTTTCGTGACCTGCTTAAGACCAGGCCTAAACCAACGTTCCCTGATTGGGTAATTCTTCATGATGTACTCAATAACTTCAGCTTCATAATTTCTCATCAGAAAGATGTCCACTGTATGCGATCTTTGGGTCGTGCGATGAGGTTGTATTTATCGCGGGTATGTTTTGTCACCGCGAACAAAAGCACGATTAACTGAGCATGCCCGACAAAAGGAACCCAACGGCCTATGTAAGTTGCTATTTGGTTTGTTGGAACCATCTTCAATTTGGAAAACTTCCCCATAGGAGCGTGTAGTCTTAAACCAAACGGGAACCGAGCCCCTTTCAGAAGTTTTCTACATAGAATTGATGCAATACTAGTGCCTGGAGTGTTCGTGGCTGCTGATAGTTTTCCTTTGACAGGAATAAATGGTTGACCGATCAAAACCAGCATAACAGCTTCCGTGGTGATACCTAATGAATCTGCCAACTGCTCAATGAATATCAAATCAAACAGTTCACCCGACGTTACGTTAGCGTGACCATGATACCAATAGGTTCCATTCGCCTCTTCAGTTGTGTCCATTCAATCCCCCATTATGCCGTCTGCCGGTCATTCCATGCGTCGGTATAGATAATGTTCCCGTCGCAATGCTTCCAGGTGATTTTTTCGTAGCGTAATTCTATGGTTTCAAGATGGTTATTATTCATGTCCTCTGGACCAGCCATCGAGGGAGAAACGGAGACAATCCGCACCCCTTCCAGAAACATATTGAAGTATTCAACTTCCTGACCGGCATCATTGATTTTGTACCAACGAATCTCTGCAGACTTAAGATTCTGACCAGAAGCGACAGCTTTGTATAAATACGGGCTGGAGTAGTCAAACTCTTTGACGATCATCATCGGTGAATGTTGGCGTGTGCCTGTTGGCTTGCCTGTACCGTTATCAGTGGGAATAGACAAATTGTGATGAAAGCCTTTAAATTCAATACTGTATTCTCTTCCCTTTACATCACACCCGCCCTTAATCAGCGCACCACCATCGTCATAAATCCACATATTGCCCGGAATCGCCATTTTCCTTTTCCCTCTTTCCATTAGAAATAACCACCAAAAGACTACACCTGTAATTATCGCAAGTAAATTAGTTGCAGTTGTAATTATTTCAATTTTCCCACTACACAATTCCACATATCGTAGAGGTTTACCGCACTCCTTCCCCGCTTTACACTAGGCGCGAAATTAATACAGAGGTGGGAATGAACGATTACAAAATGACGCCCGGTGAGTTGCGCGCCACCTGGGGTTTAGGGACCGTATTCTCGTTGCGCATGCTTGGCATGTTTATGGTTCTGCCGGTTCTGACCACGTACGGTATGGCGCTACAGGGTGCCAGTGAAGCGCTAATTGGCCTTGCCATTGGCATTTATGGTCTGGCGCAAGCCGTGTTCCAGATCCCCTTTGGTCTGCTTTCTGACCGCATCGGTCGTAAGCCGCTTATCGTCGGCGGGCTGGCGGTGTTCGTTCTCGGCAGCGTGATTGCCGCCCTCTCCGATTCAATCTGGGGCATTATTCTCGGTCGCGCTTTGCAAGGCTCTGGCGCGATTGCCGCCGCCGTGATGGCGCTGCTTTCCGACTTAACCCGTGAGCAAAACCGTACCAAAGCGATGGCGTTTATCGGCGTCAGCTTTGGTATCACCTTCGCCATTGCGATGGTGCTAGGACCGATCGTTACCCATGCGCTGGGGCTACACGCGCTGTTCTGGATGATTGCAGCTCTTGCAACCACCGGCATCGTGCTGACTATTTGGGTCGTTCCCAATAGCACCAGCCACGTACTGAACCGCGAATCTGGCATGGTAAAAGGCAGCTTCAGCAAAGTGCTGGCGGAGCCCAAACTGCTCAAGCTCAACTTTGGCATCATGTGTCTGCACATTTTGTTGATGTCCACTTTCGTCGCCTTACCGGGCCAACTGGCGAAAGCCGGTTTCCCCGCCGCAGAGCACTGGAAAATTTATCTGGTGACGATGCTGCTGTCCTTTGTTTCCGTGGTGCCGTTCATCATCTACGCAGAAGTGAAGCGGCGGATGAAGCGCGTATTCCTCGCCTGCGTGTTACTGATCCTTATCGCAGAGATTGTATTGTGGAGCGCTAACGTGCGTTTTTGGGGGCTGATTGCAGGCGTTCAGATATTCTTCCTCGCCTTCAACCTGATGGAGGCCCTCCTCCCCTCGCTTATCAGCAAAGAGTCTCCGGCTGGCTATAAAGGCACGGCGATGGGCGTTTACTCCACCAGCCAGTTTCTTGGCGTGGCGATTGGCGGTTCGCTCGGCGGTTGGGTGGTCGAAATGTTTGATGGTCAGGCGGTATTCCTGGCCGGCGCGCTTCTGGCGGCAGTTTGGTTGTTGGTGGCAAGCACAATGAAAGAGCCGCCGTATGTCAGCAGCCTGCGAGTGGAAATCCCACCTGAGATTGCCGCAGATGACACCCTTAAGCAGCGTCTGCTGGCTAAAGAAGGGATAAGCGAAGTGTTAATTGTAGCGAAAGAGCATTCGGCTTACGTGAAAATCGACAGCAAAGTGACGAATCGATTTGAGGTTGAACAGGCCATCAGTCAGGCGTGAAGAGTGCCAGATGGCGACTATCGTTTGATCCGGCCTACAAATAGCGTGTGCAACCTGTAGGCCGGATAAGCGTAGCGCCATCAGGCATTACGACTTAATCGCGGAAGTTCTTAAACTGGAATGGCTGGCCGAGATCGCCGCCGCGAACCAGCGCCATAACGGATTGCAGATCGTCACGCGCCTTGCCAGTCACGCGGATTTCTTCGCCCTGAATTTGCGCCTGCACCTTCAGTTTGCTGTCTTTGATCAGCTTAACGATTTTCTTTTGCACCGCGCTTTCAATGCCCTGTTTCAGCTTAGCTTCAACAAACCAGGTTTTACCGCTGTGCACGAAGGTTTCTGGTACGTCCAACGAAGTGCCTTCAATACCACGTTTCAGCAGCTTGGCACGTAAAATATCCAGCAACTGATTGACCTGGAAATCAGACTCGCTTAGCACCTTAATCGTCTTATTCGACTCGTTCAGCTCAAAAGTCGCTTCAACGCCACGAAAATCAAAGCGTGACTCCACTTCGCGGCTGGCGTTATCTACCGCGTTACGGGCTTCCTGAAGATCAACTTCAGAAACAATATCGAAAGATGGCATCTTTTCCTCTCCCTTCATTTTTGATGCGAAGCATAATACCTGCAAAGTTACACAACAGACAGCGCTATACTAGGCTGTATCCTTTAATTGTACGTGGTACTGATACCTGCGAACAATAATGGGGTACGGCCTATATGGATTAACACCTGGTGATGTTGCAGGTGAGGAGGAAGAATGAAAATTACCGTACTGGGATGTGGAGCGTTAGGACAGCTTTGGCTAACCACGCTGTGCAAACATGGACATGAGGTTCAGGGGTGGCTACGCGTACCGCAACCCTATTGCAGCGTTAACCTGATCGACACGGATGGGTCAGTATTCAATGAATCCCTGACGGCAAACGACCCCGATTTTTTGGCGAAAAGCGACCTGTTGCTTGTCACTCTGAAAGCCTGGCAGGTTTCTGATGCGGTCAAAGGCCTGGCCTCCATTCTGCCTGACACCACTCCCATTCTGCTGATTCACAACGGTATGGGGACGATTGAAGAGTTGCATAACATTAAGCAACCTCTATTGATGGGCACCACAACCCACGCGGCACGCCGTGACGGCAACGTGATCATTCATGTCGCTCAGGGAACAACAAGGATTGGTCCGGCGCGTGAACAAGACGGTGATTTCAGTTATCTGGCTGAAGTCCTGCAAGAGGTGCTGCCGGACGTCGCCTGGCACAACAATATTCGCGCTGAGTTGTGGCGTAAGCTGGCCGTCAACTGCGTCATTAACCCGCTGACCGCATTATGGGATTGCTCAAATGGAGAGTTACGCCATCATCCTGAAAAAATAGCGCTCATCTGCGAGGAGGTGGCGGCGGTCATTGAACGCGAAGGCCACCACACATCTGTGGATGATTTACGCTATTATGTTGAGCAAGTGATTGACAGTACGGCGGAAAATATCTCATCAATGCTGCAAGACATACACGCCCTGCGCCATACTGAGATCGACTACATTACCGGTTATTTGTTAAAACGCGCCCGCGCGCACGGCATCGCCGTCCCGGAAAATGCCCGCCTGTTTGAAATGGTTAAGAGAAAGGAAAGTGAGTATGAGCGCTCAAGCACTGGTATGTCTCGCCCCTGGTAGTGAAGAGACCGAAGCGGTCACCACTATCGATCTGCTGGTTCGCGGCGGAATTAAGGTCACGACTGCAAGCGTTGCCAGCGATGGCAGCCTGACGATCGTGTGCTCACGCGGCGTAAAACTACTGGCGGATGCACCATTAGTGGAAGTTGCTGACGGGGATTTCGACATTATCGTGCTGCCCGGCGGTATTAAAGGCGCCGAGTGTTTTCGCGACAGCCCTCTGCTTGTCGAAACCGTGAAACAGTTTCATCGCTCCGGGCGCATTGTCGCGGCAATTTGCGCCGCTGCCGCCACAGTCCTCGTCCCACACGATATTTTTCCCATCGGTAACATGACCGGTTTTCCGGCGCTGAAAGACAATATTCCCACTGACCAGTGGCAGGATAAGCGCGTCGTATGGGATCCGCGCGTCAATCTGTTAACCAGCCAGGGACCGGGAACCTCAATCGATTTCGGTTTAAAAATCATTGATCTCCTGGTGAGTCGCGAAAAAGCTTACGAAGTGGCATCACAACTGGTGATGGCTGCGGGAATTTATAACTACTACGAGTAAATATGCTTACCGGATGGTTTCAACCATCCGGTAAAATATTTAAAACCAAGGCACTCCGCTCATAACGTTGCTATAAAACAACATTCTTCCCGCCAGTTCCCCCGTCGCCATTAATACTACCCACACCCAACTCTGTTGGCCGTAGTTCAGGCGCGATATTCCCCACACAGCAACGCAGATACTGGCAAATAGCTGCCACCATAGCAGAGGACTTGACGCATCAGCGCCAGGCACATGATAGCGAAACCACAACCCGCCTGCCGTCAACACGATTCCAATTACAATCCCTGCATTGCATGTCGTTGAAGAGGATTTATGCCAATAGCCACCGGCCACCGCCACACTCATAAAACCCAGCAATACTGCCGTTGCCAGGAAGCCAAGCGGCGTAGCTATGGTATGCCAAAGCGAGTGCAGCGCCATTTGGTAATACACCTGAGACGTCACAAAGATTGACACCAGGCCAACAAGCGCAGTCACACCACCCAGAAGATTCGCCCCTGGATGCCCAGGCTTGAGCCAACATAACGCTAACCAGCAAAATATCACGGCATTCAATACTATAAATGCCACTACTTCCCGGCTCAGCCAAGATATTCCCAACCCTGCCATTGCACGGTATGCGCCTGTAGGTGTTCCCAAGTGTGCAAGGGATGCCAAAGAACCCAGCACAGTGATGACCCAAAATAACAGCGCCAGCCGACGATATTCTTCAGCATTGAATTTCAGCGTACCAAAATTCTGACACAACGTTAGTGCCAGGACACCACCAATCCCCCATTGAGCAAAGACCGTAAAAAAGACTAATGGCAATTCATAGTGTTCCATTTCTCTCTCCTCAGTCCCGTGGCGCGATAATCACAATATTGGGCTTACTGATATTGTGATCAGGTAAGTTGTAGCGCTTCTCTAGTACCGTCCATTGGGTGGTATGCTCTTTGCGAAGATCTTCTATCTCGCCAAATCGTAAAACCCCCGCGGGACAAGATTCGACACAGCGTGGTTGTAAATCTTCATCCAGGCGTTCCGCACACAAATTACATTTACTGGTTTTCCCCTCTTCCGCATCGTAAACCGGTGCACTCCAGGGGCAGGCCATAATACACATCCGGCAACCGATACAACGTTCGTGGTCCTGTACAACAATCCCGTCAGCTCGTTTGGTATAAGTCCCGGCAGGGCACACTTTCATGCACTGAGGGTCATCGCAATGGTTACACGACATGCTGATAAAGGCTTGAGTATTAGGTTCATCTGTATTGTGCTCACGCACCCGCCGCCACAACACACCAAGCGGCGTCATATTTTCTGATTTGCAGGCCATGCTGCAGGTTTTACAGCCATAGCAGTTTTGCATATCAATAAGAAATCCATACTGTTTCGTCATGATTATGCCTCCCTTCTCACGTCAACTAACGTACTGTTACAACAGTGTCCATTGCCCAACAACTCGACCTGATCGTTGGTGACGTGGCTACTACTTCCCCCCTGTTGCTCCCACCAGCCGTTATCCAGGCTCACAACTCCCCGTTTTATATGCGTTGTAACATCGGCAATTGCTCTATGCTCTCCACGATGATTGAAAACAACAACCCACTCTCCGGCTTGGATCTGACGATTATGGGCATCTTCTGGATGAATCATAACGTTCGGGCGATTACGCTGAACCTCGAGGATCCATTCATTCATCCCGTGGCTCGAATGTACGCTACGTGCCAGTTTGCGCTGTACCGCCATTAACGGATAGTGGCTTGCCAGTTCAGGTGAACCTTTCACTGACTCTTTCACCTGTTTCCAGGTTACCACCGGCAGGAAGTCTTTTTTGGCCCACTCCTCGATATAAAAATGCGCCTTTCCAGTTGAGGTACGAAACTGCCCATCCTTAAAGGGGATCCAGTCTTCTTTAACGGGGCATACCGGCCCTTTTTTTAACATCTCACGGGTGATACCCGACCCTTTGAGGCAAGTATCAATGTAATGTTCAATGGGCTGATTAAAGACGTCTCCAAATCCAAAACGCTCGGCCAAGCGTGCGAAAATCCAATAATCCGGTTTAGCTTCTCCCGGTGGTTCCACCGCTTTCTCCATCAGTTGTACATAGTGGCTGCGTACCCCCGCCATTAAACTGACATCTTCAAAAATGGTCGTCACAGGCAGCACCAAATCGGCATACAGTGCAGACGAACTCATCAGATTGTCCGCCACCACGACAAATGGCACTTTTTTAAAGGCTTCTCTGACCTGATTTGTATTCGGCAACTGCGTCATCGCCCCCAGTGTCATGTTCCACCAGAATTTTATTGGATGAGGTTTTTCGTTAACGATCCAGTCCCCAATTTTAGAAATGGGGATCGATGGAATTTTGGCAGCATTTGGCGCAGGGGGGATAATGGGCGAAAATTTCGCCATTTGCCTGACCCCCCCCGCATCACAGACCCCTGCACCAGGCTTACCGATATTGCCGGTTATCAGCGCCAGATAAAATTGGCTGGCAGCAACATAAGTACCAAACTCAGTTCTCTGTGCACCAGACATATTCTGAACTATCATCGCAGGTTGCGTGGAAGCATAGTCTCTCGCCAGGCGTAATACCGTTTGCGCAGGCACATCCGTTTCCTGCTCAACTTTCTGTGTCGTCCAGGGCTTCGCCTGCGCCCAAACGTTATCCAGTACGGTAGTAAAATCGCTCCCGTTGGGCAGTTCATCATTTAGCAATGCAGGAAGAACGCCCGGCACATCATGTCGCTTCACGCTTTGTGTCAGAGTATCAAACACCAGATAACTGTCTGCATCATGCGGATCGGCTCGCATTAGTTTCTGCTTAGCATCCACCAAATAAACTGCGCCAGTATGTTTTCGCAGAAAATTCGCATCATAGCGCTTCTCCTGCATAATGATGTTGATCATCCCTAGTGCCAGCGCGATATCCGTTCCCGGCACAATAGGCACCCACTCATCCGCTTTTGCTGCGGTTTCGTTAAACCGGGGATCGATTACCACCATTCGCGCTCCGTTACGCTGCGCATTTGAATAATCTTTGAAGTAAGCATGCATCGTAACGGCCGGGTTGTTCCCCCAGCAAAGGATATAGCGACTTTCCTTTATTGTGTCGCGGGTATCAGCATACCTTAAGCCCACCATTGGCATCATCGCAGCGGTGACGGCTGCGCAGCATAACGAACCAACATGTTTTGTCGATCCACCAAGATAATCAAAAAATGCCTTCCCCATATCATTTTTGATAGAGTCCATATTCCCTGAAGCTGCTGTTAGCAACAGGCCTTTATTGCCATCGGTAGCGATCGTTTCTCTGATTTTCTTTTCAATAAGCTCAAGCGCGGCATCCCAAGAAATCGGCTTAAATTTTCCTTCACCTTTTTCTCCCGTACGCAGCAAGGGTTGCGTCAGTCGTAGCGGGTGATACACCCATTTCGTTCGGCTAATCCCTCGTAAACAACATTTCACGTTAAAGCCTTTTGTCGCTTCAACTTTCATCAAACGCTCTTTCCAGACATATGCCGTCAGGTTGCAATGCAAACATTCCATTGCACAGGTCGAACGAAATGTCTGGTAATCCGATTGCTGCAGACGAAACCGAGGCAGCGGTGCGCCATTGACCTGACGCAACCCTAGAAAGGTTGGACCTAATGAAGCCAGCCCCACCACACCTAGCCCTTTTAACAGGGTTCTTCTTTTTAAACGTATATTGCTCAAAGCATCCATGATCTTTCCCCCAATGAAGTCCATCATTAGTGAACTAAAATTCACTAATAATTAACTTGAGGTGAGTCATGATCTAATCATTTAGAGGTAACGATCTTTTTGAACTATGAAAGCAGCACTGCTTTCTGAACTCAATGATATAATCGAGGAGTATTTAATAAGAGAACGCATATGACTGAAACATCACAAGGGATTAATTCGGTTGATATAGCCGTCAGCATTTTGACATTTGTCGCCAGTCAGAATGGTCAAGCGAGGGCAATCGATATCGCTACTGGGTGTGGTTTGTCGAAAAGCCGTTTACATAAATATCTTATCTCACTTTGTCGCACCGGCATGCTATGCCAAAACGAAAAAGGGCTTTACTGCCTGGGAGCAACCACACTGCAACTGACTGGAGGCCAAACCGGCGCACGCGATGCAATTGACGAGCTCAATACTATGCTGGTCACTTTTCGCGATACCTTTAACCACTCCACCGGGGTCGTCGTTGCTTCTGAAAATGGATTAATACTCAAACACTACAATCGCAGCTTTCGAAACGTCGATATCGATTTTCTGCCCAATACGCAGGTTCCACTTCATGCCAGTGCTGCTGGGCAAATTTTTATGAGCTTTTCTGATTATCAGGCGCAAAATCTGGCGCAGAAACAGTTGATTAGACAAATAATATCGCAGGGATACGCCGTGCGTTACAACCCAACTCAGGGGATCCCTGGAGCGCAATCTATCGCTTGTCCGCTTCAGAATAGTAAAGGTGAGCTCATTGCAATTGCTGTAACAATGGGTTTTTTTAGTGCCGAAGCCATTCCGCAAATTGCCAACCAACTGGTCAACAGCATCGCATCACTTCAGCCACAAGATTAGCGCAGCCCCGGCGCATAAAGCCGGGGCAGGCCTCAATTATGGGCGATATACCTTCACGTTTTCAAAGCCCTGCTCGCGCAGATACAGCGCCTGCAGACGGCTCATCACTCCGCGTTCACACCACAGCAGCCAGGTTTTACTCTGGTCCAGATCGCCGAATTTGGTGCTCAATTTGTAGAACGGCAGAGAAACGACGTCCACACCGTCAACCTTCAGCGGTTTGTCATCCTGTTCATCCACAGAGCGGATATCCAGAATCACATCGTTCGGGCCGAAGCCGCTCACGGTTTCCACTTCCACCACGGTCTGCTGCGTCTGCTGGGCGATATCACGAATATCGATATTGTTCGCTTCTTCAACCACTTTATCGAGGATAGAGAAATCGAAGTTTTCTTCTTCGGCCTCAATCTTCGCTTTAATCGCTTTCACCGTCGGGCTTTTTGAAATCACACCGCAGTATTCCGGCATGGTACGGGCAAAGTCCTCAGTACCAATTTCACGCGCCAGATTAATGATGTGCTCCTTATCATGGGAGATAAGCGGGCGCAGGATCAGGGTGTCAGAAACGTTATCGATCAGGCGCAGGTTGGTCAGCGTCTGGCTGGACACCTGGCCCAGCGCTTCACCGGTTACCAGCGCCTGTACGCCGTAGCGCTCAGCGACTTTCGACGCTGCACGTACCATCATACGTTTAAGGACCACGCCCATCTGACCGTCGTCGACTTTCTCCAGGATCTCGCCAACCACCGGCTCAAAGTTGATCGCGACAAAACGCACGCGATGCGAGCTACCAAAGCGGTTCCACAGATAATGCGCCACCTGACGAACGCCGATTTCATGCGCTGCGCCGCCGAGATTAAAGAAGCAGTAGTGCACACGGCAGCCGCGACGCATCAGCATATAGCTGGACACGCCGGAGTCGAAACCACCGGAAATCAGCGACAGTACATCTTCCTGCGTCCCGATCGGGAAACCGCCAATACCTTCATAGCGGCCTTTAACCAGCAGCAGACGGTCGTTTTCGATTTCAAGATTAACCGTCACGTCCGGCTTCGTCAGCTTCACGCGCGCGGATTCAATATGCTGGTTCAGTCCACCGCCAACATAGCGTTCCACCTCAATAGAGCTAAACTCATGCTTACCGCGACGCTTAACGCGTACGCAGAAGGTTTTGCCTTCCAGTTGATCGCGATACTGCACCAGCGCTTTCTCGAAAATATCGTGCATATCGGTAAACGGCACGTCTTCAACTTCGAGAATATGGTGGATCCCCGGAATACGGGTCAGCGCGTCACGAATATCCAGGCGCTGGCTTTCATCTTTAGCGCGAACCTCAACGTGGTCCCAGTGGCGGACAACGGCAAGGTCTTCATCATAGTGCTTTAAAACGTTACGAATGTTCCCTGTCAGAATTTTTATAAAGCGCAAACGCACAGATTGGCTTTTGATGGTGATTTCTGGGAACAATTTAATGATAAACTTCATGGCGGCAATGGTTCTTTGGCAAGTCTGAATGACTTGTAATGGAAAAAAATACAGCAGCCCATACCCTGCGGCTGCATCCAGGCGCGCAAGTATACCACCATCATGGTCATCCTGTGCACATCGCCTTACCATTGTGCGTTATTTGCTTATCAGTGCGAGTCCGTTACCATAGCCTTGTGCTGCCAATACAGAGAGTCAGACATTCATTATGCCGAAGAAAAATGAAGCGCCAGCCAGTTTTGAAACAGCGCTGAGCGACCTGGAACAGATTGTTACCCGTCTGGAAAGCGGCGACCTGCCGCTGGAAGAAGCGCTGAACGAATTTGAACGTGGCGTACAGTTAGCACGTCAGGGACAGGTCAAGTTGCAACAGGCTGAACAGCGCGTACAAATCCTGCTGTCAGATACTGAAGACGCCGCCCTTACGCCTTTCACACCGGATAATGAGTAAATGGATTTTACGCAGCAGCTACAGGCTTGCGTTGAGCAGGCCAACCAGGCACTGAGCCGTTTCATCGCGCCATTGCCCTTTCAGAACACTCCCGTGGTCGAAACCATGCAATATGGCGCATTATTAGGCGGTAAACGTCTGCGCCCGTTTCTGGTGTATGCGACCGGTCAGATGTTTGGCGTCAGCCTGAGTACGCTTGATGCTCCCGCTGCCGCCGTCGAGTGTATCCATGCCTATTCGCTGATGCACGATGACTTACCCGCGATGGACGACGATGACCTGCGCCGCGGTCTGCCGACCTGCCACGTAAAATTTGGCGAGGCTAATGCGATCCTGGCTGGAGATGCGCTACAGACGCTGGCGTTCTCCATTATCAGCGACGCCCCGATGCCGGAAGTTTCTGACCGTGACCGCATCGCGATGATCTCTGAACTGGCCCAGGCCAGCGGTATCGCCGGTATGTGCGGCGGTCAGGCGTTGGATCTGGACGCTGAAGGCCATCAGGTAGAATTGGATGCGCTGGAGCGTATTCACCGCCATAAAACCGGGGCATTGATTCGCGCCGCCGTGCGTCTGGGTGCGTTAAGCGCTGGCGATAAAGGTCGAGAATGCCTGGCAATACTCGACAAGTACGCAGAAAGCATCGGTCTGGCCTTCCAGGTTCAGGATGACATCCTGGATGTGGTAGGCGATACTGCAACATTGGGTAAACGTCAGGGTGCTGACCAGCAGCTTGGCAAAAGTACCTATCCTGCACTTCTGGGTCTTGAGCAAGCCCAGAATAAAGCCCGGGATTTAATTGAGGATGCCCGCCAGTCGCTAAGTTTGCTGGCCGCACAGTCACTCGATACCTCGGCACTGGAAGCGCTAGCGGACTACATAATCCAGCGTGATAAATAAACCAACATATCCCATGAGCTTGCGATGAGTTTTGATATAGCCAAATACCCGACCCTGGCGCTGGTCGACTCCACTCAGGAGTTACGCCTGCTGCCAAAAGAGAGCCTGCCAAAGCTTTGCGACGAACTGCGCCGCTATTTGCTCGACAGCGTAAGCCGTTCCAGCGGGCACTTCGCCTCTGGTCTGGGCACGGTGGAACTCACCGTAGCGCTGCACTACGTCTACAACACCCCGTTTGACCAGTTAATCTGGGATGTGGGACATCAGGCTTACCCGCACAAAATTCTGACCGGCCGCCGCGATAAAATCGGCACCATTCGGCAGAAAGGCGGTTTGCATCCATTCCCATGGCGCGGTGAGAGCGAATATGACGTACTGAGCGTTGGGCACTCCTCAACCTCCATCAGCGCAGGTATCGGTATTGCGGTTGCCGCCGAGAAAGAAGGCAAGGAACGCCGTACCGTTTGTGTGATTGGGGACGGTGCAATCACCGCAGGCATGGCATTTGAAGCGATGAACCACGCGGGTGATATTAAGCCCGACATGCTGGTTATCCTCAACGACAACGAAATGTCGATTTCAGAGAACGTCGGCGCGCTGAACAATCACCTGGCGCAACTGCTCTCAGGCAAACTCTACTCCTCGCTGCGCGAAGGCGGGAAGAAAGTGTTCTCCGGTGTACCACCGATTAAGGAACTGCTCAAACGTACCGAAGAGCACATCAAAGGCATGGTTGTACCGGGTACGCTGTTTGAAGAGCTGGGCTTTAACTATATTGGTCCGGTGGACGGTCACGACGTGCTGGGGCTTATCACCACGCTTAAGAACATGCGCGATCTCAAAGGACCACAGTTCCTGCACATCATGACCAAAAAAGGTCGTGGCTACGAGCCGGCGGAAAAAGATCCGATTACGTTCCACGCGGTACCAAAATTCGATCCATCCAGCGGATGTCTGCCGAAAAGCAGCGGCGGCCTGCCGAGCTATTCAAAAATCTTCGGTGACTGGCTGTGTGAGACCGCGGCGAAAGACAATAAGCTGATGGCGATCACCCCGGCGATGCGCGAAGGCTCCGGTATGGTGGAGTTCTCACGTAAGTTCCCGGACCGCTACTTTGATGTGGCGATTGCCGAGCAGCACGCGGTGACGTTTGCAGCCGGTCTGGCGATTGGCGGTTATAAGCCGGTCGTGGCTATTTACTCCACCTTCCTGCAACGCGCTTACGATCAGGTACTGCATGATGTCGCCATCCAGAAACTGCCGGTCCTGTTCGCCGTCGACCGGGCAGGTATCGTTGGCGCTGATGGACAAACCCACCAAGGGGCGTTCGACCTCTCTTTCCTGCGCTGCATCCCGGAAATGGTCATTATGACCCCAAGCGATGAGAACGAATGTCGCCAGATGCTGTTCACCGGCTATCACTACAACGACGGTCCAACGGTCGTACGTTATCCGCGCGGTAACGCGGTGGGCGTTGAGCTGGCGCCGCTGGAACATCTGCCAATCGGCAAAGGCATCGTGAAGCGTCACGGGGAGAAAGTAGCGATCCTCAACTTCGGCACCCTAATGCCGGAAGCCGCTCAGGTCGCAGAGTCACTGAACGCCACGCTGGTTGATATGCGCTTTGTGAAACCGTTGGATGAAACGTTGATCCTCGAAATGGCAGCCCAACACGAGGTGCTGGTCACCCTCGAAGAGAATGCCATTATGGGCGGCGCTGGTAGCGGCGTAAACGAAGTGCTAATGGCCCATCGCAAGCCTGTTCCGGTGCTGAACATTGGCCTGCCTGACTTCTTCATCCCGCAGGGGACTCAGGACGAGGCTCGCGCCGAACTGGGACTTAATGCCGCCGGAATTGAGGCCAAAATCAAGGCCTGGCTGGCATAATCCCCTCCCCGCTCCTGCTATGCTTAACTCATCACGAGCTAAGCAGGAGTGGATTAATGAAATACAACACCTTAGGAAAAACCGACCTACGGGTCTCCCGCCTTTGCCTGGGTTGCATGACGTTTGGCGAGCCCAATCGCGGCAATCACGCCTGGACGCTACCTGAAGAAAGCAGCCGCCCGATAATCAAACACGCTCTTGAAGGCGGCATTAACTTTTTTGATACCGCCAACAGCTACTCCGCTGGTAGCAGCGAAGAGATTGTCGGCCGCGCGCTGCGTGATTTCGCCCGCCGCGAAGAGGTCGTGGTCGCCACCAAGGTTTTTCACCAGGTTGATGATTTAGCGGAAGGATTATCCCGCGCACAAATCTTGCGCTCAATCGACGATAGCCTCAGACGCCTGGGTATGGACTATGTGGACATCCTGCAAATTCACCGCTGGGATTACAATACGCCTATCGAAGAAACGCTGGAAGCCCTTAACGACGTAGTGAAAGCCGGTAAAGCTCGCTATATTGGCGCCTCATCCATGCACGCGTCTCAGTTTGCTCAGGCGCTGGCCTTACAGAAACAACACGGCTGGGCGCAGTTCGTTAGCATGCAGGATCACTACAACCTGATCTACCGTGAGGAAGAACGCGAAATGCTGCCGCTTTGCTATCAGGAAGGCGTCGCGGTGATCCCATGGAGTCCGCTGGCGCGTGGTCGCCTCACGCGCCCCTGGGGAGAAACGACCGCACGTCTGGTTTCTGATGAAGTCGGTAAAAATTTATACTCTGAGAGCGATGAAAACGACGCGCAAATTGCCGCGCGGCTGACCGGTGTCAGTGAGGAATTAGGCGTAACGCGTGCGCAGGTTGCGCTGGCCTGGCTGCTGAGCAAACCGGGTGTGGCAGCGCCGATTATCGGCACTTCACGCGAGGAACAGTTGGATGAGTTACTTAATGCGGTGGATTTGACGCTGAAGCCAGAGCAGATTGCCGAGCTGGAAACGCCGTACAAACAGCATCCGGTGGTCGGATTTAAATAATCTGGCACTGCCCGATGGCGCGCGCTTATCGGGCCTACGAAACCGCCATCGTGTTTCCAGGCCGGATAAGGCGTTTACGCTGCCATCCGGCAAGCCTATTTAAATGATACCTACCGGCCAGTGATGGCCGATAAAATACAAAATTCCGGCAGAGAGTATTCCGGCCACAATATCATCAATCATGATCCCCGTACCGCCATGCACGTTGCGATCGAACCAACGGATCGGCCACGGCTTCCACATATCCAGAATACGGAAAATCACAAATCCCGCGGCGACCCACTGCCAGTCGTGGGTCGGCAGCGCCATCAGGGTTATCCACATCCCGACAAACTCGTCCCAGACAATGCTACCGTGATCGTGCACGCCCATATCTTTCGCCGTTTGATGGCACAGATAAACGCCGATACAGATAGACAACATGACCACCAGTGAATACAGCTGCCACGGCAGAAACGTCATTAAATACCAAAAAGGGATCGCCGCCAGCGATCCCATCGTGCCTGGAACAATTGGGCTCAGCCCGCTGCCAAAACCGGTGGCCAACAGGTGCCACGGATTGCGCATACTCAGGCGGCTTTTGGCGACATCTTTTTTAAGGCGCGGCAAAATGGTCATATCCTTTCCAGTCGAACGTGACGGGTTTTCCGTCGCGCGTAAAGTGAATGCCTTCCACGTCCGCGCTCATCTGCCCAATGCAGGTAAACGATGCGCCGAGATTTCCCAGCGCCACGTCCAGTGCGCCACGGTTAATTTCCGGTACGGTAAAGCATAACTCATAATCTTCACCACCCGAGAGCGCCCAGCGCAGGGCTTGTTCCGGCTCAACGTGTTGGGCAAATGCCGTAGAGTATGGCAACGCATCGACGTTAACCCGCGCCCCACAGCCGCAGGCATTGACGATATGCCCCAGATCGGAAATCAGGCCGTCGGAAATATCGATAGCCGCACTGGCCAGATCGCGCAGGGCTTGTCCCTGCAAAATACGCGGCGTTGGACGCAGATGACGTTTAAGCAGATAGTCTGCGTCTTTTGCATCTGCCACCTGCAAGCGATCCTGCAAAATCGCCAGCCCGGCCGCGCTGTCGCCCGGCGTACCGGTCACATAAATCCAGTCCCCTGGTTTCGCACCGGAGCGTTTTAAGGCCCGTCCAACAGGGACGTAGCCGTGGATACCCAGCGTCATCGACAGTGGCCCACGCGTGGTGTCACCACCTATCAGCTGCATATCATAGTAATTGAGGAGTTCAAACAGGCCATCGCTGAAGGCTTCAAGCCAGGCTTCGTCGACGTCAGGCAGCGTGAGCGCCAGCGTCAGCCACGCAGGATCGGCTCCCATCGCCGCCAGATCGCTCAAATTCACCGCCAGCGCTTTCCAGGCGAGATCGGTGGGATCAATGTCGGGGAGGAAGTGGTTACCTGCCACCAGCGTATCGGTGCTGATCGCCAGCGTCTGTTTTTCAGGGATGTTCAGAAGTGCGCAATCGTCACCAATACCGGTTTCGACATCAAGACGAGACGTTCTTACGCGGTCAAAATAACGGGCAATCAGGGAAAATTCGCCGCATGCCATACGTTATGCCTCAGCAGAAAAAAAAGAAAAAGCCGGGGGCAGCGGAAACAAGTTCCACCATCCAGCCGGCCTCGGGATTACTTTTTGTTGGGGCGAATCACAGGTGCTGCTTTATCCAGTACGCCGTTCACGAATTTATGGCTGTCTTCAGCGCCGAAGGTTTTCGCCAGTTCAATCGCTTCGTTGATGGCCACTTTGTACGGCACATCACTACGTTTAGACAGTTCAAACAGCGCAATACGCAGCACGGCTTTTTCTACCTGACCCAGCTCTTCCAACAGACGAGACAGATAAGGCTTCATTAATCCATCCAGGTACGCGCTGTTAGTCGCCACCCCGGACAGCAGTTCACGGAAATACAGAACGTCGACATCTTTTACGTCCTGTTCCGCCAGGAACTGGTATTCAACATCAGCGATGTCGTTCTGGGACAACTGCCAGGAGTAGAGCGCCTGGACGGCACACTCACGGGCGCGGCGACGAGCAGCAGGTTTCACGGATTTCCCCTTACAAAAATCAGGCCTTGATGGCTTTCAATACATTAATCATTTCAAGTGCAGTCAGTGCAGCTTCTGCGCCTTTGTTGCCGGCTTTAGTGCCAGCACGTTCGATGGCTTGTTCAATACTTTCGGTGGTCAGAACACCGAAGGCTACCGGAATGCCACTGTCCTGAGCGACCTGCGCCAGGCCATTGCTTGCACCGCCAGCCACATATTCGAAGTGCGCGGTACCACCACGAATCACCGTACCTAACGCAATCACCGCGTCGTATTTACCGGATTTTGCAAGTACTGAGGCTGCCAGCGGCAGCTCATACGCGCCCGGAACCCAAACGACGGTAATGTTTTCATCTTTAACCTGACCAATACGTTTCAGGGCGTCGATCGCACCTTCCAGCAGGCTGTCATTGATAAAGTTGTTGAAACGCGCAATGGTGATGGCGACGCGAGCGTCCGGGGTAGCAACGTTAGCTTCAATAATGTTCATATTCTTCCTTCGGATTCACTAGACCCCGCAGGGGGGCGGATTTTATCATAATAATCTGTGCGCTGCTTCCCTTTCGAACCGGGAGATCATGCGCCCACTAAATGCAGGCAAAGGTCCGGACCTACATGGCGTATTTCGTTGAATTTGAAATGGGGGGCGTCAGCCAGTTTCTCAAGGCCTGGAAGCACACATAATCCTCGTGCTTCGCTGCCTAACAGTTTAGGCGCAACATACACGATTAGCTCATCGACCAGACCGGCCTGTAATAACGCGCCCGCAAGCGTTGGACCTGCTTCAACCCAAATGCTGTTAATTTGCTGCTTGCCCAGTTGCATCATCAGCACCACCAGATCCAGATGCCCGTTATGTTCCGGCACCTTCAGGCTGCGCACCGTCTCCGGCCAACTACGAGGATCATCTTTTGTCCGGGCAATCCAGGTTTCTCCAGGCTGTTGCACAATACGGTGTTCCGGCGTGACCTGATTCTGGCTATCAACAACAATGCGGATAGGCTGGCGCAGATTTTCCTGCGGGTAACTCGCCTGGGTTGACTCCCCAAGTTCCGACCAACGCACGGTAAGCTGAGGGTCGTCAGCCAACACCGTAGCGCTGCTGGTTAAGATGGCGTGGCTTTGCGCCCGTAATCGTTGCACATCGCGACGCGCCTGTGGCGAGGTTATCCACTGGCTTTCACCACTGGCCATCGCCGTACGCCCATCAAGCGACGCACCAAGTTTAAGCTGCACGTAGGGGAATCCCGTACGCATACGCTTGAGAAAGCCTTTATTAAGCTGCTCAACCTCGCTCATCATCAGCCCGTGACTGACGTCAATGCCCGCCTGCTGCAAACGGTAGAGACCACGACCTGCTACCTGCGGATTGGGATCCTGCATCGCTGCAACCACACGTGACACTCCTGCGGCAATCAGCGCATCGCAGCACGGGGGAGTACGACCATGATGGCTGCAGGGTTCAAGCGTTACATAGGCAGTCGCCCCTTGCGCTTTTTCTCCAGCCATGCGCAGAGCGTGGACTTCGGCATGCGGTTCACCCGCGCGGTGATGATACCCTTCACCGACGATCTCCCCATCTTTGACAATCACGCAGCCCACGTTGGGATTGGGGTGAGTGGTAAAACGTCCGCGCGCAGCAAGCTTCAGCGCGCGCGCCATGTACAATTCATCCTGCATGGCTTAGTCCTGTAGGCGAGCAATCTCTTCGCCAAATTCTTTGATATCTTCGAAACTCCGGTAAACCGAGGCAAAGCGGATGTAGGCGACTTTATCGAGTTTTTTCAACTGCTCCATCACCAGGTTGCCGATCATCTTGCTCGGCACCTCACGCTCGCCAGTCGCACGCAGTTGTGATTTGATATGATTCAACGCCATTTCGACGTCATCTGAGCTGACCGGACGTTTCTCAAGCGCTCTGAGCATGCCGCTGCGCAGCTTATCTTCATTAAAGGGTTCACGCACATCGTTGCTTTTCACAACGCGCGGCATGACAAGTTCAGCCACTTCAAAAGTGGTGAAACGTTCGTTACAGACCAGACACTGCCGACGGCGGCGTACTGAGGAGCCCTCGCCTACAAGACGAGAGTCAATTACCTTAGTGTCTACGGCGAAACAGAATGGGCAATGCATACGGCGTCCTGTCCTCAGTGGTTAACAGAAATCTATTTTACCCTGAACTGGCGTGACAACAAAGGCACAGCGCTTTTGAGACAAAGGATCGATGCCTTCGTGCTCGGTGCGCACTACCATTATGCTATCGCGACAATGAAGGAAGTAATCACAATGACAAGACGTTACCTAAGAATTCTCCTGGTGGGAAGTCTCTTTAGTCTTAGCGCATGCGCACAGCAAAGCGAAGTACGCCAGATGCATCAAAGCGTTAGCACGTTGAATAAAGAGATGACACAGCTAAATCAGGAAACGGTAAAAATTACACAACAAAATATGTTGAATGCCAAATCAACCAGTGGAGCCTATCTGCTGCCGGGTTCCAATACACCAGCCCGACTGGACAGCCAGATTGGCATGTTACGGATGTCACTTGTCAATATTGCGCCGAACGCCGACGGCACGCGGCTCACATTACGTATTCAAGGTGAATCCACTACGCCTTTACCCGCCTTTAGCGCCACCGTCGAGTATGGACAAATTCAGGGCACCACGGATAACTATCAGGAAGCGAACGTTCAGAACCAATTGGTAACTGCCCCGGCAAGTATCCTTGCTCCCAGCGACGTAGACATTCCGCTGCAGATAAATGGCCTCTCTCCGGACCAGTTAGGATTTGTTCGTATCCACGACATCCAGCCTGTTAATCAATAAACTTTTTTGCGGGACGTTTTGTGCGTTCCGCAACATCACTCCGGCCCGTTTTGTTACTCACCTGACATAACCGATATTTCTGGTAAAACTTGGCAACATTCATGGGAGCCAGTACAATTCGCCGCCTAAAGTAAGCAAACGTGAACGCAATCGATTACGTAAATGATAGAACTGTGAAACAACACATATTTTTGTGAACAATGATTTTTATAATAGGCTCCGAAGAAACACGAAATATTTAGAAACGCAATTTGCGCCTTTTTCACTCCCGAAAGGGATTTCAAACAGTGGCATACATATGAAAAAAACATTACTTGCAGCCGGTGCAGTGCTGGCGCTCTCCTCGTCTTTTACTGCCAACGCTGCAGAAAATGACAAACCGCAATATCTGTCCGACTGGTGGCACCAGAGCGTCAACGTGGTGGGTAGCTACCACACCCGTTTCTCCCCGAAACTGAACAACGACGTTTATCTGGAATACGAAGCGTTTGCCAAAAAAGACTGGTTTGACTTCTATGGCTACATCGATATTCCGAAAACCTTCGACTGGGGTAACGGCAACGATAAAGGCATCTGGTCTGACGGTTCCCCGCTGTTTATGGAAATCGAACCGCGTTTCTCCATCGATAAACTGACCGGTGCTGACCTGAGCTTTGGTCCGTTCAAAGAATGGTATTTCGCCAACAACTACATCTACGATATGGGTGATAACAAAGCCAGCCGCCAGAGCACCTGGTATATGGGTCTGGGTACCGATATCGATACCGGTCTGCCGATGGGTCTGTCCCTGAACGTGTATGCTAAATACCAGTGGCAGAACTATGGCGCATCCAACGAAAACGAGTGGGATGGCTACCGTTTCAAAGTGAAATACTTTGTGCCGATCACCCAAGTTTGGGGCGGCCAACTGACCTACATCGGCTTCACCAACTTCGACTGGGGCTCCGATTTGGGTGATGATCCGAACCGCACCAGCAACTCTATCGCTTCCAGCCACGTCCTGGCGCTGAACTACGATCACTGGCACTACTCCGTAGTAGCGCGTTACTTCCATAACGGCGGCCAGTGGAAAGGTGGAGATACTCTGAACTGGGGCGAAGGCGACTTCAGCGCGAAATCTACCGGTTGGGGTGGTTACCTGGTCGTAGGTTACAACTTCTAATCCTGCCAATTTATCGCAGACAAGCCAGCTTAACCGCTGGCTTTTTTATGGCTGGTCTTCACAGCGTACTTTACGTAAAAAGTCACTTAGCGAGCGATCTGCAGATTCACGAAAATGCCTGTCGAGCGGCGTGATCTTCAGACAACGATCAACGCGAAAGCAGCGATAATCGTCACGTTTCTCGCACCAGGCAACCAGCAACCAGTGCTCACCCCAGAAAAATAACCCCAGCGGCTGAACGTCGCGCCAGGAGAGATTCCCGGACTCGTCGCGATAATGCAGCGCCAGCACCTGCTGCGCCGAAACCGCGCGATGTATGAGATCAAAAGCACTGCGTGAATGCGGCTGATTGCCAAAATCTGGCGCGAAAACCCGCGTTTGCTCGGCTCTGCGCCGACACTCTGGCGGCAATATCGCCAGCACTTTTTCCTGCGCGGATTCTAGCGCCTGTGAGAGTGAATCCCCGCCCCATGTTTTCAGCAACCGAATCGCTACCATTAACGCTTCTGATTCGCGATGCGTTAACATCAACGGCGGCAGATCAAACCCCGCCATTAAGCGGTATCCACTGCCCACTTCACCTTCAATGGGCACGCCGGATAAAGAGAGATCGCGGATATCGCGATAAATCGTCCGTTCAGAAACCTCAAGACGTTCTGCCAGCAGCGCCGCCGTTGTCACTCGCCTGCCACGCAGGATTTGTACAATCTGAAACAAGCGGTCGGCGCGTCTGGTCATTTTAATCCTCAGTCCTGAAAATATTACGCGGGTTGATGTAAACCAACACGATTGCCTTCGCTGTCAGTAAACAGCGCAATAGTGCCAATATCCTGCCCCAGTTCGAGCGGACCAAACACGCACTGGCCGCCAGCGGTGGCGACGCGTTTAAGCGTTGCAGCCAAATCATCCGTATGCAGATAAATAATAGCGCCCTGCGCTGAAGGCGTAATACCGTCAAATTTAGCCAGCGCCCCGCCGGGAGCGGGATCCTGATGTGGAAATACGGCCAGCTCCGCGCTGTCCATATTCTCACGACGCAAAGAAACCTGCATCACTGGCTCATAAAAAGCAATGGCGCGCTCCATTTGTGCCACGGGGATTTCAAACCAGCTAATTACGTTATTCATACTTCCTCCTGCCTGTGTGGGTAATCTCAGAAGGACTATAAGACAGGGCTACTGACAGCATACTGTCAGTAGTATGGCGACCGGAAAAGATAATGGACTGCTAGCAAATCGCAGGCAAAAAAAATCCCGACCTTGTGATCGGGATTCCAGTATCTTCACTCTTAATAGTTTAAGGCAGAATTGACGGTTGATCCGCCCCTTCTTTCTCAACCTTCTGCTGCAGCATGTGCTCACGCTTCATACCCAGCTTCAGCGCCAGCGCCGATGCTACGTAGATAGAAGATGCAGTACCGATGGAAACACCGATCAGCATCGTCAGCGAGAAGCCTTCCAGTACCGGACCACCGAACAGGAACAGCATCAGAATAACCATCAACGTCGTACCGGACGTAATCAACGTACGGTGCAGCGTCTGAGTCAGTGACACGTTAAAGATTTCGTAAGGCGTACCGCGACGAATTTTGCGGAAGTTTTCACGAATACGGTCAGATACGACGATACTGTCGTTCAGCGAGTAACCGATTACCGACATCAACGATGCGACGATAGTCAGATCAATCTCGATATGGAACAACGACAGGATCCCAAGTGTGATAATCACGTCGTGCGCCAGAGCGATAACTACCCCTGCCGCCAGTCGCCACTCAAAGCGGAAACCGACGTACACCAGGATAGATATCAACGCCGCCATCAGCGCCATTGCACCGGTTTGCGCCAGGTCTGCCCCCACGCTCGGACCCACGAATTCAATTCGCTTCACCGCGGCGTTTTGGTTGGTGGATTCGTTAATCACACTCAACACTTTGCTGCCCAGTACCTGACCGCCGTCTGCGCCTTCAGTTGGCGGCATACGCACCATAATGTCGTGGCTGCTGCCGAAGTTCTGCAGAAGCGGATCAACAAAGCCCGCTTTCTCCAGCGCATCGCGCATCACGTCCATATCGGCCGGTTTTTCCAGCGTGATTTCAATTACCGTACCACCGGTGAAATCGAGCCCCCAGTTAAACCCGCGTACGCCCATCACCACGATGGCCGCAATCAGCAGGAAACCTGAAATGCCGAAAGCCCAGTAGTCCCAGCGCATAAAGTCCCAGACTTTACGGCCGTGGTTCAATTGTTCAACAGTATATTCCTGTGCCACTTCGCACTCCTCAGATTGACAGCTTTTTGACGCGCTTGCCGCCATACAACAGGTTTACGATGGCACGTGTACCGACAATCGCGGTAAACATCGACGTCGCCACACCAATACCGGTAGTAATCGCGAACCCTTTAATTGCCCCGGTGCCAACTGCGTACAGGATAATGACCTTAATCAGCGTCGTAATGTTCGCATCAAAGATGGAGCTAAATGCACCCGCATAACCTTCATTGATGGCCTGCTGCACCGAACGCCCGTTACTCAACTCTTCTTTGATACGTTCGTTAATCAGTACGTTCGCATCGACCGCGACAGCAAGGGTTAAGACGATCCCCGCAATCCCCGGCATACTCAGCGTGGCGCCCGGCAGCAGCGACATAATACCGACAATCAGTACCAGGTTAGCAATCAGCGCACTGGTCGCGATCAGACCGAACTTCTTATAGAAGAAGATCATGAACAGGATAGACACCACCAGACCGGCCAGACACGCTTCCAGACCCTGTTTAATGTTCTGCATACCCAGGGTAGGACCGATGGTACGTTCTTCAACAATCTGAATCGGCGCAATCAACGCACCGGCACGTAACAGCAGAGAAAGCTGACGCGCTTCGTTCGGGTTGTTAATACCGGTGATACGGAAGCTGTTGCCCAGGCGAGACTGGATGTTGGCGATGTTAATCACCTCTTCCTGTTTCACCAGCACTGAGCGACCGTTGGCATCTTTTTTACCGCTGTCTTTGTACTCCACGAACAGGGTCGCCATCGGCTTACCGATGTTGTCCTTGGTGAAGTTGGACATGATGTTACCACCCGCGCTATCCAGCGAGATGTTAACCTGCGGCTGATTGTATTCGTCCTGGCTGGAAGTGGAGTCGGTGATATGATCACCGGTCAGGATCACGCGTTTGTACAGCACAACCGGCTGACCTTCACGAGACTGTTTCACTTCCGAATCACCCGGTACACGCCCGGATGCCGCAGCAGACTGGTCAACGTTGGTGTTCACCAGACGGAATTCCAGCGTCGCGGTAGCGCCCAGAATTTCTTTCGCACGCGCGGTATCCTGAATGCCTGGCAGTTCGACCACAATGCGGTCAGCACCCTGACGTTGGACCACCGGCTCAGCAACACCCAGTTGGTTAACACGATTACGCAGAATGTTGATGTTCTGCTGTACCGCGTATTCACGGGCTTCGCTCAGGCGCGCATCGGTCATCACCGCACGCAGAGCATTGCTGCCCTGGCTGGAAATAACCAGATCCTGGTGACGCTTGCTAAGGTAAGAGATAGCTTCATCACGGGCGCTGCTATCACGGAAGGTGATGCTCAGACCGTAGTTATCTTCTTTGCGAACGGTAGTATAAGGAATGCCTTTTTCACGCAGATCGCTGCGCAGGCTATCGATATTTTGTTCCTGCAACTTACTCAGCGCGGTGTCCATATCCACTTCCATCAGGAAGTGAACGCCGCCACGCAGGTCAAGACCGAGTTTCATCGGTTCTGCGTGAATGGCTGCCAGCCAGCGTGGAGTTGCCGGTGCAAGGTTAAGCGCCACGACGTATTGATCGCCCAATACGCCCATTAACACTTCACGTGCGCGCAGTTGGGTATCAGTGGAGTCGAAGCGCGCAAGAATAGCACCCTCTTCCAGAGCCACAGACTTAGGTGTGATTTTATCTTCTTGTAACGTTTTCTGGACCTGGATCAGCGTTTGCTCACTGGCGGCGGCACCGCGCACGCCAGTGATTTGAACAGCCGGATCCTCACCATACAGGTTGGGAAGCGCATAGAGCAGACCGACGACAATAACGACGATCAGCATGACATACTTCCACAAAGGATAACGGTTTAACACGGCAGTTCCCTTTGGGAAAACAATAAATTACAGCGCCTTCATGGTGCCTTTCGGCAGAACGGCAGCTACGAAATCACGTTTAATAACCACTTCAGTGGTGTCGTTCAGCGCGATAGCGATGTAGCCAGATTCTGCTACTTTGGTCACGCGACCCACCAGACCACCGTTAGTCAGCACTTCATCGCCTTTCGCAATGGAGTTCATCAGATTTTTGTGTTCTTTGGTGCGCTTTTGCTGCGGGCGCAGGATCATGAAGTAGAAAATCAGACCAAACACCACCAGCATCAGAATCAGAGACATCGGGCTGCCCTGCGCCGGAGCACCTGTTGCCGCTACCGCATCAGAAATAAAAAAGCTCATTCAAATTCCCTCATTATTAAAATTAATCAACGTTCACAGGTGGAACTGGTCTACCCTGACGTTGGTAAAAATCGGTCACGAAGCTCTCTAATTTACCCTCTTCAATAGCCTTGCGTAAACCCGCCATCAAACGCTGGTAGTAGCGAAGGTTATGAATCGTGTTGAGTCGCGCGCCCAATATTTCGTTGCAACGGTCGAGATGATGCAAGTAAGCGCGCGAATAATTGCGACAGGTGTAGCAATCACACTCAGCATCGAGCGGACTGGTGTCGCTTTTATGTTTCGCGTTACGAATTTTTACCACGCCGTCAGTCACAAACAAATGACCATTACGGGCATTTCGCGTTGGCATCACGCAGTCAAACATATCGATACCGCGACGTACGCCTTCAACCAGATCTTCTGGTTTGCCGACGCCCATCAGGTAACGAGGTTTATCTGCCGGAATCTGTGGGCATACATGCTCCAGGATACGGTGCATATCTTCCTTCGGCTCACCGACAGCCAAACCGCCGACAGCGTAGCCATCAAAGCCGATGTCTACCAGACCTTTAACGGAGATATCACGTAAATCTTCGTAAACACTGCCCTGAATGATGCCAAAAAGCGCATTTTTGTTGCCGAGGCTATCAAAACGATCCCGACTGCGCTTCGCCCAACGCAGAGACATCTCCATCGAGCGTTTAGCATAGTCCCAGTCGGCCGGATACGGTGTACATTCGTCGAAGATCATGACGATATCGGAACCGAGATCGTATTGAATCTCCATTGATTTCTCGGGATCGAGGAAAATCGGATCGCCGTTGATCGGGTTACGGAAATGCACGCCCTGCTCGGTAATCTTACGGATATCACCCAGGCTGAAAACCTGGAAGCCGCCGGAATCGGTGAGGATTGGCCCTTTCCACTGCATAAAATCGTGCAGATCGCCATGCAGTTTCATGATTTCCTGTCCCGGGCGCAGCCACAGGTGGAAGGTGTTACCGAGGATAATCTGCGCGCCAGTTGCTTCAACTTCTTCCGGCGTCATGCCTTTCACAGTACCGTAAGTACCGACCGGCATAAAAGCAGGTGTTTCTACTACGCCACGATCAAAAACCAGGCGCCCGCGGCGAGCGCGACCGTCTGTGGTATCCAGTTCAAATTTCATCTTAACTCCTGCGTCAGAAAAACAGTCCGACGTTTTAAATACTCATATCGCGGATTTATTCCCCGACACGCTCAGAAATAGCCTGCGGATTGTACGTGATAAACATCGCATCACCGTAACTAAAAAAGCGATATTCCGCTTTTACCGCTTCATGATAGGCGTGCATGGTGTTTTTATAACCAGCAAACGCGGAAACCAGCATGATCAGCGTTGATTCCGGCAGGTGGAAGTTGGTTACCAGGGCATCAATCACCTGATATTTATAGCCAGGATAAATGAATATTTGCGTATCGCCGAAAAACGGCTCGATAAGGTCGTTTTTGGCCGCCTGTGCCGCGCTTTCCAGTGAACGTACGGAGGTGGTGCCCACCGCAATCACGCGGTTGCCGCGAGCTTTCGCCGCCAGCACAGCATCAACAACATCCTGCGGCACTTCCGCATATTCGGAGTGCATGATGTGATCTTCGATGGTGTCTACGCGCACCGGCTGGAAAGTCCCCGCGCCCACGTGCAGCGTGACGAACGCCATTTCAATGCCTTTATCGCGCAGCTTAGCCAGCAGCGGATCGTCAAAGTGCAGACCCGCAGTCGGCGCGGCGACCGCACCCGGTTTTTCGCTATACACGGTCTGATACAGCTCGCGGTCGGCGTCTTCATCCGGACGGTCAATATACGGTGGCAGCGGCATATGGCCGATGGCGTTAAGGATATCCAGCACGCTGCGCTCGTCGTTAAACTCGACTTCAAACAGCGCGTCATGGCGTGCCACCATCGTTGCTTTAATACTTTCGTCGTCGCCCAGCAGCAGCTCGGCCCCAGGTTTCGGCGCTTTCGAGGCGCGAATATGCGCCAGAATACGTTTGTCATCCAACATACGCTCGACCAGCACTTCAATCTTGCCGCCGCTGGCTTTACGGCCAAACAGACGCGCCGGAATAACGCGGGTGTTGTTAAAGACCAGCAAATCGCCAGGGTTGAGCTTATCGAGCAAATCGGTGAAAGTACCGTGCGTCAGCGCGCCCGTCGGCCCGTCCAAAGACAGCAAGCGGCAACTACTGCGCTCAGCTTGCGGATAGTGGGCAATCAGGGATTCGGGTAGTTCAAAGGTGAAATCGGTAACGCGCATGACACTGACTCAGACTAAAATAAGAGGCGGGTAGTCTAGTGCCGGGGCGTCCTCCCTGCAACCTTTACCCCTCAAGTTAAAAGACATAATCTATACACAAAATCATTCAAGATGCATCGAGGCGGCAACTGAATGAGTCCCCGGGAGCTTACTCAAGTAAGTGACTGGGGTGAGTGAAGGCAGCCAACAAAGAGGCAGTTTGAAGGATGAAGTGGATATGAATTTTCTTGCACATTTGCATCTGGCTCACCTTGCCGACAGCTCGCTTTCCGGCAATTTGCTGGCCGACTTTGTCCGGGGCAATCCGGAAACGCACTATTCGCCTGACGTGGTAGAAGGCATCTTCATGCACCGTCGTATCGACGTGATGACCGATAACCTGCCGCAGGTGCGTGAAGCCAAAGAGTGGTTTCGCAGCGAAACGCGCCGTGTCGCGCCGATTACGCTGGACGTAATGTGGGATCATTTTCTGTCGCGCCACTGGTCGGAAATATCCCCCGACTTCCCGCTGGCGGACTTTGTCCGCTATGCACGCACCCAGGTGACCACTATTTTGCCTGAATCGCCACCGCGCTTTATCAATTTAAACAACTATATATGGTCAGAGAAATGGCTTGAGCGCTATCGGGACATGGATTTTATCCAGAACGTCCTGAATGGCATGGCCAGCCGCCGCCCACGACTCGATGCCCTGCGTGACTCATGGTATGACCTGGATACGCATTACGATGCGTTAGAGGAACGATTCTGGCAGTTTTATCCGCAAATGATGGAACAGGCGCAGCGTAAAACCCTTTGACTACAGCCCGTATTAGCCGCCGGATAAGCAGTAGCCGCCATCCGGCAAAAGATTGATAGACAAAACCTGTCTCATTGATTGCCAGCGCCTCTTTGTCTTATTCCCGAACACTCTCTATACTGGCCCGCGTTGCGTTCCAAAAACCCCTTAACATTGCAGGAGAATTATATGGTACTGGTAACTCGTCAGGCTCCGGATTTCACAGCAGCTGCGGTACTGGGTAGCGGTGAGATCGTTGAAAACTTCAACTTCAAACAGCATACCAACGGTAAAACTACCGTTCTGTTCTTCTGGCCGATGGACTTCACTTTCGTTTGCCCGTCTGAACTGATCGCTTTCGACAAACGTTACGAAGAATTCCAGAAGCGCGGCGTGGAAGTTGTTGGCGTTTCCTTCGACTCTGAATTTGTCCACAACGCATGGCGTAACACCCCTGTCGACAAAGGCGGCATCGGTGCAGTGAAATACGCAATGGTTGCTGACATCAAACGCGAAATCCAGAAAGCCTACGGCATTGAGCACCCAGAAGCGGGCGTTGCTCTGCGCGGTTCTTTCCTGATCGACGCTAACGGCGTTGTTCGCCACCAGGTGGTTAACGATCTGCCGCTGGGTCGTAACATCGACGAAATGCTGCGCATGGTTGACGCGCTGCAGTTCCACGAAGAGCACGGCGACGTTTGCCCGGCACAGTGGGAAAAAGGTAAAGAAGGTATGAACGCGTCTCCGGACGGCGTAGCAAAATACCTGACCGAGAACGTTTCCAGCCTGTAATTGGCATGAATCGTAAGAGGCCCGCAAATGCGGGCCTCTTTTATTGGTTTATGTCGGATTACCCTTTTTCACTTCACGCCAGATTCGCCACGCCATAAGCGCCAGTACGGCGACCCCAAGAATTAACGCCCCCCACACCAACAGCGTTTTCCACTGGCTTTGTTGCTCAGCTACTGACGTTGCCGTCAATCGCGCTTCACCACCAAGCGCCACGCTCTCCTGAAGAGTCGCCCACGGTAGATAATCTATCTCCTGCGATTTACGCAGCGACGCCGGGATCAGCATATCGAGACCAACATCTGCCTTTTTCGCCGCCCGGTTTCCCCACGCCAGCATATAAGGCCCTTTGCCCTGCGTATTAAACACCAGTTGATAACTGTCGCGCATGCCGCTCAACTCAGGCAGCCTCTCTGGCAACCGGGCGTTAATAGTCGTCATCCGGACGGCCTCAACCAACTGACCGGAAAGACGAATATCTTCCGCACTCCTCCAGTCCAGATTGTAAAGCATGGTTTTTGTCAGCGGCTGCCAGGGCTCTTTTTCAGCGCTGCGCCAGGCCAGTTCCACCGGTAAAACACCTTCACTTTCCAGATCGATGCGAAGCGAGGTCAGCGGCTGGGGCTGCGCCCATCGCCAGACGGCTTCGTCATCCGAAACCTTAATCCCCTGGGCTTCAATCACGATACGCTCGGATTCCGGCTCGCTGCTGGCCGCTATCGCGCTCACGCTGTTTAACGTCAGCGCCGGACTTTGCGAGTCGAGGATCACCAGCAGGTAGCGAGTCGCCTCCACAGAGAGCGTGAGGCTGGCGCTGATGGTGTCCATTTTCAGGCGATCGTTATCACGCGTCAGATCCATTAACGGCGCATCTTCCTGCACGGGTCGCCAGTAGCGTAAATCACTGCTTGCATAAACCGAGGCTTTCCCCTGCCAGTTGCCCGCCTGCGAGTCCCAGTTCAGGCGTAACTGCGCCAGTGAAAAGGCATCTTTCGTCTCTTCCGGGAGCGTCAGTAAATAGCTCTGGCCGAGCGCTTTGACATCATCACTTTGCAAATGAATTTCAATGCCGCTCTTCGAGCGTAAAACAATAGCGTCTCCGCCTCGTTGCCCCTCCTCACGCGGCGCAACCGGTGACATATCAAGCGGGAAAAAACGCAGCGCCACTGCCTCTGGCGTAACGGGCTGGGTTTTCTGCGCCACCAGAGTAAACGGCACCGTCTCCCCCAGATGGTTAAAGACCCGGACATCGCGCAAATCCGCCCAGGCGGTACCCGGATACACCGCCGGAGGTAGCGAAACGCGATACCAGGGCGATGTGCCCGTAGTTTCCAGCGTCACCCCCGTTACGTAGTCCGCCGGAGACTCTTTCACTTCATCGCTGCTTACCGCCGCGCCTGTCGCGCCCAACAGTACGCTGCATAACACCGCTTTCATCCATTTCATTTTTCTTCTCCTGCTTTGGGCGGTAATGGTGAAAAATACCCGATAATCAACACCAGAATGGCCACGCCGATAAACGCAACCGCGCGCGCCAGACCGCCGCCTCCTGCGCTGTCCACCAGCATCAGTTTCACAATGACTATCCCCAGCAATACCGCGCCACACAGCCATTCCCGACGCGAGCGGCGCCGGGTCGCCCGCAGCATCACCACCAATGCCGCCAGCATCCAGAACAGAGCAAAACAGGTTTGAATCAGCCGTGAATCCCATAGTGCGTCTACACGCCACGCAACCTCGCCATACCAGGACAATGCGCGCAGCAGCACACCATTGAGCCACCAAAAGCTGAGCGCCATCAGCGCCACAACCGGCCATGGGCGACATACCGAAAGCTGCACCGGGAAATAGCGTTCAGACGCGCGATAAAACACCACCAGGCCCAGTAGGGCAAAAGCTGCGCCCTCTTCCAGCGGGTTGAGCAACGGCAGATAAGTCTGACGATAAACTACGCCATCTTGTAAATTGGTCAGCACGAGCAGACCGACCAGCACCAGCACAACGGGAACCATCGCCTGAACAGAATAGAGGGTAGGCCAGATGCGAAACGGCCAGATTTGTCGATGAACAGACTGATAAATCAGGAAAATAAGCAGCCCGCCAGCCGCCATCATCAGGCCGCTACCCCACGCAGCCCTTCCCCACGGCAGCCCCTGCGCGAACCAGAACAGCTCAACCGCGAGCGCCAGTAAAATCATCCATAAGAACGATAAATGCGCCAGTCTGGAAAGCATTGGCGGTAATATTTGTGCGTCACGCCAGAGCAGCGCTATCGCAACAATTAGCGCCGCGCACCAGGCCAGATTCGGCCAGCCCGCCGCAAAAATCTGCTGTACAGCGATCTGATACATCAGCATCACCAGCATCATCGGCCACAGCAGCCATTTACTGGCATCCAGCTCCCGCCACGCCAGGCGACCCGCGATACTTCGCCAGCCCCAGCTCGATACCGCCATTAATGCCAGCACGCCAGACAGTACCCACCGATCCTGTTTCAGAGCGAGTTGCGATGCCGCAACGAGCGCAATGATCCAGAAAACCAAACCACCAGCGAGTAGCGCCCAACTGCCCTGCATCCAAATGTTGCGCCATAGCCATGCAGCAACCAGCCAACTGAGGCTGAGCACGGCAAAAATCAGCATGACTGAGAGCGCGGTTGTTCCGTTCGCCAGCGCCCATAGCGCGCTCCCCACGGCCAGCACGAGCAGCGCCGTACCGCTATAACTCATGCGTCGTTGCTGTTGTTGCACGCCCAGCCAGAGGATCCCAAGCCCCTCCAGCGACCAGGCCATCGCCGTCCAACGGGCTGAAAGCGCCAACGGGATAGCAAGCGTGGTAAACGCACCACCGAGCGCCAGGGCGGACAATACCAGAGGTCTCCCCAGAGAAGAGGAACGGCGCAACGCAAACTTTGCTAACACCAGATAGAAACCACCGTAGCCCAGCGCACTAAGCGCCGGACCATAAGCCATATGCCGGGTAATGGCATACTGCATTCCAAAACCGATCAGCGGTGGGGCAAACAGCAGTACGCCGTCAATAATCTGTTTGCCTTTTTCCTGCGCCCGGAGCGACAACGCCACGCTCAGCACGCCAAAAATAATCGTGTTGGCGATCAGGAACAGTTGGCAACTCAGGTAATACTCTGGTCGATAGTCCTCCAGGCCCCATACCCCGCCAACGCCGAAGGTGAACAGCAGGCCAAGCAGATTAAGCTCCCGCCAGTGCTGCCAGATGCTGATGGCGAGAATGCCGACCGAGAGCAGAAGATAGAATGAGAAGAGCGCGACATGACTGCCGCCGCCGGTGGAAAGCAGCAGCGGCGCGAGATAACCGCCAAGACTTGCCAGCATCGCCAGGCTGAGCGCCTTTTGCAGAATAGCCAGCCCCACACTCGCCGCACAAATCACCACCAGCAGCGCAAATGCCAGCGTCATTGGCAGCATTTGCCACAGCCGGAACGCGCCAAAGACGGTGAGATAGAGTGCTCCGGTAGCTCCCCCCTGTAATATCAGCGCATAGATCGGTTGCTTATGCCGCAACCGCCAGCCCAACGCCAACAGCACAATAGCGAACAGCGCGGCCGCCACCAGACGCAGCTCCAGCGGAAACAGAGAATGTTCGACCGTATAACGCAGCAGGAAAGAAAGCCCCAAAAACAGGAGCAAAATACCGAGCTTTGCCAACGGGTTACCCTGCATAAACCAGCGCACCAGCGATGACATTACCCCGCCAAAAGCAGAAGGCCGCTCGACGTCGGGCGTAGATACCGCCGCATTATCCGGCTTCGGCTGTGAAGCCCACGGGTTAACGGGCTCAGGCGGCGGCTCAGTTACAGGCTCCGGCGATACGCTGCTCATCGCAGCCGTTGACGCATCGGCAGGAACAATTTCTTTTGCTGCCGTTGGCTCAACGGCGCTGGTCTGCGCCACACCGCGCAGCTCCAGCTCCTCTACCCGACGGCGCAAGACCATCAGCTCAGAACGTACAGCCGCACTGCGTCTGAATGCCACGATCGCGAGGCCAGGAACGACTACCAGCGCGAAGAATAATACAATGCAGCCAAGGGTTAGCAGCTCATCCATGTTTCCACCTTCACTGTATAAAGACAGACCAGAATGACACAAATTGTTGCAGTTGCGCCATATCGGTTAACGCGATGAACCGCTTTTCAGAATAGACAATCAGCCCCTGCGTTTGGCCAGGGGCTGTGATGAGGGATTAAAACGCGAAGCAGGAGCAGCCAAGCGCGCCCCAGAAAGCCCGGTCATCTGACACCGGAATTGCCGATTTACGCGCTATATCATGCTGATGGCCGTGTACGCCGCAGCTGCCGCAGCACTGGTGCATCTGCACCATTGCGCCAATTTTCGCCGCAGCAGGCGGCGCTGAGCGATAGTGCCCCGGCACTTTTACCACCGGCGACCAGTCAGGTACAACCGGGATGGCCGGCGGCGCCAGCGGAGTGAAATGCCCGGCCGCATACACCACTTTGCCATCGACAATGGTCATTACCGACTCTATGCCTTTGATCTCCTCTTCCGGCACACTGAAGTAATCTTTAGACAGCACCACCAGGTCGGCCAGTTGGTCTTTCTCGATGCGCCCTTTCTTACCCTGTTCGCTGGAGAACCAGGCGCTACCGGCCGTCCACAATTCCAGCGCCACATCGCGCGGCAGGCGATTGTTATCATCGTACATCGCCATCCCTCCCACAGTACGTCCCGAAACCAGCCAGTAGAGCGCTGTCCACGGGTTGTAGCTGGCCACGCGGGTGGCATCAGTCCCCAGCCCTACCGGAACTTCAGCCGCCAGCATTTTCGCCACCGGCGGGGTATGTTTGACCGCATCTTTGCCGTAGCGATCGACAAAATATTCGCCCTGGAACGCCATACGGTGCTGAACAGCGATCCCGCCCCCCAGCGCTTTTACGCGCTCGATATTCCGTTCGGTAATTGTTTCAGCGTGATCGAAGAACCAGTGCAGCCCATTGAACGGGATATCGCGATTCACCTTCTCGAATACGTCGAGCATACGGCTGATGGATTCATCGTAGGTGGCGTGCAGGCGGAACGGCCAGCGGTGCTCCACGAGGTGGCGCACCACGCGCTCCAGCTCATCTTCCATACCTTCCGGCAGATCCGGGCGTGGCTGGAGGAAGTCTTCAAAATCCGCGGCCGAGAAGACCAGCATTTCCCCTGCCCCATTGGCACGGTAGAAGTCGGTCCCCTGCCTTGGTTTAAGCATATCGGTCCAGCGTTCAAAGTCTTCCAGTTCCTGCTGCGGACGCTGGGTAAACAAGTTGTAGGCGATGCGCACCGTCATCTGTTTGTGGGCGTGTAACTGCTCAATTATCTCGTAATCTTCCGGGTAGTTCTGAAAACCACCGCCTGCATCGATGGCGCTGGTCAGCCCTAGACGGTTCAGCTCGCGCATAAACTGCCGGGTCGAGTTGACCTGCATTTCCAGCGGCAGTTTTGGTCCTTTTGCCAGCGTCGAATAAAGGATCATGGCGTTGGGTTTGGCGATCAGCATCCCGGTTGGGTTACCGTTGCTATCACGCACAATCTCACCGCCCGCCGGGTCCGGCGTCGCCTTGGTGTAGCCGACTGCTTTCAGTGCAGCACGGTTCAGCAAAGCTCTGTCGTAGAGGTGCAGAACAAAAACTGGGGTATCCGGGGCAGCTTCATTCAGTTCTTCGAGGGTTGGCATGCGACGTTCGGCAAACTGGAATTCGCTCCAGCCGCCCACCACGCGCACCCATTGCGGCGATGGCGTTCTGTCAGCCTGCTCTTTGAGCATGCGCAGCGCGTCCGCCAGCGACGGTACGCCTTCCCAACGCAATTCCAGGTTGTAATTCAGACCGCCGCGAATGAGGTGCAGGTGCGAATCGTTCAGGCCCGGGATCACCGTATGCCCTTGCAGATCGACAACCTGCGTCCCGTCGGTGGCAAAACTCATGATAAACAGGGTTCATTTGCCGCGGCGGCCGAATCGCTGTTTAAAACCCCTGCAGCACTCAGCTATATGATTCAAAAGCTGGAAAGTGATTTGAATATCGAGTTGCTTGACCGTTCCGGTCACCGGGCAAAATTTACCGACACCGGTCAGATGATGCTGGAAAAGGGACGTTTGCTGCTGAGTGCGGCAAAAGATCTCGAAAAGCAGGCGGTGCAGCTGAGTTCAGGCTGGGAAAAAGAGCTGGCGATTGCGCTGGACGACTCCTTCCCTTTCTCCTCGCTGTTGCCCATTATCGATGAATTTCACGCGCTGAATAAGCAAACCCGCCTTAACTTCACCCACCATACGCTGGCGGGCTCCTGGGAGGAGCTGACGCATAATGGAGCAGATATTATTTTGGGGGCGATTAATGAACCGCCTACGTCAGCGGCCTGGTCCTACAAAATGCTTGGCACGCTGGACAATGTGTTTGTCGTTGCGCCTGAGCATCCGCTGGCCGCAGCACCGGATGGCCTGACTAACGAACAGCTGTGCCTGCACCGGGCGATTGTCATTAGCGACAGCGCCCGCTTTTGTCATCCGTTACAAACCAATTTGATGGAGGAGCAGGCGCAGATTCGCGTTGATGATTTCCACAGTAAGGTGATGCTACTGCGGGCCGGCTTGGGCTGCGGATTTCTCCCCCGCCATATTGCTAACCCGTGGCTTGCCACGGGCGAGCTGGTGGAAAAAACGGTCATCTCATTTCGCCAAAAAGACGTGGCCTATATGGCCTGGCGCAATAACCGCGATGGACTGGCGCAGCGCTGGTGGCGGGAAACGCTGCTGGCAAGCCCGGATGTTACGCGCTTATATCAATGACCCATCCACACCGAGGCGGAAATCGCCGGCAGCGTCAGGATATCCTCGACAAGCACGCCTTTGCCCTCCTGGTGCTGCCATTGGCTGACGCTCAGTAATGGCGAGGCAGGCAGGACCACTTCACAGGCGTGGCCACGGTTAATCGCCACCAATACACGCTGGCGGTTTAGCACGCGTACAAACACCACCACGTTATCCTCGGCGTAAATCACCTGACAACCACCATGGCGCAGCGCCTGGCTCTGGTGGCGTAATGTTGCCAGCCGCTGATACAACGCCAGCAGGTTAGCGTCCTGTTTTTCAGGCTGCCACGGGAATGGTTTGCGACAAAACGGATCGTTGTTCCCATCCAGTCCCACTTCGTCACCGTAGTAAATACAGGGCACGCCAGGCCAGGTAAACAGCCACACCACCGCCAACGGTAAACGTGCGACGTCTTTACCGAGCAGAGATTTAAAACGGGCGGTATCGTGGCTGTCGAGCTGGTTGAACATCCGCAACTGCTGCTGATGTGACAAACCCGCGCGATAGTTATCCATCCACGCCATACAGGTCTGGGCGTCAATGAATTGCGGATCGTATGAGATATCGGTATTGGCGAGAAATCCCCATATCGGGAAGGTAAAACCGCGATAGTTCATGGCGGCATCTTCCGCGTCGGCCTGCAACCATTGGCGCGCGTCGCCAAAATGCTCGCCCACCACATACGCCTCTGACTGGGTCTCTTTCGCCGCCTGCGTAATTCCGGCCACGTGCTGCAGGTTGTTGTGCGCACCACCGGCCTCTCCCAGCATATGCACCACGTCAAGACGCCAGCCGTCCATACTCCACGGCGCTTTCAGCCAGTGGCGAACGATGCTGTCTTCGCCGCGATAAATTTCATTCACCAGGCTTTCAGAGGAAAAGTCCAGCTTGGGCAGGCTGGAATACCCCAGCCAGTCGAGCGCGACGCCGTCGGCTGAGAAATGATACCAGTCGCGCCATGGGGATTGCGGATTATGGCACGCGCCATCCGTTCCCCGATTATGTCGGTCAAACCAGGCGTGTGAATCGCCGCTATGGTTAAAAACACCGTCGAGAATCAGGCGCATCCCCTGCTGTTGGGTGGTGTGACGCAGGCGCAGCAGCGCCCTGTCGCCGCCAAACTGCGGATCAACATGACGGTAATCTTCGGTATCGTATTTATGCACGCTCGGCGCGGTAAATACCGGATTCAGGTACAGCGCCGTGACGCCTAACGTTTTCAGATACGGCAGCTTTTCGCTGATGCCGTCCAAATCGCCGCCATAAAACGTGGAGCCACCGGCCTGGGCCGTAAGCGGTTCATCCCACTCGCGCCGCACAATATCGTGTCCGGCAGCGTGGTGGTAATAGACGTTATCCTGAGTCGCTTCACGCGACTGGCTGCGGGCAAAACGGTCCGGGAAAATTTGGTAAAAAATCTGATCGGCGACCCACTGCGGACCGTTATCCGGCACATCAACAGCAAACTGCTCCAGACGCGCAGGCGGAAAACGGCTGAATCCCTGCGGGGTGAACCACAACTGACGATCGAGCCAAAGTAATTTAAAACTATAGCGTCGACGAGGCTGTCCGCTGGAGAGATCGATCGCCGCTCTCCACGCGGTCACGCCCGGCTGCGGCTGGCTGCGTTGCTTGTGCATACCCAGCAAAATCTCTTCGTTATCGTTTTCTGCGCGTAGCGTCACCCGCTGGGGTGGATTTTCCCCCGCCAGCCATAATGTAATCGTCAGTTGATCTTTGTTTTGCTTAACAAATGGGGCAACCGGAAGGTGCCAGGCGTTCAACATCACGTATCCCCTTTGATGATAATGACGTCACCTTGCCATAGCGAAGTGCAGGATCACTCATCATCTTAACGTTTATTGGGGGAGGAGTGCGGGGGAGGAGAAAATTGCCGGGTAACATTAAGCTACCCGGCAAAAATATTACTGCGCTTCAGCCAGTTGGCGCTCGCGACGGCGCTTGAAAACCCAGCCGGCAAGCAGCAGGATAATCCACGCAAAGCCGACGTATAGCGAAATGCGGGTATCCGGATGATAGCCGATAAGCGCGATGATAAAGACCAGGAAAATCAGGCCAATGACGGTCGTCACACCCCCCCCCGGCACTTTAAATTTCAGCGCCTTAACCTCTTCCGGCGGCAGACGACGACGGAAGGCAATTTGTGACAGCAGGATCATAATCCACACCCATACCGTTGCGAAGGTCGCCAGAGAGGCGATCACCAGGAAGACGTTTTCCGGCATGATGTAGTTAAGATACACCGCAAACAGCAGCGCGATAGTCATCACCATCACCGTCACCCATGGCACGCCACGACGCGACGTCTTGGCGAACATTTTCGGCGCGCTGCCCTGCTCCGCCATACCATGCAGCATACGCCCCACGCCAAAGACGTCAGAGTTGATGGCCGACAGCGACGCGGTCAGGACTACGAAGTTGAGGATCCCGGCGGCAAAGGTAATCCCCATATGCTGGAACGTCAGAACGAACGGGCTACCGTCAGTGCCGACCTGGTTCCACGGGTAAATAGACATGATGACGAACAGCGTCCCCACGTAAAACACGAGGATACGCATCGGTACGGAATTGATGGCGCGCGGAATAGATTTTTCCGGGTCTTTGGCTTCGCCAGCGGTAATCCCGATAATCTCAATCCCGCCGTAGGCGAACATCACCATTTGTAGCGACATCACCATGCCGAGCCAGCCGTTACTGAAGAAACCGCCGTTGCTCCACAGATTATGGATACCGGTAGGCTGTCCGCCGTTACCAATCCCCCAAATGATGATGCCAAAACCGGCGACAATCATGATGATAATGGTGGCGACTTTAAAGAACGAGAACCAAAATTCCAGCTCGCCAAACACCTTCACGCTCATCAGGTTGATGGCGCAGATAATCAATACCACGCTGAGTACCCAAATCCAGTGCGGTACGGCCGGGAACCAGACGCCCATGTAAATACCAAAGGCAGTCACATCGGCAATGGCGACAATCAGGATTTCAAAACAGTAGGTCCAGCCGGTTATGTAGCCTGCCAGCGGTCCGAGGTTTTCCTGCGCATAGCGCGAGAAGGAGCTGGCTGCAGGGTTATGAACGGACATTTCGCCCAGCGCGCGCATAATGATATACGCCGCTACGCCGCCGATAATATAGGCCAGCAACACGCTTGGCCCCGCCATTTTGATGGCATCGGCCGAGCCGTAGAACAGCCCAGTACCAATTGCTGAACCTAATGCCATAAAGCGAATGTGCCGGGTGCTCAGCCCACGCTTTAGCTTGTTATTACTTTCCATCGATTCCTAACCTGTTAACACAATAAAAAACCACGGGGCCATGTTAATAGCCCCGTGGTTAAAACTTATTGTCAGTGATATTAGTGTGCGCTGGAGGTCACTTGTCGACCCGCTGCACGATCCCAGATAACTGCCAGGACCACCATCACGACTGTTGGCATCAACCACGCCAGCCCCTGCTCCGCCAGCGGTAAACGCTGGGTCCAGGCCGGTAACACGTCGCCAATTGCAGAAGCTTTAATGCCATCAAGGATACCAAAAATCAGGCTGATAAACATCGCAGGTGCAATGACGCGGGAAGAATTATGCCACCATGAGCGGGTAAAACTTAATACAACCAGTGCGATACATGGCGGATAGATAGCCGTCAGCACCGGAATAGAGATCTGAATCAGATGGCTCAGACCCAGGTTAGAGACCACCATCGAGAAGCCGCCGAGGATAAATACCAGCGTACGATAAGACAGTGGAACGTACTGGGCAAAGAACTCTGCGCACGCGCAGGTCAGGCCAACAGCGGTGACCAGACAGGCGATGAAAATCAACGCCGCCAGCAGGAAGCTCCCTGCGCCACCAAAGGTGTGCTGAACATACGCATGCAGAATTGCCGCGCCGTTAGCAGACTGATCGACCAGAATTGCGCTATCTGAACCCAGACGGAACAGCGCGAGATACAGCAGCGTTAAGCCCACACCCGCCATCAAACCCGCCCAAACGGTATAACGGGTCAGCAGACGCGCTTCAGTAACGCCACGCGAGCGAGCGGCGTTGACGATAACAATACCAAATACCATCGCGCCCAGCGTATCCATGGTCAGATACCCGTTCACGAAGCCATTAGAAAACGCCGCAGTTTGATAGGCTTCCATCGCATTGCTGATCGGGCCTGCTGGCCAGACGATTGCGGCGACAGACAGGACCACCAGCGCCAGGATTTTCAGCGGAGCCAGGAAATTACCAACTGTATCCAGCAGTTTGCCCGGATACAGCGAAACCAGAATCACAATCGCGAAATAGACCACGCTGTAGATAAGCAGCGGCAGAGCGGAGTCGCCGGTCAGCGGTGCAATCCCGACTTCGAAAGAGACCGTCGCGGTACGCGGCGTAGCAAATAACGGTCCAACAGCCAGATAGCACACGGTCGCCAGCAGCAAACCAGCGACTTTACCGATAGGCGTGCTCAGTCGGTCCACACCACCACCGACTTTCGCCAGCGCGACAACGGTAAGTACCGGCAGGCCAACGGCGGTAATCAAAAAGCCAAAAGCCGCAGTCCAGACGTGTTCACCTGCCTGCAAACCAACCATTGGGGGGAAGATGATGTTACCTGCACCAACGAACAGTGCAAATGTCATAAATCCCAAAGCGATAATATCGCGCGATTTTAACTGATGGGTCATAAAGTCTTACTGCCTGTGGATGTGGTGTTGAAAATAATAAATTTTTGCCTTTCCCTGGGGGACAATACAGCGGCATTTTTGCTCAATTCCAGCGGGAAACACTCCCAGACTGGCGCGGCGAAGAATAGTTTTTCGATTTACCGCGTAAATGCAGTCGGTATGACAGCACCTGGAGCGCAATTTAAACGCTTATAACGTTTTAAAGCAAGGTGGGATCCCAAAACCAGAACAATATAGCGATATGAAAAATGGGGTTAGCACAAAACACCATTTCATGGAAAAAGGTATGGGCAATAGTTCGAACAAAAAACAACCAAACGTCGTAAAATTCAGGATGCTTATATTGACCGCATAGAAAAAGCCAGCTTGCGCTGGCTTTTGGAAAGATTATCTTACGAATGCGCCTTAACCGTTAATTTTGGCAATTAAACGTTCCGGGATCACGAAACTAAATCGCGTCCCAACGCCTGGTTCGCTTTCGATATTCAAGCGACTGTCGTGATGATGCAGCGCATGCTTAACGATGGCCAGGCCAAGTCCGCTGCCGCCCGTTTGCCGCGATCGCGCCTTATCCACACGATAAAAACGTTCGGTTAAGCGTGGAATATGCTCGGCGGCAATGCCTGGACCGTTGTCTTCCACGCAAAACTCCGCCCCCGACGCCACATGCTGCCAGCGTACGGTAATGTGCGTTCCCGCTGGCGTATGGTTCACCGCGTTGTAGACGAGATTCGAGATAGCGCTACGCAACTGCTCCTCGTTACCCCGCACGTTCAGGCTGTTATCAACATCAAAGGTAAACGTATGTTTTTGCTGGCTCAGCGTTTGCGCTTCGTGTTCGAGCACGCGCAGCATCATGGGCACATCGACCTTCTCATTCAGCAGTAGCGTCGGCGCAGCCTCAATTTTTGACAGCGTCAGCAGCTGTTTCACCAGCCCTTCCATGCGATACGTTTGTTCACGCATGGTATGCAGCGCTTTTTCACGCGTCGTCCCTTCCAGCGGATGCTCCTGCATCATTTCCAGGTACCCTTGTAACACCGTCAGCGGCGTACGCAGTTCATGGCTGGCGTTGGCGAAAAAGTTACGTCGTGAACCTTCCAGTTGATGCATCTGGGTAACGTCGCGCGCCACCATCAGCAGTTGCTTATCGGTATAGGGCATCACGCGAATTTCCAGATGCCGTCCGGTATTGAGTACCAGATTGATCGGTCGGCTAAAATCGCGCGTTTTCAGATATTGTGTAAATTCCGGGTAGCGCAACAGGTTAAGAATATTTTGCCCGCTATCGTCCGGCCAGCGCAGTCCCAGAACCTGCTGGGCCAGTCCGTTACACCAGAAGATACCGCCTTCTTCAGTGGTCAGCACCACCGCGTCGGGTAGCGATTCCGCCCCGCTGCGAAAACGTTTAATCAGATTACCCAGTTCACGACGGCGCTTTTTGTTGCGCAATTGCATTTGATGCAGCCCGTACAGCAACGGCTCCCAACTGCCTCGCCCCGGCGGCGGCGTCATGCTTCTGTCGACCCATAGCCACCAGGACAAACGTAATAAATTCCAGAAATGCCAGATAAGCAGGCCCGTTACCGACGCCAGTAAAAACCAGGGCAGGTAACCGAAAAAAGCGCTAAGGATAAATGCTGGTATGCAGCACAGGATCAGCTCCAGTACCAACCTTTTCCATGACAATCGTTCTAGCAAACGTCTTACTCCCTATACGGCCTATTCCTTCAGGCCCTGATTCTTGTCAGTCAGAAGCGGGTTGAAAAACGATATCCCGTCCCGCGAACCGTCTGCACCATACGATCGTGTCCGCTGTGCTCCAGCGCCTTACGTAAGCGGCGGATGTGCACATCCACGGTCCGGTCTTCCACGTACACATTGGTTCCCCAGACATGATTGAGGAGTTGCTCGCGACTGTAGACACGCTCGGGATGAGTCATAAAGAAGTGCAACAGTTTGAATTCGGTCGGCCCCATATCCAGCGGATCCTCGCCGGTCATCACGCGATGCGAGGTGGGATCAAGGCTTAGCCCCTGCATCTCTATAACCTCTTCCACCGCCATCGGTGAAATACGACGCAGAACTGCTTTAATACGCGCCACCAGCTCCTTGGGAGAAAAGGGCTTGGTAATATAGTCATCCGCGCCGGTTTCCAGCCCCCGGACGCGATCTTCCTCTTCCCCCCTCGCCGTCAGCATCATCACCGGGATATCCCGCGTCATCGCTTCGCGCTTAAGATGTTTAATAAACTGTAGACCCGAGCCGCCTGGAAGCATCCAGTCAAGCAGGACGAGATCCGGCCAGGGTTCATTGAGTTGGTTCACAGCACTGTCATAGTCTTCGGCTTCAACGGGTTGAAATCCGTTTTGCTCGAGCACGAAGCAGACCATTTCACGAATTGGAGCTTCATCTTCTACGACCAGAATACGTCTCGCCATGATTTGCCCTGTTTGTAATTAAATCGTTTGCCATCAATACAGTGCCATTATGCGTCAGTTTTATGACAGATTTATGAAAAGATAGTCCAGGTTTAACGCAGCCCGGCGAATTATGACAGCCCGGAGACAAGATATTCCCACTCGTGAAGGGTTATAATCCCCGCCATTGTTTTATCGTCATGGAACTCTTATGCGCATCCTTCACACGTCTGACTGGCATCTGGGCCAAAATTTCTACAGCAAGAGCCGCGCCGCCGAGCATCAGGCCTTTCTCGACTGGCTGCTGGAAACGGCACAATCCCAGCAGGTGGATGCCATTATTGTGGCAGGCGACATTTTCGATACCGGCTCACCGCCTAGCTATGCCCGTGAGCTGTATAACCGTTTTGTCGTCAAACTGCAGCAAACCGGCTGTCATCTGGTGGTGCTGGCAGGCAACCATGACTCTGTCGCCACGCTCAATGAATCCCGCGATATTCTGGCGTTTCTCAACACCACGGTGGTTGCCAGCGCTGGCCATGGGCCGCAGATACTGCCGCTACGCGACGGTACGCCGGGGGCGATCCTGTGTCCGGTGCCTTTTTTACGTCCGCGCGACATCATCACCAGCCAGGCCGGGCTGACAGGACAAGAAAAACAGCAGCATTTACTGGGCGCAATCACCGACTATTATCAGCAGCAGTATCAGGATGCCTGCACGCTGCGCGGCGACCACAATCTTCCCATCATTGCGACCGGGCATTTGACCACCGTCGGAGCCAGTAAAAGCGACGCCGTACGTGACATTTATATCGGTACGCTGGACGCCTTCCCGGCGCAAAACTTCCCACCGGCAGACTACATCGCGCTGGGACATATTCACCGGGCGCAGGTTATCGGCGGCACGGAACATATTCGCTACTGCGGCTCGCCGATTGCCCTCAGTTTTGACGAGTGCGGCAAAAGCAAATGTGTACATCTGGTGAGCTTTGACGCGGGGAAACTCAGCGCCGTTGAAAATCTCACCGTGCCGGTTACGCAGCAGCTTGCGGTACTGAAAGGCGATTTAGCCGCCATTACTACCCAGCTTGAGCAGTGGCGCGGCGTGCAGCAAGAGCCACCGGTGTGGCTGGATATTGAAATCACCACCGACGACTACCTGCATGATATGCAACGTAAGATCCAGGCCTTAACCGAAGATTTACCGGTAGAGGTGCTACTGGTGCGCCGCAGTCGTGAACAGCGCGAACGCATTATGGCCAATGAACGACGTGAAACGTTAAGCGAGCTGAGCGTGGCAGAGGTTTTTGACCGCCGCCTGGCGCTGGAAGAACTCGAAGAACCGCAGCGTGAGCGGCTTAACCAGCTGTTTAGCGCAACCTTACAAACGCTCGCCGGGGAGGCTGAAGCATGAAAATTCTCAGCCTGCGCCTGAAAAACCTCAACTCCCTGAAGGGAGAATGGAAAGTCGATTTTACGGCAGAACCGTTTGCCAGCAACGGGTTATTCGCCATCACCGGACCAACGGGTGCGGGAAAAACGACCCTGCTGGACGCAATTTGCCTTGCGCTGTACCACGAAACGCCGCGCCTGAATACCGTGTCACAGTCGCAAAACGACCTGATGACCCGCGACACCGCGGAGTGTCTGGCCGAGGTCGAGTTTGAGGTGCGGGGCGAAGCCTACCGCGCATTCTGGAGCCAGAACCGGGCACGCAATCAGCCGGAGGGCAATCTGCAGGTCCCTCGCGTAGAGCTGGCCCGCTGCTCCGACGGTAAAATCCTCGCCGATAAGGTCAAAGATAAGCTGGAGATGACCGCCGAGCTTACCGGGCTGGATTACGGACGTTTTACCCGTTCGATGCTGCTGTCTCAGGGGCAGTTTGCCGCATTTCTCAATGCCAAACCGAAAGAACGCGCCGAGCTGCTGGAAGAGCTGACCGGCACTGAGATCTACGGCCAAATCTCCGCCATGGTATTTGAAAAGCACAAATCAGCGCGTACGGAACTGGAAAAATTGCAGGCCCAGGCCAGCGGTGTTGCGCTGTTAACGCCAGAACAGCTGCAATCCCTGACAGAAAGTTTGCAGGTACTTACTGACGAAGAAAAACAATATCTTACCTGCCAACAAGCCCAGCAGCAGCACCTCAACTGGCTCATGCGGCAAAATGAGCTACAGGCGGAGATAAACCGCCACCAGCAGGCATTACAGGCTGCACTTCAGGCGCAGGAAGACGCGCAGCCGCAACTGGCGGCGCTGAGTCTGGCACTCCCGGCCAGAGCGTTACGCCCACACTGGGAGCGAATCCAGGAACAAACGGCTACGATTGACCGTACGCGACAGAAGATTCAGGAAGTGAATGCTCGCTTACAAAGCAGCTTAGCGCTGCGCGGACGTATTCGTCAGCAGGCACAAACGCAGTCAGCCGCTATGCTCGCCGGACAGCAAACGTTAACCGACTGGCTGAAGGAACAGGACCGCTTCCGCTTGTGGAGTAGCGAATTGGCAGGATGGAAAGCGCTGCTGGCCCAACAGTCCGACGCCAGCGTCCAACTGCGCCAGTGGCAGCAGTTGCGAGAGAACGACACGCGCAAGCTCGATGCGCTGGCGCTTCCCACGCTGACCCTTTCGGTACAACAGGTAACGGAAGCGCTGGCGCAACATGTGCAGCTTCGTCCGTTACGCCAGCGGCTGAGTAATCTGCACGGGCAAATCGCCCCGAAGCAAAAGCAACTGGCGCAGCTACGCGCCACGCTTGTGCAGCGTCAGCAGGAGCTGGCCCAGCGCAATGCGGTGCTTACAGAAAAGCGTCAGCGCTATAAAGATAAAAATCAGCAGCTTGCCGATGTGAGAATCATTTGCGAGCAGGAAGCCCGCATCAAAGATCTGGAAAGCCAGCGGGCACTATTGCAATCCGGCATGCCTTGCCCACTTTGCGGCTCCACCACGCACCCGGCGATTGAGCGCTATCAAACGCTCGAACTGAGTGTGAATCAGACACGGCGTGAAGCGCTGGAAAAAGAGGTCAAAACGCTTGCCGATGAGGGTTCAACGCTACGCGGTCAACTCGAGGCGATAACCCAGCAACTTCAGCGCGATGAACGCGAAGTACAAACGCTTTCTCAGGAAGAGCAAGCACTTACTCAAGAGTGGCAGACCGTCACCGCCAGCCTCAACGTGACGCTGCAACCGCAGGATGACATCGCCCCGTGGCTTGCCGCCCAGGAAGAGCACGAGCAGCAGCTTCACCAGTTGAGTCTGCGTCATACCCTGCAAGCGCAAATCACCGCACACACAGAGCAGATTACTCAGCTCCAGCAGCATATTGACCAGCGTCAGGCAACGTTAACCGCCGAGCTGGCCCGTCATGGTCTGTCCCTTCCGGCCGAGGGTGAAGTCGCCTCATGGCTGAGCGAGCGGGCGAACGAAGCGCAAATGTGGCAGCTGCGCCAGAACGAACTGACTGAATTACAGGCTCGAATCGCCCAGCTTGCGCCGGTGCTGGAAACGCTGCCTGAAACCGATGCGCTTGGTGAAAACATTGAGAATCTGTCGCTGGAAAACTGGCGGCAGGTGCACGACGATTGCCTCTCTTTACAGGGGCAGTGGCAAACCTTACAGCAGCAGGAGGCGCAGGAGGTTCAGCGCGCTGCAGAAATTCAGGCGCAGTTTGATACCGCATTGCAGGCCAGCATCTTTGCCGATCGCGACGCCTTTGTTGCCGCTCTGCTGGATGAAGAGACCTTTAACCGTCTTGAACAATTGAAGCAATCACTGGAAGGCCAGCGACAGCAGGCGCAAACGCTGCTTAATCAGGCGCAGCAGGCGCTGGCGACTCATCAACAACAGCGACCAACCGGGGTGGATCTCACGCTCACCGTGCAACATCTTCACGACGCGCTGGCGCAACTCACCCAGCAGCTACGGGAGAACACCACTCGTCAGGGCGAAATTCGCCAGCAGCTCAAGCAGGATGGTGAAAACCGCCAGCAGCAGCAGGCGCTGATGCTGGAGATTGCGAAAGTCGCACAGCAGGTCGAAGACTGGGGCTATCTGAACGCGCTGATCGGCTCGAAAGAGGGAGATAAATTCCGCAAGTTTGCCCAGGGGCTGACGCTGGATAATCTGGTCTGGCTTGCCAACAACCAGTTGACCCGTCTGCACGGTCGCTATCTGTTGCAGCGCAAGGCCAGCGAAGCGCTGGAGCTGGAAGTGGTTGATACCTGGCAGGCCGATGCCGTGCGTGACACGCGTACGCTTTCCGGCGGCGAGAGCTTCCTCGTGAGTCTGGCGCTGGCGCTGGCGTTGTCCGATCTGGTCAGCCACAAAACGCGAATTGACTCCCTGTTCCTCGACGAAGGTTTCGGCACGTTGGACAGCGAAACGCTGGATACCGCCCTGGATGCGCTCGATGCGCTCAACGCCACTGGCAAAACCATTGGTGTCATCAGCCACGTTGAAGCGATGAAAGAACGCATTCCGGTGCAGATCAAGGTCAAAAAAATCAACGGACTGGGCTACAGCAAACTCGATAAAATGTTTGCAGTTGATGCCTGATAGCATCTCAGTTCCTGGAGGCCGGATATGCGCCAGCGCTATCCGGCACGGCACATAGCACGATCGTGAATACACAAAGACGGATATGAAATGGCATTCCACTTCGCTTATCCGCAAGCTATCTCTATTGGCGGCGAACGTTCGCCGCTATGGCGCACATCGTGCGTCTTTCTTGTTGGCAGGTGGTATGAAAAAAGTCATTTTCTCTTTAGCTCTGGGGACATTTGGGCTGGGCATGGCCGAGTTTGGCATCATGGGTGTACTCACCGAGCTGGCGCGGGACGTGGGAATTTCCATCCCTGCCGCTGGCCATATGATTTCGTTTTACGCTTTTGGCGTGGTGCTGGGCGCGCCTATTATTGCGCTCTTTTCCAACCGCTTTTCTCTCAAGCATATTCTGCTGTTTCTGGTCACGCTGTGCGTGATCGGCAACGCCATCTTCACCCTCTCCTCCTCATATTTAATGCTGGCGGTGGGCAGGCTGGTTTCCGGCTTTCCACACGGCGCTTTTTTTGGCGTTGGCGCGATTATCCTGTCGAAGCTGGCCCGTCCGGGAAAAGTCACCGCCGCCGTCGCGGGCATGGTTTCGGGTATGACCGTTGCTAATCTGATTGGCATTCCCATCGGCACCTGGCTGAGCCAGGAATTTAGCTGGCGCTACACGTTTCTGCTGATAGCCGTCTTTAATATCGCCGTGATGGTCTCGATAACTTTTTGGATACCCAACATCAGCGATGAAGCAAAAGGGAAACTGCGCGAACAATTTCACTTTTTGAAAACCCCCGCCCCGTGGCTCATCTTTTCCGCCACCATGTTTGGTAACGCCGGGGTTTTCGCCTGGTTCAGCTACGTCAAACCGTACATGATGTTCATCTCCGGCTTTTCCGAAGCGCTGATGACCTTCATCATGATGCTGGTGGGATTGGGAATGGTGTTGGGAAATCTGCTGAGCGGTCGCCTTTCTGGCCGCTATACGCCGCTGCGTATTGCGGTAATAACCGACTTTGTAATTGTGCTGGCTCTGCTGCTGCTCTTTGCCTTTGGCGGGATCAAAGCCGCGTCGCTGATCTTCGCCTTTATTTGCTGCGCAGGCCTGTTTGCCCTATCGGCGCCGCTGCAAATTTTGCTGCTGCAAAATGCTAAAGGGGGTGAGCTGCTGGGTGCGGCTGGGGGGCAAATTGCCTTTAATCTCGGCAGCGCGATTGGCGCCTGGTGCGGTGGTATGATGCTGACGCTGGGCTTTGCCTACAACTACGTGACGTTGCCGGCGGCGCTGCTGTCGTTTTCTGCGATGTCGTCGCTGCTGCTCTATGGTCGCCTGAAGCGCAGCGTATCCCGGATGACTCCCGCTGCCGGATAGCCTCTGCGCTACCCGGCAACGCGAATATTACTCCTGCGGCCACAACCAGGCCGCGCCGCGCACGCCGCTGGAGTCACCGTGCAGCGCCTTGCGTAGAGGCGTTTCGCACTCGCCGCCAAAGACAAACTGTTTAATCAACGTTGGCACGTTTTGATACAGTCGGTCGACATTACTCATTCCGCCGCCCAGCACGATTACGTCCGGATCGAGAATATTCACCACATGTGCCAGTGATTTCGCCAGACGCAGCTCGTACCGACTCAACGCCTGTTCCGCCTGGGCATCCCGGGCATTAACAAGACTGATAATTTCACTGCCCTTGAGCGACTTACCGCTCAGACGCTGGTAGTCGGTGGCAAAACCGGTTCCGGAAATGAAGGTTTCAATACAGCCTTGCTTGCCGCAATAGCAGGGCACTTCCTGCCGATAACGCAGTTCGTCTTCGTCCATCCACGGCAGCGGATTATGCCCCCACTCGCCCGCAGTACCGTTCCCGCCCGTGTGCGCCCGGCCGTTCAGCGCCACTCCAGCGCCACATCCTGTACCGATAATCACCGCAAACACGGTTTGCGCCCCCGCCGCTGCACCATCAACGGCTTCAGAAACCGCCAGGCAGTTGGCATCATTTGCCAGCCGCACTTCGCGATTCAGACGCGTACTCAGGTCTTTGTCAAAAGGTTGCCCGTTAAGCCAGGTCGAGTTGGCATTCTTCACCACTCCGGTGTAGGGCGAAATTGAACCGGGAATGCCCATCCCCACGGTTCCCGACTGCCCGGTGGCCTTTTCCGCCATCTCCACCAGCGCGGCGATGGTTTCTATCGTTTGCCGATAATCATCACGCGGCGTGGGCAGGCGATGGCGAAAAAGCTGTTCGCCTGCATCGCCAAGCGCGATAACTTCCGTTTTCGTACCGCCTAAATCGATACCTATACGCACTGTTTGCTCCTCTTCCCGATTAACAATGCAAGCATAGCGACAATTCGCTATCATGCCCGCTGGATTTAACGACAAGGCCGTGGAAATTATCATGCTGTGGTTCAAAAATTTAATGGTTTACCGTCTTAGCCGCGATGTTTCTTTGCGTGCCGAAGAGATGGAAAAACAGCTGGCATCAATGACGTTCACCCCTTGCGGTAGCCAGGATATGGCAAAAATGGGCTGGGTTCCGCCGATGGGATCGCACAGCGATGCATTAACGCATACCGCCAATGGCCAAATTATTATCTGCGCCCGCAAAGAAGAAAAAATTCTGCCGTCGCCGGTTATCAAACAGGCGCTGGAAGCCAAAATTTTCAAACTGGAAGCTGAGCAAGGTCGCAAACTCAAGAAGACCGAAAAAGACTCGCTGAAAGATGAAGTTCTGCACTCATTGCTGCCGCGCGCCTTTAGCCGTTTCAGCCAGACGATGATGTGGATCGATACCGTCAACGATCTGATCATGGTTGATTGCGCGAGTGCGAAGAAAGCCGAAGATACGCTGGCGCTGCTGCGTAAGAGTCTCGGTTCGCTGCCGGTCGTTCCGCTGACGATGGAAAACCCCATTGAGCTGACGCTGACCGAATGGGTTCGTTCCGGTACAACGGCACAGGGATTCCAGTTACTGGATGAAGCCGAACTAAAAGCGATCCTTGAAGACGGCGGCGTGATCCGCGCGAAAAAGCAGGATCTGGTCTGCGACGAAATCGCCGTGCATATCGAAGCGGGCAAACTGGTCACCAAGCTGGCCCTCGACTGGCAGCAGCGCATTCAGTTCGTGATGTGTGACGACGGCTCTATTAAGCGTTTGAAGTTTAGCGACGAGCTGCGCGATCAGAACGAAGATATTGACCGCGAAGATTATGCTCAGCGTTTTGATGCCGATTTCATCCTGATGACGGGTGAACTGGCGGCGCTGATTAAAAGTCTGGTGGAAGGATTAGGCGGCGAAGCGCAACGTTAAGCCGTACTTACCGAATGGCGGCATAATGTCGCCATTCGTCATTTCTACGCTTACAGATAGCGGCAAAGATAGGATGTTGGCTCTGCCACCTGCAGATGAAACTCACTGTTGCCCGGTACGTTGAACACGTCCCCTGCGGCATACACCTTCCACTCGGTTTCCCCCGGCAGCAGCACGTTCAGTGCGCCGCTAACGACAGTCATCTCTTCAGGCGCCGCAGTACTAAAGGTATATTCGCCTTCAGCCATCACGCCAACACTGGCGCGGCCAGTACTGCTGCTGGTAAAACCGATCGATTTTACTTTGCCGGAAAAGTATTCATTACTTTGAAGCATACAACTGGCCCTATCTCGTGATTAAGTTGAGAACCAATATAGGGGGCTGACGTTCCACCTGTCACGCAAAATTACGCCAACAGTTCCGAAGCCAGTCGGGCAATCAACACATTAGACAGAAGAACCGGGACATCCAGCGATTTTTGCAGTAAATCGCGATGGCGTTGATTGAACCCCAGACAATCCAGCATGATCACATCCGCGCCTTGCTCCAGCAGTTCTTTCCCGGCATCAATTAATTGTTGTTCGGTACCTTCGATCGGATTCGCCACGGCATACACTGGTGGAGTTTGTAACACCTGCCATTTTTGCGTCTGGGCTTTGAGCAATTCGGTGACGGGGACAATAACCCCGACCTGATGCCCATCGACAATCGAGGCCACCAGCGGGGGGATAATACGTAACGGCTCCAATAGAATGCTATTGCGGGCGGTCAGGCGAGCGATTGAGGCGGTACTCATCAGCAGGATCACGTCAAAGCCCTGGTTATCCAGCACCTCCACGATACTTTGCAGCGAGCGCTCAACCTTCTGGCGTGAGACATGCGCAAGTTGGTGGTCGCTGAGCAGCGTTAATAAAGGCTCGTCACCGGGCGAAACGCCGTACTCAGCCATCACATCTTCTCGCCGCATCTGTCCAAGCAGACTGTGGTGAGTAATGTGCTGTTCATCGATATATTCCGTCAGGAGCGGTAACACCTCACACATCGGCACCACGCCAATCGTGAGGATAGCCAACGACGCACTCATTTGTTGCTCCACCATCTTCTTACTTTGCTGTGAAATCCCGGGCAAGTGCCGGGCGCTGACCTGCGCTACAAATGCTCAAAAGCGTAGCAGCTGATCGGCGGTGTATTGTGTAAAGATTCCAAATCATTCCGGTACTGGATTGTTATTGCTTAATTTTCAATTTTAACGGTATACGGCGAAATTTAAGAAAATGTGATGAACGCCCGTCCTGGCACTTTTCAGACTCGTGCCAGGACGGTGCTTAATATCAGGTTTTATCGGGGTCTTCGTAGCGTTTTTTGGCATCCATGGCTTCCTGCGCAGAAGGATGCTCACTGATCAACGTATTCGGTTTAGGGTGATCGGCTCGAAGTTGATACCAGGTTACCGTCTGGCCTGGCGTCCCCTTTTCAACCGTAACAATGTTCGCTTGACGTGGGTAAGGTGGTTTTGTCGGCATAGTTCTTCCTTTTCACTGGATGAACATTAAGTATAGACACCGCCCTGTAACCGTGGCGCTGCCTGCGCCAGTATCTCAAGAATGTCTTCCACCACCTGCGCAGGTTTATGGGTGGCATCAACGATGTAGTGCGCAGCTTCACGGTACAGAACATCGCGCTGGGCGAGCACTTCCTGCACCTCTTCAGTCAACGGCTTACCGGTTAAGGTTGGGCGCAATCCTTCTTCAGGCGTGGCCTCCAGACGATCAACCAGTACTGATACCGGTGCGCTTAAATAGATAACCACGCCGTGGCTGCGCATGTAATGACGATTAAATTCGGTAAGAATGATGCCGCCGCCGGTCGCAACAACCGTCGCCGGGGCTGTGACGGCCTGCAGAGCGCTCGTCTCCTGGGCACGAAACCCTTCCCATCCTTCCCTTTCGACGATCTCCGCCACGGTCATCTGCACGTGCGATTGCAACCAGCGATCGGTATCGACAAACTGGAAATCGATAGCCTTCGCCAGCGCCATACCGGTAGTTGTCTTACCACACCCCCGGGGGCCGACAAGATAAAGAGGTTGCGTCATTACAGAAATTCCCCAGGGAGCCGCGAGCGAGCGGGATCTGATGCGGTTAAAGATATAATCATATCACCAAACTAGTACATCGCCAAAACGTAAAGAAAAAATTACATATAGGGTAGCTGTACCTATTAACCCCTACTATAACAAGAATTCACCATGAATAAAGTGTAAATAATAAATTACACGCTTTATTTTCTGCGCTGTACTTCCAGCCACCACTTATCAAGCTCAGCAGCAAAATGCTGCCTGTCTCGTGGTGAAAGGCTGTCCGGCCCGCCGGTCTGAATACCGCTGGCACGTAGCGTATCCATAAAATCACGCATCATCAGACGCTCACGGATCGTGGCTTCGGTATAACGTTCACCGCGCGGATTCAGCGCCGCCGCACCTTTTTCAATGACTTCTGCCGCCAGCGGGATATCCGCTGTTATCACTAAATCACCGGCACTACACTGACGTACAATCTCGTTATCCGCCACGTCAAACCCGGCGGGAACACGTAATGTGCGGATAAACCGCGAAGACGGGACGCGCAAACTTTGGTTGGCTACCAAAATAAGCGGCATCTGCATGCGCTCAGAAGCGCGGTACAAAATATCTTTAATCACATTCGGACACGCATCGGCATCCACCCATATTGTCATAATTTCTCCCCACTGATGTGCAGTTGCACATTGTCGCGTGCTTTTACTTGCAGGCAAAGTGCTGTTTATCCTTCTGCACATATTCAATCCGCGCTAAGCTTAGCTTTCCCAGGTAAAACAATGAATATCACGCATAGGGAGTGACAAAATGGACAAGAAAATCGGTTTTATCGGCTGCGGTAATATGGGCAAAGCGATACTTGGCGGCATGATCGCCAGCGGCCAGGTTCTCCCCGGACAAATCTGGGTTTACACCCCTTCCCCCGATAAAGTCGCTGCATTGCACGACCAGTACGGTATTAATGCGGCGCAGTCTGCGCAAGAGGTCGCGCAAATCGCTGACATCGTTTTTGGGGCCGTAAAACCAGGCATCATGATTAAAGTGCTGAGCGAAATTACCTCCAGCCTGAACAAAGACTCCCTGGTCGTCTCGATTGCCGCTGGCGTCACCCTCGATCAGCTCGCCCGCGCGCTGGGCCATGACCGTAAAATCATTCGTGCGATGCCAAACACGCCGTCACTGGTGAATGCCGGAATGACTTCCGTCACGCCGAACGCCTTAGTCACGCCAGAAGACACCGCCGACGTGCTGAATATCTTCCGCTGCTTTGGCGAAGCGGAAGTCATTGCGGAGGCAATGATTCATCCGGTCGTTGGCGTCAGTGGGTCAGCCCCGGCTTATGTGTTTATGTTTATTGAAGCGATGGCGGACGCCGCCGTGCAGGGTGGCATGCCTCGCGCGCAAGCTTATAAATTCGCGGCGCAGGCAGTAATGGGGTCGGCAAAGATGGTGCTGGATACGGGTAAACATCCCGGAGAACTGAAGGATATGGTGTGCTCGCCTGGCGGAACCACCATTGAAGCGGTACGCGTCCTGGAAGAACGAGGTTTTCGTTCATCAGTGATTGAAGCGATGATTAAGTGCATGGAGCAGTCGGAAAAACTCAGCCGCTCCTGAGTTAACACCGCCGGACGTCAGGCCGCCGCCTCAGTGCGGTTACGTCCGGAATTCTTTGCTTTGTAGAGCGCCATATCCGCCGACTTTAACCATTCTCGATAATGCTCGGTTTCTGCGGTCAGCGGCGCAACGCCCACGCTGATCCGCAGAGCAACCTGCGGCGCGCAGGATAAACGCAGTTGACCAAGTCGTTCGTGAACACGAGACATCGCCGCAATCGCGCTGGTTGCCGGCGTGCCGCACATAATCACCGCAAACTCATCACCGCCAAAGCGCCCGATCACGTCGCTACCGCGTAAGGTCATCTGCAACTGGCGGGTCAGCGCGACAATCGCCTGGTCCCCAATGTCATGACCCCAGGTATCATTGATGCTCTTAAAATGGTCGATATCGATAATCAGTAACGTGGCGTCACGCTGGTAGCGGCGGCAATTATCAAATTCATTACGCAGTAACAGTTCCCAATGGCGGCGGTTGTACACCCCAGTCATGCCATCTCGCGTACTCATCACCTGTAAACGGCGTTTATGTTCCGCCAGCTTGATGACCGTCTGGTAGCTGACCCAGGCAAACAGCAGCGGATAAATCACCAGCACCGGCAGCGTCAATAGCACGCTAAGTTGAGTACTGCTAAAAGCGACGGAGATATCGGTTAACTGTAACGTCACCAGGCATGAAACCATCATCAAAACGGCGCCTGCAATGAATATTCGCATCCCGCCTGCGCCCATCAGGTTGATGCAGATAATCATCAGCAGCGCCGTGGATGGCAACAGGTTTACGCCCATAATCCCTATCCACATACCGGCAAGAATGGCATCGGCTTTTAAGTTGGTAAATTCGCTATGCAGAGGATCGTCGGCTTTGCTGGCCAACTGCCAGGCCAAATGCGGCCAGACAAACGCCCATCCCACCAGTAATAGCCACCAGCCACCGGTAATGGGCTGAGCAACTAATACCGACGCGATAGGGAAAAACATTCCCCCCAATCCCACCGCTCGCGGCAGCCTGATTCGTCGGGCGAATCGCAGACCGGAACGTTGGTGGTCATTTTGATGAAGCGATAAAAATGCTTCATTCGGGACGACCTTCTTTTGATAAAAGTTTTCATCATTCATTGTATTTGGGAATATTCTGAAACAAATTTCCCAAATTATAGGAAGGGGTCTGGTGGCGGAAGTATGATATTTCGGGTGAGCGATTTTACCTGCTCACCCGTAAGTGCTACGCAGATTTTTTCAGGCAAGCGCTCATAAATTTATTACGATCATCACCTTTCAGAGACTGCTCCGTCGCCTTAACGTTACATTCACGCATTTTTTGCTGCTGCGGCGTCAGGCTCTTTTCCTCCGGCGCAGATTTACTGTTTTTCAGGCAATCACTCATATATGTCTTACGCGCATCCCCTTTTAAGGTCTGCGCCGTTGCCTGCTGATTGCAGGTGGTCATACGCTGTTGTTGCGGGGTTAAAGTCTTCTCGGCAGCACCGACGGTAGTTAAAAAAATCAGACCAAAAAGCAGCGTCATTAATAATGTAATTTTCATAGCATCCTTCTTTTCTGAACGACAACACACAGGTAAGTTTGGCTGCTAACGATAAAAATACCACCCGGCGGCAAAAGTATTGCCGCCGGGCGTCGGGTTATTACAGTCCTAACGCCGCTTTCATGGTGTAAAACAGGTCGGTTTGATCGGTCAGGCCGACCACATTCGCCGCATGCGGGCCATAGGCTGCAATTCGTAGCTGGCTGCCGGTGTGCTCCTGAGATTCCTCTTCAGAGTTGCCGTAGCTGATGACCATAACCGCGCCATCTTTGGTGTTCAGCGCCTGGGTCAGGCCTGGTGCTTTGGTATCCGGCGCGACAATCTGGCTGGCATGTGCGTGGTCAGCGGTTACCACCACCAGGGTGTTGCCATCTTTCTTCGCAAAGGCAAGCGCGCGCTGTACCGCCTCGTCCAGATCGACCGTTTCACCAATCTGTCCGCACGGGTTGGCGGCATGGTCCTGTTTATCGATTGACGCCCCTTCCACTTGCAGGAAGAAGCCTTTCTCATTTTTGCTTAACAGCTCAATCGCTTTATCCGTCATCTGCGCCAGCGTTGGCACGCTGTCGTCACGCTTTGGATTTGGCGTACAGGTCACAACCGGCTTATCCAGATTGCCATGATAAGACGCTTTCGGACCTTCCCAGCGCACGGGCATATTGCCGTCAGAGAACAGGCCCAGCAGCGGTTTATCCTGATTAGCTTCGGTAATCGCCGCCAGCGTCGCGGTATCACTCACCATCTGATAACCGCGGGCCAGGGCTTGTTCACGCAACGTTTTACCCTGCCACTCGCCTGCCGCAGCGGTTTCCGCAAACGTTTTTGCCCCGCCGCCCAGCGTAACGTCAGCCCGGGCATTCAGTAATTGTTCGGTGATGGACCCTTTACCGCCTTTTTCCAGCGCATTGGTTGGGCATTTTTCACGTGTCACGCCTGGGCCATAGCACTTACGCGAAGTCACATGGGCAACCAGCGCCGCCGGGGTAGCATCCTGCAATTCAGCGGTAGAAACGTTGCCCGTTGCCAGCCCCGCCGCTTTTGCCATTTCAAGAATTGTGGCGTGATCTTTTTCATGAATATCAACGCCCAGCGCGCCATTATAGGTTTTCACACCGGTGGTCCACGCCGTCGCGGATGCCGCAGAATCCGTCACATAATCGGGTTTACCCGTTTTCTTATCCAACGCATAGTGCGTGTATTGTCCGGTCAACGGTAAAGCATCAATTCCTTTAAAAAAGCCGCCTGCGCCTTCGGCATAATTTCGCGCGGCCGTTATTTCTGAGTCCCCCATCCCATCGCCAATCAATAAAATAATATTTTTGGCCGGTTTATCGCTCAGAGATTCGCGCAGAGCCGCCGTTTGATCGGCAGACAATCGGCGGGCGCCGCCCGGCGTGGTGATATCACCCTGAGCGGCACGATTATCCATAACCGCTATGGCAGAGGTTTCTGCATTAATAACCGGGGTAAACAGCAAAGGTAACAGGGCAATAGCGAGTGCGCTTTGTTTCACTTTATTTTCTCCATGTATAAATACGGTAAAATTAAAACAAAGCGACTATAAGTATTTGATGTGACACTTTTATGATAATTTGTGGATGACGCACCACGGATTACTCAAAACGCTTTTGGCACACTCTCGCCAGCGTTATGAACGTTGGTCAGAAACGCAGGCATACGGCCTTCTCCAGCCAAAGCCCCTTCAATTTGGCGAATAAATATTTGCCGATCGTTACACGTCATATTGCGCAGCATTTCGATGATTACCTGCTCCAGCGTTTCAACCTGCGCCGTCAGTTCTTGCGACTCTTCTTCTTTTTGGGCGAGCTTAAGTAACAACTCAGTAACGAGATTTTTCATTTACGTATTCCCTTAACCAAATATAGGCCACGTTATCATTAAGACTCACAACTGCCTAGAGGATGAAAGTTGTATTTTCATAAGAAATAAAACGTTTTGCGAAAACAATCACAACACAAAATAAGGGAGAAGGAGTCTTAGCGCAGAATTTCTCCATATAAAAGGATAAAGGGATTAATAATCACCTGGATATATAAATGCATAATGATGGATTAACAACGCTGACGGGCAGCGTTGTTAATCAGGTACTCAGCGTGCGCAGCGCCGACGTCGCAACGCGATAGCCAGTTGCCAAATGTTGATAAGCACAATGCACGCCGTGGCAATAAACACCCAACGAAAGCCCGCCATTGCCGAAACCGTTGCCCCCATTAATGGCCCGGCTACGTTGCCGAGATACATAAATGACTGGTTATAACCAAAAATGCGCCCGGTTATCTGGTCGCTGGAGTATTTCACCAGCAACGTCTGCACCGCGGGCAACATCGCGCCGTCGGCAAAGCCGAGCAGAAAACGTAAGATCCCCAACTGCAACGGCGTAGTGACCCATGACATGGCGAAAAACAACACGACGGCGAAGATTAACGTCGCCATTAAAATCCGCTCGGTCCCAATACGATCGCCTAATTTACCTAGCCGGGGCGCAGAAATCAGCGCCGAGATGCCCGGAACCGAAGCAATCAGCCCGCTGAGAAAGGCAATATTAGAACTGTCTGGGACCATTGATTTAATAAACAGCGCCAGAATCGGCCCAATTGAGCCGTTGCATAACTGGATCACCATCGTAGTAAAAAACAGGCTGATCACCAGCGCCGGATAAGGCAGCGAGGCAAAGACGGCCTTCCCGCTCAGGCGTTCGCTTTTTTTGATTGTCGGGCGCACACCTTCTTTGATTAAGAACAGAGTTACCAGAAAACTCACTACCAGCAAGGCCGCGGTAATACAGAATACCGCCCGTAAGCCAACGTGGTCGGCAATAAAGCCCCCCATCAGTGGTCCGCCAATAACGCCGCTAATTTGCGCCGTCGAGAGCGTACTCAGCGCCCACCCGCTGCGTTCGCGCGGAACCTGTGAGGCTACCAGCGCCATCGCATTGGGAATATAGCCAGACGTTAACCCCATGACCCCACGCAGCAGAAAAAGCTGCCAGACGTTAGTGGCAAAGGCCTGCAGTAAAATCGCAATCGCCATGCCCAAAGAGGCCCGCAGCAACATTAGCTTGCGTCCTTTACGGTCGGCTAAACTCCCCCACATCGGAGAGACAATGGCTGAAATCAGGAAGGTGACGCTAAACGTTAAGCCGGACCACATTGAGAGTGCTTCATGGGAGCTCACCCCCAGTTGGGAGATATAGAGCGGTAAAAAAGGCAGGATTTGGCTGATCGCCAGGCCGGTGAAAAAGCAACCGAACCATACGGAAATGAGGTTGACTCTCCAGGATTCCATAGGGACTCATAACGATAAGTAGCTGAAAACTGTGAGTAGCTTAACAAATTACTTAGCCAAATAAGGGTCCACAGGTGCGATATATCACAGTTTAGAATTTTATCTTCCCGCTCATCATATTTGTGATATACCTCACATCAACCCCACAATATCAGCAGGGGTTTATGCTCCGCGTCCGTTCTGCGCGTTTGCGCTTATCTGTTCCTCTGTTGCCCACCAAAACAATCTGCCAGAAGCCGAGGAAACCTGCGTTTTGTCGTGGTAATGTATGTGCTTTGCATTCATGGAATGGGTTTTTAAGATGGCAAAGTTGCGGGTAGGAATCGTATTTGGTGGTAAATCAGCGGAACATGAAGTGTCATTGCAATCGGCAAAAAATATTGTCGATGCCATCGACAAGACTCGCTTTGACGTTGTGCTGTTAGGTATTGATAAGCAAGGGCAATGGCACATTAGCGATGCCAGTAACTATCTGCTCAATTCAGATGATCCAGCGCATATTGCGCTGCGTCCTTCCGCGACCAGCCTGGCTCAGGTCCCGGGTAAACAAGAGCACCAGTTGATCGATGCGCAAAACGGTCAGCCACTGCCAACGGTCGATGTTATTTTCCCGATCGTACACGGCACGTTGGGTGAAGATGGCTCTCTGCAGGGTATGCTGCGCGTGGCGAATCTGCCGTTCGTCGGTTCTGATGTCCTGGGCTCTGCGGCCTGTATGGATAAAGACGTGACCAAACGTCTACTGCGCGATGCCGGATTAAACATCGCGCCATTTATTACGCTCACTCGCGCTAATCGCAACCGCATCAGCTTTGCCGAGGTGGAATCCCGCCTTGGCCTGCCGCTGTTTGTGAAACCAGCCAACCAGGGCTCGTCCGTTGGCGTCAGTAAAGTGACCAGCGAAGCGCAATACGATCAGGCCGTCGCGCTGGCATTTGAATTCGACCATAAAGTCGTGGTGGAGCAAGGGATCAAGGGCCGCGAGATCGAATGCGCGGTGCTGGGCAACGATCAACCGCAGGCCAGTACCTGTGGCGAGATCGTGCTGAACAGTGATTTTTACGCTTACGACACCAAATACATTGACGATAACGGTGCCAAAGTGGTTGTTCCGGCAGCGATCGCACCGGAAGTTAACGATAAGATCCGCGACATTGCTATTCAGGCTTATCTGGCGCTGGGCTGCGCCGGTATGGCGCGCGTGGACGTTTTCTTAACCGCAGAGAACGATGTTGTGATCAATGAGATCAACACGCTGCCGGGCTTTACCAACATCAGCATGTATCCAAAACTGTGGCAGGCGAGCGGCTTAGGCTATACCGATTTGATCACTCGCCTGATCGAACTGGCGCTGGAACGTCATGCGGCGGATAGCGCGTTGAAAACCAGTATGTAAACCCGCCTGGATGCCTGATCGAGAGCTATTGGGCATCCTTTGCTTCTTCTTCATCTTCCACGCGGCGACGGATAATTAATCCGGCCAGCCAAAAGCTAATCACCCACGTCACCAACCCCACCGCATAGGTCTGCCATCCCTGCGCTTCAAAACCCAGTAAGCCGACCACACCGTTCAGAATAAAGATAAGCCCAATAGCGAAGGCATAGTAGTGCCAGTCTCGGCGGATTTTAACAGGCAGGTTCATAACGGCTCCGGTGGAAATACAACGTGAAAGCGCATCCTCGCACATTTCCTCATAGACGTCTGTGGCCTGTGCGGAATTTCTGAAATGTAACTTGATTTCACTTAAGGTTACTTAATTGTGACAATCAGCAAAAAACCGAGATCCAGGAATAATCTCTACCTGAAATTACCATCATTCTGATATTGACATTGCCGATCACCTGTCAGACTCACTGTCAGTTCCAGGCATCACGTCAAAAAAGCAGGTTATTTCCGGAGGTCTTTATGGCTGATTTTACGCTCTCAAAATCCCTGTTTAAGGGCAAGCATCGGGATACCTCCTCCCTGCCCGGCAACATTGCGTATGCCGTATTTGTGCTGTTTTGCTTTTGGGCAGGCGCGCAGGTTTTAAATCTGTTGGCCCACGCTCCCGGCATCTATGAACAGCTGATGCAGTTGCAAATGCAAGAGACAGGACGCCCACGAGTTGAAATTGGCTTAGGCGTCGGTACCCTTTTTGGGCTGGTCCCTTTCCTTGCCGGAAGTCTGATTCTTGGCGCCATCGCGGCATTCGTGCGCTGGCGCCGCCGTCATCATAACGATGACTGACCCATACATTTCGCCCGACGATCGTCCACGCGTTTCGCAAACCACGCGGTGGTCAGATTACGTGTAATCTTCGGGCTTTCCAGCTGAATGCCTGGCAGCATTTCACGGGGTAGCGCTTTCCCGCTCTTCGCTTCCGCCAGCTTATAGACCTTCTCGTACAGCGCGGTATCCTCAAAGGCCAGACTGTCACCTTTTTGCAGTTGACGGTGGATCTCACTCTCGCTCATCCCCAGCTTCCCGGCCAGTTTACGTACCGCCAGCTCGGTTTTGCCCGGCTCGCTGCTGCCGTAGAGAATCAAATCACCATCCATCACCAGCTTCACTCCGCTGGCTTTACTGACCGCATTCTGGAAAGCTGCATTGCGGCTGGCATACCATCCCGCATTGAAATCGGCGAAACGGAAGATTGGCGCGCTGTAATTCGCCGGGTAGTTAAGCAGATGATACGTACCGAACCACAGCCCACCGCGGCGGCTGAACACTTCCTGACGTACTGTTCCCGCCATTTTCCACGGATACCCGTCGGCGTGCTGCTCGGCAAACGCGATACTGACCTGCATTGGCCCACCGGTATGTACCGGATTAAGCGAACCAAACAGCGTCTGCCCCATCGGTACCATATTGATAAAATCATCAAAAATGGCGCTAAGCTGTTTTTCCGTTTTCACCGTATCCAGACGCTCGCTGTAGCTTTTCCCCGTTGGCGAGTTAATCTTCAGTGCGGTATGCACCACAAACTGCGGGATATGCATACGCTCGGCGCGCCGGTCGATCTCTTTCCAGGCGATTTTACTTAAGTTTGGAACGGCCGGATCCGCCTGATAGTTTGACTCCTGTTGCGCGACCGCCAGCACCGAACAGATATTTTCAACCGTCGGCGCCAGCTTCTGGCTTTCAAACGTCTTCGCTAAATCCTGCGCCCATGCGTCCCGGTCTTTCACGCTGGCGGGCATTTTCTGGCGCACCACGCTCGCCACATCGACGGCTTTCTCCCCTTTTTTTAGCGGCTGCTCGGGTTGGCTACTACATCCCACCAGCACCAGAGCGGCCAGACCGGACAAGGGGTAAAGACGGGAAACCGTCGACATAACATCTCCTTTTTTATTAACTAAGCGTATGGGTAACTTCCTGAATATCCTGGCCATCAAGCTCACGTTCAAAGCTGCGCAGACGCTTATAAATAGACATCAGTTCGACTAACGTTGTCCAGGAGTTAATCAAATACTGGAACGAGCCGCGCACCTGGCCAAACACGTTGGTGATTTGCGTCATCAGGCCGAGCGTAATCGTACCGGCAACAATCGACGGGAACAGCAGGAACAAGCCGAAAACGTTATCAACCTGCAGGTATAGAATGCGGGCGATATTGAAGTACATATAGTGAAAATAGAGGCGGAAGTAGTTCTGGCGCACCGCATGGAACAGTTCACGCACCGTCGGCGGGGTCGCACGATTAGCGTCATCTTCGCCGTAAACCAGTTCTTTACGGTAGGCCGCTTCCACGCGCTGGTTTTTAAACTCCAGCCCCGGAAGTTTGATCCCGACTACCGCCAGCAAGCCGGTTCCCATCAGCGACCAGACAATCGCGGCAATCACCAGGCCATAAGGAACATGTCCAACAATGGGCAGGTCCGGCACATGGGCTGAGAGTGTGACCAGGACAGGTAAGAAGGCAATCAGCGTCATAATCGCATTGATAAAGCTGACCCCCATATCTTCAAGCGTGGAGGCAAAACGCATGGTATCTTCCTGCACACGCTGCGCCGCGCCTTCGATATGACGCAGATGCTGCCAGTGCGCCATATAGTGTTCGTTCATTGCGGTACGCCAGCGGAATACATAGTGGCTGACGAAGAAGTTGTTCATCACCCCAATGACCACGGCAATCAGCGCAATGCCAAGAAAGATGCCTACTTCATGATAGAACTGCTCAATCTTCACCTTATGCGGCGCACTCAACGCGGACTGAATCAGATCATAGAATGGCGCATACCAGGCGTTGACGGCGACGCCAACTTCAACCAGAAACCAGGTCACGAAAATAATCAGCGACGTGCCCAGTATGGACCAGTACTGCCAGCGGTGCGGGCTGTAGATAAACCAGAACAGCGCGAACACACCAACACAAAGAATGTAATACGCATAAAAAATCAGGTAATCCAGCGACCAGAATCGGGCCGCGCTAATCGGTACGTCTCCCGACGCGCCGGTAATATGTGCAACCCAGGCTCCCCCTCCTCCTTGCCAGAATACAACGGCGACCAGTGCCCAAATAAATGCCGAAATAAAGAACGGCCCCGGCTTTGGGAAAAAAGACTTAAACATAGTGCTCTCCTGCTAACTTCTTATCGTTATGACGACTGCTGTGTATTTGCCACCGTGGAGTGCGGTGGCCAGACGGCTTACGCCCAAAAACACAAGCTGAAACCGACAAGTGTGACCAAAACCGCGGCACTTAGTTCGCACCCGGGTATGAAGAATTGTTTCTGTGATTTTCACACTCGACAACGTTCCAGCAAGTGCAGATTATCACAGCGTGAGATCACAAAAGCGAACATCCGTAATCCGGGAAACGCTCGCGTTTACTCATCGTTACGTTTTTCACACTATCATTGGCTGATAAGCGCTTTGCAATACGCCGATGAGTAGTATAAATACGCATACGCACAACATCCTTTTTCACTTTCTCTAACTCATGGACACCACCGTTGAAACGTAGTCTGCTTTTTTCTGCCGCGCTGTGTGCGGCGTCATTGACATCTGTCCAGGCGGCACAGCCTATAACCGATCCGGTCTTCGCCTCTGATATCGTCGATCGTTATGCCGACCATATATTTTACGGCAGCGGTGCTACGGGGATGGCGCTCGTGGTGATTGATGGTAACCAGCGCGTATTTCGCAGCTTCGGCGAAACACGCCCTGGCAATAACGTCCATCCGCAGTTGGATTCCGTTATTCGAATTGCCTCTATTACTAAATTAATGACCAGCGAAATGCTGGTGAAATTACTCGATCAGGGTACGGTTAAACTCAACGATCCATTGAGCAAATATGCGCCGCCTGGCGCGCGCGTGCCAACTTATCAGGGCACGCCGATTACGCTGGTGAATCTGGCGACGCATACCAGCGCGCTGCCGCGCGAACAGCCTGGCGGTGCGGCGAAGCGCCCAGTGTTTGTCTGGCCAACCCGTGAACAGCGCTGGAGCTATCTCTCAACCGCCACGCTTAAAGCCGCACCGGGTTCGCAGGCTTCTTATTCCAACCTGGCGTTTGACCTGCTGGCCGATGCGCTAGGAACCGCATCCGGAAAGCCTTATCCACAGCTGTTTGAAGAAAAAATCACCCGTCCGCTGGGGATGAAAGACACCACCTTTACCCCATCCCCCGATCAATGCAGACGCCTGATGGTCGCGGAAAAAGGCGCCAGTCCTTGCAACAATACCCTGGCGGCAATGGGCAGCGGCGGTGTTTATTCAACGCCCGGCGATATGATGCGCTGGATGCAGCAGTATCTCTCATCTGATTTTTACCATCGTAGCCAGCAGGCCGACCGTATGCAGACGCTGATTTATCAGCGTACGCAGTTAACCAAAGTGATAGGGATGGATGTTCCGGGTAGAGCCGATGCGCTGGGTTTGGGCTGGGTCTATATGGCGCCGAAGAATGGGCGACCAGGAATTATTCAAAAAACTGGTGGCGGCGGCGGCTTCATTACCTATATGGCGATGATCCCGCAGCAAAACGTCGGGGCATTTATCGTGGTGACCCGCTCTCCGCTAACCCGCTTTACCAATATGAGCGACGGTATCAACGATCTGGTTGCAGAGCTGAGCGGGAACAAACCGCAGGTTATTCCTGCATCCTGACTTAATACTCAAAAGGCAAACGGTTAATGCTCACCAGTTTGCCTTTATTCATTTCAATGTAACCACCTTTACGCAATGCCGCGAGAACCTCAGCGACAACTGAGCGTGAAATTCGCGTGCGTTGGTGAATATAGTTCATGACGCCGATACGCGAACGCAGTACGTCGTCCCATTTTGTCATGGATATCAGCGTCGCGCGGATCTGATCGTAGGAGTTATTGCCGATCAGTTGCAGATCGCGCAACTCAAACATGGAGTTTTGCCATGCCAGCCAGCAAAAGGCTTCACGCCAAAGTTGGCATTGTTCAATTATATTTATCGTTTGCGAAGCAGGCAGGTGGTATCCTGTACAATTACTTTCGGTTATTAATTTGTATTGTACATCTGTTTTCATCACGCCATCAGAAAGGCCCATAATAAAAGGTGCCTGTGCAATCCCGACCAGCACGCTTTCCCCTCTACGCAAGGAAACAACACCACTTAAAATAACGAAAGTATCATCACTATTAATATCACCGGAATAAATTATTTCTTTATCGTTCTCACACTCAAAGTGTTTACCATATTTCGCTAAACATTTATCAAGCTTACCAAACTCAAGAAGAGGTTTATTTGAAGATAGCATGTGCGCATTCCTTGCAATAAATGCCCGTCAAATCCGTGACGGGCATTATTCTAAATTAAATTACCTTTTATTTCTCTGCGAGAAAGTTGTTACCAGGTATATTTAACACCAACATTTGCAGACCAGTCTTGATCGACATCACCGCCACCGAGGTAATTAGCATCGGTGTACGCACTGAAGTTCTTGGTGAAGCTGAACTGAGTACCCAGCCCAACGCGTACCGCAGAACCTTCTACGCCGTTGTCGATAGAATCACCGTTTACATCAGAATCGTTGTTAGAGTCGTCGTAAACGTAGGCCAGTTTGAAGTACGGGGTCAGCGCCTGGTCATCGCTGTAGGCGAAGGTATAACCCGCATCTACACCAAGTTCATAACGCATGCTGTCATAAGACTGACCGTCAACTTTCATGTCGTTGCTCAGCTTATAGTCATCACCAGACTGGAACAGACCGGATACGCTACCGTAAGGGGTTACGTAACCTGCGTCACCCAGCTTCAGGTCATAACCCAGTTTCAAGCCAAAGCCCCAGGCATCAGAAGAGGTGCTGCCATCAACATACTGACCGTTGCTCATGCTGGCAGACAGATCGTTGTTGAAGTGGGAGTAGCTTAAGTTACTGTCAACAAAGATGTTGTTCGCAAAACGAGCAGAAGAGTAGACATAGGCAGTCTGGCTATCCTGATCTACCTGACCGGTACGATCACTCATGTCACCTTTCGCGAAGCCTGCCGCAGCACCGACAATCCACTTAGCGTTGTTACCATCGATTTTGGAATCAACACCGACCATGATGCCGTTAACATCCTGATCATAGTTAATGTTGCCGTTATCCGCATCGAAGCTGCCGCCGAAGTAGCTCACCCATGCACCACCGTTATCTACCAGGCCATGACGCGCGTTAGTCAGACGAGTACCAACGGTGTCTTGTTCCAGGTTCCAGATATTGGTGTTGGCAGACGGAATGCTCAGCGCCATGTTCGCGTAGTCGGTCAGCTCCATCTGCTGCAGAACAACGGTGTTACCCTGCTGCTGAGCCTGATAGGTGTAAGCACCCAGGTCTGCTTTGTTGGCTGCAGAGAAGGTTGCGGTGCTGTTCGTGTCGTTAACGTAGATCAGCTCGTTACCGTTGTAATCAGCAACAGAACCTGCGCCAGTGGCGTTATCGATGCGAACTTTATAGTTACCGGTTGCCGCTGCTACGTGATCACCGTAGTTATCAACTTCAGACTGATCGCCTGAGGTGTCGGAATCGCCGTTACCGTTGATAGTCAGATGACCATCAGAGTTCATCGCGATCACGCCATAACCGTAGTTAGCCTGGCGCGTATCGTTGGTACGATCGTTGGTCAGGTCAGCATTCAACACATAGTTAGCGCTGTTGATGTCGAAAACACCCGCATTAACATGGTTGTAAGCGTCGGTGTAGCTGGTCAGATTCAGGGTATCAACCTGCAGCGCGTTTCCGGTGCTGTTGCCCACATCCAGAACGCCGTTGTTGGTGACGTTAATGGTATTGGCATACAGCGCGGCATTAAGCACATTCCAGCCTGCAGAGACATCATCAGCAATCGTTACGGTACTGTTGTCAATAGACAGCGTATTAGTCGCAACACGACCATCTTCATTGATGTTCAGTGCGGAAGCACCGGTCAGAGTGATGGAGTCAGAAACCAGCGCAGAATCACCCACGTTGACAACGGAACCGCTGTTGATGCTCAAAGTGTCAATCAGAGAAGTTTTGGTGGTATCCCACTGGGAAGCGCCGTTCAGCGTCACGTTGAACAGACCGCTCTGATAAACGGTATTGCCAACCACATGACCATTTTCGTCATAAGAGGTTGTGTCGCTATCGATACCGTAGGTTGAAGAAGGCCACAGGCTGTTGGCAGCGATATCAATCAGCGTAGCGGTGGCTTCAGTGCCCTCAGCATAGCTTTCGTAAACGCCATCACCATCAACGTCAACCTGATGGACGGACATTGCCGCACCAACCCACTTGCTGCCGTGGTTCAGGGTCAGATCCAGACGGTCAGTACCATCCCAGCCGTTGGTATCCAGATCGGCATCGGTATCACGGTAAGTATCAGCACCGTTCGGGAAGAAGTTCTCATCAAAGTTGCTGGAGAACAGCACATCGCCCATCAGCGTAGCGTTATCAAACGTGGCGGTGGTCTGCATCGCGTTATCTGCATCGGGATGAGCAATAACCGCCAATGCGATATCATTCGCGTTCCAACCGTTACCGTTGTAGTCGCTCGCATTGCTGGTGTTACCAAACCAGCCGGATCTTCCTTCATCAGACCAGGAACCGGAGGTCAGGGTAGAGTCGGTAACAGCGATAGTGTTGTTAAACACTTCGCCGCTGTTTACGCCGGTGATGACGGTATTATCGTCAATATCTTCCCACTCATAACCTTGAGTCAGGGTAATACCCGCAACGTGAGAGTTGTTGGTGATAGACAGATCAACTTCTTGATCCAGAGTGATAGCCGTACCCAGGTTATAAACGTCGACAACGTGCGTATCAGCCACGTCATTATAGGTACCGTTGTAGGTATAATGTTCGTAGTTGTCATCGATAGTAGAATTGATGACGTTCATCGCCAGACGATCGTAGTAATAGTCGGTACCCGTACGGTTAGTACAATCCGTGGTCATACATTCGGATGTCACCATACCGTGAATGGTACTGTTTTTAATCGTCAGGCTGTTATAATTGCCGTTGGTTGACAGTCCATCATCCAGATAATAAGTAGAAATAACGCCGTTGACAGTAGCGTTATTGATTACCGGATAAATATCACCGTTATAAATACTATCAGTGCCGTAATTGTTCCAACCGACATAGCCATCGAAGTAAACGTCATCAACATGTGATGCGTCATTATAATGGGTGAACGTTGTGTACGTCGTCCCAGAAATATCAGTAGAAGCATTCGCCTGAGAAGTGATTGCCAAAGTACAGGCTAATGCTAATTGTGAGACTACAAGTTTCTTTTTCCAAGTGTGCATTTGTCATCCCTCCTCAGGGACGTAATATAGTTGATCCATCAATTATCAATGCAAAGAAAACATTTTATGTTTCGCGGGGACGATTATGCGGTTTCACAAAGGAAAGGTTCAATTATTCTTTGCTAGTCGTCCGAAACCGGACAACACTACGAATACCCTCGCCTCTGACACAAAAGACAAAAAAACTCATTCTTTCAATGAAATATCTCACAAGATATTTCTGAAACATATAATTAATAAATAACTTAGCACTCACCTAAACAAATAAACAATAAATGAAATGGAATTATTTCCACATCTATAAAAATAAACGCATCGATATTTAAAATAATAAAACAGAAACAAACAAAATAATGAATATGAATAATTTGCCATAAATGTGAATAAATTGCTCTAATGATTCAGCCTTCCACGATGGAAAATCCAGATATAACGCCAACTTTCGTAAACCACCCACCCTCAGGTTCGGGTATACTACGGCCTTCGATTCCACAAACATCAGGCATACCATGACAGACCTAATCCAACGCCCTCGCCGCCTGCGCAAATCACCTGCGCTGCGCGCTATGTTTGAAGAGACAACACTCAGCTTAAATGACCTGGTGTTGCCGATCTTTGTTGAAGAAGAACTCGACGATTACAAAGCTATCGAGGCCATGCCCGGCGTGATGCGCATTCCAGAGAAGCACCTGGCGCGCGAAATTGAACGCATTGCGAATGCAGGCATCCGCTCGGTCATGACCTTCGGCATTTCTCATCACACCGATGACACCGGCAGCGATGCCTGGAAAGAAGACGGTCTGGTGGCGCGCATGTCGCGTATCTGTAAGCAGACCGTACCGGAGATGATCGTCATGTCCGACACCTGCTTCTGTGAATACACCTCGCACGGTCACTGCGGCGTATTATGCGAGCACGGTGTTGATAACGATTTAACCCTTGCCAATCTCGGCAAACAGGCGGTCGTTGCCGCCGCTGCGGGCGCAGATTTCATCGCCCCTTCCGCCGCAATGGACGGCCAAGTGCAGGCGATTCGCCAGGCGCTGGATGCCGCGGGCTTTACCGATACCGCGATCATGTCCTACTCCACCAAATTTGCCTCTTCTTTCTATGGCCCATTCCGTGAAGCCGCAGGTACCGCGCTGAAGGGCGATCGTAAAACCTATCAGATGAACCCGATGAACCGTCGGGAAGCGATCCGCGAATCGCTGCTGGATGAAGCCCAGGGCGCAGACTGCCTGATGGTCAAACCGGCTGGCGCATACCTCGATATTCTGCGCGATATCCGCGAGCGCACCGAGCTGCCGATTGGCGCTTATCAGGTCAGCGGTGAATACGCGATGATCAAGTTTGCAGCCCTCGCGGGTGCAATAGATGAAGAGAAAGTGGTGCTGGAAAGCTTAGGCTCGATCAAACGCGCTGGCGCGGATCTGATCTTCAGCTACTTCGCACTGGATCTGGCTGAGAAAAAAATCCTGCGCTAATCACTTTGTTGCCTAATGACGGCTTCGCTTTACCGGACCTACAGGTCGTAGGCCCGGTAAATGAAGCGTCTCCGATAATCATCCCGCCCGAAAAAACGGCTTGTCTCCCAAAATTGTCGCCCGGTGCATAATGCGCCGCTGGGGCAGATAATCCGCATTCGCATAATGCTGCGTCACGCGATTATCCCAAATCGCCACATCGTTGGGCTGCCAACGCCAGCGCACCTGGAACTCCGGTTTAGTGATATGCGCGAACAAAAAGCGCAGTAACGCCTCGCTCTCTTTTTCCGTCACATCGACAATTCGCGTGGTAAATCCTTCATTCACGAACAGCGCCTGCTTCCCGCTCACTGGATGCGTGCGCACCACCGGATGCAGCAGGGGCGGATGCTTTGCCACCGCCTCCAGCCAGCGCTGATGCTCCTCTGGCGTCTGGCGGTATTTATATTCCTGGAAGGATTTACGAAAATCATGCTCTGCCCGCAGGCCGCTCAGCAACTGGCGAAACGGCTCAGATAATGCGTCATAAGCGGCAATCCCGCTGGTCCACAGGGTGTCTCCCCCGGTCGATGGCAGCTCTTTTGCCGCCAGAATCGCGCCCGCTGGCGGCGTGTCGATAAAGGTCACATCGGTGTGCCAGTTGTCGTTATCCGGCGGATTATCGTTATGAGTATCCAGCACGATAATCTCTTCAACCCCTTCGGCATGCGGATAGACAGGGTGAATATGCAGATCGCCAAAACGCAGCGCCAGCGCCCGCTGTTGTTGCGGCGTAATCACCTGCTCACGCAGAAACACCACCTGATGGCGCAGTACGGCGTGATAAAGCTGTTCAAACTGATTATCGCTCAGCGGGCGCGTCAAATCCGCACCGGTGATTTGTGCGCCAATGTTCGGCCCCAGCGGGGTAATGCTCAGACGTTCACTCATTGTACTTCTCCATGCCAGGGCGTCAGGCGGCGCTGAAGCGCGCGCAGACCCAGTTCTAAAATAAACGCGATAACGGCAATCACCGCGATCCCCGCCAGCACCACATCCGTTGCCAGAAACTCACCGGCTGACTGCACCATAAATCCTAAACCTCGCGTGGCGGCAATCAGCTCTGCTGCCACCAACGTCGACCAGCCCACGCCAAGCCCGATACGCAACCCTGTGAGTATCTCCGGCAATGCCCCCGGCAAAATAACAAACCACAGCACCTGCGTACGGCTGGCTCCCAGCGACTGTGCGGCACGCACTCTCACCTGCTGCGCGCTTTTAACCCCCGCCAGCGCCGACATCGCTACAGGGGCGAAAATCGCCAGATAGATCAGCAGGATCTTGGAGGTCTCACCAATGCCAAACCAGATCACCATCAGCGGCAAATAGGCCAATGGCGGAACCGGACGATACAGTTCAATGATCGGATCGAGAATGCCGCGCATCGTCGGACTCAGCCCCATAGCGATCCCAACCGGAACGCCGAGCAGTACCGCCGCCAGCAGCGCGATAACAATACGCGTCAGGCTCGCCGCCAGATGCTGCCACAGCGTGGCATCCATAAACCCCTGCGGCCCGGCAATAACCATCAGTTTTTGCAAAACCTGGCCCGGCGGGGGTAAAAACAGCGGACTGATTAACTGCAGCGCCGCCACCGTCCACCACACAGCCAGAATGACGACCAGCGTACCGAAGCTTAAGGTAATCTGCCGCGAGAACGGCCAGCGCCAATTCAGCGCGCGCTGGCGACGGGGTTTATCATTAATCACCACGCTCATGAGAATGCCTCCCGTTGTTCAAAGACACGACCTAACACATACTCGCGCATGGCGATAAACTGCGGGTCGGACTTAATGCTGCGGCTCGGCTCTCCGGCCACAAAGCGACGAGCGAAATTCAGCGGCAGACGCTCCAGTACCCGGCCAGGGCCTGGCGACAGCAATACCAGCTCCGTTGCCATAAAAACGGCTTCTTCAATATCGTGGGTAATCAACAGCACCTGTTTGCCAGTCTCATGCCACAACTTCAGCAGCAGGGTTTGCATCTGCTCGCGGGTAAAGGCGTCGAGCGCGCCAAAGGGTTCATCCAGCAACAACAGCTGCGGGTTGGCAGCCAACGCCCTCGCAATGCCGACGCGCTGACGCTGACCACCAGAGAGCTGCCAGATAAAACGTTTTCCCGCATCCTCCAGCCCAACTTTCTGCAACATCTCCCGCGCGATTCGTTGACGTTGGGGCTTCTCCATCCCCGCCAGTTGCAGCCCGAAGGCCACGTTGTCCTGCACGTTGCGCCAGGGCAGCAGGCCTTCGTTCTGGAACACAACCCCGCGCTCTGCGCCTGGACCTTCAACTTTGTTGCCCGCCAGCATAATGCTGCCATGCTGATACGGCACAAACCCGGCAATCAGATTTAACAGCGTGGTTTTTCCGCAACCAGAAGGTCCGAGTACCACCAGCAGTTCGCCACTATCGAGCGTCAGGTTGATATCTTCCAGCACCGGTTTTCCACCGTAGCTGGCGGCAAGATGAGAGATTTGCAGCATCAGCGCCTCCTTATTTATTGCACGAAGCGATCGGTCACATACTGGCTGTAATCCGTCGCGACGGCGGGGACTTTGCCCTGCTCTTTGAGGAACTGCGCGGTGTCGATAATCGCTTTATTCACCGGGCCGGTTAGCTCAGCGGTTTGCTGTTGTGCCGTCAAATAGGTGTTACCTTTCACCAGCCCTGGCACATCCGCCTCCGGTACGCCACTCAAACGCGACAGTTTGCTGATATTCTCCGGCTGTTTCAGCCATTCATCGGGATTAGCGATATAAGGCTGCTGGGCGTCGATGGCGCTTTTGGCAAAGGCTTTCACCACCTCAGGATGCTTCTCGGCAAAATCTTTGCGCACCACCCACACGTCCAGCGTCGGTGCGCCCCACTCGCCAACCTGCGATGAGTCGGTTAATACCTTGCCATCTTTTTCCAGCACGTTTACCGCAGGCGCCCAGACATAAGCACCATCAATATCTCCGCGCTGCCAGGCGGCAATAATCGCGGGTGGCTGCAGGTTCACAATCTCCACCTGCCCTGCTTTGATACCCCAGTGTTTCAACGCCGCCAGCAGGCTGTAATGGGTAGTGGAAATAAACGGCACGGCAATGCGCTTACCAATCAAATCTTGCGGTTTACTGATGTTTTTCTTCACCACCAGCGCTTCAGAATTGCCGAGTTTTGACGCCAGCAGGAAAACCTCAATAGGCACCTGCTGGCTGGCAGCGACCGCCAGCGGGCTGGAGCCAAGATTACCGATCTGCACATCACCGGATGCCAGCGCACGGACGATGCTCGCACCGCTGTCGAATTTGCGCCAGTCAACGGTAGCCCCGCTCTCTTTAGCAAAGGTGTTATCCGCCTGCGCCACTTTGGCGGGTTCAGCGGAGGTCTGATAAGCAACGGTGACGTTCACCGCCTGTGCCTGAAATGCGATGAATGCCAGTGCGGCAAGTAGTGCGTTACGCGATGAAATAGCCATGATTGTCTGCTCCCCTGTCTTGTTATGGGGGCAGTATTTCGTTGCGGCACAATTTGATAAAGGAATTAAAAATTCTGGCTAATAGCGATCTGTTTTTAGAAAAAAAGCGGCAATGCTTAGCCCGGAAATGCATTTGATTGCAGGCCGGCAAATTATTGCGATTTTGTTACATTCGTTACATATCCGCGCCACGGGGATTGCCGCGCCGATCACCGCTATCTTCGGCCTGCTGATCGCATGGGTTGTGGTGCGTCAGCAGTTTAAAGGCAAAAAGACTATCGAGTTCACCACTATGCTGTGCTTTGCCGTTCCGGGCACCGTAGCGGGCGTATCGTACATTCTGGCCTTTAACAGCGCCCCGGTATACCTCACCGGCACCGCCGCCATCGTGATTATCTCAATGGTGATGCGTAACGTCCCGGTCGGTATCCGGGCGGGCATTGCGGGCTTAGGCCAAATCGATAAATCACTGGATGAAGCCTCGCTCAGTCTGCGCGCCGGTTCCCTGCGCACTATTACGCACATCCTGTTGCCGCTGCTGCGCCCGGCGATCCTCTCAGCGCTGATCTACAGCTTTGTGCGCGCCATTACCACCGTCAGCGCCATTGTGTTCCTCGTCACGCCGGATACCCGCGTGGCCACGGCCTACATCCTGAACCGCGTAGAAGACGGCGAATACGGCGTGGCGATTGCCTACGGTTCTATTTTAATCGTGGTGATGCTGGCGATTATTTTCATCTTTGACAGGCTGATCGGTGAATCACGGACCTCCCGTTCAAAAGCCAAAAACCAGGCGTAATGGAGCGCACTATGACTCAGAAAAATTTCGTTGAACTGCGCAACGTCACTAAACGATTTGGCAGCAACACGGTTATCGACAATATCAATCTCACCATTCCGCAGGGGCAAATGGTAACGCTGCTCGGCCCGTCCGGCTGCGGTAAAACCACCATCTTGCGTCTGGTTGCCGGGCTGGAAAAACCGAGCGAAGGACAAATTTTCATTGATGGCGAAGACGTTACCCATCGTTCTATTCAGCAGCGCGATATCTGTATGGTGTTTCAGTCATATGCCCTGTTCCCGCACATGTCGTTAGGGGAGAACGTCGGTTATGGCCTGAAGATGCTCGGCGTGTCGCGCGCGGAGGTGAAAACCCGCGTCAAAGAGGCGCTGGCGATGGTGGATCTGGAAGGATTTGAAGACCGCTTTGTCGATCAGATCTCCGGCGGTCAGCAGCAGCGCGTGGCGCTGGCCCGTGCATTGATCCTCAAACCGAAAGTGCTGCTGTTTGATGAACCGTTAAGTAACCTGGACGCCAACCTGCGTCGCAGTATGCGCGACAAGATCCGCGAGCTGCAAAAGCAGTTTGATATCACCTCGCTGTACGTCACCCACGATCAAAGCGAAGCCTTTGCGGTTTCCGATACCGTACTGGTGATGAACAAGGGACACATCATGCAGATCGGCTCGCCGCAGGATCTCTATCGCCAGCCCGCCTCCCGCTTTATGGCGAGCTTTATGGGCGATGCCAACCTGTTCCCGGCCACCTTCAGCGACAGATACGTTGATATCTACGGCTATCATCTGCCGCGCCCACTGCACTTTAGCGATCAAGGCGAGGGCATGGTAGGCGTGCGCCCGGAAGCGATCACGCTCAGCGACCGCGGCGAAGAGAGCCAACGCTGCGTGATCAGCCATGTCGCATATATGGGACCCCAATATGAGGTCACGGTGGAGTGGCACGGACAGGAGATTTTATTGCAGGTCAACGCTACGCGTCTGCAGCCGGACGTCGGCGAGCAGTATTATCTCGAAATCCATCCGTACGGCATGTTTGTGCTGGCGGATGCGGCATAAAGTGTTACCCATGTTTCCGGTTCATACCGTATCGCCATCTGGCAAAAAATGCCCGATGGCGGCTTACGTCTTATCGGGCCTGGGCCTGAACTTTTAACGCGGCAATATCCGCAGGCGTGGTGCGACAGCACCCGCCAATCAATCGTGCGCCAGCGGCCTGCCACTGTGGCAGATAATCCGCCAGTTGCGCACAAGACTCACCGTGATGATGCCAGGTTTTGCTCGCGGCATCGTACTGCTCGCCCGAATTCGGATACACCACCAGCGGCAGCGCCGTTAAGCCGTGTAAATGCTGCAACGCAGCGGTGGTGTTTTCCAGCGCAATGCAGTTAATGCCTAACGCCACCACCTGCGGATAATCCGCCAGCAACGCAACCACGTCACGCAGCGGCGTACCGTCGCTCAGGTGCTCGCTGTCACGCAGAGTAAATGAGAACCAGGCACGCGCACGCGGGTACGCGGTCAACAGCTCAGCCAGTGCGCCAATCTCGACAAAATTCGGCAGGGTTTCGCAGGCCAGCAGATCGGCCCCGGCATCCAGCAATGCTTCCACGCGCGGGCGATGAAACGCCTGGAATGCCTCGGCGCTGCGCTGGTAATCGCCACGGTATTCAGAGCCGTCCGCCAGATACGCGCCGTAAGGTCCGACAGATCCCGCCACCAACAGCGTGCCCGCTTGCGGGTTCTCTGCCAAATACGCTTCACGCGCTTTACGCGCCAGCTCCACGCTTTTGCCAATCAGCGCTTTCGACTGCGCTTCATCCAGGCCACGCGCGGCAAAGCCCGCCGGTGTCGCCTGATAGCTGGCGGTGATCGCGCATTGCGCCCCCGCCCGGTAATAATCAAGATGCACTTCGCGGATAAGCTCCGGGTTTTCTACCAGCACTTTGGCTGACCACAGGCTGTCGGCTAAGTTACACCCTCGCGCTTCCAGCTCCGTCGCCATCGCGCCATCCAGTAACAGGACATCCTGTTTCTCAAGGAGAGCGCGTAACGGATTATTCTGCGACATGTTCTGGCTCCTGTTTTGCGTTACGGGGTTGAGTAAGGAAATATGCACCATAGCACAACGCAACAAACGGTAACCCGCACCACAACGCAATTCTCTGCGCTGGATCGAATGCCAGCCCCACACAGGCCACCAGGCACAACACAAATCCCAATACCGGCACCAGCGGATACCACGGCGCACGATAATGTAATGCACTCAATGCCTTACCCTGTTGCAGATGACGGCGGCGAAAAACAAAGTGCGAGGCGCAGATGCTCAGCCACACCGCCACCACCGCAAACCCGGAGATTGCCGACAGCGCGACAAATACCGTGTCCGGGGCCACCACGCTGGAAAACAGCGCCAGTACGCCGCCGAGCATACTGACCGACAGCGCCGTCAGCGGCACGCCGTTTTTCGTCACTCGCGCAAAACAGGCTGGCAGCGTACGTTCATTCGACAGCGACCAGAGCATGCGCCCGGAGGCATACAGCCCGGAGTTCGCCGCAGAAAGAATGGCTGTCAGGATCACGAAGTTAAAAATATCGGCGGCGTACGGAATACCTACCTTCTCAAATACCAGCACAAACGGGCTTTTCTCCACGCCCGCCTGCTGCATCGGGATCAGCGCCGCCAGCACAAACACGGTGCCGATAAAGAAAATAATCAGTCGCGCGATGGTGGTACGAATCGCCACCGGGATCACCTTGCGCGGATTTTCCGTTTCACCGGCGGCAATACCGATAAGCTCAGTTCCCGAAAAAGCAAAGTTCACCGCCACCATAGTCATCAGGATCGGTAAGCCGCCATGCGGGAACCAACCTTCCGCTGTGATATTACTCAGCCCCGGCGCGGGCGAGCCATCCTGCATCGGGATAAAGCCAAAAATCGCCGCCCCGCCGAGGATAATAAAGGCGATGATAGTGACCACTTTCACCAGCGAGAACCAGAACTCCCCTTCGGCAAAAAAGCGCGTGGAGATAACGTTCAGGCCAAAAATAATCACACAGAACACCACGCACCAGACCCATACCGGCACCAGCGGAAACCAGTACTGCATACAGAATCCGGCAGCGGTAAAACTCGAACCAAGCGCCACGGTCCAGGTCAGCCAGTAGAGCCAGGCCACCGTATACCCCGTCGCCGGGCCGAGATAGCGCGAGGCATAGACGTGAAACGCCCCGGTCTCCGGCATCGCGACCGACAGCTCGCCCAGACACTGCATAACCAGCCAGACCACCAGCGCGCCAATCAGATAGGCCAGCAGCGTTCCCGCGGCCCCGGTAGTGGAGATGATGTAGCCGGTATTGAAGAATAACCCTGTGCCAATCACGCCGCCTAAGGAGAGCATAATCAGGTGACGCGTTTTCATCGTGCGCTTCAGTGGCGCATTTTGTTGTGTTGTTTGCATATAACCTTCCAAACGTATGGACATCTAAACATCCAAAGAAGGTGTGTTATACCGCGTTTGTTAACACAATGCAAAGTCAACCCTGCACCAGACGCAGATGACCGCGCCGGGCGCTTAATATCGGGTGGGGGTTAATTATCAAATATAAAAAGGGCCGCCAGCTCATAACGCCTCCGTTGCCAGGCTTTACATAAACTCTGGCAACGTCATCGCCGGCTGGCGTTCACCCGGAAGTGGGAACCGTATCTCCCCACTCATACAACCGAACGATTGTTTATGAGCCACTGGTCGGGATCGGCATCTGCGATTTACGGCTCATCAGGAAAAATACCGCCAGCCCTGCCAGTAAAATGCCCGGCGCAGAAGCCGCCATCACGCCTACCGTTCCTGTGCCGAGCGCTAACATTTTTCCTGCCAGCAGCGGGCCGCTCATCGCCCCCAGACGCCCAACGGCGACGGCGGTACCCACGCCTGTCGCGCGGATCTGCGTGCTGTAAAACAGCGGAGCCAGCGCATACAGCACGCTTTGTCCTCCAGTGGCAAACATCCCCGCCACAAATCCAGCCATCAGCATACCGCTCAATGACGACACCGTCCCCAGCGCCAGCAGCGAAGCCAACATCCCGGTGTAGATCAGAAGCGACATGACCACCGGGCGCAGTTTGTCCATTAACGCCCCGAGAATTAACGTGCCGCTGGCCGCGCCGATTTGCAGAGCAAACATCACACCAGCCGCCTGCGAGGGCTGAAAGCCCTGCTCCACCAGCAGCATCGGCAGCCAGTTGATCAGCATATACACCACCAGCAGGGTGAAGAAATAGCACAGCCACAGCAGCAGCGTGGCGGTGGCGGTAGCGGGGGCGAACAGGGCGCGCAACGGCGCGGCGGCCACCTGCGTTTGCTGGGCATAAACCTGTGATTCTGGCAGCCAGCGCATCAACAACGGCACCAGCAGCAGCGGGATCACTCCGCCAACCCAGAACACCGTTTGCCAGGCGGCGGCCAGACCGCTAAACCCGAGCGCCGCCGCTAACGCCGCGCCAATCGGCACGCCACAGTACATCAGGCTCACCGCCGTACCGCGAAAACGCGGGCCCGCCGCTTCGGAGGTCAGCGCGATCAGATTCGGCAACGCCGCGCCCAACCCGACGCCGGTCATCAGACGGGCAAACACCAGCGACGAGAAATCCCAGGAAATCGCCGTCGCCAGCGAGAACAGACCGAACAGCGCCACGGAGGCAATAAGAATACGCTTGCGGCCATAGCGATCGGCCAGCATGCCGCCCACCAGCGCGCCGGGCAGCAGTCCGAGAATGCCCGCACTGAAGATCCAGCCCATCTGCATTTTATCCAGCGCAAATGCCTGGGCGATACCGACGGCAGCGATCCCGGCGGCCTGTAGATCCAGCCCTTCCATCAGGGCAACTAAAAAGCAAAGCCCGACGGTTAACGTCAGGCGGTAAGATGTGGGGGTACGGGTAGTCATAAGATGTACCTCTGAGGTCACGATGCAGGTGAGTCGCGGCTGATACGTTGCCAGCCGCGTAATCATTTTTATTTGCTATTGCGCAGATCCAGCGCCACGTCGACGATCATATCTTCCTGGCCGCCCACCATTCGGCGTTTGCCCAATTCAACCAGAATATCGACCGCGCTCAGGCCATAACGCGCCGCCGCCACTTCGCAGTGACGCAAGAAGCTGGAGTACACCCCGGCATAGCCCAGTGCCAGCGTTTCGCGATCCACCCGCACCGGACGGTCCTGCAGTGGACGCACCAGATCGTCGGCGGCGTCCATCAGCGCATACAGATCGGTGCCGTGCTGCCAGCCGAGCTTATCCGCAGCGGCGATAAACACTTCCAGCGGCGCGTTGCCCGCGCCAGCGCCCATACCCGCCAGGCTGGCGTCGATACGGTCGCAGCCCTCTTCCACCGCGGCAATCGAGTTCGCCACGCCGAGGCTCAGGTTGTGATGCGCATGCATTCCGGTTTCTGTCTCCGGCTTCAGCACCGCTTTCAGGGCGCGGAAGCGGGCGCGAATATCGCTCATATTCATCGCCCCGCCAGAATCGACCACGTAGATACACGTCGCGCCGTAGTTTTCCATCAGCTTCGCCTGCTGCGCCAGATTCTCCGGCGTGGTCATATGGCTCATCATCAGAAAGCCGACGGTATCCATGCCGAGCTCACGCGCGTACTGAATATGCTGGGCCGACACGTCCGCTTCGGTGCAGTGGGTCGCCACGCGCACCACTCGCGCGCCGGCCTGATACGCGTTTTTCAGGTCATGAAGAGTGCCGATGCCCGGCAGCAACAGCGTGGCGATCTTTGCGTGTTTGACCACGTCTGCTGCCGCTTCAATCCACTCGAGATCGCTGTGCGCGCCAAAGCCGTAGTTAAAGCTGGAACCTTGTAAACCGTCGCCGTGGGCCACCTCAATGGAATCAACCCGCGCGTCGTCCAGCGCTTTGGCTATCTGGCGCACGTTTTCCAGCGAATACTGGTGACGAATCGCATGCATACCGTCGCGCAGGGTCACGTCAGAGATATAGAGTTTTTTACCGTTCATGCTGCTTCTCCTGCCTGACGGGTGAGTGACTGCGCCATCTGCTCAGCGGTCGCCAGCGCGCTGGAAGTCATAATGTCGAGGTTGCCCGCGTAGGCGGGTAAATAGTGCGCCGCACCTTCCACTTCCAGATACACCGCGGTTTTCAGCCCGGAAAACTGACCAATACCCGGCAGATTCACCGGTTTATCCTCCGGGATGACTTCAAACTGGACGCGCTGTTTCAGGCGATAGCCCGGCACATACGCCTGCACTGCCGCCGCCATGTCATTAATCGACGCTTCAACTTCAAGCTGGGAGGCCGCTTCGCTCAACACATACACCGTGTCGCGCATCATCAGCGGCGGCTCAGCCGGGTTAAGTACGATAATGGCTTTGCCTTTAGCCGCGCCCCCCACCACTTCAATCGCCTTCGAGGTGGTTTCGGTAAACTCGTCGATATTGGCGCGGGTGCCCGGTCCCGCAGATTTACTGGCGATCGAGGCGATAATTTCGGCGTAATGGACTTTTGCCACGCGAGAAACCGCCGCCACCATCGGGATGGTCGCCTGCCCGCCGCAGGTCACCATATTGACGTTCTGTTGGTCAACGTTAGCCTCCAGGTTCACCACCGGGACGCAGTACGGGCCGATCGCTGCGGGCGTCAGGTCGATCAGACGGATCCCCGGTTTTACGGCGCGCAGCGCGGCGTCATTTTTCACGTGCGCGCCCGCGCTGGTGGCATCAAACACGATGTCGATGTCAGCGAATTCTGGCATCGCAAGAAGCCCCGTCACCCCTTCATGGGTGGTGGCAACGCCCATACGCCGGGCGCGTGCCAGACCGTCGGATTGCGGATCAATCCCCACCATCACCGCCATCTCCAGACGTACGCCGTGACGCAGAATTTTAATCATCAAATCGGTGCCGATGTTGCCAGAGCCGATAATGGCGACTTTACGCTTACTCATGACTGACTTCCTTTTGTAACCGCCGCTGAAAAGGTGGCGGCAACTGAACCAATACCGTCGATATGGGCTTCGAAACGATCGCCCGCATTCACCGCCACCATCGGGCCTAACGCCCCGGTGAGAATAATGTCCCCGGCACGCAGCGGCTCGCCGAGGCTGGCCATTTTGCGCGCCAGCCACACGGCGGCGTTGATCGGATGTCCCAGACATTCGCTACCGCGCCCGCTGGAAACCTCTTCGTTATTGCGCGTCATTTTCATCGCACAGTTTTTCAGATCTAATCCTGCCGGACGTTGTGCCGGGCCGCCGACCACATACACGCCACAGGAGGCGTTATCCGCCACGGTATCAACAAACTTGATCGACCAGTCGCGAATACGGCTGCCGACCACTTCCAACGCGGGTAGCACCCACTCGATGGCGTTGTACAGCTCGTCAAAGGTGGTATCGGCATTGGGCAGATCGCGGTTCAGCACCAGCGCAATCTCCGCTTCAATACGCGGTTGTAGCACGCGGGAAAACGCAATGGTGTCGTTGTCGCCGTAGCACATATCTGCGAACAGCGTGCCGAAGTCCGGCTGATCGACGCCCAGCTGCTGTTGCACTTTCGGGTGCGTTAGTCCCACTTTGCGCCCGACGACGCGACGCCCTCGTGCCACGTCATACTGCACATTGATACGCTGAATGGCGTAGGCCGCTTCGGCGTTATCCACGCCGATCAGTTCACGCAGCGGGGCGATAGCGTCCCCTTTTTCCTCAGCCTGACGTAAATCGGCGGCTAACTGCTCAAGATTAAGATTCGTCATGTCCGTTCCTTAAGGGCGTGCGAGGAAGTTCAGCACCAGCTGGTTAAAAGCATCCGCATGTTCCCACTGTGCCCAGTGCCCGCAGTCGCGGTAGATGTGCAGCTCAGACCCGGCAATCCCGGAGAGCAGGCGCAGGCCGGCGTCCATCGGCACGAAGCGGTCGTTGCGTCCCCAGACAATCAGGGTCTGGGCTTTGATTTCGCCCAGGCGCGGGCTGAAATCCGGAAACTGTTTCGGGTTGGCTTCAAGGCTGTGGACAAAGTTTTCCAGGTGATCGCGACGCGACAGCATGTTATTCAGACGCGCCTCAAACAGCGCCTCGGTCAAGTCGCTGGTGTCGAAGACAAAGATCTCCATCATCAGCTTCAGGTTCTCGATGGTCGGTTCGCGGTACAGCTGATTCAGGCGCTTGATGCCTTCGGTCGGCATCGGGGTAAACAGGCTCATGCCCCCCGTCCCGCCGCCCATCAGCACCAGCTTGCCCACACGCTCCGGCCAGCTCAGGGTGAACGCCACGGCACTGTGGCCCCCCATCGAGTTGCCCAGCAGATGGATTTTCTGAATATCCAACTGATCGACCACGCTTTTCAGGATGCGAGCATTAAGATCGGATCGCGAACCGCGGTTAACGATGCCATCGCTTTTGCCCCAGCCAGGACAATCCAGCAGGATCACCCGGTATCCAGCCTCCACCAGCGGATCGATATTGCGGCTGAAGTTCGCCCAGCCCGTCGCACCCGGACCAGACCCATGCAACAGCACGACGGTCTCTTCGCCCTGCCCACAGTCATTGAAATGCACGCGCAGCGTTTCGCCTGCTTCCTGCACCTGCAGAAAACGACTGGTTGCGGCTTCGGTTTGCGGTTGGTAAGTCATGATGTTCTCCTGCATATTCAGTTCTGTTTCAGTTCTGTGTGGTGGCGCTCAGGGAGCCGAATCCAGCGATCCACTCTGGGATCGGGCGGTAATAACGGCCTTCGCTGCGCCAGTTGCCAAAGGCAGAAATAGCGGCGAAGGCAGCAACCCAGGTTTTAACTTCGTGCGTTGATTTGCCCGCCATCGCGGACAGTTCTTCGTTACTGACCGCGTCCAGCTCCTGCAAACGCCCCTGTTCAAGCAGCGTCATAAAGCGGTTATCCCAGACAGGATTAAGCGGATGCAGCGTGTTTTGATCGGCCACAAACTTCTCGGCGGCGCTGATCACCCGCTGCTGGCGCAGCTCGCGCTCGTTTTCAGGCAGTTGTTTGCCGCTGCCGAGCAGGCGGTCGCGCATATGGGCATCAGCCTTCGCCAGCTCCGGGACCGGCGGCTGATGCGACAGGCCGCCGGAGCCTAAAAACAGCACACGCTGATTCAGCGAGCTGGCGAATCGGCCAATCGCTTCACCGAGCATGCGGGTACGCTGAAAGCCCGGCAGCGGCGTGGCGACGCCGTTAATAAACACTGGCAGCACCGGCACGTTATCCAGACCGCCGAGCAAAAACTCCAGCGGCTGCGCGAAGCCGTGATCGACCTGCATGTTGTAGGACACGGCGAGATCGATGCCGCTTTTCATTACCGCGTGGGCGCAGGCTTCAGCGAGATCTGTCGGCACCGGCAGTTCCCCCGCCGCGCTACCGAAATCGCCGATCGCCGTAGCGCCTACGCCTAAACAGAACGGCGGCATCACGTCGTAGAAAAATCCGTTGTAGTGATCGGGGGCAAACAGCACCACCAGTTCAGGGTCGAACGCCGCAATACGTGCCCGGGCGCTGGCGATCACACCGTTAACCTCGTCGAGCACGGCCTGCGCCGGGTCGACGTAACCCACCAGCGGCGAGTGGGAAAGACAGTGAAGATAAGCGTGCATATCAGGCCACCTTTTCAGCGGGAATGTGGGCATTAACGCGGGTGAGCGTCATCACCGACGCCAGTTTATTCAGGGTACTGCCCAGGGTTTGCGGAATGGCGATGGCGGCCACAAAGCGGTCCGGGCGTATCACCACCAGCGCGGCGTTGTGCTGGGCAAACCACGCGCGCAGGCGGTTTTGCGTATCGCCAATGCGGGTAACGCCGTCGTGGTTATCCTGATCGGTTTGTATCTGTGTATCCGGCACCACCTGGATAAACTGCGTCCCCAGCGCCTGCCACTGTTGGATCTGCGCCTCGCTCATGCCCCACAGCGGGTTACAGCCCCAACCGATCACCGCGAAATTCGGCCCGATGGCGTTGTCGAGCAGCGTCACTTCACCCGATTCCAGCGTTACCTTCGGCTGGATAAACATCTTGCCAACGGGGGAGGTTTTCGCATCGCCTTCACGCACCAGCGCCCCGGCGTGGTACTGCGGCATCGGCTTAAAGCGCATTTCAAGGAAGTAGCGTTTGACCGGCGGAATGTAGTTCAGCAGCCAGGAAACCCCGTCGCGCACCGCGCCGTGCCAGCGTTTCGGCGGCGCAAGTACGTTGCCTGCGGTCACCGAGAGATCGATCATCGCTTTGGCGTGGTCGCGGCGCTCCTGCTGGTAGGTATCCAACAGCGCATCACCGGCTTTACCCTCAATCACCAGCGCCAGTTTCCACGCCAGATTGAAGGCATCGCGCATGCCGCTGTTGTACCCCTGCCCTTGCCAGACCGGCATAATGTGCGCCGCATCGCCCGCCAGCAGCACGCGGTCAATGCGAAAACGTTCGGCCAGACGTGCGTTATGGGTATATACGCGCTGGCGGATCAGCTCGACGTTGTCCGGGTTCGGCAGCACTTTGCTCAAAAGCTGGCGCATATTCTGCGGTTCGCTGAGCTGCGCTTCGGTTTCCCCTGGCATCACCATAAATTCAAAGCGCCGCACCGCGTGCGGCAGCGCGGCGGAGACATACGGGCGCACCGGATCGCAGCACAGATACACATGCGGCGTGCTGAGCGGATCGTTTGCGATATCCACCACAATCCACTGATTCGGCGCGGTTTTGCCTTCAAATGGCACATTCAGCGAACGTCTGACGTTGCTGGCCCCACCGTCGCAGGCCACCAGCCACTGAGCTTTCACCGTTTCACGCTGGCCATCCGGCGCTTTCAGGTTCAACGTCACTTCACCATTTTGCTGGCTGAAGGCTTCCAGTTCGCGAGAGAACAGGCAGCGCACGTTGGGAAAACGCGACAGCCCTTCCAGCATCACCGCGTCTACCTGCGGCTGAATAAACGCGTTGCGGCGCGACCAGCCAAATTCGTCGGTCATCGGCTGGATATCAGCAAAACAGCGCCCTTTCGGGGTGAGAAAGCGCATCGCATGCCACGGCGTGGTGTGCGGCAGAACATTTTCGACCAGACCGACGGACTGCATGGTGCGCAGCGCTTCATCGTCAATGCCGATGGCGCGAGGATAGTCGATAAGGGTATCGAGCTTCTCCACCACCAGCACCTCAATGCCCATCTGGCCAAGATAGTTCGCCATCATCAGCCCTACCGGACCGGCTCCGGCAATCGCTACCTGCACGGTGTGCTGCACAGCGGGTTGGATATCTGGATTTATTGTTGTCATTTCAGAACCTCACTACTCGGACAAAATGCAATTGCAGACCCTGGTGAGGCGCAATCGTCTTTTGTTAAAAGAATGTGAATAATTTTTTATTGTGCCGTCAGTATAGAAGTGAGTTTTTGCGCTACAATCAAAACATGCCTGGATGTGCACTAAGTGCACAACGTTGTTTTAACTGTAGATTTGTCAATAAATATGAAAAGTGACGACAGTACCGAATACAAAACCGTGCGCGGGTTAACGCGCGGACTAATGTTATTAAATATGTTAAATCGTCTCGACGGCGGGGCCAGCGTTGGCCTGCTGGCAGAGCTGAGCGGCCTGCACCGCACCACGGTCAGGCGACTACTGGAAACCCTGCAGGATGAGGGTTACGTCCGGCGCAGTCTGTCCGATGACAGCTTTCGCTTAACCATTAAGGTCCGTCAGCTCAGTGAGGGATTTCGTGACGAGCAGTGGATTTCTGCGCTCGCCGCCCCGCTGTTGGGAGATTTGCTGCGCGAGGTCATCTGGCCGACCGACGTTTCCACGCTGGATGTGGACGCGATGGTGGTGCGTGAAACCACCCATCGCTTCAGCCGCCTGTCGTTTCATCGGGCGATGGTCGGGCGTCGTTTGCCGCTGCTGAAAACCGCATCCGGCCTGACCTGGCTGGCATTTAGCCCGGAGAATGAACGTCAGGAACTGATTGAAATGCTGGCTTCACGACCGGGAGATGAGTTCCAGTTGGCGCGCGAACCGCTGAAGCTCGACGCCATTTTGAGCCGTGCGCGCAAAGACGGTTTTGGCCAGAACTTTCGCGGTTGGGATCAGGAGGAGAAAATCGCCTCCATCGCCGTCCCCATTCGCAGTGAACAGCGGGTGATCGGCTGCCTGAATCTGGTGTATATGGCCAGCGCCATGACCATCGAACAGGCCGCGGAAAAACATCTTCCGGCCTTACAAAAGGTGGCGAAACAGATAGAAGATGGCGTTGAGTCGCAGGAGATTTTGGTTGCCGGGAGGTGAGATGGATCACAGTTAAGCGGATCATCGGATTAATAGCTGAGATAACTCACTCACCGACCGATATAACACTGTGGTGTCTTGCCCTAAATATATCTTCATCACATAGTGTGCATTCGTTTTCTGCCAGGAGGCTGCATGTTAAAGGTCATTGCCGAAGATTTCATCAAACCTGAGTATATTGAAACCGTTCTCCCTTTGTACCGTGAGCTAATATCGGCGACGAAGAAAGAGCCGCAATGCATTGCTTATGACCTCTATATTGATGAAAAAGATCCGGGGCATTTTATTTTTATCGAAGAATGGCCAAACCACGCGGCTCTCGATGAACATTGTGCCAGTGAGCATTTCCGGCGACTTGTGCCGTTAATCGATCAATACACGCGCCAGGAAGCACGTTACATACTGATGGATGACGTGGTAATTCCAGGTGCCTCGTCAAAATAAAAAAACAGAATGGAATTTGCTATTTGGCTCAAATGGATATTCCCTTCTGACAAAAATACGCATAAAAAAACCGAAACCCCGCTTCTGAAAAGAGCAGGATTTCGGTTTTCATTCACTCTGAAGGGCTTCAGACCTTAAGCAGTTTCACCGTCTCGTCGATATCGATTTCATCTTCCGAGAAGATCAGCGTCGTGCCCTGGAAGGTGGTGATGGCCAGCTTTTTCAGCGTGCGCATTTCACCAGGCTTCACGTCTGATTTCGGTCGGATGCTGTTCATCAGCACACCAACGGACAGCACCGCATTTTCTTTGTCGATACGAGTCTCAGCAGGGACTTCTTCGCTGTAGACCAGGTAAGACTTGATCGCCGTGAGCTTCAGACGCTCGCCGGCGATATAGATGTATTTGCTGTCGGGTATGACTTTTACCGCGTAGGCAGATAAGCCTTTGTTGTTGGTGGTAGGCTCAAAGGTCACCGCCGCGTCTTTCTTGATCAGCTCAGGATTAGCAACCTTAATCACATGAAAATAGCGGTTGTCGCCGTTTTCATCTTTGATAAATCCAAAGCCTTTATCTTTAAACCACGTTGTGATTGTTCCGTTCATTGCTGTTTCCGCCTGATTAAACCTATTACTTGTAGAGTATACCTACTCAATTTGCGCGCAGTGTAAAACACAGGCCATGTCTTTGGCTACTCGTTACCCCAACGATTGAGGAACTCCGCGATATCATCGATACGCTGTGCGTCGACTCCGGCCTCGGTTGCCATCTCCTGCTGCGCTTCTTCGCTGATCTCTTCATTGTTCATCAAACGAGTGATCAACTGCTGGAAGTAGTGTGCCAGTGCGTCGCGTTCTGTATCGCTCACCGGCTTTGCCGCTTCAGTCGCGTATTCGTCGGCGATATCATAAAATTTTAGCGGAATGTCGTTGTTCATCGGGTGCTCCGGGGTAAATGCGTGTGCCAGCAGTTGCCTGCCGCGTCTGGTGTGAATGATAGCATTCTTATTTCATGGTTCGCGATCTGTTTTATTGGCTGCAATACGTTGCATATAAACACTATTTTCTGGAGTCGCTTCGTATTTAATAAATCTACTCTTATTTAAATGACGTTTTTTTCAGTACGAGATAATGGCTGCGAATTAAATAAAGAGTCGCAAAGGAAATATTCAATTACTTTAATTCTAATTACATTATCGAACTCTGCCATCTGCTATTGGCCCAATCTCATCGCTAGTCGCCCATTTGCCCACATTCATCTTCTGGGCAACACTCTACGATGACACCACTGACCCAACATGTGGAGCAAACACCATGAACATCACGCAAATCCGTAACGCCACTCAGCGCATCACCTTTGGCGGTAAAACCTTTCTGATCGATCCAATGCTGGCGGCAAAAGGGACTTATCCGGGCTTTACCGGAACGGCACGCGCCGAGATCCGCAACCCGACTGTGGAACTGCCCGTTGATGTCGACACCCTGCTCAACGTCGATGCGCTGATCGTGACCCATCTGCATGAAGATCATTGGGATGAGGCTGCTGCTCGTATCGTACCGAAAGACAAACCGATCTATGTACAAAATGAGCAGGATAAGCAGGTGCTGCGAAAGCAGGGTTTCACGCAACTGACCGTACTGGCACACAGCACCACGCTCGGCGACATCACCCTGCGTAAAACCGGCGGCCAGCACGGTTCGGATCGCGCTTACGCCATCCCGCAAATGGCGGAGCGTCTGGGTGATGCCTGCGGGGTTATCTTCCAGCATCCGGCGGAAAAAACGCTGTATCTGGTCGGGGACACTCTCTGGCGCGACGAGGTGGAAACCAACATGCGGACGTTCCTGCCTGGCGTGGTTATTTTGAACGCAGGTTTTGCCCACGTTATCGGGTTTGGCCCAATCATCATGGGCGCAGAAGATGTGCTAAAAACCCACTTCACGCTGCCAGAAGCACAAATTGTGGCGACCCACATGGAGGCAATTAACCACTGTCTTCTGACTCGCGCGGCTCTAAAAGAGTACGCCCACGATAACCAGATTGCGCAATTTGTTAACGTACCGGAAGATGGCGAAACCCTGACGTTTTAATATCCACAAAGGAATCGTATGCAACCGCTTAACGTCGCCATTGTTGCCGTGGAAGATTTCAGCCCGTTTCACTTCTCGGTGCCGTGCATCATTTTCAGTGACAAAGTAGCGGCGAAGAAACGCTTCGAGGTGCAACTTTGCGCCGAACAGCCAGGTATCGTTTCCTCGCAGGATGGCTTTTCCATTACCGCAGCTCACGGCTATGAAGCAGTGGAGGCCGCCGACATCGTGGTGCTCCCCTACTGGGGCACCACGGCACATCGTCCACCACAAAGCCTGCTTGATGCGCTCAACCATGCGCGACAAAACGGCGCACAGATTGTCGGGCTATGTCTGGGGGCATTTGTCCTCGGCTATGCCGGTCTGCTCGATGGCAAACGGGCGGCTACGCATTGGGAGTTCGAGCAAGATTTTCAGGCGCGCTTCCCGGCAGCCCATCTGGATATTAACGCGCTGTACGTGGATGACGACGGCATAATTACCTCGGCAGGCACCGCCGCCGCGCTGGATTGCTGTCTGTACGTCATCCGTCAGCGTTTTGGCAGCACGGCGGCGAATCAGATTGCCCGACGGATGATTGTGCCGCCGCATCGTGAGGGCGGCCAGGCACAGTTTATCGAGCAACCCGTGGCGAAAAATACCCAGGATCAGCGCATCAACGTCCTGCTCGACTATTTGCGCCAGCATCTCCACGAACCGCATAATCTCGACGAGCTGGCGCAGCGGGTGATGATGAGCCGTCGCACTTTAACCCGTCATTTTATGAAGGCCACCGGGTCAAGCGTGGCCGAATGGTTGATTGCCGAGCGTCTGCGCCGTAGTCAGATACTGCTGGAGTCCAGCCAGTTACCCGTTGAACGCATCGCCGAACAGGTCGGTTTCCAGTCGCCCATCACCTGGCGGCAGCATTTTAAATCCCACTTTGGCGTTAGCCCGGCTGAATGGCGTAAAACCTTTCGCGGCGATTAGCCACGTTTTTGCGCCAGCCAGATGGTATGCCCGGCGCAGTGCGGATCTTCCATCACCATCTCTACCACCACAAAACCGTGCGCTGACAGCAATGCGCGGTATTCATCCGGCGCGAGGCTGGCGTGAAACAGCGGTTCGCCCTCAAATTGCCCCATCGCGATACCGTTTTTCGTCCCGCTGGTAAACATCAGCGCGCTGCCGGGACGGCTGAGTCGGTCAAAAATCGGGAACATATTTTGCTGATCCTGCTGAGTTAAATGGAAAAAGCTGTCCCAGGCGATCAGACCATCGAAAGTCTCGTTAAGTCCCAGCTCGCGCATATCCTGCTCCAGCCAGCGCTGTGCGGGAAAAGAGTGCCGGGCCCGCGCCAGCATCGCCGCAGAACCATCAATTCCCGTAAGCGGAAAGCCTTGCTGAATAAAATAACCAGCAATCGGCTGACCGTTGCCGCAGCCAATATCCACAATGCTGCCCTGTCCGCCCATCACGGTGATGAACTTATCCAGCCAGCTTTTCTCGAACAGTGCGCGTGAACGCTGGCTGGCAAAGGCCTCCGCATGACGTTGGTAGATGGACAGAATGTTGTTTGCCGCAGAGTCGCTCACGATGTCCTCACTTTTTTATTCTGTTAAGCATCACGACGATAAATCCTCCAGCACACGATTTGCAACCCTGGAATGCGCCTCGCAGAACCAATGCGCAAATACCCCAAAACCGTCCCGCTGTGGCATCATAGCGCGCAGATAACGTCATGACAGGGGTGATAAACGTGAAACCGGTAACGCTATACGATGTGGCAGACCATGCAGGAGTCTCTTACCAGACCGTCTCGCGCGTCGTGAATCAGGCCAGCCACGTTTCCGCAAAAACCCGACAGAAAGTTGAGGCCGCGATGGCGGAGCTCAATTACATCCCCAACCGTGTCGCACAGCAGCTGGCGGGCAAACAGACGCCGCTGATTGGCGTCGTGACGGCGAACCTTGCCCTGCACGCCCCCTCGCAAATCGTTGCCGCCATAAAATCCCGCGCCGACCAGTCCGGGGCCAGCGTGGTGATCGCCATGGTCGAACGTAGCGGCGTTGAGGCATGTAAAGCCGCAGTCCACAACCTGCTTTCTCAACGCGTAACCGGGCTTATCATCAACTACCCGCTCGATGAAGAAGACGCCATTGCCGTGGCTGCCGCCTGCGGTACGGTGCCGGTACTGTTTCTCGATGTCTCAGATCAGACGCCAATTAACAGCGTGATTTTCTCCCATGACGACGGCGCACGTCTCGGCGTTGAACATCTGGTGCAGCATGGGCATCAGCGTATCGCCCTGCTGAGCGGGCCACACACTTCGGTTTCGGCAAGGCTTCGCCATGCGGGGTGGCATAAATATCTGGCGCACTACCAGTTGCAACCCACCGCGGAGCTGGAAGGCGACTGGAGCGCGATGTCAGGTTTTCAGCAAACGCTGCATATGCTTAATGGTGGTAATCTCCCCACCGCCATGCTGGTCGCTAACGATCAAATGGCGCTGGGCGCGATGCGGGCAATCAGCGAGTTCGGTCTGCGGGTGGCGGTTGATATCTCGGTGATCGGCTACGATGACACCGAAGACAGCGCCTGCTACATCCCACCACTGACCACTATCAGGCAGGATTTTCCGTTACTGGGTGAAACCAGCGTCGACAGACTGCTGCAACTTCCCCGTGGGACCTCAAGCGTGGGCAACCAACTGCTGCCCGTAACCCTGGTTAAGCGCAATACGGTTCTGCCTCCCGATACGCAAACGCCCTCACCCCAGGTACTGGCCAACTCACTGATCCAGCTAGCGCGGCAAGTTTCGCAGCTCACACCCAAATTGTGAACGCATAACAATTGTGTGAGTCAGTTCACTCATTGAGCGCCCCATCCTTTACAGTTGGGATCGCTTATTCGTATTTTGATTGAAATTGTGAGCGAATAACAAATTCAAACAGGATACCGTTATGAACCTGAACACAGATTCACTCTCCGCTGTACTGGCCCGCCGTGACTGGGAAAATCCCGGCGTCACGCAGCTCAACCGCCTGGAGGCGCACCCGCCGTTTTGTAGCTGGCGCTCAGCGGATGATGCGCGCACCAATCAGCGATCAACTCAGTTACGCTCGCTGAATGGCAAGTGGCAGTTCGCCTGGTTTTCCGCGCCTGAGGCCGTGCCGGAAAGCTGGCTGACAAGCGATCTGCCACAGGCTGATACTATCAACGTCCCCTCTAACTGGCAGATGGACGGTTACGACGCGCCAATTTATACCAACGTCACCTACCCGATCCCGGTTAACCCCCCGTACGTTCCAGCGCAGAATCCGACAGGATGTTACTCGCTCACATTCAGTATCGAAGACGCGTGGTTAGATGAAGGTCAGACGCGCATTATTTTTGACGGGGTGAATTCCGCGTTTCATTTGTGGTGCAATGGTCGCTGGGTTGGCTACGGTCAGGACAGCCGCCTGCCGTCTGAATTCGATCTTAGCGATTATCTGCTGCCAGGCGAAAACCGCCTGGCTGTGATGGTGCTGCGCTGGAGCGACGGCAGTTATCTGGAAGACCAGGACATGTGGCGCATGAGCGGGATCTTTCGCGATGTATCTTTGCTGCATAAGCCCACTACGCAAATCCGCGACCTGCGCATTAACACCCGTTTTAACGACGATTTCAGCCGCGCCACGCTGGAAACAGAAGTCAGAGTGGCGGACAACGAGAGCGAAGATTTACGCGTCACCCTGCAATTGTGGGACGGTGAAACGCTCACTCACGAAACGACTTCCCTGCTCGGCAGCGAAATTATTGATGAACGCGGCGCTTATCATGATCGGGTTACCCTGCGTCTGAACGTCGAAAACCCGGCGCTGTGGAGTGCCGAAACGCCTAATCTGTACCGCGCTGTGGTCCAGTTACGTACCGCTGACGGAGTGCTGATTGAAGCGGAAGCCTGTGATGTCGGCTTTCGTCAGGTTCGTATTGAAAACGGCCTGCTGTTACTCAACGGTAAGCCGCTGTTGATTCGCGGCACCAACCGTCATGAGCACCATCCGGTCAACGGTCAGGTGATGGACGAGGCGACGATGGTGCAGGATATTCTGCTGATGAAGCAGAACAACTTTAACGCCGTGCGCTGCTCCCATTACCCGAACCATCCATTGTGGTACACCCTGTGCGATCGCTACGGCCTGTATGTGGTCGACGAAGCCAACATTGAAACCCACGGCATGGTGCCGATGAATCGCCTCACCGACGATCCCGCGTGGCTGCCAGCCATGAGCCAGCGCGTCACGCGCATGGTGCAACGCGATCGCAACCACCCGAGCATCATCATCTGGTCACTGGGCAATGAATCCGGGCATGGCGCCAACCATGACGCGCTCTACCGCTGGATAAAATCAGAAGATCCGTCCCGCCCGGTACAGTATGAAGGCGGCGGCGCAAATACCACAGCGACCGACATTATTTGCCCGATGTACGCCCGCGTCGATCAGGATCAGCCCTTCCCCGCGGTACCCAAATGGTCGATTAAAAAGTGGCTGTCGATGCCCGGCGAGCAGCGTCCGCTGATCCTCTGCGAATACGCCCACGCCATGGGCAACAGTTTTGGCGGCTTCGCCAAATACTGGCAAGCGTTCCGTCAATTTCCGCGCCTACAGGGCGGGTTTGTCTGGGACTGGGTAGATCAGTCGCTGATTAAATATGATGAGAACGGCAAGGCATGGTCTGCCTACGGTGGTGATTTTGGCGACACGCCTAACGATCGTCAATTTTGCATGAACGGCCTGGTGTTCGCCGATCGCACCCCGCATCCGGCATTATACGAGGCCAAACATGTGCAGCAGTTTTTCCAGTTTACACTGCTGCCGGGACCCAAACGCCAGATTGAAATAACCAGCGAATATCTGTTCCGCCACAGCGATAACGAAGTTCTGCACTGGTCGATTGCCCAGGATGGCAACCCGCTGGCCGCCGGAGAAATCGTGCTGGATATCGCCCCACAGAGTCGCCAGGTGATTACCCTGCCAGATGTCCCGCTGCCGGAAACCGCCGGCCAGTTATGGCTAACGGTACGCGTAGAGCAACCTCAGGCCACCGCATGGTCAGATGCCGGGCACATTAGCGCCTGGCAGCAATGGAAGCTGGAAGAGAAACTCAGCCTGGCGCCACGGCCAACTGCCCGTACCGCACCACAGCTGAACGTGAGCGAAAACACCTTTACTGTTGAGATCAACGACAAGCGCTGGCAATTCGACCGTCAGTCTGGCCTGCTGACACAGTACTGGATTGGCGACGCAGCCCAACTGTTAACCCCGCTTACTGACCAGTTCACCCGCGCGCCGTTGGACAACGACATCGGCGTGAGCGAGTCAACCCGCATCGACCCTAACGCCTGGGTCGAACGCTGGAAAGCCGCCGGTCATTATCTGGTCGAAGCAACGTTACTGCACTGTGCTGCCGACACGCTAAGCAATGCGGTACTGATCGCCACCGAACATGCGTGGCAGTATCAGGGCGAAACGCTGTTCGTCAGCCGAAAAAGCTATCGCATTGACGGCAATGGTGAGATGCAGATAACGGTGGATGTCGACGTCGCCAGCGGCACGCCACATCCGGCCCGCATCGGCCTGAGCTGCCAACTGGCGCAGATCGCTGAGCGCGTGAACTGGTTAGGTCTCGGCCCACATGAGAACTACCCGGATCGCCTGAGCGCCGCCTGTTTTGATCGTTGGGATTTGTCGCTTGATGAGATGTACACCCCGTATGTTTTCCCTGGCGAAAACGGTCTGCGCTGCAACACGCGTGAGCTACGCTACGGCGCGCATCAATGGCGAGGGGACTTCCTGTTCAACATCAGCCGCTTTAGCCAGAAGCAACTGATGGAAACCAGCCACCGCCATCTGCTGCAACCGGAGGCTGGTACCTGGATCAATATTGATGGCTTCCATATGGGCGTGGGCGGTGACGACTCCTGGAGTCCTTCCGTTTCACCAGAGTTCCTGCTGAGTGCCGGACGCTACCACTACCAGCTGGTCTGGGGTCAAAAATAATAATAATCGGGCAGGTTCCCCCCTGCCCGCATTCATCGTAAGGAAGTCCATTATGTATTATTTGAAAAACACTAACTTTTGGATGTTCGGCTTCTTCTTTTTCTTTTACTTTTTCATTATGGGTGCCTATTTCCCCTTCTTCCCTATCTGGTTACACGATGTAAACCATATCAGTAAAGGTGACACCGGGATCATTTTCGCCTGTATTTCACTATTTTCATTATTATTCCAGCCTGTTTTCGGACTGCTTTCCGATAAGCTTGGCCTGCGTAAACACCTGCTGTGGGTAATTACCGGAATGCTGGTAATGTTTGCCCCGTTCTTTATTTACGTCTTTGGCCCGTTATTACAGGTTAATATTTTACTGGGTTCGATTGTCGGCGGGATTTACCTTGGCTTTATCTACAATGCCGGCGCCCCGGCGATTGAAGCCTATATTGAAAAAGCCAGCCGCCGAAGCAATTTTGAATTTGGTCGCGCGCGCATGTTTGGCTGCGTAGGCTGGGCGCTGTGCGCCTCGATTGCCGGGATTATGTTCACCATCAATAACCAGTTTGTCTTCTGGTTAGGTTCAGGCTGTGCGGTCATTCTGGCATTGCTGCTGCTCTTTTCAAAAACAGAGGTCCCCTCTTCTGCAAAAGTTGCGGATGCGGTAGGCGCCAACAACTCGGCATTCAGTCTGAAGCTGGCGCTGGAGTTATTTAAACAACCGAAACTCTGGTTCCTCTCCCTGTACGTGGTCGGCGTTTCCTGTACGTATGATGTGTTTGACCAGCAGTTCGCCAACTTCTTTACCTCGTTCTTTGCCACCGGCGAACAGGGTACCCGTGTGTTTGGCTACGTCACAACCATGGGGGAATTACTTAATGCCTCTATCATGTTCTTTGCGCCCCTGATTGTGAACCGCATTGGCGGAAAGAACGCCCTGCTGCTGGCCGGTACGATAATGTCGGTGCGGATCATCGGCTCCTCCTTCGCTACCTCTGCGCTGGAGGTCGTCATTCTCAAAACGCTGCATATGTTTGAAATACCGTTCCTGATCGTCGGTTGCTTCAAATACATCACCAGTCAGTTTGAAGTGCGCTTCTCGGCCACAATTTACCTGGTGTGCTTCTGTTTCTTCAAACAGTTAGCAATGATTTTCATGTCAGTTCTGGCCGGAAAAATGTATGAGAGCATTGGTTTCCAGGGGGCGTATCTGGTGCTTGGGATAATTGCGCTGAGCTTCACGTTGATTTCCGTATTTACCCTAAGTGGACCGGGGCCGTTTTCTCTGCTGCGTCGTCGCGAAAGCGTCACGCTGTAAAAGCCTCTTTGCCGGATACACCACTCACGTGGTTTATCCGGCCTTCGATGTGCCATCCTCACACGATGAGTCCTGACCTGGTGGTTTAAGTTCCGAGGACAACACGCCGCTTTTTTATCGTTATGGTAAAACGGGGCGAGAAGCCAGGTCATAGCATGAGCAAAAAGACGGTTGCGGTAACAACGCTCTTTATCAGCGTATTACTTACAGGATGTGGCAGCATTGATGCGCGCACGGCAGGCGAGGATTCAGATACGTATTACGTGGGAATGCGCCATGATATTGATAAACTAAAAAACCCGGGCGCTTACGATTATAACTATTTCGATTTAGCGCTGTTATTTGTTGATGTGCCGTTATCGTTCGTGGCCGATACGGTTTATGCGCCGTTTGATTACTATCACGGGCCGTATAAGAAAGTTGATTAACACGTAGGCCCGGTAAGCATTGCGCCACCGGGCATCACACGACGTTACTCCTCGATCGCCTGACGGATTTGCTGCAACGATGCGGGATCGTCAATGGTCGTCAGATCGCCAGGATCGCGGCCTTCGCAGATCGCCTGAATCGTCCGTCTGAGCATTTTGCCGGAGCGTGTTTTCGGCAGCTGCGACACAAACCAGACGTGAGCCGGACGACCAAAATTACCAATTTGACTGTCCACCAGCGCCATAATCGCCTTCTCTTCCGAATGGGCAATGTCGCTGTCTTCCAGACTGTCGCTCTGTTTTGGAATAACGAACGCGACCGCCACCTGCCCTTTCAGCGCATCCTTCACACCAACTACCGCCACCTCGGCGACGTTTGGATAGCTGGAAATACTCTCCTCTATCTCGCGCGTCCCCAGCCGGTGTCCGGCCACGTTGATCACGTCATCCGTACGGCCCAGAATGAAGTAATAGCCATCGGCATCGCGAATGCCCCAGTCAAAGGTGGCGTACACCTGGCGGGAAAACAGCGACCAGTAGGTATTCACAAACCGCGCGTCATCCCCCCAGATAGTCTGAATACAGCCCGGCGGCAGCGGCCCTTCAATCACCAGCATCCCCTTCTCGTTCGCCGCACAAGGTTCACCGGTCACCTCATTGAGCAACTGCACGTTATAGCCGTACATCGGCACGCCAGGACTGCCCAGCCGCGACGGTCGGTCGTCCAGCCCGCGGGCGATAGCCATAATCGGCCAGCCGGATTCAGTCTGCCAGTAGTTGTCGATAACCGGGACGCCCAGCGTTTCCGTTACCCAACTGGCGGTCGGTTCATCCAGCGGCTCACCCGCCAGATACAGCACCTCCAGCGAGGAGAGATCGTGATTGCGGATTTGCGCGGTCGGGAATTTTTTCAGCACGCGGATGGCGGTCGGGGCCGAGAACATCCGGCTGACCTGATACTTCTCAACAATTTTCCACCATACGCCGCAGTCCGGATACGTTGGCAGCCCTTCGTAAACCACCGTCGCCATCCCCGCCAGCAGCGGGGCATACACGATATAGGAATGCCCAACCACCCAGCCGATATCCGACGCGCAGAAGAACACGCCGCCCGCTTTGCCGCCGAAAATGGTGTCCATCGAGGTCGCCAGCGCGACCGCATAGCCACCAACGTCGCGCTGAACGCCTTTCGGTTTACCGGTTGTCCCGGAGGTGTAGAGAATGCAGGACGTTTCGTTCGATTCCAGCCAGACAACCGGCACCCGTGCGCCGAGATGCTGTTGGCGTAGCGCGGCAAAGTCGAGGTCACGCCCCTCCACCCGCGCCATTTTCGCCAGACCGCGGTCGACCAGCACCACATGACGCGGCTGATGCTGAGCCTGATCGATCGCATCATCGAGTAGCTTTTTATAGGGCAGGATCTTGCCGCCGCGCGCCCCGGCATCCGCCGAAACGATAACCACCGGTCGGGCGTCGTCGATGCGTGCCGCCACGCTGTGCGAAGCAAAACCACCGAACACCACCGAATGGATCGCCCCAATGCGTGCGCAGGCCAGCAGCGTAATGTGCGCTTCGGCGATCATCGGCATATAAACCAGTACCCGATCCCCGCGCTGTACGCCGAGCGACAACAGCATCGCTGCCACAATATTCACTTCGTCATACAACTGACGAAAGGTAAACGTGCGTTCTTCTTCGGTTTCTGATGACACAGCAATCAGCGCCAGCGCCTCGGGCTGTTTCTCCAGCCAGCGGTCGATGGCGTTATGGCACAGGTTGGTCGTCCCGCCGCAAAACCAGCGGGCAAACGGCGGATTGCTGTGGTCCAGTATCTGCGTATACGGCTGCTGCCAGTCAATACGCTGGGCCTGCTCGGCCCAGAACGACTCCGGCTGCGTAATAGAACGTTGATAAAACTCGCTATAAGACATAATGCTCTCCTGTTGAACTTACGCCTGATGAGTCGGGTTTCAGATAACAAACAAATCCATATACTCATTGACCGGCATCTGCTCCAGGCGAGTTCTGTCCAGGGAGACATCCAGAATGCGCTGCTGCTGACGGGTCGGGAACTGACGCGCCAGGTTGATTTTGAACTTCTCGACCAGCTTCGGCATCCCGTCGTTACGACGGCGCGCGTGGCCGATTGGGTACTCCACCACCACTTCTTCAAAACGTGAGCCGTCGGTGAATTCCAGGGTGATGGCATTCGCGATGGCGCGTTTTTCAGGATCGTGGTAATCGGCTGTAAAGGCCGGATCTTCAAAGCAGTTGATCTTCTCGCGCAGGGTATCAATGCGTTTGTCCTGCGCCACGCCGTCTTCATAATCTGCCGCGGTTAAACGCCCGAACAGCAGCGGAATGGCGACCATATACTGGATGCAGTGATCGCGATCCGCCGGGTTATTCAGCGGGCCTTTTTTATCGATGATGCGGATACAGGCTTCGTGCGTACGAATGGTCACTTTTTCGATATCCGCCGCCGTTTTTCCTGCAGCCTGTAGCTGCTCGTACAGCGTCATCGCCGCCTCTACCGCAGTCTGCGAGTGGAACTCGGCCGGGAAGGAGATTTTAAACAGCACGTTTTCCATCACATAAGAGCCGTACGGGCGCTGGAAGCGGAACGATTCGCCTTTGAAAGAGACGTCATAAAAGCCCCAGGTTTTCGCCGTCAGCGCAGACGGATACCCCATCTCACCGGTTTTCGCCATCAGTGCCAGACGTACCGCGCGCGAAGTTGCATCGCCAGCTGCCCAGGATTTACGCGTGCCGGTATTTGGCGCATGGCGATAGGTACGCAGCGACTGCCCGTCAACCCACGCCAGCGACACGGCGTTGAGGATTTCATCCCGATTCAGGCCAAGCATCTCGGCGACCACCGCCGTGGAGGCCACTTTGACCAGCAGGACGTGATCGAGACCGACGCGGTTAAAAGAGTTTTCCAGCGCAATGCAGCCCTGAATTTCATGGGCTTTAATCATTCCGGTGAGCACTTTTTTCATGGTTAACGGCGCTTTCCCCACTGCTACCGCATTGCGTGACAGCCAGTCAGCCGTAGCCAGAATGCCGCCGAGGTTATCGGAAGGATGCCCCCATTCCGCGGCCAGCCAGGTATCGTTAAAGTCCAGCCAGCGGATCATCGCGCCGATGTTAAACGCCGCCTGCACCGGATCGAGCTGGAACTGGGTGCCCGGAACGCGCACGCCGTTCGGCACCACAGTCCCTGGGACTACCGGCCCCAGCAGTTTTTTACAGGCCGGATATTCCAGCGCTTCCAGGCCGCAGCCTAAGGTATCAAGCAGGCAATAATGCGCGGTGTCATACGCTACCGTCGAAGTGATCTCGTAATTCATGACGTAATCAACGATATCAACGATTTCACGGTCAAATTCCGGGCGGACGTTCGAAATATGTGCAGACATAACAAGGGTTCCTGTTTTTATATTTAGAGGTTTTGCATTAGCAACGCTGATCTATCGCGACAAAGACACGATCTTCCGGGCCGGTGTAGTTGGCGGAAGGACGGATAATTTTGTTGTCCTGGCGCTGCTCAATGATGTGCGCCGCCCAGCCGGTGACGCGGGCGATGACAAACAGCGGAGTGAACATTTCGGTCGGGACGCCCATCATGTTGTAGGAGACTGCCGAGAACCAGTCGAGGTTGGGGAACATCTTTTTCGTTTCCCACATCACGTCTTCCAGACGGTCGGCGATGTTGTACATTTTCAGCGAACCGCCTTCCTGGGAAAGCTGTTTCGCCACGCGCTTTATCACCTGATGGCGCGGGTCGGCGATGGTGTAAACCGGATGACCAAAGCCAATCACCACTTCTTTGTTTTCAACGCGTTTACGGATATCCGCTTCCGCTTCGTCTGGCGTTTCGTAGCGCTGTTGGATCTCCAGCGATACTTCATTCGCCCCGCCGTGTTTTGGACCACGCAGTGCGCCAATCGCGCCGATAATCGCGGAATACATATCGGATCCGGTCCCTGCAATCACGCGGCTGGTGAAGGTGGAGGCGTTGAATTCGTGTTCGGCGTACAGCACCAGCGAAATATGCATCGCTTTTTCCCAGCTTCGCGACGGCTTTTCGCCATGCAGCAGATGCAGGAAGTGGCCGCCAATGGAATCATCGTCAGTTTCCGGCTGAATACGCTCGCCGTTATGGCTGTAGTGATACCAGTACAGGAGAATAGAACTGAGCGATGCCAGCAGCTTGTCGGCAATATCGCGTGCGCCGGAGACGGTATGCCCTTCTTTTTCCGGCAACGTACAACCCAGCGCGGAGACGCCGGTGCGCATCACGTCCATCGGGTGCGAGGCAGCAGGCAGCGCTTCCAGAACGGTACGCACGTTTGCGGGCAGTCCGCGCAGCGCTTTTAATTTGCTTTTATAGGCGGTGAGCTCATCACGGGTGGGCAATTTCCCGTGGATCAGCAGGTGCGCGACTTCTTCAAATTCGCACTGCTGCGCCAGGTCGAGAATATCGTAGCCGCGATAGTGCAGGTCGTTACCGCTTTTTCCTACGGTACACAGCGCGGTATTTCCGGCGGCGATGCCTGACAGCGCAACCGATTTTTTAGGTTTAATGACATGGGTACTATTTTGCAGGATCGTTGTGTCGCTCATGTTGTCCTCGTCATTTTTATAATATGTAGGGTACAAATTTATTGCCGGATGGCGGCTACGCCTTATCCGGCCTACGACGGTTACTTCTTGGTATACAACGCGTCGAGTTTCTCTTCGAACTGGTAGTAATTGATGCTTTCGTACAGCTCGTTGCGCGTCTGCATAATGTCGATAACGCTCTTCTGCGTTCCTTCCTGGCGCAGCACGTTGTAAACCTTTTCCGCAGCGCGGTTCATGGCGCGGAAGGCCGAGAGTGGATACAGCGCCATCGCGACGTTCGCGCTGCGCAGTTCATCAGTGGTGAACAGTGGCGTAGCACCAAATTCGGTAATGTTGGCGAGGATCGGCACCTGTAGCGCATCGGCAAACTGACGGTACATGGCAAGCTCGGTAATGGCTTCCGGGAACAACATATCCGCGCCTGCTTCTACGTACGCCTGGGCACGATCGATGGCGGCCTCTAACCCTTCCACCGCCAATGCATCGGTCCGCGCCATGATCACAAAGTTGGGATCGGTACGCGCATCCACGGCGGCGCGGATCCTGTCGACCATCTCTTCTTTCGAGACGATCGCCTTGTTCGGGCGATGACCGCAGCGTTTGGCGCCGATCTGATCTTCAATATGCAGCGCGGCGGCACCGGCTTTGGAAATCGACTTCACGGTCCGCGCCACGTTGAAGGCTGACGATCCAAAACCGATATCCGCATCCACCAGCAATGGCAGCGGGCAAACATCAGTAATGCGGCGAATATCGGTTAGCACATCATCAAGGGTAGAAATACCAAGATCCGGCAGACCCAGAGACCCAGCCGCGACGCCGCCGCCGGAGAGATAAATCGCCTGATATCCGGCGCGTTGGGCCAGCAGAGCGTGGTTGGCGTTGATGGTGCCAACGATTTGTAATGGGTTTTCTTTGCTGAGCGCGGCGCGAAACGCCTGCCCTGGGGAGTGTAGAGACATATCCCGTCCTTTGTTATCAACTTGTTATCGTTCGTTGATTTATTTAAAGCAAGGGGTATGCCAAAGACCTTAATTTTTAATTAATTTATATATTTACCTTTAAAAACAATATATTAAATTAAATCCTTGTATCTTTGTTGCACAAAAGCGTGTCAGCTATCGTTTCATGAAACGTTCCTTCACGTTTCATTGCAACATTCATGAAACACAACTAAACCCTAATACTCGGTGCCTTACTTTTTAGGATGGTTATGGCTGATACGCATCTTCCGCCGCGGGTGAACGACGACAAACCGGTTATCTGGACCGTTTCGGTCACGCGCCTGTTCGAACTGTTTCGCGACATCAGCCTGGAGTTCGACCACCTGGCAACCATCACCCCTATTCAGCTTGGTTTTGAAAAAGCGGTGACGTATATCCGCAAGAAGTTAGCCACCGAGCGTTGTGATGCCATCATTGCCGCGGGTTCCAACGGGGCGTATCTGAAAAGCCGTTTATCGATTCCGGTGATCCTGATTAAACCCAGCGGGTTTGACGTGCTACAGGCGCTGGCCAAAGCGGGAAAGCTCACCTCGTCGATTGGCGTCATTACCTATCAGGAAACCCTCCCCGCGCTGCTCGCTTTTCAAAAAACCTTCAATTTGCAGCTTGAACAGCGCAGCTATATCACGGAAGAAGATGCCCGTGGGCAAATCAACGAGCTGAAGGCCAGCGGCACGCAGGCGGTCGTGGGCGCGGGGTTGATTACCGACCTGGCAGAAGAAGCAGGCATGACCGGCATCTTTATCTATTCGGCGGCCACCGTGCGCCAGGCCTTTGTCGATGCGCTCGATATGACTCGTCTGACGCTGCGCAGAAACGGTCCGTACGTTTCCGGCGATACGCTGCGCACCCGCTATGCATTGGGGGATATGCGCGGTCACTCGGCACAGATGGAACAGGTGCGGCACACCATTATGCTTTATGCCCGTTCGCGTGCACCGGTGCTGATTCAGGGCGAAACCGGCACGGGCAAAGAGCTGGCGGCGCAGGCAATTCATCGTGAGTTTTTCACCCGTCAGGAGAACCGGCGCGGTAAACCTTCGCCGCCGTTTGTTGCCGTCAACTGCGGGGCAATCACCGAATCATTACTGGAAGCGGAGCTGTTCGGCTATGAGGATGGCGCCTTTACCGGCTCCCGTCGGGGAGGACGCGCGGGCCTGTTTGAAATCGCCCACGGCGGAACGCTGTTTCTTGATGAGATAGGTGAAATGCCGCTGCCGTTACAAACCCGACTGCTGCGCGTGCTGGAAGAAAAAGAGGTCACCCGGGTCGGTGGACATCAGCCGATTCCGGTCGATGTACGAGTGATTAGCGCCACCCACTGTCATCTGGAGCAGGAGATAAAACAGGGAGAATTTCGCACCGATCTGTTTTATCGCCTGAGTATTTTGCGCCTCACGCTACCGCCGCTACGCGAGCGATTGCCCGATATCCTGCCGCTGGCGGAAGGCTTTTTAAAACAGTCGCTGGCGGAACTGGAGGTGCCGTTTTCTGAACCTGTGCGCAAAGGGCTGGGTCTGAGTCAACCGACGTTACTGAATTATGGCTGGCCTGGGAATATCCGTGAACTGCGTAATATGATGGAGCGCCTGGCGCTGTTTTTAAGCGTCGAGCCGCAGCCGGAGCTGAACGTACAATTCCTGCAGCAGCTGTTACCGGAACTGGCCGTTGCTGCTGACGCGCCGCAGGTATCCTCATCGCTCACGCCGCAGCAGGTGCTGGCGCAATTCAATGGCGATAAAACCGCGGCTGCACGATATCTCGGGGTAAGCCGAACCACCTTCTGGCGCAGATTAAAAGAAAACCCGCCGATACAATGACCGGCGGGTATCGTGATTTTTACAGTAGCGTATTATTTTTTCTTGTAGATATTGGCTGTGCCATGGATTTTATTATCCGTTTGACCGGAGGTTAATACCACCACATCGGCCCCTTTCTCTTCTGCTTTCTTCAGCAGCTCTTCTTTAGCGTCTGAGACAGAAACTTCATTACTCGTTGAGATATCACCGATTTTTGTGTACTGCGACTCAACCTTTTCAAATTCAAGTTTTGTCATAAATTCCGCGGCATATGCGTTGGTCACGACAAAAGCTAATGCACCAATAAGTACTTTAATTCCAGTTTTCATAGACCAGCTCCAGGTTTTGTTATTACGCCATCATCGATCCCTGAACATTACATAACGCGATTCAAGGATGATTAATAACTAGTCCAGCCTGGATAAAAAATCCACATTCAGCAGGAATATATAGAGATTTTGCGGCGCAGAAAAAACCGGTCACCGGGTAGCAGTGCGTCAACCTGTTCAAAGTTTCAATAGCCAGTGTGAGTTGATCCTCAGAACAGGCAGCGCACTGAAATTATAGTGTTAACTTTATGAGAATCTGAGGAATTGTTGTCTATGGAACCTCTGCACGCCGTCGTACTCACCGTCAGCCTGTTTGTTTTAACTTTTTTTAACCCCGGCGCGAACCTGTTTGTGGTGGTGCAAACCAGCCTGGCGTCAGGGCGACGCGCGGGCGTGATAACCGGTCTGGGCGTCGCCTTAGGCGATGCGTTCTACTCCGGCCTCGGGCTCTTTGGCATGGCGACGCTTATTACTCAGTGTGAAGAGATTTTTTCGTTGATTAAGATTGTCGGCGGCGCCTATCTGCTGTGGTTTGCCTGGAACAGCATCCGGCATCAGGCGACACCGCAAATGCCAACGCTACAGCAGCCGCTTTCCGCCCCCTGGTATGTGTTTTTCCGCCGTGGGTTATTAACGGATTTATCTAATCCGCAAACCGTGCTGTTTTTTATTAGTATCTTCTCGGTCACCTTAAGCGCAGACACGCCAACGTGGGCCAGGTTGATGGCCTGGGCCGGCATTGTGTTGTCTTCCGTTATCTGGCGTATTTTTCTCAGCCAGGCGTTTTCGTTGCCCGCCGTGCGCCGTGCGTATGGCCGAATCCAACGGGTTGCCAGCCGGGTGATTGGCGCCATTATTGGTGTCTTCGCGCTCAGGCTTATTTATGAAGGTATTAGCCATCGATAAGAGAGTTTAACTTGACCATCGTGAGGTAATTGTCCGTAATACCGCCTGAATTTTTAATCGCACGTTGAGTGGCAGTAAGATGGAACAGGTTGAACCGGTAAACGACACATTACTCCTTACAGAATGGCAGGCGCTGTTACGTCAAACATCACCTGAAGTTCACACGCTCCTGACATCGTTAAGCGATGAAGAGATCCGCCATTTAGTAACCGTTTTTTATGACTATATGCTCTCCCATGCGGAGAGCGCATTGTTCCTCAATACAGAACAGGTCAGTACCCGCCTCAGCGGCAGCATGTTTGACTGGCTGCGCAGCGTACTTGGCAGCGCCCACGAAGATCTCTCACAACTGCTGGCCAAACAGCGCAAAATTGGTGTGGTGCATGCCCGTATCGGCCTGCCCATCGATCTGGTTAACCGCGGCGCGCGCAAGCTGAAAGATGAGCTGTACAGGGTGTTAAAAACAAAGGCGGATTCCACTCCCGCCTTGCTGAGCGATGCTATCTGTTTCAGCAGTCTGGCAATGGATACTGCGCTGGAGGCCATGACGGTCTCCTATTCCCCCAGTTTTCAAAACTCTATGCACACGCAGGAGCAGTACCGTCTACAGACTATTTACGATGACGTTAACGTCGAGCGCGAGCGGCAAATCCGTTCGTTTACCGACTGGGAAAACCAGTTTATTTATAACATCGCCACCGGAATGCCTTTCGGTGAGATGGTGTTTCTGGCGAATTCTGACTTCGGTATGTGGTTATCACATAAGGGAAAACATATCCTCGGCAACAGCAATCTGCTGAATAAGATGGAATCACTGATTGCAGAGATCGACAGTCGTCTGACAACAACCCTGTCGCATCAGCATCAGCCGACAGAACCCGAGCGGATGAGCTTATTGCAGGATGTACGCCAGCTATCGGCAAAAATCCATTTCCTGCTCGCCTCAATGTTCGACGCGCTGGTTAAGCAGGAAAATGGTAAAGATTCGCTGACCCAGTTGCTTAATCGCCGCTTTATTCCGACCATCATGCGGCGCGAGATCTCGCTGGCGTTACATACGCGTAAGCCTTTTACCCTGGCGATGCTGGATATCGACTACTTCAAGCAAATTAACGATAACTTCGGGCATAATACTGGCGATCTGACGCTCAAAAACGTCGCAGCGGTCATTTACGATCATATCCGCAGCAGCGATTACGTGTTCCGCTACGGTGGCGAAGAATTTATGATTCTGCTCGTCGAGTCAGATGAATCACAGGCCAGTATTATTCTGGAAACGCTGCGTATGAAAATTGCCGAGATGCGCATGGCAGCCTCAGCGACAGAAACGTTTTCTATTACCGTCAGTATTGGTATTGCCGAATATGACTATCATCCCGACTATAAACAGTTGGTTGATAAAGCCGATCGCGCACTTTATCTGGCGAAAAGTAATGGCCGCGACCGCGTTGAGGTTTATCAGGAATAATCGTTGCCCTGCAGAGAAATAAATACCCCGTTCAGGGTATTTATCTGACCTGTGATAAATATCGGGCTGTTATTATTTTTCAGGCATATTGGCATGAAGAAAATAACAGCCGCGTAATAAGATGCAAATCAAATACACCAAATCTGAATAGCGCTAGCATATCCCGGTGATGACGCCTTCTGAATGCAGAAGGGGAAATATGAGGGGTACTATAAAACCATGAACGGGAAGATGAGAACGCGCTGGCAGCGCCGCCCAGGCACGACCGGGGGCAAACTGCCGTGGAATGACTGGCGCAACGCCAGCAGCTGGCGAAAAGCCACCCAGTTTCTCCTGCTGGCTATCAATATTTATATTGGCGTGGCGTTCTGGTATTGGGTCCGCTATTTCGAAACCGCCGGCACCAGCGTTTATATTCCAAGGCCCGGCGGTATTGAGGGATGGCTGCCGATAGCGGGTTTGATGAATTTCCGCTATACGCTAGAGACCGGTTTTCTTCCGCCCATCCATGCCGCCTCTATGCTGCTGTTAGTTGCGTTTATCCTGATTAGCCTGTTGTTAAAAAAAGCTTTCTGTTCATGGTTATGCCCGGTGGGGACGCTTTCCGAACTGCTCGGTAATCTGGGGAGAAAATTATTCGGTCGTAACTTTACGCTGCCGCGCTGGCTGGATATCCCGCTGCTCAGCCTGAAGTATCTGCTGCTGAGTTTTTTCTTGTATATCGCCCTGTCGATGCCCGCCCAGGGGATTCAGTACTTTCTGACGTCAGCCTATGGAATCATCATCGATGTGAAGATGCTCGATTTCTTTCGCCATATTGGCTCCGCCACGCTCATCTCCGTGGTGGTTATCAGCCTCCTGAGCCTGTTTATTCGCAACGCCTGGTGTCGTTATCTGTGTCCTTACGGCGCACTGCTTGGTCTGTTCTCGCTGTTCTCACCGTTTAAAATCCGCCGCAACGCCGACAGTTGCATTGATTGCGGGAAATGCGCGAAAAATTGCCCATCGAAAATCCCGGTCGACAGACTGATTCAGGTGCGTACTGTGGAATGCACTGGCTGCATGACCTGTGTTGAATCCTGCCCGGTGGCTTCAACATTGAGCTTTTCCCTGCAGACACCGCCGGGTGCAAAAGGCAGCGGTAAAGCGTTATGGCGACAAACGGCACTGTCGGGTATTGCCATGACAATACTGGTGCTGGGGATTCTGTTTGCCACCATTGGTTATGCGGTATATGCCAACGTCTGGGATACGCCGGTGCCGGATCACCTGTATTTCCAGTTGATCCCGAAAGCAAAAATGATCGGCCATTAATTCTTTACCAGTATGTTCAAAACCCCTGCCAATTCTGGCAGGGTTTCCTGCCTGTTACGCCATTTTAAGACTATTGCACTTGTGTCATCGTGCCCCCGTTTATACAACCTTAAATATCACCCGTAATCATTTTTTTATTATGTTATGGGCGACTGGGACCACAATAATGAACGGGATAACATCATGACTAAAATAAAACTGGCGCTGCTTTTACCTCTGTTTCTGGCGGGTTGTACGGTGAGCGATGGAGAATTAAGAAACGCTTACGCTCAGCGTTATCAGCAGCCCGCTGCTTATGTCGATATCTATAAACAGAAAATAGCAGGCATGGATATTAATGCGCTGGCCCAATATGCCGCAGCAGAAGATAAGAAAAAAATGCGTGGGCAGCCAAGACTGAAAATCGACGAGTTCATTACCATTGAAAATGTGCAGGCGAAAGGAAATCGGGTGGTCTACGATTACTCGCTGTCCGAGAGCTGGCTGGCGCTGTCCGCAGATAAACAGCGTGAAAAGCAGACCAATATGAATAAAGACCTGATCTACCGTACCTGCTCGCTGGAAACGGTACGTCTGGCGCAGGCGAAAGGGTTGGAAGAAGAGCATAACTATTACAGCCAGTACCCAGACAAAGTCGCCTTTACCCTGAGAACCAGCGCGCAGATCTGTATGCAAAACGGTTTTACGCAATAACCGCAATCCCCCAGCCTGATGGCGCTGCGCTTATCAGGCCTACACTTTGCACGCATCTGTAGGCTTGATAAGACGCCAGCGCCGCCATCCGGCTAAAAAACGATACTCAGAACTTCCATGAAACGCTGCCGACAATGCTACGCTCGGCACCGAAGTAGCAGTATGAGAGCGAATTACAAGCCGCAACGTAGCGCTTGTCGGTCAGGTTGTTGACGTTCAACTGAGCGCTCAACCCTTTAATACCGATATTCGTTAAGTCGTAGCCAATTGCCATATCCACCAGCGTGTAGGACGGCAGAGTGTGAGTATTCAGGCGATCGCTGGCAATACCGTTGACATAACGCACGCCTGAGCCCAGCGTCAGGCCATCCAGCGGACCGCTTTTCACATCGTAGCTCAGCCAGGTACTGGCCTGGTTACGCGGCGCGTACACTGCACGCTTACCCTGCTCTTCCGGGCTGCTTTTCTTATAGCGAATGTCGGTATAGGTATACGCCGCCTGCAGACGGAAGCTCTCCGTCAGTTGGCTAATGGCCTCCAGCTCTACCCCTTCAGACTCAATTTCCCCAATCGAGCGGTACGGATCGGTCGGCTCTTCTTTGGTGGCGATATTCGTCTGATTGATACGGAATACCGACGCGCTGAACTGACTGTTGAGTCCTTCCGGCTCATATTTCAGCCCGGCTTCCCACTGCTTGCCTTTCATCGGCTCCAGCAGATTGCCGTTCTCATCGGCAAAGCTGGTTGGCGTAAAGGCGGTGGAATAACTCACATACGGCGCAAAGCCGTTATCGAACAAATAGAGCAGCGCAGCACGGGTGCTGAAGTTGTTTTTGTCCAGATCGCTACGGGTATCGTTGATCTTATCAATGTTAGAAACGCTGACCTGATCGTAGCGACCACCGAGCGTAATACGCCAGCGATCCCATGACATCTGATCCTGCAAATAGTAGCCTGTCTGGCGCAGCTTGTGCTTCTCACGCGCATACATGTTGATGTAATCAGGCTGCGCGCCGTATACCGGGTTAAAGGCGTCAATCGGCGGGAATGCACCGTAGTAACCGGTGGTATTGTTGCTGCGATCCTGATAGTCGATCCCCACCAGCACACGGTGGTTGACCTGCCAGGTATCAAAGCTGCCGTCGAGTTGGTTATCCAGCGTAATCGCTGACATTTTTTCATCGGAGCCGGAGTAGCCGCGGTTAAGCTCGGTTTCATTCAGCCAGCCCGCCGCATACACCTGATTCAGCTCAACGTCGGTATGCAGGTAGCGCAGTTTTTGCCGCACCGACCAGCCGTTATCAAACAGGTGCTCAACGTTGTAGCCCACCATGTTTTCACGGCGATCGTATTTGTCGTAATCATCCTCGCCTTCGTAAAAGGTGTTGGAGATCTTTTGCCCGTAATGTGGAACCACGGTGCCGTCATACGGCAGACCGGAGTGGCTTCCGCCTTCCGGGTCACGGTGCAGATAAGCCATCAGATCCAGACGCGTCTGGTCGGTGATGCGCCAGGTCAGGCTGGGCATCAGCGCATAACGTTCTTCCTTCAATGGGCCAAACTGCGAGTCCGCGTAACGCGTCATTCCACTCAGTCGTGCCGCCACGCGATCGTTATCATCCAGCGCCCCAGTGACGTCAAACGCCGCGCCGCGCTGGTTATTGTTGCCAGCAAACAGTTTCACTTCTCCGCCGGCATCAAACGACGGCTTACGTGATGTCAGCGCGACAATACCGCCCGGAGAAGAACGGCCATACAGTACGGAAGCCGGGCCGCGTACCACTTCGATATCTTCGAGGAACCACGGATCAACCACCAGCGAGCTGTGTGAGTTGGTGTCCCCCATCATCTTCAGGCCATCGAGATAGACGTTGTCCAGGCTACCATCCGAGAAACCACGCAGCACAATATAGTCAAAGCGGTTGGAGGCACCAATCTGATTGCTGTACACCCCCGGCGTATAGCTCACGGCCTGGCGCACGCTGGTTGCGCCCTGCTCTTCAAACTGTTCACGGGTAATGATCGATACCGACTGAGGCGTTTCAAGATCCGGCGTGGCGAGCTTCGTGGCCCCGCTTTGCATTTGCGAGGTGACAACCACCGTATCGTTTTTTGTTGTTTCCTGCGCCAGCAGAGGAAAAGCCACGCTACCGGTCACCCATCCCACCACTAGCGCCAACCGAGTCTTCGCGAACATGAATATCTCCAAAGGCATGTCTAATTGTAAGTGAGAATTATTACCTTTTTGCTAACGGAGATAGCTATGCAGGATGCCAGGTTGCCTATGCGCAGTGCCAAATTGTCGGGAAGGCACGTGCGAAAAACGTAAAAATGGATTAGCAAAGTTTGAGCACATCGCCAGGCGAAAAGCCGTAACGACGCCGAAAAGCGGTGGAGAAGTTGGTAGCATGTTGATAACCCGACATCCAGGCCGCCTGCTGTACGCTGTATCCTTCCAGTAAATAGCCGCGCGCGCGTTCCAGACGGCAATCACGCAGGTAGTCAAAGACGGAACAGCCATAGGCCGCACGGAACTTGCTGCGCAGGCTGCTGGGGCTCATCGCCGCGCGTTGGGCCAGGGCATTGAGGGTGTAGTCATTCTCGGGACTCTGCTCCAGCAGACGACGAACGACCTCCAGCCGCTGCTGTTCACCGCTTGCCGCAAGCCGCTTGCCACTCTCAACCTGACACACGCTGAGGCCATGGCCGAACAGTTGTAATATCAGCCCTTCCAGCATCAGTTGGCGAGATACATGACCGATCGTGCTCCGCTGCGCATACTGCAGGCCGCTGAGTAAAAACCCCGGCACCTGCCAGATAAGCGTCGGCGTTTCGCATCTTTCCCACTCACGCATCAACGATTCGAGCAACCCCGTGCGCCACGCGCCGTCGGGATACAGACCGAGCGATAACGTGCGCAGTTTGCAGTCAGCATGATGGCGGGCACGCATCGTCTGATGCTCGCTCAGGCGTGAGCTAAACGCCATCCCGGAACGTACCACATGCTCCTGCCCGTTGAGCGTCAGGATGACGCAGCCTTCCAGAACCACCAGCATATACAGAGGACTGCTGTGGCGGGAGGTGGTTTCGTAGGGTTGTAGCACCTGCACATCAGAGTGCGTGACACACATCCCGCAGGGGAGCGTCATCTCCTCAACCTCACCCTGCAGAACGGGGCTGCAAGACGACAAATCCGGCTTTTGCGCCAGCAGAGGAAAGCGGTAATCGATCCCGTAACGCTCACCAAAATCCATAAACTCGCTGACGGAGAAGGTGCGGGCTACGCGTCTGGACGTATTCAGGGCGGTGGTGTTGTTCATGCTGTCTTCTGCACAGGAAATGGGATTAACGGTTGATAACTGAAGCAACATTACCATTACCTGTACAACACAACAATAATAATGAGAATTATTATCAACATGACGTACGCGATTTCATATCGCGCTGGAGAACGTCATTCCCGATATTCTTCTCGCGCAGCTCATCAGGCAACATTGACACCTGATGAGCTGCGGTCTGTGAGCCATATGCAGCTCAACCTTTCTCACTGTCATAAACGGGCACGTCAAACGCACCTCGATACCCGCCGAGTTTGTACTCTATTTATTATGCTGAAGGCTGGTTTTCCTCCACCTGGAACACCGCCACAGCCTGGGATAGCATTGCCGACTGCTCTTCCACACTGCCTGTCGTGGCGGCTATCTCCTCAACCAGCGAGGCGTTTTGCTGAGTCACTTGCTCCATTTGCGTTACCGCAACCCGGATCTGTTCGATGCCGCGACTCTGTTCCCCCGAGGCTCCAGAGATATCTTCCATTAAGACATTAATGTTGCGTATTGCCTTCGCAATATCCGCCATCATGGCGCCACTGTTTTCGGCTATCTCTACCCCTTCCTTGACGCTAATTGCCGCTTTGGCAACCAGTTCACTGATTTCTTTCGCCGAGGAGGCGCTGCGCTGGGCAAGCGTTCGGACTTCACTCGCCACAACGGCAAACCCACGCCCGGACTCACCAGCGCGTGCGGCTTCCACCGCCGCGTTTAATGCCAGGATATTGGTTTGAAAAGCAATACTATCAATAACATTGGATATTTCGTTCACGCCTTGCGCATTACGGCTGATCAGGTGAATTTTCTCAACCATATCACTCATTAAACGCTCGCCACGCAATGCCATTTCCGTGCTTTCGCTGGTCATGACGGATGCCTGATGTGACTTATCAGTATTATTTTTTGTTGTGACTGAAATCTGTTCCATACTGGCCGCCGTTTCAACGACTGCCGCAGCCTGCTGTTCCGTTCTGGTTGATAAATCGGAATTACCGGAAGCAATTTCCTGCATACCGATATTAATAGACTCAACGCCATCGCGAATAGTGCTGACAGTCTCCCGCAGGCCTTTTTGCATATTATGCAAATTTAAGCACAGTACGCCGATTTCATTGTTACCCGATACCTTAACAGGATGGCTGAGATCGCCCTTACCAATCCGCGCAAAATGTTCAGAAACGATTTTTAAAGGCTGAATGATGGTCCGGTTCAACCAGAAATTACAGATAAAGAAGATAAGTACCGTAATGACCAGGATCACGGATACTTTCAGGATCGAGGTATTAAACTGAACGTGTGTTTGTGCAACGATCTTCTCACCAATCAGCATTGTTGATTTGTAATAATTCGTCACTTCGTTATCGAAATTTTTGCGAGCCGCGAGCAGTTCCGCATTCGCATTTTCTTGTGCATTAATAATACTGTTGCTGGAAAGCATCTGATTTAATGTATCAATAGACTTTTGCTCAGCATTCATTTGTTGCTCAAAAGCCGTTCTGATGACTTTACCGATTTGCGGATCGTCAGCCGTCAATCCAGGAATACCCCAGAAAATATCGAACTGTTTTCTGGCATACGCCATCTGATCTTGCATTTGATTCACTGTCTGTCGGGCATCGGTCGCATTATGTTGTTGAATATTATCACGAACGCTTCTGACCTTATAAACAGCCTCAACGACCTTATGCAGGGTATCCTGCTCCTTAATGATGTTATGTAGTAATAACGTATTTTTTTGATTTCCTTTGAGATCAACCAACTCAAACCCATTGGAAAAGAACTGCATGAAGGTAAATAACAACAGCAATAATAACAGGCTGGTTTTAATTCTCATATTCTTTAACATTTAAACATCTCCATAACAATAAAAATCCTCTACGACTTAATTGTTATCGACACATCACGCAATACCTTAACCTGTAAAATGATTAATTATTAGAAAGTTTCCGCATTCATTCTCAGGTAGTAAATTAATTACTCAGGGGGACATACTGCGATAAACAGCAGCCCTCTAACATTGGCAAAAATAAGGCCAAAACTATTCAATATTAATATTATTTATGGATATAAACGGTAATGTCTTTCTGACTATCGACAGGCACCCGCACCCAGGACAACGAATCGACGGTGATCGGTGCCATTTCATTTTCTAAACGTAACAACGGCGTGCTGGCGTCTGGCACACCTGTACTTTCAGTTATCTCGAGAACGCCCCGAAAAGAAATGGACACACTGTCTGGAATATCAGACAACCTTATCCATTCGTTGGCAATCACTAACTTTCGAGTAAACATTCGCTGTCCTTGGCGCGTGGTTTCTATCCGATAAATTTACAAGTTGATCAATCTATTCTTTGCATTAACAGCACATTGTTCACATCGTCAGTTAAGCATTACTTACCAGAAGAAAATGGAAGTGATAAAACTCATTTGAAACGTGCTTTACAAATTCAGCCGGAAGGTTATGTTTAATGAACGTTAACTTTGCAAACTCAACATCGCCATATACCCGGATACAGAAGGGTTTGACAATCTCACCCTGCACGCCAAAACACGCCTGCAGCCGAGTGTCATCCATAAAAATAAAATTACCTTCTCTTACCTTAATCTTTTCATGCAGATCTCGCCATTTCTCTGGCGTAAGCAGAAAGCTTTCCCAGCCATTATTTCTCAACACCTCAATCGTATGAGTAAACTTAAAATAGTCGTTTTGCATCGATACATCGCCACTCGAAGTCGAGTATAGATATTCTATTTTAAATTTAAGTTGTGCATTGAGGCTTTTTTTCTTGCCTTCATCAATTAGCCATTGAAGTTCATTGATTACGTTCCTTGAGAAGAGTTTTCTTTTTTTAGCGATGGCCAGCCATTGCATAATAAAAAGATGCTCTGACATTTTAGAATGAATCTTACGGTCCCGTATTGCGATACCAATTGCTACCAATGCACTCCAGGTAAACGCTTCCAGGTCATCCTGATAATGGTGTCGTAACGTACTAACTTTTCCTGAATCCCTTACCACTTAAACCTGCCCAAATAAATCATTATTACATGTAAATCTTGCATTATTTCATTTTAAAAAATACTACAACTAAAAACATCAAAATATGATCCAGATTAATTTATCCCTATGTAATAAAATTGCAAACTTAACACATCACTCTTATTAATCATTGATGCCCGGATGGCTCAGCGATAAATAATAAGAATTATACGATAAAGATAAAAACTAATAATACTCACAGGTTATCAATTCCACCTACTGTTAAAAATATGACCATCATAAAACTTCAAAAATTGCTGATTAGAAGAAATATCCTGATAGTTTTTACCAGACGCCCCAGACAAACACCCATTTCAACGCTAAACAGCCATTAAACATCCTAATGGAATCGCATTTTATCCTCCGCTGAGCGACAGACAGCCTCACAGCAGCAGGCAAGGCTTTTTATACAGGTATCAGTAATATTAACGCTTTTAAATTTTGCCTAATTCAAAAAGCCAACATCCGGATTCAATGAACCGGAAGTTGGCTTGTCGCTGGTACGGTTAATAGAAAATACCAATGATCAGGGTGTGAGTAACGAACCCCACAATCAGCGGTACGGCGGTACGCTTCACCACATCGAATGGGGTTATTTTCGCTCCGCTGGAAACGGCAATCACGACGCCGGATACCGGTGAAATGGCCCGTCCCATATGCGATGCCTGCTGCATCGGCAGGATCATGGCAACGGCGTTAGCGCCCATACTGGCGGCAATTTGCGGGATGAGCTCAACGAAGGCGAGGAATGGCGCATTCCCCGACCCCATAATGATCGCCGCGGCCAGCGTCACCAGCGCAAATACTACCGCCATGGCAAACGGCGGTAATCCCACGTGTTCGGCCATCAGAATGAGCTGATCGATCGCACCGATGACTTTAATTCCGTGAGCAAAAACCCCTGCCGCAACCAACAGTCCAACCACACCGGTAAACGCAGTGCCCATTCCTTTCAGGAAATGGCTGAAACCTTCGCAGACCGACTTTAAATCACGCACTCGCAGCCATTCAATCAGCATACAGATGGTCATTGAAATGAGGACAATGGTGATAATATTCAGGTTGATACTCCTGACGAACATTTCGGATGATCCTACTGCCATCAGTATCGGAAGCATGGGGAGCAGCGCGTAAAAAGCCGGGGATTTTCCTGAATCAGTCACTTCTGCGCTACCGATTTCCCGCGGTAACGTCCCTGCTTTACGGTCGCAATGCCGCTGCCAGAAAAAATGGCACACACCGACAACCAGAACCGTCGCCAGCGCGGCGGGTCCCTGGTGGTAAACAACATATTCCACTACATCCATATTCACTGCTTTAGAGCCCCTGATAGCATCGATTGCCGTCGGGGTGTAAGCCACGCCAAGCGAAGTAGCAATGACCCCGGCAGCCGAGGCCGCTGAGAGCCCTAACCCCAGCATAATGGGGAACATCGTCCCCATCAGCAACACGGCAAGCCCGGTTGCAGAAGGAATGGCCAACTGCAGGAGGCTGGCGAGCAGGTAGGAGAAAAAGAGGAGCACATAGGGTGAACGCAGCGCCCGTAAGGGTTTCGTTACTACCCGCACGACCGCCTCATTTGCGCCGATATGATCCATGTAATGCGCAAATCCCATTAACGCCATGATCATCAGGCCGAGATCGGCGGCGCGCGTGCTGAAGAGATCGCGCATTACCTCGAAAGGATCGAGAAAGGAAATTCCCGTACTGGCAACCCCCTTCGGTAATACGGAACCCCATCCGGTTAACGCGGTGCAAATCATCAAGACTAAGCCCGCAATGAAGAGCACCGGTTCAGCGCGATAACCTTTCAGAATCAGACGCGCGACCACCACGATAACCAGAAGTGCGATTAACACCTGAATCATGACTGAGCTCTCCGCTGCGCGAACTCAGTATAAGTTTCCTCAATCACCGCCACCACCACATCACTGGCGGCCCGCAGAGAACGCACCGGCAGATACTCATAAATTGAATGGAAGTTATGAGCACCGGTAAAAATATTCGGGCACGGCAATCCTTTCTGCGACAGTACCGCGCCATCATACCCGCCACGCATGGCGACAGGTGCGGGCGTTATGCCGCATTTCTGATACGCGCGGAATGCAATATCAATCGGGTAGTGAGCATCCCCCTGCAAACTGTTCAACACATTCGCGTAGCGATCGGCTAAATGACAGACCACGCTGTTTTCCCCCCACAGGGCACAGGTGCTGACGGCAAGCTGGCGAATAAACGCCATACGCGCCTTATAACCTTCTTCACTGAAATCGCGGATATCCAGCTTAAGTACCGTGCGGGCGCTGTTACCCTGTAGCTGTTTTACCCAGTAATACCCTTCGCGCCCTTCCGTATATTCAGGTGCTTCTCCCCCTGGGAGCATGGCAATAAACTTATGCGCCATCAGCAGCGAATTCTTTAACTTACCTTTGGCCGACATCGGGTGTGCGGACTGGCCGGTAAAGATGATTTCCGCATCGCCCGCATTCCAGTTCTCGTAAACAAACTCACCGATACCGCAGCAATCCAGGGTATAGCCAAAATCAGCACCAAACGCGGCAACATCAAACGCTTTTGCGCCACGCAAGCCCTGTTCCTCATCCGGGACAAAACCCACTTTTACCGGCCCATGTTTTATTTCCGGGTGTGCGACCAGATACTCAAGAGCATTCATAATCGCGGCGATGGCTGCTTTATCATCAGCGCCCAACAGACTGGTCCCGTCGGTCACCAGCAGGTCATCACCGATATAATTTTTCAGTTCCGGAAATTCACTTTCGCGCAGGTAAATATTCAGCTCTTTGTTCAGGCATAAATCCCCACCGTGATAATGCAGGCGCTGTGCTTTGGTGTCTGCCGTCTGTTCCGCACTGGTATCCAGATGACCAAAAAAAGAGACCACCGGGATCGTGTCATCGGTATTTGCAGGTAAGGTTGCCGTCACTATAGCGGTATCCCTGACCTCAATGTTTTCCATTCCTAATGCTTCAAGTTCTGCTGCAAGCAGTTTTGCCAGTTCCATTTGACCAGGAGAAGAAGGCATTATCCCATTAGCGCCATTTTCCCTTGATGTCGTGGTATTGATTTTCGTGTAGTTAATAAAGCGTTCAACAATATCCATTCCAGGAGATCCTTTAATGTATCATTTATGAGGTACTGCGAGAGGTGTTCTGCATGCAGCGTGGAGTAAATAATCTGAGAACCAAATAAAATCAGCGCTCATCCCAGAACGCTGATTTTATGGGCATTACGACAACGATTTATATAAAGGAAGATAAAAAGGCCAGTGATTATACCTGCGATTAAAAAACTCCTTTCTGATTGATAAAATCATATTCCCTGTCTATTTTTACTGCTATTTCCCATGGTGTTAAGCTAACAGAAGTCATAAACGGCATCCCTATACCTATGAGATAAAAGAAATCATTTAGATTCCTGTACTCTGTACTGGCATAAGACATACCATCGCGATATTTTTTTAATGAACGAATACTGTATCAGCAACATGCAACCGTTTGCACCTCTCTACAAATAGCCACTTCGCGCACTAAAATCCGTGAACAAAATCACAATTACCTCAAAAGCAAAAAACTTCTATCGCGCTGAAAAAAAGGCAGTTATAAGGAAAGCTATATAATACCCACATAAACATAGCCAGAATTATACTATTCACTATGAAATAGATTCAGGCTGATACTATTTCAATATTGCCGTAGGGGTCAGTAGAGCTAAATCGTCGTAACCAATAATGTTGAATATCAATAACGATAATATTAAAATTTCTATTTATGACGATAAGCCAAATAATATGCAGGCAAAAAAAACCTCTCCCCCGAGAAGAGATTCAGGGCAGAGGTAATACGGGTGTTAAGGACATACTTATAGTTTTAATGATAACAGAAGCGCTTCTTGCAGGACCGAGTATACACACTTAGCCACGTTAAGAAAATTCTTAAAAACATTAAATTGCAAATTTCATTTAAAACCACAATTATGATAAAGGATCATTTATCAAAGAACAAAATTAACCAGCAAAAAGAGTAAACCATACTAATCAATGAGGTGATAAAAAAGCAATGCTGTATGGCTACCGATAGCGTTTCTGGCGACGCTGAAACATTAAATTAATTTAATGAATAAATGCGATTTACATAACGAGAATTAAAAAGTCATTAAATAAAAGAAATACAATTTTTCGTTACAGATCACACTTCCACTATAAGGAGGTTCCCCTACTGTTTCTTGCAGGTATGATTCAGCATGTAAATACCTTTCAACTCAACCCGAGGCTTTGATGCTGGAGAATGTAATCATCTGATAATCAGCTTCCCGACCTTTTCAGGCCGGACTGGTTATCAATGCGCCGAATTCGAATGCGGACACCGCTGTGTGTTTGCACGTTTTGCACATGATGATTAAACAGGTTTTCCAGTATGAATTTATCCCGTCAGGAACAACGTACCTTACACGTTCTCGCCAAAGGTGGCCGTATTGCTCACGTCCGCGATGCCTCTGGCCGCGTCACTTCCGTCGAATGCTATAGCCGTGAAGGGTTGCTGCTCTGCGACTGCACGCTCGAGGTGTTCAAAAAGCTCAGAACCAAGAAACTGATCAAATCCGTCAATGGTCAGCCCTACCGTATTAATACGACCGGCCTGAACAACGTTCGCGCCCAACTTGATAATCGCTAAGGAGAGAGAGAGATGGATATCCCGAAGATTTTTACCATCAGCGAAAGCGCACATCGCATTCATAATCCGTTCACCGCACAGAAATACGCCACGTTAGGCCAGGTTTTACGGATGGCACCAGGAACACGCATTCTGGACCTCGGCAGCGGTTCGGGTGAGATGTTGTGCACCTGGGCACGCGATCACGGTATTTCCGGCGTGGGTATCGATATGAGCCGGCTGTTCAGTGAGCAAGCCACCCTGCGGGCCAAAGAGTTGGGTGTCAATGAGCACGTGCGTTTTATTCATGCCGATGCAACAGGTTATATCGCCGAAGAAAAATTCGATATTGCCGCCTGCGTTGGTGCGACCTGGATTGCCGGTGGCGTCGCTGGAACGGTCAGACAGCTGGAACAAAGTCTCAAACCAGGCGGAATTATGCTCATCGGCGAACCTTACTGGCGTCAGACGCCTGCAACGGAGAGCATCGCCCAGGCTTGCGGCGCGACTTCAGTGACCGATTTTCTTTCTCTGCCAGAGCTCGTTTCATCTTTCGACCTGCTCGGTTATGACGTGGTTGAAATGGTGCTGGCTGACCAGGAGGGTTGGGACAGATACGAGGCGGCAAAATGGCTGACGATGCGCCGGTGGCTGGAGGCAAATCCGAACGATGAATTTGCCCCGGAAGTCAGAGAGCAACTGAGGAGTTCACCAGCACGCCACGTAGCCTTCACCCGGGAGTACATTGGTTGGGGGGTGTTCGCACTCATACAGAGGTAATATGTCCAGTCGGTATAACGAGGCAGGTTATACCGACTTTTTTCATCGCTTACTTCATTAATACTTCAACAAATTTAGCCAGCCATTGCGGATGCGCGGGCCATGCAGGCGCGGTAATCAGATTGCCATCCACGTGGGCTTGATCAATGCCGATATCTGCGTAATGCCCGCCGCTCAGACGAACTTCTGGCGCACAGGCCGGATAGGCGCTACAGGTCCGGTTTTCTAACACCCCCGCCGCCGCTAATAGCTGAGGTCCATGACAGACCGCGGCGATAGGCTTACCGGCAGCGTTGAAATCTTGCACCAGCTTAATAACATCCGGATTCAGCCGGAGATATTCCGGAGCACGTCCGCCGGGGATCAGCAGCGCGTCGTAATCGGTGGCCCGCGCCTCGGCAAAATTTGCATTCAGCGTAAAACGATGACCCGGTTTTTCACTGTAGGTCTGCGCCCCATCAAAATCATGAATAGCGGTTTGAACGTAGTCCCCCTGACTTTTATCCGGACAGACGGCATCAACACGATGGCCCAGCATCTGCAATGCCTGAAAAGGCACCATCGTTTCATAATCTTCGACATAATCGCCGACCAGCATCAGTATCTTCTTCATTCACATCCCCCGCTCACGGTTATTAATGATGAGAAATAACGGCCATCTTTACTATAGCCCACGCATTTCACGACATTAATAAATACCGCAGGACACGCCGTCACCGGACGTCTGAAGGGGGTTGCCCCTGACGGCGCGCCCTGTTGTTAATACCTGAAGTTTCTATCACTCCCAGGCCTGCTCAGATTTCGCGGCGTCAAACTGCGGCGGCGGCTTGCGGAAACGTCCGGTCAGGTAGGCGAGATACACCAACCCCACGCCAGCCCATACCAGTCCCAGCGTCAGCGATGTCACCTCCAGGTTCACCCACAGTACGGCAACGGTGGCGGCGCCGACCATTGGCAATACCAGGTAGTGCAACTTTTCCTGCCAGGTATGCTTACGCCCTTCACGACGCCAGAAGTGGTTAAACACGGACAAATTAACGAACGTAAAGGCCACCAGCGCGCCAAAGTTAATCAACGCCGTGGCGGTCACCAGGTCAAAAAACAGGGCCGAGAGTGCCACAATCCCGACCATAATGACGTTCAGCGCGGGTGTACGCCATTTCGGATGGACATAGCCGAAGTACTTCTCCGGGAAGACGTTATCGCGGCCCATCACGTACAGCAGACGCGAAACGCTGGCATGGGATGCCAGACCTGACGCCAGCGTATTCACAAAGGTCGTACACAAGAAAATAGACTGGAACAGTTTGCCGCCGACGTACAGCGCAATCTCCGGCAGCGCCGCGTCCGGGTCTTTAAATCGGCTAATATCCGGAAAGAACAGCTGCATAAAGAACGAGGCAGCAATGAAGATCAGTCCGCCGTAAAGCGCGGTAAGGAAAATAGCTTTTGGAATGGTACGCGCGGCATCCGGTGTCTCTTCAGAGAGCGTGGTTACCGCATCAAAACCGAGAAACGAGAAGCAGACGATGGTCGCCCCGGTGATAATCGGGATCAAATGCGCATTCTGGCTGATAAACGGTTGCAGCGACCAGACGGTCCCAACCCCTTCGCCTTTGTGCAGCCCCTGCACCACGAGAACAATGAACACCACGATTATCGCAACCTGCACCAGTACAAACAGCGCATTGAAGTTCGCCACCAGATTAACGCTTTTCAAATTGGCCGCGGTGAGGATCGCTACAAACATCACTACCCAAATCCATGGCGCAACGCCCGGGAACAGCGCGGAAAGGTAAATTTTCGCCAGCAGGACGTTAATCATCGGCAGGAACAGGTAATCAAGCAGTGACGACCAGCCGACCATAAACCCCACATGCGGGTTGATCGCTTTTTGCGCATAGGTGTAGGCCGAACCGGCTTGTGGAAACTGGCGTACCAGCTTTCCGTAACTGATGGCGGTAAACAGCACGCCCGCCAGGGCCAGCAGATAGGAGGCCGGAACATGGCCATTGCTGATACCCGAAACAATACCAAAAGTGTCAAATACCGTCATCGGTGTGAGATAGGCCAGCCCCATCACCACCACCTGCCACAGCTTGAGGGATTTACGCAACTGTGCTTTGCCCGGCTGGGCCGCGAGATCCACAGAAGAATTAGTCGACATAGCTTTCCTCCCCGCCACGGGCCCAGATCTGCGTTCGAAACGTGGGTACAGCAGACCTGGGTCGTGTCGGGGTGGAAAGCCAAAAGAAAGGCGTCAATGTTGCACGGCACAGATGCGGTCCGTACTTACTGCGGGAGCCATGGATGCTCACGCGGGGCGGGTTTTTAAACATTGGCATCATCACATTTCCTCGTCACAAACTCTGTCGGTTATCTGAAGACCCGTTGTCGCAAGCCGCTCCATTACGCGACATCCGGGAAATGGCAGGTGATCCTGCAATATTGACGGGCTGGCTCCGCTCAGACCGCATGATGCGACTTCTTTTTTTCAATGACTAAACAATGCGACAGGCCCGACAAACATTACGCCGCCGGGCCACTTTCCTGTCAGGCGTTTTTCAGCATCCACTCAATTTCAGTGTCGGTAATCAGGCGTTCAAACTGGATCAGTTCATCGTGTTTACAGGCGTGATACACATGGCTAAAACGCTCCCCGAGCAACTCACGCAGACTGTCATTTTGCATGAACTCCCACAGCGCATCGCTCTGGCGGATCGGGAACGGTAGCCCTTCCTGCTCCAGGCCGTTGCCTTCCACCTCTTCCTGCAACGGCAGCTCGTTATCCAGACCATGCAGGATCCCCGCCAGAATGGTCGACATCACCAGATACGGGTTGGCGTCAGCCCCCGCCACGCGATATTCAACCCGATGGTTATCACGATCGCCGCAGGGAATGCGCAGCGCCACCGTACGGTTGTTGTGCCCCCAGGAAGCCTGGGTCGGAACATACATCCCCGGCTGGAAGCGGCGATAAGAGTTCACATTCGGCGCCAGCAGCGCCATTGACGCGGGCATCAGATCAATCATCCCGGCAAGCGCACGCTTAAGTAACGCGGAATCATCACCATTCGCATCGGCCAACACGTTCTCGCCTTTATTATTCATAATGCTGATGTGGATATGCATTCCGCTACCGGCATGCTCCTCATAAGGTTTTGCCATAAACGTGGCATGCATCTTATGTTTCTCCGCCACCAGCCGTACCAGGCGTTTCAGCGCCAGCGCGTCATCGCAGGCGTCGAGTACGTTATCGGTATGGTAGAGGTTGATTTCAAACTGCCCAGGGGAGGCTTCAGCCACCGCGCCGTCAGCCGGGATCAGCTGCAAACGGGCCAGTTCATCGATATCGTTCAGCACATCAGCAAAGTGGTTCAGGTTATCAACCGAGTAAACCTGACTTTGCGTATTCCGATCGTCCGTTCCCGGCGCGCACGGCGGCTGCAGATAACCTTCGGGATCGCGCTTACGATCGAGTAAATAGAACTCCAGCTCTACCGCTACGACGGGGAACAGACCGCGCTGGCGAAGTTTCTGCCAGAGTCGGTTAAGTACGTTCCGCGGCTCAACGTCAAAGGGAGCGCCATCTTCATCCAGCATCGTCAGCATCATCTGCGCAATACATTCCGGATCGGCGGCCGAAGGTGTTAACGTGCCAGGCACCGGGACACAGGTCCGATCCGGTTCGCCAAGCTCCTGGCCTAATCCCGCCTCTTCGACCACATTGCCAAGAATATCCATCGCGAAAACGGATGCCGGGAAATAGCAGCCTTTCTCTAACTTATGTAATCCCGCAACGGGAATGCGTTTACCACGAAAACAACCATTCAGGTCGGTTAACAGCACATCCACGAACTGCGTGTTGGGATAGCGCTCCAGATACTGCTTAACTTCACGCGCAAACGCGCTACTTCGTCTCTCTTCAGAATGCTGAACAAAATTCTCAACTTCTACAATATTGGTTTCCATGATTCACCGCCGTTGGCCTGTAAGCTGTTCTGTGATTTGACTGTTAAATATAATGTCCACTCTTCGACTCTGGATGCAAACAAATTGTTTGTCAAATGTTAAATTAAGTTTGCTAGAAGGTTATTCCGCTGCTAGATTGAGAAAATAATGAACGGAATGGCATAACAAGGAACCGTTTGGCAATAATTTATTCCAAAACGTGAGGTCGATCATGGGCAATATATTTGACAATCCAGTTATTGGTGTAGTGATGTGTAGGAACAGGCTTAAGGGTCACGAGACCCAGACTCTGCAAGAAAAGTACCTGAATGCAGTATTGAACGCCGGTGGATTACCGATAGCGATTCCCCATGCGATTGCGGAACCCGAATTACTGAACGCGCTGTTACCGAAACTGGATGGTATCTTCCTGCCAGGAAGCCCAAGCAATGTGCAGCCGCACCTTTATGGTGAAAATGGCGATGAGTCTGACGCCGATCCCGGGCGTGATCTTCTGAGCATGGCGCTAATTACCGCCGGGCTCGAAAGGCGCATTCCCATTTTCGCCATCTGCCGGGGCTTACAGGAATTAGTTGTCGCCACTGGCGGGACTCTGTATCGTCGCCTGTGCGATCACTCACAGTTCCTGGAACATCGTGAAGATGCGGAACTCCCGGTGGAGCAGCAATATGCGCCATCTCATGAAGTTCAGGTTCAACAGGGAGGATTGCTATCTCAGCTAATACCAGGTTGCAGCACGTTTTGGGTTAACTCCTTGCATGGTCAGGGCGCAAAAAACCTTGGCCCGCAACTGCGCGTGGAAGCACGCTCGCAGGATGGATTAGTGGAAGCAGCCAGCGTTCACGACCATCCTTTCGCGCTTGGTGTGCAGTGGCACCCGGAATGGAACAGTAGCGAATACGCCCTGTCGCGTTTGTTACTTGAAGGTTTTATCACCGCTTGTCAGAACCACCTCGCTGAAAAACAGCGACTCTGACCACTACAGTTAAGGAAATGCAATTATGAGCGATGACGGCCTGGCGCCGGGTAAACGTTTGTCAGAGATCCGCCAGCAATTGGGTCTTTCACAACGTCGTGCCGCCGAACTGTCTGGGTTAACGCATAGCGCCATCAGCACCATAGAGCAGGATAAAGTCAGTCCTGCCATCAGTACGCTGCAAAAGCTATTGAAAGTTTATGGGCTGTCGCTCTCCGAGTTCTTCGCGGAACCGGAAAAGCCTGACGAACCGCAGGTGGTTATCAATCAGGATGATTTGATTGAGATCGGGAGTCAGGGAGTATCCATGAAGCTGGTACACAACGGAAATCCGAATCGTACGCTGGCCATGATGTTTGAAACCTATCAGCCAGGTACGACAACCGGGGAGAGAATTAAACACCAGGGTGAAGAGATTGGGACAATACTGGAAGGTGAAGTGATACTGACCATCAACGGTCAAACGTATCATCTTGTTGCAGGGCAAAGTTATGCCATTAACACCGGTATACCACATAGCTTCAGCAACACCTCGGCAGGGATCTGCCGCATCATCAGTGCCCACACTCCTACCACTTTCTAATAAGTAGCGGCCTGAGTTTCTCAGGCCTTCTTAAATAACGCGCATTAACAGGGTACATCCCTGGGGCATCGTGCAGCCTGATTTTGCCTGAAAAGATCAGCAACGAACTTTATCTTATTGATATAAAAGGAGTAGCTATGAACTTTCAGAATCTTAAATATTGGCGTGAAAAAGCCAGCCATTATTCGCCGGAGACCCGTTTATTTATTAACGGCGAATATTGCGCAGCCGCCGATAACGAAACCTTTATTACGCAGGATCCGGCAGGACAACGTCCGCTCGCCAAAGTCGCCCGCGGCAAAAAAGCAGATGTAGACCGAGCGGTCACCGCAGCCCGCACCGTGTTTGAACGCGGAGACTGGTCGCAAGCATCACCCGCAGAGCGCAAGGCAGTCCTGCACAAGTTCGCCGATTTAATGGAGCAGCATCACGAGGAGCTGGCGCTACTGGAAACGCTCGACACCGGTAAACCGATTCGCCATAGCCTGCGTGATGATATTCCAGGCGCGGCACGCGCCATCCGTTGGTACGCCGAAGCAATAGATAAAGTCTATGGCGAAGTGGCCACCACCTCGGTGAGCGATCTGGCGCTGATTGTGCGCGAGCCGGTGGGCGTCATTGCGGCCATCGTGCCGTGGAATTTTCCCCTGCTGCTGGCCTGCTGGAAACTTGGCCCGGCACTGGCTGCAGGCAACAGCGTGATCCTCAAGCCTTCAGAAAAATCACCGCTGACCGCCATTCGCCTTGCTGCGTTGGCGAAAAAAGCAGGTTTGCCCGATGGCGTTCTCAGCGTGGTGAGCGGATATGGCCACGAAGCGGGCCAGGCGTTGTCGCAGCATCCGGATGTTGATGTGATCACCTTTACCGGCTCGACCCGCACCGGCAAGCAACTGCTCAAAGACGCTGGCGACAGCAATATGAAACGCGTCTGGCTGGAGGCCGGTGGTAAAAGTGCCAACATCGTTTTTGCCGACTGCCCGGATCTGCCGAAAGCCGCCGCCAATGCTACAGCAGGCATCTTCTATAACCAGGGTCAGGTCTGTATCGCCGGTACGCGTCTGTTACTGGAAGAGAGTATTGCCGACGAGTTCATTGCCCTGCTGAAAGAGCAGGCGAAAAACTGGCAGCCGGGCAACCCGCTGGATCCGGAAACCACGATGGGCACGCTTATCGACAACGCGCATGCCGACACCGTGCACGGTTTTATTCGCGACGGTGAAGCACAAGGCACGCTGGCGCTGGATGGTCGCAGCCACGTACACCCAGCGGCTATCGGCCCGACTATTTTTGTCGATACAGCCCCGCAAGCCCACGTCAGCCGCGATGAGATTTTCGGCCCGGTACTGGTCGTCACCCGTTTTAGCAGCGAAGCCGAAGCCCTGGCGCTGGCCAACGACAGTGACTACGGCCTGGGGGCCGCGGTCTGGACCCGCGATCTGTCGCGCGCCCACCGCATGAGTCGTCGCCTGAAGGCCGGTTCGGTCTTCGTTAATAACTACAACGACGGTGATATGACTGTGCCGTTCGGCGGTTATAAGCAAAGCGGCAACGGGCGCGATAAGTCCCTGCATGCGCTGGAAAAATTTAGCGAACTGAAAACCATTTGGATCTCCCTGGAGCCTTAATCATGACTGAACATACCAGCAGTTATTACGCCGCAAGCGCCAATCAGTACGAACCGTTTCCCACCCTTAGCGAGTCGGTTAGCTGTGATGTTTGCGTCGTGGGCGGTGGATATACCGGTCTCTCCTCCGCCCTGCACTTAGCGGAGATGGGTTACGACGTAGTGCTACTGGAATCCGCGCGTATCGGCTTTGGGGCCAGCGGACGTAACGGCGGTCAGTTGGTGAACTCCTACAGTCGCGATATCGACGTCATCGAGCGCACCTATGGCCCGGACGCCGCCAAAATGCTTGGCAGCATGATGTTTGAAGGCGGTAATATCATCCGCGAACGTATTAAGCGTTATCAGATCGAATGCGACTATCGCCCCGGCGGACTGTTTGTGGCGCTGAACCACAAGCAGATGGAAACGCTGGAAGAGCAGAAGTCGAACTGGGAACGCTACGGCAACACGCAGCTTGAACTGTTAGACAGCAGCGAAATTCGTCGCGAAGTCAGCAGCGATCGTTATGTCGGCGCGCTGCTCGACCACAGCGGTGGTCATATTCATCCGCTGAACCTGGCGATTGGCGAAGCTAACGCCATTCGTCTTAACGGCGGGCGCGTCTTCGAACAGTCGCCGGTCACCCGTATCCAGCACACCAGCCCGGCGGTGGTCAGCACCGAAAAAGGTCAGGTTACGGCCCGCTTTGTGATCGTCGCGGGCAACGCCTACCTCGGAGACAAACTGGAACCAGCGCTGGCAAAAAGCAGCATGCCATGCGGCACACAGGTGTTAACCACCGAACCGTTGTCTGCAGAGATGGCGCGCTCGCTGATTCCAAAAAACTACTGTGTAGAAGATTGTAACTATCTGCTTGATTACTACCGTCTGACCGGTGATAACCGCCTGTTGTACGGCGGCGGCGTGGTCTACGGCGCCCGCGATCCGGACGATATTGAACGTCTGGTAATGCCAAAGCTGCTGAAAACCTTCCCGCAATTGCAGGGGGTAAAAATTGATTACCGCTGGACCGGTAATTTCCTGTTAACGCTATCTCGCATGCCGCAGTTTGGCCGTCTTGATACCAACATTTACTATATGCAGGGCTACAGCGGCCACGGCGTGACCTGTACCCACCTGGCAGGACGTCTGATTTCTGAACTGCTGCGTGGGGATGCCGAGCGCTTTGACGCTTTCGCCAAACTGCCGCACTACCCGTTCCCAGGTGGGCGCAGCCTGCGCATTCCGTTTACCGCCATGGGGGCGGCATATTACAGCTTACGCGATCGCCTTGGGGTTTAAGTTCTTCCGCAATAAACCCGACGCACAGGGCGGTCTCCCCTGTGCGTTTTTTTATTCCCGGACAGTGAAAAACAGGTAACGGGCACGAAAATATCGCAATAGGACATAACCCTACACTTTGCATTGTTTCTCCCCGCTGATCGGATAGGCTTTTTTAGATTATCGCTGGCGATGTGGCCAGAACTCAACGGGGGAAGAAACGCGTGTTATGAATACGAATAACGAGGAGACCTTTTATCAGGCGATGCGCCGCAAAGGGGTGAGTCGACGCAGTTTTCTTAAATATTGCAGCCTCGCAGCAACATCGCTTGGGCTGGGAGCCGCAATGACGCCCAGAATAGCCTGGGCGCTGGAAAACAAACCCCGGATCCCGGTCGTCTGGATCCACGGGCTGGAATGCACCTGTTGCACCGAATCATTTATCCGCTCCTCTCACCCACTCGCCAAAGACGTCATCCTCTCCCTGATTTCTCTTGATTACGACGACACCCTGATGGCCGCCGCCGGAACGCAGGCCGAAGAGGTATTTGAAGACATTCTGAGCCGCTACCACGGCCGATACATTCTGGCCGTAGAGGGCAATCCTCCGCTGGGTGAACAAGGAATGTTCTGCATCAGCGGCGGGCGACCGTTTATTGAAAAGCTAAAAAGAGCCGCGGCAGGCGCCAGCGCGATTATCGCCTGGGGAACCTGTGCCTCCTGGGGCTGCGTGCAGGCCGCCCGGCCTAATCCAACCCAGGCAACGCCGATCGATAAGGTGATCACCGATAAGCCAATCGTGAAAGTGCCCGGCTGCCCGCCGATTCCGGATGTCATGAGCGCCATCATTACCTATATGGTGACGTTTGATCGTCTGCCTGAACTCGATCGTCTGGGGCGTCCGCTGATGTTCTATGGTCAGCGTATTCACGACAAATGCTACCGCCGCGCCCACTTTGACGCCGGGGAGTTCGTTGAAAGTTGGGACGATGACGCAGCCCGAAAAGGCTATTGCCTGTACAAAATGGGCTGCAAAGGGCCTACCACTTATAACGCCTGCTCCACCACCCGCTGGAATGGCGGCGTTTCTTTCCCCATCCAGTCCGGTCATGGGTGTCTGGGATGTTCAGAGAACGGCTTCTGGGATCGTGGTTCGTTCTACAGCCGCGTGGTCGATATCCCGCAGATGGGGACGCATTCAACCGCCGATACCGTGGGCCTCACCGCGCTTGGCGTGGTGGCCGCCAGCGTCGGTGTCCACGCAGTCGCCAGCGCCGTCAATCAACATAACCGCCACAAACAGCAATTAGCCGACGCCGGACAACAGTCGCCAGACAATGAGGATAAACAGGCATGAGCAATTCGTATCAAACCCAGGGATATACGGTCAATAATGCCGGCCGCCGCCTGGTTGTCGACCCCATTACGCGCATTGAAGGGCATATGCGTTGTGAGGTGAACATTGATGAGCAGAACATCATCACCAACGCGGTGTCCTGCGGCACCATGTTCCGTGGACTGGAAATTATTCTGCAAGGGCGCGACCCGCGCGATGCCTGGGCGTTTGTCGAACGAATTTGCGGGGTGTGCACTGGCGTACATGCGCTCGCATCGGTCTATGCCATTGAAGATGCCATTGGCATCAAGGTGCCCGATAACGCCAACATCATTCGCAATATTATGCTGGCGACGTTGTGGTGCCACGACCACCTGGTCCACTTTTACCAGCTAGCCGGAATGGACTGGATTGACGTTCTGAATGCCCTGAAAGCCGACCCGCGCGCAACCTCGCAGTTGGCACAAAGCCTTTCTGCCTGGCCTATGTCCTCCCCGGGCTACTTCTTTGACGTACAAAACCGCCTGAAGAAATTTGTCGACGGCGGTCAGTTGGGGATTTTCCGCAACGGTTATTGGGGACATCCGCAGTACAAACTGTCGCCAGAGGCTAACCTGATGGGCTTTGCCCATTATCTGGAAGCGCTCGATTTTCAGCGCGAGATTATCAAAATCCATACGGTGTTTGGCGGCAAGAATCCGCATCCTAACTGGATTGTCGGCGGCATGCCATGCGCTATCAATATCGATCAGAGCGGCGCGGTTGGCGCGGTCGATATGGAACGCCTTAACCTGGTACAGTCGATCATCACCCGCACCGCCGACTTCATCAACAACGTCATGGTTCCTGACGCGCTGGCTATCGGCCAGTTCAACAAACCCTGGAGCCAGATTGGCACCGGGCTGTCTGATAAGTGCGTCTTAAGCTACGGCGCGTTCCCGGATATCGCCAACGACTTCAGCGCGAAGAGCCTGTTGATGCCTGGCGGTGCGGTCATTAACGGTGATTTTAATAACGTCATGCCGGTGGATCTGGCCGATCAGCAGCAAATTCAGGAGTTTGTCGATCATGCCTGGTACCGTTATCCGGACGATCAATTAGGTCGTCACCCGTTCGAGGGGATTACTGACCCCTGGTACAACCCCGGCGATGTCAAAGGCAGCGATACCGATATCCAGCAGCTCAACGAACAGGAACGCTACTCGTGGATTAAAGCCCCGCGCTGGCGCGGACACGCCATGGAAGTTGGACCGTTGGCGCGTACGCTGATTGCCTATCACAAAGGGGATGCCGCCACGATTGAATCCGTCGATCGCATGATGTCCGCACTCAAACTGCCGCTGTCGGGTATGCAGTCGACGCTGGGGCGTATTTTGTGCCGCGCGCACGAGGCGCAGTGGGCCGTGAGCAAGCTGCAATATTTCTTCGACAAGCTGATGACCAACCTGAAAAACGGCAATCTGGCTACGGCGAATACCGAAAAATGGGAGCCTGCAAGCTGGCCGCAGCAGTGCCGTGGGATCGGTTTTACCGAGGCGCCGCGCGGAGCACTCGGTCACTGGGCGTCGATTCGCGACCAGAAGATCGACGTGTATCAGTGCGTAGTGCCGACCACCTGGAATGCCAGCCCGCGCGATCCGAAGGGGCAAATTGGCGCCTACGAGGCGGCGTTGATGGGCACCCAAATGGCGATACCGGATCAACCGCTGGAGATCCTGCGCACCTTGCACAGCTTCGACCCCTGCCTGGCATGTTCAACCCACGTCCTCGGCGACGACGGCAGCGAACTTATCGCAGTCCAGGTTCGCTAAGCGTTAAGGAACGGAACGATGACTGGAAAGATATCCCCACGCGTCGGGGAGGCGCGTGATACCGCCGTCAGCCACTATGTGTTTGAAGCGCCCGTACGCTTGTGGCACTGGCTGACAGTGGGCTGCATGTTGGTTTTGATGGTAACCGGATACTTTATTGGCCGACCACTGCCGTCGGTCAACGGCGAGGCCACTTACCTGTTCTACATGGGCGACATCCGGTTAGTACATTTCGCCGCAGCCATGGTGTTTACGGTGATACTGCTGGGTCGCATTTACTGGGCCTTCGTCGGCAATCGCTATTCACGCGAGCTGTTTATCGTGCCTGTCTGGCGTCGCAGTTGGTGGCAGGGTGCCTTTTCGGTGGTGCGCTGGTATCTGTTTCTGGAAAAAAAACCGGGAGAGGATATCGGCCATAACCCCGTCGCGCAGGCGGCGATGTTCGGTTATTTCCTGCTCTCCGTTTTTATGATCCTCACCGGTTTTGCCTTATACAGCGAGCATAGCCAGTACGCCATTTTTACCCCCTTCCGCTATGTGACGGAGTTTTTCTACTGGACCGGCGGTAACTCTCTCGATATCCACAGCTGGCATCGGTTGGGGATGTGGTTCATCGCCGCCTTCATCATCGGTCATGTGTATATGGCTATCCGCGAGGACATCATGTCTGACGATACCGTCATCTCAACCATGATCAACGGCTATCGTAGCCACAAATTTGCCAAACGCCAGCACGATAAGGAGGCGTCATGAGCGAACCTAACGTCATCGTGATGGGCTTAGGCAACCTGCTGTGGGCAGATGAAGGATTTGGCATTCGCGTCGCCGAGCGCCTGTACGCCCACTATCACTGGCCAGAATGGGTAGAGATTGTCGACGGCGGCACGCAAGGGCTGAATCTGCTGGGCTACGTTGAGCAGGCCAGCCATTTGTTGCTGCTGGACGCTATCGACTACGGACTCGCGCCAGGCACTTTGCAATCCTACGCCGGTGAACAAGTCCCCAGTTACCTCAGCGCCAAAAAAATGAGTCTGCATCAGAACAGCTTCTCCGAAGTGCTTGCTCTGGCGGAGATTCGCGGTCATCTACCCGCCCACATCGCCCTCGTAGGACTACAGCCGGTGCAGCTGGACGACTATGGCGGCAGCCTGACCGACATCGCGCGCGCTCAGCTCCCGGCGGCAGAACAAGCCGCGCTAAGGCAACTGGCCGCGTGGGGCATCGCGCCACAGACAATCGATGAAACGCGTTGCCTGAACTATGAATGCCTGTCGCTGGAAAACTATGAAGGCGTGCGTATTCGCCAGTATCGTGTAACGCTGGAGAGATAAGCAACATGTTGAATGACAAACCATTTTCCGTGCTATGGCAACGCATGCTGGCGCGCGGCTGGCAACCGCTGACCGCATCTGAACTGGATGACTGGGTAACGCGTGTGCGTGATGGCGTGGTGCTGCTCAGTAGCGATCCCCGCCGCACGCCAGAAGTCAGCGATAACCCGGTAATGATTGCCGAGTTGCTCCGCGAGTTTCCCCAGTTTGACTGGCAAATCGCTATGGCGGATCTCGAGCACAGCGAGGCTATCGGCGATCGTTTTGGCGTATTCCGCTTCCCGGCCACGCTGGTATTTATCCACGGCGAGCTGCGCGGCATTCTCAGCGGCATCCATCCGTGGGCCGACCTGCTCAACCTGATGCGCCCCCTCGTTGAAGAACGCATCCCCCGGAGCCTGCAAGATGAGTGATACCTTTTTTCATCTGCTGGGGCCGGGAACCCAGCCGGGCGATGACAGCTTCAGCATGAATCCCTTGCCCCTCACCTGCCAGGTCAACAGCAGCCCCAGCATGGCGAGGCTGGAAAACTGTCCGCACAGCCCGGCGGTGATGGCATTGTTAGCCGACGTGCGCCACCAGCTTAGCCAGAAAATCCCCGTAAAACAGGACGTGCTGGGATGGGATTTATCCACGCTCAACGCAGACGACCTCACGTTTTTGAATACGCTGCTCGGCGAAGGCGAAGTTTCCGTGCGTATCCAGCAGGCCGACGGCAGAGCGAGCGAGATTCAGGAGTCGATTTTCTGCGGAATCTGGCGGGTGCGTTGCCAGAATAACTTGGGTCAATGGGAGGAGCATCTGGAGGCAGGCAGTGCGCCACGGGCGCTGTGGCAGGCAGCAACAATCACGACGCTGCCAGACGATAGCCTGTTGCCTCCGCCCGTCGATGGGTTGATGAATGGCCTGACGCTGGCTCAGGAACTGCTGGCGCACGTGCGCGATCCGGCCACGCAACCTCATAGCATTAACCTCACCCAACTCCCGGTTAGCGATGCGGATCGCCAGTTCCTCTCCCGCCTGTGTGGCGAAGGGCGCATTCAGATCCGCACCATCGGCTACGGCGAGAGCCAAATCGACGCCACGGCGCTGCGCCATGTCTGGCATGTGCGCTGTCTGGATACCCTGAAAGGACTTCTGCTCGAGAGTTATGAGATCTGTCCATTACCGGAACTGGTACTGGCTGCTCCGGAGGATCTGCTCGACTCGCTCCAGCGCCTGGATGAAGTCTGTAGCTGGCTGGCATCCGGCCCGCCGGCCTGATCCCCTTCTCCCGACCCGCATACTTTTCTGCTGCGGGTCTGGCGTTTTCTTCCTTATCTATTCACTCTCTAATGCCTGATGGAGTTCGCATGTGGGACGTCATTGACTTATCGCGCTGGCAGTTTGCGCTGACCGCGCTGTACCATTTTCTGTTTGTTCCCCTGACGCTGGGGCTGATTTTTTTGCTGGCCATCATGGAAACTCTGTTCGTGGTGACGGGCAAAACAGTCTACCGCGACATGACGCGTTTCTGGGGAAAGTTATTCGGTATTAACTTTGCGCTCGGTGTGGCGACCGGCCTGACCATGGAGTTTCAGTTCGGGACTAACTGGTCGCTCTATTCCAACTATGTGGGCGATATTTTCGGTGCTCCGCTGGCGATGGAAGCCTTGATGGCTTTCTTTCTTGAATCCACATTCGTGGGGCTGTTCTTCTTCGGCTGGCAGCGCTTAAACAAGTACCAGCATTTACTGGTGACCTGGCTGGTAGCGTTTGGCTCCAATATCTCGGCCCTGTGGATCCTCAACGCCAACGGCTGGATGCAATATCCAACGGGCGCTCACTTTAATATTGATACCCTGCGCATGGAGATGAGCAGCTTTAGCGAGCTGGTTTTTAACCCCATTAGCCAGGTGAAATTTGTGCATACCGTGATGTCCGGTTATGTCACAGGCGCCATGTTTGTGATGTCCATCAGCGCCTGGTATCTGCTGCGTGGTCGCGCTCGCGAGTTCGCCCTGCGCTCCTTCGCGGTAGGTTCCGTCTTTGGCACACTGGCTATCCTCGGCACTCTGCAACTGGGAGATAGCTCAGCCTATGAGGTCGCCCAACGCCAGCCGGTAAAACTGGCGGCAATGGAAGGGGAATGGCAAACCGAACCGGCACCTGCGCCCTTTCATGTGATAGCCTGGCCGCAGCAGGAGCAAGAGCGTAACGCCTTTTCCGTGAAGATACCGGCCCTGCTGGGTATCCTGGCGACTCACTCTTTAGATACGCCAGTTCCGGGGCTGAAGAACCTGATGGCAGACGCGCTACCCCGCCTGCAGCGGGGCCGGGAAGCATGGTTGCTGATGCAGGAAATCGCCAAAGGTAACCGCACGCCTCAGCTACTGCACGCTTTTCACGCCGTGGAAAAAGATCTGGGTTACGGCATCCTGTTAGCAAACTACGCCCCTGACATGAACCATGTCACGCCAGCGCAATATCAGGCCGCACAACGCGGCGCTATTCCGCAAGTCGCCCCCGTGTTCTGGAGCTTTCGCATCATGATTGGATGCGGTTCCCTTCTGCTGCTGGTGATGGCGATTGCGCTGATACAGACCTTACGCTGGCGTATCGACCAGCATCGCTGGGTACTGCACATAACGCTGTGGAGCCTGCCGCTACCGTGGATTGCCATTGAAGCAGGCTGGTTTATGACGGAGTTTGGCCGCCAGCCGTGGGCGATTCAGGATATTTTGCCGACCTGGTACGCCCACTCTGCGCTGAGCGCGGGCCAACTGGCCTTCTCCATGGGGCTAATCCTCACGCTTTACACCCTGTTTTTAATTGCCGAAGTCTACCTGATGCAAAAATACGCGCGTCTTGGTCCAGATGCGATGCAACGTCAACAACCGGCACAACAACAGGAATAAAGGAGAGCATCATGTTGGATTATGAAACGTTGCGGCTCATTTGGTGGCTGCTGATTGGCATTATTCTGGTGGCCTTTATGGTCACTGACGGGTTTGATATGGGGGTCGGCTGCCTGTTACCGCTGATCGCGCGCAACGATGATGAACGTCGGGTGTTAATCAATAGCGTAGGGGCGCACTGGGAAGGTAACCAGGTGTGGCTCATTCTGGCGGGCGGTGCATTATTCGCAGCCTGGCCGCGGGTCTATGCTGCCGCATTTTCGGGGTTTTATGTGGCGATGATTCTGGTGCTGTGCGCCCTTTTCTTTCGTCCATTGGCCTTTGATTATCGCGGTAAAATAGCGAATGCACGCTGGCGCGCCATGTGGGACACCGGGTTGGTTATCGGCAGCCTGGTGCCACCGGTTATCTTCGGCATCGCCTTCGGCAATCTGTTCCTGGGGGTGCCTTTGGTGTTCACACCACAATTACATGTGCAATATCTGGGTACTTTCTGGGAATTGCTCTCTCCTTTTGCCCTACTGTGCGGCGCATTAAGTCTGATGTTGGTCACTATGCAGGGAGGCGTGTGGCTCCAGTTGAAAACCGACGGCCTTCTTCACCTGCGTGCGCTGTCTGCCACCCGCCGCAGCGGGATGTTAGTGGTGCTCTGCTTCCTGTTAGCCGGGTACTGGCTGTGGACGGGGATCGACGGCTATGTGCTGCTTAGCCAGGATCCTAATGGTCCGTCCAACCCGCTATTAAAGGCAGTAACGACCGCACCGGGCGCGTGGATGGCGCACTTTGAAAATTCACCACTACTGTTGGTTATTCCGCTGTTGGGCATGATTTTTCCAATGCTCGCGATCTATGCCTGCGGGCAACGTCGGGCCGTGTGGGGATTTCTGTTTGCTTCATTGACCCAGACCTGCGTGATCTTCACCGCTGGAATCACCCTGTTTCCATTTGTGATGCCATCCAGCGCATATCCACTCTCTAGCCTGACGGTGTGGGACAGTACCTCCAGCCAGATGACACTCAGTATCATGCTGGTTATCGTGTTGATTTTCCTACCGATAGTTCTGCTTTATACCTTGTGGAGTTATTACAAGATGCTGGGACGAATCAACGTAGAAACCATCCGCCGCCACAACCACGAACTTTATTAGGGAGGACTGGACGATGTGGTATCTGTTTTGGTTTGTCGGCATTCTGCTGATGTGCACGCTCTCCACGCTGGCGCTGGTCTGGCTTGAGTCACGGCAGAAATAGCCCTGCGCGTGCGTTACGCTTCCAGGCTCCCTTGTTTATTCGGGGAGTCTTTATTCGTTCGCACAAAAGCAGCATGGCTGTACCCAAACCCTGGTTGGCACCAAGCTTATCTATAAACGGCAGTGTGGTGCTGCAATTTAAGTGGTGAGTTTTACGTCAGTTAACGCAGGCATCCCCCCTGTTCCGAGGAATGCCTGATTCACATTAGGAATTACGCCCCGGTCACCATCAACATATCATCTACAAAGTTTTTGGCGCGCGGAATATCCGACTCGTCGACGTGTTCAATGATCAGCGGAATATTTGGGTGGTTTTTCGCGAGCAGCTCCACATACAGCAAATAGTTAAGCGACCCTAGCCCTGCTGCGGGCAGCTCCACCAAACCGGCTCCACGGAAGCTGTTATGCTCCGCTGCGCCGTCCCCGAATTTCTCAATCACCACGTCGGTTTTCTTACAATCTTTGGCATGGGCAATTTTAATTTTGCTATCCAGTACATTGAAGATGCTGTGCAGTGTTTCATCAATGGCGTCGATATTTTTATCATCAAAATAGTTGGTCGGATCCAGCGCCAGCCCCAGGCCGGGGTGATCGATATCGCGCATCAGTCGCGCCACCTGGCTGACCGAGCCGATAATGTTGTTCACGTAGTTTTCCACCAGGAATACCGCGCCGTGAGCGTAAGCAAAAGCAGCCAAATCGCGGGCGATGGCTTTAAATTCCTGATACGCCTCCTCAGTGCTGTTTTGCGGATCGTACAACCAGTCGCTATCGACGTTATAAGTGCCGGTTTCGCTGATCACATACGGCGTACCGAAGTCCCGCGCATGAGCGAGGATCTCTTTCACCGCTGCGATATTCTCGGCACGCTTCACCGGTTCCGGATGCACAAGGTTCGTATACGCCGAAATAGCGACGATAGGCAGATTGGCTTTGCGAAACGCATCGCGCACCTGGTGCGCTTTCGCTTTGGTGATATGCCCCCGGCTCAGATCGATATCGGTAAACTCGAGGTCAAGCTGCACGCAACCCATCCCCGCCTGCTTAATCTTCGTGATGGTCTCTTCCAAGGAGTAGGGGTAGTAACCAGTAAAGATACCTACGTTAATCATTTTGTATTCTCCTGAAGGATTTCATTGAGATAAACGGTTCGCTCTTCCTGGATAGAGGCATAACAGGCTTCAATACAGGCCAGCGTGCCGAGGTTGTCCTCAGCGCTGATTTCCGGCTGTGCGCCATGTTCCAGAGCGCACAGCAGGCTCGCCATGGTGCCGATAAAGGCATCCGGGAACCACTGGCGTTTCCATTGCGGGGCGATCCAGCGCTCGGGATACTCGCGTGACGCCAGTTTTAAGGTGCTGCCACAATACTCCGGCGGACGGCGATGCCAGCCGAAATCGCCTTCCGCCAACCCGTCGGTGCCCTCCACCCGCCAGTTGATATAATTATTTTTAGCGCAGAGTCCACCCGGCCAGGCCCAGACGTCGTCCAGACTGGTGGCGATCAGGCCATTGGCATACTGGAAGGTGTACTGGGTGATGCCATCGGTGTGTTCAAAAGCGGTACGCGGATCGGTGCGGCAAACAGCGGTGACTTTAACCGGATCGCCAAACAGGAAGCGGAAGGCATCGATATGGTGGATCGCCATGGCATACAGTTCGAGCTTTTTATACTGCTGAAGAAACTGCTGCCAGTCGGGAATAGCGCGCATATCAATGCTGGCAAGCACCGGCGTGCCGATCAGTTGGTTATCGAGAATGTACTTCAGCGCCCGGATCGACGGGTCGTAACGCATATTGGAGTTCACCGCGATAGGGATACCGCTCTCTTTGCTGAGACGGACGATTTCGCGGCCAGCTTCCAGCGACATCGCCAGCGGTTTCTGACACAGAATGGCCTTCACGTTTTTCGCCGGAGAATGTTTGCCGCAGATAAAACGCACTATCGCTAACTGGATATGCGGCGGCACGGCGATATCAATAATCTCGATCTTCGGATCGCACACCATCTCCTGCCAGCTAGCGTAGGTTTTAGGGATGTTAAATGCCCGGGCCAGTCGCTGGCTGTGGGCATTTTCCAGCGAGGTTATCCCATATGGCGTAAACCCCGCTTTCTGGTAAGCCACCAGATGGCAATGCTCAACGATAAAACCCGCGCCGATAATACCGATTTTGTAGTCTTTTCGCTGTGGTAACGCCGGACGTGTCACCTGCTCTAATAAGCGCTCTAACGAATCCATAATGACCCCGTTTATGTTTGGCGGCGAGAGCTCGTCTCGCCGGAAATATTCAGCGCAGCGTATTTCCCTTCACCGACGCGTTGTCCGCAAGCGGAGAAGCATGGCGCTGTTTTTGCAGCCAGAACTGCTCGATCTCTTCCAGCGATTTTCCTTTGGTTTCCGGCAACATAAATTTGGCAATCGCCAGTTGAATCAGGCACATTACGGCAAAGAAATAGAAGGTGTTATTGCCGCCGAATGTTGCCAGCGTAAAAGGAAACAGCCAGACCACCAGGAAATTGAATATCCACTGGGTAAAGGAAACCAGCGCCACGGCTTTACTGCGTATCGCATTGGGAAACATTTCCGAGACCAAGGTCCAGAATACCGGTCCGATGCAGGCGGAAAAGCAGGCGATATAGGAAAATAAAAAGAGCAGCGTCACCAGCACCGGCAAGGAGTGATGGAACGAGAAGCCCAGGAAAAACAGCGACACGCCCATAATCAACGAGCCATAGAAATAGAGTGGCCGCCGCCCTACCCGGTCAATTAACACCACACCGATTACGGTTGCGATCAAATTGATGATGCCCATAAAGATATTGAAATAGAGCGCTGAACTAATAGAAAATCCGGCGGCCATCATAATCTTCGGTGCATAATCTAGCGCGGCGTTACAGCCAATTAACTGCACCAGTACCGCCAAAATCAACCCTAATACAATGCTGTTGCGTGAATCTCTGTCAAACAGCGCACCGGCATTGGCTGCGTGATGAGCAGCGAGATTTTTCTCTACGTCATTGGTAATGCTTTGTGCTTCGCCTGGCGAATAAAACCGTTGCAGTATCGCCAGCGCTTTTTGTTTTTGTCCACCGATGGTCAGCCAGCGCGGGCTTTCCGGAATAAACAGTAGTCCAATAAAAAACACCGCTGCGGGAACCACACCGGAGATAAACATCAGCCGCCAGTTATTTTCCAAATCCTTTAGAAAATAATTGGTCATATAAGAGAGCAAAATACCCAACATGATGCACAACTGGTAAACCGCGGTCATCCGCCCGCGCATTGACGCCGGGGCCATCTCCGCCACGTACATCGGCGAAAGCACTGAAATTGCGCCAACACTAATCCCGCCTAATAGACGATTAAGGATGAATGTGGTCTCATTGGTGGCGATGCCAGTTCCCGCACAGGAAATACCAAATATAATAGCGGCAACAATCAGAACGCGTTTGCGGCCAAATTTATTGGTAACGTATCCCGACCCGAATGAACCGATAATACAACCTACAAGTAATGAACTTACGCCCCATCCAAGCTGGAGTTCATTCCAGCTGAAATAACTTTGGATAAAAGGAATAGCGCCAGCAATTATCGCGATATCAAAACCAAACATGATCCCGCCGAAAATGGCAACGCAGCAACTAAAGTACAAATAGAATGGATATTTCATCGTCACAATCCTTACCGGGATACGGGATCTATGAAAGGAAAAGCTGCCCCTATCGCCCTGTCGTGTGCCTGCGATAATCCGCTATTAATTCGGCTGTTGCGGTTACCCAACAGCCGACTGATTAGTTAAGCTCCGGAACGTAATTCTCTTTAATCCGCTGGCGGCGCGTCACATAGTCGGGCAGCGGCTGAACATTAGTGCCTTCGGCAAACCACGCGAACGGATCGGTACTGGCCACCAGCGCGAAATTGGCCCACGGGTTAAACGAGCCGGAGCGAATGACGACTTTGGCTTTGTAGGCCAGTTCATTGCACAGCACTTCATGACTGGCTTCGCTGAAATCCGTTCCGGAGCCAGTAAAGATATCCTGCACCTGGCGGTACAAATCGCCATTGCAGTCGCGGACTTCGCGAGCAAATTTAATATCTTCGATAAACACTTCATGGCGCAGCACACGCAGAATATCGGTTACGTCGGGAATACCCGGCCAGAAACCAAGGTCGATGCGATTCGCGTTTGGCGGAATAGGGAAACCAGCGTCGGTCACCAAGATAATATCGGTATGACCGAGGGTGGACAGCGCCGCCGCGAGTTGGGGATGTAGGATACGTTCAGGTCTCATGGTTATCTCTCCGAATTGAGTTTTTATAATTAACAACCGAGAAATTGTTCGACTTCTTGACGCGTTTTGTAGGAGGGCACGGTTTCCCAGTCGCAGCAGCACAATGCAGCGGTGGCATTGGCGAAAAATGCCGCTTTATCGACGGACTGCCCTTCACTGAGCGCGACAGCTAATCCAGCGTTGAAGCTGTCTCCCGCGCCGTTGCTGTCTACCACGTCCACTTTGCAGGACGGGATTTCCAGGGTATCGGTGCGACTGAACACCGCGCTGCCCGCTTCGCCAAGCGTCATCACCACATATCGGCAGCCGGTCTCCAGCAGTAAATCAGCAATTTCCCGGTTGCTGCGAGTATCGTCGGGAGCCAGCCCAAGCACCACGCGGGCTTCGGTTTCGTTTGGCGTCAGGTAATCGATATGGCTGAGGTTTACGCCGCGTAAGTCCCTGGCCGGGGCGGGATTGAGAATGGTGATGTTGCCGAGCTGCTTAGCGAGATTCAGGCCATAGAGCGCGGTCTCCAACGGGATCTCCAACTGCGCGAGCGCCACGCGGCTCTGCTCGATCAGCGCCTTTGCCTCATCCACGTGCGCCGGGCTGAACAGTTTATTGGCCCCCATATCCACCACAATTACATTACGAGCCTGATTATCTTTGATAATAAGGCCCGCTCCGGTGGGTAATTCTGGGGTTAAGGTTAACGCATCGATATTGACGCCTTCGTCGCGCATCAGGGTCACAAATTCATGGCCGAAGGTGTCATCGCCCACCACCCCGGCATAGGCCACTTTTGCCCCGAGCCGAGCCGCCTGCACCGCCATATCCGAGCCTTTTCCGCCCCAAGTCTGGCGAAAATCGTCGCCGATTAATGTTTCGCCCACCATGGGGATGCGATCTGCCGTCATGACCAGCGCTTTGGCATAACTGCCAAAGATAAAAATACTCATTAGTAATTCCCCTTTTCGACTGAAAGTTGCACAACGCTGCGCCGCCGCAATTACGCTTGCGGCGGCAACACATTAATAGGCGTTGATATCCCCGGTCAGGCCTTTAACCAGTTCCGGCCCGGAGCTGGTGCCGACCAGTTCGGCCCCGGCTTCGAACATCGCTTTCATTTTTTCCAGGGTATTGACCTTACCTGATACTTTTACCCGGCACGGTAACTGAATATTGGCTTTGAGAAGTCGGACATCTTCTACCGTCGCTTCGCAACCGCCCTTGCCCCAGCCGCTGGACTGTTTCACCCAATCAATACCGGCTTCAAAGGCATAACGGGTGGCTTTGATTTTCAGCGCCTCTTCGGTGATGAAACCAAACTCCAGCATGGCTTTGACTTTCATCCCCAGGTCATGGGCCACATGGACCACGCTTTTCAGCTCGTTGAAATAGAGATCTTCCTGGCCGCCCAACAGATAGCCAGGGTTTGGCGGGAAGTCGAACTCATCGGCCCCCTCTTTCGCCAGCTCGCGTACCACCGCTATTTTCATCGCCGTGGTGTCGTTGGCCATCGGGAAATTGACTGTGGTCGCCACCCGCACGCCGCTACCTTTCAGCATTTCTTTGGCAAGGGAAACCCAGCAGGGTGCAATCATGGCGGCATCAAATTGATACTGCATGCAGGTTTCCAGATGTTGAATCACCCCTTCGCGCGTCAAATCCGGGTTGACGTTGGTGTACTGAATCGCCCTGGCGATCTGGCGCGGATCGTTAAAATCAATCATGGACAGCTCCTGTCTGGTAAGTAAAAAACCTTTAAGTGCGCAGTGAATATGTCGTTACTGTAGGCAGGATGGCGACTAAGCGTGATAGGCAGAATTCTCTCAAACATGGATGAAATTTCCATGTCAACGGAAATGTGAGCAAGCTCAAAAATTAGTCACAATCAACTGAGTACTGGACGGCGAAAAATGCCACCATAGCGGGCGAAACGGGCAGATAACAAACCAGGCAACTATGTCAAAGCAAAAACAACACACCCGCGCGATCGCCAACTGGTATCGGGGTTCCGACGAGTTTTCCACCCTGATGAACTACCGGATCTTACGCGCCGGGCATATTGAAGCCGCCGCAGATTTCCACGTTCATCGCCAGTCGGTGGTAGGCCACGAGCTGCTGTTTTGCCTGCGCGGAGCAGGGTTTATTCGCATTGAAGACCGGCATTATCCGGTGCGGGAAGGGCAACTCGCCTGGTTGCCGGTGCGCTGGCCGCATGAGCATTACCCCGACAAACAGTCTCCGTGGGAAATCCTCTGGCTGCGGATAGAGGGTTCAAAACTTAACAATATCATGCAGATAATGGACGTACCTCAACGTCCGGTTTTCCAGTTCGAGCAGCCGGAAAAGATCGTTGAAATTTATCACCATATTTTTGATCTGATGAACAGCTACACCCTGGTGGCCGATGCGCACTGCGATATGCTGTGCAGCCAACTGATATTTACCCTGCTGGAAAATCGCAGCTACGAAGCCGCGCAGTCGCAGGTAATCACCCATCGCGGGCTGGGCAAGCTGCTGTATCAGATTCACAGCCATTACAATGATGACTGGAATATCGAGAAATTTATGCACTATTGTCAGGTAAGTAAGTCACAGCTGTTTCGCTTGTTCCAGGCCACGTTTAACCAGAGCCCATTGAAATGGCTCAAGAATTACCGGCTGTCTCAGGCTCGGCGATTATTGGTCGAAACCCAGGAAAGTATCAGCCGAATTGCGGTTCAAGTGGGATATAACGATCCGCTGCACTTCTCGCGGGATTTTCATCGCGCGGTTGGGTTATCGCCCAGCGCGTTTCGCAAGCAGGAGCAGTTGGAAGGGACGCATACAATCTGACATTTGCATCAGACTTCGTTACTTACGGTCCGTAAACGTGCTGCCCCGATAAGGGAGCGATAATTGCCAACTTTTAGGTAACCACCTCGTTCGGTAACCTTGTTTCCATATCAAAATCAAATATTACGCAGGGGTTTACATGAGCGTAAATCAGTGGCGTAACTAAAAAAGTTAACATGGCGAATACGCCCCACGGCTAACATCTTAACAACGGGATCGTCATCTCCACCGCCAACAAATTGTTGAAGAAATGCCAGATAAAATATTAATGTTTTAGGAATACTGACATTGGAAAGAACACTATACAAAACATCGAGAGTAAGTTCTTTCGCGAACTGTCCGAAGTATTTGTTCCCCCCTAATCAGCGTTATCCGGATAAGCATTTATTAAGTTTTATCCTGTTTAATAAATTATCTGACACGTCATGGGTTAATACTAATGAAAAAATTGGTGTTGTTGCCGCAATTCCTGCAGTTGTTTCTGTTTTTGCATCAGGAACCTAGTCAGACGTACTCTGGAGCTGTGAACTAACGTCTTATTGCCACCAACATGAGCCCTTAACCTGCAGCTATCATTTTTAGAGTTTTTTCACCTCGAAGTCAGGTAGAGAAAATTGAGTAATGAAAGCATTGAGCGCGTTGGTATCCGGCAGTGCGGTCAGTGCCCCTTTGCACGTTGTCGCGAGGGCACCACAGGCACTGGCCTGAGCAATCGACTGGCGAAGCTGTTCAACGCTCTGCGGCATCCCACTATGTGCAATCCAGGCCAGCAAACCTGCTACAAACGCGTCGCCAGCCCCAGTCGTATCAACACTGTCGACGGTATAACCGTTGAAATGTATGACGCTATCGCGCCATAGCACCATGGCCCCCTGCGCCCCGTAGGTCACGACTTTCAGTTGCGCAGGAAGCGCCTTAAGGCTGTCAAGCGCCAAGGTAAAATCATGCGTACCTGTTATCCAGTACCATTCTTCTTCCGAGAGTTTAAGAATGTCGACCTGCGAGGAGAAATGACGCACTGTCTCGACCATTTCATGCTTATCGAGCCACATTTGCTCTCGTAAATTGACATCGAAACTCAGTAATCCCCCATGCTGTTTTACGTGGCTGATGGCGGTGACTAATGTTTCACGACACGTTTTGGCAACCAGGGCCAGAGAACAGAAATGCAGAATATCGTCGCTAAAGTCGGGAAGCGCATCGGGCGTTAAAAATTGATCCGCGGAGGGGTCGGTTAAAAATGTAAATCCCCGCTCACCAGAGCAACCCAGAGAGACCAATACCGTGCTGGTTTTGTGCTGATTATCCAACTGGAGACTTTCGGTTGAGACACCTGAGTCAGACAGCGTTTTTTTCAGGAAATGACCAAAGTCATCATCACCGACCCGGCCAATAAAACCACTCTGGCAGCCCAAACGCGCAGAACCAATTGCCACATTGAACGGGGCTCCTCCTGCGCAGGCTTGATATTGCATATCTGAAAGCGGTAGAAGATCCACCACTGCATCGCCAAGAGTCCAGATTTTCATGACATCTCCTCAATAATAATTAACTTATTTTTAAACGCGACCTGCGGGAAGGTCATTTTTTAATAGCGCTTAAGCGTGTTCAGGTGCCATGGATTATCCAGGCGTACGGTTTAAAAGTTATAATCCAGCATCAGTTTATATTCGGTGGTAATAGCTTCACCGTGAGTGACCCAGCTTCCGTCTTGTTTTATCAACGAGCCAGTCACCTCTCCGGACACGGTAAAACGAGAGGTCAAAGGATAATTCGCCGATACCTTCAGGAAGCGATTGCGGGTATTCTGGAAAACTTCGCCATCTTCAGGCCGTGCATTGTATTTCTTATAATGGCCATACCCGCTGCTGAGCGTTGTGGATAATTTCCCCCAGTTGCGCCAGACGCCGACTGACGTGGTCCAGCTTTTTTCGTCTATATCGCCCCACTGCGCCCTGTCTAAAATGGCAGACGCGAATTGCTGGCGGAACCAGATGCCGGTGGTGTTATTAATAATATATTGCACGCCAGGCTCAATCTGGAATGAGCGCACATCACGGTCATTTTGCGACCCACCGCTGCGGCGGTGATCGATTTGCTGATACAGATAGTTAAAGAATGAGAAATTGTCCGTAACACGCAGATCGGTAAAGAACTTAATGCGTCCTTGCCAACGGTCCTCAATTGATGCGCTTCCGCCCATCACATCCCAGCCATAGCGCAGACGTTTGTAAAAATATTCATGCCCGATAATCAACTGAGTCCACTGGTTTTGGCTGAGGTAAGACTGATCCTCCCATGTTCCGTTATAGTTGGTGGTTCTGCCTTCAGAGAAAGCCAAATACCACCCGGGTAATGCATCGTGCCGCATCACCCCCTGCACAAACGTCAGCGAATCATTCCCGTTGTGGAAATGGCTGTTGCGCCAGTTATTATCCTCAATGGCATATTTCATTTTCAGTTGGCCATGAACGCGGCCACCAGCAGGATTGGAGGAGCGGGCTGAGGTCCACATAACCTCTTCGTCCAGATAGGACCACGGGTCCACGGCAACAACCTTTCCCGACGGATCCTTCATGATGCTCATGCTCGCATTCGCCAGCGCGGGAAACAGGAGAGCAAAAATAACAGACAGGGCATGATAGTTTTTCATAATAATATCCCGTTAGATCATTTCTTTTATTTTCAACGTCGCGTGAAAATTGTCGTTTTGAGGCAGGCTAATACTCCACGGCTTCTCCTGCATGGAATACATCCGGGTACTGAATGCCGCTTTATTGTTTATATAAAAGACAGCAATTGAGTTTTGAATGAGAACGCGTAACTCAATATTTTCCCCAATCGGAACATCCACCCAGGATTCCGCGTTAGCCTGATGAATCGACGCGAGCGGCGCGTTGAAAAAATAGACTTTTCCTTTGCTCTTATTGAACACAACGTTAAGCATCGCATCACTGACTCTGTCGCCGGTCAGACCAAAGCTCATCACCATTCCGGCGGAAGGAACGTCGATGGTTGCACTCAACTCACCGCGTTCAGGTAAGGCCGGGTACAGCGCCGAATGTAAGGGGCCGAACGACGTGGCCGTTTTAAGCGTTTTAGTGCTCGTTAAAGTAGTCACCGGACCAGGATTCTCACTGATGACCTTCTGAAGCTCCTGGGGGAGGATACTGTTGAGCTGGCCCTGGTCATCTGCAATGAGCTCATGCGCAACCAGATTTCCTGCCCAGTCAATGTTGCCGCTGTCACTGTTCCCGGCTTTCGTCGGGATCCAGCCGAAAACAAACAGTCGATCGTTTTTGAGCACCAGTTTACCCGCGTAAAAACCCGAGCCATCGACCACATAATTGTCCAGTTTTCGCCACGGCCCATCCGGATTGTCCGCAACCCGGTATTGTGTCAGGCGTAACGGCCATTGGTCGCTAAAGCTGAGATACCAGCGTCCGTTGAAGTAAACCAGTGTCGGGCATTCGAGGTTGGCATTACTGGTGATGGTGTCGTTATCAAAAAATACGCCGCGGTCTTCCCAGTGCTTTAAATCCGTTGAACTGTATCGGGCAATAACGCCACGACCGTTACTGCGCGTGGTAATTAACATCCAGTATTCTTTCTTTTCCTCTACCCAAACAACGTGAGGGTCCCGGAAATCATTACCCCGATAATTACCGCCGGGTAAAATGGTGTCCTGCGGGTGTTTCACCCAGTGAAGGCGATCCTTACTGGTCGCGTGCATAATAGACTCAACCGGGAACACATTTTCATTGTGTGCGGTGTACCAGGCATGCCAGGTATCGCCGACTTTAATAATCGAACCGGTTCCCAATAACAGTTCAGGATCGTCAACGTCGTTAACGTAGGGGATCACTTCGGAATGGTTCTGATAATCATACAAGTTGGCACTCGACAAGAGATGAAAAGCATGTACCCCCAGATCGCTGCCGCCGCGGACGTCATTAAGATAATAAATATCAAATTTGCCATCGTTAAAAACGGGCATGGGGTCGCCCACGAATGAACCTTCAACCCGCGGGAAAAAGCCATTAATATGGGTGATACTTTTATTCTGTAATGTTTCTTTCGAAGGCTGCGACCAGGCCGGAGTATTACCAAGCGAAAGCGCAAGCAGAGCGACGGATGCCACTAATGTTAATTTTTTCATGCTACACCTGAATGTCAGAAGTTATAATTCACGCCAACAACAGTAAACGGATTCCATGAGTGGCCGGTCGATGTCCAGAGCCCGGTTTCTTTCGTAAATTGTGCTTTGAATTCACCGTATAATCGCACTTCACCAAATACTGGATAACTCAGCGTACCGCCGATAAATTTATACCGGCCGTCATAGAAAACTTCACTGGCATTACTGGCGTTATCTATTTTGTCCTGGCCAAATCCAACATACAGCGAGGTTAATAACGGATACCAGTTACGCCAGAGCCCGGCCGTGACTTTCCATTCCTCTTCTACAATGTCGCCCCAGCTTTGACGCTCTTGACGGTTATAGTAATAATAGGGCCGCAAATAGAGTCCGAGATCCGGATTTACGCGGTATTGAATGGCTGGCTCAATTTCGAATATATACTGTTCCAGATCGCCATTCCCCGGTTCGTTACCCTGAGGCTGATATTCGCCATAAGCGTATCCGGCCAGGCTCCATTTGTTGGTCAGTCGCAGGTCCTGCCAGACCTTGAACCGGTTTTTCCAGCGCTTTGTTGCCGTTTCGGAACCGACCATGACTTCCGTACCGATATTACCTCGCCAGGTTTCAAAAATATGTCCCACAAAAAGTTCATTGATAGTATTGGTGCCTTTGTAGTCCTGATTACTGAATTGTCCTTTATAACTGTCTTCTCTAGCATTCCAGAAACCAAAATACCAGTTAGGTAATTCATCGTGCCTTAAAAAAGCCTGTATGGTGGCGAGCTTGAACTTGCCGCTGTTTTTCTTATTATTACTCCAGCGAACATCGTCAATTTCTATCTGAGACCCGATGTTCCCATGCAGGCCACCGACTTCCATATTACGACCGATACTGTTCCAGTGAACCGGCGGATCTTCCTGCCTTAAACGCAACAGACTGACGTCTTCGGGGTTATCCACTTTATGACTCTCTTTCACTTCAGCTTTTTTATTCTTCGTTGGCGCGGATAACGTCACGGGCTCTGACGACGTAGTGAGTTCAGGCTTTTGACCTGCAGCAACCGGAGAAGATGAAGCGCTAAGGGACAATTGTTCATTGCCTTTATTGACTGGTGATACATTCGTTCTGTTGGTGTCTGATTCATCCTGAAAATAGCTTTGATAGTTTCCCGTAACGTCTTCAGCAATCGCAGGAAATGCCGCTAATGTCACCATTAATGCCAGCGTCTGTTTTCCTGGAACAAATATATTTTTATCTTTCGAGTTAATGCAATTTTGAGGTATTACGCTTTCATCCATTTTGCTCTCTCATTATTCCAGACAATAACATGCCAGCCAGAGACTGGCAGAAATAAAAAATACACCATGCAAGAAACAGCTCGGAACTGAGAATTATTTATCTAAAGACCAGTATCCCGCATCGTATAATGAGGCCGCCCCCTGATTTGCAAACAATGAAATATCGCGCTCGCCCGGCTGCGGATAAATACGACTGCTTAAGCAAGCGTCACCATCGTTAACAAAAACTTCCACCGATGAGCGGTCAATAAAAATTCGCAGTGACAGAACGCTGCCAGCTGGTAGCGGAATACTGCGAGTACCTTCCAGCGAATATTCTGGATAGCGACGATCCACCACCAGACGCTCGGCCTGATCATCGACGTAAATTCTCAGCCCGTCGCCCAACGCGATACCAAACTGTTCAGCCGTCGATGCACTCAAATCCCATGCCAGCTGTACTTCGACCGCATCGGCATCTGCCGCGACAAGGACGTTCTGATTGTTCAGGCAGCGGACGGGGGTGGGATAATAACAGCCACGCAGCGCGGCCACTTCGGCAGCAGGTTTCATCCTCACACGATCATCATCGACAAGGCTTAATTCGCGCGGAAGCGAGAGCATTCCGGCCCAGCCATCCTGCTGTTCAGGCATCGGTGATTCCCACATATCCAGCCACCCGATGACAATGCGTCGGCCATCCGGGGTCACGAAACTCTGCGGGGCATAAAAGTCGTGACCGTGGTCCAGCTCGGTAAATTGTCCGCTGTGGGTGAACGGTTGACCTGGCTGCCAATCCCCAAGTAAATAGCCACTCTGGAACAGATTGCGATAGTGATACCCTTCCGCAGCCATACCCTGTGGCGAGAACATCAGGATACGCTTCTCTCCCAGGGGGAAGAAATCCGGGCATTCCCACATAAAGCCCTTGCCTTCATCAGCCTCGGCGAAGATGCCTTCATCATGCCATTCGCGGAGATCGGTGGAACGGTACAGGCGTACCTGGCCGCTATTCTCTACGCGGGTACCGACAACCATGTACCAGAACTCACCTTCGCGCCACACCTTAGGATCGCGAAAATGATGCAGTCCGGGCGGCGTATCAATCACCATACCATGCCGTTCAAAATGGATGCCGTCACGACTGGTCGCCAGACACTGCACTTGGTAGAGGTTGTCGTCTGTGTCCGCCGGGCCGTGAAATTTATGTCCGGTATAGATCAGCGCCAGTGTATCGCCGTCCACCACGGCGGAGCCGGAGAAACAGCCGTCTTTGTCCGCCGGGCCTTCCGGCGCTAGCGCGACGGGCAGATGTTCCCAATGCACCAGATCTTTGCTTCGGGCGTGCCCCCAGTGCATCGGCCCCCATTTCGGGGAATAGGGGTGGTGTTGATAAAAAGCGTGATACCAACCGTCAAACCATACCAGGCCATTAGGATCATTCATCCAGCCTGCGCGAGGAGCAAGGTGATAGCGCGGATACCAGCGCGGATTAATCCCGGATTGTGCTTTTTCAAGCACCTGTTCAGCCTGTTCTAATAAGGATGTCATCGTCTTTACTCTCAGTACATTACACAGCGTTTTGCTGCAGAAAAGATGGCTCAGATGAGGATTTAGTTGAGCGCAAAAGGAAAATGGAAATAAACGTGGTGCTGAACACCATGATGCCCATGATCAGATAGGATTGGGCGAAGCCAAATCTCTCATAGCTAAAGCCTGCCAGCGGGGACAATACGGTGCCAATGACGGAGCTGGTGCAGGCGAATCCCACCAGATAAATGGTGGAGGAGAGACGTTTGTCGAAATTCAGACTGTTGTATTTAAATATGGCGACTAACAATATTGGCAGTTCGACCGCGTGAAGCAGTTTGGTAATAGAGATAAGCAAGGGGCCTTCCACCAGCCCGGAAGCAATCATGCGCAGCGCCATCACCATTCCGGCGAATATCAAACCATTTTTAGCGCCAATGCGATTAACTAGCCAGGGCGCACAAAACATACCCGCAGCCTCGAGAAAAACCTGGAAAGAGTTTAAATAGCCAAACATCTCGTTCCCTTCTCGTAATGTCGGGAACTGTGACGAAAAATAGACTGGGAATTGCTGATCGTATACGCCGTAAATGCAGGTTCCGACCACGAAGAATATCAGCGCCCAGAAGCGCGGCAGAGTGAGCAGACGCAGGGCGTCTTCCAGAGAAACTTTTTTCGCGCCGATTTCGAGTTTCTCCATGCTTGCCGGCGCGGCCACCTTTAAGCGGGCTAGCAGACAGAAGAAGATTAAGCCTGAGCAAGAGGCCACCAGGAAATTAAGGTCAGGGTTGATATTAAACAGTAACCCGGCAAAAAACGTAGCGACAGCCCAGCCCAGAGACCCCCACATGCGTGCCCGCCCAAACTCAAAGGTACTCTGACGCGCAACACGCTCGGTATAGGACTCCAGAACGCCAATACCGCCATTAAACGTCAGCCCGATAAATAAGCCCCCGAATACGCTACCCAGCAGAATATTAACGCTCAGCAAATAGCTAAAAAGTAGATAAGCCGGGCCGGAGAGGATCAGCAAGGCGGTGATAAACCATAACAAATGTTTACGCAGACCAAGCCGGTCCTGGATAAAGCCATAACAGACTTGCGCGAAGAGCGCGGAAACGGATAAAACGGAAAAAATAATCCCGGTTTCCGATGCCTTTAGCCCCACCTCCTGGTGAAGCCAGATAGAGAGAAGTGAACTTGATGAGGACCAGGTCACAAAGAAAAAGAACAGCAGAGCGCTGAGCAGCATGTAACTTTGAGTAGGCCGTTTTTTCATCTATGTAATCTCGCAAGAAGGATATGCTAAGATGGTAACGTTAACATTTAAGACGTACACTCGATTTTGGTGGGATACTCGATGTTAATCACAAAAGTTAACGTTAACATTAATGTGTTGAGATCGCGCTCAAACTTTTGAGCATGACTTGCGTAACCCTGGGTATCGGTGCCTAGAATAGGACATTCGCATTGGCTCAAAACACCTTACAGGGTTAAATGCATTCAGATAATGGAAAACTATGGCGTCTTTAAAAGATGTGGCCAAACTGGCCAATGTATCGCTCATGACGGTTTCACGGGTGCTGAATGACCCGAAACGCGTAAAGCCTGAAACCCTGTCCCGGGTGCAGGAGGCGATCCTGCAGTTAAATTACGTGCCAGACCTCTCAGCCCGGCAGGTTCGTCGTGTCGGCTCCCGGAACAAAACCATCGGCGTGCTGGCGCTGGATACCGTCACCACCCCTTTTTCGGTAGAAATCACGCTGTCTATCGAAGAAACCGCACGGGCGTATGGCTGGAACAGCTTCGTGGTGAATATGTTTACCGATGATAATCCTGACGATATTGTCGACCTGCTGCTCGCCCACCGACCCGGGGGGATCATTTTCACCACCATGGGGTTGCGTGAAGTGAGCATCCCGCCCCGGCTACTGGAGCACCCTTGCGTTCTGGCCAACTGCGAGAACAAGGGAGAACCGGTTGCCAGCTATATACCTGACGATGAACAAGGCCAGTATACGGCCGTACAGGCTCTACTGGCTGCGGGATACCGCCGCCCTCTCTGCCTGCATTTACCTGTCAACCATCTGGCGACGCGTCGCCGCCGTCGGGGGCTTGATCGCGCCTACCGTGAAGCCGGTATCGATCCTGATACGCTTGAGCACTGCTATATGCAATTTGGCGATGAGCACTACCGGGATATTCCGGAGATGCTGCTGGCGCATATCGTTCAGGGGAAACCGCGATTTGATTCGGTCATCTGTGGCAACGACCGTATTGCATTTATGGTGTATCAAACGCTGTTGACGCAGGGTATCCGAATCCCACAGGATATTGCCGTTCTTGGCTACGATAATCTTGTAGGCATCGGAAATTTGTTTTTACCCCCACTATCCACGGTCCAACTGCCACATTATGAGATTGGTCGCTTAAGTACATTGCACATTATCAATGGCGACACCCACCGGGACAAGGTGCTGGTCGAGAGCCCCTGGCTCAGACGCGAATCATTCTGAGAAAGCAGTTTTTTACAACCGTCCCTTTTATGCCAGCCTGGACTATACGATTTCAGGCTCGCCATGAACCTGAAACCCGCCGATTATGGTTCATAAAATTAGCTGGCCTCTAAATGCTTCGCTATTTTCGCTCATCCTGGTTAGGCCAGACGGCGACCACCCGTTTTATCAGAATTTAACCGTCACCTGATTTCCGACAACCCACGCGTCTTTAATCTCCTCACTTCCTCCCGGATGAGCGAGTAACTGAAGGTTAGGACGTACAGTCAGCCAGGGAGTAAGGAGAAAACTATTATGCAACTCTGCGACATATTCGGCTTTGCGAACCGGTACATACAGAGGATTATCATAATCAACAATACCCCGCATTTGGTTCAGGAGTTCCGCCCGACGGGCTACTCTTTCAAGTAGGTTATCATCGTCGCTCATTGGCAGAAACGGCTGTGTTCCATACCAAAACCCTGCTGGGTGCTCATCTGAGCATTCGGGACTATGAACCGCAGGTGGGTGACGCGATGGCAATGGCTTAAGCGCTGGACCGGATGACGTTGTTTGATATGCCTCACAGCGTCCGGATCGCATAACAGATGCGGTAACGGGAGCCTGTCGTCTAACTCTGATTTATTCAACAAAGCCTCAACTTGATGGAATTTCCTTCGCATTACCAATAACTGTTAAGTTTGATCATGGCTATCTACGAAGCTTTTCCTAAGAAGAGGAGTTAGGGCTACCCTAAGTCCTCTCTAATACCTTTCATTAACTGAAGAAGACAACTAAAGTACTCAAGGATTACCCTGAAATGCATTTGCCGACGATTGATTGCCTAAGAATGATATTTATGCTGCTTATTTCGTCACTATTGAAAAAAGAGTCCAGAAAATATTCCTAGTGCCCGTATTTATTTTTGTTGGCCTGCAACGAAAACTGTGAGTCTGTTCAGAACTTGTTTCTATACAGCCGCGGGGTTGGACAAGCCCGCAGGGCGCATCAGCCTGTCACATTCTGGTATGGTTCAATCTTACTTTACGCTAGTACACATTTACGACATTTAACCATATAGCGGGATATTAATCCGTTATTTCCAACTAACAATAGGGTATAGCTTTAAAGATTCGACGTTGCTCAACGGCTAATCGATCAACGCGTCGATGGCATTTTCAAAATGTTCGGCCATAGCCTGTACGGCTCGTTCAGGATCTCTGGTGCAAACGGCGTCGCAAATACGCTGATGCAGCTCGATGATCTTAATTTCATACTCTTTTTCTTTCTTACTCTGAGCAACCAAACCGGCGCGCATCGAGGTCATTAGCTGTTCATGCAGCGACTGAAGTAAAATAGAAAGCAGTGTATTACCCGACGCGCGGGAAAGAATGAAATGAAATTGCAAATCGTGGCTAATAAAATCGTCCACGTCCTTAAAGTTTTCCTTAATTAGCCGCATTTCTTCCCTGAGTTTTTCAAAATCCTCTTCTTTGCCGTTAATCGCCGCCAGATGTACACACCCCATTTCAAGATGACGCCTGACTGCAAGTATATCCTTGTGAGTGACCTGCTCTGTAATGACCGCAAAATTGATAATAAGCTGTAGAACATTAGTGTCGATTTTTTTTATGGTCGGCAATTTACCGCTCTGAATCTCTAATATTCCCAAAGCGGCTAAAGAACGATAGGCTTCCCTTACCACGCCCCGACTGACTCCCAGATCCTGGATCAGTTGCATCTCGCTGGGTACCGCCATTCCTGCAACCAACTTTTCCTTCATAATCAGTTGCAGGATGTAGTTCTTAACCTGCGAAGATAATGTGTCTTGCCTAAGTATTGTTTTTTTCATCCCTACTGTATTCCGTCGTTGTTAAGAACCTGTCTCAGCACGGATTTACTCTCATTTCAGATAACGTCTCTGAAACAAAGATGCTATACCGACTGCTCATTTTCAGGGGGTTCCCCTTACTAACCGACCTCCACCGGGGGTGAACACCGGCTATGTTGCTTTGCCACATTCCGTCCTGGCACCAGCTCGTCACAACCTCCGCCTGCGCCAGGGCTCATCTTATTGCTTATTTTCCCACAAAAAAAGTAAAAACGAATCCGCCGATTCCGCCTGAATTTGAGGAATACCGGGCAAAATTTACATCGCGACGATCTCCGCGCTCTACCAATCTCGTCGGCAATAATCGCCATTGATGCCGACATGAAAGGGACGAGCACCTCATTAGTTTAAAATCATGATCATTATCACATAACTAACACACTCATCATATACACCTGTCAGACAGGTGTATATGATGAGTGTGTGTAACGCGTTTAGATGTTTTTATGAATCGCCGAACACAATAACGGGCCTCTCACGTAGTCATTAATTTAGTAAGTATATTGATTTCATTCAAATAAATGATGAGATAGGGATAAAGTATGTGGGAAAATGACAAAGAACTTTTTCACTTAATGCGAACAAATCTATTCCCCGCAGCAGTGGGTGATATTCTTGATACGCTTGGGTATTTACACCAGTTTATTGCGCCTGTGGTTAAGCCCATTCGTTCAAATATGGTGGTGGTTGGCCGGGCAATGCCGGTATTAGAGGCCGATGTATTTGAACTTCATTCCAGTTCAAATAAGAGCGACATAGGGGAAAAACCCTTTGGTATTATGTTTGAAGCATTGGATTCCTTACAGGAAAATGAAGTTTATATCACGACTGGATGCTCTCTACGTTACGCACTCTGGGGCGGACTTATGTCGGCCCGCGCCATTAAACTAAAAGCTGCAGGTGCCGTACTGGATGGCTTTTCTCGTGATACGTCAGAAATTTATGACCTGGATTTTCCGGTATTTTCCCATGGAACTTACGCCCAGGACCAGGGGCCGCGGGGAAAAGTTATCGATTATCGCGTGCCGATTGAATTCAGCGGAGTGCGCGTCAATCCCGGTGACATCATCTTCGGCGATCGCGACGGCGTTTTAATTATACCGCAAGCGCTGGAGACAGAAGTTATCAGTAAAGCGTTGGAAAAAGTATCGACGGAAAACCAAGTCCGTAAAGCGATAGCCAAAGGTATGAGTACGGTAGAAGCTTTTGAAAAATTCGGCGTAATGTAAGCATCCTGTCAAAACGGTAATAAATGATTTTGGAGAAACAGTATGTCAGACACAAGCATATTTTCTTTAACGAATAAAAAAGCCTTAATTACCGGTGCCGGCAGCGGTTTGGGTTATGCGATGGCAAAATGCATGATAACCAGCGGCGCACAGGTGATCATTGCCGACATGAACGCCGATGCAGCCAAAAAAGCGGCCGACGATTTAGGGCCGAACGCTTCATGGACGCAGTTCAACGTCACTGATACCGATGAGACGGAACGCTGGGTCGGCGATTTACTGCAACAGCATAAGCACATCGACATTCTGGTGAATAATGCAGGCAATCACTGTAAGAAGCCTATCGAAGAGATGAGCGTTAAAGAGTTCGAATCGGTGCTAGATGTGCACGTCGTCGGCGCTTTCGCCCTCACTCGCGCGCTAGTGCCGCATATGAAACAGCTCGGCAATGCTTCGGTGTTGTTTACCGCCTCCATGACCTCGTTCCTCGGCCAGCCTTACGTCACTGGCTATGCGGCGGCAAAATCCGCCTATCTGGGATTGATCCGCGGTCTGGCGACGGAGTTATCCGGCGCCGGCATCCGGGTGAACGGCATCGCCCCCGGCTGGATCGATACGCCTATGTTGCGTAAGGCCATTGAGGGCGACGATGAACGTAAAAACAAGATCCTCGGCCGTACGCCGATGAAAAAATTCGGTAAGCCGGATGATATCGGCTGGGCGGCGACGTATCTTGCGTCCGACGCCGCGGGATTCGTCAGCGGCCATGTACTGATTGTCGATGGCGGCGCGCTCATCGGTTTTTGAAAACAGGGCAATTCTCGCCATCAGGCACGGAGGTCGATGTTATTAAGGGAGGGATGCCAACCGTTATGTCTTTAACAGTGCCGATCCCTGGCAGTTATTAAACCGGAAGCGACTATGGACAATGTGGTATACAAAATTAATGCAACCGATAACGTTGCAACCGCGCTGACATCGTTTAAGCACGGAGAAACGGCGAATATTCGCGGTGCCGAAGAGGGGGTAATCGATGCAAATGAAGAGATTCATATCGGCCATAAGATTGCCCTATCTTTTATCGCCCAAGGCGCGCCGATCGTTAAATATGGTATTAGCATCGGCACGGCCACGCAGGATATCAGGCCAGGAGACTGGGTGCATTTGCACGTAATGTGCAGCAATTACGATCGACGTTCCGCCAGTCTGGATGTCGTCACCGGCGCGCCAAAGGATATTAAATATGAATGAATCAGATAGTCTGAAAACCATAAGCTGGCAGGGTTACCAACGCCAGAGTGGAGCAAAAGGCATCCGTAATAAAACACTGGTCATTTATACCGTTGAATGCGCCCATTTCATCGCAGACAAAATCGTCGCCCAGATTAACGATTCCGAAGTGGAGGTCGTGGGCTTTTCAGGCTGTACCGATAACGAATATGCCGTAAGAATGCTTATTGCGTTGATTCGCCATCCCAACGTCGGCGGCGTTCTCGCCGTTGGGTTGGGGTGCGAATATATTCAGCCGGAGTGGCTCAGTAATATCGCGAAAGAAGAAGGCAAACCGACCAACTGGTTTTTCATTCAGCAGGCCGGCGGCACAAAAAGCAGTATCGAGCTTGGAGTTAAATACGTTAAACGCATTCAGGACGAATTAAGTCATACGCCACGCGTGGCGATGGGATTCTCCGATCTCATCATCGGCAGCGAATGCGGCGGAAGCGATTATACCAGCGGCCTGGCGGGCAATGTGGCGGTAGGAAATTTTTTCGACTGGTTAATTGATGCCGGCGGTACCGCGATCTTTGAAGAGATTGTCGAAGCCATTGGTCTGATTGATATCTTGTCGGCAAGGGCCGCGACAGAAGCTGCCAGGGAGCAAATCATCGCCACTTACAATAAGGCGCTGGATTACTGTAAATCGGTAAGGCAATACTCCGTCAGCCCGGGTAATTTCGCTGGCGGATTGTCCACTATTGAAGAAAAAAGCATGGGCGCAGTGATAAAAAGCGGTTCCCGTCCTATTCAGGGAATACTGAAAGTCAGCAGTAGTCCGAAAGGAAAAGGGTTATGGCTGCTTGATTCCACCCCGGACCCTCATTGGATGCAATTCGGCATTACCAACCCCAATGATAATGAAGGGCTGATGGCGCTTATTTCCTGCGGCAGCCACATTATCTTTTTTGTTACCGGACGCGGCAGCGTAGTCGGTTCCGTCGTCGCACCGGTCATTAAAATAACCGGTAACAGCCAGACTTACGCCAACATGTCGGAAGATATGGATGTGGATGCAGGCCGTCTTTTAAGTGGAGCACTCTCCCAACAGGCGCTTTCAACAGAAATAGCCGAATTGGTTATGGTGATCGCCTCTGGGAAAAAAAGTAAAAGTGAAGAACAGGGGCATAAAGAATATTTTATTCCTTATAAATATCAAAGCAGAGACGTATTGATACCCGCGCGGTGTGAAAATGAACATTGAATAAGGTGGGTAAAATAATTCTCCATTATTAATATAACTTTAGATTGCCAAGCTCAAAATAGAAGAATAGGCGTTACCGCTTTGCATGTCCTATCCAGAGGATGTACTGCGGCGACATTATTTAAATAAAACTGCCGTGACCTTTATCACGAGCTGAAAAGAAATGATGCTAATACAACCCCTCACCATGTCATGCAGGTTGATAGGGTAAGTGGGCGGCGTGATGATAGCCTCGAAGGTGAGAGTGACTTGGGCGTCCTCCCTTGTGCAGCGCATTTTTCAGCACCAGGGGAATGGTAAATTAATAATGAGAGTAAATAGTCCGTATGAATTGAAATTACCTCGTTGAGAATAACAGTCGGCCGCTTCGTCATTGCTCTGGCTGAAAATCTCTTTTATTAGGCGCATAACAATTCTAGTTGGAGATAATTATTGTGACAGACATAGTATATAAAGAAGGTATACAGCCAGAAGCTGATACCAGAACGATAAGAAAAGTCGTCGTAGCTGGTTCGGTAGGTACGATTATCGAATGGTACGATTATGCGCTCTATGGTGCGGCGGCAGGCTTAGTCATAAACAAACTCTTCTTTCCTTCCCTTTCGCCGTCTTCCGCCTTATTAGCCGCGCTGGCGACATTTGCCGTCGGCTATTTCGCCAGACCGCTGGGAGGGGTGATCATCTCTCACATCGGCGATAAATGGGGACGAAAACCCGCCCTGATATTTTCTATCGTCCTGATGGGATTAACAACCGTCGCGCTGGGCCTGCTGCCGAGCTATTTTCATATCGGCGTGTGGTCATCCGTGCTATTGGTGCTGTTACGCTTGCTCCAGGGATTTGGCGCTGGCGCCGAGCTGGCAGGGGCGCTGACATTTGTCGGGGAATATGTTCCCTTTAAGCGCCGGGCTTTCTATACCTCTATCATCAATGCGTCGACCGTTGTGGGGATTATGCTTGCGACAGGCGCCTTCTTGCTGGTTTCGCAATTACCGGAAGACGCGTTTCTCAGTTGGGGGTGGCGCATTCCATTTTTAGCCTCCTCAGTACTTTTTATCCTCGCTTTTTACATCCGGCATAATCTGGATGAGACGCCGGCTTACCAAAAAAGCATGGCCGAAGCCGAGAAGAAAAAGAAAACGCAGAAAGTCCCCCTATCTGAGTTATTAAAAAATAGTCCGAAAGAAGTATTCTATGCCTTTCTCAGCGTCACGGCACATCAGGCAAATTCCTATATCTTGAGCGTATTCAGTATCAGTTACATGGTAAATACCCTCGGCATGACGAGAACAGACAGCCTGATCGCACTTATATGCGGCTCTATCGCCGGCATTATCGGCACGCCTATTATGGGGAGTATTTCCGATAAAGTGGGTGCGGCGAAAGTCTACTCGCTAGGTTGTATTTTTATCGCTCTGTTTAGCATTCCCTTTTTCGCGATTCTTGATACGCAAAATCTGGCTTTCGTTATCCTCGGTATGTGTATTCTTTACGGCATCGGCTACGGCGCGACATCCGGTTCTCAGGGCGCCTTTTTAGTAAATTTATTCCCGATACGCTACCGGTTTTCAGGGGTTGCGTTGTCAAGAGAACTAAACGGCATGCTAATCGCCGGACCGACCCCGTTTATCTGCGCCTGGCTAGTGACGCTGGCCGAGGGTAAACCCACCTATGTATTTGGTTATATCTGGGCATGCTGTTTACTGTCCGTTGTCGCCGTACATATTATTAAACACAAAGCGAACAACCAATAAGTCATCATACCCCTGAATAATTTTAGTTATTTGAAGGCTGCAACCACACGAGTCCCAGGATTTTACTCAGGTAAGCGACTGGGACAAGTACGGGCAGCCAACGCACAGGCAGCTTTAAGTATGACGGGTGTAAATAGCGCGCACAAATTTAAACAAAAAAGTTGAATTAATAAATTATTCTTATGAGGAGGAAGTCTTATGTCATTTATAAAAAAAGACTTTTTATTGAGAAGCTTAACAGCGCAAAAGTTATATTTTGATTACGCCGAACCGATGCCGATATTTGATTTTCATTGCCATCTTATCCCGGAGCAAATCGCGACTGATAAGCGTTTTGATAATATTACCGAATTATGGCTGGGCGGAGATCACTATAAGTGGCGTTTAATGCGCTTTGGTGGTGTAGCAGAAAAACTCATAATGGGCGACGGCGACAATAAAAGTAAATTCATGCATTACTGTAAGGTATTACCTTCAGCCATCGGAAATCCGGTTTATCACTGGAGTCATTTAGAATTACTGCGTTTTTTTGATATTGAAGATGAGATATCCATTGAAATAGCGGAATATTTGTGGGAGCAGTGTAATAAAAAAATAGCCTCCCCCGACTTTTCAGCACAAAAATTAATGCTACGGGCCAATGTTAACTATGTCTGCACCAGCGACGATCCGGTCGACGACCTGAAATACCATCAACACTTAGCCGCCCAGGACGATTTCCGCATCGGCGTATTTCCGACTTACCGCCCCGACAAAGCGCTGGCTATAGATAACCAGAATTTTATTGATTACGTTGAAAAACTGGCGGCCCGGTCAGGCATAAGGCTCGATAGTTACCAGAATTACTGCCGGGCGTTAAGTAATCGTATTGATTTCTTTCACCAGCAACACTGCCGAATGTCGGACCACGGCTTAGATCTGATGCGGTATATTCCGGCCACGCCGTCAGAGCTGGAGCATATTTTTGAAAAAGCGCTCAATCGCGACCCGTTAAGCGCGAAGGAAGTGATTCAATTCAGAACCGAAACGCTCTGCTTTCTGGCTTCCCGTTATGCCCAGCTTAACTGGACCATGCAAATTCACATCGGCGCCATGCGCAGCGTGAATAGCCGTATGCTGGCACATCTCGGACGCGATTGCGGTTACGATTCGCCAACCGACCGCCCATGTCTGGATGATTTGGTGTTATTGCTCAATCGTATGGAACAGCAGGAGAGCCTGCCTGATACTCTGTTATTCAGCCTTAATCCAACACTGGATTCAGCTCTGGCAACACTGGCGGGGAATTTCCCGGGCGACAAAGCTTTGGCAAAAGTGCAACCTGGCCCTGCCTGGTGGCATAACGATCATAAAGTCGGCATGGAAAACCAACTTACAGCATTTGGCAACGCTCTGCTATTAGGTCACTTTATCGGCATGACAACCGATTCCAGAAGCTTTTTATCCTACCCTCGACATGAGTATTTTCGTCGTATTTTATGTAATTTTGTCGGTGATTTAATTGAGCGCGGGGAATATACGAATCAACTGTCGGTAGCAGGGGGAATGATACAAAATATCTGTTACTTTAACGCTGAGAGAAAATACTTTAAAAAATAAAAACAGCTGATACCTTTACTACGCCCTATTTACGAATAACACCATAGATAGGGCGCAGATCAACACATGCTTGCCTCATCAGTGTGGGCTACCGGACGCCCTGACCACAGATAAAACCGTCATCGAGGCAAATGCTTTGATGGCAACAGCACTTGCATCTCAAATCAAACTGGTAGTGACCTAATTCAGTATGCCACTACAATCCGCCAATATCTGGAACCAGAGGGAACAACCTCAAGATACAAACCAGCACCATCTGCCAGCTTGTAGGCCTTCTCTCTGGGTTTAGCTGCATCTACCTGTCGCGCATTTAGCTTCATTGGGGGCATCTCCCTGGACCGAACACAGAGAGCCCCCACTTATGCCCCAACTGTGACTTGATTTCGGTTGAGTCCAGTTGATAACAGGAGATAAGATACGGGCTGTAAACCGCAATATACGGGCTTTGAGTTGATTTCGGTAGACCTTGGAAGAATTTGAAATGGTGCCGATAATAGGAGTCGAACCTACGACCTTCGCATTACGAATGCGCTGCTCTACCAACTGAGCTATATCGGCCCTGAAAAGGACATGTCCACGAATGTGAGCACGGGGTAGAAGGTTAAAACTAACCGGGCGATGCGTCAATGGCCTTGCGAATCAAACGCCTATTTTTGCATCATCCGGTTTCAATTACGCACGAATCGTGTCGTTACAGGCATGCTTATACGTGGTCGGGTATTACTATAACCAGCGGCGAACGTGTTGTTCATAGCGCTCCCACTCCAGCCCGAAATGTTTTCGCAGTTGTTCCTCTTCAAAGTCGATATGCAATCTGGCAACCGCCAGCATAAACACCGGTACAGCCAGTACTCCAGTCAGGCTACCGATGCAAAGAGCAAAGGCCAACTGGAGTCCACTCATACCAAGGTAGATCGGGTTGCGGCTCCAGGCATAACATCCGTCGGTAACAAGCGTGGTCGATTTATGTGCATGCAGCGGATTCAGGGTCGTACGTTTCATCCGCATCTGCCACGCGGTATGCAATATCACCAACAGACTGACGCCGGCCAGCAATGCGCTTATCACGATATTCACCCCGCCGAATGTGAAACGCGGACTCGCCGTTAGCACATCCGCAACGAGAAAAAGTACTAAGATAAGAGGCGGCGGAAACCAGACTCTTAATTTTGTCAGGAAATGACGCATGGCCAGGAACTCACCTTGGAATCGGTTTAATTAACGCTGATACCGCTATAAATACCCCGTATTAGATACATAAACAAACGATGCCTCACTCACAACAGACTGTCGCCTTCACCAGACAGGCGGGAGTTGTCGTACTCACCTCGACAAAAATACCTGCATCAGAGGCATCCGCCCCTGATGTTCCCGAAAGGCTTTACGTTGAGAAAGTAGAATCCGACGCTGATTCAAAAAAATCTAAAGACTGCTTGTAGTAACGCATAAAATCATCAAACGTCACTGGCGGTAAAAATTGATAACCCTGCAGGTAATCAACATTATTTTTCCCCAACCATTGCTGCTGATAGCCATGTTCAACGCCTTCCGCCACCATGCGTAACCCCAGGAGTTCGGAAAGGTGAATGATTGACTCGAGCATAGGGATATGTTGCTCAACTTCTTTAATAGCTTTGATAAACGTTTTATCAATTTTTATAACATCCAGGTCTAACTCATTGAGATAGCAAAGGTTAGCGTATCCCGTCCCAAAATCATCTAAAGCAAACAGAACCCCTCTGTTTCGCAACGATCGTATCAGTTCTTTGATTGCAGGAGTAATAGTGAGAGTCTGGTTTTCAGTTATTTCAATCATCAATTTTATCGGTAGCCTTTGCGTTATTTCCATAAAATTAAGACACTCCCAATAAAAGACGGGGTTACTTAAACCTGATGGACTCACATTAAAAGAGACGAATAAAGTTTTATTGAAATCCTCGCTTCCGTCGACCAGATTACGCGCGACGGCGTTCATTAAATAGCTCGTTAACTCATTCATTAAGCCACATTTTTCAGCCAGCGGTATAAACTCACGCTGAGAAATAGCATAATTATCCCCCTGTGGCCAACGAGCCAAAACCTCAACACCACAGACATCTTCGTTGATATTTACGATGGGTTGAAAATAAGGAATGATTTCTTCATTCCTTATTGCCATACTCAGTCGACCAGAATCTGAGACATCATATGCTTCGCCGTATATTACATTCTTACCAGAATGACTGTTCGTCGAGGAACCTTCATGCAATAGATTATTCCTGGTTAAAAAAATGATAGTTTCATTAAAATGAGAAAATCCCAGACGAGCGGTAATGCGTTCCCGATATCGATACACTGACTTAATTGTTATCGAGTTAGCATGACAAAAATCGTGCAATTTTTCCTTTGTGAAAGATGCATACAGCATTTTCTCTTCAAACTCAGTCAAATGAAAAGTAAATATCGCTGAACCTTTAGTGACTTCCACAACCTCATTGGGAGCCATTAGATTGGCTCTCAACTGAGAAATCAGCTGATCCGATAGTTCCCGTCCATTAATGAATGCATACTCCTCATACCCCCGATTAATAGAACGACTTTCATTCATCCGAAGAACAATACAGTTTATATTGATAAACTGCGTGCTATTTCTCTGAAACCACTTCCTGACCTGGAATAATGGTAACCGGTTATCGATCACCAGTAAACAGGATGGATACCGTGGAATAATTGACTGTGAACCAGAAATAAATGCCCGCGCATCGACCAACACCAGATTTGGCAACCACGCTTTTATCCCTGAGAAAAGAAAAATATCATAACTGAGCAGAAAAACCTTTTTCGTATTCATAGTTACCACCAACTTAAATTTATGGCATGGCAGGTCCCTCGTTTTATACACGAGAGAATATACAACACCTTTAGCCTCCAGAAATTACAATGCAGTCCGCGAAATAACTTTATCCATAAGTCATCTCACGCAGTTTCAGAATTTATAATCACGCTTATCCATATGAATATTACCATTAAATGTTAAGGCCATTTTAATTATTGAAAAAGGAAAAATCCTAATTCTTCATCAATACAAATCCTATTGCTCATTTTCACTGTAAGACAAAATAAAAAACCACGAACACTAAAAACGACAAAATATAAAACTACTAAAACCGTAAGGATAACATATTATTGTTACTTATGCTGCCCGACAAACCATTAACGTACGTCGCAGATCTCTGATCGCATAGACATTTTTGGCGATATGGATGATCTTATAATAAAAAATTTCCTGTCGTGACATGAGTTGTTCGGTAACGTCATCAGGAACATTATCATTTTTATTTTTAACAATAGCTACACGACGGGTCTGCAGGTAACCATCACGATCTTTACCAATAAAATTCAGGATAACATTACGATCTACAGCATAATTTTTACCCTGAATATTGAGGCTTCCTACCTGAGATACCCGCCCTTCGGTAGCAGAAGAAATACGAAAAACCAGCAGAACTTCACCTTCAATTTTTACCCCCTGAGTTTGCGCCTCCAGATGCAGGTAAGTTTTTGCCGAGCAGGTCAGCGTCTCAGGTTCTTGATGGCGATATAAAAAATATGCTGTTATCGCTGCAAGAAAGATTGCCCCACTAATAAACAAAATTTTCACATTCACGGACAACCCCTCCTTTCTCTAACGTACAAACCCCAAGCAAATTCACTCTAAGATCATTGCCGGCTGATAAATTATTATCATCATAAAAAACAATTGTTTTCTTGCCATCATGACAAGCCGCATTTACTTTTCGCCACATATCAGAAGATAAAAATGCTTTTGTTTTATCAGCATTATTGTCATCGGCAGTATAAAGTTCACAATCATCTATTGCCCTGATATAGATAAAATTTTTGGATCTTGAATTAAGAGCTGAAAAGATAAATATGGCGCTTCCAAGAAATGCAAATAATAAAATGAAAAGAATAATATTTTTACGTTTTGGTCTTACGGATGAGTTCACCGTCTCAGTTACCGAACGCACAGTTTCATCTTCACAGGAAGATGACGATTCACCGCTGATCGAAGCATGGAACAAAAATCCCTGCCGGGGCAGCGTTTCAATGGGATTACCCGCCCCCAGCTCACTAAATGCTTTTCGCAAAATACTGATGCTTTTATTAAGACTATGACCCGATGGGGCCATGCCATGCTTTTTCCACACTTCTTCAATGATAAACTCGCGGTGGACTTGTTGATTTTTATGGGCAATGAATAGCTCAAGTAGTCTCGCGGTAGATGCCGAAAGAATTATTGTCGTATCGCGATGTTTCAGGCTTTTTCTGGTGGAATCATACTCAACCTGTTCATTAATTATACTGTTCATACTACCTGACTCTTAATTACCGTGACGTTGAGTGCAAATGACTAAAATTTCATCTGTGCCGAGCTGATTACTGCATTGTATAAAGACAGTTACAGTATAGGTTCGATATCTAACCATGACATATCGGATCAGAATTAATGCTTACTATTGATTGAGTTTGAAGCACCCCTGACCTACTGGTATGTATTTCTGCAATGCAACGATAAATTTCCGGTTTTTTGATTTCAATTCGCTACTACGCCAGGTTTCACCCGGCAACACATAACGCATGGTGGCTTCATCATCGGTTGAGTTGCACCCCAGGTGTACGATGATTTTAAAAAAAGTATTCCCGGTGTTTTTCAGTGTTCCGTTTGCCTCATCAATGGTGTAGGCCAGATTCATTTTTCTCGGGCGAACAACCAATATGGTGTCCATAGCGATCACCGGGAGAGCCTGCCCTCCTTTCCCTTGATTACGCTCGGTAAACAGCGTTATCGGCATTTCACGAAACAGAATTCGGTAATAGCGTTCTTTATCATCCTGCGGTCCACGGTAGAAAATCTTAAAAAACTCACTCGCCTGCGGAGCCAGTGAAAAATTCAGCGGCGTAAACAGAAGTTCGCCTTCAGCAATGGCACTTCTGTTTTCACCTCCCGGTCCAGGCTTATCAATTTTTACTGCGCCAATACTGTACAAATTCTGTTTCTGGCTATCGTTATAGATCCGTTTGCTGATAAATGATTTATCCGATGGCATCTCATAAATGGTCGACTCCAGGTAGACAGCCTGTGCGGAGAATATAGTCAACCCGGAAAGTAAGATAAATACCCATCTAAACACCAAACGGCAGCGGTTCATGGCGTCACTCCCACCCAATTCGCCGTGACTTTTATCTCTCCACTGGCACTGACGACACCTTCCCAATCTGTTCCGGAAACAGTTAACATCGACCGTGAATCATTCATTGGGAAAAGCAGTTTCAAATCAGTAGCATAATAGCTTCCATCGTCATTGTTATTTGCGTCCCAGGGCGTCTGTTGCCACTGCGCATCGCTCATATTGATTGCTGCTTCACTACAGCTATTTCGTTTCTTCACCACGCCCCCCGACTGACTGTTGTACTGCAGAAAGGCGGGGATTGGGACTGACAGCCCGCCTTGAGGGGAGGTAAACAGACAGTAAGGCACACTGTTTATTGTCGTACTTTCTCCGATAACTTGCGCGGTAATGCTATCAGCCTGACGAGGACCGGAGACTGTCACGGTGTAATCTATTTCTATAGGAGCGGCGTCGCCAATCGTGCCACTGCCGCTCGCAGAAGCGGTGTTGTCTGAAGAGACGATACTGATCCCATACTCCTTCGGCACAATATTGATCTGTAGCGAAGGCGTAAACTGGTAGTGCCCTGACTCAGGTGTTAAGCCATTATAAAAACCGAAGGTAAACGGTTGAGTGTTAGTAATGCTGATTCCTGAATCGACGAGTTTTTTCAGGAATACTTTTGACAGAAAAATATATATGTACTCTCCAGAGGTCGTGAAAACGTTGTAATAAGCAGTTGAAGTACCATAGTTATACCAGTTTGAACCATTCCCGGAGTATTTCACGGTGGCCGGTCCAGGCGTAAAACCAAGCATCGCCGTGTCGACATAAGCGCGAAACGTCAGAGAGGCGGTCAGATTGGCGGTTTGTTGCAGGTTATAATTTACCATTTTGCAAATCACGCCGTCTTCTCTGCCTACCACGCCAAGCTCGCAATAACCAGAGTCTTTGGTGATGCTCGGCGTACCGTCGCTGGCAACCCAAAGTTCCTGAAATGCATTAGTCGATACCAGTGACAGATGACCACGTTTGGTTAACGTATAATTGACGTAATTCCATAATCCTTTCGATTGATCTTTGCAACGTTGCCCGGAAGAATAATCATAATCCACGGAAGTATAACAACGGTTGAACACATAGGTTTCGCTGCTACCGGTAGGCACATTGCGAAAGTACTCATAGGCAGTATCCGTCAGGGAAGCGAATCCGTAGGCGCCACCAATAACGCCTGCGACAGATCCTACCTGCGCATGATAAAAGCCGTTTTTATCAGTGCCTTGCCCGGCAATAAATCCAGTTGATGGACACTGGCTGCCGCTATAACAACGGATCCCCCGAAAAGGCCCGTTAATCGGGGAATTATCAATCCACATGTCCTGATAATAATTTCCTGGCGCAGTCCAGATGACAAAACCTAAATACCCGAGACTCACCTGAGAGGTACCGTATTTTATCCATGTGTTTGAACCGCTGAAACGCGGATCGAGTGCGGAGGGGGTGATAAAGTATTCACTATCAATGGCATTTTCAATAAACAAATAGTTATTACTGACTGAGCCGGAAGATACTGCATTTAAAGCCAAAGCAGGCGCAGGCGTGAAACTCCCCACGGCACAGATTACAGTAGCTACTTTAATTAATACTTTCATTTTATTACCTCTGCGCCATCGTGGTTTGCGTGGAACATTTCACATCACCAACCCACGCTGCGCCGCGTGCTTTTTCCAAATCGAGATCGGCTTCGCATAGGCTGCCATTGGCTGAAATTAACGTGATGACTGGATACTTCTTATCGATATCGATAGCAAACTCCCCTTTTTCATCCGTACGCGTTTTACCGATGTGATTATGAATATCGGTGTTTGCAGCTAACTGCCCATCGGGATAACGAATACGCCCGAATACGGTGACCATACTTTTCACTTCAGGGTTGATAACACCCACGTTACCCGGATATAGCGTCAGTTCCTGTTTGCGCCCTGAAACAATATCAAAGCTGTCTTCAGAGTTTTTATCATTGAGGATCTCCAGCTTGTACTGAGCATAAGGCGGCAGTGCAATGAAATTGGATTTACCGCTGAGAAGATAATTTCGGTTATTAATCTTCGCAGCCAGTTTCCCTTCGCCGGTCAAATCGGTTTTCACAATAATGCCTGACCTTTGCCTCTCTTTACTCAGACCGAAATCTTTTCCTGCCCACGCCAGGGAACCTTGAGAAGAGAAGTTCATATTGGTGGAGTTGTCCGCAGAACGCGTTACCGATACGGTGCCGGCGTTATATTTCGTGTCATAACTCAGATTGCCGTTTACCGAGTAATTATTGTCGTAATACTGCTCGCCACTCAGGCGTGTCGAAGCCGACAATCCGACCGATTTAATGGGGCCTTCAGCATACTGCTTGCGCGCGCTGAGATTACCCTGAGTGCTGCCATAGCGATCCCGGGAGACGCCCATGCTCATCCAGGACGCCAACGGCAACGATAAATCCAGGCTGACATAACGTTCCTGTCGCCCATCGTCATTCCGGTTGTTGTAGTAATAACGCTGAATACCTGCGCGCAACCCAACCGTGGCATACTTGCCTGAATAAAGGTTCGTGCTGTAGTCCAGGTTACGGTATTTATTTCCCGAGTAGCGATTCTCCGTCTGACTCACGGTAAGCGAGCCGCCATGAGGAATAAACTTCCCGAGGTTAAGAGTGCCACCAATGGAATAATTGTCACGCTCCTGCATGGGCAGACGGTCGCCAATTTTACTGTCTTCACGAGATGCCCAAAGGGAACCATATCCCTCGGGGATATTGAGATTGATATTACTGATGTTTCGCCATGACGAATCGTTCGCTACCAGCGTCTGATTGCCAATGCTTACGTATTCATTCACATTGAGCGTGACATCCGTTTCATTAACCGCATTGTTGCCAAAACCGTAGAGCGTAGATTTCAGGCCCAGCCCCGACAATATCGCCAGCGTCACCGATGCGGCACCGCCGGCAATCCAGGTCTGCTCATTGCCTAAATCCTGATAGTGGTTTCGCTTATAACTCACACGGTCATAATCCAGTGAGCCACCAAACAGTTGCCATGAGAGCTGATCAATTCCGGCAGCCTGCTGGCGGGCAAAGATTTTATTAACCCGACTGATACGACTATTAATTGTCCGGCCATTGACCACGATATCTACCGTGACGTCATAAACACCATACGGGAAACGACTGGTATCAATTTCATAACTGCCCATATTAAAGTTCTGTACGCTGAGCAAACGCCCGTCACGAAATACATGAACCTCGCCAGCGGCTGGCAAAAATACGGTAATTGGCGTGAGCGAAAGCGAGGTATTCTCAACAACCGTACTTCCTTTGTTTCCGTAGCTTACGCCGTAAATTTTCCCACCATTCAGCGCATTCAGGCTGGCAATAGACTGGACATTCCAGGTGTCGAGCATCCCGAGCGCCAGTCGATATCCGTCATAATCACGCTCATACATCGCGCGATAGAGTTTACTGGTGCTGTTGCTGTCGCCTATGCCGTAAAACGAACCGTTAATGTTGACATGGTGTTCACGCAGCGATGTTGTATTGTCCATCGTCAGATAGCTGCGGGTACTGCTGCCGTTATGATAATCGTTGTAGTAGGTGCCAAAGTTATAGTTCAGGACGTTAGAGAGAGTCTCCACGCTGGAAGGTCCAAGCAGGCTGCTGCGTGCGACAATCGCTTCAGTTAACGCATCTTTGCTGACAATCATCTCCAGGTGAAATGAGGAGACGTTGAGTTGCAGACGTGCATCATTCGATAGCTCGATATTGGTGTTATCGTGAAACTTCACATCACGAATTTTTTCCACCAACGCGCGGGTTTTTCCAGATAACACGGCATTATTGGGCAATTCAGCAAGAGTCAGGGCTTTAACCGTAATATTGCCATCAACAAGGGAAATCACCGCATCGGCAACTTTTTGCTGACTTTTCTCGTCAGTCTCGTTGTAACGAATATATACCGGCACCGTCATTCCCTGCTCCAGTGAACGGGCGAAAGCGCTGGGGATAACGTAATTACCCACTTTTACTGGGGCTGCATGTGAAAATCCTGGTGTCAGCGCAAGAAAAAGACAAATGCTACCGCCGACAATATTTGTTGTTGTCATCTGCATCCTTACATTCCGGTAATTTTATTTATCCCTGCTATTGACCATCACTTCACTGTAATAAACTGCTTACCGTGCCAGATACCGATGCGTGAACGGCTATTACTAATGTCGGTAAACTGTAATTTTATTTTTGTACCCGGCATAATGTAATAACGTTCGCGACAGCCTCGTCCCCGATCGCGAGCCTTATCTTTACAAGCCCCATAGGCGATCACACGAAACGAAACATTGCCGGTATTGGTAATAACATCGCCATTTCGGCTATATTCAAAACGCTCCTTGCGCGGCGCGACTACCAGGATAGTGCCAATTTCAGCCGACGCTGTTGCAACAGCCATTTTATTCGCCCGGGTTTCCGCGCTCTCGGTGACCGGCTCATCTATCCATTGCAGACGATAATAACGCTCGACATCATCTGCAGGTCCTTTATAAAAGAAACGAAAAACATCCTTCGCCTGACCTGGAAGAATAAGATTGGCAGGTGTAGAGAGTAATTCTCCGGAATTAACGGGCTTTATTTCGATTCCCCCCGCCAAAGGTGATGACAATTGTTTTACCGAAACACTGACATAACGCGCCGCATCTGTCGTATTGATAATTTCTTTCGATAATGAACTCTCAGCAGAAGTCATGATCGATGTGATTTCACCAACATTAATTGCCCATCCGGGAAAAGATGCTACTAACCCTACCAACATCGCTGCCGGTAAATATTTTTTCATGACACCATTCCTGATAAATTCGGGAGAAAAAATTCTCCCGAATTTTTTATTACTTAGGCAGACGGAGTCGTCCAGGTTGCATTGAACTGTACTTTTACATCGCCAGTCCAATAGCCGTCTGGCAGTGCAGAGTAATCTGCTACTGTCTGACTACCATCAGAAGTCGCTGACGCGATGGTGAATTTGAAGTTGGATTGATCGCTGACACGATCGGCACCGTTATAAGCGCCATCAGCCATCAAGCTTTCAAGACCAGAAGTGGAGCTGGAGTTAACAAGGACAGTATCTGATGAATTAGTCAGCGCAGTGCCATTCCATGCCACCCCTACGTTCAGGGTAGAAGCATCACCACTGGCGTTGATCAGAGTGTTACTAATAATCTGAGCAGTCAGTTCAAAATCAGTTGCCGTCTCCTGACCCTGAATCGTCACATCAAAAGCACCGTCCTGAGAGTTGAAGGCATTCAGCCCTTCAGCATACTGGAAAGTTAAAGAGTTCAGCGGGGTGACAACCAACATGCTGGTGGTATCTTTCGTTGCCGTCGCGTCCCACGAGGCTGTTGCAGAAGCAGTAACATCTGCCATTGCATTTGCTGCAACAAATACAGAAGCCAGAGATGTTACTAATAATATTTTTTTCATTTTATCTTCTCCTAAGAACAAACTCACCACCGAGTCTTATTATTAAGTCACTCCAGCGGTTCCATTAATTGCGAGCCAGAATTGCCGCGCCAGAAAATTATCATTTGGATTAAGTAACATCTCAACAAACCCTAAAACGTAAAAATTACAAAAAACTAAGAATTTTCCTATAAAAAACATTACCTAAGAAGTTTCCTAAGATATAATCACTTAAAATATGTACATTTTTAGAATTATTATCCACACAAACAATAAAAACCAAACAATTCATCTTTTTTAAGTTTTTGATAAATATCAAAAAGATCATACAAATAGCCCAGGAGTAAAACCCTTAAAAAACATAAAGATAATTAACATCCACATACTCTCTCTATAATGTTTATTGTTTGTTGCAATCATGCTAATTTTTTAACTTCACAAGAAAATTCTCATGATATATTTATTTAAAGGGGAATATTCTTATAAAAATAGCGCTGACCTGTAGGATTATCATTCGAATTGATAATTATTCCACATAAATAAAACCAGGAATTTTCCATATAAAATGAATATTCCTGGAATATCAAGAGATAAATAACGCACGGCAAAGATAGCGTTAGCTGAAACCTTTTAACCCCAAATAACTATTAATTGTTACCGTACGGACCCGATGTAAGCTAATCAACTTTTGATGTTCGAGGGATTTTAATGAGCGGCTAACGGTTTCAATTTTAAGATCGAGATAACTGGCAATTTCCTCCCGCGAGAATGGCAAGCGAAGCGTCGTTTCTGGCCTGCCAATACGTAAATGCATTTCGTAAAACTCCACGAGGAAAGCGGCGATTCTGGCCTCAGCATGTTTATTGGCATAACGCCGTAGTTTTTCAACAATGAATCCATTGTCCCTGCAGAGAAACTTGATGACTGCCGCTGCAACCGACGGCTCCTTTTCTGCTGCCTTGAACAACCGCGCAATATCGATATGACATACCTCCGCAGCCGTTGCAGCCTTGATCGTTGTCAGATACTTCCCCCCCTCAACAGCATCCAGCGCCATGATGTCTCCCGGAACATAAAAGCGACTGATAAAATCGTTATCACCACATTCCACGCTGGACGTGCAGTACCCCTCGTGAATAACAAAAAGCATGTCCGCGGCTCCATCCTGCCGGGCGAGTATCTCCCCCGCTTTAAACTTCCTTCTTTTGTCTATTAATCGGTATTGATTATCACGATCAATCGCCGCGCCCTTTGGACACAGTGAACAATGGCGGGGGGGAAACGGGTTGCCGAGTGGCACAACAGGAATGCTATGTTTGTGAATATCCGATTTCACGCAACTACTCCTCATAAAAATGAGACTGATTCTAATAGATTAGACCATAGGAACAATACGTGAGCCGCAGACCCAGAAAATTCATGCTGGCAGGGAAAATTCTGTGATACGTCGTCTTTCGACGCCAGGGAGCGCATGGCTAAAAACCAGACTGATGCGGATGATGATAAAACGCAGGATAGAAAACAAATGCGGTAGCGGGGTAAAAGGTAGAATTAACCGAGCAATGCCTTAACAGACCTGAAAATCATAGGCCTATTATGGCATCGCCCGTTTTCAATTACGCGCGAATCGTGTCGTCACCGAAGCCAATCCACTTATAGGTGGTCAGTGCTTCCAGACCCATTGGGCCGCGCGCGTGCAGTTTTTGCGTACTCACTGCCACTTCCGCCCCCAGTCCGAACTGGCCGCCATCGGTAAAACGAGTAGAGGCGTTAACGTACACGGCAGAAGAGTCCACTTCATTCACGAAACGATCGGCGTTACGCAGGGTGCGCGTCAGGATGGCATCGGAATGCTGGGTCCCATGCTCGCGAATGTGGGTGATAGCATCGTCCAGATCGGTAACGATTTTCACGTTCAGATCCAACGACAGAAACTCGTCGTCATACTCTTCGGCTTTCACCGCAACCACGTTAGCGGGCCCTGCCTGCAATGTGACCAGCGCGATGTCGTCGGCATGCAGCGTGACGCCGCTTTGTGCCATCTGCTGGCTCAGCGCAGGCAGAAAACGCGCAGCGATATCCTGATGCACCAGTAGGGTTTCTACGGTGTTACAGGTGCTCGGTCGCTGGGTTTTGGCGTTGACGATAATCTTCAGCGCCGGGTCGATCTCCGCGCTATCATCAACATAAATATGACAGACCCCAATGCCGCCGGTGATGACCGGGATAGTCGACTGCTCACGGCACAGCTTATGCAGACCCGCGCCACCGCGAGGGATCAGCATATCAATGTACTTATCCATACGCAGCATTTCAGCGACCAGCGCGCGGTCCGGGTTATCTATCGACTGCACGGCTGCAGCGGGTAAACCACAGGCTTCCAGCGCCTTTTGGATAACCGCCACGGTTGCAGCATTCGTTCGGTACGTCTCTTTCCCACCGCGCAGGATCGCCGCATTACCGGTTTTCAGGCACAGGGAAGCCACGTCAACGGTGACATTTGGACGCGCTTCATAAATCACGCCAATCACGCCCAGCGGAACGCGACGACGTTCGAGACGCAGGCCGCTATCCAGCAGACCGCCGTCAATCACCTGCCCGACCGGGTCGGCGAGATTACATACCTGACGCACATCGTCGGCAATCGCTTTCAGACGCGCCGGAGTCAGCGCCAGGCGGTCGAGCATCGCGTCGCTCAGGCCGTTGGCTCGCGCTTGCTCAACATCTTGTACGTTCGCGCTGAGGATGCTTTCCGTTTGCGCTTCCAGCTCATCAGCTATCGTTTCCAGTACGCGGTTTTTTTCGCGACTGGAGAGCAGCGCCAGCTTGTATGACGCAGCTTTGGCAGCAATGCCCATTTGTTCCAGCATATGCCTGTTCCTTAACGGGTAATCATGTCGTCGCGATGGACAGCAACCGGACCGTATTCGTAGCCCAGGATGGTGTCGATCTGTTGTGAGTGATGTCCGGCAATACGGCGCAGCGCATCGCTGTTATAGCGGGTAACGCCGTGGGCAATATCGCGCCCTTCGAGATTGCAGATGCGGATCACTTCACCACGAGAGAAGTTGCCTGTCACGCTTTTAATGCCTTTTGGCAGTAATGAACTGCCACGCTCCAGAATCGCTGCGGTCGCACCCTCATCAACGGTAATTTCCCCGGCAGGCGGTGCGCCGAAGATCCAGCGTTTACGGTTCTCCAGCGGAGAGGCCTGTGCATGGAAACGCGTCCCAACGGAAACGCCCTCCATCACGTCGCCAATTACGCCCGGCTTGCTGCCTGCGGCAATAATGGTGTCAATCCCGGCGCGGCATGCAACATCAGCGGCCTGCAGTTTAGTTCCCATACCGCCGGTTCCCAGACCCGAGACGCTATCACCGGCAATGGCGCGCAGCGCATCATCAATACCGTGAACGTCTTTGATCAGCTCAGCCTGCGGGTTGGTGCGCGGATCGGCGGTAAACAGCCCTTGCTGATCGGTCAGCAGCAGCAGCTTATCGGCCCCGGCCAGAATCGCCGCCAGCGCTGAAAGGTTGTCGTTATCACCGACTTTAATTTCGGCGGTCGCTACGGCGTCGTTCTCATTAATGACAGGAACGATGTTGTTATCCAGCAGCGCGCGTAGCGTATCGCGGGCGTTAAGGAAGCGCTCTCTGTCTTCCATATCCGCACGCGTTAGCAGCATCTGTCCGATGTGAATACCGTAAATCGAGAACAACTGTTCCCATAGTTGAATCAATCGGCTCTGCCCTACCGCCGCCAACAGCTGTTTCGAGGCTATCGTTGCCGGGAGCTCAGGGTAACCCAGATGCTCACGTCCGGCGGCAATCGCGCCCGAGGTAACGATAACAATACGATGCCCTGCGGCATGGAGCTGCGCGCACTGGCGAACCAGTTCTACGATATGGGCGCGGTTCAGGCGGCGCGATCCGCCCGTTAACACACTGGTGCCAAGTTTTACCACCAGCGTCTGGCTGTCACTCATGATTCTCTGCCATTCAAAATTGGGGAAAATGATATCAAACGAACGTTTTAGCAGGACTGGCCCCGGTTGCCAACAACCAGCGCACAAAGCATGAAATTTTATTGCGCAGGATCAGCAAGCGTAGCGGCAGATTTTGACGCATTTATTACAGAAACAAAAAAACATCCTTTTTTAAAAATATTCTTACTTTGTCATAAAACGTTCATTACCAGACGTTAAAAACCCTCCTGTCTTTTAACGGGGATCACACCCAGTGAATATTAGCGCGTACTTTTAATCAGGAATGAAAATGAAAAAGAGCACTCTGGCATTAGTGGTGATGGGTATTACTGCGTCGGCATCCGTACAGGCAGCGGAAGTGTATAACAAGAACGGTAATAAACTGGACCTGTACGGCAAAGTAAAAGCCATGCATTACATGACGGATTTTGACAGCAAAGACGGCGACCAGAGCTATATCCGTTTAGGTTTTAAAGGCGAAACGCAAATTAACGATGAACTGACGGGATATGGCCGCTGGGAAGCAGAGTTCGCCGGCAATAAAGCCGAAAGCGACTCAAACCAGCAAAAAACCCGTCTGGCCTTTGCCGGTCTGAAATTAAAAAACCTTGGCTCGTTTGATTACGGTCGTAACCTCGGCGCGCTGTACGACGTGGAAGCGTGGACCGATATGTTCCCGGAATTCGGCGGCGACTCCTCCGCGCAGACCGATAACTTTATGACCAAACGCGCCAGCGGCCTGGCGACCTACCGTAACACCGACTTCTTCGGCGTCGTGGATGGTCTGGATCTCACCCTGCAATACCAGGGGAAAAATCAGGACCGCGATGTGAAAAAACAAAACGGCGACGGTTTTGGTACTTCCGTTACCTATGACTTTGGCGGCAGCGATTTCGCGGTGAGCGGTGCGTATACCAACTCCGATCGTACCAACCAGCAGAATCTGCAAACGCGCGGGACAGGCGATAAAGCAGAAGCCTGGGCGACCGGTTTAAAATATGATGCAAACGATATTTATATTGCGACGTTCTATTCTGAAACGCGCAATATGACGCCAATTTCCGGTGGCTTCGCCAATAAAACACAGAACTTCGAAGCGGTAGTTCAGTACCAGTTTGACTTTGGTCTGCGTCCGTCACTGGGTTATGTGCTGTCAAAAGGGAAAGATATTGAAGGCGTAGGCAATGAGGATCTGGTGAATTATATCGACGTTGGCGCAACATACTATTTCAACAAAAATATGTCCGCGTTTGTCGATTATAAAATCAACCAGCTCGATAGCGACAATAAACTGGGCATCAACAATGATGATATCGTTGCTGTCGGTATGGTTTATCAGTTCTGATGTAGCATAAAAAAATGCCGGATGGGGTTGCGCCGCCATCCGGCATTTTACTGTTCATTATGCCGTTAATTTAACCGGTTCATCGTTAAAATCGTCAGCAGGCTCCAGCGCCAGATTCAGCGACGTTAACAACCCACGTAATTTTTCATGAAATTCACGTAAGGTGTATTCCAGTCGCTCTACCACTTCAGTCTCTTTCACCGGCACTGCAGTCCAGTTCCCGTCTTTATCGAACAAGCCAAACTGGTAGCTGTACGTGAAGCGTTTTTCCTGCGCCTCCAGTTCCATCCACCAGCCCCAAAACTCGCGTTTCTCTGGGGCGGGTTTCACATTGACGCAAACAGCCAGACAATCGAAAAAAAACCGATTATCTTCGCACTGCCCTTCCCGGATGTACGGGCCAAGCGCGGTGAATTTCTTGATCAATCTACTTTTCGGATGCCCACTCGGTAACGTCATTACGATCTCCTTAGGTGAAGCACCTGTTTTACCAAATCGATAAAATTTAGCAAACTTTTAACACAATCTCTGATTGATCCAACCGGTTATTTCCTGCAGCCCTTTGTCAAAATTGCGATACACCGGGTTGAATGGAATCTCCAGCAGCTTACCGTCAGAAGATGAAGAAGTGATTAAACGCGACTCCTCTTCCGGGCTAAACGGATCGTTTTTCCAGAACCCCGACAGCATTGGCGTCGGGCAGCGTCGGCCCAGCAGGCCCTGCACTTTTAATGAATAGCGATTAAGCTCAACGCGCAACGCTTCATCGGATGCGTCGTGCATCCCCAAACGACTGGCCAGAACGTCAAGGTACATTTCCGGGACGCTTGCCTGGCGCTGCGGGTCACTAAGCAGCGCATGAACCACCGGCCCCAAACAGGCCACCGCCTTCAGACGTGATGATTCCAGATACGCCAGGCGTACTGCCACGTTGGCGCCAAAGCGGAAGCCGAAGGCCGCCACACGGGTGTGATCCACCCATGGAACATTCGGCAGCGCTTTTAATACGTGCTGGTGCAGCAGGCTGGAGTCCTGGGTCAGTTTCCATTTTGACGAGAACCCGACCGACGGCATATCCAGCGTCAGCATGGCAATACCGCGCGGGGCAAAGTAGCGCTCATACAGAGTGTAATAATCCGTTTGCATGGAATCGAGGCCACCGCACATCAGCACCGTCGGGAACGGACCGTCGCCTTTTGGCATATGCAGGAAGCCGGTAATCGGCGCGCCGCCGGTAACGGCAAATTCCATCTCACGCAGCGTGCCCGGCAGACGCTGTGCGGCCTCTTCATAGGCGCGATTGGCCAGAGCCTGCGCCTGCTCTGCCAGCTCATCGCCTTTTAAGTGCGGATAAGCAGCGATGTTGTAGAGCGTGGAAGCATGCAGCCAGTGGCGTCCGCTCACCTGCGGATCCTCTTCCATAGAGGCTTTCTGTTGCCAGTCCATCGCCTGCTTCGCCCACTCGTAAATCCAGTTTCCGCCGCGATAGCCGATAACCGTGTCGTAAAGCTCTTTATCGGTGCGTTCGGCTTCGCTCATCACGATACGTGCCTGCACTTCGAGGATTTCGCGCGGATCGACGCCACGCCAGATCCACATCAGGCGGTTCACCATACGGTACCAGTGCGGGATGGTTTTGCCATCCAGGGTCGATTGTACGGACGGCTGCGCGCCGTGATTAAAACGACGAACCAGCGTTGACGTTTCAGGGTGTTTGAAGCGGGGTTTAAACAGGACTTCGCTGAGGTTAGCCTGTGACATGATTGCAGCCTCCATGAGTACTCACTAAGGCATAGTGTAACCTGACACAGCACAAAAAGAACAACGCCCGACAGTGCGGGCGTTGAAAACTTTTTAGATTAGCGACCCGAGATCGGCGGAACGAACACTACGCCCATATCCCACGGCTGCTCAATCCAGGTATCCTGAGGGATATCAACAACATAATCATTCACCAGCGGGCGACCTGCCGGCTTAGCGAAAATAGTGACGAAATGCGCTTTAGGGTACATTTCGCGGATCGCTACGGCGGTACCACCGGTGTCAACCAGGTCATCAATTACGATGAAACCTTCACCGTCGCCTTCGGCACGCTTCAGCACTTTCAGTTCGCGCTGGTTGTCGTGATCGTAGCTGGAGATGCATACGGTATCGACATGACGAATACCCAATTCACGCGCCAGCAATGCGCCCGGCACCAGACCACCACGGCTAACGGCAATAATGCCTTTCCATTGTTCAGAAGGCATCAGGCGGCTTGCCAGTTTACGTGCATGGATCTGCAACATGTCCCAGGTGACGACGTATTTTTCGCTCATGTGAAGTGTCCCAGCCTGTTTATCTACGGCTTAAAAAGTGTTCGAGGGGGAAATAGGTTGCGCGAGATTATAGAGATCTGACGCACTAAAAACCAGTGTTTCGCGGAATCCGCGCCTCTTTTTGCATGCTTTATGCTAGCCGTCAGCGGAGAAAGTGGTATTCTCAATCGCATCGCGCAAGCCTGACTTGTGATGTTTTTAATTCTGCTAACCCTGTGGCCTGCAAGCAAGTTTTGTAGGACATCGCCAAGGAGACTCAACGTGTCTGAACTGTCTCAGTTATCCCCGCAACCGCTGTGGGATATTTTTGCCAAAATCTGTTCTATTCCTCATCCGTCCTACCATGAAGAGCAGCTCGCTGAACACATTCTGAGCTGGGCCCAAGAGAAAGGTTTCCACGTCGAGCGCGATCAGGTCGGTAATATCCTGATTCGCAAACCCGCTACCGCAGGAATGGAAAACCGCAAGCCGGTCGTTCTGCAAGCGCACCTGGATATGGTCCCGCAGAAAAATAACGACACCGTGCACGACTTCACTAAAGATCCTATCCAGCCTTATATTGACGGCGAATGGGTAAAAGCCCGTGGCACCACGCTGGGTGCGGATAACGGCATCGGTATGGCGTCCGCACTGGCCGTTCTGGCTGATGACAACGTGGTGCACGGTCCGCTTGAAGTGCTGCTGACCATGACCGAAGAAGCAGGTATGGATGGCGCGTTTGGTCTGCAGGCTAACTGGCTGCAGGCAGATATTCTGATCAACACCGACTCTGAAGAAGAAGGTGAGATCTATATGGGTTGCGCAGGCGGTATCGACTTTACCTCTAACCTGCCGCTGTCCCGTGAAGCAATCCCGGCTGGCTTCCAGAGCTTTAAGCTGACGTTGAAAGGCCTGAAAGGCGGTCACTCCGGCGGCGAAATCCACGTTGGTCTCGGTAACGCTAACAAGCTGCTGGTACGCTTCCTGGCGGGTCACGCTGAAGAGCTGGATCTGCGTCTGGTTGATTTCAACGGCGGTACGCTGCGCAACGCAATTCCGCGTGAAGCCTTTGCCACCCTCGCCGTGGCGGCAGATAAAGTTGATGCGTTAAAAGCGCTGGTCAACACCTACCAGGAAATCCTGAAAAACGAACTGGAAGCCAAAGAGAAGAACCTGGCTCTGCTGCTGGATGCCGTTACTCACGACAAAGCCGCGCTGACCACTCAGTCTCGCGACAGCTTCGTACGTTTGCTGAACGCCACCCCGAACGGTGTTATCCGCAATTCCGACGTAGCCAAAGGCGTGGTAGAAACCTCCCTGAACGTCGGCGTTGTAACCATGACTGACGACAACGTTGAAATTCACTGCCTGATCCGTTCCCTGATCGACAGCGGTAAAGACTACGTGGTAAGCATGCTGGATTCACTGGGTAAACTGGCTGGCGCGAAAACCCAGGCCAAAGGCGGATACCCTGGCTGGCAGCCGGATGCTAACTCTCCGGTTATGCACCTGGTTCGCGAAACCTACCAGCGTCTGTTCAACAAAACGCCAAACATCCAGATCATTCACGCCGGTCTGGAATGTGGCCTGTTCAAGAAACCGTATCCGGAAATGGACATGGTTTCCATCGGGCCAACCATCACCGGTCCGCACTCCCCGGATGAGCAGGTTCATATCGAAAGCGTTGGTCACTACTGGACGCTGCTGACTGAACTGCTGAAGTCGATTCCGGCGAAGTAAGATTCTGCGCTAAATGCCGGATAGCGCTGCGCTTATCCGGCAATCCATCTGAGTCACAGCCCCAACAGCAGCTGTCTTTCCAGTTGGGGATCCAGCAGCGTGACGTGTAATCCCACCAGCCTCACGCCTCGCCCTCCCCGACGTTCTTCCCAGGTTTTACGCGCCGTCGCAATTAAGTCATCTTTATTTAAGCGCGGCCAGACGTGCTCCTGCGTGGTCTGCTGAAAATCATTAAACTTGAGTTTTATCCCCTGGCGAGCAATAAGGAGATCCGGCTTTACCTTGGCCAGACGCCGTTCCAGTTCGGGATAAAGCCGCTCAATAATCGCCTCGCATTCTGACCACTCATGAATATCTTCCGCCAGCGTGCGCTCCACACCGACGGATTTGCGCAGTCTGTCGTTGTTAACGTCCCGCTCGTCAATGCCCTGGCTTCGCTCCCACAGCACGCGACCAAACTTACCAAAACGTTTGAGCAGCATTGCCAGGTCGTATTTTTGAACATCCTCGCAGGTACGCAATCCCATTGATTCCAGCTTCGCGGCGGAGACTTTGCCGACGCCGGGAATTTTGCCGAGCGGTAACGTTTTGAGAAATTCAGGAACATCGGCAGGGGTAATCACATATTGCCCGTTGGGCTTGTTGAGATCGGAGGCTATTTTTGCCAGAAATTTAACCGGCGCAATCCCGGCAGAAGCGGTTAGCTGCAGCTCGTTAAAAATCGTCTGGCGGATCTCCTGGGCGATCAGCGTGGCAGAACCGTGGCAGTGGGTGCTGTCGGTTACATCCAGATAGGCTTCATCCAGCGACAGGGGTTCAATCAGCGAGGTATAGCGGGAGAAAATCGCCTGAATCTGGCGGGAGGCTTCTTTGTAGGCCTCGTAGCGACCGGGTAATAAGGTAAGATGCGGGCATAGCTTTAACGCCATTCCCGTTGGCATCGCGCTACGCACGCCAAATTTGCGCGCCGGGTAATTGGCTGTACTGATAACCCCCCGGCGCTCCCGGCTGCCGCCGATGGCAATGGGAATGTCACGCAGAGCGGGGTTATCGCGCATTTCCACCGCTGCGAAAAAGCAGTCCATATCAACATGTATGATTTTGCGCATTACTCGCCTCCCACAACACTGTTTAAGTATACAGTATTTTTATAGTGTGAGAAGTATGATTATTCCTTACGCCGGACCATTCATGACGAAGCGGGCATCGCACAGGTAACGCACAATATCCTTTTTCGTATGTTCTGCGGGATTCCCCGCCGTACTGACAAACAGTTTATTCACTTTGCGAACATTTGCCCGCAGCAGTTTTTCGATTGTCATCAGGCGGAAGGCATCATTTTCAACGCAGAAAAGCTCGTAGTCGCCCAGACGTTCACCACAAATTTCACAGTGATTCATCCAGTAACGTAGCCCGGTGGTTTTACTTTTATCGAGGTAGTAATTGCTGGCTTTGATGTTCTTTTTTATCTCTTCAGGCAGAGAATTAATGTGGAACAAAAAGCTGTTACGCCTGACCGACTGCCAGCCCTGACCATCCTGATTTTTCTTAATAAAGCGGGTAAACATCACGCCATGGATGCGGGTAATTTGGTGGCAGCTCCAGCAGTGCATCTTCGAGGTAATCACCAGATAGTACGGCGCGACAATATTAAAATTGTCGGTGTCGTAGACATAGTCACGAAGCGCCCCGTTTAGCTCGTGGGGTTCGGTGTACCAGATACCTGAGACCTTGTCGAAATGCGCCCCCTGACAGGCTACATCGGTGACGTTATCAGTATGAATCTCCAATGGAATAATATGGGTTACATCTATCACATTGCCTTCCTGAGGAATAAATTGCCCCCACATTGCGTGGGGGACGGGAACAGAATTAATGAGTGACGGGAGCTGATTGCTGACGTAAAGAAGTCACCTGCTTTTGCTTGTCCAGCTTATCCACCAGCGGTTGCACAACCTTCTCTCCCTGCTGGCCAAAATATTGATACAACGTATCGGAAGCGCTTTGCGTCAGCACCATGATCTCAATGCGACGGTTCCCGGCACTTTCCGGGTTTTTCGCATCCAGCAGCATTTGGTCCGCCATCGCGCTGACCTGCATGACTTTATTCTGCGGCATTCCGGCATCCTCCAGCACGCGTCGCGCCGACAAAGCGCGGTCGCCGGAGAGGTTCCAGTTGTTGTAAATGTTACTCTTATAGCTCATCGCGTCTGTATGCCCGGTGATGATTATCTTATTATCCAGCGAGTCAAACACGGGAGTCAGTTCAACCAGCAGCGATTTAAAGAACGGCATAATCCTGGCGCTACCGCGCTCAAACATATTGCGATTCTGGTCATCTTTAATCAGTACGCGCAGCCCCTGAGGAACAATCTCCATCTCGAGGTTAGTTTCCATATGCGCATTGCGGGCGATAACGTTAATGTCGGTCGCCAGTTCGCCCAATTCGCGGGCTGATTTTTGTTTCAGCAGCACCGCTTTTTCATTCACATCCAGCGCCTTTTTCGCGTTCTCTTCCGTAATTTTCGCCGTCTCCTGCGGGTTGACGGTTTTATCGAGTTTGTTGCGCGTGACGTTTTTCTTCTGCGCTCCCGGCGCTATCGGCTGCTTGCCCAGCTTATTTAATGGCGCCATACCGCCACCGTTAAAGATTGACTGACCATGCAGCGCCGCCACGATATTTTCGCGGTCAGCTTTACTGACGCTGTTCACAATCCACAACGTCATAAACAACGCCATCATCGCCAGCGTAAAGTCAGCAAATGCCACCTTCCACGCTCCCCCATGATGACCTGCATGATTCTTTTTGATTTGTCGGCGGATAATGGTGGTTTTCGCGCCGCGATCGCGACGATTTGGCCCCTTCCTCATGCTTATTCTTGCTCCAGCATCGCATTCACCCACGCATCCAGATTGGCGAATGTGGGTTTGGAAGCCAGATGAAGAAGTTTACGTCCTGCATCAACCGCCAGCAGCGTCGGCTTACCGCCCGCTTGCGCCACCAGCACGGTACGTACACATTCGAGCAGCGAATGTTCCGCCCGCGCCTGCTGTTCCATGGCGTTTGCCAGCGGATCCATCACGCAATAACAGATGAAGACCCCTAAGAATGTCCCTACCAGCGCCGCCGCCACTTTCAGGCCGATAAGCGCAATGGAACCATCGATTGACTGCATGGTGATGATGATACCCAGCACCGCCGCGCAAATGCCGAAGCCAGGCATCGCCTCGGCGGTACGCTGCAGGGAACGCGAAGGGGTTAACAGCGATTCTTCCGCGGTATCCAGTTCCTGATCGAGGATCCCTTCCAGCTCGTGGGCATCAATTTTCCCCATCGCCATCAGACGGAAATTATCGGCGATAAAGGTCACCAGTCGTTTCTGGGTCAGTACCAGCGGGTATTTCTGGAAAATGGTACTCTCTTCCGGCTGTTCGATATGCTGATCCAACATACGCAGACCGCCGTTCTGCACCATTTCCAGCAGTTCATACAGGCACATCAGCAGCTGACGCTGGAACTCCGGCCCCATTTTCTTTTTGCTGACCACGCCTTTGATCTGGTGAGCAATCTCTTTAAGCACATGCATTGGGTTACCGATAATCATCGCCCCCAGACCGGCCCCCACGATAATAATAATTTCTGCCGGCTGCCAGATAGCAATTAACTGTCCGCCAGCCTCAAAGTAGCCACCAAATACGCAGCCTAAAACCACCAATAAACCAAAAATCTTTTGCATTACGTCCTCCGCATGTTGATTCGGAATTGTTAATCTGGATATAAACAATCACGAATCTTGTGCGTGATTTTTTTATTCATTTGACAAATTCGAGCTTCAGTCAGCCCTAATACCAGCGCGATTTCTTTTAAATTCATATCGTGCTGGTAATACATTGAGAGCACCAGTCCCTCCTTTTCGCTGAGTTGGCTCAGGGCATAACCCAGCATTTCCTGCGTGACGAATTGTTCTTCAAGCCCCCGCCCTTCGAGCGGCGCAATCGGTATATCGCCATTCAGTAATTCATCCAGGCTGGCCAGCGACTCGGCACCTTCCAGCTGTTGATATTCCTGATAATCTTCAGACGACAAACCCAACCGGGAAAGCTCTTCCCATGAGGGTTCATGCCCGAGCTGAGTACGCGCATCACGAATCAAATCTTTAATCTGATGGTATTTTTGTCGTAGCTGACGAGGCCGCCAGTCGAGGCTGCGCAGCTCATCGAGAATGGCTCCGCGGATACGATGGACGGCATAACCGGCAAAGCCCTCATCCGGTTGACCATAGCGGCGAATCGCATTCAGCAATCCCATCAGCGCCGTTTGCTCCATATCCTGCCTGTCCATAACGCAGGTACATTGCGGCGCAAGTTGACGCACCACTTTGCGCACCAAAGGAAGATAAGCCTGTAAATAATGGCTCTCTTGCTTTGGCGTTAGCACGGGCGTCGCATTAAAATCTTCTGACTCGTAAGCATCCTGGATCATGTTATTTCCTGGCTTGTCGCTTATTGAAACACGACTTTTTTCACCAATATGTCCTTATACGGTGTCGCCATTTTGCGTTTCGCTAATTCAATTTTTAGATTTTCAAAAACTTTCTTTCTGATATCGGAGATCTTCAGCGCCCGAATCTCTTCATATTTCATATTCGAGAGTTCATCTACCGTAATACTTTGATAGAGCGGTTCGTCTTTCTTAATTTTTTCAGCGTCTTTCTCTGAATCAACGACCATTACCAGCTCTGCCACCATGTATCGGTCTGTCCCTTCACTATCATGAAGCGTGACCACCGTTTCCGGCAGAGAGACAAATATGCTGCTGCTCTCATCCTGATTTTCTTCGGGTATCTCAGCGGGTTTTGCTGCCTTAGCTGTCGCACCTTTATTCATAAAATGATAAATACCCCATCCAGCTCCACCAGCAATACCCAGAGCAACGACAGAGCTGATCACACACGCAATAACAATTTTCTTCATCTTGCTTTTACACTTTGATCAGAACGGATTCGTTCTGTTGAAATTGAGGTTCGTCGTTAAGCGTTAGCGCCGACGTCACCTCGTCCTGTTGATGACCTGACTGCTGTTGTTGCTGTTGCGATTGTCCCTCGGAAGAGACCTGAACATTCACTTCCATGAAGTTCTGCGCCGTGAGGTGCTGGCGTAAGTTCTCGCTAAATTGCTGCAACGAGCGGCAGACATCGCTCTGATTTGCGCCGATGTGCACCATCAGCTTTCCTGCGTCCAGCTGCACGGCAATTTCCAGTTTGCCCAGCGATGGCGGGTCTAGACGAATGGTCGACACCTGCTGTTGCTGACCCAACTGGAACTGAATTCTGTCTTTGAGCAGCGCGGTGAGCTTCTCGCCGAGCTCCTCTGTTGACAGCGTGGTAGGCGCGGAAACTTGCGTCGACACCACGTTGTGGTCGCTCAGGACATTTACCGGCTGAGTTCCCTGCGCCGCCGTATTGAGCAAACTTTGCGACGCAAGCGATGGGTTAACCGTTACGCTATCCGTTTTTCTCACCGCCATCGGGCGAGGAACGGCGTGATCCGCTGACTTCACCCGGGCGGAAATTTGCTGTGAGGTCGAAAGCGAGACAGGTTCAGGCGCGATCGCGCGCAGATCCTGGGCGGAGAATGTCGCCAGTTTGGCCTGCTGATCCGGGGTTGCCTGGGGCAAATTCTCGGTGATCGATGCCAGTAACGTTTGCAGCTTTGGCGACAGTGACGATAAATCCGTGGCGTGCTGCTCAGCCGACGGCATGGATTGTTTTCCTTGCCCGGCCATCGCGCTCGCCAGTTGGCGCAAAAGCGCAGACCCCGCCCCCGTAGTTTGCGCCTGCGTCAGCATTTTCAGCATCTCACCGTCAGGCTGCTTCTGCGCCGCCGCAGGCGTTAACGGCTGTGCCGGTTGCGCCAGTAACATCGCCAGCAATGCCTGCATGGCCGCAGGATCTGCATCATCGCGTTGATGCTCAGGCAACGACGCCTGCTGTTGGTTTATTTTTGCGCCGATCAAACGTTCAGCCACCGCGTTAAGCCCGGCCTGCGGTAAAGAAAACGTGCTGCCGCTCGTTGACGTTGTTGGGGCCGAAATAGCCGCTTTTTCCGGTGTGGCCTCTGCCAACGCACTGGCCGAGGCCAGTAATACAGGATTCATGCCTTCTCCGAAATTAAATTAACCATTGAGTACGCCAACATTCCTTCCTGATTTTGCTGATGTTGATCCATGCGCGCTTTGAGTTCTTCCGCACGCTGCGTTCGTCGGGCAATCAGCACCTCAAACGCCGCATGCAGGGTGTCTTTGACCTCTCGCAACGCGGTGGCATCGGTTTCCCAGGCGGCATAATCATGAAAAACGCGCATCACCTGCTGATGCAGGCCGGGTAATCGCCGCCAACGCTTTCGATCCAGCGCCTCGTTCATCTCTTTTACCAGGGCATAAAGCTGCTGTTGCTGACGCTCTCTTTCCATCGCCTTATCCCAGCTTTGCCGACAGACCTTCCCAGCCTGTGCGTAGATTGGTCAGGATGAGGATCACTTCATCAATTTTTTCCAGCGACAATTCGCCGCTGGCTTCATACAGGCGGTAGACGCAGTGGTCATACAGCCGGGACAAATTCACCACCAACTCGCCGCCCGTTTCAAACTCCAGCGAGCTGGTTAAGGCGTTGAGAATATCGATGCATTTGTTGATGCTTTGCGCCTTGCGCTCATAGCGTTTGTTCTCAATGTGGCTTTTGGCGCGTTCCAGCTCGTCCATCAGCCCCGAAAACAGCACCAGCACCAGCTCTAATGGCGATGCTGCTGCGGTACGCGCAGCAAGATCCATCTCTTTGTATTGCGAATAACCATCCTGCGTGTCATACATTTAATTTTTAATCCTTCTACTAAATCAGCCGGTTACATAAACGCGGCCATACTCATTTTCATGGAGTACGTTTCCACCAGCGTATTGGTGTACTCTTCCACATAGCGCTCGTAGTTGGTGTTATAGGTTTCAGTCAGCTGATCGCTTTCGTCCTGAATTTTGCTCTGCTGGTCATCAATGTTTTCCTGGCGCAGGGCGATGATGCCGTTGCTGGAATCCAGATAGCTTTCCATCAGGTCGTCCATCTGCGCGACCATGCTGTCCTCCCCGACAAAAATAGCGGTCAAACCGTCCGGGTTTTCTTCCATTGCTTCACTGAACTGAGTGGAGTCAATTTGTAAGTGGCCGTCGGAATCCAGCGTGATGCCATAATCAACAATCGACACGCCACCGTAAGACGCGTGAGCAATATCATCCATCTGATTTGCCAGCGAATTCATCCCGGCGTCACCCGCAAAAATCCCGGACGCCGTGTCGTCATCGCCATAGCTGGTCAGTGAATCGATGGTGTCGATCAAGGTGTTGTAGGCATCAACAAAGGTCTGCACTTTGGCCTGCGATCCGCTGGAGTCTTCCGCGACGGTAAAAGTGGTCACATCGTTAGGATCATCAGGATCGCTAACCTCAGAAAAAGTCATCGTCACGCCGGGGATCACATCATCGAAGGTATTGCTGCTGCTGGTGATCGCAGGGCCATCCTCGTTACCGAGGTGAATAATGGCGTCCTGCGCTTGCGTTATCTGTTGTTCACTGGAGGATTCCGCCGTAGCCAGATCGGTGTTACCCGAAACGCTCACCGAAAAACCGCTTTGCTCACCGGTGGTATTAGAGGTCAACATGATGGTGGTCGTGCCGTCGGTCTTAACCAATGCCGCCGACACGCCTGGGTTATCGTCCGAGTTATTAATCGCATCAACCAGTTCACTGGCATCAACACAGTTATCGCCATCCTCGTCGACCGTGGACAGGTCAATATCCATGGTTGTGCCGTCATCCATGGTTATCTCAAATGAACCCGTCGCGGCGTAAGTATCGTCGCTCATGCTGAACGTGGTTTGTTGCGCCTGTGCTAATTGCGAAACATAAAATGAGTAGGTCCCCGCCTGTGCCTGCGAGTTTGCCGACACCGTATTCGACTCATTATTTGAGGTGGCGGAAAACGTCAGTGGGCCGTCGGTGTCGCTGTCCAGGGCATCGATTGCCGTCTGAAAATCAGTCAGCGCGGTACTGAGCGAGTCCAAACCGCTGCTCTCAGCATTCAACTCGTTCTGTTGGTTCTGCAAATTCGTCGCCTGGGTGGCAATATCGGCGTAGGCAAATTGTTGTGCTAATTTTTGGATCGGACTCGTATAGCTCATGATCAATAACTCCGTGCAACGTTATTTATGTAAAAGCAAAATGCATGCCAATAATTTTTATAATTAAAATTCAGTAAGTTAACTTAGGATCGGAAATGAATTTTCCCTTCCCCAGGAAGGTTTCCAGGTAAAAGCCAGGTCGCTGAAAGCACAACACCGCCGGGTGGCGGTGTTGGAAATGACGTTAAGTCAGGAATTACTGCAGCAGGCTGGAAACCATGCTGGACATGCTGTTGGACTGCTTCAGCATGGTGATGCCGGTTTGCATCAGCACCTGTTGCTGGGTCATGTTGGACGCTTCCGTCGCGTAGTCGGTATCCATAATGTTACCGATCGCCACTTCAGTGTTGTCCTGCATGCTGGTCAGGTTCGCTGCGGTATCGTTCAGACGGTTGATAGATGCACCCAGTTTGGACTGGATCTTAGACACGTCGTCCATTGCAGTCTGGATAGTAGTGATCATCTGGTTTGCAGAACCAGAAGCGGTCAGCTCAGTACCACCGGAAATGCCCGTGCTACCCGCAGTCTGGTCAGCAGAGAACGATTTGCTAACATCATCCAGCGCATTAACCAGATCGCCCAGTTGGCTGGAGATATCAACGGTCATGGTGTCAGAAGATTCAGCACCAACCTGGAAGGTTACCGCCCCCTGGAACAGGCCGTTTTTACCGGTGTTGCTGGTACCGGAAACACCGAACAGGTTGGTGCCGCCGTAAGTGGTGTTCTGCAGCATATCGGACATCTGCTGACCCAGTTCGTCGTATTCGTCCTGCATCGCCTGCAGATCTTCGTCGTTGTAGGTTCCGTTCGCTGCCTGAGTGGACAGGTCTTTCATACGGCCCAGTACATCGGTCATTTCGTCAAACATGCTGTCTGCAGTCTGCAGCATGGCAGTAGCATCGTTGATGTTGCTCAGCGCAACGCCCATACCGCTGGACTGCGCAGTCAGGCGGCTGGCAATCTGTTTGCCCGCAGCATCATCTGCAGAAGAGTTAATACGGTTACCTGTCGCCAGACGTTCCATAGAAGTAGACAGTGATGCGTTACTTTTGTTGATAGCATTAACAGCAGACATTGATGCGGTATTAGTATTAATCGATAACATGGTACTGCTCCTTGGGAATAATCGTTTTCGTTTCGATACTCTGTAAAAACGACCACCCCTTCGGAAAACTTAAAGCGCGACAGAAAAATTTTTTACGCCTTGCACAACATCGTTAACGCGAGAGATAAAACGTCTCTCACCTCTATTTTAGCTTTCCGTGCTCCGCCCCCAATCAATCAATGCATAAGGAAGATCTCAATCAAGATTTAATTAAAAGATTATTAGAAATATCTAATAACGACCTGTTCGATTACACATCTGATATGTTAACCTTATGATAAAGATAAGATTATACTTAGATAAAAATGTTTTAAAGCGCCTGGTTATAACTTTATTTTACATTTGGTTGCAAATGCCCTGTATTTTTATATTGTGAGTCTCAGACACTTTCGCTACATTTCCAATCCTCTTTTGCACAGCATAAAAAACACTCAATACCGATTTACCTGCTGTTTCTCAGGCAGAAGACATCTCAATTTCTCCAGAATTTTAATGCACTGATTTTTAACGGTGTGGCACCAAGGATATAAAAATCTTGCGCGGGTATAATAAACCATGAGTATTGTAGTCAACAATTGGCGGATGGACTCTTCGCTTAATGCGCTAATCCACTGTGAAACAGGTGAGATACGTCGCCTGGGCGAATACCATTTTATTCTGTTAGAGACATTAGCTAAAAATGCCGATGTTGTTTTATCTCGTTCATTTTTAATGACCGCTGTCTGGAAGAATCGCATCGTCGGTGGAAATAGTCTGCCGACAGCCGTTCATGCCCTGCGCGTCGCTATTGATGATGATGGTAAACAACAAGAAATTATAAAAACCATACCAAAAAAAGGGTATTTGTTTAATAAACTCTATCTAACTGAAATCATTGTTCCTAATGAAAATAAGGTTGATGACAGCGCCAGTGAGGTAACCGAAGAGAATGCTGAGGTAGTTGAAACCCTCACGTCTGAGGAGCAACTGCCATCAACAACAACAGAAAAAACATCTTTAAATAACAGTTCACTACATGAAGTCAGCAAGAAAAAACTGGCAACCAAACATCATCCTTATCGGGCTGTTCTGATTACCTTGCCCGTTATCGTTGTCGCTCTGTCGCTGTTTGCACTGATCTCATATTTTAAAGCGCCGTCAGCCACTAAAACGGAAGAAACCCCACAACTGGTTAAAGAAACGCTTGAAAATGCTAACCGTATTACGGTCTATCAACTTTACGATCCAGGTGAGAATAAGAAATCGTTATCGCTTGTTTCAAAACATATTCTTCCTGGTATAGAGCAAATCAATCAACTGTTGGTCGCGCATAGCGCCTCGATGACCCTTTATTATCGGGTCTCGTTGAACAAACTCGCACTTGATATTGTGATGAGCAATCAATGCAATGATAGCTGGCAGTTAGCACTAAGCTTTGATAACTGGCTAAATAAAGATAACGAAATGAATGGTATTTTAATTAAAGAAGTGGAGAAAATGTTAAATGAAATGCCAAAATGCAAATAATTACGCTTTTTATATCCTGGCTATTTCCTCCCTATTTTTTAGTTTTCTGGCCCATGCCCACATTGAGCACACGGTTATTGCCTATTATGATCTTAACGCCGGAAGGAATGCACATTACCAACTTATTCTGAGCCCACAACACAAGGATACGGCCCTTACGCTCATCCCTTTGGAACATAATAACCAGGTTCCTTCAGTATTCGAGATCTCCACTTGCCTTAATCGTTCTACAGAATCATCTCAACAAGGTGAGCTTCATTTTAGCGATGCGAAAGCGGATAATAACGATCTCCGCTTATCAAATTTCAGTTCCTTTATTGTTGAGCATAACCTTCATACGTGGTGGATTCATTTAAACCCGCAGCAAAATTTGCTCTTCACTCAGGATGTAGGAGGCCTGTTAATCACAGACCCCTCGGCATTTACCTTTTCGACAACATCTTGTCAGCAGAATTAACTTAATAAGCTACGGACAGTCTGGCTGGAAAGCCGGGCTTGTCCGTTGACCGCCTGGGCTAAAACCTGATAATTGTGATTAGCATGATCCAGTACCCCGCCCAGTGATTCAGATGCTTTAACCGCACTTTCTGCCTGTGGAAAACGCGCCATACCGTCAATCAACTGCCGGACCTTCTCCTGCTGCGCGGCCATTTGCGCGCGCTGATCGCCAATCGCATCCAGCGCCTGCTGTAACCCATCCTGAGTGCGGGAACTGCCCTGCGCGATATGTTGCAGAAGCTCATCTGAACGAGAGGGATCGGCAAATGTCTTTAGCAGAGTAAACGCCGAGGACTTCGCGTCAACATCACGTACGCTCAGGGTTTGTTGGATCTGCTGCCATTGCTTCTCCGTCGTGGAAAAGCTCAGCGCCCCCTGCTGATCGTGCACCTGTACACCGACACGGCGCAGCGCGTTGCTCATCATCATTTTGTATTGACCAGGATCCAGGTCCTCGCCTACCACTACCGCAGAGTGCTGCGTCTGCCGCCCGTCAGAAACACTGAACATGCGTGAACTTATCGCGTTTTTTTGCAGCATCTGCGCCAGTTCAGGCGAGTGAAAAGTGACGCGTGCCTCGCCCTGTAAAACCGGACGCAACTGCCTGTCGACCGCATCACCGGACAATGTTGGCCGTTTTTCCAGCCACTGGGTAAGTTCAGCCCCCTTCTGCTGCAGCGCCTGTCCGCCGCGGCGAGAAGCGTGACGAAAGTCCAGCAAATGCTGCTCCAGTTGCCCCAGGTAGTGGTCAGCTTGCTGCAGCGTGGTGAGCTGATCGTTAAGCTGCACGCTGTAGCGCTGAGGCCGGGTAGTAATAAGGGGTGAGGCCGGGTAATCACTCGCCGTTGCGGGTAACTTTTGACGGACAGGGGCATTCTGCGCAACGGTATGCTGCTGCACAGAAGGATTAAGCGCTCCGCTACCGGAGAGTGATGTTGTATTTAAACCGACCTGCATACTATTCCTGAGCTACTGCTAACTGTTAAATCACACTGAAAAGGTTTAACTCACTCACTTTGGAGTAGGTTTTTAAGGTGGCTTCCATCGCCATTTCCAGACCGGTAAAGGTAATGGAGGCTGGGCCATAATCCAGATCGCTCAGCTGACTGATAAGCTGATCGTTGGAGGTAGTGATATCCGTCTGAGCACTGCTCAGCATGGTCATCGTATTTTGCGTTTCACCAATGGTGGCTATAGAGGCGTTGAGCGCGTCAGAGGCCACATCCACCGTATCAATGGCATTTTGAATATCGCTTTGCACCTGCGGATCGGCAGGGTCAACCGACGGATCCTGTAACTCTTTCGACAGCGACGTCAGAGTGTTCAGAACGTCGAGGCTATCGCCGAAGAAATCGCTGACTGCCACATTGGTATCAACCTCAACGCCATTGGACACCGTGGTCTGGCGATGATCGTCGTTACCCTGATAGGTATAACTGTCGGTCACCCCGTCACCGTCCTCATCTACCGCGACAATGGGCGGTTGATCGTTCACCGTCCCGCCAAACACATAGTGACCGTCTTCATCCTGATAATTCAGCGCCGAGACCATCGCTTCGGTCATCGACTGAATATCCTGCCCCAGGCTGGATAACGACTCGGCGGTGTTGGTGCCGTTGGCGGCCTCCAGCAGATCGTCGCGAATCGCTAACAGATCGTTATTCACGCCATCCAGAATAGACTCCTGCTGGCTCATCCCCGCCGAGGCGGAATCAATATTAGTTTGATACTGATCGAGAGCCGATTGCTGGCGGTTAAGCTGGGTGATTCGTGTCGCAGCGATAGGATCGTCTGACGGCAGCAGAATACTTTTCCCTGTCGCCATCTGCGTGACAACGTGAGAAAGATCGCTGGAAAGGTCGTTAAAACTCTGCGTCATAGACACATAGGATTGTTGGGTAGACACGCGCATGATAATAGCCCTCCAGATTAACTACACATTTCCAGCACAGAGTCGAAAATATCTGCGCCCGTTGAGATAACTTTGAGGTTGGCCTCGTAAATTTGCTGGTAGGTAATGAGGTTCACCGCTTCTTCATCCATGCTGACGCCGCTGACGCTGCTCTGCTGGTTCTGTGCTTCGGAGTACACGTTCGCCGCCGCTTCCGCTTCCGTCTGGTTTTGCTGGCTGTAAATACCGATGTTACTGATGATTGATGAACAGGCTTCGCCCACGGTTACGCTACCAAGCCCCTCGATATCTAACGGTTCGGTTGAGAGGTTGATCAGCGCCTGCAGGTTATCGCTGTTGCCGCTTTCATCCGGCGAACTGGAAAACGCCAGCTCATCGGCGGTGATATCGGGGTTCACTTCCAGCGGACCATCCGATGAGTTTTCGTCATAAATAAACAGCGGCTCGCCGGGATTTCCGTTCAGGTCGTAGCCCTGCGCCAGTTGGGTATTAACCGCATCGGCAAACTGCTCTGCCATGCTGTTAATCGTCCCCGTCAATGGTGTCAGTACCTCATTCTGATAATCAAACAGCGCGCCCAGCGAGCCGCCGGTATCGGTGTTCATGGATGACGTGGTTCCGGCGAACGTCAGTGACATGCTCTGCGTGCCGTCGGCGTTGGTCTCCAGTTCGAGGGTGGAACTCTCTTGCCCGCTCACCAACGGCTGACCGTTTTGCAGCGTGACGTTGTAGTTACCTTCATCATCAATATTGACCTGAACATCCATGATGCCGCTCAGTTCTTCCACCATCTGGTCGCGGGCATCGTAGAGCGCAGACGCGTTATCCCCGTTGGCTTCGGCTTCAGTGATCTGCTGGTTGTAGCTGGCAATACCGCTGGTAAGCGTATTCACCTGCGCCACCATCGCCTGCTCCTGACTAACGATTTCACTGCTTTGCGAATCGATATAATCAAGGGTGTTATCCACGCGCAGCGCCAGCGCGCCGGACTCGCTGATCACCTGCTCACGCAGAGCAGAGTCATCCGGGCTGGTGGTGGCTTCGTTTAGCGCGGCAAAAAAGTTGTCAAAGCCGCCGCTCAGGCTGCTGTTATCATCACTGAGCACGGTTTCCAGTTGAGTTAAATACGTCTGCTGGGTGTTGTAATAGCCGTAATCGCTGGCGGCATACCAGACCTGGTTCACCTGATACTGGTTGGATACCCGGCGAATACTGTCCACCTGCACACCGTTACCCGCACTGTTCGCCGAGCCTGAGCTTGCGCCAATAGTACTGGTGACGGCCACCTGCCGGGTATAACCGTCGGTCATGGCGTTCGCTGTGTTTTGCGCCGTTACGTTAAGCTCCACCTGCGCAGTAGATGCGCCGCTGTAGCCAATGTTAATCATGTCCATCAAAGAGTCCTCGCCGGTCAGTTCCCCGGTCTGTCGTTAACAACCTTGCCGATTAAAAGCGGCGAAAAAACCTCAGTTCTTAAGCCGCCGCGCAACCTTTATCCTTTGTGATGCGGGGAGAGCTGTTTAACGATCATCGCCGCAATCCCAATACCGTGCTGCTGGGCCAGGCTGTTACATAACTGATCGTCGTAAAACCCCTGCATCATGCGCACCGAGTCGCTGTTAAACGGGTTATCTTTGGAGTCGAAGATCTCATTGGTTTTACGCATCTCTTTCAGCATGTTGCGTAAGAAAATGGCTTCAAACTGCTGGGCGGCTTTCTGCAAATCATTATCTTTAATTTTCGGGCCCATTAACGCATCGCTACCGTCAATGCCCCCGCTATGATTCACTTTGATATCGGCCATTAAATGACCTCCAAATCGGCATCCAGTGCCCCAGCTTCATGCAGGGCCTGTAAAATGGACATAATGTCGTCCGGCGTGGCCCCGAGGCTGTTGAGCGCATTAACCAGCGTTTTCAGGCTGCTGGATTCAGGCAGCGTAATCATCCCCGGTCGGGCGTGATTCACCGAAATATTGCTCTGCGGCGTCACCGCCGTACGACCGCCGGCAAAGGCATTCGGCTGGCTGACGTTGCTGCTTTCATTGATGGAAACCGTCAGGCTGCCATGCGATACCGCCGCCGCGTGCAGGGCAATACCATCCCCCATCACCACCGTGCCGGTACGCGAGTTAAACACCACGCGGGCGCGTACTTTTTCTGCCTGAACCTGGACGTCATCTAACTGAGACATAAAGGCAACGCGCGCCCCTGGGCTGGTTGGCGCACGAACGCTGACGTTGGTCGAGCTTTGTGCCGTAGCAATGCCGCCAAACGAGGCGTTGATCGCCGCCGCAATATTATTGGCATCTTTAAAGGAGGGACGTTTCAGATTAAGCGTAATGGTGTCACCCATCTGGAAATCGCTGGGAATTTCACGTTCGACCGACGCGCCATTCGGTATCAGTCCGGCAGTGGGGGTATTCACGGTCACGCTGGAGCCGCTAGCCCCGGTCGCGTTCATCCCTCCCACCACCACGCTCCCTTGTGCAAGGGCATAAACCTCCCCATCTGCGCCATGTAGCTGGGTGAGCAATAACGTACCGCCGCGCAGGCTTTTGGCATCGCCAATCGACGAAACCGTGACATCAATAGTCTGCCCACGCGAGTACATTGGCGGCAGCATCGCGCTGACCGCTACCGCCGCGACGTTTTTCACCTTCGGATCGATTTTACCCGGCAGTTGTACCCCGAACTGGCGCAGCATGTTGGTAATAGTTTGGTTCGTGAATTTGACCTGGTTTTTATCCCCGGTTCCGTCCAGCCCCACCACCAGGCTGTAGCCAACAAGTTGGTTTTCCCTGATCCCCTGGACGTTGACCAGCGACTCCAGAGATTGCGCCTGCGTAGTGCCGGGCTGCACCAGGCTCAGGGCGATAACGATGCCGTTTAACGCCTTCATCCAGCGCCCGCTTATGTGTTGCATATTAAAATCCTGCATTAGATCGGGAAGAGAGGATGGTTAAACAGACGCGTCAGCCAGCCCGCCGCATTGGCATCGCTCAATGCGCCACGGCCCGCATAGGAGATACGCGCATCGGCAATGCGCTGCGATGAGACGGAGTTGTCGTTTTGAATATCATCAGCGCGCACCAGACCACTCAGGCGAATGTACTCATCCCCCTGGTTGAGGGTGAGCCATTTTTCACCGCGAATTTCCAGAATGCCGTTCGACTGTACCGAGTGCACCGACACCGTAATTTCGCCACGCAAACTGTTTTGCTGCTGCGAGGTCGCCGTCCCGTTGAAGTCGCGATTGGCGTCCACGGAAGCGGAAAGATTATCTTTGGTATGCCCAAAAAGAGTCGGTGCGCCGATATCAACGGTATTGTTCTTGCCGAAATTGGTTTTCGCCTGTTTGCTCGACTGGGTGGATTCTTCCAGCATCACGGTCAGGATGTCGCCCACCCGATAGGCGCGGCGGTCTGCCGTCAGCGACCACTTGTAACCCGTTTCGAACACCCCTCCCGCGCGACCATCCGCCGTTGGCGGCAACTCGGTTTTGGGAGGAGCAAAGAATTCGTCATTTTTTTTGACCAGGAGGGCCTGCGATTCGCACCCGCTTAACAGGGGCAGCAGTACCACCAGCCAGAGATAATTTTTCACGTTCTGCCTGTTTACTTTAAATTTGCCGGATAAGGCGAAACCGCTATCCGGCATTTCACATTCTTGAATTACAGCGTCTGACTAATAAACTGCAGCATATCGTCTGCCGCAGAGACCATTTTGGCGTTCATCTCATAGGCGCGCTGCACGTTAATCATCGCCACCATTTCGTTGACAATATCCACATTCGAGCCTTCCAGCGCGCTGTCCTGCAAGGTGCCCAGACCATCTTCCCCCGGAATACCTTCCGTCGGTTGACCGCTGGCTGCCGTTTCCAGATACAGGTTGTCGCCTTCGGCTGAAAGCCCCGCCGGGTTGGCGAAATTCACCAGCGTCAGTTGCCCCAGTTCGGTCGGATCGCTGTCGCCGGGCAGGATCGCCGTCACGGTGCCATCTTCGCCAAATGCCACGTTGGTCGCGCCAGCGGGAACATCAATTTCCGGTTGCAGCGGCAAGCCCTGGGCGTTGGTTAGCACGCCGTCGGCGTTAATCTGCATATTGCCGTCACGGGTATACGCAATATCCCCGTTGGCCTTTTGCACCTGCCAGAACCCCTGCCCCATGATGGCCACGTTCATCGCATTGTCGGTGGTTTCCACATTCCCTTCGGTGAAGGTTTTTTGGGTTCCAACGATGCGCACACCGCTACCGAACTGCATTCCGGTCGGCATGATGTTGTTTTGATCGAGCATGGCGCCCGGCGCTTCCTGAGTCTGATAAAACAGATCCTGGAACATCACGCGGTCACGCTTAAAGCCCGTGGTGTTGACGTTGGCGATGTTGTTGGCAATCGCACTCATCTCAGCATCCTGCGCCGACAGGCCGGTTTTACTGATCCATAACGCTGCGTTCATAAAACTTTATCCCTGATTAAAGGCTACGACTCAGGAGCCGCGTAGCAGCCTGTTGCCGGAGTCGCTGAGATCTTCAGCGGTTTTCATCATTTTGATTTGCGCTTCAAACTGGCGGTTCATCGCAATGGACGACATCATTTCGCTCACCGCAGACACGTTACTGCCTTCCAGAAAGCCGCCGCTTACTTTGATGTTTTCATCACGCTGGGCCGGTACGCCATCCGCCGTCACCAGCATTCCCTCGCTGTTTTTCGCCAGATTGGCGACCGGGATATCCACCAGCTTCAGCCGATCGATATCCATCGTGGCGGTAACATCACCGTCGTCAGGCGTAACCGAGAGGGTGCCGTCGCTGCCGAAAGAGGCAATCGCGTTCGGCGGCAAAATAATCGGGCCGTTATCTCCGAGCACCACGTTACCGTCGATGGTCAACTGACCCTGATCGTCTTGCTGAATATTGCCGTTGCGGGTATAGACCTCGTTTCCGGCTTTATCCTGCACGGCGATATAGCCCGTCCCCTGAATGGCGACGTCCAGCGGGCGCTCGGTTTTTTCCGCTACGCCGGTGCTGTCATTGACGCCGCTGGGACTTTCCTTCGCCATAAAACGCGTATCAAAACCACCACCCTTCACTTTGTCATTACTCGCCATCGCCATATCCGCGCGAAAACCATTGGTGTTGACGTTGGCGAGGTTGTTGGCGCTAATTTGCTGCTCTTGCAACGTCTGGGTGGCGCCGCTCAGCGCGGTATAAATCAACCGATCCATTTCTTAGCCTTACATCGCCTGGAAGAGAGCCTGATCCAACTGCGTACTGGTGGAAATCACCTTGGTGTTCGCCTGGTAGTTACGCTGGGCGGTCATGAGATTGACCAGTTCGTTGGTGATATCCACGTTGGAGCTTTCGAGCATGCCGGAGGAGAGCGTGCCGCAGGAGCCGGAGCCAGGGACGCCAATCAGCGGCGTACCGGATTCGCCCGTCTGTACCCAGGCAGTACCGCTCACTGCTTCCAGTCCGTTTTCATCCGGGAAGGTGGCGAGTACAACCTGGCCCTGCAGCATGCGCTCACCGTTGCTGTAGGTGGCGTACACTTTACCGTCGTCATCCACCTGCACGCCGTTTTGCGTTGCCGATGCGTATCCGGTCGCGGAATTGGTGGTAACCGAGAAGTCAGAACCGTACTGGGTACAGTCGGTGTAATCGACGGTCATTGAGATCGGCGCAGCTTCATCGGTGGTGAAGGTGATGGTTTGCGGCGTGGTTGGATCCGTCAGCTTGCCGGTATTTGGGTCGAAGGTCAGCGTAGTCGGCGGTACACCGCTCTGCGCTTCACCATCAAAGGTGTATTGCACTTCCCAGGTGTTATCCGCCGTTTTAGTAAAGTACTGGCTAACCGAGTGCTCATTACCCAGCGAGTCATACACGGTGGTGGTGTAGCTGTCGGTGTAGGTATCGCTGTTGTTAGGGTCAAAATCTACCCCATCGGTTACAGGTGGGGTGGCATCAGGATTGTTACGCGTTATGACTTCATCACTGGCGTCAAAGTTTGCCGTGAAGGTCATGCTGTCTGTGGCCTGCGCCGGGATGTTGCCGGTTTTAATCTGGATATCGGTAACGGTACCGGTTTGCAGCGTGCCGCTGTCATCAACCGGATAGCCTTGCAGGTAATCGCCGGACGCATTGACGATATAGCCGTTTTTGTCCGTCACGAAGGAACCCGCGCGGGTATAGGAGATGTTCCCGGCGCTGTCACACATCACAAAAAAACCATCGTCGTTGATCGCCAGATCCAGCGCATTGCCGGTTGAAACCATAGAGCCGCCGGTGGAGATGCTTTGTGCCGAACCCGCCACGCTCACGCCCATCGCCTGCGTTCCGGCATACATGGCGGAAAACTGGGTGGTCATCGATTTATACCCAACCGTACCGGAGTTTGCGATGTTGTTACTGATGCCATCAAGCTGTTCGTTGACGGCGTTCAGTCCCGTCGCTGCAATTTCATAACTCATTGTTTTTTTTTCCTGTAATGTAAACGAGATCAGATCACGGTGTTGCTGTCGGCGTTATCGCCGCCGTCGTCAGTATCTGGCGGCGTGATGTCATCAGTGCTGTCCGGAACACCAAACTGGGTGATCATGGTGAAAGGCACTTCGCCAACGCCGTCAACGTTGAGCACCGGCGTGCTGCCATCGAGCGGAATACGCACATCTTCCACCGTTCCCGTCACCTCAATCGGCACTTCCTCTTCCCCGGTATTGGTCACCACGGATACGCTGTAATCGCCCGGCGGGATGCCGTAATCCGCAGGATTGATGTCGAAATCCACCTGGCCGGGCCCGACGGAGGTTCCACCTTCCGGGATCAGCGACACGGTGTAGTCATCACCGGCTTCATCGGTAAAGTGCAGATCCACATCGGTACAACTGTCATCCAGCGTCACGCGTCCCTGGATCTCTTGACTGTTGTCTTCGATATCCAGCGAGGTGGTTTGCACCATGATGTCGTCGCCGACCATATTCCCCAGCGCCATCACCTGAATGTTGCTCATCAGCACGGCATTGGTGTTCGCCTGGACGCTCATCTCTTCCATCATGGCAACCTGCGCCATGGAGGAGAGCTGATCGATATAGGCCGTAGGATCGGTTGGATCGGTCGGGTCCTGGTTTTCAATTTCAGCCACGAACAGCGTCAAAAACGTATCAACCGCGGACGTTTCGGTGGACGTTGTCGTGGTTGGAGTACCGCTTGTCCCGCTGGTATTCGTTGTTGACGACGTTGAGGAAGAACTGCTGTCTCCCAGATTGCTGCTTTGCGCCGCGGCGCCGACGTTATTTTCAGCCACCGCCGTATTCTCCGAAGAAGGAGCCTGCGCCTGAGATTGGGCATACAGAGTCAGGGTATTCATTACACTTCTCCCAGTTTGAGTAAGCTTTGCTGCATACTTTTGACGTTATTCAGCACATCAACGTCGGTTTCAAAATCACGTGAGGCGGACATCATGTCGGCCATTTGCTCGACCACATTGACATCCGGATACCAGACGAAACCGTTCTGGTCCGCCATCGGATGGTGCGGCTCATAACGCTTCACCGCCCCGCCGCTTTGCATGACGTCCTGTACCTGTACGCTGGCACCATCAATGGCATGGCGGTTATGCCCACCCATCAGGCTATTGTGGTAAACCGCAGCAAAAACCGGGCTGCGCGCCTTATAGGCCTGCGCCTCGCTGCTGGCGGGAGATTCCGCATTCGCCATGTTGCTGGCGACGGTATTCAGACGGATGGTTTGCGCCGTCATCGCCGAGCCGGAAATCTGGTAAATATCAGTAAACGACATGGTTATTTCCCTTCGATGGCCTCTTTGATACCGCTAAGTTGCAGGTTCAAAAAGGTCAGACTGCTTTGATAATCCATACTATTTTGTGAAAACCGGGCCTGCTCGGTATTCAGCTCTACGGTATTGCCATCCTCTGAGGGCTGCATCGGCACACGGTATTTCACGTCAGCCTCGGGCAGCACATTTGTGCGACTTGCCCGTTGCATCTCAGCGGCAAAATCAATATCTTTAGCTTTGAAATTTGGTGTATCGACGTTTGCCAGATTCGCAGTCAGTAGCTCGGTCCTCTCAAGACGTAACTTCACTGCCTGCGGATGTACACCCAATGCCTGCTGAAAACTGATTCCCATTTCTTACATCACTCCTGCGTAGATATCGCTGTTATTAGCAATATGTATGCCAACTTTTAAGTGATTGATGAGAAATGACTTTATGAAATTCCCCTTCGACATAAGGAAGCCTTCTTTCCCCTTTGCCGCGGAAATAATGCTGGCGTTATGCTGTGTCTTACCCGCACATGCCGCCGTCCATCCCATTCAGCACAGCGCCCGGGAACAGATCAACGCGCGGGTCATAACTACCGCCGGTCATGAAATTGACGCGCTGGCGAAAAAACAGCAGTGGCAGGACTATCGCTACACGTTCAACGTCTATATTCCCTCAACGGTGAGCACCAGCGCGCTATGCGCAACAGCGCCCCAGATCACCTCCAGCACATCCCCAGGAATGGCCCTGACGCGAATGAACTTTGTGGTCAGTTGTCCGGGCAGCGCGGGCTGGCAATTTAACGTTGCGGTACGCCCCGACGTGTCGGTGCCGGTAGTGATGCCAAAGTCGTTGATTGCCCGAGATACGGTAATTACGGCCAACGACCTGCAGCTTAAAAAATTCAATATCAGCAACCAGCGGGAAGGATTAATGACAAATATGGATGAGGCGATTGGTCTCACCAGCAAGCGCGCCCTGCAACCGGGCAAACCGATTACCCGGAGCGAACTGGTTCAACCGGTGCTGGTCAAACGCGACCAACCGGTGATGATCGTCTCCCATACGGCCGGAATTACCGCCTCGATGCCGGGCGTGGCGTTGAAGAACGGGCGCAAAGGGGATGTGATAAAAATTCGCAACAGCAGCAGCCAGCGGATCATTAGCGGGATGGTGGACGATATCGGCGTGGTCACCACACTGACGGCTGAGCAGTGAAGGGATTTTTTGTGATGGGATTAAAGTTTTCCTCTCTTACCGTCGCTTTTAGCCAATAACAGATAACCAACCCAACGAAATATGTACGAGGTTGCTATGAAAATTACCCCGACTCTGCCAGGCGATCGCCCTGCATCTACAACCGGGCAGACGCGTTCAGACAAGAGCAGCACGCAGACCACTACCTCCAGCGCCGCGACGCTTTCCGCTGACGATATTACTCAGGCGGGATTGCAAACGGCGCAGCAAACGCTGAACAGCGATCCGCAAAGCGACGTTGATTACGACAAAGTGGCGCAAATGCAGGCCATGCTGGCCGCAGGCGACATGCAGGTTGATACCCAGCAACTGGCTGGTGACATGCTCAGCTTTTTCCAGAAATAAGAGGCCAAAATTGTGAGTACCAGGCTACAGCAGGTGAAAACGCTGCTTCAGGGTATCCGGGAGGACGGGACGCGATATGACGCGCTCAGACATCAGTTAGAACAACAACGTCTGTGCATGATCCGTCGCGCCAGTGAAGAGCTGTTGGCGGTCAATGAGACGATTCAACAGCACTATGAGCAGTTGCAAAACAGCAGCCAGCAGCGCCGCTCAATCCTGCAATTGCTGGGCGTAAGCGTCGATCGTGCAGGGATGGAACAGGTATTTAGCTGGTTGCCGGGCTTACAGAAAAGTGCCGCAGAGGGTTGGTGGCAGAGCCTTGAGCAAAAAGCGAAACGCTGCAAGACGTACAACGAAAAAAACGGCGAGTTGCTGATCCGCCAGTATGAATTTATTCAGACTTTTTTAGGCACCGAGCCGGATTTTATTTACCAGCGCTAAACCTTCCTTCCCTGACGCGGAAAACGACTTTCCGCGCACCCACTAACTAATTGATATAAATACAATAAAAATTCAGGCATGGATATTGCAATGATGTAGCCAGATTTTGAATTTAGGGATTGCTGAGAACACATTATGAGTATGATTGATTGTTATGAACCTGACTTTGTCCGGTTGTTTTTATCCCACCATCCGGATTCCGCTTTGCTGGCCGAAATGCGCTGGAAAACGGAAGTACGTCAGAGTCTGGTATTAACCGATCCAGCCAGCTGTCAGGCTGCATTAGGCGATCCCAACGCCTTTGTGCTGCATACCTCGCAATGTGCAGCCGATGCGGACAGCCCGGCGTTATCTCCACGCGATCAGGTACTTAATCAATCTGCTCTGCATACCATCACGCTCCCTGGTTTGTCACCGGAACTGCGCTTGTATGCGCTGGGCATCATGCTCTCTTTTGCCGAGAAATGCCCTGGCGACAGCGATCCTATGCTTGAAAAACTGGCCTCGCTGCCGCAGGTTCTGGCCGCCCACGCGCAAAGCGGAAAACTGCAGGAGCAGTTCGTGCAACTGCCCAGCCTGCCCCAACTGCAGCGGGAGCTGATCACCCAAATGGGCAGTTGTGAGTTCAATTGGGATCGGTTGCCGGAAAGCACGCGCAAGCTGACCTTACCTCTGCAGGTAAGTCTGCTGATGCTCCAGGATGCAAACAGTGAAGCTATGCTTCAGCAGCAGTTGCAGGATCAGTGGTTAAATACCTATGAGCGCTACTTTGCCCATGACGCATGGATATTCAGTAACTATCTGATTTATCGCCTGTATCACGATACCTTCCCGCAGCACGAGAGTGAAAGCGCGCTGTTGCGCTTCTTCTGGCTGGTAGCTGACGTCTTTATGCTTCGCACCCTATTTTGCCTGTGGACAATGGATGATTCCACGCTGAGCCATGACGAAATCTACGCCCTTTTCGCGCTGTTTGAAGCGTGGCGCAACAGCGAGAATGCCCACTCGTTGCGTCTGCATATTCTGGATATGCTGCCGGGAGATCCTCTGCTCTCGGCGTTTTCCCTGATTACACGTTAGCGCCTGTTGGCCGGGTGCATACCCGGTCCTTTTTCGAATCGCGAATACACATCACCATGTCTGAATCCTCCAAAGCACGTTCCGCCCTGACCGGCATCGTTAAAACGCTCGACACTGGTCGCGAAAAACCGTTTGTCAGCGTCATTACTCCCACGTGGAACCGCGGCGCTTTCTTACCCTATTTGCTGTATATGTTCCGCTATCAGGACTACCCTGCCGACCGCCGGGAGCTGGTGATCCTGGATGATTCCCCACAAAGCCATCAGTCAATCATTGACAGGCTGACGCAGAACCACCCGGAGAAATTTAATATTCGTTATATCTACCATGCGGAAAAACTGACGCTGGGAAAAAAGCGCAACATGCTCAATGCGCTGGCGTTAGGCGAATATATTCTCTGTATGGATGACGATGATTATTATCCGGCGGATAAGCTCTCCTACACCATCGACATGATGCAGCGCCACCGGGCGTTGATCTCGGGTTCCGATCAGATCCCCATCTGGTATAGCCATATCAACCGCGTGTTCAAAAGCCGCAGCTTTGGCCCGCAGAACATTCTCAACGGCACCTTTTGCTACCACCGCAATTATTTAAAAAAGCACCGTTACGATGATGAATGTAACTTAGGCGAAGAGGAAGGATTCACTAATCAATTCACCGCAAACCCGCTGCAATTGCCGGGCGAGCGCACCATTATTTGTATCTCGCACAGCCAAAATACGTTCGATAAAGACTTTGTGCTGGGCAGCAGCGAGCCGCTGGAAACCTCGCTGGCACAGGCGATTACAGACCCGATGCTGAAAAACTGGTATCAAAGTCTGCATAACGCCACTCATCATCAGCCGATCCAGTGGGATTACATCGATCAGGTGGTGATCGTGAATCTGGACTCACGCCCGGATCGTTTAGCACACATCCAGCAAGAGCTGGCGTTTCTCAATTTCCCGGCGCAAAAGATCACCCGCCTTGCGGCATCAGTTGCCACTAACGGCCAGGCTGGTCGCCGCCAGTCCCATCTGCAGGCGCTGCAACTGGCACAGCGTAACGGCTGGAAAAACTACCTGCTACTTGAAGACGATAGCGTGATCCTGAAGCAGGAAAAGCATATCCGGGTACTCAATTCGCTTCTGAACGCGCTGCCTGGTTTTCCGTGGGAAGTGGTTATCCTCGGCGGAGAAATTAAACAAGGCCGCGAACTCAAAAGCCTCAATGGCATGATCCATGCCCGCGACTGCAATAAGGTTTGCGCCTATCTGGTCAACAGCAGCTATTATCCGGTGCTGGCTCAGCAGATGGAGCATGACCTCTCAGATACGCTCGAAGGGCAATGGCAGCCGCTGCTGCGTGAAGGGAAATGGCTCTCCTGTTATCCGAGTATCTGCTATCAGCGCGCGGGATACAGCGATATTGAGAAAAAAGAAACCGATAACATCGGCTACTACTTCAACAAAATCAATAAGAAACCCGCCACCGTCAACACGCTGGTAAGCAACCCGCTTCCTACGGCATCCACGCAGATAGATGCCATTGGCTTCTATATGGAAACCTCGCTGCACTACGCGGTCTACCGCCCTATCATTACCGCGCTTCAGGCGATGGGCCATACCTGCTCGCTGCTGGTCAGTGACAAAATACCTAAATCGTTTCTGGATGAGATGACCGCGACGATTAAAGCCATCAACGACCCTGCGCTCGGCGGTACGCGTCTTTCAACGGTCATTGAGAACCGTCAGCGCTTCCGGTGCCTGGTCAGCCCTTACTACACGCCACTGCTGAACGGGCTGGCGGATACCCATGTACGCACCCTGTATGGCCTGGCGAAAGAAGAGTGGAATCATGCCTGGTGGAACGCCTTTTATCACCGCATCCTGTGTTACAGCCACTATAGCCAGCACGCGCTTGATATCGGTGGCAGCGCCAAAGTGGTGGGCAATCCCCGTTTCGATGAGTGGCATAATCACACTTACGATACTGCGCTGCCAAAAAGCCTGAAGCTGAATGCGAAAAAGCAGACCATCCTGTATGCGCCAACCTATGGCGCGCTAAGCTCTCTCCCTCACTGGGCGGAACAGCTCAGCCGGTTAAGTCATGAATACAATGTCGTCACCAAACTACATCATGGCACCCTGCACAGACCGGAAGAAGCCGCCTCTCTGGCGCTGGCGCAGCGCTATTTAAAAAACCGAATTGACGATCCACAACATCTGCTGGCGCTTATTGCGCAGGCGGATTACGTCCTGACAGACAGCAGCGGCTTTATTTTTGACGCCATTCATATGAATAAACGCGTCATTTTACTGAGCTGGCCAGAGATGCCCTTGCTGCTCGATGGTCAACAAAGTTTCTCTACTCCTGACAGCGCCGATCAGCGTATTCGCGATGTTCTCCCGGTGGCACAGGATATACAGACGTTGCGCCACGCCCTGTCATCCGCATTTGACTGGACTGCGCTGGAAGCGCCACTGGAGGAGATTCGCCACCATTATTGCGATGCGTTTATGGATGGTCAGGCGGGGAAACGGGCGGCTCAGGAGATCGTAGAGCTCATCGATGCGTCGTCCCAACAGCAGAGCAATACGTTACTGCTTAGCCTGCAACAGAAGTTATTTAGTTGATAACACAATAATTTTCGCCAGAGATTACGCTATGCCAACGCCTTTAGTGAGTATTATCGTTACCAGTTATAACCACAGCGCTTTCCTCGAAGAGGCGCTGGATAGCGTCTTTAACCAGACATGGAAAAATACCGAAGTCATTATCGTTGATGATGCGTCTACCGATCGGTCCGTCAATATCATAAAAAAATACCAGCAGAAATATCATTGCAAAACGATCCTGCGGGAGACCAACTATTATTCGCAGAAGGATAAAACCGGCGACAAACCCATCATCGAAGCCATGAACATGGCTGCGGGAAAATATATTGCCGTGGTCGACTCGGATGATCTCATTGTTCCTACCAAAATCTCTCATCAGGTTAATGTTTTAGAGAAAAACCCACACTGTGTAATGTGCTATAGCGCCATTCAGGTCATCATGCCTGACGGTTCGCGTTTTCCCTACAGCGATCTATTTCTTGATGGCGACGTTTTTCATCATCTGCTGGTTTCCGGGAATCTTAGTCTCTATATCGGCTCGTTAATCCGCCGCGAGGCTTACCTGAAGATTGAGCGTTCCGATCCACATCTGGTGCAGGAAGACTGGGACATGTTTCTGAAACTTTCCCGGCAGGGGCATTTTATTTCAACTCGGCGTTTAGTGGCTTACTACCGTCGACATGACAATAACACCTGGTACAGAAGAGATAACAGCAAATTAATGTACCGAAACAGGATGATGATCCTGAATCAATGGAAACATGAAGACGCCTGGGTAGAAGCGATGAACAGCCGCTGGAAACAATATGCCCATCCCGATCATACGCTGGCCAAACAAGATATTGACGATCTGTTGATTGAAAGTCCAACCGACCCTTTGTTGCATTTCCAGGGGTTTATCGCGGCCATTTACAATAAAGAAGTCAACAAAGCGCAATATCATATTATGCAAGCCATCATCTATTGTGACGTTCGTCTGGAGATATTACCTCAATTGTATTTTGCGGCGTTAAAAAGCATTGCTGACAGCAAAATAAAAAGCACGCTTCTTACTAGTCTCAAGACCAGATTACCAGAACATTATCAACAGATTAGTGAACAATTCACTCAGGACTTTTAGCAATGAAACAAGCAGAACATAACCTTATCACTGTCACTAAACCCGTCCTGCCTCCGCTGGAAGAGTTTATGCCCTATCTGCAAGAGATCTGGTCAAGTAAGCAATTAACAAATAATGGCGTTATGCATCAATTATTAGAGGAAAAATTAGCGTCTTATTTGAACGTTCCATATATCTCGTTGTTTTGTAATGCCACTATCGCTTTAATTGCCGCAATGCAAACACTGCGAATTAAGGGCGAGGTTATTACTACCCCCTATTCTTTTGTCGCCACTACGCACAGTATTCTCTGGAACCAGTTAACACCGGTATTTGTTGATATTGATCCACACAGCTTTAACATTAACCCGCACCTGATTGAATCGGCGATTACCGCCAAAACGGGATTGATCATGCCGGTACATGTCTACGGACAAACCTGCAATACCGCTGAAATTGAGAACATATCCAATAATTACGGTATTCCGGTTATTTACGATGCAGCACATGCTTTTGCAGTAGAAGATTGTAGCGGAAGCATTCTACGCCATGGCGATCTTTCCGTACTGAGCTTCCATGCCACCAAAGTGTTCAACACCTTTGAAGGCGGTGCCATCGTTAGCTACGATAAAAAAACAAAACAACGCATCGATTATCTGAAGAACTTTGGTATTGCTGACGAATTAACCGTTGTCGCGCCTGGCATCAATGGAAAAATGAATGAGGTTCAGTCCGCTTTTGGTCTCTTGCAATTAAAGTATGTGGATGAGGCGATAGCGAAACGCCAAAAAATCGATAAGTGTTATCGTGAGCAGTTAGCCAATACGCAAGGAATTTTCATTCCTGCAGGCAACGCTAATCATAAGAGTAACTACAGCTATTTCCCGATCCTCGTGGGTCCTGACTATAAAATGTCACGAGATGCGTTATACGATCATCTGAAAAGTCATAACATCTTAACGCGTCGTTATTTTTACCCCCTGCTCTCTAATCTCAACATGTACAAAAACATGTCTGGCGCCAATAAAGAGACGCTGCCTGTAGCAAACCAAATCGCTGAACAGGTGCTGTGCCTGCCGATTTATCCAGATATGACATCCGCTGAACTCAGCACCATTATTGAGCTCATTACCGCATGATCAATGTACTTATCTTCCCAGCGGGAACCGAGATTGGTCGCGAGATTTACCTGTCTCTGCGCAACGAGAAAAACATTAACCTGGTTTTGGCCGGTGCCGACTACGATAGCCATGCTCGCCATTATGCTTGCGGATACCATATCTTGCCTGACGTTTCGCATCAGGATGGGCTACCCGCCTTGCAGACATTACTGGTACAAGAAAGTATTGATTATATTTTTCCGGCTCATGATGAGGTTCTTCTTTTTCTGTCTGAAAACCGGGATGCTCTTTCCGCCACGGTACTCTGCCCGTCGCAGGAAGCATGCCGCATCACGCGGTTTAAAAGTAAAACCTACCAGGCACTTAAGGGGACAGTCCCTCTTCCCGTTATATTCAATGATCTCAGTGAGATCAGCCACTGGCCTGTATTTGCCAAACCCGACCGTGGGCAAGGGGCACAGGGAGCTTCGCGCGTTGATTCCCCGGAGAGACTGGCATCAATCCTGGCGGAGAGGGATGACCTGATTATTTGTGAATATTTAAACGGAGAAGAGTTTACCGTGGACTGTTTTTCCGATCGCACGCGGGGGTTGCTGTTTTGCCAACCACGCGTACGCTCGCGGATACGTGCCGGTATTGCGATGACCTCAACGCTAGTTAGCCTGCCGGAAGTTGAAACTTACGCACACGCTATTTCACAGCGATTACAGTTATACGGCGCATGGTTTTTTCAGTTAAAGCGTTCTACCTCGGGGATTTTGACCTTACTGGAAGTTGCTCCACGTATCGCTGGAACTATGGCGCTCAATCGCGTCAATGGTATCAATTTCGCCATGCTGACATTGTACGAAAGTATGCGCGTTAACGTCACGTTGCGCCCGCTCGGTGAAAACCTGCAAATTACCCGTAGTTTAACCAATCACTATACGCATCGTTTTACGTACCGGCATGTCTACATCGACTACGACGATACCGTAGTGCTCAAAGATAAACTCTGCGTACCGGTTTTTACCTTTCTCTGCCAGTGTCTGAATCACGGGATAAAAATCCATCTAATCACGCGTCATACCGGTGATATTTATGCTGAACTGGCGAAACGGCGGATTAACAATTTCTTTGACACCATCACCCACTTGGGTAAAGACGATAAGAAAAGTGATTATATTCACGAGGCTGACGCCATATTTATCGATGACAGTTTTCGTGAAAGGCAAGAAGTTTACTCTGTTACTACTATTCCTGTATTCGACATCAGCATGCTCGAACTATTAATTTGTGAATAATATGAAGAAGAATATTATATTTTTGCACCTTGAAAGTCTGAACCACACGATTTTTAACCATCGCCAGTGGTTTCCTTTCACTAATAAGATCTATAACCAATCACTGCGATTCAATAATTTTATCTCTAGTGCAACCTCCTCACTGATGGCATTAAGCGACCTTTTACATGGGGACGACAATACGTTAGAGCATAACACCCATCTTGAGGAGAACATCTCCATCCATCGCCACAACCCTGCACTTTTCGATGTTTTAAAGCAGCACGGATACACCACTGCGGGCATGGGATACCCAAAAAATTGGGCAAATGTCGATGCTATCTGGAGTGAAACGGATACCTTTAACTGGTACGACACGTCGAAAAAAATGCTGGCAGAAATGCAGCAGGTCGTTTCCCGGCCGGAACCCTTTGCGCTCTATCTGTGGAACCTCAGTAGCCACCTTTGTTATTACGATGACATTAAAAAAGGTGGCGCTAACAGCCTCGAACGCTGGCAGCGTGGCTACCAAAGCATGGATTTTATGGTCGGACAGACCATTAAAATGCTGCTGGAAGCCAAAAAACTTGATAATACAACGATCGTCGCCTTTGGCGATCATGGCGATGACTTTTGGGGGCACGGATTTAATGGTGGCTATACGCATGGTATTGAACCCTACACGCCATTAGTACATACCCCTGCGTTTATTTTTTGTCCAGGAATGAAAGCCGTTGATTTAAACCATATGGTTAGCATGGTTGATATCTATAATACGGTACTGACCCTCCTTGATATAGCTGTGGCGAAAAAGACTGAACCCCACGCTTTCGCATTAACGCCACAACGCCGTTTTTGTTATAGCCGCAATTTATTTGCCCAGCAGAAAAGTCAGCACGACGGAAGCCCCCTCAGGAAAGGGTATGCCATCACTTCCGAGCACTTCCATGTAATGAAAATTGATGATCAACTGAAGATGTTTTTATGGAAGGCTGACCCGACAAATCATTTTGATATATTACCGTTAATCAAATATAAAAAATCAGGGGAAGCATACCTTGATCTTGAGAAAGCGCACAGACAACGTACTGGCGGGATCCATCCACATATGCAACATTTTTTCTCAGCAGAAATGGTACCGCTTATCGCACAAAATCTACATGACATGAAAACGCAACTGGATACCTGGATAAAAAATAAAAGTCAGGCGCACCCGGCAAAATAACAAAATCCACTCACACTTCACTTGTATCCTTTCACCACCTCAATAATCGAGGTGGTGGATATCGATGGCGTTCTGGGAAAATAGACCACTTCGCACAGGTACGACAAACTATCAAAGCGCCCTGCCCAGTCATCGCCCATCACCAGCGTATCGGCGTTAAACTGACGAATATAGTCCGCTTTTTTCTCCAGCGATTCTTCGAGAAACACGCTGTCCACACATTTCAGCCCGGCAACAATCCCCATGCGATCGCTTTGGCTGTAAACCGGCATCCGGCCTTTTTTCTGCATATTTAGCGCATCGGAAGAGATACCGACGATCAGTCGCTCCCCCAACTGTCCGGCACGTTGCAGAATACGTAAATGCCCGATATGAAAAACATCAAAGGTGCCGAAAGTAATGATCGTTTTCATATCACTCCCAGCGTCTTCTGTCTTAGCCAGCATTGTGCGGCAATTTCATCTACGGCTTTTTGCTCTTTAACCAGTGCCTCATTGCTCAGTTCATCGCGCTTATCATCGAGCGTCATGGCGACAATTTTCTCTTCGCATGCCGCTGACACCAGGTTTTTCTGAATACGCTGCTCTTTGATTTTAGCCAGCGTTTTCTCCTGCTCTTGCCAGGCAATAACCGTGCGCAGCGTGCCTTTGTATCCGGTCACATTTTTGAGCGATTCAACGCAAGGCACCTCCACGCCGGTGCCGGTTTTTTGAATCAGGTAGCCCAGCGCTTTGATGTTATTGTCAAAACCGATGCAAACTTGTTGCTGTTTAGCCAGCTGTACCGTCATGTCTTTGACTGATTTATCCCGCAGGCGCTGCAGTTGCGCCAGGGTATCGATAATTTGCCGCATGATTATTTACCTTCCGTTTTCTTTGCCTGCGGGAAAAGGGCCTGTAAGCGGCTTTGCACCAGTTCCAGAGAGGCCGGTTCACTGACTTCCTGGCGCAGAAAACGCTCAATGGCGGGGAACACTTTGACGGCCTTATCCACGCCGGGATCGGCTCCTGCAACATATCCGCCCAACGGGATCAGCGGCTTAATTTCCATATAGGCGGCATAGTTCTGTTTGAGCAGGCGGGCCGACTGCTGGTGCGCGTGGGGAGTTACCTGGGTCATGCATCGACTGATCGACTGCCCGATATCAATAGCCGGATAATGTCCGGCCTCCGCCAGCTTACGGGTCAGAACAATGTGCCCGTCCAGCACCGCACGCGCGCAGTCGACGATCGGATCCTGCTGATCGTCTCCTTCCGCCAACACCGTATAAATGGCGGTCATTGACCCATAGCTTTCACTGTTCCCAGCGCTTTCCACAAGCTTTGGGATCATGCCGAACGCCGACGGTGGATAGCCTTTCGTCGCCGGAGGTTCACCCAGTGACAACGCAATCTCGCGCTGCGCCATGGCATAACGGGTTAACGAATCCACCAGCAGCAAAACGTGATGTCCGCGATCGCGAAACCAGGCGGCAATAGAGTGGCAAAGCTCGGTGGCTTTCAAACGCATTAACGGCGACTCATCCGCAGGCGCCGCCACGATAATTGATTTTGCCAACCCTTCCGCGCCCAGAGCGTGATCGATAAACTCCTTCACCTCGCGGCCACGCTCGCCAATTAACCCCACCACCACGATGTCGGCCTTGGTCTGGCGGGTGATCATCCCCAGCAGTACGCTTTTTCCCACGCCGCTGCCGGCCATCAAGCCCACGCGCTGGCCTTTGCCGATAGTTAGCAGACCGTTGATTGCTTTAACGCCAACATCCAGCGGTTGGTTCACCGACCGACGCGTGAGGGGGTTAATGGAAGGTGCCTGAGGCGGCAATACGTCATTGCCCGTCAGACGCCCTTTGGCATCCAGCGGTTCGCCCAGGCCATTGACTACTCGCCCCAGCCAGCTTTCGCTGATCAGGATCTCCTGGGTTTTTTCTTCGGGGAAAACGCGCGCACCCGCCATCAGTCCGACGGGATGCTTGAAGGGCATCAGGTAGGTGATATCGCGGTTAAACCCCACCGCCTGCGCGTCGATCAACGTATGGTCGGCGCTTTCGACGCGGCACAGCTGGCCGGTCGCCAGCGGACAGCCCACGCTCTCCAGCAAAATGCCGTTTACGCGCACCAGTCGCCCGGCAACCCGGGCTAAAGGGATCGACTCAATGGAACGCAGCGCGTTGTCAACGCTGGACAGGTCACTCACCCGTCGGCTCCGGCAGAAGCGACTCTTTGAGCGCCGACATGCACTGGTCGAGTCGATGTTCGCAGCCAATATCCAGCTCGGATTTATCGGTAATCACCCGACACTCGCCCGCCTGCAGTTCGGGTGATGGGATCAGCCCCCATTCAGTGACCTTCTCCGGGGCAGCATCTTTGATACGGTTAAATTCTTCATGACTTAGCAGGACCTGTAGCGACTCAGGCATCGCAGGAAAGGCCGAAATCGCCTCTTCAACCAGCGACAGTAACTGCGTCGGTTGCAGCGCCAGCTCGCAACGAATCACCTGGCGAGTGACCTTTTCAACCAGTTGCAGCAGGTCTTCCCGCTGTTTACGCTGAATGTGCGCCAGGTAGTCGTTCACTTTGCCAGTGATGGTTTCCAGCGGTTGCGCTGCTTGCTCAAACTGCTTACGCCCTTCCTGCTGCCCAGCCAGGCTGCCTTCAGTGTATCCCTGACGACGGCCTTCATCGTGCCCCTTCTGATGACCTTCCTGAAAGCCCTGCTCCTGACCTTCCGTCATCCCCTGTTCAAAGCCTTTTTGCAGGCCTTCCTGGAAGCCGTCCATCAGCTGGCGCTGATAATCCGCAGGCGTGATCCCCGGCGTGAGCTGTTCAGCCTGCAAATGGCGCTGGCGAGGAGGAAAGCGGTGCAGTCGGTAACGACCACGAATGGTTTCAATCGCCATGTGTTACTCCGCCGTCTGTTCAGCAAACAGCTGAAGCTGAATTTCACCCGCTTCCTCAAGCTCGCGGGCAATCCCCATGATTTCTCGGCGGATCTGTTCAATACGGCTCACCGGAACCGGACCCAGGCGCGACGTTATCGCCTCCAGCTGTTGTACCTGACGCTTAGGCATCACGGCATAAATCGACCGGCGCAACAGCGCTTCGGTACCTTTCAGCGCCACAGCCCAGTCTTCCATCGGTACTTCATCAAGGAGACGACGGCGCACCTCATCACTTTGGCGGCTCAGGATAAAGAAGTCGTACATTTCGTCCTGCAACTGCTCAAGAACATCTTCATCGCGTTCACGCAGCTGATCGAGGATCACCTGTTGGTTACCCTGGAAGCGGTTAACGATATCCGCGGCCTGCTTGATCCCCTTCACTTTCGAACCATGTTCGGACAGCACCGACAGCCCACGTTCGATCAACCGATCCAGTTCATCCACAACATCACGATTCACATCGTTGAGCTTAGCAACCCGATAGAGGATCTCGTTTTGCACCGACTCATTCATGTAAGACAGTACCGTGGCCGAGATCTCCGGCGTCAGGAAGGCAAGGAAGACGGCCTGCAATTGCAAATGTTCTTCTGAGATCAGTATCGCCAGCTGGCGCGGTTCCACCCACTGTAAACGCGCCATCCGCGAGCGGATCTCATCACCATAAATGCCGTTGATCACGCTGCTGGCGATTTCTGTTCCCAACGCTTTATTGAGGATCCCTTGCAGCATGGAACGCGAGGCACCGTTGATGCCGCTCTGCTCGCGGAACTCATCAAAAAAGTTATTGATCACTTTTTTCGCCATGCTGGTTTTCACGCCAGACAGACGCGCCATGTTTTCACTCAGACGAACCACCTCTTCACGGCTGAGCTTTTGCATCACCGTGGCTGCCGCCTCCTCGCCCAGACACAGCAATAAAATTGCGGCCTGTTCCAGGTAGCTGTTGTTACTGCCGTTATTTATTGTCAATTCGCTCATTGCTGGTAATCCATTGTCTGAGAACTTCAGCTACGCGATCGGTGTCGCTCATCGCCAGTTTTTGCAGGAACTCCAGCTTCACTTCCAGACCGGAACTCTGCGAAGGCAGGCTGTCGTCACCAGGGAAAGAAGGCAGTTCGATATTTTTGCGTTCATCTTCAGCAGCCGCAAAATGGGGCTTGTCCGCAGGGATCGCGATCGGTGCGGCGTCCAGCGCCAGTTCAGGCGTAGAGGTCCGGCGGCGCTCGATAGTCAAACGTTTCATGACCGGGCGCACGACAAACAGCAGCAGCAGTAACGCCAGCAGGCCACAGCCAATTAAGCGAACCCAGGCCAGAATGCTGTCATCCTTCCATAAAGGCAGCGTCGGCTCGACGGGGATCGACTGCGGCACAAAGTTGAGCAGGGATAAGGACAGATTGTCGCCACGCTTTGCATCAATCCCGGCAGCGTTATTCAACAGCGCCGTCAGCTGCGTAGTTTGTTCCGGTTTCCAGTTCTTTAATGCCGGCGCGCTCTGGTTGAGGACTATGGCCACATTTAAACGTTTGATGTCGAATCCAGGGTGCTGGATATGTTCCACGCTACGGTCCCAGGAGTAGTCGCGTTTGTTCTCGCTATGTTTTGACAGCGCGGCTGGCTGGCGAGAATCCTCAGGCGTCGTCCCTGCGGCGCCATTTCCCACCGGGTTTGCCGCCAACGGAGGACGATTGCTCAGCGAGCCGGGGATCCCCATGGCGATTTGGTTGGTATCACTATCGAGTACCGTTTCTTCACGATTAACCTTCGGCGTGTCACCGTAATGCTCCTGGGTTTCATCGATATTGCTCAGATCGAGATCCGGCATCACGCTCACGCGGTAATTGCCGGTTCCGACCAGCGAGTCGAGGACATTTGCGAGACTGGCGTGGGTCTTATCCTGAATATCTTTGAGGATCTGGTCGCGCTTACGCGTCGCCGCAGAAACGGCTTCTCCCGCGCCAATGCCGTCGGACAGTAAATTCCCCGCCTGGTCGACAACGCTAACCTTCGACGCATTCAAATTGGGCACACTGCCGGACACCAGATGCACAATGGCATTTACCTGGTCCATGTCCAGCTTGCTGCCATAATGCAGACGCACCACTACTGAAGCGCTGTTTTGCGGCTCATCGCTGACGACAAATGAACTCTCTTCATTCAGCGCCAGATGCACGCGGGCGCTCTCGACGGCGTCCAGCGTCATGATGCTCTGCGCCAGTTCACCTTCCAGGCTCCGCTTATAGCGGACGTTCTGCACAAACTGACTGGCGCCCAGCACTTCGTCTTTATCCATCAGCTCGTAGCCGCTGGGCAGCATGGCTTGCACGCCTTTCGCCGCCAGCGTCATCCGCGTTTTCGACAGCGCCTCTTCCGGAACCAGAATTTGCCCGCTTTGCGGGTCGATACGATATTCCAGCTTTTCACCATCCAGCACGGTGACTATTTGTGAAACCGGGAGATGTTCCTGACTACCGTACAGCGAAACATAGCCGTGATTGCTGTTCCACAGCACGCTGACAATTATGGCAGTCGCCGCAATGGCCGCTGCCGCCAGTAACGCCAGACGTTTATTACCATCCAGGCGAAAAGAGAACGAGGGTAAAAACTGAGTGAGTTTTTTTATTAATTCATTCATAGCGTTAGACTGACATGCTCATCAGGTCATTGAATCCGGAAGCGACTTTATTTCTGACCTGAACCAGAGCAGAAAACGATAACGATGCCTGCTGACTGGCAATCATGGCCCCCGCCAGGTCGTCGCTTTTCCCCATCTCAATGGCCGTTTGTTTTTGCTCCGCGACCTGCTGAAATTGATCAACATGATTCAGCGCGCCTTGCATGACGTGGTCGAACGAGACCGGAGATGATGCCGACTGGGCGCCCACGGCGTTAATCTGCATCGGCGAAAGGACAGGCGCCTGAGCGACCGCTTTCATCTGCTGCATGTCCTGCATCATTTGCGTCTGCATCGTACTGGCTGGGGCTATCGTATTTATGCTCATGACCTACTCTTAAAATTAAAAAAGCGTTCTCGCTACCACAGACTGATTCAGGAAAAGATCTCTATTCCCTGTTTTCGCATTGACGCCAGACGATAACGAAGCGCGCGTGGGGTAATGCCTAATAAATCAGCAATTTTGGTTTTATTACCCTGATATTTACGCATCAGGTCAGCGATATATTGATACTGCGCGCTACGGCCATGCTGACCCAGATTATCGCTGGTCGTTATTGGCATACTGGGCTTTGGCTGCCATTGCGGTTCGCTCCAGGAATCAGATTCAATGGATGGCAGACCTAAGGTATCGGGATAAATGACACCATCACGATTCAGGATCATTCCCCGTTGGATAGCGTTCTCAAGTTGACGCACGTTCCCCGGCCATTCGTAGCTGAGTAACGCCCGGCGTGACGATTCAGAAAGCTTGATATTTTTAACCAGAACCGTGGAGTATTTTTTGATAAAGGACTCCGCCAGCGGAATAATGTCTTCCATACGCTCGCGCAGCGGCGGCATCGTCAACGGAATAACTGACAACCGATAATAGAGATCTTCTCTGAAGCGTCCTGCAGCCACTTCTTCTTCAAGATTTTTATTGGTACAGGCAATTAAACGGAAGTTCAGTTTGATTAAACGGTTACTGCCTAAGCGCTCAACCTGTTGCTCCTGCAATACACGCAATATTTTAGCCTGTAGCGCTAAAGGCATATCGCCAATCTCATCCAGTAATAATGTACCGTTATTGGCTAATTCCATTTTCCCCGGCACGGTCGCCACTGCTCCGGTGAATGCCCCTTTGTCATAACCAAACAACGTGGCTTCGAGCATATTTTCAGGGATAGCGGCACAGTTCACCCCGATATAGGGGGCCTGTGGCTCCTGCGCAAACGTAATTGAATGGATAAATTTGGCGATACATTCTTTACCAGTACCGGTTTCACCATGGATAAGCACTGGAACATTAAACGCAGCAATACGCCTTGCCATTGAAAAAACATTGATACTGGAGGCTGCTTCGGCAATAAGTTCAAACATGATTATTTTACACTTAGAAGTAAGGTTAACATCCGTTACGAGAAATATACAAATCATTCCAAAGCACAATCATCGAATAATAGATATCGCCCGTGCCATGTTTTAATCCCATCCTTGCTCATGTTTTACCGCCCCATCAAAGGGCAGCCCTATCGAAGACTATTTCAAAATAGGGTTTTTCCTAAAAAAATAGTAACACCGGTGCCTTTAACAATCTTAAATTAAAAGATAATAAAATTATTATTACATAAAAAACAACAAGTTATGGATGTAGAGGTATGAAACCAAGGCATGCAAGACATGTCTTACCAAGGTTAGAGGATTAGCGGGGAGCATCACGTATACATAATTAATTATTTTTTAATTATAACCTGACACCATTAATAACTTGCAGAGGAGAGAGGTAAAATATCTAATGTCCAGCCCTACATCAGAGACGAGAGTAGGTACTGCATTTCATATCTAATGGACTTCAACAATATGAGAAAGCGTCAAGGATGAACCATAAATTAAATGGAGTAGTATTTTCTTTTATAACCGCGGGATTTGATATCAACTCATCCGCCCCAGAAATTACAGCTGAGAAAGCGTACCATGCTGAAATATAGTCAAACGCCCGGAATCTTTAAACTTGAAGGCAACCGGCTTGGGCGTCCTTATCATCGTCTGCCGACTATGTTTACGGGTAATTTTGATACAATTGAATCACATCTCGGAAACTATTTTCTGAAAAAACATCGCACAAATATAACACTCAGAAAAATACAATGTGAGATGGACGTTATCAATAAAAGCGCTGAGTTATTAGTCTCGCAGGTTGGACATTTGGCTTTTGATATCGATCGCGCGTTATTGTTAATGTTATTAGGTAACTTTTATGGCCTGACTTCATCGCTTGCAGACGAAAATTCAGAAGATGATTTACCAACCAAGACGGAAACCCGGCTGAGAAGCAGGCTGGCGCTGGATATTAGCAATATCATTTTTAATAAAAACATATCAGGCATTCCGCTGACGCTTAAACCTGACAGCAGTACTGTACAAACACATTGGGCTTATCAGCTCACTTTTGTTTTAGGTGATGAGGAGAATTGCAGTTTCCGCATCTTACTGGACGATTCCCATACCGATTACATTCTGAATTTAATCCGCCGTAGCGAGCACGGCGAGAAGAAAAAGCAGGTTGATAAAGCCAACGTTGAGATGCGTAAAAAAACGCTGATTAAAGAAATTATTCATACGCTGCCGCTGACCATGAACGTCAAGATTGCAGAAATTCCCCTCAATGTCGCCGACCTGACGACAATTAAACCCGGGGATATTTTACCTATCGCAATGCCTGAAACTTTCCCTGTTTATATTGGGAAATCCGAATTATTTAATGCCCTGATCGTAGAGGACAAAGACAAACTGTTTTTATCCGAATTAACGAGCAAGACGGAGAAATCCTATGAGTAAGCCAGAAGATATTTTAGAGCAAGGTTTCGAGTTAGCGCCCGAAACAACCACGCCAACGGCACCGTCGGCAACAGAAACGTTGGTGGCGCGTTTAGAAGACCGCTTTTCCGAGTCGATGTCATTACTCAAACGTATTCCGGTCACGCTAACGCTGGAAGTGTCATCCGTGGAAGTGATGCTGTCCGATCTGCTGAACATTGATGACGACACCGTCATTGAGATGGACAAGCTTGCCGGTGAACCGCTGGATATTAAGGTTAATAACATCCTGCTGGGCAAGGCTGAAGTGGTGGTGGTCAATGAAAAATATGGCCTGCGCGTCCTTGAATTCAACACGCATGAAATCAACGACCTGGCACCATGAAACGCGCACCAACCCTCACGCTCATACTGGGTATCTCATTACTCATCCTTTCTCCCTTTGCCTGCGCGCAAGGGGGAGATATCCCGTTGCTGAATGTGATTTCACACGGTAATAGCCAGGAATACAGCGTAAAAATCCAGGTCCTGATCCTGATGACCCTGGTGGGCATTCTGCCAACCCTGGTACTGATGATGACCTGCTTTACGCGTTTTATTATTGTTCTCTCCCTGCTGCGCCAGGCGTTGGGGCTGCAGCAAACGCCGCCCAACCGCATACTGATAGGCATTGCGCTGTCGTTAACCATGCTGGTGATGCGTCCGGTCTGGATCAACATATACGACCACGCGGTTGTGCCTTTTGAAAACGATCAAATCACGCTCCCTGACGCCCTGAGCACCGCCGCCTCGCCCCTGAAGCGCTTTATGCTGGCGCAGACCAACAAAAAAGCGATTGCGCAGATCATGACGATCGCCAACGCCAAAGGTAATGCAGCCGATCAGGATCTCTCCATTATCGTCCCGGCGTATGTGCTGAGCGAACTTAAAACCGCCTTCCAGATAGGCTTCATGATTTACATCCCGTTCCTGGTGATCGACTTGATCGTCGCCAGCGTGCTGATGGCGATGGGGATGATGATGCTGTCCCCGCTGATCGTTTCCCTCCCCTTTAAGCTGATGCTGTTTGTGCTTATCGACGGCTGGGCGCTGACCGTCGGTACGCTGACCTCCAGTATTCGCGGTCTGGGACTGGGCTAACGGAGATCGGATATGTTAACCATTGATGTAGCCGCAGATATCGTCGCCAGCGGCATAAAAGTCGTGATCATTTTAGTCTGCGTGTTGGTCGTTCCCAGCCTGCTGGTGGGGATGCTGGTCAGCATTTTTCAGGCCGTTACGCAGATTAACGAACAAACGCTCAGCTTTTTGCCCAGGCTTATCGTCACCCTCGCAGTTTTGGGCATTAGCGGAAAATGGATGATCGTCCAGTTAAGCGATCTCTGCGTGCATCTGTTCACTCAGGCCGCCATTCTGGTGCACTGACATGCGCGAAACAGACGTTACACAGTTAAGTAACCTGATACTGGGCATGTGGTTTCCATTCGTGCGCATTATGGCGTTTATTCACTACGCGCCGGTACTGGATAACGCGGCGCTCACGGTGCGCATACGCATTATTTTGTCCCTGGCGCTGGCCTTTATCATTACGCCGCTTATTCCCCATCCGGTTCCTGACAGCCTACTGTCGATCAACAGCATTATTTTGACCGCAGAGCAGTTTCTGTGGGGCATGCTTTTCGGCCTGATGCTGCAGTTTTTATTTTTAGCGCTGCAGCTGGCGGGCCAGATCCTCTCTTTCAATATGGGGATGAGCATGGCGGTGATGAACGACCCCAGCAGCGGCGCATCAACGACGGTACTGGCGGAGATGATCAACATCTACGCGGTGATCCTGTTCTTTGCGATGGATGGGCATTTGCTGCTGGTGAGCATTTTATTCAAAGGCTTTACTTACTGGCCGATTGGCAATGCGCTGCATCCACAATCTTTGCGCACCATTTCCCTGGGGCTGGGCTGGGTGTTTGCCGCGGCCACCCTGCTGGCGCTACCGACAACCTTTATCATGTTGATTGTCCAGGGCTGCTTTGGCCTGTTGAACCGCATTGCGCCTCCGCTCAACCTGTACTCGTTAGGTTTTCCGATCAACATGCTGGCGGGTCTTGTCTGCTTTGCGACTCTGCTTTACAACCTGCCCGACCACTATTTGCACCTGGCAAATTTCGTCTTGCAGCAACTTGACGCGCTCAAGGGGCACTATGGCGGATAGCAGCAGCGAAGAAAAAACAGAAAAACCCTCGGCGCAAAAACTTCGCAAAGCCAGGCAAGAGGGGCAAATTCCGCGCTCAAAAGATATGGGGCTTGCCGCCAGTCTGTTTGCCGCGTTTATGGTGATCTCCAGCAGCTTCCCCTGGTATGAAGATTTTGTCCGCGAAAGCTTTATCAGTGTGCATCAGTATGCGCAGAACATTAATGATCCAGACATTATCGGCCAGTTCCTTGAGCACCATCTGCTGATTTTAGCCAAGTTCATCCTGACGCTGTTACCCATGCCGGTTGCCGCGCTGTTTGCCTCGCTGATTCCCGGAGGCTGGCTGTTCCTGCCGAAGAAAATTTTGCCGGACTTTAGCAAATTAAGCCCGCTCAAAGGGATTGGCCGTCTGTTTTCCACCGACCATCTGGTGGACACCGGCAAGATGACGCTCAAAGCGATGGTACTGCTGGTAATGCTGTGGATTAGCGTACGCAATAACGTTGCCGCCTTTCTGGGACTACAGGAGCTGTATTTCAAACAGGCCGTCAGCGATGGCCTGGCGCTGTACAGCAGCATCATGCGCAACTTTGTCATCCTGTTTATTTTTTTCGCTCTGATTGATGTTCCTCTGGCGAAAAAAATGTTCACCAAAGGGTTGAAGATGACCAAACAGGAAGTGAAGGAAGAGTATAAAAATCAGGAAGGTAAGCCGGAGGTACGGGCCAGGATCCGTCGCCTGCAACGGCAAATGGCGATGGGGCAAATTCGCAAGGTGGTGCCAAAAGCCGATGTGGTGATCACCAACCCAACCCACTATGCCGTGGCGCTACAGTATGACCAGTCGCGCGCCGCCGCACCCTTCGTTGTCGCCAAAGGCACCGATGAAATCGCGCTGTATATCCGTCAGGTGGCGGCGGAGAGCAATATTGAGATTGTTGAATTTCCTAAGCTGGCGCGCTCCGTTTATTACACCACCCAGGTCAATCAACAGATCCCATTTCAACTTTATCGGGCGATAGCACACGTCCTGACCTATGTACTGCAAATGAAGCACTGGCGTGACGGTTCACAAGCACGCCCTTCGCTGAACAGACATATTTCCATTCCAAAAGAGGTTCTTAAACTGGATGCCGAAAACAACTAAACAATTCCTCGCGCTACTGCGTAACGGTAACATCGGCATTCCGCTGGTCATACTGTCTATCCTGGCGATGGTGATCCTGCCATTACCACCGGCCGTGCTGGATATTCTGTTCACCTTTAACATCGTGCTGGCGGTGATGGTGCTGTTGGTGGCCGTTTCCGCGAAACGCCCGCTCGAATTCAGCCTGTTCCCGACCGTTTTGCTGATCACCACCTTAATGCGCTTGACGCTGAACGTAGCATCAACGCGCGTGGTGTTACTGCACGGCCATATGGGCGCAGGCGCTGCCGGTAAGGTGATTGAGTCCTTTGGTCAGGTGGTGATCGGCGGTAACTTTGTCGTCGGTTTTGTGGTGTTCATCATCCTGATGATCATCAACTTTATCGTGGTTACCAAGGGTGCCGAGCGTATCTCCGAGGTTTCGGCCCGCTTTACGCTGGACGCCATGCCCGGGAAGCAGATGGCGATCGATGCCGATCTGAACGCAGGCCTGATTAATCAGGCCCAGGCGCAGGCGCGACGTAAAGATGTGGCGGGCGAAGCGGATTTCTATGGCGCAATGGACGGTGCGTCGAAGTTCGTGCGCGGTGATGCCATCGCCGGGATGATGATCCTGGCCATCAACCTGATAGGCGGCGTCTGTATCGGTATTTTTAAATACGATTTAAGCGCCGAAGCCGCCTTCCAGCAATACGTACTGATGACCATCGGCGACGGTCTGGTCGCCCAGATCCCGTCTCTGCTGCTGTCGACGGCGGCGGCGATTATCGTTACACGCGTGAGCGACAGCGGTGATATCGCCACAGACGTGCGTAGCCAGTTGCTGGCCAGCCCCTCCGTACTCTATACCGCCACCAGCATTATGTTTGTACTGGCGGTGGTACCGGGAATGCCGCATTTCCCGTTCCTGGTGTTCAGCGCCCTGATGGGGTTCACCGCCTGGCGTATGAGCAAGCGCCCGAAGGTGGCTGAAACTGAAGAGAAAAATCTTGAGACGCTGACCAAAACCATCGTTGAAACCACCGAGCAACAGGTCAGTTGGGAAACTATTCCTTTGATCGAGCCAATCAGCCTGAGCCTGGGGTACAAGCTGGTATCGCTGGTAGACAAATCCAAAGGGAATCCGCTCACTCAACGTATTCGCGGTGTGCGGCAGGTTATCTCAGACACTAACGGCGTGCTGCTCCCGGAAATTCGCATCCGCGAAAACTTCCGTCTAAAACCGACCCAGTACGCCATTTTTATCAATGGGATCAAGGCTGATGAGGCAGATATTCCTTCAGATAAACTGATGGCGCTGCCCTCCAGTGAAACGTATGGCGAGATCGATGGTGTTTTAGGCCACGATCCGGCCTATGGTATGCCGGTGACGTGGATTGTACCGGCGCAAAAAGCCAAAGCGCTAAATATGGGGTATCAGGTCATTGATAGTGCCAGCGTCATTGCGACGCATGTGAATAAGGTCATTCGCAACTTTATTCCCGACCTGTTTAACTACGATGATATTACCCAACTGCATAACCGCCTCTCTTCGATGGCCCCCCGTCTGGCGGAAGATCTGAGCGCGGCGCTGAATTACAGCCAGCTCTTGAAGGTTTATCGGGCGCTGCTGGTCGAAGGCGTGCCGCTGCGCGATATCGTTACCATTGCCACCGTACTGGTCGCCAGTAGCGCCGTCACTAAAGATCATATTCTGTTGACGGCAGATGTGCGTCTGGCGCTCCGTCGCAGCATTACCCATCCGTTTGTGCGCAAAGAGGAGCTGGCGGTCTACACGCTGAATAATGAGCTGGAGAATCTGCTGGCTAATGTAGTGAATCAGGCTCAGCAAAGTGGAAAAGTGGTGCTCGATAGCGTACCGGTCGATCCTAATATGCTGAATCAGTTCCAGACCAATATGCCGCAGATTAAAGAACAGATGAAAGCCGCGGGTAAAGAGCCGGTACTGCTGGTCGCACCGCAGCTACGTCCTCTGCTTGCGCGCTATGCGCGCCTGTTTGCACCAGGCTTACAGGTGTTGTCATATAACGAAGTTCCGGATGAGCTGGAATTAAAGATTATGGGGGCGTTGAGTTAACCCCTGACGAGGCGGTGCCATTCGCACCGCCTTTTTGATTACAGAATGGTATTTTCCGTCAGAATACGACGAGCGCCGAGATAATGATCCTGCCAGAAGTCATCGGATAAATTGCTCACCCGAATCGTTTCTCCCGTACGCGGCGATTCAATAAATTGTCCCTGCCCCAAATAGACGCCCATATGATCGGCAATATCCCGACTGTGAATATGAAAGAACAATAAATCACCACGACGAAGGTCGCGATTAGCGACGATGGTCGCCCGCCGATAGTGATACATTTCATTCGCCGTACGTGGCAATTTTGCTGCCAGAATTTTGTTGTAGGCATAAAAGATCAGCCCGCTACAGTCAAAGCCTTGTTCCGGGCTGGTCCCGCCCCACAAATAGGGTTTACCTAACTGCTGCTCAAGACGGTGGATTGCCACTTCGGTTATGTTGTGCAGATGATCGCTACTGAGAAAATGGTCATTCTCAGCCAGCTCCTGCCAGCGTTGATCGCTCGCTTTTAGTGGCCCCGGGAACCACTCCGGGTGCTGTTTAATCAGCGTCCTGTTTTGCTGGCGCAGCGCGCTTTTACTTTGCGCATTACCTTCCACCACATAACTTGCCTGCTTTTTTACCTGCGCGTGGTACTGCTTCAGCAGCCGGGCGCGGTTACGCATGCGTAATTGCGCCGCATAGCTTAAATGGGCGTCAGATAAGAGGGGCTGAACTTTGGCGACAGACGGCGAGGACAACACAACACACAAAGACAGCAGACCCGGCAAAAAGCGTCGGGGCGCAGAGACAAAAGACATGAAAACAACACTACCTAATCAAACACGTTCGCCGCAGTCTACCGCTATTGCCGGGCATTCCATTTTAATATTCGATTATTAAATTATTAATTTTTTAAATTCAATATATTAGGAATTCTGCACTCAGAAGACTTAATGACGTGCGCTAACCCGCAAAATACGTCAGTGTCTGACTGCCTTTAAGCACAATTTTCCGTATAAAGAAAATCTAAAGTGTAAACGCCGCACGAGAGACTTGCGAAAAACTCTCTGGGTGATAATGTGAGCGCTCCAGATCCAGATTTATCCGATTTGGGAACTCTTTTTGCCGTCCTGGCGTGTGTAATCGTTTTATCAAGGAATAAGCAGTATGCGTAAAATCGCATTTTTTCTTGCGATGCTTTTATTGCCGTGCGTTTCATTTGCCGGTTTGCTGAGCAGCAGCAGCCCGACTACGCCTGTCAGCAAAGAATATAAGCAGCAATTAATGGGCTCCCCCGTCTATATCCAGATCTTCAAAGAAGAGCGAACGCTGGATCTTTACGTCAAGATGGGCGAACAGTATCAATTGCTCGACAGCTATAAGATCTGCAATTATTCCGGCGGCTTAGGTCCGAAACAGCGTCAGGGCGATTTCAAAAGCCCGGAAGGGTTTTACAGCGTACAGCGCGGACAGCTGAAACCGGATAGCCGCTTTTATAAAGCGATTAACATTGGTTTCCCTAACGCCTACGACCGCGCACACGGTTATGAAGGTAAATACCTGATGATCCACGGCGCCTGCGTTTCCGTCGGCTGCTACGCAATGACCGACAACGGCATTGATGAGATTTTCCAGTTTGTCACCGGCGCACTGGTGTTTGGGCAGTCCAGCGTGCAGGTTAGCATTTATCCATTCCGCATGACCGATGCCAACATGCAGCGCCATAAGTTCTCGTATTACAAAGAATTCTGGGCGCAGCTAAAGCCTGGCTACGATTACTTTGAACAAACGCGTAAGCCACCGACCGTTTCCGTCGTCGATGGCCGTTACGTTATCAGCAAGCCATTGAGTCACGAAGTGGTTCAGCCGCAACTGGCATCAAACTATACGCTCCCCGAGACAAAATAACGCCCACTCGCCTGGCATAATCTTTTGCCAGGTTTCATTGCCGGTTAGCGGCTGAGTGGCAATCACAGTGACCACATCATTGGGTGTGGTCTCTGAGCTAAAATCGATTTCCACATCCTGATCCAGCAGTGTCGCCACGCCAAACGGCGCACGACGGGTGATCCAAAACAGGTTGGTCGAGCAGAAAGCCATCACATAGCGCCCGTCAGACAACAGCATGTTGAAGACGCCCTTCTCACGCAATTCTCCTGCCAGCATCGCGATATATTTAAACACTGCCGTCATATTGCCAGGCGTACGCGGATACCGTTCAGTCAGCTTGTGGAGCAGCCAGCAGAAAGCTTTTTCGCTGTCGGTTTCCCCGACCGGGCGGAAATTACCGGTTTCCAGCGATTTATAGCCGCTGAGCTGTCCGTTATGAGCGTACGTCCAGTTACGTCCCCACAGTTCACGCGTAAATGGATGGGTGTTTTCCAATGCCACTTCGCCACGATTCGCCTGACGAATATGGGCAATCACGGAACAGGATTTGATGGGATAGTCTTGTACCAGTTTGGCGATAGGCGAATTAAAGCTGGGTTGCGGATCTTTAAACGTACGGCAACCCTTACCTTCATAAAACGTAATACCCCAGCCGTCTTTGTGCGGCCCGGTACCTCCGCCGCGCTGAACCAGCCCGGTGAAGCTAAAGCAGATATCGGTTGGCACATTGGCGCTCATCCCGAGCAGTTCGCACATACATCACCTCCACAAACGCCTTTAAGCGGGAAGGCGTAATTGTTGCAGCCAGTTTAGATTCGGACAGCGCGCGGAAACCGGAGCGTACACGTAGTACGTGAGGATTTCGGGCACTGCCCGGATTCAAAATGGCAAATAAAATAGCCTTCTTACTTCACCATCTCTTTTTCGATCAACTGGATCAGGATATGGATCACTTTGATATGAATTTCCTGAATACGGTCAGCATAGCCAAAGTGCGGCACGCGAATTTCGATATCCGCACTACCCGCCATTTTGCCGCCATCTTTACCAGTCAGGGTGATGACTTTCATCCCTTTCTCGCGCGCTGCGGCAATCGCTTTAATCACGTTACCGGAGTTACCCGAAGTAGAGATGCCTAACAGGACATCGCCTTCGCGCCCCACGGCTTCAACGTAGCGGGAGAAGACATAATCGTAACCGAAATCGTTGCTGACGCAGGAGATATGGCTGACATCAGAGATAGCGATCGCCGGGTAGCCAGGGCGGTTTTCGCGATAACGTCCGGTCAGCTCTTCGGCGAAGTGCATCGCGTCGCAATGGGAACCGCCGTTACCGCAAGAAAGTACCTTACCGCCAGCTTTAAAGCTGTCTGCCAACAGGACCGCCGCGCGCTGAATGGCGTGAATATTGGCGTCATCTTTAAGAAAATTAGCCAGCGTTTCCGCCGCTTCGCTCAGTTCGTTACGAATAAGATCCTGGTACATGAGGATATCCTTCAGCATGAATGTAAATGACAAGATGCAGTGTACCGGATAGCGCTACCAGCGAGAAGTACAAGCCACAGGAATGGCTGCGGCTTTTGATTTTTTGTGCCGGTTAAAACAGCAACAATGTGAGCTTTGTTGTAATTATTTTGTAAACACATTGCTAAAAGAATTTACATCCACTACAACCATATCATCACAAGTGGTCAGACCTCCTACAAGCAAGGGAGCTTTTCGTTATGATGATTTTGAGTATTATCGCTACGGTTGTTCTGCTCAGCGTTCTGTTTTATCACCGCGTGAGCTTATTCCTCAGCAGCTTAATTTTGCTCGCCTGGACAGCTGCGCTTGGCGTGGTTGGCCTGTGGTCAATCTGGCTGCTGGTTCCTCTGGCCATTCTCCTCGTACCGTTTAACTTTACGCCAATGCGCAAATCCATGATCTCTGCGCCAGTGTTCCGCGGTTTCCGTAAAGTCATGCCGCCAATGTCGCGTACTGAGAAAGAGGCGATTGATGCCGGTACAACCTGGTGGGAAGGCGACCTGTTCCAGGGCAAGCCAGACTGGAAAAAACTGCATAACTATCCTCAGCCGCATCTGACAGCTGAAGAACAAGCGTTTATTGACGGCCCGGTGGAAGAAGCCTGCCGCATGGCGAACGACTTCCAGATCACCCATGAACTTGCGGATCTGCCGCCGGAACTGTGGGCGTATCTGAAAGAACACCGCTTCTTCGCGATGATCATTAAGAAAGAGTACGGCGGGCTGGAATTCTCCGCGTATGCTCAGGCTCGCGTTCTGCAGAAACTCTCCGGCGTTTCCGGGATCCTGGCGATCACCGTTGGCGTACCTAACTCCTTAGGCCCTGGCGAACTGCTGCAGCATTACGGCACCGAAGAGCAGAAGAATCATTACCTGCCGCGTCTGGCACGTGGTCAGGAGATCCCCTGCTTTGCTCTGACCAGCCCGGAAGCGGGCTCCGACGCAGGGGCAATCCCTGATACCGGCGTGGTTTGTATGGGCGACTGGCAGGGCCAGCAGGTGCTGGGTATGCGCCTGACCTGGAATAAGCGTTATATCACGCTGGCGCCTATCGCTACCGTACTGGGTCTGGCATTTAAACTCTCCGACCCGGAAAAACTGCTGGGTGGTGAAGAAGATCTCGGCATTACCTGTGCGCTGATCCCAACGTCAACGCCAGGCGTACAAATTGGGCGTCGACACTTCCCGCTGAACGTGCCGTTCCAGAACGGTCCGACGCTGGGCAAAGATGTCTTCGTACCGATTGATTACATCATCGGTGGCCCAAAAATGGCCGGTCAGGGCTGGCGCATGCTGGTGGAATGTCTGTCCGTGGGACGCGGTATTACCCTGCCGTCTAACTCGACGGGCGGCGTGAAATCGGTCGCAATGGCAACCGGCGCGTATGCGCACATTCGTCGCCAGTTCAAAATCTCTATCGGTAAGATGGAAGGTATTGAAGAGCCGTTGGCACGTATTGCGGGTAACGCGTACGTGATGGATGCAGCGGCGTCGCTGATTACCTACGGTATTATGCTGGGTGAAAAACCGGCGGTGCTGTCGGCCATCGTGAAGTATCACTGTACCCACCGTGGACAGCAGTCAATCATCGATGCAATGGATATTACTGGCGGTAAAGGCATTATGCTTGGCGAAAGCAACTTCCTCGCCCGTGCTTATCAGGGCGCGCCTATCGCCATTACCGTTGAAGGTGCCAACATTCTGACCCGGAGCATGATGATCTTCGGTCAGGGGGCGATTCGCTGCCATCCGTACGTTCTGGAAGAGATGGCTGCGGCACAGAGTAACGATGTGAATGCGTTCGACAAGCTGCTGTTCAAACACATCGGCCACGTCGGCAGTAACAAAGTGCGCAGCTTCTGGCTAGGCCTGACGCGCGGCTTAACCAGCAGCACGCCAACCGGCGATGCGACCAAACGTTACTACCAGCATCTGAACCGTCTGAGCGCTAACCTGGCACTGCTTTCGGATGTCTCCATGGCCGTACTGGGCGGTAGCCTGAAGCGCCGTGAACGTATCTCCGCGCGTCTGGGCGATGTATTAAGTCAGCTGTATCTGGCCTCTGCGGTACTGAAGCGTTATGACGATGAAGGCCGTAATGAAGCAGACCTGCCGTTGGTTCACTGGGGCGTTCAGGATGCGTTGTACAAAGCGGAACAGGCGATGGACGACCTGCTGAAAAACTTCCCGAACCGACTGGTCGCGGGCCTGCTGAATGTGGTTATCTTCCCTACCGGTCGCCACTACCATGCACCGTCTGACAAGCTGGATCATAAAGTCGCGAAGATTCTGCAGGTTCCGAGCGCCACCCGTTCTCGCCTTGGCCGCGGTCAATACCTGACGCCGAGCGAGCATAACCCGGTAGGTTTGCTGGAAGAGGCTTTGCTGGATGTGATTGCAGCCGACCCTATCCACCAGCGGATCTGCAAAGAGCTGGGTAAAAACCTGCCGTTTACCCGCCTGGATGAACTGGCGCACAATGCGCTGGCTAAAGGGCTGATTGATAAAGACGAAGCCGCAATTCTGGTGAAAGCCGAAGCGAGCCGTCTGCGTAGCATCAACGTGGATGACTTTGAACCCGAGGCGCTGGCGACTCAGCCGGTAAAGCTGCCAGAGAAAATGCGTAAAATCGAAGCGGCCTGAATATCGACGAAATAAAAAGCGGAGCTGAAGCTCCGCTTTTTTGCTTACACATTAGTTGTAGTTAAACGCATCAGGATGATTTTGCAGGCTCCCGCTCAGCGCAGCGAACAGTACCGTTTTACCGTCGATTGACAGCTCGTCGCTCACGTTCAGCCACGTTAGTTTCTCTCGTGAGGTTTTCTCATCAACCGTTGAGAACACCCCCATCATCTGCTGTGACTTTTCTGACCACAGCACCGCAATACGTTCTGCACCGCAATCATGCGGTTTGCACGCGCTCAGAACCTGGTATGATTCGCCACCCAGCTTCACCGTCTGCGTCGGGGAAGATGTTCCCCCTTTGTTGATCCATGCGGGCAATTTATTCCCTTCCACCATTTGGCTGTACGCTGCTTTTGTCGCATCATCTTTCGCCAGAGTGCTCAGGTTAATATCGCTTTGCGCCATTGCACCTGTTGCCACGACCATCGTAGCGATAGTGGTTAATATCTTTAGCATTTTTCCTCCTTGGCCGATCCCCGCATTATTCTGCCTGTTAATGGTGGTTGGAGATACTGATAAATGCAAATCAGCGGTTTCTGGAAAATGGCCTTTCAATATGTCCCCCACCCACACACTCCGCGAATAAGATGTTAGAGTTAACTTAAGCCCACAACGAGGAGTTTGGTACTGTGTCTGGTTTGAAGATTACTCTCTTGCAACAATCTTTGGTCTGGATGGATGGTCCGGCTAACCTGCGCCATTTCGACCGCCAACTGGAAACCGTCACCGGACGTGATGTCATTGTGTTACCTGAAATGTTTACCAGCGGATTTGCCATGGAAGCGGCAAGCAAATCGCTGCCGCAGGAAGAGGTTGTCAGTTGGATGCGCACTAAGGCGCAACAGACGAACGCCCTTATAGCAGGCAGCGCCGCTCTCCTGTCTGAACGTGGCCCAGTAAACCGCTTTTTGCTGGTCGAACCCGAAGGTAATGTCCATTTCTATGACAAGCGCCATCTGTTCCGCATGGCGGATGAACATCAACATTATCAGGCGGGTGACGCGCGGGTTATTTTTGAATGGCGCGGCTGGCGCATTCTGCCGTTGGTCTGTTATGACCTGCGTTTTCCAGTATGGTCGCGCAACCGCAACGATTACGACCTGGCATTGTATGTCGCCAACTGGCCGGCGCCGCGTTCGCTACACTGGCAGGTTCTGCTCACCGCGCGGGCAATTGAGAACCAGGCTTATGTAGCAGGATGTAACCGCGTGGGTACTGACGGTAACGGCCATCATTATCGCGGTGACAGCCGGGTGATTAATCCACAGGGTGAGATTATTGCCACCGCCGAGCCACATCAGGCTACGCGCATTGACGCTGAACTGTCACTCTCGGCGCTGCGCGAGTACCGCGAGAAATTCCCCGCCTGGCAGGACGCTGACCCGTTCACGCTGTAGATATCGCCTTCTTCCCGCTGCACAACGTTTTCCGTAGCGGGATTGTTTCACTCCGTAACCAACCGCAAAACAAATTCGCGTGGCGACGTGCTTCGGGCATCGTATTCTGCAAAGGATAATCACTCGTCTCCAGCGAGTGACAGACAATGTTAATAATTCCCTTATCAGGATCCCGAAATGAAGAACTTCGTACGCATGACTTTGCTGGCGGCAACCGTGGCTGGCGCTTCTTTTAGCACGCTTGCAGCAAACGTATCCAATGTACCCGCACCAGCTCAGGACCCGGTAGTTCAGCACCTTAAACTGAGCACTGACCAGGTTGCGCAGATTAAAAAACTGCACCAGCAGCTTGAAACCAACGTTAGCCAGATATCGGTGAAGGATGTTAAAGACGGCGCGTTGATTGACGTCATCAAGTCCGGGAAATGGGATGAAGCCGCCGTCAAAAAACAGCTTTCCGCGTTCAGCAATATTGAACAGCAGGCGCGTTATTACCGCGTGAAATACTATTTCGACCTGAACAAAGTACTGACCCCAGAACAGCGCCAGCAGGTGCAAAAAGATATCGCACAGACGCTGAGCGAATAATGACCATGGCCTGAATCAGCAATGATTCAGGCCTTTCGGTAATACTTCCTGCTCGAACAAAAATCCCTGTACAGCATCTGCGCCGCTCATACGGCAAATGGCATAATCCTGCGGCGTTTCCACCCCCTCAATCACAACCCGTTCTCCCAGCCCGCGAAATTGATTGACCAGTACCCTCAACTGCCACTCCGACGTCCTGAACTGATGAAACATTCCGCTTTCAATTTTGATGGCATCGAAACGGATGCCAGACAGTCGCCAGACAAAAAATAGCTCAGGCGAAACATCATCCAGCCACACGCGAAACCCGTGACGCACCAGGGTTTTGACGGCAATGCATACGGCCTGCTGTTCTGCCTTTTCCAGTCGCATCATGGTGCCAGGATCCTGTATTTCGATAACAATCCGCCCCTGATGCGCCTGCCGGGCGAGCTGCGCAATCCACGACAGACAGGTCAGCATCCTGACGGATAAATTCAGCGAATAACTTCCTGAGAGTGCCAGTACCTGCCGCATTTGCCACAGAAATAGCTGCTGTTTTGCGGTGATGGAAAGGTGCTTGAAAAAAAGATCGAGCGGTAGCGGCGTGCGTACCTGACTTAACACCTCACAGACATCCAGCGATGCATCATCAAAAAAATGGATGCGCTGCAAACGGATCCCGGTGATCCGCAGCAGCTCGGCGTTGCGGGGAAGCTCTGGCACATGGCAGGTCTGTTCGCTGAATCTGTTCATATCATTCCATTTTTTGATTGAAAGGACGTCGTGCATCCTGCAGCCACGGGATACGGCGATCGTTCGGGTATGTCAGGTAAAAGCGCGTCGCCAGACGATACGCCTCAGGTAGGTCGCGCTGCTGTAACGCCAGCAAGATTTGCGTGAAGGAGACATTCGGGTCTGGGTGAACACGCACATAGTCAGGCGCCCAGCGGCGAACCGCTTCCAGCCAGCGAGCGTCCCGGGTACGCTGATACCGTTGCAGATACCCCATCTGCACATCAAACCGGTAGCGAGGGGCAAGGAGCCAGCCTCCTACCGGGAGCGACTCGGCCAGACGCCACTGCGCTGATTGTCGCTCCGCCAGCGTCAACTGCTGTTGCGTGTGCAGTGAGAGAAGCAACAATGGCGTGAAGGTTAAAAACGAGATCAATGCCAGCGCACGAATCAGCGACGTCGACGTAAGCGTCAGGCGAGCCCCTTTTAGCGGGCTATCTGCACAACGAAGCAGCAGGATCAGCAGTAACCAGTGTGGTGTTGACTGCCTGACGGGGTATTCCGTCAACATATGAATAACCACCGGCAGCGCCGCCACCAGACAAGCGCGACGCCAGCGATTTCCGTGCATCCACAGCCAGAAGCCTCCCGTAATAAAGCACAGCGTCCCCGCCAGCCCAACCAGGCCGCCCTCCACCAGCCACAGCACCAGCTCATTGTGCGGATGCGAGATGCTGCTCAGCCCCAACGGCCCCGCACGTTCGAGAAACACGGCGGCAAAACTGCCCACGCCCCACCCCGTCCACGGGCGTTCGGCAAATAATGCTAGTGACGTTTTAAGCACCGTCCAGCGCACCTGGGAAGTGGTCAGGTGATCGACTGTAGCAACGGACAAAAAATGGCGAGCGAGCGTGCCCGCCACCATGCCTAACGCCAGCGGCAGCAGAAGTAGCAACAACATACGGCGTTGCGCCGGGAAAACCACCAGCAGCAAGACTTCACCTACCACCACAGACACATAGCCGGTTTGCGACTGGGATTCATGCAGCACAAAGCCCATCATCACCAGAGCAACCCCGATGACAATTCGATATCTGTCGCGTAGCCGTAAAAAGAGCGGAGCTGACAGCAGCACACCAGATGCTGTGAAGCTGGCCATCAGATTGACCTGCTGAAAAATACCGTAGGGCCGCGTACCGCGTCGCCAGGCAAACTCCCAGTAATCAACACCCGGCAAATGCCAGTACTGATACAAAAACGCCAGACATTCGATGACGCATGCCCCCCATAGCAGGGTCAGCAGTACCGTCAGGATGTTTGCCGCAAGCGGAATCTGCAATGTCACCAGATAGACGAGCACGCCTCCCAGCAGCGCCCCTGCGACCAGCTGCGCCTCGAACTGCCAGACGCCAGGCGTCAGCAGACAAAGCAGCGTCAGGATGAGCGCCCCCATCGAAAAAACCGTGGCGGGGACAGTGATGCGCCAGCGTTGACGAGGAACCAGCACTGATGCGCTTGCAGCCAGCACAACGGCATAAATCCAGCTCGTAATATTAAGCGGCAACGACAGACCGCTGCCGCCGTTATTCAGCCAGTAGAGATGCATTCCCCCACACCAGAAAAACAGACTAATAACGAGCAATAATTTCTGCGCAGGCAGCGGGGCAATACGATTCAGTGCGTTCATCATGCTACTGGTAGTTCAGTGTCCAGGTTCCGCTGGCGCTGAACGGACCGTATTCGAGAGACTGATTTTTTATCGCCGACGGCTCTGCTGCGACCCACGCCCAAAAATTTAGCGTCATCGAGCCTGCAGTTATCTCTTTGACTGACGTGCTCTCATCAAGGCGAATTGCCGTGCCGTCCTCTTCGCTCATCCCAATACCGATCCCTGTCGCGCCGCCCTGTTCACTGCTATCCAGCGCCAGATGATCGTCCAGTTCAGCATCCTCACTACCACTGAAAGTGACCGAGATCCCGCGAAAAACCTCGGGGTTGCAGTCGCGTAGCTTAATGCTGAATTTTTCCGGCTTACTGCGCCCCGAAAGATAGAGATCCTGCGTCGCGATTTGCCCGAAATCGACCTCGATTTTGTCGCCTCCTGGTGCCAGGCTGCAGGCCAGCGCTCTGATAGTGCCGTGAAAATACATATCACCGCCGACCAGTTTGGTGTCGGCCTGCGCCATGCCGCCAAGCAGTAACACGCCGATCGCGAATAACGCCGAACATCTCATGGCATCCCCCTACTGAAACTGCGCAACAACGGTGGCAGAGGCTTCAAACTCACCTTCCTTAACGCTTCCCACGCCCGGCTTTGCCACCGGTGCAGCGGTGAGATTCCAGTCGCCCTGATTCTGGTAAAAACCTTTCACGTTATAGAATTGATTGGGCACGACGGTGCCACCGCTCTCGTCTTTAAGCATAATGCCGAGATCATCGCGCTTTTGTCCGCCGCTCAGCGTGCCGAGGAGATGATCGTTGAACCCCGCCGTGCCTGACGCCGTGGTAGTTTGTACGCCAAGATTAATGTTCAGCGCGCCCTGATCGAAGCTGCCGCCTTCACAAACAACATGAATGGGGATCGACTTGCTGTAGTTAGTGCCATTGAGCCGGGCAGCGGATCCTGGCAGATCGCCAAACTCAATACTGATTTTGTCTCCCCGGTTGAAGGTGCATTTGTCCGGTACGGTAATCAGCCCGGATTTAATCACCACACGGGAAATCGCCGTAGTGGGCGTAGGTCCCGCGCTCCCCATGCGCCCGGCAACCTCCACCAGCGATTGGGAAGTGATATTGATGCCGTTGATAATGGGTTTAGTGACAATAAACGTCACTTTCCCTTTTGAACCACTTTCAACGTTAGTGGCGCGCGTGTAGCCCTTGCGCTTTTTGCAAGTGTTATTGCTGTTGCGGTTTGAAACGTTGGTAAAAGGCGCCTGAACATACCGTTTATAGCCCCCGGCAACCCACACCTGCACTTCCACATCCAGATACTCATTTAGACGAAAACGGTTCGCCCCCTGATTTGAAGGCGGCATCGTAGTCGTGGTGGTGTAGTAAATCGGCGACCGGGAGATGTCAGCCTGCTCGCAATAGAAATTCACCACATACCAACTGCCCAGGTTCCAGGTAAACGGATCCGTTCTGCCACCCACGTGGTTTTTACTGACATCCAGCGAACTCAGTTCGATATCGTACTGATGCGGCGACCCGCCCTCCGGCTCACCTTCCCCCTGTGTAAATGCCTGCCCGGCCAGTGGACAGCCAGCCAGGGCAACCCACAACAGCGCTTTGCGTAATACGCTCATAGATACTCCAGCTTAAGTCTCACCAGGCCGTTAAATTCTCCGGCAGTCACCTCTGGCCCAAAAGATTCCAGCGTGGCCAGAAAGTGAATGGCGTTATCGCCTGGTTTGAGGATCCACATACGTTGCGGTTGGTTCAGATGGATCAGCTGATTACGCTCGGTCAGTAGCCGAATGCCCGCGCCGCGCACATCACCACGAATACGCCCCAGGTCACTGTTTTCCGGCGCGCCTTCGGCCATCAGCGTCATCGAAACGCCACGTTCCACCGTGCTGTGCGCCAGCTCAGGCATTTCGCTGGTCTGCCCGGGGAAATCCCTCAGGGTATGACCAGAGCCCTTTAAGCAGCCGTTCAGGTACAGCGTGACCAACACCGGTTCGCTGCGATCGCCGCCCTGGCGAAACCGACTGGCGGAAATATCACCAAGATTGATGGTCTGATCGCGTGAGGCCATATCCAGCACGCACGGCGACACATAGACCCGGCCATGAAAGCGGACGTTGCCATACTCACCGGACACGTTGCTCATATCCTGGCGGCCGCTGGTGGCCTGAACCTGCCAGGCCATGCCCGCCATCAGCAGGGCGCAAAGCATCTTTTTCATTTACGATTCCTGTTACCGGGGCTGTTGCTCCATCGGCAATGCTTTACATACATTGCCTGTGCAGCTGAATTTCAGTTCGGGATGACCGCCAAAATCGTTCACGTACATCATGCTGAACTGGCTGACGCTGCCGTCCGTGACGCTGAAATCGAGAGAGGATTTTGGTGAGACCATAACGCCGGGGAAGTCGGTCAATCTGCCGCCTCCCTGCGCTTCTGGCTTGCGGCTTAAGCCGATTAAGGTGACGAAGTAAGGCGTTGGGTTATCCACACTCCAGCGCTGGCCCTGCTTGTGAAAGACCAGTTGGTTTTGCCACACGGCGCCCGGCGTTTCCGGCACAATGGCGGCCGGACGGTAGAACAATTTGATGCGCGACTGCATCGCCAGTTGCAGCACGTTCGGCTTATCCGGTTTAGGCGGAATTTCACGTACGTTCAGGTAGAACAAGCTCTCGCGATCCTGCGGCAGGGCGTTGATCCCGCTGGTTTTCGTCACGCGGGCAATTCCCTTTTGCCCGCCGTTAATTCGTTGCAGCGGCGGTAAGACCATTAGCGGCGAGGTAATTTTTGTTCCGTTGGCATCTTCCACCCACGACTGAGCCAGAAACGGAATGCTCGGGCTGGTATTGGTTAAGTTCGCACTGACTGAGCGCGCATCACCCGTGATGATCATGCGGGTACGGTCGAGCGCAATACCCGCCCATGAGGTGTTGATCTCTGCAATCAAAAGCAGGCCACAGGCCACGGGTTTAAGCCAACGCTGCACGGAGTAAAAAGCTTGATTATTCATGACAAAATTCATTCAGGTTATTGAAATTATTCACAAGGCAACAGCACGTTACCTTCCGGGTTGATTTGTTGTGGCACCTGTAAGTGGCACTGCGCACGGCCAGCCCAGGCAACGGAAAGACGCTCAGCCGGATTCACACCCGCAATCCAGGCCATACCGTTTTCCATTACCATGGCGACGCTAACGCCGTTAGCGTTAAACACTTCGGCGCCAAACGGCGGTACCGAACCATCCTTCAGGCGCAGCAGCGCCATCATTTTTTGCCCCTGCGCCACGGCAAAATGCTGGTAGCCAATCGCACCTTCCGTCAGGGTGTTGGTCACGATGGCTTTAGTCGCGGAAATGTCCTCGTCCATTGCGTCCACATCGATACGGGTATCAAAGCTGTGATAGCTAACGACGTCCGGTACGACGGCAATACCGAAGCGGTTTGAGTGCGCCTGTTCGCCGTTCAGCGGCACGTTCGCCACCCCGTCGGTATCAACCATCACCCTGGCGGTATTCATCGACGCCTGGCTGTTGTGCAGCGCCGCACCGTGACGCGTCGCGGTAAAACCGCCGCGCATCGTGCCGCCAACGGAGAAATAACGTGATTGCTGCCAGCTGACGTTAGATTCCAGTTCCGCCATCATGCTGCGGTGCTTGTAATAGCCATCAAACGCCGTACGCCCTTCACCGGAAACCCCTGTGCGCAAACGCCACGGATTGTTACGGTCGCGGTTATCGGAATACGAAACCATCTGGCTGGTCTGGTTGCCGCTGTTCTGCAATTCGTAATCCATTGAGCGGCCATCGCTCCATGGCACCGAGATTGAAAGCGAAAGACTGTCGTCTCGTTTGCCCTGATACTCAGAGCGGTAAGCCGCAACGTTGGCGCTGATCCCCTGGATGCCAGCAAATGAAAAGCTGTGCCCCATCGATAATCCGTAACGATCCTGGGAACCGCGATCCCAATAGTTCTGGTGGGTATAGGTCAGGTACAGCGTGGTCGCTAATAGTGGGTCGTCAGCAAAGAAGGTTTTGTTGCCGGTGATGGTGTACATCTCTTTTTCGTTGCCGGCACTGTTGTTATTTTCATACTGCTCGTCGAGAAACTGCGAGAAAGAGCGGAAGTTACGCTGTGAGAAGCGGTAACCGGCAAAGGTGATGGCACTGTTGTACTCATCAAAAGTTTTGGCGTAGCTGAGCTTAAAAGACATGCCTTTTTGTTCAGCCTGATGCTTTACCCGACTCACGGATTGCGTCGCATCAGCCGACAGCGCCCCCAGCCAGCTCAAGTCCCGCCCAATCCCCATCGACCAGGCGTTATAGCGATCGCCAGTGAGCAGCGCGCCGCCGTACAGCGACCATGCATTGCTGACCCCCCATGAAAAATCACCGCTATAAAACGCAGGCCCCTGAACGTCGTGGTTATAACGCGATGGCTTCCCGACCGCGGCGTTGTAGCGCACATAGCCTGGGCGCGTCAGGTAAGGAATATCGGCTGTATTGACCTGAAAAGTGTGTACGCTGCCATCCTGCTCCTCGACGCGAACATCCAGCGTGCCGCGTACCGAACCGTGCAGATCCTGAATATTAAAAGGCCCTGCAGGAACGGTGGTTTGATAGATAACACGGCCCTGCTGACTGACGGTAACCTTCGCATTGCTGCGGGCGATGCCGTGCACTTCAGGCGCGTAGCCCTGCAAATTCGGTGGCAACATACGCTCGTCGCTGGCGAGGTTAGCCCCGGTGAAACGTACCGAATCAAAAACCTGGGAATTCAGGTAGATTTCGCCGACCGTCAGTTTTGCAGCCTGCATCGGCAACGGTCGATAGGCATAGATCTGATCCCAGTCGATACGGCCGCGATTATCATCCGAAGCGTAATTGGCCTGATACTGGCCACGAAATCGCCACGCGCCGAGGTTAAAACCTGTCTGCCCATAGCCAGACAGAGAGCGATAACGATCGCCGCCCTGTTCATAATGTGTGGCCTGGCCCGAGATGCTGTAGTCAAAAATCAGCCCCGCGACGCCGTTATCCCAGCGCTCCGGTGGCGTCCAGTCTGGATCGGTATATTTCATCCACGCCTGTGGCACGATAATGTCCAGTACGCCTGCGCTATTATTCAACGCCACACCCGGCAGGCGGGAAATGTCATAGCAGGTCGCGCTAATCGGATGAATATAGGCCAGCGCCTCTTCTTTGAGCGCCAGTAATTCGAGTTGTTGCGGGGTCAGACATGCCATGGATTTATGCGGGTTGGCAGGATCGACGATATAACGGATCGACTGCTGTGGAATCTCCTGGCTGTTAATACGAACATCCAGCAGATATTCTCCGGGAGTCACAAAGTTGCCTTCGGAAAAACGCTGCAAATCGACATTGTGCCTGTCGCTGGCATCCAGTACGTCGGTATTAAATTCAATGGCCTCATCCGCTTCAGCCCATGAAGAGGCACAGACCAGAGCAATAAAAAGCGCCAGACGTTTTTTATCTGTTTTCAGCGTGATCATTTTCGTTCGCAAACCTTCAGATACCCGAATTGCAGTGCAGCTCAGAGATAATTCACAACAAAATGCGTGACCGCAGTAAATTCGCCAGATGTCATTCTTCCGTCGCGGGAGATCAAATAAGCCGTAAAATTGAGCGTGTTTTTCCCTGGATTAAGCACATAGTCCGGTGATGGCTCACCCAGATGAATTTGCTGTCCGTTGCTGTCATATATTTCTATCGCTAAATTTTCAGTTTCCGATTGCACGCTTAGATAATCAGGATTGTCACTATCCGGTGCGCCAGAAAAGGTAATATTGGCGCGTTGAAACAGATTCCCGGGATGTTGAGAATCCCCTAATGAACATCCCAACAAATGAATGCTGAAATCATGCGCTGATACTTTCTCTGGTTTTCCGGAAATATCTCTGGCTGAGAGATCATCAAATTCAACCAGTAGCGACCGGTCGCGTGGATCGACATAACAGGCAGCCTCAATAATATTTCCGCGCATGCGCATTTTGCCGGGCGTACTGACAAGACGATTGGTGTCAGCCAAAACCCATGCAGGCGATATGAAGATAAAAAGCAGTAAAATTCGCCATCCAGGCATCACCGCATTTCCTTTCAGTTATTCGCAGGAAGGGTTAAGCAGGCGCGTTAATGCGCCTGCTGCAGATCGTTACTGGTAGTCGATCTGGAAATTAACGGTAGATTCGAAATCACCTGGGGTTACCGCGGCAGATGCGTTGTTTGCCTGCAGGTAAGCGACGAAATCAATGTCGGTTTCACCATCGGTAATGTTGACCTGAGAGGCGGCTTGGCCCCATTCCACGTCCTGGTTGCCACTGTCAATCATACCGATGCCCGCACCCTTTGCAGTACCAGAGGTGAACGCAGCCAGCGCGTTGTTGTCTGTATCAATCGTTGCCGGGGTATAAGTCACAGTGGCCGTTTTCGCGACGGTCGTATCACAGCCCTGCAGAACGATTTTGGCATGCTTAACGCCAGCACGTTGGTTGTCTTTTAACTGAGAAGTTGGGATCTCACCAAAATTAACCTGTACCGGGCTGGATTCTGGTGCCAGACCACATGCGGAATTAACCAGAGAACCGGTGAAGTGAATTTTACCGTTAGTCGGTTCGACATTTTTTGCAGCAAAAGCAGAAGAGGCAGTAAAAGTCATTCCCGCCATCAGCGCACAGGCCACAGCCACGTTTTTCATTTTCATATTACTACTTAACCTTATATCTGTTTTTTAGTTATTCCGAAGATCTATTTCCGCAGATGATTTATGTCCGGGAATCCTGATCTGCAGGTGGCGGTAGCGCATATCCTTGCAAACAATCCATCTCAAGCCGCCCCGTATTTTGAACTTCATTGGTATTCCATCCGAAATACCGTCCACAGTTGTTTACGCTGTTTCGGGGCTTATATTAAGTCGACGGGAAAATGACACAATGCAAAAATCCGGTATTAATCAAACTCAGGGAATCATGTTGTCACACTGTCTGCACAGCGATCGTTTACCTAAAAAACCGCCAAAAATCACGACGTAGCCAGTGTTAATATCTATCATTCAGCATTTTTATAGAGTTTTTATCTATCAAATATTTTTTTATTTAGCCAGAACAACAGGCAAAATGTATTTATGAAATTTTTGTAAAAATGAAATTGGATATCAAAAGCGAGTAATGACAATAAGATAGTGAAAGAGAGGAAGGAGAAAAGAGGATTCTATAAGAGATATTAAAATATTGTTATATAAATATTAATAAAGCGATCTATGGTACAACCATTTTTTATAAATGAATTATGTTATGCTATTGCTTCACCCACTCGAATGCGAGATATCCTGCTTTAAAGGAGACATCAGTGATTTCTCATATACCAATAAACAAAATTAAATCCGTAATTATTGGTGATGGCTTAGTTTTCAGACCACATAAAAATACCCTAAAAGACCTGGCATCTGGTGAAATGGCCACATTGAATAATGTGGCAACACAATTACTGCTCTATTTGTTGCAAAATGGTAAAGAGATATCCTCGCGTGATGAAATTCTGCTGAATGTTTTTCAGCATAATGGCGCCAGAGCGACGGATGCGAATCTCAATCAGCACATTTCATTTCTGCGCAAAGCAATAACGTCTACGGGTCATCCTGCAGAACTCATCGTCACAATTCCGCGGATGGGATTTCGGATGGGCGACGCTAATATCAATATTCAGCAACTGGAAGAAGCGCAAGCTCCCGCCAGAATTACCAATGTTGCATCGACGCTCAACAAAAAGAAACAAAGCCGTTGGCCTGTCGCGATAACCGCGTTAATTACCGGTATCGCCGTGCTGGCGACAGCGTGGTTAACATGGATTCCCAATGAAATCGCCATGACGGACGCGACTATCCTGCGGACTATCGACTATGAACAATGCCGAGTACATATATTAGGAAACGCCCTCACCGATACCATAACCGAAAAGAAAGCGCTGGATATTTTCAAGTCCGTGGGCATTAACCCCGACTGTTCGTACCCAAAAGATCTGTATCTCAATACCTGGGCGAGCAACCATAATCTGGTTGAGTGGTCGTTTGCCGCTGAATGCGGGCTGAACCTCGGCTATTACCATTGCATCAGCCAGTATCGCCATCATGAGGAATGATATGAAGCAAGAAAGCGATCACTCTCCTTTACTATGGTCAGTCGTGATTGCCATTTTTGGGCTGGCGGCTATCGCTTTTTTTATTATCGCCGGGAATGCGAAAAAACAAGAAATCAGTTTTTCCTGCTCCTCGGAATTCACGTCGATACTCGACATCCAGGATACAAAAAAGGTACTCCATGGAATAATGCTGATTACCAGCTACAACTCCGGACACCTTTCATTGTCAGTACAAGGGAAACTCAAAAGTGATGATGGCGAGTTTGCTGTGAACCGAAAACTGTTCTTTCGCTATGCCCGACCACTCGGCCATACCGCCGGTGTTTTCATGCTCACTCCCAACGGACGTGAAAAATCCCCCGATGATGAAGCAACGGATGCAGTCGATTATCTCTTCTTCGACGCTTACGAACGTGCCGACAAGCTGTATATGCTAAAGCACTTGAATGAAGAAACGGTGCTTATCGGCGATAACTTTTCCCCCCGTTTCGCCTGCGTGATGAATCACTTCGCAGGTTGATCTGCCCCTGGATATGCGTCGGGTTAAGGATGACCTGATGTGTTGCCTGCCCGATAGCACGGACGTGGTCGATAAAGTGTGATGATGAGATTATTATTGTGGCGGGCTAAAACGACGAAAGCCTGAATCATTTCTGATTCAGGCTTTCTGAATAGTGGCGGAATGGACGGGACTCGAACCCGCGACCCCCTGCGTGACAGGCAGGTATTCTAACCAACTGAACTACCACTCCGCGTTGTGTTCCCCTTGGGAACGAAGCGAATATTACGGATTGCCTCACGCCTCGTCAACGCTTTTTCTCACGTTTTTTAATCGTTTGCTGCAAAAATCACCCGAATGGTCATTTCCATACGGAAAACGTACAAACTATGCCCGCCAGAGGCAACTTCCGCCTTTTTTCTGCACCAGGTCAAGGCGCGACTCATGGGCCGCTAACTCTTCATCAGTGGCGAAAACAACGCGTAGTTTGCTGGACTGTCGCACAATACGCTGGATCCCCGTATCATTCTGCTGCTGGCTGTCACCTTCCATTGAGAACGCCATCGTGGTCTGCCCACCGGTCATCATCAGATAAACGTCGGCCAGAATCTGGGCATCGAGCAATGCGCCGTGCAGGGTTCGCTTACTGTTGTCTATTTCATAGCGTGAGCATAACGCATCAAGGCTGTTGCGCTTGCCAGGAAACATTTTCCTCGCCAGCGCCAGGCTATCGGTAATTTTGCAGAATTCGTTTGTCTTCGGAATATCCCGCCTGAGCTTAGCGAATTCGTAATCCATAAAGCCGATATCAAACGATGCGTTATGGATGACCAGCTCCGCACCGCGGATGTAGTCGAGAAACTCATCGGCCACATCGGCAAACGTAGGTTTATCAAGCAGGAATTCGTCTGCGATTCCGTGTACACCAAACGCTTCCGGGTCCACCAGCCGATCCGGTTTCAGGTAAACGTGGAAGTTATTCCCGGTCAGGCGGCGGTTCACCACTTCAACCGCACCGATCTCAATGATCTTGTGGCCTTCGTAGTGGGCGCCAATCTGGTTCATACCGGTGGTTTCGGTATCGAGGACGATCTGTCGTGTAATTCCAGTGCTCATAACGGTCATTTATGTCAGACTTATCGTTTGATTTCGATTTGCTAAAACAGGAAGTCTACCAGAGATGCTTAAACAGGTAGAGATTTTCACCGATGGTTCTTGCCTGGGAAATCCAGGGCCAGGTGGTTATGGGGCGATTTTACGCTATCGCGGGCGCGAAAAAACCTTTAGCGAAGGCTACAACCTCACCACCAATAATCGCATGGAGCTGATGGCGGCAATCGTTGCGCTGGAAGCCCTGAAAGAACAGTGTGAAGTGATACTCAGCACGGACAGCCAGTATGTGCGCCAGGGCATTACGCAGTGGATCCACAACTGGAAGAAGCGCGGCTGGAAAACAGCAGATAAAAAACCAGTGAAGAACGTCGATCTGTGGAAACGTCTGGATACCGCGCTGGGGCCGCATCAAATCAAATGGGAATGGGTTAAAGGCCATGCGGGCCATCCGGAAAACGAACGCTGTGATGAGCTTGCGCGCGCTGCTGCAATGCGTCCCACTCAGGATGATATTGGGTATCAGGCTGAGGCTTAAACGTCTGGTTTACGGTATTGCCGGGTTGCGCCAACGGCCTGGCGGATAGGCGTTTTGCTTTTATTTTGTTTCATCGGGTTGAGCGTAAGCGGAATGGTTCGCTTACGCGCAACCACCAGTTGCAAACAGCCCAGCGCAGGGATATGGGCGCTTAACATTTTCCCGCCCTTCTTGTTCCAGGGCAGGACATGAAAACGGCTGTAGTGCAGTACTTCAAAATTCAGCAATGAGAGCCAGTCCAACTGCCGCATGAGGGTAAACATCCGGCTGTTGTAGGGCGATGTTTTACGCAATACGGGCACCAGTTTACGCAATCCCATCAGACTTACCGGGTTAAAGCCGCTCAGAATCAACCAACCGTCATCAATAAGCACGCGATCGGCTTCATGCAGTAAGCGATGTGGATCGGAACACCACGGCAGCGTATGAGCCAACAAACAAACATCCACGGACTTATCGGCAAAGGGCAGATGTAAAAGATCGGCAGTCACCTGCATGGGAGCGCCATGCAAAGAAACATTTACCTGATGAGAAACCGCGCACGCTTCAGAATTGATTTCTGCGCTTAAATTACCAATCTTAAGCAGATGAAATCCGTACATTTTTGCGAACCACGGGTTAAGCTGATGCTCCAGCGCCTGACGATAGTGTTCGCCCCAGGGCAAATCATCCCAACTAACGGGCGCTATGACAGTTTGAGGGATCCTTGCCGGTTTCATCACGACCTTCCGTTACGCATTGAGAGGTAATCTATGAATCTTAACAGTATTCCTGCATTTCAGGACAATTACATCTGGGTCCTGTCGAATAATGACAAACATTGTCTGATTGTGGACCCGGGTGAAGCAGCACCTGTTCTGAAAGCTATTGCAGAACATAACTGGGTTCCCGAGGCCATTCTGCTGACACATCATCATCAGGATCACGTGGGCGGCGTGAAAGAACTTCTGCAACATTTCCCACAAATCGCGGTATACGGACCGGCTGAAACGCAAGATAAGGGAACGACGCATATAGTCGAAGATGGCGATATTGCACTCGTTTTGGGGCATGAATTTACAGTAATTGCTACGCCGGGTCACACTTTAGGACATATCTGTTACTTTAGCCACCCTTACCTGTTTTGCGGCGACACGCTCTTCTCCGGTGGCTGCGGTCGGCTTTTTGAAGGCACAGCATCTCAAATGTATCAATCACTTAAAAAACTAAACGCACTTCCTGACGATACATTGATTTGTTGCGCACATGAGTACACATTAGCAAACATGAAGTTTGCCTTAAGCATTCTTCCGCACGATCCGTTCATAAATGAATATTATCGTAAAGTTAATGAGTTACGCGTAAAAAAACAAATGACACTGCCCGTAATTCTGAAAAATGAGCGACGAAATAATCTTTTTTTAAGAACAGAAGATATTGATTTAATTAATGAAATAAATAAAAAAACAATATTGCAACAACCTGAAGAGCGTTTTGCCTGGTTAAGGTCAAAGAAAGATACGTTCTGACAATTGCGGGTTGCCTTTTGAAAACTTCGCCGTTATGATCGGTCGTCTTTTAAGCAACTATTGACACACACATGAAGGCAAAAGCGATATTACTCGCCTCTGTCCTGCTTGTTGGGTGCCAGAATACTGGTAACGTCCAACAACACGCACAGAGCCTTTCTGCAGCTGGTCAAGGGGAAGCAGGAAAGTTTACAAGTCAGGCGCGATGGATGGACGACGGAACATCTATCGCTGCTGATCAAGATTTGTGGGCTTTCATTGGTGACGAGCTAAAGATGGGAATTCCGGAAAACAACCGGATTCGCGAACAGAAACAGAAGTATTTACGCAATAAGAGCTATCTCCACGATGTAACTTTACGGGCAGAGCCGTATATGTACTGGATAGCCGGGCAGGTTAAGAAACGTAACATGCCAATGGAACTGGTACTACTACCCATAGTGGAGAGCGCTTTTGATCCTCACGCAACGTCTGGCGCCAATGCCGCAGGTATTTGGCAGATCATTCCGAGCACGGGGCGCAATTATGGTTTAAAACAGACCCGCAATTATGATGCACGTCGCGACGTTGTGGCTTCCACCACCGCCGCACTGGACATGATGCAGCGTCTGAACAAAATGTTTGATGGCGACTGGCTGCTGACCGTTGCTGCTTATAATAGCGGTGAAGGTCGTGTCATGAAGGCAATTAAAACGAACAAAGCCCGTGGTAAACCCACTGACTTCTGGTCGTTGCCATTGCCTCAGGAAACGAAGCTATATGTGCCAAAAATGCTGGCATTGAGCGATATACTCAAAAACAGCAAACGCTATGGCGTGCGTCTGCCAACAACAGACGAAAGCCGCGCGTTGGCACGTGTTCGCCTGAGTAGCCCGGTTGAAATGGCTCAGGTTGCCGATATGGCGGGTATTTCCGTCAGCAAGCTGAAAACCTTCAATGCAGGCGTGAAAGGCTCCACGTTGGGTGCCAGCGGTCCGCAATATGTGATGGTGCCAAAGAAGCATGCAGAGAAGCTGCGTGAGTCTCTGGCCTCAGGCGAAATTGCAGCCGTGCAGTCAACGTTGGTTGCGGATAACACGCCGCTGAACAGCCGCAGCTACAAAGTTCGCTCTGGCGATACGCTTTCTGGCGTCGCTTCACGTCTTGGCGTGAGCACCAATGACCTTAAGCAGTGGAATAATCTGCGCGGGTCATCGCTGAAAGTAGGCCAAAATCTGACGGTGGGCGCTGGTACCAGCGCACAGCGACTGGCGAACAACAGCGATAGCATCACCTATCGTGTGCGTAAAGGCGACTCGCTCTCGAGCATTGCCAAACGCCACGGGGTTAACATCAAGGATGTGATGCGCTGGAACAGCGATACGAACAATCTGCAGCCAGGCGATCAGCTAACGTTGTTTGTGAAAAACAACGGTATGCCGGACTCCTGATAGCATTGTAGAAATGAAGGCACTGGTTTCCCCCCAGTGCCTTTTTTATTTATCCCGCTTTATGTGCTTCAACCATTATCGTGTCGCTGGTAAACGAGCCATCTTCCTGTAACGCAAAATAGGCTTTCACTTCCGCAGAAGCACTTTGTTGGTATACACGGATCGCGTCGCTCAATGCTGCAGGCGTGCGCATCCGCGCCACCCACGAACTGAACTCCAGCGGCAGACGATCGGTTAACAAGGTATCGGCAATCAGATTGGCGTCATTGATTAACGACAGCCATTCTCCGCTGGAATAGTTGCGTACGTGCGAGGTATCGCGTAACGCCTCCACAGTTTGCAACCAGATGTCACGTACAGGATGGCCTGGCGACATCACATCCATCACAATCAGCACGCCGCCGGGCTTCAGAACGCGGTTCACTTCTCGCAACGCACGCCCGACATCATGCCAGTGATGCGCGGAATAGCGGCTAATCACCACGTCAAATACGTTATCTTCAAACGGCAGGCTTTCAGCATAACCCTGCCGTGTGGCGATATTCTCCAGACCTCTGTCCTTTGCCGCTTCAGTGACCACGTCAAGCATCTGCGACGATAAATCATATGCCACTACCTGCTTTACGTATTGCGCGGCCACAAAGCTGGCGTGCCCCGCTCCGCATCCCATATCCAACACACGGGCCTGCGGAAATGCCAGCAACCTTTCCCCCAGACGTTGCAAGTCACGACCAGAGGCGTGCACCGCACTGGTTAAGTAGGCATTAGCCTGAGAGCCAAACTGTTTTTCGACGTTGTCATGATGAGAGCGTGTTGTCATTGTGTTGTCCTTCGGTTGTTGTGAAATATGAAGGGCAACCATCACAGGCCTGCCCTACAGCAGACCTGACACACCGTTATTGTTCAGGTTTGCCGGGACTGAATTCAACGAGTAGCGGGTTGTGGTCGGAGGCGCGGGTGACCAGCACAGAGGCCTCACTCACGTTCAGACCGCGATAGAACACAAAATCGAGAGGACGACCAAACGCGCGGCGGCGCTGATCGTCGGTAAAGCGCACCTGGCGCAGCGACATTTCACGCGCAAAGCGGTACAGCGCATTCATCCGTCGACGGCTCCAGGCATTAAAATCGCCGGCCATAATCACCGGGCCGCTGTGATGAGCAATCTGATCGCCAATGGGAAGTAACTGCTTACTATAGACATCAACGCCAAGGCTAAAGTTAACCGCGTGGATATTCACCACCATTAACAACCGAGTGTCAGGCAACGGGTACACCGTCACCAGCGCCGATTTCGCCAACCGTAAAATAGGCTCACGCTCGCGCAATGGGCAGCAGTAAACTGGATGGGCGGAGGAGAGTGTCATAACGCCAGAGGGGTGCTGAGGCAGCACAAAGGCGGGAACCTGGTCGGCAGCGAGATAGTTAGTGGTCGCAAACTGCACCAGTTCTGGTGTGGTTTGCGCTTCCTGCAATAACACCAGATGCGCGTCTTTGCCAAAATTCTTCAGCACCGACTGCCATTCTGCTCGCTGCTGTTTAAAAATATTCCATACCAGCACGCGAATGCGATCTTCACTGCTCAACGGTACGCCTGCGGGTAATGCCTGGCCAATATGCGCAAACGAGCCCGGCGGTAAAATCCGCTCGGCGGGTTGTCCGGCAACATAACGCATGGCATAGGTGTTTTTTCGCACTTTAGACTTTCAAACCTCTGTAACGTCAACCAGTCCGCAGCCGGACTGGTTCTTCTGTTATAGGGATTTTAGCACTCACTTTCAACGAACAATTGCAGTTTGTTTTGTAAGTGGGCGCTTACATCAATGATTTACCCCAGAGCAACGTGCGTGGGCTTATCAAGACGGCCGCTCAGCCCCATCAGCAGGAAAGCCACCAGAACAATAAGTGCGCCAATCCATGGTGTCTGCGCCAACCCATAATGCTCGACCGTTTGTCCGCCAATCACGGAACCCAGTGCAATACCAATGTTAAACGCTGCAATGTTCAGCCCTGACGCCACATCAACAGCATTGGGCGTAAATTGTTCCGCTTTCTGTACCACATAGACCTGCAACCCTGGTACGTTACCGAAGGCAAAGATCCCCATCACCAAAATGGTAGCCAGCGCGGCGTACTGCGTGGAAGCCGTCAGTTGGAAGACCATCAGTAAAACAAACAGCGCGGCGAAAATGAATTTCAACGCAGGAACCGCACCATGCTTATCCGCCAGCTTACCGCCCCAGATATTGCCGATAGCGACTGATACGCCGTAACCCAGTAAGATCCAGCTTACCGCTGCCGGGGAGAAGCCCGCCAGATCCTGCATCATCGGTGCCAGGAAGGTGAAAGCCGTGAACACACCACCGTAGCCCAATGCCGTAACGGCGTAAATCAGCAACAAACGAGGATGAGTCAGCACTTTCACCTGGTCGCGAATGCTGGCGGCCGCTCGACCTGGAATGTTAGCCGGGATCAGCAGTTGACTACTAATCAGCGCAATCACGCCTAACATTGATACTGCCAGGAAAGTCTCACGCCAGCCAAAGTGCTGGCCGATAAACGTACCCAGCGGCACGCCCGTGACCAACGCAACGGTTAAGCCACCGAACATAATAGCGATAGCGGAAGCCGCTTTTTCTTTTGGCACCAGACTTGTCGCGATAGTGGAACCAATCGAGAAGAATACGCCGTGAGCCAGCCCCGTCAGCAGACGGGCGACAATAAGTGTCATATACCCGGGTGCCTGCCATGCCAGTAAATTCCCCGCCGTAAACAGGACCATCAGCGCGACAAGCAGCTGTTTACGTGGCAGGCTTCCGGTCAGAGCGGTCAGCACTGGTGCGCCAATCGCCACACCCAGCGCATAGATTGAAACCAGCATCCCGGCAGAAGGTAACGAGATCGCCAGTTGTTGAGCGATGGTCGGCACCAGGCCAACAATCACAAACTCAGTCGTGCCAATAGCGAAGGCACTTATTGTTAGTGCAAATAAAGCGAGAGGCATAAATAACTCCGTAACATCAGTAATCAGATGACACGCAGTATGCCGGGATGCTTTAATAACAAAAATATCCAAAATCTCAATATAATTTTGCGTCAGGTGCAAAAATGAAAGCAACCTCTGAAGAACTTGCGATTTTTGTGGCCGTTGTGGAAAGCGGCAGCTTCAGCCGGGCGGCAGAACAACTCGGTCAGGCTAATTCCGCAGTCAGTCGGGCAGTAAAAAAGCTGGAGATGAAATTGGGTGTGAGTCTGCTTAATCGAACTACCCGACAGCTAAGCCTGACTGAAGAAGGAGAACGCTACTTCAGGCGTGTGCAGCAGATACTGCAAGAGATGGCAGCAGCAGAAACGGAAATCATGGAGTCGCGCAATACCCCGCGCGGCCTGCTGCGTATCGACGCGGCAACGCCGGTGATGCTGCATTTCCTGATGCCGCTAATCAAACCGTTCCGTGAGCGATATCCTGAGATGACGTTGTCTCTTGTCTCCTCAGAAACGTTCATCAATCTTATTGAACGAAAAGTGGATGTCGCAATACGAGCAGGTACGCTGACTGACTCAAGCCTGCGTGCGCGTCCGTTGTTTACCAGCTATCGTAAGATTATTGCCTCACCGGACTATATTGCCCGTTTTGGCAAGCCCGAGACCGTCGAACAGTTAAAGCAGCATCTGTGTCTGGGGTTTTCCGAACCCGTTTCACTCAATACCTGGCCGATTGCCCGTAGCGACGGACAGCTCCATGAGGTCGAATGTGGGCTTTCTTCCAACAGCGGGGAAACGTTAAAACAGCTTTGCCTGAGCGGCAATGGTATCGCATGTCTTTCAGATTATATGATTGATAAAGAGATCGCGCGGGGAGAACTGGTGGAGCTGCTGGCCGATAAACGTCTGCCGGTAGAAATGCCTTTCAGCGCCGTTTACTACAGCGATCGTGCGGTCAGTACACGCATTCGGGCATTTATAGACTTTTTAAGTGAGTATATAAGAACAGCTCCCGAAGGAGCTGTGAAAGAGGGTTAAAGGTACAGAGGGTCGGGCAATTAATCCCAATCAGGGGCCAGGCCTTCCGGGCTGACCAGACGATCGTTGCAGTCCAGTGCCGCGATCGCTTTTTTATCTTCAGTATCCAGATGCAGGTCCAGCGCCAGCAGGTTGCTTGCCAGGTTTTCACGCTTGGTAGATGAAGGGATCACGGAGTAACCTTCATCCATTGCCCATGCCAGAATAACCTGCGCCGGGGTCGCGTTATGTTTAGCGCCAATGCGCGCAATCACTTCATCTTTTAGCGCCTTACCGTAAGCCAGCGTCATGTAAGAGGTGATGTGGATACCGTGCGCTTTAGCCCAGTCAACCACCTTACGACTCTGCAGATACGGAGACAGCTCAATCTGGTTGGTCGCGATATTGTCTGCACCTACTGTGGCAATGGCTTTTTCCATCAGCGGAATAGTGAAATTTGAGACACCAATTTCGCGAGTCAGCCCCTGCTCTTTCGCTTCAAGCAGCGCCTGCATAAACTCTTCAACGGATACCGCATCGCCCGGAGATGGCCAGTGGATCAGCGTCAGATCGACATAATCCGTACGCAGTTTCTTCAGACTTTCTTTCAGACTTGGGATCAGTTTGTCTTTGCTGAGATTTTCAATCCAGATCTTGGTGGTGATGTACAACTCGTTACGCGGTACGCCACTTTCGGCAATCGCCTGACCAACAGCCGCTTCATTTTCATAGATTTGCGCAGTGTCGACAGCACGGTAGCCCAGCTCAAGCGCCGTTTTGACAGAAGCGATAACCACGTCGTCTTTCAGGCGAAACGTACCTAAACCGAATGCAGGGATAGTCATAGAATTCCTCTTTTTAATCACTATGTTCGTTAACTGAGAGGATTATGACCATCAGTTCTTTGCCGAAAAAGAGTGAAAAATGCAGAGGATTTTTGCGGATTCAGCAATAATTAAATCGCTGGAAAAGAAAAAGCCCTGAGCGTTAGCTCAGGGCTCTTAATAAGTGGCGGAACGGACGGGACTCGAACCCGCGACCCCCTGCGTGACAGGCAGGTATTCTAACCAACTGAACTACCGCTCCACCGAATTTCTTTGTCACTACCCGGATTATTCATCCCGGTTTACTGCAATTTGATGCCTGGCAGTTCCCTACTCTCGCATGGGGAGACCCCACACTACCATCGGCGCTACGGCGTTTCACTTCTGAGTTCGGCATGGGGTCAGGTGGGACCACCGCGCTACAGCCGCCAGGCAAA